>VFQP010000009.1_pt1 | contig 752061 bp, 606 predicted proteins | sample 3512351 | NCBI WGS metagenome assembly VFQP01 (sample SAMN10412372, study PRJNA504923) | tailings metagenome | isolation source: Relicate 1 Philex TSF1 revegetated site | place: Philippines: Tuba, Benguet | collected 2017-08-29
ACGGCAAGATCATCGACCCGAGCAAGGGCGGTGGCTGGAACCTCATCCTCGGCGGACTCACCAAGGCTGCGGCGCGCATCGGCGCGACCTTCGGCGACGTGCGCAAGGGCAACGAGGCCTTGCCCGAGGAGCGCCTCAGCACGGAGGCCTGGTTGCGCAAGTTCACGAAGAACCCGACCGTGCACCGGTTGTTCCGCAATTTCTGCGCCGCGATCTGGGCGGCCAACGCCGACGAGCTGCCGGCGCGTGCGTTCCTGACCTACTTCTCGTTCAAGGGCGCGTTCAAGCGCTTCGGCTTCTGCCCGCGCGGTACCGTCGGTGTCTGGAACGATCTCGGCGACGGCATCCGCGCCAGGGGCGGCGAGATCTGGCTCGACGCGCCCGTGACGAAGATCCACGTCGAGGACGGCCAGGCTGTCGGCGTCGATGTCGTGCGTGACGGCGTCACGCGACGGATCGCCGCGCGCGCCGTCATCAGCAACATCGGGCCGAAGGCGACCATTCCGCTGGTGGGCGAAGCGGTCCTCGGCGAGGACTACGTCGCGCATGCGCGAAGCACGCTGCGACCCGCGGCGAACATCGTCGTCAACTTCGCCACGCGCGAGCGCCTGATCGACATGCCCGGCCTCATCACCTTCGCCAACACCGAGCGCCTGTGCAACCTCGGCGAGCTCACGGCGACGTGTCCGGAAATGGCCCCCGCAGGCTGGCACCTTTATGTCGCCTACGTCGTGCCGAAACCGGCGCTCGGCGACTTCGACGAGAAGGCCGAGACCGAGCTCGGGCTGCAGGACCTGCGCAACGAATTCCCCGCGTTCGACCAGGCGCGCATCCTGTCGATCCGCGTCATGCGCGATGAATGGCCGGCCCAGCGCTCCTGTGCGGGCTACGACCTGCCGCAGGACACGCCCGTGCCGAACCTCTGGCACGTCGGCGATGCCGTCAAGGATTACGGTGGTGGCGGAACGCAGGCTTGTGCCGACAACGGCAAGATCGCGGCCGCCAAGGTCGTCGAGCTGCTCGGGGCGACGGCATGATGACGTCGGCCTCGCTTGCACCGCTGGCCGCCGCCGCGGAGGGATCGATCGGCGCTTTGCGCGCCGTGTTCACGGGTGTTGCCGCCACGCTCGCCGCTGCGTGTGCGCCGTCCGGGCGGCTCGAGGCCGGCCTGCTCGATCGCCACCAGCTGGCCAGTTACGAGCTCGCGATGGCCAGCGCCGAACTGCTCGCGGCCGAATCGGCGATCGCGGCCCTCCCGCAGGCCAACCTGCTCGACCAGCGTCTCGCCCTCACGTTCGTCGCCGATGCCGTGCCCGCCGTGGTCGAGCGCCTGCGCGGCATCGCGCTCGATGTCGACCTGACCGAAGCCGATGCCGCCGCGCTCGCCGCCCTCGCGGGCAGTGCCGCGCTCGCGCGCATGCGTCGTGCGATCGTCGCCGGCGACGCGCTCGCCGAGACGGGATGTCTGCTGTGTGCGCACCAGGGCGAGGTCTCGGTCGTGCCGCTCGGCGACGATCTGCAGATGGCGCAGGACAGCTTCCGCCGCATCGGCGCGGATGTCGTGGTGCCGCTCGCGGAGAAGATCCACCGCCACGACATGACCGTTCCCGAGTCGCTGCTGCAGCCGCTGCGCGAGATGGGCGTGTTCGGGTTGTCGATCCCGGAGCGCTTCGGTGGCACGGCGCCGGACGATCGTGACGACAACCTCATGATGCTGGTCGTCACCGAGGCGCTTTCGGAGGCCTCGCTCGCCGCGGCGGGAAGCCTCATCACGCGTCCGGAAATCCTCAGCCGCGCGCTGCTCGCGGGAGGCAGCGAACGCCAGAAGGCGCAGTGGCTGCCGCGCATCGCAGCGGGTGATCCGCTCTGCGCGATCGCCATCACCGAGCCGGACTACGGTTCCGACGTGGCGAGCCTGTCGTTGCGCGCCACGCGCACCGACGGCGGCTGGCTGCTCGATGGCGCCAAGAGCTGGTGCACGTTCGCGGGCAAGGCCGGGCTGATGATGGTGGTGGCTCGTACCGATCCGGACCGCAAGCTCGGGCACAAGGGACTCAGCATCCTGCTCGTGGAGAAGCCTTCGTTCGACGGCCACGACTTCGTGGTCGAGCAGCCGTCGGGCGGTCGCCTCGAAGGCCGCGCGATCCCGACGATCGGCTATCGCGGCATGCACTCGTTCGACCTCGGTTTCAGCAGCTACTTCGTGCCGGACGCCAACCTGCTCGGCGAAGAGCAGGGGCTCGGGCGCGGCTTCTACCACACGATGGCCGGCATGATGGGCGGACGCATGCAGACGGCGGCGCGTGCCTCGGGCCTCATGCGCGCGGCGCTCGGCGCCGCAGTGCGCTACGCACAGGACCGCAAGGTGTTCGGATCGCCGCTCGCGGTCTACCCGTTGACGCTGGCCAAGCTCGCCCGCATGGCCGCGCGCTACTCGGCCTGCCGCCAGCTCACCTACGCGGTCGGTCGCATAATGGACCGTGGCGAGGGCGGCGCGATGGAGGCGAGCCTCGCCAAGCTGATCGCGTGCCGATCGGCCGAGATCGTCACGCGCGAGGCCTTGCAGATCCACGGCGGCATGGGCTACGCCGAGGAGACCTCGGTCAGCCGCTACTTCGTCGACGCACGCGTGCTGTCGATCTTCGAAGGCGCGGAGGAGACGCTGGCGCTCAAGGTGATCGCGCGCGCGCTGATGGAGGATTCGATCAAGGCGCGCGCGGCATGACCGGCACGGCCGGCGGCATCCTCGAAGGCATGCGCGTGGTCGAGGCCTCGGCCTTCGTCGCGGCGCCGCTCGGCGGCATGACGCTCGCGCAGATGGGCGCCGACGTGATCCGCATCGACGCGCTCGGCGGCGGGCTGGATTACCGCCGCTGGCCCGTGACCGACGACGACGTCAGCCTGTTCTGGGCGGGTCTCAACAAGGCCAAGCGTTCGGTGGCGCTGGACATCGCCTCGCCCGAAGGGCGCGAGCTCGCGATGGCGATCATCACCGCGCCGGGCGACGATGCGGGCCTCCTGCTGACGAATTTCCCGCCGCGCGGATGGCTCGATCCCGCGAAGCTGCGCGAGCGGCGCGCGGACATGATCCAGCTCACCATCCAGGGCGATCGCCACGGTGGTTCGGCCGTGGACTACACGGTGAACCCGCGCATCGGGCTCCCGTACCTCACCGGCGAAGGCGACGCGGACACGGTGGTCAACCACACGCTTCCGGCGTGGGATCTGGTCACAGGCCAGATGGCCGCAGCTGGTCTGCTCGCGGCCGAGCGCCATCGCCGGCGACACCGCGAAGGCCAGCACGTGCTGCTCGCGCTCGAAGACGTGGCGCTCGCCACGATGGGGCATCTCGGCTTCATCGCCGAAGCCCAGCTCGGCCACCGTCGCGAGCGCGCCGGCAACTATCTCTACGGCGCCTTCGGCCGCGACTTCGTGTGTGTCGACGGTGCCCGCGTCATGATCGTCGCGCTCACGGCGAAGCAATGGCGTGCGTTGTGCGACGCGACCGGGCTCGATGCCGAGGTATCGGCGCTCGCGTCGCGACACGGCGTGGACCTTTCGCGCGAAGGTGAGCGCTTCCGCGCCCGCGAGTCGCTCGCGGAACTGTTCGGTGCGTGGATCGCCGCGCGCACGTCCGCGCAGGTCGCCGAGGCGTTCGACGCGCGTGGCGTGTGCTGGAGCCGCTACCGCACGGTGGCCGACATGGTGCGCTCGGATCCGGCGTGCTCACCGGCCAATCCGATGTTCTCGACGGTGCAGCAAGCCGGCGTCGGTGCCGTGCTCGCGCCGGGGCTGCCGCTCGACTTCTCGGCCTTGCCGCGCGTCGATGCGCGCCCTGCGCCGCGCCTCGGCGAGCACACCGAGCAGGTCCTGTGCGACCTGGTCGGACTCTCGTCCGTCGAGTTCGCGCGCCTGCACGATCGCGGGATCGTGGCGACGGCGGCGTGAATGTTCGCTTGCAGGGGAGGCACCGGGGCGGGGTGCCTCGGACGTCAGCGTCCCGGCAGCTTCGCGAAGCCCTGCACGAACAGGGCGGAGATCCTCTCCGCGAGCTCCTGCGGCGAGATCGAACCGGACTTCTCGTACCACGTGAAGGTCCAGATGATCATCCCGAACAGCAGCATCGCGTAGGGCTTCCTGACCTTCTCCTGGGTCATCAGCGACGGATTCATCGCGGCGAGCAGCTCGATCACGTTGTCGACCAGCTGCGACTCCATCTTGCGCACGCGCTTGCGCTTGGCATCGGGCAGGAACTTCAGGTCGTTCATCAGCACCAGATGCTCGTCGCGCGAGTTCGCCGCATGGACCACGAAACGCTCGACGAAGCGTGCGAACCGCTGGTCGGCCGGCAACGGCAGGGCGGTGACGTCGGCGAGATCACCGGTCAGCAGCTTGATGTGCTCGCTGATGATCGCGTAGAGCACGTCTTCCTTGCGCGAGAAGTAGTGGTACAACCGCGACTTCGAGGCACCGCATGCGGTGGCCACGTCGATCATCGTGGAGTTGCCGAAGCCCTTGCGCGCGAAAAGCGCGGCGGCGCGGTCGAGGATCAGCTGCTTCTTGTCGTCGTAGTCGTCGGCGCGAACGCGAGCCATGCGTGGGATGACCTTTGTCGGATGCAGGGAAGGGCGGCGCGGCGGGCGTCGCGAAAGCGCGAATATAGCAGTGTCCCGAACAAGCATCCCCGCTTCACCGCACACCTGGGCCATCACGTCGCCGCAAGGCGCGCGAGGTCACCGAACCATGGAGTCGCACGATGAATGACGAGGCCCGCACGACGTCCAAAGGCCCTCTGGCCGGGATCCGCGTGGTGGAGATGGTCGGGCTCGGTCCCGCGCCGTTCTGCGCGATGATGCTGGCCGACATGGGTGCCGACGTGATCCGCATCGACCAGCGTCGCGCGGCCGGCTCACCGCCGTCGGCGTTCTTCGCGGAGGCACGCTTCGACGTGCTGGCGCGCGGCCGGCGCTCGCTGGCACTCGACCTCAAGCAGCCGTCCGGCGTGGAGGCGGCCCTGCGCCTGATCGGGCAGGCCGACGCCTTGATCGAGGGGTTCCGTCCCGGCGTGATGGAGCGCCTGGGGCTCGGTCCCGAGGTGTGCCTCGCACGCAACCCCGCACTGGTCTACGGTCGCGTCACGGGATGGGGGCAGGAGGGTTCGCTGGCCCAGGCCGCGGGACACGATCTCAACTACATCGCGCTCACCGGCGCGCTGTACGGCATCGGCGATGCCGATCGGCCGCCGCCGCCGCCGCTCAACATCGTGGGTGATTTCGGTGGCGGCGCGATGATGCTCGCGTTCGGCATCACCAGCGCCCTCCTGCATGCGCGCAGCAGCGGCCAAGGGCAGGTGGTCGATGCCGCGATGACCGACGGCACCGCGTTGCTGTCGACGGTCGCCTACGCGTTCAAGGCCGCAGGCACCTGGCACGACACGCGCGCCGCCAACCTGCTCGATGGCGGCGCGCCGTTCTACGCCTGCTATGCGTGTTCGGACGGAACCTTCGTCGCGGTCGGCGCGATCGAGCCCGCGTTCTACCGCCTGCTGCGCGAACGCCTCGGCCTGCTCGACGATCCGCTCTTCGATGCGCAGCACGACCGTCGACGCTGGCCTGAGCAGAAGGCGCATCTCGCCCGCGTGTTCGCGAGCCGACCGCGCGAGCACTGGTGCGCGCTGCTCGAAGGGAGCGATGCCTGCTTCGCCCCGGTACTGGACTGGAACGAGGCGCCGCAGCATCCGCACAACGTCGCGCGCGGCAGCTTCATCGATGTCGAGGGCGTGCTGCAGCCCGCGCCGGCGCCGAGGTTCAGTGCCACGCCCGGGAGCGTTCAGCGTCCGCCCTCGAACCCCGGTGCCGACAGCGCGGCGATCCTCGGCGACTGGGGATTCGACGATGCCGCCATCGCGGAGCTCGAGCGATCCGGCGCCATCTGACGCCACGCGCGATGTGATGTCGTTGAGCGTGCGAGCTGGGCGAGAAACCGCGGTCAGGCCCGGTCGGCGATCTCGTCGCGCCGAAAAAACCCGTGCAGGAACAGCGTGCAGATGCGCGCGCTCAGCTCGCCGGGCGTGATGGGGCCCCTGCGGTCGTACCAGAGGTCGGTCCAGTTGAGCATGCCCACGAGGAGCATCGCGTAGGCGCCGTCGTGTTCGTCGGACAGGGAAGGATCCAGCGCACGCAAGGTATCGCCGATGCCGGCCACGATGCGGCGCTGCATGTCGCCGACGCGGCGCTGGTTCGCGCGGTCGAGGTAGCGCACGTCGTTCATCGCCACGATGTGGCGCGTGCGCACCTGCGCCGACTTGCGCGTGTACATCTCGACGAGGCGCGCGAAGCGCACGTCCGGCGCGAGTGTCGTGTCGATCTGCTCGATCGCGTCGATCATCGACTGCAGGTGTTCGTCGAGCAGGGCCAGCAGCAGGTCCTCCTTGCTGCCGAAGTAGTGGTAGAGCATCGACTTGGAGGCGCCGCAGGCGCGCGCGATGTCCTCGAGCTTGGTCGCCGAATAGCCGTGTCTGGCGAACATCTGCGCGGCCGCGTCGAGGATCGCGTTCTTCTTGTCCGGATAGTCGTCCGCTTGCTGTCGTGACATCGCGTGGTCCTCCATGGTCGAGCCTGCGCCCGAGATCGGCGGATGGTTCATCCCGATCTATAAATAGACCGAACAGTCGGACTATAATACAGGCCCCGCCAGTGGACAGGAGCATCGCGTGCAGACTTTCGAGTTCAACGAGCCGGACCTGCTCGACGACGATCACCGCATGCTGCGGGAACAGATCAGGCGCTACGTCGAGGAAGCCGTCGTCCCGCGTGCGGAGAAGTGGGAGGAAGACGGCATGGTGCCGCGCGAGGTGTTCCTCGAAATGGGTGAGCTCGGCATGCTCGGCATGCGCCATCCGGTCGACTACGGCGGCAGCGGACTCGGGCCGCTCGCCTCCGTCATCCTCGCGGAGGAACTTTCGCGCAGCAGCTTCGGCGGTTTCGCGTCGTCGATCTCGGTGCACACCGACATGTCGGTGCGCCACATCGGCAAGCACGGCACCCACGAGCAGAAGCAGCGCTTCCTTCCGGATGCCTGCGCCGGGCGCAAGATCGGCGCGATCTGCGTGACCGAGCCCGGTGCCGGATCCGACGTGGCCGCGCTTCGCACGCGCGCGGTGCGCGACGGCGATTCCTGGGTCATCAACGGCAGCAAGACCTTCATCACCAACGGCGCGACGGCGGACATCTTCATCGTCGCCGCGCGCACCGACCCCGAGGCGAAGCCGAGCCGTGGCCTGTCCATGTTCATCGTCGAGCGTGGTACGCCGGGCTTCTCGGTGGCGCGCACCTTCGACAAGCACGGCTGGCGATCCTCCGACACGGCGGAGCTCTTCTTCGACGACGTCCGCGTGCCCGCCGACAACCTGCTCGGCGAAGAAGGGCGGGGCTTCTACTACATCGTCGACACGTTCCAGGACGAGCGCCTCGTCGTCGGTGGCCTGTGTGCGGGGCAAAGCTCGAAGGCGATCGAACTGGCCCTGGATCACGTCCGGACCCGGCACGCCTTCGGAAAATCGCTGTGGGAGCAGCAGGCGACGCGCCAGCGCCTCGGTTGGCTGGCGTCGAAGGCGGCGGCGTCCCGCGCGCTGACCTACGCCTGCGTGCAGATGATCGAAGCGGGCAAGGAGTGCGTGCGCGAGGTCTCGATGCTCAAGGCCTTCTCCGCCGAGACGCTCCAGGAAGTCGTGCACGGCTGCCTGCAACTGCACGGCGGCACGGGCTTCATGACGGGCACGCCGATCGAGCGCATGGCACGCGACGCGCGGGTGCTCACGATCGGCGGCGGAGCCACCGAAGTGATGCTCGAGGAAGTGGCCAAGCGCATGTGACGCGATTCCCCCAGTCGACCTGGCATCCGTCCGGCGTCCTGCGGGTCCGGGGCGGATGCGGTGCGGATTCCGCCACCCGGCATGCCGGGGGCAACGCGCTCTCCTTTCACCGCCGGTCCGTTCGACCACGGGAGCATGTCGTTCGTCCCATCCGCCCGGCGTGCCGTCGACCACGCGGCATGCTCGGCCGGCGATCGAGACGCTGTTTCGGCCGCGTCTCCTCATGCCGGTCGACCTCATGTCCCGATTGCAGCCGCGCCTCGCCTCGATCCTTCTCGCCCTGTGCGCCGTCGCACCGGCGCATGCCTCGCACTGGATGCTGGTCGGCGCCGAAGGCGATCACGCGCCGGACCGACGGCTCACGTTCGCCGAGTTCAACAACCTCGTGACGCGGCTCGACATGCCGCTCGACCAGGCCGCATCGGCCGGGGCCGACGCGCTGCTCGCGGCGAAGGTGTGGCGCGTGCGCGTCGTGCAGGTGCTCGAAGCGCGCGAGGCGCCCGACACGATCAGCTACGACATCGACGTCCATTGCGGCCGCAAGCAGACGAGGATCGCGGAGGCGATCGCGTTCGCACGTGATGCGACCACCACGACCACGACGCCGAACCAGTGGGCGGACGTCGGCGGTGGCTGGCCCGCGCGCGTGCACCTGATCGCCTGCGAACGGCCGAAGCTCGAGAAGGCCGTGGCCGCGGCGAAGAAGGGCAACGTGAAGCCTCTGACGGACCTCGGAATGGTCTATGTCGGCGAACACGTCTTCGGAACGCAGCTGTCCGACGTCACCTGGACGCATTTCTGGAAGGACGGCGTACGGCCCGCCTACACCACGCATCGCACGCCCGAGGAAGTCGAGCAGCGCCGGCGCGAGGGGCTCGCGCTGGCCGAGCAGACCGCGGTGCGTGCACAAGGCGTCGAGAAGGAAGCGGTGTTCATGCTCGAGGTCGGCGCCAACTTCGAGCGCAAGAGCCACGACCATCAGAGCGAACTCGCCGGCATGGAAGGCTGGACCGAGCAAAGGGTGATCGATGCCTGGGGTGCGCCGCAGAGCTCGGCGCAGGGCGGCGAGACGCGCAGCCTCGTCTACGAGTACGTCAAACCGCGCTACGACGTCGTCGACACGACCGTCGACCTCATGAGTGCAGGCGGCGGCAAGGTCGGCGAGTTACGGCAGTCCCACGTGCAGACGTCGATGCAGCCCTGCAAGCGCATGTTGTCGTTCCGCCAGGGCGGAAGCACGCCGGGCTGGCGCCTGTACGACTACCGCTACGACTGTCCGTGATCGGTTCGCCGGCACGACCATCGCACGCGTCGCCTGCGGCTTGCCGCTGGAAGCCATGGCGCGTACCCCGGTATAACCGGCAGCGCTGACCGTCCGTCCGAACGCCATGTCCAAGCGCATTCCGAACGTCGTCTGGATCGTCCTGATCGGCTGGACGGCCTACGCCTTGATCTTCGCGTCCCAGGTCGCCGGCATGACCGACCGCCACGGCATCGCGGTGACGTGGCGCGACGCCCTCGTGCTGAGTTTCGGCGGCTGGATGACGTGGATTCCGCTCAGTCTCGGGTTGTATGCGCTCGTGAAGCGCCACGCGATCGAACGTGGACGCGTGCTGCGCGCGATGCTCGCGCTGACGGGCGGGGCGCTCGCTGTCGTCGTGTTGCGTGCGGGGTATGTATCCGCGACCAACGACGTCTTCGCGTGGTACGGCACGGAACCGCTGCCGCCGTTCACACGCGTGCTCGCGACATCGTTCCTCAACAATTTCATGCTCGCGTGGCTGGTCATCGGCATCGCCCACGCGATCGTGTTCCACCGGCGCAGTCGTGACCACGGCAGGCGCGTCGCCGAGCTCGAATCCAGCCTCGCGACGTCGCGCCTCGACGCGTTGCGCGCGCAGCTCAATCCGCACTTCCTGTTCAATGCGATCAATTCGGTGGCCGAGATGGTGCATCGCGACGCCGAGCTCGCGGACCGCATGCTGGTCTCGCTCGCGGCATTGCTGCGCGACGGGCTGTCCACGGGGCAGGACCAGATGCGCCTCCTGCGGGACGAGATCGCGCTGGTGCGGCACTACCTGATGATCGAGGCGATCCGTCTCGGTGACCGCCTGAAGGTGGAGTGGGACATCGCGGACGAGGTGCTCGACATGCCGGTTCCTGCGCTGGTGTTGCAACCGCTGGTCGAGAACGCGATCGTTCACGGCATCGCGCGACGGCGTTCGCCGGGCCGGCTCGGCATCCGCGCACGGCGTGTCGGCGACGAGCTCGTGCTCGAAGTCGACAACAGTGTCGCGGCGGGCGCGCCATCGGCGTCCGGCACCGGCATCGGCCTGCACAGCACGACGAGTCGCCTCGAGCTGCTCTACGGCGATCGCGCGCGACTGGAGCGCACGACACTCGACGATGGCCGGCATTGCGTGCGCATCGCGTTGCCGCACGATTCTTCGATGGGTGCATCGTGCCGGTCCACGGATACGGTGACGGCATGAGCGTGCTGCGCGCCGCGATCGTCGACGACGAGCCGCTCGCCCGCGCCCGTCTGCGCCGTCTCCTCGGGCGTGTCGGCGGCGACGATCTCGCGATCGTGGCCGAGTGCGTGGATGTCGACGAGTTGCTCGAGGCCGCCGCATCCACGTCGATCGACGTGCTGTTCCTCGACATCGAGATGCCGGGCGGCGACGGCTTCTCGGCACTCGCACGCTGGCAGGGTGCGCGTCCCCAGGTGGTGTTCGTGACGGCCTATGCCGAGCACGGCGTGCGTGCCTTCGACGCGCGTGCGACCGATTACCTCATGAAGCCCGTCTCGGAAGACCGCCTGCGCGACACGATCGGGCGTGTCCGAAGCGCGGCGTCGACGCGGCCGGTCGCGGTCGAGGCGACGGTCGGAGAGCGTCTCGCATTGACGATCGGCCAGCGCACGCATCTGGTACCGGTCGCGAGCATCGACGTGGTTCGAGCCGACGGCAACTACCTCGAGGTGCACGTCTCCGGGGCGAGCTACCTCGTACGCGGTACGCTGACCGGGTTCGCTTCCAGGCTCGGGACGGTCGCCTTCGTGCGGGTGCACCGTTCGGCGATCGTGCGTATCGCGGCGATCCGCGAGATCCGCCCGCTCGGATCGGGACGGTTCCGCATCGGCCTGGCCGGCGGACACGAGGTCCGGTCCGGGCGCCTTTTCCGCGATCAGGTCAAGGCCCTGATGCCCGCCACGTCGCCGCGCCTGCGGGACGCGTAGCCGGGGCCGTCCCGCGCGCGACCACGACACGCGCCCCGATCTCGTGCCACCCCTCCCGGCCCGCACGGCCGCGCGCTATCATGCGCGCCCGCCGATCGTGGCGGCCGCAGGCCTCATGTCATGGACTCCCCGAGTCGTCCCGAACCACGCCGGTTCACCCCGATCCTGACCGTTTGACCCTGCCGGGCGCCCGTCCGGCCGGACGGAGCGCACGATGAGCGAGTACGACACCAGCGCCAAGACGACCACGCAGCTGCAGGGGCATCTCGCGCGCGTGATCGAGATGCTGCGCCGCCATCGCGTCGTCGAGGAGCTCACGCACCGCCAGTCCGGGCTGCACCAGGACATCGTCGACAACCTCGTGCACCGCCAGAACCTCGCGGAGCTGCAGCGCGAGATCGACGAGCTGCACCCGGCCGACGTCGCGCGCATCCTCGAGGCGTTGCCGCCCGACGACCGCATCCACGTCTGGCACCTCGTCAAGGCCGACCGCGACGGCGAGATCCTGCTCGAGGTCTCCGACGTCGTGCGCGAGTCGCTGCTCGCGGACATGGACACGCCCGAGATCCTCGCCGCGGCCGAGCAGCTCGATGCCGACGAGGTCGCCGACCTCGCCGAGGACCTCCCCGAGGAGGTCGTCCACGAGCTCATGCAGCGCATGGACGTCGAGGAGCGCGAGCAGGTCCGCGCGGCGATGTCCTACGACGAGGACCAGGTCGGCGCGATCATGGACTTCGACATGGTGACGATCCGCGAGGACGTCACCCTCGAGGTCGTGCTGCGCTACCTGCGTCGCCTCAAGGAGCTGCCCGAGCAGACCGACAAGCTGTTCGTGGTGAACACCGACAACGTGCTCACCGGTGTGCTGCCGCTCAAGTGGCTGCTCGTCAATGACCCCAACCGCGAGGTCGCCGAGGTCATGGCGGCTGACGCCAACACGTTCCGCCCCGACGAGGACGTGTTCGACACCGCGCAGGCGTTCGAGCGCTACGACCTCGTCTCGGCTCCGGTCGTCGACGCGGAAGGGCGACTGATCGGCCGCGTCACGGTCGACGCGATGGTCGACGTGATCCGCGAGGAGAGCGACGCCGAGACGCTGAGCCGCGGTGGTCTGCGCGAGGACGAGGACATCTTCGCCTCGGTGTGGCGCTCGCTGCGCAACCGCTGGACCTGGCTCGCGATCAACCTCGTCACCGCGTTCGTCGCCTCGCGCGTGATCGGCGTGTTCGAGGAGTCGATCGAGAAGCTCGTCGCGCTCGCCGCGCTGATGCCGATCGTCGCCGGCATCGGCGGCAACTCGGGCAACCAGACCATCACGATGATCGTGCGTGCGCTCGCACTCGGCCAGATCTCGACGGGCAGCGCCAAGCGCCTGCTGCGCAAGGAGCTCGGCGTCGCGATGCTCAACGGCATCATCTGGGGCGGCGTGATCGGCCTCGTCGCGTGGCTGCTCTACGGCAGCGCCGCGCTCGGCGCGGTCATGACCGCGGCGATGACGCTGAACCTGCTGCTCGCCGCGCTCATGGGCGTGCTGATCCCGATGACGCTGATCCGCTTCGACCGCGATCCCGCGATGGGCGCGAGCGTCATGATCACCGCGCTGACCGACAGCGGCGGGTTCTTCATCTTCCTCGGGCTGGCGACGCTGTTCCTGATCTGACGGGCGCCGACGCGCACGATCCGACCGGATCCGGTTCCCGGCGCGGTCCGGTCCTGGGTATCCCGGACCGTGGACGGGCCGTCTTCAATCGAAACCGTGACGCAGTATCGTGTCGGTGTAGCTCGTCGCCGCGAAGTTGTCGCCGAGTCTCGATTCCATGAACGAGAAGGGCGCGAGCGATCTGGCCTCGAACCGGTACGGCGCATCGCTGCGAACGCCAGCCCGGGCCGAGAGCGTGAGCGTCGCGTTGGCCGCGATCGACACGCGTGCTTCGATCGAGGTCGGTGTGACGATGGCGGTGCAGGTGGCACCATCGATGGCGCAGGTGACGTCCTCGACCACCGCACCGCGCGGCAGCGTGATCTGCGCGTCGACACCGCTCGCCGTGTCGGGCCCGACGTTGAACGTGGTCGCACCGACCAGAAGCTTGAGCCCGGTGTTCGTCACGGCCGGTGTCGCGTCGAGCGTGACACGCAGGTCGCCTCTCGCGGTCGGGGCGAGGGCATGGCGTGCCAGCCTCATCGACGGAGGTGCGTCGTGACGGATGTGCAAGGGGGATCCCAACAGCACGCCTTGCGCCGTCATGCCGTAGAAGTACCCGCCGAGGTCGTCGCGATGTGGCTGCGCATAGGACTGCACGAGCGTCGGGCGGATGCCGATGGCCGTGCCGGTCGCCATGTCGAAGCCGGTCAGCGCGAACACGTTCTCCGACGTCGTGAGCGCATGGCCTTGCGAGGCGTAGAAGACGCCATCCACGATCGCGCGCGGGTTGACGGCGCTGATCGCGTCGAACGGATTCTCCTGCAGGTCGTTGGACCATGCGACCGCACCCGAGGCGGCGTCGAGCGCCATCGCGAAACCCCGTGTAAGGGTCGGAGACGGACCGGTCGAGGCAGGCTCCCAGCGCCGTCCGCTGAGGACGTAGCGGGCGCCGGGCCCCGTCGTACCGACGACCCTGTATGGGTAGTAGCGCCAGCCCGGCGGTGCCTCGTGCGTCGTCGACCAGCTCACGGCACCTGTCGCGGCGTCGAGACGCGTGATGACGAACGGAGAGGTCGACGTCATGTGCAGGACGGCGCCGGGCTGCGAGACGTCCGTCGAGCCCCCTCCCGCAGGCGGAACGAAGCTCCAGAGCATGTGGCCGTCGCTGCCGGCGATGCGTGCGATACCCGACCAGGTATCGCCCTCGGGTGTTTCGAACACCAGGAGGTCGTCTCCGATCGCGTAGGCAGAAGGCGGCTGGAAGCTCAGGGCCAGGACCGGCGAGAACGTCTTCTGCCAGAGAACATCTCCGCTGGTGGACGCGAGCTTGCGAATGCTGCGCCGATCCTGCGAAGCGCCGGTGAACGGCTGTTCCGGAAAGCCTTCGTGCACCGACAGCAGCACGTTGCCCTGGCTGTCGACCGAGGCGAGCGATGCGTCGACGCCGATCTGTTCCGAGTTCGTATCGAACAACGCGCGCTGCCACAGCAGCGGGCCGCTCGCGCCTGCGATCTTGACGATGACCGCATCGGTGTCGAAGCCCCAGAGCCACGGCAGGTGAGCCTTGTAGAGCACGGTGATGCTGCCGTCGGCTCCGCGCCTGGCCTCGACGTAGGTCGCGGCGAATGGATCGAGGACCGGCAGCGCCGCGGGGTGCACCGATTCGCCGACGAGCACGCCGTCGGCCATGCGGTACTCACGGACATGAAGTTGTTGTCCGCCGACGCTCCATTCGAGCGACACGGCAAGCACCGTAGGCGCTTCATCCGCGACCAGGGTCCCGACGAGGCCAGAGGTCACGGTCAGCGCATTCGCGGTGTAAGCCGATGAGGGGGCGGCCGATCCACGCCACATGGTCACCTCGCAGGCCTCGCCGTAGACCGGCGTCTCGCGGCAGCGCGTGCCCAGCACGACGACGTCGTCGCCATGGCGCGTCGCGTCGTCGAACCGGATGTCGTCCCAGCCCGCAGCGGCCACGTCGTTGCGCCACATCACGTTGCCGCTGGACGGATCAAGCTCGGCGACGTAGGCCGATGTCGCGCCGCCCGAAGAAGAGGCTTCGTCTCCGACCACGAGCAGGCTCGTGCCACTCATGGTCGCGCCGCCCAGGTGACCCGGCTCGACGTACGACCACAGGCTCGCGCCGGTGGCGGCGTCCAAGGCTTCGATCGTCGATCCGCTGCGCGTCATCAGCGGGCCGTCGGGAATTCGTGAGATCGACTCGAGCCATGTTGAAGGACGGGCGACCGTCCAGATCGGGTGGGCGACCGCGTGGTCGAACTTGCGCACCTCTACGCCACTGGCAACATAGACACCGGTCTCGTCGGCGTGGAGGAGGGCACTGGTCGATACGAACGGGACAGGGGTGTTCCAGTCACTGCGCAGCGGGTCGGCGTCGAGCTTCACGAGACGGCGGGGGCACCCGCCGACCGCATACGCCGTCGTGCCGACGTGGGTCATGCCGAGCACGCGGCAGCTGTCCGAGGGCATCGTGGAGGGCATCGCGAGCACGGCACGTGGTACTCCCGTGGCCGCGTCGAGATGGCGGAACTCGGTGCTTCCGCCGCGCCGTGCGGCGAGGACCACGCTGCCATCGTCGAGGACGACGGCAGCGTCGACCTGATCCCCGTTCAAGAAGGCCTGGTCCTGTTCGCCCGCAGCCGACCACATCGGCGTGCCGTCGGCGGCGAGTCGCGTCACCGCCATGCCGATCACCAGCGACGTGCCGGCGGGGCCGGCGATGATGGACTGTTCCCAGCTGCGTCCCAGTTCCGGTTGGTAGGGCAGCGCTGCGCGCCACAGGGGAAGGCCGGTCGATGGTGAGATACGTACTGCGTGAGGTGCGGCGTTCATCGCCTCGCGCGGAACCGATACGATCGGGCCTGACGGCGAGTCGGCCATGGCGGGGCGTGCTTCGCGCCCTCTTTCCCACCGCACCGTGCCGATCGAGCCCTCGACGAGGACCTCCCACTGGGGCTGCGCCGTGGCATCGACCGCCATGCCCCACGCCAGCGCGACGCAAGCCGCCAAGCGAACCTTGCCCATTGCTTCCATGATGTCCGTCCTGATGTCCCCGACACGGCTTCTACCATGCTGGCGGGCTATACGTGGCACGCGCCGTGCAAAGATTTGTGAGCCGCCCCAGCCCTACGAATCCACGTACCGGTTCGCGCGAACGCGGACCGGTACGTGGAGGGGATCACTCGAAACCGTGGCGATGGATCGTGTCGGTGTACGACGCGTAGGCCACGTTGTCCTTGAGGTCGAGCTCGGCGACCCGGAACGGCGCAAACGCACGTGCCGAGAGCGCGTAGGGCTCGACACGGTCGCCGTGGATCCACAGGCGCGCAGTGAACGTCTGCACGCTGCCGGGCAGCAGCGCGTACTGGCCTTCGAGCGACAACGGCGTCAACGTCGCGGGGCAGGCCGCGCCGTCGAGCGTGCACGACGACGACGCCACGATCGTGCCGGCCGGAATCGCGAGCACCGCATCGATGTCGGTGACCGGCGTCGTGCCGGTATTCGTCGTTGTCGCAACCACGTCGAGGGCCAGACCCCCGGCGTCGGCAACCGGCGTGGCGACGAGCGTCACCCGAAGCGCCCCGATGACTGCCGGCGCGACGGCGCGGCGCGACAGCGACGCCGCGAACGGCTCCGCCTGGCGCATGCGGAGCGGCCATGCGAACAGGAAAGCGCCCGCGTCGGCCTTGCCGACCAGGCTGCCGACGCCTTCGTCTCCGCCACGTTGGGATGCGAACGGCTGCGTGTAGATGATGCGACTGCCGACGGGGGTGCCGGTCGAAGCGTCGAATCCCGTCAAGGCAAGGGTGTCGTTCTGGTCTGTGCCCAGCCATTGCGTGCCGTACAGGACGCCCTCGACGGCATCACGAAGGTTCACGCGGCTGCTTGGCGTGACGGGATTCGAGTCCATGCGGTTGACCCAGCGAACCACGCCCGTCGCGGGCTCGAGTGCGAGCATGAGTCCACGCACGACATTGCCCGCTGGTGTCGACTCGCGTCGACCTGTCGACACGACGTACAGCGGGTCGGCCCCGCTCGTGGCGAGGGCCGTGTGGGCCTGGTAACTGCCGACATCGGCCGGGTTCGTATACGACGTCGACCAGCGCGTCGCGCCCGTGGTGGCGTCGAGGCTGGTGATGGAGAGTGCCGAGGATCCTCCGGTCAGCAGGATCGTTCCGTCGCCCAACGGGTGCAGGGTTCCGGATCCTGTCTGGCTGGTCCACGAGACCTGTCCGCTCGCGTTCGCGAGTCGCGATATGCCCTGCACAGGGTGGCCTTGTGGCGGCTCGACGAGGAGCATGTCGTCCCCGATGGCCACGGCATAAGGCGGCGAGTTGGAAGCGTACGCGGGATTCACGGGCGCAAACGGCGTTCTCCAGACGACGTCGCCGGAGGATGACGCGAGCTTCAGCAATGCGCGCTCGCCCGAAGGCTGTCCCGGGACGATGCTGGGGTGGTGTTCGGTCACGCCGACGACAACGTCACCCTGCGAATCGGCCACGAGGAGACTGCCCTCCGCGCCGATCTGGCCGACGGAGGGGTTCAGCAGCGAACGTTGCCACAGCAGCGCGCCATTCTGGCCGTCGACCTTCATGACGACGGCCTCGCGGAAGGCGGGCCACGGTTGATAGCCGTCGCCGAAAGAATAGAGCGCGACGAGGTTCCCGTCGCCGCCCCTGCGCAACTGCAGCCTCTGCGCAGCGTAGGGTGAGAACACCTGGAACGCTGCGCTGAGCGTGGTGTCGTGGATCACCGCGCCGTCGCTCTCGCGGATGCGGCGCAGGTGCAACTGCTGGCCGAGTTCGCCCCATTCCAGGGTCGCTACCCAGGTCGTGCCGTCGCCGGCACGCTCCACGGCGCCGATCACGCTGGACTTCAGCCAGAATCCCGACATGGCGAAGGGAGCCCCGCCGACGGCGTCAACAGCCCACTTCGCGACTTCGCAGCGCTCCACTGTCATGCGGTCGCGGCAACGCGTGCCGACGGCGATCGCATGGATGCCGTCGATCGTGGCGCGGTCGGGCTGGATGTCGTCCCAGCCCGTGTCGGGAAGTTGGGTGCGCCATTGGACGTTGCCGCTCGCGGGATCGAGTCGTGTCAGATAGCCCGCTGCGAAACCGGGGGAGCTCTCCTCGCGATCGACGACGAGAACGCTGTCCGCCGTCGCCGAGACGGCTCCGCGTGATTCCACGAACGTGCGTGTCCACAGGCTGGTACCGTAGGTGCGGTCCAATGCTTCGACCGCACCGTGCACCGCGAGAACCGCCCCACCCGGTATGCCGACGAGCGATTGGATGTAGGACGCGATCTCGATCGACCACAGCGTCGAGCCCGTCGCGGCCGAGAGCTTGCGCACGGCGTACTGCGGATTCGAGAACGTCGCGATGTAGACGCCACTCGTGTCGGCTACCGGTGGCACCGTCGTCGAGATTTCGGGATTGTTCGCGGTCCATGTCGTCCGCAGAGGCGCGATGTCGATGCGCATTGCGCGCCGCGGGCATCCGCCGAGCAGGTAGGCCGCCGTCCCCGAGGGCGTCATCTGCGGGACCGAACAGTCGTTCGTCGATGGATTCGGGATCATCGGCAGCACGAGGGTGTCGAGCGTCTTGCCGTCGGCCGCTGCCAGATGACGGATTTCCACACGCGGTCCGTAGCGCGTGACGAGGATCGCGTCGCCATTGTCGAGCAGCCCGGCACTGTCGATCTGCTCGCCGGTGAGATAGGAGCCCATGCCCTGGTCTCCGGCGGTCGCCCACAGCACCGTGCCGTCGGCCGCGAGCTTGGTCACCGCGTTGCCGAGCACCAGCGATGTGCCACCCGGACCCGCGACGATGCGTTGTGAACCCGGATGCCCGTAATTCGAGTTGTACGCGAGGCTGGCCCGCCATAGCGCCTGCATGCTGGCAGCATTGACGCGGACGACACCCGGCGTGCGCTTGATCGTTTCGCCGACGAACGAAATCAGCGGTCCGCCCGCCGAATCGACCATTACCGGACGATCGGTGTAGCGCTCCCACGTCACCGGTCCGAGGACTCCCTCGAAGGTGTTGTCCCACTCGACAACCTGCGCCGACGCGGCGCCCGCAACTCCCCACGCCAGCGCGACGAGCGTCGCGAGGCGAACCTTGCTCGATGATGCCATGGTGTCCTTCCTGGATGTCCCCGGCGCGGTTTGTACCACGGATCCGGAGTCCTCCCTGACGGCATGACAAGGATTTACATGCGGCTTGCTGCCGGCGACGGCGGCGATCGCCGAGCCCCGATGACGCGATCACGCCGCCACGTCATCCGCGATGCCGCGCTCGCACCCAATCAACTGGTCGCGACGGGTGGCCTCGTAGCGTCGGTTGTTCGGCAGGTCGGGCGCGTCGACGTCGTCCTCGGCGCGCGAGGCGTGCTCGAGGTGCACGGCGAGGGCGGTCCATCTGAGCGCGCGGCGATGCACACCGGTAGTGACGAGGCGAGCGTCGAGTTCGCGGTCCTTCGCGCCGTAGCCGACCATGCCCTCGTCCGCCCGAGATTCGGGACACCCGCGTTCAAGTCGCGCGTCATGACCGCCGACTTGCGCCGGTTTCCGCGGCGGTTACTGATGCGGACGACATGCCGCGGTGCCTCAGCCCTGAGGTATGGGCGGTGTGACGTGCGCTGCATCCTCGACGTCGAGTACCACGGCCCGGGCACAAGGACGACATCGGCTCTTTCGGGAAGGGCATGCCGTTGCCTTACGAGTCGAGCCGGTAGCCCGTCGTACTCTGCGAAGTTCGCGAAACGGGCGGCAGACTCCGATGCCGTCACGTACGAAAACGGCTTTCGCTTGTTTAGCTGATTCGCCGGCTTCCGAAAACGAAAAAATGCTGGTTCGCAGCTTCAAGCCAACGGAAATATCTGCTAGCTTTTTATCGCACACGCATCCCGCGCAAGGCGCATCGGGGAATGTCATGGATCGACAGCGGAGCTGGCGAAGGGTGACGCCCGGTGCACGCGATCGCGCCATGATCGTCCAGCATGCTTCCGCCGCCCGTGCATTCCCGGGTGGGGCTCCCGTCGAGCCCTCGCCGGACGCATGCATTCCGCGGCATCGCGCGGATTTCGTTCCCGTATTCCTTCCTTCATCGTGCACGCCGATGCGCGCGCATGCGCGCAGTGACGCCGGCGCGCGTCCGCCGATCGTGCGTGCACCATCGTCATGTCCACTGCCGACGCGGGATCACGCCGGACGAACCGAAGCGTCTGCGCGGCGGCATTGACGGGAAATCGCCTGCGATAGCTTCGTGCACACCTTCATCATGGAGAGGAGATGAATCATGACGACGATGTCGTGGGTGACCAGCTGGGAAGCCTGGCGCGATGTGATGGGCCGACAAGGCACGCGGCAGCGCAGGAACGTGATGGCCTATCTCGAGACGCATCCGGCCATCTTGTACTGGGGGGATTCCTGGTTCAGCACGCCGCTCTACCTGAATCTCGCGAGGCAGAGTGCGCGCAACATCCACGGGCTGGGCATCATCATCGGCAAGCCCGGGGCGCAAGCGGCCGACCTTTTCTCGGAACGCGAAGTCGAACGCATCGGCGATCGGGTCGAGAAGGATCCGTTCGATGTGGTCTGCCTGAGCGCAGGGGGCAATGACTGCCTCAGCGAGCGGCTCGCGCTCGTGTTCGCGGAGTGGACGGGAAAGGCTTCCGATCCCGCCAGGATCGACGCCCGCGCGGCATACGACATCTTCCGTCGGAGCGATGTCCTCGTACGGGTGCGCGAAGCCTACGACCGCGTGCTCGCACGCTTGCGAGAGGTCCAACAGGCAAGGCCGCATCTGCGCGTGATCGGTCATCCGTATGTGCCGATCCATTTCGTCGGCCGCGAGGCGGAGCTGACGTCCGCCAACATCGGGTTGATCGCCTGGCTCAAGGACAGTGTGGGTCCATGGCTGTGGGCACCGATGCGGCATGTGCTCGAGGACGAGGGGCAGGGACGCGAGTTCGCGCGCCTGATGCTCGAGGATGGTTTCCGCGACGGCGTGCTGCGAGACCTCGCGAGGACCTATCCCGGGCTGTTCGAGGTCGTGACGTTTCCGCCGTCACCCGATTTCACGAGCCAGACGTTCTGGAACGACGAGATCCATCCCGGGGAAGAAGGTTTCGCGCATCTCGCGCGCGACTTCAACGCGACGCTCGCGCAAGCATTGCTCCCGGGCAAGCGGGCTGCGGTGACGAACCTCTGAAGGAGATCGGCATGGACGCGCGACACGATCCGAGGGTGGCGGGCAGCAAGGCGCTGGAAGAGGTCACGGAGGAGCTCGACGATGTCGTGCGCAGTCGGCGCACGGAAGCGGGCATGGACGGCGGCGGCCCGACCTGGGGCCTCGCACTCTCGGGCGGCGGCATACGCAGTGCCACCTTCTGCCTCGGGCTCGTGCGTGGCCTCGCGCGGAACGGATTGCTCAGGCGTTTCGACTACCTTTCCACGGTCTCGGGGGGCGGTTACCTCGGATCGAGCCTCGGTCGCCTCTACCGCGAAGGGACATCGGCCACCGAGGTCGAGGCCGGCGTCGCGCGCGACGACTCGATGTGGTTGTGGTGGTTGCGCAACAACGGACGTTACCTCACGCCAGCCGGTGCGAAGGACCTGGGCTATGCGACCGCGTCGATCGTGCGCGGCATCCTCGCCACGCATCTGGAGATCGGCATCCTGATCCTCGCGGCAGCCTCGCTGGTGCTGCTGCCGCACGTGGTCGTCGCCTTGTTCCCGCCGCTTCCACGCGATCCGCTGTGGAACTACGACGTGGTCCGTCTGATGCCGAGTGCATGGGGCTGGTTGCTCGTGTTGCCGGCCGTGGCCTTCGTGCACCAGGTCTGCGCCTACTGGTTCACGCGTGATCGGTTCTCGTGGGCGAGTGCATTGCTGATCTCGCTCGTCGCGGCGCTCGGTGTCTTCACGATGTTCAGGGCGTGGGGGGCGGCGAACGACCCCACGGGGGGACTCGCCGATGAGGCATGCGTGGCGACCTTTCGCGTCGTGGCCGCGCTGGCTGTCGGGCTGGTGACCGCGTGGTGCTCCTGGCTGATCGAGTGCGTGAGGAGGCGCCCTGCCGGCGCGAGGCGACTCGTCCATACCAAGCGCCTGTCGTACTGCATGTGGGCCATCGCGATCTGCCTGGGCCTGATGCTGCTGGACTGGAGCAGCTGGCAGCTCACGCGCCTGTTCTGGACGGGAGGTCTGGCGGCGCTGAAGTACGAAATCGGCGTGTCGATCCTCGTCCTCGTGGCGACGGCGAGGGTGCTGGTGCCCGAGCTCCAGCGATGGATGGCCACCACCAAGGGGCGCAGTCTCAACCTCGAGCGGGTACTCAATGTCGTCGGTCTCATGCTGGCCGCGCTCGCCGCGTTGTGGTGGACGACGATTTTCCATGCCACGTTGTTTCCCGGCGATCTGCAGGCCATGTATTGGCGTGTGTCGTGGACGAACCTCCCGACGATCTGGCCGGTCGCCACCGTACTGGTCGTACTCGCCGCCTGCGCGACGTACCTCGTCGCCACGCGGCGCAGTTTCGATCTGCTCAACCTGGCGTCGCTGCACAATTTCTACCGTGCACGCATCGAGCGCGCGTACGTGTCGTCGGGCAACAGCGGTGCGAAGGGCTCACGGTTCCCGACCTCGGCGCTCGATGCCGTGGATCCGAAGTGGACGATGCAGGTGGCACCGCTTACCGAGGCGACCGCCGGTGACGACGTCGACCTCGCGGCGTACCGGCCGCACGAGCACGGCGGTCCGATCCACCTGATCAACTGCTGCATCAACCAGTCGGTGGACGACCGCACAGGCCTCTACAACGCCGACCGCAAAGGCGTCGCGCTGGCGGTCAGCGGACTCGGCGCGGAGACGGGAACGAGCCTGCCGAACACGATGACATCGGCGCCGTCGGGAACGCTGTCGCAGTGGGTGGCCATTTCCGGTGCTGCGGCGAGCACGGGCATGGGATCGCAGACCTCCCCCGGTCTCGCCGCGCTGCTGTTCATGTCGGGTATCCGCCTGGGCTACTGGATCCGCTCCCTGGTGGTGCCGGCTACCGCAGATACGGCAACGCCTTCGGAGGAACCGCCGAAGGCCTCGTGGCTGCTGCGCCAGGCGCCCAAGCCGTTCGCGATCGTGGCCGAGTCGCTGGCCCGGTTCCCGGGTCTGTTCAGTCCGCTCTGGTATGTCTCCGACGGCGGACATTTCGACAATACCGGCATCTACGCGCTGTTGAAGCGGCGCGTGAAACTCATCGTGGCGGCCGACTGCGGTGCCGATCCGCGCTACCTGTTCGGTGATCTCGAGTCGCTGGTCCGCAAGGCCAAGATCGACTACGGCGCTTCGATCGCATTCGTCGATGTCGATAAGAATTCCCGCCCACTGTGCGAGCTCGTGGGCACGCCCGAGAAGATCGGCCCCGAGCCCGGCAAGCACTGGCTGGTGCTCGGCCGCATCACCTACGCCGACGGTACGTGCGGCGTGTTGCTGGTCGTCAAGCCGCGTCGTCTGGAGGCGATGCCGTTCGACATGGTCGCCTACGCCGACCGTCATCCGGACTACCCGCAGCAGAGCACGGGCGACCAGTTCTTCGACGAGTCGCAGTGGGAGAGCTATCACCAGCTCGGCCTGATGATGGGCGGCGTGCTGACGGCAGACCTGATCTCCGCTGCGGAGGCGATGATCGACCAGGCTCCGGTCGTCGGTTCCAGTCTCAAGCAGGCCGAAGAGCAGAACGTGCGCGCGCAGGAGGTGGTCAGCCGCCGCGAACGCGTCGGGCTCACCGTACGTGCCTCGCTCGGTGCCGGCCTGTCGCTGAGCGCGCTGGTCGCCGCGTGGCAGGGCGTCGAACAGTTCCGCGAATCCCGACGGGCAGAGGATCGACGCTACGATGAGCTGGCGCGCGAGATCATCAAGAAGGTGGGTGATGCGTCGATCGAGGATCCATCCGACACGGTACTCCTGGATTTCAAACAGCAGTCGATGAGACGTGGGGATGACCGCTTCGACGAGGTGCTCGCCCAGCTCAACCAGCGCTGCGAGGCACAGGACTCCCCCGCGAAGCAGGCGTGTGAGGCGTTGTACAGGCGCCTGACGACGGAGCCGTACGACTACTGGTTCGCGGACAAGCATCAGGCGCGCTACCAGGCCGAGGCGGGCGCCGCAGGTATCGACGCCCCGCCGTCACCTGCCGTGGCCGGTACGCTCGGTTCTTCGGGGGCGGTACTGGCGTCCTCTATACCCCCGGCGACCACTCCGGAAGGCGTCCTCGTCCTGTCGACGGGGCCGTCCTCGCCGGCCACCGAGCCGCCTAGATCGGCGGTGTCACCTCAGGCACCTTGTGCCCCCGACGCCCGCGTGTTCCTGCATGTCTACGACGAGGACAGTCGTGCCATGGCTTCCGAACTGGCGGACCAGCTGCGCAATGCCCTGGGCGTGACCTCTGCACCGATCGAGAACGTGGTGGCGACGGCACTGCGCAGGGGGACTCGTCCGCCCTATGTATGGAGGTCTCCGTCCATCGTCACGAGTGGCCGTACGAGCGATGTCTGTCTGGGACGCGCGCGCGGCGTGTTCCATTCCGAGGTGCAGGTGCGGCGCATCGCCGGCGGCAGGCCCGACACGATCGAGATCTGGATATCGCCTCGCAGTGTCGATTCGCTGGTCAAGGCGGCCGAGGTCTCGCATTAGCAGCGGACCTGCAGTCCGCCTTGCGCGTACTGCAGGCGCGAGGGAGACCACGGCGCGGCAGCACAGCGCGGAATCCTGTGTCGAACATGCGGGCGAGGGCCGCGCAAGCGAGCCCTCGCGACGTTCTCGTGATGCCCGCGCCTTCAAGGAGAGAGCAATGGCCACGATCCGATTCCTGCCCAGCGCCGACGCCAAGGTCGTAAGCGCGCACTCACGAGACGTGATCCGTGCGGTGCTCGAAGATGCCGGCCTCGATGCCTGCCTCATCACGAGCACGGTGCGCACACCTGCGGCGCAGGCACGTGCGATGGTCAACAACCTCGAGTCGGCAGGCGTTGCGGCGCAGAGGAAGCTCTACGCAGACCCCGGCCGAAAGGTCATCGGCGAGTACGAGCGTGCCAAGGCGCGTGGCGAGTCGCGCACAGCCGTCATCGAGAGCATGACGAACAGGATCCTCGCCATCGGCCCTGGCAAGGTCAGTCGGCACTGCGCCGATCCTTCGGAGCTCAATGTCGTCGACATCGCGCCGTCCTCGATCGGACATCCCGAACGCTTCGTGGCCGCTCTCGAGCGCGCCCTGCAACGGAAGGCGATCCGGAGGTTCTTCGCGCCAGCCCACGGCGATCCCGCGTTCCATCTCGAGATTCCACAGCCGGTCGGTATGCAGGGTCCGACCGTCCGCTAGTCGCACCGTTCGCGAACGCAGTCGAGGCGGGAGATCCGCCTTGCGATCTGCCGGGAGCGCCGGTTGCCGGGCATGCGGGTCGCGCGCGAAGCCGGCAGAGGAAGGATCACGACGAGGTGCGATGGTTCTTCCCCCTTGAACGGCCGAGGGATCATGCGCGCAGCTCGATGGGTTCGACGACCACCGTGGCGGGCGCCACGTGGTCCGCAATCCCGCGCTGGCACCAGGTCAGGCGGTCGCGACGGGTCGCCTCGTAGCGTCGGTTGTTCGGCAGGTCGGGTGCGTCGACGTCGTCCTCGGCGCGCGAGGCGTGCTCGAGGTGCACGGCGAGGGCGGCCCACTTGAGCGCGCGGCGACGCACGCCGGTGTTGGCGAGGCGTGCGGCGAGTTCGCGGTCCTCGGCGCCGTAGCCGACCATGTCCTCGTCGAAGCCGTTCACGCGCACGAGGTCGGCGCGCCAGGCGCTCATGTTGCAGCTCATGACGCGGCCGCCGCTCGTGGCGTTCGCCTTCCAGCGGGCCAGCCACAGTGCACGGAACGCGTAGTGGCGGCGGATGCCGTCGAAGGCACGGAAGTCGGCACGCGACCACGGCGCGAACACGGGGCGGGCGCCGGTCAGAAGGCCTGCCGTTGCGGCTGCGGTCGAACGGATGCGGCCGCCCTGCAGGAACATGCCCGGCCGCGCGAAGCGCGCGTGGTCCTCGATGAAATGCGGATGCAGCAGCATGTCGCCGTCGATCATGACGATGTAGTCGGCAGCGGTCGCGGCGATGCCGAGGTTGCGGCAGCGCGCGGCGCGGAAGCCGAGATCGTCCTGCCAGAGGTGTCGCACCGGGATGCGCGTGGTCGCCGCGAACGCCGCGATGCAGGCGGCGGTATCGGGTCCGGAGCCGTCGTCGGCGACGAGGATCTCGTCGGGCAGGCGTGACTGCCGCGCAGCCGTCGCGAGCACGCGTGCGAGGGCCTCGGGCCAGTTGTAGGTGAGGACGAGCAGGGCGATGCGCACGTCGTGTGTCCAGGCGCCGTCGGCGGGCGGATCGCCACAGGACGTCGCTGCGGGCGCGATGGTCGCAGCTGCTCGAGCGGGAGGTTGCCGCTGGACGCGCGCGGCGGCGGATGACCGCGGGCGGGGCGTCCGGCAGCGGCCGGACGCCCCTTCCTTCACGACATCAACGCACCGCGACGGCGCGCTCGCGGCGCTCGATCAGGCTCATGTCGGCCTGGTTGACGAGGCGCAGGTCGCGCACCTCGAACGGCGCACGTACGCCGCCGGCGATCGAACCCGCATCGAACGCGAGGTCGATCGTGCCGCGGCCGGCGTCGATCCACTTGGCCGCGTGGGCGACCGACGCGGGCTTGAGGCTGCCGTCGGCGGCCGTGCCGTAGAGCACGCCGGCGAGCTGGTAGCGGCTCGCATCGACGGCTTCGATGCCGACCCTCACGGTGACCCCGCCGGCCTTGCGCGACGTCGTCGACACGACCTCGATATCGCCGTCCAGGCGTGCCGACGCGACGGCCACCGCGAACGCGGTGCGGGCGTCGCGCTGCACGCTGCCCTTGGCGCCGTTCGTGTTGCCGAACGCATGCACTTCCCAGAGGCCGTAGCCGCCCGCGCGGGCCGCGTCGGGCGTGACCGAGGCGACGAAGCTGCCGTCGGCATCGCGTGTGAACACGGCAGGCTGGCTCGCGCCATTCGGTGCCGTGAGAAGGCCTTCGAGGCGATCGAGCGTGGCGCCTTCGACGCGTGCCCGCACGCGCAGGCTGTCGCCCGCGATGACCGCATCGCGCTCGGCGGCGAGCGACATCACGATCGGGCTGGCCGGCTCGAACACGTGCACGAGGTAATCGCCCGAGGCCTGCGCGGCGACGAGCTCGACCGTGCCTTCGCCGAGCGCGGCATCGAGCTTGAGCACGACCGTGCCTTCGGGGGCCTGCATGCCGGCGGCGCGCAACGCGTCCTGGTCCGCGGCGCCGTGCACGGCTTCGGCGCTCGTCCAGGTACGGCCCTTGGCGCGGAAGGTCAGCGTCGAGGCGTCGAGCGTCGCGGCGTTGCCTTCGCGTGGGCTCAGGCGCACGAGGGCGCCCGGCGCGCTCGTGGCGAGGTTCACGCCGGCCCGCAGCTCGGCGGCGCTCGCGTCGATCCAGTACTCGCGGCTCTCGGCCGTGAACACGTTCGGGCGTGCTTCGAGGGCCTGCGCGGGATCGATCGCCCACGACATCGCGCTCGGCGTGCGGTCGAGCGAAGCGGTGGCCGATCTGGCGAGACCGAGCGTCTGCAGGCGCTGCGGCACCTGGTCGCCGGCGGCGGCGGGCAGAAGGCGCTGCAGGTCGGCGGCGTGGGCGCTGCCGGCGCACAGCGCGGCGAGGATCATGCTGGAAAGGATCTTCTTCATGGCATGGCTCCTCAGAGGTCGTTGCGCAGGATGGTGTCGAGGCCGAAGCAGGCGCGGCGGCTCTGGTTGTGGTTGAGCACCTTGCCTCCCGTGCGCGTCGTGTCGCGGAACCACAGCGAGCCGGCGGCCTGCTGGCTCGTGCAGTTGAGGAAGCCGTCCGAACAGCTCGACAACCAGTTCTGCGTGATCTCGAGGCCGACGCTCTGCGTGTAGCCGCCGCAGTAGGCGTTGGAGCTGAAGATGCCCGAGGAGACATCGGTGCCGACGACGTTCCAGAAGCCCTTCGGCAGCGCCGGGCGGCCCGCGGTGCCGTAGAGGTTGTTCTGGTTGTACTGCGCCATCCAGCTCGACTGCTGCATGCGCACGCCGTCGTTCTTGTAGCCGAGCAGCCAGCCCAGCGCGGACTCGAACATGTTGCCGTTCATGACGGCATCGGCAAGCGGCGTGCCCGCGCTCGACGGCGCGAGCGCGTTGACCCAGCGCACCTTCGAAATGATGTTCGGATAGCGGCTGTCGTAGGTCGGGTTCGACATGATCCAGCGCATGACGTTGCCGCCGTTGGAATGCGTGATCACGACGAGGTCGGTGATGTTGCGGCTCGAGATGAAACTCGCGAGCTGCGTGGCGAGGCAGCCCGCGGCGCGGCTGTCCCACATGTACTGCGTGAAGTCGCAGTTGATGACCGTGTAGTTGGCCTGGTTGGTCAGGCCCTGGCGCACGGTGTTGACGATCTCGGGCTGCCAGTAGTCGTTGTAGGCGTTGGTCTGCGCGCCGGTCCCGTGGACGAAGGCGACGCCGGTGCCGGCGTGCGCGGCATGCGCGTTGGCGGTGCCGAGCGCGAGCAGCGGCACGAGTGCGTATCGGATCATTGAATCCCTCCCGGTGCGGCCCGCATGCGTGGCGGGCCCTTCTGATGGGCCTCGTGGCGCGTACCGGATCGGCGGTCCCTGCCGTCGCTGCGCGCTGGCGAAGCGGTGACAACCCCTCACGGCGCCTTCCATTCCCTCCCGGATGGTGGGCGCCCGCCGATCTTGGACGCGCATCGCACGGTGGTCAAACGATTGTTTGAAGCTTGTGCTCCACTTCGCATTCGCGTGTCCGCCGCGGGCTCACGGACGCGCCACGTTGCACTGCGCAAATTTGCTATGGTGCGGTGACCGGGTCGTCGATCGTCACGTGCCGCGTGGGGCAGGGAGGAGGCCTTCGCGCGCCGTCGTGCGGTGCCGCATCCGGCCGTCCCAACGGCGTCGCCTCGACCACCGCCACCCGGAGCCGTCCGTGTCGATCCATGTCGCGCTGAACCACGTCACGCACTACCGCTACGACCGCCTCGTCCATCTCGGCCCCCAGGTCGTGCGCCTGCGCCCCGCGCCGCACAGCCGCACGCGCATCCTGTCGTACTCGCTGCGCGTCGAGCCGGCCGACCACTTCATCAACTGGCAGCAGGATCCGCAGGCCAACTACCTCGCGCGCCTCGTGTTCCCCGAGCCGACGCGCGAGTTCCGCGTCGAGGTGGATCTCGTCGCCGAGATGTCGGTGCTCAACCCGTTCGACTTCTTCCTCGATCCGCTCGCCGAGAAGATCCCCTTCGCGTACCCCGCTGCACTGCGCCGCGAGCTGACGTCGTACCTCGTCAAGCTGCCGCCGTCGCCGCGCTTCGACGCCTACCTCGCGACGATCCCGCGCACGCCGCGTGCGAGCGCCGACTTCCTCGTCGACCTCAACCAGCGCCTGAGCCGCGACATCCGCTACCTGATCCGCATGGAGCCCGGCGTACAGGCGCCCGAGCAGACGCTCGAGCTCGGCTCGGGCTCGTGCCGCGATTCGGCCTGGCTGCTCGTGCAGCTGCTGCGTCACCTCGGCCTCGCCGCGCGCTTCGTTTCGGGTTACCTGATCCAGCTCGTCGCCGACGTCAAATCGCTCGACGGCCCGAGCGGCACCGAATCCGACTTCACCGACCTGCACGCCTGGTGCGAGGTCTACCTGCCCGGTGCGGGCTGGATCGGCCTCGATCCGACGTCGGGCCTGCTCGCGGGCGAAGGCCACATCCCGCTCGCGTGCTCGCCCGAGCCGACCTCGGCCGCGCCGATCACGGGCGGCGTCGATCCCTGCGAGGTCGAATTCGGCCACGAGATGTCGGTGCGCCGCCTGCGCGAGTCGCCGCGCGTGACGAAGCCGTACGCCGACGAGCAATGGGCCGCGATCGAGGCGCTCGGCCGCAAGGTCGATGCCGACCTCGAGCGTTTCGACGTGCGCCTGACCATGGGCGGCGAGCCGACCTTCGTCGCCTCCGACGATCCCGACGGCGCGGAGTGGAACACCGACGCGCTAGGCCCGCGCAAGCGCGTGCGCGCCGCCGACCTGTTCTGGAAACTCAAGGACCGTTACGCCGCGAAAGGCCTGCCGCACTTCGGCCAAGGCAAGTGGTATCCGGGCGAGCAGCTGCCGCGCTGGTCGCTCAACTGTTTCTGGCGCCGCGACGGTGATCCGATCTGGAACGACCGCGCGCTGATCGCCGACGAGCGCACACGCGGGCAGGCCGACGCGGCGCTCGCGGGCACCTTCCTGCGCGAGGTCGCGGCGCGCCTGGCCGTCGACGGCAGCCACGTGTTCCCGGCCTACGAAGATCTCTTCTACTACCTGTGGCGCGAGCGTCGCCTGCCGGGCAACGTCGATCCGTCTGATCCGCGCCTGTCCGATCCGCTCGAGCGCGAGCGCGTCATGCGTGTGTTCGACCGTGGCCTCGGCGAGGTCGTCGGCCACGTGCTGCCGATCGCACGTCCGCTCGGCGAATGGCAGACCGGGCCGTGGTTCCTGCGCACCGAACACTGCCTGCTCGTGCCGGGTGATTCGCCGCTCGGTTACCGCCTGCCGCTCGATTCGCAGCCGTGGGTCGGCGAAGCCGACTACCCCTACGTGCAGCCGATCGATCCGATGCAGGCGATGCCGCCGCTGCCTGCGCATGCCGAGATCCGTCGCCAGGTCGCGGGCGTCGGCCCCACGTCGGTGCCGCAGCGTCGCATCGATGCGCGCGTCGCCGGCGACGGCGTGCGCAGCAGCCCTCCTGCGCGCGCGGGAGAGACCGTCGTCGCCGATGCGCGCGTGCCGCGCCACGGCGAATCGGCCGCATGGATCACGCGCACCGCGCTGTGCGCGGAGCCGCGCGGCGGCAACCTCTACCTGTTCATGCCGCCGCTGCAGCGCCTCGAGGATTATCTCGAGCTCGTCGGCGCGATCGAGGCGACCGCGGCCGTGCTCGGCACGCCGGTGATCCTCGAAGGATACGAGCCGCCGCGCGATCCGCGCCTCGAGGTGTTCCGCGTGACGCCCGATCCCGGCGTCATCGAGGTCAACATCCATCCGGCCACGCGCTGGGACGATCTCGTCGACCGCACCACGCACCTCTACGAAGCCGCACGCGAGACGCGCCTGGTCGCCGAGAAGTTCATGATCGACGGCCGCCACACCGGCACCGGCGGCGGCAACCACTTCGTGCTCGGCGCGGCGCGGCCGTCCGATTCGCCGTTCCTGCGCCGTCCGGACCTGCTGCGCAGCCTGCTCTCGTACTGGCACAACCATCCGTCGCTGTCGTACCTGTTCTCGGGCCTGTTCATCGGCCCGACCTCGCAGGCGCCGCGCGTCGACGAGGCGCGCAACGATTCGCTCTACGAGCTCGAGCTCGCGTTCCGCCAGTTCCCGGGCAAGGGCGCCGACGTGCCGCCGTGGCTGGTCGACCGCCTGCTGCGCAACCTGCTCATCGACGTCACCGGCAACACGCACCGCGCCGAGTTCTGCATCGACAAGCTGTACTCGCCCGACGGTCCGACCGGTCGCCTGGGCCTGCTCGAGATGCGCGCGTTCGAGATGCCGCCGCATGCGCGCATGAGCCTGGCCCAGCAGCTGCTGCTGCGCGCGCTGGTCGCACGCTTCTGGCAGAAGCCCTACGCGCCCGAGCGCCTCGCGCGCTGGGGCACCGAGCTGCACGACCGCTTCATGCTGCCGCACTTCGTCGAGCAGGATTTCGCCGACGTCGTCGCCGAGATGCGCGGCGCGGGCTACGCGGTCGAGGCCGACTGGTTCGCGCCGCACCTCGAGTTCCGTTTCCCGAAGGTCGGCGACTACGCGGTGCGTGGCATCGACCTCGAGCTGCGCCACGCGCTCGAGCCCTGGCACGTGATGGGCGAGGAGGGCGCGATCGGCGGCACCGTGCGCTTCGTCGATTCGTCGGTCGAGCGCCTGCAGGTCAAGCTGCGCGGGCTCGCACCGGACCGCTACGCGCTGACCTGCAACGGCCGCCGCGTGCCGCTGCGCCCGACCGGCACGGTCGGCGAATACGTCGCCGGCGTGCGCTACAAGGCCTGGCAGCCGGCTTCGAGCCTGCATCCGACGCTGCGCCCCGACGCGCCGCTCGTGTTCGACCTGGTCGACACGTGGTCGCAGCATTCGCTGGGCGGCTGCCAGTATCATGTGGCGCATCCGGGAGGGAGGAACTACGCGACGTTCCCGGTCAACGCGTTCGAGGCCGAGAGTCGCCGCCTGGCCCGCTTCTTCCGTCTCGGCCACACGCCGGGCACGCTGGATGCGCCGGTGGCCGCGACCGGTCCCGAACATCCGTTCACGCTGGACCTGCGCAACACGTCATGACCGAAACGCCCGCTCCCGTCGCCGCGCATTCCTCGCTGCTGGCGGCGTACGAGCGCAACCCGCGCCATTTCCACGAGATGCTCGACGCCGACGGCACCGTGCGCCCGCATTGGCGCCGTCTGCTCGCCGACCTCGAGGCCTCGACGCCGCTGCAGATGCGCCACCGCAGCGACTTCGTGGCGCGGCAGATCCGCGAAGACGGCATCACCTACAACGTCTACGCCGATGCCAAGGGTGCCGACCGCCCGTGGGAGCTCGACCTGCTGCCGAACATCATCGGCGCGCAGGAATGGGCCGGCCTCTCCGCCAAGATCGCGCAGCGTGCGACGCTGCTCGACGCCGTGCTCGGCGACCTCTACGGCCCGCAGAAGCTCCTGCGCGAAGGCCTGCTGCCCAGTGAGCTCGTGTTCGGCCATCCGAACTTCCTGTGGCCGTGCCACGGCATCACGCCGCCCGGCGGGCGCTGGCTGCACGTGTACGCGGCCGATCTCGCGCGCTCGCCCGATGGCACGTGGTGGGTCGTCGCCGACCGCACGCAGGCGCCTTCGGGCGCGGGCTACGCGCTCGAGAACCGCCAGATCGTCTCGCGCGCGTTCCCGGAGCTGTTCCGCGAGCTCAAGGTACAACAGCTCGCCGGCTTCTTCGGCGAAATGCAGGCCACGCTGCGGCGCCTCGCCCCGACCACCGACGGCGAGTCGCCGCTGTCGGTCCTGCTGACCTCGGGGCGCTACAACGAGACCTACTTCGAGCACGTGTTCCTCGCGCGCTACCTCGGCGTGCCGCTCGTCGAAGGCCACGACCTCACGGTGCGCGGCGACACGGTCTATCTCAAGACCCTCGGCGGCCTCAAGCGCGTGCACGCGATCCTGCGCCGCATGGACGACGACTACTGCGACCCGCTCGAACTGCGCAGCGACTCCGCGCTCGGCGTGCCGGGCCTGCTCGACGTCGTGCGCGCGGGCCGCGTGCTGGTCGCGAATGCACTCGGCAGCGGCGTGCTCGAATCGCCGGGCCTGTCCGGATTCCTGCCGCGCATCTGCGAGCGCCTGCTCGGCCAGCCGCTGGCGATGCCGTCGGTGGCGACATGGTGGTGCGGCGAAGCGCCCGTGTGCGAAGAGGCACTCGAGGCGCTCGAGCGCCTCGTCATCAAGGGCGCGTACCCGTCGCAGCGTTTCGAGCCGCTGTTCGGCGACACGCTCGGCAAGCCGCGTCTGGCCGAACTGCGCGCACGCATCCGCGCGCGCCCGCAGGCCTACGTCGCGCAGGAGCTCGTGCAGATGTCGCAGGCGCCGGTCTGGCAGAGCGCCGGCGCGCGTGCCCGCATCGTGCCGCGCGCGATCGGCATGCGCGTCTACGCGGTCGCGACCGCGAACGGCTACACCGTCATGCCCGGCGCGCTCACGCGCGTGGCCGGGCGCGACGACACCAGTATCGTGTCGATGCAGCGCGGCGGCGGCAGCAAGGACACCTGGGTGCTCGCCGACACGCCGCACGGCGACGACGGCACCCACCGTCGCGAGATCCGCGCGAGCGACCTCGTGCGCCGCGACGATTTCCTGCCGTCGCGCCTCGTCGAGAACCTGTTCTGGCTCGGTCGCTATTCGGAACGCGCCGACGATACCGTGCGCCTGCTGCGCGTGGTGCTGTCGCGTTACGTCGACAGCGGCACGACCAACCCCTCGTTCAACGCCGCGATCGACGCCTGCCGCTCGCTCGGCATGCTGCGCGGGCACAGCGCGCTGCGCCGGCGCCTGCTCGCCTCGGTCGCCGATGCCGACGCGCCGGGCAGCCTGCCGGGCACGCTGAGCCGCCTCTACTGGTCCGCCGCGCAGGTGCGCGGGCGACTCTCGCAGGAGAACTGGCGCGCGCTGCTCGAACTTCAACGCGAGACTGCCGCGCTGTCGGTCGACCAGCTCGGCCTCGGCGACGCGCTCGACGTGCTCGACCGCCTGCTGCTCGGCATCTCGGCGCTCTCGGGTTTCGCCCACGACGACATGACGCGCGACGACGGCTGGCGCTTCCTCATGATCGCGCGCCGGCTCGAGCGTCTGCAGTTCCTCGGCGACGTCGTCGCGCGCGTCATGCGCCATCCGGCCGGCGCCGACCACGCCACGCTCGAATGGCTGCTCGAGCTGGCCGACTCGATCATCACCTACCGCGCGCGCTACCTCTCCGCGCCGCAGCTGATCCCGACGCTCGACCTCGTGCTGTGCGATCCAGCCAACCCGCACTCGGTGCTGTTCCAGGTCGCCGAGCTGTGCCGCGAGTTCGCCGCGCTGCCCGATGCGCCGGAGGGCCTCGAGGCGCTCGCCGCGATCGAGAAGCGCCTGCGTGAGTGCGACCTCTCGGCGCTCGAGGATTCGCTGTTCGGCGAGCGTGGCCGCGGCGACGCGATGCTCGGCATCGCCGATCTCGCCACGCAGGCGGCCGATCTGTCGCGCACGCTGTCCGACCAGCTCAACCTGAGGTACTTCGCGCATGTCGACGACGTCAGTCAGCGCACCTTCTCGACCTGAGGCGCGCATGGGCATCACCTACGACGTCGTCCATCGCACCGAGTACCGCTACGGCGCGCCGGTGTCGTTGTCGCAGCAGCTGCTGCATCTCGCGCCACGCGACACGCCGCGGCAGGCCCGCCTCGCGCACGCACTGGTCGTCGATCCCGCACCGTCGCGACGCGTCGACGGCGAGGACGCGTTCGGCAACCCGCTGACGCGCCTGGACTTCGACCGCCCGCACGACACGCTCGCGATCACCGCGCGCCTGCGCGTGCGCGTCGAGGCCGGCGCCGCGTTCGATCCGCTCGAGTCGCCGGCCTGGGAAGACGTCGTCGCCGCACTCGCCTACCGTGGCGGCGAGGCGCTCGACGAGGCCCATCTCGAGGCCATGCGCTACCGCGTCGAGTCGCCGTACGTGCGCATCAAGACCGTGTTCGCCGACTACGCGCGGCCGTGCTTCACGCCCGGTCGTCCACTGCTCGACGCTGCACAGGCGCTCATGCAGGCCATCCACGCCGATTTCACGTACTCGCCCGAGGCGACCCAGATCGCGACGCCGCTGCTCGACGTGTTCGAGAAGCGCCATGGCGTCTGCCAGGACTTCGCCCACGTCATGCTGGCCTGCCTGCGATCGCTCGGACTCTCGGCCCGCTACGTCAGCGGCTACCTGCGCACGACGCCGGTCGAGGGCAAGCCGCGCCTCGTCGGCGCCGATGCGTCGCATGCCTGGGTATCGGTGTTCTGCCCGCGCCAGGGCTGGGTCGATTTCGATCCCACCAACCGCGTCGTGCCGTCGCTGCAGCACGTGACGCTCGCGGCAGGTCGTGATTTCGGCGACGTCTCGCCGTTGCGCGGCGTGATCCTCGGCGGTGGTGCGCACGAGCTCGAGGTCGCCGTCATGGTCATGCCGGTCGAACCGGCCGACGCCTGAGGCGGCGCCGCGCGGGGCAGGGACCGTCCGCGCCGTGTCGTGCGCGGTTGCGCGCCGCGTGGCATAATCCGCGACCTTTTTTGTGACCGGGGCGGCTGCCGCGGTTGCCGCAACCCGTTGGAGAGACGATGGATTTCCTGATCAGTTCCGCCTACGCGCAGGACGCGGCGGCCGCCGCGCCGAATCCGATCATGTCGTTCCTGCCGCTGATCATCCTGTTCGGCATCTTCTACTTCATGCTCATCCGCCCGCAGATGAAGCGCGCCAAGGAGCAGCGCAACATGATCGCGGCGCTGGCCAAGGGCGACGAGATCATGACCAACGGCGGCCTCGTCGGCCGCGTCGAGGACATCGGCGAGTCGTTCCTGACCGTCGAGATCGCCGACAACGTGCGCATCAAGCTGCAGAAGCACGCGGTCAGCGCGGTCCTGCCGAAAGGCACGCTCAAGCAGGCTTGATCCACGCCGGCCCATCCCCACTGCGGGAAGGGCCCGGTAGGGCCGCGGCACGTCGTCGCGGCCATCCCCGCGGCGGGGAATAGGTCCGCGTGGCGACGCCCTCGTGCATCGCCCACGCGCAAGGGGCCCCGCGGCATCCACACGCCTCCACTGCAGTTCGCGCGACAACCGGATTCGACTGATGAACGACTATCCACGATGGAAGCACGCGCTGGTCGTGCTGGTGACGGTGCTGGGACTGATCTACGCCCTGCCGACGCTGTACCCGAAGCAGCCCGCGGTGCAGGTCATCGGCAACAGCGGCACCGTGATCGACGAGGCCGCGCGCGAGCGTGCGATGCAGGTGCTGCAGGAGCGCAAGATCCCGTTCGAGAGCGTCGAGCTCAAGACCGACGCGCTGCTCGTGCTGTTCCCGATCGGCAGTACCGATACCCAGCTCAACGGCGCCGCCGCGCTGCGTGAAGGCCTCGGCGAGAACTACACGACCGCGCCGAACCTCGCCTCGACCGTGCCGGCCTGGCTGCGCGCGATCGGCGCCGACTCGATGCCGCTCGGCCTCGACCTGCAGGGCGGCGTGCACTTCCTCATGGAAGTCGACCAGAAGAGCGTGCGCGACACGCAGGAGCAGCGCTACGTCGACGACATCCGCGGCCTGCTGCGCGATCGCAACATCCGCAACGCCAACGTCTCGCGCGGCGCGCAGGGCGTGGTCGTGCAGACGCCGAACAACGCCGATCGCGACACCATCGCCGCGGCGATCAACAAGGACTACGCGACCGACCTGCTCGTCGTGAACGGCCCGTCGGTCGGCGACCAGCCCACGCTGCTCGTGACGATGCGCCCCGAGCGTATCCGCGTGATCGCGGACAACACGATCAAGCAGAACGTCGGCACGCTGCGCAACCGCATCAACGCTCTCGGCGTGGCCGAGCCGATCATCGTGCAGCAGGGCGACAGCCGCATCGTCGTCGAGCTGCCGGGCGTGCAGGACACTGCCGAAGCCAAGCGCATCCTCGGCGCGACGGCGACCCTCGAATACCGTGCCGTCGACCAGAGCGCCAATCCGCAGGAAGCCGCGCGCACGGGGCAGGTGCCCGGCGACTCGCGCCTGTACCGCGACAAGGACGGCAACCCGCTCGTGCTCAAGAAGAAGGTCATCGTCAAGGGCGACGAGCTCATCGACGCGTCCAGCCAGGCCGACCAGCAGTCGGGCGAGCCGGCGGTGTCGGTCACGCTCAACGAAGCCGGTGCGCGCAAGATGCTCGACTTCACGATGGCCAACGTCGGCAAGCCGATGGCGGTCGTCTACATCGAGCGCACGCCCGAAGTGCGCATCGTCGACGGCAAGGAAGAGCGCACCGCGAAGATCACCGAGACCGTGATCAACACGGCGACCATCCGCGGCGTGTTCTCGAAGAACTTCCAGACCACGGGCTTGGAGAGCATGAAGGTCGCCTCCGAGCTGGCCCTGCTGCTGAAGTCCGGTTCGCTGGCTGCGCCGGTCGACATCGTCGAGGAGCGCGTCATCGGCGCGAGCCTGGGCGCCGACAACATCGAGAAGGGCATCAACTCGGTGATCATCGGCCTGCTCGCCGTCGTCGTGTTCGTCGGTCTGTACTACAAGCTGTTCGGCCTCATCGCCGATCTCGCGCTGCTCATGAACCTCGTGCTGCTCGTGGCGATCCTCAGCATCTTCCAGGCCACGCTGACGCTGCCCGGCATCGCCGGCATCGTGCTGACGCTGGGCATGGCGATCGACGCCAACGTGCTCATCTGCGAACGCATCCGCGAGGAAATCCGCAACGGCGCCACGCCGCTCGCGGCGATCCGCGCCGGTTACGAGAAGGCGTGGGCGACGATTCTCGACGCCAACGTGACCCACCTCATCGCCGCGATCGGCCTCATCACGTTCGGCTCCGGCCCCATCCGCGGCTTCGCGATCACGCTGACCATCGGCATCATCACGTCGATGTTCACGTCGGTCACCGGCACGCACTCGATCATCTCGCTGATCTTCGGTCGCTCGAAGGTCAAGGCCTTGTCGGTCTGAACCCCGGGACACAGTCATGGAACTCTTCAATCCGAATGCCAACATCGATTTCATGCGCTGGCGCAAGGTCAGCCTTGCGATCTCGGTGATCCTGATGGTGGTCTCGGCCGCGCTGATCTTCGTGCGCGGCCTCAACTACGGCCTCGATTTCACGGGCGGCACGCTCGTCGAGGTGAAGTACGAGCGCGCGGTCGACGTCGCCGACGTGCGCTCGGCGCTCGCCGACGGCGGGTTCGGCAACGCGATCGTGCAGACCTACGGCGGCACGAACGAATTCGCGATCCGCCTCGCCAACGAGGAGCACGAGGCCGAGGCCCCGGCCGCTGCCGAGGGCGAGACGCCGGCCAGCGAGGCCGAGACGGGCATCCACAACGACGCCACTGCCGACAAGCTCGCGGTCAACGTGCTCAAGGCGCTGCAGGCCAAGCGCGACGACGCCAAGGTGCTGCGCAGCTCGTTCGTCGGTCCGCAGATCGGCGAGGAACTGCGTACCGACGGTCTCGTCGCGGTGATCTTCGTGATCGCCGGCATCTCGATCTACCTGTGGATCCGCTTCGAGTGGCGCTTCGCGGTGTCCGCGGTCGCTTCCGAAGCGCACGACGCGCTGCTGACGATGGGCATCTTCGCGTTGACCGGCCGCGAGTTCGACCTGCCCGCGCTCGCGGCGGTGCTGTCCGTGGTCGGCTACTCGATCAACGACAAGATCGTCGTCTTCGACCGCGTCCGCGAGATCTTCCGCTCCTCGCGCAAGGGCGAGCCGATCGAGGTGCTCAACCGCTCGATCAACTCGACCATGTCGCGCACCATCATGACCGGCGTCACCACCGCGCTCGCGGTCGGCGCGCTGTACGTGTTCGGCGGCGCCGCGCTCGAGAGCTTCGGCCTCATCATGCTGATCGGTATCGTCATCGGCATCCTGTCGTCGATCTTCTTCGCGAACCCGATCCTGCTCGCGCTCGGCGTGTCCAAGCAGGACCTCATGCCGGTCACGAAGGACGATCCGGAGCTCGAGCGCCGGCCCTGACGGGCCGCGCCGGAGCTACGATGCACGGGGCGCTTCGGCGCCCCGTTTTCGTTGGAGCACGTGATGCGCGACACGCGGAAGAGGGCGGGTGCGACGAGGCGCGGTCCGGCAGCGCCGGACGGCGGCACGCACGGCCTCGCCCGCGTGCTGTCCAAGCGCGGGCTGTGCTCGCGCACGCAGGCCGCGCGCTGGATCGCGGAGGGACGCGTGCGCGTCGACGGTCGCGTCGTGCGCGATCCCGAGGCGCGTACGCAAGCCGATGCGGCGATCGTCGTCGAGGGACTCGAGGCCACCGCTGCGGTCGAGCGTCGCTACGTCATGCTCGACAAGCCGCGAGGCCTCGTCACGACCACGGCCGACGAGCAGGGCCGCGACACGGTCTACCGCGCCTTCGACGGCGCCGGCCTGCCATGGCTCGCGCCGGTCGGTCGCCTCGACAAGGCCAGCGAAGGCCTGTTGCTGTTCACCAACGACCCCGCCTGGGCCGCTGCGGTGACCTCACCCGAGCACGGTCCCGACAAGACCTACCACGTGCAGGTCGACGCGCTGCTCGACGGCGCGGCCTTCGAGCGCCTGCGCGAGGGTGTCGTCGATGCCGGCGAACGCCTCGCGGCGAAGCACGTGCGTGAGCTGCGCCGCGGCGCGCGCAACAGCTGGCTCGAGATCGTGCTCGACGAAGGCCGCAACCGGCAGATCCGCCGCCTGCTCGCCGCACATGGCATCGGTGTGCTGCGCCTCGTGCGCGTGGCGATCGGCACGCTCACGCTCGGCACGCTCGCACGTGGGGCATGGCGCGAGCTGACGCAGGACGAAGTGCGGGCACTTGCGAAGCCTGCCGGCGACTGACGCGGCGCGTCGCAGACGCTTCGTGCCGGAGAGGCGGGAAGCCGCGTTCAGGTTCATTTGCCTCGGGGTGCGGCGGTTCTTCGAGCCCCTCGCAAGGCCAGTGAGCCCGACCCCGCAACTCGGAGGGCCTGTTGCTCAATGCACGCGCCGTACGATGCGGACGCCGCGCCAGGTGTCGACGGCGCGGAAAACCCGGGTGCGTGAGTCGTACCCGAGCTCGACAGTGCGTTCGTCGATCCACCGCACGTCGAGCGTCGGGCCCCCGTGGGCGGCCGCGGGAGCGCGCCCATGGTCGGTGTCCGCGATGAAGGCATTGCCCGCCTCGTCACCGAGTGGCTCGCGGGCATCGAGCAGCGACGCCTGCGTGGAGAAGCCGGTCGTCGCACCGCAGCTTCTTTCGAAGACGACGATCCTCGCGTGGCCATCCGGCGAGTGTGCCTGTGCGATCAGCGCGTTCTCGCAACCGGTGACGGGCATGAACGTGTCGAGCATTCGCGCGCCACCCGCTGCCGTGAGGAGGAGGGCGGCACACGCAACGATGTAAAAGGACCTGGACACCCTGGCACGCTCCGCATCGAAGATGCGGCATGCTGCCTCGGCGATCGGGCCGGTGCGTGGCGACGAGGTGGCGGCGCGCGGCCCTCGCTGCGCGCCGCGGAACGGATCAGATCACACCGAGCGCGCGGCCGACCTTCGTGAACGCCTCGACCGCGCGGTCGATCTGCGCCGGCGTGTGCGCGGCGCTCATCTGCGTGCGGATGCGCGCCTGGCCTTGCGGCACGACCGGGTAGAAGAAGCCGATCACGTAGATGCCTTCCTCGAGCAGGTCGGCGGCGAAGCGCTGGGCGAGCTTGGCGTCGTGCAGCATGACCGGCACGATCGCGTGGTCGCCGGGGCGCAGCTCGAAACCGGCCTCGGCCATGCCGGCGCGGAAGCGCCGCGCGTTGGCCTCGACGCGATCGCGCAGCTCGGTCGAGCGCGACAGGATCTCGAACACCTTGAGGCTGGCCGCCACGAGCGGCGGCGGCAGCGTGTTCGAGAACAGGTACGGTCGCGAGCGCTGGCGCAGCAGGTCGATGATCTCGCGGCGACCGGTCGTGAAGCCGCCCGAGCCGCCGCCGAGCGCCTTGCCGAGCGTGGAGGTGTAGACGTCGACCTCGTCCATGACGCCGTGCAGTTCGGCCGAGCCGCGGCCAGTCGGGCCGACGAAGCCGGTCGCGTGCGAATCGTCGACCATGAGCAGCGCGCCGTGCTTCTTCTTGAGCGCCACGATCTCGTCGAGCTTCGCGATGTAGCCGTCCATCGAGAACACGCCATCGGTCGCGATCAGGCGCGTGCGCTTGCCGGCCGTCTCGACGAGGTGCTTCTCGAGCTCGGCCATGTCACCGTTCGCGTAGCGTCGGCGCTCGGCCTTGCACAGGCGGATGCCGTCGATGATCGAGGCGTGGTTGAGCGCGTCGGAGATCACCGCGTCCTCGTCGGACAGGATCGTCTCGAACAGGCCGCCGTTGGCGTCGAAGCAGCTCGTGTAGAGGATCGTGTCCTCGGTGCCGAAGAACGCCGAGATCTCGGCCTCGAGGCGCTTGTGCAGATCCTGCGTGCCGCAGATGAAGCGCACGCTGGCCAGGCCGAAGCCGTGCGTGTCCAGCGCGAGCTTGGCGGCCTCGATCACCTCGCGGTTGTCGGCGAGGCCGAGGTAGTTGTTCGCGCAGAAGTTGAGCACCTCGCGCCCGTCGGTGGTGCGGATGGCCGAGGACTGCGGCGTGGCGATGATGCGCTCGGTCTTGAACAGGCCTTGCTCGCGGATCGAGTCGAGTTCGGCGGCGAGGCGGTCGCGGATGGCGGTCTGCATGGATGTTCCAGGGGGTGTCGAGGCGAAACCGCGATTGTCCCGCAAAGCGCCGGACTGCGCAGCCGCGGACCCACAGGCGCGCTAGACTCGCTGATCCGTCGTTGCCGGGAGTCGCTCGTGAGATCGTTTGCCTGCTTGCTGCTCGCCGTGTTCGCGCTGCCGGTCACGGCATCCGCGGCGCCGCGCGAGGCCGACCCGGCCTACCTCGCGACGATCGTCGACGACTTGCCGCCCTCGCTGCCGCGCGACCTCGCCGCGCACGAGCGGGGCCTTGCGCGCCCGTCGGTGCCGATGCGGCCGATGGCGCCGCCGGTCACGAAGCCGCGTGCGCAGGCCGAGTACGAGGCCAACCACGGCATCCTGATCCGCTGGGGCAACTACAACGCGCTGCACACGTCGATGGTCGTGCCGCTGACCACGGCCGATCCGCCGTCGGACGTCTGGGTCGTCGTGGCCAACGCGTCGCAGCAGGCCTCGGCGACGACGGTCCTGCAGAACGGCGGTGCCGACATGGCGCACGTGCACTTCACGATCGCGGGGACCGATTCGGTCTGGATCCGCGACTACGGCCCGCGCTACATCGACGACGACGGCCGCCGCGCGATCGCCGACCACACCTACAACCGGCCGCGCCCGAACGACGATGCGTTTCCCGGCGTGTTCGGCACGCAGACCGGCGAGACCGTCTACGCGATGCCGCTCGTGCACGGCGGCGGCAACTTCCACCTGTTCCGCGACCGCGAGGCGTTCATGACGCGGCTGATCGTCAACGAGAATCCGTCGCTGACCGAGCAGCAGATCCTCGATACCTACCGCGACTACCAGGGCCTCGAGGTCACGCTGACCGATCCGTTCCCGGCGAGCTACGACTCGACCCAGCACATCGACATGTGGATGCTGCCGCTCGGTGACGACAAGGTACTGATCGGAGAATACGCGGCGGGCGAGGGCAGCGGCGTCCCGCGGAGCGTCACCGAGGCGACCGCTTCGCTCATGCAGTCGCGCGGCTACACGGTCTACCGCACGCCGGGCTGGCGCTCGGGCGGCGCGCATTACACGTACACGAACGCCGTGATCGTCAACAACGTCGTGCTCACGTGCAGTTTCGGGGGCAGCAACGCGACGCGTGACGCACAGGCGAAAGCGACGTTTCAGGCCGCCTTGCCGGACCATGACATCGTGCAGGTCGACTGCAGCGGCATCATAGGCCAGGCCGGCGCGATCCACTGCATCGTCATGCACATGCCCGACCTGCTGTTCGGTGCGCGCTTCGAGACGCCGTGACGGCAGCAACGAGCGGGTCGGCGGCGATCTCAGCGCGCCGACACGGCCTGCAGCCGCTCGGCCGGCGCGCGCAGGTGGATGCTCCAGCCGCGTGAGGTCAGTTCGCGCTGCGTGCGCATCGTCGCCTCGCCGCTGATGAGGATGCTCTTGCGTGCGCGGCGGAACGCGTCCTTGTCGATGAACTGCTCGACCTCGACGGTCCAGGGCAGGTAGTCGACGGGCAGCGGCAGCACACGCTCGCCGTCGGCGGCGTCGTACGCGAGGCCCGATCCGATCGTCAGCAGCGTACCGCCATGCGCGCGCTCGCCGAGCTCGCGCGCGATGAGCTTGAGCGCATTGACCACGAAGCGCGCCTCGAGCTCGGTCGAGGCCGTCATCGCGAGTTCGAGCAGCGCGTCGCCGCCGCTCGCGGGCTTGAGGTCGTCGAGCGCGTCGAGCAGGGCGGTCTGCAGCGTAGGCGTGAACACGCCGCGACGCAGGAACTGGCGCATGAGCAGTTCGTCGCGCGCGTAAGCACTCAGGCGCGTCGCGTTGCGTTCGCGGATCTGGTCGGGATCGAGCTTCCAGACGATGTCGTTGATGCGCGTGCCCTGGTCGATGACGAGGCCGGCGGTGCCGCCGACCGCGCCGATTGCACCGGTCGCTGCGAAGCGGCCACCCGAGCCGACCCAGGCGAGGTCGTCGAGGCGTTCGCGCACGTACGGATTGCTCGTGTACGGGTCGATGCCGAGGCGCTCGGCGAGTTCGCGTTTGACCTGGCTGTACTTGACCTGCCGCTTGATCTCGCGCTCGATCTCGGCGCCCGCGCGGTCGTACCAGCGCTTGTCCTTCTTCTGCGGGGCGTCCGACTGCTCTTGCGCGACGCTGCGCGCCTCGGTCATCGGGCCTTCGTCGCGCGGATACGGGTTGCCGTCGGTGCCGAGCTGGCGTGCGGCGCGGTCGGAGAGCTTCTGCGCGCGTTCGCCGAGCTTGCGCAGCTGGTTGCCGAAGTAGCGCGCGACGCCCATCGGCAGTCCGACGATCGTGTCGATCGGATGCCCCAGTACCTGGCCGAGGCCGCGCGCGGTACGACCGAGCGCGTCACCCGCGGCGGACGTGAAGGCTTCGGACTTCGTCACCTCGTCGAGGGCCTCGAGCGCGGGCAGCTCGGCGACGCGGTCGGCGAGGATCTCGACGCTTTCGGCGTGGATCACGCCGACCGGGGTGTCGAGCGTGAAATGCGCCATGTAGCCACGGATCTCGACGTGCGGATCCACCTGGAAGCCGGGTCCCGACAGCAGTGACGCCGGCGCGAGCGACACGGCGTCGAGCACGGGCTCGAGCTCGTGCTTGTCTTCGGCGCGCGACGTCGGAGCCATGCACGCAAGCGCGAAGGGCAGCAGCCATGGCAGGTGGGCGACACGAATCATCCGCACATGGTCCCAGATCCGCCGTGAACCGGATACTGAATCCCTTCTTCGCGCACATCGCGGCGCGGGCGCCGCGATGCCGTCGCGTCGGAACCAGGACGGTGAGAGCCGTCATGGCGCTGCCTCTCGCCTGCACGGACGGGCGCGCAGGCTCCAGGCAGGCCGATCCAGCGGCGCCGGCGGCGAGGCCGCGGACGGACTGGCGATCGCGGAGATCCGACTTCTCGGCCGCAGGAAAGACGGGGGCGAGCGTCGACCATGCCTCGTGCTGACGCGTCGACCGGCGCGAGATGTCGATGCGGAAACGCTCCATTCACCGTTTCACGGCGTAAATGTTATACATGTATACAAAACGGTGCGCATCGCGATGCGACGCCGAGGGGAGTTTCATGGATTCGATGCATCACGCTCCGACGGACGGGATCGCAGCGCCCGCTCCCGGCGCACCCGCGACATCGGTACCGCCGGGAGCGCGCGAAGACGTCCGCGCCACATGCGTGAGCCAGCGCGTTGAAGCCGGGGGCGATCATGCAGCCTCAATTCCTGCGGGTGCCGCGCGCACGAGACATCGTCGATGTACCGGATGTCGAGACGGTATGCGTGTCGTGATCGTTCAACGCATGCGCACGCGACGGAGAATGCGCTCGATGTCGTCGGCACGACGTCATGGCCACCGCGCTCCATTCTCGTTTCGTGCTTCATTCCGCGGCGACGCGCCACACGCGAAATGCTTGCATGGCTCATCTAAATCGTGCGCTAGGCAATCAATGTGCAAATTTGTGAGCGAATGCTCATTCCACTTGTTCCCGCTGGCACGCGCGCTGCTCCGCGCCAGGTGTCGCCTACGCCGACGACGATGTCATGCGATGTCGTCGTCACGCTTCGCGTCCGTTTCTGACACATCCGCGCACTTTCTTTCGTATCCCGCTCATGGCGTGAAAGGAAGCACATCCGTGTCGTCGCGCTCCACGCGGCGATCCTGACCGACGAGGTACTCCCATGGAACCTGCGAAGAGACGCATCCGCCGCCACACGGCCGGCATGCTGATCGCCTCGCTTCTCTCGACGTCCGCCTTCGCGGAGGCCGATGTCACGCTCTCCGTCACGGGGCCCGCCAGCGCTCCGCTCGGCGTGACCACGAGCGGCTACAGCACCACGCTCGCCAACCAGGGCGACACGATCACGCCCGAGAACGTGCGTGTCGAGTTCGAAGTGCAAGGGCCTGGCCCGCTCGCGGTCGGCGACGTGATCGGCGAGTTCGAGCGTCCGATCGGTTCGGGCAACTTCACCCCGATGACGCTCGCGCCGTGTGGCGCGAACCTCTGCGGCGACTACGGCGAGGCCGAGACCTATCCGCTTCCGGCCGGCTACACGGTCACGATGCCGATGCGCAGCACGTTCCATCGTGCCGGTGCACACACGCTGACCATGCGCGTCGTTGGCGCGACCAGCGGTGACGTCTACGCGACCGACTCGCTGTCGGGCACGATCACGGCACCGTCGATCACGCTCGGTGTCACGGGGCCGGCCAATGCCCAGCGTGGCATCCCGACCACGGGCTATTCGTCGTCGCTGGCCAACAACGGTGATGGTGCGACCAGCGAGAACGTCAAGGTACGCTTCGAAATCGCGGGTCCGTCCGCGCTCGAGGCAGGCGACGTGGTCAGCGAGTACCAAATGTCGCCCGGCAACTTCGCACCGATTCCCCTGACGGCCTGCGGTGCGAACCTCTGCGGCGACTTCGGTCCTGTCGCGGGCTTCCCCGTACCGGCCGGCTACAGTGCGACGACCGCGCTGCGCAACACGTTCAACAAGGCCGGCGCCCACAGCGTCGCCGCGAGCGTCGTCGGCGTGACCAGCGGCACCGTCTACGCGGACGATACGCTCGCGAGCACCGTGCGTGCTCCGGATGTCGCGTTGTCGCTTGCGGGCCCGGCGACCGCTTCGCTCGGTGTGACCACGTCGGGCTACAGCACCACGCTCGCGAACAACGGCGACGGCATCACGCCCGAGAACGTGCGCGTCGTGTTCGAGGTGCAAGGGCCGGGACCGCTCGCGGTCGGCGACGTGATCGGCGAGTTCGAGCGTCCGATCGGCTCGGGCAACTTCACGCCCATGACGCTCGCACCGTGCGGCGCGAACCTCTGCGGCGACTACGGCGAGGCCGAGACCTATCCGCTCCCGGCCGGCTACACGGTCACGATGCCGATGCGCAGCACGTTCCATCGTGCTGGCGCACACACGCTGACCATGCGCGTCGTCGGCGCGACCAGCGGTGACGTCTACGCGACCGACTCGCTGTCGGGCACGATCACGGCGCCATCGATCACGCTCGGTGTCAGCGGCCCCGCAACGGCCGAGAAGGGCATCGCCGCGACGGGCTTCTCGTCGACGCTGCGCAATGTCGGTGACGGTGCGACGCAGGAGAACGTCAAGGTCCGTTTCGTGATTTCGGGTGCGCAGGCACTCGCCGCGGGTGACGTGGTGTCCGAGTACCAGGTGTCGCCGGGCGTGTTCGGTCCCATCCCGCTCACGGTGTGTGGCAGCAACCTCTGCGGTGACTTCGGTCCGTTCGCGGGCTTCCCGGTCCCGGCCGGCTACGACGCGACGACGGCACTGCGCAACACGTTCAACACGGCGGGCATGCACACGGTCGCGGCATCGGTGATCGGCGCCACGAGCGGTGACGAGTACGCGACGGCGTCGTCGTCGACGACGGTGCGTGCTCCGGATGTCGCGCTGTCGCTCGCAGGACCGGCGACGGCCTCGCTCGGCGTGGTGACGACCGGCTACAGCACCACGCTCGCCAACAACGGTGACGGCATCACGCCCGAGAACGTGCGTGTCGTGTTCGAGGTGCAAGGCCCCGGTCCGCTCGCGGTCGGTGACGTGGTCGGCGAGTTCGAGCGTCCGATCGGTTCGGGCAACTTCACGCCGATGACGCTCGTGCCGTGCGGCGCCAACCTGTGCGGCGATTACGGCGAGGCCGAGACCTATCTGCTGCCGGCCGGTTACACGGTCACGATGCCGATGCGCAGCACGTTCCATCGTGCAGGTGCGCATACGCTGACGATGCGCGTCGTCGGCGCGACCAGCGGCGACATCTACGCGACCGACTCGCTGTCGGGCACGATCACGGCGCCCTCGATCACGCTTGATGTCAGCGGTCCGGCCACTACCGACAAGGGTCTCGCGACGCCCGGCTTCTCGTCGACGCTCACGAACGAAGGCGACGGCGCGACGACCGAGAACGTCAAGGTGCGCTTCGTGATTTCGGGTGCGCAGGCGCTCGCAGCGGGCGATGTCGTTTCGGAGTACGAGCTGTCGCCCGGCGTGTTCGATCCGATCCCGCTCACGGTGTGCGGAAGCAATCTCTGCGGCGACTTCGGTCCCGCGGCGGGCTTCCCGGTCCCGGCCGGCTACGACGCGACGACGGCACTGCGCAACACGTTCAACACGGCGGGCGTGCACACGGTCGCAGCGAGCGTCATCGGCGTGACCAGTGGTGACGAGTATGCGACCGCGTCGTCGACGACGACCGTGCGTGCTCCCGACCTCTCGCTTGCGGTGAGCGGTCCGGGCACGGCCGACAAGAGCGTCGCGACCGTCGGCTTCTCGTCGACGCTCACGAACGAAGGCGATGGCGCGACGACCGAGAACGTCAAGGTCCGCTTCGTGATCTCCGGTGCACAGGCGCTCGCGGCAGGTGATGTGGTCTCCGAGTACGAGCTGTCGCCCGGCGTGTTCGGCCCGATCCCGCTGACGGTGTGCGGCAGCAACCTCTGCGGCGACTTCGGTCCCGCGGCGGGCTTCCCGGTCCCTGCCGGCTACGACGCGACGACGGCACTGCGCAACACGTTCAACACCGCGGGCATGCACACGGTCTCGGCCAGCGTCATCGGCGTGGACAGCGAGGACGAGTATGCGACCGCATCGTCGACGACGACGGTCCTGGCGTCCGACGTCGCGATCGCGCTGACGGGGCCGGCGACGGTCGATCGCGGTGTCGCGACGACGGGTTTCGCGTCGACGCTGACGAACGAAGGCGACGGTGCCACGATCGAGAACGTCAAGGTCAGCTTCGAGATCGCCGGTCCGTCGGCACTCGTGGCGGGCGACGTCACCAGCGAGTACGAAACGGTGCCCGGCTCCGGCACGTTCGCGCCGATCCCGCTGGTCGTCTGCGGCAGCAACCTCTGCGGCGATTTCGGTCCGGCCGCGGGCTTCCCGGTTGCCGCCGGTTACGACGCGACGACGGCGCTGCGCAACACCTTCGAGAAGGCCGGTGTGCACGGTGTCACCGTACGCGTGGTCGGCATCGACAGTGGTGACACCCTCGCGAGCGACACGTTCTCGACCGAGGTCGTGTCGGATGCGGCGACGCTCGAGAAGGTCGCCGGCGATGCGCAGAGTGCACCGCAGGGCAGTGCGGTCGCGATCGCGCCGCAGGTGCGTGTCGTCGATGCGGGCGGTGGTCCGGTCGAAGGTGCGGTCGTCACGTTCGCGGTCACCGCGGGTGGTGGCAGCGTCACGACGGCATCGGTGCTCAGCGACGAGAGCGGCTTGGCCGCGGTCGGCAGCTGGACGCTCGGCGCTTCGGTCGGTGTGAACACGCTCACGGCCAGTGTCGACAGCATCGACGCGGTCGTGTTCACCGCCACGGCGACGGCGCATGCCGACATCGCGGTCACGTTGTCGTCGACGGCCGAAGCGGTGCGCGACGGTGTCCATCACAGCCACGTCGTCATCGTGACGAATGCGGGCCCGTCCGCAGCGCAAGGTGTTTCCGTGTCGCTGCCGATCCCGGACCAGCACGAGGCTGCCACGGCAACGTGGTTCTGCCACGCGGTCGCAGGTGCGACCTGCGCAGCATCGGGCACCGGTGCGATCGACGAGACGGTCGATCTTCCGGTCGGTGCATCGGTGGTGTTCCTGACCTCGTCGGTGGTCGATTCGGGTGATGAAGACATCGTCGTCGCGACCGCCTTCGTGAGCCATGACGATGATCTGCAGCCGGCCAACGACACCGCGTCGGAGTCGACGCCGGTCGTGCTCTTCCGCAGCAGCTTCGAGCTCGGCGGCAACGGCGTGGTCAACGGTGTCGGTGGCGGGGAGGCGTCGACGCTCGAGGGCGAAGCGCTGGTCGGCTTCGACCTGTCGGCGCTCGTGGTCGACGGTCCGCTCTCACCGGTCGCGCGCGGCGTGTCGGCCGATGGCGACGTGTTCGCGATCGATTTCGCGCATACGGCGTCGGGTCGTGTCGTGATCGTGCGTGGCGACGCGGCGGTCGCGCCGGCATGGGGCCAGCTGTCCGCGCAGGCGTCGAGCCTCGTGCTCGGTGTCGCCGGCGAGCAAGGCCAGCGCCAGCTGCTCGTGCACGGTGCCGAGGGTGACCTCGCGCTGCCGCTGTCGGGCGACGCGGTGATCCAGGTCATCGAAGCCTCGCGTCCACGCGACTGATGCGATGATCCATGGCGGGCGGCGGCGCGAGCCGCCGCCCGCTTTCTTGTTTCCGGAACCTGTACGGCACCGCTTCACGCGCAAGGCCGGAGGTTCCCGTGACGCATGGCATCGTCTACGCTGCGCGACCCGCCTCGCCGCAGGCACGCGCCGGACCTCCGCCATGACGACGACGCCCTCCCACGATTCGATCCGCGCCGTGCTGTGGCGTGGCGACCGCCTGCGCCTGCTCGACCAGCGCCGCCTGCCGTTCGTCGAGGACTACCTCGACTGCACGACGCCGGCCGAGGTCGCCCAGGCGATCCGCGACCTCGTCGTGCGTGGCGCACCCGCGATCGGGATCGCCGCCGCCTGGGGCGTCGTGCTCGCGTCGCGACGCGGACGCGAGGCCCTCGCCGAGGCGCTGCCGATGCTGCGCGCCGCGCGCCCGACCGCGGTCAACCTCATGTGGGCGCTCGATCGCATGCAGCGCGCGATCGCCGCAGGTGCCGATGCGCTCGCGCTCGAGAGCGAGGCGCAGGCGATCCAGGACGAGGATCTCGCCGCGAACCGGCACATGGGCGAACTCGGCGCCGCGCTGCTCGGCGACGGCGTCGGCGTGCTCACGCATTGCAACACCGGCTCGCTTGCGACGGCGGGATTCGGTACGGCCCTCGGTGTCGTGCGCGCGGGCGTCTCGTCGGGCCGCATCACGCAGGTGTTCGCAGGCGAGACGCGTCCGTGGCTGCAGGGCGCGCGTCTGACGATGTGGGAGCTCGTGCGCGACGGCATCCCGGCGACGCTGATCTCCGACTCGGCCGCGGCACACCTCATGGCCTCGGGCAAGGTGCAATGGGTCATCGTCGGCGCGGACCGCATCGCCGCGAACGGCGACACCGCCAACAAGATCGGCACCTACCAGCTCGCGATCGTCGCGCGCCACCACGGCGCGAAGTTCATGGTCGTCGCACCATGGTCGACCGTGGATATCGAGACGCCGACCGGAGCGGACATCGAGATCGAGTTGCGCGACCCGGCCGAGCTGCTGTCGCATTCGGGTCAGCGCACCGTCGTCGACGGCGCGGTCGCGTGGAACCCGGTGTTCGACGTGACGCCCGCCTCGCTCATCGACGCGATCGTGACCGAGCGTGGCGTGGTGTCGTCGCCGGCGACCTCGGGGATGCGCGGACTCGCCTGAGCATCGCCGAGGACGCGTGTGGCGTGGCCGAGGCTGCGTGCGGGCGCCGTGTATCACACCGGTCCGAATGTTCAACCCGCAGCGGATGCACTACGCTCGCGCGCACTCCAGGCCAAGGACCGCCCGAGTCCACCATGACCACGACCCTCGCGTCCGCCTCGCCCCATCCGCCTGTGCCGACGGCGTGTCGTACAGCGACGCCGGCCTGCGGCACGGCGTGCGGGACGAGCGCATGACCCCGCGGCCCGGCATCCTGCGGCCTCTCGCGCGCCTGCTGCCGTCGCGCGAGATCCTGCTGTTCCTCGTGAGCGGCGCGCTCGGCTTCCTCGTCGATGCATCGATCGTGCAGACGCTCGTCAGCCTGTTCGACATCAACCCCTATGCGGCGCGCGTGGTGTCGTTCCTGTGCGCGGCGAGTGCGACGTGGGCGTTCAACCGCCGCTATACGTTCGCGGGCAAACGGCGCTACGCCAGCGCGCGTGGCGAACTCGCACGCTACCTCGTCGCGATGGTCGGTGGCTTCGCGCTCAACTACGGTACCTACGTGGCGGTGCTCGCGGTGATGCCGGTCGCGCACCTCTGGCCCGTCATCGGCGTCGCGGCAGGATCGCTCGCCGGCGCCGTGCTCAACTACCTGACCTCCAAGTTCTGGATCTTCCGCGCCCCTTCCGACTCCTCCACGAGGCCGCCTGCATGATGCACTTCCGCCCCGCCGACCTCCGCATCGCCGTGATCGTGCCCTGCTACAACGAGGCCGTGACGATCGGCAAGGTCGTGCGCGACTTCAAGGCGGTGCTGCCGGGTGCGAGCCTGCATGTCTACGACAACAATTCGAGCGACGACACGATCGCCGTGGCGCTCGCCGAGGGCGCGGTCGTGCGCAGCGTGGTCCACCAGGGCAAGGGCAACGTCGTGCGGCGACTGTTCGCCGACATCGAGGCGGACGTCTACGTGCTCGTCGACGGCGACGACACCTACGATGCGGCGAGTGCGCCGGCGATGATCGACGCGCTGCTGTCGACCGGTGCGGACACGGTGGTCGGCGTGCGCCAGCCGATCGACGCCAAGCTCGCCTACCGTCCCGGCCACGCCTTCGGCAACCGCATGCTGACGGGCTTCCTGGGCGTGCTGTTCGGACGTCCGTGCCGCGACATCCTCACCGGCTACCGCGTGTTCACGCGGCGCTTCGTGAAGTCGTTCCCGGTGATGTCGGCGGGCTTCGAGATCGAGACCGAACTGACCGTGCACGCGCTCGAGCTGCGCATGGCCGTGGCCGAAGTGGAGACGCCCTACGGCGAGCGCCCGGAGGGCTCGGTCAGCAAGCTCAACACGATCCGCGACGGCGTGCGCATCCTCGTGACGATGATCCGCCTGTTCAGCGCCGAGCGTCCGCTGGTGTTCTACAGCATCGTCGCGGCGGTACTGCTCGCGCTCGCCCTTCTGCTCGCGGTGCCGATCCTGCTGACGTACTCGCAGACCGGGCTGGTACCGCGCTTCCCGACCGCGATCCTCGCCACGGGCATCACGCTGCTTTCGGCGCTGGCGTTCTTCTCGGGCCTGATCCTCGACACCGTCACGCGCGGTCGGCGCGAGTTCAAGATGCTCGCCTACCTCGGTTGCCCGGCCTCGCGCCCGGGCGACTGACGCGCACGCCGTGCGACGAGATTGGCCGCGATCGCGCCGAGGTTGAGCACGACGAACAGCGGGAACGGGTGCAGGTAGCGGTAGGACACGATCGCCGAGAACAGCGCGTGGCCGAGGAACAGGCCCAGCGATGCGGTCGCGAGCAGCATCGACGCGGCGCGGCGATCGCGCCACCCCGTGGCCAGCGTGGCCAGGGCGAGCGGCACGAGCGCGAACAGGCAGAACACCAGCCATGGTGCGCCGGCCTCGAACCACGTCTTCGACAGCGAGTCACGCTGGCCGATGCCGGTCGCGTCGAAGCCCCACCATGTCATGATGTAGTCGGCCTCGTCGCGCGTCGGCGAGCGTCCGCCCATGTCGTCGTGCAGACGCGAGGTGGCGAGTCCGTCGTCGAAGTAGTCGCCCAGCGTACGCGCGCCGAGCACGAACAGCTGCAGCGGATCGTGGCGCAGTGCACGCGAGGCGAGCTTGCGTGCCATGCGGTTGGCGACGGGATCGCCGTGTTCCTTGCGCATGAGCGCGATGAACGTGTCCTCGCCCCACAACTGCTGTTCGCGGGCCCGGTAGTCGTTCCAGCCGGGCTTCACGCGGTCGAGGAAGTCCGGCGCGAGGCCGACCGCCTCGGCGTCGTCGGGTTGCACGAGCGGCATCACGAGGCTCAGGCGGAAGAAGCCGCCGTGCGCGCTGTAGTCCGTGCGGTATTCGTCCTCCTGGTCGAACTGGGCGTCGTACCAGGTGCGCACGCCCGATTGCGCCACGCTGCACAGGGCGAGCGCGACGCTGCCGTGCAGCGCGGTGCGCAGCAGCGTGCGGGGCGACCACGACCAAGCGGCGAGGAAGCGTACGGCCACCGGCAGGGCCGCGAAGCCGAGCACGAAGGGCAGCACGCTGATGCGGAACGCGGCGGCGAGAGCGCCGCACAGCGCGATGCACGGCAACCAGGCGATGCGTCCGTCGCGCACGTAGGCGAAGCCGGCCGCGAGCATCCCCGCGAGCGCGAACAGGCTCACCGCTTCGGCCATCACCATGCGCTCGTAGAACAACTGCTCGGGACCGAGTGCGAACGCGATCGCGATCGCCGCGGCGACGCGTGGATCGAGTCCGAAGGAGCTCGCGAGCACCCGCAGCACGATCAGCGCGACGATCACGCCGAGCATCGACTGCGCGAGCAGCAGCGGCATGAGTGAGCCGGCACCCTCGGCGACCAGGCGGATGAACAATGGGTACGCATACGAGCGGTCGGGCGGCACCCAGCCCGTGGCGGCGGCGTGCAGGTAGCTGGCGCTGTCGCCGAGGAACACGCGCGGCAGCGGATCGACGGCGAGCAGGGCCAGTTTCGCGGCGACGAGCGCGATGAACAGGATCAGGATCGTGCGAGCAGGCAGGGCTTGGGATGTCACGCTTCGGCGGTCCCTCGATGAGCGGCCGGTGATTCTAGCCGCAGCCCGCCACGCTTCCGTGCGCGAGGTCGTTGTGCCGCGTCCGGCCGGTCACCGCAGGGTGTCGCCAGGGGCTCCCGCAGGGCGGCGGGCGCAGGCCCCGATGTGCTAGAATTCCGCGCTTGTGCCGTGCCGGCAGCGGCCTTCGCAGGCTCTCGCCAGCGGGTCGCAATCCCCTGATTCCTATGGAAGAAATGCTCGATGGCTGAGTTCGCCAAAGAAGTCGTCCGCGTCAACATCGAAGACGAGGTCCGGCAGAGCTATCTCGACTACGCGATGAGCGTCATCGTCGGTCGCGCGCTGCCCGACGTGCGCGACGGACTCAAGCCCGTGCATCGCCGCATCCTTTTCTCGATGCAGGAATCGAGCACCGTCTGGAATCGCCCGTACGTCAAGTGCGCGCGCGTCGTCGGTGACGTGATGGGCAAGTACCACCCGCACGGCGACTCGTCGATCTACGACGCGCTCGTGCGCCTGGCGCAGGACTTCTCGATGCGCTACATGCTCATCGACGGCCAGGGCAACTTCGGCTCGGTCGACGGCGACAACGCCGCGGCGATGCGCTACACCGAGTGTCGCCTCGATCGCCTCAGCTCCGAGATGCTGGCCGACATCGACAAGGAAACGGTCGATTTCCAGCCCAACTACGACGAGAAGGAGCTCGAGCCGACGGTCCTGCCGGCGCGCATCCCGAACCTGCTCGTCAACGGCTCGGCCGGCATCGCGGTCGGCATGGCCACCAACGTGCCGCCGCACAACCTCTCCGAGGTGCTCGGTGCCTGCATCGCGCTGATCGACGATCCGGATCTCGGCTTCGACGACCTGCTGCGCATCGTGCCGGGCCCCGATTTCCCGACCGCCGGCATCATCAACGGCTCGGCGGGCATCGTCGAGGCGTACCGCACCGGCCGCGGCCGCATCCTCGTGCGCGCCAAGGCCGAGATCGAGGTCGAGGACAACGGCCGCGAGACGATCATCGTCACCGAGCTGCCGTACCAGGTGAACAAGGCGCGGCTGATCGAGAAGATCGCCGAGCTCGTCAAGGAAAAGAAGATCGAGGGCATCTCCGAGCTGCGCGACGAGTCCGACAAGGACGGCATGCGCGTGGTCATCGAGGTGCGCAAGGACGCGATGGGCGACGTCCTGCTCAACAACCTCTACCAGCAGACCCAGCTGCAGGTCACGTTCGGCATCAACATGGTCGCGCTGGTCGACGGCCAGCCGCGCACGCTCGGCCTGCGCGAGATCCTCGACGCGTTCCTGCGCCATCGCCGCGAAGTGGTCACGCGTCGCACGATCTTCGACCTGCGCAAGGCACGCGAACGCGCCCACATCCTCGAAGGCCTCACGGTCGCGCTCGCCAACATCGACGAGATGATCGAGCTGATCAAGACCTCGCCGTCGAGCGACGAGGCCAAGCAGCGCATGGTCGCGCGTCGCTGGGAGCCGGGCCTCGTGCGCGCGCTGCTCGCGGCATCGGGCGCGGATGCCTCGCGTCCCGAGAACCTGCCCGCGAGCATCAGCCTGTCCGACGCGGGCTACCAGCTTTCCGAGGCGCAGGCGCAGCAGATCCTCGAGATGCGCCTGAGCCGCCTGACCGGCCTCGAGCAGGAAAAGCTCACCGACGAGTACAAGGATCTGCTCGGCACGATCGCCGGCCTCATCGAGATCCTCGAGGATCCGACGCGCCTGCTCGCCGTCATCCGCGACGAGTTCGTGTCGCTGCGCGAGGAGTTCGGCGACGCGCGCCGCACGATCATCCAGGCCAGCCAGGACGACATCGACATCCTCGACCTCATCGAGCCCGAGGACGTCGTCGTCACGCTGTCGCACTCCGGCTATGCCAAGCGCCAGCCGGTCAGCACCTACCGCGCGCAGAAGCGCGGCGGCAAGGGCCGTTCGGCGTCGGCGCTCAAGGACGAGGATTTCGTCGAGCGCCTGTGGATCGCCAACACGCACGACACGCTGCTCACGTTCACGAGCACGGGCCGCGTGTACTGGCTCAAGGTCTACCAGCTGCCCGACGCGGGGCCGAACGCGCGTGGCAAGCCGATCGTCAACCTGCTGCCGCTCGGCGCCGACGAGAAGGTGCAGGCGATCCAGCCCGTGCACGAGTACAGCGAGGACCGCTTCGTGTTCTTCGCAACGGCCAACGGCACGGTCAAGAAGACGCCGCTCACCGAGTTCGCGTTCCAGCTCACCAAGGGCAAGATCGCGATCGGCCTCGACGAGGGCGATGCGCTCGTCGACGTGCAGATCACCGATGGCGAGCGTGACGTGCTCATGTTCGCCTCGAACGGCAAGGCCGTGCGCTTCGACGAAGGCAGCGTGCGCTCGATGGGTCGCACCGCGACCGGCGTGCGCGGCATGCGCCTCGCCGAGGGCGAGCGCGTCGTGAGCCTCATCGTCGCGGAAGGCGAGGGCGACATCCTTACCGCCACCGAGCGCGGCTTCGGCAAGCGCACCGAGCTCGGCGAGTACCCGAAGAAGGGCCGCGGTACGCAGGGCGTCATCGCGATCCAGTGTTCGGACCGCAACGGCGCGCTGGTCGGCGCCGTGCAGCTCGACGACACCCACGAGCTCATGCTGATCTCGAACCAGGGCACGCTCGTGCGCACGCGCGCCGCCGAGATCGCACGCGTCGGCCGCAACACGCAAGGCGTCACGCTGATCCGCCTGCCGAACGACGAGAACCTCGTCGGCGTCGTCCGTCTCGCGCCGCTCGGCGACGAGGGCGAGATCGAAGGCGAGCCGGAAGCCGGCGATACCGATGCCGCGGCGCCGCCGACGGACGAGTGATCTTTCGATACCGGCCTGCCGATCTGGCGGGCCGGTGTCGGCGCCGCGTCAAACGGGTGAGCGAGGGGGTTCCACGTCCGTTCGAGATGAAGGTGGAGGTCGCTTCGCGGCCTTGCCGTCGGGACCGTGTCCGCACGTGCTGAGATGACGCCTCATCCTTGTCATCCCGGCGAAAGCCGGGATCCCCTTGAGCACCTGAAGGAGTCGGGACGCCGCGGGGCGAAGTCACCCTGCGACGGCTTTCGCGTTCGTGCAGGAACACCCCAAGAGTGTGGTGCCCAAGGGGATCCCGGCTTTCGCCGGGATGACGGTGTTGTATTCGTGGGGCGCTTCCACGCGATGACCTGTTGCCTTCGCGGAGGTCGTCCATCGCCCGGCTGCACGCTTGAGTCTCGTCATCCCAGCGCAGGCCGGAGGCGCTTCACAACAGCGCAGCGCGCTGGTCATCCAATGCCTTTCATGTCGCGGCCACGGCATGCGCCCATCCGAAGCGCCGCATGCGCTTCCGCACGGTTTCGCGATGACGTAGAGCGGGCCGTCGATGACGTCGCACGACAGCGTGGCCGCCCTACGACGGCCACGCCATCCCACGAGCCTACGCCGTCACGACGTCGCCGCGTGGTGCCCTTCCTGCATCGCCTTCGACGGCTCGTCGAGCTTGTCGCCAAGCAGGCGTCGCACGATCACGTAGAACACCGGGATCAGCAGCACGCCGAGGAACGTCGCGAACAACATGCCGCCGATGACGCCGGTGCCGATCGAGTGGCGCGAGTTGGCGCCGGCACCGCTCGACAGCGCGAGCGGCAGCACGCCGAGGATGAACGCGAGCGAGGTCATGAGGATCGGGCGCAGGCGCATGCGCGCCGCTTCGACGACGCCTTCTCGCAACGTCTTGCCGGCCTGCTGCTGCTCGACCGCGAACTCGACGATGAGGATCGCGTTCTTCGCGGCGAGGCCGACCACGGTGATGAGGCCGATCTTGAAGTAGATGTCGTTCGGCAGGTCGCGCATCCACGTCGCGAGGATGCAGCCGAGCACGCCGAGCGGCACCACGAGCAGCACCGAGGTCGGGATCGACCAGCTCTCGTAGAGCGCGGCGAGGCACAGGAACACGACGAGCAGCGACAGCGTGTAGAGCAGGGTCTGCTGGCCGCCCGACAGGATTTCCTGGTACGACATGCCGGCCCAGTCGAAGCCGAAACCTTCGGGCAGCTTCTCGATGAGTCCGCGCATCGTGTCCATCGACTGGCCGGAGCTCGTGCCCGGTGCCGGGTTGCCGACGATCTCGATCGCGGAGTAGCCGTTGAAGCGTGCGAGCGACGGCGACGAGCTCGTCCATTCGGTCGTGACCACGCTCGACAGCGGAATCATGAGCTGACCGCCGTTCGAGGTCGTGGCCCCTTCCTGCGTCGTGCTCGCCAGCGTCGACGGCGTGTAGAACTGGCGCAGCGCGTCGGGATTCGAGCGGAACTGTGCATCGGCCTGCAGCATCACGCGCTTGACGCGGCCCTGGTAGAAGAAGTCGTTGACGTAGACCGGCGCGAACATCGACTGGATCGTGCCGTACACGTCGCTGACCGACAGGCCCAGCGCTTCCGCCTGGGTACGGTCGACACGCATCTCGAGCTGCGGAGCATCCTCGAGACCGTTCGGGCGTACGGCGACGAGGCCGCTGCCGTTCGCGTTCGCATCGCCGAGCAACTGGTTGCGTGCCTCGACGAGGCGGTCGTAGCCGAGGCCGGCACGATCCTGCAGGAACAGGTTGAAGCCGCCGAACTGGCCGAGACCCTGCACGGTCGGCAGGTTCACGACGAACACCTGCGCGCCCTTGATCGACGCCACGGCCTTGTTGGCCTCCTGGATGAACTGCGTCGCGGTGGCGTCGCGTTCCTTCCAGTCCTTGAGCTTGATGAACGCCATGCCGACGTTCTCGCCGATGCCGAGGAAGCTGAAGCCCGAGATCTGCATCATCGACTGGTAGGCCTCGTTCTTGCCGAGGGTCTCGCGGATTTCCGCCATGACGCCCTGGTTGCGCTCCATCGTCGAACCCGGCGGCAACTGCACGATCGCCATCGCGTAGCCCTGGTCTTCCTCGGGAAGGAAGCCGGTCGGCAGCTTCGTGAACAGGAAGCCCGCGGTCACCGACAGCACGACGAACAGCACCATCCAGCGCGGTGCATGGCGCACCGCGCTGCCGATGTGGCCGACGTAGGTCGTCGTCATCCAGTCGAAGAAACGATTGAACTGGCGGAACACGACATTCTGCTTGCGCGCGCCGTGGCCGCCCTCGCCGTGGCCCGTGCCGTGCGTGGGCTTGAGGAAGGTCGCGCACATCGCAGGCGTGAGGCTCAGCGCGAGCAGCGCCGAGAAGCCCATCGACACCGCGATCGTGAGCGCGAACTGGCGGTAGATCTCGCCCGCCGCGCCGGACTGCATCGCCGAAGGGATGAACACGGCCGCGAGCACGACCGTGATCGCGATGATCGCGCCCGAGATCTGGCCCATGGCCTTGCGCGTCGCCTCGCGTGGCGAGAGGCCTTCCTCGGTCATGATGCGTTCGACGTTCTCGATCACGACGATCGCGTCGTCGACGATGATGCCGATCGCGAGGACCATGCCGAACAGCGAGAGCTGGTTGATCGTGAACCCGAGCGCCATCATGCCGAGGAACGTGCCGAGCAGCGCGACCGGGATGACCAGCGTCGGGATGATCGTCGCGCGGAAGTTCTGCAGGAACACCAGCATGACGAGGAACACGAGCACGATCGCCTCGATCAGCGTCTTCACCACCTCGTTGATGGACAGGTTGACGAAGGTCGTGCTGTCGTAGGGCGTGAACCAGACGACGCCCGGAGGGAAGCTCGGCGCGAGTTCGTCCATGCGCGCACGCACCGCGTCGGCCACCTGCAGCGCATTCGCGCCGGGCAGCAGTTGGATCGCGAACGCGGCGAGCGGCTTGCCGTCGTACTGCGTGTCGAAGCCGAAATTGGTCGCACCGAACTCGACGCGTGCAACGTCACGCAGGCGCACCGTTCTGCCGTCGGCATTCGCGCGCACGATGATGTTCTCGAACTGGTCGGGCGAGGTGAAGCGGCCGTCGGCCGAGATGGTCGCCATGAACTCCTGGCCCGGCAGGGTCGGCTGCGAGCCGATCGAGCCGGCCGCGAACTGCACGTTCTGCGCGCGGATCGCCGCGGTCAGCTGGCCCGCCGAAAGACCGTAACCCTGCAGCTTGGTCGGGTCGGCCCAGATGCGCATCGCGTATTCGGTGCCGAACTGCTGGGTCGCGCCGACGCCCGAGATGCGCGAGATCTGCTCGAGCACGCGCGAGGCGACGATATCGTTGAGGCCGTTGCGGTCGATGCCGCCGTCGTCGGCACGCAGGCCGACCACCATGAGGAAGCCCGCGCTCGCCTTCGCGACGATCACGCCCTGCTGGTTCACCTCGGAGGGCAGGCGCGGCGCGGCCTGGCTGACCTTGTTCTGCACCTGCACCTGCGCGGTGTCGGGATCGGTGCCGCTCTGGAACGTCACCGTGATCGCGACGCGGCCGTTCGAGCTCGACTGCGAGCTGAAGTACAGCAGGTTGTCGATGCCGGTCAGCTGCTGCTCGATGACCTGGGTGACGGTCTTCTCGGCGGTGTCGGCGCTGGCGCCTGGGTAGTTCGCGGTGATCGTGACCTGCGGCGGCGCGATCGCCGGGTAGGACTCGACGCCTAGCCGGTAGATCGCGAGCACGCCGGCCAGCGAGATGAGGATCGCGACCACCCAGGCGAAGATCGGGCGGTTGATGAAGAACTGTGCCATGGGTCGCTCCTCAGGCCTTCGGCGCGCCGTTGCGCGTCCACGGCGTCGGCTTCACGGTGGCGCCGGCCTTGGCCTTCTGGATGCCGTCGGCGACGATGCGCTCGCCGGCCTTGATGCCTTCGGTGACGATCCACGCGTCGTCCTGCAGCGTGTCGGCCTTCACGGGGCGGCGCTCGACCTTGTCGCCCTCGCCGACGACGAGCACGTAGGCGCCCTGCGCGTCACGCTGCAGCACCGACTGCGGCACGCGCACGACACCGTTGAGCTCGCCGAGCGCAAGGTGGCCGGTCACGTACATGCCCGGCAGCAGCATGCGGTCCGGGTTGGCGATGCGCGCGCGCACCGCGATCGAGCCGGTGGCCGGATCGACGCTGACGTCGGAGAAATCGAGCGTGCCCTTTTCGCCGAGCGGCGAGCCGTCCTGGCGGGTCAGCTGCACCTCGGTCTTGTTCGGCTCGAGCAGCGTCACCGCGCCACTCGCGGCCGAGGCGCGCAGGCGATCGAGATCGGACGCGCTCAGCGTGAAGTTCGCGTACAGCGACTCGATCTGGTCGACCGTGGTCAGCAGCGTCGCCGTGCCCTGGCCGACGAGCGCGCCTTCGGTCACGCGCTGCTGGCCGGCGCGGCCCGCGATCGGCGCGCGCACCGTGGCATAGCCGAGGTTGATGCGCGCGCCCTGCACGGCGGCCTGGGCTTGCTGCACCTGCGCGGCGGTCGTGCGCTCGTTCGCTTCGGCATTGTCGAAGTCCGAGCGCGACACGTAGTTCTTCTCGATCAGTTCGCGCGCGCGGTTCGCCGCGGCCTTGGCGTTGGCGGCCGCGGCACGAGCCTGCGACAGCGCGGCCTCGGCCGAGGCGAGCTCGGCCTTGAGCGGATCGGGATCGATCTCGAACAGCACGTCGCCTTCGGCGACATCGTCACCTTCGGTGTAGACGCGCTTGAGCAGCACGCCGCTGACGCGTGCGCGCACGTCGGCGCTGCGCAGCGGCGAGAGGCGTCCGACGACCTCGCGCACGAGCGGCACGTTGGCGACTTCGGCCTGCATCACACCGACTTCTGCAGGCGGCGGAGGCGGGGCCTCTTCCTTCGTCTTGCAGGCGGCGAGCAGGGCACCCGTGGCGAGCAGGGTGGCGATACGGAGAGGGCGGTTCATGAGAACGTCCTGGAAAGCGGGGAAGGGGATTCGGGGGTGTAGGCACGCAGGAAGGCGTCGACCGCGCGTACGGCCCAGGCGCGGCGCGCCTGCGGGGTGCGGCGACGCGGCTGGCCGAGCAGGTGGCGATCGAGTTCGATGCCCGAGCACAGGCCCATGAACAGTTCGGCGGCCGCGGCGGGATCGTCACGGCGCATCTCGCCGCGCGCCATCGCGGTGGCGAACACGCGCGCGAGGCGCGCGCAGATGGCCTCCGCGCCGCCCTGCAGCAGCGCGGCGGCTTCACGCGGAAAACGCTGCGCCTCGGCGATCAGAAGGCGCCGGCGCGCGGTGGTCTCGGTTTCCGAAAGCGTGTCGGCGTGCGAACGCGCGAACGCGAGCAGGCGTGCACGCAGGTCGCCGTCACCGTCGTCGAGGTTCGCGGCGATCGATTCGACGAGATCGCCGACGACGAGGCGGAACAGGCCTTCCTTGCTGCCGAAGTGTGCGTACACGGTCTGCTTGGAGCAGCCTGCGAGCTTCGCCACGGCGTCCATGCTGATCGCATAACCGTGCTCGAGCCACAGCGTGCGTGCGGCATCGCGCATGCGCTGGTGGCGATCGGGGGCGACGGCGGGAGCGGGCGGCGACGTCATGCGTCTTGGACTGTACCGTCCAGTATAGGAATCGGAATTCTAGGCTGCGGGCTATTTCGCGCAAGTGACTTCCGGCATGGTGCGCCGCAGCGGTTCATGTTCCGGTGCAGTAGAAGACAGCCAGACGATGGAGCGAATCGGGTAGCATCCACGGGCGCGTCCGCCTTCGCGGCACGCCGCCATCCGCCTGCTCCGCCAGCCGGTAGCCCCGACGCGCGCGTTCTCTCCAGACGAGCAGGTCCACGATGCCCCGCAGCGACGCCGCGATGCCGACCGCATCCCGCGCCGGACGATTCGAAGCGCCCTCCGGCGCGACGACCCTCACGATCGACGCGCTGCGTCGCCGCTACGACGGCCGCACCGTGCTCGATGCCGTGAGTTTCGAGGCTGCAGCCGGCGAAACGCTGTGCGTGCTCGGCCATTCGGGTTGCGGCAAGACCACACTGCTGCGTCTCGTCGCGGGTCTCGAGACCCCCGATGGCGGCCGCGTGCTGATCGGCGGCGAAGAGGTGTCGGCGCCGGGCCGCCTCGTGCCGCCCGAGCGGCGCGGCGTCGGCCTCGTGTTCCAGGACTACGCGCTGTTCCCGCACCGCGACGTGCTCGACAACGTGCGCTTCGGCCTGCGCGGCGTGCCGCGCGAGCGCGCCGATGCGATCGCGCGCGGCCTGCTCGACACGGTCGGCATGGCCGCGCACGCACATGCGTATCCCCACACCTTGTCGGGCGGCGAGCAGCAGCGCGTCGCGCTCGCACGCGCGCTCGCGCCGTCGCCGCGCGTGCTGCTCATGGACGAGCCGTTCTCGAATCTCGACCGCCGCATGCGCGACCGCGTGCGCGACGAGACCATGGACGTGCTGCGCACGGCCGCGACGACGACGCTCGTGGTCACCCACGATCCCGAGGAGGCGATGCGCATCGCCGATCGCATCGTGCTGCTGCGCGACGGTCGCGTCGAGCAGATCGGCACGCCGCAGGCGCTCTGGGACGAACCCGTGTCGCTGTTCGCGGCACGTTTCTTCGCCGACTGGAACGAACTGCCCGCGACCAGCACGGGCGGGCGCGTCGAGACGCCGCTCGGCACGTTCGCGGCACCGTTCGCGGACGGCACGCGCGTGCGTGCCTGCATCCGCCCGCAGGCCTTCCGCATCGACGCCGGCGGCGTGCCCGCGCGCGTGCTCGCGCGCCTGCCGCTCGGCGACAGCGAGCAATGGCGCGTCGCCGTCGACGGCCTCGCCGCGCCGCTCGTGCTGCGCCTCGCGCCGGGTCATGACGTCGCCGACGGCGCGCTCGTCGCGCTGCGTGTCGATGCCGGCGGCGTACGTGTCTACCCCGAATCCGATTCCACACCCCGACAGGAGACGTCACGATGACGACGACACCCTTCCGCCGCCGCTGTGCGGTCCTTCTCGCCGCGCTGTGCGGCAGCGCCGCCGCGTCCGCGCACGCCGCCGGCGAAGTCAACGTCTACACGACGCGCGAACCCGGCCTGATCCAGCCGCTGCTCGACGCGTTCACGAAGGCGCGCGGCATCAAGGTCAACACCGTGTTCGTCAAGGACGGCCTCGCCGAGCGCGTCGCCGCCGAGGGCCGCCGCTCGCCGGCCGATGTGCTCATGGCCGTCGACTTCGGCAACCTCATCGATCTCGTCGACAAGGGCGTCGTGCAGCCGACGAAGTCGACTGCGCTCGAAGCCGCGATCCCGGCCAACCTGCGCGACGCCGACGGCCGCTGGTTCTCGCTGTCGATGCGCGCGCGCGTGCTGTACGCGTCGAAGGACCGGACCAACCTCACGAGCTTCACCTACGAGGATCTGGCCAAGCCCGAGTGGAAGGGCAAGATCTGCATCCGTTCGGCGCAGCATCCGTACAACACCGCGATGATCGCGGCCTACATCGCCCACCACGGCGAGGCCGAGGCCGAGACGTGGCTGCGCGCGGTCAAGGCCAACCTCGCGCGCAAGCCGGGCGGCGGCGACCGCGAGGTCGCGCGCGACATCCTCGGCCAGATCTGCGACATCGGCATCGCCAACTCGTACTACGTCGGCCGCATGCGCAGCGGCGACGGCGGTCCCGAGCAGAAGACCTGGGGTGACGCGATCAACGTCGTGCTGCCGACCTACGCAGGCCACGGCACCAACGTGAATGTGTCGGGTGCCGGCGTCGCCGCGCACGCGCCGAACCGCGACAACGCGGTCGCGCTCCTCGAGTACCTCGTGTCCGAGGAAGCCCAGGCGATCTACGCCAAGGGCAACTACGAGTACCCGATCCGCAAGGGCGCGGCGATCGATCCGATCATCGCGAGCTTCGGCACGCTCAAGCAGGACGACATCGACCTCGGTGCGATCGCGAAGCACCGCAAGGCCGCCAGCCTGCTCGCCGAGAAGGTCGGCTTCGACAACTGATGCACGCGACGCGCGACGCCGGCAGGGGATCCACGGCATGAGCCGCGACGGACGCGGCGCGTGGATCGCCTCGCTCGCGATCGCCGCGCTCGTGCTCGCGCCGGTCGTCGCGCTCGTCGTCGAGGCGCTGCGCGGCGACGCCTCGCTGTGGCCGCACCTGCTCGCCAACGTGCTGCCGCCGACCGTGTTCGACACGCTGGCGATGCTCGGCGGCGTCGGCGTGATCGTGATCGTGCTCGGCACCGGCAGCGCCTGGCTCGTGACGGCATGGGAGTTCCCGGGCCGGCGCGTGCTCGACTGGGCGCTGCTGCTGCCGCTCGCGGTGCCGACCTACATCGTCGCCTACGCCTACGTCGACCTGCTGCATCCGCTCGGACCCGTGCAAGGTGGGCTGCGCGCGCTGCTGGGCATCGCCAACCCGAGAGACCTGTGGTTCCCCGAAGTGCGCTCGCTGCCGTCGGCGATCGTGCTGCTCGGCTTCGTGCTGTATCCGTACGTGTACCTTTCGGTGCGCGCGATGTTCCTGCTGCAGTCGGCCAGCCTGCTCGATGCGGCACGTTCGCTCGGCCACGGCGGCACCAGCGTGTTCCTGCGCGTCGCGCTGCCGCTCGCGCGGCCCGCGATCGCGGTCGGCACCGCGCTCGCGCTCATGGAAGCGCTCAACGACATCGGTGCGTCGGAGTTCCTCGGCGTGCGCACGCTGACGATCTCGATCTACTCGACCTGGGTCAACCGCGCCGACCTCGCCGGTGCGGCGCAGATCGCGCTCGCGATGCTCGTCGTGGTCGTCGCGCTGCTGCTCGTCGAGCGCCACGGCCGTCGCCGCCAGCGCTATGCGGTCGCCGCGCAGCGTTCGCGGCGCATGGCGCCGCGCCGCCTCGGCGGCGTCGCGCGCTGGATCGCGCTCGCGCTCGGCAGCGTCCCGGTCGCCGTCGGCTTCGTGGCGCCGACCGCCTATCTCGTGTTCGAGACGGTCAAGCGCGTGCGCTTCGCCGGCTTGCCGCCCGCATTGCTCGAAGCCGGCCTCACGACGCTGTGGCTGGCCACGCTCGCGACGCTCGTGACCGTGCTGGCGGGCATCGTCGTCGCATGGTGCGTGCGCCAGCGTCCGGGTGTGGCCTCGCGTGCGGTCGAACGCATCGCAGGGCTCGGCTATGCGATTCCGGGCACGGTGCTCGCGATCGGCCTGCTCGGTCCGGTCGGCGCGCTCGACGAATGGCTCGGCGACACGCTCGAGGCGACGTTCGGTATCGTCGTCGGCCTCGTCGTGCTCGGCTCGGGCGCGGCGCTCGTGCTGGCCTATTCGGTGCGCTTCCTCGCCGTGTCGGTCGGCGGCATCGAATCGGGCCTCGCACGCGTGCCGCCGTCGCTCGACCAGGCCGCGCGCACGCTCGGCCGCACGCCGTCGCAGACCTTGTGGCAAGTCGACCTGCCGTTGATCCGCCCTGCGCTCGCAGCCGCCGCGCTGCTCGTGTTCGTGGACTGCATGAAGGAACTGCCTGCGACGCTGCTGCTGCGCCCGCTCAATGTCGAGACGCTGGCGACGCGGCTGTACGGCGAGGCCGCGCGCGGCACCTACGAGGAAGGCGCGATCGCCGCGCTCGTGATCGTGCTGGCCGGCCTTCTGCCGGTGATCCTGCTCGCGCGCGTGGGCCGCGCGCGAGCCGCGGACTGAGTCGCCCGGTTCAACCGATCGCGGCGAGCACGGCTTCGGCCGAGGACACCTTGAACTCGCCCGGCGCCTCGACGGCGAGGTGCTTCACGACGCCATCCTCGGCGTAGAGCGCGAAGCGACGCGCACGCAGGCCCATGCCGAACGCGCTCGCATCGAACTCGAGGCCGAGCAGCGAGGCGAATGCGCCGTTGCCGTCGGCGAGCATGGTCAGCGATGCGGGTACGTTCTGGCTCTTCGCCCAGGCGTCCATGACGAACGCGTCGTTGACGGACATGCAGGCGACGTCGATGCCGCGGGCTTGGAATTCCGGCAGCTGCTCCGCATATCCGGGCAGGTGCCGCGCCGAGCACGTCGGCGTGAACGCGCCGGGCACCGAGAACAGCACCACCTTGCGTCCCGCGAACAGCTCGTCGGTCGTGACGGGCTGCACGCCGTCGCGCAGCGTGTTCAGGATGGCCGCGGGGATGCGGTCGCCGATCTGGATCGTCATTGCGGTGTCTCCGGGAAGGTCGTGCGAAGAAGTGGAAAAGGCGGCCCTTGAAACCCGTTTGGCCGTCCATACGTTTCTGGTCATCGCGGCGCCGCCGGTGCCGCAACCCCATCCAGGAGTGTACCGAATGAGCATTGCCCGCCACACCGCGTGGAACGTCAACCGCGGCATCCAGCGCGACCTGCGCCACGTCTTCGAGCGTTTCCTCGGCCAGGACGACGGCGACGCGTCCAACGTGGTGACGAGTCAGTGGGCGCCGCGCGTGGACATCCGCGAGGACGAGAAGCGCTTCGTGATCCTCGCCGACATTCCCGGCGTCGACGCGAGCGCGATCGAGATCAACATGGACAAGGGCATCCTGTCCATCAAGGGCGAGCGCAAGGCCGAAACGGGCGAGGACAGCGGCACGTTCACGCGCGTCGAGCGTTCGCAGGGTGCGTTCCACCGCCGTTTCGCGCTGCCCGACAGCGCCGATGCGGAGACGATCACCGCGACCGGCCGCAACGGCGTCCTCGAGATCTCGATCCCGAAGAAGCCCGAAACCACGCCGCGCCGGATTACCATCAACGCCTGATCCGCGGGCGCACGTTCCCGGCCATGCCGGCCTGCGGTGAGCGCGACTCGCCGCAGGCCGTTTTCTTTTCCGGACAAGCCAACGCATGCAGTTCAAGGACTACTACGACATCCTCGGCGTGAAGCCCGATGCCAGCGACGCCGACATCAAGTCGGCGTACCGCCGGCTCGTGCGCAAGTACCATCCCGACGTCAGCAAGGAAGCCGGCGCCGAAGACAAGATCAAGTCGATCAACGAGGCCTACGAGGCGCTCAAGGACGGCGAGCGGCGCCGCGCCTACGACGAGCTGCGTGCGGGCGGCTACCGCGCCGGCGACGATTTCCGACCGCCACCGAACTGGCAGGGCGGCCGCGGCGGCTTCGATCCGCGCGGCGACGGCGGCGCCGATTTCAGCGACTTCTTCGAATCGCTGTTCGGACGCGGCAGCGCGCGCGGGGCGGGCAGGGCAGGGCCGCGTCGTGGCGCCGACATGCAGGCCCGCATCCACATCGACCTCGCGACCGCGTTCGCGGGTGGCCGCGAGCGCATCGCGCTGCGCGACGCGACGGGCGACCGCACGCTCGAAGTGAAGATCCCGGCCGGCATCGAGCCGGGGCGGCAGATCCGCCTCGGCGGGCAGGGCCATCCCGGCTCGGGTGGCGGTCCGTCGGGCGATCTGCTGCTCGAGGTCGCGTTCCGCGAGGATCCGCGCATGCGCCTCGAAGGCCGCGATGTGATCGCGACGCTGCCGATCGCGCCGTGGGAAGCCGCGCTCGGTGCGACGGTCAAGGTGCCGACGCTCGCGGGCGAGGTGGAACTGCGCATTCCGGCGGGTTCGGACGGCGGCAAGCGCCTGCGCCTGCGCGGACGCGGCTGGCCCGGTACGGTCGCCGGCGACCAGATCGTCGTGCTCGAGATCCGCACGCCGCGCGCCGAGAACGACGAGCAGCGCGCGCTCTACGAGCAGATGGCCAAGGTGTTCGCGTTCGATCCGCGCCATCCGTGACGGATGGCGCGCCGCTCAGTGGCGCGGCAGGTAGTCGTTGATGGCCTTGGTGAGCTCGCCTTCGTTGACCGGCTTGGTCACGTAGGTCTTGGCGCCCTGGCGCATGCCCCACACGCGATCGGTTTCCTGGTCCTTGGTGGTGACGAGGATGATCGGGATGTGGCTGGTCTTCGGGTCCTTGGCGAGCGTGCGCGTCGCCTGGAAGCCGTTGAGGTTCGGCATCACCACGTCCATGAGGATGAGGTCGGGCAGCTCGCGCTTGGCGGATTCGACGCCGGCGGCGCCGTCCTCGGCCGTGATCACCTCATGACCGAGTTTCTCGGTGATGCGCTTGAGGCCGATCAGCTGGGACGGCGAATCGTCGACGATCAGTACGCGCGCCATGGTCTGTCTCGCAATCCCCGGGTGCCGTTGTGGCCACGGCATTCTAATCACATCGTCGACGCGACGGCCAGCGTGCGCGTCACGCCACGCGCACGACGGTGCGGCCGAACGAGCCGCCCGCGAGCATCGCGTCGAACACGCCGGGAAGTCCTTCCAGATCGACCTCGCGTGTCGCGATCGTGTCCAGATGTGCAGGTTTCCATTCGTCGGCCAGAAGCTGCCAGATATCGTCGCGGATCGAGCGCGCGGTGCCGGCCGAGGCGATGCCGAGCAGGCTGACGCCGCGGATGATGAAAGGCATGACCGTGCTCGCGAGCTCGATGCCGGACGCATTGCCGCAGCTCGCGATGTTGCCGTACGGCTTGATCACACGGGTCAGGCCCGCGAGCATCTCGCCGCCGACGTTGTCGATCGCGCCGGCCCAGTGCGCGGCCTCGAGCGGGCGCTGGCCCCAGTGCAGGTCGGTGCGCGCGATGCACTGCTTCGCGCCGAGCGCGATGAGCGCGTCGAACTGCTCGACCTTGCCGGTGATCGCGTGGGCGTCGTAGCCGGCGCGCGTGAGGATGTCGATCGCGAGCATGCCGACGCCGCCGGTCGCACCGGTCACGACGACCGGCCCCATGTCCGGCGTCTGCCCGTTCTGGCGCATGCGGTACAGCGACAGGGCTGCCGTGAAGCCGGCCGTGCCGAGGATCATCGCCTCGCGCAGCGTGAGGCCGGCCGGCAGCGGGATCGTCCACTTCGCATCGAGGCGCGCGTACTGGGCGTAACCGCCGTCGCGCACTTCGGAAAGGCCGCTGCCGGTGCACAGCACCTGGTCGCCTTCCTTGAACGCGGGATCGGTCGACGCGGCGACGTAGCCGGCCACGTCGATGCCGCCGTTGAGCGGATGGCGGCGCAGGATCTTGCCCTTGCCGGTGCCCGCGAGGGCGTCCTTGTAGTTGACCGACGAGTACGCGACCTTGACGAGCACTTCACCGGGCGTGAGCTCGTCGACGCTCATGTCCTGCAGCACGCCGCGGTAGCCGGCGTCGTCGTCGTGGATGCGGAAGGCTTTGAAGGACGTCATGGGGTATCCCGTTGGAATTCAGCGTTTGCCGATATCGGTGTCGAGCAGGTGGACCGTGTCGCCGGAGACGCTCCAGAGCATGTGGTTCTCCACCGTGATGACGTAGATCGATTCGCGGTAGTTGAGGCTCATGAACACGTGCAGCGCCGTGGGCGCTGCGGTCGTCAGGTGGGTCACGAAAAGACCCACGGGTTTCCCCTTGCCGGTTTCGCGCTGCATGTCGATGCAGGTCTTCGTCTGGGCGTACTGGCCGCGAACATTCTCTCCGGTCGCATCGAGCGTGATGCGGTGGAAACCCCCCATGGGGAAAACGTCCATGCTCGTCCGCGCCGGAATCAGATAGACATCGATGGCGTCGTGCACGTCGGGCAGGGCCACGACGTTGTAGTTCGCGGAGCAGCGCAGGACCTCGGCGCGGAGGGCCTGCTGGATCGCGGTCGCCTGGGCGAGTTCCGCGGTGTCGAGATCGCGAGCGGGCTGGTGGCTGCGCAGATTGGACACCTTGCCGGTGAGCGCCGAGTAGTCGGCCTCCGCATCGACACGTCGCGTGCCGTCCACCAGGACGAGGTAGCTCACGCGGTAGGCATGCTCGCCGATGGCCGTGACCACCCAGCCGGATCGCTTTTCATTGCTCTGTCCACGCAAGGCCACCGGGAACAGGGCATCGGTGGTCAATTCGGCAGCACGGTCGCGCTCGTAGATCTCGCGTCCGAGCCGCTGTGCTCGAGCGAGGTCCTGCGCGAACGTTTCAGGGACGGGCAGGAAGCTCGTGCCGTTCCCGCCGGATCGCGCGTCCCGGGAGGTCGATCCCGTCGCCGCGCAGCCCGCGAACATCGCGGACAACGACAGGCAGAGCGTGAAGCGCAGGCCTGTCGTTGCTCGCATCGGCGCGTCCTCAGTTGGCCTTGTGGATCGCGCGCTTGTCGACCGCCATCGCGGCGTCGTGCACGGCCTCGGAGAGGCTCGGGTGGGCGTGGCAGATGCGTGCGAGGTCCTCGGCGGAGCCCTTGAACTCCATCGCGAGCACGCCTTCGTGGACGAGCTCGGAGACGTTCGCGCCGACCAGGTGCATGCCGAGGATGCGATCGGTCTCGGCGTGCGCGAGCACCTTCACGAAACCGGCCGGCTCGGCCATCGCGACCGCACGGCCGACCGCCGCGAACGGGAAGCTGCCGGCCTTGTACGGCACGCCGTCGGCCTTGAGCTGCTCCTCGGTCTTGCCGACCCACGCGATCTCGGGCTCGGTGTAGATGACCCACGGGATCGTGTCGAAGTTGACGTGGCCCGGCAGGCCGGCGATGAGCTCGGCCACCGCGATGCCTTCCTCGAAGCCCTTGTGCGCGAGCATCGGGCCGCGCACGCAGTCGCCGACCGCCCAGATGCCGTCGACGCCCGTGTGGCAGTGCGCATCGACCTCGATCATGCCGCGCGCATCGAGCTTGACGCCCGTGCCCTCGGCGAGGAGGTTCTTCGTGGCGGCGCGACGGCCGACCGCGACGAGCAGCTTGTCGACGACGATCGTCTGCTCGCCCTTGTCGTCGGCGTAGGTGACGTGCACGCCGTCCTTCTTGACCTCGGTCGTGCTGACCTTGGCACCGAGGCGGATGTCGAGCTTCTGCTTCTTGAACTCGCGCGCCGAGACCTTGCCGACTTCGGCATCGGCCGCGGCGAGGAAGGTCGGCAGCGCCTCGAGGATCGTCACTTCGGCGCCGAGGCGGTTCCACACACTGCCGAGCTCGAGGCCGATCACGCCGGCGCCGATCACGCCGAGGCGCTTGGGCACCGCGGTGAAGTCGAGCGCGCCGACGTTGTCGACGACGTGCTCGCCGAACTTCGCGAACGGCAGCTCGATCGAATCCGAGCCCGCGGCGATGATGATGTTGGTCGCGGTCAGTTCGATCTCGCCGCCCTCGTGCTGGGCGACCTTGACGACCTTGTTGGGGTGCAGCACTGCGAAGCCGTAGTACGGCGTGATCTTGTTGGCCTTGAACAGCGAGGCGATGCCGCCCGTGAACTGTTTGACGATCTTGTCCTTGCGGCCGACCATCGTGCCGACGTCGATCGCGGCATCCTTCGTCGTGATGCCGTGCTCGCCGAAGATGTGGCCGAGGTTCCAGTACTGGCGCGAGGAATCGAGCAGCGCCTTGGACGGGATGCAGCCGACGCGCAGGCAGGTGCCGCCGAGCGCGGGCTTGCCGTCCTTGCCGAGCGCGGCGTCGATGCACGCGACCTTCATGCCGAGCTGGGCGGCGCGGATCGCCGCGTGGTAGCCGGCAGGACCGGCGCCGATGACGATGACGTCGAACTTTTCGCTCATTGCATTCGCTCACATGTTGCGTGACGGAGCCGCGCGCCGACGCGCGGCGAAGGCGCGGGGCCGCGACCGAGCGCGGCCCGCGCGGCGTGGCCTCAGAGGCCGAGCAGCATGCGCTGCGGGTTCTCGAGCTGGTTCTTGATGTCGACGAGGAACAGGACCGCGTCCTTGCCGTCGATGATGCGGTGGTCGTAGCTGATCGCGACGTACATCATCGGGGCGGCGACGACCTGGCCGTTCTCGACCACGGCGCGCTCCTTGATCGTGTGCATGCCGAGGATCGCCGACTGCGGCGGGTTGACGATCGGCGTCGAGAACAGCGAGCCGAACGTGCCGCCGTTGGTGATCGTGAACGTGCCGCCCTGCAGGTCGTCGAGCGTGAGGCCGCCTTCGCGGGCCTTCTTGGCGTAGCCGATGATGGCCTTCTCGATGTCGGCGAAGCCCATGTCCTGCGCGTCGCGCAGCACCGGCGTGACGAGGCCCTTCTCGGTCGAGACCGCGATCGAGATGTCCTGGTAGCCGTGGTAGATGACGTCGTTGCCGTCGACCGAGGCGTTGATGATCGGGTGGCGCTTGAGCGCTTCGGTCGCAGCCTTGACGAAGAAGCTCATGAAGCCGAGCTTGACGCCGTTGGCCTTCTCGAACGACTCGCCGAGCTCCTTGCGCAGCTTGGCGACCTGCGAGAGGTTGATCTCGTTGAACGAGGTCAGCATCGCGATCGAGTTCTTCGAGAGCATGAGGCGCTCGGCGATCTTCGAGCGCATGCGCGTCATCGCCACGCGCTCCTCGGGACGCGCGCCCGGCGTCGCCACGGCGGCCGGCTTCGCGGCGGCCGGAGCCTTGGCGTGGTTGACCAGGTCTTCCTTGGTCACGCGGCCGTCGCGGCCCGTGCCGGCGACCTGCGACGGATCGATGTTCTCCTGCACGGCGACGCGGCGGCCGGCCGGGGAGAGCTCGTCGACGCCCTTCGGCGCGGCGGCCTTGGCCGGCTCGGCCTTCGGGGCCTCGCTCTTCGCGTCCGCCTTCGCCTCGGCCTTGGCCGGCGCGGCGTCACCCGCGGCGCCTTCGACGATCACGCCGATCACCTGGCCGCTGGTCACGGTATCGCCGGTGTTGAACAGGATCTCCTTGAGCACGCCGTCGGCGGTCGCGGGGACTTCGAGCACGACCTTGTCGGTTTCCAGGTCCACGAGGTTCTCGTCGCGCTTGACGGTGTCGCCGGGCTTCTTGTGCCAGGTGGCGATCGTGGCGTCCGACACGGATTCGGGGAGGACGGGAACTTTGACTTCGAGGCTCATGGGATGTCCTGTACGGCGTTGGCGTAGGGGATCAGGAAAAGGCTGGCGCGGTGGAGCGTGTCACTCGGCGGTCGGCTCCGAACCCATCGGCGCGGCGAGCGCGAGCTCGACGAGTGCCGCCTGTTCGGCGATGTGCGTGCTGAGGTGGCCGGCGGCGGGTGCGGGCGAGCGCGGGCGGCCTGCGTAGGCCACCGTGTGCTTCGGCGTCACGATCGCCTGGAAATGGTGCTTGATCTGGTACCAGGCGCCCTGGTTCATCGGCTCTTCTTGGCACCAGACGACTTCCTTCGCGGCCGGGAAGCGCGCGAGTTCGGCGGCGACCTCGGTGCGCGGGAACGGATAGAGCTGCTCGACGCGCACGATCGCGACGTCGGCGAGCTCGCGCTTGGCGGCCTCCTCGACGAGGTCGTAGTAGACCTTGCCCGAGCAGAACACGACGCGCTTGGCCTTCTTCGGGTTCTTGACCGTGGTGTCGGGGATCACGAGCTGGAACGAGCCGGTGGCGAGCTCGTCGAGCGTCGACACGGCGAGCTTGTGGCGCAGCAGCGACTTCGGCGTCATGACGACGAGGGGCTTGCGGCACGCGCGCACCATCTGGCGGCGCAGCATGTGGAACATCTGTGCCGGCGTCGTCGGCACGCAGACCTGCATGTTCTCGAGCGCGCACAGCTGCAGGTAGCGCTCCAGGCGCGCCGAGGAATGCTCGGGGCCCTGGCCTTCGTAGCCATGCGGCAGCAGCAGAACGAGGCCGCACAGACGACCCCACTTGGACTCGCCCGACGAGATGAACTGGTCGATGACGACCTGCGCGCCGTTGGCGAAGTCGCCGAACTGCGCTTCCCAGATCACCAGCGTGTTCGGCTTGGCGGTCGCGTAGCCGTACTCGAAGGCCATCACGGCTTCTTCGCTGAGCAGCGAGTCGACGATCTCGACGGTCGCGTCCGCGCGCATCGAGGCGATCGGCATCACGCGACGACCGGTGTTCTGGTCGTGGAGCACCGCGTGGCGGTGGAAGAACGTGCCGCGGCCCGCATCCTGGCCGACGAGGCGCAGGTCACGGCCGTCGGCGACCAGCGTGCCGTAGGCGAGGTTCTCGGCGTAGCCCCAGTCCATCGGCTGCTCGCCGGCGTGCATCTTGCGGCGGTCGTCGTAGATCTTGGCCACGCGTGAATGCAGCTTGAGGTCTTCCGGCAGCTTGAGCAGGCCGGCGCCGACCGCCTCGAGCGTGCGCTGCGTGACGCCGGTCTCGACCACTTCGAACACGTCGTTGCTGAGGTGGCGCGACCAGTCGACCGCGTAGGGGTCGTGGTAGTCGTTGTCGACGCCCGGAATCGGATTGCCGGCCTCGAGCAGCTTGCGGTAGTCGTCGGCGTAGGCCTGCGCGTCGTCCGCGCCGATCGTGCCTTCGGCGAGCAGCTTCTTGCCGTAGAGCTCGCGCAGCGTCGGGCGCGCGCGGATCACCTGGTACATGAGCGGCTGCGTCGCGGCCGGCTCGTCGGCCTCGTTGTGGCCGTGGCGGCGGTAGCAGACGAGGTCGATGACGACGTCGCGCTTGAACTTCTGACGGTAGTCGAACGCGAGGCGCGCGACGAACAGCACGGCTTCCGGATCGTCGCCGTTGACGTGGAACACCGGCGCGCTGACCACCTTGGCGACGTCGGTGCAGTACAGCGTCGAGCGCGCGTCGAGCGGGTTCGAGGTCGTGAAGCCGACCTGGTTGTTGATCACGACGTGGACCGTTCCGCCGACCGCGAAGCCCTTGGCCTGCGACATCTGGAACAGTTCCATGACCACGCCCTGGCCCGCGAACGCGGCGTCGCCGTGGATCAGCACCGGCACGACGTGCTGGCGGTCGGCGTCGCGGCGATGGGTCTGGCGCGCGCGCACCGAGCCCGCGACCACCGGATCGACGATCTCGAGGTGCGACGGGTTGAACGCGAGCGCGACGTGGACCGTGCGGCCCGGCGTGCGCACGTTGGCGCTGAAGCCCATGTGGTACTTCACGTCGCCCGAGTGGGCCGGATCGTCCGGATGGTCGAAGCGGCCCTCGAATTCGTCGAACAGCTTCTGCGGCGGCTTGCCGAGGATGTTCACGAGCACGTTGAGGCGGCCGCGATGGGCCATGCCGATGACCATGTCCTTGAGGCCGCCGCTGCCGCCACGGCGCAGCAGCTCGTCGAGCAGCGGGATCAGGCTGTCGCCGCCTTCGAGCGAGAAGCGCTTCTGGCCGACGTACTTGGTGTGCAGGTAGCGCTCGAGGCCGTCGGCCTGGGTGAGCTTGCCGAGCAGGTGCTTCTTCTCGTCGGCGCTCAGCGCGTAGCTGCCGCCGGCGCGCTCGAGCTGCTCGTGCATCCACAGGCGCTGTTCGGCGTCGGCGATGTGCATGAACTCGACGCCGATGCTGCCCGCGTAGGTGGCCTTGAGGAACGCGAGGATGTCCTTGAGCTTGGCGCGCTTCGGGCCGCCCAGCGAGCTCGTGTTGAACTCGGTCTCGAGGTCGGCATTGGACAGGCCGTGGAAATCGAGCTCGAGGTCGGGCGCCGACGGACGCGGCAGCAGGCCGATCGTCTCGAGCTGCTCCTTCGGCAGCGTCGTGGCGAGGTCGAGCGGGTCGAGGCGCGCACCGAGGTGGCCGCGCGAGCGGTAGGCCGTGACGAGCTTGAGCACACCGGCCTGCTTCTGCGACTGCACGCTGTCGCCCGCGGCCGGCGCCGCGGCGGTGCGCGACGGTCCCTGGCGCTGCGCGGCTTCGATGCGCGCGATCGCGTCGGAATGGGGCTGGTCGTTGGCCGCACCGCCCTTGAGGCCTTCGAAGTAGCTGCGCCATGCCGGGGCGACGCCGGCGGGATCGCGCAACCAGGCCTCGTAGAGGTCTTCGATGAAGGCTGCATTGCCTCCGGAGAGGGCGGAGGTCGACTTGAACTGCTGCAGCAGGTTGGAAGTCACGCGGGCACCGTACGGGCGGAATGTGGAAAGGACGTAAGGGCGGATCCGGCCTGCGCAACGCCTGGTTCGCGGAAGCGCGGCGGCGGGAGGCACGAAACCTGTGGATTATAGCGGCTGATCACGGTTTGTGTTGCGTTGCGTCAGCCTCGTGACAGGTCGCGTCACAGTTCGAGCCTGCGCAGCGCCGCGGCGGGCTCGCTGCGCTCCCAGATCGCGTCGAACTGCGCGAGCAGCTGGGCCGCGCGAGCGGGGGCGTGGCTGGAGCCTTCGCCCTCGAAGCGCGTGGCGAGGCCGCGCTCGAAGCAGCCGCCGCGGTCGTTGACGATGAAGGCGCCGGCGACGAGGCGGTCGATCTCCTCGACCGGCGTGCGGAACGCGAACGCACTCGACAGGCGCTGCGCGAGCGTGACGAGGCGGTGGCCTTCGCCGGCCGCACGCGCGGGTTCCTGCACGAGCAGGCGGATGCGCGTCTCGCCGCCCGCGAGCGCGAGGCGTTTGAAGGCCTCGATCACGTCGGGGGCGTCGAGCAGGGCGGGGTCGAGGTCGCGTGTCAGCACCGAGACGGAACGGCGCGCGCCGGCGAGCACGCCGAGCACGGCGGCACGTGCCTCGTCGCGGTTCGTCGCGAGCCAGACCTGCGCATCGGGCGATGTCGGCGGCGCGGCCTCGGGAGGACGTACCGACGGCGCGAGGTCGAGGCGCATCGAGCGGTGCGGGATGCCGCATTCGTCGTATTCGTCGCCGTACGCGACGAAGCCTTCGCGGGCGTAGAACGGGATCGCGTGGGTCTGTGCGTGCAGCTCGACCGCGGGCAGGCGCATCTCGCGCGCGCGCTCGACGAGGCTGCGCAGGACCGCTTCGCCGACGCCCTTGCCGCGCCAGTCGCGCACCACGGCCATGCGGCCGATCGTGTGCAGCGGGGTGAGGCGGCCGGTGCCGATCGGGCGCCCCTGCGGGTCGCGCGCGATCACGTGGTGCGAGCGCGTGTCGTGCTCGTCCCATTCCTCATCCTCGGGAATGGCCTGTTCGATGATGAAGACATCGGTGCGCACGGCGCGCAGCGCGTCGGCATCGCCGGCCCAGGTCGCGGGCTCGATCGTGAAGCGTTCCTCGATCATGGCGCACTCCTTCGTCGCGGCGGCTTCGTCATCGCGAAGTGGCCGAGGTTGACGAGCTCGAGCAGGCGCGCGCGGTCGGACTCGGCGAGGGCGCCGACCGCGATGGCATCGAACGCCTCGTCGGTGCAGGCGCGCACGGCGAACGCACGCGAGGCAGGCAGCGCGAGCCCGGCGACGAACAACGTCGCGCCGCGGCCGGACCTGGCCCAGGCGACGCGCGACCACGGGTTGCGGATCACCGTGGCACCGGCCGCGAGCCGCTGCGCGAACGTCGCCGCATCGAGCCGGCGCGGCGGCGGCACCGCATCGTGCGCGGCGCGGTAGCGCGTCGCGAAGCCGCCGAACCATTCGCGCAGCGTGGCGTCGTCGGCGGCGAGTGCCTCGGACAGTGCGGCGCGCACGCGCGCGAACGCGTCATCGTCGATCTCCCCGGGCGAGGTCGCGGGCGCGATGCCCGGGTCGGTGTAGCGGCGTTCCTCGGGCAGGCGCTCGGCGAGGAAGCCGGCGAAATCGGCCGTCATCTCGCCGACCGACGGCGCGCGCATGCCGATCGAGAAGGTCAGGCAAGGATCTTCCGCCACGCCGTGGTGCGGCACACCGGGCGGCAGGTAGAGCATGTCACCGGGTTCGAGCACCCATTCGTGGGTCGGCGTGAACGCGCGCAGCAGGCGCAGTTCGACGTCGTCGCGGAAGGCCTTCGGCGCGGCCGGATCGTCGTTGATCGCCCAGCGCCGGCGACCCATGCCCTGCAGCAGGAACACGTCGTACTGATCGACATGGGCGCCGACCGAGCCGCCTTCGACGGCGTAGCTGACCATGACGTCGTCGACGCGCCAGCCGGGCAGGAAGTCGAAGCGCGCGCGCAGTGCAGCCACGTCGGCATCCCATTTGTCGACGTCCTGCACGAGCAGGGTCCAGTGCGAGGCGGGCAAGGTGCCGAACACCTCTTCGGCGAACGGTCCCTGGTGCAGCGCCCAGCGGTCGCCGCGCGGCTCGTGCACGACGAGGCGCGCGAGCGCGAGCTCCTCGCAGGACAGGCCGGCGAGGTCTTCGGGCGTGAGCGGTGCCTGCAGGCCGGCGAACGCGCCGCGCACGAGCAGCGGACGGCGCTGCCACACCTCGGCGAGGAAGCGCTTCACCGGCATGCCGAGCGGCTGGCGCGGCGTCGCCGTGGTCACGAGGGCCGCGTGGGGCGGCAGGGAATCGGTCATGCGGGGTCCGTCGGGCGGGGTCGCGCCGCGGATGGCGCGCGTGGGCGATGTGTCATCATAACGCGCTGGCCTGACCGCATCCCCCGCGATGCCGACCATGGTCGTAGCTGCCCGCGCGCGAGCGCACCGATCCGCGAGGACCTGCATGCCGAGTACCGAACCGCGCGGACCGCGGCAGATCGCGCGAGCGATGCTGTGGTCGTTCAAGGGATTGCGCGCCGCATGGACGCACGAGGCGTCGTTCCGCCTCGAGGGTTACCTCTTCATCGTGCTGATGCCGCTGGGCCTGTGGCTCGGCCAGGGCGGTGTCGAGAAGTCGCTGCTGTGCGGCAGCCTGCTGCTCGTGCTGTCGGCCGAGCTGCTCAATTCGGCCGTCGAGGCCGTCGTCGACAAGGTCAGCCCCGAGTTCCACGAACTGGCCGGGCGCGCCAAGGACATGGGTTCAGCGGCGGTTTTCCTGCTCATGCTCAACGTCATGCTGTGCTGGGGCGTCGTGCTCCTGCCGCGCTTCCTCTGACGCCGGACCCGCCGTTCGATGGAACTGCTCGCCGACCCGCAATTCTGGATTGCGCTGTTCACGCTGGCCGCGCTCGAGATCGTGCTCGGCGTGGACAACCTCGTGTTCGTGTCGATCGCGGTGAGCCGGCTCGCGCCGGCGCAGCGCCCGCTCGCGCGTCGTGTCGGCCTCGCGCTGGCCTGCATCACGCGCATCCTGCTGCTGCTCGCGCTGTCGTTCCTCGCCGGTCTCGACGACGACCGACTCGCGCTGTTCCACGTCGCCGGCCAGACCATCTCGCTGCGTGACCTGATCCTCGTCGGCGGCGGCCTGTTCCTGCTCGTCAAGGCGGTCATGGAGATCCACCAGGAGCTCGAGGGCTCGCGCGGCGACGACGAGGAGGGTCGCGTGTTCTCGTCGTTCGCGTTCGTGATCGCGCAGATCGCGGTCATCGACATCGTGTTCTCGCTCGATTCGGTGATCACCGCGATCGGCATGGTCAACCAGGTGCCGGTCATGGTCGCGGCGATCATCCTCGCGGTCGCGGTCATGATCTTCGCGGCCAACACGGTCGGCGAGTTCATCGACCGCCACCCGACCATCCGCATGCTCGCGTTGGCATTCCTGATCCTGGTCGGTGTGGTGCTGATCGCCGACGGCTTCGAGTTCCACATCCCGCGCGGTTACGTGTATTTCGCGATGGGCTTCTCGATCGCGGTCGAGTCGCTGAACCTGTGGGCGAAGCGGCGTTCCGCCGCGTCCTGAGGCGGTGCGCAGCGGCGCCGCGTAGAATGCGCGGTCCTGCCGTTCCCGGAAGCGCACCCTCGTGGCCGACGATTCGATCGAATACCCCAGCCTGGTCCTCAAGAAGGGCGAGGACACGCGCCTGCGCGCCGGCCACCTGTGGGTGTTCTCCAACGAGGTCGACGTGCAGGCCTCGCCGCTGTCGGGCTTCGAACCGGGACAGGCCTGCGCGATCGTCGACCATCGCGGCAAGCCGATCGGCATCGGCTACGTCAACCCGAACTCGCTGATCTGCGCGCGCCTGGTCAGCCGCGGCCTCGACCATCCGCTCGACCGTTCGCTGATCGTGCACCGCCTCAACGTCGCGCTGTCGCTGCGCGAGCGGATCTACGACGAGCCGTACTACCGCCTCGTGTTCGGCGAATCCGACGGCCTGCCGGGCCTCACGGTCGACCGCTTCGGCGACGTCGTCGTCGCGCAGACGACGACGGCCGGCATGGAGCGCCTCAAGGACGCGATCACCGACGCCCTCGTCAAGGTGCTCGCGCCGCGCCAGCTGTGGTGGAAGAACGACGCCTCGGTGCGTGCGATGGAGAACCTTCCCGAGTACGCCGACCTCGGCCACGGCGAGCCGGCCGATGCGCCGATGCTCGTGCGCGAGGCCGGGCTCACGTTCGAGGCCGATCCGGTCGGCGGCCAGAAGACCGGCTGGTTCTACGACCAGCGCCACAATCGCGACCACCTCGCGCCGCTCGTGAAGGGCAGGCGCGTGCTCGACATGTTCAGCTACCTCGGCGGCTGGGGCCTGCGCGCCGCGGCGGCCGGCGCGACCGAGGTCGTCTGCGTCGACGCCTCGCAGGCCGCGGTCGATGCGATCGCGCGCAATGCCGAGCGCAACGGCATGGCCGATCGCGTCACCGCGGTGCGTGCCGACGGCTTCGAGTATTTGAAGGCACAGCGCGAGGCGCGCGAACGCTACGACGTGGTCGTGATCGACCCTCCTGCGTTCGTCAAGCGCAAGAAGGACCTCGCCGAAGGCCGCATCGCCTACCGCCGCCTCAACGAGCTCGGCATGCAGGTGCTCGCGCGCGACGGCATCCTCGTGACCTGCTCGTGCTCGTACCACATGCCGCGCCACCTGCTGCTCGACGGCGTGCAGCAGGCCGCGCGCCACCTCGATCGCCAGGCCCAGGTGCTCGTGAACCTGCAGCAGGGACCGGATCACCCGGTCCATCCGGCGATCCCCGAGACCGACTACCTGAAGGGTTTCATCGTGCGCGTCTTGCCGGCGTGACGCCTCGTGGCGTCGCGGACGCCACGTCCCCATAATGCGCGCGCTGCGCCTTCGCGAATCCTTACATGCCCTTCTTCGTCGATTTCGATCCCGTCGCGTTCTCGCTCGGCCCCATTGCGGTGCACTGGTACGGCATCGGCTACCTGATCGCGTTCGGCGCGTTCTGGTGGCTCGGCGAGCGTCGCCGCCGCGCCGGTTTCCTGCCGGTCGGCCCGACCGCGTTCTCGGACCTCGCGTTCTACGGGATGATCGGCGTCATCCTCGGCGGTCGCCTCGGCTACGTGCTGTTCTACGGCACCGCGGAGCTGCTGCGCGATCCGGTGTCGCTGATCCGCATCTGGGAAGGCGGCATGTCGTTCCACGGCGGCCTGATCGGCGTGCTGCTCGCGTGCTGGATCTGGGCACGCAGGCAGCGCCTGCACTTCTTCGACGTCATGGATTTCGTCGCGCCGCTGGTGCCGATCGGCATCGGCGTCGTGCGCTTCGCCAACTTCACGGGCGGCGAGCTCTGGGGCCGCAAGACCGATTCGGCGCTCGGCATGATCTTCCCGAACGCGTTCGACCATGCCGGCCGCACGCTCGACGAGCTGCGCGTCATGGCCGCCGCAGGCCAGCTCGACGGCGAGGCGCGCCATCCTTCGCAGCTCTACGAGATGGCGCTCGAAGGCTTCGTCATGTTCGCCGTGCTGTTCGCGGTGTCGATGAAGCCGCGCAGGCGTTTCCTCGTCTCGGGCCTGTTCGCGCTCATGTACGGCAGTTTCCGCTTCGCGGTCGAGTTCGTGCGCGAGCCCGATGCGCAGCTCGGCTACCTCGCCTGGGGCTGGCTGACGATGGGCCAGGTGCTGTCGACGCCGCTGATCCTGACCGGCCTCGTGCTGATCGCGCTGTCGCGTCGCGCGCCGGTGCTCGAGCGCCGCGTCGTCGAGGATCCACCGAAGGCGGAGTCGACCTGATGCGCCCGTACCTCGATCTGCTGCGCCATGTGCTCGAGCACGGCACGATCAAGGCCGACCGCACCGGCACCGGCACGCGCAGCGTGTTCGGCTGGCAGATGCGCTTCGATCTCGCGCAGGGCTTTCCGCTCGTCACGACCAAGAAGCTGCACCTGCGCTCGATCATCCACGAGCTGATCTGGTTCCTGCGCGGCGACACCAACATCGCCTACCTCAAGGACAACGGCGTCGGCATCTGGGACGAATGGGCCGATGCCGACGGCAACCTCGGCCCGGTCTACGGCCAGCAGTGGCGCTCGTGGGCTTGTCCGGACGGCCGCACGGTCGACCAGATCGCCTGGGTCGTCGACGAGATCAAGCGCAATCCCGATTCGCGCCGCCTCGTGGTCAGCGCGTGGAATGTCGCCGACCTGCCGCGCATGGCGTTGCAGCCCTGCCACACGATGTTCCAGTTCTACGTGGCCGAGGGAAAACTCTCGTGCCAGCTCTACCAGCGCTCGGGCGACATCTTCCTCGGCGTGCCGTTCAACATCGCGAGCTACGCGCTGCTCACGCACATGGTCGCGCAGGCCTGCGGGCTCGGCGTCGGCGATTTCGTGCACACGTTCGGCGATGCGCACCTCTATGCGAACCACGTCGAGCAGGCGCGCGAACAGCTCGCGCGCACGCCGCACGCGTTGCCGACGCTGCGCCTCAATCCCGACGTGAAGTCGCTGTTCGACTTCCGCTACGAGGACGTCGCGATCGAGAACTACGTGGCCGACAAGGCGATCCGCGCGCCGGTGGCGGTGTGATCGCCCTCGTCGCGGCGCTCGACCGCGCGCACGCGATCGGCTTCGACGGCGCCATGCCGTGGCACCTGCCCGATGACCTGCGTCGCTTCAAGGCGCTCACGCTCGGAAAGCCCGTGCTCATGGGCCGACGCACCGCCGAATCGATCGGTCGCCCGTTGCCGGGGCGAACCAACCTCGTGCTCACGCGCGGCGATGCCACGCCGTACGAAGGCCAGCACGTCGTGCGCTCGCTCGACGATGCGATCGCGCATGCGAACGGGGCGCTCATGGTGATCGGCGGCGGCGAGGTCTACGCGCTCGCGCTGCCGCGGGCGACGCATCTTCACCTGACGTGGATCGACACGCTCGCGCCGCAGGCCGACGCGTGGTTCCCGCGCTTCGACGCGTCGGCGTGGGAGATCACCTCCGAGACTGCACATGCAGCCGATGCGAAGCATGCGCATGCGTTCCGCTTCGTCGACTACGTGCGCCGCACGTAGCCGGGGCCTACCGCAGCTTTCCAGCCGATCCAGGGTTTCCAACCTGACTCGGGATCTCGCATGCACATGCCGTGGATCGAATGGCGTGCCGAAGACGGTCCGCACACGGCGTCTCCGATCCCCACGACCCGTCGCCCCCGGCGCAGGCCTGGGCCCAGCGACTCGCTTCGTTCTGCGTGTGGCAGATCCCGATTCTTGGAGCGTGCGCCCGCGCAGTACGCCGCAATCGCTGTCTTTCACAACCGCACAACCCCAGCTCGTCATCCCGGCGCAAGCCGGGATCCCCTCAAGCGCCAGGTTCGTCGCGGAGATCGGGTTCGTGGGGCATTCGCAAAGTGTCGAAAGCTCTTCCCATTCCACCGGCGCCGAACATCGGGTGACGCCCAAGGGGATCCCGGCTTCCGCCGGGATGACGGCGACTTGGTTCTGCAGGGTATCGCCGGCAGCGAATCCGTTTCTTCCGCCGCTCACTCGAACGCTGGCCACGACCGACACGAAGGCACTGGGCCCCGGCCTGCGCCGGGGCGGCGAAGTTCTTTATCTCGAGTGCGGTGTCTGAAGGGGAGAGCGTCAATGCATGAAACTGCCCCGGCTGACGGACCGCCGTCCCCTCAGTCCGCGTCCTTGCCGGCCGGGGGCGGGCGGTCGGACTTGATGTCGACGACGTAGGGCTTCTCGTCGTCGAGGCGCAGCGCGGTCAGCGCGCCGCCCCAGACGCAGCCCGTGTCGATCGCATAGACGCCGAGGCCGGCGAACAGGCCCAGCGTCGACCAGTGGCCGCAGACGATGCGCATCTCGCGCTTGGCCTGGCCTGGCACCTCGAACCACGGGTACACGCCGGGGCGCTGCGTGCCCGGCGCGCCTTTCTCGGTGAACGCGATGCGACCGCGCACGTCGCAGAAGCGCATGCGCGTGAGCACGTTGATGCCGGCGCGCAGGCGCTCGATGCCGCGCAGCTTGCCGGACCACGTGTCCGGCTTGTTGCCGAACATCTGGCGCAGCAGGCGGCGGTAATCGTCGGCGCGCAGGCGCGTCTCGATCTCGCGTGCGACGCGTTCGGCCTGCACGATGTCCCAGCGCGGCGCGAGGCCGGCGTGGATCATCGCGAAGCCGAGTTCGCGGTCGGCGTGCAGGAGCGGGCGGTGGCGCAGCCAGTCGAGGATCTCCTGGCGATCCGGTGCGAACAGCACCTCGCGCAGCTCCGGGTTGACCCGCGCCTGTTCCTGCTCGGTGCGCACCGACACGGCGAGCAGCGAGAGGTCGTGGTTGCCGAGCGTGACGACGGTGCGCTCGTTGAGCGAGCGGATCAGGCGCAGCACCGCGAGCGACTCACCGCCGCGGTTGACGAGGTCGCCGCAGAACCACAGCGTGTCGCGCGCGGGATCGAAGCGGATGCGGTCGATCAGACGCGCCAGCTCGTCGTGGCAGCCCTGGATGTCGCCGATCGCCCAGGTCGCCATGTCAGCGGTTCGGTCGCGTGCGCCGCGCGGGAGCGCGCGGCATCAGTGCAGCGTCCTCGGGATCGACAGCACGAACGAGGGAATGTCCGCCTCGAAGCGCGTGCCGTCGTCGGCGACCATCTGGTAGCTGCCGCGCATCGTGCCGACCGCGGTCTCGAGGATCGCGCCGGAGGTGTACTCGTAGCCCTCGCCCGGATCCATGTGCGGCTGCTCGCCGACCACGCCCTCGCCGCGCACCTCGCGCACCTGGCCGTTGCCGTCGGTGATGATCCAGTGGCGGCTGAGCAGGCGCGCGGGCATGTCGCCCTCGTTGCGCAGGGTGATCGTGTAGGCGAACACGTAGCGGTTGTCGTCGGGGCGCGACTGGTCGTCGACGAAGCGCGTCTCGACATGCACCGCGATGGCGTGGGATTTGCGGGGACTCATGCGCACGATTGTCCGGTAGCGCGCCGTGCGCGGCAAGCCGCGCCGCAGCGCTCAGGCCTCGAGCTGGCGCGCGAGCGCGACGTAGGCCTCGGGCGCCAGCTGCTCGGCGCGCGTGCGCGGATCGATGCCGGCGGCCTCGATGCGGGCGACGTCGACGACACCGTCGAGCGCGTTCGAGAGCGTCTTGCGGCGCTGGCCGAACGCGGCGCGCACGATGCGCTCGATCGCGGCGGCGTGCTCGACCGGGCGCTCGGCGCGCGGTCGCGGGATCAGGCGCACGACGGCCGAATCGACCTTCGGCGGCGGCCGGAACGCCTCGGGCGGCACCGGCAGCAGCGGCTGCACGCGGCAGGCCAGCTGCAGCATCACGCTGAGGCGGCCGTAGGTCTTGCTGCCGGGCGCGGCGGCCATGCGGTCGACGACCTCCTTCTGCAGCATGAAGTGCATGTCCTCGATCGCATCGAGGTGGTCGATGCAGTGGAACAGGATCGGCGAGGAGATGTTGTAGGGCAGGTTGCCGACCACGCGCAGCGTGCCGCCCGCGGCCAGCGCGGTGAAGTCGACGGTGAGCACGTCGGCATGGATCGCCTCGATCGGGCCGATGCCTTCGCCGAGCGCGGCAAGGCGCGGGGCGAGGTCGCGGTCGAGCTCGATCACGGTCAGCGCCTGCGCCTTGCGCAGCAGCGGCACCGTGATCGCGCCTTCGCCGGGGCCGATCTCGACGAGGCGCTGGCCCGGCACCGGCGCGATGGCCTGGACGATGCGCGCGATGATGTTCGCATCGCTCAGGAAGTGCTGGCCGAAGCGCTTGCGCGGGACGTGCGTCTCGCCGGGGAAGGAACGGTTCAAGGCGTGGAATCCGATGTCGGGGAGTGGTCGTCGGCGATCTGCGCGAGCAGCCAGGCGCGGAAGCGCTGCATGGCCGGTCGCATCGTCGCCGTCGCGGGATGGACGAGATGGTACGCCGAGCGCGCCGGCAGGCGCTGCACGAACGGTTCGACGAGGGTACCCGCGCGCAGCTTGTCGGCGACCAGCGAGCTGCGCGCGAGCGCCACGCCCTGGCCGCGGATCGCCGCCTGCAGGGCCAGCTCGGTGTCGTCGAAGACCGGTCCGCGCAGCGGCGCCTCGACGCCGAGCGCCGAGAACCAGTGCTCCCACTCGCGGCTCTTGAGGCGCAGCAGCGGCACGCCGAGCAGCGCGTGCACGTCGCGCGGCAGGTCGCCGTCGCGGAAGCGCGGGCTGCACACGGGGAAGATGTCGTCGTCGAGGATCTTCTCGCAGGCCAGGCCCGGCCACGGCCCCTCGCCGTAGCGGATCGCGAGGTCGACGCCGTCGGCGCCGAAATCGGCGAGGCCGCGGCTGCTCTGCAGGTTGAACTCGATGTCCGGGTTGCGGCCGAGGAAGTCGCCGAGGCGCTCGACCAGCCAGGCCGAGGCGAACGACGGCAGCACGCTGACCGTCAGCACGTGGCCGGCGCCACGCTCGCGCACGCGCTGCACGGCGGCGCCGAGGTCGTCGAGGGCGACGCGCACGTCGCGGGCGAGCTGGCGGCCGTTCTCTGTCAATTGCATCTGGCGCCCGCGGCGCTCGAACAGTTGCACGCCGAGGTCGTCCTGAAGCAGCTGCACCTGATGGCTGACCGCGCCGTGCGTGAGGTGCAGCTCGGCGGCCGCGCGCGTGTAGTTCTCGTGCCGCGCAGCGGCCTCGAACACGCGCAGCGAACGCAGCGGCGGCAAACGCCTGGGGACGGTCATTGGTCAATCCAGCTCACGGATACGGCCAGAAAATAACGCTATTTCAAGGTTCGATCCACTCGTAAAATGTGAGCCTCGTTTCCATCAGGCCGCCCGCTGCGGTGTGCCTGGCCTCCCTCCGGAAGTCCGCCATGTCCGCGTCGTCGCTGTTCCGCCTCGTCCTGCTCGGCATGATCTGGGGCGCCTCGTTCCTGTTCCAGCGCATCACCGTGCCGGCCGTCGGCGCACCGTTCACGGCGGCCGTGCGCCTCGCGCTCGCCGCGGTGATGCTGGTCGTGCTGCTGCGCCTGCTCGGCCGTTCGCTCAACCTGCGCGCGCAGTGGCGCGACTGGCTCGTACTCGGCACGATCAACTCGGCGGTGCCGTTCCTGTGCTTCGCGTTCGCCGCGAAGTACCTGCCGGCCGGCTACCTCGCCGTGATCAATGCGACCGTGCCGCTGCTGACCGTGTTGTTCGTGTGGGGGCTGCTGCACCAGCGGCCGTCGGCGACCAAGCTGCTCGGCGTCATCGTCGGCCTTGCCGGCGTGGCCGTGCTCGCGCGTTACGGCAGCGTCGGCCTCGATGCGGCGACGCTCGGCGCATTCGCGCTCGCGCTGACCGCGGCGTCGCTGTACGCGTACTCGGCGCTCTACATCCGTCGCCGCCATGCGGGTAGCGATCCGCTCGTGCTCGCCGGTGCGAGCCAGCTCGGCGCCGCGCTCGTGCTCGCGCCGCTCGGTGCCTGGGCGATGCCCACGGTGATGCCGGCACCGATCGTGATCGTCTCGCTGCTCGTGCTCGGCCTGCTCTGCACGGGTCTCGCCTACGCGCTGTATTTCCGCCTGCTCGCCGACATCGGCAGCGAGAAGGCGGTCAGCAACACCTTCCTCGTGCCCGTGTTCGCGCAGATCTGGGGTGCGCTGTTCCTGCAGGAGCACCTCACGGTCGCCGGCGCGGTCGGTTTCGGCCTCGTGTTCGTCGCGATCGCGCTCGTGCTCGAACTCGTGCCGTGGAGGCGCCGCGGCATCGCCGCCGCGCGCTGAGGGCGGCGCACGCGAACGCGATGACGTTCGCGTTCGCGATGCGTCCCTCCGCGCGATCATCGCGGTGCCGGTGATCCTCCGGCGACACCGGGGCGCGCGCATGCGGGGATTCCACGGACGTTTCGCGCTGGCCGGGCTGCTCGCGCTCGCGACAGGCGCCGCGCCGGCCACGGCGACCGAGCTCATGGGCGTCAACCTCGCCGGTGCCGAGTTCGGTGGACAGTCGTTCTGGCCCAACGCGTCCGAGGTCGCGTACTTCCGCGGCAAGGGCATGAACGTGTTCCGCGTGCCGTTCAAGTGGGAGCGCCTGCAGCCGGCGCTGAACGGCGCGTTCGACACGACCCAGTTGAATGCGCTGACCACGTTCGTGACCCAGGCCACCGGTGCCGGTGCGACGGTCATCCTCGATCCACACAACTACGCGCGCTACGACGGCCAGGTGATCGGTTCGTCGGCGGTGCCGCGCGCGGCGTTCCAGGATTTCTGGCGCCGTCTCGCCACCGTGTTCCGCGACAACCCGCGGGTCGTGTTCGGGCTCATGAACGAGCCGTATTCGATGGCGACCGAGGACTGGCTGCTCGCCGCGAACGCGGGCATCGCCGGCATCCGCGAGGCCGGCGCGACGCAACTGATCCTCGTGCCCGGCAATGCCTGGACCGGCGCGCACAGCTGGCTGTCGAACTGGTACGGCACGCCGAACGGCACGGTCATGGGAGGCGTCGTCGATCCGCTCGACCGCTACGCCTACGAACTGCACCAGTACTTCGACGGCGATTCCTCGGGCACGTCGGCGACCTGCGCGACGGGCGCGGGCGCGAACCGGCTCAGCGCGGTGACGGGCTGGCTGCGTGCGCGCGGCAAGCGCGGCCTGCTCGGCGAATTCGCGGGCGCCGACAACGCGGCCTGCCGCACGTCGATCGAGAGCGCGCTCGATTACATGGACGCGAACCGCGACGTCTGGCTCGGCTGGACCTGGTGGGCCGCGGGCCCGGCCTGGGGCAACTACATGTACACGCTCGAGCCGACGGCCAATTTCACCGTCGATCGGCCGCAGATGGCGTGGCTGCGGCCCTACCTCGACCGCATCCTCGCGAACGGTTTCGACTGACGCCGTGTTCGTTGCGGACGGGCACGCGCGCGGCGTGCCCGTCCGTCGGAACCTCAGCGGCCGTCCATGCCGTCGATGAACAGCACGTCGCGCGGCATCGGCATCGGCACCCGGATCGTGTCGACGCGGAACTTCGCGTGGCGCTTCTCGGCGAGGTCCTTGGCGACGATGCCGTCGGCGTACCACACGGTCTCGCCGTTGTCGGCGACGAGCTGCAGCACGGTCTGTGCGCCGAACGTCGTCGGCACCTCGACCAGCGACTCGTAGCTGCCCGTGTTGCCGGTCGTGGCGAGGTCGTAGGCGAGCGGGAAGGTCTGGCCTTCGGCGCGGCCGTCCCAGCCGAACAGGCGGAAGTTCGACGGCGCGACGCCCGTGGCGACGCCGGGCGGACCGGCCGTGACGACGTAGTCGCCGTCGGCATTGCGGTCGATGCTGCGCACGCCGCGGCCGCCGAGGTCGAGCAGGATCGGCGTGCCGAACGTGGCCGAGCCGGCCGGCAGCGAGCCCGGCGTGGCACCCGTGACGAGCGCGTCGAAATCGAGCACCGGCACGAGCAGCGCATGCGTGCGCGCGGCGATCGGCAGCAGCGGCGCGGAATGCGAGGTAGACCGTGTCGCCGTCCGGCGCGAGCACGAGGCCTTCGATGTTGAAGCCGTCGACGAGGTCCGGGCTCATGCCGACCGCGGTCGCCGCGGCGAAGCCGAGCGCATGGGCGCCGAGGCCGTGGCCGTTCGCGGCATCCCAGGCGAGCAGGTCGGTGCGCAGGTGGTCGTAGCGGCCCGCATAGGCGAGCGAGGCGAGGGCACCGCGGCCGGCGAGATCGGTCGCGAACACGCGCTGGCGATTCGGACGCAGTTCGCCGTCCTTCGAGTTGCCGTGCGAGCCGATCCAGTACAGGCGATCGCCGCGGCGCGCGACGGCTTCGAGGTCGACCTCGCGCGGCTGGCCGCCGCTGGTGTCGGTGAGGCCGAGCGAGCTCGTGAAGTCGAAGCCGGTCAGGGCGAGGCCCGAACGGTCGCGTGCGAACAGGCGCAGCACCTGGCCTTCGTCGTCGGCGACGAACATCGTGGTCGCGTCGACCGCGGCGGTCGCCGAGGCGTCGCTGGAGCCGGTCGGGAACGTCGCGTCGGCCGGGACCGGCGCTGCGGCCGAGGCCGCGTAGCGGATCACGTAGGTCGCGAGGTCGCCGGTCGGCGTCGCCGCGCGCACGCTGATGTCGGCGTGGCCGACGCCGTGCGGCACGATGCGCAGCTGGCGCGCGTCGCCTTCGCCGCTCAGCAGCAGGCCGGTCGCGTCGACGACCTCGGTACGGCTGCTCGTCACGCTGACCTCGATCGCGCCGAGGTCGCCGCCTTCGCCCGGCGCCACGGTGAAGCCGATGCCGACCGTCGCGAGCGGATCGGTCGGATCGCCGACGACGCCGCTGGCCGCACCGCTGCCGTTGACGGCGAGGTCGAGGTGGATCGACGTCGTCGCGGCATCGACGGTCAGTACCGGCGCGCCGGGCGTGCCGACGCAGGGATCGTACGTGCGCACGACGCGCGCGCTGGTGCCGGGGCTGGCGAGGTCGAGGCCGAGCGAGCGGCGCGAGTCCTCGGCGTCGTCGAGTGTCGAGGCGACCCAGCCCAGGATCGTGTCGGCGCCGAGCGCCGAAGCCGGCGCCCAGGCACTGACGTTCTGCGTGCGGAACGAGCCCGGGAACGTCTGGTCGCCGTAGGCGAGACGATCGACCGGCTCGCCGTCCGCGTCGTAGAGGTGAATGACGTCGTTGCGGCCGAGGCCGGCCGGGTTCATGCCGATCACCTTGACGCCGTCGCAGAGGCCCCAGGCGGTGCGGAACGCGTCGGCGGCGACGTCGGTCAGCAGCACCGATTCACCGGCCTGCAGGCTGCCGAACGCGCCGAGCGGCACGCTGCCGGGCAGGTTGCTGTCGTCGTCGAAACTCCAGCCGGCCATGTCGACGGGCTGGTCGCCGACGTTGGTGAACTCGATGAACTCGCCGTCGGTGCCCTGGTACATGTATTCGGTGATGCGCACGATGCCGCCCAGCGTCACGCAGGCCGAGAACGGATGCGCGGCGCGCGTGCTGAGGCCCGGGCTGCCGAGGTCGCCGCCGGCCGAGGTGCGCGAGTCCTCGGCATCGCCGAGCGTCGAGGCCACCCATGCGAGCACGTTGTCGCCGCCGAGCGCCGAGGCCGGCACCCAGGCGCTGATGTTCTGGGTGCGGAACGAGCCCGGGAACGTCTGGTCGCCGAACGCGAGGCGATCGACGAGCGCGTCGCTGCCGTCGTAGAGGTGGATCACGTCGTTGCGGCCGAGGCCGACCGCGGCATTGACGAGGATGCGTGTCTCCGCGCACAGCCCCCAGGCCTTGCGGAACGCGTCGGCGGGCACGTCGGTCATGATCACCGACTCGCCGGGACGCACGATGCCGAAGTCGCCGAGCGGGACCGTGCCGGGCAGGGCGCTGTCGTCGTCGAAGCTCCAGCCGCTCATGTCGATCGGCGTCTCGCCGACGTTCGTGAATTCCACGAATTCGCCGTTCGCGCCCTGGTACATGTATTCGGTGATGCGCATCTGGGCGTGTGCAGTGCCTGCGAGCAGCAGGCTGCATGCGGCCAGCGCAGCGCGCCGGCATCGGCCGTATCGATTCATCGTGGGATCCCCGTCAGGCAAGCGCACCGCCGTCGCGGCGGCGCATCGGGGCGGCAGTCTCGGGACGCCGCATGACGACGGCGTGACGGTTCGCGTCAGCGGATGCCCACGCCGACGCCGATGCTCACGCGCGGGCGGCGATCGAGCATGAAGCCCCATGGCCACACGTGCACGGCGCGGCCACGCACGAGCGGGTAGACGTACTCGGCTTCCTGGACGCGACCGACACGCACGCCGGCGAGCACGCCGTGCACGGTCAGGTGACGGCCGGCCTGATAGTCGGCGGCCTCGGCGTAGCCCGGCAGCACGAGGATGAAACGGCCTTGCGTCGGCGCATCGGTGATCGGCGCGCGATCGCGGTCGAGCGGGTAGGAGACGATCTCGATCTCGGTCGTGTCGGCGCGGTTCTCGACGGCGATGATGCGGCCGGCCCATAGCACCTCGGTGCCCTGCAGGCCGTCGGGCGCGGCCTGCACGTCGCTCGCGGCGAGGTCGGCGCGATAGGTCGCGTCCTTGAACACGGGCGTCGCGCAGCCGGCGAGCAGCGCGGCGAGGAAGGCAGGAGCGAGCAGGCGGATCGACATCATGGCGCGGGCATCACGATAAGGGACGGGCCTGATTGTCCGCGCAAACGCCGCGCGCGTCAGCTCAGTCCTTCGCGAGCCACTCGAGACGATGGCTGCCGTGGCGGCCCTGCGACAGCGAGGCCTGCAGCGCGGGCAGCAGTTCGGCGAGCGGGCGCTCGAACATCCACGGCGGGTTGACGATGGCCATGCCGCAACCGTTGAGGCGCAGCGCCGAGTTGTCCGGATGCAGCAGCAGTTCGGCGACGAGCACTTTGCCGAAGCCGCTGCCGGCCAGCCAGCGGTGGAATTTCTGCACGTGCTGGCGCAGCTTGATCGGATACCACACCGCGTACATGCCGGTCGGCCAGCGCGTGCGTGCTTCCTCGAGCGCGGCCGCGATCGTGTCGTACTCGGCTTCCTGGGCTTCGAACGGCGGATCGATGAGCACGAGGCCACGGCGCTCCTTCGGCGGCAGCAAGGCCTTCATCGCGCCGTAGCCGTCGCGCTCGTGCACGGCGAAGCGCGCATCGCCGCGGAACAGCGCCTTGAGCGCGGCGGCTTCCTCGGGGTGCAGCTCGCAGAGGATGCCGCGATCCTGCTCGCGCATGAGCAGGCTCGCGATCAGCGGCGAGCCCGGGTACTGCGCGACCGCGTCGCCGTGTGCGTTGAGCGCACGCACGAGGTTGACGTAGACGTGCACGAGCGCCGGTGCGCGTGTCGCGGCGAGCAGGCGCTGGATGCCGTCGCCGGCCTCGCCCGTGCGCGTGGCCTCGGAACCGTCGAGCGCGTAGCGGCCGCGGCCCGAATGCGTGTCCATGTAGCAGAACGCGGTCTGCTTGGCCTTGAGCGCCTCGACGAGGCCGATCAGCACGGTGTGCTTGAGGACGTCGGCGAAGTTGCCGGCGTGGAAGGCGTGGCGGTAGTTCATGCGTGGTGTCCGAAGGCCCGGCGCGTCGACCCCCGTCGCGCGCCCGATGCGGCGTCCGCGCCGCGCGTTCCGGCGCGACGCACGGCGCGCAGTCTAGCAGTGCGCCCGTGCACGGCGGCCTCCGCGGCACGTCGCCGCGCTGCTAGAGTACGCGGCTTTCCAGGGGAGTGGTCCGCATGCGCATCGTGTTCAAGACGTTGGGATGGCTCGTGCTCGCGGCCTTGCTGCTGCTCGGCGCGCTGTTCGTGCACGTCTGGTACTTCAAGCCGGCCAAGGTCGACTGGTTCTACGGGCGCGTGTTCGCGCAGTTCGCGCTGCAGAGCCCGCAGATGCTCAGCAGCCTGCGCGTGCTGCCGCCGTGGGCCGATTTCTACAGCGACAAGCTCGACGACGTGTCGGCCGCGCGCGCCGACGAGCTCATGGCCAAGCTCAAGGGCGACCTCGACACGCTGCGCACCTACGACCGCGACGCGATGGACGCGCAGGGGCGCCTGTCGTTCGACGTGCTCGAGTACTTCCTCGCCGACCAGGTCGAGGGCGACCGCTTCCGCTACCTCGACTATCCGGTCAACCAGATGTTCGGCGCGCAGTCCTCGCTGCCGGACTTCATGGCCCAGCAGCATCCGGTGAACGCGCCGGCCGACGCCGAAGCCTACGTCGCGCGCCTGCGCCAGTTCCCGCGCTACTTCGCCCAGGTGCTCGACGGCCTGCGCCTGCGCGAGGGCAAGGGTGTGGTGCCGCCGCAGTTCACGGTCGAGAAGGTGCTCGACCAGATGAAGGCGTTCATCGCGGTCGAGCCGAAGCAGCACATGCTCTACACGACGTTCGTGACCAAGCTCGACGGGCTCGGCGACACGCTCGACGCCGACGCGCGCACGAAGCTGCTCGGCGAGGTCGAGGCATCGATCGCCGCGGACGTCTACCCGGCGTACCGCGAACTCATCGCCTACTTCACCGTGCTCGCGCCGAAGGCGCAGGGCAACCACGGCGTGTGGAACCTGCCGGACGGCGAGGCCTACTACGCGTGGTGCGTGCGCAGCCACACCACCTCGGACATGACGCCCGACCAGGTGCACGAGCTCGGCCTCGCCGAGGTCGCACGCATCGGCGGCGAGATGGACGCGATCCTGCGCGCGCAAGGCCTCGAGGAAGGCCCGGTCGGTCCACGCCTGCAGCAGCTCGCGCGCCAGCCGGACCAGATGTTCCCGAACACGCCCGAAGGCAAGGCCGCGATGATCGCGCAGTACCAGGCGATCATCGACGACATCGATTCCAAGCTCGGCGACGCGTTCCGTGCACGTCCGAAGCTCGGCGTCGAGGTCAAGCCGGTGCCCGAGTTCTCCGAGAAGACCGCACCGGGCGCGTACTACCAGCCCGGCGCGTTCGACGGTTCGCGCCCCGGCGTGTTCTTCGCCAACATGCGCGATCCGGGCGAGACGCCGAAGTTCGCGATGCGCACGCTGGCCTACCACGAGGCGATCCCGGGCCACCACTTCCAGATCGCGATCGCGCAGGAACTCACCGGCGTGCCGTTCTTCCGCCGCATCCTGCCGTTCACCGCGTACTCGGAAGGCTGGGCGCTGTACACCGAACGCCTCGCCTGGGAACTCGGTTTCCAGAACGATCCGCTCGACAACCTCGGCCGCCTGCGCGACGAGATGATGCGTGCGGTGCGCCTGGTCGTGGACAGCGGCATCCACCACAAGCGCTGGACGCGCGAGCAGGCCATCGCCTACATGCTCGAGAACACCGGCATGGGCGAGGGCGACGTCACCGCCGAGATCGAGCGCTACTTCGTCGCGCCGGGCCAGGCGCTGGCCTACAAGGCCGGCATGCTGCGCATCCTCGCGATGCGCGACAAGGCCAAGGCCGAGCTCGGCGACCGCTTCAACCTCGCCGATTTCCACGATGCCGTGCTGACCAGCGGATCGCTGCCGATGGCCCTGCTCGAGCGCGTCGTCGACGACTGGATCGCGGCGAAGAAGGCCGGGTGACAGGCGTCACGCACGATCGCTGACGCCCGTGCCTGATGGCACGGGCGTCGCGACGGCATGCTGGCTCCGCACCATCGGGGTGCGGAGGAGAACGCCATGACGCTGTCCAACGAAACCCGCGACACCCTGCGCCGCTGGTTGCCGCTGCTGCTCGTCGCCGCTGGTGCGTGGTTCGTGTGGCGGGCGCTCAAGCAGTCGTTCTGGACCGTGTTCGGCCTCGCCTGGGTGATCGGCTGGTCGGGCGCCTGGCGGTGGATGTTCTGAGGCGCCGGGCGGCATGAATGCTGCGACGTTGCGACCCATCGTCTGGTCGCAACGACCCGCTACCATGGCCCGATGGACATCCGCACCTTTTCCGGTGGCGCGATCGCGCCACATCTCGACGACCTCGCGCGCCTGCGCATCAGCGTGTTCCGCGCGTTCCCGTATCTCTACGACGGCGACGCCGCGTACGAGGCGAAGTACCTCGCGACCTACGCGAAATCCCCCGAGAGCCTGTTCGTGCTCGCCTTCGACGGCGACCGCGTCGTCGGCGCGTCGACCGGCATCCCGCTGACCGACGAGACGGCCGCGTTCCAGCGCCCGTTCCTCGAGCGCGGTTTCGCGCTCGGCGACGTGTTCTATTTCGGCGAATCGGTGCTGCTGCCCGAGTACCGCGGCCACGGCCTCGGCCATCGCTTCTTCGACGAGCGCGAGGCCTACGCGCGCCGGCTCGGCCGCTTCACGACGACGGCCTTCTGTGCCGTCGTTCGCGACGACGACGATCCGCGCCGCCCCGAGGGCTTCCGTCCGAACGACGTGTTCTGGACCAAGCGCGGTTACGTGCGCCAATCCGACATGCGTTGCGGGATCGACTGGAAGGAAGTCGGCGCTGACGCCGAATCGCATCATGCGCTGGCCTTCTGGCTGCGCCCGCTCGAGGTGACTCCGTGAAGGTCAACGTTGCAGCAGCCCAGTACGCGATCGGCGAGCCATCGTCGTTCGCCGATTTCCTCGCGCGCGTCGAGCGCGAGGTGGCCACGGCGGTCGCGGCCGGTGCGCATGTCGTCGTGCTTCCCGAATACCTCGCGCTGGAAGCCGCCGGGGCGCTCGAGCGTGCGACGCGCGACGACTTCGTCGGTTCGCTGGCCGCGCTGCAGCCCCTGCACGGCGAGTTCACCGCGCTCGCGGCCGAGCTCGCACGTCGCCACCGCATCTACCTCGTCGCAGGCAGTTTCCTGCTCGAGGTCGGTGGTGGCCGTTACCGCAACCGCGCCTACTTCGCGTCGCCCGATGGCACGCTCGCGTTCCAGGACAAGCTGTGCCTGACCGGTTTCGAGCGCGCCGCACAGGTGATCGAGCCCGGCGACGCGCTGAAGGTGTTCGAGACCGCGTTCGGCCGTGTCGCGATCGACATCTGCTACGACATCGAATTCCCGCTGTACGCGCGTGCGCAGTGCGAGGCGGGTGCGCGTGTCATCCTCGTGCCGAGTTGCACCGACACCGATGCCGGCGCGCACCGCGTGCGTTACGGCTGCCAGGCGCGCGCGATGGAGAACCAGGTCTACGTCACCTGCGCCGTCACCGCGGGCGAGGCCGCGTGGAGCCCTGCGCTCGACGTCAACACGGGCACGGCCGGGATCTACTCGCCGGTCGATCGCGGCTTTCCGTCGGATGGTGTCGTCGCGCTCGCGCGCGACGGCTGGGTGCATGCGCAGCTCGATCTGGCCGCGCTCGATGCGTTCAAGCGCGATGCGCAGGTCGGCATCTTCGCCGACTGGCCGCAGCAGCAGCGTCCCGCGGTCGTGCGCGCGGCGCTCGAAAAGTTGTAGGAGCGCTTCCGGGCGCGGAGCTTCCGCGCCGACGTCGCCGCAACCGGTTGCCGGCCGGAAACGCTCCTACACGACAAGACCGATCGACACTTCCGCGAGCACGAAACCGATCGCCGTGGCCATCAGCACGTCGCTCGGGTAGTGCAGGCCGAGCACGACGCGCGACATCGCCACGAGCACCGTGAACGGCACGAAGATCCAGGCGAGCACCGGGAACCACGCCAGCGCGACCAGCGTGAACGTCACCGCGTGCAGCGTGTGGCCCGACGGAAAGCTGTACTCGTCGAGCGGTGGCAGGTGCGCGACGATGCCGGCGTGCGCGCGGAACGGCCGCGGACGACGCGTCCAGCGCTTGAGCGTGCGGTAGAGCAGGGCGGCGACACCGCCGGTCAGCAGCATGTGCAGTGCCGCGGTCGGCCCGTTCGCACCACCGAGCAGCGCGATCGCGAGCATCGCCACGTACCAGAACACGCCGTCGCCGAGACGGCTGACGAGGCGGAACACGCGCACGATCGCACGCCGCGCGCCCCAGCGATTGCACGCGAGGCACAGGCGCACCTCGCCGCTCAGGCGTTCGAAACGCTGCCAGCGCGCGAGGCCGTTCATGCCGCCTTCCTCAGCGCGAGGTCGGCGAGCACCTCGGCGAAGGCCGCGGCGACCGATCCGGGATGCAGGTCCTCGACGGCCGCGCGCGCGCGCCGTCGCATGAGCTCGCGCCGTTGCGGTGCATCGGCGAGTGCCGCGGCCATGCGCACGAAGGCCTCGTCGTCGCCGAACGGCACGCGCACGCCGTCGCCGGGGCCGGTGATGTGTTCGCGCGCGGCGCCGTAATCGTAGGCGACGACCGGCACGCCGCTCGCCATCGCCTCGAGGGTGACGTTGCCGAAGGTCTCGGTGATGCTCGGGAACAGGAACAGGTCGCCGCTCGCGTAGTGGCGCGCGAGATCCTCGCCGCGGCGTGCACCGGTAAAGACGATGTCGCCGTGCTCGGCGGCGAGGCGCGCGCGCTCGGGGCCGTCGCCGACGATGACCATGCGCGCGAGCGGATGGCGCTGCTGGATCGCGCGGAATGCGGCGACCGCGACGTCGAGGTTCTTCTCGGCGGCGAGCCGGCCGACGTGGATCACGACAGGCGAGTCGTCGAACACGCCCCAGGCACGGCGCAGTGCTTCGTCACGATGCGCCGGGTTGAACTGCGTGGTGTCGACCGCGCGGCGCAGCACGCGCACGTGGCGGAAGCCGTTCGACCCGAGGAACGAGGCGAGCTCGAGCGTCGGCACGAGCGTGGCACCCGCGCGGTTGTGGAAGCGGCGCATGCCCGCGAACACGAGCGGGGTCAGCCAGCCGAGGCCGTAGTGGCGCGCGAAATCGTCGAAGCGCGTGTGGAAACCGGTGCAGGCCGGTATGCCGAGGCGCCGTGCCGCGCCGAGCGCGCTGTGGCCGAGCGGGCCTTCGGTGGCGACGTAGAGGGCGTCGGGGCGCTTCGCGCGCCAGCGTCGCGACAGAAGCCATGGTGAAGGCAGGCCGAAGCGCAGCGAGGGGTAACGCGGCAGTGTGCCGCCGCCGACCAGCAGCGTGTCGAAGCCGTCGTCACGTGTCTTCGATTCGTCCGCCTGCTGCGGACGGATCACCTCGACGTCGTGGCCGAGCGCATGCAGGCCGGACGCCAGCGCATGCACGGTGAGGGCTACGCCGTTGATCTCGGGCGGCCAGGTCTCGGTGACGATCGCGACACGCATGTCCACGTCTCCCCGCGGGCGGTGCGACAAGCGTCGCGTGGTTGCGTGAAGCGGCGGTGTCGGGATGGCTGCAATGGTGTGACGGTGGTGGGGGGGGCCATCGTGGCGTGGCGGGCCGATGAAGCCTCCGTCGTCGTGTTGATGGGCGTTGGCGGAGCAGGGGCGCTGGATCCCGGCCTTCGCCGTGATGACCGTGTGGTGTGGTCGCGTCCTGGAAGATGAGTCATTCCGGCGCAGGCCGGAATCCAGCTCCTGCCGTTCGCGATAAGCCGCGGTGTCGGGATGGCTGCAATGGCGTGACGGTGGTGGGGCGTCCGTCGTGGCGTGGCGGGTGGGGGAACGCACTGCCGGATGTGGTGATTATTGGACGCACGAATCATCAGGGCAGCGCTTCAACCGGGTGCTTGTTTCGAAGGGTCTTGAGTCAATGGCATCGTCGTCGAGATGCCGTCATCCCGGCGAAAGTCGGGATCCCCTTGAGCGTCTGGCGAGGTGCGGTATCCCAGGACATGCGTCCGTGCTTTCGGCGTTGGTCCGAAGCCGTTTGGTGGCTTCACCACCTCCACACTCATCGCGCGATGGTGCGCTTGAGGGGAACCCGGCTTTCGCCGGGATGACGGACCATTTGCGTCGAGCATCGTCATCATTGCCAACGTCAACGCCAACGCGACTCCGATAGCGGTAGAACGTGCAGCTCGAACCCCGGTCGGATTGCGCTCCCCGGCGTGGCAGACTCGCACCTCGGAGAGTCCGCACGAGTACATCGCGCATGACCGACATCGACCCGATCCCGCCTCCCGCGCCGCGCGCCGTTTCGCGCGGGCGCAGCCGCTGGTTCGAGATCGTCATCGGAGCGAGCGCGATCCTGATTTCCGTGGTGTCGCTGGTCGTCGCGATCAGTGCCAACCGCACGCAGGAGCGCATGCTCGCGGCGAGCGTGTGGCCTTCGTTGATCTTCGGCACCAGCGACGCGGCGCCGGACGGCACGTCGGAGGTGTCGCTCGACCTGATCAATCGTGGCACCGGTCCTGCGCGCGTGCGCTGGGCCGAGGTCAGCCACGACGACACGCCGGTGCGCGGTGCCGATGCGCTGCTGCGTGCGTGCTGCGGGCGTGTGGATGCCGAGGTCGACGGGCTCGACGTGTTCACGAGCGGCATCCAGCGCCGCGTCGTCGGGCAGGACGAGTGGATCAAGCTGCTGCGCGTCGCGCCGCCGAAGGCGCCGAACCCCGTCTACGAGGCGCTCGTGCGCGAGCGTCGCGGCATCCGGCTGCGCCTGTGCTACTGCTCGGTGCTCGACGACTGCTGGCTGCTCGACAGCCTGTCGAACGAGCCGGAACCCGTGGACCGGTGTCCGGCAGCGCCCGAGGTCGTCTGGGGCGGCTGATCACAGCGGCGACGGGCGTGCCGGGAGCGGCGTCGGCCCTCTGCGGCCCTCACCGCGTGGTGAGAGCGGACCGTCGAGCATCGCGCGATGGCGCCGACGCAGGTTCGTTCGGCGTCATCGTGCACTCGCGCCGAAACCATCACGGATCGCTCCACCCGCGAAGGCGGATCCCGCCGACCCCGTCTCGCACCGGGGCGTGGCGTGATCAGGCCTTCTCCCCGTCCTTCTTCTTGCCCTTGCGCTTCGACTTCTCGAGCGCTCGCGCCTCGATCGCGCGCTCACCCCAGGCCATGCCGAGGTCCGAGGCCGTCTTGAGCGCGATCACGAACGTCATCGTGAGCGGACCGGTCACTTCGGACGCGGTCGCGAAGATCGACAGGTGCATCGGCACGACGCGCAGGTAGGGCAGGAACATCAGTGAGCCGAGGTTCGGCCTGCCCAGTGCGTCGCGAGCGAGCACGTTCGGTTGTTCGCGCAGCGCGCCGAACAGGAACGCCGCGCCGCCGAACAGCACCCAGGCCCAGTCGGATGCAGGCACCGGTTTGGCCGAGGCGAGGAAGATGAAGTAGAAGAAGTGGAACCCGCCGTAGTGCGCCACGAAGAACCATGTCGTGCTGCGCTTGCCGGCCTCGGTCTGCGGCACGGGCTTGCCGTTCGCCTTGAGGCCTTCGGTGCTGAACCGTTTGAGCGAGAACATGCGGTGGGCCTGCAGCACGCCGATCGCGATGCTCTGGAACCAGAACGGCCACAGCACGTAGCTCGCTGGCCAACGGTTCCACAGCGCCAGGACGAGGATGAGCCCGTTGGCCAGGAGCAGGCCGCCGAGTTCGGTACGCAGTCCTCGCAAAGGCACGGGCGGGGCAGGGGGCGCGTTCATCGGGGGCTTCCTGTCGGTGGGGGCGCCGGGTCTCGTTCGGTGACGGGGGAGACCTCCCGCGCCTCCGGCTGTGCCGCTCGTCCGCCGAATGCTACCTCGCGACGCGCGCCGGTTGCCCCTCTCCGGGGCTGCGTCTAACGTCCCGCTGCCGACAACCGCGAACGATCCCGGGGACGATTCATGCGGATGCCCAATCTGTCCAGAAGCGCCAGCGCGATCCGCCGTTCCGGTGGATTCACGCTCGTCGAGATGATGATCACGCTCGCCGTGCTCGCGATCGCGGTCGCGATAGCGCTGCCGAACTTCCGCGAGCTCGGCGTACGCATGAACGTCACGGAGACCACGAACGAGGTCGTCCGCGCGCTCAACATCGCGCGGACCGAGGCCGTTCGACGCGGCGTCAATGTCGTCGTGGTGCCGAACGGAACCTGGACCCAGGGCTGGATCGTGCGTCCCGAGGCTACGGCCGAGGTGATCTATTCGCACGGCGCGCTCGTGACGGGCTACACGCTCAAGGCCAACTCGACCGGTGGCGGCAGCGCGTCGCAGGTCACGTTCCGAGCCACGGGCGCGATCGCGGTCGCGACGAGTTTCGATTTCAGCGTCTGCCGACCGACCTTCAGTCCCGGCAATCCCGAGTCTCGCTGGATCCGCGTGGAAGGCAGCGGGCTCATCCGCAGCCAGCGCAACACGGCCAACGGCCAGAACAGTGCGGGGAGCTGCTGAACCATGACGACCCGTATCCCGCGCGCGGCACGCGGCTTCAGCCTGCTCGAAGTGCTGATCGCGCTGCTCATCTTCAGTCTCGGCCTGCTCGGCATGGCCGGGCTCATGGTGGTGTCGGTCAAGACCAACCAGAGCGCCTACCTGCGCACGCAGGCTTCGTTCCTCGCCCAGGGCATGGTCGAACGCATGCGTGCGAACCTCGGCCAGGTCGCGAGTTACGCGACCGACTACTCGGCGGCGACGGTGGGCACGGATCCGTGTGCCAGCGGAGCCGTCTGCTCGCCGGCGAACATCGGTGTGCGCGATCGCGCGCTGTGGAGCCAGCAGCTCGTCGACCAGTTGCCGAATCCGAACGCATCGATCCGCTGCAACGGCACTCTTCTGGGTGTCGGCGTGCAGATCGGCGCGGCGCCGTACAACGGCCTGTGCACGTTCACGATCCAGTGGAGCGAGGCCTCGCTCGACCGCACCAGCACCACCGGGGCCGCCGATGCCCAGACCTTTGCCTGGGTCTTCAGGCCCTGACGAGAAGATGCCCATGACGACCCATCGCTTCCGTCCGAACGCGCACGTGTCCCAGAAGGGCCTGAGCCTGCTCGAGCTCATGGTCGCGCTCGCTCTCGGCGCCCTGCTCAGCATCGGCATCGCTTCGTTGTTCAGCACCACGAGCAACACGAACCGTGTCCAGGAAGGCATCGCGCGCCTGCAGGAGAACGGCCGTTATGCGATCAACCGCATCGAGGCCGACCTGCGCCAGACCTCGAGCCAGTACTGCAGCAATCGCAACGGTGGATCGATTTCGACGGCGGTGGCGCCGATGTGGCCCGTGCGGGCTCCGCGTGTGTTCGCGGCCAGCATCTCGCTGCCCGACAGCAACGGCATGAACAGCGTGGCGACCTCGGGCGCGCAGGCGACCGGTGTCGCGACCGCGCCCTACGGACTCAGTGCGCGGTTCTTCATGCAGGGCTACGCCTGCGCGAACGGCGGAGCGTGTGGCGTGCCGACCAGTGTCGCGCCTGCTGCAGGGCTTACCGCCGGCAGCCGGGTACCGAACACCGATGTGCTGACGTTCCGCTACCAGCGCGGTACCGGATGGCCCGTCGCAGGCGGTTCATGTGCCGCGGGCGGTACGCTGAGCGTCGCGCCGCAGACGGGAGACGATCCGTTGACGGCGACGACGTTCGTGCGCACCAACAAGCTGGTGCTGGTCGCCGATTGCGAGAACGCATCGATCCTTCCGGTGGCGGCCGTGGCCGGCACCGACTTCACGTTGGGTGCCGTGTTGCCGGGTACCGCACCGAGTTGCGGAGCGACGGGCCTGCGCGACAAGCGCGTCTTCAATTTTTCCGACGATTTCGTCACCGTCACGTATTTCCTGCGCTTCGCCGCCGATGCCAACCCCGGCGCGCGCGCCAACGGCGGCGGTGCGACGCGCCTGATCCCGGTGCTCGCGCGCAAGGAGAACGGTGGCACGGCGCAGGATCTCGTCCAGGGCGTGGATCTGCTCGAATTCCGCTTCGCCGTGCAGGACAACCTCGGCAACACGCGCTATCTCAATGCCGACCAGGTGGGCAATCGCCTCGGCGGTTCGATCACATGCCCGCCGAAGCCCGTCGGCGTGAACCCGACACCGGCGACGCCGACGGCGCAGGAACCGGGCTGCCTATGGCGCGCCGTGCGCTCGGTCGAGACGCGCCTGCTCGTCAATTCGATCGACGAAGTCGGCCAGATCGACGCGAACGCGCGCGCGTACCGCTTCTCCGACGCGGGCTGGCAGACGCCGGGTGACGGCGATGCGCTGCCGTCGGGCCTGCTCGCCCGCAACGTGCTGCGCCGCGAGTTCGTGTCGCAGGTTTCCAATCGCAACTACAACCCCTGACCGGATCCGACGCCATGACGTCCCGTCGCCAATTCCACGCTCCGACCCGTGCCCGAGGCGCCGTCCTGTTCGTCGCACTCGTGTTCCTCGTCCTGCTCACGCTGCTCGCGCTGACGGCAACGGGAACTTCGATCCTGCAGGAACGCATGACCGGCGGCATGCGCAACCACCAGCTCGGCCTCATGGGCGCCGAAACCGGTGCGCGTGGCGGCGAGACGGGCCTCTGGCTGCTCAGCTACTCGTCGGCGCAACCCCTCACCTTGTGTGCTTCCGGCGCCGGTGGCTCGTGCGTCCAGCGCCCGCAGCCCAATGGCATTCTTCCTCCCGCGGTGCAGACCTTCCGCACCCAGAAGGATTGGATCACCGGCACGGGCGATGGCTCCTTCCCGTTCCCGCAGGCATTGACGGGGTTGACCGGTGCGAGTGAGACCGCGTCGCTCTCCGCGCAGCCGCGCTACATGGTCGAGAACCTCGGCCCGGTCCGCCCGCCCGGTGGAGGTCAGCAGAAGGGCACGCGTGACCCGGAAGGTCGCTCCGCGGCAGGAAACCACGAACTCTACCGCATCACTTCGCGCAGCCAGGGCGGTACCGCGGGCGTGATCCGTGCCGTCGAAACCGTCTATTCCGCGCTCGACCTCATCAACACCGGCTTCAACCCGGACGCTTCCCCGTGACGCCTTCGACGAGGACCACGACCATGACCATCCATCGCATCGCGGGCTCGATCCGCCTGTGCGGCGTCGTCGCGGGTATCGCGATCGCCGCCGGGCTCGGCGTCACGCCTGCTGTCACGCTCGCCGCCGCGCCTGGCGCGGTGGACCTCATCGCGACGCCGCCGGAACTCACGACGAGCGTGTCGCCGAATCTCATGATCACGCTCGACGACTCGGGCTCGATGGGGCGCAACTTCATGCCCGACCAACGTCCTTATTCGGGCAATGGCTGGGGTGCGACCGATCAGCAGAACGTCAACAGCAACGAGGCTTGGCCGTCCGGTGGCGGTCCGTATCTCTGCGCCGGCCTTATCGATCCACGAGTGACCGATCCGGCCGATCCACGTTCCTGGGCGATGAACGGCGTCTACTACAACCCCAACGCTACGTACCGTCCACCGCTGCTGGCCGACGGTTCCACCGAAATGCCCGAAGCCGATTTCAATGCCGCATGGGACAACGGCATCCTGCCCAATCGACCGGCCTCGCCGACGAGCAGCACGACACGCAATCTCGCGACCAATGCGCGCTTTTGCGGCAACACTGCGGGCTACTATCGGTTCCGATCCGGCTTCGCCCTGCCGCTCGACGCGAACGGTCGCATGACCACCGCCGCCATCAGCACGTTGTACACGGCGGCCAATTGGGAGTGGGTCGTGCTGCCTGCTGCGGAACGGCAGAACTTCGCGAACTGGTACTCGTACTACCACACACGCCATCTCGCTTCGAAATCGGCCGTCTCGCGCGCGTTCGCACCGTTCGACGAGAGCATCCGCGTCGCCTGGCAGAACATCAACGCGAACCAGATCTCCAATTCGCTGGGCATCTACAAATTCCGTGATCCGGCGGGTTCGAACATCCGTACGCGTTTCTACAACTGGCTCTTCGCCTCACCGGTCGGAGGTGGCACGCCGAATCAGGCCGCCGTCGATCGCGTCGGTCGCTTCTTCCAGCGTGCAACCGGTGCAACGGACACGAACCCGTACTGGGATCGCGACATCAACCGCGAACTCAGCTGCCGCCAGAACTTCCACATCAACATGACGGACGGTTTCTGGAACGGTGGTGTGGTCAGCACGCTGTCGGCGAACGACCGCACCTCGCCGATCACGTTGCCGGACGGTCGCACGTATTCGATGAGCGATACGGAGAGCTCGATCTTCTGGAACGAGCTCGGCCCTACGCAGAACACGCTGGCCAACGTCGCGTTCTACTACTGGGCCACCGACCTGCGCCCCGATTTCCGCGCGAATGCCTCGACCAGCCTCAAGGTGCCGCCGTTCCTGCCGGACAAGTCGACCTCGCTGTTCGGCGTGCCGGTTCCCGATGGCGGGGACCCGCGTGACAACAAGGAGGTGTATTTCAATCCTGCGAACGATCCCGCGTCGTGGCCGCACCTCGTGCAGTTCATGATCGGTTTCGGTGTCGACGGCACGATTCCGCGCACGACAACCGCACTCGAGCGCCTGCGTCGCGGCACACTGGCCTGGCCTGCGCTGCTCGGTAGCGGCAATTACACCGACTCCTCCGAGAAGATGGACGACATGTGGCATGCGGCGGTCAACAGCCGAGGCAAGTACTTCGCCGCCAGCAACCCGGAAGAGCTCATCAGCTCGCTCAGCGAGATCATCGCGAGCATCATCGCGCGTCGTGGCGCCTCGACGGCCGTCTCCGTGTCCTTGCCGCTCATCACCGACGGCACCACGGGCTACACCGCGGGTTACGACACGACCGACTGGTCGGGTTATCTCACGCGCAACCGCCTCGACCCGACCACCGGTGCGTCGACCGGCATCGAGTGGGACGCGGGCTGCAAGCTGACCGGTGGCGCCTGCGCGAGCATGGCGACGACCGGTGGCCCCGCGCGTGATCCGAACTCGCGTGCGATCATCACCTCGAACGGCACCCCGGGTACCGGCAAGCCGTTCCGCTGGGGCAACCTCAACACGTCGCAGCGCTCGCGTCTCAACGTCGAACCGTCGTCGGTCCGCCTCGACCTGATTCCGCAGCAGTGGACACCCGATCTTCTCGGCACCTTGCGCCTCGACTACCTGCGCGGCACGCGCACGTTCGAGAGCACGCTGGTGCCGCGATTCCGCACACGCGGATCCCTGCTCGGCGCCGTGGTGAAGGGTGAGCCGGTCTACGTGTCGTCGCCGACGAGTGGACATCGCGACATCTTCCCGGCGGGGTCCCCCGAGGCCAGTGCCTACGCATCCGGCAGCAGCTACGCGCGGTTCCAGTACGACAACCGCGGTCGCGCGCCGACCGTCTATGTCGCGGCCAACGACGGCATGATGCATGCGGTCGACGCCGCGACCGGCGTCGAGCGCTGGGCCTATGTGCCCAACACCGTCATCGACAACTTCCGCCTCGTGAAGACGACGCAGTCCGACGGTGGCCTCGTGCCGACCGTCGACGATGCACCGCAGGTGCTCGACGTGTTCATCGGCGGCCAGTGGAAGACGGTGCTGATCGGTTCGCTGCGCCTCGGCGGTCGTGGCATCTACGCGCTCGACATCACCAACCCGGCCGGCATCAGCGAGTCCAATGCCGTGAACCTGCCGATGTGGGAGTACTCGAACGTGGCGCCGGCGACGGGGGCAGGTGGCAACTGCGCGCCGGGCGGCCGTTACTGCACCGACCTGGGCTATACCTACGACTCGGTGCAGATCGCGCGCATCGCCTACCAGAACAAGTGGGTCGCGCTCGTGTCGTCGGGCTATTTCCCGATCGATCCGCTCGATCCCGCGAATCGCGAGCTCGCTGCGGGCCGCACCTCGCTGCTCGTGATCGACCTGCAGACCGGCCAGCTGATCCGCAAGATCGACACGAGCGACGCGCCGCAGGCTGCGGGTGTCACGACGTATGGCATGTCCACGGCCGTGGTCTACGATTTCGGCTCCGACCAGATCGACGACATCGCGGTCGCGGGTGACCTGGCCGGCAACCTCTGGCGCTTCGATCTGTCCGACGCGGACAATCCGAACAACTGGTCGGTGGACCTCATGTTCACCAGCTACGGCAACGGTGGTGCTGCGGTCGTCGGCGACCAGCCGATCTCGTTCAATCCGACCGCGATGCGCGATCTCACCACGTTGAACCCGATCTTCGTGTTCGGCACCGGCAAGTACATCGGCTTGTCCGATCGCACGAGCGCGATTCCCGAACAGGCGTTCTACGGTGTGCGCGATTACGGCACGAACAGCCCGAACTACCCGATCCGCGTGAATCAGCTCGTCACGCAGACGGTGGCACAGGACGCAGGGGGCGTGCGCAGTGTCACCACGGCCAACACGATTCCGGACACGCGTCGTGGTTGGCGCATCCGCCTCAACATCCCGGGCGAGGGCGGTGAGCGTGCGCAACGTCGCGCGATCCCGTTCTTCACGAGCAACTTCGTGTTGCTGTACTCGCTGATCCCGCGCGGCGAAGATCCCTGCGACCCGGGCAACCGCTATGCACTCATGCTCGTCGACGGCGGCACGGGATCGTTGTCCAGGCCCGACAATCCGGCAGGAACGGGCATCGTCGGCGGCGTGCTGTCGTCGAACCGACCGCCCGGCAATCCGCTCGGCCTTGTCGGTGGTGGCCGAGTGGTGATCCCGGACCTGCCGATCGACCTGCCGCCGGAGGTCCGTGCCGCGATCAACGACACATTGTCGACACAAGGCGCGGATCCGGTATGGAACCGCGGCGCATGGCGCGAGCTGCTCGACTGGCGCTGACCATACGAACGGGGCGGCATCCACGTGGATGCCGCCCCGGTGTCATGACCACATCCAAGGGGAACACCATGCGCAGGCGTCAACGCGGCTTTTCGCTCATCGAGATCATGGTCGTCGTGCTGATCATCGCCGTGATCGCCGCGATCGCTTACCCGAGCTACCAGCGCGCCATGGAGCGCACGCGTCGCGCCGACGGCCGCGAGGCTATCATGCGCATCGCGGCCGCGCAGGAACGCTTCTTCACGAACCGCAACCGCTACGCGACGCTCGCGGACCTCGGTCTGCCGAATACCTCGGAAAGCAACTTCTACCGCATCACCGTGGCGCTCGCGAACGCCAACCAGACCTACACGATCACCGCCGCACCGCAGGGCATCCAGGCCGGCGACGCGTGCCGCCAGCTCGTGATCAACAACGTCGGCAACAAGACCGCACCGGCGAACACGGGCACGAACGGCGCCTGCTGGTAGGAGGTTTCCCGAGTTGTCACGAAGGCTTGTCGGTCGGCGAAGGAGTCTCTATACTTCGCGGCCCTCGGCGCCGGAATAGCTCAGTTGGTAGAGCGCGTCATTCGTAATGATGAGGTCGTAGGTTCGATTCCTATTTCCGGCACCACTTTTTCCGCATCACCGTTTCTCTTCGCGACACCTTGGGCGGTTAGCTCAGCGGTAGAGCACTGCCTTCACACGGCAGGTGTCACAGGTTCGATCCCTGTACCGCCCACCATGTCCGTTTCGTCTCCCCGCATGCCTGGCCATCGCGCCTGAGCGACCGTCTCCCGGCGGTCGTGGGGGAAGACCGGACATACGGTCGTGCGATCCCGACGGATGCGCATCGCGCGCACCGCCGCTTCGGGCAAGATCCGCATCAAGGATCCCACGGGGCGACGTCATGGTCAGCAAAGCCACACACTCTTCCTGCATCGCGCTGGCCCTCGCATTGGCCTCGTGGTCGTCGGCTGGGCACGCCCAGGGCATCTATGCCGGCACGTGGACGGTCAAGGCCACGGCCACGCCCAACTGGATCGAGCCGACGTCCCCGGCACCGCTGCGGCCGGCCGCCATCGGCGCAGAGGTGACGTTCGCTCCGGCTTCGGTCACCGGCGACGAGACACTCGCCTGCACCAACGCGACCTATGCGACACCGACGCTCAAGGGCGACGAGATCTTCGGCAGCGGCATCGTCGATCCGGCCCTGATCGAACAGGCGCGAACGACGTTCTCGCTTGCGCAGAACGTGCAGGTGCTGCGCGTGGATTGCGACAAGGGAGTGTTCGATTACCACCAGGTCGACGCGGGCACGCTCGTCGTGCTCTACGACAATCTCGTCTACACGCTCGCACGCAAGACACCTACGCCACGCTGACGGCGCGCGCATCGTCTTTCCGGGCCTGATCGCGCGTCACGCGAGCGCTTTCGCGCACGCGTGACGGATCGACCTCAGGCGAGGAACCAGCCCTCGTAGAGACGGGCGAGATCGGCGCCGAATACGAACCAGGCCCAGCCCGCTGCGGCGATGAAGGGCCCGAAAGGGATCGGCGTCGAACGGTCCTTGCCGCGCACCGCGAGCATGCCGCCGCCGATCAGCGCCCCGACCAGTGACGACAGCAGGATGATCGGCAGCAGGGCCGAGGCGCCCATCCATGCCCCGAGTGCGGCGAGCAGCTTGAAGTCGCCGTAGCCCATGCCTTCCTTGCCCGTGGCGAGCTTGAACAGCCAGAACACGCTCCACAGGCTCAGCCAGCCGATCGCGGCGCCCAGGATCGCATCGTGGGCGTCGACGAAGACGGACATCAGCGACAGCAGCAGGCCTATCCACATCAGCGACAGCGTGAGCTGATCGGGCAGCAGCTGCGTTCGTGCATCGATCCCCGATGCCGCGATCAGCATCCAGGTCATCACGAGTCCCGCGAGCAGCGGCCATCCCCAGCCGAACTGCCAGGCCAGTGTCGCGCAGGCGATGGCGCTGATCGCCTCGACGAGCGGGTACTGCCACGAGATCGGCGTGCGGCAGTAGCGGCAACGGCCGCCGAGTGCGAGGTAGCTCAACAGCGGAATGTTGTCGAAAGCCGACAAGGGATGCTTGCAGTGCATGCAATGCGATGCCTTGAAGACGAGGTCGGGGGGCGGAGGATCGCGTTCGACTTCAGGCTCCTCCCCGAGGATCTCGCGGGCCTGCTGCTGCCACTCGTGCTCGAGCCGCCGCGGCAGCCGCAGGATGACGACGTTGAGGAAGCTGCCGACGAGCAGGCCCAGCACGCCCGTGACCGGAATCAGCCATGCCGGATCAGCCAGCCAGGCGATGTCCATCTCCATCGTGTCGACGATCCTCTGTGCGTGGAAAGAGGCCGATCATGCCGCAAGCTTCGTGCCGTCGCACAGCGCCGTGCGAGGGACCCGATTGGCCGAAAGCCAAAAAAGAAGGCCCTTTCGGGCCTTCTTCTTCGAACGATGCGCCGGTTCGCGTCAGCCGACGACGGCGGCCAGCTTGAAGATCGGCAGGTACATGCCGACGACCATGCCACCGACGATGACACCGATGACGACCATGATGAACGGCTCGAGCAGGCTCGACAGCGCGTCGACCGCGTTGTTGACTTCCTGCTCGTAGAATTCGGCGACCTTGAACAGCATCGCGTCGAGCGCGCCCGACTCCTCGCCGATCGACACCATCTGCACGACCATGTTCGGGAACAGGCCGGTCTGGCGGATCGCGAGCTGCAGCTGATGGCCGACGGCGACGTCTTCGCGGATCTTCTTGACCGCTTCGTTGTAGACGATGCTGCCGGTCGCGCCGGACACCGAATCCAGCGCCTCGACGAGCGGCACACCGGCACGGAACGTCACGCCGAGCGTACGCGCGAAGCGCGCCATCGCCGACTGGCGCAGGATGTTGCCGACGACCGGGATCTTGAGCATGCCGCGGTCGACGAGGTGCGCGAACTTCGCCGAGCGTTTGTAGAGCATCACGATGCCGACGAAGAACGCGATCACGCCAACCAGGATGAAGAACCCGTTCGAGATCATGAATTTCGACAGGTTCACGAGCATCTGCGTGAACGCCGGGAGATCGGATCCGAAGCCCTTGAACACGGACTCGAACTGCGGGATCACGAAGATCAGCAGGATGCACGAGACGATGATCGCGACCGCGAACACCATCGCCGGGTAGAACAGGGCCTTCTTGATCTTGCCCTTGATCGCTTCGATGTTTTCCTTGTACGTCGCGACCGTGTCGAGCACGGTATCGAGCACACCGGCGGATTCGCCGGCCTTGACGAGGTTGCGGAACAGCTCGTCGAACTGCACCGGGTACTTGCCCATGGCCTCGGCCAGCGAGGCGCCGCCCTCGATCTCGCTCTTCACGTCCGTCAGCATGTTCTTCATGCGCGGATTGTTCTGGCCGCCGGCGACGATCTCGAAGCCCTGCACCATCGGCACGCCGGCGGCCATCATCGTGGCGAGCTGGCGGCTGAAGATCGAGATGTCGCGTGCCTTGATGCTCGAGCCGGCCGCGCCGAACAGCGGCTTCGGCTTGGCCTTGACCATCTGAGGATTGATGCCCTGGCGGCGCAGCTCGGCCTTGACCAAGCCGACGTTCTTGCTGATCTGCTCGCCCTTGATCTTGACGCCGCGCTTGTCGAGACCACTCCAGACGAAGGTCTGCAGGTCGCCGACCGACGCGCGTGACTTGCCGACACTCTGCTTGACGCCGGCACGTGCTGTCGCTGTGGTTGCCATGGGATCAGTCCTTGGTCACGCGGTTGATTTCGGCGAGGCTCGTAAGCCCCTGGCGTGCTTTCGAAAGTGCGGAGGCGCGCAGATCGTTGATGCCGATGCGCTTGGCCTCGGCGGCGATCTGCAGGGCATTGCCGCCGGCGAGGATGATCTTCTGGATGTCCTCGCTCATCGGCATGACCTGATAGATGCCGGTACGGCCCTTGTAGCCCTCGTTGCAGCCCGAGCAGCCGACCGCCTCGTACAAGGTCATGCCGGCGGCGATGTCGGCCTCGGTGAAGCCTTCGGCGAGCAGAGCGGGGGCGGGGATGCTGACGGGACGCTTGCAGTCGTGCAGGCGGCGCGCGAGGCGCTGCGCGATCACGAGCGTCACCGCCGAGGTGATGTTGTACGGCGCGATGCCCATGTTCATCATGCGCGCGACGGTTTGCGGCGCATCGTTGGTGTGCAGTGTCGACAGCACCATGTGGCCGGTCTGCGCCGCCTTGACGGCGATCTCGGCGGTCTCGAGGTCGCGGATCTCGCCGACCATGATGATGTCCGGATCCTGGCGCAGGAACGAGCGCAGCGCCGCTGCGAACGTCATGCCGCGCTTGGCGTTCTGCTGTACCTGGTTGACGCCGGGCAGGCGGATTTCGACCGGATCCTCGACCGTGGAGATGTTGCGCCCCTCGGTATTGAGGATGTTGAGCGCCGTGTACAGCGAGACGGTCTTGCCCGAGCCGGTCGGGCCGGTCACGAGCACCATGCCGTAGGGTTTCTCGATCGCGTCGAGGAAGAGCTTCTGCTGGTCCGGCTCGTAGCCGAGCTTGTCGATGCCGAGCTTGGCGGCCGAGGCATCGAGCACGCGCAGCACGATCTTCTCGCCGAACAGCGTGGGGCAGGTGCTGACGCGGAAGTCGATCGACTTGGTCTTCGAAAGATTGAGCTTGATGCGGCCGTCCTGCGGCACGCGCTTCTCGGCGATGTCGAGGCCCGACATGACCTTGAGGCGCGAGGAGATACGTGGCGTCATCTTGACCGGCGGCGAGGCCACGTGGCGCAGCATGCCGTCCATGCGCAGGCGCACGCGGTAGTTGGTTTCGTAAGGCTCGAAATGGATGTCCGACGCACCGCGCTTGATCGCGTCGACGAGCACCTTGTTGACGAAGCGCACGACCGGCGCATCGTCACCGCCACCGGACGCATCGACGCCGGTGCTGTCGCCATCTTCGCCGGTCTCGCCGAGGTCGAGGTTCTCGAGGCCCTCGGCATCGTCCATGCCCTCGATCGTCGTACTGCTGGCGTTGTGCGCCTGCTCGATCGCACGCTCGAGCTGCTGCTCGTCGACGAGGATCGGTTCGATGATGTGGTTGGACTGGAACTTGATCTCGTCGAGCGCGCGCAGGTTGGTCGGATCCGACACGCCGACGAACAGCCGGTTGCCGCGCTTGAACAGCGGCAAGGCCTTGTGCTTGTTGATCAGCTCTTCCTTGACGAGCTTGATCGGCACCTGTGCCAGATCGAGCGCGGTCACGTCGAACATCGGCACGCCGAATTCGAAGGCCGAGGCGAGTGCGAGCTGCGCGCTCGACACGAGGCCGTTCTCGGTCAGCCATGCGCCGATCGGAATCTTCGCCTTCGCCGCATCCTCGATCGCCTTGCGCGCGTCGATTTCGCCGAGCACGCCTTCCGATACGAGGCGACGGCTGACGCCGGACAGGCCGGCCATCGTTCCGGGATTGATCTGGGTCGCCATAGGAATGTCGCGTAAGCCCCCGCTGATGCTACGAATCTACCGCAAAAGCGACGCCGAAAGAACGGGGGCAACGGTGCGGCCTGTCGCATTCCCCGATATTGGACGCGGTGTGGTGGCCGCCGCCGCCGACCGGAATCGCCCGGGTGGATCGGAACACGGCCGCGCGGGGTACACTCCGGGCCTGCCACGCGGCCACGCGGGGCTGAGTTGTCGACCATGCGCGGCATGGCGACGTCCGTCGGGGAGACCGCATGCGGATCAGTATCGTGCTGCCGGCCAAGAACGAGGCGGCGGCGTTGAAGGGCTTCCTGCCGCGGCTCGCGTCGCTGCACGCGGGCGCCGAGATCATCGTCGTCGACGACGGCTCGACCGATGACACGGCGCAGGTGTGCCGCGATGCCGGGGTCACCGTGAAGCGCCACCCGTACTCGATGGGCAACGGTGCCGCGATCAAGACCGGTGCGCGTGCCGCCACGGGCGAGGTCATCGTGTTCATGGATGCCGACGGCCAGCACGATCCGGCCCTGATCGGCCTGCTGCTCGACAAGCTCGACGAGGGCTACGACATGGTCGTCGGTGCGCGTGACTGGGCCGGCCAGGCCGGCGTCGGCCGCGGCCTCGCCAACGGGCTCTACAACCGGCTCGCCAGCCACATGACCGGCTTCGACGTGAAGGACCTCACCTCGGGCTTCCGCGCGGTGCGCGCCGACAAGTTCCGCGAATTCCTGCACCTGCTGCCGAACGGGTTCTCGTACCCGACCACGAGCACGATGGCGTTCTTCCGCAGTGCGTATGCGGTGGCCTACGTGCCGGTGCCGGTCGCCAGGCGCATCGGCAAGAGCCATATCCGCCCCCTCAAGGACGGCGTGCGCTTCCTGCTGATCATCTTCAAGATCGCCACGCTCTACTCGCCGCTCAAGCTGTTCGTCCCGGCATCGCTGGCGTTCTTCCTGCTCGGGCTCGGCTATTACGCCTACACCTTCGTGACCGAGCATCGGTTCACGAACATGAGCGCGCTCCTTTTCAGCGCCTCCGTCATCATCTTCCTGATCGGGTTGATCTCCGAGCAGATCACGTCGCTGACTTATCAGAAGCGCAGCTGAGGTTGCCGGTGTGCGCGCGCTGATCGCCCGGCTGGCCAGAACGCCTCTGCATCCGCAATGGTTGCTGGGACGCCGCGTGCCGCCCGAAGCACTGTTGCGCGCTCGCGGAGTGATCGTGGACATCGGCGCTGCGACGCGCTGGCTCGAGCGCCACCTCGACGCTGATGCCATGTATGTCGCGTTGGATTATCCGGCAACGGCCTCGCAGCTTTACCGGACGCGGCCGGACATCTTCGCGGACGCATGCCGTCTTCCATTGCGGGACGAATGTGCCGACCATGTCGCGTGTCTGGAGGTACTCGAGCACGTTCGTGAACCCGAGACGGCGCTTCGCGAGATTGCGCGAATCCTGAGGGTAGGCGGTGCGGCCCATGTGAGCATGCCATTCCTGTACCCGATCCATGATGCGCCTTACGATTTCCAGCGATGGACGGAGCACGGCTGGCGTCGCAGTGCCGAAGCTGCCGGATTGGACGTGATCGAACTGCAAGGGTCACAGCACGCGCTGCATGCTGCTGCCGTGATCATGTGTCTCGCGATCGCGGGGCCTCTTCAACAGCGTCGGTCGGTCGGCCGTCTTCTGCTGCTTCCGCTCGCAGCCATCGCTGTCCTGGTGATCAACACCACCGCCTGGATGGGCGCGCTGGTCTGGCCGGACTGGCAGGCGATAAGAATCAACTACGACCTCCTGCTCGTTAAACGGGAGGCACGATGACCGGTCCGCGGTCGGGGGTCGACTCGGCGGTCCCAATGAAGAGCATTCTCGTCGTGACCAGAAACCTTCCTCCTCTGTGGGGAGGGATGGAACAGCTCAACCTGAACCTTTTGCGGGAGATCCGAGAGCAACATCAGGTGCATGTGATCGCCCCCCGCGGAGCACGACGTTTCATCCCGGCAGGTGTCACGGTGAGCGAGGTTCCCTTGAAACCTCTGCCACTCTTCCTGGTATCCGCGTTCTTCAAGACACTGTGGCATGCGCTTCGCTCGCGACCAGATCTGGTGCTGGCCGGCAGCGGGCTGGTCGCGCCGATCGCATGGATCGGCGCGATCGTGTCGCGTGCTCGATCGATGGTTTACCTTCATGGCCTCGATGCGGCGGCCTCGCATGTGGCTTACAGGCTAGCCTGGATTCCCGTCTTCAAGTTCATGACGCGCGTGATCGCGAACAGCCACGCAACCAAGCGGCTCGCGCGGGCAGCGAAAGTGTGCGAATCGCGAGTGACCATCGTCCATCCCGGCGTGGAGCTCCCAGCGCCGGGGCCGGGCGGGCCTGGAAAGGACGTCCGTGCCCGAATGGGGCGTCCCGGCGGACCGGTACTGCTGTCAGTGGGCAGGTTGACGCGACGAAAAGGTATCAAGCAGTTCGTGGCGGACGTACTACCCGCCATCGTGCGTCGACACCCCGATGCGCTTCTGGTTGTGGTAGGAGGCGAGCCCGTGCATTCACTCCTCGCAGGTGGTCAGTCGGTGGCGGACATCTGCGCTGTCGCGGAGATCGCGGGAGTGCGCGACAACCTCCACTTCTCCGGTGTCGTGCACGATCGCGAAGAGCTTGCGGCGATCTATTCGGCTTCCGATGTGCACGTTTTTCCCATCCGCGACATACCGGATGATCCGGAGGGTTTCGGCATGGTCGCGATCGAAGCCGCGGCGTACGGCCTCCCCACCGTGGCGTATGCCACCGGGGGCGTCGTGGATGCGGTGTGCGATGGTGTTTCCGGGCGACTGGTGCCCTCCGGTGATGCGCATGCTTTCGGAGCCGCCGTCCTCTCGATACTCGAGCGCCCGTTGTCGAAGCAGAGCATCAAGGCTTTCGCGAACGACTTTTCCTGGGAGCACTTCGGTGAAAGGGTTCGCGAGGAGATCGGGATCGCGCTCGCTACTTCCAGGCGGCGGGAGACGAATACCGAATGAACGTCGAGACGATCCGTTTCGGGCCGGCCGAAGGTTCGGCACGGGGAGTCTGGTTGCCCAGTATCCGCGCTGGAAGCGGTGCCGATGTGTACACCGTTCGCCTCGCGGAAGCACTCGGCAAGCGGGGCATTCCCGCGGCAATCACGTGGTTTCCGCACGTTCTCGAGCTCCTACCTTTTCTGGCGAGGCGTGAGCCGATACCGTCGAACACCGGAGTCATCCACGCCACGAGTGCGTTCGCGTTCGCATTCACCGGGCGGGGCGTGCCGGTCGTGACCACCGAACACCACTATCCTCTCGATCCCGGATACCGCCCTTTCAAATCGGTCGCTCAAGACGTTTATCACCGCCTCGTCATCGGTCCGATGCTGAAACGCTCCTATCGGTCAGTACAGGCTGTGATCGTGGACAGCTTCTTCACGCGCGACGTGCTCTTTCGCTGTGTTGGCGTCGAGGCGGCCTGCGTGATTCCTCTGTGGGTCGACTACGACGTCTTCACGCCCGAACCTCGCGTCGCGAACGACGAGCGTCGCTTCCGTCTCCTCTATGTCGGCAATTCATCGCGGCGAAAGGGCACCGACGTCATACCTGAGCTCGCGTCCAGGCTGGGGCCTGGGTTCGTCATCGCCTGTACGGCCGGACTGAGGGCTGCAGATTCCGAACACGAGACCGAAGGCGTGGAGTTGCTGGGCCGTTTGAGTACGAACGGGCTCCTGGAACAGTACGCGATGTGCGACGCCGTACTGGTTCCCTCGCGGTATGAAGGCTTCGGCTACGTCGCGTTGGAAGCCATGGCTTGCGGGAGACCTGTGGTCGGCTTCGGCTGCGCAGCCGTCAGCGAAGTCGTGCGACACGATGTCACCGGATTGCTGAGTCGTATCGACGACATCGCATCGCTGACCGAGGACTGCCGCCGACTCGCCTCGTCACCGTCCACCGTGGCCGCCATGGGCGCTGCTGGGCGTAGGCGCGCGGTCGAGCATTTCAGCGAGGAAAAAGCTGTCGATGCGTACCTCGAGGTTTACCGCTACGTCACTGGATCTACGATGGCGTCGTGACGGCGTGCAGCGAGCTGGCTAGGATCCGAGTGGCTTGACGACGCGGCCCGTGGCTGTCGAGTCACGATGATGTCGTCGCCTGACGTGGCCCGCAGCTCCGGGTGCAGTCGGGTATGCGTATGCACTTTCTGGGAGGCGTGATGTCGAGGGTGGAACTTCCGGTTCGCGATGGACTGCGGCGAGATGTACTCAATCTGGGGTGCGGCAACGACTTTGACGAGTCGGCCGTCAACATCGATCTCTACGCCCGGCGTGTCGATGTGAGGCATGACCTCGACAGTCTTCCATACCCTTTCGAAGACGATGCGTTCACGGAGATCCGTTGTCTCAACATCATCGAGCACCTTGATCGGGTGATTCCGGTCATGGATGAGCTACACCGTATCGGCGCGAACGGTTGCCGGATCATCGTGCGGGTTCCGCACTTCCGCAGCGCGAGCCTCTACGAAGATCTTACCCACAAGCACGGATTCGCGTGGCGCAGCTTCGACATCTTCTGCGACCGAGGATCGGTCTACGGTGAGTATTCGCGGGCCCGATTCGAGATCGTTCGGCGGGAGTACACGCCTTACAAGATTCCGCTGATCTACAGGATGCTCTCGAAGTGTCCCGTGCTGACGGACAATCTGCTCAGCAAGTTCATTCCCATGGCGTCGATCCTGTTCACGCTTCGCGTGGTCAAACCGGTCGCTTGATGCTCGCGCTTCACGGCGGTTCAGCAGGTGCTGGTGTGTGTTGGCGCGTCGCGCCGAGCACGATCCGCGAAGCAACGGTGAGGCACGTGATGGACATCAGGACCTCGACGATCGTCACGCACGTGGTGATGGCTGCTAGTCCGTGCTCGGGTACGAAAAGAGGGAAAGAGAGCGCCAGGGCCAGGATGCCGGTTGTTTCCACAACGATCCGCGGACGATTGTGGCCACTCGTTGTCAGGATGGCGTTCGCTGCAAGCCGGACGGCATAGGCGACGGGAACGAGCACGAGATGGCGGGCGGCGTTCGCCGTGTCGGCGAAATCACTACCGAGAATCACGGGAAGCAGTTCGGCGAGCAACCAGAGTGCGGCGCTCGCCATTATGCCGTACCCGATCGCGACGCCGACGAGTCTCAGTGCGAGCGGTCGCACGGACCCGGTGACGCCACTCATGGCGCGGAAAAGTCGGGGCTGGATGGCCGAAACGAGGGTCGCAACGGGTAGCGTCAGGGCACTCGCGAGTCGATACGCGACCGAATACAAGCCCGCTACATCACTGCCTGCGAAGCGCAGTGCGAGTGGCTTGTCGATCTCGACGACGGTGTTGCCGGTGAACCAGGCGGTCGCGAATCCCACTCCGTTGCGTGCCGTCCGCATGGATACCGCCATTCCTGCACCGGACAGCTCCAGTTGATTGATGCAGTAACCGAGCACCAGTGCGCACGCTGTCAACGACGCTGCGAGGTGCGCGGTGGCGAAAGCCTGAACGTCGGCCGCCGTCACCGAGAGTGAAACCGTCATGGCGGCGACGAGACGTGCACCGCTCATCGAAGCGACCATCAGGTTCGCCTTGATGAGGCGCTCCTGCGATTGCAGGGCGAATCCGCACAAGTGCACCAGAGGCATCAGGAGCAATTCGGAGATCGCGAGGGCGGTGATCGTCACCATGCCGACCCGGACGTCGAGAAGTGCGTGAGCTGCCAGCGCGTACATCAAGGTCAGTCCAGCACCCGTCACGATGTGCAGCCCGAGCGCATCGCGCCACAGGTCACGCAAGCGCCCCGCGTCCGTGGAGGCATCCCTGAGCAGCACGAGGCCGGAGCCTACTCCGGTGAAGGTCGCGAGGCACGTTGCCAGGGCCGCGATGCCGATGAACAAGCCAAGGCCCGACGGTCCCATCGACCATGCCAGCACCACAGTCGTGAGAACCTGCAGCCCGATCCGCAACGCGTGCACCACGGTACCCGCGACCGTGTTGCGCGCTATGCGCCCGGCCAGTGCGCCACGAAGAATCGCCTTCATGCGGCACCCATGAACGTCACCGTGGAATCGAGTGCTTCAGCCGATTCGGCAAATGTACCGGGAATTGTCCTCAATCCTTGGTGTCCGCCCATCCCAGCAGGAACCCGCGGACGCTGGCGAGATAGGTAGTGAGCCCCGGTGTGTTGCCGAACGTGTCTTCGAGTCGGCGAGCCGTCGCGAAATCCTTCTTCTTCGCAGCTGCTGTCATCGCCATGACGAGAAGCTGTTCGCGCACCGCCCCAGGCAATACCTGTGCGTGTTGCTCGAGCGCGTGAAGTGCAAGCCGTGACATGGCATCCGCATCACGCGCGGCAGCAGCGGCATAAGCGGCCATAGCGTCGACGACGAACGCCGGTTGATTTCCAACCAGCCAAGCAGGACTCGACCACGCGGCGAGTTGATCGCTCGCCGGCAGATACGCGATCGAGCTTGCAGCAACACTGGCCAAGGCGTTACCCCAGCGCTCGGCGTCATGCGATGTGACGGGATGCGACGAAAGCTGGAGCAGCACGGCGACGTGCGACGCCGTCGTCTGATCGAGTTCGGCGACGAGCGACCGCGACTCGAGACTCGCTATCGTATGGAGGGCCCTGCCTCTGAGCGAGTCCACCAGTGTGGAGCTTACGACCGTGCGGTGCCGTGGAGCCGGCGATACTCCAACCAGAATCTCCATGACCGGCAGCCCGTTCCAATTGACGGCATAGAGCGCGTCCGAACGATTGCGCTTGAACCGGTCGCGCGGAGCTTCCAAGGCGACGGTCGGGTAATAGTCGGAATGTCCAAGACCTCCCATGAGGTCGCTGAATGTCCGCGCGACGCGTTCGTCGCCGAGAAATCGGAACGCGTAGTCGTCGGCGGTCCGAAGTCCGATGCGGGCGAGTTCCGACCGCAAAGGTTCGTGGCTTAGCGCCTGCATGTTCAGGGGAAGGATCGGCGTCACCGAGGATACGAGCAGCAGGTCGCCTTCGTTGGTGGCATACATGCGCAGGTGTGGGAAGGTGTTCGCGAGTGCACGGATCATGCGCGCAAGCAGCGGATCGCCCAGTTCGTAGGACTGGATCCACTGGACCACCAGTCCTCCCTCATTGAGATGTCCCTTGAGGAATGTGTAGAACTGTTCGGTGAAAAGGCTGGCGATCCCACTCACCCAAGGATTGGATGGTTCGGAAATGATCACGTCGTAACGACGCCCGCCGGTCGAGAACCAGGTGCGCGCGTCGTCGAAGGCCACGTGGGAGCGTGGGTCATCGTATGCCCTCGCGACACGGTCGCCGAACTGCCTTGCCCCGGTCCACATCTGTCGCTCGATCTCGATCGATTCGACCCGTACAGGCAAAGGGCTTCCCAGAATCGTGTGGGTGGTCAAACCCGAGCCCCAGCCGATGATGCCGATGTCTTTAGGCGCAGGATGAAACGCGAGGGGCAGCGAGGCAGCCATCGCCATCGTGACTTCGTCCTGCGACGGCGGCGTATCGAGATGCACGGAGAGCGTGGCGTCGGGTTTGCCGTTGGTGCTGATCGTCCCGTAACTGCCGTCAGGTGTGGCGTACACGCCGACCGTTGCGGTTTTTCCGTCGCGCAGGAAGACGACGGGGCTGTCAGCGGGCAGCGAGGTCACGCCATCGCGGAAGACGCCGGCGACCTGCGTCTGCGGCGGCATCGAGCTCGCCGCGAAACTGAACATGAGCGCGGCGAGCAATGCGACCACGGACAGCCGGAATCCGGTGGCCGATCCTGCCGATGCGAGCCTAAGCAGGTACAGGCCCATTACGGCATCGCCGGCAGCGGCGAGCACGACGGCGTGCTTGACGCCGATAACGGGGATCAGCACATGAACGGTAAGTGCCACGCCGGCGATCGCGCCGAGTGTATTGGCCGAATAGATGCGCGCGATGCTGCGTTCCCCTGAGCCTTTACGCAGTAGTGCCATCGTGAACAGCGGCAGCGTCATGCCGGCGAAGAATGCAGCCGGGAACATGACCAGGATCGCGATCGTCGCGCTGCCGAGGCTGAAGAGCGTGTAGCCGTCGTCGGTGCGCTGGAACGTGCGCATCATCCAGCCGACCCACTCGAAGCTGTGTGCGAACACGACCACCGACACGAGCGCACAGATGCCCATCCAGACCTGCGCATATCCGGCGTAACGCACGGCATCGGTGATGCGTTCGCCACGTTGACGAATCCACAGGCCACCGAACGCGAGGCCGAGGATGAATGCCGCGAGCATGAGCTCGAACGAATGCACGGTCGCGCCGAGCGCCTGGTTGAGCAGGCGAATCCAGCCGATCTCGTAGACGAACGAGAACGCGCCGGAGAGGAACGTAGCCGCGACCATCGTCTGCAGCAGCGGGTTCTGCGCGCCATCGGCGTCCGCAGTGGTCGCCGCAGCACTCTGCGGTGCGATCGCGATAGGAGGCGCGGATAGGCGCCAAACCACGAGCGAACCAATCGCGACTACAAGGTTGAGCACGCCTGCGGTGACCATCGCACCGGGCATGCCGATCGCCGGTAGCAGCACGAAGGTACTGAACAGCGCGCCGAACGCGGCGCCGATGCTGTTGGAGAAATACAGGCCACCGAGCACGCGGCCTTCCTCTCGTGGCGCGAGGCGCAGGTAACCGGCGCTGAGCAGCGGAAACGTGGCGCCGAGCAGGATGCACTGCGGGAGGATCAGCAGGCCCGAGCTGATCCATTGGTAGCCGCCTGCGAGTGCGGGACTTCCGAGCGAAGGCAGGATCGAGCCCTGCGAAAACGACATGTAGCCCACGAAGATCGGATGGAACAACAGGCCGAACAGGCCGATGACGCCTTCGATGACGGCATAGCCCAGGATCAGGTGCCGGATGCGCAGCGTCCACTTGCCGGCGAGCCAGGCGCCGAGCGCCATGCCACCCATGAACAGGCCGAGCACGAGCGTCTGCGCGTACGCGGCGTGACCGAGCACGAGCCCGAGATAGTGCGACCAGATCGATTGATAGATGAGCCCCGCGAAACCCGACAGGATGAAAAGGACCAGCAGCGCGAATCCTGCGCGGCGCTCATGTGTCATCGCTCGTTCCCCAATGGCTGGATCATGCGTCGTGGGACGCCAGGCTAGTGTAGTTCAGCGCGTTATCCGCCGTTGTGCGGCACCGGTGAAGAATCTGACGACGCGTCAAGCTGGATCCCGAGCTCCTTCGCACGCGCGGCTACGACGTTTGCCTGCCGCACGTGACCCTCCGTCTCCAGCGTGTCGCGCATCTGGTCGACATAACCGGGATTTGCGACGCTCTGCTCGACAGCGATGACGAACATGCGGTCGGCCAGATCCTGATCTCCCACGAATCGCAGTACGTAGTCGCCGAATTGTGCGTAGCTGACGGCGGACATCGTCACGCGCGAGAACAACGCCAGGAATGCCTCGGTGAGGCGGTGATCGTCCAGCTTGAAACCCTTGAGGCGGTTGCCGAGCAGGCCGAACATCGCCCCGGTCGTCTCGGGCTTGATGGTCTGGGTTTCCAGCTTGCCGATGAGGCGTTGCCACCAGATGTCGTCGATCTCTCGTCCTGCCTGCGCAGCGGCGAGAATCAGCCCCTGATCGGCAACGATCGAAGCGCCGGGCTGCAGCGACGCCCTCTCGAACTCTCGCATCGCGAAGTCGTTGAACGGCGAGTTCGGGGAACCGTCGGTCATCTCGAGGTAGATGGCGGCGAGGTCGGAGCTCGCGCGCGCCGATGCGGGGTTGCGTTCCGAGAGGACGGTCGCGAGCAGGAATCGATCGCCCCATACGCTCGACTGCAGCACGGTCAAGCCGATGAACGCGGCGATGACGCAGGCGGAAGCGACCTGCACGAAGCCCGGGCCTTGGCGCATCGGAATGCGTCGAGCCAGATCCGTGACGGCGAGCACGATGCCGAGGATCGCGAAATAGTTGCGGTGCTCGAACACGAGCTCGAGCGGCACGACGTTGCTGGTCAGAAAGTGCGCGGCGAAGAACCACAGGATGCCGAGCGCGAACAGCGGCATGCGCCTGCGCAGCACGAGCGCCGTCACGAACAGCGCTGCAAGGAGCAGGGCGCCCAGAAGCGTGGTCGGTGGCGAGAGCCAGCCGGTCGAGGCGACCACCTGGTCGTAGTGGAACGTCTGCAGATCCGGCAAGGGGATGAGGATCTGGCAGAGGTACATCGGAAGCACGCGCATTTGCGTGAGTACGCGCTGTGTGGCGTCGTAGTCGCGTGCGAAGTACTGGTCGGCACTCGCATAGTGCGGGAGGACAACGGCGACATATACGATCGCCGCGAACGCACAGCCTCCCGCATAAACGAGGCGCCAGACGCGCGCGGTGCGGGCAGCATGTGCCTTGAACCCGAGCAAGGTGCATTCGAGCACCAGCGCGTACAGTGGAAACAGGACGCCGGTTTCCTTGCAGGCCAGGCTCAGCAGCAGCAATGGCGCGCACCCCGCGAGCCAGGGCCAGCCGCGTCGTCCTTCGATCTGCGCGGTGCGACCAAGCAGATACGCGAGCAGGGCTAGCAGGACGAAGGTCAGCGACATGGTCTCCATGCGCTGCACGACGTAGAGCACGGAGGAGACCTGCAGCGGATGTGCGGCCCATAGCAGTGCCGCACCTGCCGCTACAGGTGCCAGATTGCGTGACGCGACGCCCGCGAGCGCGAAGATGCGCGCGCACAGAAAGTAAACGAGCAGCGTGTTGAGCAGATGCACGATCAGTCCGTGCAACTTGTAGCCGAAAGGTTCGAGTCCGCCGAGTGCGTGGTCGACGGCGAACGATGCCATGGGCAGTTGGCGGCCAAGGCCGCCCGGGTCGAATGAGGTGGCGGCACGCGACAGTGCGTCCACGTCGATCGTGGACGCGTGGACGCGTGGATTCTCGACGATGGTCGCGAAATCGTCGAACAGGAAACTGCCCGACAGGCCCGGCCAATAGGCCGCGAGCACGAGTGCCAGCACGAGCGGCACGAGCACGAGCGGCGAACGCATGAATCGCATCGGCATTCGTCGATTTTCCCCGTTCGGATCACGGTCGGGGCATCGCGGGAATGCGAGGCGGCCCTACTGCGCGGTCATCGCGCAGTCTGCCACCGATGAAGCATCATGAGCAGTGGTTCGGTCGGTATTTGACCGGCGTACCAGCCGCGGTGCTGCACGCCCATTGCCCGGAGCTGTTGCGCGTGATGCGCAAGGCCTTGCCGTTGATCGATGGATGGCCTCGCACGATGCATTCGATGTGTCCGTTCACCCCCGAAACGAGGTTGACGGCACTGCAGCGTGGCGTGCTCTGCGCGAGGCCGACCACGGCGATGTCGAACGTGGTCACATTGTCGGCGATGATCTTGGACTCGAACGCCGAGCGGCCCGAGTTGATGTCGGCGAGGGCCGAGGTGAGCTGCGCGCGGATCGTGTAGTCCTGATACGCGGGCAGGGCGATCGCGGCGAGGATCGCGATGATCGCGACGACGATCATGAGCTCGATGAGCGTGAAGCCGTTCTGGTCGCGCATGACAATGTCCTTGACAGAGGCGAGTGACCGACAGGGGTTGCAATGTATACCGGATCCAAGAAAAGAACCCCGCCGAAGCGGGGTTCTCTTCAAGCGTGCCCGTGGAGCGGGCGCGACGTCACGCTACCGATCAGCCGCAGTTGTTCGGGCGGTGGTTGGTGTTCGTGATCGTCGTCGTGCACGGCCACTGGCCGCTGGCGCCGCGCGTCAGGGTGACCGTCTTCGTGGCGACGCTCGGGTTGCCCTTCAGCGTGCAGACGATGTTCTGGCCGCTGGCGGCGGTCCACGCACCGGCGACGGCGATGTTGCAGCGCGGCGTGCTGATGGCGAGGCCGATGTCAGCCTGGAGCGGCGTACCCGTACGCGTGCCCGACTGGATGCCTTCCTCGAACGCCGTGACGCCACCGCGGATGTCGGCGAGACCCGACGTCGCCTGCGACTTGGCGATGTAGTTCTGGTAGGCCGGCAGCGCGATCGCGGCGAGGATGGCGATGATCGCGACGACGATCATGAGTTCGATGAGCGTGAAGCCCTGAGCCTTCTTCATGTTCATGACGATGGTTCCTGTAGGTGATGTGGCTGAAGGTAAATCCGGATTTCCCCTTGAACTTTCGGCTTCGGTCGACCCGGGAAAGCTGTCCTGGCCGCCCGGTTCGACTGCATGCCGGAAGCGTGATGAGGTAAGAGCAGCTTCCGTGCCAACCGATGCCGATTCGTCGTGATCAAGCGCCATATCGAACGCGGTCACAGTTCTTGACCCCGAAGTACGGACGAGGTCGGGCAAATGTGAAGGGCGTCGCTTGCTTTTCAGGGGGCAGCGCGAACCTTCACCATGTGCCGGACGTCATGCCCGCACGGATGTGCCAAACCCTGTCAGGTTGTGACGTGGTGTGGCAGCTGCGCAGTCCGGCTCAGTCCCAGGCATCGATCGGCAGAGTGTCGACCAGCTCGCCCGTCTTCGCATCGAGCAGCACCGTAAGCACCGCGTCGCCGGCCAGCATCGGCAGCCAGACAAGCGTGTCGGTGCCGCGTCCGCTCTTCGCCAGCCACGCATCGAGCACGGCGTCCGAGCCGGGTACGCGCCGCAGGTCGGCGAGCGGCTTGGCCTTCTCGAGCAGGGCCGGCGCCGTCGCGGCGTAGTCGGCGTAGAACTGCGGGAAATGCTGGATGTCCTTGCCGTCCAGGATGGCGAGCGAGAGTTTGTTGCGGCCAGGAATATCGGTCGGGCGCTTCACGCCGACGAGTTGGGGACCCGTCCAGGAAAGCGTCGAGAAGCGTGGGTCCGTAGCCGCGGCGACGTCGGCGGGGTCGAGATCATTGGCGGCCATGACCGCGAACCGGTCGATCGCCGCGACGACGAACACGGGGCGCGCGGAGGCGGTCACGTGCAGTCCGTAAGCGAGGGCGCTGGCCTGCAGGATGCCGATGACCGCGAGGTCGAAGGCCATGCCCTTCTTGCCGTGCCGATAGACCACGAGCGTCAGCAGGGGGCCCAGGACAAGGTCGACGCCGAGCAGCAGCAGTGTCAGTCCCTTGCCGCCCGATGCGTCGAAATAGGGCGTGGGATACCAGATGCCGAGGATCAGGGTGAGCACGAGCGCGCCGATCACCGCACTGATGCCGAGGTGGATCGCGGAGGCTTTCCAGCGGGTCATGGCGTTGCGACCGACGTTCGGGGTGATCCTGGGATGTTAATCCGGCGGCAGAGACTTTCCACTGCATTCCGACGCGCGTCGTGCCGCTTCGCCATCGGATTCGAGCCGACTCCATGGGCTCGGCCCGCGTACGGGCGTCACTCGATCCCGAGCTTCTCGAGCTTGTAGCGCAGCTGGCGCAGCGTGAGGCCCAGCGCACGCGCGGCCGCGGTGCGGTTCCAGCGCGTGGCTTCGAGGGCCTTCATGATGACGGCACGCTCGGTCTCGGCGACGGTCGTGGCGAGGTCGCTGAGTGTGGTGTCGGCCGCGACGGCGGGCACCGGGTCCGCGTAGGGATTGTGTCGCTCGGGCGTCGTGGCTGCCGAAGGAGGTGGCGGCGTCGACGCGTGCGTGCTCGTGGCCGCCCAGCGATCCGCGGTTTCGCTCACGCTGGCACCGGAACCTCGCGCCACGAGGCGCAGGTCTTCCACGCTGATCGTGCCGTTCTCGCACAGCGCGACGGCACGCTCGAGCACGTTCTCGAGCTCGCGCACGTTGCCCGGGAACTCGTAGGCGAGCAGTGACTTGAGTGCGTCCGGCGTGAGGCGCGCGGGCGAGCTGCCCGAATCGCGGGCGAGGCGCTCGAGCACGCGGCCGGCGAGCTTGGGGATGTCGTCGCGGCGATCGCGCAGCGGCGGCACGCGCAGCTCGATCACGTTGATGCGGTAGAACAGATCCTGGCGGAATGCGCCGAGGTCGACCAGTTTGGCGAGATTCTTGTGCGTGGCCGACAGGATGCGCACGTCGACCGGCACCTCGGCGCGTGCACCGATCGGACGCACGGCCTTTTCCTGGATCACGCGCAGCAGCTTGACCTGCATGTGCACGGGCAGTTCGGCGACCTCGTCGAGGAACAGCGTGCCGCCGTGCGCGGCCTGGAACAGGCCTTCCTTGTCGGCATGCGCGCCGGTGAAGCTGCCCTTCTTGTGACCGAAGAATTCGCTCTCCATGAGCTCGGACGGAATCGCGCCGCAGTTGACCGGCACGAAGGGCGCCGCGGCGCGCGGGCCGAGCTCGTGGATCAGTCGCGCGACGAGCTCCTTGCCGACGCCCGATTCGCCGGCGATGTAGACCGGCGCCTGGCTGCGCGCGACCTTGGCGATCGTGGCGCGCAATTCCTCCATCGCGGCCGAGTCGCCGATCAGCTTGGCGCTGCTCGCGTCGCTGCTTGCGCGCTTCTCTTCCGAAAGGCGCAACGCGGTCTGCACGAGGCGGCGCAGTACGTTGATGTCGACGGGCTTGGAGACGAAATCGAACGCGCCGGCCTTGAGCGCGACGACCGCGGCGTCGACGTTGCCGTAGGCGGTGATCATCGCGACCGGCGTCTCGGGGTATTTCGAGGCGATCAGCTCGATGACGTCGTGGCCGGTGCCGTCGGGCAGGCGCATGTCGGTGAAACACAGGGCGTAACGCTGCTCGGCGAGGCGCTGCTTGCCCTCGGAGACGGTTGCGGCCGTCTCGACGACGAGCCCCATGCGTCCGAGCGTGAGGGTCAACAGCTCGCGGATGTCCCGCTCGTCGTCGATGACCAGTGCGTATTGTTTGCTCATGCGTCCATCAATGCGGGCAGGCCCCTGCGGCAAGGTTAATCCGTGTCGCGGGGGAAGGCAAAGAAAGGTGTCCGTGGGCGCCGGGGGTCACATCGCTGCGGCCGGGCGTCGGCCGTCGAGGCTGGCTGCGGCGGCCAGCGTGATGCGGAAGCAGGCGCCGCCACCGGCCACCGGCACGTACTCGAGCGAGGCCTGGCTCGCCTCGCACATCTGCTTGGCGAGGTAGAGGCCGAGCCCCGTACCGTAATCGCTGGTCGTGAAGAACGGATCGAAGATCTGCGCGGCGACCTTGGCCGGGATGCCGGGCCCGCGATCGACGACTTCGAGCAGCGGGGGGCCCTTGTCGGTGGCCAGGCGCGCCACGACGACGACACGCGCGGCCTCGCCGGGTTCGCGGCCGTAGCGGATCGCGTTCTGGACGAGGTTCCACACGACCTGCTGAAGGTGCTGCGGATCGACCATCGCCTCGATCGTGCGGTTCTGCGTGATCGCGCGCAGGTGGTCGCTGCCGAGGTCGTTGCTCTGCTTGTAGTCCTCCACGAACGCGAGCGCCCAGGCGTTGACGTCGATGCTCTCGGGGCGCGAGCGCTCGCGCCGCGACAGCTGCAGGATGTTCTCGACGACTTCGTTGGCGCGCGTGCAGTGGTTGTTGACGATGTCGACGAGGCGACGGTCTTCCTCGGTAAGACTGTCGGACTCGGCGAGCAGCTGCGCCGAGTAGCGGATCGCCGCGAGCGGGTTGCGGATCTCGTGCGCGATCGACGCGGACAGGCGGCCGAGCGACGCCAGCGTCATCTCCTCGGCACGCCGCGACAGCAGCGAGGTGTCGTCGAGGAAGATCAGCACGTGGGTGTCGTCGTTCGGCGCCATGCGCGAGAAGCGCGGGATCACCTCGGGCACGTCGGCGGCGAGCGCCACGGGCGTCTGATCGATGCGGCCCGAATGCCGCCAGTGGTACAGACGCCGCGAGAGTTCGGACGCCACCGCGCCGAGATCGCGCTGGTTCGGCGACGGATTGCCGATCAGGTGCCAGGCCGATTCGTTGATGCGCAGGATGTTGTTGGCGCCGTCGACGAGCAGCACGCCGGTCTTCATGCGGCGGATGATCAGGTCGTTGACCTGCTCGAGGTTGAGCAGGTCGGCACCGCGCTGCTCGGCGAGCGCTTCGGTCTCGCGCATCTGCCGGCCGAGGTGCGCGCACAGGCCGGCGATCGCGAAGTAGGCGAGGCCGAACAGTGCGCTTTCCACGAGGCTGCGCTGGACCTCGCCATGCTGCACGTAGTGGGCGACATCCGGCGAAAGGACGCCGAGTGCGGCGACACCGGCCAGCAGGATCGACTGCCGGAACGGCAGCAGCAGCGCGCCCACGCCGACGTTGACCATGAGCATGATCGGGATCGCGCCGTGCCCGCCTGCGAGCGCGAACAGGATCAGCGACGCCGCCACGATATCCATCACCAGGGCCCAGCCGATGCTGAGCCCGATGCGGCGGCGCATGCGGTCGGTCGACACGAGCAGGCCGAACGCGACGAGCAAATAGGCGAGGGCGGTCAGTCTCCCGAGCACGGGATGGCTCACCCTCACCCAGTCCACCGCGAGCGGGCTCAGGACGAGGGCGGCATAGATGATGCCCTCGAGCATGCGGTAGAGGTTGAAAAAGTAGAGCTCGCGCCTCGTGATATCCCCGGAGGATTGCACGGCTGGTCGTCCCCGACATCACCAATGTGAACCAGTATAGGCACTTGCAGCGCAAAGCCAAAGTGGAATGGAGATTTGGGGCGGGGCGGATGCCCAGCCAGTGGCGGGCCACCTGCTGCGCTGGGCTCAGCGTGGCGACGCCAATCCTTATGCCGGGTCGCGATGTCCCTGCCTGCTGGGGCGAGCTCGAGCGACGCCGGCGGCCCGATGCGTCTTTCCTCCTCCCGCTCGGGGAAGAGCTTGCACGCCGGTACGGGCTACCTGAAGGAACCGGAGGAGGGGTGCGTGACGATGCGTCAGGTTCCGGTGCGTCGAGGCAGCCCCTCGGTCCTGGCCCTCATCCAGCGCGTGCGGGGCCGGCGCCGACGTTCGCATTGCGTGCAACCGTTTATTTTTCGCGAAAGCCTCGCTACACTTTGCGGCTCGCCGGATCGAGAGCCTCCTTCGTGGGGTTCCGCGCCGGCAGGAACGGTTTCCTGCGACAATCCGGAAGACGACGCGCCTGTAGCTCAATCGGATAGAGCATCGGCCTTCTAAGCCGGCGGTTGCAGGTTCGAGTCCTGTCGGGCGCGCCAATGATCGTGTGACGGTGGGCAGGATGCCGACCGGATTGCGCTTCAGGGATGAGCGAAGTGAAAGCGTCAAGCCTGTGGTGGGCGTAGCTCAGTTGGTCGAGCGCGGCCATCGGGGCGCGCGAGGGGGAGGCAGGATGCCGACCGGATTGCGCTTCAGGGATGAATCGAAGTGAAAGCGTCAAGCCTGTGGTGGGCGTAGCTCAGCTGGTTAGAGTACCGGATTGTGATTCCGGATGTCGGGGGTTCGAGTCCCCTCGTCCACCCCATTTTTCACGCCGTTCCAGGTTGCAGGATGCCGGCGGGGCTTTTCACGTCGCAGTGGTTCCTGCTAAAGTTCCGCTTCTGTTTGGGCTGTTAGCTCAGTTGGTAGAGCAGTTGACTCTTAATCAATAGGTCGTAGGTTCGAATCCTACACAGCCCACCATCTTCTCCGGCTCGCCGCCTTCCGCGACGAGCCCTGGACGCCCGCCTCGAGCGGGCGTTTTCGTTTCCGGGTTTCATGTGTCCATGGCGCGTGCCCCGGTGGCGTTCCGGCGTCGTGCGGATGCGGTACGTCCTCGCGTCGTGACCGGCGCCGAAGGTGGATGCATGCGTCCGGCCCGTAGCCGAGTGCGTGCGCCGGCGCTACCATCCGGCGGCCACCGCGCTCCGCGTCGGTGTGCGTCCTGCGAACGTGGCGGAATTGGTAGACGCCCTGGATTTAGGTTCCAGTGGGGAAACCCGTAAGAGTTCGAGTCTCTTCGTTCGCACCATCCCCGAAGCCTCGCTCCCGGCGTCGCCGACAGGTGGCTCGTCCGCCGCCAGACGTGTGCGCGGCCTCGCGTCGAGCCTGCGCAGCGAGCGCAGCGCAACGGCGCGGAATGTCTTATCATTGCCGGCTCGACATCGCCCGGGCATCCGGTCCCGGCATACGCAGTTCCAAGGAGCATCCATGCAAGTTTCGGTTGAGAACGTCGGCAGTCTCGGGCGCAAGCTGACGGTGCGCATCCCCGCGGCACGCCTCGAGGACACGGTGCGCAACCGCGTCCAGGAGATGGGTCGCAGCGCGCGCCTGAAGGGCTTCCGTCCGGGCAAGGTGCCGGTCAAGGTGATCGAGCAGCGCTTCGGCGCGCAGATCCGTGGCGAGGCCCTGTCGGAGCTGATCGGCTCGACGTTCCAGGAAGCGGTGACGAGCGAGAAGCTGCGTCCCGCCGTGCAGCCGGCGATCTCGACCTCGGGCAAGCCCGAGAACGGCGAGATCCAGTACACGGCCGAGTTCGACGTGCTGCCCGATTTCGGCACGCTGGACGTGAGCGCCCTCGAAGTGGTCAAGCCGACCGCCTCGGTCGCCGACGCCGACATCGACCAGATGATCGAGACGCTGCGCCAGCAGCGCCGCAGCTGGAGCCCGGTGGAGCGCGCCGCGCAGGATGGCGACATGGTCCTGTTCGAGTTCAGCGCGCAGGCGCCGGACTTCCGCTACCCCGACGAAGGCACCGACCGCGTGGGCACGATCATCGGCTCGAACGCGCTGTTCAAGGCGCTCGAGGACGGTCTCGTCGGCAAGAAGGTCGACGACGCTTTCGAGTCGGACCTCGATTTCCCGGCCGACTTCCGCATCCAGGGCCTCGCCGGCAAGTCGGCGCACGCGACCTTCAAGATCGTGCGCGTGCAGGAGGCGACGGTGCCGACGCTCGACGACACGTTCATCGCGAGTTTCGGCGTGACCGACGGTGGCCTCGAGCGCTTCCGCCAGGATGTGCGCGCCAACCTCGAGCGCGAGCTTTCCTCGGCGCTCAACGCGCGCCTCAAGGCCTCGACGGTCGAGAAGCTCGTCGATGCGCACGCCGGTCTCGAACTGCCGGAGCGCATGGTCGAGAACGAGGCGCGCGAACTCGCTCGCCAGTCGGCCGGCCCGAACAACCAGCAGCCGGTCGAACACGAGCCGTTCCTCGCTGCCGCGCGCCGCCGCGTCGCCGGTGGCCTGCTGCTCGCCGAGATCGCACGTCAGAACGCGATCCGCGTCGATTCGCGCCGCGTCGCCGAGGCGCTGTCGTCGATCGCTTCGACCTACGAAGAGCCCGAGCAGGTCGTTGAACTCTATACGAAGGATCCCCAGTTGATGAACGGCCTGCAGAGCCGCGTCCTCGAGGACCAGGTGATCGACTGGATCGCGTCCAACGCGAAGGTCAGCGAGCAGCAGCTGAGTTTCAACGACGTCATGCGTCCGGGCGCCTGAGCCCGGGCGCCCCAAGGAGCGAACACATGTCCAGCGCAAGACCGGTCCAGGGCCTCAACCTCGTGCCGATGGTCGTCGAGCAGACGTCCAGGGGTGAGCGTGCGTACGACATCTATTCGCGCCTGCTCAAGGAGCGCGTGATCTTCCTCGTCGGCCCGGTCGACGACTACGTGGCCAACATCGTCGTCGCGCAGATGCTGTTCCTCGAGTCGGAGAATCCCGACAAGGACATCAACCTGTACATCAACAGCCCCGGTGGTTCGGTGACCGCGGGGCTTGCGATCTACGACACGATGCGCTTCCTCAAGCCCGACGTCAGCACGATGGTCATCGGCCAGGCCGCCAGCATGGGCGCGTTCCTGCTCGCCGCGGGCCAGAAGGGCAAGCGTTACGCGCTGCCGAACTCGCGCGTCATGATCCACCAGCCGCACGGCGGCGCGCAGGGCCAGGCCACCGACATCGAGATCCAGGCGCGCGAGATCCTGTACCTGCGCAAGCGCCTGAACGAGGAGCTCGCCGCCAATACGGGGCAGACGCTCGAGCGCATCGAGCGCGACGTCGAACGCGACCTGTTCTTCAATGCGAACGACGCGCAGGCGTACGGCCTCATCGACTCGGTGCTCGACAAGCGCCCGGGCGAGACCGTCCGCGCGCTCTGACGCCATCTTTTCCGGTCGATCCGCACCGGGAACCGGATCCCGGCCCCTGCGGCCGGGTTCCTCGGGACCCTGTGCTATCCTCGGCCGGCACCACGCGACAACCACCCGAGGCGGGGCATGACTGAAGAGCGACAAGGCCGATCGGGCGACGGCGGAAAGATCCTCTACTGTTCTTTCTGCGGCAAGAGCCAGCATGAGGTCCGCAAGCTGATTGCGGGCCCGTCGGTGTTCATCTGCGACGAATGCGTCGAGCTGTGCAACGACATCATCCGCGAGGAGCTCGAGGAGAAGGCCGCCTCGGCGCGCAGCCACCTGCCCAAGCCGAAGGAAATCCTCGACGTCCTCGACCAGTACGTCATCGGTCAGGGCCGCGCGAAGAAGGTCCTCGCGGTCGCGGTGTACAACCACTACAAGCGCCTCGAGTCGCGCAGCCGCGGCGACGAGGTCGAGCTGGCCAAGTCCAACATCCTGCTGATCGGGCCGACCGGTTCGGGCAAGACGCTGCTGGCCGAAACGCTGGCGCGCCTGCTCAACGTGCCGTTCACGATGGCCGATGCGACGACGCTGACCGAAGCCGGTTATGTCGGCGAGGACGTCGAGAACATCATCCAGAAGCTGCTGCAGAAGTGCGACTACGACGTCGAGAAGGCGCAGAGCGGCATCGTCTACATCGACGAGATCGACAAGATCTCGCGCAAGAGCGAGAACCCGTCGATCACGCGCGACGTGTCGGGCGAGGGCGTGCAGCAGGCGCTGCTCAAGCTCATCGAGGGCACGGTCGCCTCGGTGCCGCCGCAGGGCGGCCGCAAGCACCCGCAGCAGGAGTTCCTGCAGGTCGACACCAAGAACGTGCTGTTCATCGTCGGCGGCGCGTTCGCGGGCCTCGAGAAGATCATCCAGCAGCGTTCCGAGACCACCGGCATCGGCTTCAGCGCCGAGATCCGCAGCAGCGCCAAGAAGGTCGATTCGGGCAAGCTGCTGGTCGACGTGCAGCCGGTTGACCTGATCAAGTTCGGCCTGATCCCCGAGTTCGTCGGCCGCCTGCCGGTCGTGGCGACGCTCGAGGAGCTCGACGAGCCTGCGCTGGTCAAGATCCTGACCGAGCCCAAGAACGCGATCACCAAGCAGTTCAAGCGCCTGTTCGAGATGGAGGGCGTCGAGCTCGAGTTCCGTCCGGACGCGCTCTCGGCGGTCGCCCACAAGGCGCTCACGCGCAAGACCGGCGCCCGCGGCCTGCGCACGATCCTCGAGCAGGTGCTGCTCGAGACGATGTTCGAGCTGCCGTCGCTCGAGCACGTGAGCAAGGTCGTCGTCGACGAGGCCGTCATCAACGGCCAGGCCGAGCCCTACCTGATCTACCAGGGCAACATGCAGACGCGCGCCGTCGCTGAATAAAGCCGCGGCATCGCGCCGCGCGACACCTTGAGCCGCGGGCCTCCTGCCCGCACTTGACCGAACGGCAGCGTGGTATCACGCTGCCGTTCGACGTTTTCACGGTGTGTCATTTCTCCAGGATTCCTGATGGAAAAGCCCAGCAAGACCGCTCCGACCTCGCGTTCCGACCTTTTCGAGCTGCCGATCCTGCCGCTGCGCGACGTGGTCGTGTATCCGCACATGGTCATCCCGCTGTTCGTGGGGCGCGAGAAATCGGTGCGCGCGCTCGATGCGGCGATGGAGGGCGACAAGCAGATCCTGCTCGTGGCGCAGCGCAGTCCCGACGTCGACGAACCGGCGCCCGGCGACCTGTATTCGATCGGCACGGTCGCGACGATCCTGCAGCTGCTGAAGCTTCCCGACGGCACGATCAAGGTGCTCGTCGAAGGCGCGTCGCGCGCCGAGATCGAGGGCTATTCCGAGCGCAACGGCCTGCTCACGGCGCGCTCGCGCGCGGTCGAGCCGGCGTATTCGCGCACCGAGCGCGAGGTCGAGGTCATCTCGCGTTCGCTGACGTCGCTGTTCGAGCAGCTCGTCAAGCTGTCGCGCAAGATTCCGCCCGAGCTCATGGCCACGCTGTCGGGCCTTGAGGATCCGTCGCGCCTGGCCGACACGATCGCCGCGCACCTCTCCGTGCGCCTGCAGGACAAGCAGCAGATCCTCGAGACGCCCGACGTCGCCGACCGCCTCGAGCGCCTGATCGGCCTCGTCGACGGCGAGATCGACGTGCAGCAGATCGAGAAGCGCATCCGCGGTCGCGTCAAGTCGCAGATGGAGAAGAGCCAGCGCGAGTACTACCTCAACGAGCAGATGAAGGCGATCCAGAAGGAACTCGGCGACGCCGAGGACGCGCCGAACGAGCTCGAGGAACTGTCGCGCAAGATCGAGGCGTCTGGCATGCCGAAGCCGACGCTCGCCAAGGCGCGCGCCGAGCTCAACAAGCTCAAGCAGATGTCGCCGATGTCGGCCGAAGCCACCGTCGTGCGCAACTACATCGACTGGATGGTCGGCGCGCCGTGGAAGAAGCGCACCAAGGTGCGCAAGGACCTGCGCCTCGCGCAGGACGTGCTCGACGCTGACCACTTCGGCCTCGAGAAGGTCAAGGACCGCATCCTCGAATACCTCGCCGTGCAGCAGCGCGTGCAGAAGATGAAGGGGCCGATCCTCTGCCTCGTCGGCCCGCCCGGCGTGGGCAAGACCTCGCTCGGCCAGTCGATCGCGAAGGCGACGAACCGCAAGTTCGTGCGCATGTCGCTCGGCGGCGTGCGCGACGAGGCCGAGATCCGTGGCCACCGTCGCACCTATATCGGTTCGATGCCGGGCCGCATCATCCAGAACATGTCCAAGGCCGGCACGCGCAATCCGCTGTTCGTGCTCGACGAGATCGACAAGATGTCGATGGACTTCCGCGGCGATCCGTCGTCGGCGCTGCTCGAGGTGCTCGATCCGGAGCAGAACACCGCGTTCAACGACCACTACCTCGAGGTCGATTTCGATCTCAGCGAGGTGATGTGGATCGCCACCGCGAACTCGCTGAACATCCCGGGTCCGCTGCTCGACCGCATGGAGGTCATCCGCATCCCCGGTTACACCGAGGACGAGAAGGTCAACATCGCGCAGCGCTACCTCGTGCCCAAGCAGCTCAAGGCGAACGGCCTGCGCGAGACCGAGCTCTCGGTGGACGAAGGCGCGATCCGCGACGTGATCCGCTACTACACGCGCGAGTCCGGCGTGCGCAACCTCGAGCGCGAGATCTCCAAGATCTGCCGCAAGGTGGTCAAGGAGCTGAGCCTGCAGCCGGCCGACAAGGCCGCGAAGAAGGGCAAGGCCGTGGCCGCGAAGACCAAGGTCGCGTCGAAGACCGCCAAGGTATCCAAGCGCAAGGGCGACCACGTGCGCGTCGATGCCGACAACCTCGACCAGTACCTGGGCGTGCGCAAGTTCACCTACGGCCTCGCCGAGCAGCAGAACGAGATCGGCCTCGTCACGGGTCTGGCCTGGACCGAGGTCGGCGGCGACCTGCTGTCGATCGAGGCCACGACCGTTCCCGGCAAGGGCAAGCTGCTGCACACGGGCCGTCTCGGCGACGTGATGCAGGAGTCCATCCAGGCCGCGCTGAGCGTCGTGCGTGCGCGCGTGGACATGCTCGGCGTGGATCCCGAATTCCACCAGAAGCTCGACATCCACATCCACGTGCCCGAAGGCGCGACGCCGAAGGACGGTCCGAGCGCAGGCATCGCGATGTGCACGGCACTGGTGTCGTCGCTCACGCGCATCCCGGTGCGCTCCGGTGTCGCGATGACGGGCGAGATCACCCTGCGCGGTCGCGTGCTGCCGATCGGTGGACTCAAGGAGAAGCTGCTCGCCGCGCACCGTGGTGGCGTCAGCGTGGTCATCATCCCCGACGAGAACCGCAAGGATCTCGCCGACATCCCGAAGAACGTCACCGAGTCGCTCGACATCCGCCCGGTCAAGTGGATCGACGAAGTGCTCGACATCGCCCTCGAGCGCCCCGTGTCGCCCGCCGCGCACGGTGGCGAAGCGAAGGAAGGCGTCATCGAAGGCAAGCGCGAGCCGCGCGGCGAGTCGCCCGCACGGCCGCATTGACGTCCGATTTCCGCGGCTCCGAAGGGGCCGCGGAGGGCCGCGCCGTTTCATTGCGTGGCCTTGGGGGCGCTGGTATAAAGGCCGGCGCCGCCATCCACCGATCACCTGCGGTGTGATCGCGGGGCTTCTCGAAGCCCTTCCCCGGAGATGTCCCCCCTCGCTCGCACAGCTGGGCCCTGTCCCCGGAACCCTTTTCCGTGTCGCCGTTTCCAAGGGAGTTTCAACCTATGAACAAGAACGAGCTCGTATCCGCCGTTGCCGAATCCGCCGACCTGACCAAGGCCGACGCGGAGAAGGCGATCGAGGCGGTTTTCAACGTCATCAAGAAGTCGCTCAAGTCGGGCAACGACGTCGCCCTGGTCGGCTTCGGCACCTTCACGGTGCGCGAGCGCGCCGCTCGCTCGGGCCGCAACCCGCGCACCGGCGAGACGATCACGATCGAAGCGTCGAAGGTCCCCGCGTTCAAGGCCGGCAAGGGCCTCAAGGACGCCGTCAACTGACGCCTACCGGCATCGGGTGCTTAGCTCAGCGGTAGAGCGTCGCCCTTACAAGGCGAGGGTCGGGGGTTCGAAACCCTCAGCACCCACCAATGCCACCGGCGAGCCACTCGGTTACAATGCCGGGCTGTCGCGCCGGGGGTAGCGGACAGGACCGGCTCCTTCCGCTGCCGATCCAGCAGGGCGCCCGCGTGGCGCCCTTGCTTTTTCCAGGCCTCGTCCACGATGGACGAGGTGTCTCACGTCCGGTCGCGCCCCCGTGCCGCGCCGGCGACGATTCCAACCAACAGGCGGTTGCATGCTCCAGGCATTACGCGAAAAAACTTCCGGTCTGATTGCGAAGATCATTCTCGGCGCGGTCATCATCGCGTTCTCGTTCTTCGGCATCGAGTCGTACTTCATCGCGCAGACCGACGACTACGTCGCGCGCGTCGGCGACAAGGAGGTCTCGCAGCAGGAGTTCCGCTCCCGCTTCGACGAGTTCCGCCAGATGCAGATGCAGCGTTCGAACGGTGCGCTCGACGCGCGCTACTTCGAGTCGCCCGAGGTCAAGCGCCAGGTCCTCGACCAGCTCATCGACGAGAAGGTCATGCTCGCCGCGAACGAGCGCCTCGGTGTCGTGGTGCCGGTGGACCGCCTGCGCCAGGAGATCATGCGCATCCCGGCGTTCCAGACCAACGGACAGTTCGATCCGGCGCTGTACCGTGCCGCGCTCGCCTCGCAGGGCATGACGCCGTCGATGTTCGACGTGCGCGTGCGCGACGAGATCGCGACGCGCGAGATGCCGGTGCAGGTCGCCACGAGCGCGATCGTCACCGACGCGGATGTCGACACCTACCTGCGCCTGCGTGGCCAGCTGCGCGACTTCCGCTTCGTCGCGCTGCCGAAGGCGAGCGTCGAGGCCGGCGACATCAAGGACGAGGACATCGCCAAGTACTACACGGAGCACCAGCAGGACTTCATGATCCCCGAGGAAGTCGCGCTCGAGTACGTCGACCTCGAGGCCGACACGCTCGACGTGGCGCTCACGCCCGACGAGTCCACGCTGCGCAAGCGTTACGACGACGGCAAGGCGCGCTTCGTGAGCCCCGAGCAGCGCCTCGCGTCGCACATTCTCGTCAAGGTCGGCGGCAAGGGCGGTCCGGACGACCAGAAGGCCGCGCTCGAGAAGGCGCAGAAGCTCGCCGCCGACGCGCGCGAGGGCAAGACCTCGTTCGCCGACCTCGCCAAGCAGAGCTCCGAGGACCTCGGCTCCAAGGCGCTCGGCGGTGATCTCGGCTGGGTCGACAAGGAGATGACCGATCCTGCGTTCGAGGCCGCGCTGTACGCGCTCGAGAAGGGCAAGATCTCCGACCCCGTGCTGTCGGGCGAGGGCTACCACGTCATCGAGCTTCGCGACGTGCGTCCGGGTTCCACGCGCAGTTTCGAGGAGGTCCGTCCCGAGCTCGTGCGCGAGTACGGCGAGTCGGAGCGCGAGCGCGTGTACAGCGAGAAGTCGGGTCGCCTGATCGACGTCAGCTACCAGGATTCGACGTCGCTCGAGCCGGCCGCGCGAGCGGTTGGCCTCACGGTCAAGAAGACCGGCCTGTTCTCGCGTGAAGGTGCGGCCGAAGGCTTCGCCGCGAATCCCGCCGTCGTGCGCGCGGCGTTCTCCGAGCAGGTGCTCCTGCAGGGCAATAATTCCGATTCGGTCGAGATCGCGCCGAACCACATCGCCGTCGTGCGCGTCGCCGAGCACAAGCCGGCGTCGCCGAAGCCGCTCGACGAGGTCCGCGACGACATCCGTCGCCGTCTCGTCGAGGCCCGCATCGTCGAACTCGGCAAGCAGCGCGCCGACGAGCTGTTCGCGCGCCTCGGCAAGGACACCCTCGACGCGATCGCGACCGAGACCGGCGGCAAGGTCGCCGACGAGAAGGGCATCGGCCGCAGCGCCGTGAACCTCGACAGTGCGCTCGTCACGGCGGTGTTCGCGATGCCGCGCCCGCAGGGTGAGGCGCCGGTGAACCAGCTCGTCGCGATGAGCGGCGGCGAGTACGCGCTCGTGCAGCTCGACAAGGTCGCCGACGCCGATCCGAAGGCGCTCGACGAGCCGACCCGCGAGGCCGCGCGCAACACGTTGCAGCAGGCCAGCGCGATGGGCCAGGTGCGCGAGTTCCTCGCCGCGCTGCGCGCCAATACCGAGATCAAGCGCGCCGAAGAGCGCATGTGATCCATCGCGTCACCGCGTGAACGAACGAGGGCCGCGCAAGCGGCCCTTTTTTCGTTCCAGAATCCGCTGCGCGGGTTCCCCTGCACGAGCGGCGCCAGAGACGAATCGCGAGCACGGAAGAACCGCCACAGGCGATTCCGCCGTGGCTGGCGTGTGACCACTCCAGCTCGAGCCAGCGGTCGCCGCACTGCATCGCGACCGAGGTCGCCACGCGTCACTCGGCACGACGGCGGAATCCGCTGTGCGGCTTCCGTCCTGCAGGGGCTACGAGAGCTCGGTCACGACATCGTCGCCCCGGCGCAGGCCGGGGCCCAGTGCCTCCCGAGGCGAAGGTGAGCGTGACAGCGGAATCCGCGAACAGAGCCAGCGGTGCACACGATGTGTTGCGGGCGTCTCCACTCGCGGCACTGAAGGCGCTGGGCCCCGGCCTGCGCCGGGGCGACGTGGCGTGTGGATGGATGTCGCCACGAGAGAAATTCCTTCGCGCAGGCGTCGCCACTCCAGCGAACAGGGTGGAAGCGCCGCAGGCGATTCCGTCTCGTGCAGGTCATCGCCTCGTGCCACTCGACATGACGGCGGAATCCGCTGCACGAGTCGGCGACCAAGGTCAGCCTCGTGCGCCTTCTCTCCCGTTCCGGAGCCGCCTGCGCGATCTGCGGAATGACCCTGACACCTTGCGTCGAGCCGGTCTTCGCCCAAGAAAAAGGCCGCTTGCGCGGCCTTTCTCAATGACGATGCTGTTCGCGTTCGCGTTCGCGTTCGCGTTCGCGTTCGCGTTCGCGTTCGCGTTCGCGACGCGAATCAGAGTCCCGTCATGCCCAGCGTGTTGAAGCCGCCGTCGACGTAGGTGATCTCGCCGGTGACACCCGAGGCGAGGTCCGAGCACAGGAACGCGCCGACGTTGCCGACTTCCTCGATCGTGACGTTGCGGCGCAGCGGCGAGTACTCCTCGACAAGGTCGAGCATCTTGCGGATGCTGCCCACGCCCGATGCGGCCAGCGTCTTGATCGGGCCGGCCGAGATCGCGTTGACGCGCGTGCCTTCCGGGCCGAGGTTGTAGGCAAGGTAGCGCACGTTCGCCTCGAGGCTGGCCTTGGCGAGGCCCATGACGTTGTAGTTCACCACGGCGCGCTCGGCACCGAGGTAGGACAGCGTCAGGATCGAACCACCGCGACCCTTCATCATCGGGCGGAAGGTCTTGGCGAGCGCGGTGAGGCTGTAGCTCGAGATGTCGTGCGCGATGCGGAAGCCGTCACGCGTGAGGTTGTCGATGAACTCGCCCTGCAGCGCCTCGCGCGGCGCGAAGCCGACCGAGTGCACGAGGACATCGAGGCCGTCCCAGTGCTCGGCGAGCGCCGCGTGCGCCTGGTCGATCTGCGCGTCGTCGGCGACATCGAGCGGAATGACGATGTTCGAGCCGAACTCGGCGGCCGCTTCCTCGACGCGGCTCTTGAGCTTGTCGTTCTGGTAGGTGAAGGCCAGTTGCGCGCCTTCGCGGTGCATCGCGCTCGCGATGCCCCAGGCGATCGAGCGCGTACTCGCGATGCCGACGATCAGCGCGCGCTTGCCATGCAGAAATCCCATGAATCCTCCCGGCCGCGGGGCCGATGATCGGTTGTCGTGATGCGGCGCACGCGATCCGTGCCAGCGCGGCGGCGCGCATTCTACCCGAGTCGCCCGCGCCGGGCCGGCGTCCCGTTCAGGTACCGGAGGCCTGCAGCCTCAGGCGCATGCCGATGCGCAGCACGCTGTTCGCGCGCAGGCCGTTCCATTGCAGGAGATCGGCGACGCGCAGCTTGTAGCGACGTGCGACGCCGGACAGCGTGTCGCCCTTGGCGATGACGTGGGTACGCGAGGCGGGCGCAGTTTCGGCGACGGCGGCTTCCTGTCCCGGCACGAGCACGTGGGCCCCCGCATCGACGGCGGCTTCGGGCTCGAGGCCGTTCGCGGCCGCGAGAACGGCCGCCGCGACCGTGGAGCTGCCGGCGAGTGCGGCGAGCGTGGTCGGTGCCTCGACGCGCTGGCTGCGCCAATCGCGACGTGCGGGAACGGGCAGCGCAGCGATCTTCTCCTCGAACACGCTCACCTGCGTGGCCGGCATGACGAGGCGTGTCGGCCCTGCGTCGCTCATGCGCGTGCGACGTTGCCCGGCGTTGAAGCGGCGCATCGTCTCCAGCGGGATGCCGGCGAGGCGTGCGGCGATGCGCAGGTCGACGTGCGGCGTGTCGACGACGGCGAGGCGATCGGACTCCGACGGCTCCGGAAGTTCGACAGCGAAGCGTCCGGGATCGGCGACGATGCAGCCGAGCGCGAGCAGCTTGGCGAGATGGTCGTGGGTGACTGCGCTGACGCCGAGCCGGCGCAGGTGCTCCGCATCGAGTGCCGCGTCCTTGTGCTTGCGCAGTTCACGCTTGACGCGGTATTCGCCGGCATTGAACGCCATCATGCCGAGACGCCAGTCGCCGAACTCGCGGTCGTAGCGCTCGAGCAGTTCGAGGGCGGCGCGCGTCGACTCGATCGCGTCGAGGCGTGCGTCGTAGTCGTTCGCGATCACGAGGCCGCGGCCGCGGGCGGTGTCGGGCATGAGCTGCCACATGCCGTACGGACGGCGCGATTCGCCTGCGGTGGGCTGATAGTGGCTCTCGACGTACGGCAGCAGCGCGAGCTCGCCGGGCAGGTCGCGACGCTCGACCTCGTCGAGCACGAGCAGGAACAGCGGCATCGCCGTCACCCACGTCGCCGCGAAGCGTTCGGGGCTGCGCGTGTAGAGGCGGGCCTGGCGCTCGACCTCGTCGCTGTAATCGCAGCCGGGCATCGCGCGGCGTGCGCGCAGGCGCTCCCACGGCGAGCGTTCGACGGCCGGTTCCGGCGTGGTCTGCGCGACGGGATTCGGCGGCGTGCGTGGCTTCGCCGTCGCGGGACGTGCCGCTTCGGCGGCGGGCGGCGGCGTACCTGCGGGGCGCGTCGTCGCGCAGGCGGCGAGCGCGAGGGCGAGGGCGCCGGCGAGGGCGCCCCGCAACGAACGGTGTCGGATCATCGGCTCGGGTCCCGCCAGGCGTCCTTGCGTGCGCGCAAGGCGGCGAAGCGCGCGACGCGGGCCTCGTGATCGTCGCCCGCGATCGCGAGCGTCTCCACGAGTGCCGGCGCATCGGTGCGCAGGAAGGGATTGCAGGCACGCTCGCCAGCCAGCGTGGACGGCAGCGTCGGCAGGCCCTGCGCGCGCATCGCGACCGCTTCGTCGTGGCGTGCACGCAGGGCTGCATTGGATGGATCGACCTCGAGCGCGAAGCGCGTGTTCGCGACGGTGTACTCGTGCCCGCAGCACACCAGCGTGTCGGCCGGCAGGGCCGCGAGCCGTTCTAGCGAGGCCAGCATCTGGGTCGGCGTGCCCTCGAACATCCGCCCGCAGCCGGCACTGAACAAGGTGTCGCCGCAGAACAGCAGGCCGTGGCCGAAGAAGGCGACGTGCGACGTCGTGTGCCCGGGCACCGCGATCACGTCGAAGCCGAGTGCGGGGGCGTCGATCACGACATGGTCGCCGTCGCCGATGCGCCGCGTCGCGGTCGTGATGCGCGCATCGTCGGGCGCGATCACGGCGACGTCGCCGCCTGCGCACAGTTCGGCGATGCCGGCGGTGTGGTCGGGGTGATGATGGGTGACGAGGATCGCGCGCAGGCGCAGTCCTTCGCGCTCGAGCATCGCGCGCACCGGAGTGGCCTCGCCGGGATCGACGACGATCGCGTCGCCGGCGGCATCGGCGAGCAGCCACACATAATTGTCCGAAAGGGCCGGTATCGGCCTCGGGCGAAGAGCGTCCATCCGCCGACTATAGCCGCCGTGCCGAGGTCGCCGACAAGTGCCGTCGCGGTAGCCGCGCCTGTCGGGCATCGGCCCGGCGCGCTAGACTGGCGTGTCGGCCGCGCTCCGCGGCCTTGTGCCATGGTGTCTCGTACGCGATGCAGCCGGTTTCCGAAAACGTCTTCGCTCTCAACGAGATGCAAGGGCTTCTTGATCATGAATGGGAGCTCGTCCGCGCGCAGGCCGCGCGGTCGATCGCGGGCAGTGTGCTGGTCGTCGATCCGGCCGGCGTCGCCAAGGCGCCGCCGCTCGACGGTCGTGCCACGCTGACCCATGTGCATGCGTCCCCGCGTGGCCTCGTCGGCGACCTGCGTGGCGCCCCCGATCGTGTGCCGATGCCCGACGACAGCGTCGCGCTCGTGATCGTGCGCCATGCACTCGAGGGCCTGCCGCACGACAGCGGGCTCGAGCGCGAGCTCGCACGCGTGCTGGAACCGGGTGGAACCTTGCTGCTGTTCGGCCTCAACGCCTTGAGTCCGTGGCGGCTGCTGTGGCTGCGCCCGTCGCGACGCGGCCTGCGCGCGCCGAACCTGCGCAGCGTCGCCCACGCACGCCGCACGCTCGAGCGCCTCGGTCTCGAGGCGACCACGCCGCACTACCTCGGCGGCACCTGGCCGCGACGCCAGCTGCCGCCGGCTCGCAAGGACGGCACGATCGGGTCGCGCTGGCAGGGCGCATGGATGCTGGCCGCACGCAAGCAGGGCGGCACGTTGCTGCGCATGACGCCGTGGCCGCCGCGCCGCGTCGCGATACGGCCGGCGATCGCGCAGCCCTCGACGTGGCGGGCCTGCGCATGAGCGGCGAGGTGCGCGTGGACCTCTTCACCGACGGCGCCTGCCTCGGCAATCCCGGTCCGGGCGGCTGGGGCGCGTTGCTGCGCTTCGGCGATCGCGAACGCGAGCTCAGCGGCGGCGAGGCGCAGACCACCAACAACCGCATGGAGCTCATGGCCGCGATCGCCGGACTCGAGGCGCTGCGCAAGCCCTGCGTGGTCGAGCTGACCACCGATTCCCAGTACGTCATGCGCGGTATCGAGGAGTGGCTGCCGCGTTGGATCGCCAAGGGTTGGCGCACGGCCGGTGGCGAGCCGGTCAAGAATCGCGACCTGTGGGAGCGCCTCGCGGCGGCGCGTGCGCCGCACAAGGTCACGTGGCGCTGGGTCAAGGGCCATGCCGGCCACGTCGAGAACGAGCGCGTCGACCGCCTCGCGCGTGACGCCGCGATCGCAGCCCGTGACGGCACGGCGGTGACGCCGTGAGGCAGGTCGTCTTCGATACGGAAACGACCGGCCTCGAAGTCCACAAGGGCCACCGCCTCATCGAGATCGGCTGCGTCGAACTGCTCGAGCGCCGCCAGAGCGGGCGCACGTTCCACTGCTACCTCAATCCGGGCCGGCCGGTCGACGAGGGCGCGCGTGCGGTCCACGGCATCTCCGACGAATTCCTCGCCGACAAGCCGCGCTTCGCCGACGTCGCCGCCGAATTCCTCGCCTTCATCGACGGCGCCGAGCTGATCGCGCACAACGCCTCGTTCGACGTCGGCTTCATCGACGCCGAGCTCGCGCTGCTCGATGCGGGCCTCGGCCGCCTGCGCGACCGCAACGCGGTCCTCGACACGCTCGCGCTCGCGCGCGAGAAGTACCCGGGACAGCAGAACAGCCTCAACGCGCTGTGCAAGCGCCTCGGCGTGAGCAACAGCCACCGCGAGCTGCACGGCGCGCTGGTCGACGCCGACCTGCTCGCCGATGTCTACCTCGCGATGACTGCGGGGCAGGGCGCGCTGGGTTTCGGCAGCGAGGTGGTCGTGGAGACGCGGCGCGGCCTCGCCGGCGCCAGCGTGCGCCCGAGCGCGCCGCTGCGCGTGCTGCGGGCCTTGCCGGCCGAGCTGGAAGCCCACGCCGGGCGTCTCGCCGCGATCGCCAAGGCCTGCAAGTCGGGCAGCGTCTGGGCCCGTCTCGAGGCCCCCGAGCCGCTCGCCGGGGACGCCGCGATGTAGTGCATAATGCCGGCGGGGACGATTGACCCGAACGTGAATCCGATGGGATAGCCACGGGGAGAATATCGATGAGGCGTTGCGCGTTTGCGTTGCTTGCCATCGTGTTCGTGTTGCGTGCCGGCGCCGCATTCGCCGCCACATCGGCGGTCGCCGAGATCGAGGCGCATCGCCATCTCGGCGTCGCCAGCTGCAGCAACAGTGTCTGCCACGGTGCCTCGCAACCGTTCCGCGACTCCAACGTCGCGCAGAACGAGTTCGCGATCTGGCAGGAGTTCGATCCGCACGCCAAGGCGTATCAGACGCTGACCAATGCGACGTCGGCGAGCATCGCGCGCAAGCTCGGCATCGGCGACGCGACCAAGGCCAAGATCTGCCTCGACTGCCACGCCGACTCGATCGCCGAGGACAAGCGTGGCGAGCGCTTCCAGCTCTCCGACGGCGTCGGCTGCGAATCCTGCCACGGCGGCTCCGAGCTCTGGCTCAATGCGCACGCCGATCGCAGCGTGACCCACGCCGACAACGTCGCCAAAGGCATGTACCCGACCGACAAACCGGTCGAGCGTGCGGAGCTCTGCCTGTCGTGCCACATGGGCACGAAGGACCGCATGATCACGCATCGCATCATGGGGGCCGGTCATCCGCGCCTGTCGTTCGAACTCGACACGTTCACGTGGCTCAACCCGCACTACAAGATCGGCGAGGCCTGGAACAGGCGCAAGGGCGAGTGGAACGGCGTCCGCGACTGGGCGGTCGGGCAGGGCGTCGCGGCGGGCAACCTGCTCGATCTCGTCGTCGACGAGAAGGCCGGCTGGCAGGGCATCTTCCCCGAACTCGTGCTGTTCGACTGCCACGCCTGCCACAAGGTCATGTCGGCGAACCGCTGGGGGCCGCGCCAGGGCACCGGCCTCGGCCCGGGCGTGGTGCGCCTCAACGATGCGAACCTGCTCATGTTCCGCCACGTGCTCGCGCCGGTCGACAAGGCCGCGGCGGCACGCGTGCTCGAGCAGACGCGCGCGCTGCACAAGGCGACCACGCACAGCCGCAGCGAGACGTTCGCCGCCGCGCGTCGCCTGCGCGCGACGCTCGACGGCCTGCTGCCGCAGGTCGCGGGTTTCGCCTACGGGCCCGAGAGCCTCGATCCGATCCTCGCGAGCATCGAGGCCGACGCGAAGCGCGGCGAATACCGCGACTACGCCTCGGCCGAGCAGGTCGCGATGGCCGCGCAGTCGGTCGTCGTCGCGTTCGAGAACGACGGCAAGCTCGACGCCGAGAAGACCAAGACCCTGCGCGCGCGCCTCGACGGCCTCTACGACGTGCTCAAGAACGAGGACGCCTACTCGCCGCAGCGCTTCACGACGGCCCTCGCGGCATTGAGGGCGGTCGCGCCGTAGCGTTCAATCACGGGGCGGCGTGACCCCGGACGCGTAGGGCGGAACCGCCGCAGGCGATTCCGCCGTGGAAGGTATCGTCGCCACACGCTTGCGGAGGCTGCCGCTGCGCACCACCACGCATGGCGGCGGAATCCGCTGCGCGGGTTCCGCCCTACCCAAGCTCACCCTCGATGCGCGCCGACGCTCCACGCGTAAGGCGGAACCACCGCAGGCGATTCCGCCTTGGCGATGCGATGCGTCCGGAAAGAAGCCGCCGCTCAGCGGCGGCGCACGAGCACGACGGTGACGTTGTCCGAGCCGCCGCCGTCGAGTGCGGCGAGGATGAGCTGGTCCACGCATTCCTGCGCCGACAGTTCCTGGCGCGCGAGGATCGCGGCGATCTCGGCGTCGCCGACCTCTTCGGTGAGGCCGTCGCTGCACAGCAGGATCTGCGTGCCGGGCAGGAACTCGCCTCGCACGGTCTCCACGCGCAGCGATTGCGGATCGGTCACGCCGAGCGCCTGCGTCACGACGTTGCGGTGCGGGTGGCTGCGCGCCTGCTCGACCGTGATCGCGCCCTGGTCGATGAGCTCCTGCACGTAGGAGTGGTCCTGCGAGATCTGCTTGAGTCCGCCGTTCCACAGGTAGACGCGGCTGTCGCCGACCCAGGCGATCTCGAACTCGCTGTCGCCGACGAGGCGCATGGTCGCGATCGTCGTGCCCATCGGCAGCGCTTCGCTGCGGCGGTTCGAGTGGCGGATGATCTCCTCGTCGGCGAGCTGCACCGCGCGCACGAGCGGGGTGCCCTTGCCGATTTCGCCGACGAGCGTGTCGCGGGCGATCGCGCTGGCCACCTCGCCGTGCTCATGACCGCCCATGCCGTCGGCGACGAGCCACACGCCGAGGTCGGCATCCGCGTAGTACGTGTCTTCGTTGTGCTCGCGGCGCAAACCGACGTGGGTGCTGTGGCCGAATTCGATCATGCGCGATGGGCGAGCCTGATGAGGGGTTGCCAGGAAAGCACTGGACGCCCCGACCCCTGGGGCTCCGCCTGGAGGCACGGCATCATGCCGCGCACGGCGGGGCTGGCGCAAGGTTCGGCCTTCCGGTGCCTTGTGCGACGCGGCAGGAGCGGGTTCCGCTGCCGTCGTGCACGGCACGGCAGGCCCCGCGCGCGGGCATCGGATCGGCGGTGCGTGAGCCACGCGAGCGTGACGCGGCGTGGGCTCGCGCGTGGCCGCCTCACGAGGCAGGTCCGCCTTCGCGGACGTGCCGTTGTCGCGACATGCTGCCGCAGCGTTGCATGTGTCGATCGCCCGCGTGGCGTTGCGTGAATGGTCTCCAGGTCACGCGTGCTTTGCCCGCATAGGGCGCGCAGGTCCGTGATGCGAAAGGAGAACGGACGTATGGACGTCCATCCTTTCATGCGCAACGAAAGCACGGTTACGCCGCCGTAACGCCTCCCTCGTGAATGTGCATATCAGCGAATGGAACTTCGGGTGCCGCGGTGCAGCACCTAGTCTCGCCGGCGACGGGTCACGGATCGTGCGTCGCACGCACCGGCCATCGCGCTCCACGCGCCGGCCGATCTCCGCATGACGATCCCGTCCATGGCGTGCATGCCGGCACGCGCGATCGAAAGGGGTAGCGGGTGCACAAGCGGGTTTCCGTGCAAATCGGACAACAGGAGGTTGTTGCGAAGAAGGCCAGGACATCGTCGTTCCATCCCACGCCACTCGCGCTCGCGCTGGCCGGCGTGTTCGCCGCGCTGCCGCAGGCGCAGGCACAGGAACCTGCCGCACCCGATGGGAGCGGCACCGAGCTCAACCCGATCGTCGTGGTCGGCTCGCGCAGTGGCCAGGCCACCGCGCTCGAGGCGAGTGCACCGATCCAGGTCGTCAGCGGCGAGGAGCTTTCGGGCACCGGCTCGCGTACGTTGAGCGAGGCGCTGCAGAAGACCATGCCGTCGTTCCACTTCCCGACCTCGGCGCCTTCGTCGAACGCGGCGAGCTTCGTCAAGGGCGTGGCGCTGCGCGGCCTCGCCGCCGACGAGACGCTCGTGCTCGTCAACGGCAAGCGCCGCCACGCCTCCGCCCAGCTCAACGCGTCGAGCGGCGCCACCAAGGGCGCGCAGACCGTCGACCTCAACAGCATCCCGATCAGCGCGATCGAGCGCGTCGAGGTGCTGCTCGACGGTGCCTCGGCGCAATACGGCTCCGATGCCGTCGCCGGCGTCGTCAACATCGTGCTCAAGGACCGCGCGCAGGGCGGCGAGATCGGCGTGGCCAGCGCGCGCTACGACCAGGGTGACGGCGAGACCTACAACATCGACGGCAACGTCGGCTTCACGCTGCCGGGCGACGGCTTCCTCACGGTCGCGTTCGACGCCTGGGACATCGGCCGCACGCGCCTGTCGGTGCCCGACACGCGTCGCATGTATTTCCCGAACGATCCGCGCGAGGCGAGCTACCCGAATCGCAACTGGTTCTACGGCAGTGGCGCGAGCGAGCGCCAGAACCTGTTCTTCAACGGCGAGACCACGCACGGCGGTGTGACGTTCTACGGCTTCGGCAGCTACGGCCAGCGCAAGGACGAAGGCTTCGGCAACCTGCGCCAGCCCAACTCCGACCAGACCGTGCGTGGCCTGTTCCCCGATGGTTTCCAGCCGTGGCTCGACATCGATTCGACCGACGCCTCGGCGACGTTCGGCCTGCGCTGGAGTTCGGAGCGCGCGGGTGACTTCGATCTCAGCGGCACCTGGGGGCGCAACCGCGTCGAGAGCATCGTCTCCAACACCAACAACGCGAGCCTCGGCCTCGAAAGCCCGACGCGCTTCGACACCGGCGACCTGCTCAACGAGCAGTCGGGCCTCAACCTCGACTGGACGCGCGCGTTCACGCCGGGCTTCCTGTCGGCGCCGCTGCAGGTGGCGGGCGGCCTGACCTACCGCCACGAAGCCTACGAGGTGTTCGAGGGCGATTACGGTTCGTGGGCCAACGGTGGCGTGCCGATCCTCGACGGTCCCAACGCGGGCAATGTCTCGACACCGGCCTCGCAAGGCTTCGGCGGCTTCTCGCCCGACGATGCCGGCCGCCTGTCGCGCAACGTCTACGGTGCCTACCTCGAGGCCGAGAACGACCTCACCGAGAAGCTGCGCATCACCGTGTCCGGGCGCGCCGAGGACTACTCGGACTTCGGCTCGACGCGCAACGGTCGCCTCGCGCTGCGCTACGCGTTCACGCCGACGTTCGCTTGGCGCGCGAGCGCGGGCACGGGTTATCGCGCACCTTCGCTCGGCCAGTCGGCGTACTCGCGCACGATCCCGAACATCACGAACGGCGTGCTCGCGACCAACCGTCTCGCGCGCGTCGACAGCGCGGTCGCGCGCGCACTCGGCGCGACCCCGCTGACGCCCGAGGAGTCGGTCAACGTGTCGACCGGCTTCGTGTGGACGCCGACCGACCGCTTCTCGGCGACGGTCGATGTCTACCGCATCACGATCGACGATCGCATCGTGCTCTCGGAGACGCTGACCGGCGCACTCGTGCGCCAGGTGCTCACCGATGCAGGCTTCCCGACCTACTCGGGCGCGCAGTACTTCACCAACGGTGCCGACACGCGCACGCACGGCATCGACGCGACGGCGCGTTACTCGCTGCGCTTCGCCGGCGACCAGCGCCTCGATCTCAGCGCCGGCTACAACTGGAACGAGACCCGCATCACCGGCCGCAAGCCGACGCCTTCGGTGCTCGCGGGCAGCGGCCTCGTGCTGATCGGTCGCGAATCTTCGGCGCTGATCGAGGAGGCCAACCCGCGCTCGTTCTCGCGCATCGCCGCCGACTACTCGGTCGGCCGTTTCGACGCGAGCTTCTCGGCGGTGCGCTATGGCCAGTACCAGACGCGCCATACGAGCAATGCGGCACTCGACCAGACCTTCGATCCCCAGGTCGTCGTCAACCTCGGTGCCGGTGCACGCCTGTCCGAGCGCTTCAAGGTCTCGCTCGGCGTCGACAACGTGTTCGACAGCCATCCCGATGCGGTCATCCCGGCGCTGCGCAACCCGGTCGTCGCGCTGTACTCGGGCCTGTCGCCCGAGGGCGGCGGCGGACGCCTCTACTACGCGCGCCTCGATACCTCGTTCTGATCCCACGGATCCCGATCAATCCTCTTCGGAAGACCACGCATGAAGACTTCGCTCGTGCTCGCCCTCGCCGCGACCCTCGCGGCCACCGTATCGCTGCCGCGCGACGCCGCGGCCGAAACCCTCACGCCGGTGCGCGAACACGTCACGCCGGCCGTACGCAAGGACGTCGTCGCCGCGATCGACGCATGGCGCGAGGCCGTCGTGCGCCAGGACCGCGCCGCGCTCGAACGCGCCTACCACGACGACCTCAGCTACGGCCACACCGATGGTGGCGTGCTCACCAAGCAGCAGCAGATCGACCGCACGATATCGCCCGACCGCGACTTCACCGCGGTCGACGTGACCGACCTCGCGGTGCGCGCCTACGGCGACGTCGCCTATGTAACCGGTACGTACACGTTCCACGTCAAGCCGAAGGGCGAGGCCGTGCGCCTCGCCGTGCTGCCGGGGCTCGACGTGTGGACGAAGGGTCCGCAAGGCTGGCAGCTCGTCGCGCGCCAGCTCACGCGCAAGCCGCAATGAGGGCCGCGATCATGACCATGCCATCCTCGCGCATTCCGTCGTTCCGTCGCACGCTGCTCGCCGCGACACTCGTGTTCGCCTCGTCGATCGGCCACGCCGCCGACGCGGCACCGGACCTGCAGGCGCGTGCCGACGCGCTGCAGAAGCGCATCACGAGCCTCGACAACCACCTCGACATCCCGTTCGATTTCGACAGCGGCGACCTCGACGCGACGCGCGACGGCGCCTCGCAGTTCGATCTCGCCAAGGCCGCGCGCGCACCGCTCAAGGGTGCGGTCGTCGCGATCTTCGTGCCGCAGGCCGCACGCACGCCCGACGGCGTGCGCGAGACCAACGAGAAGGCGCAGCGCAAGCTCGCGATCCTGCAGGGCATCGCGTCGGCGCATCCCGACAAGGCCGCGATCGCAGGCTCGCCCGACGAGCTCGAGCGCATCGAGGCGTCGGGTCGCTTCGCGATCGTGCCGGCGATCCTCAACGCGCAGTTCATCGGCAAGGATCTCGCCCAGCTCGACGCCTGGCACGCGAAGGGCGTACGCATCGTCGGATTCACCCACAACGGCAACAACGACCTCGCCGACTCGTCGCGCCCGAACCTGCTGCGCGGCGATCGCCTTGGTGAGCACGGTGGCCTGTCGCCGCTCGGCAAGCAGGCCGTCGCGCGCCTCAACGACCTCGGTGTGGTCATCGACGTCTCGCAGCTCTCGGCCGCCGCGCTTGCGCAGGTGCTCGCGACGACGCGCGCACCGGTGGTCGCGACGCATTCCAATGCACGCGCGATCATCGACCACCCGCGCAACCTCGACGACGCGCAGCTGCTCGCGATCCAACGCAACGGCGGCGTGGTCGCGGTCAACGCGTACAGCTCGTGGGTGCGCCCGCTGCCGAAGGAGGCGATCGACAAGCTCAATACGATCCGTCGCGAGCACGGCGTGCCCGAGGAACCCGGCATCGCCGGCGTGCAGCCGCTGACGGAGAAGGGCGTCAAGGTGCTCACCGCCGAGCAGTTCGATCGCTACAGCAAGGCGTTCCACGCGGTCACGGGTGCCGCGGCCTACCGCGCGACGCTCGGCGAGTACGTCGACCAGATCGACTACGTGGTCGGCAAGATCGGCGTCGATCACGTCGGCATCTCGTCGGACTTCAACCACGGTGGCGGCGTGACCGGCTGGAACGATGTCGGCGAATCGGCGCACGTGACCGCCGAACTGCTCAAGCGCGGCTACAGCGAGGCCGACATCGCCAAGCTGTGGGGCGGCAACTTCCTGCGCGTCTGGGCGAAGGTGCAGTCGCTCGCGAAACCCGCCCCGTGAGCGCGACGTCGCTCGATCGCCGCCGCGCCCTCGGCCTGCTCGGCACGTCGCTGCTCGCGGCGGGCTGGGGCCGCCACGTGCTCGCGGCGCGACCGTCGCGCAAGGTCGTCGTGGTCGGCGCCGGCATCCTCGGTGCCGCGATCGGCTACGAACTCGCGCGCCGCGGCGCCGAGGTGACGATCCTCGAGAAAGCGAAGCCGGCCGCGGGCACGACCGGCGATTCGTTCGCCTACCTCAACGCCTCGACCAAGTCGTCGTCGAAGCCGTACTTCGACCTCAACGCGTTCGGCCTCGCCGGCTGGCGACGCTGGCAGCACGAGGCCGGTGCCGAGCTGCCGCTGCAATGGGGCGGCGCGGCCTACTGGCGCGACGACGAGGAAGCCTCGGCGAAACTGCAGTCGACCCTGCGCATCGTGCAGGGCTGGGGCTACGGCGGCGAGCGCATCGATGCCGACGACCTGCGCCGCCTCGCGCCGAAGGTCGTGCCCGGCAAACTCGTCTCGGGCGCGTTCTACGATGAGGAAGGCGCGGTCGATCCGGTCGGCGCAGTCGACGCGCTGCTCGATCGCGCCAGGTACCTCGGTGCGGTCGTGCGCCATCCCGTCGACGTTACGGGCTTCCTCGTCGACGGCGGCCGCGTGCGCGGCGTGCGCACGCGCGACGGCGATGTCTCCGCCGATGCCGTCGTGCTCGCCGCGGGACTCGGCAGCCAGGCGCTCGCGCAGTCGCTCGATGTCGCGCTTCCGCTGACGGCATCGCAGGGCGTTCTCGTGCACACCGCGCCGCAGCCGCGCCTGCTCGATGTCGTCGTGTTCTCGCCGGGCAGCACGATCCGCCAGACCCGCGATGGCCGCATCGTCAGCAGCAGCGGCCACGAGGGCTCCGCCAGCGCCGGCACGCCGGAAGAGCAGGGCCGCCGCATCCTCGGCGCGGCCGCGCGCGTGCTGCCGCAGGTCGCCGATGCACGCATCGAGCGCGTGAGCTTCGGCCAGCGCGTGCTGCCGTCCGACACCTTCCCGGTCCTCGGCTTCGCGCCGAAGGTCGCGCAGCTCTACGTCGCCGTGACCCATAGCGGCATCACGCTCGCTCCCGCGATCGGCCGTTTCGCCGCGCAGGAGATTCTCGACGGCATCGCGATCGAGGCGCTCGCTCCGTTCCGGCCGGGGCGGTTTCTTCGACTCCAAGTCCCTTGACTTCAGCGTCTGGGCTTGGAGGGCATGAGCGAGTCCCGGGCCGTTGGGGAAAGCCAACCGATTCGGAAGCATATTGTCGCAGCGGCGGACAAGCGGCGACGATAAAAGTCCGTGAGATCGCGATTGCCTACGTGCATGTCGTATGCGATCAGATACTCGGCGATCTCTTCGACAAGATCGCTGGCAGGACGAAAATCGCGCATGTGATCAATGGGGTAATTCTCTGATCTGGATCTCTTCTCCCAGAAGGTATTGACCTCGTCCCTCGCGTCGGCGTCTCTCCAGAAGCTCCTGAAGCTGATGCTCCATAGTCGTCCTTCCTGGAAATGCAGGACGCGGCCATGGAAGTCCTGGTCGTTGAGCCGTTCCCAATCGAGGTACGCTGCTTCGATTCTGCGCTGCAGGTCCGCTCGCTTGCCTTCGTCCATGAAGGCGGCGAGTTGTCGCTTCGCCACTCCCAGGGTGTAGGTGATCATGATCAGAGTGGCGAATCCCAGTATCGGATTGAGGACGCCGCCGAAATAGTCACCGACCTGCCCGAGTGCTTCGGTCCCTCGAATGGGTGATTTCCCTGCATAGGCTTCGAACGCTGCAGCCACAACGATGGCGAGGGCGATAACACCGAATACAAGTAACATACCTTCGAACCCATCTAAGGCGTCCAGTATCTTCTGTGTCCGAGGGCTATAGCGTTTTGGCACGGCGGAACTCCGGATGACGGGTGCCGATGCCATGTTACAGGTTCCAGAATTCGCGCTTGGAAGCGGGCAGGTTACTGGCGATGGTCCGCTCGGCCCGGCTGCAGAAGCGCATCCGGTAGTGGACGACGTACCGATGGCGGATCAGAGAGGTGATTGGCTCGAAAAACGAAGAAGCCCCGCACAAGGCGGGGCTTCGTCGGGGAATGCATGGTGCCGAAGGTGGGACTCGAACCCACACTCTGTTGCCAGAAACGGATTTTGAGTCCGTCGCGTCTACCATTCCACCACTTCGGCACGGGGCGCGGAGTATACGCGACTCCGACCGCGCGGGCTCAGTGCGTGCGGTCGAGCGAGAGCTGGCGCTGGTCGCGGCCGTACCAGTTGTCGCCGACCGGCTTGAACACCGAGCACGAGGTCATCGAGCCGCGGTAGATGTGCAGCGACACGGCGACGCCGTCGTCGCTCGGGTTGCGGATCGTGTGGTACTCGTGCGGCGGGATCAGGCTGCCGGCCGAGCCGGGGCCGGCCAGCGTGGTGCCGCGCGGCTCGAAGCGGTAGCGGCCTTCGGCCTGCTCGACGAGCTCGTACGGGGTGACCTCGATCTGGCCGTGCCAGACGCCTTCGACGCACCACATGCCGGCGTGGTCGTGGATCGCGGTGCCCTGGCCGGGGCCCCAGGTCATCGCGATGACGCTGTAGCCGAATTCGTCGCTGCGGTAGATCTCGCGGCGCGCGTAGTGGTCGTCGACCGCCTCGTAGACGCAGCCCGGCAGGCGCACGTTGTCGTCGCGGATGAGACGGCACAGGCTGTTGCGCAGGGCGTCGGTGATCGCGGTGGCGCAGTCGTTGCGCACGGCGGCGTCGAGCGTGTCGACGAAGTGGCGCGAACCGGGGAAATCGAGTGCGAGCATGCGGCGGGGTCCTCGCGGAATCGGGTGCCGGCGCGGGGCCGGAAGGTGGCCCGATTCTACAGCGACCCCAGGAACCGCGCGATCGCGGCACCGAAGCGCTCGAGGTCGACGAGGAACGCGTCGTGGCCTTGCGGGCTGTCCAGCGCGACGAAATCGACCGTCGTGCCGCCCGCGGCAAGGCCGTCGGCGATCTCCTGCTGCTGCGACAGCGGAAACAGGATGTCGGTCTCCACGCCGATCACGAGCGCACGTTCGACGCCGAGCGCGGCCAGTGCCGTGCGCGCGTCGCCGCCGCCGTGTTCGGCGATGTCGAACCAGTCGCTCGCGCGCGAGAGGTACAGGTAGCTGTTCGGATCGAAGCTGCGCACGAAACGGCGCGCGTGGCCTTGCAGGTAGGACTCGATCTCGAACTCGGCGCCGAACGGATCGTCCTCGCGGCGCTCGGCGTCGAGGCGGATGCGCGCGAAGCGGCCGACCCACTCCATCGCCGAGCGGTAGGTGATCACGCCGAGCTTGCGCGCGATGCTCATGCCGGCTTCGGGGTAGCGCTCGTCGTCGTAGCGGCCTTCGTCCCACTGCGGGTCGAGGCGGATCGCCTCGCGCTGCAGCGAGCGGATCGCGATCGCGAACGGCTGCGCCTGCGGCGCGGTCGAGATGCTGATGTGCGTACGCGCGCAGCCGTGGTGCTGGGCGAGATGGGCGAGCGCGGTCATGCCGCCCATCGAGTTGCCGAGCAGGCAGGCGAGGCGCGCGATGCCGAGCGCGCGAACGAGATCCTGCGCCGCGTTGGCGGCGTCCTCGAGCGTGAGGTCGGGGAAGTCGAGGCGGTAGGTCTCGCCGGTCGCCGGGTTGATCGAGGCTGCGCCGGTCGAGCCCTTGCAACTGCCGAGCGTGTTGACGCAGACGACGAACCAGCGGTCGGTGTCGATCGCGCGGCCCGGCCCGATCATGCCTTCCCACCAGCCCGGCGACGGATCCCCGGCGTTCGAGGCCGCGTGCGCGCCCGGCGACAGGCCCGTGTGGATCAGGATCGCGTTGTCGCGTGCGGCCGAAAGTTCGCCCCAGGTTTCGTAGGCGAGGCGCGCGTCGACGAGCGCGCCGCCGCGCTTCATCGGGAACGGTGACGGCAGCGCGTGCCAGCGCCGGGCATCGGCGACCGCGTCGGTCATGGCACGCGGCTGTCGATGGCGAGGTCGATCGGCTCGCGGCGCGTCACGTCGATCGGTGTCGACAGCACCTGCAGGTCGCCGCTCTGCGCCATCGCGTTGCCGCTGCGCGAGATGCGCGCGCCGACGATCACCTGCGGGAACATCGACAGCTTCATCGACGGCATCATGCCCATCGTGTCGTCGAGCGTGACCGTGAGCGGCAGCGCGCTGGCCGGGCCGCGATGGATCGCGAGCGGCATCGGTGGGCCATTGGCGGCGCGCGCGAAGATGTACAGCGTGCCGTCGGCAGGCACCTCGGCGGCGAGCTTGGGATCGAGCGTGACGCGCACGGTCAGGCGTGGGCCATCGCCGGCGGCAGGCGCCGCGGTGTCGTTCGCGGGTGCAGCCGGCGGGTTCGACGCCGCGACGGGCGGTGCGGCGGCAGGAGCAGCGTCGCCGAGGCCACCGAGGCGCTGCGCTTCGGCGATCTGCGCGCGCACGCTCTGCGCGATGTCGGACTCGGGCGGCAGGTTGGGCAGCAGGCGGTTCCAGGCATCGACCGCGGCGGCGTACTGGCCGGCCTGGTAATCGCTGATGCCGATCAGCCACAGCGCGCGCTGGTGGCCCGGGTCGGCGGCGAGCACCTTCTCGAGGATCTCGCGTGCCTCGCCGACGAGGCGACGACCCTCGTTGGAAAGGCCGACGGCCTGCGCGTACTCGACCTGCAGGTCGGCGCTGTCGGGGGCGAGCTCGACCGCGCGCTTGAGCGCGTCGCGCGACTCGGGGAAGCGCCCCATCGACTGGTAGGCGCGGCCGAGCAGGGCCCAGCCGTCGGGATTGTTCGGTTCCTCGCGCAGCTTTTTCTCGAGGCCTTCGACGGCTTGCGTCATGTCGACGCCGTGCTCGGCCCCACCGGCGCCCGCAGCCGCGGCGCGCGCGGCGATGCGCGCGGGATCGAGCGCGTCGGGCTCGCCGTAGGCGCGGTAGAGCAGGATCGCCGCGATCGGCAAGGTCACGGCGAGCACCAGCGCGGTCGTCACCGCGGCACGCGTGCGCACGGGGCCGGCCTCGGCGGCGGCCGGTGTCGTCGCCGCCAGCGTGGCACGCTTGCGCGCGTACTCGTCGGCATCGATGACGCCGGTCGCGAGCGCTTCGTCGAGCGCCTTGAGGCGGCGCGTGTCGGGCGTCGCTGCGGCGGCGCGACGGCCGCGCATGAGTGGCACGAGCGGGAACGCGAGCGCGGCGACGAGCATCGCCACGGCCCAGATGGCGAACGTCGTCATGTCCAGTCGTCCCCGGCAGGATCAGGTGTGGTGGTGGTCGGGGCGCCGGTGCGCGCCACGGCGGCGCGCCTGCGCACGATCGTCGCGACCGCGATGCCGCCGATCACGAGCACGATGAACGGCCCGACCCACAGCAGCAGCGTGCCGCCGCGCATGGGCGGGTTGTAGAGCACGAAGTCGCTGTAGCGGTCGGTCAGGTAGCGCTTGATCTCGGCGTCGGTCTTGCCCTGGCGCATCTGCTCGAACACTTCGGCGCGCAGGTCCTTGGCGAGGTCGGCGCTGGAGTCGGCGAGGCTCTCGTTCTGGCACACGAGGCAGCGCAGCTGGCGCGCGAGGTTCTGGAAGCGCTGCTCCTCGGCGCGGTCCTTGAACGGCAGCACGTCGATCGCCGCCGCAGGCAGCGCGATCGACAGCGCGAGCACGGCGGCGAGCAGCCGCGGTGCGCGCGGGAAGAACATCGTCATGGCGTCCCCTTGGCCATCTCGGCGAGCCGAGGCTTGATCTCGGTGGCGAGCACGATCGGCGTGATCGCGCCGATGCGCTTGTAGCGCACCACGCCTTGCGCGTCGACGAGGAAGGTCTCGGGCGCGCCGTAGACGCCGAAGTCGATCGCGACGCGGCCGTCGCGGTCGGCGACGATCGTGGTGTAGGGATCGCCGAAGCGCGCGAGCCAGCGCTTCGCGTCGTCGGGCTCGTCCTTGTAGTTGAAGCCGACGAGCGGGATGCCGAGCTTCTTCGCCTCGGCCATGAGCAGCGGATGCTCGTCGAGGCAGGCGAAGCACCAGCTCGCGAACACGTTGAGCAGGTAGGGCTTGCCGCGCAGGTCGGCGGCACCGAACGTGCGTTCGGGGTCGGCGAGCAATGGCAGCGCGAACGCGGGCGCAGGCTTGCCGATCAGCGGCGACGGCACCTCGCTCATGCGGTTCTCGCGCATCCACGAGATGCCGAAGCCGAGCAGCGCGACGAGCAGCAGGAAGCCCGCGAGCGGCACGAGGCGCGCATTCATGCGTGCGCTCCGGCCGGCTGTGTCGTCGTGGCGAGTGTGGCGTCCGGTGCGGACTGAGGCTCGCTCGCGCCCGAACGCACGACGCGGAAGCGCCGGTCGGCCGCGGCGACGAAGCCGCCGAGCATCATGATCAGCGCGCCGAGCCAGATCCAGCGCACGAACGGCTTGTGGTAGATGCGCACCGACCACGCGCCGGCGTCGCCGAGCGGTTCGCCGAGCGCGACGTAGAGGTCGCGCGTGAAGCCGGGGTCGATCGACGACTCGGTCTGGATCTGCGTGTTCTCGCCGTACTGGCGCTTCTGCGGATGCAGCACGGCGACGGTCGCCTCGTCGCGCAGGATCGTGATCGTGCCCTGGTCGGCCTTGAAGTTGGGACCTTCGGTGTGCGCGACGCCGTCGAAGCGGAACGTGTAGGGGCCGAGCACCGCAGTTTCACCGATGTCGAGCCGCAGGTCCTTTTCGACGCTGGTCGCCTCGGTCACGAGCACGCCGGCGAGGAACACGCCGACGCCGAAGTGGGCGAGGATCATGCCGAGCATCTCGGGCGTGAAGCGGCGCCCGGCTGGCGCGAGGCGCCAGCGGCGTGCCGCGTAGAGCAGGATGCCGAGGCCGACCCAGATCGCGCCGGCGACGCCGATGACGCCCTTGAGCGGCAGCGAACCCGCGACGAGCCAGGCCGCGAGCGCGGCGACCATGGCGAGGATCAGCGCGGGCCGCAACGCGCGCAGCGCGGCACCCGCGTCGCCGCGTCGCCAGTTCACGAACGGACCGAACGGCAGCAGCAGCGCGACCGGCGCCATCAGCAGCACGAACATGAAGCCGAAGTACGGCGGGCCGACCGAGATGCGGCCGAGGTTGAGCGCCTCGCCGAGCAGCGGGTAGAGCGTGCCGAGCAGCACCATCGCCGCGGCGCACGTGAAGAGCAGGTTGTTGATGAGCAGCAGCGTCTCGCGCGAGACGGTCTCGAATGGCTCGCCGCCTGCGACCTTCGGCGCGCGCAGCGCGTAGACGAGCAGCGAACCGCCGACCGTCGCGGTCAGGAACGACAGGATGAACAGGCCGCGCTCGGGATCGCTCGCGAACGAGTGCACCGAAGTCAGCACGCCCGAGCGCACGAGGAACGCGCCGAGCAGCGACAGCGAGAACGTCGAGATCGCGAGCAGCAGCGTCCACGCGCGGAAGCTGCCGCGCTTCTCGGTGACGGCTTGCGAGTGGATCAGCGCGGTGCCGACCAGCCACGGCATGAACGAGGCGTTCTCGACCGGATCCCAGAACCACCAGCCGCCCCAGCCGAGCTCGTAGTACGCCCACCAGCTGCCGAGCGCGATGCCGAGCGTGAGGAAGCCCCAGGCCACGTTGGTCCACGGCCGCGACCAGCGCACCCACTGCACGTCGAGGCGGCCACCGAGCAGCGCGGCGATCGCGAACGCGAACGCGACCGAGAAGCCCACGTAGCCGAGGTAGAGCATCGGCGGATGCACGATGAGGCCGAAGTCCTGCAGCACCGGGTTGAGGTCGCGGCCGTCGGCGAGCGCGGGCAGGTGGCGTTCGAACGGACTCGACGTGAGCACGGCGAACAGCAGGAAGCCGACGCTGACGAAGCCGAGCACGCCGAGCACGCGCGCCATGAAGTCCTCGGGCAGGCGCCGGCTGAACACCGCGACCAGCACGGTCCACAGTGCCAGCATCAGGATCCACAGCACCAGCGAGCCTTCGTGCGCGCCCCACACCGCCGAGAAGCGGTAGTACCAGGGCAGCGCGAGGTTCGAGTTCTGCGCGACGTAGGCGACCGAGAAGTCCTGCACCATGAACGCGTGGGTGAGGATGCCGAACGCGATCGCGAGGAACACGAACTGGCCGATCGCGGCGGGGCGGCCGACCGCCATGAGCGCGCGGTTGCCGATCTGCACGCCGACGAGCGGGGCGACGAACTGCACGATCGACAGCAGCAGCGCGAGGATGAGGGCGAATTGACCGAGTTCGGGAAGCATGGCGCTGGCTGTGCCTTCGGGTGGATGCGGTCGCGCGCGGCGACGGGCGGGATCAGTACGCGGACGGCTTGGCCGTGTCCTCGGGCACGTTGTGCTTCTGGTGCGCCTTGCCCATCGCCTCGGCGACGTCGCGCGGGATGTAGTTCTCGTCGTGCTTGGCGAGCACCTCGGTGGCGACGAAGCGATCGCCCTGCATCGAGCCCGTCGCGATCACCGACTGCTTCTCGCTGCTCGCGCTGCTGCTCGAGCTCGGCGCGCGCCGCGGAATCGTCGCGCTGCGCGATGCCCGGGTGCGGCGCGGACTCGTGCTCACCGGTGCGGCCGCGTACCTCGCCATGGTCGGTCTCGTCACCCTGCAGGCCCTGCGCGGCCAGTCGATCGTCGCCCCGGATGCCCTCACCCTGTGGCTCGGCGCCGCCATCGCCGCGGCATCCCTCGCCGCCGCGCTCGCGGTCGTCGCCGCGGGAGTGCGGCGACGACGCACGGAGCCGAGCGCTGCTGAGGGGGCGAGGGCGAGCGTCTAGTCGAGCTCGAGCGACTCGCCGGCGACGAGCGGCACGAAGGTGCCGCCGTGCTGCTCGGTGACGTGCGCGATGCGCGCGTTCGCCATGGCGTTGCCCGCCTCGGAGTTGACGCGCTCGTGGGTCGGGAAGGCCCGAGCGGGGCGCACCGCGTCGACGTAGTCCATCACGTCACCGATCTTCAGCCAGGGCGCACTGGCCGGCACGGCGAGCACCGGTACCGGACCATCGGGAACGGCGAACGAGTCGCCGGGGTAGTAGAGCGTCTCGTTGACGAAGACGCCCACATTGTCGATGACCGGGATCGTGCGGTGGATCAGAGCGTGGCGGCCCCCCGAGAATGCGAGCGTGAAGGGCCCCGCGGTGACGCGGTCGCCGGCGTCGACGACGTGCCACGGCCGGTCGGGGTGGGCGGCGGCGACGCCGGCGGGGGCGAGCAGCGCGACCTCCCGGTCGGGGTCCGCCTCCCGGGCCGCGGCGAGCAGCCGGTCGAGATGCTCGGGGGTCACGTGGTCGGCGTGCTCGTGGGTCACGACGATGGCGACGAGGTTCTCGACGACGAAGGGTGCGGTGAAGCTGCCCGGGTCGATCACGAGGGTGCTGCCGTCGTGCTCGACGGTCAGGCAGGCGTGCTCGCGCTTGCTGACAATCATGGGCACACTGTACTCAGAGGCCCGCGATGCGCGGCGTGCGTGGTTGTGCAAAATACCCCCGGGGGGTATAATTTCCCGCATGATCGACGACATCAAGAAGCGGGCGCTGCACCGTTCGCGCATCCTGCAGGGCCAGCTGCGCGGCATCGAGAAGATGATCGAGAACGACGAGTACTGCGTCGACATCATCACCCAGTCGCTCGCCGTGCAGAAGAGCCTGCGCAGCCTCAACAAGCTCCTCGTCGAGAACCACCTGCGCACCCACGTCAGCGACATGTTCGAGGCCGGTGGCGACGAGCGCGAGAAGGCCATGGCCGAGCTGCTCGCCGTCTACGAGCTGCAGCAGAACCGCGGCAGCTGAGCACCACCCGCCTCGGTCGGCGGCGGCGCGCCCCGCGCGCCATAATCGGCCCATGACATCGTCGTCGAAGCGCATCGTCGTGGCCATCAACCCCAACGCCTCGTTCGGGCGCGGTCGGGAGGTCGGACCCGCGGTCGTGACCACACTGCGCGCCCTCGGCCACGAGGTGACGAGCCTCATCGAGCCCGACTTCGCGCAGCTGCTCGACGCGGCCCGATCCGCGGTGCGCGAGAAGCCCGATGCCCTCGTCGTGGTCGGCGGCGACGGCATGGTCAACCTGGGGGTGCGCGCTCTGGACGGCTCACGCGTGCCCCTCGGCCTCGTGCCGAGCGGCACCGGCAACGACATGGCACGCGGGCTGGGCATCCCCGTCGGTGACACCGAGGCGGCGATCGAGCACCTGGTCGCGGCACTCGCCAAGCCCCCGCGGGTCATCGACGCCGGCCGCATCGGATTCGCCGACGGCGGGTCGAGGTTCGCGTGCATCCTCTCCGCCGGATTCGATGCTCTCGTCAACGAGCGCGCCAACCGCATGACGCGCCCGCGCGGGCGCAGCCGGTACACCATCGCTCTGCTGATCGAGCTCGCCAAGCTGCGCCCGATCAGCTACACCCTCACCCTCGACGGTGTCGTGCACCACGAGCGCGCATTGCTCGTCGCGGTCGCCAACAACCTCTCGTTCGGCGGCGGCATGAAGGTCGCCCCCGACGCCCAGCTCGACGACGGGCTCTTCGACGTCGTGCTCGTGCGTCCGCTCGGACGCCTCGCGTTCCTGCGCATCTACCCGCGCGTCTTCGCCGGCACCCACGTCACCGACCCCCGCGTCGTCGTGCACCGCGCGGCCGCGGTGCGCATCGAGGCCGAGGGGGTCGTCGCCTACGCCGACGGCGAGCGCATCGCGCCCCTGCCGGTCGACATCGCGATGGATGCGGGGGGTCTGCACGTTGTCGCCTGACCGCTGCACGGTCACGAGTCGGCCGGTTTTGTGGGGCTGTGCCCGCTGTGGCATACTCGTGTGGTTGCCAACGCGGCCCCATCGTATAGCGGCCTAGTACGCCGCCCTCTCACGGCGGTAACGCGGGTTCGAATCCCGCTGGGGTCACGCAACGAGACCGCCCGGAATGCTCTGGGCGGTCTTCTGCGTTACGGCCATTTCTCCGCCGCTACGCTGGTCGAATGACCCGGTTGCGCATCCTCACCACCGCCGTTCTCGCCCTGACGCTCGTCATCGGCACCAGCGGGTGCGCGCAGCTCGCCGAGGTTCTCAACCCCTCGACGGGCGAGGAGCTCATCGGCACCACCTGGTCGGGCACCGACAGCGACGGCGACGACTGGGGCTTCGAGTTCCAGCGCGGAGGCGGGGTCGCCCTCACGTTCAACGGCGACGAATTCGACGACGACAGCGATGTCTGGCGTGTCGAGGAGGGGGCGATCTCGATCGGCATCGCGTTCGAGACGGGCGTCGCCACCCTCACCGGTCCGTACACCCGCGACACCACGGTCATCGAGCTGCAGGGCGAGCAGGGCGATGTCACCTGGACCCTCACCATCGAGAAGGACTAACAACCGACCCTCGATCGCGCTCGGCGGGGAGTAGACTGCACCGCGCGAAGGGGAGTATCCCGATCTCGCCGCCCCCGTCATCACGGTCAGCATCGATGCTGACCCGGGAGCGGCGCCGCCACCGGCGGGGGAGAGACTTTCGACCGTTGTCGTACCCCATCGAGAGGCTCCCGTGAGCGACGTTGTCATCCCCTTCTGGTTCGAGGCCACTGCCCTGGTCGTGCTGCTGCTGATCATGGCCGCCGACCTCGTCCACATCGTGCGCAATCCGCACGTGCCCACACCGAAGGAGTCGGGGCTCTGGACGGCGTTCTACGTCGGGCTGGCCCTCTTCTTCGGGTTCCTGCTGTTCCTCGTGGCCGGGCCGACGGCGGGGGGCGAATTCATCGCGGGGTTCGTCACCGAGAAGAGCCTCTCGGTCGACAACCTGTTCGTGTTCGTGCTGATCATGAGCCAGTTCCGGGTGCCGCGCATTCTGCAGCAGCGGGTGCTCATGATCGGCATCATCCTCGCCCTGATCTTCCGGGGCGTCTTCATCCTGCTCGGCGCCGCGCTGATCGAGAACTTCAGCTGGATCTTCTACATCTTCGGCGCCTTCCTGCTCATCACCGCCGCCCAGCAGGCCTTCAGCGGGCGTGAGGACGACGAGCAGCGCGAGAGCCGCCTGATCGCCTTCCTGCGTCGCCGCATCGCGATCAGCGAGAACTACGACGGCATGAAGCTGCGCACGCAGATCGACGGACGCACCCTGTTCACGCCGCTGCTGATCGTGCTGATCGCCATCGGCACCACCGACCTCATCTTCGCGATCGACTCGATCCCGGCGATCTTCGGCATCACCCAGAACCCGTTCATCGTGTTCACCGCGAACCTGCTCGCCCTGATGGGGCTCCGTCAGCTCTACTTCCTGCTCGGCCACCTCGTCGACAAGCTCGAGTACCTGAAGTACGGCATCGCGTTCATCCTCGGCTTCATCGGCGTCAAGCTCGTGTTCCACGCCATGCACGAGAACGAGCTGCCGTTCATCAACGGTGGCGAGCACATCGAGTGGGCGCCCGACATCGACACGGGCACCTCGCTGCTGGTCATCCTCGCCGCGATGACGATCGCCGTCGTCGCGAGCCTCATCAAGCTGCGCCGGGAGGACCGCTACCTGCCCACCGCGCTCGTCGGCCCCGGTTCGGGCGACGACGACGAGACGGATGCGGAGCCGGTGCCCACCGCGACGGCCGCTGCTCCGACCGCGCCGGCCGACGCCGCCAGCACTGCCGAGCGCCCCGACAGCGACCGATCGTGATCCCGCACCCGACCGAGGAGCAGTTCCTCGCCGGGCGCACGTCCGGCGACGAGAACCGCGAGTGGGTCGACAGCGTCGAGCATGAGTTCGAGCGGGCTTTCGGCCTGCTCAACGGCATGCGCTTCGGCGTCTCCGTGTTCGGCTCGGCCCGCACCGCTCCGGAGCATCCCTGGTACGCCCTCGGTGTCGAGGTCGGGCGGCGCATCGCCGAGGCCGGGTTCCCCGTGATCACCGGGGGAGGGCCGGGGCTCATGCAGGCCGCGAACCGCGGTGCCGCATCCGTCGGCGGGCGCTCGATCGGCCTGACCATCGAGCTGCCGCGGGAGGAGGAGCCGAACCCCTACGCCGACACGGTCGTGCCGTTCGAGCACTTCTTCGTGCGCAAGACGGTGTTCGTGCGCTACTCGTGCGCGTTCGTCGCCCTCCCCGGCGGGTTCGGCACGCTCGACGAGCTGTTCGAGGCGCTCACGCTCATCCAGACCGGCAAGCTCCACGACTTCCCTGTGATCCTCGTGGGCACCGCGTTCTGGGGGCCCGTGGTCGAGTGGCTGCGCTCGACGCTCGCCGCGGTCGGCACCATCTCGCCGGGAGACCTCGACCTGATCACCCTCACCGACGACCTGGACGAGATGATCGCGGTGATCCGCTCGTGCGTCGAGTGCCACACGCCGCCGCCGGGGTCGACCACGCCCCGGTGATAGCCTGAACCCCATGCAGCGCGAGCGGCTCGACCTCCTTCGTCGCCGCGGCGAGTCCTGATCACCCCAGGTCGCATCCTCGCCGCGGAGTCCCGACGCGGCCGCTCCGACGTGAACGTACGAAGGGTGATTTCCCCATGACAGCGCCAGACACCAGCACCTCGACCCCCCGCCCGCGTACCCTCGCCGAGAAGGTCTGGGATGCCCACGTGGTCAGCAAGGGCCAGAACGGCGAGCCCGACCTCATCTACATCGACCTGCACCTGGTGCACGAGGTGACGAGCCCGCAGGCCTTCGATGGTCTGCGGATAGCCGGCCGGCCGGTTCGCCGGCCCGACCTCACCATCGCCACGGAGGACCACAACACCCCGACGCTCGCGATCGACAAGCCGATCGCCGAACCGACCAGCCGCAAGCAGATCGAGACGCTGCGGGCGAACTGCGCCGAGTTCGGCATCCGCCTGCACTCGCTCGGTGACATCGAGCAGGGCATCGTGCACGTCGTCGGTCCGCAGCTCGGCCTGACCATGCCCGGCATCACGGTCGTCTGCGGCGACTCGCACACCAGCACGCACGGCGCCTTCGGGGCGATGGCGTTCGGCATCGGCACGAGCGAGGTCGAGCACGTGCTCGCCACGCAGACCCTGCCGCTGAAGCCGTTCAAGACGATGGCGATCACCGTCGAGGGCGAGCTGAAGCCGGGCGTGACCGCGAAGGACATCATCCTCGCCGTCATCGCCAAGATCGGAACCGGCGGCGGGCAGGGTTATGTGCTCGAGTACCGTGGCTCGGCCATCCGATCGCTCTCGATGGACGGTCGCATGACGATCTGCAACATGTCGATCGAGGCGGGGGCGCGGGCCGGCATGGTCGCGCCCGACGAGACCACCTTCGCCTACCTGAAGGGCCGCCCACACGCGCCGCAGGGCGCCGACTGGGATGCCGCCGTCGAGTACTGGCGCACGCTGGTGACCGACGACGACGCCGTCTTCGACGCCGAGGTGTTCCTCGACGCGAACGAGCTCGAGCCCTTCGTCACCTGGGGCACCAACCCCGGCCAGGGCGTCTCGCTGAACGAGACGGTTCCCGACCCAGCGACGATCCTCGACCCGAACGAGCGGGCCGCCGCCGAGCGCGCGCTCGAGTACATGGCGCTCGAACCGGGCACCCCGATGAAGGCGATCCCGGTCGACGTGGTGTTCATGGGTTCGTGCACGAACAGCCGACTCGACGACCTGCGCGCGTTCGCCTCGATCATCAAGGGCAAGAAGAAGGCGGAGGGTGTCGACGTCATCGTCGTGCCCGGCTCGGCCCGCGTGCGGCTCGAGGCGGAAGCGGAGGGCATCGACAAGGTCGTCGAGGAGTTCGGCGGCGAATGGCGCTTCGCCGGCTGCTCGATGTGCCTGGGGATGAACCCCGACCAACTGCAGCCAGGCCAGCGCAGCGCCTCGACGAGCAACCGCAACTTCGAGGGCCGGCAGGGCAAGGGCGGGCGCACCCACCTCGTCAGCCCGTTGGTGGCGGCATCCACCGCGGTGCGCGGCACGCTCTCGAGCGTCGCCGATCTTGTCGCCGACGGCCACGAGGTGGATGCCCGCTACGTGTCGATCGAAGGGGCCACGGTCTAGCCATGGAGAAGGTCAGCACGATCACGGGCGTCGCGGTGCCGTTCCGCCGCAGCAACGTCGACACCGACCAGATCATCCCGGCGGTCTACCTCAAGCGGGTGACGAAGACCGGGTACGACGACGCGCTGTTCTCGGCCTGGCGGCAAGATCCGGAGTTCATCCTCAATCAGCCGGCCTACGCGAACCCGCGCATTCTGATCGCCGGGCCCGACTTCGGTACCGGGTCGAGCCGCGAGCACGCGGTCTGGGCCCTGCGCGACTTCGGCTTCCAGGCCGTGATCAGCCCGAAGTTCGCCGACATCTTCCGCGGCAATGCCGGCAAGCAGGGGCTGCTCACCGGCGTCGTCGACGAGGCCACCGTCGAGCGCCTCTGGGCCGAGCTCGAGGCGAACCCCGGCATGGAGGCGAGCGTCGACCTCGAGGCGCGTACCGTCACCGTCGGGAATGTCTCGGTGCCGTTCGAGATTGACGACTACACGCGCTGGCGCCTGCTCGAGGGCCTCGACGACATCGGCCTGACCCTGCGCGACGAGCAGGCGATCACCGACTTCGAGACGCGCCGCGAGCCGTGGCGCCCCACCACCCTTCCCGTCCGCTGACGGGCGAGACCGACACCACCACCTGAGGTCACCCCATGAATTCACTCACCAAGGACTCGCAAAAGGCCGCCGCCCGCGTGGGCCTCGCCTCCGACACGATCGTCATCCGCGGCGGCAAGCCGCTGCGCGGCCGCATCGAGGTGCGGGGCGCGAAGAACCTCGTGACGAAAGCGATGGTCGCCTCGCTGCTCGCCGACACCCCGAGCATCCTCAAGGGCGTGCCCGAGATCAGCGACGTCCACGTCGTGAGCGGCCTGCTGAAGGCTCATGGGGTCGAGATCACCACCCTCGAGCCCGGCGTGCTGAAGCTCGATCCCAGCAACGTCGTCGGCGCGCACTTCGCCGAGATCGACGCGCACGCCGGGTCGAGCCGCATCCCGATCCTGTTCTGCGGGCCGCTCCTGCACCAGCTCGGCGAGGCGTTCATCCCCGACCTCGGCGGCTGCCGCATCGGCGACCGCCCGATCGACTTCCACCTGAACGCGCTGCGCGCCTTCGGGGCGACGGTCGACAAGAAGCACGAGGGCATCCACCTGACAGCGCCGCAGAAGCTCAAGGGCGCCCTGATCGAGCTGCCCTTCCCGAGCGTCGGGGCGACCGAGCAGGTGCTGCTGACCGCCGTGCGGGCCGAGGGCACGACCGAGCTCAAGAACGCCGCGATCGAGCCCGAGATCATGGACCTCATCGCGATCCTGCAGAAGATGGGCGCCATCATCTCGGTCGAGCCCAACCGGGTCATCGTGATCGAGGGCGTCGAGAAGCTCGACGGCTACCTGCACACCGCGATCTTCGACCGCAACGAGGTGGCCAGCTGGGCGGCCGCGGCGCTCGCCACGCACGGCGACATCACCGTCGGCGGGGCGAAGCAGCAGGAGATGATGACCTTCCTCAATGTCTTCCGGAAGGTCGGCGGGGCGTTCGAGGTGCTGGAGGACGGCATCCGGTTCTGGCACCCCGGAACCCCGCTCAAGCCCGTCATGATCGCCGTCGCAGCGAGATAGCCCGAGGCCGCGCCGGCGTGGTCGAGACCGAAGGCCTCCCAGGCGACGTGTGCAACGGTGAGGTGCGCCTCGTCGCCGACGAGCTTGCGGCTCGACGCGATCGAATACAGTCGAGGCGTCTGCGCGCGCAGCGCGGCGACGAGGGCGGTGGCGTCCCAGGTCGCCGGCCACGCGCGCAGAAGATCGACGACCTGGTGCGTGTCGAGCAGCCGTGTGAACGCCTCGCGGTTCGCCGGATCGAGGAGCGCCGCGAGATCCGCATGGCCACCGCGCTCGGCGTGCGCCGCGATGAATGGACGCGCGAGCCGCGTGATTTCGCGATGCGTGACGAGCCAGTCGCGCAGCGCGTGCGACGTGCCGGCGTGCGTGACCGCTGCCTCGCCGTCGAGCTCGAGCGTGGCGAGGATCGTGTCGACGAGCGTGGTGTCGTTGCGCGGCCAGACGCCGAGCGCGTCGCCGGGTTCGTAGTGCAGGCCGGAGCCTTCGAGCGAGAGTTCGAGATGACGGATGTCGCGCGTGCCGTCGCGCGCCGTGATGCGCTGGTTGGCGAGCACGGGCGCGGCGAACGGCTGATCGCGCGAAGGCAGGGCGATCGTCGGCGCAGCCGCGGCGGGAGCGCGCAGCGGAATCACGGCCGCGCCGGTCGTGCGTGCAGCGAGCGTGTCCCTCGCGCGTTCGAGCGTCGTCGCGGCCCAGGGCTTGGCGACCGTGTCGACGTCGACATCGGCCTCGCCACGCTCGGCGAGGCGCTTGCCGCCGAGTTCGGCGAGGCGCTCGTCGAGACGACGCCCGATCGCGTTGAACTGCGGGTAGCTCGAGTCGCCGAGGCCGAGTACGGCGTAGCGCAGCGCGTCGAGCTTCGGTGCGCGCCTGCCGGTCACGTGCTCGACGAACGCACGTGCGTCATCGGGCGGATCGCCGTCGCCCTGCGTCGAGATGACGACGACGAGCGCGCGCTCGACGGCGAGTTCGCGCAGCGGGTAGCCGTCGGCACGCACGAGCCGTACGCCGAGGCCCGCGGCGGTCGCCTCGGCGGCGAGTCGCTCGGCGACACGCTTCGCGTTGCCGGTCTGGCTGCCGTAGAGCACGGTCAGGCGCTCGGGTGCCACGGTGGCTGTGGCATGGCGTTCGGCGGGGACGGACGATGCCGCCGTGCGTGTCGCGAGCGCCGCCGCGTAGCCGGACAGCCACCAGAGCGCGCCGGCGTCGAGGCCCTCGACGAGGCGTCCGAGCAGCGCCGTCCGGTCTTCCGGCAAGGGCACCTGCGGCGGAGCGGCGATGTGCGCGGACATGCGGGAGGGCCAGGGAACGGACGTCTGGGCGTCCAGAATGCGTCGATCCTGGGCGATGCCGCCGCGATCGTGAAGAAACCGTTGTGCATGCGCTTATGCGCGAGGTGGGATAAGCGCTGCGTTATGCTCGGTGCCCGCCACGGAGCCGACCACCATGACCACGACCGCGACCAGCCGCCTCGCCGTGCTCATCGATGCCGACAACGCGCAGCCCGCGATCGTCGACGGCCTGCTCGCCGAGGTCGCCAAGTACGGCGTGGCCAGCGTCAAGCGCATCTACGGCGACTGGACCGGACCGCACCTGAAGGGCTGGAAGGAAACGCTGCTGTCGCATTCGATCCAGCCGATCCAGCAGTTCCGCTACACGACCGGCAAGAACGCCACCGATTCGGCGCTCATCATCGACGCGATGGACCTGCTCTACGGCGACCGCTTCGACGGCTTCTGCATCGTCTCGAGCGACAGCGACTTCACGCGGCTGGCCATGCGCATCCGCGAATCGGGCCTGACCGTCTACGGCTTCGGCGAGAAGAAGACGCCCGAGCCGTTCGTGAAGGCCTGCGACAAGTTCATCTACACCGAGATCCTGCTGCCGCGCGCCGACGACGCGGCCGATGCGCCGAAGCCGGCACGCGAGCCCGGCAAGGACCGGCAGCTCGCGTCGCTGCTGCGCAAGGCGGTCGAAGCGGCCTCCGACGACGGCGGCTGGGCCAACCTCGGCGCGGTCGGCAGCTACATCGCCAAGCAGATGCCCGATTTCGATCCGCGCAGCTACGGCTTTCCGAAACTGCGCGAGCTCGTCGTCGCGACGAAACTGTTCGAGATCGAGGAACGCCTGATCGGCACCGGGCCGGCCAAGTCGGTCTACGCGCGCGAGCGCAAGCGGCGGCCGGGCAAGGGCTGAGCCGCGATCGTCCGCAGGTCCGCAGACCGTCTGCGGGGGCGTGTTCCTGAAATCGATACGCGCTCGGGCGCGGTCGCGGGAAGTGCCGGGGTTCGGCGTGATGCCGGGCGGATGCGTTGCCACACCTCCGACCCCTCTCCCCCAACCCCTCTCCCGCAAGGGGAGAGGGGAGTACGCACGGTTTCGACGACGCCTCGGTCGTGCGCGGTCGTCCTCGTGCAATAGACGCCGGAACGCCGGGCGGTGTGGCGTCGGGTTTTTCAGGCGTGCTCGAACGCGAGTCCCGCAGCGCGGGCCGCGTCCCACCAGGCGTCGAGGATCGTCGCGCCGAAGCAGCATGCGGTGATATCGAAGCCGTCAGCCTGCGTCGCGAACGCGTTCACCGCAACCGCCGCGGCCGCTTCGGCCGGGTAGCCGTACACGCCGCAGCTGATCGCCGGGAACGCGATCGAGCGCAGGCCGGCCTCGCGTGCGAGCGTGAACGCATGTCGATAGCAGGACGCGAGCAATCCGGCTTCGCCGTCCGTACCGCCGCGCCAGACCGGCCCGACGGTGTGGATCACGTGACGTGCCGGAAGATCGAAGCCCGGCGTCATGCGCGCCTCGCCGGTCGGACAGCGCACGCCGGGGCGGACTTCGGGCATCGCGCGGCAGGCCGCGAGCAGGCGCGGTCCGGCTGCGCGGTGGATCGCACCGTCGACGCCGCCGCCGCCGAGCAGCGTCTCGTTGGCGGCGTTGACGATCGCGTCGACGCCGAGCGTGGTGATGTCGGCCTGGATGATGCGGAGCATGCGGAGATCCGCGGCGCGACGGACGCCGCGGTTCGGCGCGTCAGCGCCCCTGTTGCTGCTTGAGCAGGTCGCGGATCTCGGTGAGCAGCTGCACGTCGGCCGGCGGCGCGGCCGGTGCGGCCTCTTCCTTGCGCACGACGCGGTTGATCACCTTGATGAGCAGGAAGATCGCGAACGCGATGATCGTGAACTGGATCAGCGTGTTGAAGAACGCGCCGTACTGGACCGCGACCTCGCCCTTGCCGTCGGCACCCGCATCGACGAGCACGAGCTTGTAGGCCGAGAAGTCGACGCCGCCGATGAGGTAGCCGATCGGCGGCATGATGACCTGATCGACGAGCGAGGAGACGATCTTGCCGAACGCGCCGCCGATGACCACGCCGACCGCGAGGTCGATGACGTTGCCGCGCATCGCGAAGGTCTTGAACTCGGAGATGAAGCTCATCGGAAGTCTCCCGTCGTCGCGGACCGGTCGGGGTGCCGGTCGCCGCGGCGCTAGCCTACACGCAACGCATCGATCTGCGCGTCACAGGATCGTGCCGCGCAGCGTCGCGAGGCCTTCGAGCTCGGCCTCGAAGCGGTCGCCGCGCTGCAGTGCGGCGACACCGGCCGGCGTGCCCGTGAAGATGAGGTCACCCGCGGCGAGGTCGTAGAACTTCGACAGCTCGTGGATCACCTCGGCGACCGTGAACACCATGTCCGAGGTACGCGTCTGCTGGCGCAGCTCGCCGTTGACGTGCAGCGACAGCACGGCATCGGTGGGATGGCCGATCTCCGAAGCCGGGCGCAGCGCCGACACGGGCGCGGAATGGTCGAAGCCCTTGGCCGTGTCCCACGGCGCGCCCTTCTTCTTGGCCGCGGCCTGCAGGTCGCGTCGCGTGAGGTCGAGGCCGACGCCGTAGCCGTAGACGCGCTCGAGCGCATGCTCGACCGGGATGTCGCGGCCGCCGCCCGACAGGGCGACGACCATCTCGACCTCGTGATGCAGATCGCTGGTCGCCGACGGGTAGGGCACGTCGGCGTCGCCGATCACGATCGCGTCGGCCGGCTTCATGAAGAAGATCGGCGCGGAACGGTCGACTTCCGCACCCATCTCCTTCGCGTGGTCGGCGTAGTTGCGGCCGATGCAGTAGATGCGGCGCACGGCGAAGCGCAGGTCGCTGCCGGCGACGGGGATGCTCGGGATCGGATGCGGGGCGAGGGCGTAAGTCATCTGGAAAAGCCTTGCGGATGAGGAGAAGGGTGGATCAGCGGCGGTGTTCGCGGCGCCGCACGAGCTTGAGGCCCGACCAGGTCGCGTCGACGGCGCAGACCTTGACGTCGACGAGGCCGAGCGGCAGCGCGAGGCTGCGGATCGTATCCTCGGTGACGTCGGTCGGCACGCGCGCGCTGCGCTTGGGCCACGACACCCAGAGCATGCCGGTGTCGGGCAGCTCGGCATCGAGCGCACGCAGGTGCCTGGCGAGCACCGCGGCTTCGCGCACGAACACGTGGGCGATCGTGAACGCCTCGCCGGGTCCCGCGAACGTGCCATCGGTCGCGTCGAGACCGACCAGCGCCGCGTAGTCGGCCGGCGCGTCGACGAGGCGCAGCGCGGCACCAGGCGCGAGGCCCAGCTTCTGCCACACGGGTTTGCCCGAGTAGCCGGCCGGGGGCGTACCTGACATTCGTCACCTCGTCGCCATGAAAGTGGTGCCTTGTGGCACCTCGGTCGCCGCGACAGTCTATGGCAGACTCGCCGCCCACGTCGGGGCAGGGCGGAGCACGGGGACACGATGGACGACAAGCGCGAACTCCTGAACCAGCTGCGCATCGACCGCAGCGCGCCCGAGACGGGTTCGCGCACGCCGTTGATCGTGGCCGTCGTGATCGCGGTCGTGATCGCCGTCGGCGCGGCCGCGTGGTGGTTCCTCGCCGCGAACCCGCGCATCGTCGTCGAGACCGCGACGGCTTCGGCGCCCGCCGCGCAGGGCGGTACGCCGACCGCGGTGCTGCAGGCGACCGGTTACGTCACCGCGCGCCGCCAGGCGACCGTGTCGGCACAGATCACCGGCACGCTGTCGGAGGTGCTCATCGAGGAAGGCGAGCGCGTCGAGGCCGGCCAGGTGCTCGCGCGCCTCGAGGACACCGCGCAGCGCGCCGCGCTCGGCCAGGCCGAGGCGCAGCTCGCGCAGTCGCGTGCGCAGGTCGGCCAGTTCCAGGCGCAGCTCGCGCAGGCGCGTCGCGATCACACGCGCCAGCAGGATCTGGTCGGCCGCAAGCTCGTCTCGGTGCAGGCCGCCGAATCGGCCTCGACCCAGGTCGACACGCTGTCCGCGCAGGTCGTCGCGCAGCAGCGCCTCGTCGATCTCGCCCAGGCGCAGCTGCGCAGCGCGCAGGTGCAGCTCGACTACACGACCGTGCGCGCGCCGTTCCCGGGCGTGATCATCGCCAAGGCCGCGCAGGTCGGCGAGATCGTCTCGCCGCTGTCGGCCGGTGGCGGCTTCACGCGTACCGGCGTCGGCACGATCGTCGACATGGATTCGCTCGAGATCGAGGTCGACGTCAACGAGTCCTACATCAACCGCGTGCGCCGCGGTGCGCCCGCGCAGGCCGTGCTCGATGCCTACCCGGACTGGACGATCGACGCGCACGTGATCGCGATCATCCCGACCGCCGACCGCGGCAAGGCCACGGTCAAGGTGCGCATCGGCCTCGGTACGAAGGACGCGCGCATCCTGCCCGACATGGGCGCGCGCGTGTCGTTCATGGAGCAGGCCGCGCCGGCCGATGCCGCCACGCCGGCGCCGCCGCCGAAGGGCGTGCTCGTGCCGGCGACCGCGATCGTGCAGCGCGACGGCCGCAGCGTCGTGTTCGTCGTCGAAGAATCGCGGGCATCGGCGAAGCCGGTGACGCCGGGCCAGGCCTACGGCGAGCTGCGTCTCGTCGAAGGCATCGCGGTCGCGACGCGCGTCGTGCGCGTGCCGCCGACCGGGCTCGTCGACGGTGCGAGGGTGGAGGTCGCGGCGCCCGCGCCGTGACCGCGTGATCGGGGACCGGGCGCGCGCCGCGCGTCCGGCAGGGTTTGCCGCAGGCCGCGCCTTCCGCGGCGGCGGGGCATGCAACGAGGAACGAGCGATGACGAACCTGGTCGAGATCCGTGGCGTCAGCAAGGTCTACGAGCGCGGCAAGCAGAAGGTCGAGGTGCTGCACGGCGTCGATCTCGACATCGCCAAGGGCGATTTCCTCGCCCTGATGGGCCCGTCGGGCTCGGGCAAGACCACGCTGCTCAACCTCATCGGCGGCCTCGACTCGCCGAGCGGCGGCAGCCTCACCGTCGAAGGCCAGCGCATCGATCGCCTCGGTGGCGGCGCGCTCGCGAAGTGGCGTGCGTCGAACGTCGGTTTCATCTTCCAGTTCTACAACCTGCTGCCGATGCTCAGCGCGCAGAAGAACGTCGAGGTGCCGCTGCTGCTGACGCGCCTGTCGGCCGCGCAGCGCAAGCGCAACGCGTCGATCGCGCTGCAGCTCGTCGGCCTCGCCGATCGCGCCGGCCACAAGCCGAACGAGCTCTCGGGCGGCCAGCAGCAGCGCGTCGCGATCGCGCGCGCGATCGTCTCGGATCCGACTCTGCTGGTCTGCGACGAGCCGACCGGCGACCTCGACCGCCAGTCCGCCGAGGACGTGCTCGGCCTGCTCCAGCAGCTCAACCGCGAGCACGGCAAGACCATCATCATGGTCACGCACGACCCCAAGGCCGCCGAGTACGCGACGCACACGCTGCATCTCGACAAGGGCACGCTGGTCGGCCAGGCCGCGGCCTGAGGAGACTCGCCATGAAGTACTTCCATCTGGTCTGGGCTGCGCTGTTCCGGCGCAAGACGCGCACGCTGCTGACGCTGCTGTCGGTGCTTGCCGCGTTCGTGCTGTTCGGCCTGCTCGACGGCGTGCGTGTCGCGTTCAACGCGGGCAGTGAGGTCGCGGGTGTCGACCGCATGATCGTGTCGTCGCGCCTCTCCCTCATCCAGCAGCTTCCGCAGAGCCTCATCGCGCGTGTGCAAGCCGTGCCCGGAGTGAAAAAGGTGACCTGGGCCAACTGGTTCGGCGGCTACTACAAGGATCCGAAGAACCAGGGCATCAACATCGCGGTCGGTGACGACTATTTCTCGATCTATCCCGAGCTCGTCGTGTCCGACGAGGCACGCCAGGCGTTCGACCGCACGCGTACGGGCGCGCTGGTCGGAGAAGCGCTGGCCAGGCGCTTCGGATGGAAGGTCGGCGACAAGGCCGTGGTCACCGGTGCGATCTTCCCCGACAAGGCCAGCGGCGAGACGACGTGGACGTTCGATATCGTCGGCACGTTCTCGGTGCGTGAGGACAAGCAGCGCGGCATGGAGCAGCAGCTGCTTTTCCGCTGGGACTACTTCGACGAGGCGAATGCCTACGGTTCGGGTCAGGTCGGCTGGATGATCACGCAGGTCGAGGATCCGAGCCGATCCGACGAGGTCGCCAAGGCGATCGATGCGCTGTCGGCCAATTCCGACCACGAGACCAAGACGCAGACCGAGCAGGCGTTCAACCTGTCGTTCGCCAAGCAGCTCGGCGATATCGGCCTCATGGTCAGCGCGATCATGGGCGCGGTGTTCTTCACACTGCTGCTGCTGACCGGCAACACGATGGCGCAGGCCGTGCGGGAACGCATCCCCGAACTCGCCACGCTCAAGACCATGGGCTTCTCGGACCGCAGCGTGCTCGGGCTCGTGTTCGCGGAGGCCGTGCTGCTGATCGTGCTCGGCGGCGTGCTCGGCCTCGGCCTCGTCGCGGTCCTGCTGCCTGCGCTGTCTTCGATGAGCGGCGGCATGCTGCAGCTGCCGCCGGTCGGTGCGCGCACCTGGGGCGTGGGGCTCGCCGTGATGGTGCTCATCGGGCTGCTCGTCGGCGTGCTGCCGGCGCTGCGCGCGATGCGTCTGAAGATCGTCGACGCGCTGGCCGGCCGCTGAGGAGATACGACATGTCACGCATCAAGGGTTTCTTCCGCGGCCTCGGCATCGCCACGCTCATCGTGGTCTCGCTCGTGCTGTGGGTCGTGCTGCCCTGGCCGGTGCTGATCGCGGTCGCCGTGCTGCTCGCGCTGTGGATGGCGGTGACGCGCAACGGACGCCAGGCCGCCTCGGTCACGCGCGTGGGTCTCTCGACGGTCGGTCAGCGCATCGGCGCGTCGTCGGTGATCGTGGTCGGCATCGCCGGCGTGGTCGGCGTGCTCGTGGCGCTGCTGGCGATGGGCGAAGGCTTCCAGTCCACGTTGCGCAGCACCGGCGACACCGACACCGCGATCGTGCTGCGCGGCGGCGCGACCGCCGAACTCAGCTCGGGCCTCACGCGCGAGAACGTCACGCTGCTCACCCAGCTGCCGGGCATCCTGCGCGATGCCGAAGGCAAGCCGATCCTGTCGCCCGAGATCGTCGTCGTCGCCAACCTGCCGAAGAAGTCGACCGGCACCGACGCCAATGTCGAGATCCGTGGCGTCGGTCCGCAGGCGTGGGCGCTGCGTCCGAACGTCAAGGTCGTCGAGGGGCGCGCGTTCACGCCGGGCCTGCGCGAGATGATCGTCGGCAAGGGTGCGCGCGTGCAGTTCGCAGGCCTCGAGCCCGGCGCGACGATCACGCTCAACAAGCAGGTCTGGACCATCGTCGGCGTGTTCGCCTCGGGCGATGCGCACGAGTCCGAGCTGCTCGGCGACGTCGATACCGTCGCGGCGACCTATCGCAGGACAGGCGGCTACCAGTCCGCGACGCTGCGCCTGACCTCGCCCGAAGCGCTCGACGGACTCAAGGCCACGGTCGCGACCGATCCTCGCCTCAAGGTCGACGTGAAGACCACGCTCGACTACTACACGGCGCAGTCGGAGAACCTGTCCAAGGTGATCCGCATCGTCGGCATCACGATCGCGGTGATCATGGCGATCGGCGCGATCTTCGGCGCGCTCAACACGATGTACGCGGCGGTCGCGACGCGTGCGCGCGAGATCGCGACGCTGCGCGCGATCGGCTTCCGCTCGCCGCCCGTGATCGTGTCGGTGATGCTCGAGACGATGCTGCTCGCGCTGCTCGGCGGCGCGCTCGGCGGTGCGATCGCGTGGCTGATCTTCGACAACTACACGGTGTCGACGCTCGGCTCCAACTTCAGCCAGGTCGTGTTCCAGTTCCGCGTATCGCCGGAACTGCTCTCGACGGGCCTCAAGTGGGCGCTCGCGATAGGCTTCATCGGCGGCCTGCTGCCCGCGCTGCGCGCGGCGAGCCTGCCGGTGACGGTGGCGCTGCGCGAATCCTGATCGGGCGGTTTCCGATCGGACGGCCGCGCGAAGGCCTCAGGCCTTCGCGCGGTTGCGCGTCAGCGTGATCAGCGCGACGCCGGCCAGGATCACGGCCATCGCGACGATGTCCGAGACGTGCACGGTCTCGCCGGCGACGAGTGCGCCGAGCAGCACCGCGACCGGCGGGTTGACGTAGGCGTAGCTGGTCGCGAGCAGCGGTCGCACCGTGTTGAGCAGGTAGAGGTACGCCGTGAACGCGATGATCGAGCCGAACACGGCGAGGTAGCCGAGCGCGAACCATGCCGCCGGTGTCGGCGCGGCGGGAAAGCGCTCGCCGGTGGCCAGCGTCGCGATGACGAGTGCCACGCTGCCGCCGAGCATCTGCGCGGCCGTGTTCATCGCCGCGGGCGGCATGTCGCGGCGACGGCTCCACACCGAACCGAATGCCCACGCGATCGCCGCCGTGGTCAGCGCGATCGCGCCGAGCGGCGAGCCGCTCATGCCCGAGCCGAGGTTGAGCAGCACGACGCCGCCGAAGCCGACGACGAGGCCGATCCACTCGATGCGCCGCGGCCATTGTCCGTAGAGCCCTCCGAACACCGCCGCGAACAACGGCATGCAGGCGACCGCGACCGCGGCGAGGCCCGACGACACCGACTGTTCCGCGTAGCAGACGAGGCCGTTGCCGAGGCCGAGCAGCAGCGTGCCGGTGATCGTCGCGTTGATCCATTGCGCGCGTGTCGGCGCGGCCATCCCGCGCCAGCGCAGGAAGGCATACAGCACCGCGCCGGCGACGAGGAAGCGCAGCGCCGCCATCAGGAACGGCGGCCAGCTCTCGAGCGCGATGCGGATCGCGAGATAGGTCGATCCCCAGATCAGGTAGAGCGCGAGCAGGGCGAGCGGGACGAGCACACGGGCATGGCGCGAGGGCTCGGACGGTGCGTCGTGCGCACCGGATGGGCGGTTCATCGGGATCGACCGGGCAGGAGGGCGTCTCGGGACGCCCGGAAACGGAAGCGTGCGGGGTGGAGCGTGGTGCGGGCAGATCCATCGCCGGCTACGGCGATGGAGCCATCGCGGGGTGGATCAGCGGCGCGTCTGCGAGGTCGGTTCGTGCGAGATCACGGTGAACTCGCCGTCGATCGCTTCCATGCGCGCCTCGCGTGGCGCCTCGGGTTTGCCTTGTGGCGGCGCCGTGGGCCCGACACGTGGCTTGCGGAACGCGTTGACGATCATGAGCACGACGGCGCCGACGACCAGCGCGGCGATCGCGAACACGCCGAGGGCGAACAGTGCGGCGACGACGAGAAGGCCGAGGATGCCGCCGACGAGACGGGCCAGCGGATGGCGCAGGCGAGGGCGGAAATAGGCGTGGATCATGGCAGGCCTCGTGCTCCGGCGTCGTGGAGGATCGTCCGCGCAGAGCGGACCGGCTGCGTCGGGACGTGCCGGACGGTTATTCTTGGGGCGATCGTCTTCCGGTACAAGTGGTTTCCATGACCGACGTTTCCCCACTCTGCCGTGTCGAGGACATTCCCGACGCGGGCGCCCACGCCGTCCGCGTGGACTCGGCGACGGGTGGTTTCGATCTCGTCCTGTTGCGTGAGGGCGCCAGCGTGTTCGCGTACCACAACGAATGTCCGCACGCGGGGCGCGCACTCGACTACGTACCGGGTCGCTTCCTCGTGAAGGATCGCCGCATCATCTGCGCTGCACACGGCGCGAGCTTCGCGGTCGACACGGGTGCCTGCCTCGGCGGTCCGTGCCGCAGTGGTCTTTTTTCGGTCCCGGTCGACGTCGTCGACGGCTGGGTGCGTCTCAGGGAGGCGGCATGACAACGGTTCGCAGCAGCTTGTCCGCTCGTGGCTGCCGGCTGGCGCGTGTCGTCGCGCTCGCGGCATGCCTCGGCGTTCCGGCGATCGCAGGCGCGCAAAGCCTCGACGAGATCCAGTTCAAGGTGGCCACCACGACACCGGACGCGTTCCGTGCCGAGGCGGATCGCATTCGCACGTCGCTGGGTGAGGGCGGCCGTCACGTGGATCTGGGTAAACGCGAGAAGCAGCGTGTCGGCACGCTGCTGGATGCGATGCAGGCGCTGTTCGACGCCCGCGGCAACGGGGAGGCGTTCAACGAGACCGACCGAATCGCGGCGATGAATGCCCAACAGGAGATCAACGCGATCCTCGCGCGCGACCCCGGTGCACGCATCGTCTGCGAGTTCGTGACCCAGACCGGCAGTCACCGCAAGACCAAGGTGTGCATGAGCGTCGCCGACAAGGAGGCGATGCGGCGCAACGACCAGCGCGCGCTCGGGGACGAGACGCGCGCAGGTGCTTTCGGCGGCCGCCAGTAGGGCCGGCCGATTGACGATGACTTACGTACGAAAATTGTCGTTGATCGGGTGAGCGGGCCCGCTTAGGCTCCGGACTCCTGCCTTGCATGGAGTGCGAAGTCATGGGGAGCCGGGCATCGTTGGCGTGGGTGATCGTGGCGGGCTGCGCGGCGGCCGCTTTCGCGGCGTCGGTCACGGCTCAGGACGTGAAGCAGGATCCGTTCGAGCTGTCTGCGCGCAGTGCAGCCGAGTTCCGCGAGCAGGCCGACGACCTGCGCGACGAGATGGCGTCAGGGCGCTACGCGGAGCTCAAAACCGAAGACAAGGCGATCGTCGAGTCGCAACGGGTGCGCCTGGAGTCGATCCACGACAAGCACGAGCGGCGCGAGCGCGTCGATACGCTGCCGCACGGGATCGCGGTGATCAATGCGTCGGAGATCATCAACGGCGTGCTCGCAGACGACAAGGATGACCGCATGGTCTGCGAACAGGTCAAGAAGGCCGGCAGCAACCGCATGGACAAGTACTGCGCCACGGTACGCGAGCGTCGCCTCAACGCGCTCGGAGCGCAGAAGGAAATCCGTCGCTGGTACGTGCCACGAGGGGGTTGCGAGGCCTCGGGAAATCGTTGCCTGGGCTCCGCCGAGATACGGCGGCAACGTTCCAACTGACCCGGCGGATCCGGCGCCGGGCACGCCGGATGCCTCAACGACGCGGAACGTACGAAAATCGTCGTTGACAGGAGCGTACGCACTGCCTATCGTCGGCTGCAGGTTCGCAGTGCGTGGTTACACCCGTGATTGTCGTTCCGCCCGTCATCCTTCCGATCGACGGGGCTTGCCGTCTCTGACCATCCTGCAGGAGTTTCCGATGTCCCGCATGCTCTTCCCGCGTATCGCGCTGATCGCGGCATTCTTCTCCGGCTCCGTCGCTTTCGCCGAGCCTTTCCCGCTCTCCGCCGCCTCGGCCGACGAGTTCCGCCAGCAGGCTCAGACGCTCCGCACCAGCATGCAGCCGGGTGGACAGCACGCGAACGTCACGCCCGCCAACCAGGAGCGCATCGGCAAGCAGCTTGACGTGCTGCAGAAGCTTTACGACGATCGCGCCGAAGGCAAGAAGTTCAGGAAGGCCGACGAGGTCAAGCTCGTCAACGCGTCCGAGGAGATCAACGCGATTCTCAGCGGCCGCGAGGACGATCGCCTCGTCTGCGAACAGGTCCGCACACTGGGCAGCAACCGCACCACGAAGGTCTGCATGACGGTCGCCGAGCGCCGTGCACGCCAGGAAGAGGCCAAGAAGGACATGCGCAACAGCTTCACGGGCAGCATGTCCGACAAGGGTGGCTGACGGATCCCGCGATGCCGCGCCCGACGGTGCGGCATCGTGGAGTGGAAGACCCACGATCGCTGCGATCCGGGTACACGGGGAGGATGCGATGCGCAACAGGCAGTTCGAGACCCACAAGCCGACGGAAGCCGAGCTCGGCATCCTCAACGTGTTGTGGGAGCGTGGCGAGAGCACCGTGCGTGATGTCCACGAGGCGCTCTACCGCGATGACGGTTCGGGTTACACGACCGCGCTGAAGATGTTGCAGGTCATGCACGGCAAGGGCCTCGTCCTGCGCGACGATTCCCAGCGTGCCCACCTGTACAACGCCGCGATCTCGCGTGAATCGACGCAGCAGAAGTTCGTCAGCGACATCGTCCAGCGCGTCTTCAACGGTTCGTCCTCGCAACTGGTGCTGCAGGCACTCGGTGGCGCGCCGCAGGCCAGTCGCGAGGAACTCGACGAGATCCGTGCGCTGCTCGACAGGCTGGAGTCGGATATTCCATGAACGGCATCGTCGCGGCGGCATGGCCATGGATCGAGGCGCTCGGCTGGAGCCTCGTGCACCTGCTCTGGCAGGGGATCCTCGTCGGCGCGGCGTTCGCCGTCCTGCGTGCGATGGTGCCGCGTGGTCGCAGCGGCCTGAGGCACGCGATCGGTCTCGCGGCGCTCGCGGTGCTCGCGGCATGTCCCGTCGTCACGACGCTCGTGATCGTGGAGCCGGCGATCGGTGTCGACGTTGCGCAGGCGACGGTATCCGTGGCGCAGTCCGCGGGCATGGCCGCACGAGGTGTGGAGCACGTGGCCGCGGCATCGTCGCCGTGGTCGTTCCTGATGCCGTGGCTCGTCGCCGGCTGGTTCGCCGGCGTCGCCGTCATGGCCTTGCGCGCGCTGCGGCAGTGGCGCGAGCTCGATCTCATCGTGCGCCGCTTCGCCGAGCGCCACGCCGATGTCGATCGTATTTTCGAAGGCCTGCGCGCCCGGTTCGGTGCGTTCGCGCGGGTGCGCGTGCTCGTGTCGTCGTACATCGACACGCCGACGCTGGTCGGATGGCTCAATCCGGTCGTGCTGCTCCCCACGGCCGTCGTGCTCGGTTTTCCGCGCAACCAGCTCGAGCTGATCATTGCGCACGAGCTCGGCCACCTTCGCCGTTTCGACCACTGGGTGAATCTCGCCCAGGTCGTCGTCGAGACCCTGTTGTTCTTCCACCCCGTCGTGCACTGGATCTCGCGCGACGTGCGCCATTCCCGCGAGATCTGCTGCGACGAGCTCGTGCTGCGCCTGACGCGAGGCGAGCCGCGTGAATACGCCCGCACGCTTGCGGCCCTCGAGAACCTGCGCCAGCTCGCGCCGCAGCTCGCCGTGGCCGCCACCGGCGGCGTGCTCGTCGATCGCGTGCGTCGCATCGTAGGTCTGCCGGAAAAGCGGTCCGAGCGCAGGCGTGCCCCGTTCGCCTGGATCGGAGCGACTGCGTTGGCGGTTTTCGCGGTCGGGCTCTTCGCGGTATCGCGCACCGATGACGCGATCGCGGCATGGCAGGTCGAGCGCGTGCGTCCGGCACTCCCGCGTGCCGTGATCGATGGCCCCGAGACGGCGGCGCCAGCCGTCGCGTGGTCGCGCATCGAGCTGCCGCGCCCGCCCGAGGCAACGGAATCCGCGGTCGCCGCGGAGAGCCTTTCCGGCACCATCGCCTCACCGTCGCGCCCGTCGCCCTTGCGCCACGACGTCGACGTCGCGGTGCCGTCGGTGGGCGACATCGAATGGGCTCCCGCCGGGATGCCTGCCCCGGCCACGATGGCCTCTTCGCGCCGCAGCCCCGAAGTGCTGCATCGCGTCGATCCGCGCTATCCGGACGTGATCAACGCGCGCTCGCGCGGCCACGTCGAGTTCGAGTTCTCCGTGGACGGTACCGGCAACGTGAGGGACATCACCGTCGTCGCAGGTGATGCACTCGGCGCGTTTACGGTCGCTGCCCGCCGCGCGCTGCGTGAATGGCGGTTCGAGCCGCGCAGTATCGTGCGTGGCGAGCGCTACCGTCAGGACTTCGTGTTCGTCGATGCGCTCGTGACCGATCGTGGCGCCGACGATGCGAACTGCGCGCGGGGTACGGGTTCGCACATCTGCCGCGCGCCGCGCGGCGTGAGCGTGGTGACCGAGTCGCGCCCGATGCCGGCACCGGCGGGCGCCCCGCCGATCGCGGCAGCCTCGAGCGCGGCCTTCGATCGCGTCAACTGACGGCAACGCAGGCGAGAGCAGGGTCGTCCGTCGTTCACTGCGGCATGTCCTGCGATGCGGGCGGGGCTGCTGCGTGACGACCGAACATGCCCGCCGTCACGACGCGCCGCTGCTGTGTCGGCAGCGGTGTCGCGCCCCACCCATGATGTCGGCCGGTGGATGACGCCATCGAGCGTGTTCGCCGCCCGAGCCGTCGTCCACCTTGCGCCGGCTGTGGAATCCGGTTCTCGCGTTCGCCATGCGGGTTTCATTGCCCGAATCGCCGCATCGAGCCATCACCCGATGGCGCGGCTCCCGGGGTCTGCGGCCTCCGCATGCGGATCTGCCGCGCGGCGCACGAAGCCTTCGAAACCCGTCCGTGGGCAGTGGCAACGAATCCGGAGCGCCCAGGCCCGAAACAACGCGTGCGATGCGGTCATCCATTCCCGGCGCATCAGGTGCGGCCTTTACCGCATGCGGCACGGTGATCCGACCGCCGCCGGATTCCACGCATCCGGATCGCTCGCCATGCCTTGCGGTGAGCGCGAGCCGAGTTGTTCCCGACCAGGGGCGTTGCGCGCCGGACCGGCACGCGTCGCGAGCAGGGCGACACGGATTCCGCACGGCCGCGCCGTGGGGAGGAATGCGTGGTGTCGCGGGTGACCGATCGTGCCGTGGGGCAACCCGGCTGGCCCCGTTGGAGCGGGGCGATCTGCAGGACGAGCGAGCGAGCTCAGCCCGCGTTGCCGAACACCATGTTCACGGCAACGAGCGTCGTGACGAGGATCAGCACGGTCAGCGGCAGGCCGACGCGCAGGAAATCACGCTTGCGGTAGCCGCCGGGACCGGCGACGACGAGCAGCACGGGATTGGCGCTCGGCAGCACGAACGTGTTCGAGGTCGAGATCGCGACGATCAGCGCGTAGGCGGCCGGGTTGCCGCCCGAGGCGAGCGCGATGTTGATCGCCATCGGCACCATCATGACCGTCGCACCGACGTTCGAGATGACCTGCGAGAAGCCGAGCGCGAGGATCGCGATGCAGGCTTGCAGGACCCACTGCGGCAGGTCGCCGAGGTAGACCATGACCTCCTGCGCGAGCCATGCCGCGGCGGCGGTCGCGTCCATCGCCGCGCCGAGCGGAATCAGGCACGCGAGGATGAAGATCGTCTTCCAGTTGATGGCGTGGTAGGCCTCGTCCATGCTCAGGACACCCGCCAGCAGCATGCCGACCGCGCCGACGAGCATCGCCAGCGCGAGCGGGATGTTCGCGAACAGGCCGAGTGCCATCGCGAGCCCGAAGAAGAACACCGCGTGCCAGATCTTGCTCGGGCGCTGTTCCTCCTGCGGGAAGTCGGTCACGACGACGAAGTCGCGGGACTCGGCGGCCAGCGCGAGGTCGCGCCACAACCCGTGCAGCACGAGCGTGTCGCCGGGGCGCAGCACGATCTGGCGCACGTCTTCACGGAACACTTCCTCGCCGCGCGTCACCGCGAGCACGCTGATGCCGAACCGCTTGCGCATGCGCAGGTCGCCGACGAGCTGCTTGATCCAGCGGGAGTTCGGCGGGATCACGGCCTCGGCGATGCCCGCACGCGTCGGATTGAACATGTCGCCGAAGTTGCGCAGGCGCGGCTGCACGCGGCACAGCTGGTTGTTCGCGAATTCGTTGACGGCTTCGCGCTTGCCGAGCACGCCGAGCACGCTGCCGACCCAGATCATCTGGTCGCCGGGCGGTGCGAGGCGCGCTTCGTTGCCGGTCTTGAGCGCGAGGATCAGCGGTGCGCCGTGCAGTTGCTCGGCCTCGCCGACACTCATGCCGACGAGCGGGCTTTCGGCGGTGACGACGAGTTCGACGACCTCGCCGTCGATGCCGTACATCTCGGCGAAGTAGGTCTCGGTGCGACCCGGTGTGACCTTCTGGCGCTCCTCGTCGCTGGGCCACAGGCGTGGCGTGAGGAACGCGAAATAGACGAGGCCGACGATCAGCAGCGGGATGCCCACCGGGGCGATCGAGAACAGCGGGAACGCCTCGATGCTCTGCGCGCCGGGCGGGAGGTTGCGGTTCGCGCTCGCGATCAGGTCGTTGAGCAGGATCAGCGGCGAGTTCGAGATCATCGTGATGTTCGTCCCGCACAGGATGCAGAACGCCATCGGCAGCAGCAGCCGCTTGAGCGGAATGCCCGTGCGCGAGCTGATGCGGCTCGCGACCGGCATGAACAGCGTGGCGAGGGCCTGGCTCTGCATGACCGCGGACATGCTGCCGACCATCGTGTTCATGAGGCCGGATACACGTGTCTCGATGCCGCCCGAGAGGCGCAGGATGAACGATGCCGCCTTGCCGAGCACGCCGGTGCGGTCGAGTCCCGCACCCATGATCATGACCGCGATCAGCGACATCACGGCATTGCCGGCGAAACCATCGAACAGCTGGTCCATCGGCATGAGCCGCGTGACGCCGATGACGACGATGACCAGCAACGCGACGAGATCGGCGCGGATCCACTCGAGCACGAGCATGAGCACGGTGAACGCGAGCAGGCCCAGGACGAGGATCATCTCGGTCGTCAGGGTCAGGCTCATGTCCATGGCGGCGGTCAGCGCTCCGGAGGGCGGGCGCGTTCGCGCGTCGACGGTGCTCGCCGCAGAGGCTCAGCAGCGCTCATGGATGAGATCCCAGCTGCCGTGGCCGAGGCGCTCGCCTCGCTTTTCGAAGTGCGTGTTGATGCGCCATGCCGGGCGTTCGCAGAAGCCGCCCGCACCGGCGCGGTTGCGCCACGACGGGCTCGCATCGACGACCTCGAGCATGTGCTGCGCGTACGCTTCCCAATCGGTGGCGAGATGCAGCAGGCCGCCCTCGCGCACGCGCGAGGCCAGCAGCTCGACGAACGCGGGCTGCACGAGGCGACGCTTGTGATGCCGCTTCTTCGGCCATGGATCGGGGAAATAGATGCGCACCTCGTCGAGTGCGCCCGGTGCGATCTCGCGCTCGAGAACCTCGACGGCATCGTGGCGCGCGACGCGGGCGTTGTCGACGCCGGCGAGCGCGAGTCCGTTCATGAGCCTGCCGACGCCGGGACTGTGCACCTCGATGCCGATGAAATTGCGCTCCGTCTCGTGGACGGCCGCATGCAGCAGCTGCTCGCCGTTGCCGAAGCCGATCTCGACGACGACCGGGGCAGGGCGCGCGAACGTCGTGGCGAGGTCGCGCGTCGTGTCGACCGGATCGAGTCCGTAGCGCGCCCAGTGGGCGTCGAAAGCGCGTTGCTGCGCGGGCGTGATGCGACCCTGGCGCAGCACGAAGCTGCGCACGCGGCGATCACCGTGCGGGATGTCGTCGTCGCTGCGGTCGGCGTGGCGCGGATCGGTCATCGGGTCAGCCCACGAGCCCGTCGATCGGGCTCGACGCCGACGCGTAACGCTTGCGCGGGATACGGCCCGCACGGAACGCGGCACGACCCGCCTCGACCGCGAGCTTCATCGCGTGCGCCATGAGCACGGGCTCGCGCGCGCCCGCGATCGCGGTGTTCATGAGCACGCCGTCGCAGCCGAGTTCCATCGCGATCGCGGCATCCGAGGCCGTGCCGACACCGGCATCGACGAGCACGGGCACCTTCGCGTTGTCGATGATCTCGAGCAGGTTCCAGCGGTTCTGGATGCCGAGGCCGGAGCCGATCGGTGCGGCCAGCGGCATGATCGCGACGCAGCCGATCGCCTCGAGGCGACGCGCGAGGATCGGGTCGTCCGAGGTGTAGACCATCACGTCGAAGCCGTCGGCGACGAGGCGCTCGGCGGCCTCGAGCGTCTGCACCACGTCGGGGAACAGCGTCCGTTCGTCGCCGAGCACCTCGAGCTTGACGAGCTTGTGGCCGTCGAGCAGCTCGCGTGCGAGGCGCAGCGTGCGCACGGCGTCGTCGGCCGTGTAGCAGCCGGCCGTGTTCGGCAGCATCGTGTAGCGCGAAGGCGGCAGCACGTCGAGAAGGCTGGGTTGTGACGGATCCTGTCCGATGTTGGTGCGGCGGATCGCGACCGTGACGATCTCGGCGCCGGCCGCTTCGGTCGCGGCGCGGGTTTCGTCGAGATCCTTGAACTTTCCGGTACCGGTCAGCAGGCGCGAGCGGTAGGTGCGGCCGGCGATGACGAGCGCATCGTCGGTGGAAGGGGAGTCGGGTGTCGAGGTCATCGTGTCGATCGGTTCGCAGTCGTGGAGAAGATCGGGGAGCGTCGCGGCGAGGCCGCTCATCCGCCGCCGATCGCGTGGACGATCTCGACGCGGTCGCCTTCGGCGAGCCGGCGCGTCGCGTGCTCGCTGCGCGGCACGATCTCGCGGTTCACCTCGACGGCGACGCGGCGCTCGCCGAAACCCGTCGCGTCGAGCATGTCGCGTACCGTGGACGTGCCGTCGACGACGCAGCGCTCACCGTTGAGAACGATTTCCATGTACCTATTCTAGCCGCGCCGGGCCTGCATCGGCACCGTTGCGAACCGCGGAAACGAAACCGCCGCGCGGTGCGCGGCGGTTTCGGGTCCTTGCGGATGACGCGGACTCAGCGCTCGTCCCGGCGCTTGCGCTCGCTGCGCTCCTCGTTGTTGCCCTGGCGACTCGGCGCCGAACGCTGCTGCGGTTGCTGTTGCGGAGCCGCCTGGCGCTGCTGCGGGGCTTCGCGCTGCACGCGCTGGACCGGAGCGGACTGCTGTGGCGCACTGCGCTCGATCGACTGGCGCTGCTGCGGCGCTTCACGCTGCACGCGCTGGACAGGCGCCGATTGCTGAGGTGCGCTGCGTTCGAACGACTGGCGCTGCTGCGGCGCCTCGCGCTGCACGCGTTGCACCGGCGCGGACTGCTGCGGTGCGCTGCGTTCGAACGACTGGCGCTGCTGCGGGGCCTCGCGCTGCACGCGCTGGCTCGGTGCCGATTGCTGCGGCGCACTGCGCTCGATCGACTGGCGCTGCTGCGGAGCCTCCCGCTGCACACGCTGGGTCGGTGCCGATTGCTGGGGCGCACTGCGCTCGATCGACTGGCGCTGCTGCGGAGCCTCGCGCTGCACGCGCGGGTTGGGCGTCGACGTCTGCGGCGCGCTTCGCTCGATGGATTGACGCTGTGCCGGGGTCGTGCGTTCGACCGTGCTGCGCGAGGACGGCGCGGCACGTTCCGTCGACGTACCGGGCGACGCCTGGCGCGCATTGCCACGCTCGGGTGCGAAGCGCGACGAGGGCAGGGCACGCTCGTTCGGCGTCGCCCCCGCGTTGCCGACGCGGGACGGTGCCGTCTCGCGCGTGGCCGTACCGCGCTGGGCGGGCGTCGTGCGCTCGGGCGACGCACCCGGAGCCGTTCGCGTCACGCGCGACTCGACGCCCGGGCGTGCACCGTCGCCACGCGATGAGGCCGCACGGTTCGGCAACGGCTGCGGTGCCGCGCCGGGTTCGCCACCGCGGCCGACGACGCGCACGCGCTCGTTGGACGCTCGCCCGGCCTGCGGCGCCGTGGCGCCACGGTTGCCGAGCTGGCGCATCTCGCTCACCGCGAGCGGCTGGTTGCCGTTGCGCTCGATCGCACCGAGGCGCGCCTGCACCGGGGCCACGCGCGGCGGCGGCGCCGTGCGCGCGATGACCTGGCGCTGCGCGAGCGTCGACGGAGGCCGTACGGCCGCACGGCCGCCTTCGGCACGGCCGACGAAACTCGCACGCACCGGCGCCACGTCGACGCGGCTCATGACGTCGCCGCGCGCGAACATCTGGCGGTCGACCTGCATGCGCGACGCATTCACGGCACGCGACTGCACGAACGCGTCACGCGGGATCGCCGTGTAGGCGCGGTCGTTGTCGCGGTAGGTGTAGCGGAAGTTGTTGATCGGACGCCCGGCCGAGTAGTCACCGTAGACGTTGGTGATGTAGGTGTTGTTGATGATCGTCGTGTTGCGCACGTTGATGTTGGTGAAGTAATCGCGCGAACCGCGATACCACGGCACGTACACGTCGCGCGGGCCGAGCGGGAACCAGCCGACCGGGCCGCCGCCGCCGATCGACACGCCGACACTGAAGTTGCGGCCACCGACGAACGCGACGAGCGCGGGCGCATAGACCGGGCGCACGTGGCGCGGACCCGGCACCCAGCCCCAGCGATTGCTCACGTAGGTCCAGCGACCGTAGTGGTACGGCGCGAAGCCCCACGGCGCGGTGTCGACCCACGTCCAGCCCCACGGATCGATCCAGCTCCAGCGGCCCGAGCGGTACGGCGCCCAGTCCGACGCGACGCTCGACGGGAACCACACGCTGCCGTAGGTCTCGACCGTGCTCCAGCTGCCGTGGCGATCGAGATCGGAGTAGCCGATGATCTCCTCGGACACGTAGCGGCGCGACTCCGAGCGCTCGTAGCGCTCGTCGCGCTCGTAGCACCAGCGGTCGAAGTCGTCCTCGCGCGGAAGGTCGAAGACCTCGTAGTCGCGCAACGCGGAGTCGTTGAAACGGTACGACTGTCCACCGCGCACCGCGTAGCTCGCGTTGTTCTCGCCGTAGACGTCGCCGCGGCCTTCGAACACGGAGACCATGGTCGAGCTGCCGTCCGGCGCGATGTCGACACGGTACTGGCCCGGCTCGTCGATCACGAACGCGAGCGTCGGCGTATCGATCTCGTAGGTCTGGCCCTGGAAGATGCGGTGCACGCGCAGATTGAGCACGCCCTCGGTCAATTCGACCTGCATGAAGTCGTCGTCGAGGTTGAGCACGTTGAATGCGCTGCGCTCGTCGAGACGCAGCGTGGCGGCGCCGACTTCGAGCTCGACGCGGCTGTCGCGGTCGGCATAGAGGCCGTCACCGGTCGACAGCGGGCGGTTGAGGCTCGCCTCGGTCCATTCATCGACACCGGCGGGCTGGAAGCTCACATTGCCGCCGAGATAACTGAGTCGCGCGACCCTTCCCGGCGGATCCGCGGCGGCCGTGCCCGCGCACAGCGCGAGCGCGAGTCCGGCCACCCAACCGATTGAGAGAGCTCGTGGACGAAAAGCCATGATCGTTCTCCAGTGATGCGTTGCACGACACGGCCGGTGACGCTACCCGAAGCGATGGATCCCGGACGGTCGAACGCAGGCGTATATCAGCGTACGACGGCTGAATGCATGCCTTCCGCGAACCCGTCCAAACAAGGGTTTACACGCACTTACGAAGGTTCGGAGAGCGTTAGTGGCAAGCCGCGTGCATGCACGCTTGCCGCGCCGCGCGGCGCCGCTTACTCTTGCCGCGCTTGCAAGCCGTGCGGGTGTAGCTCAATGGTAGAGCTGTAGCTTCCCAAGCTACTGACGAGGGTTCGATTCCCTTCACCCGCTCCAGCCGGCTTCCCTCCTTATCCCGCCACGCGCCAGCGGCCGAGATGTCCGCGACATTCCAGCGCGACGGCGACCACGGACCCCCACGATGAAGATCGCGATCCTCTCCCGCAACGCGTCGCTGTACTCGACGGGTCGGCTCGTCGAGGCCGGACGCACGCGCGGCCACACCGTGCGCGTGCTCGATCCGCTGCGCTGTTACATGCGCATCGCGCCCGGTGCGTTCGAGATGCACTACAAGGGCAAGGCGCTCGGCGGCTTCGATGCGGTGATCCCGCGCATCGGCTCGTCGATCACGTTCTACGGCACGGCCGTGCTGCGCCAGTTCGAGATGATGGGCGTCCACACGCCGAACGGATCGGACGCGGTGCTGCGCGCGCGCGACAAGCTGCGTTCGCTGCAGCTACTTGCGCGTGAAGGCATCGACCTGCCGCTGACCGTGTTCGGCGACTACCCCGACGACACCTCCGACCTGCTCACGATGCTCGGCGACCCGCCGCACGTGATCAAGCTGAACGAGGGCGCGCAGGGGCAGGGCGTGCTGCTCGCCGAGAAGCGTTCGGCGTCACAGGGCATGATCGAGGCCTTGCGCGGCCTCTACGCGAACTTCCTCGTGCAGGAGTTCATCGGCGAAGCGCGTGGCGGGGATCTGCGATGCTTCGTCGTCGACGGCCGCGTCGTCGCGGCGATGCACCGTCAGGCGCCCGAGGGCGATTTCCGCGCCAACCTGCACCGTGGCGGTACCGCCACGGCAGCCGAACTGACCGAGGCAGAACAGGCGGTCGCCGTGCGCGCTGCCGCGATCATGGGACTCGGTGTCGCCGGCGTCGACCTGTTGCGTTCGCGGCGCGGCCCCCTCGTGCTCGAGGTCAATGCATCACCGGGTCTCGAAGGCATCGAGAAGGCCACGGGCGTCGACGTCGGCGGGGCGATCGTCGCGTCGCTGGAGCGCGCCACGTCGTCGTCGACAGGCAGGAAGGCTTCGCGCACCGGGCGTAAGGCCGTTAACGGAACACTGAGCGAGCCTTAACGGGCATTTAAGACCGCCCTGCGTACAGTCGGGCGCACTGTAAGTTCTGCACGACACTCCGAAGCGTCAGTGACTGGGCAGATTACGGTAATCGGGGCAGTAGCTTTTGGCCCAAGCGAGGTGTGTTCCCCCAATGGCACCTCCTTGGGCCATTTTCTTTTCAGGCTCTCGCGTTCAGCCCCGGGACATGTTGGCTCGCGCAGTTTCCGCATTCCCCATCCCTCCGCGGTTCGGCGTCCAACCCAGCATCCATGCGCATACTCGTCATCGAAGACAACAGCGATATCGCCGCCAACATCGGTGATTTCCTCGCCGACAAAGGCCATGTGGTCGACTTCGCGGGGGACGGCGTCACCGGCCTCCACCTCGCGGTCGTCAACGAATTCGACGCCATCATCCTCGACCTCGGCCTGCCCGGCATGGACGGCCTTGAGGTCTGCAAGAAACTGCGTCAGGAAGCGCGCCGGCAGACGCCGGTGCTCATGCTGACCGCGCGCGACGCGCTCGAGCAGAAGCTTTCGGGCTTCGACTCCGGCGCGGACGACTACATGGTCAAGCCGTTCGCGCTGCAGGAGCTCGCCGCGCGCGTCGAAGTGCTCGGCCGTCGCGGCAAGGGCGTCAAGAGCCGCGTGCTCACGCTCGCCGACCTCACCTACAACCTCGATACCCTGACCGTCGTGCGCGCGGGCAAATCGATCCAGCTCAATCCGATCGGCCTCAAGCTGCTGCAGGCGCTCATGGACAAGGCGCCTTCGGTCGCCACGCGCCAGGAGCTCGAGACGCGCGTGTGGGGCGAGGAGCTGCCCGACAGCGATTCCCTGCGCGTGCACATCCACGGCCTGCGCGCCGCCATCGACAAGCCGTTCGACAAGCCTCTGATCCAGACGCGCCACGGCATCGGCTACAGCATGGTCGATCCGGATGCGGCACCGGCGTAAGCTCCGCAGCCGCATCATCATCTCGTTCGCGTTGTTCGGACTCGGCCTCACGGCCTTGTTCGCCGCGGCGACGATCTACCTGCGGCTGCGCATGGAAGACCAGCTCATCAACGACACCTTGTCGCGCGAGCTGCGTCACTTCGTCGACTTCAAGCGCGAGTACCCGCAGCCGGACGCGCGCTGGAGCATGTCGCTGTTCGAGGCGCAGATCGTGCGCGCAGGACGCACGGCGACCGTGCCATTCGCGTGGCAGCAGTACGACGGCGGCGTCTACGACGTCGAGGATGTCGGCCGTGACAGCCGCCAGCGCGCCTACAAGCTTGCCGTCTACAAGGACGACGACTTCTGGGCCTACCTGCGTTTCGACGTCAGCTCGCAGAAGCTCAGCGAACGCCAGCTGCTCGTGATCCTCGGCACCTCGGTCGTCGTGTTCGGTCTGCTCTCGCTGATCATCGGCGTGTGGCTGTCCTCGCGCGTCATGAGTCCCGTCGTGGATCTGTCGCGGCGCGTGCGCGCGATGAGCACGTCCGGAAGGCCGGTCGCGTTGCGCCCGCACTTCGTCGACGACGAGGTCGGTCAGGTCGCCGCGGCGCTCGACGACTACTCGACGCGCCTGACCCATCTGGTCGAGCGTGACCGCGAGTTCAACGCCGACGTCAGCCACGAGCTGCGCACGCCGCTCGCGGTGATCGCGTCGACGACCGAGCTGCTGCTCGGCCAGGACCTGCCCGACAAGACCCGCGAACGTCTGCGCCGTATCGAGCGCGCGGTACGCCAGTCGACGGAACTCACCGATGCGCTGCTGCTGCTCTCGCGCAGCGAACGCCAGGGACCGACCGACGGCGAATCGACCGACGTCGCGCGCGTGGCCGAGCAGGTCATCGACATCAGCCGGCCGCATCTGGGCACCAAGCCCGTGCAGGCACGCCTCGAGGTCGAGGAGCCCGTCACCACGGCCGCGCCGTCGTCGGTGGTCGCGGTGGCGCTCACCAACCTCATCAGCAACGCGTTCAAGTACACGCAGCAGGGCGAGGTCGTCGTGATCGTCGGCCACGGCCGCGTCGCGGTCGAGGACACCGGCCCCGGCATCGCCGCAGAGGATGCCGAGCGCCTGTTCGTGCGCGGCGAGCGCGGCACGACCGCGGTCAAGGGCGCGGGGCTCGGCCTCGCGATCGTGCGTCGCCTGTGCGACCTGTACGGCTGGAGCGTCTCGCTCGCGCCGCGCCCGCAGGGCGGCGCCGTCGCCGTGCTGCAGTTCGATCGCTCGCGCGAGCAGATCTGATCGCGCGCGTCGCGCGTTGCCGCGTCGCTTCATCGACGCGCCGCTCCGGTTGCGGAAGGCGCGCGAGAGGCACGAGGGGGATCATCCGGCCCGGCATGTCGCCACGTGACCACCGACAGCACGCGCTCAATGGCGCGGCCTCATGCCGGCGAGGCGAACGGCTCGCCTCGCCGGACGTGGGCAGGTGTTCTCAGCCGACCGGGTCGAGCCAGCCCCAGCGATCCTCGGTCGTGCCCTTGAACAGGCCGAAGTAGAGGTCCTGGATGCGGCGCGTGATCGGGCCGGCCTTGCCTTCGCCGACCGGCTTGCCGTCGACCGACTTGATCGGCGTGACCTCGGCGGCGGTGCCGCACATGAGGATCTCGTCGGCGAGGTAGAGGTATTCGCGCGGCATGTCGCGCTCGATCACCTCGATGCCGTTCTCGCGTGCGAGCGTGATCAGCGTGTGGCGCGTGATGCCGTTGAGGATCGCCGCGCTCGCCGGCGTCGTATGCATCTGGCCGTCGAACATGAGGAACAGGTTCTCGCCCGCGCCTTCGCTGAGCAGGCCCGTGGACGCCAGCGCGATGCCTTCGCCGAAACCGAGGCGGCGTGCCTCGCGCGCGATGAGCTGCCCCGAGAGATAGTTGCCGCCGGCCTTCGCGCCGGCCGGGATCGTGTTCGGCGCGAAACGCTGCCAGCTCGACACGCAGGCGTCGATGCCTGTCTCGAGCACGCCCGGGCCGAGGTAGGGACCCATTTCCCACGTCGCGACGGCGACGTCGGTCGGCGTGTCGGCCGAGAGGCCGAAACCGCCGAGGCCGCGGAACGCGACCGGACGCAGGTAGGCCTTGGTCAGGCCGTTGCGGCGGATCACCTCGCGGCAGGCTTCGGCGAGCTCGTCGATCGTGTACGGGATGACGATGTCGTAGATCTTGGCCGACAGGTACAGGCGCTTGAGATGGTCGGTCAGGCGGAAGATCGCCGGGCCATTCGGCGTCTCGTAGCTGCGAATGCCCTCGAACACCGACGAGCCGTAATGCAGGGCGTGCGCCATCACGTGCACGGTCGCCTCGGCCCACGGCTTGATCGCGCCGTTCTGCCAGATGTACTCGGGGTAGGTCATCGCCATGTCGTCAAGGTCCTCGTGGGCAAGCCCGTGAGTGTAGCGGTGGCGGTCCGGCGAGGCACGCCACGCCGCAGCATCAGCCGGGCGGCAGCAGCCAGTGGCAGCCGTGGCGCGGCACGATCGCGAAGCGCGTCTGCACCTCGTGCGGCACGCGGTCCATGTCGCGGCCGGTGCGCACGACGAGGCTGTCGCCGGTCGCGCCCGGTGCGCGCTCCGGGTCCGCAGCAGGACCCACGTCGATGCCGATGAGCGGCTCTGCGACGAGGCGCGCGAGGTCCTTCAGTGCGGCCGTCGAGGCGTAACCGTCCCACAGCACGAGTCCGGACAAGGTGACCGCGTTGCGTGCGGCGAAGGCTTCGGCGACGCGCGTGCGCAAGGCGTCGTTCGTGGTCGGGCAGGTCTGCGGCGTCGCGCGCATCGCCGCGGCATGCGCACCCGGTGTCGCCTCGACCGGGGCTGTCGCCGGTGCGACCGTCGCTGTCGTGTCCTGCCCAGGCGCGACCTGCGCGCACGGCCGATCGGTGAACACCGGCTCGCCGCCGGGGCCGATGCAACGGCGGATCGTGGTCGACTGGGCGACCACCACGGCACTCCAGGCGAGCATCGACACGACGATCAGTTTCACGCGCAAGCATTTGAATGCAAAGCGATGCTTGCCTTGCGCGCGGCGATCTGGTCTAGTCCGATCCATGTGCATCTGCGCTCCCGCCGCTGCTTCCGCGAACGTCGCCCGTCGAGGCGGCAATAATAATGCGCGGAACACAACGGGGGCCGGCGTGCGGTAGGGGATCCATCACATCACACGCGAAGAAGGCCCGCCGAACAGCGGGCCTTCTTCGTTTTCGGGCTACGAAACATCCCTCAGGAGACGGCAACATGTGTTCGATCCTCGGCATCTTCGGCCTGCAGGCAGGCGACGACGTTCCGGCCCTGCGCCGCCTCGCGCTCGAGCTGTCGCAGCGCCAGCGCCATCGCGGCCCTGACTGGAGCGGCGTCTATGCCGACGAGGGCGCGATCCTCGTGCACGAGCGTCTGGCGATCGTCGATCCGGCCGGTGGCTCGCAGCCGCTGCGTTCGGAGGACGGCCACCTCGCACTCGCGGTCAACGGAGAGATCTACAACCATCGCGAGCTCGAGCGCGGACTCGCGCAGCCTTACGCGTTCCAGACCGGTTCGGACTGCGAGGTCATCAACGCGTTGTATCGCGAGCATGGGGCGCTGGGCGTCGCGAAACTCAACGGCATCTTCGCGTTCGCGCTGTGGGATGCGGCCGAGCGCCGTTGCGTGATCGCGCGCGATCCGATCGGCGTGTGCCCGCTGTACTGGGGCCATGATCGCGAAGGCCGTCTCTGTGTCGCCTCGGAGATGAAGGCGCTCGTCGGCGTTTGCGCCGACGTCGCGACGTTCCCGCCCGGCCATGTCTACGACAGCCGCAGCGGGGAACTCGTGCGCTACTACGACAAGCCGTGGCGCGACTACGCCGCGACCGAAGGCGTCGAGGTCGATGCGGCCGCGCTGCGCGGCGCGTTCGAGGCGGCCGTGCACCGCCAGCTCATGACCGACGTGCCGTACGGCGTGCTGCTCTCGGGAGGTCTCGATTCCTCGCTCGTCGCCGCGTGTGCCGCGCGCTTCGCGCGCCATCGCATCGAGGAGGACGACAAGGCCGAGGCCTGGTGGCCGCGCCTGCATTCGTTCGCGATCGGCCTGCACGGTTCGCCCGATCTCGCCGCGGCCGAGATCGCCGCGAAGGCGCTCGGCACCGTGCACCACGGCTTCGAATACACGTTCGACGAAGGCCTCGACGCACTGCCCGAGGTGATCCGCCACATCGAGAGCTACGACGTCACCTCGATCCGCGCGTCCACGCCGATGTACCTGCTCGCGCGCCGCATCAAGGCGATGGGCGTCAAGATGGTGTTGTCGGGAGAGGGCTCCGACGAGATCTTCGGTGGCTACCTGTACTTCCACAAGGCACCGAACGCGCGCGAGTTCCACGAGGAGACGGTGCGCAAGCTCGACGCGCTGCACCTCTACGACTGCCTGCGCGCGAACAAGTCGATGATGGCCTGGGGCGTCGAGGCGCGCGTGCCGTTCCTCGACCTCGAGTTCCTCGACGTCGCGATGTCGCTCGACGCGAAGGCCAAGATGGCCGGCGGTGGTCGCATCGAGAAGGCGATCCTGCGCGAGGCGTTCGACGGTGCGTTGCCGCCCGAGATCCTGTGGCGCCAGAAAGAGCAGTTCAGCGACGGCGTCGGCTACGGCTGGATCGACGGCCTCAAGGCGCATGCCGAGGCGCAGGTCACCGACCGCGAGTTCGCCGCGGCCGCGGCGCGTTTCCCGATCAATCCGCCGCAGACGAAGGAGGCGTACTTCTACCGCCGCATCTTCGAGGAGCATTTCCCCGGTGCGGCGTGTGCCGAGACGATTCCGGGCGGCAAGTCGATCGCGTGCTCGTCACCGGCGGCGATCGCATGGGATCCCGCATTCGCGGGTGCGGCCGATCCGTCAGGTCGTGCGGTCGCGGGCGTGCATCTTTCGGCGAACACGCCGGCCTCGGCGTGAGCGCATGCGAGGGCCGCGCCGTGCGCGTGGCCCTCGCGAGGCGGGATCACGTGTCGAGGCGCTCGAGCACCGCGAGTGTGGGTTTGGCGCGGTTGAGCGTGTAGAAGTGCAGGCCCGGTGCGCCGCCGTCGACGAGGCGGCGGCAGAGTTCCGCGACCACGTCGGCCGCGAACGCGCGGATCGACTCGGCATCGTCGCCGAGCGCGGTGATCCGGCGCGACAGCCAACGCGGGATCTCGGCGCCGCACATCTCCGAGAAGCGGCGCAGCTGGCTGAAGTTCGCGATCGGCATGACGCCCGGCACGATCGGCACGTCCACGCCGAGGCGGCGCGCTGCGTCGACGAAACGGAAGTAGCCGTCCGCATTGTAGAAGTACTGCGTGATCGCGCCGTTCGCGCCGGCGTCGACCTTGCGCTTGAAGTGGGCCAGGTCGGTGTGCGCGTCGTCGGCCTGCGGATGTACCTCGGGATAGCACGCCACCTCGAGGTGGAAATGGTCGCCGGTCTCGCGGCGGATGAACGCGACGAGGTCGGCCGCGTAACGGAAGTCGCCGAAGCTCGCCATGCCCGAGGGCAGGTCGCCGCGCAGCGCGACGATGCGGCGCACACCGAGTTCGCGGTAGGTGTCGAGCAGGGCGCGGATCTCGTCGCGCGAGCCGCCCATGCACGACAGGTGCGGTGCCGCATCGAGCGCGTGCGCCGTGCGCAGTCCACGTACGGCGTCGACCGTGTAGCTCAGCGTCGAACCTCCCGCGCCGAACGTCATCGAGACGTAGTCGGGCGCGCGTGCCTTGAGCTGGCGCACGGCCTTGTCGAGACCGTCGCGCTGTTCGTCGGTCTTGGGCGGGAAGAATTCGTAGCTGAGCGGCGTCGGCATGGTGCGTTCGATTCGCGTGAAGCGACTATTCTATCTCTGTATCAAGATGGAAGCATATAGGTCCGGACGGCCTTCCGGCCCGTCGTGCGCACGAGCCTCTCGCCAGCAGCGTGCGAACGTGGCCTACTGCGCGCCATGCCGCCCAGCGAACCCGCGCGCCACCGCGCTGCCGCACGAGACGACGACCTGCTGCTCCAGGAGCTGCGCGAGACGCGCGAACGCGCGCGTCTGGGCGGGTTCTTCTATCCGATCGCCTGCGCGCTGACGTTCGTGGTCACGACCGATGCGTTCTCGTGGCAGGCGCTCGCGATGACGAGCGTATTCGTGCTGCTCGCCGCCGCACGTGTCGCGGTCAAGGTGCCGCCGGCACCGACGCCGCGCGAGGTGCGCGCCCTGTTGCAGCGGATCTGGGCCATCGTGCTCGTGACCACTCTCGCCTGGGGTGTGTTCAGTGCGTGGACGTACCTGACGCTTCCCGAACCGGCGCCGCTCATCGCGATCCTGTTCTCGGGCGCGTTCGGCATGGCCTTGTGCCACACCTTGTGCATGCGGCGGCTTCCATCGGCAGTGACGATCGGTTTCGTCATGCTGCCGAGCATGGCGCTGCTGTGGCACGGCGACGGTGCCGGCGTCGCGATCATGTGGGGCATCTACATGGTCTACATGCTGCTCGTGCTCAAGCGCAGCTATCGTGAGTACCGTACGCGGCTCGAGCTCGAGCAGAGCCTGCGCGAGCAGCGCGACATGTTCGAGCGCCAGAGCCGCGTCGACGGCCTCACCGGCATCACCAACCGCCGCGGTTTCAACGATGCACTCGCCACGGCGATCGAGCGCGCGCGTCGCGGTGCCGGCGTGGCGTCGCTGCTGATCCTCGACATCGACCACTTCAAGCGCATCAACGACAGCCTCGGCCACCTCGCCGGCGATGCCTGCCTGGTCGCGCTCGCGCAGAGACTCCGCGAGCATTTCGAGGCGACCGGCGATGTGGTCGCGCGCCTCGGTGGCGAGGAGTTCGGCGTCGTGCTGGCCGCCGACGAGGACATCGCCTGCAAGCGCGCCGAGCATTTCCGCCGTGATCTCGAGCACGAGCCGCTGGCGTTCGAAGGCCGGACCGATTCCGTGACCGTGAGCATCGGCTGCGGTGCGTTCGATGCCACGCGCCATATCGACGACGACGCGCTGTACCACGATGTCGACGCGGCGCTGTACCGCGCCAAGCTGGGCGGGAGGAATCGCACGGGGCGGGTTCGTTCACCGGGCCCGGCTCATCCCCACGCCACCGCGGAGGTCGCGGCATCGTGATGCGGTGCCGATCGCCGCGTGGATGTACCATTCCACGGACGTACCGTCGTGTCGCAAGGGTTTCCATCGCTCGCAAGACCACCACCACGTCAAGGAGAGCAGCGTGAAAATGTCCAGTGTCATCGTCGCCAGCCTCGTCGCCGCGTACCTTTCGGCAGGTTCCGTGTCCGCATCGGAAGTCCAGGATTGCGCGGCGTATGCGAACTCCATGAAGAAGGAGCCGGCCTGGTACTCGCAGAAGTGTCTCGGCCATCCCTACGGCGCAAAGGCTCCGAAGGCTGCCGCTGCCGGAACCGCGCCGGCCGCCATCGGTGATCCCACGTTCCAGTTCAACATGCGGACAGGTGGCACGGGTGCGGACTCCCTGCAGACCTTCCCGCTGCCGCAAGCCGATACCGCCACGATCATCGGTCCGCAGACCGGCAACATCTACGGACTGGAATACGATCGCGACTCGCAGACGCTGTTCGGCGTCAGCGACACGCTGCAGTTCGGCGTCATGAGCGGTACCGATGGTTCGTTCACGCCCAGCGTGACCCTCACGGGTGTCGCCACCGGGCACAGTCCCACGGGGCTCGCCTTCCTTTCGGGCACATCGACGCACTACCTCTCGACATCGGACGGCACGGTATCGAACCTCTACACGTTCGATCCCGCCACCGGTGCCGCGACGCTCGTCGGGGCAATGGGTACGCCGCTGGTCATCGACATCGCCATCAACGCGGGTGGCCAGATGTACGCACACGACATCAGCACCGACAGCATCTATTCGGTCAACACGACAACGGGCGCCATGACGCTGATCGGAGCGACCGGTGTCAACGCGAACTTCGCCCAGGGCATGAGTTTCGATCGCGACACCGGCGTGTTGTACGCATGGCTGTACGAGGGCAGCGGTGTCAACCGCTTTGCGTCGATCAACCTCACGACGGGTGCCGCCACGACGGTCGCCACGCCGTTGCCGGGTGAGTACGAAGGCGCCACGACACCGGTTTCACTCCAGTCGTTCTCGGTGGACTGAGGCCCTCACATGCCGCCCGGCCACGCTGGCCGGGCGGATCCACCGCGGCGGGGTCGGGCTGCCCGGCACGATGCTTCGCCGTCGCATGATCACCGCCCTCGTCCATGACCATCCGCCTGACACCGTTCGCCCGTACCCGCCTGTTTCCGCGCGAGCCACGTGCCAACACGATCCGGGACTGCACGCCCGAGGCGTTCGAGCAACGCCTCGACGACGAAGCACCGCTGCGCGTGCTCGACGGCTATGCGCCGTTCTGCAAGCTGCACGTGCACCGCAACTGGACGTCGACGCGCTGCCTGACGGTGCCGGTCACCGACGCCAACCGCCATCTGCTGCGATCCGCCTACGAGGCGCGCTCGTCGAGCGAACTCCCCGTGCTCGTGCGCTGGTTCGAAAGCGTCGACGTGCCGGTCGCGGGCTACCTCGTCGTGATCCTCTACAGCCGCGAACAGCTCGCGAAGGAGAATGCGCCGATCGATGCCGACTGGGGCGTCGTCGGCTGCCTCTACACCGCAGAACCCGAGGAGATCCCGATGGCCCCGATCACGATGATGCGCAACGCGCTCGGCGTGGAAGAGGGTGGGTCGGGCGTGCCGATCGACCGCGAAGCCTATCGTCGCAGCGTCGCGTTCTGGGAGCGCAACGCGAACTGGCGCGACATGCCGTAAGCTCGATCCCGAAGCGTCGAAGAGGTTCGACGCCGGGGCGGCCGCTTCCACGCACGTCGCGGACTTCAGATGATCGTGCCTGCTCGAGGCGCGAGGGGGCTTCGATGGATCCGGTTGCCATCGTCGTGGCTTCCTTGCTCGCTGCGTCGGGGCAGGGCGAGGCATCGGCTCCGGTCGTGATCTCCAATCTTCCCCAGGATCTCGTCTCGGAGGTTTACGAAGGCGACGACGCAACGATGCCCGTTGATGACCGGTTCGTCATTGCGTTGACGACGCGAGCCGGACGGCATGGGGATGCCACGGCTCCCCTCGGCATTCGGGCTGCCTTCGAGCAGATGAAGGCGTCGCTGCCACGTTGGTATGTGAAGGCGTTGCGGGACAGCCATGGAGAAGACGAGTGTTCCGTCGTCGTGAACGGAAAGAGCTACAGCTACCTCGTGAACGCATGGTTCGGCGTGAGGTGGGGCCTCTACGAGGATGGTTCGCCCTTGCGCACGGAATTCGAGCGGTTGGAGATTCGCTCGGGGCTCATGATCGATGCCGCGTTCTCGAGTGGATTCTGCGAATACGTCAAGCATGGCGCCGACGTCGCCATGAAGCATGTTCTTGCCTACCACACCGGTGGTGCAGCGGAATGATGGCCATCGAGACGGTGTGATTGGGGGGCGTGCGACGGCAACGGACGTCCTCATCGGTTTCGTAGCGGATCGGAACCTGCGTACGGCAGCAGGCACTTGATCGACATATGCCCGCATATCGCCATGAATCGCCATCGCAACGGCCGAAGCGTGATCCGATTCGGCCCGTACCGCGCTGCGTAATGGATAGGGCAGGGGCGCGTACGAGAAGCCCAAGGGATCATCGACTCTGTCGGTCCTTGCCAAGAGGGAGGTAGGTTGACGTGCATGCCACGAGACAGCCGAAGCCTATATCGGCGTATCGCCAGGATGCATGTACCTCGATGGTATTCCCTCCGGGCCTTTCAATGCTGTCCATCGTGCGTACTCGCGGGAGCGTGTTGATGTCATGCCTGATCTTCTTATGCGTAGGTAGGTTGATGAGAATGCGTGCTGTGACAGTTCATGCTCTTCTGATTCTTGGCGCTGTCTCGACCAGCTTTGGAGGCTCTCGAGCATTTGCGGGCGAGTCGATCTACCTGGGGGTAAAGAGGTCTGCTCTGCCTGAACATTACGATCTCGAACCTCAAGGAGGGCGAGGATGCTATTATTACAGTGCCTTGATTGAAGGGATGGATTACTCCTTGGGATTTTCAGGGCCCGGCAGTGATGATGTCTTGTTGGAGTATTCATTCGATCTGAAGGGGGTTTCGCAGCAGGGTGTGCTCGCCATCATGAGGGCGGCGCTAGGTAAACCCTCGTGGGGAAGTGGTGATCGGTACGAATGGAAGCATCCTGAAGTAGATGCTGATTTGATCTTCAGGCGTGATGCCGTCGCGTTTTCGTTCTCCGGAAAATCTGGGTGCGGACAAAAAGACTGGTAGCTTGATTGGCCGCTCGGTGAGGTGAGTGGGGTAATCACCATCGACTGGATGGAAACATGCCGGCTCAGCCGCGCGCAGGAAGGGATCATGATCGACAGGGGCGATGCCGATGTGCCAACGTGGCCGTGCTCATCTTTCGTTTGCGAGCAGGAGGTGTGAGGTGTGGGAAGGATGTTTCCCGGCCTTCTTCTTCTTTCGCCAACATTGAGGGCGTGTCCGAGAGCATGGTTGAGTCAATGGAATGCACGCGCTCACGCTGATCAGGTCGTTCGTGGTCTCGGTTAACCCTTCGAGGGAAAGGATGAGGCATAGAAGGGACTATGTGAATAACTTCTGCAGGCGCATTGGGAGGGTTTTTAGTTGCTGCGAAGATATTTAATTGTCATATGCGTTTTGTCTCTATTGCTGACGGCTTGCGCGAAGTCGGTTGTGAAATCAGGCGAATGCCATCACTTCATTTTTGATGGTGGTGGCTCTGCCAGCATAAGATCGGATGCGGTCAAGGTGATGAGGATGATGCCTCTTCATTTTCAGAGAGGTCGTATTTTCAGTGTCTATCTGAGTATCCCCGATGTTTTTTTGAGTGAAAATCTTGGCGCGGTAAGTGTGTCGGATTACTTCACGGACCTTGATGGTAATGAAGTGAAGTGCCATAATATGGAGAAGATTGGTTCCATCCGTTGCTATGCTGGTATTTCGGACTTGTCGATACAAGTATCAGCTGTTTTTACGGACGGGGCGGATGTTGATTTTCCTGAGGTCACGAAAGAGCTGGTGGTCCAATTGAGGAATTCCGCGCTGGACTGCAAGTGATTCTCTGGACCCGAGAAGGCGCGGAAGTCGGATGCCATTGGAAGAGCGGTAGGGAGATGGGCTAGCTACTAGGCCGTAGCCGATATCCGTCTACCGCTTCCTGCGGGACGTACCAGTGGCTGTTGACCATGCCGACGCCCTCGAGCAGGTATCGAACACGTGACTGACGCGGCTGGTCGATCCGATTCATCTTCACGGCGTCGTCTTTGGAGATGCGGACGGATTGCGCTGCGACGACTGCGAGTTCATTTGAGCTTGAGGTCAGGTTTGCTCGAACTAGTCCTATCTTTCAGTATCTTGGACAAGGGCATCGTCAATTTTGCTTCTTCGAAACCGTGTATCGTACGCATCTAGCTACCGGCGCGCACAAATTATGAATCATAGGGTTGGAAAGCTTCTTGTCCTGGTGATGGTCGTATGCGGTGATTTCACTTGTAAGCCTTCAAGCGCCTCAACGATTGTCACGTGTGAAACTTACTATGCGGCCGGTCTGAGCTACTTGAACGATGTGTCGAATACCAACGGTACGATATCGAGTTACGGGAAAATATCATCGGAGGTGGACAGATTTTACGATGAGCCTCCTTTAAACAGGGATCTTATTGATAGGGAATTGCTGGGCATAATTGGGTCGGGTGTGAAGAAGGATCAGATATCAGATCTTCTGGTTGTGGCTTCGCTTTTCGATGCAGTGGAATCTGTTCGCATGCTTTCAAAAGGTAAGCGTGCATTGCTTGAGGAGTTCAGCGCGGTTATGGGTGCAGAAACCCGAATGGCACCTATTCACGCGTCGGCATGGTGTGAAAGCTACAGAGTATTCGAATATCTGGTTTCCAATAATGTCAATCGTGACGTGAACGGTCGGGTTGGTTTTATGGGGTACGATGGCGTTTCGGTGAGCGCGCTTGAGTTGGCTGTTGTGGGGCACGACAACTTCGGAGGTGATATCCGTATAGTGCGTGAGCTTTCAAGAAGCGGCGACGCAAAAGAGTCCATTGCCTTGGCTGAAAATATAATAATATCCATTGATAATCGGGTTCTTGGTGATGCTGATAATCCTAAGGTTAGATATAAGAACATAGAAGCTATTATTGGGGTTCTGGAAAATGGTGCACATTGACGTTATATGAGGCTTCCGACGATCGTGCCCGCCTGAGAGCAGACACTCGATGGGATGACTCGAGCTGGGTTGGTCGTGACTCAAGGTTTGCCGAGACGCAGTGAGGGTAGTGATGTCGGACTTCGTCGTGAGTTGATATGCGTGAATCCATTGAATTCAGAGTCAATGATGATGCTGCGCGGCAATGGCTTCCCGACGATGTCGGCGTCCGCATGGGTATGGCAAGGAAGCTCATTGTGGATGTCGGTGACCCTCTCATGGGCGTTATTGCTGACGCCCATCGCTCGATGGTCGCGCAAGGAACGTTCTTCGTCACCGAAGGCCGTTGGCGATATAGCATTCGGTTGAACTCCGTCCGCGTGAACACAGACGACCCGGAGCCGACGGTTGACAGCGCGTCGAGGATGTCCCGCTTGAAGGGTAGGTACGTGAGAGTTGTCGAAATCGTCGCCGAGGTTGCTCCGCGCGGCTACTCTGCGATGCTCATCGACATCCAGGGCATCGAAGGTCTGAAGTGATGAAGAATCATTCCATCGGTATGGCAACAGCTGCCGCAGCGCTATTCCTGTCAGCTTGCGGTGGCGCTCGGATCCACGATGACACGACACCTTCGTATCGCCTGTACGCAAGACTGGACAACGGCAGGCTCGCAGCCGCGCTCGTCAATGAGTCGACGACTTCACTGGTGGCCTACGGAAACAGGGTCGCGATTTTTCCAGAAGAGGCGGGCTTCGCGTTGGAGATCCAGCGTGAGGGCGGTGGGCGAGCACGCTTTTGCGGCATGCTCGACCAGGCTGCTGCCGAGGTTGCCGAGCTCGCGCCGGGTGGCGAGTATCATTACCACGATCAGGTGGAAGTCATAAGAAGGGATTATTGCCTGCAGCCCGGGAAGTACCACCTTCATGTCGTCTATCGTGCGCCGGCATTGTCCGAGGGGGCGGAACCCATGGAGCTGGCCAGATCCGAGCGGCTCGACTTCCGGGTCGAGTAACAAGCGATGCGGCGGGACGCCCTCTGCACTTCCGGAACATCCATCCGTTTGCACCTGCTTGAAGGGCAGCGAGGCGATCGGCGTCGACCGCATTACGCGGTGCGTTCGATTTTCCGTCTTACGTGAGGTATAGGTAATGCTGTCGCTCGACAGAAAGAGCCTTGCTTTGGTATTGATTGGCTTCTACCTCTTTGGTTTGACGGAGGTTGAAGCCATGCAGCGCTTTAAATATGGCTCTAAATCTATATGTGTTGCTTCAGATCTAGCCGTGCGAAAGCTGGATTTTTCTGGCGCTCTCGGCACGTCCCTTGGATCTGATAATAAAGGTGTTTTTGTATCGATTCCGTTCGATTCAAAGTCGGAAGAAGGCAAGGAAGTTTTGCTTTTTATTAAGATACCCAAGCCTTCGGAAGAGAGATTGCCCTCCGTGTCGCACAGTCAAGTTTTATCCAATATTCCAGGCTTGTCTGAGCTTCCTTCAGAAAGTACATCTGGGGAAGGGAGATTTGTTGCGGGCGACTACGATTCTGCTCTGGGAGATTACTATGTTTCATGCCGGGAGCTTCCTGGATCTCACAAATGCTCTCGGCCATTCAGATATCAGGGCATTGCCGGTGCATACTCATTTAACTGGAATGATCTCCACAAGTGGAGTTCGATTGAGAGTGTGGTGATTGAAGCGTTCAAGTTGGGACAAGTGGGGGTTTGCAAGGGGCTGTAGTTTTTGTTGTTCTCGCAACAACGAAGGTCTGGTGCACCCGCCACTTTGCGAAGCTCGAAACCAGGGGAGAGGGCGAGTGGGTATGCTCGCCCGCCCTTTCGTCACCGTGAGGCGAGTCTTCCGCTCCGAGGATTGGCGCGGAACGGCGATCGGAAAGCCTCCGAGGTCAGCTCGTGATATGGCCATGAGGTGCCGCCGACGGAGTTGCATCTTTCAGCCGGTTGCGCGTTCCAGCCCTCGCGCGACACCGAGGCCTCTGAGCCACCACTGTTCCATCGCGGTGGCCTTGTCGATCAGGCCCTGAGCGGATCCGAGGGCCCACGAGATGCGTGTTTCGATTCCGGGCACCTGGTGCTCCCGCGCCGTTTCGCCGGATGGGCTACGCGATGCGTTCGATCCGGCTCTTCTGGCACAGCGGATACTCGGCGACGAAGCCCGCGATGCGTTCGTGCATCGCGTCGAAGCTGCTGCCGTACATGTAGAGCGCGGTTTCGGTCGGGCCGCGCCAGTGGCTGTTGACCATGCCGACGCCCTCGAGCAGCGTCGAGCAGGTATCGAACACGTGGTTGACGTCGCTGGTCGCGTAGACCTCGTCGTCGAGTTCGGTGCCGTTGAGGTAGAGCGCGAGGCCTTCGTGGCTGCCGAATGCGATGCACTCGCCGCCCGGGTGCACGGTCACGTGCGAGCCCTTCGGCGCGAGCATCGCCGCGAGCACCTGCATGACCTGGTCGATGCGCTTCGGGCTCGCGTCCTCGAGGGCGATCTCGATGTCGCAGTTCTCGACCTCGCCGTTCGGCGCCAGCATCGTGCCGCCGCCTTCGACCGTCGCGCCGTACTCCTCGCGATCGCAGACGCTCGAGAATGCATCCTCGAGCTCGGCGCGATCCATCGGCTGCAGCCGCGCGTTGAGCATGGCAGTGATGCGCCCGGGGCGCTTCTTCCTGAAGAGATCGAACATCGTGTCGTCCGGTGCGTGCGTGATCGCGGCGTCGGAGCATACGTCACGTGATCCGGCGTGCCGCGTGCACGCTTCGCGGTTCGAATGTGACGCGATGCACATGCGCGTCGCATGCGCGAGCGTGCACGCGCACGTCTCGCGGAGGTATCAGGCGAAGCCGTACCGCACGACGTGGAAGAACACCGGTGCGGCGAACGTCACCGAATCGAGGCGGTCGAGCATGCCACCGTGGCCTTCGATCATCTGTCCCCAGTCCTTCGCGCCGAGGCTGCGCTTGACGGCCGACAGCGCGAGGCCGCCAAGGAAACCACACAGCACGATCAGCAGCGCGAGCAGCCCCGACTGCCAAGGCGTGAACGGCGTGATCCACCACAGTGCTGCGCCGATCGCGGCGGCCGAGAGTCCGCCGCCGACGAGGCCTTCGACCGTCTTCGACGGGCTCACCGAAGGTGCCAGCTTGTGACGGCCGAACAGCTTGCCGAACACGTACTGCAACACATCGCTGATCTGCACCACGAGCAGCAGGTAGAGCAGCAGCAACAGGTTCTGCCCTTCGTAGCCGGGAATGTCGAGCAGCAGCAGGGCGGGCGCGTAGCTGATGCAGTACACCGTCAGCATCAGGCCCCACTGGATCTTCGTGGTGCGCTCGAGGAAGTGCTCGGTATCGCCCGCCAGCGCGGAGACGGCGGGCAGCAGCAGGAAGCCGTACACGGGGATCAGGATCACGAACAGGCCGTACCAGCCGCTGCCGATCAACCAGTACTGCAGCGGGATCGCCACGTAGAAGCACAGGCACAACGGAAGATGGTCGCCGCGCCGCGTCGGCGTCAGCGTGATGAACTCGCGCAACGCGAGGAACGAGGCGAGCGCGAACAGCACGAGCGTGGCGATGCGGCCGAGCAGGAAGCAGGCGCAGAGCACCGCGACCATCACCCACCACGCGTTGATGCGTGCGACGAGGTTGTCGACCGTGGCACCGGGTCGCGAGCGCGCGAGCACGGCACCGATCGAACTCGCGACGACGAGCAGCGCGATCACGCCGCCCATGACCCACCAGAACGGTTCGGGCGTGGTGGCGACGAGGTGGTCGAACCATTCCTGCGGTGTCATGCGAGTTCCATCACGGCGTTGCGGGCGCGTTCGAGGAACGCGGCTTTGGTCTCGCCTGCGGCGAGCTGCACGGGCGCGCCGAAGCGCACCGTGCAGATCAGCGGCACCGGCAGCAGGCTGCCCTTCGGGAGGCTGCGGCGCGCGTTGTCGAGGTACACGGCGACGAACTCGACCTCGGGATGGCGTTCGGCGAGGTGGTAGAGCCCCGACTTGAACGGCAGCAGCGTCGCCTCGGCATTGCGCGTGCCCTCGGGGAACAGGATCAGCGAATCGCCGGCCTCGAGCGCGGTGTGCAGCGGCTCGAGCGGATCGCCTTCGCTGGTGCCCCGCTGGCGATCGATGAGCACCGCGTTGAGGCCGCGTTTCGCGATCAGGGCGCGCACGCCGCGGCTCCAGTAATCCTTCGCCGCGACCGGGCGCGTGTTACGGCGCAACATCGGGGGCAGGGCAGCCCACAGCGCCATGGTGTCGAGATGGCTCGCATGGTTGGCGAAATACACGCGTCGCGTCGCGACGGGCTGGCTGCCGATCCATTGTGGATAGGCACCAACGAGCAGGCGGACGATGCCGACGAGCAGGCGCGCGAGCATCGCGATCAGCCTGCCGCGCGCAGCCGTGCGGCGATCGCGCGCGTGCGGGTGACGCAGGTGAGCGCCGAGCCCGCCGCGATGATCGCGGCGGCGGCGAGCAGTGCATGGTGCGAGCCGACGGTCGCGACTTCGACGGCGCCGGCGAGGCAGCCGAGCGTCAATACGGCCATGCGGTGCGGCTTGGCCATCGGTCCGCGGAAATCCTGCACGAAGCCGAGCGCGCCACCGGTCGCGCGCACGTACGCGGTCAGCGCGGCGAGCAAGGCGCCGAGCCAACCCAGCCACGGCAGGCCGATCGCGTAGCCGAGCGCGACGATGAACAGCGAGTCGGCGGTGCGATCGGGCAGCTCGTTGTAGAGCGCACCGGTCGGCGAGCGCTTGCCGCCTTCGATCGCGACCATGCCGTCGAACAGGTTGCAGGCGAGGCGCAGCTGCACGCACACGGCCGTGAGGACGAGCCCTGCCGATGTCGGCCACGCCACGAGCAGCCATGCGCCGACGGCGGAGAACACGATGCTGATCATCGAGATCTGGTTCGGCGTGATGCGTGTCGCCACCAGGCCCGAGGCGATCGCGCCTGCCCATCGGGTCCCGCGCGAGGCCAGCGGGCGGCGCGCATCGGTCGTCGGCATCGTTCGCGGCTCCTGGCATGGGATGCCGCCATCATACGTGCAGTCGCACCCCGCACGATGTCGCATGGATCACGCAGGCGAATCGTGATCGTGCTTCCCGATCCGCGCGGGACCGGGAAGCACGTGATCCGCGTACCTGCTCAGCGCAGGTCGTATCGATCGAGGTTCATGACCTTGGTCCACGCGGCGACGAAATCGTCGACGAAGACCTTCTTCGCGTCGTCGGCGGCGTACACCTCGGCGAGTGCGCGCAGCTGTGCGTTCGAACCGAACACGAGGTCGGACACCGTGCCGGTCCAGCGCACGGCGCCGCTGGTGCGGTCACGGCCTTCGAGCACGTCGCGGTCGGTCTGCGAGCGCGTCCACTTCGTGCGCATGTCGAGCAGGTTCACGAAGAAGTCGTTGCTCAGCGTGCCGGGGCGATCGGTGAACACGCCGTGCTTCGAGCTGCCGACGTTCGCGTCGAGCACGCGCAGGCCGCCGACGAGCACGGTCATCTCGGGTGCGCTCAGCGTGAGCAGGTTGGCCTTGTCGACGAGCATCTCGGCTTCGGAGCCTTCGAAGCCCTTGGCGACGTAGTTGCGGAAGCCGTCGACCCTCGGCTCGAGCGGCGCGAACGAATCGGCATCGGTCTGCGCATCGGTCGCGTCGGTGCGGCCCGGTGCGAACGGCACCGTGACCTCGTGGCCACCGTTCTTCGCAGCGGCCTCGACCGCGGCGTTGCCGGCGATCACGATGAGGTCCGCGAGCGAGATCTTCTTGCCGCCCGTGGTGCTGGCGTCGAAGTCCTTTTTGATCGTTTCGAGTGACGCGAGCACCTTGGCGAGCTGCGCGGGCTGGTTCGCTTCCCAGTCCTTCTGCGGGGCGAGGCGGATGCGCGCGCCGTTGGCGCCGCCGCGCTTGTCGCTGCCGCGGAACGTCGAGGCCGAAGCCCACGCGGTCGCGACGAGCTGCGGGATCGTCAGGCCCGACGCGAGCACCTTCTGCTTGAGCATCTCGACGTCGCGCGGCTCGACCAGTGCGTGGTCGACGGCGGGCACGGGATCCTGCCAGATCAGTTCTTCCTGCGGCACGAGCTTGCCGAGGTAGCGCGCACGCGGGCCCATGTCGCGGTGCGTGAGCTTGAACCAGGCACGCGCGAACGCATCGGCGAACTCGGCCGGATTCGCCATGTAGCGGCGCGAGATCGTTTCGTAGGCCGGATCGACGCGCATCGCCATGTCGGCCGTCGTCATCATCGGCTGGTGCAGTTTGCCGGGCGTGTGTGCATCGGGCACGTTGCGGCCGGCGTCGCCGACCGGCTTCCACTGGTGCGCGCCGGCCGGGCTCTTCGTGAGTTCCCACTCGAAGCCGAACAGCGTCTCGAAGTAGCTGTTGTCCCAGCGGATCGGCGTCGGCGTCCACGCGCCTTCGATGCCGCTCGTGATCGTGTGGCCGGCCATGCCGCTCTCGTAGCCGTTGGTCCAGCCGAAACCCTGGTGCTCGATGTCCGCACCTTCGGGCTCGACCTGCACGAGCGAGGCGTCACCGGCGCCGTGTGCCTTGCCGAACGTGTGGCCGCCCGCGGTCAGCGCGACGGTCTCCTCGTCGTTCATCGCCATGCGCGCGAACGTCTCGCGGATGTCGCGACCCGAGGCGAGCGGATCGGGCTTGCCGTCGGGGCCTTCGGGATTGACGTAGATGAGGCCCATCTGCACCGCGGCGAGCGGATCGGCGAGGTCACGCTCGCCCGAGTAGCGGCTGCCGGGCTTGTCGCTCGTCGCGAGCCACGCGTTCTCGGGACCCCAGTAGATGTCCGCGTTCGGCTCCCAGATGTCGGCGCGGCCGCCGGCGAAACCGAACGTCTTGAAGCCCATCGATTCGAGCGCGACGTTGCCGGTCAGGATGAACAGGTCGGCCCACGACAGGTTGCGGCCGTACTTCTGCTTGATCGGCCACAGCAGGCGGCGTGCCTTGTCGAGGTTGCCGTTGTCGGGCCAGCTGTTGAGCGGCGCGAAGCGCTGGTCGCCGGTGCCGCCGCCACCGCGGCCGTCGTGGATGCGGTAGGTGCCCGCGGCGTGCCAGGCCATGCGGATGAAGAACGGGCCGTAGTGGCCGTAGTCGGCCGGCCACCAGTCCTGCGAATCGGTCATCAGCGCGTGCAGGTCGGCGACGACGGCGTCGAGATCGAGCTGCTCGAACGCTTCGCGGTAGTCGAACGCCTCGCCCATCGGGTTGGCGCGCGGCGAGTGTTGATGCAGCAGGCCGAGGTTGAGCTGGTTCGGCCACCAGTCGGCGTTGCCCCAGCTGCCCGTGAGGGCCTGGCTGCGGGATCCGCCCGAGAACGGGCACTTCGGTTCGGTCGTCATGTCGGGTTTCCTCGGTGGCGGCTGCGGCCTGGGTGCAGGCACCTTACGCCCCTCGCATGACGAAAGAAAAGTTCGCGGTTTGGATGTTGTCGATAGGTCTTGTCTATGGGCGGCGCCGAGTGGATGTGTGGCGCGACCTCAGTCGCGCGTGTCCGCATGCAGACGCGACGCGAGCGCGAGCGCAGCCTCGCGGTTGCCGGCGATCAGCGTGCGCGACACCTCGAGGTTGGTGATCCAGAAACGCAGTTCGGCGAGCAGGCGCGGCTCCGCACGGTAATCCTCGAGGATGGCCTTGGCCGCGTCCTCGCCGATCGGCGCATCGCATTCGATCAGGCGCTGACGGGTCTGCTCGAAGCTCTCGTGGCAGTGCGCCCACACGTGCGTGGACACGGCCTGCGGCGTGAGTCCGCGCACGATCCTGCGGTACTCGGGTTCGAGCCGCAGCAGGTAGCCGGCCTGCACGCTGAGACCGTTGACGTAATAGTTCGCGAGCGCCGTGCGCAGCGCGGCATCGCGGATCAGGCCGAGGTCGCCTGCGTTGCGCATTTCCTGGTAGGTCGTGTCGCGCGGGATGTACGGGTAGAGCTGGCTGGCCTGGAAGAACGCGAGCACCGTCGGCCACGCCGCGCCACGCACGTTCTCGCCGGTCTCGGCATGGCGGATCGCGGCATGCCCGTAGGCGACCACCGCACCCCAGAACACAAGGCGGTCGTCCATCTCCTTCACGTCCACGGCGAGATCGTCGTGGATGCGCTGCAGGTACTCGTCGCCGCGCTGGGTGTCGCGGCGCGCGTCGTTCCAGTTGTCGACCTGCAGGCCGATGAACACGCCCAGGATCACGATGACGAGTTCGACCGCGAGCGCGGTGCCGTCGAGGCGGGCGAGGCGTTCGGTGATGCGTGTCAGTGGCATGGTGATTCGATGTCCTCGTGACGGACGTGCCGCAGCGCCCATGCCGGTGCCTCGAAGGCGCGCAGCCTCGCGCGCGCGACATGCACGACCGGCCACGCGACGAACGGGTACACGCCTGCCATGCGGATCACGTTGCGTCGCTCGAGCTCGGCGAGGAGGCTCACGGCGTGCGATCGGCGAACGTGCGAAGGCTGGCCCAGATGTCCGCGTAGAACACGTCGAGGTTGGCGACGCTGGTACCGATGTCGGCGATGCGCTGGCGCAGCGTGGCGAGGGCCTCGGGATCCTCGCGCAGGATCGCCGCTGCCGAGGCGATGTCCGGCGTCGGCAGGTCGACGCGGCACGGATAATCCAGCTGGGTCGCGATACCGGAGTAGTCACCCGTCTCGACGATGTGATCGCCGCATCCTGCGGCGAGCGCCGCCTGCACGTGGTGCGGCACGTGCCGTCGGAACCACTGCCGGTAGGCGGAGTTGCGCCCCTCGTCGGTGAACCACTGGAAGACCGGTGCCGTGTACAGGTACATCGCCAGTTCGCGCAGCTTCCGGTCGGCGATGAGGCTGAGCTCGCCGGTCGAGGTCAGCTCGTCGTAGGTCGAGCGCTGCCGCGTGTTGTCGCTGTACTGGGTCGCACGATAGGCAGCAACCAGCAGCGCTTCGTCGGAGAGCTCGGTACGTCCCGCAAGCGCGTCGGCCGCGCGCACGGCGTTGGTGCGTACCTGCCGGTGGTAGCCGATCATGTTCTCGTGGTTCCACGCCTCGACGCGCAGGTCGGCCTTGAGGCGCTCGGTGAACTCGTCGCCGCGTTTCGCCGTCAGTCGATCCTCGTTCCAGTTCGCAGCCTGCAGGCCGATGAACACGCCGAGGATCACCACCACGAGTTCGATCGTGACGGCGAGCCAGTCGTGGTGCCGGAAGCGGTCGGCGAGGCGGCGCAGGATCATGGCGCGGCCTCCGCGTCGAGCTGCGCGACGTGGACCACCGCCCGGCCGACCCGCGATTCGATCCACGCCGACGCCCTGCGCGGAAGGTCGCGATGCTCGAGTCCGCCCGGATCGGTCATCCCTATCATCCCCTGAGGCATCTCCGGGTCGATCATGGCACGGCCAGCACATCGCGGCGACGATTTCCGTGGCGTGGTCTGCGAAACCTGTGCCCAGTGGACGCCGATCGCCGGTTCGCGTGCATCACGCATGCGTGAGCCGTTCTGCCATCATCCTGCGCCATCGTGGGGAGCGGTGCCCGCATCGTGCAGGGATCGCCGTGCATTCCAAGGGAGGACAAGAGACGATGGGCAAGCTTTCGACCCTGCTGCTGTCGGCCATCCTGTGTGCGGGCGCCATGCCCGCATCCGCGCAATGGACCGCGACCGGTACCGAGGTGCCGTCGCTCGCCGCGTTCGACATGCAGATGCGCACGCTCATGACGAACGCCAACATCCCGTCCGGTGCGATCGCCGTGGCCTGGGACGGGCGGCTCGTGCTCGCACGCGGCTACTCGTGGAACCCGGGGCCGAACGACATCGTCACGCAGCCGACCTCGCTGTTCCGCCTCGCGAGCGTCAGCAAGCCGATCACGTCGACGCTCGTGAACCGGCTGATCCAGGACGGCCGGCTCGCACCGAACGACACGATCGGCCAGTACGTGGACCTCACGCCGCGCCCGGGCACGACGGCCGATCCACGCCTCGCCACGGTGACCGTGCGCAACCTGCTCGAGATGCTGGGTGGTTTCGGCGACCCGGCGACGCTGGGCTACGACCCGGTATTCCGCGACCGCATCGTCGCGCAAGGCCTCGGCATCCCGCTGCCGGTGACGCACGCGGATGTCATCCGCTACCAGAGCGGCGTCGCGCTCTCCACGAACCCCGGCTCGACATACGCCTACAGCAACTACGGCTACAAGCTGCTCGGCCGCATCATCGAATCCGCGAGCGGCATGCCGTACGAGCGCTACGCGCGCCGCGTGCTCAATCCCGCCGGTGTGTGGAACCTGCGCCTCGCGAAGGCGCGTGTCGAGGAGCGCGCGGCGGGCGAGGTGGCCTATGCCTCGGGCGGGCAGGGCACCAGCGTCATCGACAACACTGCTGCGTTGCGGCCGTGGGAGTACGGCGCCCTCAACCAGGACACGATGGACGCCTACGGCGGCTGGGTCGCCTCGGCGCCCGAACTGCTGCGCTGGATGGTGAACCTCGACAATCCCTCGGCACCGCGCGCGATCCTCGATCAGGCCTCGCTCGACCGCATGTTCGCGCTGCCGCAGAACCAGGGTTCGTACACGCCGGGCGACTACTACTACGCGAGCGGATGGTCCGTGCGCGACTACGGCGCGACGGGCCGCACGACCTGGCACGCGGGAAGCCTGCCGTCGACATCGACCTACATCGTGCGCTACCGCAACGGCTTCGAGATCGTGATCCTGCTCAACCGCCGCAACGAATCCAACCCCAATGCGACCACGAACGCGATGGATGCCGCGGTCTGGAACGCCTACAACCAGGTGACGGTCTGGCCGACGCACGACTTCTTCGACGAGGTGCTGCCGACGCTCATGCGGGACGGGTTCGACTAGGGCGCCTGCGGCTGCAGCAGCACGAGTGGCGCACGCGCAACGTGCGTGCGTCCAGCGCTCCGCAGCGTCACTCGTCTTCCCACCAGCGAGGCTTCAGCGCGCGACTCAGCCGCTCCTCGCGCTCCGATGCACGCTCCGCTTCCATCGAGGCGAACCACGCCAGATTCTTCGCACTTTGCGGTATGGGGACAGATGGATCGACGTGGATGATGCGGGCCCCAGTGTGGCCGAGAAGCCGTTCGGCCGACGCGAAGGTGGGCGCGTCGGCCACCACGAGCAGCGGCATCGAGGCGAGTCCGCCCTTCGGGATGTCCGCCGACGCTTTCGCGGTGACCTCCAGCAGGACATGCGACGAAGTCGCCCCGACGATCACGGCGCGACTTCGTCCGCAAGCTTCGGAGAGCCGGTCTTCGAGATCGATGGATGTCGCATCATCCAGCCAGACGATGTCGTCGCCTTCGAGATGCGCGCCGGCGCTTTCCGTGATGCGCTCGAGTACCCGTGCGAGGTAGCGACGCCAGGCTGCGGAATCGTCCACTACGGGCGCGACGAGAGGGTTGCGGAAGATGTCCGTGTCCCTGACAGCCTCCGCCCGCGACTGTTCCTGCGCAACGAGGGCGCGCGCGAATGCCCGCTTCCATGCGTCATGTTCCGGCGGATCGATCGCGCAGGTGTAAAGGTCGATGCCCAGCGTGACGGTGTCGTCCCCGGTCCGGGTTGGCGCGTCTTCTTCCGTGTCGGGCCTGACGAACGGCAATGCGACCGGTACCCGTGCATGCCGCGAATCCGGATCGAGCGATACCTCTCCGCGCCAACGCCGTGAGCTGACCGAGCGTGGGAGATGATCCACGTAGACGATCGGCAGCAGATCATCGAGTCCCCATTGGCAGGCGACGCGCCCCGCCGGGTCGTAGACCACGATCGTGTCGTCCCCGTATCCCATCGAATGCCAGTTGTCGAACGTGATCGCCCTGCCGTCATCCGAGACCAGGGCATCCACGGGCGCGACGTCGTTCAGAAGCGGACCTTTCCAGACCTCTTTCCAGCGTCCGTGCACGAACTGCTGCATCCGGGCACTCGCGCTGCCCCCGTCGGCCTGTTTGCCACCGGTCTCGGACCTGCGTTTCGACTTGTTCTCGAAGTATGCGAGCTGGCTCGAGAGCGGGCGCGGAGCGATCACGAGACGCCAGGTGCCATTCGCAGAAGTGAAGGTGGCTTCACTCGGGATATTCCATGAATCGGCACTGCACGGTGTCGTCATCCACGCCACCATCATGGCGACGACAAGCTTCCGCAGGATCGTCGGTAACGGCATCGTGATCGTCCTTGTGGTCGTGGTCGTGTGCATGCGCAGTCTATCGCCGTGCAGGCGTGAGTCGTCCGGGGCGCGTCCTTTCGAGGCCATGGCGCGAAGCCCATGCGGTATACGGTGTCGGAATGACCACGCATAGCGCATGCGCGGCACCGGACGCTGTGCCGGGGCTTCCTCGCAGCCGTTGCAGCGACGAGAATGCCTTCGGGACGCGTTGGCCTGAAACGTTGGAGCAGGCGTGGGAGACGATCCGCGTAAGCGCGGCGGGGAGGTAGGGTTTCTGGCGCTCGTGGCGCTCTACCTGTGTGCCCACGCGCTGCTGATCACGCTGCTGCACGACCACGCCCAGGTGGTCTCGATCGCCTGTGTCACCGTCGCTGCGGCATGGGCGGCCGCGGCCTGTGCACGACGTGCGCGGCGCGCTGGCGAGACGAGGGGCTGGTGGGGCGTCGCGCTCGCGATGGCGTTGTGGAGCGCAGGCATGGCGGCCAACCTGGCGTTCGCGGTGGCGGGCCAGGGTGCCGTCAATCCGGGCGTGAGCATGCTGCTGTTCGTGCTCTACATGGCGCCGCTGCTGTTCGTGCTCGCGTGGCGACCCGAGGATCCGGCGCCGGTGCGGCGCATCGACGGCGGACTCGCGGGGGTGCTGGCCGGGCTGTTCTGCGCGATCGTCGCCGGCCATGCGTCCGTGGCGGGCACGCCGCTCGAGAACGTGCCGGCGCTGCGAAGCGTCTACGACGTCGGCAATGCGTTCGTCCTCGGCCTCGCGTTCATCCGCTGGCTTGCCGGGGCAGGATCACCGCAGCGCGTGATGTTCGGTTCGCTCGCGGTCTATGCGGCGATCTATTTCGTCGTCGCGTACTACATCAACCACGTCGAGCCGGACGACACCGGCTACGGGGTCTTCACCGACATCCTCATCGACGTGCCGTTCCTCGTGCTCGCGTCGATCGCGGGACTGCATGGAAAGCCCGTGGCGGAGATCACGCCCCGGCGCATCGACAAGGTCGTGCAGATCGCCAGTCCTCTGGTCCTGCCGGTCGCTCTGCTGCTGGCCTCCGCGCACCTGATGCCGACGCAGCCGTGGCTCGCCGGCCTCGGTATCGCCGCGGCGGTGCTCGGCTACGGCGTGCGTACCGTGCTCGCCCAGCTGCGCGCGCAGGAGCAGCTCGAACAGCTCGCGGCCGTGGCCACGATCGATGCGTTGACGGGCATCGCCAACCGGCGTCGCTTCGACGAGGGCCTCGTTCGCGAATGGCGGTCGGCGTCGCCGCCGGCGATCGCGCTGCTGCTCGTCGACGTCGACCATTTCAAGGCGATCAACGACCGCATGGGCCATCCCGGCGGCGATGCCTGCCTGCGTGCGGTTGCGCAGCTGCTCGACATGCACGCCTCGCGCCTGGGTGCGTTCGCGGCACGCTATGGTGGCGAGGAGTTCGTCGTGCTCGTGCCGACGCGTGAAGAGGGTGTCGCACTCGCGCTCGCCGAGTCGATACGCGAGGCCGTGTCCGGATCCGATGCCTGCAGGAGTGCGGCGGGAGGTGCCGTGACCGTCAGCATCGGCGTCGCCGTGGCGAGGGCGGGCGGCACGTCGCAGGATCTCGTCGACGCAGCCGATGCGGCACTGTACCGCGCCAAGGGCGCGGGCCGCGATCGCGTCGTGCTGCATGCGTGCGAGCCATCCTCCGTCGCCGTCGTGGGCTGAGCGCGCCTCGTATCGCGAGCGGTGCCGGCATCGGTCCCGAAACGAAACGGGCGCCCGAAGGCGCCCGTCGCGTGGATCGTCGGAGCGTGGATCAGTAGCGGTAGTGGTCCGGCTTGTACGGGCCTTCGACGGCCACGCCGAGGTAGTCGGCCTGTTCCTTGGTCAGCGTCGTGAGCTTCACGCCGATCTTCTCGAGATGGAGGCGCGCGACTTCCTCGTCGAGCTTCTTCGGCAGGATGTAGACCTTGGCCTCGTACGCGTCCTTGTTCGCCCACAGGTCGATCTGCGCGAGCGTCTGGTTCGAGAACGAGTTCGACATCACGAAGCTCGGGTGGCCCGTCGCGCAACCGAGGTTGACGAGGCGGCCCTCGGCCAGCAGGAAGATCGCGCGGCCGTCAGCGAACGTGTACTTGTCGACCTGCGGCTTGATGTTGAGCTTGGTCACGCCCGCCAGCGCGTTGAGCGCGTCGACCTGGATCTCGTTGTCGAAGTGGCCGATGTTGCAGACGATGGCCTGGTCCTTCATCTTGCTCAGGTGCTCGACCGTGAGCACGTCCTTGTTGCCGGTCGTGGTGACGTAGATGTCGCCGCGGCCGAGCGTCGATTCGACCGTGTTGACCTCGAAGCCCTCCATCGCGGCCTGCAGCGCGTTGATCGGATCGATCTCGGTGACCACCACGCGCGCGCCGTAGGCACGCAGGCTGTGCGCCGAACCCTTGCCGACGTCGCCGTAGCCGCACACGACCGCGACCTTGCCCGCGAGCATCACGTCCATCGCGCGCTTGAGGCCGTCGGCCAGCGACTCGCGACAGCCGTAGAGGTTGTCGAACTTCGACTTGGTGACCGAGTCGTTGACGTTGATCGCCGGCACGAGCAGGCCGCCCTTCTCGGCGAGCTGGTAGAGGCGGTGCACACCGGTGGTGGTCTCCTCGGAGACACCCTTCCAGTCCTTGACCACGCGCGTCCAGTAGCCCGGGCGCTCCTTGGCGACGCGCTTGAGCAGGTTCTTGATGACCTGCTCCTCGTGGCTGCCCGAGGCCGAGTTGACCCAGCTCTCGTCGCCCTTCTCGAGCTCGTAGCCCTTGTGGATCAGCAGGGTCACGTCACCGCCGTCGTCGACGACGAGCTCCGGGCCGGTCAGCGTGCCGTCCGGCAGCTTGAAGGTCAGCGCGTCGAGCGTGCAGTCCCAGTATTCCTCGAGCGTCTCGCCCTTCCACGCGAACACGGGCGTGCCGGTCGCGGCGATCGCCGCGGCGGCGTGGTCCTGCGTCGAGAAGATGTTGCACGAGGCCCAGCGCACGTCGGCGCCGATGTCCTTGAGCGTCTCGATGAGGACGGCGGTCTGGATCGTCATGTGCAGCGAGCCGGTCACGCGCACGCCCTTGAGCGGCGTCGTCGCGGCGTACTTCTTGCGGATCGACATGAGGCCCGGCATCTCGTGCTCGGCGATGTCGAGTTCCTTGCGGCCCCAGTCGGCCAGCGCGATGTCGGCGATCTTGTAGTCGCCTTCGGTCGAGAAGGTCTTCAGCTGTGCGTTCATTCGGTGATGCTCCGGTTCGGGATCGTCTCCCGCCTTGGCGGGGGTTCGATCGGGGTCCGGGCGCCGTTGCTGCGTGATCGCCTGTCGAGCCTGGGTAGGGCCGCTCGATCGCGGGCCCACGTGCAGCGCCCCTCGACAGGTGGACTCCCATTATATCCCGTGTTCGCGATGGAGCGATGAATCGATCGCCGGGGCGTCGCGGCCGATGTTGGGGGATCGGACGCCGCCTCGCGTAAGAGGAGGTCATCTCCCCTGGACGAGTCCCCATGAACCTTGCCATGTCCCGCACACTCGCTTCCGCACTGGTCGCCGCCGGCCTTTCCGCATTCGCCGGCCAGGCGCATGCCGAGTTCATCTACGCGCGCCTCGTACCGGGCGAAGGCCTGCAGGCCAACGGCGCCTCGGACGCGGTCGACCTGTCGTCCTCGGGGCTCACGGCGGTGTTCGCGAGCACGGCCAACAACTGGGTCGCAGGCGATGCGTTCAACGGCACGCGCGCCGTCGCGGTCGACCTCGCCACGGGCGTCATCGAGGTGGTGTCCAGGCGCTCGCCGCAGGGCGGGCAGCCGGGCGAGATCATCCGTGGCGAGCAACCCGTGGTATCGGCGAACGGGCGCCATGTCGCGTTCCTGAGCTACGCCACGCTCGGCACGAACTGGCAGATCGGCTACAAGAATCGCTCCACGGGTGCGCTGAGCGTCGCCAGTTCGGACGCGACGGGATCGGTCGCGGCATCCGGAACCGAAACGCAGCCGTTGTCGATCTCGGGCGACGGCCGCTACGTCGCGTTCGCGTCCGCGTCGACGAATCTCGGGGCGACGGGCGGTCTGAAGCAGATCTTCGTCAAGGACATGCAGACCGGTGCGGTGACGATGGCGTCGAGGACGTCCGGCGGTGCCGCTTCGAACGGCACCTGCTTCCTCGATCCGCATGCGCTCTCCGACAACGGCCGCTTCCTCACCTTCACCTGCACTGCCGACCTCACCGGCGGTTCGGCATACGGACAGCTGTTCCTGCGCGACCTGCAGAACGGCACGACCGAGCTCGTCAGCCGCGTCGGGACGAGCAACACCTCGTCATCGGCGATCGTGTACCGCCCCTCGATGTCGCCGGATGCCCGCTTCATCAGCTTCCAGAACCGCGGCTACGGCGGCCTCGGCTACGCCGGCAGCGGCGTCGAGAGCAACAGCGGCGTCTACATCCGCGATCGTCAAACCCAGGTGACGATCCCGATCCCGCGCCCGGCGGAGCTCCCCGCGAACAACTACGACACCTGCAAGGTCTCCTCGATCTCCAACGCCGCGACCGTGCTGCTCTCGTGCGAGATGACCGTGGGGGCCACGGTGATCCCGCAGGTGTACCTGTACATCCCGGGCGAAGCGTCGCCGGAGCGCCTGACCGGCAGCATCGCGGCGCCCGGCAACGGCCCTTCGGGCTACTCCCTCGACGTCAACACGTCGGGCCTGTCCATGGTGTTCTCCTCGCAGGCCAGCAACATCGACCCCGCCGACACCAACGGCGCCTCGGACATCTTCGTGCTCATCGACGATTCGCTGCTCAACGACGTGATCTTCAGGACCGGTTTCGAGAACTGATCGCGCGAGTTCTGCTCTCAGCGTCGCCCGGAGGCCCGCCGATGCGCGGGCCTCCGCATTTCCGGTGCGGCGGCGCGTCGCGTGCACGGCAAGGCGCAACGTGCCAGCACGATTGCACCGTCCGGCGCAGCACGGCACCATCGCGCCCTGCCGGATCCGCCGTGCCTGCGGGCACCTCCTGAACGGATCATCGGCTTCCGCCATCGCGCCAGGCCGGGTCGCTCGCGCCCCCGACCGTGATGACCGTGTGCCTTGTTGCAACCCCGGGGAGCGCGGCTCGCCCGACCGAGGATTCCGCGATGTCACCGACCCGTATCGCCTGGGCCGTCTTCAACACGCTGCAACTCGCCTTCACGATCGCGTGGACGGGCGTGCTCATCGTGATCGCGTACATCGTCCGCATCGTCACGCGCGGCACGCACTGGCCGTTGCGCATGGCGTCCCGGTGCTGGTCGCCGGGTCTGCTGACGGGTGCCGGAGCGCGCTTCGAGGTTCGTGGGGCAGACGGCATCGACTGGTCGCGCCCGCACGTGTTCGTGGCCAACCACCAGTCGATGATCGACATCTGCGCGATGTTCCGCGCCGTGCCGGTGCCGTTGAGGTTCGTGCTCAAGCAGGAGCTGTCGCGCGCACCGCTCGTCGGTCGCTACGCGAAGGCGATGGGCATGGTGTTCATGGACCGCGGCAGCACGCGTGCAGCGGCGCGGAGCACGCGCGAGGCCGCGGAGATCGTGCGCGGCGGCGCCTCGCTGTGCGTATTCCCCGAGGGCTCGCGCAGCCGTGACGAGCGCGTCGCGCCATTCAAGGGGGGCGCGTTCCAGATCGCGATCGATGCGGGGGCCGATGTCGTGCCCGTGGCGATCGACGGCTCGGGTGCGGTCCTGGGCCTCGACGGCATCTTCCGCGTGCGTCCCGGGCGCATCACGGTGACCTTCGGTACGCCGCTGCGTACGCAGGGTGCCGAGCGCGGCGAACTCGCGCGGCGCGCGCGCGAGACCGTGGCCGCGATGCTCGGCGGTCGTGCGTCCACGGACGACATCGCGCAGGACGCCGTCACGGCGACGAAGCCCTGCGGTCCCGGTTGATCACCGGCGGGGCGCGCAGCTCCGCCGGAACCCTCGCGATCGAGGCCGCACCCACACGGCACGCATGCTCTGCCGGGCTGTCCCGCGCAGAACCGCACCTCACGGTGCGGTTCACGAGGGCCGCGCGTCAGTCGCCCGCCTGCGGTGTGTTGATGACCTGCGGATCGCAGTTCACGAGGCGGTCGTGCAGGCTGTCGTGGACGAGCAGCGACACCAGGATCAGCTGACGCTGGGTGTTGAGGTCTACGATGCTGATGCTGCGGCCGTCCTTGGGCAGCTTGGTGTCGATCAGCTGGTACTTCGCATCCGTGGTGAAGATGTCGCGAAGGGTGAAGTGATCGGGTACGTCGTCGCGCAAGGCGTAGATGATCTTCGTGCCGGGCTTCGTGACGTTCACGATGTCCGGCTTGAAGCTGTAGAAGTACTCGCCGCCTGCGGTGTTTCCGCCGGAATCGACGCGTGCGACGGAGAGGTGGACGGTCAGTTCGGGGTTGCTCATCGGATCGTGTCCTTCTGGTGGGGGAGCGGTGAAACGAGGGGGTCTGGCGATGGCGGGCGATGTCCCATGGCCAGCAGGCGGTCGAGGTGGGGGCGTGCTTCGCGCGTGCGCCCGAGTCGCAGCAACGCGGTGGCGAACGGTTCGAGGAGGCGCCGGTCGGCGGAATCCTCCCCGACGTGCGGGGCGAGCCGTTCGTAGGCGGTGGTCCAGCAGGGAGGTTCTCCGGTCGGTTTGCCCACGTCGGCCAAGGTGTCGCACAGCGCGTTCTGCGCCGTCGCGAACAAGGCGGCGGTCACCGCGTGATCGGGGTTCGCGCGCTGCAGGGCGTCGAGTACGTCGACGGCGAGGGTGCCCGCCGAGACGGCCTCGCGCACGTGGCCGAGCGCGCGATGCGCAAGTCCCGAGCGCATGTCGACGAGGGCGGAAAGGCGGCGCCATTCCTGCGGTGCCCGCGGATTCTCGAGCAGGGGTTTCAAGGTCGCGCGTGCACGCTCGAAGGCATCCAGTGCGGCGTGCGGTTCACTCGCTGCGAGTGCCAGGGTGCCTTGCTGGAACTGTGCATAGGCCAGCGTGCGCCGCCATTCGTGATGATCGGATTCGGTGGCGACGATCATCTCGAGCAGCGGGATTGCCGTGGCGTGCAGGGCCACGGCCTCCTGCCGTGCATCGCGGGCGAGGGCGATGTCGGCCGCCGACAGTCTGGCGAGGATCCGCTGGTGGAGCCATGCGTGGGCTTCCGGACGGTCACGGAGCAGTCGCTCCAGGACCGCGGCACGCTCGAGATGGTGCTGCATGGCCTCGTCCAGATGGCCGCTGCGATCCATCGCCGAGGCCAGCCAGCCGAGACTGTCCGCGAGATCGGCAGCCACCTCGCTGCTGGAAGGAGATTCCTCGAGGATCGCGCGCTTGAGCGATACCGATTCGAGGAAGAAGGGCAGGGCGCGCGCGGGATGGCCGCGCTCCTGGGCGAGCGTGCCGAGGTTGTTGAGCGCATAGGAAAGTTCCAGCCGCCATTCCTTGCTGGCCGGATCGCGACGGTGCAGCTCGCGCGCCGTGGCGTGGTAGTCGGTCCAGTGGCGCTCGGCAGTGTCGTGGCGCGCCTGCCGGTAGGCCAGCGTGCCTTGCCAGAACGACAGCGTGCCGCGCTCGCGCAGTACCGCATCGCCCGCGTCGGGCGCGAGTGTCTCGATGCCGTCGAGGTTGTTCGCAGCCTGCAGGAACGCGTTCTCCGCGGCAGCGGCATTGCCGCGCTCGAGCAGGATTTCGCCACTCGTCCGCAATGCCCGTGCGCGATTCAGGCGCATGTCCGGGTCGAGGTCGCGCGGAGGCAGTGACCCGAGATGGGCGAGTGCGCGCTCGGCGATGCCCTCCATGAGTTGGAGCCTTCCCATCGGGCGCAACTGCTCCGACAGGTCGTTGAGCATGTAGTCGATCAAAGCGCTCGCCTGCATCTGGCGTCGCTCGGCGTCGGCGTGCGAGCGCAGGGCGAGATAGCCTGCCACGGTCGAGAACGTAGCCAGTGCCAGCGCCATGGCGAGCGTCGTGATACGTCGCCTGCGCCTGCGCGCATCGCCGGCTTCGGACGATGCGACGAACGCTCGCTCGTCCGCGGCGAGGAGTTCCGGAACGGCGCGCTGCAGATCGCGCGCTTCCTCGAGCGCGAGTCCTGCGCCGAGCAGGAGGTCCTGGCGTCGTCCGTGGGCCATCCATCGGCGTGCAGCCGTGCACAGGCGATCGTGCGCCTGCAGGTGACGACGGTTCCCGGCGAGCCACTCGCTCGCCCGCGGCCACGCGCGCAGCAGCGCGTCGTGGGCTAGGCGAAGGACGGGACCGCCGTCCTGCTCGCCCGAGACGAGCAGCCTCGCCTCGACCATCGCGTGCGCCAGCGCGATCTCGTCGTGGGACGCCAGCGAGTCGCTGCAGATGCCTCGGCTCGTCGCGATGTCACCGCTGTCGTGCAGGACCACGAGCTTGAACAGCAGCCCGGGTAATGCCGCGCACACGTTGGAGGGCAGGACGTCTAAGCAGGCTTCGGCCTGGCGCGCGATCGCGCCACGAATCCCGCCGAGATCGTCGTAGGCGGCGAAGGTGAGGGTGCCGAGGCCCTCGCATCGTTCGAACAGCGCATGCAGGGTCGACTGCAGAAGGGGCAACGAGTCGCGATGTTCCGTGGCATCGTCGCGCAGGCGGTCGTCGAGGCGCACCTGCGTCGCCGGATCGGATTCGAAGGTCAGGCCGGCCTTGCGCATCGGCTGCCGGATGATCTCGGCGATCTCGCCGGCCGACGGCGGCAGCAGGTCGACGTGACCGTCGCCGTCCTTGAGGCGTGCGATCGCGGGGCAGCCGGTGATGAGACTGGCATAGAGATCGCTTCGACACAGCATCACGACGGCGACATGCGGACTGCCGCACAGCACCGCGAGGATCTCGCCGAACCGCGCGGCCGCCGTGCCGTGGCGGTGGAGTGCTTCGGCATGATCGATGGCCAGTACCAGCACCGCGCCGGCATCCGCCGTCCGGGACCGCATGGCCACATCGATGCGGTCGCACAGCGAGGCATGCGTGTCCGCATCGGCCAGCGAGACGGCGAGATCAGCAGGATGCTCGGGAAACAACGCATGCACGCCCACGATCCATCGCGACATGCCGATCGCCAGCGCGAGCAGGGGATCGGCGCCCTGGACGTCCGCCAGATCGACGGTCGCGTCGGCGCAGGCACGCAGCCCGTCGAAGCCGTGGTCGCGACGCAGCAGGGGCAGGAGTCCCGCCTGCACGAGTGAGGTCTTCCCCGAACCGCTCGGACCGACGACGAGCACGAACCTGTGCTGGTCGCGCTGGCGCTGCATCGCGCGCAACAGACGTGCCGCCGCGTCGGAACGCCCGAAGAACACGGCAGCGTGGTGAGAGGAGAACGCACACAGGCCCGGGAACGGGTTGCCTCCGGCCCAGTCCGCCGCGAGGCGCTGGATCGAGTCGCCCTGCTGGCCCGTGTCCACGACGTCGGCCACGAGCCGGTAGCCGCGTTTGCGGATGGTCTGCAGGTACGTCGGCGACGTGGCCGAGTCGCCGAGTGCACGCCGGAGCAGCGCGACGGCCCTCTGCACCGGACTGTCGCCGTAGAACGTCCCGCGCCAGAGTTCGGTGAGGAGTTGTTCGACGCTGACGGTCTCGCCGCGATGTTCGGCGAGGTAGACGAGCAGTTCCATCACGCGTGGCTCGAGTTCCACGGTGGTGTCGCCACGGCGGATGCAGCCACGGTCGGGATGCACCATCCACGCGCCGACGCGCAAAGCGGCGCGCGCGGCCATCCTAGCCCTGTGCATCGACATGCGATCCCTGCAGATGTGGCGTTGTATTTAACCGTAAGGTTTCCATAAGGCAACACTGCGACATCGTCGACGCCCGGCGTGGTGGTCGTCTCCGTCAAGCGTCGGCGGGCCTGCCGGGCCATCACGCGCCGCGTGCACCGTAAGGTTCCGGTAAAGCCGCATCTGCGCACCCCCTCGTAGGTTGGACCTGCCGCGCGTCGTCGCAGACGCCGTGGCATCGCGTCGTGCCACGCAACGCACGCCCGCGGTCCTTCCCTTCCACGAGGAGTCCCAGCTATGACGGTGGCATCCCCCCATATCGAGAAAGAACTCGCACGACTCGGCCTCAAGGCTGCCGACGTGTTGCAGGCGCGCATCGAGACCAGCGGAGGTGGTTTGTCCATCGCTGCCGCGGACACGGCGTCGCCGCTGCGTCCCGTGAAGGTCACGACGCGAAGCCTCTCCGAACTCAAGGCGTGGATCGGCAATCCCGACGAGCATTTCGAGAACGGTCGCCTCGAGGCCGCCGCGCCGGCGCCTGCCATCGCGAAAGGCGTCACCGCCGAAACGGAACTCAGCGAACTCATCGAGGCCGCGCGCCATTTCGTCTACGACCACTCCGTGCCGATCGAGGGCTCCCGAACGCTGCTCGAGGACAAGCTCGGGCCTTTCGAGGTGCTCGTGGTCGCGGCGACGACGATCGTCGTCAAAGCGGGCCATCCGCTGGTGATCGACGGCGACAAGCCGGTGAAGCTGGTCGCCGACGAGCTGATCTTCGAGGGCGGCACGGCGCAGATCGACTCCTTCGTGAACCTGCGGATGGACATCAAGAACGTCGTGATCAAGCCGTGAACCCACCGGAGATCGAGCACATGAGCAGAACGAACGATGCAGGGGCGACGGTCAACATCGGTGGTCGGAACGGCGAGACACCGCCACCGCCGGGACAGTCGGGACCGGGCAACCAGGGCACGAAGGGACACAGCGAGGAGAAGGACTGGAAGGGCAGCGTGACCCGCCACGCCGCGGACGGCGGCCCCGGTGACCCGGGTCAGCCCGGCATTCCGGGCGGAGCCGGCACCGATGGTGCGCCGGCGAATGCTTCGATCTTCCATTACGGCGCGATCGACGGTGCCCTCAGCATCCTCGTCGGAGGTGGAACCGGTGGGGCCGGCGCCAAGGGTGGCCAAGGTGGCCAGGGCGGTGCGGGTGGCATCAAGAACGGCGGTTCGAAAGGCGGCGACGGTGGCCGCGGTGCGAACGGTGGTGCGGGCGGAAAGGGCGGCAACGGCGGCAACGGTGCCGACATCACGATCTACACGACCACGCCGCTGAACATCCGCAGCTCGACCAACCAGTCGACAGGCGGACTCGGCGGCGCAGGCGGCGACGCCGGACCCGGCGGTTCCGGTACCGATGGCGGCAGCACCGGACCCGCGGGTTCGCCTGGTGTGCCGGGCACACCGGGTACGCCCGGCACGACCGGAAAAATCACCATCGTCGATGGTCCCTGATCCCCCACCTGTCGAGGCCACCTGCCATGTCCCGTGACGGCAACACCTACAACATCCGCATCATCGGCTACGAGCCGAAACCCGCACCGCCGTCCGCCAAGCCTCCGAAGCCGGCGGCGTCGGACAACGGCAATCCGGGCTCCTGCGACTGGAAGGACCATCGCAGCAAGGATCCGACACCCGGTGTGCCCGGCAAGCCGGGCCTGCAGGGCAGCGACGGCAATCATGGTGATCCGGGCGGAGACGCACGCGATGCCGTCCTGGATTTCGGCTCGGTCGAGGGTGACTTCACGTTGCTCGTCTCGGGCGGTCGTGGCGGCGACGCCGCGACAGGCGGTGATGGCGGCGACGGTGGTGACGGCGGCAAGGGCGCGCCATCGGGTTCGTGCTGGAAGGCCACGTCCGGCGGCAATGGCGGTGATGGGGGGCGTGCCGGCAACGGCGGCAACGGTGGGCCCGGTGGAAGTGGCTCGACGGTCACCGTGACCCTTCCCGCGAACGCGCCGTTCACGCCGCAGGCCGGCGTCGCCACCGGCGGCTTCGGCGGCAATGGCGGGGTGGGAGGTGCCGGCGGTACCGGCGGCACCGGTTCGCCGGATGGCAACGCCGGCAAGACCGGTGCCTCCGGCACGCCGGGCCAACCGGGTCCCTCGGGACGCGGCGGCACCGTCACCGTCATCCGCACCTGAAGTCACGCGCATTCCACGGCGGGAGCGGCCGCGCGCCGCCCCGTCGAAACCCCCATCCGATCCGGAGCGACGAGATGAGCGACCACAAGCCGAATTCCATACGCCTCGACGGCAAGAGCTACGTCGATGTCCCGAGCATCCCGGCCTACGACGTCGGCAAGGGCGCCTTCACCGTCGAGGCCTGGGTGCTGACGAAGAGCGCGGGGACGATCGTCGCGCGCAGCGGCGACCCCGGTATCACCGGCATCGGCTGGTGGCTCGGCGTGGAGGACGATGGCGCCATCGTCTTCGGCACCTGCAACCGCGAGGCGTATGTCGTCGCGAGGACGAAGCTCAAGCTCACGACGTTCGACGGCAGCTGGCACCACGTCGCCGTGGTGCGCGACGGACTCACGCCGATCATCTACTTCGACGGTGTGCCGATCCCGCTCTCGCTGTCGTTGTCGACCGACAAGCCGGTCGATGTGGATTCGAACCTGCCGGTGACGGTGGGCGCGTTGTCGGCCGTCGGCAGCGGCGGCCAGCGCCGCTTCCTCGACGGCAATGTCGACGAAGTCCGCATCTGGAACCGCGCGCTCGCCAAATGGGAGGTCGATCAGGGCATCTACCGGATCATCGCGGCGAACGTGCCCGCCCTGATCATGCAGCTTTCGTTCGACGACGACTCGTTCGACGACTCGTCGCGCTTCCACAACAAGGGGACGCCGCGCGGACTCGTCGCCTTCGACACGCCCGGCTTCTACTCCGTGCCGGACGGCCAGTCGTTCTTCGTCGTGCAGACCCGGCTTCTCGAGGACTATGCCGCCGCGTCACCGGGCGCCGCCGTGACGCCGATGAACGCCTTCCGCGTGACGATCGGCGTGCGCGACGGCAACGCAACACCTCAGGCCGCGGACATCACGATCAGTGCCGACAGGGCGACCTCGATCATCCATCGCGGGAAGACCCTGCAGGTCGGTCCGGACAACACGGTCACGCTCAAGAGCAACGCGCAGAACGAGATCAACCTGCAGCTGAAGCCCGAGGCCGACTCGCTCGTCATGCCCATCCTCAAGCTGCACGCCGACTTCATGAAGGAGGGGGAGCGCATCCTCGTGCCGGTCGATCGCCAGATCCACCACGCCTTGTCGATGGTCACGGGCGACGAGTTGCGCAGCGGATCGCGTGCCCTGCTCGATCCGGGGCAATACACCGCGCAGCAGGCCGAGGCGGTCGCGGCGACGATCCGCAACGTTATGACCTCGGCGGTCGAGCACGACATGCAGCCTGCCGATCCCGAGATCGAAGATCGTCCGCACGCGCTGCGCACCCCGACCGCGCGCCGCAACGTCCAGCGCGTCGTCGATCCTTCGCACCCCGAGCAGGAGTGCTACCTGCCCGTGGACATGCCGTGCCCGTGCTGCGACCCGTCCAGCGATCTCGTCAAATGCCATTACACCGCGCAGGACGGTGCCATCTCGCGTCGTGTGGTGCCTGCCTACATGACCACGCCGAGCTTCTCGTTCGACGTGAAGAACCGCACCTTCACGCCCACCACGCCCGAGGAGGCCCGCATCGCGTTCGCGCGCGCGGCCGCCGCGGAGACGGCTCTCGTGCTGCGCGCCGAGGGAACGAGCATCTGGGAATCCTTCGTCAACGGCCTGCTGAGCGTGGTCGATCTGGTCGTGTCGGCCGGCGAGGCGATCATCGACGGCATCGCCGTCGCCATCCACTACGTGGTCGACGGTGTCGTGAAGATCGCCGACTTCATCGTCAAGACGGTCCAGGAGGCCGCCGACTTCGTCAAGGGACTGCTCAAGGCGCTCTCGCTGACGGTCGAGAAGGCGATCAACTTCCTCAAGGCCGTGTTCGACTGGCAGGCCATCCTGCGCACGCATCGCGTGGTGCGCCGGTTCGTCGGCCAGAGCCTCGAGTTCTCGGCCGAATTCATGCAGTCGCTGCGCAGGGTCAGCGACCGCGTACTCGACAAGGCCAAGGCCGACATCGACGAGCGGCTCGAAGCCGCCATCGCCCATCTCGGCCCCGACTCGGTCGCGCGCGGCAGCGCGCCGGCGACCACGCAGCCACCGGGCGACCTGCGGTCGAGCTACGTGCGCCAGCACATCGCCGACAACCGGGACGCGTGCACCGCACAGCCCTGGTCGAGCCAGGACGAGGGCGCGTTGCAGCAACTCGTGACCTCGACCAACACGAGTGCCGGAACCGACATCCAGACCTTCAAGCAGGCCAATGACGCGGCCGTCGCGGCGCTCGTCCCGGCGGACATGGACATCATGAGCCAGGTCATGGCGGCCATCCTGCAGACCGTGAAGGCCGGCATCGATCTCGCGATCGACATCGCCAAGGCGATCATCGATGCCTTCCTGGACTTCCTCGCCGGCCTCCTCACGAAGATCAAGGAGGTCGCCGAACAGCGCATCGACATCCCGGTCATCACCTGGCTCTACGAGAACGTGATCACCGGCGACGGCTCGAAGCTCTCGCTGATCGACCTGATGGCACTCGCAGGTGCGATCCCGGCGCACATCGCCTGCGTGATGGCGACCGGCAAGGCGCCCTTCGACGAAGCCTTCGTCGCGCACTTCGAGACCATGACGTGGCGCGACTATCCGTTCTACCACCTGCTCGACGAGCGCGGTGCGTTGATGCCCGTGTGCAGGGAGAACCGCTTCTCGGTGCTCGAGGACGACACGCCCGACTGGCTCGTCTACCTCAGTGCCGCGCAGACCGGCGTGTTCGCGGCCTCCGGCATGACGTGGTTCGCGCTGATGGCCTACCTCGATGCCAAATCGCCGCTGGATGCGGATTTCAACAACGGCGCGATGGTCGCGATGCTGGTCTTCCAGGGGATCGCCCAGGGCGCGTCGTATCCGATCTACATGAAGTACGACGCGAACACGCCAGCCGCGCTCGAGGTGTCGATCTGGGCCCTGCAGTTCCTTCCGTTCGCCCTGGACGGCGTGAACATGGGGTTCGCGGTCAAGAAGCCCGCGGCACCCTGGGCGAAGACGTTCCTCGACACGGTGCAGCCCGGCATCGTGGGGGCATGGGGCATCATCCACGCCTCGCTGTTCGCCGCGTTGATGATCTGGGAGTACGTCGATTACGCGCGTGACAGCAAGGAGCCCAAGCCACCCGGTCCCGTCGTCGCGGCCGACATCGGCCTGAAGTTCGTCGGCAACCTCGTCTCGGTCCTTCCCGAGATCTTCCAGCTGCTCAAGTACGATCCGCGCACGGCGAAGGCCGTACCGGTGATCGACGTGGCCTCCGGCGTCGGCATGACGGTGGTCAGCGTCACTCGCCTCATCATGAATCTCGTGGCGCATCATGTTCAGCGCGCCCGCTGAACTCGTCGCGCCTCCGGCCGACGCGGTCGCGCGCCGTTCGCTCGCATCGGCGGCGACGAAGGCGATCGGCGCGATGCTCGGCTTCTCGGTCGCCCGCGACGTGCGCGAGCGACTGCCGTCGCTGCTCTGGAGCGGTGATGGCGCAACGGAGGCCGCCACGCCTTCGGGCATCAACGCCGACGGCACGCCGATGCAGATCGTGCTCAGCGGCGATGCCGGCGGCTGGCGGGTGCGCGTGCTGTTCGATCCCGGCACCGACGCCGCCGATGCGCGGCAGCGCTACCGTTTCGCGCGCCGTAGCGCGTACCGGCTGCTCGGGAGCCGGCATACCGGTGCGCGCGGCCTGCGCAACCTGCTGTCGCGGTTCGGACCGGATGCCGGCACGGATGCCGATCGTTTCACCGAGGGCGTGCTGTGGCTCGCCTTCGCTCCCGGCAGCCGTGGCCTCGCGCTCTACATCGACGCCTCCGTGCGCGAGCCCGACGAGCAGTGGACGCGCACCGCGCACTTCCTGCGCGACCACGTCAACGGTGACCTCGCTTCGCCGATGCTCGACGCATGGCGCGCCACGGGTCTGCTCGCACCGGCCAGTGTCGGCGCCGAGATCGGCGTGCAGGGCATGCGCCGGTTCAAGGCGCACTGGCGACTCGTGCGCGAACCCCGCGACGGCGAGCTCGCGGCGATCGCGCCCGTACTCGCGGTGCCTCACGTGCGCCGCGGCCTGCGCAGCCTCGTCGGCGAGCGCACGTTGGAAGCGGGCGGTGTTCTTCTGGAAACATGCTTCGTGGCGGGATGCGCATCGAGTGGCGATGCCAAGCTCGACATTCCCGCCGCGTCGCTCGCGCCGGATGCCGTACGTGCCGCGAACGAATGCGCGGATGCACTCGGCGTGCGCGCGCTCCCCGATTCCGCCACCGCGCTGGTCGCAGCGTCGCGTCTGTCCTACGCCGGCGTGGGATGCGACGCCGACGGTCGGTCGCGCCTGAACCTCTACCTCCACCCGATCCCGTCGGGCACGTAATCCAACCGGAGAGCACGCATGGCCGCCGTTGCAGCGAGGATGACCGAAGCAGGGCGGCGCACGCCGGAGCGCACACGCAGCCTGCGTGATGCGCTCGTAGGCGCGACCGATGCGCTGCTCGCCGCGCGGCGATCGGAAGGATGCTGGGTCGACTACCGCTTGCCGGTCGGTCGCTCCGATCAATGGGTCGCCGCGTTCGTCGCGCTGCGCCTGCTCGAAGCCGCGCCGCATCTCGGCATGCGACGGCCGGCGATCTTCGAGGCGGGGCGCGGCGTCCTCGCGCGCCTGCGCGAGGCGTTCGACAGGCAGGGCGGCATCGGCTTCAACGCCGGAGTCGACCCCGACAGCGACAGCGTCGCCCACCTCGTGCTGCTCGGGCGCATGCTCGGACGCAACGATCGTCCCGCCGAGCTCATGTTCCTTGCACGCCATCTCGCACGCGACGGCGGTGTGCGCACCTACCTGCGCGACGATGCCTGGGGAGCAAGTCATCCCTGCGTGTCCGCCGTCGCCTTGCGCGCGCTCGCACCGGTGCTCGATGAACGTCAGCGCAGCAAGGCCCTGCGCTACGTGCGAAGCAGCCGTCTTGCTGCGGGGAGCTGGCCCTCGTTCTGGTGGACCTCGTCGCTCTATGCCACCGCGCAGATGCTCGCGGCGCTTCCGGCCCTGCGTGCGGAGGCCGGCGACATCGGCCACGCACGCATCGAGATCGCCGCCGTGGAAGGATCGTGCATGGAGGCGGCGTGGCAACTGGAGTGCCTGCGCGTGCTCGGTTGCGCCCCGGAGCGCCAGGATCGCCTCGCCGATGCGTTGTTCGCAGCGCAGGGGGCCGACGGGCGCTGGATGCCGAGCGCGACGCTGCGGGTCACCGATCGCGTACCGGATCCTGGTGGGGCCGTTCGGGGTGGCGACATCTACGCCGACGATTCGGCCTTGATGACCACGGCGATCTGCGTCGCCGCACTCACGCGCTACATTGCCGGGCGCGACACGTCGGTGCGGCACGACGCCTGAGGGCTGCCCGGCCTTCTGCTGTCGGGGCGGATGCGGTGCAGGGGCCTGGCCCATGAAAAAGGGCCGCGTGAGCAGCCCTTTCTCGTACCCGGTCGGCGCCTCGACGGCGCCGGCGGATCACTTCAGCTTGGCATCGGCGCGCAGCGCCTCGGCCTTGTCGGTCTTCTCCCACGAGAACGCCGTGAACGTCTCGCCGTTGGCGAGCTTCACGAGTTCCGGCGTGCGGCCGAAGTGGCCGTAGCTGGCCGTGCGCTGGTACATCGGGTGCACCAGGTCGAGCATCTTGATGATGCCGTACGGGCGCAGGTCGAAGTGCTTGCGGATCAGCTTCTCGATCTTGTCGTCGCTGATCTTGCCGGTACCGAACGTGGTCACCGAGATCGAGGTCGGCTCGGCGACGCCGATCGCGTACGACACCTGCACCTCGCAACGGTCGGCGATGCCGGCCGCGACGATGTTCTTGGCGACGTAGCGCGCGGCATACGCGGCCGAGCGGTCGACCTTCGACGGATCCTTGCCCGAGAACGCGCCGCCACCATGGCGCGCCCAGCCGCCGTAGGTGTCGACGATGATCTTGCGGCCGGTCAGGCCGCAGTCGCCGACCGGACCGCCGATCACGAACTTGCCGGTCGGGTTGATGTGGTACTTGGTGCCCTTGTGCAGCCACTTGGCGGGCAGCACCGGCTTGAGGATGTGCTCGCGCACGGCCTCGACGAGGTCCTTCTGCTTGACCGACGGGTCGTGCTGCGTCGACAGCACCACGGCGTCGATCGCGACGGCCTTGCCGTCCTCGTAGCGCAGCGTGACCTGCGACTTCGCGTCCGGGCGCAGCCACGGCAGCGGGGAATTCTTCTTCTTGCGGACCTTGGCCTGCTGCTCGACGAGGCGATGCGAGTAGTAGATCGCCGCCGGCATGAAGTCCTTCGTCTCGTTCGTCGCGTAGCCGAACATGAGGCCCTGGTCGCCCGCGCCCTGTTCTTCCGGCTTCTTGCGGTCGACGCCCTGGTTGATGTCGGGCGACTGCTTGCCGATCAGGTTCAGCACGCCGCAGGTCTCGCCGTCGAAACCGACCTGCGAGCTGTCGTAGCCGATGTCGAGGATGACCTTGCGCGTGAGCGCCTCGAGGTCGATCCACGCACTCGTCGTCACCTCGCCGGCCACGATCGCCACACCGGTCTTGACCAGCGTTTCGCAGGCGACACGCGCGCGCTTGTCCTGCACGAGGATGGCGTCGAGGACGGCGTCGGAGATCTGGTCGGCGACCTTGTCCGGATGGCCTTCGGAGACCGATTCGGAGGTGAACAGATAGCTGCTCATGTCAGCAAATATCCTTCAATGCGGATGGATGGATAAAACGGCCGCGCATGATACACGCTGGCGCGCGGGTTTGCAGGGTAGCGGATATCGCCGCCAACCGTGTTGCATACGAATGCGTAACGAATCCTTTGCGGATGGCAGCCGACAATCGGCCGCGCAGGGGTTCGTGGCCCGCGCGTCCACGCGGCGGGCCGTCACAGACAGAGGGAACGATCGATGAAGTCTCGTCCACCATCCGTTGCGCTTGCCGTCGCGTTGTCCGGCCTGCTCTGCAGCGCGACCCATGCGGCGGAATCCGCTCCGCGCGCGTGGTCCGAACGGCTCGATGTCGCCGATGCCGATGTCGCCGCGCTCGCGGTGCCTCGCGTGGACCGCAGCGCGCTGCTCGCTGCCGACGAGGCCGCTGTCGCCGCGAAGGCCGGCCAACCGGCCACCAAGCGCATGCGCATCGCGCGCGGCGACACCGTCTCCGCACGCCCCGACCGCGACGGTACCTGGCAGGACACCGCCGATGGCGGGCGTCTATGGCGCCTGCGCGTCGACGCACCGGATGCGACGGACCTGCAGGTCGGCTTCACGCGCGTGCAGTTGCCCGAGGGCGCGACGTTCGCGGTCTACAGCACCTCGGAGCGCTACGCGGCAGGCCCGTACCTCGCCGCCGACGTCAATCCGCACGGCCAGCTGTGGTCGGCGATGGTCCCCGGTGACGAAGCCATCGTCGAGCTGTACCTGCCGCCGGGCTCCGGTGAGCACGTCTTCGAGGTCGGCTACGTCGGCGCCGGATACCGCGATTTCACCGGCCGCGATGGCGGCCTCGTGCCGATGGGCGGTTCGGGCGCCTGCAACATCAACGTCGCGTGCCCGCTCGGTGATCCCTACCGCGACCAGATCCGCAGCGTCGCGCACTACTCGTTCGTCGACGGTGGCACGTGGATCTGCACGGGCTCGCTGGTCGCCAACACCGCGGGCGACACGACACCGCTGTTCCTGACCGCGGCGCACTGCCTCGACACGAATGCGATGGCTGCGACGATGACCTTCTACTGGAACTACCAGTCGAGCACGTGCAGCGGCAACACGGGCGTCTCGATGGGGCAGAACCAGTCCGGTGCCCAGTTGCGCATGTCGCGCGCCAACGTCGATACCACGCTCGTGCAGCTCAATGCCGTGCCCCAGGCCTCCTTCAATGTCTACTACAGCGGCTGGGATGCGACGGGTTCCACCCCGGGCGGGATCATCGGCATCCACCATCCGAGCGGCGACGCCAAGAAGATCACCGAGGATGCGAACGGCATTTCCTCGATGACCAACTGCATTGTCTCCGGAAGCACCGGCCAGACGCACTGGCGCACGGGCGCGCCGTACACGCAGGGCACGACCGAAGGTGGATCGTCGGGCTCGGGCATCTGGATCCCGTCGAACGACGGCGGCGGTGGCGCGAAACTGCTCATCGGCGTGCTGTCGGGTGGCGATGCAGCGTGTAGTGACAGCAACCCGACCCAGCCGAACACGGGTTACGACTGCTACGGCAAGCTGTCCGCTGCGTTCGACGGCACCGCCGCGAACCAGCGCCTCAAGGACTGGCTCGACCCGGGCAACACCGGCTCGCTGCGCCAGCAGGGCCGCGACAGCCAGTCGACCGACATCGTTTTTCGGAACGGATTCGAGTGACGACGCCCGGTTGACTGCCGGGGCAGACGTCGTGACGTTCGCGACGTCTGCTTGCGCCTGGTGAGGCGCTGTCGCGAAGCCGCGACCTCGGACACCGAGATGCCCGAACGCCGGCTCGGGTGCGCGGCAGTGGCGTTGAAATGATCGCTGTAACGGTTTGTCGTACGTGGACCCGGGCAGGGCACGGGCACTCCTGATCGTCAGGTCAGGGTGTACGCCGAACCGAAGGAACTACCGCATCGGTTTGAATGACTTGTTAGACCCGCCCGTACAGTCGAGCGGCCAAAATTGCAAACGCCGCGAGTGCGAAAAATGCGCCAGCGGTATAGCCAACCGCCCTAAGTCGCTTGAACGTACGTGACTCACCGTTTGCTTTAAGTTCCGGAAACTCATCGATGTTAGCGAATACGGTCGCGAACCCGAGAGTTGATGAAGTGAATCGTGCGTCTCCTCTTTCAATTGCGGACGCAACGTTTAGCGCAATGCCCGCATAGGCATCAAAGCGCTTATAGGTTTGAACTGAAAAATGGATCACTACTGCCGTCAGTAGCAGAATCAACTCTGAGCCTGGATGCCTAGAAGCAGCCGCATACAGTGCTGGGCCGCCGGCCAAAGCTGCGCCGATTAGAGACAAAACGGCGTTTGCCATCGTGTCGTAGTGTCGATGCGAGCTGAGTGCTTCGTGGTAAGAGTCTGCCGGAGTCATATGAGGGGCCTAACGCCTTATGTCTTCCAGTTCCCCTACTGTAGGTGCCGAGAGCCCGGCGTGTGCGCCCGATAACGCCTCGGTGTAGCAGCACCGTAATTCAGCAAGGGCCACATGCCGGACCTCGCGCCCTGCGCCCGGACAGTTGCACGAGGCAACTCTCGTACCGATAAGCGTGGGCCCGGACGCGATGCTCTCGACAGGCCAACTCTATCGGAGAATCGGGATGACGGCAGTAGGGATCGACGTGGGCAAGGCGGCGTTGGACGTCGCCATCGATGGCGTGACGGGCGTAGCCCGCTTCGCGAATACGGAGGCGCAGTCGCATGCGCTCGTCTAGAAGGAGAGAAGCTGTTCTCAGGTCGCGAGCTTGGTCAGCAGTCGGGCGGCGACGATGCCCTTGAGCCATCGCTGCCCCATGGCGGCCGCTTTGTCTGCCAAGCTTCGCGCCGAGCCGATCGCACGCGCGTAGCAGTTCTCGATGCCGAGTACCTGAGATCGCCAGGCCGCATCGCCCAGGCCGAGCTTCCTGAGGATGGGCGGAGTACCGGCCGCAATGCTTCCGCGCTTGTCGGGACGGGTCTGGCGTCCCGTCCAGTCGACCAGCTCAAGGTAGGCCGTCGTCGTGATTGCGAGCACCGCGAAGCCGGGCGTGATGCCTGCGATCGGCACGAAGACTCGGGACACGAAGACTCGGGACACCCACTTTATCACTTTAAGGTGAGCGGGAGATCCGGGGCAGGGCAAGGACGACAGCAGTGAGGACTGTGAGGACTTGGGATGCAGGACTTGGGATGCAGGACTTGGGACACCCACTTATTGTTCGGAGGGGGTGTCTATGCGGGATATGCCGAGCGGTTTTTTCACGAGAGGCGCAGCCGCATACGCTCGTCTAGTAAAGAAAGAAGCTGTTCTCAGATCGCGAGCTTGGTCAGCTGCCGGACAGCGACGATGCCTTTGAGCCATCGCTGTCCCATGGCGGCAGCCTTGTCTGCCAGGCTTCGCGCCGAGCCGATCGCGCGCGCGTAACGGTTCTCGATTCCGAGCACCTGAGATTGCCACGCGGCATCGCCCAAGCCGAGCTTCCTGAGGATGGGCGGAGTACCGGCCGCAATGCTTCCGCGCTTGTCGGGACGGGTCTGGCGTCCCGTCCAGTCGACCAGCTCAAGGTAGGCCGTCGTCGTGATCGCGAGCACCGCGAAGCCGGGCGTGATGCCTGCGATCGGAGTAATCGGGGCATCCGGTCGTGCGCTCGAGAGGTGTTCGATGCGTCGCTTGATCCCGGTATGTTCCGAGCTGCTCAGATCGTCTGCGATGCCTGCGCGGATTGGATTGAGGTCGACGTAGTTCATGCACGCGAGCACGGCGGCTTCGTCGAGCAGCGCCTGGCAGGTGTAGCGACCTTCCCAGAATCTTCCGGTGCAGCCGTCCTCGCGGTTCGCGCGTCGCGCGATCGGCTCGTTGAGGCAGCGCATGAACCACGACAGATCACCCAGGCGCTGGCGGCAGACGGCCAGACGTTCGTGGTTGCCGAGCAGGGCCGCTTCCTTCTCGCGACAACGTATCGGATCGATGGCGCCGTCGGTCGTCGCCGGGAACAGCCTGACCCATCGCACCGCCACGTCCTCATCGGACCACATGTGCGCGGCGCCTGGATCGACCCGGAGCACGACATGCGTGTGATTGCTCATCACCGCATAGGCGTAGAGCCCGACCGCGAAGATGTCCGCCAGTTCGAGCAGCCGTTGCTCGACCCAGCCACGTCGGTGCTCGAACGACCGGCCGCTCAGAGCATCGGTGCCACACAGCCATGCCCGACGCACGCAGCGCGAGATGCAGTGGTAGAAGCCGGGTTCGTCGGGGGCGACGAGTCGATGGCGAGCCATGGTCATGCTCCGAATGGTCGGCTACCAAGAGACTGGCGTCTGTAGGAAGAGGCCGATTGCGACGGTCGGAAAATGCCGAGATGATGGGTGTCCCGGGTGTTGTCCCGGGTGTTGGACCGTCAGACGCTCGTCGTTGCCGAGCAGGGCCGCTTCCTTCTCGCGACAACGTATCGGATCGATGGCGCCGTCGGTCGTCGCCGGGAACAGCCTGACCCATCGCACCGCTACGTCCTCATCGGACCACATGTGCGCGGCGACCGGATCGATCCGAAGCACGACATGCGTGTGGTTGCTCATCACCGCGTAGGCATAGAGCCCAACCGCGAAGATGTCTGCCAGTTCGAGCAGCCGTTGCTCGACCCAGTCACGGCGGTGTTCGAACGATCTTCCGCTCAGTGCGTCGATGCCACAAAGCCAAGCACGACGCACGCAGCGCGAAATGCAGTGGTAGAAACCGGACTCGTCCGGGGTGACGAGTCGATGGCGAGCTGTGGTCATGCCCCGAATGGTCGACTACCAAGAGGCTGGCGTCTGTAGGAAGAAGCCGATTGCGACGGACGGAAAATGCCGAGATGATGGGTGTCCCGGATGCTGTCCTCCCGGATGCTGTCCGGGTCCCGGATGCTGTCCGCAAAAGGTGGTGAGGCTGTTCTTGATGCCATAAATCCTGGCGATCCGCTGAATCTGGCGGTAGGTGTTGGAGGTAAACTAGTTCTAGGCGGTGTTAAGGCTGCTGGCACAACGTGGAGACAGCTTGGAAAGAAAGCTGGGCTGTCTGACAGTGAGACGAGTGAACTTCTTGAAGCAGCAGCGAAGAAATTTTCGAAAGAAGGAGTGAGTGCGCTAGAAGATCTTGCTTCTATGAGAAGAAGTCTTGGCATGGCACCGAATCAGGGGGTTCTTGCTAGATTGGATGTTAATGGATCGGTTTTCTATGGGATAAGCGCGCACGGTCAGGATGTTACTATGTACGTGAATGCTATCTCGCGAACTCATGCCGAGGCTGACGCCTTCCAGCAGGCTTTGAATGCTGGGGCCAGAAGTGGTAGAGTCATACTGTATGTTGATAAGCCTCTCTGCATGCCGTGCGGGAGAAATGGTGGTGTTGGCTCAATGGGGCGTGCAATTGGCGCCGATGAGGTGATAGTCGTTACTCCGCGTGGAGTTGATTTCATTAGGCCTTAAGAGAGTTTATTAGATGATTGGTTATGTCGGCTTGTTAAGTCTCGACTATTGGCTTGATGGGGATTGTGTTGAAAGATCAATAACCAATCCCAGTTTTGATGATGTCAAGGCATGTATTGATGATCTTAATGCGAATGACAGAACAATTACTTCTCTTAGTGGATTGGATGGCTCGGAGATGGTGATCGGCGGAGGTAATGGAAGATACGTTGTTTATACTTCCATATTCGATGGTTCTATGTGGAATCTTTTTTCTTCTGAAATGGAATCCGGTCGAGAACTATTGGTTGCAGGTGGTCAAGAGGGTGACTACGATAGTCGTCAGATTGTAGGGTATGACGCAGTTTTGATGGCAGTTAAGGGTTTTTATAAGGATGGCGGTAGGGATTCTTCTCTACTTTGGGAAAAGCACTTGTGAGAGTTTAGTGAAAAGATCGGGGGCGGCATCCCGGACACCCACTTTTTACTCAGTGGGTGTCTCACCACCGCAGAAAGGCAATTGCCGTGAACGGGATCCCGGACATGAACGGGATCCCTGACACCGGATCGGACGGATCCGGGACACCCACTTTCTTCTCCCTCTAGGAGGCTGGGTGTCCTGGGGTCTTTGACTCCGACACGGAGACCTACGGTTACGACACGCTGCAGCGCCTGAGCTCGACGTCGCGGGTGGTGAGCGGTGGTACGGGCGTCTGCTGGCGTCTGGGGCACCCACTTTTTATTGCGGCATTTTATTGCGGCACGGCATCCGGGACACCCACTTCCTTCTCCTTCAGCGCGAGATCCGTAATACGATCGGGATCCGGGACACTCACCTTTTATCTAAGAGTGTTCCCTGACGCTTGGTACGCCACCGCGTATGGATCCTTCCGCCGCGTATGGATCCTTCGTATGGATCCTTCCGGGACACCCATTTTTTCTCCTTCTGAGGCTGGGTGTCCTGGGATCATCGACTCCGACAGGAGATGTACGGCTACGACACGCTGCAGCGCCTGAGCTCGACGTCGCTCGCGTGGCGGGCTCGATGTCCCTCACGCCGACGCTCACGGGACATCGCTGCTGTGCGAAGCGCCTGGGCGAGGCCAGCAAGGCATGCCGGTTGCTGGTGCTCCCCGGCGGCGAGGGCTGGCGCACCTTCTCGTCAGGCGTATGATCGGCGGGTTGTGCGCGTCCGTCGCGCTCTCCCAAGGGGTTCTTCATGCCGTCTGTTCCGTTCCGTCAGCTTGCCCTCGCGGGCGCGCTCGCCGCGTGCCTCGCTCCCACCGTCTTCGCCAAGACGGCCGATCCGCATGCGCACGAGAGCGTGCGCGCGTTCAACGAAGTTGCGGCGACCGACACCGCCGCGGGCCGTTTCGCCGCCGACGATGGTCGCGTCCTCGCGCTGTTCCAGCCCGCGTTCAAGGCCAAGGTGGCCGCGCCCGAGGCGATGGCGCGCAAGTTCCTCGCCGCGCGTGCGGGCGACCTCGGTATCGCCTCGAGTCCGGCGGTGCTCGCCAAGTCGCACGAGCGTGACGACCAGGCCTTCCATGTGGTGCGCTTCCGTCAGGAACTCGAGGGTGTGCCGGTCTACGGCAGCGACATCGCCGTGTCGGTCAAGCCCGATGGTGAGGTGATCTTCGTCAGCAGCGAAGTGCGCCCGTCGATCGACGCGATTCCCGTGAGTGTCGCGCGTGCGTCGGTCGACGTGCGCGGTGAAGCACTGCAGGCATTCGGCCTGCCGTCCGCACGCGACGAGATCGCGCCGGAACTGATGGTCTATGCCGACAACGGTCCGAGCCGGCTGGCCTGGGTGTACATCGTGCGTGACCCGGTCGTGCGTGGTGCGTGGGAAATCGTCGCCGATGCGATCAGCGGCGAAGTGCTCGCCTCGCGCGACACCGAACTGCGCGTGGACGGTACCGCGACCGTGTTCGATCCCGATCCGTTGAGCTCGGCGCGAGCCAGCTACGGTACCGGTGGCTATACCGATGCGAACGATGCCGATTCCGCCGCGCTCACCTCGCAGCTCAAGTCGGTGACGTTGCCCGACATCACGTTCAGCGGCGGCGTCTACAGCCTGTCCGGCCCTTGGGCTCGCTGCGAGGACTGGGATCCGCCGACCGGTGGCGTCAACGACTGCCCGACGCCGGCCACGCCTGATTTCAGCGCGACGCGCGCGAGCCAGCTGTTCGAAGGCCCGAACGTCTACTTCCTGATCGATCGTCAGATGCGTTACCTCAACCTGACGCTCGGCGTGACGGTCGTGCCGAACACGGTCGCGGGCGGCGTGCGCTTCGATCCGCACGGCTGGAACGGCGCCGATAACTCCTCGTTCACGCCGGCGACCGATCGCCTCACGTTCGGCGAAGGCGGCGTCGACGATGCCGAGGATGCCGACGTGGTCATCCACGAACTCGGCCACGGTCTGCACGACTGGGTGACCAACGGCGGTCTGTCGCAGGTGCAAGGCCTTTCCGAAGGTGTCGGCGACTACTTTGCGGCCTCGCACAACCGCGCCCACGGCAACTGGACGCCGTCCGATCCGCAATGGTTCTGGATGTTCCAGTGGGATGGCCACAACCAGTACTGGGGCGGGCGCGTCACCAACTGGAATGTCGGCCACAGCTACCCGTCGAACCTCGGCAGCGGCATCCACGCGCAAGGCCAGTACTGGGCCTCGTGCAACCTGATCGCACGCGAGGCGATCGGTCGCGACGCGATGGACAAGGCGATGCTGCGCGGCCTCGCGATGACCACGTCGAGCTCCGACCAAAAGGTCGCCGCACAGGCGATCGTCAACGCGGCGGTCGCGATGAGCTACACGGGCTCGCAGCTCGCCGCGCTCGGCTCGGCGTACAACACGAGCTGCAACTACAACGTGACCGTGCCGATTCCGGACGTCATCTTCCGGAACGGCTTCGACAGCTGATCCGGCCAGCTCCCTCCCGCGATCGCGGGAGGGAGCTCGCCGGCATCGCCGCGTTCCGCCAGGCGCCAAGGAACGCCGCGCCGGCCATCCAGGTGCACCCGCTCCCGGCGCCGGAGCAGCACCGTCGGGCAGGGACCGCCGCGCTCCGGTAGAATGCGCGCCCCGCGTCGTTTCCGGCCGGTCCCGGCCGATACCCCATGAACACAGTCGAAGGCACCTTGCGCGCCGCGCCCGATGCGCGTTTCGCGATCGTCGCGAGCCGCTGGAATCCCGGCATCGTCGATGCCCTCGTCGCCGGCGCCGAGCGCGCGCTGGCCGAGCACGGCATCGCGGCCGAGGCGATCGACCTCGTGCGCGTGCCCGGCGCCTGGGAAATCCCCGTGGTCGCGGCGACGCTGGCTGCACGTGGCGGCCATGCGGCGATCCTCGCGCTGGGCTGCGTCGTGCGCGGCGATACGCGCCACTACGAGCACGTCGCCGACGGCTGTGCGCAAGGCCTCATGCGCGTGGCCGTGCAGCATCGCGTGCCGGTGCTCAACGGCGTGCTCGCCGTCGAGGACCACGCCCACGCGCGCGAGCGTGCCGGTGGCGTGCACGGCAACAAGGGCGAGGACATCGCGCTCGCCGCGCTCGAAATGACCGATCTATGGAGAAAGCTGTGACCGCGCCGCGTCCTTCCGGAGTCGACCTCGCCGCGCGTTCGCGCGCCCGCCGCCGTGCTTTGCAAGCGATCTACGCCTGGCAGGTGGGCGGCAACAAGATGGCCGGGGTGATCGAGCAGTTCCGCCACGAGCAGGACATGGAGATCGCCGACCTCGAGTACTTCGAGGACCTGCTGCGCGGTGTCGAGAAGCATGTCGACGAACTCGATGCCGGCCTCAAGGGCCACCTCGATCGCGAAGTCGCCCAGCTCGACCAGATCGAGCGCGCGGCGCTGCGCATGGCCGCGTACGAATTCCGCTACCGCCCCGACGTGCCGTACCGCGTCGTGATCAACGAGGCGGTCGAAGTGACCAAGCGCTTCGGCGCCGACCACGGCCACACCTACGTCAACGGCGTGCTCGACAAGCTCGCGGCCGACTGGCGCAGCGTCGAGTACCGCGGCGGCTCGCGCTGACGGCCGCGTGGCCGAGTTCGACCTCATCGATCTGCTCGCCGCGCGCTGCGCGATGCCGCGTGTGGATGTCGTGCTCGGCATCGGCGACGACGGCGCGATCCTCGCGCCGCCGCCCGGCGAGCACCTCGTCGTCGTCACCGACACGCTCGTCGCGGGCGTGCATTTCCCTCTGTCGACGGCGCCGTTCGACCTCGGCTGGAAGGCCCTCGCGGTCAACCTCAGCGACCTCGCCGCGATGGGCGCCACGCCGCTGTGGGCCAGCCTCGCGCTGACCTTGCCCGAGCCTTCGCGCGCGTTCGTCGAAGGCTTCGCCGACGGTTTCGCGACGCTCGCCTCGCGCCATGGCGTGGCCTTGATCGGTGGCGACACGACGCGCGGCCCGCTCGCGGTGACGGTGACGCTGCACGGTGCCGTGCCGTCGGGGCAGGCCTTGCGTCGCGACGGTGCGCGTGCCGGCGATGCGGTTTACGTGACCGGTTCGCTCGGCGATGCGTCGGCGGCGCTGCAGGTGTTGCTCGATCCCGCCGCGGGCGAGGTCGATGCGCGCCTGCGTGCACGCCTTGACCGTCCCGATCCGCGCGTCGAGGCCGGCCTCGCACTGCGCGGCGCCGCGAGCGCCTGCATCGACATTTCCGATGGTCTCGTCGCCGACCTCGGCCACGTCGCACGCCGCAGCGGCGTCGCGATCGAACTCGACGTCGACGCGCTGCCGGCGTCGCCGGCGCTGTTCGAAGCGCTGCCGGATCGCGTGCCGCGGCGTGCCGCGCAGGCTGCGGGCGGCGACGACTACGAACTCGCGTTCACGCTCGATCCTGCGCGCGAAGCGGCGATGCGCGCGCGTGATGGCGGCCTCGGCGTCACCTGGACGCGCATCGGTCGCGTCGTCGAGGGCGAAGGCGTGCGCCTGCTCGATCGCCACGGACACGACATCGTCCTGCCGCGCGCAGGCTGGGAGCATTTCGCATGAGACTCGATCGCGATCAGCGCCGCGCCGTGCTCGGTCATCCCGCGGGCTGGATCGCGAGCGGCTTCGGCTCGGGTCTGAGCCCGTTCGCGCCCGGCACGGCCGGTTCGCTCGCCGCACTTCTGCCGTGGCTCGCGCTGCGCGAGCTGCCGCCGATCGCGCTCGCGGTCGTCATCGTCGTGGCGTTCGCGCTCGGCGTGTGGGCATCGGAGGTGGTCGTGCGCCGACTCGGCCTGCAGGATCCCGGCGTGATCGTGTGGGACGAGTTCGTCGGCCAGTGGATCACGCTGCTGCCGCTGCTCGCGTGGGCGCACGCGCCGTGGTGGTGGATTGTGATCGGCTTCCTCGTGTTCCGCGTCGCCGACATCGCCAAGCCGTGGCCAGCCTCGTGGGCCGACCGTTCGGTCAAGGGTGGCTTCGGCGTCATGCTCGACGACGCCTTCGCGGGCGTGTGGGCCGCGCTCGGACTGGCCGGGCTGCTCGCGCTCGCGGCCTGATTCTCGCTGGACGGCGCTTCAGCGCGCCGGCGCGTCCTTGTACTCGAAGATCTTGACCACGCGCTCGACGCCGTTGACGTTGCGCGCGATCGTCGTCGCGATCTCGTCCTCTTCCGCGCTGACGATGCCGAGCAGGTAGACGGTGCGGTGCGCGGTGCTGACCTTGATGCGGGTCGGATCGAAGCCCGGCGTGCTCACCGCGTCGGTCAGCGCGAGCTTGACGCGCGCGGTGAGGCGGTTGTCGTTGCGGCGCGTCCAGAAGCCTTCCGGCTCCATGACGTCGATCTCGTTGACGATGCGGCGCACGCCTTCGAAACCGGTGACCGTGGCCTCGGCGCGCTGCTTGAGCTCGGGCGTGCGCACTTCGCCCATGAGCAGCATGACGCCGTTGTAGACCGCGATCATGACGCGGTTCTGCAGCACGAGCTCCTTGTCGCGGTTGATCGTGTCGTAGGCGCCGAGCTGGATGCGCTTGTCGTCGACGACGGTGCCGAAGCCGCGGCGGTCGTGCACCGACGAACCCGTCGCGACCGCACCGCCGGCGACGACCGCGATGCAGCCGCCGAGCAGCGGCAGGACGACGAGGACGGGCAGCAGCAGGCGGGGCAGGGTGGAAGGCATCGTGGATCCTCTCAGGCGTCGAAGGCGTTGCGGTGCCAGTCGATCTCGGGCGCTTGCGCGCTGCCGGTGATCGCGAGCACGTCGAAGCGGCAGGCGTGCCGCGCGAGGTCGGGACGGGATTGCAGGAACAGCCCGGCGGCAGCGACGAGGCGTGCGCGCTTGCTCGCGGTCACCGAGTCGAGCGCTCCGCCGAAGCCGCCGGAGCGGCGGTAGCGCACCTCGATGAAGACGACGGTCGTGCCGTCGCGCATGACGAGGTCGAGCTCGCCGTGGCGGTAGTTCACGTTGCGCGCGACGAGCGCGAGGCCGTGTCGCTGCGCATGCGCGAGGGCGAGGTCCTCGAACGTGGCGCCGGCCGCGCGCACGCGCGTCAGGGCACCATGGTCGGCGCGAGTGCACCTTGCGCAGGCCGCGCGACGCCGCCCGAGAAGCGCGCCCACGACAGCACGCGATGGATGCGGCCGAAGCTGTCGGCGGCGAGCTGACCGGTCGCGCCGTCGAGGTAGGCGTCGGGATTGGCGAGCAGCCAGTCCATGTACGGCAGCAGCGCGTAGGCATCCATGCCGAACGCGAACAGGCGCGCGCCCACGCCGCCCGCGCTGGGCAGGTCGTGCGAGACGAGGTTGCGGTCGGGGCGGCCGGTCACGGGCGTGAACAGCCACGTCGCGTCGCAGAACTCGACGCCGTCGAGATCGCGGTCCATGCCGGGGCTGACCTCGCCCGAATGCACGTGCGAACTCGCGTAGACCGGCACGTTGACGCCGGCCAGGCGCAGTTGCGGCAGCAACAGGCGGGCCTGCTGCGGGCGCATGCTGATGAACACGCCGCTGCCGGCCGGCGTGACCTTGCCGATGCCTTCGGGCGAGCTCGTGTCGGTGAGCCCGGGCGTGGCCTGCAGGATCGCGGTCTTGTAGTTGAACTCGGCGTCGCGCACGCGCGCCTCGCCGGTGATGCTGCCGCCGTGTGCCTCGAACTGCGCGCGGAAGGCGCGACCGGCACGCTCGGCCCAGTCGGCCTCGGTGACGAGGATCGCGCTGCGCGTGATGCCGAGCGCGAGCATGCGGTCGGCCGCCTGCGCGCCTTCGGCCTCGGGCAGCAGGCTGAACTCGGCGCTGCCGCGCGGCGGCGTCTCGCCCGTGTCGGGATGGTTGAGCGCGAGCACGCGCACCGGCAGCTGCTGACGGAACAGCTGGCCCACCGCTTCGCGCTGCAGCGGGCCGACCACGAAACCCGCGCCGTCGGCGACCGCGCGCTGGTAGGCCGCGATCGCGTCCTGCGGAGTCGCACCGGCATCGTAGACGCGCAGTTCGGGGCGCTTGCCGCTGTCGTCGTTGTAGTAGGCCGCGAGGAAGCCGTCGCGGATCGACTGTGCGACCGCGGCGACCTGGCCACCGAGTGGCAGCACGAGCGCGATGCGGCCGAGTGCCGTGTAGCCCTCGCGCTGGTAGCTCGCGTCGTCGCCCGCGATCAGCGTGCCGACCGGGCGCTGCGGATGCGGCAGGTCGCGCGGCAGCACCTGGCCCTTGCCACGCAGCGCCTGCTCGATCCACGGCAGCAGGGCATCGCCAGGACGCAGCGAGGTCGCGCGAGCGCGCAGCGTGCGGTCGTCGAGCGCGGACAGCGTCGCGAGGATCTCGGCGCGGTTCATGTCGCGGTCCGCGCCTTGCAGACGTTCGTCGAGCTGGGCGCGCAGGCGCGCTGCGGCGAAGCGGTCGCCGTTGGCGGCTTCGGCGCGTGCGCGCAGTTCGAGCACGCGCAGCTGCAAGGCGGGGGACACGCTGCCTTCGGGGATCATGAGCAGCGCGCTCGCGCGCTGGCCATCGTTGGCGCGCAATGCGAGCTCGGCTTCGAGCAGGTCCGCGCGCAAGGCTTCGTCGGACGCGAGGCGGCGGCGCTGCACGCCGTCGAGCGCGCGCGCGACGCCATCGAAGTCACCGGCTTCGCGGCGCGTTTCGGCGGCACGCAGGCGGTAGTGCGCCTGGGCCTCGCCACGGCTCGCATCGGCGAGGTCGAGGAACGCCTGCGCCGCGGCGTCGAGGTCGCCTTCTTCCGCGAGCTGTTCGGCGCGTTGCGCGCTGGGGCCGCCCGAGCGGTCTTCCACCGGCGCACCGACCGGCGCCGAGGCGCAGCCGGCGAGTGCGAGCAGGGTGAAGGCGAGGGCGAGCAGACGCGGCACGGGTCGACGGAGCATCACGGTCATCGGAACACGTTCGACGGAAAGTCCGATGATAGCCCGTAAGCCCGTCGCGCACCGGCAACGGCCTCCGCGTGTGGACGCGTGCGGTGCGTCGTCGTTCATGCCGGGCGCGCACGCGGCTATGCTCGCCGCCTGCATCGGAGACGCCATGGATACCAAGAAGGGCCGCCTGTGGGTGGTCGCCACGCCGATCGGCAACCTCGACGATCTCGCGCCACGCGCCGCCCAGGTGTTGCGCGAGGTCGATGTCGTCGCTGCCGAAGACACGCGCCACAGCGCGCCGCTGCTCGCGCGCGTCGGCAGCCGCGCCGCGATGCTCGCGCTGCACGACCACAACGAGCGCGAGCAGGCTGCGCGCATCGTCCAGGCGCTCGCGGCCGGCAAGGACGTCGCACTCGTCGCCGACGCGGGTACGCCTCTGGTCAGCGACCCGGGCTTCCGTCTCGTGCGCGCGGCACGCGAGGCCGGGCTCGCGGTGTCGCCCGTGCCGGGTCCGTGTGCGGCGATCGCCGCGCTGTCGGTCGCCGGGCTGCCGAGCGATCGCTTCGTGTTCGAAGGCTTCCTGCCCTCGCGTGGTGCGGCACGCCGCGAACAGCTCGGCACGCTCGTCGCCGAGGCGCGCACGCTGATCTTCTACGAATCGAGCCATCGCATCGCCGAGACGCTGGCCGACATGGTCACGGTGTTCGGCGGCGATCGCCGTGCCGTGGTCGCGCGTGAGCTCACGAAGGTGTTCGAGACCGTGCTCGACGACACGCTCGACGGCCTCGTCGCGCGCGTGAACGCCGATGCGAACCAGCAGCGTGGCGAGTTCGTCGTGCTCGTGGCCGGTGCGAGCGGCGAGGGCGCCGATGCGACGCTCGCCGAAGGTCGTCGCGTGTTCGCGCTGCTGCGCGAGGAATTGCCGCCGGCGCGTGCGGCCAAGCTCGCCGCCGCGATCACCGGCGCGCCGCGCAAGCAGCTCTACGAGGGCTGACAGGGCCCGCAAGCGTCTTCAATCGTGTCGCGTGAGGCGGGATGGAACCCGCGCAGCGGATTCCGCCGTGAGTCGTGTCGGAATCTCGATTCCGCGCCGGTTGGTCGCCGGTTCGTGGAGCGCCCGTGCGGTGGTGTCGCGAGCTCCACGGCGGAATCGCCTGCGGCGGTTCGGCCCTACCCGAAGCATGCACACGCTTCATGCGGTGAAGGACGCACACGCCTCGTGAGGGGCAGGCGTCCACAGCACGTAAAAAGCACGACGCCGGCACGAGGCCGGCGTCGCTTCACACGCCGGGGCACGCGTCATGCGTGCCCGGCTTCACGTCACTCGCCGCCGAACGAGTCGGCGAACACGCGGTCGGTCGCGAGGCGCACGACGAGGCCGTCGTGGTCCGACACGCCGATCGCGGTGGTGCTGTTGCGCTCGTCCTGGTCGGCGGCGTCGAGGTTGGCGCGGCCGTAGGCGAAGCCCGCGAACCAGGCCTTGGCCGGGCCGTTGAGCATGGCGTGGTCGAGCACCTGCATGATCGGAACATCACGACCGCGGTCGATCGAGGTCGCCGAGGCGCGCGTGTAGCCGAGGATTTCGCCGAACTGCTCGGTGAACAGGAACGAGTACTGTTCGTTGGCCGGCAGCGAGGTCACCGCGTTCCACAGCGGCGGCGAGACGATGTTCGGCGTGCCGAGGTCGACCGTGTTGGCCGCGTCGTCGTACGTGCCCTGCAGCAGGCCCGTGATGTGGACGAAGCCGTCGCTGTGCACATAGTCGTTGTAGTCGCCGATCACGAGCAGCGGACGCGTCGGGTGGTTGGTCTGCTGCTCCTGCACGCGCAGCGCCATCGACTTGGCCTGCGTGAAGCGCTTGGCGCGGTTGCGGTCGACTTCGGCCTGCGTGCAGCTCGTGCCGGTCGGCGCGTCGACGCAGCTGCGCGACTTCGGGTGCACGACGATGGTCGCGAACGGTTCGCTGCCGAACGTGGCCTCGAGCAGCAGGGCCGGGCGGTCGTGCAGCGTGCGGGTCTGGCCGTCGCGCGGATCGACCCAGGTCTCGGTCTTGTCGAGCTGCGTCACGGTGACGTTGCTCACGCGGCCGGTGTGCACGAGGTAGCCCACGTCGATGCCGCCGACGTCGTTGCCTTCCTCGAGGTACGCCGTGTAGGCGACGCCGTGGTCGGCGAGGATCTTGTCGGCGAGCAGGTTCAGCACGGCGAGGTTCTCGACCTCGACCACCCCGAGCACGTCCGGCGTCTTCAGCACGTTGCCGATGTAGTCGGACAGGCGCGCGAGCTTGAGGTCGAGCGCCGCGGCGTTCGGCTCACCGCCGTTGCCGCAGGTCGAGCTCGTGTTGGTCGCGTCGGTGTCGCACAGGCGCAGCACGTTGAACGAGCCGATGCGCAGCTCCTCGCCCTGCTGGCCGGCCGGCACCGCGCGCGGCAGCACGTTCGGCTCGGTCACGGTGAAGCTGGTCGGCCACACCTCGTAGTCGCCGAAGCTGTACGAGACGACGCCGGTCGCGGTGAAGCGCGAACCGCCCGTGATCGCCGTGTTCGCCGGCACCGCGCCGAGCACGTCGGCGTCGATCTCGAACACGTGCGGGTTGCCGAGGAACGCGCCGGCCGCCGGATTGCCGGTGCCCGGCACCAGCGGGTACAGCGTGCCCGGGCTGCGCAGCGAGCGTTCGCCGCTGGCCGACGCGAAGATCTGCGCGTAGGTGTCGGTCGAGAAGTACTGGTTGCCGCGCGCGACGACGCCGTTGTCGATCTGCACGAGCATGCCTTCGAAGCACTCGAAGTTCGTGTCGCCGCAGCTCAGCGCGGCCGGATCCTGCGACGGCGTGGTCGCGTCGAACACGATCGCGGCCGGCAGCGGACGCGAGGTGTTGGTGACGCTGAGGCCGCTGACTGCGTTGATCTCGGTGAGGCCGAAGTACTCGACGACCGTGCCCGTGAGCGTGACTTCGTCACCGACCTGCACGGTCGGCGTGCTGCCCGTGTAGACGTAGATGCCTTCCGAGGTCATCGGGTCGTTGTCGACCGCGTTGTCGGGCGTCTGCATGAAGAAGCCGGCCGGACCGCGCGCGGTCACGATGTTGCCGATGGTCTGCACGCGCTGGCCGACGACAGGCGACTCCGCGCCCGGGCCCTGGATCGCGTGGATCGCGAGCGTGGCGATGTCGTCGTTGAGGATCGTGCCGGTCGCGGTGATCGACGCCGGCGTGGCGCCGGTGATGCCGGTCAGGGCGAGCGAGAACGTCTCGTTCGGCTCCGGATCGGTGTCGCCGTTGACGAGCACGGTGATGGTCGTCGTCGTGGCGCCTTCGATGATCGTCGCGGTGCCCGAGACGGCCGTGTAGTCGCTGCCCGCCGTCGCGCTGCCGTCGGCCGTCGCGTAGCTGAAGGTCACGCCGCCGGCCGGCGCCGCGGCGCTGAGCTGGGCCGTGAACACGAACGGCGTCGTGCCGCTGTTGCCCTCGGCGATCGAGACGTCGGCCATGCTGAGCACCGGATTGCCCGGGCCGGTGCCGCCGCACGGCGCCGCCGTGGTCGCGCTGTTGCGCGGTGCCGGCGCGAGGACCTCGAAATCGGCACTGTTGGCGCCGGTGTTCTCACAGCCGCCGTCCTTGCGGATCGCCGCGGTCGTGTTCGACAGCACACCCGCAGGAGCCGCCGGGCAGTTGGCACTGCCGTAGCCGACACGATCGATCACGTCGGCGCCGGTCGGGCACGCACCGGTCTGCACCGTCGTGTTCTGCACGAGGATGACCTTGCCGTTCGTGCCGCTCATGTTGATCCCGCCGACGATGTCGGCCGTCGGCAGCGGCACGCCGGTCGCGCCGCCACCCTGCTGCAGCAGCAGGTACTGGCCCGGCTGGAGGATGCGTCCGGCCGGGATGTCGGTCTTGTTGGTCCACGACGTGCCCGCGGACGAGGCGTACTGCACCGACCAGCCGCCGATGTCGACGGGCGCGGTGCCGGCGTTGAAGAGCTCGATGAAGTCGTTGGTGTACGGTGCGCCGCTGTTGCCGCCGCCGCCGTAGACCTGGCTGATGACGACATCGGCGTGTGCGCACGTGCTGGCGCCGGCGATCAGCAGCGCTGCGCCGGTGAGCTTGAGAGGTCGAAACATGGATTCCCCGCTGGACGTTTGAAACAGAACCGCAACGATAGCCGCGCATTTTGACACAGGCATTGCGTGCGGGGGGCCGAAGGTCATGCCGCCCCGGTACCGGACCCCGTGGATCGCGGTGCGCCGCGTTTCCGGAGACGTCGCACTCCGCTGCGGCAGCATGTCGCGCCGGACCAGCGCCGCCGCAGGCCCGCACGTTGCGTACGCGTCACGGGAAACGCCGCACGTCGACGCCGTGACTCGCGCCGTGCTCAGCGCACGCGCGCGAAGACCGTGATTTCCTCGCGGTCGTGATAGAGCTGGCGCGCGCGCCACTCGAAGCGCCGCCCCGCCGCAGCGAGCGCTTCGGCGAACAGGTCGTGGCAGAGCGCGACCTCGTCGTAGCGCTTCTTCATCGGCAGCTTGAGGTTGAACACCGTATGCCGGCACCAGCCCTGGGCCAGCCATTCGGCCATGCGCGCGACGACACGACGCGGCTGCTCGACCATGTCGCAGACCATCCAGTCGACCGGCTGCGCGGGGCGATAGCGGAAACCGTCCTCGCGCAGGTGGGTGACGAGGCCGCTGTCGAGCAGGCTCTGCGCCATCGGGCCGTTGTCGACCGAGGTCACGTGCAGCGAGCGGCGCACGAGCTGCCAGGTCCAGCCGCCGGGCGCGGCGCCGAGGTCGACCGCGGTCATGCCGGGCTTGAGCCAGCGTTCGCGCTCGCCATCGTCGAGCAGGGTCAGCAGCGCTTCCTCGAGCTTGAGCGTCGAACGGCTCGGCGCGGCGGAAGGAAAGCGCAGTCGCGGGATGCCGCCCGGCCACGGCGCGGCGGTGGCGAGGTCGGCTTCGGCGACGAACGCGACCGGGGTATCGGTGAGGCCGACGTGCAGGCGCACGTCCGAGGCCGGATCGAGCAGCTTTTCGCGCTTGAGCGCGGCGACGAGGGCGTTGTTGAGCGCGCGGCACAGGCCGGCGAGTTCGCGGCCGGCGTCGCTGTCGGGCGACTCGATCCAGGCGTCGGCGTAGCGGCGGCCGGTCGCGCGCACGACCGGCAGGATCACCGACAGGCGGTCCTGGGCCGGCAGCGATTCGAGCCGGGCCAGCACGCGCAGGCACTGGCGTGCGAACGTGAGTCCGCGCCACGGCGTCGACGCGTGGAAGCGCGCGGCGGCCTCGGCATCGGGCAGCACGAACTCGACGTAGCCGCTGTCGCGGCGGCTGCGCGCGAAGCCGCCCGTCGCGAGCGCCGCGTCACGTGCAGCGAGTTCCTGTGCGCATTCGCTCTCGAAGCCCGGGCGGCAGTAGGCGAGCACGCCGTGCATGGTCGTCGTTACCTGGAAGCGGGGGACGGCAAGGAAGGTGCGCCGCGTTCAGTACGCCGCGCCGTCGTGGCCGCGGTAGAGGCGGAACACGTCGCAGGCGGCGTCGCGCAGCACGTCGCGCTGCACGCGGATGCCGCGCTTCTCGAGCTCGCCGACCCAGTCGGCCGGCATCGGCCCTTCGTCGAATTCGCTCAAGGCCATGACGTCCTCGGCGCGTGCACCGATGAGCACCTCGTCGATGCCGGCCCAGATGCTCGCGCCGTAGCACATCGCGCAGGGCTGCGCGCTCGTGGCGAGCGTGTAGCGGCCGCCGTCGTCGTTGAGGCGGAAGCGGCCCGTCGCGGCCTGTGCGGCCATGAAGGCCATGACCTCGGCGTGCGCGACCGAACAGTTCTGTGGCACGACGCGGTTGACGCCGGCGGCGACGAGGTGGCCGGCGCCGTCGAAGATCGCCGCGCCGAACGGACCGCCCGAACGCTCCTGCACGTTGCGGCGCGCGAGGCGGATCGCGAACGCGACCTGCGCTTCGGCATCGGCCGCGTGCACGCCGCCGGCGATCTCGTCCTGCAGCCAGGGCGGCAGCTCGAGCGCGACGCGCAGCGGGAACGTCGAAGGCACGGAAGCGGAGTCGTTCATGTCATTCCTTGCCGGCGTTGGCGGCATCGGTGCAGCGGCCGGCGACGCAGGCGCAGCCCTGGATGTCGGGGAAGCCGCAGACGCCAGCCATACCCGATTTCGCGCAGGCCGCGTGCACGCGTTCGGGGAAGGTCGGGCTGGCCTTGTTCACGCAGGCCGGGTAGTAACCGCAGCAGTTGCCGACGTTCTTGACCGCGCAGTCGGCGTCGACGCGGCAACTCGCATCGACCTCGCCGGGCGGCGCATCGGCCTGCGCAGGGCCGGCCGACGCGCAGGCGCCGAGCAGCATGCCGAGCACGAGCGTCGCGAGCAGGCGCGGCAGCGAGGCAAGGAACACGTTACTTGCCTGCCGCCTTGGCCCACGCATCGCGCAGCGTGACGACGCGGTTGAACACGGGCGCACCCGCCGCGTGGTCGCGGCGGTCGGCGACGAAATAGCCGAGGCGCTCGAACTGCCACACCGACTCGGCGGCGACGTCGCCGAGCGACGGTTCCAGCCACGCGCGCACGATGCGGCGCGAGTTCGGGTTGAGGTGGTCGCGGTAGGTCTTGCCGTCGGTATCGTCGTCGGGATCGGGCACGTCGAACAGGCGGTCGTAGAGGCGCACGTCGGCGGCAACGGCGCGTGTCGCGTCGACCCAGTGGATCGTGCCCTTGACCTTGCGGTCGGCGCCGGCTTCGCCGGGGCGCGTGGTCGCGTCGAGCGAACAGCGCAGTTCGGTGATCGCGCCGTCGTCGCCGCGCACGACCTCGTCACAGCGCACGATGCCGACGCCGCGCAGGCGCACTTCGCCGCCCGGCACGAGGCGGTGGAAGCCCTTGACGGGTTCGGCCATGAAATCCTCGCGTTCGATCCACAGCTCGCGCGAGAACGGCACGTCACGCGTGCCGAACGCCTCGTTCTTGGGGTGGTTCGGGAACGACAGCGTCTCGGCGTGGCCTTCGGGCAGGTTGGTCAGCACGAGGCGCAGCGGATCGATCACGGCGAGGCGGCGCGCCGCGCTGTCGTCGAGTTCGTCGCGCACGCAGCCTTCGAGCACGCCGTATTCGATCACCGAGTTCTGCTTGGTGACGCCGGCGCGCTCCCAGAACGCGCGGATCGCGGCGGCCGGGAAACCGCGGCGGCGCGCGCCCGACAGCGTCGGCATGCGCGGATCGTCCCAGCCGTCGACGAGGCCGTCCTGCACGAGCGCCATGAGCTTGCGCTTGCTCATGACCGTGTAGTCGAGGTTGCCGCGCGCGAACTCGATCTGCTGAGGGCGACCCGGTACGCAGGCGAAGCCCGCCGCACGTACCGATTCGGTCAGCTCGGGATGGCCGGGCAGGTCGACGTGGTCGAGGCACCAGTCGTAGAGCGGGCGGTGGTCCTCGAACTCGAGCGTGCACAGCGAGTGCGTGATGCCCTCGATCGCGTCCGACAGGCAGTGCGCGTAGTCGTACATCGGGTAGATCGGCCACGCGTCGCCGGTGTTCTGGTGGGTCAGCTTGCGGATGCGGTAGATCGCCGGATCGCGCATGTTGATGTTGCCCGACGCCATGTCGATCTTCGCGCGCAGCGTGCGCGCGCCGTCGGCGAACTCGCCCGCGCGCATGCGGCGGAACAGGTCGAGGTTCTCCTCGACCGTGCGGTCGCGGAACGGCGAGTTGCGGCCCGGCTCGGTCAGCGTACCGCGGTAGGCACGCACCTCGTCGGCGCTGAGGTCGCAGACGTAGGCCTTGCCGTCCTCGATGAGCTTGATGGCGCTGCGGTAGAACACCTCGAAGTAGTCCGAGGCATGGCGAAGCTCGGCCCAGTCGAAACCGAGCCAGCGCACGTCGTCCTTGATCGCCTCGACGTACTCGACGTCCTCCTTGGCGGGATTGGTGTCGTCGAAGCGCAGGTTGCAGGTGCCGGCGAAGTCGCGCGAGATGCCGAAGTTGAGGCAGATGCTCTTCGCGTGGCCGAGGTGCAGGTAGCCGTTCGGCTCGGGCGGGAAGCGCGTGCCGACGCGGCCGTCGTGCTTGCCGCCGGCGCGGTCGTCGCTGACGATCTGGCGGATGAAGTTGTTGGGCGTGCTGGCGGCGTCGGTCATGCGCGAGGGCGGCCTGCGCCGCGTTCCGTGAAGACAAGCCGCGCAGTGTAGGGGGCGCGGTGGCGGGCCGACAACCGAGCCCGGCGGCGAGCCTCAGCGGCTGCGTTGGCCGGGCAGGGTGCGCAGGCGCAGGCGCACCGGTCCGCGTGCGTCGCGCACGTCGACGACGACCTCGTGCTGCAGTGCCTCGATCGTGCCGGCCTCGGCGAGCGAGGCGGCGACCGTGCGCACGGGGCGCATGAGATCGTGCCAGTGGTAGCCGATGCGCATCGACACGGCCTGTGCTGCCTCGCTGAGCGCGATCGTGCGGCCGGCACCGCGTGCGAGCAGCAGTTCAATGAGGCACTCGCGGATGCGGTCCGCCAGGGCATCGTCGGTGAGGTGGACCGTCATCGGCGCAGCAGGCTCGCGTGGGCGTGGAGGCCGTCCTCGGCCATGGTCGAGCAGATGGGTGCCGCGACCGTCCCCGGCGGCACCTTGCCGCCGCACGTCCCGCCGATGCGCTTGCGCGCGCCGTCTCCCCCGGTGCGGGCGATCATAGCGCGTCGGCACGTCCGTGCACGGACCGTTTGTCGCACGCCGGGTCTTCCGGTAGCGTTCGCGACACGCCCCGGATCCCTCGCATGCAGATCGTCTACCGCGCCGCGACCATCATCGATGCGAACCTCGTCAAGGGTGTCCTCGAGCAGGCCGGCATTCCCGCGTTCGTGAGCGGGCACTACCTCGCCGGTGCGATGGGCGAGCTGCAGGTCGCGGACCTCGTCCACGTGATGGTCGCCGACATCGACGTCGAGCGTGCCGTGCCGCTCGCGGCCGAGGTCGACGCCGCGCTGAGCGAGGCGCGCGAGGCCGCCGAGGACGACCTCGACGGCAGCTTCGCGCCGGCCGCCGGCTGAGCTTCCGCACGCCTCTTTTTCTTTCCCGGATCCGCCCATGACCGTTGCCGTCCACGCGCCGCTGCCGCGGCGTGCCCTCGTCGAGATGACCGGCGGGGCCGTGCTCATCAGCACGACCAGCCTGTTCGTCAAGCTTGCCGATGTCGGCCCCACGGTGTCGGCGTTCTACCGCATGGCCTTCGGTGGCGGCATCCTGCTGCTGGGCCTGCTCGCGCTGCGGCGCTGGACGCCGGTGAAGCTGTCGTGGATCGCGTGGTTGCTGGTGCCAGCGGTCGCGTTCGCGGTCGACCTCATGATGTGGCACCGGAGCATCCTCTACATCGGACCGGGTCTCGCCACGCTGCTCGGCAATTTCCAGGTGTTCGTCATGGCGCTGGCGGGCTGGCTGATCTACCGCGAGCGCCTCGGCGTGGCGTTCCTCGCGGGCGTCGTGCTCGCGATGGTCGGGCTGTACCTGCTCGTCGGCCCCGAATGGTCGCAGGTCGGCGAGCGCTACCGCTTCGGTGTGATCCTCGGCATCACGACGGGCCTCGCCTACGCGGTCTATCTGCTCACGACGCGCCACGCCCAGCGCAGCGGCAAGGTGCCGCTCGCCCCGGCGCAACTGCTGTGCGTGAGCTCGCTGCTGTGTGCCGCGCTGCTCGGCGTCGCCGCGCTGGGCGAGGGCGACAGCCTCGCGATCCCGACGGCGCAGGCCTGGTGGTCGCTGATCGGACTGGCGCTGGTCGGGCAGGTGCTCGGCTGGATCCTGCTGCTGCGCGCGATGCCGCACCTGCCGGCCTCGATGGTCGGCCTGTTGCTGCTCATGCAGCCGGCGCTGTCGTTCGTGTTCGACGTGCTGCTGTTCGACCGCCCGACCCGCATGCTCGACTGGGCCGGTGTCGGCCTGTCGCTGGTCGGCATCTTCATCGGTTCGTACCGGCCCGCGCCGGTCGCCGAGCCCGATACCGGCAGCGATCCGGAGAGTACGTGATGGACCTGCAGGCACACCTCCGCGATGTCGCCGATTTCCCCTCGCCGGGCATCGCCTTCAAGGACGTTACGCCGCTGCTCGCCGACCCGGCCGCGTTCGCCGAGGCGATCGCGCGCCTCGTCGCACCGTTCCGCGACGCGGGTGTCGACGTGGTCGCGGGCATCGAGGCGCGCGGCTTCGTGTTCGGCTCGGCGGCCGCGCTCGCACTCGGCTGCGGCTTCGTGCCGCTGCGCAAGCCCGGCAAGCTGCCGGCGGCGACGCTCGGCGTCGACTACGCGCTCGAGTACGGCAGCGACCGCATCGAGGTGCACGCCGATGCGTTCGCGGGACGTGGCCGCGTGCTGATCGTCGACGACGTGCTCGCGACGGGCGGCACGCTCGCCGCGGCGGTCCGCCTCGTCGAGGACGCAGGTGGCACGGTCGTCGGCGGGGCGGTGCTCGTCGAGCTCGATGCACTCGGCGGACGCGCGCGCTGGAAGGTCGCCGCGCCGCTGCATGCGGTGCTCCACGTCGCCTGACGTGGTTATGATGATTGGGGATATGGACGTCCATACGTCTTGACGTCCCGCGATGACGAAACTAAAGTCGCCGAACTCATCGAGATCGGCGGAGGGGCTGGCCCTGTGATGCCGAGGCAACCACAGCATTCGTGCTGCACGGTGCCAACTCCAGCGGGTTCTACCCGGGAGATGAGCTGCCTTCCTCGCGCAGGCCGCCGCTCCCGTTTCGTCATCCGGAGAGCATCATGGCGGCACTACTGCGAAACGACCTGGATTCCGACGGCGCGACGACGCGCCTCGATGCCGGCATCCTGACCCTCCACGATTTCGCGCTCGCCAGCGGTGCGCGCCTCGCCTCGGTCGATGTCGCGTGGCAGGACTGGGGCCGCGCCGACGCACCGGTCGTCGTCGTGCTCGGCGGCATCTCGGCCGGTCGCAACATCGGCAGCTGGTGGAAGGAGCAATGCGGCGAGGGCCGCGTGCTCGATCCGCGCGGACGCCGCCTCGTCTCGATCGACTGGCTCGGCGGCGCCGACCGCTCGAGCGGACCGGCCGAAGGCGAGGCCTTCCCCGCGATCGACAGCCGCGACCAGGCCCATGCGCTGCTCGCCGTGCTCAACCACCTCGGCATCGCGCGCGTCGAGGCCATCGTCGGTGCCTCGTACGGCGCCTGTGTCGGGCAACATCTGGCCGTGCAGCTCGCGGGTCGCCTCGGCCGGCTCGTCGTGATCGGCGCCGCACACCGTGCGAGTCCGTGGGCGCTCGCGCTGCGCACGCTGCAGCGTGCCGGCATCGAGGCGGTGGAGGGTGCCGCGGCGAAGCGCGAGGCGCTGGCAAGGGCACGCCAGATCGCCGTGCTCGGCTACCGCACGCCGCGCGAACTCGAAGAGCGCTTCGGCGAACTCGGCGCTGCCGACGGCGTACTCGGCTGGCTCGGTGCGCACGGCGAGCGCTTCGCCCAGCGTTTCCCGCCCGCGAGCTTCCTGTGCCTGTCGGCGTCGCTCGACGCGCACGCCTGCGATCCAGAGTCGATCCGCGTGCCGACCACCGTCGTCGCGATCGACGACGACCTCATCGTGCCGCCGCAGCTCGCGCAGAGCTTCGTCGACGCGCTCGAGGAGCGCGGCGCGCTCGCGACCGTGGCTTCGCGCTACGGCCACGACGCATTCCTCAAGGAGGACGCCGCGATCGCGGCGATCCTCACCGATGTTCTCGAAAAGGAGGTGACGGCATGAGTGCTTTCGATCCGGCCACGCTGGCGGTCCGTGCAGGCGTCGATACCGACACGGCGTACGGTGCCGTGATGCCCCCCCTCGTGCTGTCGACGAACTTCAGCTTCGCGGGCTTCGGCGAGAAGCGTGCCTACGACTATTCGCGCTCGGGCAACCCGACGCGCGACATCCTCGCCCACGCGCTCGCCGACCTCGAAGGCGGCGTGGGCGGTGTCGTCACGGCGACCGGCATGGCCGCGGTCAGCCTCGTCACCGCGCTGCTGCAGCCCGGCGATCTGCTCGTCGCGCCGCACGACTGTTATGGCGGCACGTGGCGGCTGTTCAATGCGCAGGCCAAGCGCGGCCTGTACCGCGTGGCCTTCGTGGATTTCCACGATCCACTCGCACTCGCGGCGGCGCTGGCCGAGAACCCGCGTCTCGTCTGGATCGAGACGCCGTCCAACCCGCTGTTGCGCATCACCGACATCCGCCACGTCGTCGAGGCCGCCCATGCGGTCGATGCACTGACCGTGGTCGACAACACCTTCCTGTCGCCGATCCTGCAGCGACCGTTCGCGTTCGGTGCCGACATCGTCGTGCACTCGACGACCAAATACATCAACGGCCACTCCGACGTCGTCGGCGGTGCCGTGCTGTGGCGTGACGCGGCGCTGGGCGAGCAGCTCGCGTGGTGGAGCAACTGCCTGGGCCTGTCCGGCGCGCCTTTCGACAGCTACCTGACCCTGCGTGGCCTGCGCACGCTCAAGGCGCGCCTCGCCGTGCATGAGGCGAATGCGCGCGTGCTCGCGGATCTGCTCGACGGTGACGACGCGGTTTCGATCGTCCACTACCCGGGGCTCGCGGCGCACCCTGGCCATGCGCTCGCGCAGCGCCAGCAGGCCGGCTTCGGCGCGATGCTCAGTTTCGAGCTCGCCGGCGGTACCGAGGCGGCGCGGCGTTTCGTCGAAGGCCTGCAGTGCTTCACGCTGGCCGAGTCGCTCGGCGGCGTCGAAAGCCTGGTCTGCCATCCGGCCGGCATGACGCATGCCGCGATGGCGCCCGAGGCGCGTCAGCGCGCCGGCATCGGCGACGGCCTGCTGCGCCTGTCGGTCGGCATCGAGGACGAGGGCGACCTCGTGCGCGACGTCACCGCGGCACTCGAACGCGCACGTTCGGGCGAGGTTCGCGCGCGTCGCGTATCGGCGGCCTGATCCCTCCAGGCGCGGAGGCGGATCGGGTCGCCGCGTCACCGGGGCGTGCCAGTGGAAAGGGCCGCGGCATCCATGCCGCGGCCCTTTCGCGTCCCCCAGGGGCGTACGTGAAGCGGGTCACTCGGTCGACGCGACCTTCGCCTTCGCCGGCTTGGCCGCCTTGCCGCCGACGACGATCACGTCGCGGTTGCGCTCGACGGTCTTGTCGCCGACGCCCTTGACGTTGACGAGCTCGTCGGCAGACGCGAACGGGCCGTGCGCATCGCGGTAGGCGACGATCGCCTCGGCCTTGCTGAGGCCGATGCCGTTGAGGCCGTCGGCGATCTCCTGCGCGCTGGCGGTGTTGATGTCGACCGGGCCGGCGGCGAACGCCGGGAACGCGAGGGCGAGGGCGAGGACGGCGGCGCCGAGCAGGGACGTGAGCTTCATGGTGGATCTCCTTGTCGAGAACGGGATGGGCTTGCGGGACCGGGTGTCGTGTCCCGGCCAGCACAGTCTCGGCATCGGCGGCGCGTCGCGCGTCCATGCTCCGTCGCGTGTGTGCGTCAGCACCCATGGTCGCGTCGCGTAGGCGTTTTCCTACGCGGGAAGGCGCCCTCGCGGGGGCAGGAGTAGAATCTCCGGTTTTCACCAACCGGCGCGCCTCACGCGCGGCAGGAGAACCCATGGATTCACGCCAGATCAGCGACTTCGTCGGTGGCCTCTGGGACGAGCAGATCGTCCCGCAGCTCGTCGAGTACATCCGCATCCCGAACAAGTCGCCGATGTTCGACGCGCAGTGGGCCGAGCACGGCTACATGGACCAGGCCGTCACCCTCATGGAGAACTGGGCCAAGGGCCAGCCGATCCCGGGCATGACGATCGAGGTCGTGCGCCTGGAAGGCCGCACGCCGCTGATCTTCATCGAAGTGCCGGGCCAGGGCGACGACTGCGTGCTGCTGTACGGCCACCTCGACAAGCAGCCCGAGATGACGGGCTGGGCCGAGCACCTCGGTCCGTGGAAGCCGGTCATCGAAGGCGACAAGCTCTACGGCCGCGGCGGTGCCGACGACGGCTACGCGATCTTCGGCTCGCTGGCCGCGATCCTTGCGCTGCAGGCGCAGAAGCTGCCGCACGCGCGTTGCGTGATCATGATCGAGGCCTGCGAGGAGTCGGGCAGCTACGATCTGCCGTACTACGTCGACCACCTCGCCGACCGCATCGGCAAGCCGTCGCTGATCGTGTGCCTGGATTCGGGCTGCGGCAACTACGAGCAGATGTGGCTGACCACGTCGCTGCGCGGCATGACCGGCGGCAACCTGCGCGTGGACGTGCTCGATGAAGGTGTGCACTCGGGCGATGCCTCGGGCGTCGTCGCGTCGAGCTTCCGCATCCTGCGCCACGTGCTGTCGCGCCTCGAGGACGAGGCCACCGGCCGCATCCTTCCCGGCGAGCTGCATGTCGAGATTCCGGCCCAGCGCATCGAGCAGGCCAAGCGCAGCGCCGAGGTGCTCGGCGACGACGTGTTCTCGAAGTTCCCGTTCGTCGACGGCATGAAGCCGATGAACGACGACATCGCCGAGCTCGTGCTCAACCGCACGTGGCGCCCGGCGCTGTCGATCACCGGCGTCGGCGGCCTGCCGGCGCTCGATTCGGCCGGCAACGTGCTGCGTCCGTTCACGGCGTTCAAGCTGAGCCTGCGCCTGCCGCCGACGGCCGATGCGGTCAAGGCCGGCGAATTCCTCAAGAACCTGCTCGAGAAGGATCCGCCGTACGGTGCCAAGGTGACGTTCCAGCTCGAGAAGGCCGGCAGCGGCTGGAACGCGCCGGCGCTGTCGTCGTGGCTCGAGACGTCGGTCGACGAGGCCTCGCGCACGTTCTTCGGCCCGCCGCCGGCGTACATGGGCGAGGGTGGCTCGATCCCGTTCATGGGCATGCTCGGCGAGAAGTTCCCGGGCGCACAGTTCCTGATCACCGGTGTGCTCGGCCCGCACTCGAACGCGCACGGTCCGAACGAGTTCCTGCACATTCCGACCGGCAAGCGCGTCAGCGCCTGCGTGGCCAAGGTCATCGCCGACCACTACATCGCGAGCGAGCAGGGCCTCACCCAGGGCGTGGCTGCGAGCCACGCGCATACGGTCAAGGGCGGCGACGGCTGCTGCTGAGCGGGACCGGGCCGGGCGCGCCGCGCCCGGCCTTCAGCGCGACACGGGAATGCGGATCGCCGCGTCGCGCGGACAGCGCATGCCGACGTCGCGCCCGCAGCGTCGTGGTGAGAGATCGCGATCGACGCACACGCGCACCTCGGCGAGATCGCGCGAGCGGCACGTCACTGCGAGCATGTCGGTGCGCAACGTCGGATTGGCCTCGACGAACGCGGCGCGGATCGCCTCGGCGCGCATCGGCGACGGTCGTGCCCCGGGCGTGAACGCGGGCGGGATCCTGATCGACGCGAAGGCGCGTTCGGACTCCGCGAAGTAGCCGGCCGGATCGAGCCCGCTGCAACTGCCGTGCGCACGCCACTGATGCTGCACGAGCTTGCGGCTCGGCATGAAGGCGAGGGCGCGGTCGACGGTCGCGCGGTCAGGGGCCTGTGATGTCGAACAGTCGCGGGGGGCGCCGCCGCCCTCGTACTGCGGCCACAGACCATGCAGCACGAATCCGTAGCCGCGCCGGCCGCATTGCTCGCGGTCGTCGGGATTCGACTCGCAATAGGTCGGCGACCACGACAACGCGACGAGGTAGTACCCGGATCGATCGACCGGTGGGGCGGCTCGGGGCACAGCGACATCGCGTTCCGTCTCCGCCGGCGCGTGCTCCCCGATCCGCTCCTGCAGGGCGGCCGCGAGTGCCGCGGCGGCGAGGACGGCGATGGCGATCAACGTGCGGGGCAGGCGCTTCATCGCGTCGATCATCGCCGATGCCCGCAGGTGCCGCCAGAACGTCGCGGCGTCTCGCGTTCACGCGCATGTCGCTTATGATGGCGACTTCCGCACCTCTCCACACGGCACGATCGACTCCATGACCCGACGCATCCAGCAGCGCCGTTCGCCGATCCACGGCAACGGTGTCTTCGCCAAGACCGCCATCCCCGCCGAAACCGAAGTCATCGAGTATCAGGGCGAGCGCCTCACCCACGCGCAAGCCGATCGCCTCTACAGCCACACGACCGAGTCGGGCCACACGTTCCTGTTCACGCTCAACGATCGCTACGTGATCGACGCCAACCAGGGTGGCAACGTCGCGCGCTGGATCAACCACAGCTGCGAACCGAACTGCCGCGCGGTGCTCGAGGAGCACGGCAAGGGCAACACGAAGCACGACCGTGTCCTGATCGAGACACTGCGCGCGATCGGGGAAGGCGAGGAGCTCACCTACGACTACGGGATCACGCTCGAGGATCGGCTGACGCCGCGCCTCAAGAAGATCTGGGCCTGCCGCTGCGGTGCGAAGTCGTGCGTCGGCACCATGCTGCGGCCCAAGCGCAAGCGTCCCGCCGCGGCTGCGCGAAGCTGAATCCCGCGCATCGGCGTGGCCACATGGCGTTGACGGCTGCGGGAAGACCGCTCACCCTGACGCATCGTTCACATGGATACGCCCCGGGGGGAGCTGCGTATGCCGACACCACGATTCCGTGCCGGATGAGCGTTCTGACGTGACCCAGGACAAGATCATCGCCACGGTCGCGATCTCCGACGAGGAGATCGCCCACCTGCGCCTGCTCATGCGCAAGGGCGTCAACGAGCTCGCGCACGCGTGGCGCTGGGGCTCGGAGACCGGCGCCGACCTTCTCGTCGTCGATGCCAGCGACTTCTCGGGCCAGATGGCGCGTGTGCGCGCGCAGGCCACCGGCGTCCACGTCGCGGTGGTCTGTGACGCCGGAGCCGAGGTCGAGGGCGGAGACCTCGCGTTGCGCAGGCCGTTCAAGCTGGCCAACGTGCTCGAAGTGCTCAACCAGGTCACCGGTGCGGTGCTCGCGCCCGCGCAGATCGTGCCGCCCCGCCAGAACCAGTATTTCGCGCCCGAGCCCGACGCGGTGCCGTCCGCGCGCGCCGTGCCGACCTCGAAGCCACAGGCCGACGTGGCGCTGGGCCTCGAGGACATGATCCGCGGCAACCCCGAACTCGATCCGTTCGCGAACCTCAAGCCGCCGGGGCATCTGGATGCCTCGGTCGGCTTCGAAGGCACCGAGGGCGGGACGCGGCGGAGCGAGCTGCGCTCGGCGAAGGATCCCGAGACGCGTCGCACCGAGACATCGCCCGCACTGCCGAATCTGCTGCCGCCTTCCAAGCGCTCGCTCGGCGAGGACCGCACCGCGCACCGGCTGCGCGACTACATGACCGGCGACCTCATCGGCGGACCGTCACGCATCGAGTGGGAAGGCACGCCTTCACTGACGCTCGACCCCAAGAATCAGGTCTTCCATTCCGAGGGCACGCTCGCGCAGCTCGAGGCGTACTGCCGCGGCCAGCCGCGTCGCCACGAGTGGCGTCCCGTGACCAACGCCGAGCTCGTGCGCATCCGCGAGGAGCAGCCCGCCCAGGCCTACCAGCGCCTGATCTGGCTCGATGCCTTGTTGCGTTCCGGCGGGCGGCTCGCGAACCAGCTCGATCCCGGCGGCACGTTCTCGATCAAGCGCTGGCTCGAGATCCGTGCCGAATACCCGCGCCACGCGCGCATCTCGGCAGCGATGATGAAGCCGCTGCGCCTGCACGAGATCGCCGCTGCGGCCGGTGCGTCGATGGACGACGTCTTCGACACGGTCAACGCCTACGACGCGATCGGCTGGCTCGTGTGGACGCCGCGCGCGCCACGCCACGTGCAGGCTCCCAAGGAAGAGAAGTCGCTGCTCGGCTTCGTCAGCAAGCTGCGCAACCCGTTCTCGAAGTGACCCCCCGCGCACGCCGGCGGCTACACTCGCCGGCTTTCCCGAGGGTATCCAGCATGAGCGATCTTCCCGACTGTCCGGTCTGCGCGCAGCAGAACACCTACGTCGACGAGGGGAACTTCATATGCCCCGACTGCGCGCACGAGTGGCCGGTGAAGACGGTCGATGCTGGCGAGGACGATGCGGGGCCCGTCGTGCGCGACGCGAACGGCAACCTGCTGCAGGACGGCGATGCCGTGGTGATCGTCAAGGACCTCAAGCTGCGCGGATCTTCCGAGGTGCTCAAGATCGGCACGAAGGTGCGCAGCATCCGCCTCGTCGACGGTGATCACGATCTCGAGGGGCGCATCGACGGCGTCGCGATGATGCTCAAGTCGAAGTTCGTGAAGAAGGCCTGAGAACACCGCGGATCGGCGGTGCACATGCGTGGCCTGTAGCGGTGGGCGAGAAAGCACACCGTTCGCCGGATCACGTTCTCGCGGGGCGTGCCGCCTGTGGGCAGGCATGTGCCGGACGGTATCGGGTTTCGCATCCGGCAGCGTGCCGGCTGCGGCGTCACGGGAGCGGACCCGCCGCTCCCGTGACGTGCCGATCAGTCGACGCTGAACTGCTGCAGCTGCACCGGCGTCGCATCGCGGTTGGACGACGAGTACAGCGTCGCGGTCGCCGAGGCGCCCGCCGCGAGCGTGAAGGTCCACTGCATGCCGAGGGTGATGTCACCATTGGTGAACGGCAGTCCCGAGCCGTCGAAGTTCGTCACCGAGGTGTCGGCCAGCAGGCCGAACACGTCGGTCGTGGCGCCGAACGGCCTCGCCATCACGGCCACGGTATCCGGCGAGCGCGACTCGGCGAAACCCGCGGTCGAATCGGTGATGCGGATGTGGCCGGGCGCGACGAGCGTGGCGCTGTCGGTACCGGCCGAACCGTTGACGTCCCAGTCCGTCGCCTGGAACAGGTGCAGCGTGATCGTCGATGCGCCGTTGTTGGTCACGGTCATCGTCGTCCGCACCTCACCGTTGCCGCCACCGCCGACGATGACGTGGGTCTTCGTCGCCGAGAAGTTGCGGGTTGCGACATTGGCCCACGTGATCGTGGCCGTGTCACCGGTGTAGTTCTGCGTCGTCGGTACGCCGAAGATGGTTTCCTGCGTGTCGCCTTCGATGCGGAACCACCAGCCGGCTTCGAAGATTGCATCACCGGTGCCGACGCCCGTGAAGTTGGCCTCGGGCGTGGCGTCCCAGTGCGAGGCGGTCAGCACGTAATTCGCGCCGCCGTTCGTGATGGTGCCTTGCGCGAGGACGAGAGCCGGCGTCGCCGACAGGGCAGCAGCCGCCCACAGCAGTTTCTTGAGCATATTCGGTTTTCCCCAAGTTGGTTTTCGATCGGATCGAACACCGGTCGGCCATGACCCGGAGGCTGATCGAGGCGACGTCACGCCGCGTCGGCGATCATCCCTTTGATATCGCGCATGTGCAAGTGGTCATGGTTTTCGGTCGAAACCTGAATGATTTCTTCGGAAACCGTCACGCGTCGGGGGACACGGCCGCATTGCACTGCAGCTCCACACGCGCGTCGAGGGCGAGCCCCGAGGCCGCGAACGCCATGCGGGCAGGGTAGCGGCCCTGCTTGAAGTAGGTGCGGTACACGGCATTGAAGGCGGGCCATTCCTTCATGTCGAGCAACGCCACCGTGCATTGCACCACGTGCTCGAACGAGGAGCCGTGGCGGGCCAGCTTGGCGCCGATGTTGTCCATCATCTGGCGCGTCTCGGCCTCGATGCCACCGGGCGCGAGCTTGCCGTCGGCGCGGGTGCCGAGTTCGCCCGACAGGTAGAGCATGTTGCCGACACGCACGGCTTCCGAGAACGGCAGGTTCGCGAGCGGACCGGCGGGCAGGGCGTGGTATTCGACGTCCGCAGCCACGGCGGTCGTCGGTGCGGGGGCGTGCTTTGCGCCGGTGCCGGCGGCGGACGCGAGCAGCGGCAAGCCGAGCAGGAACGTGACGGCGAGGGCGGGCATGTGGACGGGCTTCATGTCGGACTCCGGTAGGTAAACGGTCGGGAGGACGTCGAAGGCATGCGCTTCAGGCGCCCCATGCCTCACCGAACAGGCGCGCGAAATTGCCGCCGAGGATCTTGCCGATGCGTGCATCGGAATGACCGCGCGAGGCGAGCAGCGTGGCGATGCGTGCGAAGCGGTCGGCGCGGTTGAGGTCGGGCAGGAACGTGTAGACGTCGGGGCGCTCGCCCGGTGCGGAGATGCCGAGCGCGCGTCGACGCGCGACCTCGTCGGCGAATTTCTTGCGGAACGCATCGTCGAACTTCACCGGCGACACGGTGCCGTCGGTGCCGATGCCGACATGGTCCTCGCCGCACACGTTCACCGCGTGCTCGATGTGGCGCACGAGGTCGTCCGCGTCGGGCTGGCCTTCCTTGCGCAGGAACGGCATCAGGTAGATGCCCGCGACGCCGCCCTTGTCGGCGAGTGCCTTGAGCTCGGCATCGGTCTTGTTGCGCGGCAGCGCGGCGAGCGCCGCGCAACCCGTGTGGGTGATCGCAACCGGTCCCTTCGCGGCGGCGATCGCCTCGCGTGTCGTGCGCTCGCCGCCGTGCGAGAGGTCGATCAGCAGCTTGCGCTCGTCGAGGCGCTCGACGAGCGCCTTGCCGAACGTGCTCAGCCCCGCGTTGCCGGGTTCCAGGCAGCCGTCGCCGACGAGGTTGCGGCGGTTGTAGGTGAGCTGGAACACGCGTACGCCGAGGTTCGCGAACGTGTCGACGCGATCGAGGTCCTCGCCGATCGGCGTGGCGTCCTGGAACGCGAAGCCGAGGCCGACCCGGCCACTGCGCTTGGCTTCGGCGAGGTCGGCGGCGCGCCGGATCACGAGCATGCGATCGGGATGCGCGGCGACCTGCGCGTTCCAGTAGGCGATGTTGCGGATGGTCGTGTCGTAGTCGTCGGCGTAGCTGCCGACACCGCTGACGGTGATGTTGACCATGGTCAGACCCGATGTACGCAGGTCGTCGATCGAACCCGCATCGAGGCGCGAGTACGGCTCGGCATCGTAGCGGCCGGGACTTCCGCAGGCGTCGATGACGGTCGCCGACGCGTAACCGGCCCAGGCCGTGGTCTCGGCTGCCCACGCGGAGCGCATCAGGCCGGGAAGCAGCGGTGCCGCGGCGAGTGCGCCGAGCGTGGCGAGGAAGCGGCGGCGGTCTTCGGTTCGGGTCACGGCAAGGGTTTCCGGCATCGCCCTCGCAGCGGGGCGATGCCGAGTGTGGCCGATCCGCAGGATCCCGTGGAGGGTCAGTCGTCCTCCGCCTGCGGCTTCCAGGCCTCGACGAGCTGCTTCTGCAGCTGGGGCGGCACGGCCTCGTAGTGGCTGAACTCGAGCGAATAACGCCCGCGACCGCCGGTCATCGACTTGAGCTCGGTCTGGTAGTCGGTGACTTCGGCGAGCGGCACCTGCGCCTTGATCACGAGCTCCCCGCCGCGCATCGCGTCGGTGCCGTTGATGCGCGCCCGCTTGCCGGCGAGGCCGCCGGTGACGTCGCCGACATGCGATTCGGGCACGTTCACGTCGAGGTTGACGATCGGCTCGAGCACGATCGGTCGCGCCTTGCCGATCGCATCGAGGAAGGCCTTGCGCCCGGCGGCCACGAACGCGACTTCCTTCGAGTCGACGGCGTGGTACTTGCCGTCGTAGACGATCACGCGCACGTCCTGCAGCGGATGTCCCGCGAGCGCGCCGTGGTCGAGCACCTGACGCACGCCTTTCTCGATCGCGGGCAGGAACTGGCCCGGGATCGTACCGCCCTTGATCTCCTGCGCGAACTCGAAGCCGCTGCCGCGCGGCAAGGGCTCCACGCGCAGGAACACCTCGCCGAATTGGCCGGCACCGCCGGTCTGCTTCTTGTGGCGATGGTGGCCGTCGGCGCGCGCGGTGATCGTCTCGCGGTAGGCGATGCGGGGCGGGCGCGTGGTCACCTCGACGCCGTAGCGCTCGCGCATGCGCTCGAGCACGAGCTTGAGGTGCAGGTCCGACAGGCCGCGCACGATGGTCTCGTTGAGCTCCTTGTTGTGCTCGACGCGCAGGCACGGATCTTCCTCGCCGAGGCGGGCGAGCGCGATCGTGAGCTTCTGCTCCTGCCCCTTGTGCGCGGGCTCGACGGCGAGGCCGAACATCGGCTGCGGGAAATCGAGCGGGGCGAGGTGGATGTGGTCCTCGTCGTGCGAATCGTGCAGCACGGCATCGAAGTGGATGTCCTCGACCTTGGCCACGGCGGCGATGTCGCCGGGCACGGCTTCGTCGATCTCGACGTGGTCCTTGCCCTTGAGCTTGAACAGGTGGCCGACCTTGAACGGCTTGCGGCCATCGTCGATGAACAGCTGGGTGTCGCGGCGCACCGTGCCCTGGTAGACGCGGAACACGCCGAGCTTGCCGACGAACGGGTCGTTGACGATCTTGAACACGTCGGCAATGACGTGGCGCGACGCGTCGGGCACGGCTTCGACAGGTACCGCGTCGTCGCCGCTGCCCTTGTGGAACGGCGGCGGATTGGCCTCGAGCGGGTTCGGCAGCAGGCGCACGGCGAGGTCGAGCAGCTCGGCCACGCCGGCACCCGTGCGCGCCGACACGAAGCAGATCGGCACGAGGTGGCCTTCGCGCAGGCATTGCTCGAACGCGTCGTGCAGCTCGGTGCGCGTGACGCCGTCCTCGCCGCGTTCGAGGTAGTGGTCCATGACCGTCTCGTCGACTTCGACGACCTGGTCGAGGATGCGTTGGTGCGCCTCGGCGACCGACGAGAAGTCGGCCTCGCCGCTCGGGTTGAAGAAGCAGTCGACGACGCGCGTGCCGCCGCCCGCGGGCAGGTTGATCGGCAGGCATTCGGGGCCGAACTCCTCGCGCAGCGCGTCGGTCAGCGCGGCGAGGTCGACGCCCTCGGCATCGATGCGGTTGACGACGAGGATGCGGGCGAGGCGGCGCGCATGGGCGTGGTCCATCATGCGGCGCGTCGAGTGCTCGATCCCGGCCGCGGCGTTGACGACGATCGCGCAGGTCTCCACGGCGGCGAGCGCCGACAGCGTGGGGCCGCGGAAATCGGCGAAGCCCGGCGTGTCGATCAGGTTGATGTGGCAGCCGTCGCGATCGATCGAGGCGATCGACGCGGTCATCGAATGCCTGCGCTCCTTCTCCATGAAATCGTGGTCGGAGACGGTGGTGCCGCGCTCGATCGTGCCTGCCGTCGTGATCGTGCCGCCGGCATGCAGCAGGGCTTCGAACAGCGTGGTTTTGCCGGCGCCGGCATGGCCTGCCAGGGCGATGTTGCGGATGTTCTCGGTGGCGTGGGACACGGAAAGCCCTCCATGCGAGGTCGCATGCTTCCGTGTCCTGTCGGCTCGGCGTCCGTGCCGTGGTCGCGACGGGTGACGAGGCCGGGCGTACTGCCGGCGGGTGTCGCAGCCTTGCGCGATCACGCGGGAGGGTCAAGGCGCGCCGCGTCACGCGCGCGCTGGGCCATAATCGGGATCTTTGCCAGGGACGATCCGCGCATGATTCCAGCCACCTCCGAGCCTGCCGCTGCGGTCGTCTGCGTGCATGGTGCCGGTGCGGGCGGCTGGGAGTGGAACGTCTGGTCGCGCGTCCTCGCGTCCGAGGGCTTCGCGGTCACCGCGCCGGATCTCCAGCCGTCCGCCGCGGGCCTCGAGGCGACGACGTTCGCCGATTACCGCCGCCAGATCCTCGAAGCCTGCACCGACCAGCGCACGTCGCATCCCGCCGCACCGCTCGTGGTCGTCGGGGCGAGTCTCGGAGGTCTTCTCGCCTTGTCGGTGGCCAAGGCCGTGCGCGCGGATGCCCTCGTGCTGGTCAATGCGCTGCCGCCGGCCGGCGTGCTGAGCCGCCCGCTCGGCGCGCCGCATCCGCCGCGCGTGCGCTGGGGCAGCGAGCGCTCGATCGCCTCCACATGCCGGGCGCTGCCCGACGCCGACGACGCCGCGCGGCTCTATGCGTTCACGCGTTGGCGTGACGAATCGGGACGGGTCCTCGACGAGGCGCGCGTGGGCGTGCCGGTGGAACCCGTGCGCTGCCCGACGCTGGTCCTGGCCAGCGAGTGCGACGACGACATCCCGACCGCTGCGAGTCGTGCCCTCTCGGTGCGCTGCATGGCCGACTTCGAGATGCTCCCGCGCGCCAGCCATGCCGGCCCGCTGCTCGGCACGTCCGCGGCCGGCATCGCCGCGCGCGTGGCGTCGTGGCTGCACGGTCGGCTCGCCTTAACGGCGGTTTAGCGCGCAGTTTGTATGCTGCGCGCGCTCCATCACCCCGGATCCCGCGCCCCGCATGCCAGAGTCCTTTCATGCCACGGAGCGTCGGGCCGACGAGGATGACGGCACGTCGCCGTCGATTCCCGACTACGCCCGTCGTTTCCGCGAGCGTCACGCGCTCTGGCACCGCCGCCATTTCACGCGCAATGCGGTGCTCGGCCTCCTCGCGCTCGCCCTCCTGCTCAACCTCGGCTGGGTACTGACGCTGCACGGCGTCATGCTCACGGGCGAGGCGCCCGATGCCGGCATCGCGATGCAGGTCAGCGTCATCGAGCCGCCCACGACGTTCGAGGTGCCTCCCGAGCCCGAGCCGCCCGCGTTCGAACGCAGGCCGTCGCGCATCGTCGTCGCGCCTCCCACCGCGAAGACGCCGCCACCGCCGCGCGTCGAGGAAGCGCCGTCGACAACGAGCGCGCGCATCGGCAGTGCGGGAACGCCGGCACCGAAGCTGTTCAATCCGGACGGTTCGCTGCGCCTGCCCGAAGCCGGTGCCGTGCGTATCGGACCCGCACCGGCACCCGCGAATCCACAGGCCGCGGCGAGCGCGCGCTGGGCCGAGATGCAGGAGCGCGGCGAGAACCCGCTCGACTGCACGCGCACGCGCTTCGCCAAGGGCTTCCGCACGGACCAGTCGGTCGGTGACCGCGTCGCCGGCAAGTACCTTGCCTGGATCGGCCTCGCCGACCAGCAGGGCATCGCCGAGCGTGCCGCCGCGCGCGAGCAGCGTGCCGCAGATGGCTGCGATCCGCCGCCCAAGGTGCCCTGACGTCACGTCGCTCCGGTCGCGACGCCGGTCCGCGCGTGTCGCGCGGCCATTTGCTACTGTCCGGCGTCCCAGATCAGTGATGGTGATGGATGATCCGCGTCATGCTCGCCGAGGACCAGGCCATGGTGCTCGGCGCCTTGTCGGCGTTGCTCAAGCTCGAGCCCGACCTCGACGTCGTCGGCAGCGCGCTCGACGGTGAATCGGCGTGGCGCGAGCTGCAGCGCCTGCGTCCCGACGTGCTCGTGACCGACATCGAGATGCCGGGCCTGACCGGCCTCGAACTCGCCCAGCGCATCCAGCGCCACGAGATCGCGACGAAGGTCGTCATCGTCACGACGTTCGCGCGGCCGGGCTTCCTGCGCCGCGCACTCGATGCCGGTGTGTCGGGCTACCTCCTCAAGGATGCGCCGGCCGAGAACCTCGCCGAGGCGCTGCGTACCGTGCACCGCGGCGGACGCGCGATCGACCCGCAGCTCGCGCTCGAGGCCTGGTCCGAGGCCGATCCGCTCAACGACCGCGAGCGCCAGGTGCTGCGCCTGGCCGGTGAAGGCACGTCGGCCGGCGACATCGCCACGCAGCTCAACCTCTCGCACGGCACCGTGCGCAATTACCTTTCGGAGGCGATCGGCAAGCTCGGCGTGAGCAACCGCATCGAGGCTTACCGCCTCGCACGCCAGAAAGGCTGGCTTTGAAGCGCATTGCCCGCGTCGCCGCGGGCCTCGTACTCGCGGTCGTGTCCGTGGCGTCGACCGCCATGGACGCGCTCGACCACGAGGCCTACGTCTGGCAGCGCGTGTGGGCGCCTGCGCATGCCACCGCACTCGTCGCATCGCGCGATCTGTTCGCGGGCTGGCGCGTGCTCGCCGCGCAATGGCATCCCGATGAAGGGCTCGTGCGCGCGCGCGTCGACCTCGACGTTCTGCGTGCCGATGCCCGTCCGGTCGTCGCGGTGCTGCGCGTGGACGGCTCGACCGCACGTGTCGATGCCGATGCGCTCGGCGTCGAACTCGAGCGCATCGTGCAGGCATGGCGCGAAGCCGGCGTCACGCTCGTCGGCGTCGAGATCGATCATGATGCGCCCTCGTCGCAGCTGGCCGCCTACGCAGGCGTGCTCGAGACGTTGCGTAAGCGACTTTCGCCTGGCCTCGCGCTCTCGATCACGACGCTGCCGGCCTGGATTCCGGAGCCTGCCTTCGCCGACGTGCTCGCACACGTCGACGCCGCGGTGCTGCAACTGCACGCCGTCGATGCGCCGACGCTGGGCCTTTTCGATGTCTCGCGCGCACGCGCACGTCTCGACGCGTTCGCGGCCGTCGCGCGCGTGCCGTACCGCATCGCCTTGCCGGCCTACGGCGCCGGCCTCGTGCGATCCGCCGAGGGTGTGCTGGTCGAGAGCGAGGCCACGCTCGCGCGCGGTGGCGGGCGCGTCGAGATCGAGGCGGATCCGCGCGAGGTCGCCGCGTTCCTGCGCGAGGTCGAGCGCACGCCACCGCGCGGACTCGTCGGCGTCGCATGGTTCCGCCTGCCGCTGCCGTCCGACCGCCGCGCCTGGAGCCTCGCGACGCTGCGCGCCGTCATCGATGCGGCGCCGCTCGCCGCACGCATCTCGGCGAGCCTCGCGGGCGAAGGCGCGGCGCGTGACGTGGTCGTGCGCAACGACGGCACGCTCGCGGCATCGTTGCCGCGCGCGCTGCGCATCGACGGCCCCTGCGAGGCCGCCGATGCGCTCACGGGTTACGCACTGCAACGGTCGCCTGCGACGTTGCGCTTCTCGCGGACCGCCGATGCCGCACGCCTCGCCGCCGGCGACACGCGCACGATCGGCTGGGTCCGCTGCACGACGAAGGACGAGGTGCATGTCGCGATCGAACACGAAGACTGACACGCGCAGCCCTCTGCGCCTGCGCAGCACGGCATGGCTGCTCGCGCTGGCCGTGGCGCTTCCGGCCCAGGCCTGCGGTCCGGATTTCCCGAACCGCCTGCTCGACGATCGCGCCGCCGTGCTGCAGGGCTTGCCCGAGGGCACGTTCCTGTTCGAATCGGGCCGCCTGCTGCAGGTGGTGCCCGATGCGCTCGTGGAAGGCTCCGGCGCGCCCGATGAGCCACCGCGCGGTCACGATGCGGCATCGCTCGCGTACGCGCATGCGGCCGAGTCGTTCCACGAGGGCTCGTTCGTGGCCGCGCGCGCGGGCTTCGCGGCATTGCTCGCACGGCCTCCCGAGCAACAGGGCGACCGCGGGCTCGCCGCGCGTTACTCGCTCGCGCGTACGCAGCGCGCGCTGGAGCAGGGGCCTGCGGCCGAGCTCGAGTTCCGCCGGGTGCGCGAGGCCGTACTCGCCGGTGCGGCCGATCCCGAAGGCCTCGGCCTCGCGAGCTTCGGCGAGGAGGCGCGCCTGCGCCTCGAAGCCGGCGATGCCGCGGGTGCGGTGCACCTGTATGCCGAGCAGGCTGCGCGTGGTTCGATCCAGGGCAGCACGTCGCTGCTGTTCGTCGCGCGCCAGCTCCTCGACGACGCCGACCTGCGCGGGAAGGCGCTCGGCGACGCGCTCGTGCAGCGCCTGCTCGCCGCCTATCTCTACACGCGTGCCGGCGAGCTCGACGCCGAGCGCATCGACGCCCTGCTCGACGAGGTCGAAGCTCAGGCGATCGTGTCGTTCGACGGCGCCGACCGCATCGCGGCCGCTGCTTACCGACAGGCACGATACGATCTCGCCGCGGCGCTCGCGACGCGCACCGACAGCGCACTGTCGTGGTGGGTGCGCGCCAAGCTCGCGCTGCGTGCGGGCGACACGGCCGGCGCGCGCGAGGCCTACGCGAAGGCCTCGCAGGCGTTTCCGCAGGGCGAGGATTGGGCCGACGGCGTGCTCTACACCGACGACTACGGCTACGGCCCGTTCCGTCCGCGCTGCCGCGTCGAGGGCGAGATCGCGATCCTCGCACTGCAGCGCGGCGATTACGTCGAGGCGCTCGGGTTCCTGTATGCCGGCGCCGAGCAGTACTGGGAGGATGCCGCCTACGTCGCCGAGCGCGTGCTCACGCCGGACGAGCTCAAGGCCTTCGTCGATGCGAACGTGCCGGCCGGTCCGGCTGCGACGCCCGCTGCCGACGACGCATGGGTGACCAAGCCGCATGTGCAGCGCCTGCGCGAGTTGCTGGCGCGCCGCCTGCTGCGTGCAGGGCGTGGCGACGAGGCGATGGCGTACTTCGACGACCAGGGCCTGGCCGAATCGGCGCGTCGCTACGTCGACGCGATGGCGGCATCGACGCGCGGCGGACGCATCGCACGCGCCGAAGCGCTGTTCACGGCGGCCGGCATCGCACGCGACCAGGGCATGGAACTGCTCGGCTTCGAAGGCGATCCGGACTACGCGAACTACGGCGGCAACTACGACCTCGCGCCGCCCGGTCGGTACGACGATCAGTCCAACTGGATTCCCGAGCCGCGCAAGGACATCGCGCTGCCCGCAGGCCTCGCCGGTGCCGACGAGGCCACGCGGCTCACCGCGAGCCGAGCCGCACCGTTCGAGCGTTTCCACTACCGCTACGTCGCGGCCGATCTCGCGAGCCGAGCCGCCGACCTGCTGCCCGCGCGCTCGCAGGCGTTCGCGGCGGTGCTGTGCGCGGCGACCGGCTGGATCAACGCGCGCGACCACGCGCGCGGCGAAGCGCTGTGGCTTCGTTACGTCCGCGAAGGTGCCTTCGTGCCGTGGGCCGGCGATTTCGGCTACTCCTGCGAAGCACCCGATTTTCCCGCGGCCGAGAAGCGGTTGCAGTTCGAGCGCATGCAGGCCTTGAAGCACGCCGTCAACGTCGCCGGCCCCTGGGTGCTCGGGTTCGGCGTGCTCGCGGCGATCGTCGTCGTGCTGCGGCGCCGGCGTCGCGCGTTGGGGTGAGGCTTTTCGCCCTCGCACGGCGGAATCCGCTGCGCGGGTTCGGGCCTACCGGAGAAGCGCGTCACGCGTAGGGCGTGGCGGGTATCGTCGCTACATGCTTGCGGAGGCTGCCTTTGCCGGGATGGAGGCCGCTGCCGCGCACCACTCCGCATGACGGCGGAATCCGCTGCGCGGGTTCCGTCCTGCGCGAGCTGCCTGCGCGACAGCTCGGAACATCCATCCCCCACACGCTGCCGATCCGCACCACGCGTCGCCCCGGCCTCCGCCGGGGTGACGAGATCGCTGGCGGGCACGGCGTCATTGCTGATGACACCACCTCGCGTGACGGAGCCAACGCAGGCGATTCCGGCGTGCCTGGGATCTTGGAGATCATGCCGGCATGTACCTTCTTCGACGCACGGCGAAGGCTTGCGCGGCCTGCCACCGTGAGATTCAGGCCGGCAGCGCCTACAATGCGCGCCCCCTTTCTCCCTCCGCGCCGCGTTGAAGAAGTCCGATTTCCACTTCGAACTGCCACCCGAGCTGATCGCGCAGGCGCCGCCGGCCGAGCGCTCGGCGGGGCGCCTGCTGGTACTCGACGTGGCCGCGGACACGCGCGACGACCGTGCGATCACCGACCTGCCGTCACTGCTCGCGCCGGGTGACCTGCTCGTGTTCAACGATACGCGGGTGCTGCCGGCGCGCCTGTTCGGGCGCAAGCCTTCCGGTGGTGCAGTCGAGATCCTCGTCGAGCGCGTGACCGGCTCGCACGAGGCCACCGTGCAGCTCGGGGCGAGCAAGAAGCCGAAGGAGGGCGGGGCGATCGAACTCGGCGACGGCTCGATCGCGCGCGTGCTCGGACGCGACGGCGAGTTCTTTCGCCTGCGTTTCGAATCCACCGATCCGCTCGACAAGCTGCTGCCGAAGCTCGGCCGCCTGCCGTTGCCGCCGTACATCACGCGCGAGCCCGACGCGGGCGACGCCGAGCGCTACCAGACGATCTTCGCCCGCGAGCCCGGCGCGGTCGCCGCGCCGACCGCGGGCCTGCATTTCGACGACGCGCTGCTCGCGGCGCTGCGCGCGCGTGGCGTCGAGACGGGCCATGTCACGCTGCACGTCGGTGCGGGCACGTTCCAGCCGATGCGCGCGGAAAGCCTCGGCGACCACGTCATGCACCGCGAGTGGCTCAACGTCGGCGCCGGACTCGTCGAGAAGGTGCGCCAGACCCGCGTGCGCGGCGGCCGCGTGGTCGCGGTCGGCACGACGGTCGTGCGCGCGCTCGAGAGCGCGACGCGCGACGGCGAACTGCTGCCGTTCGCGGGCGAGACGCAGATCTTCATCTTCCCGGGCTACCGCTTCTCGAGCGTCGACGCGCTGCTGACGAACTTCCATCTGCCCGAGTCGACGCTGCTCATGCTGGTTTCGGCGCTGGCCGGACGCGAGCGCATCCTCGAGGCCTATCGCCATGCGGTCGAGCAGCGCTACCGCTTCTTCTCCTACGGCGACGCGATGCTGATCCTGCCTGCGCCGCACGCGGCCTGACCGCACGCGCCCACCGACTTCCACGAGCCCCACGACGATGCAGTTCTCGCTCCTCCACCAGCGCGGTCCCGCACGCCGCGGTCGCCTCACGTTCGATCGCGGCACGGTCGAGACGCCGGCCTTCATGCCGGTCGGCACCTACGGCTCGGTCAAGGCGATGCTGCCGCGCGACATCGAGGGCATCGGCGCCGAGATCATCCTCGGCAACACGTTCCATCTGTTCCTGCGCCCGGGTCTCGACGTGGTCGGCGACTTCGGCGGCCTGCATCGCTTCATCGGCTGGGACAAGCCGATCCTGACCGACTCGGGCGGCTTCCAGGTGTTCTCGCTCGCGCACAAGCGCAAGATCACCGAGGAGGGCGTGACGTTCGCCTCGCCGGTCGACGGCTCGAAGGTGTTCCTGAGCCCCGAAGTGTCGATGCACATCCAGCGCGTGCTCGATTCCGACGTGGTCATGATCTTCGACGAGTGCACGCCGTATCCGGCCACGGAGAAGGTCGCGCGCACCTCGATGGAGCTGAGCCTGCGCTGGGCGCTGCGCTCGCGTCGTGCCTTCGACGAGGGCGGCAATCCGAACGCGCTGTTCGGCATCGTGCAGGGCTCGGTCTATCCGGACCTGCGCAAGCGCTCGGCCGACGCGCTGATCGACATCGGCTTCGACGGCTACGCGATCGGAGGCCTCGCGGTCGGCGAGCCCGAGCACGAGCGCAATGCGATGCTCGAGACCGTGTCGCCGATGCTGCCGGTCGACCGCCCGCGCTACCTCATGGGCGTCGGCCGTCCCGAGGACATCGTCGAGGCGGTGCGCCGCGGCGTCGACATGTTCGACTGCGTGATGCCGACGCGCAACGCGCGCAACGGCTTCCTGTTCACGCGCCACGGCACGCTGCGCATCCGCAATGCGAAGTACACGCGCGACACGCGCGTGATCGAGGACGGCTGCACCTGCTACACCTGCGCGTCGGGCTTCAGCCGCGCCTACCTGCGCCATCTCGACCGCTGCGGCGAGATGCTCGCGAGTCAGCTCGCGACGATCCACAACCTGCACCACTACCAGCAGCTCATGGCCGGCCTGCGTGCGGCGATCGAGGCCGACACGCTCGACGCGTTCACGGCGGCGTTCTACGCGGATCGTCGCCCGGACTGATCCGCCTCGCGATCAGGTCTCGAGCGTCCGCGTCGGCACGACGTTCGGCAGGATCTTCTCGATCGGCGGAGCATCGGGTTCGCCGGGACGCTTCATGCCGTAGGCATTCACGGGCTGCGAGCGGTTCACCCACAACGTGTAGTAGAGGTGATCGGCGCGCGGGTCGTCCGAGTTCGGATGCAGCAGGATGGTCAGGCCGAGGCTGTTGAGCTGCAGCCACGGCACCACGACCGGCAGCAGGTCGTTGGTGAAGCCGAAGTAGAACGAAGGCGTGACGTGCGGTCCGCGCGGTTCGAGGTTCCAGTTGCCGAGCTCGACCGGGAAGCGCTCGATCACCCATTGCCGCAGGCGTGCGGCCTTCGCGTAGGTGTCCTCGTCGAAATAGACGTGCGCGTGATAGCTGCGGATGTCGGTGTACGGGCGCGGTGCGTCGGGCAGGCCCGATGCGCCGTCGCGCGGGCGCACGCTGGCCGGTCGCGTTGCGGGTTCGAGCGCGGTGCGCTCGCCCCACGGGCTCGTGCCCGTGTCGCGCGGCGGCACGATGGCGCGGAACGCGGGATCGCCGAGTGCTGCCTTCGACGACGCTTCCGCGTTCGCGGCGTGGGCGAGACCGCTCAGGCCGAGGCCGCCCGCGGCGAGGCCCGTCGCGCGCAGGAAGCGTCGCCGCGTCGGCGCGAGAAGATCCGCCCAGGTCTGGTCGTCGTCGCTGCCATGCAGGCGACGGTCGATGCCGTCGCCGGCGTTTCCGCCCGTCAACGTGTGGGCGTGGTCGTCATGGTGGTTCAAGGCGTGTCTCGCAGGTCGTCAGGACATGCCGCCGCGCGGGTGCATCGAGCCGTCGCGGCGGCGTGGAAGCCTGCGCGGGACCGCTCCCGCGCAGGTCGTGGCTCACCAGGTGTAGGCGACCTTGCCGTACACGAACGCGCCGTTGAAACCGAACGGCGAGTAGCTGCTGTAGCGGAACAGGCCGCTCGGCGCGGTCGCCGGGTTGCCCCAGTTCACGTTGCGCACCTCGTCGGGGTACTCGTTCAAGGCGTTGTCGGCTCCGAGCGTGAAGGTCCAGTCGTCGTGGCGGTAGCTCGCCGCGAGGTCGAGGATCCACTTCGCACCGAAGGTCTGGTCGTTGGCCGGATTCGTCTGGCGCACCGTGTTCTCGCCGTAGCGCGTGAGGCCGGCGCGCAGGCCCCAGTTGCCGATCGTGTAGTCGCTGCCGAACGTGATCTTGTCGCGCGGTGCGCCTTCGGTGATGCGGCCGATCTCGACGCGGCCGATGCGCTGGAAGCCGAGTGCGTCGAGCTCCGGGGCGTTGGCCTGGATGTGCCTGATCTTCGTCTTGTTGTAGTTGTAGCCGGCCGAGAGGTCGAGCGCGCCGTCACCGACGGCCACGCGCCATGCGGCGAGCACGTCGATGCCGGTCGTGCGCGTGTCGACCGCGTTGGTGAAGTAGCGGCCGCCGTTGACGCCCGCGTAGCCCTGCGCCGCGAGGAAGTCGCGTACGGCGGTGCCGGTGAGGTTCTCCGACAGCACGACGCGGTCGTCGATGTCGATGCGGTAGAGATCGACCGTGAGGCTCAGGTTGTCGAGCGGCTGGGCGACGAAGCCGAGGCTCGCGTTGGTCGACTTCTCGGCCTTGAGCGGCTGCGCGCCGAATGCGCGCGCGACCGGCAGTTCGACCGGGAACGTGCGCACCTCGAAGATCGAGCCGCCGATCAGCACGGCCGACGTCGCGGAGTAGTACTGCTGCGCGAGTGACGGTGCGCGGAAGCCGTTCGACAGCGTGCCGCGCAGCGCGAACGCGTCGCTGACCGCGTAGCGCAGCGCGAGCTTGCCCGAGGCGGTGTCGCCGAAATCGCTGTAGTCCTCGTAGCGCGCGGCGACCGAGCCGCTGAGCTTGTCGGTGAAGTCGGTGTCGAGCTCGAGGTAGGCCGAGTAGCTGTCGCGGCCGTTCGAACCCGCGTCGCCGGGCTGGAAGCCCGGGAACACCTGGGCGCCGGGGCTCGCGCCGGCCACGCCGCCGGTGCCGGCGACGTACGAGGCCGGTTCGCCCGCGCGGATCGTGTAGGTCTCGTCGCGGTACTCGCCACCGAACGCGAGCGTGACCGGGTTGGCGAGACCCCAGTCGAGGTCGTTGGCGATGTCGAGATTGACGACGAGTTGTTCGTTCTCGAGTTCGCCCGCATCGAACGAGGTCGGGCTGGTCGGTCCGAGCGAGGCGTTGAGGCTGTTGCGCACGCCGAAGTCGAGCGTGTTGGCACCGTAGTTGGCGCTCACATCCCAGCGCCAGCCACCTGCGCTCGTGCCGCGCAGGCCGGCGACCAGCGAGCGGTCCTCGGATTCCGTGGCGATGAGGGGCAGGAAGCCTTCGGGATAGATCGAGGCGATGTTGTTGGCGTTGCCGGCCTGGCGGTAGTTGCCGGCGGCCTCGGCATCGCGCTTGCTCGCGTTCGCGAACGCGTAGAACTGCACCGCGTCGGAGAGGTCGACCTGCGCATTCGCGAACAGCTTCGTGTTGCGCGTATCGGCATCGCCGAAGCGGTGGTTCTTGCGGCCGTAGCTCACGTCGCCCGGAAAGCGAAAGTCGACGCCGGCGCGGTTGGTCGGATCGGCCTCGACGTACTGGCCCGACAGGTGCAACCAGCCGCGTTCGCCGAGCGCGAAGCCCGCGTCGCCGCCGAGATCGACCTGGCGACCGTCGCCGGCACTGTACTGGCCGCCTTGCAGCGACACGCTGCCGTCGCCGGGCGAGCCTTTGAGCACGACGTTGACGACGCCCGCGATCGCGTCGGAACCGTATTGCGCGGCGGCGCCGTCACGCAGCACCTCGATGCGTGCGATCGCGGCGATCGGGATCGCGTTGAGATCGACCGGCGACGAGCCGCGGCCCTGCGTGCCGTTGACGTTGAGGATCGCCGCGGTATGGCGACGCTTGCCGTTGACGAGCACGAGCACCTGGTCGGGCGACAGGCCGCGCAGCTGGGCCGGACGCACCGAGTCGGTGCCGTCGGTGAGGCTCGGGCGCGGGAAGTTGAGCGACGGCAGCAGACGCGACAGCGCCGTGGCGAGTTCGGTGCTGCCGGTCGCGGCGAGGTCGTCGGGCCGCAGCACGTCGATCGGCGACAGCGACTGCGTCTCGGTGCGCCCGGTCGCGCGCGTGCCGGTGACGACGATGTCGTCGAGCTGCGAGGTCGTGGCCTCCGACTGCGCGAGGACGGGCGGGGCGATCAGGCCGATCAGCAGCAGCGGCGACAGCGTGGCGGGCGAGGGCATGCGTGGACTCCGTATAACGCGTTGGGGGTGCGCTTAACTAATTCCCAACGCTGTCGTGCGGCAACGCACGTGCTGCCATAACCATATGCGGCGGGTGGCACGGGTCGCCCGCGCGGAGCCCGCGCGATACCATCGCGGGCTGCGCCGCACGGCGGCTTCGACGAACGGAACTCCATGAAAACGCTTCTCGTCACCGGCGGTGCCGGCTTCATCGGCGGCAACTTCGTGCTCGACGTGCTGGGTCTCGGGGGCTATCGCATCGTCAACCTCGATGCGCTGACCTACGCCGGCAATCCCGACACGCTCGCGTCGGTGGAAGGCCGCGACGACTACCGTTTCGTGCACGGCGACATCGGCGATCGCGAACGCGTCGCCGCGCTGCTCGCCGAGCATCGCCCCGACGCGATCGTCAATTTCGCAGCCGAATCGCACGTCGACCGCTCGATCGACGGACCGGCCGCATTCGTGCAGACGAATGTCGTCGGCACGCTCGCGCTGCTCGAATGCGCGCTGGCCTACTGGCGCGGGCTGCCGCTCGATCGCCAGGACGGCTTCCGCTTCCTGCATGTGTCGACCGACGAGGTCTACGGTTCACTGGGCCCGGTCGGGCGGTTCACCGAGGAGTCGCCGTACCAGCCGAACTCGCCGTATTCGGCGTCGAAGGCGGCCTCCGACCACCTCGTGCGCGCCTTCCACCACACCTACGGCCTGCCGGTGCTCACGACGAACTGCTCGAACAACTACGGGCCGTTCCAGTTCCCCGAAAAGCTCATCCCGCTGATGATCCAGAAGGCGCTCGCGGGCGAGGCGCTGCCGGTCTACGGCGACGGCCGCAACGTGCGCGACTGGCTGTACGTGGTCGACCATTGCCGCGCGATCCTGCGCGTGCTCGAGATCGGCCGCGTCGGCGAGGTCTACAACGTCGGCGGCGACGCCGAGCGCGAGAACCTGCACGTCGTGAAGACGATCTGCACGCTGCTCGACGAGCGCGTGCCGCTCGCGGACGGGCGTCGCCGCGAGTCGCTCGTCACGTTCGTCAAGGATCGGCCGGGCCACGACCGCCGCTACGCGATCGATGCGACCAAGATCCGCCGCGACCTCGGCTGGCGGCCGAGCGAGAGTTTCGAGAGCGGCATGGCGCGCACGGTCGAGTGGTATCTCGACAACGCCGACTGGGTCGCGCGCGTGCTCGACGGCACCTATCGGCTGGAACGCCTCGGAAGCTGAGGTTCCTTCCGGTTCCGCGAGGCTCGATCAGGCGTCTTCGCTTCTGACCTGCTCGGCGTGGAAGCGCGCGCGCAGTGCCGCGGCATCGGCATCGAGGACGCCGATCGCGTGGCCGGCATCCTGCAGACGATCGGCGAGCCAGGCATGGTCCGCCTCCTCGGCTTGCGCGAGGATCGCGTCGCCGGCTTCGCGCCATGCCGTCGCCGCATCGTCGGTGCGCTCCTGCGCGAATTCGGCGGCGAGTTCCTCGACGAGGGTCTGCAGTGCGGCGCGGTCGAGTGGAATCATGGCGGTCGGCGTCCCGGCCATGCCGCGGGCAGGGCGGCTTCGGAGCAGCGGACGGGTCCATCCTACTCCGGCTGCGTGAACGTTCCGGATCGGCGCGCCACGCGGGGCTGCGTCGTCGCACCGCGTCGGCGTGCTTCGACGATGCAATGTTTATCTTTATACTCGCGGCGAAGAGGATGCCCGCGATGATGCGCGTACCGGTGGCCCATCTGTGCAGCGACACGCCGAACGAGGACGGCACGTGGACGGCCGTCACGATCCTCAACCGCGCGCCGCACGGCATCATGGTCTGGGCCGGGCGACTCGGTGCCGACGCTTCGTTCGTCTCGGCCGAGGATGTCGCGCCGCGTGATTACATGCGGCGCGAGAGCGTGAGTTTCATGGCCTGGCCCGATGCGCTCGAGTACTTCAAGGGACGCGAGGTCGAGCCGCTGCTGCGTGAGCTCATGTGGCGGACCTCGCGCAGGCTGCGTGCGGATTCCGCGTTCTGAGGTTCAGGCCGTCTCGAAACCGTCCTTGAAGATCGTCTCGGCGCTCAGGCCGACGCCGACCTCGAGGTAGCCCACGTAGCCGTTCGTCGTGTCGCCCGTGACCGTCGCGAGCTGGTGCACGGCCTGGTCGTCGCGGAAGACGTTGTCGTTGGCGAGCGTGACGCCGTTGAGGTTGTTCGTGCTGCCGGGGTACAGCGACGTCTGCGCATACACCGTGCGGCACACCGACTCGGGAATCGCGAGCTGCGAGGTGCGCACCGCGTTGGCCCCGCTCGTGGCCTCGGCGACCGAACGGTAGATCTCGAAGTGGATGTGCGGCCAGCGACCCGAGTAGCAGCCCGGGAAGATCGTCGTGAACGTGACCTCGCCGTTGGCATCCGACACCTGCACGCCGCGCAGGTAGTTCTGCGCCGTCACGCCCTGCGAGTACAGCGAGTAGCCGCCCGAGGCGTTGCAGTGCCACAGGTACACGGCGGCGCCCGCGATCGGCGCGCAGCTCGTGGTCGTGCTGACGAGTTGCAGCGTGATGCTCATGAGCGTACCCGTCGCCATCGTCGTGCCGGCGCTGCCGAAGCTGCTGCGGATGTCGGAGCGCACGATGCCGCTCTGGGTGAGCACGTTGGGGCCGTTGGTGCCGTCGCCGGGGTAGGGGCCCGCGGTCTCCGACGGGATCAGCGTGCAGGCGAGCGCGCTGCTCGGCAGTGTCGCGGCGAGGCCGGCGGCCCCGAGCAGTTTGAGGATGCGGCGGCGCTCGAGCACCTGCAGGGTTTCGGCGAGCGAGGCGTGGTGGCTGCCGAGCTTGGGCAACAGGATCGACGTCATGGTGTTCTCCGGCGAAAGCGGCTGAGGGAACGGGCCTTGCCACGCGACGCCGGGCGGTCCTTCGGCACTCCGTGGCACGGCGTCCACGATCGCGTGCGACTGCGCATCGCACGCGCAGGAAACGAGGACAATCGGTGCAGTGGCGTGTATCGGAGCGGCGCGCCCGGAGACCCGGTTCGACGCAGCTTGTCGACGACGGCGGCGACAGGTATCGGCCTGCCCCATCTCTCTCGTGCAGGCAGGCGCCGAGGCCGCGCTCGGCGTCGGCTTGCCGAAGTCTCTGATTCGCTATTCACGTCCCCGCAGCGAAATGGCGGATGCGGCGGGCGAGCGACGATTACTATGCGTTCCTATCAACACAATTCATAAATTTATGCGGTTTTCATCACAAATTCCCTGAACGGGCGGCTTGCGTCGTCGCCGGACCGGCTAGCCTCCCACGTCGAACAAGGGGATCGGGAGCCAGGCGGGATGATGTCGGTCAACTCCGCGCATGCACGCGAGTCGCAGCCACTCGGCGACGGCACCTGGCGTGCGCTGACGCTGATCAACCGGGGTGAACACGGCGTGCTCGTCTGGGCCGGGCGCCTGCGAGCCGAAGCCATCCGTCTCGAAGCCGACGACATCGCGTCGACCGACTACGTGCAGCGCGAGACCGTCAGCTTCATGAGCTGGGACGACGCGATCGACTATTTCCGCGGACGCGAGTTCGAACCGTTGCTCGCCGAGGCGCTGGCGACTGCACGCCGCCGCGATGCGGTGAGTCGCCCCTACTGATCATTTCGCGATCCTGATCCGGCCGGGGTGGCCGTCGCGATACCTCGTGTTCGCGGCGTCGAATCCGCCCCGTCGTGGGAGAATGCACGGTCGACGCCGATCCCCGGCGTCTCCCGGTGATGCCCACGATGACGCACGCGAAGCCCCAGGTCCGCATTCCCGCCACCTACATGCGGGGTGGCACGTCGAAAGGCGTGTTCTTCCGCCTCGAGGATCTGCCGGAGGCGGCGCGGTCTCCCGGAGCGGCGCGCGATGCCTTGCTCGTGCGCGTGATCGGTTCACCCGATCCGTACGGCAAGCACACCGACGGCATGGGCGGTGCGACCTCGAGCACGAGCAAGGTCGTCATCATCGGGCCGGCGACGCAGCCGGGCCACGACGTCGACTACCTCTACGGCCAGGTGCCGATCGACCAGGCTTTCATCGACTGGAGCGGCAACTGCGGCAACCTCTCGTCCGCCGTCGGCCCGTTCGCGATCGCGAACGGCTTCCTCGACGCCTCGCGCGTGCCGCGCGACGGCCTCTGCACGGTGCGCATCTGGCAGGCCAACATCGGCAAGACGATCGTCGCGCATGTGCCCGTCGTCGACGGCGAGGTGCAGGAAACGGGCGATTTCGAGCTCGACGGCGTGACGTTCCCGGCGGCCGAGGTGCAGCTCGAATTCATCGATCCCGCCGACGAAGGCGACGGTGATGGTGGTGGCGCGATGTTTCCGACCGGCCGACGCATCGACGACCTCGACGTGCCGGGCATCGGCGTGTTCAAGGCGACGATGATCAATGCCGGCGTGCCGGTCGTGTTCGTCGATGCCGCGGCGCTCGGCTACGACGGCACCGAACTTCAGGGCGCGATCAACGAGGACAAGGCCGCGCTGGCGACACTCGAGGCGATCCGCGCCCATGGCGCGGTACGCATGGGACTCGTCGCCGATGTCGAGGCTGCCGGGAAACGTCCGTTGACGCCGAAAGTCGCATTCGTCGCGCCGCCGAAGGACTACGTGTCGTCGAGCGGCAAGGCGGTGAACGCCACCGAGATCGACCTGCTCGCGCGCGCGATGTCGATGGGCAAGCTGCACCACGCGATGATGGGCACGGCCTCGGTTGCGATCGCCGCGGCCGCCGCGGTGCCGGGAACGCTCGTCAATGTGGCCGCGGGAGGCGGCACGCGGGACGTGGTCCGCTTCGGCCATCCGTCGGGCACCTTGCGCGTCGGTGCCGACGTGGCCGAGGTCGACGGGCGCTGGGCGGTGACGCGCGCCGCGATGAGCCGCAGCGCGCGCGTCCTCATGGAAGGCGCCGTTCGCGTGCCGGGTGACGTCGTTCCGGATTGACGGCGACACGAGGCGGCGTACGTCGCGCGCTCACGCCTTGCGCAGGAAGGCCTCGTCGAACGTCTCGGCCGGTACGGGCCGGCCGAGATGGAAGCCCTGCAGTTCGTCACAGCGCAGCAGCGTGAGCAGCTTGGCCTGCTCGGCGTCTTCCACGCCTTCCGCGACGACACGCAGGCCGAGCGCATGGGCGAGGCCGATCGTGTTGCTGACCAGCGCATGCGACTGCGGGCTCTGCGCGATGCCCGCGATGAAGGACTGGTCGATCTTGAGCACGTCCACCGGAAGTCGCGACAGGTAGTGCAGCGACGAGTAGCCCGTGCCGAAGTCGTCGATGTGCACGAGGCAGCCGAGGCGGCGCAGTTCGTCGAGCAGGGCGATGCTGCGCTCCATGTCCTCCATGAGCAGGCCTTCGGTGATCTCGATGTCGAGGCCGTGGTCGGAGGGATAGGCCGAGAGCAGCTTGCGCGCGGTGTCGACGAAGCCCTCGTGGCGCAGCTCGCGCGCCGACACGTTGATCGCGATGCGCAACTGGCCGTGGCCGGCGTGGCGCCATCGCTCGGTCATCGCCAGTGCCGTGCGCATGATCCAGCGACCCACCGGCAGGATCAGGCCGGTTTCCTCGAGGATCGGCACGAACTCGGCCGGCGACATGAGTCCCTCGACCGGATGGCGCCAGCGCAGCAAGGCCTCGGCGCCGGTCAGCTGGCGTGAGCGCACGTCGAACTTGGGCTGCAGGAAGATCTCGAGCTGCTGCTCGGCGAGCGCCTTGCGCAGATCCTCCTCGAGCGAAAGGCGCCGCTGTGCGCGTTGGCTGAAGGCCTCGTTGTAGACGGTCACGCGGGCGTTGCGCTGCCGTGCCTCGGTCAGCGCCGCGTGCGCGTTGCGCTCGATCTGGTCCTGGCCGCCGTCGTGCAGGCCGGTGTCGAGCAGGCCGCAGTGCAGGGTCACGTGCACGTGTTCGCCCTCGACGTCGTACGGCACCGCGGCGGCCCGCTCGAGCAGGCCGTCGAGGCGGAGCGTGGCCTCCTCGAGCGGCACGTCCGTATCGAAGGCGACACCGAAGGTGTTGTCCGACAGGTGGGCCAGCACGACATCCGTGTCGAGCTGTGCACGCAGGCGCTGCGCGATCTCGTGCAGCAGCGTCATGCTGAACTCGTGGCCACGCGAATCCTGGAAGCGGTGCAGGCCGGCGACGTCGACGAGCCCCACGGCGATCGCGCCGCGTGCGTGACGCTCGGCCACGAACTCGCGGAACAAGGCACGATTCGGCAGGCCCGTCAGCTCGTGGTAACGCGCCATGTACTCGAGGCGCTCGGTCTTGGCGATGAAGTCGAGGGCACGCGTGATGTCCTTGGCGAGGCGCTCGAGCAGTGCCATCTCCTCGACATCGAACTGGTGCGACTCGCGGCTGTGCAGCAGCAGCACGCCCGAGGACTCCTGTCCGAACGGCAGCGCGATCATCGAGCGGTGGTCCTCGCGCTCGCTCGCGCTCAGCGCGAGCGGCATGGTCTCTCGGAACGCGGCGATGTCGCGCACGAACACGATGTTGCCGCTGCGCAACGAGTGGCGCATCGCATCGAATTCCTCGTTGGCCGGTGCGCCGATGACGTTGGCGGTGCGGTCGCGCAAGGCGGTGTCGCCGTGGTGGTGCGTGACCATCGAGGGGCCGTCGCCGTCGATGCCTTCGATGATCAGCGCCGAGGCGAACGATCCCTGCTCGACGGCGAGACGCACCACCTCGGCGAGGATCTCGTCGCTGTCGCGCGCGGCGAGCAGCGCACTGCCGAGCGCACTGAGCACGGCGTGGATGCGCGAGAGCTGGCGCAGCTTGGTCTCGTTGGCGATGCGCTCGGTGACGTCGCGATCGATGCCGCGGTAGCCGACGAGTTCGCCGGCGTTGTCGAACAGAGGGTGGGCCGTGCTCTCGACGATGCGCACCGAGCCGTCGCGATGGCGATAGCGCAGCAGCCAGTCGTGCCAGCCGCGCTTTTCCTCGCGATGCTCCGCGAGCGCCTGCTCGATGTCCGCACGGTCCTGTTCGCACAGCAGTGCGGTGTCCTCCGTGCCGAGGATGTCGCGCATGCCGTAGCCGAGGATCGTCTGTACGGAGTGGTTCGTGTAGGTGTAGACGCCGTCGGAATCGGTCTCCCAGATCCAGTCCTGGGTGGCCTCGACGATGGAGCGGTAGCGTGCCTCGCTCTCGAACAGCGCACGTTCCATGCGGCGCCGCTCGTCGCGGTCGCTGGCGATGCGCAGGGCGCGCTCCACCGACGGTGCGAGGCGCTTGAGGTTGTCCTTCAGCACGTAATCGATCGCGCCGCGCTGCAGGGCCTCGATCGCGAGCTCCTCGCCGATCGTACCCGAGACGAAGATGAAGGGCGTGTCGCGCGACACCGTGGTGACGACGCGCAGGGCCTCGATGCCGCTGAAGCCCGGCATCGAGAAGTCGCTGAGCACGATCTCGGGTCGGAACTCGGCGAGTTCGCGCACGAGTGCCTGCTCGCTGGTCACGCGACGGTGGTCGATCGACTTGCGCAGCGAGCGCAACGCATGCAGGACCAGGTCGGCGTCACCTTGCTGGTCTTCGACGAGCAGGATCTTCAACGTGTCCATGGCGCACTCCGCCTGTCAGCTCTCCGGCGTGTGGTTGGCGAGCATCCAGTACATGCCGATCTTGGTGACGGTCTCCGCGAACTCGACGAAGTCCACGGGCTTCACGACGTAACTGTTGACGCCGAGCTCGTAGCTCGCGAGCAGATCGCCCTCCTCGCGCGAGGAGGTCATCATCACGACGGGAACCGAGCGGGTCCTGACGTCGTTCTTGAGGATCTTGAGCACCTCGAGGCCGTCCATGCGCGGCATCTTGAGGTCGAGCAGGACCATGCGCGGATTGCCGATAGGGCGGTTCTCGTACTTGCCCTCGCGGAACAGGAACTGCAGGCCCTCGATGCCGTCGCGCACCCATTCGATGCGGTTGGCGATGCCGCGCTTCTTGAGCGAGCGCATGGTCATCTCGGCATCGGCGGAAGAGTCCTCGACGAGCAGGATCTCGACGCTGTGGAGGTCGTTCATTCGATGGGCCCTCGATACGGTAGCGTGAACGAAAACGTGGCACCGGCGTCCGGCGCACCTACGGCGGAGACGCGGCCGCCGTGGCGCAGCACGATGCGCTGGACGATCGCGAGTCCGACGCCGGTACCCTCGAACTCCTCGTCGATGTGCAGGCGCTGGAACACGCCGAAAAGCTTGTCGACGAAGCGCATGTCGAAACCGATGCCGTTGTCGCGCACCTGGTAGCGCACGTGGCCGCCTTCGATCGCGCCGCTGACCGACACGCGCGCGTCCTCGCCGCGGCGCGAGCTGTACTTGATCGCGTTGGAGATGAGGTTGACCCACACCTGCCGCAGCAGCGCCGGGTCGCCCGCGGCATCAGGCAGGTCGCCGATGCTCACGATGGCCTGCTGGGTCGCGTCGGTACGCGCCTCCTCGAGGGCGGCCTGCACGAGGTTGGCCATCGTGATCATTGTGATCTGCAGCGGCTTGCGTCCCATGCGCGAGAGCGAGAGCAGGTCGTCGATGAGCAGGCCCATGCGCCGCGAGCTGTCGCTGATCGCGGTGAGGTAGCGCGCGCACTCGGCGTCGAGCGCACCGGCGGCGTCCTCCTCGAGCATGCGCGCATAACCGTGGATGTGGCGCAGCGGCGCGCGCAGGTCGTGCGAGATCGAATAGCTGAAGCTCTCGAGTTCGGCGACGGTCTCCTCGAGCTGCTCGGCCTTCGCTTCGAGTGTCGTGTTGAGCTCCTGGATCTCGTGTTCGGCACGTACGCGCTCGCTGATGTCCTCGGCCATGCCGATGAAGCCGAGCAGGCGCCCCTCGTCGTCACGGATCGAGCTGACGGTCAGCTGGCCGGGGAAGGTGCGGCCGTCGCGTGCGACGTACGTCCACTGGCGCGTCTCGGCGAGCTCGCGGCGCGGGATCTCCGTGAACACCTCGGGACCGGGCAGCACGCGCGTGCCGAGTTCGCGGGTCAGCTCGACGGCACGGCTGGAGATCTCGTCCGGGTCGTGGAAGCGGGCGACGTTCTCGCGGCCGCCGAGGACGTCCTCCGCGGCGTAGCCGAGCTTGCGGCTCGCGGCACGGTTGAACACGATGATCTCGTTCTGTGCATCGACCGCGATGACCATGTGGCCGGCGCCGTTGAGCATGGCCTTCTGCACCGCGTCCGAGCGCGCGAGGGCCGCGCGCATGCGTTCGGTCGCGTCGAGCTGGCGGCGCAGGATCACGAAGCCGACGGCGAGGATGATCAGCGCGATGCCCGGGCCGTAGAGCAGCGAACCGCGCAGGTTGAGCACCGAGTCGGCGGCCCGCTGCGAGCGCTCCGACAGCAGCTGTCGCTCGGCGGTGCCGAGCACGGCGATCGCGCCCTGCAGCGCATCGAACGAGCGCGTGCCTTCGGACAGGAACTGTTGCTGTGCGGCCGCCACGCTCTCGCGTTCGATCTGCGCCGAGCGACGCTCCATCGAGGCGAAGCGTTCACCGAGCAGCCGACGTACTTCGGCGACGTTGGCGGACTGCGCGGGATTGTCGACGACGAGTTCGACGAGCTTGTCCACCGCGGCATTCGCCTGCTCGTGATGGTGCGCACGGGCTTCCGCCCACGAAGGCGTGCCGAGCATGAGATGGGTCCGGTGGTCGGCCTCCATGAGCAGCGAGGCACGGTCGATCGCCTCGATCGAGGAAAGCACCTCGACCGTGTGCGCGACGAGGCGATTGTGGGACTCGGACTCGCGGCTCTGGAGAAACGACTGCAGCGTCGCGAGCGCCAGCAAGCCGATCGCGAACGCGAAAATGACCCAGTCCCAGCGCCGTCGCAGGCGCATGAACCCACTCGGTGTGAACGTATCCGGTGCCTGCATGGTGCCCTCTCCCCGCCACCGATCTACCCGGTCGTCCACAAAGTGTCAATGTTCCGGTCGTCGTGCGCGCGGTACCGTTCAGCGGACAGCGCGCGTGGACGCCGGTGATCCGGCCGATCGGAGCGTCCGCAGGGATGGAGGCGCAGAAACGCGCAGGGCTGTCGCACCCGCGATCCGCCACACGATCAGGCATCGGGGCGGGGCATCGCATGCGGGTCCGCCTCCGGCGATCAGGGGTATTACCCTGCCGCTCCCCGGGTCAGCGTGTCGCACCTTCGCGCAGGCGCCGCCAGTAGTCGAGGATGCGGCCGGGCAGCGAAGGCGCCGGCGGGCGGGCGACGTGCTCGACCTCGTGGCGGCGCTGCAGGCGTGGCGTCGCACGCAGCTGGGCGTGGCGTTCCAGCGCCGAGGCGAGACTGCGGCGCAGCAGTTCGCGCACGGGCGGCGCGAGGAGGAAGCGGAAGACCTGGCCGTGATTGATCAGGTCGATCGCGAGGCGGCTGTCCTGCATCGGCGAAACGACGATCACGAGCATCGCCGGGCGCAGCTGCTTGAGGCGCTTGATCGCGTCGACCGTGTCGTCACCTTGACCGCCGAGCACGGCGACGAGAACGGCGGTTTCGTGTGCAACCAGTTCGGAGAGCGCGGCTTCGAGCGTGGTCACCGTGCCGACGCGGATCGCCGGCGGAAGCATCGCGCGCACCTCGCCGCCGAGCTGGCCCGACGCATCGAGCACGAGCACGTCGGCAGCGGGTGCCTCGACCGTGGGCAGCACGTCCGCCGCTGCCGGTGTCGTGCGCGCGGCCACGAAGTCCTCGCGTGCGACGGCAGCCGCACCGAGCACGGTCTCGACGAGGCGTGGACCGTCCCACGGCTTTTCGAGGAAGCGATAGATCTCGCCGTCGTTGACGGAGCCGACGACGGCATCCATGTCCGCGTAGCCGGTCAGCAGCAGGCGCATCGTCGAGGGCGAGCGCGTCGCCACCTCGCGCAGCACCTCGACGCCACCCATGCCGGGCATGCGCTGGTCGCTGACCACGGCGTGCACCTCGCGCGTGCGCACCCAGTCGAGCAGTTCCGGCGCCGACGTCGTCGCGAGCACGTTCGCACGCCCGCGGAACAGCATGCGCAACGAGCGCAGGATGCGCTCCTCGTCGTCGATGAACGCGATGGTCGGCAGGTCAGCCATGCGCGACGGCCTCGCGTTCGAGCGGCAGCGCGACCGCGAAGCGCGTGCCGCGTCCGGGGGTGGAGGCGACGCGGATGAGCCCGCGGTGCTGCTCGACGATCTGGTGCGCGATCGCGAGGCCGAGGCCGGTGCCCTGGCCGACCGCTTTGGTGGTGAAGAACGGGTCGAAGATGCGCGCGAGGTCGGCCTCGGCGATGCCCTTGCCGTTGTCCTCGACGAGCACGAGGGCGCGCGAGCCCATCACGTGCGTGCGTACGACGATGCGGCCCGCATCGTGCTCGATCGCCTGTGCGGCGTTGTTGACCAGGTTGAGCAGCACCTGGTTGATCTGCGCGGGCGAGCATTCGATCGGCGGCACCTCGCCTGAGTGGCGCACGACCTCGATGCCGCGTCGCTTGAGGATGTGCTGGACGATGCGCAGCGCGCTGTCGACGAGCTGGTTGAGGTCGGCCTTCTGCGTACGCGCCTGGTCGAGGCGGCTGAAGTCCTTGAGGTTGGCGACGAGCTCGCCGATCTGGCCGAGGCCGTGCAGCGTGTCGTCGAGCAGCGCCGTGGTGTCCTCGAGCATCGCGACATCGAGGTTCGCGCGCTCGGCGGCGAGGACGTCGACACGCTCCGGCAGGTCGTCCGGCGGCGTCTCGCCATCGAGCAGGCCCGCCGTCACCGCTTCATAGGCGCCGATCAGGCGCGTGGTGTCGGCGAGCGTCGTGCGCGTCATCTCGACGTTGTTGCGAACGTAGCCCAGCGGCGTGTTGATCTCGTGCACGAGGCCCGCGACCATCTGGCCGAGCGAGGCCATCTTCTCGGACTGCACGAGCTGCAGTTGCGAGGACTTCACGCGCGCGTAGGCGCGTTCGAGCTCCCGCGTGCGCTGGCCGAGGCGCGCATCCATCGCGCGCAGCACGTCGAGTACCACACCCGTGCCGAGGTAGCGGCCGGTGTCGTCGACGACGATGAAGTCCTCGGTGATCGGACTCGGGATGCGTTCGGCGATGAGGCGCGCGGCCTCGTCGATCGGTATCGATACCGGCAGGACCAGAGCCTCGCGGTTCGCCAGCGAAGCGATCGGGCGCCTGCCGTAGAGCTCGCGGCCGTACGGCATGAGCAGTACGCGCATGAGGGCGTAACGACTGATCGCGCCGACCGGGACGCCGTCGTCGACGACCGGCAGCGACAGCAGGCCGGCGTGGCGAGCGTCGAGCAGCCGGTCGGCGACGTCGAGCGTCGGCGTCGACGAGGCGAGCGGCGTGGTCTCCCGCAGCAGTGCCGCGAGATCGGATGCCGGCGACGGTGCGGGGGCGGGTGGAGCAGGAGGGAGGTCGGTACGCAGCATGCTCGATCGCGCGGGGGTCATCGCGCGGGGTTCGCGAAACGTGATGGCGTTCATTGTGTGCAGGCTCCGCGAAAGCCTCGTGACAACTTCGCGTCGACTCGACGATGTCGCTCACGCGCGCGGGCTCGTGCGTCGCGCCGGGTTCCCGGATCGACCGGACGGCGCTACAGTCCGGGGGCTGAAAGGGGACGGAATGGATAGGGGAGACTTTGCGCGGCGTGCATTCGCCGCGCTGCTCGCGATCGCGGGCGCACCGGTCGTCGCGCAGTCGGCGGCCGCCTCGGGCCCGCACGAAGCGGCGCTCAAGGAATGCACGCGCATCGTGCGCAACGATCCGAACGCGGCCGTGCCGCTCGCCGAGACGGTCCTCGCCGCGGCGCCGCTCGCGGCCGATGACGAGATCCGCGCGCTTGTCTGCCTCGGTCAGGCGCGTGCGACGCTGGGCGATCCCGGTGCTGCCGCACGGGCGGTCACGCGCGTACTCGAACGCGTCGATGCACAGGCCGTCGTCAGGGGTGAAGCCGCCTATGCGCTCGGGCAGGCCGGCGGCATCCTGCAGACGATCGGCCAGACCCAGCGCGCGGCCGCGCTCTACGAACGCAGCCACGTGCTGACGAGGGAGGACGGCTCTCCACGCGCCGAGATGCTCGCGCTGCTCAACATCGCCGGCCTGCAGTCGGGGGCGTTGCGCAACCACGAGGCGGCCGAGCCCTACTTCCGCCGCGCGATCGAGATCTCGCGCGAGATCGGTGCCGAGTCGAGCTACATGCAGTTCAACTACGGCCTCAACCTTATGCTGTGCAAGCGCCCCGACGACGCGCTGCGCGAGCTCGCCCGCGCCGTCGAGCTCGCCGATGCCGCGGAAGGCCAGCAGGGCGTGCGCCATCGCGCCGAAGCCGTGCGTGCGGAGATCCTCATGGATCGCGGCGACTTCGCTGGCGCCCGCGCGGCGCTGGAGCCGGCGCTCGCGGGTCAGCGTGCGCTGCCGGATGCGCTCGGTGAAGCGACGAGCCTGCGCCGCCTCGCGCGCCTGCAGCGGCTCGAGGGCAATGCCAGGGGCGCGCTGGCCACGGCGACCCGCGCCGTCGAGCTCGCGGGCAAGGGCGGTTACGCGGAGGACGAGCAGACCGCGCTGCGCGAACTCGCCGACGTCCATCTCGTGCTCGGCGAGGTCGCCGAGGCGATGCGCGTCGCCGAACGGCGGCACGGCCTGGAGGTCGCGGCACTGGCCGACCAGAACCTCAAGAGCCTCGCCGGCATGCAGGCCGATCTCGAGAACCAGTCCGGTGCGCGCCGCGTGGAGAAGCTCGAGTTCGACAACCGCCTGCAGGCGCTCGAGGTCGAGCGCGTGACCCTGCTGCGCAACCTCGCGATCGGCGGACTCGTGTTCGTGCTCGGCGCCGGCCTCATGCTGTATCGATTCCAGCGCGACATGAACCGGCGGCTGCTCGCGATGAGCACGACCGATGCGCTCACCGGGCTCGTCAATCGCCGCCTCGGCGCGCGCAGGCTCGCCGATCTCGCGACGCCGAACGGTGCGCGCAACGTGCTCATGCTCGTCGACGTCGACCATTTCAAGGCCATCAACGACACCCATGGCCACGCCGCCGGCGATCACGTGCTCGTCGAGCTCGCGCGCCACCTCAAGGCCTTGTGTCGTGCCGACGACCTCGTCGCACGCTGGGGTGGCGAGGAATTCCTGATCGCATGCCGCCAACCGGATCTCGCGCATGCGCAGGCGTTCGCCGAGCGTCTGCGCGCGGGAATCGCGGGGCGCGCGATCCGCCTCGCCGATGGCGCTCCGCTGCCGTTGAGCGTGTCGATCGGCTTCGCGCCGTTCCCGTTCGTGCCGGGGCGCGTCGACGAGGACTGGCATCGGGTCGTCGCACTCGCCGACCGCGCGCTGTACGCGGTCAAGCGCTCGGGGCGCGATGCGTGGGCGGGATTGTGGAACGTGGGCGATCGCGACGTCGCCCTCGAGGATGTCGAGCGCGATCCCGCCGCTGCCGAGAGAGAGGGTACCGTCGTGCTGGAGAGCTCGCGTCCGGTGGCCTGGTCGCCCGAAGCGGCGGCGTCGCGCGACACATGAAACCGTGCCCTGCTTTCGGCGCGGGCGTCCGCCTGCGCGGCGTCGGCCGTGGATCGCGTGAAGCGTGTCGAGTCCGCCCGGGGCGACGCCGGCTTCAGCACACGCCCATGATCGATCCCCCATGATGGGTACCGCGCGCGCGATGCGCGCTTGTCGGAGTGACGTGATGCGCAAGCTCTTGGGATTCATTGTCGTGGTGGCGGTTGTCGCCGCGATCCTGGTCAAGGTCGTCGTGTACCCCGAGCGCGCGACGCTCGACGTCGCCACCGGCTACGGTACCTCGCCCGAGCTGCCGGCACCGCACGGCACACTCGTTCCGACGGTGAACATCGCACCTGCGAAGAAGTGGCCTGAAGATGCCGCGCCGATCCCCGCCGAAGGACTCGCCGTGCGCGCGTTCGCGCGCGGTCTCGAGCACCCGCGCTGGCTGCACGTGCTGCCGAACGGCGACGTGCTCGTCGCCGAATCGAACGCGCCCGCTCGTCCTGCCGATGCACCGTCACCGGGGCTCAAGGGCTGGATCGCGGGCAAGGTCATGGCGCGTGCAGGGGCCGCCGTGCCGAGCGCGGATCGCATCACGCTGCTGCGCGATGCGGACGGCGACGGCGTCGCCGAAACACGCACGGTACTGCTTTCGGGCCTGCATTCGCCGTTCGGCATGGCGCTCGTCGAAGGCACGCTCTACGTCGCCAACGCCGATGCGCTCGTGGCGTTTCCCTACGTCGACGGCGAGACCGTGATCACCGCTCCGGCGACGATGGTGGTCGACCTTCCGGCCGGCATCAACCACCACTGGACCAAGAACGTCATCGCGAGCCGCGACGGCGCGACGCTGTACGTCACCGTCGGTTCCAACAGCAACGTCGGCGAGAACGGCATGGACATCGAGAAGGGGCGCGCGATGATCTGGGCCGTCGACCGTGCGAGCGGAACGAAGCGTCCGTTCGCGACCGGCCTGCGCAATCCGAACGGTCTGGCCTGGGAGCCGGTGACCGGCGCGTTGTGGACGGCGGTCAACGAGCGCGACGAGATCGGCAGCGATCTCGTGCCCGACTACGCGACCTCGGTGCGCGACGGTGCGTTCTACGGATGGCCGTACAGCTGGTACGGCCGGCATGTCGACGAGCGCGTGCAGCCGCAACGCCCCGATCTCGTCGCCAGCGCCGTCGTGCCCGATTACGCGCTCGGCCCGCACACCGCATCGCTGGGCATCGCGTTCTCGCAGGGCAGTGCGCTGCCGGCGGCGTGGACGAGCGGGCTGTTCGTCGCGCAGCACGGCTCTTGGAATCGTCGCCCGAAGAGCGGCTACAAGGTCGTCTACATCCCGTTCGTGGACGGCCGCCCCCAGGGTGCGCCGATCGATGCGCTGACCGGCTTCCTCGACGCCGACGAGAACGCCCTCGGCCGCCCCGTCGGCGTCGCCGTCGACACCCGCGGCGGCCTGCTGGTCAGCGACGATGTGGGTGACACCGTCTGGCGCGTGACGGCGGAGTAGGGCGTCGCCCGGCCGGGACCGCCCGCCGCGGCGGCATGCGGAGCGATGCCGGATGACGAAGGTTTCGCGTCCCGGAGATGGCCGGCGGCATGCCCCGGGCGGGATCGACGTGGCGCCGTGCCGTGCTCGGCGCAGCACCGTCGATCGCCGCTTCCGCCCACGCGTCGGCATTCGTCGTGGGTGCGTCCACGATGTGACGGATTTCACTTTTTGACCGGGTTTCGCGCCTGCCCCTCGTGCAGGCATGCCTTATGCTCGGGCGAGGGAGAGGGAAGCGCCGTCGGCTACGCGTGACGGCATGGGACGGAACGTCATGTCGCATCGCAGGGCCGATGTGCGCGGCACCCACAGGAGAACCACGACGCATGATGCGCATCGCGTTGATCGACGACCACGAACTCGTGCGTACGGGGTTCCGGCTGATTCTTTCGACCCAGCCGGACATCGCGGTCGTCGGCGAAGCCTCCGATGGCGAAAGCGGGATCGCCATGCTGCGCGAGCAGCGTCCCGATATCGCGCTCGTCGATGTGCACATGCCGGGCGTGAGCGGCATCGAGGTCACCGAGCGCGCACGCAAGCTGCAACTGCCTACTCGCATCGTCATCGTGACGATGGTGAGCGAGGCGGCTTTCCCGAGGCGCCTGCTCGAAGCGGGTGCGGTGGGTTACATCACCAAGGCTTGCCCCTCGGCCGAACTGCTCAAGGCCGTTCGCCAGGTGGCCGACGGGCGCCGCTATCTCGCACCCGATGTCGCCGAGGCGCTCGCGCTGCACGCGATCGAAGGCACGCGCGGCTCGCGCTTCGAAGTGCTGACGTCGCGTGAACTCGAAGTCGCGCTCATGCTCGCGCGTGGCGAGTCGATGCCGAAGATCGCCGACCGCCTGAGACTCAGCCCCAAGACCGTGGCCACGTACAAATACCGCACGTTCGAGAAGCTCGACATCGACAACACGGTCGCGCTGGCGCACCTCGCGCATCTGCACGGCCTGCTCGACCCGGGCACGCGCGCCTAGTCCTGCCCGGTCGAGCGCAGGATCCGCGTCAGGAGCGTGGATCGGCGTTCGTGCCGGGAATCCCTGCACGAGGCAGCAGGACTTCGCGTCCGCACGCCGAAAAAGAAGATGCGCGAAAGCCCCGGAACGCGTCGCGCGTCCCGGGGCTCGCAGGGTCAGGCAGGCGTGCCGTCGTTGCGCGGACGCTTGTCGTCTTCCACGGCATCGGTGGTGGTCGCCAACGGTTCGGTGATGTCGTCCGTCGTGGTGGGCGCATCGCTCGTCGTGGCGAGCGCGGGCACCGGCTCGGACGATGCGGTCTCGGTCTCCGCCGTGGTGTCATCGTTCGGCGCGTCGGACGACGTCGCCACCGTCTCTGCGAACGGTTCCACCGTCTCCGGCGCGTGCACGGGTTCGGCAGGTGCCTCGACCGCAGCAGGTGCGACCTCTTCGGTCGCTGCGGGCGACGTGGGCGTCGCGATCGTCTCGACCTCGACCGTTGCGGCCGGCGCTTCGGTCGATGCCGCCGTCGGCACCGCATCGGCCTCGGCGGGGGTGTCCGTCACCGCCACCTCGACGACCGGCGTCGCCGCCTCGAGCGTCACCGATGCGTCGGGAACGAGCGTTTCCATCACCGCAGCCGCCGGTGCTGCAGCAGGGGCCGGCGACGGCGCCTCGTTCGCGACGACGGGCGTGACGGGCTTGCGCGGTGTCGAGAACAGGTCCTCGACGAGGTCGGCCTGCGCCGGGCGCGAGACCGGCGTGAAGGCGCTCGGCTTCGTCGTGGCGGCATCGGCATCTGCAGCCGCAGCCGGCGGAGCGGGGCGCGGACGTTCGGCGGCCGCCTCGGCGGTCAGCGGCGTACCGGCCGGACGCACTTCGGCGTCGGGCGACACGCGCGCTTCGACCTCGGCGCTGTCGTCGTCGGCGTCCTCGTCGTCGAAATCATTGGCCAGCGCGGCCTCGCCGGCGACGCCGGCGGCGAGCGCGTCGGCGTCACCCTTGCGGCGACGGCGGCCACCGCGGCGGCCACGGCGACGCTTGGCCGGTGCACCGGCCTCGGCGTTCGCGGCGTCGTCGGCTGCCGCGGCGACCACGGGATTCACGGCCAGCGTCGTCACGTCGTCGGCGCTCGGCGCGGCCGTGTTCGCGACGACGGCGGCGGCCGCCACCGGAGCGGCGACCGGCGTCGACGGCGCAGCCGCCGGAGCCGGCGCGGGTTTCGCGGCCGGTGCCTGGGTCTGGCGCGGCTGCTGCGGATTCTGCGGCTTGCGTTCTTCGCGCGGGCCGTCCTGGCGACCGGAGCGCTGGCCGCCCTGGGACTGGCCACCCTGTGGCTTGTTGCGCGCGTCGTCGCGGCGGTTGTCGTCGCGACGACCTTCTTCGCGGCGCGCCTCGTCACGACGGCCGTTGCCGTCGCCGCGACCGCCCTGGCGGTTCTGCTGCGAGCGCTGCTGGCCCTGTCCTCCGCTGCGGCCGTCGCGTCCGTCACGGCGCTGCTGCTGGCCGTTCCCACGCGAGGGCTTCGCGGCGGCCGCGGCCGGCTTGGCCGGTTCGGCGGCCGGAGCGTCGCCACCACCGAACAGCTTGCCGAGCCATGCGAAGAAGCCGCCGCGCGGGGCGGGAGCCGCGGCGACCGGAGCCGCGGCCGGCGTTTCGGCGACGTCGGCTTCGGGCTTGAGCGGGGCAGGGCTGGCCGGGATCACACGGCTCACGGCCGGCTGCTCGGGCTCTTCGCCGGGTTTGGCGAGCTGCGGCAGCGGCGTCGCCTGCACGGGCGTGACGCGCTTGTAGCTCGGCTTGACGTCGTCGCCGACGTCGGCGCTGCGGATGCGTTCGATGTGCAGGTGCGGCGTCTCGAGCTTGTCGTCGGCGACGACGATGACCTGCACCTCCTGGCGCACCTCGATCTCGCTGAGGTGGCGGCGCTTCTCGTTGACGAGGAAGTTGGCGACCTCGGGTGGCGCCTGCACGAGCACCTGGCCCGTGTTGTCCTTCATCGCGTGCTCCTCGACGAGGCGCAGCGCGGACAGCGACAGCGACTCGACGCTGCGGATGCGGCCGTGGCCATCGCAGCGCGGGCACACGCTCTGCGTGGATTCGCCGAGCGACGGGCGCAGGCGCTGGCGCGACAGCTCGAGCAGGCCGAAGCGCGAGATGCGGCCGATCTGCACGCGCGCGCGGTCCACGCGCATCGAATCCTTGAGGCGCTCCTCGACCTCGCGCTGGTGGCGCGGGCTGTCCATGTCGATGAAGTCGATGACGATGAGGCCGCCGGCGTCACGGATGCGCAGCTGGCGCGCGATCTCGGCAGCCGCCTCGAGGTTGGTGTTGAACGCGGTTTCCTCGATGTCGCTGCCCTTGGTCGCCTTCGACGAGTTGATGTCGATCGCGGTCAGCGCCTCGGTCTGGTCGATCACGATCGAGCCGCCGGAAGGCAGGCGCACCGTGCGCTCGAACGCGTTCTCGATCTGCGTCTCGATCTGGAAACGCGAGAACAGCGGCACCGTGTCCTGGTAGAGCTTGAGCTTGCGCAGGTTGTTCGGCATGACCTGCTGCATGAACTCGCGGGCGTCGTGATAGACCTCCTCGCTGTCGATGAGGATCTCGCCGGTGTCGTTGCGCAGGTAGTCGCGCAGCGCGCGGATGATCAGACGCGATTCCTGGTAGATCAGGAACGGTGCCGGGCGCGAGGTCGCGGCCTCGGCGATCGCCTTCCACAGCTGCAGCAGGTAGTCGAGGTCCCACTGCAGTTCCTCGGCGTCACGGCCCATGCCCGCGGTGCGGATGATGAGGCCCATGTCGTCGGGGACCTGGAGCTGGTCCATCGTGTCCTTGAGGTTCTGCCGATCCTCGCCCTCGATGCGGCGCGAGACGCCACCCGCGCGCGGGTTGTTCGGCATCAGGACGAGGTAGCGGCCGGCGAGGCTGATGAACGTGGTCAGGGCCGCGCCCTTGTTGCCGCGCTCTTCCTTGTCGACCTGGACGACGACCGACTGGCCTTCCTTGATGAGCTCGCGGATGCCGGCCTTGTTCGGGTCGGCGCCCGGCGTGAAGTACTGGCGCGAGACTTCCTTGAGGGGCAGGAAGCCGTGGCGGTCGCCGCCGTACTCGACGAAACACGCTTCGAGCGAGGGCTCGACGCGCGTGATGCGGCCCGCGTAGATGTTGGACTTCTTCTGTTCCCGCGAGGGGATTTCGATGTCCAGGTCGAACAGCGTCTGGCCATCGACGATGGCCACGCGCAACTCCTCACGCTGAGTTGCGTTGATCAACATGCGCTTCATTGTCGTGTTCCCTAAAAGGCGCTCGAACCGCTGCCGCGCGTTGGCGCGCAAGCCCCTCGGGGCTGCGCGCCGCGCGATCCGGCTGGACCGGTTCACCGGCCGCGGGAGCGCCTGTTGCCTGTAATCGCCGACGCTTTCCGGGCGTCGACCGTCATGTGGTGCACTGCGCAACCGGAAACCCTTTGCCACCGCGGGGGCGGCAAGCAATCTCCGATTCGAACCGTTACGATGTCCGGTCTTTGAGGAACCTGCACGACGCTCGACAGAGATCCGGCGGCAGGGCCCGAACGGGCGTGACGGACGAATGCGCCGTTGTGGAGCCGCCGGCTTGCCCGTTTTCACGGGAGCCGGCTGGCGGCGCGATACGCCGGCCGAGTGTAACAGTCGGGAACATTTTTTCAATGAAGACACAGACTTCGGCCAACTTTGCAGAGCCGGCCCCAACTGGCGTGCAGCTCGTCAAGGTCGGCGAGGACAAGGATGGCCAGCGCATCGACAATTTCCTGGCGACCCGCCTCAAGGGGGTGCCGCGCAGTCTCGTCTACCGCATCCTGCGCACCGGCCAGGTGCGCGTGAACGGCCGTCGTGCCAAGCCCGAAACCCGCCTCGCGGCCGGCGACGAGGTGCGCATCCCGCCGGTCCGCGTGGCCACCCCGAACGACCCCGGCACCCCGGCGCCGTCGCAGTTGCAGCGCATCGAGACGGCGATCGTGCACGAGGATCGCGACTTCCTCGTCCTCGACAAGCCGAGCGGCATCGCCAGCCACGGCGGCAGCGGGGTCAGCTTCGGCGCGATCGAGCTGCTGCGCGCGGCGCGCCCGAACGACACCCTCGAGCTGGTCCATCGCCTCGACCGCGACACCAGCGGGGTGCTCGTGTTCGCACGTCGCCGCCCGGCCCTGACCGGGCTGCAGACCGAGATTCGCGACGGGCGCGCGACCAAGCGCTACCTCGCCTTGCTGCGCGGCCATTTGCCGCAGGCCCGCGTGACCGTCGACGCGCCGCTGCAGAAGTCGATCCTGCAGGGCGGCGAGCGCATGGTCCGCGTCGATCCGGCCGGCAAACCGTCGGTGTCGCATTTCCACCGCATCGAGTCGCTCGACGGGGCGACCTACGCCGAGGTCGCGATCGAGACCGGTCGCACCCACCAGATCCGCGTGCACGCGGCGAGCATCGGCCACGGCGTGGCGGGCGACGAGAAGTACGGCGACCGCGAGTTCAACAAGCGCGTGCGCGAGGCCGGCCTCAAGCGCCTGTTCCTGCACGCGGCGCGTTTCGAGTTCTCGCTGGGTACGCGCGACTACAGCTTCAGCGCGCCGCTGCCGGCGGACCTGCGCGATCCGCTCGGCGCACTTCAGAACAGGAGGTAGCGCGCGCTGACCTCGGCCGAGCGCAGCACGTCGGCCGGCAGGCTGGCCGCGAGCAGCAGGCTCGCCGCGACGTGGGCGACGAGGTTCGGCAGCAGCGCGCGATGGCGCTGCCAGTTCGCGATCCAGGCGAGTCCGGCGACGAACGTGAGCTGCATGAGCATCGCGTTCGGTGCATGCAGCAGCGCGAACAGGGAGGCTGCGGCGACCAGCGCACCGCGCCGCGATCCGGTCACGCGCTCGATCAGGCCGGCCACGATCACGCAGACCAGGAACTGCTGCAGTGCGGCCCAGCCGAGATAGCGCAGCACGCGCGTCCACGACGGTGGCTGCAGCAGCGTGCCGGGCACGTGCAGCGCGAGCGCGAGCGCGCCGGCGATCGCGACGGTCGCGAGGGCGACCGCCCAGCCACGGCGTCGTTGCGTGGCGGTCGGCAGCGTCGGCGCGGCGCCGACGAGCAGGCTCGCCGCGAACGCGATCGTGACGACGATCGCCGCGATCGCGGCCGGTGCGAGGTCGTCGTCGAAGAAACCGCCCAGCACGATGACGAGCGGTGCCGCGATCACGCCGGCGAGCTCGAGTGCGGCGCGCAGGCGTGGCGCGACGGGCGGCTTGACGCGCAGCGCGAACAGGCCGAGGCCGAGCAGGGCGACTGCGAGCGCGCCGGTCCATGCCGGCCACGCGCCGGCACGCGACGTCCACGCGGCGGCTCGGGCCTGCACGTCGGACCACGCCGATGCGGGTACGACGACGGCGGCCGGATGCGTCTCGCGGACCGCGTCACGCGCGGCGAGCGTGGTTTCGACGCGCGCGTCGGGCAGCGTGTAGACCGGCCATGCCGAGGCCGTCGCGGATGATCCGCGCAACGCCGCTGCAAAGGCCACGGTGTCGCGTGGCGAGGGCAGCGCGATCGCCGCGAGTCTCGTCGCGTCGATCGCCGACGCCGGGCGCAGCGCGACGTCGGCGAGGCGTACCTCGCCACCGTCGTCGGAGCGCACACGGATGCGCAGCATCGCCGCACGCGCCGGCGCCGCGACGGTCGTCTCCTCGCAGCGCCAGGCGAGCGCATGCAGATCGAGCTCGACGCGCGGCGTGCGCGCCGGCACCTCGCGCTCGGCGCTGTCGCAGAGCACGCCGTCGAAACGCTCGCGCAGCGAGGCCGACACGTGCAGCGGCATGGCCGCGTCGAGCGAGAACGCGAGCGTCGCATAGTGGTGCAGATCGAGCGGACCGCGCAGCACGAGGCCGATTTCGGCGGCGTCACGGCCGAGCGTCACGTGCACGCCGTCGTCCGCGAGACGCGATGGCGCACCGAACGCACGGCCGGCGATCACGTCGCCACGGTCGCGCAGGTTCCAGTGCAGCGGCGTGTCGCCGTGCGCGAGCGCGCCGAGCGCGTGCACGGCGTCGTCGACGAGCGAGGCGCGCACCTGCGCACGCGCGAACGCCTCGAGCGCGAGCATCACGACCAGGGCGGCGAGCGCGGTCGCTAACGTCGCCGCGACGCGGCGCAGGCCAGGCGTGCGCGATGGATCAGCGTGCAAGCAGCGCTTCGACTTTGGCCGCGCAGATCGCGTCGTTCTCCGAGAGCCCGCCGACGTCGTGCGTCGACCACGTCAGGCGGCAATGGCCGTAACCGACCTCCATGTCGGGATGGTGGTCTTCCTGGTGCGCGACCCAGGCGACCGCGTTGACGAAGGCCATCGTGCGGTGGAAGTCGTCGAACCTGAAATCCTTCGTGATGCGGTCGTCGTCGCCGGCAACGCTCCAGCCCGGCAGCACGGCGAGGCGCTCGCGCACGGTGGTGGCGTCGAGGCCGTCGGCCTTGCCCTTGCGGGGCTTGCAGGAGGCGCGGGAAAGCTCGTCGAGGGTCATGGCGTGCTCGTCGTTCGGTCGGTGCGGCAGGTGCCGCGTCGGGGTTTGCATCCTCGCGTGTCGCCCCCAGTTCGGTGGCGGCGCGCGTCGCGCGCAGGAACCACTAGAATGGGCGATCCCTCGGGACACTCCAGATGATCGATCTTACCGAATCCGCGCGCGAGCACTTCAGCCGCCTCATCGAGCAGCAGCAGGTCGACGGCCTCGGCATCCGCCTGCGCGCGGTGTCGCCGGGCACGCCGCGCGGCGACTGCCAGCTCGAGTTCTGCGAGCCGCACGAGCTGCGCGGTGACGAGTGGGAGGTCGACTGCGGCGACTTCTCGCTCTACGTCGAATCCGACAGCGTGCCGTTCCTCGACGGTGCGCATGTCGACTACACACGTGACGCGACCGGCGGCCAGCTGTCGATCCGTGCACCGCGCCTGCGCGGCGCGCCGCCCGAAGAGGGCGCGAGCGTCGTCGAGCGCGTGCGCTACGTGATCGATGCCGAGGTCAATCCGCAGCTCGCTTCGCATGGCGGCCGCGTGACGCTGCGCGAGGTGACGGCCGACGGCATCGTCGTGCTGCAGTTCGGTGGTGGCTGCCATGGCTGCGGCATGGTCGACGTGACCTTGCGCGACGGCATCGAAGGCACGCTGCGCAGCCGCGTACCCGAGATCACCGGCGTGCGCGACGCGACCGATCACGACACGGGCGATCAGCCGTACTACGCGCGCAAGGCGGGGTAAGGGATCGCTTCGGGCATCCGTGCTGATGCGGCGCCGCCTGCGGATGCAGAACACGGCGGGTAGGGCGCTGGATTCCTGCCTTCGCGGGAATGACGATCCTGGGGGATGGCCGCGGAAGAGTGAACGACGTGACCCGATCGGGTGCCCGTCGCGACAGCGTGTCCTCATTCGGCCCACCCCGTAGCGGCGTACGGGGCAGTCCCTTCTCCCTGACGGAGAAGGGACCATGAAAAGGCTTACTCGGCCTTGGCCTTGCCCATGAAGGGCTTGAGGTCGTTGAGCTTGCTCGGCAGCGCGGCGTAGTACGCGGCGAGATCGTTGATGTCGTCGTCCGACAGCGTGGCGGCGAAGCCGGCCATGATCGGGTTCTTGCGCGTGCCATCCTTGTAGGCGTGCAGCGCGTGCGCGAGGTAGTCGGCGTACTGGCCCGACAGGCGCGGGTACATCGGGTCGATCGAGTTGCCGTCGGTGCCGTGGCAGGCCTGGCACGCCAGCGACTTGCCCTTGCCGGCTTCGATGTCACCCTTGGCGCCGGCCGCGAACGCGGGTGCACTGGCGACGAGGCCGAGGGCGAGCGTCAGCGCCGCGCGCTGGATGGAGTTCGTCCGGTTCATCTGCGTCACTCCGCGGTGTTCAGGCTGGACAGGTACGCCGCGATGTCGCGGATGTCGGCATCGCTGAGGCTCTCGCCCTGCGCGCGCATCGTCGGATGCGTGCGGTTGCCGGTCTTGTACTCGGTCAGTGCGGCGACGACGTACTCGTAGTGCTGCCCGGCGATGCGCGGCACGTGATAGTTCGGGTAGGCGTTCCTCCAGCCGGTGATGCCGTGGCAACCGGTGCAGGTGTAGGTCTTGATCTTGCCTTCCGCGGGATCGCCCTTCGCATCGTCTGCATGGGCGGTGGTGGCTGAGAACAGGGCAACGGCGAAGAGCAGCGCTCGGGTCATCTCGAAGCTTCCGGATCCGGCTGGGTCGTGAGTCGGGAAAGGTGGCAACGCGGAAGTATAGCGATTTGAAACGTTCAGGCCAGCGCGGCCGCTGCGGCGCGGCGGCGCAGCGCCGATCGCGCGCGAGATCCGGCACGTGACGCGGCGCATCGTCGGCGACGTGATCGACGGGTCTCGTCGAGGCGGACGTCGATCCCGGTGCCATCGCGATCAGCGATGACCGCCGTTGCTCCGGGGATGCCCGACGGCATCCCGCGGCGTGCTGCCGGTCGCAGCGGGTGCGGCGGGGCATGGTCGCAACCTCGACCGGCACACGCACGCAACCGAATGCCCGCCCGCTGCATCGAAGGACGCCGACACGGATGCTGTATCCGTGTTGTATGACTATGGTGATGTAGTTTAGTATAACACCATAGCAATAACGGGGGCCCCGATGATCGCCATGTTCCGTACCCGCCGGGGCGTCCTGCCCGCGTGCCTCCTCGCCATGCTCGGCGCCTGCAGCGCGCCGGACGACAAGGGCAAGGAGGCCGCGACCACGGCCGCCGTGCCGGTCGAAGCGGTCGCCGCGGCGCCGCGTGCGATCCGCGCCAGCTACACGGGCACGGCCACCCTCGAAGCCGACAGCGAGGCACTCGTCGCCGCGAAGACGTCCGGGGCCCTCATGCAGCTCATGGTCGAGGAGGGCGACACCGTGCGTGCCGGCCAGGTGCTCGCGCGCATCGACGACGAGAGCGCCCGCCTCAACCTCGCCAAGGCCGAAGCGACGCTGCGCAAGCTCGAGAACGACCATCGCCGCTCGAGCGAGATGTTCGCGCGCAAGCTGCTCAGCGTCGAACAGAACGACAAGATCCGCTACGACCTCGAGACCCAGCGCGCCAGCTGGGAACTCGCGCGCCTCGAGCTTTCGTACACGCGCGTCGTCGCGCCGATCGGTGGCGTGATCTCGCGACGCCTCGTCAAGGTCGGCGCGTTCATCAAGCTCAACGATGCGCTGTTCCGCATCGACAACTTCGATCCGCTGCTCGCCGTGCTCAACGTGCCCGAGCGCGAACTCGCCACACTCGGCGTCGGCCAGGAGGTTGCGATGCGTGTCGACTCGCTCGCAACCGAGCGCTTCGGCGGGCGCATCGCGCGCATCAGCCCGGTCGTCGATCCGGCGACCGGCACGTTCCGCGTCACCTGCGAGTTCCGCGACAGGGACGGCCGCCTCAAGTCCGGCATGTTCGGACGGCTCGAGGTCGCCACCGCCCAGCGTGAGCATGCGCTCGCGATTCCACGCGCCGCGCTCGTCGAGGAGGATGGCGAGACCGCCGTCTACGCGATCGTCGCGGCACCTGCGAAGGACGCGGATGCGGCGAAGGCCGGCGACGACAAGAAGGCGGCCGGCGCTGTGCAACCCGTCGCCGAGGCCGGTGACGGCAAGCCGGCCTCGACGACGGATGCCAACACGACGGCACCGTCGTGGGTCGTGCAGCGCCGCCTCGTCAAGCTCGGCTACGGTGACGCGGGCTACGTCGAGATCCTCGAAGGCCTCGCCGAAGGCGATCGCGTCGTCACGGTCGGCCGCGCCGCGGTGCGCGACGGCACGCCCGTGCAGGTGCTGGAGGGCGTGCCGTGAACCTCGTCGCCTTCGCCACGCGCCGTCGCGTCACCGTCGGCATGACCACGCTGACGCTGGTGCTGTTCGGCCTCATCGCGCTCGCCGGGCTCAAGGTCAACCTGCTGCCGGATCTCTCGTATCCGACGCTGACCGTGCGCACCGAGTACGAGGGCGCCGCGCCGATCGAGATCGAAAGCCTCGTCTCGCAGCCCGTCGAGGAGGCGCTCGGCGTGGTCAAGAACGTGCGCCGCATCCACTCGGTCTCGCGCACGGGTCAGTCCGACGTGGTGCTCGAGTTCACGTGGGGCACCGACATGGAGATGGCGAGCCTCGAGACACGCGACAAGCTCGACGTGCTCACGCTGCCGCTCGAGTCGAAGAAGCCCGTGCTGCTGCGCTTCAACCCGTCGACCGATCCGATCATGCGGCTCGGCCTCACGGGGGCATCGACGGGCGGCTTCAACGAGGCCGAGCTCAAGCAGCTGCGCCGCTTCGCCGACGACGAACTCAAGAAGCGCCTCGAACCCGTCACGGGCGTCGCCGCGGTCAAGGTCGGCGGCGGCCTCGAGGACGAGATCGACGTCGCGCTCGACCAGCAGAAGCTCGCCCAGCTCGGTCTCACCGTCGCCGACGTGGTCGCGCGCCTGCGCAGCGAGAACGTCAACGTGTCGGCGGGCCGCATCGACGAGGGCAGCCAGCGCTACCTCGTACGCACGATCAACCAGTTCACCGACCTCGGCCAGATGCGCGAGATGCTGGTCAAGGTCGCCGACGGCGTGCCGGTGCGCCTGCGCGACATCGCCGAGGTGCGCCAGGCGTACAAGGAGCGCGAGGGCATCGTGCGCATCGACGGCCGCGAGGCGATCGAGCTCGCGATCTACAAGGAAGGCGACGGCAACACGGTCGCGGTCGCGACCGCGGTCAAGGCCGCGCTCGAGAAGCTGCGCTCGACGCTGCCGCCCGGTGCGGGCCTGTCGACGATCGACGACCAGTCGGTGTTCATCCAGCACTCGCTCGACGAGGTGCGCAACGACGCGCTGATCGGCGGCACCCTCGCCGTGCTCATGATCTTCTTCTTCCTCGGCCACGCGCGCAGCACGTTCATCATCTCGCTGTCGCTGCCGGTCTCGCTGATCGCGACGTTCTTCTTCATGGGCCAGGCCGACCTGAGCCTCAACGTCATGTCGCTCGGCGGCCTCGCGCTCGCGACCGGCATGGTCGTCGACGATTCGATCGTCGTGCTCGAGAACATCGCGCGGCTGCGCGAGAAGGGCTTGTCGGTCATCGACGCGACGGTCAAGGGCGCGAGCGAGGTCGGCATGGCGGTGACCGCGTCGACGCTGACGACCGTCGCGGTGTTCTTCCCGCTCGTGTTCGTGCAGGGCGTCGCCGGCCAGCTGTTCCGCGACCAGTCGCTGACGATCACGTTCGCGATGCTGATCTCGCTGGTCGTCGCGATGACGCTGATCCCGATGCTGGCCTCGCTGCAGGGCCGCGCACCGCTCGCGTTCCGCGAGGAGGCGAAACCCGAACCCGCGCCGCTTCCGCGCAACCGTGTGCTGCGCGTCCTGCGCCGCGGGCTGCGTGCGATCGGCGAGGGCCTCTTCCAGATCCTGCCGCGCGCGCTGGTCGTCGCGATCGGTCTCGTCGGCAAGCTGTTCGCGCTGACGATCGGTCGCGTGCTCTCGCTCGTGGGCCGCGTCGTGGTCGGCGGCTACGATCGCGCCGCAGGCGTCTACCACCGCATGCTGCCCGGCGCGATGGACCGGCCGTGGCTCGTGCTCGGCACCTCGGCGCTCGCGTTCGCGGCGAGCCTCGCGCTGATTCCGACACTGGGCATGGACCTGATTCCGAGCCTCGCCCAGGGCCGCTTCGAGACGACGATCAAGCTGCCGCCCGGCACGCCGCTGGCCGAGACCGACGCGCTCGTCGCACGCCTCGCCACGCAGCACGCGGCCACGCCGGGCATCGCCTCGATCTACGGCGTCGCGGGCACCGGCACGCGCCTCGACGCGAATCCGACCGAGTCGGGCGAGAACATCGCGCGCCTGCTCGTCACGCTCGCGCCGGGCGCCGGCGACGAGGGGGAGGCCGCCGCGATGGCGGCGTTGCGCGAGACACTCGCGTCGCGGCCGGGCGCGCAGGTCAAGTTCGCGCGCCCCTCGCTCTTCAGCTTCTCGACGCCGCTCGAGGTCGAGCTGCGCGGCTACGACCTCGATGCACTGACGACGGCCGGACGCGCGCTCGCCGCGCGCCTCGCCGCGTCGGACCGCTTCGCCGACATCAAGTCGACCGTCGAGGACGGCTATCCCGAGATCCAGATCCGCTTCGACCAGGACCGCGCCGCCGCGCTCGGCCTGACCACGCGCCAGGTCGCCGACGCGGTCGTCGCCAAGGTGCGCGGCGAGGTCGCGACGCGCTACAACTTCCGCGACCGCAAGATCGACGTGCTCGCGCGCGTCCGCGAGGCCGATCGCGCCAGCGTCGACGACGTGCGCAACCTCATCGTCAACCCGGGCGCCGCGCGTCCCGTGCGCCTGTCGGCGGTCGCCGACATCGAGGCCACGCAGGGCCCGAGCGAGATCCATCGCGTCAATCAGGAGCGCGTCGCGATCCTGTCGGCCAACCTGCGTCACGGCGACCTCGCCAGCGCGGTGGACGAGGTGCGCACGATCCTGCGCGAGCATCCGGTCGGCGCCGGCGTCGCCGTGCACATCGGCGGGCAGGGCGAGGAAATGGATGCGTCGGCGCGCTCGATGCTGTTCGCGTTCGCGCTCGCGATCTTCCTCGTCTACCTCGTCATGGCCTCGCAGTTCGAGTCGCTGCTGCACCCGTTCGTGATCATGTTCTCGATCCCGCTCGCGCTGGTCGGCGCGGTGCTCGCGCTCAAGCTCACCGCGACGCCGATCTCGGTGGTCGTGTTCATCGGCCTGATCATGCTCGCGGGCATCGTGGTCAAGAACGCGATCGTGCTGGTCGACCGCATCAACCAGCTGCGCGAGGAAGGCCACGCCAAGCGCGAGGCGATCGTGCTCGCGGCCGAATCGCGCCTGCGTCCGATCGTCATGACCACGCTGGCGACGCTGCTCGGCTTCCTGCCGCTCGCGATCGGCCTCGGCGAGGGCTCCGAGGTGCGCTCGCCGATGGCGATCACGGTGATCGGCGGCCTCGCCGTGTCGACGCTGCTGACGCTGGTCGTCGTGCCGGTCGTCTACGAGCGCCTCGACCGCAAGGCCGATGCCTGGTACGTCGCGCGTGCCGCACGCCGCGCCGGTGACGGCGACGCCGACGGCGAGCCGCGTGGCGACGCGCACGCCACGGCATCGGGCGGAGCGCACGCATGACCACGCCATCGTCCTTCGCATGCGGGGCTCGGCCATGACGCTCGCCGAACTGAGCCTCAAGCGTCCCGTCACGGCCGTCATGTTCTTCGTGTCGATGACCGTGATCGGCCTGCTCGCGGCGTTCCGTCTGCCGCTCGAGTACATGCCCGACATCGAGGCGCCGTTCCTGTTCGTGCAGATCCCGTATCCGGGTTCGACGCCGGCCGAGATCGAGCGCACGATCGTGCGCCCGATCGAGGAAGCGCTCGCGACGATCCCGGGCGTGCAGCGCATGGATTCGAACTCGCGCGCCGACGTCGCCGAGATCTTCATGGAGTTCAAGTGGGGCCAGAACGTCGCGACCAAGGCCGTCGAGGCGCGCGACAAGCTCGACGCGATCCGTGCCGAGCTGCCCGACGACCTGCAGCGCATGTTCGTGCTCAAGTTCTCGACCTCCGACCAGCCCGTGATCCAGCTGCGCATCTCGAGCGATCGCGATCTTTCGAATGCGTACGAGATGCTCGACCGCAAGCTCAAGCGTCCGCTCGAGCGCGTGCCCGGCGTCGCGCGCGTGCAGCTCAACGGCGTCGCCCCTCCCGAGGTGCGCATCGAGCTGTCGTCGGACCGCCTGACCGCGCACGGCATCGGCCTCGACGATCTCGCCAAGGCGTTGCGGGATGCGAACTTCTCGACCTCGGCCGGCCTCGTCCACGACGGTGGCCAGCGCTGGCGCGTGCAGCCGCAGGGCGAATGGCGCTCGCTCGACGAAGTGCGCAACCTCGTGATCGACACGCACGGCCTGCGCCTCGGCGACATCGCCGAGGTCACCCTGCGACCGTCCGAGCTCGACTACGAGCGCCGGCTCGACAAGCGGCCCGCGATCGCGCTCGAGATCAGCCGCGAGCGCAGCGCCAACCTCGTCGAGGTCGGTCGCCTCGTGCTCGAGGAGGTCGAGCGCATCTCGCACGAGCCCGAGATGAAGGGCCTGCAGCTGTACTTCATGCAGAACCAGGCCAAGGGCGTCACCGATTCGCTCGGCGAGCTCGGCAAGGCCGGCGTCGAGGGCACGCTGCTGTCGGTGCTCGTGCTGTTCTTCTTCCTGCGCGACTGGCGCGCGACGCTGATGGTGTCGCTGGCGATCCCGATCTGCTTCGTCATGACGCTGGGCTGCATGTACTTCCTCGGCATCAGCCTCAACATCCTGTCGATGATGGGCCTGCTTCTCGCGGTCGGCATGCTCGTCGACAACGCGGTCGTCGCGGTCGAGAGCATCTACCAGTACCGAGAGAAGTACCCGGACCGGCCGTGGTACTGCGCGGTCGAGGGCACGCGCGTAGTCGGTGTCGCGATCACCGCGGGCACGCTCACCAGCATCATCGTGTTCCTGCCCAACCTGTTCGGCGAACGCAACCCGATCGCGATCTACCTGACCCAGGTCGCGGTGTCGATGTCGATCGCGCACCTCGCGTCGTGGCTCGTCGCGATCAGCCTGATCCCGATGCTGTCGGCGCGCCTGCCGACGCCGACGTTCATCGGCCGCGAGACGATGATCACGCGCCTGCAGCGCCGTTACGCGCGCTTCGTCGGCTGGTCGCTGCGCCATCGCGGCTGGACCATGCTCGGCGTGCTCGCGCTGCTGCTCGCCAGCGTCGTGCCGATGAGCCAGACCAAGAGCGACATGTTCCCGGCCGGCGACACGCGCGACCTGCGCCTGAGCTACGACCTCAACGGCAGCTACCACCTCGACCAGCTGCGCCGCTCGATCGCGCAGGTCGAGGACGTGCTGCTCGCCAACAAGGAGGCCTGGGAGATCCGCGCCGTCTACAGCTATTACGACGAACGCGGCAACGCCTCGACGTCGGTGCTGCTGACCGAGGCCGACGAGGCGAAACGGCCCGCGTCGGAGATCATGGACGACATCCGCAAGGCGCTGCCGAAGCTCGCGATCGGCAGCATCGGCTTCGATCGCCAGGGCGGTGGCGGCGGTTCCTCGAACGGCATCCGACTGTCGATCGTCGGCGATTCGAACGAGCGCCTGCGCGAGGTGGCGACCTCGGTGCTGCCCGTGTTGTCGCGCGTGCCGGGTCTGCACGACGTTCGCCTCGCCGAGAACGCCTCGGACCGCGAGGTCGCGGTGCGCGTCGACCGCGAGCGTGCGCGCGCCTACGGTTTCGGCGCGTCCGACGTCGCGCGCTACGTGTCGATCGCGCTGCGCGGCGCACAGCTGCGCGACTTCCGCCGCGGCGACACCCAGATCCCGACCTGGCTGCGCTTCCAGGATGCCGACGCGCAGAGCGTGCAGGATCTCTCCGATTACACGCTGCGCGCGCCGGACGGTACCGCGGTCCCGCTGCTCGCGATGGTCGACGTGCAGACCCAGGGCGCGGCGTCGGTGATCGCGCGCCAGAACCGCCAGACCGCGCTGCCGATCCAGGTCAACACCGACGCCGACACGACCCAGGACGAGGCGCGCAAGCGCATCGAGGCCGCAATGGAAACCGTGAGCCTGCCGGCCGGTTACCGCTGGACGTTCGGCACGAGCTTCCGCGAGGCCGACGAGACCGGTCAGCGCATGGCGTTCAACCTGATCATCGCGCTCGTGCTGGTCTACGTGGTCATGTGCGCGATGTTCGAGTCGCTGGTGTTCCCGGCCGCGATCATGACGACGTTCGTGTTCTCGGTGTTCGGCGTCTACTGGCTGTTCTGGCTGACCGGCACGACGTTCTCGTTCATGGCGATGATCGGCGTGCTGATCCTCATGGGCATCGTCGTCAACAACGGCATCGTCATGCTCGTGCACATCAACCAGCTGCGCCACGAAGGCCTGTCGCGCATGGAAGCGCTCGTCGAGGGCAGCCGCGACCGCCTGCGCCCCGTGCTCATGACGATGGGCACGGCGATCCTCGGCATGGTGCCGCTGTGCATGGGCGGCGTGCAGGTCGGCGGCGACGGTCCGCCGTACTTCCCGATGGCGCGCGCGATCGTCGGCGGCCTCGTGTTCTCGACGCTGGTCACGCTGCTCGCGCTGCCGGTGATCTACGCGCTGCTCGACGACGCACGCGACTGGTTGCGCGACGTCGTGCGCGACGCACGCGCGGGCCGCGTGCGTCGCCAGCGCGTGCCGGCAGGCTGAGGCCTGCCGGCCGCGGGTCAGTCCGCGTCGCCGGGCAGCGGGAACGTGCGGCCGTCGTCGAGGTAGAGCGTGCCCTTGCCGAGGATCTCGCTGCCGAACGTGCTGATGAAGCGCGCTTCGACGCGGCCCTTGCCGAGGCTGCCCTCGAGTCGGAACGCGAAGTCTTCGGCACCCGGCAGCGCACCCGTGCGCATGAGGTCGGTCTCGATCACGCGGATCTCGCCGATGTGGCGTGCGACGACCGCATCCTCCTGCAGCGCGGTGCGCGCCTGGTCCTTGAACACGTCCATGCCGGCCGAGAGCAGCCAGGAGATGCCCGCCGCGGCCGTGACCGCGAGCAGGCCGAAGCCGAGGATCAGCGCCCAGGCCCAGACCGGCAGGCCTTGCCGGCCGGGATGCGGGACCGGCTGCGGCGGCGCGTGGCCGCCCGTCACGGTGCGTTCTCGCCGGCGTAGATCGCCACGTGCGCGACGCCGTCGGCACCGATCCAGCCGCGGTACATGCCTTCGGTGTTGAACGGCATCGCGAAGTGTCCGTCGGCGCCGAGCACGATCGCGCCGCCGTCGCCGCCGAGCGCAGGCACCTCGTCGTTGATGACGGCTTCGCTGGCCTTGGTCGGCGACTCCTTGAGCAGGCCCATGCGCGTGCAGATCGTGTGCGCGGCGGCCGTGCGCAGGTAGAACTCGCCCCAGCCCGTGCCCGAGACCGCGCAGTTCGCGTCGGCCCAGGTGCCCGCACCGATCACCGGCGAGTCGCCGACGCGGCCGTAGCGCTTGTTGGTCATGCCGCCCGTCGAGGTGCCCGCGGCGAGCTTGCCCGCACGGTCGAGCGCGACCGCACCGACCGTGCCGAAATGCTTCGCGGTCTCGAGGTCGGTGCTGGCCTGGCCGGCCTTCTCCTCGCGCAAGGCCTTCTGCAACTGCTCCCAGCGACGTTCGGTGCGGAAGTACGACGGATCGACCAGTGTCACGCCGACGCTTTTCGCGAACGCTTCGGCGCCATCGCCGACCATCATGACGTGTTTCGACTGCTCCATGACGGCGCGCGCGAGCGTGATCGGGTTGCGCACGCGGTGCACGCCCGCGATCGCGCCGGCGCGTCGCGTCGCACCGTCCATGATCGAGGCGTCGAGTTCGTTGGTGCCGTCGTGCGTGAACACGGCACCCTTGCCGGCGTTGAAGTTCGGATCGTCCTCGAGCGTCGTGATCGCCACCGTGACCGCATCGAGCGCGGGCTTGCCGGCGGCGAGTTCGGCGTGGCCGCGCGTGAGCGCGAGCGTCAGCGCCTTGCGCACCTCGGCTTCGATCTCGGGCGTCATCGTCGCGCGCTCGACGCCGGCGCCACCGTGGATCACGAGCAGCGGCTTCGCGGGCGTCGCCGCGAACGCGATGGGGCAGAGCGCGGCAAACAGCAGTGCAGGCAGGCGTTTCATCGTGTCGGGCATTCCGATGGAGGGATGGACGTGCGTTCAGGGCTTTGCGTGCGTGGGCTTCGCGGCATCGTCGTGACGCTCGAGGACACCGTCGCGCACGTCGACGCGCGACGTGAACGCGGGCGACTCGACGCGCAGCGAGGCGAGGTCCACTCGGCTTCCGGTACCGATGCCGGTCACGAGCAGATCCGTGAAGGTCAGTGGCGTGCCTTGCAGGACCCGATCAGGAGCGTGCGTGGGTTCGACCAGCCAGGCGAGGCCACCGCTGCGCGTGAACACGCGGCCGCGACCGTCGCCTTCGAGGCACAGCGCCGTGTCTTCGTCGATGCCGAGGCCGACGAGGTCGTCGCGGCCCTCGTCGTGCGCAGCGCGTGCGAGGAACGCGACGAGCCGCCCGAGGCGGTCGCGCTTGGCGAAGTGGCTGTCGGTGAGGATGCGCTCGAGGTGCGGCAGGCGCAGGAAACCGTGATCGAGCGTGAGGCCGGGACCGAGCGGATCGCGCAAGGCCTGCGCCGAGGTGATGCTGCGGCCGTCGAGCGCGCCGTAGACCGTCGCGCCGAGTATTGCGAGGCCGGCACTCGTGCCGCCGAGCGGCTTGCCGTCGCGCACATGTTTCTCGAGCGCAGCCGCGAGCGGCGTGCCTTTCCAGTAGCGCAGGTAGCGCGACTGGTCGCCACCGGCGATGAAGATGCCGTCGGCGCGACGCACCGCCTCGAGCAGCGTCGCGTCGTCGGCACCGCGGCGGTCGTGGAACACGAAGGTCTGCAGCGACGCGACCGGGCCGAAGCGTTCCTGCCACTTGCGCTGCAATTCGGCGCCGAGCGAGGCGCGCAGGATCACGAGATGGCCGCGGCCAGCGTGTTCGGTGAACCACGTGAAGGCTTCGTCGGGCCAATCGCCACCGCCCATGAGCATGAGACCGGGCTTCGTCTTCGCGTGCGAGTCGACCGCGGGATCGCCGATCGCGTGGTGGACGTAACCGGTATCGGCGAACGCCATGCCCGCAGGCAGCGCGAGCACGAGGACGAGCAGTGCGGCGGCAACGAGGCGTGGGAAACGCGGGCGCATCGACGGTATCCGGTGTCGAAACAGGGGCGCGGCAGTCTCGCACCAAGATCCTTCGATGCCCACTGCCATTCGTTGCCGCGGCGCAGCGTGGCGGAAATTCCCGCGTCGTCGCAGAATGCGCTCGCCGTCGCGACGCGCCGTGCCGGGGGAGAACGGAACGGGCGGTCGGGCGGGGTCCGGCCATGCCGGGTCCATCCTTCCAGAGAACGATCATGCACACCCATGTGAACGTGTTGCCGCTCGCGCTGGCGATTTCGGGCGCGCTTTGTGCTGCCTCCCTTTCCACCCCGGCCTCCGCGCAGGGCACGCCGGCGTCCGACAACGTCGAGGCGCTCGAGGCGATCCAGGTGACCGGCTCGCGCATCCCGCGCGCGCAGGTCGAAGGCCCCGCGCCGGTCACCGTCATGACCGCCGAGGAGATCAAGGCGAACGGCTTCATCAGCGTGCCCGACGTGCTGCGCGCGATGACCCAGAACGGCGGCGAGACGCAGAGCCAGCAGTCGGGCAGCGGTGCCGATTTCTCGCCCGGTGCGCAGCAGGTCGACCTGCGCGGCCTCGGCCCCAACCACACGCTCGTGCTCGTCAACGGCCGCCGCATCGCCGACTTCCCGATGCCGTTCAAGGGGCGCAGCAACTTCACCGACATCTCCAACATCCCGGTCGGCATGATCGAGCGCATCGAGATCCTCACCGGCAGCGCCTCGGCCGTGTACGGCTCCGACGCGATCTCGGGCGTGGTCAACTTCATCCTCAAGAAGCAGGCCGACGGCACCACGCTCGATTTCCGCTACGGCGACACCGAGCGTGGCGGCGCCGAGTCGTACACCTTGAATCTCTCGACCGGCTTCACGCGCGGCGACTTCAACCTCGTGTTCGGCGCCGAGCTGCTCGACCAGAAGCCGCTGTGGGCCTACGACCGCAAGATCCAGGACTCGACCGCCGATGCGCCGACCTCGCGCTCGCAGACGCCGCGCCGCACGTTCCTGCGCACCGACTACTACGACGACTACATCGATCCGACCGAGGAGCGCTGCGCCGCGCTCGCCGACCTCAACGGCGGCACCACGTTCTACGCATTCCGCCAGAGCTACGGCAACTTCTGCGGCAGCCGCGAGTCGATCGGTTACGGTACGATCCTGAGCGCGCGCAAGGGCATCAACACCTACACGTCGATGACGATGCCGCTCGGCGACACGCTGAACTGGTTTGCCGACGTGCAGCTCGGCCGCAGCAAGGTCGAGCTGTTCCGCGACGTCGCGCAGTGGAGCTACATGGCGCCCGACGGCAACGAGGAAGGCTACTTCTACAACGACGCCACGGGGCAGGTCGAATACTGGGGCCGCCAGTTCACGCCCGAGGAGATGGGCGGCCTCAAGCGCGGCATGATCGAGACCACGCAGAAGACCTTCAGCTTCACGACCGGGCTCAAGGGCAGTTTCGGCAGCGCGTGGGACTACGAGGCCTCGCTGAGCCACTCGCAGTACAAGGCGCGCATCAGCTGGCCGCAGATCGTCGCCGCGGCGGCCAACAACCTGTTCCTGGGCCCTCAGCTCGGCATCGACGAGGACAGCGGCTATCCGATCTTCGACGCCGATCCCGATCGCCTGTACACGCCGCTCACGCGCAGCGAATACGATTCGATCGCGGCCCGCACCGTCTACAACCCCGAGTCGCGCAGCGACACGCTCGCGTTCACGCTGTCCAACACGAACCTGTTCGAGCTGCTGGCCGGTCCGGCGGGCTTCGCGGGCGTCGTCGAGGTCGGTCGCCAGGACTACGACCTCAAGCCCGATCCGCTCGCGACCCAGTACTACTACTACAGCTGGAAGGATTCCGACGGCCACGGCAGCCGCAACCGCTGGGCCACCGCCGGCGAACTGCGCCTGCCCGTGTTCGAGCGCGTCAACGTGAGCCTCGCCGGCCGCTACGACGACTACCGCTTCGCGGGCCGCAGCGCCGACAAGTTCACGTGGAGCGCGGGTGTCGAGTGGCGCCCGGTCGACAGCCTGCTCGCGCGTGGCTCGTACGGCACCGCGTTCCGTGCACCGGACCTGCACTACGTCTACGCCGGCACCGGCAACGACGAGACCTCGGGCGCCGACTACTACCGTTGCCGCGTCGAGGAACCCGACACCGACATCACCGACTGCTCGTATTCCGACGAAGGCCTGATCCGCACGCGTGCGGGCAGCCGCTCGCTCGGCCCGGAGACGAGCACGTCGTGGACGGCCGGCTTCGTGTGGTCGCCGATGGCCAACCTCGACGTCTCGATCGACTGGTTCGACATCGACATGCGCGACCAGGTGCAGGACCTCAGCACCGACCGCCTGCTGCAGCTCGAGGCGAACTGCCGCCTCGGCAGCGACGTCAACGGCAATGCCGTGGATCCCTCGTCGCCGAGCTGCGTCGATGCGATCGCGCGCGTCAACCGTCTCGCCAACGGCAACCTCTACGGCGTCACGGTCAACCCGATCAACGTCGCCCGCGAGCGCACCAACGGCGTCGACCTCAGCGCGCACTACCGCCTCGAGACCGGCATCGGCGACTTCCGCTTCAGCGGCAACTACACGTGGACGCACGAGCACTCGTTCCAGCAGTACACGGGCGATGCGACGATCGACCAGTTCGCGGTCAACAGCGGTTTCGACATCCCGCGCAGCAAGGCCAGCGCGAGCGTGTCGTGGGAGCGCAACGCGTGGACGGTCACGCTGCACGGCCAGCGCCTCGGCCGACTGCCGAACTCCGATTCGTACGACCAGATCGTCGACCTCAGCGAGGGCGAGAAGGCCTGGATCGGCGCGACCTACCGCTACAACGCGTCGATGCAGTACCGCTTCAACGAACGCGCACAGCTCGCGTTCTCGGTCACCAACCTGTTCGACAAGATGCCGCCCAAGGATCCGACCTACACGGCGTATCCGTACTACGACATCTCGTGGTTCGACGCGATGGGCCGCGCCTACTACGTGCAGTACACGCAGCGCTTCGGCGGCGGCGCGCTCTGACGTCCCACCCCGCGCACGCGCACGGCGTGCGCGGGGTCTTTCGGAACGTGTCGACGACAGGGGGCAGGTTCATTTTCCCTCGTAGCCCGACACGATGCGGACATCGCCCAGGGAAAATGAACCTGACCCCATGTTTCGCAACATGGCATCGTGTGCGTTTTTTCCCTTCTCCCTCCGGGAGAAGGTGGCCCGGAGGGCCGGATGAGGTTTCGGGATCGCGACGATGATCGGATGTGGTCACGATCCCGCACCCTGTCCCCAACCCCTCTCCCGGAGGGAGAGGGACTCAAGCGCAGCGCTACTAGGAAGGGCGCATCGAGCCTCTGACGTCGCGCGACGCCGAGCGCCGTGAACCATCACGCGACAGCTCCGCCGACGGTGCGACGCGGTCCGCGGATTTTCCCCGGACAGCAGTGCAGGTCGGCGGAGGACGCCCCGTCGCGGTTCAGCGCTTCGCCGCAGCCGCCTCCGCCGCACGCATGACGCGCAGCAGGTTGCCGCCCCAGATCGCCTCGACCTGGGCGTCGGTGTAGCCCGCGCGCAGCAGGCGGTCGGTGATGCGCTGCAGGTTCGACACGTCGTCGAGGCCGGTCACGCCGCCTCCGCCATCCCAGTCGGCGCCGAGGCCGACGTGGTCGGGGCCGGCGACTTCGAGCACGTGCAGCAGGTGCTTCATGTAGTCCTCGAACGTGGCCTTCGGCACCGGGTACTTCGCGTCGATCTCGCGGCGCTGGCGCGCGAGATCGCGCCGCTGCTCGGGCGTGGCGTCGCTGCCGAACGCCTTGTAGAACGCCGACAGTGCGGCCTTGCGCTCGGGAATGTCGGGTGTCTCGATGAGGTAGGCACTCAGCGAGTTGACCTGGATCACGCCGCCCTTGGCGGCGAGCTTGCGGATGCGTGCGTCGTCGATGTTGCGCGGGTGTTCGTGCACGGCGTCGGGGCCGCTGTGCGAGAGCACGATCGGCGTCGTCGAGAGCTCGAGCAGCTGGTCGAACACGGCGTCGCTCGCATGCGACTGGTCGATGACCATGCCGAGCCGGTTGGCTTCGGCGACCAGCGCGCGTCCGGCCGGGCTCAGGCCGTTCCACTCGGGGCCCTTCGCGTCGGTCGACGAATCGGCGAACGCGTTGTTCGAGGTGTGCACGAGGCCCAGCATGCGTGCGCCGAGCGCGTAGTACGTCGACAGCAGGCTCGGATCCTGCGCGAGCGGCGACGCGTTCTCGATGCTGATGAACACGATGCGCTTGCCGGCCTTCTTGATGCGTGCGGCATCGTCGGCGCGCAGCGCGAGCTCGAACTGCGCCGGGTTCGCAGCGACCATCTCGCGGATCGACACGAGCCTGCGCAGGCCTGCATCGCGCGCCTTGAGGTCGCCGGCCGGCGTGCGTTCGCCCTGGCCCGTGTAGACGACCCAGAAGCCGCCGTCGAGGCCGCCCTCGACCATGCGCGGGTAGTCGACCTGCGAGAAGTCGGTGTCGTGGCGGTGGCGCTCGAGGATGTTCCAGCCCGGGCGCTCGAAGAACGCGGGCGTGTCGAGATGACTGTCGAGCACGAGCACGCGCTTGTGCAGCGCGATCGCGCGCGCCGACGGTGCGTCGTCGGCATGTGCGGTCGTCGTGGCGGCGAGGCAGAACGGAAGCAGGGCGGTCGCGAGGAGTCGGCGCATGCGTCGGGACGTCGGCGTGGAATGGGCCTCGATCAGAGCACAGCGGGGCAGGTACGCAAAGTGCGCGTCGGGCATGAGCGCATCACACGTGTGACGGACGCATGCGGTGCGAGGCGATGCGGCGAGTGGAGCGGGTCTCCACTCGACGAGCGTCGCGGGATTTGCCCTGGACGTGCAAGCGTGCCGTGGTGCTTTATGCCATGGGCGGATGTGCGTCGATCGATTCACGCCCGTGCATCGGGAGAAGCGTGTCGCGGACGGCATGCGAGATGTGATCGTGGGCGATCGTCTCGATCCCGGCCCCTCTCCCCAACCCCTCTCCCGGAGGGAGAGGGGCTCGAACGATGCGATCAACGGTCGTTGCGACTCGCATCAAGGTGTCGCTCGCATCCCGGCGCACGCCGGGAACCTCACCCGTCGAGCAGCGCCTTGTCGCGCACGGCGCCCTTGTCGGCGCTCGTCGCGAGCAGCGCGTAGGCCTTGAGCGCGGTGCTGACCTTGCGCGGCCGAGGCTGCGCGGGCTTCCAGCCCGTGGCGTCCTGCGCGGTGCGGCGCGCGGCCAGTTCGTCGTCGGAGACGAGCAGGTCGATCGCGCGGCGCGGGATGTCGATGAGGATGCGGTCGCCGTCGCGCACGAGGCCGATCGCGCCGCCCGCGGCCGCTTCGGGCGAGGCATGGCCGATCGAGAGGCCCGAGGTGCCGCCCGAGAAGCGGCCGTCGGTGAGCAGCGCGCACTTCTTGCCGAGGCCTTTCGACTTCAGGTACGAGGTCGGGTAAAGCATCTCCTGCATGCCCGGTCCGCCCTTGGGACCTTCGTAGCGGATCACGACGACGTCGCCGGCCTTGACCTCGTCGGCGAGGATGCCCTTGACCGCGGCGTCCTGGCTCTCGAACACCTTCGCGCTGCCTTCGAACACGTGGATCGACTCGTCGACGCCGGCCGTCTTCACGACGCAGCCGTCGCGCGCGATGTTGCCGTAGAGCACGGCGAGGCCGCCTTCCTGCGAGAACGCGTGGCCGACGTCGCGGATGCAGCCCTCGGCGCGATCGGTGTCGAGGCTCGGCCAGCGCGTCGCCTGCGAGAACGCGACCTGGGTGGGGATGCCGGCCGGGCCGGCCTTGTAGAACGTGTGCACGGCGTCGTCCTGCGTGACGCCGACGTCCCAGGCCGTGATCGCGGCGTCGAGCGTCTTCGCGTGCACGGTCGGCACGCCCGTGTGCAGCAGGCCGCCGCGCGCGAGTTCGCCGAGGATCGCCATGATGCCGCCGGCGCGGTGCACGTCCTCGATGTGGTACTTCTGCGTGTTGGGCGCGACCTTGCACAGCTGCGGCACGCGCCTCGACAGGCGGTCGATGTCGCGCAGCGTGAACGGCACCTCGGCCTCCTGCGCGGCGGCAAGCAGGTGCAGGATCGTGTTGGTCGAGCCGCCCATCGCGATGTCGAGCGTCATCGCGTTCTCGAACGCCTGGAACGTCGCGATGCCGCGCGGCAGCGCGGTCGGATCCTCGCCGCCGTACCAGCGGTGGCAGAGTTCGACGGCGAGCACGCCGGCGCGCTTGAACAGAGCCTCGCGGTCGGCATGCGTCGCGACGACCGTGCCGTTGCCGGGCAGCGACAGGCCGAGCGCCTCGGTGAGGCAGTTCATCGAGTTGGCCGTGAACATGCCGCTGCACGAGCCGCAGGTCGGGCAGGCGCTGCGTTCGACCGCGGCGACCTGTTCGTCGCTCGCGTTCGGATCGGCGGCCATGACCATCGCGTCGATGAGGTCGAGCTTGTGGTCGGCGAGGCGCGTCTTGCCGGCTTCCATCGGCCCGCCCGAGACGAACACGGCGGGGATGTTGAGGCGCAGCGCGGCCATGAGCATGCCGGGCGTGATCTTGTCGCAGTTGGAGATGCACACGAGCGCGTCGGCGCAATGCGCGTTGACCATGTATTCGACGCTGTCGGCGATGATCTCGCGCGAGGGCAGCGAGTACAGCATGCCGTCGTGGCCCATCGCGATGCCGTCGTCGACGGCGATCGTGTCGAACTCCTTGGCGACGCCGCCGACGCGTTCGATCTCACGCGCGACGAGCTGGCCGAGGTCCTTGAGGTGGACGTGGCCCGGCACGAACTGCGTGAACGAATTCGCGATCGCGATGATCGGCTTGTGGAAGTCGTCGTCCTTCATGCCGGTGGCGCGCCACAGCGCGCGCGCGCCGGCCATGTTGCGGCCGTGGGTGGAGGTCTTGGAGCGGTAGTCGGGCATGGTGGTGCGTGTCCTGGTTCGGTCGCCCGGCGTGGTCAGCTGACCACGCCGAGCATGCGCAGGATCGAGCGCGCGGCCTCGCGGCCGTCGAGCACGGCGCGCACGACGAGGTCGGCGCCGCGCACGTTGTCGCCGCCCGCGAACACCTTCGCGTGGGCGGTCTGGTAGGGCAGGCGCGGTGCGCCGCCGACACGCAGCTTGCCGGCGGTGTCGAGCTCGATGCCGACCGGTGCACACCAGTCGGGCGGGCTCGGCAGGAAGCCGAACGAGAGGATCACGATGTCGGCAGGGATGACCTGCTCGCTGCCCTCGACGACTTCGGCGCGCGCACGGCCCTTGCCGTCGTCGACGAGGCGCGTCTCGGCGATCGCGACGCCGTCGACGATCCCGTCGCCGGTGATCGCGACGGGCTGTGCCTGGAAGCGGAAGATCACGCCTTCGTCCTTCGCGTTCTTCACTTCCTTGCGCGAGCCCGGCATGTTGGCCTCGTCGCGGCGGTAGACGCAGGTCACGCGCGCGGCACCGAGGCGCACCGAGGTGCGCACGCAGTCCATCGCGGTGTCGCCGCCGCCGAGCACGACCACGCGCTTGCCCGCTACGTCGGGCAGCACGTCGCCTTCGCCCGCGGTACCGAGCAGCTGGCGCGCATTGGCGATCAGGAACGGCAGCGCCGCGTACACGCCGGGCGTGTCCTGCCCAGGAATGCGGCCGTCGACGAAACGGTAGGCGCCGGTGCCGAGGAACACGGCGTCGTAGTCGGCGAGCAGCGCATCGAAGGCGACGTCGCGGCCGATCTCGACACCGAGGCGGAAGCGCACGCCGAGCTCCTCGAGCACGGCGCGACGGGTCCTGACGACCTCCTTCTCGAGCTTGAACGCCGGGATGCCGAACGTGAGCAGGCCGCCGATCTCCTCGTAGCGGTCGAACACGTCGACGCCGACGCCGGCGCGCACGAGGCGGTCGGCCGCGGCGAGCCCCGCCGGTCCGGCGCCGACCACGGCGACGCGCTTGTCGGTCATCGCGGGCGCGGCCGACGGGCGCCAGCCCGCTGCGATCGCGGCATCGGTGACCGAGCGCTCGATCGCGCCGATCGTCACCGCGCCGAAGCCTTCCTCGAGCGTGCAGTCGCCTTCGCAGAGGCGATCCTGCGGACAGACGCGGCCGCAGATCTCGGGCAGCGGGTTGGTCTCGTGCATGAGCGTCGCCGCATCCTCGATGCGGCCGTCCTTGACGAGCTTGAGCCACTGCGGGATGCGGTTGCCGAGCGGGCAGGCCCACGAGCAGTAGGGATTGCCGCAGTCGATGCAGCGCGAGGCCTGGTCGCCGGCGTCGCCGTTGACGAAATCCTCCTGGATCTCGCCGAAGCCGACGATGCGGATCGGCACCGGCACCTCGCGCGGCGTGCTGCGGGCGAACTTGAGGAACGGGAAGGGCTTCTCGCTCATGCCGCCGCCCGCAGTTCGTCGGCCAGCGCGGCCAGGCTCGCGGCCTTCGGCTTGACCAGCCAGACCTTGTGCAGCACCTCGCGGAAATCCTCGAGCAGGCGGCGCGCCCACGCACTGCCGGTGAGGTCGATGTGCGCCTGCATGAGCGCGCGCAGGTGCTGCAGGTGGTTTTCCATGCCTTCCAGCGAGATGCGGTTGATGTCGACGAGCTCGTGGTTGTAGCGGTCGACGAAGTCGCGCTCGAGGTCGAGCACGTACGCGAAGCCGCCGGTCATGCCGGCGCCGAAGTTGAGCCCGGTGCGGCCGAGCACGGCGATGGTGCCGCCGGTCATGTACTCGCAGCCGTGGTCGCCGACGCCCTCGACGACCGCGAGCGCGCCCGAGTTGCGCACGGCGAAGCGCTCGCCCGCACGGCCCGCGGCGTAGAGCTCGCCGCCGGTCGCGCCGTACAGGCAGGTGTTGCCGATGATGCTCGACTCCTGCGTCGCGAACGTGGTGCCTTCGGCCGGGCGCACGACGATGCGGCCACCCGCCATGCCCTTGCCGACGCCGTCGTTGGCGTCGCCGGTGAGCACGAGGTGCACGCCGCCGGCGTTCCACGCGCCGAGGCTCTGGCCGGCCGAGCCGGTGAGCTCGAGCGTGATCGGATGCTCGGCCATGCCGTGGTCGCCCCACAGGCGCGCGACGTCGCCGGACAGGCGTGCGCCGATCGCGCGGTCGACGTTGCCGACGTCGTAGCGGAACGTGCCGCCGGACTTCGTCGCGACGGCGGGATGGGTGTCGCGCGAGGTCGCCAGCGCGACCTCGGTCGAGCCCGGTGCGAGTGGACCGGCCGCGCAGACACCGCGCACGGCGTCGGCCATCTCGGCGCGCGACAGCAGCGGCGCGAGATCGAGCTTGGCCTGCTTGGCGGTGATGCCGGGCAGGATGCGCAGCAGTTCGGTGCGACCGACGATCTCGTGCATCGAGCGTGCGCCGAGGCTGGCGAGGATCGCGCGCACGTCGTCGGCGATGAACTGGAAGAAGTGCTGCACCATCTCGGGCGCACCGAGGAAATGCTTGCGGCGCAGGATCTCGTTCTGCGTCGCCACGCCGGTCGCGCACGAGTTGAGGTGGCAGATGCGCAGGTACTTGCAGCCGAGCGCGACCATCGGGCCGGTGCCGAAGCCGAACGAATCGGCGCCGAGGATCGCCGCCTTGACCACGTCGAGGCCGGTCTTGAGACCGCCGTCGGTCTGCACGATGACGCGGTCGCGCAAGCCGTTCATGACCAGCGTCTGGTGCGTCTCGGCGAGGCCGAGTTCCCACGGCGTGCCCGCGTAGCGTATCGAGGTGAGCGGGCTCGCGCCGGTGCCGCCGTCGTGGCCCGACACGGTGACGAGGTCGGCACCGGCCTTGACCACGCCTGCGGCGATCGTACCGACGCCGGCGTGCGAGACGAGCTTGACCGACACCAGCGCCTGCGGATTGACCTCGCGCAGGTCGTGGATGAGCTCGGTGAGGTCCTCGATCGAGTAGATGTCGTGGTGCGGTGGCGGCGAGATGAGGCCGATGCCGGGCTTGGCGTAGCGCAGGCGCGCGATGAGACCGTTGACCTTGTCGCCGGGCAGCTGGCCGCCTTCGCCGGGCTTGGCGCCCTGCGCGACCTTGATCTGCAGCACCTCGGCATTGACGAGGTAGGCCGGCGTGACGCCGAAGCGCCCCGAGGCGACCTGCTTGATCTTGGACATGCGCTCGGTGCCGTAGCGCGACGGATCCTCGCCGCCTTCGCCCGAGTTCGAGCGTGCGCCGAGGCGGTTCATCGCGGTCGCGAGCGCCTCGTGCGCCTCGGGCGACAGCGCGCCGAGCGACATGCCGGCCGAGTCGAAGCGCTTGAGGATGCCGTCGGCGGCCTCGACCTCGTCGACCGGGATCGCTTCGACGTCGTCGCGCAGCGCGAGCAGGTCGCGCAGCGCCGACGGCGGGCGCGTGTTCACGGCCTCGGCGTACTGGCGGTAGCGCGAGGCATCGCCGGAGCGTACGGCCGCCTGCAGGTGGCCGACCACGCCCGGGTTGTACATGTGGTACTCGCCGTCGGGCACGGCCTTGAGCAGGCCGCCGGCCGGCAGCGTGTAGTTCGGGTTGCGCGACGCGGCGAGCTGCTCGCGGTACTCGTTCTCGATGTCGACGAAGCCGGCGCCGCCGATGCGCGACGGCGTGCCCGGGAAGCACATGTCGACGATCTCGCGGTCGAGGCCGATGATCTCGAACAGCTGCGCGCCGCGGTAGCCGGCGATCGTCGAGATGCCCATCTTCGACAGGATCTTGAGCAAGCCCTTGCGGATGCCGTGACGATACGTGCGGCCGATCTCGTGCACGGGCTCGTTCTGGCGACCCTTGATCTCGCCGCGGCGGTTCATGTCGAACAGCGTCTGGTACGACAGGAACGGATAAACCGCGGTGGCGCCGAAGCCGATCAGGCAGGCGAAGTGGTGAGGGTCGCGCGCGGTGCCGGTCTCGACGAGCAGGTTGCAGTCGCAGCGCAGCTGCACGCGGGTCAGGTGCGCGTGCACGGCGCCGGTCGCGAGCAGCGCATGGATCTGGGTCAGGCCCGGCACCGGGTAGCGGTCCGACAGCAGCACGACGGCGGCGCCGTTGCGCACGGCCTCCTCGGCCTGGCGGCAGACGTCCTCGAGCGCGGCCTTGAGGCCGGTCGGTTCGTCGTAGTAGAGGTCGATCTTGACGTGGTTGTCGACGATGTGCGGCAGCGCGAGGATCTGGCGCAGCTTGCGCTGCGACAGCACCGGCGCGCTCAGCAGCACCTGGCGCGCGTTCGCGGGCGACTCGTCGAACAGGTTGCCCTCGAGGCCGATCTGCGTGACCAGCGACATCACGAGGCGCTCGCGCAGCGGATCGATCGGCGGGTTGGTGACCTGCGCGAAGGCCTGGCGGAAGTAGTCGTAGAGCGAGCGCGACTGCTGCGACAGCACCGCCATCGGCGTGTCGTCGCCCATCGAACCGGTCGCCTCGGCGCCGGTCTCGGCCAGCGTCTTGAGCACGACGTCACGCTCCTCGCGGGTCAACGCGAACTGCTTCTGGAAGCGCGCGAGCATGTCGGGCGGGAACGGCTCGGCCGCGAGCGCGGGATCGATCAGGTGCGACTCGAGGAAGATCACGCCGTCGCGCAGCCACTGGCGGTACGGCGCGCGCGCGGCGTTGATGCGGTCGATCGCCGGCGAATCGAGCAGGCGGTGGTTCTGCAGGTCGACCGCGATCATCTGGCCCGGTCCGAGGCGGCCCTTGGCGACGATGCGCTGTTCGGGCACGTCCCACAGGCCCGTTTCCGAGGCGACGATGAGGTGGCCGTCGTCGCTGCGCGACCAGCGCGCCGGGCGCAGGCCGTTGCGGTCGAGCGCGCACACCGCGTGGCGCGCGTCGCACATGACGAGGCCGGCCGGGCCGTCCCACGGCTCGGTGTGCAGCGCGTGGTACTGGTAGAACGCCTCGAGGTCCTGGTCGATGCTGTCGTCGGCGCTCCACGCCGGCGGCACGAGGATGCGCATCGCGGCGAGCAGGTCGATGCCGCCCGCGACGAGCACCTCGAGCATGTTGTCGAGGCTCTGCGAATCCGAGCCGCGCGTCGACACGAGTTCGCCGAGGTCCGACAGCTCCACGTTCGGCGAGCGCAGCTTGCCCTGGCGTGCCGTGGCCCAGTTGCGGTTGGCCTTGATCGTGTTGATCTCGCCGTTGTGGGCGAGCAGGCGGAACGGCTGGGCGAGGCGCCAGTTCGGCAGCGTGTTGGTCGAGAAGCGCTGGTGGAACGTCGCCGCGTCGCTGGCGAGGTCGGCGCGCTGCAGGTCGGGGAACACGTCGCGCAGGCGTCCGGGCGCGGCCATCGCCTTGAAGCCGATCGTCGCCTGCGACAGCGTGACGACGTAGAACGCGGCGTCGTCGGCGAGCACGAGCTCGGCGCGGCGGCGTGCACGGAACAGCGCGCGCTCGAAGGCCTCGTCGTCGAGCGTGTCCGGTGCGTCGACGAACACCTGGCGGATGCGCGGGCGGCTCGCGATGCCGAGTGGTCCGCAGGGCTCGTCGGCGACCGGCACGTCGCGCCAGCCGGCGACCGCGAGGCCTTCGGCGCGCAGCGTCGCGGCGAGCGCGTCCTGTGCGCGCTCGCGCGCGGCGTCGGCGTGGTCGAGGAACACGATGCCCGAGGCGAAGCGTGTGGCGGGCGTGATCGAGGCTTCGGCGGCGAGCGTGCGCAGCCATGCATCGGGGCGATGCAGCAGGATGCCGCAGCCGTCGCCGGTCACGCCGTCGCCGTTGACGCCGCCGCGATGCGACATGCGCGCGAGCGCGGAGAAGGCCTGGTCGACGAGCCACGTGCTGGCGTGGCCTTCGATGCTCGCGATCAGTCCGAACCCGCAACTGTCATGGTCGAAGGACGGATCGTGGAGGCATGGCGTTGAGCTGTGCGACATCGAAAAAGCGTCCTGCGCAGGCATGCCGTGCGCGTCGATCCTGACGGTCGCGCACGGCGCAAATTCGTTACAAGCGAATCCATATCGCGACGCGCTCGATCGGCGATCGGCGCTCCCGCAATCAATCACACTTGCTGCGAAGCGTCAATTGGAATGGACGTCCGAACGGCGGGGCACGACGTCGCGGTCGCACGTCGGCGTGCGTACTCGAGTGTGCGCAGGATGCCGGAAAACAGGCTTTATTCGTTGCAACTGAATCCATCGCGGCCGACGCTCGGCGAATACCCGGCATCGAGCGTGCCTTGGCGCCGCGTGCTGCGCGGCGCCAAGGTGTTTGGACGTCTGGACGGGCATCCGCCGCGAGGTCGCGGCGGGCGATCAGAGCGTGTCGAGCACGCGCGAGAGGGCGGCGCGCAGGCGCGCGTCGTCGGCCTCGGCGGATGCCTCGGTCGCCGCGGGTGCGTGCGCGGTCCAGCGCGCGAGCAGCGTGCCGAGCGTGTCGGACGTGCTGCCGGCGGCGTCGCCACGCAGGCGCGCCGACAGCCGGGCGACCTGCAGGTCGAGGCGGCGCTGGCGCAACTCGGCGGGCGAGTCGACGCCTGTGAGCTGTTCGAGCTCGATGAGGTCGTCGACCGCAGCATCGGCATCGACCGTCGACGTTTCGGAACCCGTGCCGGCCGCGTCGATGCGTGCCTGCATCGAGGTGGTCGCGATCGCGAGCGCAGGCAGGGCCTCGCGCAGCGTGGTGGCTTCGCCGGCGTCGAGGCGAGCGCGTTCGAGGTCGCGCACGATCGAGTAGTGGGCCAGCCAGGTGTCGAACGCGACGCGGCGCTTCGCGCGGTCGCGGCGCGCGTGGGCCTCGCGCAGCGCGTCATGGGCGGCGTCGTGGCGCCGTCGCAGCGCGCCGTCGCGCACGCCGAGTGCGCGCCACGTGTCCTCGAGACGCGCGATCGCGCCGCGGTCGGGTACCACGTCGGCGGCGGCGAGTGCTTCCAGTTCGGTACAGACGGCGGCCGCGGCGTCGAGATCCTCGCGTTCGCGTGCTTCGCGCGCGCTGCGCTCGCCGTCGGCACGCGCGAACACGGCGTCGACGGCGCCGCGGAACGCGCGCCACTGCGCCTCGTCGCGTGCACGGCGGCCGTTGCCGGAGGCCTGCCAGCGCTTCTGCAGGTCGCGTGCGCTGGCCATCGCGGTACGCACGTCGGCTTCGGTCGCGAGCGCTTCGGCCGCGGCGATCAGGCGCGTCTTGGCTGCTTCGACCTCGGCGTTGCGCGCATCGAGCGTGGTGTCGATCGTGGTCAGCGCGGCCTTGAGGCGTGCCGCGAGGGCCTTGCGTTCGCGCGGATCGACGCGGTCCAGGGTCGGCAGCGTCTCCACGAGTTCGCGCCGCAGCGCCATGAACGTGCGTGCGTCGGTCTCGTCGCCTGTCGCCTCGGCACGCGCGAGCAGCGCGACGATGCCTTCGGCGTGCGCCTTGCGCAGTTCGTCGCGCTTGCCGAAGTAGGCGCGCGTCGGCTCGATCGCCTCGCGGCAGAGGCCGTGGAAGCGGCGCGACAGCGTGTCGCCGCCCGGACGCTTCGACTCCAGGGCGTCGAGCTGCTTCCACTCGGCCTGCGCTTCGCGCACGCGCGTGGCGACCGCGTCGGGATGCAGGCCCGAGGCCGGCAACGCAGCGATCTCGTCGCAGAGCTGGCGGCGGCGGTGGGTGTCGCTCCAGCGCTGCCAGCCGGCGAGGCGGCCATGATGTTCTTCGACCTCGGCGAGCCGGCGGCGCAGCGCGGCCGGTACGCTCGCGCCGAGCGTCGCCCGCAGGGTCGCGATCTCGGTCCAGCGCGCGTTGGCGACGGCGACATGGCCGGCCTCGAGCGCCGCGGCGACCTCTTCGAGGGCCGGCGCGAGCGTGGCCAGCGCAGTGTCGCGGCGCTCGCTCTCGCGCTGCTTCTCGACGCGCGCCTGGTCGAGCAGGGCATCCTGGCGGAGCTTCGCGATCGTCGCCTCGATGGCGGGCGGCGGGGCTTCGGCGGCGACGCGGGCCTCCTCGTCGAGCGCGTCGAAGCGTGCGAGCACCTCGGCTTCGTCCACGGCGAGCTTTTCGCGCACGCCCGGGTCGGTCAGCGCAGAGGCGCGCTCGGCGAGGTCGCGGTAGGTGGCGCGCAGCGACTCGACGCGTTGCACGGCGTCGCCCGCTGCGAGGGCACTCCGGAACGCCGGCAGCTCGTGTGCGAAGCGTTCGCGCTCGGCGATCTCATGGCGGCGTGCGGCGACGAGCGCCGGATCGCGCATGTCGGTGTAGAGCGCGAGCGCGGCGTCGTGGCGGCGTACGAGCTCGGCAGGAGCACGCGCGGCGACGCGCACCCAGCCGTCGGCGATCGCGGCGGCTTCGGCGTCGTCGGCACCGCTGCGCACGAGGCGTTCGAGGCGCTCGCAGAGGCCGCGCGCGAGGTCGTGGATCGTTGCCGCGTCGCCACGTGCGATGCGCAACTCGGTGACGCGTTCGTCGGCGCGGCGGCTGGTCTTCTTGTCCGAACGGCGCGTGCGCTCGGCGATGCGCACGAGCTGGGCCTCGTCGTCGATGCGCGCGAACGCAGCATCGCGCACGCCGGCGTCGGTGTCGGAGGTCGCGCGCTCGACGAGCAGCGCGGTGCGCGTCGTACGCTCGAGCGCGGCGAGGCGCAGCGCGGGTTCGGCCGCATGCACGGCGAGGTGCTCGATGAGGCGCGCGTCGTCCTGCGCGCGCAGCAGGCGCAGGCGCTCGTCGAGCGGCGCCGACGCGGCGTGCCGGCCGGCGAGCAGGTCGAACCAGAGTGCCTGAGCGGCCGTGCGCACACCGGCGTCACGGTCGTCCTGCGCGAGTGCCTGGGCGAGGCGCGGATCGGCGCAGCGGCGGAGCGCGGCGAGGCGCACGCCGGCGTCGGTGTCCTCGCGCGCGAGTTTCGGCAGCGCGGCGACGAGGTCGGCACCGGAGTCGCCGGCGACCGCGGCGCGACGGACCGCGTCGTCCTTGGACTGCCAGCGGGGCTTGGAGAAGAGGCGGGCGAAGCTCATGGGCAGGCGGTCCGGGCGGGGGCGGTCAGATCAGGCGCCTGAGGATGCGGAAGCCCGCCACCCAGGTACCGAACATCATGCCGAAGTTCGTGAACATGAAGACCAGCAGCGTGCGCGAGATGCGGTTCTTCCACCAGCCGGTCCACACGGTGACGTCGTCGCGCAGGCTGTCGAAGTCGGCCACGCGCGGGCGATGGAACCAGGCTTCGATGCCGGCGCTGACCGCGCCGGCCGGCACGCCGGGCCGGAACGGCTTGAGCGGCGCGACGACGAACGCGCCGAGCGCGGCGAGCGGGTGGCCGCCGCCGGCGAGTGCGCCGATCGCGGCACCGATGCCCGTGCACAGCACCCACACCCACAGCGCGTCGGTGCCGAACTCGGCACCGCGGTAGAACAGTACGGCGATCGCGAGCGCGATCAGCGCGAACACGCCGAAGCCGATGATGCGGCCCCAAGGCTTGCGCGGCGGCAGCTCGGCGAGGCGCTTCTGCAGCGGCGCGGGATCGTCCTGCTGGGCGGGCAGCGCCTTCTCGATGCCGGCGAGATGACCGGCACCGATCACCACGAGCACGCGCTTCGGCGGGGTCTCCGCGTTGGCGGCTTCCTCGCGCAGACGCGCCGACATGAAGCGGTCGCGCTCGGCGATCATCGCCTCGAACAGCGGTGGCGATTCCTTCGCGAATTCGTTGAACATGCTGCCGAGCATGTCGCCTTCCTTGAGCTTCTCGATCTCGCTCTCCTGCACTTCCTCGCGCGAGAGCAGGTTGCCGGCGAGGCCGGCGACCACGGTCATGCGCTCGAAGAAGCCGACGCTGCGGATCGCGCGGCGCAGCGTCACGCTGACCTCGCGATCGACCAGCCACACGGGCAGGCCGCGCGCCTCGGCGCCGTCGATCGCGGCCTTCATCTCGGCGCCCGGCTCGATGCCGAACTGCTCGGCGAGGCGGCGCTGGAACGCCGACAGCGCGAGGCTGGTCGCAACGAGTCCGGCCTTGCCCTGGCGGATCACCTGGAACAGGTCGAGGTTGCGGAAGGCCTCGGGGTCGCGCATGGTCTTGAAGCGCGGCTCGCAGAGCTCGACCGCGACCGCGTCGAAGGTCTCGCGCTCGAGGATCGCACGTACGGCCTCGACGCTCGCGCGCGAGACGTGGGCAGTGCCGAGCAGCACGTATTCGGTGCCGTCGCGCACGACGCGCGCGATCGGCTGCGCGGCGAGCAGGTCGTGGTCGGCGTCGACGTTCGCGTCGGCGGCTTTGGGTGCCGCAAGGTCCTGGGTCATCGGGGTGTTCAATCGCGGAAACGCTTGAGGAGGTCGGCGTAGGCGTCGATGCGGCGGTCGCGCAGGAACGGCCAGATGCGGCGCACGGATTCGCTGCGCGCCATGTCGATGTCGACGACGAGCAGTTCGCGGCGGTCGGTCGAGGCCTGGGCGAGGAACTCGCCCTGCGGGCCCGCGACGAAGCTCGAACCCCAGAACGCGATGCCGCGGCCGCCGTCGGGCGCTTCCTCGAAACCGATGCGGTTGCAGGCGAGCAGCGGCAGGCCGTTGGCGACCGCATGGCCGCGCTGCACGGTGATCCAGGCGTCGCGCTGGCGGTCCTTCTCGCCTTGCTCGTCCTGCGGATCCCAGCCGATCGCGGTCGGGTAGAGCAGCAGGTCGGCACCGGCCAGCGCCATGAGGCGCGCGCCTTCCGGGTACCACTGGTCCCAGCACACGAGCAGGCCGAGCTTGCCGACCGAGGTCTCGATCGGATCGAAGCCGAGGTCGCCCGGCGTGAAGTAGAACTTCTCGTAGAACGCCGGATCGTCGGGGATGTGCATCTTGCGGTACTTGCCCGCGATCGCGCGCGAGCGGTCGAACACGACCGCGGTGTTGTGGTACAGCCCGGCCGCGCGGCGCTCGAACAGCGAGGCCACGACGACGAGGCCGAGCTCCTCGGCGAGCGCGCCGATGCGTTCCGTCGACGGTCCCGGGATCGGCTCGGCGCGGTCGAACTCGTCGACGCTCTCGTGCTGGCAGAAGTACGGGCCGTTGTGCAGCTCCTGCAGCAGCACGAGCCTGGCGCCGGCGGCGGCGGCCTCGCGCAGGCCGGCCTCGATCGCGTCGAGGTTGGCGTCGCGGCTGCCGCGGTCGGATTCCTGCAGCAGCGCGACCTTGAGGGTCTTCGGGGTCATGGGCTTCCGGAAGGTCTGGAGGCAATCGGCGAGTGTAGCGTGATCCCCGCGCATGGGGTCGCCGCGGCCCCGGCTCAAGAGCCCGTTCAGGCGACGCCGGCGTCGCGCCAGGCTTCGCGCAGGCGTTCGTGGAAGTGGTGCACGCCGTTTTCGCGCAGCGGACTCAGGCGACCGGCCACGTACGAGCCCGAGGCGAGGCCGGCCTGCACGGCCTCGCAGATCGTGATGTCCTCCTGCTGCACCTCGTCGCTGAACGCGGCGTCGCGTGCGCGGCGCTCGCGCTCGGCCGCATCGGGCGTCGCGGACGGGTAGAAATAGTCGAAATCGACGCGGCAGCGGCCGGCGTCGAGCGGCACGACGCGGTTGGTCTGCAGGCGGTCGGGCAGGATGTTGAGCATCGTGTTCGGGTAGACGAACGCGTAGATCGCCTCGCCGGCGCCGTAGAGATCGTCGTCGCCGTCGAGCGGGCTCGTCTGCAGCGAGTGCCAGGTGCCCGTCACGGTCTCGTAGCGACGGTAATCGAGCAGGCGGTTGAGGCTCGGGTGCACGTGCGGCAGGTGGTAGCCCTCGAGGTAGTTGTCGACGTAGGTCTTCCAGTTCGCGGCCACCGTGTAGCTGACGCGGCGCTCGAAGGCCCAGGTTTCGATCGGCGTCGCGCCGAGGCGTGCCTCGACGTCGCCGAGCAGGTCGGCCAGCGGCGGCACGCGCGCATCGACGGCGACGAACACGAGGCCGCGCCAGGTCGCGACGCCGACCTCGGGCAGGCGCACGTCGGCGGGATCGAAGCCTTCGGCCCCGCCCATCTCGTGTGCGCTGCGCAGCGTGCCGTCGAGCGCGTAGGTCCAGCCGTGGTAGCGGCAGCGCAGCGCACGTGCGCCGCGGCCGTCGCAGGTCGCGAGTGGTCCGGCGCGGTGGCGGCAGACGTTGTGGAACGCGCGCAGGTTGCCGTCGGCGCCACGCACGACGAGCAGCGGCAGGCCGCCGACCTCGGCGACGACGTGGTCACCCGCGCCGGCCAGCTGGCCGGCGTGCGCGACCAGCTGCCAGCTGCGCGCGAACACCACGCGGGCCTCGGTCGCGAACGCCTCGGGCGAGGTGTAGAACGGTGCGGGCAGGGCACTCGCGCGCTCGAGCGCTTGCGGGGCGAGCCATGCGGCGGCGGGCTGGAAAGGCATCGTGCTGGCCGAGCGGAAGCGGAGCGCGAGTATCGCGCAGCTGCCGTGCAGCGGCACGCGCGCCTTGCAAGGACGACGCGCGCCGCCATGTCGCGCAGTCCTGTCCCCGACGATGCCCGCCGACATGGCCGACGACGCGATCCTCGTTCCCTGCGCCCGTTGCGAGGCGATGAACCGCCTGCCGCCCGCGCGCCTCGCCGATGCGCCGAGCTGCGGGCGCTGCGGCAAGCCGGTGTTCGCGGGCGCACCGCTCACGCTGACGGCTGCGACGTTCGATCGCCATGCGCTGCGCAGCGGCGTGCCGTTGCTCGTCGACTTCTGGGCGCCGTGGTGCGGTCCGTGCCGCACGATGGCGCCTGCGTTCGAACAGGCCGCGCGCGTGCTCGAACCGTCCGTGCGGCTCGGCAAGCTCGATACCGAGGCCGAGCCGACGCTCGGCGCGCGTTACGCGATCCGCAGCATCCCGACGCTCGTGCTGTTCGCGCAGGGCCGCGAGATTGCGCGCCAGTCCGGCGCGATCGGCGCGCCGCAGATCGTCGCCTGGACGCAGGCGGCGCTCGCGGGACGCGTGGCGTAGGCGTTCATGCCGGACGCGTGACGCGCCGGAGGGTCCAGGCCTGGGGTGACGTCGTTCGTGACGGCTTCTCGCCGCGCGTGTCGGTGCCGGTCATCCTCTGATCGCGTCGGAGCGCGATCGCCGTCGCGTCGGCGTCGTCGTTCGCGTGAACGGCGTGATCGGATACCTGCCTCGATCAGGCCGGCAGCGGCAGTTCCGCGCGCGGCTGCTTCTTGGGCAGATGGCTGACGAGGAATTCCATCTGGTCGGCGAGGATGTTGCGGTTCGAGAGGATCAGGTGCTCGACCCAGCTCGGACGATACGGCACGGCGAGCAGCGGCATCTTGGCCTGCTGCGGTGTACGGCAACCCTTGCGCACGTTGCAGGCGAGGCAGGCGGTGACGACGTTCTGCCACGTATCGCGGCCACCGCGCGAGATCGGGATCACATGGTCGCGCGTGAGGTCGCCGCGCGAGAAGTGCTGGCCGCAGTACAGGCACAGCATGCGGTCGCGCGAGAACAGCGCGACATTGGTCAGGGCAGGCGCGGGATCGATCGCGCGGAAGCGCGCATGGCCCGTGCTCGCGACGATCGGGTGTAGGTCCAGCGTACTGGTCTGTCCGGTCAGGCGGCTGGTGCCGCCATGGATCGTCAGGCACGGCTCGCCGAGCGTCCACGCGACGGCATTGCGCACGTAGAGGCAGGTGGCTTCCTGCCACGAGATCCAGTCCATGATGCGCCCGCCCGCGTCGAGGGACAGCACCCGCGTCGCGATGTGATCGCCTGGTCTTCGCACGTCCGCCAGCATTCGCACCTCCTTCGAGGAAACGTCACCGGCACCGGAACCGCCGGTCCATGCACTGCATTGCGCCGGCGGAGCATAGACCAAACCCGATGACATGTGCGCGACAGGGTGCGCGAGGTGGCATGACGGGAGATCGTGGAGGCGGAGCATTGCCGGGCCTGCGATCGACGCGAGGCGATGGAAAACGCGCTGCTCCATCCGACGAGCCGCGCAAGGCGGCACGCCGTGAAGCTGCCGTCGCGATCAGCGCAGCGGCTTGACCATGCGCAGCGTCTCGACCTCGAAACCGCTGCGCTCGTAGAGCTCTCGCGCCCGCGTATTGCCCGGGAACACGGCGAGGCCGAGCCAGCGGCAGCGGTGGTCGCGCGCCCAGCGTTCGGCGTAGGCGAGCAGGCCGGTGCCGACGCCGTGGCCGTCGTGGCCCGGCGCGACGGCGAGGTCGGCGATGTGGCAGTTCGGCAGGCCAGAGAAGAAATCGATGTTGGTGTGCAGGTGCAGGAAGCCGACGCGCTCGCCGTCGTCGTTCTCGGCCACGAACACGTGGGTGCCGGCCGGCTGCTCGCTCAGGTGGCGCGCGAGGTCGCGGCGGATACCTTCCTTGTACTCGCCGCGTCGTCGCAGCTTCGGCACCTCGAAGCCGTCGACGAAGCGGTCGACGAGGCCGAGGATGAACGCGTCGTCATCGACGTCGGCGAGTCGGATGTGGAGGTCGGCCTGCGAATCCATCGTGGTTCACCGTGGGAGGACTATCCGAACTGGGCATCCGGCATCGCCATGAGCGTGTCCGCGCCGGCGCGTATCGCGGCGCCGTGCGCATGGATGCGCGGCAGGATGCGGCTGAAATAGAAGCGCGCGGTGTGGCGCTTGGAATCCTTGAAATCGGCGCCGTGCGACGAGGTTTCCGCGGCGGCGACGCTGCGCACCCAGAAGTAGGCGAGTGCGACGTAGCCCGAGTAGAACAGGTAGTCGACCGCGGCCGCACCGATCTCGTCGGGATTGGCCTGGGCGCGGCGCGCGACTTCCTGGGTGATGTCGCTCCACTCCTTGGTCACGATCGCGAGCGGCGCAACGAACTCGCCGAGTGCGGGATCGGCCGCAGCGGACTGGCAGAACGCCGAGATCTCGCCGAGGAAATGCTTGAGACCGGCGCCCTGCAGCTGCAGGATCTTGCGGCCGAGCAGGTCGTTGGCCTGGATCTGCGTGGTGCCTTCGTAGATCGTCGTGATGCGCGCATCGCGTGCGTACTGCTCGACGCCGGTCTCGGCGATGTAGCCGTGGCCGCCGAACACCTGCACGGCGTCGTAGGTGGCCTCCTGGGCGAGCTCGGTGAGCAGGCCCTTGACGATCGGCGTGAGGAACGAGACGAGCTGGTCGGCGCGTTCGCGCTCCTCCGCATCGGGCGAGTGCGTGGCGATGTCGTGCTGCAGGTAGGCGTACAGCGCGAGCACGCGGCAGCCTTCCGCGAACGCCTTCTGGGTGAGCAGCATGCGGCGGATGTCGGGGTGCACGAGCAGCGGGTCGGCCGGCTTCTCGGGGAACTTGGCGCCGGTCAGCGCACGCATCTGCACGCGGTCGCGCGCGTAGGCGAGCGCGTTCTGGTACGCGCGCTCGGTCAGGCCGAGGCCTTGCACGCCGACCGCGAGGCGCGCGGTGTTCATCATCGTGAACATCGCGTTGAGGCCCTTGTGCGGCGCGCCGATCAGCCAGCCTTCGGCACCGTCGAAGTTCATGACGCAGGTGACCGAGGCCTTGATGCCCATCTTGTGCTCGATCGAGCCGACCGCGAGCGTGTTGCGCTCGCCGGCGACGCCATCCTTGCCGACCTTGAACTTCGGCACGATGAACAGCGAGATGCCCTTCACGCCCGGAGGGGCGTCGGGCAGGCGCGCGAGCACGAGGTGCACGATGTTCTCGGTGAGGTCGTGCTCGCCCGCGGTGATGAAGATCTTGGTGCCGGTGACGCGGTAGCTGCCGTCGGCCTGCGGCTCGGCGCGTGTCTTGAGCAGGCCGAGGTCGGTGCCGCAATGCGGTTCGGTCAGGCACATCGTGCCGGTCCAGCGGCCGTCGGTGATCGGCTTGAGGAAGGCTTCCTGCTGCCAGGCCTCGCCGTGCGCCTTGAGCGCCTCGACCGAGCCGTGCGAAAGCATCGGGAAATTGCCCCACGATACGTTGGCCGCATCGATGAATTCCTTGACGATCGCGCCGACCGTCTCGGGAAGGCCCTGGCCGCCGAATTTCTCGGGCGTCGTCAGCGTCGACCAGCCGCCGTCGACATAGGTCGCGTAGGCCTCCTTGAAGCCCTTGGGCGTGGTCACGCTGGCCGAGGCCTTGTCGAGCACGCAGCCTTCCTGGTCGCCGCTGTGGTTGATCGGCGCGAGCACCTGCTCGGCGAACTTCGCGGCCTCCTCGAGCACCGCGTCGACGATGTCGGGCGTCGCCGATTCGAAGCCGGGCAGGCGCTGGAACAGCGCTTCGGCGCCGAGCACGTCGTACAGCGCGAAGCGGACATCCTTGAGCGGGGCGGCGTAACGGGTCATCGGGAATCCTTGTCGGGGAACGGCGCGCGGTTCAGCGCCAGGTGTTGGACAGGCCGGGCACGGGCGACAGGCGGCTCGTGCGCTCGAACGGGAACGTGCCCTTCGGGTCGCGGCTCTCGATCGTGCCCTTGAGTTCGTAGGCGAAGTCGTGGTTCGCGTCGAGCGTGGAGCCTGCGGCGGGCGTGACGACGAGCGAGAACACGTCGGCGCTCTCGCCGGGGATGTCGAGATCCACCGTGGAGCGCACCGTCGCGACTTCCTTGCCCGTGATGTGCAGCTTCGCGTCGAGGTTGCTGAACGTCATCGGCACGTTGCTGAAGTTCTGCACGCGCACGATGAGCTTCCATCCGCCCCCCGGCTGCAGCACGAGCTCCTGGATCGACGCGGTCGGCGGACTGACGCGGCGTACCGGGCCGCTGCTGCACGCCACGAGCAGGCCGCCTGCGGCCAGCATCATGGCGAGGTGGAGCATCTTCATGGAGAACCCCTCAAACGATCGTTCGAACGGCCCTAGCGTAGCGGGTTCGGGAGGGTCCGCAAAGCGTCCCGGAGCGATCGGTCAGACGAGGTAGGACGGGGTCGACACGTGCTGCATTGCGGCGAACGTGGCGACATCGACATGCCCCGCGACGCCGCCGGCGCGCAGCAGCACGACCTCGTCCGCGAGCGCCGTCACTTCGTCGGCGTGATGGCTCACGAGCAGGGTCGCGACCGGCAACTCCTTCTTGAGCCTGCGCAGGTGCTCGAGCACCTGGCTGCGCGCCTCGCGATGCAGGCCGGTGAGCGGTTCGTCGAGCAGCAGGATGCGCGGTGCGCGCAGCAGCGCGCGGCCGATCGCGACGCGCTGGCGCTCGCCGCCGGACAGCGTGTCGGGACGGCGATCGAGCAGGGCGCCGAGGTCGAGCAGGTCGACGAGGCGCCGGAACGGTTCGCCGCGCTGCGCACGTCGTGCGCCGTAGAGCAGGTTCGCGGTGACGTCGAGGTGCGGGAACAGGCGTCCGTCCTGGAACACGTAGCCGACATCACGCCGTGTGGCCTTGACGTCGATGCCGGCGGTGCGATCGAACAGGACGCGCTCGTCGAGCACGATGCGGCCCGCGTCGGGACGCACGAGGCCTGCGATCGCATGCAGCACGCTGGTCTTGCCGGCGCCCGAGTCACCGAACAGCGCGAGCGCGCGCGACGACGACGAGAACGCGATGTCGATCGCGAGGTCGCGGTAAGCTTGGCGTACGGCCAGTTCAATCATGGCGACGCCGCCCCCAGGCCGCGCCGCCGAGCACGGCCGCGACGAGCGTCGCCGCGAACGCGACGGCCAGCGACACCAGCGTCAGGCGCTGCACGCCGGGCTCGCCGCCGGGTGTGGTCATGAGTTCGTAGATCGCGATCGGCAGCGTGCGTGTCTCGCCCGGGATGTTCGAGACGAAGCTGATCGTCGCGCCGAATTCGCCGAACGCACGCGCGAACGCGAGCACGCAGCCGGCAATGATGCCGCGCGAGGCCAGCGGCACGACCACGGTCGCGAAGCGTCGCCACGCGCCGGCACCGAGCGTCTCGGCGGCCTGCTCGAGGCGGCGGTCGACGTTGTCGAACGCGACGCGGATCGACAGCACGAGCAGCGGGAAACCCATCACGGCCGCGGCGAGCACGGCGCCGGTCCAGCGGAACGCGAACACGATGCCGTGCTCGGCGAGCCATGCACCGGCCCAGCCCTGCGTGCCGAACACGACGAGCAGCGCGTAGCCGGTCACCACGGGCGGCAGCGTGAGCGGCAGGAACAGCAGCGCCTCGACGAGGAAGCGCCCCGGGAAACGCGTGCGCGACAGCAGCCAGGCCAGCCCGAGCGCGAACGGCAGCGAGGCCGCGACGCTGAGCAGCGCGACGCGCAGGCTCAGCGACAGCGCCTGCCATTCGTCGGGGGAGAGCGGCGTCATCGCGGGCGCGGATCGAACCCGGCCGCGACGAACGCGGCCTGCACGTCCGGCGACAGCAGCAGCGCATGCAGCTTGCGCGCTTCGTCGCCGGCCGGTGCGAGCAGGCCGATCGGGTAGACGATCGGCGCGTGCGTCGCCGCCGGGAAGGTGTCGACGATGCGCACGGCGGGCTCCGACAGCGCATCGGTGCGGTAGACGATGCCGAGCGCGGCTTCCTTGCGTGCGACGAAGTTGAGTGCCGAACGCACGTTGTCGGCCGACACCGCACGCGCGGCGAGCGCGTCCCACTGGCCGAGCGAGGTCAGCGCGGCCTTGGCGTACTTGCCGGCCGGCACGCTGTTGGGCTCGCCGACCGCGAGGCGGCCCGAAGGTCCGAGCGCGTCGCTGACCGAACCGCCTGCGGCGAGGTCGACCTTGGCGTCGCTGTCCTTCGGCGCGACCAGCACGAGTGCGTTGCCGAGCAGGTTGGCGCGCGTGCCGGTCTCGAGCTTGCCGAGCTTCTCGACGTGGTCCATCCAGTCGAGGTCGGCCGAGATGAACACGGCCGCCGGCGCGCCGTGCTCGATCTGCCGCGCGAGCTGCGACGAGGCCGCGTAGCTGACCTTGATCGTGCCGATCGCCTTCGCGTCGGGCTTGGCCAGGATCGCGTCGAGCGCGGGCTTGAGGCTGGCCGCAGCGAACACGAGCACCTCGGCGGCGTGCACGGGTGCCGCGAACAGCGATACCGCGAACGTGGCGGCGAGCAGGGCGCGGCGCGCGAACCGGCGCAGGGAGGAGGCGAGGGCGGTGGTCGACATGGGGCGTCCCGTTATGATCGCGAGGTCGAAACGAAGGAAGTGACGCCATGCCCCGGTCGCATGCGAGCGGCGAACTGCGCATCCGCATCATGCACGGTGCGCGTGTCGCGATGGGGCCCGGCAAGGCCGACCTGCTCGAGGGCATCCGCGACAGCGGATCGATCTCGGCGGCGGGACGGCGCATGAAGATGAGCTACAAGCGCGCCTGGCAGCTCGTCGACGAGATGAATGCGTGTTTCGCCGAACCGGTCGTCGAGGCGAGCAGCGGAGGCAGTGGCGGCGGTGGTGCGCAGCTGACCGCGACCGGCACCGCCGTGCTCGCGCGCTTCCGCGCGCTGCAGCGCCGCTGCGAGCGTGCCGCGCACGCTGACATCGCGGCCTTGTGCGCTGCGCTGCGCCCGGACGGGTAGGGCTGGGACCATGCGGCACATTATGCGGAGATCGTGTTGCAGGTCGCCAGCGTTGTGGTCATGAGGACATTGCGGCTTGGCGCGGCGAGCACGTGTCGACGGCCAGCGCGCTTCATCGACATCGTGGATCGGCCGACAAGCGTGTCCCGGTGACGCCGTGTATCGTCGTTCGCTATAGTCGATCGGATACAACGAATCCACGCGACGGACCCTTCCATGCCCCGACTCCTGCCCGCACTGTGCCTGCTGCCGCTTTCGATCTCGTTCGCCTTCGCGCAGGCGGCCAAGGACGACGAGGTGTTCCCGCTCGGCGTCGTCGAGGTGATCGCCGAGACGCCGGCGAAGCCTGCGCCGGGTGTCGAACGCATCGACCTCGAGACGATGCGCCAGCACGATCGTCGCGACGTGTCCGAGGCGCTCAACCTGCTGCCGGGCCTCACCCTGCAGAACATCGGCCAGCGCCGCGAGCGCATGGTCTGGATCCGCGGTTTCAACAGCCGCCAGGTGCCGATCTACATCGACGGCATCCCGGTCTACGTGCCGTACGACGGCAACATCGACCTCGCGCGCTTCGGCGTCGATTCGCTGTCGCAGATCCTCGTCACCAAGGGTCTGACCTCGGTGCTGTACGGCCCGAACGCCCTCGGCGGCAGCGTCAACCTCGTGAGCCGCCGTCCGACCGCGCCGTTCGAGGCCTCGGCCTATGCCGGCTTCGATCTCGACCGCGAAGGCGACACGCAGGGGCGGCGCGCCGGTGCGCGCATGGCGACCCGTCAGGAGGCGTGGTACGCGCAGGTCACCGCGTCGTACGCCGATGCCGACTTCTTCCGCCTGCCGTCGCGTTTCTCGCCGACCGCCAACGAAGACGGTGGCCGTCGCGAAAACTCGGCCAGCAACGACCGCCTGTTCACGGCCAAGCTCGGCTGGACACCGAACGCGACCGACGAATACGTCATCAGTTACTACCGTCAGGACGGCGAGAAACAGGATCCGCCGTACGCGGGCCGCGCCGCGGGCGTCAATGCGCGTTTCTGGCGCTGGCCCGACTGGGACAAGGAAAGCCTGTACCTGATCTCGCGCACGGCGATCGGCGACAGCGCGACGCTGCGCCTGCGCGCCTACCACGACAGCTTCTACAACCAGCTCGATTCCTACGACAGCGCGACCTACACGACGCAGACGCGGCCGTACGCGTTCTCGAGCATCTACGACGACTTCACGACCGGCCTCAGCGCCGAGTTCGAGCAGCGCTGGTCGGATGCGCAGGTCACGCGCGTCGCCGTGCACGGCAAGCGCGACGTGCACCGCGAGATCGCCGCGATCGGCTCGCCGCAGCAGCATTTCATCGACCGCACGACCTCGGTCGGCCTCGAGCACGAATGGAAGCCTTCCGCGGCCTGGACGATCACGCCGGGCGTGTCGTGGAACGAGCTCGAAGGTCGCCAGGCCGACAACCTCGTCGCCGGCGCGCTCGTGCCGTTCGACCTCGAGACCAACGACGCGGTCAACGCGCAGGTCGCGGTCGGCTACGCGCTCGGCGACGACGCGCGCGTGTTCGGCGGCGTGAGCCGCAAGACGCGCTTCCCGACGCTCAAGGACCGCTATTCCTACCGCATGGGCTCGGCACTGCCGAACCCTGACCTGGCCGCCGAGCGTGGCACCCACTTCGAGCTCGGCTACGAGGCCACGCTCGCCTCGTTCGGTTACCGCGTCGCGCTGTTCCACAGCCGCCTCACCGACGCGATCGACAGTGTCACGCTCGCGCCGACCGCGTGTACCGCGCCGCCGTGCTCGCAGCTGCGCAACATCGGCGAGCAGCGCAACGAAGGCGTGGAGCTGTCGATGGACTACGCGGTCACCGAAGCGCTGCGCGTGTCGGCCAACTACACCTACCTGCATCGCGAGAACCGCACGCGCCCCGAGATCCTGCCGACCGACACGCCGCGCGAGAAGCTGTTCGCGAGCGTCGGCTACGATTTCGCGCCGCGCTGGACCGCGCTCGCCAGCGCCACCTCGGAAAGCCGCCGCAACAGCGCGACCAACGGCACGCGCTTCGCGCCGGGCTTCACGGTCTACGATGCACGCGTGCGCTGGCAGGCGACCGACGCCATCGCAGCCTCGGCCGGCGTTCGCAACCTGAGCGACAAGCGCTTCTTCTACGAGGAAGGCTATCCCGAGCCGGGCCGCACGTGGACGTTCCAGGTCGACTACCGCTACTGACGCAGGAGATTCCGATGACCCGCTCGATCGACCGCGCGATGCCGATGTCCCTGCGCCGTGCCGGCTGGCTGCTCGGCCTCGCGCTGTGCGTGTCCCACGCCGCGTCTGCCGCCGAACCCCACAAGCACGCCGAGCCGGTCGCGAACACCTCGACCACGGTCGCGATCGGCGGCGAGGTCGCCACGCCGCTCGTGCTCGACGCCGCGAAGCTCGCGACGATGCCGCGCAAGACGGTCAAGGCCAGCGCGCACGGCGTCGAAGGCGAGTACGGCGGCGTGCCGCTCGTCGAGGTGCTGCGTGCGGCCGGCGCACCGGTCGGCGACACGCTGCGCGGGAAGAACCTCGCGCTGTACGTGCGTGTGAGCGCGGCCGATGGCTACCGCGTCGTCTACGCGCTCGCCGAGCTCGATCCGAAGTTCCGCGACGACGGCGTGCTGCTCGTCGACACGAAGGACGGCAAACCGCTCGACGCGACCGAAGGCCCGTTCCGCCTCGTCGCGCCGGTCGAGAAGCGCCCGGGCCGCTGGGCGCGCCAGGTCACGCGCATCGACGTGCTGCGCGCACCGGAGTGAACGGGCCGGGGGCAATGATGTCCTTGGCTCGCGGCGCATAGGGAACAAGGCCCGCAGTCGGTACACGCATCGCGATGCGCCGGCCCCGCGGCGCGACGTGCTGTCAGGAGCCTGCGTCGTCGAGCATCGCCGTGCGTTCGCCCGCGAGTGACCTCGCGCGGGCGAGTGCCTGCGCAGCAGCTTCGGCATCGCCGAGCGCAGCGTAGATGCGTGCCGCCGAACGTGCCGCGCGCGCGTCGTGGTCGGCATGTGCCGCGATGCGGCCGTTGACCGATACGGCATCGTCGACGCGGCCCGCGGCGAGCAGCAGACGCACGTAGGGCTCGGCGACCGTCACGACCGCCTCCGGCACCTCACGTGCGAGCACGGCCTGGAGTGCCTCGGCGAGCCGTGCGAGGGCGTCGTCGCGGCGACCTTCGTGCTCGGCCTGCGACGCTTCGGCGAGCGTTGCGATCCATGTTTCCGTACCGGCAGGATCGGCGTCGCTCCAGGCGTGCAGGCTCGCGACCTCCTCGGCGGCCTCGGCCGTGCGCCCGAGGCGTTGCAGGGCGCGACAACGCACGAGCCAGGCCCGTGCGTAATCGCCGCGGTGGCGGCTCAGCAGGTCGGGCACGTGGGCCGCCGCCGCGAACTCGGCGGCGCTTTCGTCGCGCCCGCGCAGCAGCGCGCTCGCGGCGAGCACGCCCTCGGCCGAGGCGCGCAGCGCGCCGTCGTGGTCGGGATCGCTCGCATCGAGGATCTGCGACAGCAGGCCGTCGGCCTCGTCGAGCCGACCTGCGGCGACCGCGACCTGCGCGCGCGCGAGCATGAGGTCGCCGCGTTGGCGCGGGTTCTGGACCCGTCGCTCGAGTTCGAGCATGCGCGTCGCGGTCGCCTGTGCGGCATCGACGTCGAGCAGTCGCACCTCGGCGTCGGCGCGCGCAGTCAGCGTGGCGGTGAGCGCGTCGTCGGCGTGCAGCGTCGCGAAGCGCGTGTCGGCGCCGCGCAGCACGACCAGGGCCTGCGCGGGCTGGCCGCGCTGCAGCGCATTCATGCCGAGGTTGAGGTCGACCGCGGCGACGCCGAACGCGTCGTCGCGCATCGCGTGCAGCGTGCGCGCGCGGCCGTAGTGGTCGGCGGCCTCCTCGAGTCGCATGCGCTGGCTCGCGATGCCGCCGAGACCGATGTGGGCGCGTGCCTGGGCGCCGGCATCGGCGCCTTCGCCGGCGAGTGCGAGCGCGTTCGTGTAGCTGCGTTGCGCATCGTCGAGCCGCCACAGGCGGAACTGTGCCGCGCCGAGGGTCGTCCAGGCGCGTGCGCGCAGCGCGGGCGGCGCGTCCGCGGGCAGCAAAGCGAGCAGGCGCTCGGCGAGTGCGCGCGAGGCGTCGTACTCGCCCGCGAAGAACGCGAGCGAGGCCTCGCTCAAGGCGATGTCGGGATGCGCGCGCAGCGCCGGCGGGGCGGCCTCGAGCAGATGACGCGCGACGTCGACCTGACCCGCGAGCACGGCCGCGCTGATCCGCCGGCGCAGGGTCTCGCGCGCGAGCGTCTCGTCGTCGACGGCATCCTGTGGCGGCGCGCGGCCGAGCTTGATCACGAGTTCGTCGGCGGCCGCACGCGTGGCACGCACGGGGTCGGCATCGCGCGTGTCGACGACGAGCGAGGCCTCGCCGACGCGGCGTTCGAGATGCACGCGCCACTGGCCGTTCGCGAACGAGGCCGAAGCGCGCACGGTGCCGGCCGCGATCGGCGCGAGCCGTGCCGCGACATCGCCGTCGGGCGAGGCGGTGACCGCGACGACGACCTCGCTGGCCACGACGGCGAGTCCCGCGCGCTGCAGCTGGCTCGCGACGAGGTCCATGAGGCCGAAGCGCAGCCACGCCCACTCGGCGCCCGCGTCGACCTCGACGGGCAGCACCGCCGTCGCGACGGGGGCCACCGACTCTTCCGAATGCTTTCTGGCGTTCAGGAAAAACATCAGCGCGACACCGAGGCCGATGACGAGCAGGGCGACGAGCGCCGGCATGAGCCCGCGTCGCGGGCGTGCTCGCGGCGTTGCGGGATCGCTCGCTGCCGCGCCAGGCGCAGCGGTGGCGAGCGGTGCATCGTCAACCGCGACCGTGACGTCGTCCGCTTCGCCGATCGCTTTTTCTTTCGGGCGCGGCGCGGAGGCTTCGACCGGCAGCTCCTCCTCGACCTCGAGCACCCAGCGGTAGCCGTGGCGCGGCACGGTGCGGATCACGCGCTGCTCGTTGCCGGTGTCGCCGAGGTGCCGGCGCAGGCGCATGACGGCATGGTTGAGCGAGGCTTCGCTGACGTCGACGCGGCCCCATACGGCGCTCGCGAGTTCGTCGCGGCCGATCGGGCGGTCGCGGTGGCGGATCAGGTAGACGAGGCAGTCGATCGTCGCGAGCGGCAGGTCGACGCGCGCGCCGTCCTCGAGCAGTTCGCGTGCCCGCGGATCGAGCCGGAAGCGTCCGAAGCGATAGACCGGTGTCGCCATGGGGCCAGTCTGGCAGAGCCTGCGTCGCGACGCGTGGTGGTCAGCGTGGACCGGTGGCCGACGGGCCGGACGTGAAGCCGCAGTAGGCCGCAAGCGTGGCCGTCGCCTGTGCGTCGGTCACGGGCGTCGTGGCGAGCAGCGCCTCGACCTCGCCGCGCGGCGGCACGCCGGTCTGCGCACCGGGGCGCGTGCAGGCGAGCGCGGAGGCCGCGCAGGCTTCGCGCAACGCGCCATCGAGTGCCGTACCGCGCGCGAGGGCGGCCGCGAACACGCCGCAGAACGTGTCGCCGGCACCGGTCGTGTCGACCGGCTCGACTGCGAAGCCGGGCTGCACGAGGCGCGTGTCGCCGTCGCGTGCGCAGGCACCGCGTGCGCCGAGCGTGACGATCACGCACGGGATCGCGAGCGCGTCGAGCGCCCCCGCGATGTCGCCTTCGATGCCGGTGACCGCGGCGAGTTCGCCTTCGTTGACGATGAGCACGTCGAGGTCGGCGAGCAGCTCCGCCGGCAGGGCCTGCGCGGGGGCCGCGTTGAGCACGACGCGCACGCCGGCGTCGCGCGCCGCGCGTGCATACGCCGCGACGCTGGCCAGTGGTGTCTCGAGCTGCAGCAGCAGGTGGCTCGTGCCGGCGAGGTCGGGCAGGTGGTCGGGACGCAGTGCGCCGTTCGCACCGGGTGCGACCGTGATTGCGTTCTCGCCCGCGTCCGATACGCAGATGAACGCGGTGCCGGTCGGCTCGTCGCTGCGCACGAGCGCGAGCGTTACGCCCGCGTCGTGCAGCGAGGCCTCGAGTTCCGTCGCGTAGGCGTCGTCACCGAGCGCGACGAGCATGCGCGTCGCGGCACCGCCGGCACGCGCCGCGGCGACCGCCTGGTTGGCGCCCTTGCCGCCCGGGAACGTGCGGAAGGCGCCGCCGAGCACGGTCTCGCCCGGCGTAGGGATGTGCGGCGCGCGCACCACGAAATCGAGGTTCGCGGATCCCGCGACGAGGATGGCGCCGGCCATGTCGCGTGGTGCGCTCACGCGCGCCCCGAGAACTCGCCCGTGGTCGTGTTGACGTAGACCTTCTCGCCGTTGGTGATGTACTCGGGCACCTGAACCTCGATGCCGGTCGACAGCTTGGCGGGCTTGGTGCGCTTGGTCGCGCTGGCGCCCTTGAGCTCCGGCGCGGTGTCGACGATCTCGAGCACGACGGTCTGCGGCACCTGCACGGCGATCGGCGCGTCGTCGATGATCTGCACGAAGCAGCCCTCGATGCCGTCGACGATGTAGCCGGCCGCGTCGCCGACGACATCGGCGTCGAGCGTGTACTGCGTGTAGTCCTCGTTGTCCATGAACACGAACGCGTCGCCATCCTTGTAGGAGAACGCGACCGCGCGACGCGTCACCTCGGTTTCCTTGAGGTCGTCGTCGGCGCGCAGCGAGATGTCGAGCTTGGTGCCGCCCGGGATGCTGTACATGACGAAGCGGAACGTGACGTTGCCGCCGCGGCCCTGCGGCGAGCTGCGCTCGATTTCGCGGATCTGGTAGACCTTGCCGTCGTGCTCGACGACGTTGCCGCGCTTGATCTCGGAGGCTTTCATGGTGCGGGTGGTTCCGTGGCAGGAGTGGGGGAGATGAGGCCGCGGGCCTCGAGGAAGCGCTTCTGGCGGACGATCGCGTCGCGCGACGCGACCGGGTCCGGATCGAAGTCGTCTTCCTGGTTGGACAGGTTGCGTGTGAGCAGGTGGCCGAGGCCCGGGTACGAGGCGACCTCGCAGGTGCCGCCCGCGGCGGTGACAGGTGCGCAGAACGCGGTCGCGCCGCGTGCCGGCGTCAACGTGTCGGCGTCGCCCTGCACGATCAGCGTCGGCGGCACGCGCGCGCCGCTGTGCTCGACGGGCGAGTAGGCCTCGGCCTTCGCGCGTCCGTCGAGCAGCTTGCCGAACCAGCCGTCGCGCGCCATGTCGAGTGCGGGCGAGAACAGGATCATCGCGACGGGCGTGATGCGCGTGCGCTGTCCGTCGGCATCGGCCGGGCAGCCGGCGCTCGCCGCGGTCGCGACGAGATGGCCGCCGGCCGAGACGCCGTAGGCCGCGATGCGGCCTGCGTCGATGCCGAGCGTCGCGGCCTCGCGCCGCGCCCACGCGAAGGCGGCGCAGGTGTCGTCGAGCGCCTCGATCGGCGTCGAGCCGCCGTTCGACAGGCGGTACTCGACCGCGATCGCGACGAGGCCGAGGTCGGCGAAGCGGCGTGCCGACGTGAACGTCCATTCGGGCGAACCGCTGCGCCAGCCGCCGCCGTGGAACAGCAGGATCGCGGGCGCGGGCTTCTTCGCGGCCGTCGCCGGCGCGAACACGAACGCCGACAGGTCGCGATCGCCGACGTGCCGGTAGGTGACGCGCCGCGGCTCGGGCTTGACCGGTTCGGCCGCCGTCGACGCCGGCGCGAAGCAGGCGAGCAGCAGCGCGGCGAGCACGCCGGCCGAGCCTCGACGCATGGACGCGCGTACTGTCACTTCGGTGCGAGACGCACGGCGCCGTCGAGACGGATCGTCTCGCCATTGAGGTAGCGCGTGCGCACGATGGTCGCGACGAGGTCGGCGAACTCCTCGGCCTGGCCGAGGCGCGACGGAAACGGGATCGAGGCCGACAGCGATTCCTGCACGGCGGCCGGCATGCCGTCGACCATCGGCGTCCAGAAGATGCCCGGCGCGATCGTCATGACGCGGATGCCGAAGCGCGCGAGCTCGCGCGCCATCGGCAGGGTCATGCCGACGACGCCGCCCTTCGAGGCCGAGTACGCAGCCTGGCCGATCTGGCCCTCGTAGGCCGCGACCGAGGCCGTGTTGACGATGACGCCGCGCTCGCCGTCCTCGCCCGCGGGCTCGCCCTGCATCGCCGCGGCGGCAGCCTTGGCGACGTTGAACGAGCCGACGAGGTTGACCAGCACGGTCGTGCGGAACTGATCGAGCGGCATCGGCGCGTCCTTGCCGAGCACGCGGCCCGCGCCGAGGATGCCGGCGCAGTTGACCGCGACATTGAGGCCACCGAGGAAGGCCTTCGCCGCGGCGATGTTCGCGCTGACGCCTGCTTCGTCGGTGACGTCGGTACGCAGGTAGGTCGCGTTGGCGGCGCCGAGCGCCTCGACCGCGGCCGCGCCCTTGTCGTCGTTGACGTCGAACAGCGCGACCTTGCCGCCCGCGGCGACGACATGGTGCGCGACCGCGAGGCCGAGCCCCGACACGCCGCCCGTGATGACCGCCTTGACCTGATCGAGCTGCATGGAATCCTCCGTCGTCGCGGGCCACCGAAGGCCGCGCAAAGACGCCCATTCTACAGTGCGAGGCGGCTTTCGAAGCGGCGCGGGCGGCCGTCGAGCGGGTCGTCGAAGGCGAGCCCGCGTGCGAGCAGGCGCAGAGGGTGGCTGAAATCGCCGTCGGCGCGCGGTGCGAGATCGGGGTACAGCGTGTCGCCGAGGATCGGCGCGCCGAGCGCGGCCATGTGCACGCGCAGCTGGTGCTTGCGTCCGGTCACGGGCTCGAGCGCGTAATGCCAGTGCGTGTCGCCGCGTGCGAGCACGTCCACGCGTGTCTCGCTGTTCGGTCTGCCGTCGACCTCGCGCATGCGGAAGAACGGCTCGCCGGGTCCGATGCGGCTGCGCCGCACGTACGGAAACGCGAGATCAGGCAGGGCCGGCGCGAGCGCCTCGTAGCGCTTCGTGATGAGGTGCTTGCGGAACAGGGCCTGATACTGCGAACGGCTGCGCGGATCGGCCGAGAACAGCACGAGGCCCGAGGTCTCGCGGTCGATGCGGTGCAGCGGCACGAGATCGGGATTCCACAGCGCATCGACGAGCCGGCGCAACAGGGTCTGGGTGACGAAGCGACCCGAAGGCGTGACCGGCAGGAACGCGGGCTTGTCGGCGACGACGAGGTGGTCGTCGACGTGCAGGATCGTCGCCTCGAACGGGATGACCGGCTCGTCCTCGACCTCGCGCACGTAGTGCACGCGCAGGCCTTCGCGGTACGGATGATCCTCCGCCAGCGGCGCGCCGTCGGCCGCGGTCACGCGGCCGCGCGCGAAGCGGTCCAGCCAGGTCTCGCGCGGGATCGCCGCGAAGTGCGCGCACAAGGCCTCGAGCACCGTCGCCCATGGCCCCGGCGGCAGGTGCAGCGTGCTCGGCGCGCCGGCGTCGGTGAGGCGTCGCGTCGTCATGGCGAGGCAGCGGCCATTCATCGAATCCGGCGGGTGGTTGGCTATGCTCGCGGGGCCTCCAGGCGCGCATGGCGCGGTCGGCCGGAGCCTGCGGAGCATACGTCGATGAGCGGCATCTGGCAGCAGGTCACGAGCACGGTCGCTTCCGAATTCTCCGATCTTCCCGACGTCGCCGAACTCACGCGCGTGACCGTGCGCCTGCTCATCGCGGCGGTCCTCGGCGGCCTGCTCGGTTTCGAGCGCGAGCAGAAGGGCAAGGCGGCCGGCGTCAAGACGCACATGCTCGTCGCGCTGGGCTCGGCGATCTTCATGATCATCCCGCTGCAGATCGGCGTGCAGCCGGCCGAGCTCACGCGCGTCATGCAGGGCATGGTCGCGGGCGTCGGCTTCCTCGGCGCCGGCACGATCCTCAAGGCCGAGAGCGAGCAGCGCGTGAAAGGCCTCACCACGGCCGCCGGCATCTGGATGACGTCGGCGATCGGCATGACCGCCGGCCTCGGCCAGGAGAGTTCGGCGGTGCTGTGCACGCTGCTCGCGCTGATCGTGTTCTCGGTGATGCCGCGCATCATGCGGCTCGTCGACAAGGACGACGGCGACGACGAGCGCAAGCCGGGCTGAACGCGCCGAAGGCCGTCGACGCCGGATCGACGGCGTTCATGCGCAGCGGTTCACTCGAAGCCGTGCGCGAACACGCGATCGGAAGGCACCGCCGGCGGCTGCAGTTCGTAGGCGCCGATGTCGCAGGTGCCACCCTGGTCGGGACGCGGGTGGTCGACGCAGCGCGGCGCGAGCAGCGGATCGAGGTACTCGACCGTCGTCGCGGTCGGTGCGCAGGCGTCGACGAGCGGTCCGTTCGTGCGTGGACGGTAGTCGCCGCTCGTCACGTCGACGAACGCGGTCGCGTCGAGTCCGGTGCGATTGCAGGCGCCCGTGCCGGAATTCAGTCCGGGAAACGGATCCATCGTCGCGATCGCGGCGGCTTCGAACTGCCACGCGCCGCCCGTGTAGAGGCCCGAGGTCGCGTCGGCGGGGACGGTGCTGCCGTCGTCCTTGACCTGCACGTTGCGGGCGAAGGTCGAGAATCGCGTACGTGCGGTCGAGGCCGGTCCGCCGACGCGTGAGGCGTAGGACACGGCATAGCGTCCCGTGTAGCTGATGCCGTCACGCCAGCGCAGGCGGTTGTCGGCGACGACGACGCCGTCGAGCTCGAGCACCGGACCCCACGACTGGATCGCCGGCGAGCCCCACGAGCAGTTGGCGATGATCGACGTCTGCCGCACGTAGGCGCGCGCGCCGCCGTCGAACGCGAGGCCGGCACCGTCGCCGCGTGTACCCGGGCAGCCGTTGCCGGCCTGGTTGCCCTCGACGCGGGAGCACGCGTTGCCCTGGCACTGCACCGCGAACGCGTTCGGATAGTCGCGCTGCATCTGCAGCTGCGAGCCACCGATCGCGTAGAGGCCGCCGCCGATCGTCTCGGCGACGTTCCAGGACAGCTGCAGTTCGTGCACGTCGAACAGCGAGCCCGTGTCGAGGTACACGCCGCCACCCTTGTCGGCACGGTTGAGCACGATGCGCGAGCCGGTCGCGTCGCGCTGGATCTCCGGTTCGCCGATGCTGCCGATCGTGATCGACGAGGCGAACGCGGCGATGCCGCCGCCGAGCGTGGCGCGGTTCGAGGCGATTTCGGTACGGTCGGCGCGGATGCGTGCCGTGGCGCGTTCGAGGAAGAGGCCGCCGCCGCGGCCGGTCGCGGAGTTGTTGAGCACGCGTACGCCCGCATGCAGTTCGAGGATGCCGCCGAAGCCGTTCGTCGGGCCACGCATGACGATGCCGCCGCCATCGCCTGCGACATGGTTGTCGAGCACGTCGACGTCCTCGAGCACGAGGCGCAGCGTGCCGCCGGCATCGATGCCGCCGCCGTGGCCGTCGGGACCCCCGCTGCCGTCGCGAAGCTCGAGGTGGCGCAAGGTGACGTTGCGCATCTCGCCCGAGGCCTGGATGCGCACGACCGCGTTGATACCCGCGGCGCCGGCTTCGAAGCCTCCCAGCAGCGCGCTCCTGCCCGTGCGCGTCGCGTTCTCCGCGCAGCCGGACCAGCCGCCCGTCACGACGAGGGATTGGTCGGCGATGGCGACGCGTTGCAACGTGAACTCGTCCGCGACGAGACGGATCTCGTCCTCGTCGGGGCCGTTCGCGGCGGCCGCGTCGATCGCGGCCTGCAGCGTGCGGTACGGGCAATCGGCCTGACGGCCGACGCGCAGGATGTCGGCGTGGGCGTCTTGCGGCACGGCGGCCGCGATCGCGAGGGCGAAGATCGGAAAGAGGGATCGGTTCATGGTCGTGCTGGTTTCCGCGTGGACATGCCGCTCATGACGCAAACCGCCACCCGAACCTATCGCGGCGCGACGCGGGCGCACCGAGCCACTAGACTGCGCGCCATGCGCCATCTCCTCCTCAACCTGCGCGACGTGCCCGACGACGAAGCCGACGAGGTGCGCGCGTTGCTCGCCGAGCACGCGATCGCGTTCTACGAGACCGAGCCGAACCGCTGGGGCATTTCGGCGGGCGGCCTGTGGACGCGCGACGCCGACGATGCCGCGAAAGCGAAGCCGCTGCTCGCCGACTACCAGCGCGAGCGTGCCGAGCGCATGCGCGAGGCCCACGACCAGGCGCGCCGCGACGGCACGGCGCCGACGTTCTGGCGTTCTCTGCGCGGACAGCCCGTGCAGGTGGCCGCGATCCTGTTCGCGATCGGCTGCGTGCTCGCGCTGAGCCTGTGGCCATTCCTGCTCGGCGATTGAGTCAGCGCCGGCGGAACGCCGACGCGTGCTGGGCCACGATGCCCTCGGGGACCTCGGACGGATCGAGCAGGCCGTAGGCTTCGGGCCAGCGGCCGTCGCGCGGCAGCCGGAACGTGCCCATGAGGCGATCGACCAGGGGCAGGTGGATCGCGTAGTGCGCGTCGACGAACGCGGGATCGCGCGCGTGGTGCCAGTGGTGGTAGCGCGGCAGCACGAGCACGTGTTCGAGCCAGCCGAAGCGCGTGCCGAGGTTCGCGTGGGCGAGCACGGCCTGCACGCCGGCGAGCACGACGTAGGCATTGACGACCGCCTGTTCGAAGCCGATCACGACCAGCGGCACGAGCACGAGGCTGCGCGTCAGCACGATCTCGACGAGGTGCATGCGCGAGCCGGCCAGCCAATCAAGGTGGCGGCTCGAATGGTGGATCGCATGGAAGCGCCACAGCAGCGGCACGCGATGGTAGGCACGATGCAGCAGGGCCTGGCCGAGGTCGGCGACGAACACCGCGAGCACGAACTGCAGCCACGCGGGCAGTGCGCGCACGCCCTGCTGCACGACGTGTGCGTGGTCGCCGAGCGCGGCGGCCCACGAGGTCGACGCCGTCACCGCGATCAGGATCGCCTGCACGAGCACATGGCTCGCGAAGAAGTAGGCGAGGTCGGTGCGCCAGCCGGGCCGCAGGGTGCGCTGGGCACGCTGCGCGAACGTGCGTTCGAGCGGCACGAACGCGATCGCCGAGAACAGCAGCGACAGCACGAACCAGTCCAGGCCGAGCGAGAACGGCGTCGGCTGCAGCGTGTCGAACTCGACCGTCGCGCCGCCGAGCAGCAGCGCGAGCGTCGCGGCGCCGACGCCGACCGCGGCGATGCGGCGGTCACGCCCGCGCAGCACGGCGAGCGTGCCGCTCGCGAACGCGGCGACGATGCCGGCCAGCAACAGGTCGCGCGCGAAACGTTCCGAGTAGAGCGCGCGGATGTCGCGGCTGGTCAGCCACTCGGGGAAGTGGAAGCAGGCCACGGCGAGCAGCGCGAGCACGCCGAGCATCGCCGCCGTGCATGCGAGCAGCGAGCGACGCGTGCCGGCCGTCGCGTCGTCGGCGCCGTTCACCGGCGCAGGCGTGTTCACGCCGCGGGCGGCTGCCAGGGATCGTAGCTGCCGATCCACCAGAGGTGGCCTTCGGGATCACGGCAGCCGTAGCCGCGCCCGCCGTAGCCCTTGTCCTCGAGCGGATCGACGATGACGGCGCCGTGCGCGACCGCGTTCGCGTGGTGCGCATCGGGATCGTCGACGGCGAGGCAGCAACACTGCGTCTCGCGGCCGCCGATCGCGTCGGGTTGCGCGATGCGTGCGCCCCAGGCGTCGTCGGCGGTCGAGCTGAGCATGATCATGCCGTTGCCGAAAGTCAGCTCGGCATGGGCAATGCCGCCGCGCTCGTCTGGGTAGATCGCGTGGCGCTCGAAGCCGAGGGCGTTGCACAGCCACTCGATCGCGGCCGGGGCGTCGCGGTAGCGCATGGTCGGGATCACGGTCGACACGGTCGCGCGGGCGGGCGAGGGCATGCGGCGTTTCCTTGCGGGCGGCGCGCGCAGCATAGCGCGGTCGACGGTATGGCCGCGGCCATGCCTCGGGTGGATCCTGGCCGCGCGGAACCTCGCGGCGCATCGGTGGTCCGAAAGGCCCGCGCGCTGGCCGCGCCCCGTCGCGTCTGCGACGATGCCCACCCCTGCAAGGAGCCGGCATGGCCTCGATCCTCGCCCCGACCACCTTCGCGCTCGCGTGCCTGTTCACCGCGGGCTCCGCGACGGCCGCGTGTCCGCCGCAGGGCAAGACGCGCGCCGAGCTGCTCGCGCTGCGCGACGCGGGTTTCGTCGTCGCGACGAAGCCGGATGCGAAGACGACGTCGGGTCTCGCGGCATCCTCGTCCAAGGCCGGCATCGGTACCGATGCGAAAGACGATGGGAAGCCGGTCGACGCCACGCCGAAGCCGCTCGACGCGCTCGCGCTCGGCCTCGTCGACTGCCTCGCGAACCCCGATCCCGTGCTGCGCGACGAGGTCGCCTACGGCGCGCTCAACCACTGGATCCTCGGCGAGCAGCTCGACAAGGCCACGCGCGAGCAGCTTGCGACGCAGCTCGTCGAGCGCCTCGAGTCGAATGCGGCCGACAGCGGCGGCTTCCGCAAGCCGTTCGCGGCGCTCGTGCTGGCCGACCTCGTCGCCGCCGACAACACGAAGCGCTACCTGTCCGATACACAGCTGCGCGGCATCGCCGATGCGGCCACCGCGTACATGGCATCGATCCGTGACTATCGCGGTTTCGACGCCGCGGCAGGCTGGCGCCACGGCGTGGCGCACGCGGCCGACCTGCTCGGTCAGCTCGCCGCGAACCGCCGCGTCGACGACGAACGCCTCGGCCGCATGCTCGTCGCGATCTCGGCGCAGGCCGCGCCCGAGTCGGGTCACTTCTACCTCTACGGCGAGCCGCAGCGCCTCGCCGTGCCGGTGTTCTACATCGCACAGCGCGGTCTGCTGCAGGCCTCGGAGTGGAGCGACTGGTTCGCCGACATCGCCGACGTGCCCGAGGACGGTTCGATGTTCACGTCGCAGGCCGTGCTCGCGCGCCGCCACAACCTGCAGGGACTGCTGTTCGCGCTCTACGTGAATGCGAACGAATCGAAGGACGAGGCCTTGCGCGCGAGCCTGCTCGAGCCCGTCACCGGCGCGCTGCGCGCGCTGCAGTAGCGCGGCTCAGACCACGCCGCCGGGTTCGTCGTGGCGGAAATCGCGCGCGCCGAGCTTTCGCGTCGTGCGCAGCACGCCTTCGCGCACGATGCGCTGCAGGTGGATGTCGACGAGGGTCGTCTCGTTCGGCGCGATCCACGGCAGCAGGTCCGTCATCGCGGCATCGAGCGCACAGGTCCAGTACTCGACGAAGCGTTCCTGCTCGCGCGGTTCCACGCGCAGGCCGTAGGGTGGCCGTGGCACGAGTGCCGGGCGCGCGATCTCGCCGTCGCGCCGGCCGGGAATCGCCTCGCTGCCGGCGAGCACGGCGTGGTTGAGGTGGAACGTCAGCGCGCCCGAGCGCCGGTTGGCCTGGCGGTCGACGAGGAAGCCGCTCGGCAACTGGTTCGGATCGGCCTGCGGCCCCGCGGTCAGCAGCAGGTTCACGTCGGGCGGGCGCCCAAGCGGATCGAGCAGGCGGAAGATCACCATCGCGTGCGGATCGTGGATGTAGGTGCGGTCCGGCAGCACCGGCACGCGTTCGACCTCGAGACGATTGCCGACCGCCTGCTCGACCGCGTTCTCGCGCTCGAACGCCGCACACAACGATGCATAGCCCGCGGCATCCTCGACCGCGAGGCAGCGCAGGATCGCCTCGACCGTGACGTGCGGCGCGCCGTCGTCGCGCACGCTGCGCATGATCCCGCAGGTGTCGCCCGAATGCGCCATGCCGGGCAGGATCTTGAACGCGCTGCGCACGGCACGCGTGGTCGAAGCGACGCGCAGTTCGCGCAGGCGTTTGCGTGCGGTCGGCAGCGGCTCGGCGGGATCCGGCGCGGGCTGCTCGAGCACCACGTGCGTCGCGTTGAGGTTGGCCGCGGCGAGGCGCACGACGCCGTCGGAACCGTTCTCGCCCGTGTACGCGTTGACGTGGTCGTAGAGCTTGCGGTCGATCGTCTCGCCGCAGAGCACGAACAGCATCACCGGTGCCGCGCCGCCGGTCAGGCGCAGCTTCGGCGAGGTATCGATCCACTCCGTGTTGAGCGCACAGGCCTCGGGACTGCCGAGTTCGAGCCAATCGAGCACGCCCTGGCCCGGCTCGATGCTGCTGAACCAGCTCTTGAGCGCGGCGAGTCGGCCCTTGCCGAGCTGCGCGAGTGCCGAGCCGAAGTTGGCCGGTGCGAGCATGACGAGGTGGCTCATCGGGCAGGCGTCGGCGCGTCCGGTACGCAGATGCATGCGATGCAGCCATTCGCGCACGACCGGACCGCCGGTCGAATGCGTGATGCAGACGAAGCGTCGGCCGGGACCCGCCTCGGCGAGCACGCGCGTGATCGCCGCGTCGAACGCACGCGCGAGATCCTCGACGCGCACCTCGTCACGGAAGCTCACGTACTGGGCGAGGTGCACGTGGCGCACGTCGAGCGCGGGGCCTCCCGTGCGTCCGGCCTCGCTGATCAGGCGGGCCGGCAGCGCGCCGTAGGTGGCCGTGTCGGTGACGCCCCATCCGTGCACGAACACGACGAGTTTCGCGGCCATCGGTTGCCTCCTTTGCGAGCGCCGCACGCTACGCGGCGGGCCGCGACATGGTCAAGGCGCGGCGAAGCGGCCGGGCAGGTAAAGGCGCCAGCCGTTACCATGCGCCTCCCGTATCGTGACCCGAGGATCGACCGTCTTGTCGACCGTTTCCGTGGATCGCCTCGGCGAGGTGCGCGCCTTCGTCGCGTCCGGCCGGCGCGACATTGCCGAGCAGGCCTGCGAGGCGCTCGTGCTCCATCATCCCGAGGAAGCCGCGCCGCGCGCCTTCCTCGCCGCGCTGCAGCTCGATCGCGGCGCGACGGCTGCGGCCATCGCGAATCTGCAGGCCGCCGCCGCGCTCGCGCCCGACGACACCGGCATCCTGCTGCAGCTCGCCGTCGCGCGTTTTCGCAAGGGCGATCGCGACGCCGCGCGCGCGACGCTCGAGGCCTTGCTCGCCGTGCAGCCCGGGCATGTGTCCGGCGCGTTCCATCTCGCGTTGCTGTGCGAGGACTCGCGCGATGCGGTCGAGGCGGAGCGCCTGTACGCCGTCGCCCTTGCGGGCGAACCCGGTCATCGCGAGGCTCGCCTGCGCCTCGGTGGCCTGCTGCGCCGACTGGGGAGGAACGCCGAAGCGTTCGCCTGCCTGCAACCGTTGTGGCGTCCCGAGGCGCCCGATCCCGCGCTGGCCGAAGCGCTGGCCTGCACCGCGCTCGATGCAGGCGACGCGCGTGTCGCGGCCGACATGGCTTCGGTGGCGACGCGCCTCGCGCCGCAGCGTGTCGACGCCTGGCTCGCGTTCGGACTCGCGTTGCGGCGACTCGGCAATGCACCGCTCGCGTACGAGGCCATGCGCGAAGTCGTCGCGCGTCATCCCGGGCATGCGCTGGCGTGGTGCGAACTCGCGATCGACGCGCTCGACCTCGGCGACGGCGAGGCCGCGCGCGAGGCCTTCGCGCATGCGCAGTCGCTCGCGCCGGACTGGCTCGCGCGGCGCTGGATCGATGCGCTCGCGCTGCCGGCGCTGGTCGATTCGGAGCATGACTCCACGACCTGGCTCACGCGTTTTTCGACGGGTCTGGACACGTTGCACGCGACCCTCGAGGCCGATGCGCGCGATCCCGCGTCGCTCGCCGACGCCGTCGCGCGCGTCGTGCCGTTCCGGCTCCACTATCACGCCGCCGACACGACGGCGCTAACGTGGCACTACGGTGATCTCGTCGCGCGTGCCGTGCGTGCCGCCGCGCCTGCGGCGCTGAAGGCGCCGCTCGACTGGACGCCGCTCGCGCACGGCGGGCGGTTGCGTGTCGGTTTCGTCAGCTGCGAGATGCGCGAGCACACGATCACGCGCTACTTCGAGGGCTGGTTGACCGATCTCGACCGCGCACGTTTCGAGGTGCACGCCTGGCATCTCGGCGAGGCCAGCGACGCGGTCACCGCGCGTATCGCCGCGCGCGCCGATGCCTTCCACGCGGTCGCCGGCACCGGACTGCACGAGGTTGCCGCGCAGGTCCGCGACGCGCGGCTCGACGTGCTCGTGCACGTCGAAGTCGGCATGGACAGCCGCATGCAGCAGCTGGCCGCGCTGCGGCTCGCGCCAGTCCAGTGCGCGGGATACGGTCATCCCGTCACGACCGGCATCGACACGCTCGACGTGTTCCTGTCCGCCGACGCGATGGAGCCTGCGGACGCCCAGGACCATTACCGGGAACGCCTCGTGCGCCTGCCGGGGCTCGGCGTGGTGCCGTCGCCGACACCGCCCGCAGGTGACGCCGGCTGGTTGCCGTGCGCGGCGGGGCGCCCGTTGCTCATGTGCCTGCAGGCGTTGTTCAAGCTCGAGCCGGCCTTCGACGATGCGGTCGCGCGCATCGCGATGGCCACCGATGCGGTCGTGGTGTTCTTCACGGCGCCGCGCGCGCTCGTGGCACGCTTCGAGGCCCGCCTCGCGCGTGCGTTCGAGCGGCACGGTGGCGACGCGCGCCGTCATGTCGTGATGGTCGACCGGCGCACGCACGCGGACTATCTCGCCGGCGTCGCCGCAGCGGATCTCGTGCTCGATTCGTTCGGCTTCTCGGGCGGCGCGACCAGCCTCGACACGCTCGCGGCGGGCACGCCCGTCGTCACGCTCGAAGGACGCTTCGCGCGCGGACGCCAGACCGCCGCGATGCTGCGGCTGCTCGGCGCGGATGCGGAGCTCGTCGCGCATGATGTCGAGGACTACGTGCGCCGCGCAATCGCGCTGTGCGCCGATGACGGCCTTCGCTCCGAGCTGCGTGGCCGCCTTCGCGTCGCCGCGCCACGCCTGTTCGACGCGCCCGACGTGCTGCCGGCGCTCGAGGCCTTCCTCGAGCAGGCTGCGCGCGACGCTGCCACGCCTTCGTTCTGATACCCGAGGATCCCGCGATGACGCCCACGACGCCCGATCTCTGCGACGCCTTCGAAGGCCGCGTACAGGTCCTCGAACCGCGGTTCCGGCCGTTCGGTGGCCGTGCGGCGTTCTCGGGCCGTATCGCGACCGTGCGCTGCTTCGAGGACAACTCGAAGGTGCGCGATGTGGTCGCGACGCCGGGCAAGGGCAGGGTGCTCGTCGTCGACGGCGCCGGTTCGCTGCGGCGTGCGCTGCTCGGCGACCTGCTCGCGCAGAAGGCCGTCGACAACGGCTGGGAGGGCGTGCTCGTGCACGGCTGCGTGCGCGACGTCGAGGTGCTCGCGACGCTCGACCTCGGCGTGCTCGCGCTCGCCGCGCATCCGCTCAAGACCGACAAGCGCGGCCTCGGCGAGATCGACGTCGACGTCGCGTTCGCGGGTGTCGCGTTCACACCGGGTGCGTGGCTTTACGCCGACGCCAACGGCGTGATCGTCGCGGCCGACGAACTCGTGCCGCCTGCGGACTGACCGATCGGGCGCTCGCCACCGCGACGTTCGGCGCGCATTCCGCTTCGCCCTCGCATGATCCGGCGCGCCACGAAGGAGGGCGCGCCATTTACACGTTCGGGATCGAGGAAGAGTACTTCGTGGTCAGCCCGGCCACGCGCCAGGCGGTGACGCGCCTGCCCAAGGCGTTCGTCGTCGACTGCCAGAAGCGCGTCGGGCGCGCGCGCGTCAGCCACGAGATGCTGCAGTCGCAGGTCGAGGCCGTCTCGCCCGTGTTCCGACATGCCGACGCCGCGCGCGAGGAGATGGCGCGCCTGCGCCGCGGCATCGCCGAGGTCGCGGCCGAGCAAGGCCTGCGCATCCTCGCCGCGGGCACGCACCCGCTCGCCTCGTGGCATACGCAGTCGACGACCGAGAAGCCGCGCTACACGCGCCTCATCGACGATTTCCAGATCGTCGGCCGGCGCAACCTGCTGTGCGGCATGCACGTGCACGTGGCCGTGCCGGCCGGTGTCGACCGCGTGCACCTCATGAACCGCCTCATGCCGTGGCTGCCGCTGTTCCTCGCGCTGTCGACGTCGTCGCCGTTCTGGAGCCGCGAGCGCACGGGCCTGCTCGGCTATCGGCAGGCCGTCTACGCCGAGTGGCCGCGCACCGGCATTCCCGACTTCCTCGAAGGCCAGGCCGGCTACGATGCGTTCGTCGACCTGCTCGTGCGCAGCGGTGCGATCGACGGACCCGGCTCGCTGTGGTGGGCGATCCGTCCCGCCGCGCGCTATCCGACGCTCGAGCTGCGCATCGCCGACTGCTGCACGCACCTCGACGACGCGCTCGCGATCGCGGCACTGTTCCGCTGCCTCGTACGTGGGCACGTGCGCGATCCACAGTGGGGTGTCGCGCGCACGCCGATGACACGCCGCGTGATCGAGGAGAACCGCTGGCGCGCGATGCGCGGCGGTATCGACGCCACGTTCATCGACGAGGCCCGCGACGACGTCGTGCCCGTCGCAGCACTGCTCGCGACCCTGCGCGAGCGCCTCGCCGACGATGCACGCGCACTCGACTGCGAGCGCGAGATCGCGTCGCTGGACGCGATCCTCGACCGTGGCTCGAGCGCGCACGGCCAGCTGCAGGTCTACCGCCGCGGCTGCGAAGCCGGCCATACGCGCCTCGAGTCGCTGCGCGAGGTGGTCGACTGGCTCGTCGACGCGACCGTGCCGGGCCTGCACGGTACGCCCGCGACCGAGGCGTTCCACGCCTCGCCATGAGTGCGACGTGCGACGCCGATGCGGCTAGCATGGGCACCCCGTGCGGAGGACGACGATGAGCGACACCCGGAAACTGCTGATCGGCGTGTCGCCGCGCATCCTGCGCCAGGTGCCGGCCGAGCTCGGCTTCCGCGGCAAGACGCTGCAATACCTCGAGCAGTCGGTCGCGCACTGGGTCATGTCGCTCGGCGCGATGGTGGTCATGGTGCCGACGGTCGAGCGCGACAGCCTCATCCGACCCTCGCACATCGACATTCCGGACTTCGTCGATTCCCTCGACGGCCTGATCCTGCAGGGCGGTGCCGACATGGATCCGCGAACCTACGGCGAGGAGCCGACCCACACGGTCGGTGCGGTCGATGCCTTGCGCGATCGTTTCGAGCTCTCGCTCGTGCGCGGCTTCGCCGAGGCCGGCAAGCCCGTGTTCGGCATCTGCCGTGGCATGCAGCTCATCAACGTCGCCTTCGGCGGCACGCTCTACCAGGACCTGCGCGCCGACGGTGCCACGAAGGAACACCATGTGATCCGCGAGGCCTACGACGAACACGTGCACGGCCTGCGCCTCGATCCGCAGGCCTGGTTCGCGACACTGCATCCGGGCCTCGAGGTCGCGCGCATCAATTCGATCCACCATCAGGGGGTGAAAGTGCTCGGCCGCGGCCTCGTCGCCGAAGCCTGGTCCGACGACGGCATCATCGAGGTCATCCGGCACACGGGCGAGGGCTTCGTCGTCGGCGTGCAGTGGCACCCCGAGTTCCACGACGGCCGCAACCCCGAACTGCTCGCCGCCGATCCGCTCATGCGCGCATTCCTCGACGCCGCGCAGGCGAGGCGCGATCGCGCGTCCTGATCCGCGTCGCGGTCGATGGCGGTGCGGCATGTCGTCCGCACGGCGTGCACGCGGGTGCGTTTCATGCGACGTTGTCGTTCAGCTTCGTAGACTCGCGTGTCGTCCGTGCATGCGTTCCGCGCGCCTTCCATCCCCAACGGAGAGATCCATGAAGAAGTTCCTCGTCATCGCCGTCGTCGCCGCGCTGGCTGCGTGTTCCAAGCCCGAGAGTGATCCGGCGCCTGCGGCGTTGCCGAAGCCCGAGACGACCACGGTGCCGAATCCGCCCGCCGCGACGCCGGTCGTCGCCGATTCGAAGGCCTCGGTCATGCTCACCTCCACAGAGGGCAACACCGCGACCGGCACGCTCGACCTCGTCGCCGAGGGCGACGGCGTGCACATCCGCGGCGAGATCCGTGGCCTCACGCCCGACAGCGAGCACGGCTTCCACATCCACGAGAAGGGCGACTGCACCGCGGCCGATGCGAGCAGCGCCGGTGGCCACTTCAATCCGGACGGCCACGACCACGGCAAGCCCGACGGCGCCGCGCACCACGCCGGCGACATCTTCAACATCAAGGCCGATGCGTCCGGTGTGGCGACGGTCGATGCGGTCGCGAAGGTGAGCCTGCGCAGCGGCACGGCCAACGACGCGCTCGGCAAGGCCATCGTCGTGCATGCCAAGGCCGACGACTACACCTCGCAGCCGGCCGGCGATTCGGGTCCGCGCATCGCCTGCGGCGTGATCCAGTAAGACAGCGACCAATAAGACAGCGATACGAGGCCTGCCGGCATCGCGCCGGCAGGTCGCCTCACAGCGACAGCGTGCGTCCGCCGTCGACCGGCACGTTGATGCCGTTGATGTAGCCCGCGGCCGGCGAGGCGAGGAACGCGATCGCGGCAGCGACTTCGGCCGGGTCGGCGAAACGCTGGGCCGGCACGGTCGCGAGCATGCGCGCGGCGACCGCTTCGGCGGTGTCGCCGGTGGCGGCGACGCGATCGGTGAGGATCTGCTTGAGGCGCTGCGTGCGCGTGTAGCCCGGCAGCACGTTGTTGACCGTGATGCCCGACGGGCCGAGTTCGGTGGCCAGCGTCTTCGACCAGCTCGCGACGGCACCGCGAATCGTGTTGGACACGCCGAGGTTGCGGATCGGTTCCTTCACCGACGTCGAGATCACGTTGACGATGCGCCCGTAGCCGGCCGCGCGCATGCCCGGCAGCACGGCCTGCACGAGGATCTGGCCCGCGGCGAGATGCTGGTTGAACGCGATGCGGAACGCGTCGAGCGTGGCCTCGTGCGCGCTGCCGCCCGGCGGCCCGCCCGTATTGTTGACGAGGATGTGCACGCCCTGGCCGGTGGCGAGTGCCTCGATGCGCGCACGCAGTTCCGCGTGCTCGTTCATGTCGGCGGCGACCCAGCCGTGCCGCTGCGCCGACGACACGCGCGGCAGCTCCGCGACGACCGCCTCGAGCGCGTCGCGCGATCGCGCGAGCACGGTCACGTCGGCGCCGAGTGATGCGAGTTCGATCGCGGCCGCGCGGCCGATGCCCTGCGAGGCGCCGCAGACCAGTGCGTGCTTGCCGGAAAGGTCGAGGTCCATGGCGATGCCTACTGGATGCGCGCGAGCTTGACGATCATGCCGGCGACGACTTCCTCGTCGCTGGCGCCGTGCGGCGGTTCGATCGATTCGAGATCGAAGCCCATGTTCGCGGCGTCGTCCTCGTCGAGGCCGTCGAACGCGCGGAACTCGGCGTCGAGCAGCGCCATGCGCGCCTGCGTCTCGTCGTCGAAACGCAGGATCTCGCCGCTACTGTCGAGCACTTCGGCGATGCCGGTCTCGAGCACGTCCAGGCGTGCCCACACCAGCGTGTCGCCGATGCCGGCGATCCACCACTGCGTCGAGGTCTCGCCCGGCTGCATCGTGATCGTGTCGTCACTCATGATTCGTTCCTCAGATCCAGCCGAGCGCCTGCGACAGCGCCGTGAACACCACGCCGAACACCATGCCCCAGGCGCCGATGAAGCCCATGCGCGCGACCGGATCGAGCATGCGGTCGCGCAGTGCGCGGTAGCGGCGCATCAGGTACCAGCCGAACGGACGCGGGCCGAGCATGAAACCACTTACGCGGCGACGCTCCTCGGGATGGTGGTCGCGCAGGTGCACGGCCACGAGCACCCACGTCATCGCGTACGTCGTGAGGCCCGCGACGATGAGGCCGAGGCCGCCGAGCAGCAGGAATTCGCGTGCCAGCAGCATCAGAACTCGGCCTGGCCCGGCGCGCGCGGGTAGGGGATCGCGTCACGGATGTTGGCGAGGCCGCAGGTGTAGACCACGAGGCGCTCGAAGCCGAGACCGAAGCCCGCGTGCGGCACCGTGCCGTAGCGGCGGAAGTCGCGGTACCAGCCGTAGTGGGCCGGGTCGAGGCCGAACTGCTGCATGCGCGCGTCGAGCACGTCGAGGCGCTCCTCGCGCTGCGAGCCGCCGATGATCTCGCCGATGCCCGGTGCGAGCACGTCCATCGCCGCGACGGTGCGGCCGTCGTCGTTGAGGCGCATGTAGAACGCCTTGATCTTCTCGGGGTAGTTGGTCACCACGACCGGGCGGCCGACGTGCTCCTCGGTGAGGTAGCGCTCGTGCTCGGTCTGCAGGTCCGCGCCCCATTCGACCGGGAACTCGAACGACTTGCCCGACTTCTTGAGGATCTCGACCGCATCGGTGTAGTCGATGCGCTCGAACGGCGCGTTGACGAAGCCTTCCAGGCGCGACATCGCGTTCTTGTCGACGCGCTCGGCGAAGAACGCCATGTCGTCGGCGCGCTCGTCGAGCACGGCCTTGAACACGTACTTGAGCAGCTGCTCGGCGACGCGCGCGTCCTCGGCGAGGTCGGCGAACGCGATCTCGGGCTCGATCATCCAGAACTCGGCGAGGTGGCGCGCGGTGTGCGAGTTCTCGGCGCGGAACGTCGGGCCGAACGTGTACACCTTGCTGAGCGCGAGGCAGTAGGCCTCGACGTTGAGCTGGCCCGAGACGGTCAGGAAGGTTTCCTTGCCGAAGAAATCCTTGCGGAAATCGATCGCGCCCTTTTCGGTGCGCGGCAGGTTGGCGAGGTCGAGCGTGGAGATGCGGAACATCTGGCCGGCGCCTTCGGCGTCGGACGTCGTGATGATCGGCGTGTTGATCCAGTAGTAGCCGTTCTCGTGGAAGAAGCGGTGCACGGCCGCGGCGAGCGTGTGGCGCACGCGCGTGACCGCGCCGAACAGGTTCGTGCGCGGACGCAGGTGGGCGACCTCGCGCAGGAACTCGAGCGAATGCGGCTTGGGCTGGATCGGGTAGGTCTCGGGATCGTCGACGAGGCCGATCACCTCGATGCGGCTGGCCTGCAGTTCGAAGCCCTGGCCCTTGCCCTGCGAGGGGACGAGCTCGCCCTCCGCGACGATCGAGCAGCCGCTGCCGAGGTGCAGGATCTCGTCGGCGTAATTGGCCAGCGTGTCCGGCGCGACCACCTGGATCGCGTCGAAGCACGAGCCGTCGCTGAGATTGACGAACGACAGGCCGGCTTTCGAATCGCGGCGCGTGCGTACCCAGCCACGGACGGTGATGGTGCTGCCTGCGGCGATCGAGCCACTGAGCGCTTGCTTGACACTGACGACGGACATGCGGGAACGACTCCGGGAACGCCGCACGCGGCGGCAGGGTGATCGGGACGACCGAACGCGACATGATAAGTCATCTCCTCCCGTGGATCGTGGCCATGCGACGCCTCGCCGTTCCCGCCCTTCGCGTGTTCCTTCTCGCGGTCTTTTCGATGGCCGCCCCTGCCGTCGTCGCGGCCACGCCGGAGTCCGACGCCGTCCCGCGCCTCGACGAGGCCATGGCCGGCCGTTTCGCGCGGCTCGCGCTGTCGTGCATCGAGCGCGAGTACCCGAACAAGATCACCCACGAGTTGCGCGGCGACGGTGACGTCGGCGCACCGCGCGTGCTGTATCCGGCCTTCTACGGCTGCTTCGACTGGCACTCGTCCGTGCACGGCCACTGGCTGCTCGTGCGCTTGGCCCGCACGTTTCCGGACGCCCCGTTCGTGGCCGAGGCGCGTGCCGCGCTCGCGCGCAACCTCACGCGCGAGCGCATCACCGGCGAACTCGCCACGCTCGCGCGCGGCAGCGAGACGTTCGAGCGCCCTTACGGCCTCGCATGGCTGCTGCGCCTAGGCGCCGACCTGCGCGCCTGGGACGATCCGGCCGCGCGCGACATGGCCGCCACGCTCGCGCCGCTCGAGCGCGAGGCCGCGGCGCGCCTGCAGCGCTGGTTGCCGAAACTGACCGCACCGATCCGCTCGGGCGAGCACGCGCAGACCGCGTTCGCGTTCTCGCTCGTGCTCGAGGCCACCGCCGACGGCAGCGAACCCGCGCTGCGAGCCGCCGTGCTCGCGCGATCGCGCGACTTCCACCTCGCCGACCGCGACTGCCCGCTCGCCTACGAGCCGTCGGGCCAGGATTTCGTCTCGCCGTGCCTCGGCGAGGCCGACCTCATGCGGCGCGTGCTCGAACCGCGTGCGTTCGCGCGCTGGCTGGACGCTTTCCTGCCGCGCATCCCGCGCCGCGCCGATGCGGCATGGTTGGCGCCCGGCGTCGTCCATGACGCGAGCGACGGCAAGCTCGCGCATCTGGACGGACTCAACCTGAGCCGCGCTTGGGCGCTCGAAGGCATCGCCGAGGGCTTGCCGCCGGGTGACCGGCGCATCCCGGCACTGCGCGCCGCCGCGGTACGGCATGCGCAGGCAGGGCTCGGGGCGGTCGGCGGCGAGCACTACGCCGGTGCGCACTGGCTCGGCAGCTTCGCGACGCTGTTGCTGACCCGCGGATCGCCTTGAGTTCACCGCGAGAGGGCTGCATATCGGTCCGCGGTGCGGTGCTACCATCGCGCCGCGACGCCTTCCACGGACAACGGCCATGTCGATCCAGCTCACCGATGCCGCGCTCCAGCGCATGCACGACTTCCTCGCGCGTGATCCGTCCGCCGTGGGCGTGCGTTTCGGCATCAAGCGCACGGGTTGCTCCGGCTACGCGTACACGGTGGACCTCGCGCGCGACGTCGCGGACGGCGACAGCGTGATCGACCAGGACGGCGTGCGCGTGCTGATCGACCGCAAGGCATTGCCGTTCGTCGACGGCACCGAGATCGACTTCCAGCGCCAGGGTCTCAACGCCGCGTTCGTGTTCCGCAACCCGAACGCGACGGGCGAGTGCGGCTGCGGCGAGAGCTTCACGGTCGGCCCTGCGGATTGAAAAAGTTCGTCCGGGCGGGACTTCCGGGGCTATCGCATCACCGAAAAAGTTGGTATAGACTCGGTCCCGCTGTGTTTGCACGGTCGCGTGTGCCCGTGGGCCGATGCCGGGATTTCCGCTTCGTCGACTGCTCTCCGAGCCCTGCATTCCCAGTGTAGTTGGGAGGCCCCCTTGTCGGGGCACTGGGCGTTCTACGTTATTGTTTTGGAGAGTTTCAATGTCGGATCGTCAGGTCGGCACCGTGAAGTGGTTCAACGAGAGCAAGGGTTTCGGTTTCATCAGCCGTGAGAACGGCCCGGACGTGTTCGTGCATTTCCGCGCGATCAACGGCTCGGGTTTCCGCACGCTGCAGGAAGGACAGCGCGTGAGTTTCAAGGTCGTGCAGGGCCAGAAGGGCCTGCAGGCCGAGGACGTCACGGCGGCCTGATTTTCTTCGCTCGCCAAGCTTTCGCGTCGGGGCCGCGGCGTTCACGCCGCGGCCCCGTTGTTTTTCAGGGATTCGTAGCCATCTCGTGTGGCTTGCCCACGACAGGATGCCCATGATCACTCTCAACGTGCGCGGTCTGCCGCGCGAGACCACCGAGCGTTCGCTCACCGAGCTGTTCGGCAAGTTCGGCAAGGTGCACAAGCTCAAGATGGCCATCGATCCGTTCAAGAACGAGTGCAAGGGCTTCGCCGAGCTCGCGATGGAAGGCCACGAGGCGCGCGCCGCGATCGCCGGACTCGATGGCAGCTTCCAGGAAGGCGGTGCGCTGCGCGTGAGTCTTGCCAGCGATCGTCCGCAACGCGGGCGTCGCTGATCCACGACGGCGGCCGGGGAGGGCACGCATGATCGAACGTTCCAGGTTCCTGCACGCGACGGCGGCCTTCGCCGTCGCGATGCTCGCCGCGTGCTCGGGCAAGCCGCAGGAGGCTGCCCCGCAGCCCCCCGCGGCTCAGGCCGCGCCTGCATCTGCCGCCACCGTCGAGGCGATCGCTTCGGCGCCTCGCGTACGCGGTGTCGTCGAAGCGCGTGAAGGCTTCTTCACCGCGTGCGGCGAGACCACGCGCAGGCGCACCACCCGCATCGGCGACGGTGTCGCCGATGCCGTCAAGACGCTCGACGCGAAAGGCGAGGCGCCGCGCTTCGTGATCGCCGAAGGTCGCCTTTCGGGCCATGACGGTGTCGAGCTCGACGCGCTCGAACTCGCCGGTACCGATGCATGGACCTGTGAATCGCGCCTCGACGGCATCACCTATGCCGCGCGCGGCGCGCAAGGCGAATGGTCGGTCGAAGCGACCGCCTCCGCGACGACGCTCGTCGCCGCACCGGGCGCCGCACCGCTGGTCGTGCCGTACGTCGCGCCACGCATGGAACGCACCGCGCCACCCTCCGAAGGGCCGGTCGCGATCACGATCGAGCGCGTGCCCTGCGAGGAACCGTTGACCGGCAGCGTCTACGGCTGGAAGGCCACGGTCGTCCACGGCGGCCGCACGCTGGTCGGCTGCGCCTGGCACGGCGATCTGCGCCGGTGAGCGCGCGGTGACGCCGGCGCCGATCTCGGCCCCCGAGGTTCGTGTCGAACCGGTCGTCGCCCCCGATGGGGCGCGCGCCGAACTGATCCTCGTCGCGCCACCCGCGCCGCGTGCCGCGCTGCTGTGGATTCCCGCGCTCGGCGTACCTTCGAAACATTACAAGCCGTTCGCCGAGGCAATCGCCTGTCACGGCATCGCGGTCGCGATCCACGAATGGCGCGGCGTCGGTTCGAGCGATCGGCGCGCTTCGCGTCGTGTCGACTGGGGTTACCGCGAGCTGCTCGAAGCCGACCTGCCCGCGAGCGAAGCCGTCGCGCGTGCGGCGTGGCCCGGGTTGCCGTGGATCATCGGCGGGCACAGCCTCGGCTCGCAGTTCGCGAGCCTGCACGGTGCACGGCGTGGCGGCGACGCATTCGCGGGCCTGCTGCACGTCGCCAGCGGCGCGCCGTACTGGCGCACGTTCCCGAGCAAGCGCGCGATGCTGTGGTGGCTGTTCCACGTCATGCCGCTGCTGACCGCCGTCGTCGGCCATTTCCCGGGGCGTCGGCTCGGCTTCGGTGGCAACGAGGCGAGCACGGTCATGCGCGACTGGGCGCGCACGGGACGCCTCGGGCGCTACGTGGTGCCGTCGGTCGCCTTCGATTTCGAGGCTGCGATGGCGCACTTCGCGAGGCCCTTGCTCGCCGTGCGCATGCGTGACGACTGGCTCGGCCCGCAGGCGTCGTTCGACTGGCTGCTGGGCAAGTTCCGTGCTGCCGGCATCGAGCGCGTGCTGCTGTCGCCCGACGACTTCGCCAACGGCGAGGCCACGCATTTCTCGTGGATGAAAGCTCCCGAACCGGTCGCTGCTGCGGTCGATGCCTGGCTGACGCGCGACGTGCTCGGCTGACGCTTGCGGCCGCGCATGCGCGGCCCCAGATCGGACGACTCCCGCCGTCCGGAAATTCTCCATGTTGTTCGAACCGCTCGCGTTGCGCGACGTGCGCCTGCGCAACCGCATCGGCGTCTCGCCGATGTGCCAGTACTCGGCCGTCGACGGCCTGCCGCAGGACTGGCACTTCGCGCATCTCGGCGCGCGCGCGACCGGCGGCGCCGGCCTCGTCATCGCCGAGGCGAGCGCAGTCGAGCCGATCGGACGCATCTCGCCGTTCGACACGGGGCTCTGGAACGACGCGCAGGTCGAGGCGTGGTCGCGCATCACGCGCTTCATCGCGTCGCAAGGTGCGGTCGCCGGCGTGCAGCTCGCGCACGCCGGGCGCAAGGCCAGCGTCGACGCACCGTGGCGTGGTGGCAAGCCGGTGCCGGCGAAGCAGGGCGGCTGGACACCGGTCGCGGCCTCGGCGCTCGCGTATTCGGCCACGAGTCCGGTGCCCGACGTGCTCGACGCCGACGGCATCGCCCGCATCGTGCAGGCGTTCGCCGCATCGGCTGACCGCGCCCTCGCGGCCGGCTTCGAACTCGTCGAGATCCACGCCGCGCACGGTTACCTGCTGCACGGCTTCCTGTCGCCGCTGGCCAACACGCGCGACGACGTCTGGGGCGGCAGCTTCGCGAACCGCGTGCGCATCGCGCTCGACGTCGTGCGTGCCGTCCGTGCGCGCTGGCCCGAGCGCCTGCCGCTGTCGGTGCGCCTGTCGGCGACCGACTGGGCCGAGGGCGGCTGGGACGTCGAGCAGAGCATCGAGCTCGCGCGCCTGCTGCGCGGCGAAGGCGTCGACATCGTCGACGTCTCGAGCGGCGGTCTCGTGCCGACGCAGAAGATCGTCACCGGTCCCGGCTACCAGGTGCCATTCGCGGCACGTATCCGCAAGGAGGCCGGCATCGCGACAGCGGCGGTCGGCCTCGTCACCGAGCCTGCGCAGGCGCAGGCGATCCTCGACGCCGGCCAGGCCGATCTCGTCCTGCTTGGTCGCGAGCTGCTGCGCGATCCATCGTGGCCGCGCCGCGCCGCACACGCGCTCGCTGCCCCGCTCGACGCGCCACCGCAATACGCGCGCGCGTGGTGAGCGGCGCGCTAAGCTCGCGCCTTCCTTCGCCCCCGCCGGAGCCGTGATGGAAATGCCCAACGTCAAGCTGATCCCGCCGCGCGAACACGATCTCGGCGACGGCTTCGTCGTGCGCCGCATGGTGCCGTCGATGCAGGCGCGCACGATCGGCCCGTTCGTGTTCTTCGACCACATCGGTCCCGTCGAGATGGCACCCGGGCGCGGCGTCGACGTACGTCCGCATCCGCACATCGGCCTGTCGACGATGACCTACCTGCTCGAGGGCGTGTTCACGCACCGCGACAGCACCGGCGTCGTGCAGGACATCCGACCCGGCGAGGTCAACTGGATGACGGCGGGTCGCGGCGTCGCGCATTCCGAGCGCACGCCCGCGATCGAGCGCGCGCAAGGCCATCGCATGCACGGCGCACAGTTCTGGGTCGGCCTGCCGCAGGTCGATGCCGAGGTCGCGCCGTCGTTCTCGCACCACGATGTCGACGACCTGCCCGAATGGACGATCGACGACGGTGGCGTGCGGCTGCGCCTCGTCGCGGGCGAGGCCTTCGGCCACCGCTCGCCGGTACCCGTGTACTCGCGCCTGTTCTGCCTCGACGTGCGCCTCGACGACGGCGCCACGTTCGAGCTGCCGCCCGAACATGCCGAGCGTGCGATCCAGGTCATGGAAGGCACGCTCGAGATCGACGACCTCGAGATCCCGATGCACCGGCTCGCCGTGGTCGCGCCGGGCGCGACGGTGCGCATCGTCGCGCGCGGTACCGCGCGTGCGATCGTGTTCGGCGGCGATCCGCTCGACGGCGAACGCTTCGTCTGGTGGAATTTCGTCGCCGCCTCGCGCGAGCGCATCGCGCAGGCCAAGGACGACTGGGCCAACGGCCGCTTCGACGCCGTGCCCGGCGAGACCGAGTTCATCCCGCTGCCGGAGCGCTGAACCATGCCGCGGCGCACGAGGCGTCCGCGCGCGGTCGGCGCTATGCTGCACGCCTGATCCTCCGCGGAGACGAGCCATGAGCCAGTCCACCACGTCGACGCCCGCCGCGCCCGCGCGCCGCTACGACACGTTCCGGGCGTTCTATCCGTTCTACCTTTCCGAGCACGCCAACACGACGTGCCGCCGCCTGCACTTCGTGGGCAGCTCGCTCGTGCTCGGCATCGTGCTGCTCGCGATCGCGAGCGGCAACGCGTGGTGGCTGCTGCTCGCGCCCGTCGCCGGCTACGGCTTCGCGTGGGTCGGCCATTTCGGCTACGAGAAGAACAAGCCCGCCTCGTTCAAGCAGCCGCTCTACAGCTTCATGGGCGACTGGGTCATGTACTGGGACATCCTGCGCGGGAAGATCCCGTTCTGAGCACGAAGGCCGCGACACCGGGCGCCGCCGCGAACGGCGTGCGCCTCGACATCTGGCTGTGGGCCGCACGCTTCTTCAAGACGCGCAGCCTCGCCAAGCAGGCGATCGAAGGCGGCAAGATCGACGTCGAAGGCGAACCCGCGAAACCGGCCAAGACCGTGCACGAAGGCCATCGCCTGCGCATCCGCCGCGGCGACGAACGCCTCGAGGTCGTCGTCGTCGCGCTGTTGTCGATGCGCGGCCCCGCACCGGTCGCGCAGGCGCTCTACGAGGAAACGCCCGAGAGCCGCGCCACGCGTGAACGCGACCGCGAGATGCGCCGCCTCACCGGCGCCGGCCTCGCGCACCCGCAAGGCCGCCCCGACAAGCACGCACGGCGGCAGATCAGGGAGTTGAAGGAAGGGCTCGAGTAGGTCGACGTGCGTGCGCGGACGTTGTCCGCGTCACCGGGTGCTGCGTGTTGCCGAAGAAGTTAAAGGCGGAATCTGCTGAGGGGACTCTTCACGATGCTCGTGATTGGCCTCGATGTGCTCCGCCGTGCCGAATACTTGACCACGTCATCCCGGCGAAAGCCGGGATCCCCTTAAGCGCTAACCGAAGCAGATGCGCGGTCGATCGACGCGACGTGCGTGTCGATGAAGGAGGTGGATGCTCACCCCAGCACGAGAGAGAGCCGAGCGTGGGCACCTCTCCAAGCGTTGATTAAAGTCGGCTATGCCCAAGGGGATCCCGGCTTTCGCCGGGATGACGGGTGTGGAGAGGTCGTCGTCACGTCACGCTCGCTTTCGCGCTCCACGCTGTTGATCACAAGCGAATGGCTCACAGCACGGCTCACACCACGACGATATGCGGAGCGGCCTACATCACCGCCCTTCACCCCGACCCCGTAATCTCCGCCTCGCGCCGCTTCTGCGCACGGCCGAGCCAGCCGCCCGTGACGGCCCACACGAGCGCGAGCACCGAGCCGATGACCATCGCGAGTGCGGGATGGTCGGCGAGCAGGTCGAGGCCGCGCTTGGCCCAGCCGCTGACCGCATCGCCGCCGCGGTAGACCACCGTGTCGATGAAGTTCTTCGCCTTGTACTTCTGCTCGGCGGAGACGACCGTATAGAGCATCTCGCGGCCCGGGCGCACGAGCGCGTACTCGCCCGCGCGGCGCACGACCATGACGACGACGAACACCGCGAACACCGGCGCGAACGCGAGCCACAGGAAGCCCGCCGCGATGACCAGCGGCACCGCGACGAGCAGCACGCCGACGCCGAGGCGTTGCGCGATGCGTCCCGTGAAGAACACCTGGGTCAGGATCGCGAGCGTCTGCACCACGGTGTCGATGAGGCCGAACACCTGGGTCTGCTTCGTCTTGTCGGGGAAGTTCTCGGCGACGAGGCGCGCCTGCTCGAAGTACAGGAACGTATTCGCGGTCGCGAGCAGCAGCACGAATGCGCCGATGCCGAGCAGGTACGGCGACTTGAGCACCGCGGTCGCGCCCGCGAACGGATTGCCGCCGAGCGGGCGCGCGCGGTCGGCATCGTGCGCCGAGATCGCACCTTGCCGATCGCGCCAGCGGTGCATGTAGGCGGCCGCCGCGATCGCGCCGACGAGGGTCGACGCCGACAGCACCATGAGGCCGGCGTGCCCGAGCGGCGCGACGAGCGCCGTGCCGAGGATCGGTCCGACCAGGCCGCCTGCGCTCGCGCCACCGGCCATCAGCGCGAACAGGCGCTTGGCCTGACCCGGCGCGAACACGTCGGCGAGCGTGCTCCATGCCAGCGAGATCGTCAGCATGTTGAACACGGAGATCCAGATGTAGAACGTGCGCGCGACCGCGAGGTCGTCGGGCTTGATCGCGAAGCACGCCGCGAACACGAGCATGTTCATGGCGAAGAAGCCGAACGTCCACGCGAGGATCGTGCGCCGCGCGACCTTCGAGGCGAGCCAGCCGAACAGCGGCAGCGTCGCGAGGGTCACCACGAACGTGCCCGTGAACAGCCAGTGCAGGTTGTCGACGCCTCCCGCGACGCCCATCGTCTCGCGTACGGGCCGCAGCATGAAATAGCCCGTGAAGACGAGGAAGAACAGCAGCAGGCCCGCGCCGACGGCGGGGGCCTCGTTCGTGTCCGTGCCGAACAGGCGCGTGACGAGGCGGGCGAACGGGGACGTCGTGGTCATCGCGGGATCAGCCCAGCAGCGTGGTCAGTTCCTTCTGCTGTTTGTCGTCGAGCAACGGTCCCGTGCCGGCCTTGAGCTGGTCGGCCTGGCGGTCGGGTCGGCTCGTCGCCGGGATCACCGCGGTGACGGCCGGGTGGCTGATCGCGAACTTGAGGAACATCTGCGACCACGAGGTCACGCCGACCTCGCCGGCCCATGCGGGCAGCGGAACGTCCTTGACCTTCGCGAACAGCTTGCCGTCGTCGAACACGCGGTTGACCAGCACCGCGACGCCGGTATCGCGCGCGAGCGGCAGGATGGTCTTGGCGGCGTTCGGCGAGTTGGCCGAGTAGTGGATCTGGATGAAGTCGAGCTTCTCGGCGCGCATGATCGCCTCGAGCTCGGGCAGGCCGCTGTCGATGTAGTGGGTGACGCCGATGTAGCGCGTCTTGCCCTGCGCCTTGAGTTCGCGCGCGTACGGCAGCTGGATCTTCCACTGGCGCAGGTTGTGGACCTGCAGCAGCTCGACCTTGTCGGTGTGCAGGCGCTCGAGCGAGGTCGCCCACTGCGCCTCGGCGTCGGCGCGCGAGTCGGCCGCGATCTTGGTCGCGAGGAAGGTCTTGTCGCGCCAGCCGCCTTCCTTGAGCAGGTCGCCGAGCACGGTGTCGGCACCCGAGTAGTTCGGCGAGGTGTCGAACACGCTGCCGCCGCCGTCGAAGAACACCTTGAGGACCTTCTTGAGCTCCTCGTACTTCTCGCTGCCCTTGGTCGCCTCGAAGCTGCCCGAGGTGCCGGCGCCGATGACCGGGATCTGCTCGCCCGTCGACGGGATCGGCCGCGTCAGCAGCTTGCCCGGCGAGGTGGCGGCCCAGGCGTCGTCGAACAGCGAGCGGCCGACGGTGAGGCCGAGGGCGGACGCGGTGAGGCTCGTGGCGAGGAACTGGCGACGGGTCATCATGGGCGGACTCCTTGAGGCGGATCGCGCGCGGCGTGGCGCCGCACGCAGGGGGAAACCCGAGACTCGACGATTGCGGCGGGTCCGGAAACCCTTCATAAAGCGAATCAGTTTCAAAGGGATTGCGAAGATGAAGGCGTTTGCCGACCTGCTCGTGTTCGTGCGTGCGGTCGAACTCGGCAGCCTCTCGGCGGCGGCGCGCGCACTCGAGCTCACGCCGGCGTCGGCCAGCGTCGCGCTCAAGCGCCTCGAAGCCGAACTCGGCGTGCAGCTCGTCGCGCGCTCGACGCGCAACCTGCGTGCGACCTCGGAAGGCGAGCGCTTCCTGCGCGCCTGCCGCGAAGCCTTGCGCGTCATGGACGAGGCCGAGGACGTGTTGCGCGGCGACGGCGCCGAACTGCGCGGACGCCTCACGCTGTCGGCACCGTCGGATCTGGGCCGCAACCTGCTCGCCGGCTGGCTCGATGCCTTCCTCGCCGAGCATCCGCGCCTGCAGTTGCGCATGGACGTTTCCGACCGCATGGCCGACGTCTACCGCCAGCCGTTCGATCTCGCGATCCGCTACGGCACGCCGCCCGATTCGCAACTCGTCGCGGTGCCGCTGCTCGCGAACTGCCGGCGTGTGCTGTGCGCCTCGCCGGCCTACCTCGCGCGCCGCGGTGCACCCGCCACGCCCGAGGCGCTCGCGAACCACGACTGCCTGCGCTTCGTCGTGCGCGACGGCATCCACCAGCGCTGGACCTTCCAGTCGCCCACAGGCGACGCCGTCGCGATGCAGGTCCGCGGCGACCGCGTCAGCGAGGACGGCGACCTCGTGCGGCGCTGGGCCCTGGCCGGCCACGGCATCGCCTACAAGTCCTGGCCCGACGTCGCCCACGATGTCGCCGAAGGCCGTCTCGTCGTGCTGTGCCCCGACTGGATCGGCGAACACGCCCCGCTCAATCTCGTCTGCGCCGACCGCCGCCTCGTCAACCCGCGCGTGCGCCGCCTGCGCGATTTCCTGCGCGCACGCTGCGCGGAATTGCCGGTGATGCCGGGGGTGTGATGGTCTTTGGGAGACGTGCGTCATCGCCTTGCTGCCATGTTGCTTACGCGATGCACATCCCGACCACGTCATTCCGGCGAAAGCCGGAATCCACTCAAGCGCCGCAGGCGGAGCGCGGGCCTCGCGCTTCACCGTAGGCCGCATCTTCATCCGACGCGCACTCCACGTCGCAGGGCTCAAGGGGATCCCGGCTTCCGCCGGGATGACGTTGTTTCTCATATGTGCTGCGTCGCGTATGTGCTGCGTCGTGAGGGACGTGCGTCATCACTTCGGCGCACCGTCGATTCGACACCACCACACCACGTCATTCCGGCGAAAGCCGGAATCCACTCAAGCGCCGCAGACGGAGCGCGGGCCTCGCGCTTCACCGTAGGCCGCATCTTCATCCGACGCGCACGTCACGTCGCAGCGCTCAAGGGGATCCCGGCATCCGCCGGGATGACGTTGTTTCTCGTATGTGCTGCATCGTGTGGGACGTGCGTCATCACTTCGGCGCACCGTTGACTCGACACCACCACACCACGTCATTCCGGCGAAAGCCGGAATCCCTTCAAGCGTTGCAGAGGGACGGGGGTGTCGTGCTTCTTCGAAGTGCGCCTACTCATCCGGAGCGCACTTCAAGTTGCAATGCTCAAGGGGATCCCGGCTTCCGCCGGGATGACGTTGTTTCGCAGATGAGCACCCGTCGCACGGGCTCCGTGGACGCAACACCGTCTCGCCGTGGCACGCCGCGCAGGCGCGCCCTACGTGGCTCACCGCGTCATCGACACGCCCGAAGCCTTAACCCACCTCTGGCGCCACCACGCGTTCATCGGATCCGACCACATGCGCGCCAACAGCGCGCCGAGTCCCCAGGCCGCGAGCACGGTCGGGACATGCCAGAGGAAGCCGAGGTGCTTGTCCGCACCGAGGGCCTGCCACAGCGTGACCACCGCGAACACGACGAACATGTGGGTCAGGTAGATCTCGTAACTACGGCGTCCCATCGCGGACAGCCAGCGCAGGCCGCGCGGCATCGCGGGCGGTGCGACGCGCGCTTCCCATTGCAGCGCGACCACGAGCAGCGCGGTCGACAGCGTCAGCACGAGCACGTAGCCGTTGCCGACCCACGGCCACAGCACGTAGCCGAACAGCATGACCGCGGCGATGCCGACGCTGCCGAGCGCGCCGAGCAGCATCACGAGCGCGCGCGGTGCGGCGTGCCAGCGGTCGCAGGCGATCGCGGCGAGCACACCGGCGGCGATCGCGGCCATGCCGGGCAGGTAGGCCTTTTCCTGCCAGATGTCGTTGCCGGCGAGCGCGGCGCGCGTGGCCGGCAGCGACAGCGCCAGTACGCCCAGCGCGACGACGAGCGCGGCGCGGCTGCGCAGCAGCAGGCAGGCGAGCGGGAAGCCGAGGTAGAACGCCTCCTCGATCGACAGCGACCACAGCACGTCCCAGCCACCTGGCAGGTAGCCGGTCACGCCCTCGTACCAGTTGAGGTGCAGGCCGGCGACCGCGAGCACGGCGCGCGCGAGCGACTGGCGCTCCGTGTCGATCACGTGGTGCGGCACGCCGAGCACGTGCAGCAGGGCGAGCACGCCGACGACGAGCACGAGCGACGGCAGGATGCGCGCGGCGCGCATCGTGTAGAACGCGCGCAGGTCGATGCGGTCGAGTGCGCCCCAGCGTGCGAGCGCATGGCTCGTGATCAGGAAACCCGAGACCACGAAGAACACGAACACGCCTTCGTAGCCGTTGTACATGAGCGCGTTCAGGAAGCGCCGCGGCAGCCAGGTCTCGAGCCAGCCGTCGCGTAGAGGGATACGCAGCGCAAGGTGGTGCACGACGACGAGCAGGATCGACAGCCCACGCAGCAGATCGATGCCGTCGAGGCGTGCGAGCGTCCTGCGCGCACCTTTGCGGGCATCGCCGGCGTGCAGCGCCGTGGCGAGGTCAGTCATCGCCACGCGGTGCTCAGAGCATCTTCTTGAGGCGGTAGACGAGGTCGAGCGCCGCGCGCGGGCTCAGCTCGTCGCCGTCGACGGCGCGCAGCGCTTCCTCGACCGGCGACGGCATCGGCGGTGCGAACAGGCCGAGCTGCGGCGTCGCCGCGACCGCCTGGGGTGCCGCTGCCGGTGCCGCCGGAACCTCGTGTGCACCCGATTCGAGCGCGAGCAGCACGCGCCGTGCCTCGGCGATCACGGGCTTGGGCAGGCCGGCCAGCGCAGCGACCTGCAGGCCGAAGCTGCGGTTGGCCGGGCCGTCCTTGACCGCGTGCATGAAGACCAGCTGGTCGCCGTATTCGACCGCGTCGAGGTGCACGTTGGCGATCGCGTCGTACTGCTCGGGCAGGCGCGTGAGCTCGAAGTAGTGCGTCGCGAACAGCGTGAACGCGCGGTTCGTCGCGGCGAGGTGGGTCGCGCAGGCCTGGGCGAGCGCGAGGCCGTCGTAGGTGCTGGTGCCGCGGCCGATCTCGTCCATGAGCACGAGGCTGTGCGCGGTCGCGTTGTGCAGGATGTTGGCCGTTTCGCTCATCTCGACCATGAAGGTCGACTGTCCGCGCGAGAGGTCGTCGCCCGCACCGATGCGCGTGAAGATGCGGTCGATCGTGCCGATCGTCGCGCGCGACGCGGGCACGTAGCTGCCGATGTGCGCGAGCAGCACGATCAGCGCGTTCTGGCGCATGTAGGTCGACTTGCCGCCCATGTTCGGGCCGGTCACGACGAGCATGCGGCGCGCGTCGGAGAGGTCGAGGTCGTTCGGCTCGAACGGATCGTCGCGCACCTGCTCGACGACCGGATGGCGGCCGCGCTCGATGCGGATGCAGGCCGCGTCGACGAGCTCGGGCTCGGACCAGTCCAGCGCGTGGGCACGATCGGCCAGCGCGGCGAGCACGTCGAGTTCGGCGATCGCCGCGGCGGCCGACTTGAGCGCGCCGAGGCGTGCGCCGAGCAGATCGAGCAGTTCCTCGTACAGCGCCCGCTCGCGCATCAGCGAGCGTTCGCGCGCCGACAGCACCTTGTCCTCGAAGCCCTTGAGCTCCTCGGTGATGTAGCGCTCGGCACCCTTGATCGTCTGGCGACGCGTGTAATGCGTCGGTGCCTTGTCGGCCTGGCCCTTGCTGATCTCGATGTAGTAGCCGTGCACGCGGTTGTAGCCGACCTTGAGCGTGGCGATGCCGCTGGCCTCGCGCTCGCGGGCTTCGAGATCGAGCAGGAACCGGTCGGCATTCGTGCTGAGCTGGCGCAGGCGGTCGAGCTCGGCGTCGAAGCCATCGCAGAGCACGCCGCCGTCGCGCATCAGCACCGGCGGCTGCGGCAGGATCGCGCGCACCAGCAAGTCGGTCACGGCGCCGTGCTCGCCGAGTTCGGCGGCCAGCGCATTGAGCCGCGGCGCATCCAGCGGCGCCAGCAGGTCGCGCAGGGCAGGGGCCGCGCGCAGGGCGTCGCGCAGGGTCGACAGATCGCGCGGGCGCGCGGATCTCAGCGCGATGCGGGTGAGGATGCGCTCGACGTCGCCGAAGCCGCGCAGGGCCTCGCGCAGCGGCTCATGCGCGCCGGTGTCGATCAGCAGGCCGACCGCGTCGTGGCGTGCGCGCAGAATGCCGTGGTCGCGCAGCGGCCGATGCAGCCAGCGCCGCAGCAGGCGCCCACCCATCGGCGTGCAGGTCGAATCGAGCACGCCCAGCAGGGTGTGCTGCATCCGCCCTTCGGCGTGCTGGTCGAGCTCGAGATGCCGACGCGTGGCCGCGTTCATCGCGATGGTCTCGTCCGAGGATTCCGCTGCAAGGCTCTGCAGATGCGGCAGGCTCTGCTTCTGGGTTTCCTCGACATAGCCGAGCAGGGCGCCGGCGGCGGCGACGGCGGCGTGCATCGTCTGCACGCCGAAGCCTTCCAGATTCCTGGTGCCGAAGAAGCGGCACAGCGCGCGCTGTGCGGATTCGCCGTCGAACAGCCAGGGCGCGCGCCGGCGCGCGCCGGTGCGTGCGTTCAACGCCTCCGGCCAGCCGTCCTCGTCGGGGATCAAGAGTTCGGCCGGTTCCAGCCGCGCGATCTCACTGAGCAGGGCCTCTTCATCGGCGACTTCGGTGACCCTGAAGCGGCCGCCGGCGAGATCGGCCCAGGCCAGGCCGATGGCCTTGCGGCCGCGCGCCACCGCCATCAACAGGGTGTCGCGGCGCTCCTGCAGCAGGGCCTCATCCGTGACCGTGCCCGGCGTGACGATGCGCACCACCTTGCGTTCGACGAGGCCCTTGGCGAGTGCCGGATCACCGATCTGCTCGCAGATCGCCACCGATTCGCCGAGCGCCACCAGTCGCGCCAGATAGCCCTCGTAAGCGTGCACCGGCACGCCGGCCATCGGGATCGGTGCGCCGCCCGAGCTGCCGCGCTGGGTCAGCGTGATGTCGAGCAGGCGCGCGGCCTTGCGGGCGTCGTCGTAGAACAGCTCGTAGAAGTCGCCCATGCGGAAGAACAGCAGCACGTCCGGATGCTCCGCCTTCGCGGCGAAGAACTGGCGCATGAGCGGGGTGTGCTGGTCGAGCGCCGGTGTGGCGCTGCGGCTGGACGTGTTCAATGCGGGCACCTCGGCGGGGCGCGCAGTTTAGCGCGAGGCTGCCGTGGCGAGTCGACGCGCCGACCAAGCCTGCGGTCGGCCTGCGCGAGGTGGCCTTTCGAGGGTGCAACCGTCCCGATCAGGCCGGGCCGTCGTCCGCGTCGGCGACCGGCCGTCGACTCGAACCTGCACGCAGCTTCGAGATCAGACGGTTGCGCAGGCTCGTGTGCAGCGGCGGGCTGTACTTCGCGATGCAAAGGATCGCGCGCAGGCCGTCCTTCCAGCCGATCTTCTTGCCTTCGGCGTAGCTGCGGCCGCGGTAGGCGATCGGCACTTCGTGGATGCGGCATCCTGTGCGCGCGATCTTGGCCGTGATCTCGGGCTCGAAGCCGAAGCGGTCTTCCTCGATGCGGATGCCCTGCACGATCTCGCGACGGAACACCTTGTAGCAGGTCTCCATGTCGGTGAGCCGCAGGCCCGTGAACAGGTTCGACAGGCGCGTGAGCACGCGGTTGGCGATGCGCTGGCGCAGGAACATCCCGGGCGATCGCCCGGCGCCGAAGCGCGTGCCGTAGACGACATCGGCACGTCCTGCGCGGATCGGTTCGACGAGCACAGGATAGTCGTTCGGGTCGTACTCGAGGTCGGCGTCCTGGATGATCACGATGTCGCCGGTCGCGGCGCCGATGCCGGTGCGCAGCGCGGCGCCCTTGCCCTGGTTGGCCTCGTGAAGGATGACGCGTTGCACGAGCGGTGCGATCTGCGTGTCGAGGATCGCACGCGTGCCGTCGGTCGAGCCGTCGTCGACGATGATGATCTCGTCCGGCGTGCAAGGCGATGCGCGCACGGCTTCGACGATGGCGCGCAAGGTGTCCCGCTCGTTGTAGCAGGGCATCACCACCGACAGCTTCACGCCTTTCCCCCGGTTGCCCTGCGCATGGTCATCGTCGGCATGGTGCCCGATCATCCTGCCAGCATCGCGAGTGCGACGAGCGCGAACAGGCCGCGGTAGCGTCGCTGCATCCATTGCGCGGTCTCGAAGCCGGGTCCGCGCCGTAGCACCTGAAGCGACCACGCGAGGTGCACGAGCCAAGCGGCTGGACTCCACAGCAGCAGCCTCGGCAGGCTGCCGAGTGCGGCCAGCACGGCGAGCATCGCGTAGGCGGCCGTAAACGTGGCGAGGCTGGCGAGGAAGGTGCAGCGGCTGCCGAACACGACGGCGTTCGTGCGGATGCCGTTGAGCCGGTCGCCTTCGTGGTCGCGGACTTCCTGGTTGAGATGGCCGGCCGTGAACACGAGGCCGAAGAACAGGCCGATCCAGAATCCGCGCGCGTCGAGCGGATGGACCAGCGTGTAACCGAGCAGGAAGTGCAGCGTGCCTCCGGCCAGGTGGTTGAGAGACGAGGCGATAGGCGTGCGCTTGCCGAGCCGCGGCGATCCCGAGTAGAGGAAGCCGAGCGCGGCGATCAGCGCGCCGACGAGCAGAGCGGTGATGCCGACCGCCGCGAATGCGGCGAGGGCCACGGCGAGCAGGGCGGCCGACGTCCAGGCGACCTCGCGCCGGAGGATGCCGTGGCGACTGAACACCTGCGGCGCGCGCAGCGGATCGCGAAGGTCGCTGTCGTAACCGGCCCAGTCGTTGAAGACGAAGATGTGCGCCGTGAGTGCCGCGCTGCCGAGCATGAGCAGGCCCGGTGCGACGATGCCGTCGCGCTCGAGGGCGACTCCGCCGAGCACGATGCCGAGGAACGGCGAGGCCTGCAGCGCGGCCACTTCGAGCGCCCGCGTGGACGCGAAGTGGCCGGCGATGCGTGCGACCTGCCGGAGCGACGTCGCCATCACGGTGCGGGTGGCGAAGGCGGTGTCGCGAAGGCGCCCGCAGCCGCGCGGAGTCGCAGCCAGAGCGCGTAGCCGACATCCTCCGACCAGTAGTAGCGCCGCACCGTCGCGCTGAGGTCGTTGTGGTAAAGCAGCGGCGGCGACTCGCGCAGCAGCGCGAAATCGTCGGCACCGAGTCGTGCCAGCACACGCTGGGCGGTGAGTCGCGTCTCGTCGTTGCCGCGAGATGCCTCGAGTTCGACGAGCGCGTGCACGGCTTCGCTCCAGATGCCCTGGCCCGCAGCCGGAAGCGCGAGCCGTTCGACGGGCAACGGCAGCGGACAGTCGCGGTGCTGCAGCTCGGCGATGCGCAGGTAGGGCAGCAGCGCCGACTTCGCGTAGTAGACCCAGATGTCCTCGTCGCGGATCGCGCGCTGCAAGGCCCGGCACAAGGCTTGTCCCGCCGGCGGATCGAGCTCGCGCAGCATCAGGTAGACGTGCAGCTGGATCGCGAGGTCGGTCGGGTTCGGATCGCTGCCCGGGTCGAGGCAGCGGTAGTCCTTGCGCTGCGCGAGCCAGGTGCGATGCAGGCCGCGTGCATCGCGGTAGCGCGCGAGCATGTCCAGCATCGGCTGCCGACGCGGATCGTCGGCCGCGGGCTTGGCGATGCGCCATGCGAGCGCGGTGTCGTCGCTGTCCGGCGTGATCGCGCAGCCCAGCGTGCCGATGCCGGGGGCATCCGGCAGCCCGTGGTAGCGCACGAGTCCGTCGCCCTCGATCTGTGCGGCGAGATGCGTGCGTGCGCGCTCGAGCGTGGCGTCGAGCTCGTGCGCATGCGCGATGGGGGCGAGCAGATCGACCAGCGTCGCGGTCAGGAACGTGTTGAGTTCCGGCTGCGGTGCTTCGTGGCGGGTGCTCGTCGTGTGGGCGGTGAGCCAGGCGCCGTCGTCGGTCTGGTGTTCGCGAAGCCGTTCGACGGCGCGTGCCGCCATCGACTCGAGCGCCTCGGCGGACGCCGGCGGCGTGGAGGCCGCCTCGGTGGACGCGGGCGGCTGCGCGTGCACGATCACGCGCTGCTCGCGCACGATGCGGAAATCGCCGCGCGGTTCGACGCGCAGCGCGAGCTGCAGGACCTGCTCGCCAGGCGCGACGCCCCACAGGTTCGCCGTGATGCGCCACCCGGTCGGCGTGCGCGTGCCGATGGCCTCGTCGACGTCCGGACGTGGCAGGAAATCGGTCGTCGTGCCGACGACCATGCCGTTCACGAGCAGGAGCACCTGGGCCGGCGTGCGTGCGCAGGCCATGGCCCAGCCTTCGAGCACGGTGCCGGGTTCGAGGACGGGCATGACACCGTCGGTGGGCAGGCGCGTGGATCCGATCACGTCGATCGTGCCCATCGCGTCGCACAGCAGCTCAGCCCGCGCGCGCGGCTGGCGCAGCTCGGTCACGAACGGAAGGTTGCCGAGGTCCCATGCGCCGCGCATCGACGCGGGGTCACCCGCGAACACGCGCTCGTCGCTGGTCTTCGTGTACCAGAACGCGCCGACAGCCTGCACGCCGATCGAGAACGCGATCGTCGCGACGAACACGCCGCGTGCCAGCGGACGCAACACCAGCGGCGCGGGCGCGAGCATCCACACCAGCACCGGCAGCATGTCGGTGAGCCAGCGCGGCCCCCACGAGGTGCCGCCACGCCAGTCACCTTGCGCGTACAGCACGAGCTGGCCGATCACGGCGAGCGTCAGCAGCACGGCCGGCGCCCGCGTGTCGCGCGAGCGCAGGCGCTGGATCAGGCCGACGACGACGAAGGCGAGGAACGGCGAGAAGACGAGCAGACCGCGCGCCGGACTGACCAGCAGACCGGCCAGCCCGGACCAGTCGCCTTGAAGGAAATGGGCCGGAGGCTTCACGACGCCGTAGCCGCCGGCGAGATGCCCCATGAAACCGACGTTGTAGGCCAGCAACGCGATCAGCGGCACGCCCGCGCCCGCGATCAGCCAGGTCGCGTCGCGCCAACGCCGCCACACGACGAAGCCGCCGATCGCCGCGGCGATCAGGGCATCGGGCGGACGATTCGCGGCGATCAGGACGCAGACCGCGCCGAGCAGGGCGAGGCGCACGCCTTTCGCCGGCGCGAAGGCCAGCAGCAAGGCGAGCGCGATCAGCAGTTCGCCGGTTCCGTGCTGCCACAGCGCCTGGCTCGAGATCATCCAGGTGTTCGTGCCGAACGCGAACGCGAGCGCGAGCGGCAACGCCCACGGATTGCGTTCGCGACGCAGCAGCAGGAACACGAGGACGCTGGCGGCTGCGGCGAGCAGCGACGCCGCGAGCTTCTCCATGAGCTCCGCGAAGCGATCGACCTGCGGTTGCTCCCAGCCGTGCATGTCGAGCCAGAGCGCCGCGGGTGCGTACAGCGGTGCCACGAGCAGCGGCGTGACCACCGGGTAGAACGATGCCGACTCGTGCTCGCGCGTACGCGTCAGCCAGTACGCGGTCGGCTCGTGGTAGACGGCCTTGCCTTCGTCGTTGGCCGGCCGGTAACGCGGGTATTCGAGCGGATGGCCGTGCGCGAACAGACGCGTGTGCTCGCCGGGCACGAGCGTACCGTGGTGCCACAGCATCAGCGGCAGGTAGCGCGCGTACACCGTATCGCCGGCACCGATCTGGCGCAGGTTCGCGTTGTAGACCAGCAGGCAGGCCAGGGCCAGGAGCAGCGGTGCGACGATCGTCTGCAGGCGCGAGCGGCGCAGGTGTCGCACGGCGTTCGTCATGGGTGGCGTGGGCGCGGGGTGTTCAAGCTTAGCGGATCGACAGGTTCCGGTGGCCTTGCTATGTTGGGGAATCCGGTGCGCGGCGGAGCGTCCGGTGGCCTGTCCGACGGTGTCGTCGGCAGGATCGTGCCCGGCATCGTTCGCGGGCTCCGGCGTGCCTCGATCGGGGGTGCGCTTTCATGGCGAACGGGCAGGACGGGCACCCGATGGCGACGGGAGGGCACAGAACACTGGTGACCGGCGGTGCCGGTTTCCTCGGCTCCCACCTGTGCGACGCGCTGATCCGGCGCGGTGACCACGTGGTCTGCCTGGACAATTTCCACACCGGTACGCGCGACAACATCGCGCCGCTGCTCGCGCATCCGCGCTTCGAGCTGCTGGATCACGACGTCACGGTGCCGATCGACGTCGACGTCGAACGCATCTTCAATCTCGCCTGTCCGGCCTCGCCGGTGCACTACCAGAACGATCCCGTGCAGACGACGCGGACCTGCGTGCTCGGCGCACTGAACATGCTCGCCCTGGCCGAACGCCGGCGTGCGCGCATCCTGCAGGCCTCGACCAGCGAGGTCTACGGTGATCCCGAGATGCATCCGCAGCACGAGGGCTACTGGGGACGGGTCAATCCGGTCGGCCTGCGCAGCTGCTACAACGAAGGCAAGCGCTGCGCCGAGACGCTGTTCTTCGACTACCACCGTCAGTACGGCCTCGAGATCAAGGTCGTGCGGATCTTCAACACCTACGGCCCGCGCATGTACGTCGACGACGGCCGCGTCGTCAGCAACTTCATCGTCCAGGCGCTGCGCGGCGACGACGTCACGCTGTACGGGGACGGCAGCCAGACGCGCTCGTTCTGCCATGTCGACGACATGATCGCCGCACTGCTGGCTGCGATGGACTCGCCCGCTGGATTCACCGGCCCGGTGAACGTCGGCAACCCCGACGAGCTGAGCATGCGCGAGCTCGCCGAGCGCGTGATCCGGCTCAGCGGCAGCACCTCGCGTGTCGTCCATCTCGCGCTGCCGGCGGACGATCCGCGCGTGCGCCGGCCCGACATCGGGCTCGCCACGCAGGCGCTCGGCTGGCGACCCGCGGTGTCGCTCGACGAGGGTCTGGACAAGACGATCCGCTACTTCCGCGCGATCCTGAACGCATGAGCCGTCCGCACGCGGAGTGGAGCGCGTCGAGGTGGCGCATCCGTTCATCATCGCCGATCGGCCTCCACAGTAGACTCGCCGCGCACGAGGCTAGGGTGGTCGGTTGATGGGAGCGGCAAGAACAGCGATCGTCGTCGCGGGCATGCACCGCAGCGGCACGTCGGCGATCACGCGCATCGTCAACCTTCTAGGGGCCGATCTCGCCGACGATCTGATTCCGGCCGGCATCGGCAACGAGCACGGCCACTGGGAATCGCGCGCCGTGCAGGCGCTGCACAACGAGCTGCTCGCCGAGCTCGCATCCGACATCTACTCGCCGCTCGGCATCGCGCCCGGGTGGTTCGACAGTGCCGCGGCGCGGCCGTGGATCGACCGCGCACAGGCGCTTCTCGCGACCGAGTACCCGCATTCGCCGCTGTTCGTGATCAAGGATCCACGCATCACACTGGTCCTGCCGCTCTGGCGACAGGCGCTGCGCGAATCGTCGATCGAGCCGCGGTTCGTGCTGCCGTTCCGCTCGCCCGGCGCGGTCGCCCGCTCGCTCGAGGTGCGCGAGCGTCGCCTCGCGAGCGGCCGTGCCTTGCCGCATGCGCAAGGCGTCGCCGTGTGGCTGCGCTACGTACTCGCCGCGGAGAAGCACACGCGCGGCGCGGCACGCTCGTTCGTCGCGTTCGACGACGTGCTGGCCGACTGGCGAGCGACGTTCGCGCGCGTCGGCCGTCAGCTCGGCATCGCATGGCCGAACGAGGGGCGTGCCGACGATCGCATCGAGGCGTTCCTCGACCGCAAGCCCCGCGACAGCGACACGGGTGACGCGCCGGACGGTGTCATCGACCGCGTCTGCCGCAGCGTGCATGCCGGCCTGCAGCAGGCCGTCGTCGATCCCGATGCGGTGCCGCCGGCCTTCGACGCGGCGGCACACGCCGTCGCGGCCGCCGAGGATCTGCTCGGTGCCTACGTCGCGAGCACGCAGCGCGAGCTCGATGACGTGCGCGAGCGCGCCGAGGCCGGATTGCGCAGGCACGAGGACGAGCGCGTGCGGATGTCCGAACGGTTCGATGCCGAGCTGGCACTGCGTGACGCGCGCCTCGCCGAGGCGACCGCCCACGCCGAACGTATCGAGCACAGCCTCGAGCGCGCCGCCGCCCACGCCGGGACCCTCGAGCAGGACCGTGACAAGGCGGCCGACTACGCGACCTCGCTGGAACGGGACCGTGACGAGACGATCGCGCGACTCGACGTCCTCGAGCGGGAGCGCGGCACGGCGATCGACTACGCGAAGTCGCTCGAGCAGGAACGCGACACGGCGGTCGAGTATGCGACATCGCTCGAGCAGGAGCGTGACACGGCCGTCGGGTACGCCGCGTCTCTCGAGAAGGAGCGCGACGCCGCGGTCGACTACACCGCCTCGCTGGAGAAGGAGCGCGACACCTCGATCGGCTACACCACGTCGCTGCAGCACGAGCGCGACGCCGCCGCCGATGTCGTCGCCTCGCTTGCACGGGAGCGCGACACGGCGATCGAGTACGCGACCTCGCTCGAACACGATCGCGACCGCGCCGTCGAGTACGCCGGCGCGCTCAAGCGCAGTCGCGACGAAGCGGTGCGCTACGCCCAGTCGCTCGAGCGGGCGCGCAGCGACGCGGTGCAGCGCGGCGCGCCGGAGCTGCTCGCGCACCCGCCCGTGTTCTTCACGATCGTCTCGCGCAACTATCTGGCCTACGCACTGACGCTGATGCAGTCGGTCGCGGAGCATCATCCCGACGCGCCGCGCTACCTGATCCTCGCGGATCGCGAGCAGGGCGATCCCACGCTCGTCGACGCGCCGTTCACGACCATCCCGGCGGATGCACTCGCGTTGCCGGATTTCGATGCGTTCGCGTTCCGCTACACGATCATGGAGTTCAACACGGCGATCAAGCCGTACGCGTTCGCCGAACTGCGTCGACGCCACCCCGGTACCGGCATCCTCTACCTGGATCCGGACATCCTCGTCGTCGAGCCGCTCGTCGAAGTCGAAGCCGCATTCGCGAACGGCGCGCTCGCCGTGCTGACGCCGCACCTGCTCGATCCGATCCACGACGACCGCCATCCCGGCGAGCGCGCCATCCTCGGCAGCGGCACCTACAACTGCGGCTTCGTCGCGATCGGCTCGCATGTCGAGGCCGATCGCCTGATCGCCTGGTGGGCCGATCGCCTCGAGTTCGGCGCGGTCAGCGACATCGCAGCGGGACTGTTCACCGACCAGAAGTGGGTCGACCTCGTGCCGGGCCTGTTCCCGGACGTGCACATCCTGCGCGACGAGGGCTACAACCTCGCGTATTGGAACCTCTCGCAGCGTCCTGTCTCGCGGCGCGGAGGTCGCTGGTATGCGGCGGAACGGCCGCTCGCCTTCGTGCACTTCAGCGGCGTCGACCTCGATCGTCCGGCGCGATTCTCCAAGCACCAGGATCGCCACACGCAGGCGACGATCGGTCAGCTCCGCCCGCTGTACGCGCGCTACCTCGCGCTGCTCGAGGCGAACGGCCACGCCGTGCACCGCGCCAAGCCCTACGCGTTCGGTCGCTTTGCCGACGGCGAGCCGATCTGCGATCCCGTGCGCGCGGTGTACCGGCGCTACTTCGACAAGGGCGCGTCGCAGGCGCAACGCCGTCCGTATTCGATGGACCGTCGCCTCTACGATCTGCCGTGCGACGAGCTGCCGGATCGCAGCGATGCGCCGATCACGCGCCTCATGTATGCCGTGTGGTCGATGCGCGCGGACGTGCGCAAGGTCTTCGACATCGGTCGCGCCGAAGGCCGCGACGGCTTCATCCGCTGGTTCGTGCGGGCCGCCGGGCCCGAGATGGGCATCCCGGAGCGGCACCTCGAACCGGTGCATCGCGCGCTGGCGGGGCGCCTGGCCGAGGGCGAGCACGATCGCCGGGACCCCAAGTGGCGATCGGCGCCGGGGCCACTGCGCCGTCTGGGCAGTGCCAGTTTGGATCTGATCAACTGGAGCTGCCGCTTCCGCCCCGTGTTGCGCCTCTACGCGGCGATCCCGGAGTCGACGCGCCATCGCATGCGCCATCGCCTCGAGCGCATGGCGTTCGCGGCGAGGCCCGCGTCACTGCCGGGGTCGAGCGAAGACGATACGCCCGGCATCAACCTCGTCGGCTACGCGCATGGCGAGTTCGGCGTCGCCGAGATCCTGCGCAGGCACGCCCACACCTTGCAGGAAGGCGGCATGCCGTTCGTCGTGCGCAACTTCGACGTCGGCGTCGCGAGCCGCCAGCACGATCGCAGCATGCGGGCTTTCCTTTCCGACACCTGCCGCCACGACGTGAACCTGTTCTGCATCAACGCGGACCAGATGCCGGTCGCTCGCGAACATCTGGGCGACGCCGTGTTCGGTGGTCGCTACAACATCGGCTGCTGGTTCTGGGAACTCGAGAAGTTCCCGGAGCCGTGGCACGGTGCAGCCGATCTGGTCGACGAGATCTGGGTGACCTCGGCGTTCGTGCGCGACGCGGTCGCGGCGTGCACCTCCAAGCCCGTGCACATCGTGCCGGTGGCGCTCGCCGTGGACGTGCCTGCGGACGTGTCGCGAGCTGCATTCGGACTGCCCGACGACGCCTTCGTCTGCCTCTTCAGTTTCGACTTCAATTCCTTCGCGACGCGCAAGAACGCGCTGGGCGCGATCGCCGCATTCCGCCGTGCGTTCGCCGACGGGCGCCGCGGCGTGCGCCTGATCGTCAAGACCACCAACGGCGAGCGCCATCCGGACGCGTTGCGCGCGCTGATCGACGCCGCCGGAGGCGACGAGCGCATCGAAGTGCGCGACGGCTTCCTCGACCGCGAGGCCATGTGGGCGCTGCAAGCGTGTTGTGATGTCTACGTCTCGCTGCACCGCTCCGAAGGCCTCGGCCTCGGCATGGCCGAGTGCATGCTGCTCGGAAAACCCGTCGTCGCGACGGCGTACTCGGGCAACCTCGCGTTCATGGACGCCGACAACAGCTGCCTCGTCGGCTACACGCTCGTGCCCGTGAACGAGGGCGAATACCCGGCGTGGGAGGGCCAGCACTGGGCCGAGCCCGACCTCGGCGAGGCCGCCGCACACCTGCGCAGGCTGGCCGATGATCCGGACCATGCCAGGCGCGTCGGCGAGCGCGCGCAGGCGAGCGCGCGCGAGCACTTCTCGACGCAGGCGAGCCTCGCGGCGATCGAGGCGAGGCTCGTGGACATCCGCTCGCAACGGGCATCCTGAGCGGCCGTCTGCTCTTCGGTCGGTACGCGTGGCATGGAGGCCCACGTCAGTCTGCGGTCACGCACGCGCATGCCCCGCGGACGACCTCCTGTACGGCGTCGCCCTGCATGGCGTGGTCACTCGAATCCTTGGCGGAAGATCATGTCGCCCGGACGCCAGGATGGTGCGCCGAGGTCGCCCGCGAGTCCGGTCTGTCCGCCCTGGATCACCTGCAGCGGCGCGACATCGCCGCTGGCCGACGCATCGAACACCACGAGGCGGTTGCCGGCGACGCTCGAGTCGTTGCCTATCGATACGACGAGACGACCGTCAGGCGTGAGGGTCACGCCGCGCGGTCCGCTGTTCGCGGCGAGATCGAGCTGGGTCGCCGGGCCGGCGATTTCGCGCAACGGCGCGGTGTCGCCCGAGGCATGGTCGTCGAAGAACAGGATGCGCACGGCCGATCCGCCGCCGGCTGTCGACAGGGTCGTCAGGACCACGAACTCGCCGCGGGCCCGATCGTGCGCGAGCCCGCCCAGCCACGGACCGAATCGTGTCTGCGCCCCCCTGAGCATGCGCTTGGGCGCGGTGTTGCCGCTGTCCGTGCGATTGAACACGAGCAGTTTCGGTGCGTACGGCGATGTGCCGTCGGTATCGATGACCGCGATCTCGTCCGAGGCCGGCAGGTAGACGATCGCGTAGGGGTAGTTGAGTTCGGTGACGCTTCCGGCGCCTCCGCCCCAGGACAGAGAGCGCAGGTACGGCGCTGACGAGCCCGATGCCGTGAGTGGGAATGCCGCCGGGCAGCACCCGCTCAGGGTGGTGAGCAATTCGTCGTGCACGGTGTCGACGGCCAGCGTGCGGACCTGGCCGAGCAACGGCGGCGACAGCACGCGAAGCGGTGCGGCATCTCCGCTCGCGAACTGCGGATAGACACGGATGGCGCGGCCCCAGAAGTCGGCCACGTAGAGCACGCCTTCCACGGGCTCGTGCACGATCGTCGTCCCGCCGATCAGTGTCGATGCGGGGCCGCCGAGCGTGGCGAGCGGTGCCGCGTTGCCGTTGGCCGTGTCGGCGAAGGCGCGCACGCGTTCGGGGGACCCCTCGCTTCCATAGCGGCCGACGAGGATCTCGGCATGGGCGGTGGTGGTGGCGCCCGACAGCGCGAGGCTGGCGAGCACGAGGCGGATGCGGGTCATGGCGGGCTCCAGGGGGAGCCTGCTCTTACGCAGGATGGCGCGGCATGCCGCAACGCCGGCGCGTCGGCGCAGATCCGGCGACGCGCGCGGGTGGCGCGCGTGCCGACGGCATGTCCGATCCGCATGACCGAGCATCGTGGTGCGCCGAGGCCGCGGAGGGCCGGATCTGCGGTGCCGGGGCATCCATGCCCCGAGGCTGTTCCCCGTCAGATCATCTGCCGCTTGCGCCGCCACGCGCCGAGGCCGCCCATCAGTACCGCCATGCCGAGCAGCGACCACAGTTCGAGCGTCGGCACGGCGACCGGTGACGGGCCGCCGAGGACGTAGACGAACGTGGTCGGGCCGGGGCCGTTGTCGGGGTCGTTCGAGACGCCCGATGCGTCGTTGAGGCCGTCGCCGTCGGTGTCGTAATGCACGCTGGCCTGATTGCTGATCGGGCCGGGCACGGTCGCGACGACGTCGGCCTCGATGAGGATCGTCGCCGATGCGCCCGCGGCGGGCGCGCCGTTCCAGCGCACCGTGTTGCCGGCGAGATCGATCGTGCCGGCCGAGGCGCTCGCGGTGGACAGCGCGAGTTCGGCCGGCAGCACGTCGACGAGTTCGTCACTGCCCGGAGCGTCGACCTGCGGGCCTGATCCCGCGTTGTGCAGCACGATCTCGTAGCGCACGGGCTGCAGCGGCGTGCCGACCTGCACGATGCGCTTGGCCGCCACGAGCAGGGCGGACGCATCGTCGTCGAGGATCGTGCCGGTCGCTTCGGCGCGCGCGAGCGTGACGGTGGCCGGTTGCGGCGCCGACAGCGTGAGCGTGAACGTCTCGTCGCCTTCGACGAGGGTGTCGCCGAGGATCGGTACGCTGATCGTGCGGGTTTCGCCATCGGTGCCGGCGAACGTCAGCGTTCCCGACGTGGCCGCGTAGTCGGCCGGCGCGATCGCGCTGCCGTCGGCGGTCGCATAGGCGACGTCGACACCACCCTCGACTGCACCGTCGAGCGTGACCGTGAACACGAGCGCGGTCGTGCCGGTGTCGCCTTCGACGATCGAGGCGTCGTCGATGCGCAGGCTGTCCTGATCGTCGTCCTCGTTGGTCACGGCGACGTCGTCGGCGTCGATGCCCTGGTAGGCCGGATCGCTGCTCGTCGCGGATGCGGTGACGATCGTGTAGGCGATGTCGCCGTCGACCACGTCGTCGTCGACACCGGTCACGGTGACGGTCTGCGCAGTGTTCCAGTTCGTCGGCGTGAACACGAGCGAGGACGGCGCGACCGTGCCCTCGGTCGTGTCGCTGCTCGACAGGCCGATCGTGACGTCGGCGGTCGGTGCGCTCGCGAGCACGACCGTGAACGTGGCCGTGCCGCCGGCTTCGGTCGTGACGAGGCCGCTGGTCGGCGTCACCACGATGCCGCCGTCGTTGTCGGTGATGTCGACATTCACATCGGCGACCGTGACCGCGTCGTAGCCGCCGCCGCTCGCCGCGTGCGTGATCGCGCCGGTATGGGGGCCTTCCGGCAGCGTGTCGTCGACGGCGACGACCGCGACGGTCTGCGCGACATTCCAGTTGGCCGACGTGAACACCAGCGAGGCCGGTGTCGCGGTGACCTGCGCATCGGCCGTCGCGGTGATCGTGACGGGCGAGGTCGGTGCACTCGTGAGCACGATCGTGTAGCTCGCGCCGGCCCCGCCCTCGGTGACATCGAGCGACGTCGGCGTCACGGTCACGCCGGCGTTGTCGTCGTCCTCGTTGGTGACGCCGACGTCGGCCGGATCGATGCCGTGGTAGGTCGCATCGGCGCTCGTCGCGGGTGCCGTGACGATCGTGTAGGCGACGTCGCCGTCGACGACGAGATCGTCGACGCCGGTCACGGTGGCGGTCTGCGCGGTGTTCCAGTTCGCCGGCGTGAATACGAGCGAGGCCGGTGCGACCGTGCCTTCGGTCGTGTCGTTGCTCGACAGGCCGATCGTGACGTCCGCAGTCGGCGCGCTCGCGAGCACGACGGTGAACGTGGCCGTGCCGCCGGCTTCGGTCGTGACGAGGCCGCTGGTCGGCGTGACGAGGATGGCCGGTGCTGCGTCGTCGTTGAGGATCGTGCCGGTCGCCGTGTCGTTTACGTCCACGGAGCCGTTCGACGCACCGCTCATCGCGAGCGTGAACGTCTCGTCGGCCTCGTGGCGCTGGTCGCCGTTGATCGTGACCGCGATCGTCTGCGTCTCGCCTGCGTTGCCCGCGAAGGTGAGCGTGCCGGACGCCGCGACATAGTCGCCGTCGGCCGTCGTCGCGGTACCGTCGGCGGTCGCATAGGCGACCGTGAAGCCGCCTTGCACGGCGGTATCGAGCGTGGCCGTGAACGTCATGACCGAGGTGCCCGTGTCGCCTTCGGCGAGGCTCATGTCGGCGATCGTGACCGCGGCGCTGTCGTCGTTGAGGATCGTGCCGGTGGCGGGGCCGGGTGTCGTCACGAGGCTGCTCGATGGCGTGCCGAGCGTGACCGTGAAGGTCTCGTCCGCTTCGACCTTCGTGTCGCCGTTGACGGCGACCGCGAACGTGCGGGTTTCGCCCTGCGTGCCGGCGAAGGTCAACGGCGAGGTCGCGGCGACGTAGTCGCCGTCGGCCGTCGTGGCCGTACCGTCCGTGGTCGTGGCGGAGACGGTGAAGCCGCCGGGCACGGCTTCGGGCAGCGTGACCGTGAACGTCATCGTCGTGGTACCGCTGTCGCCTTCGGTCACGCTGGCGTCGCCGATCGTCAGCGTCGTCGCATCGTCGTTGAGGATCGTGCCGGTGGCCGTGTCGGTGATCGTGACGCCGCTGTTCGACACCGCGTTCATCGACACCGTGAACGTCTCGTCCGGCTCGACCACGGTGTCGCCGTTGATCGTCACGTTGAACGTCTGCGTCTCGCCCGCGGTGCCGGTGAACGTGAGCGTGCCGGTCGCGGCGACGTAGTCGTTGTCGGCGGTGGTCGCGGTGCCGTTGGCGGTCGCGACGTTGACGGTGAAACCGCCCTGCACGGCGCGGTCGAGCGTCGCGGTGAACGTCATGAGCGACGTGCCCGAGTCGCCTTCGGCCATCGACACATTCGCGATCGTCACGGCGGCCGTATCGTTGTCGTTGATCGTGCCGGTCGCCGTGTCGCTCGTGGTCACGGTGAAACCGCCGGTGGTCGTGAAGTTGCTCATCGCGACCGTGAACGTCTCGGTACCTTCGACGACCGCGTCGTCGAACACGGGTACCACGAACGTGCGCGTCTGGCCGGCAAGTCCCGTGAAGGTGAGCGTGCCGCCGGTCGGCAGCACGCCACCCACGTAGTCGGCCGCATCCGTGGTGCCGGGCGAGAGCGTCCAGTCGACGCTGAAGGCGCCGCCCGTGGCGTTGCCGAGGGTCGCCGTGAAGATGAAGTTGCCGCCTTCGGTCTGCGTCACGTCGGCGATCGTCACGGCCGTGGCGTCGTCGTTGAGGATCGTGCCGGTCGCCGTGTCGGTGATCGTCACGCCGGGGTTCGAGACCGTGTTCATCGAGACCGTGAAGGTCTCGTCGGCCTCGACCTTGGTGTCGCCGTTGATCGTGACCGTGAACGTGCGCGTCTGTCCTGCCGCGCCGGTGAAGGTCAGCGTGCCGGTCGCGGCGACGTAGTCGTTGTCGGCCGTGGTCGCCGTGCCGTTGGTCGTCGCGTAGTTGACCGTAAGGCCGCCCTGCACGGCGTTGTCGAGCGTCGCCGTGAACGTCATCGTCGTCGTGCCTGCATTGCCCTCGGCCACGCTCGCGTCGGCGATCGTGATCGCCGCACTGTCGTCGTTGACGATCGTGCCGGTCGCGGTGTCGGTGATGATCAGCGAGCCGGGTGCCACCGTGGCCGATGCGGACGGGAACGAGACGCGGAAGGTCTCGTTCGACTCGACCTTGGTGTCGCCATTGATCGTCACGTTGATCGTGAGGGTTTCGCCGGCGGTGCCCGAGAAGATCAGCGTGCCGCTGGCGGGGAGGTAGTCGCCGTCGGCGACCGTCGCGAGGAGGTCGGTCGTCGTGTAGTCCAAGGTGAAGCCACCCTGGACGGCCTGGTCGACCGTCACCGTGAACGTCATCAAGCTCGTGCCGGTGTTGCCCTCGGGCATGCTCACGTCGCCGACGGTGACCGTGGCGGTGTCGTCGTTGAGGATCGTGTGGATCGTGGTCGCCTGTGTGCCGATCACGGCGCCCTGCGGGGCGGACAACGTGAGGCCGAGGGTCTCGTTCGCCTCGACGATCGCGTCGTCGGTGACCGTGATGCCGCTCGCGATCGACACGAGGGCGCCGTCGGCGGTGCCGGCGGGCACCGTGATCGTGCCGGTCAAGCTGTAGTCGGTCGCGGTCGCCGTGCCACCCGTGACCGATACGGTCGCGCGCGTCGGCAGGCGCGTCGGCTGGCCATCACTCGTGGTCACGCGCAGGACATTGCCGATGCCGGCGGCTTCTGCCGCGCTGCTGGTCGCCGCAGCGAACTGCAGAGTCACGACCGGCGAAACGAACGGCGACTCGACGCTGCCGAGATCGACGGTGCCCTGCTGGATGCGTGCATTGCCGGGCTGGTCGACGGTAGCAACGCCCACGCTCGCGTTGTCGCCCGTGTTGGCGGCCAGACTCGATGCGGACGCGATCGGGAAGTAGGGCGGCGAACCCGTCAGTGCGCCGAGGCCGGGATCACCCGTCAGGTAGTTCGTCCACGCGACACCGCAAGGCAGTGCCGTGTGATCGTTCCCGATGAGGTTGCTGGTGCCGCTTCCGAAGGCCAGTACACCCGAGGATCTCGAGCAGTCGATCGGCGTGTTGTTGGCGATGATCGTGTTGTAGAGGAACGTACCGGAGGCCGATGCCAGCCCGGCAGCTTCACCGGCTCCGGCATTGGCGTTGCCCGCGACCGTGACGTTGCGCAGCGTCAGGTTGCCCATCGCGTTGAGGATCGCGGCGCGGCCCGTACCCGTGACGTGGTTGTTCGCCACGGTGGAGTTGTGCACGGTCATCTGGCCGTCGTTGTACAGCGCGCTGCCGTGGTACAGCGTCGCGTTGCCGGTGAAGGCACTGCGCGTGAACGTCGCGATCCCGCTCGGCGAGTTGAAGAAGGCGCCGCCGTTGTTGGCGACGTTGCCCGTGAAGTGGACGCGCTCCGTGGCCACGACGCCCGCGTTGAGGATGGCGCCGCCCGATGCGGTCGTGATGAGGCCGTTCGACAAGGTCACGTTGTCGAGGGTGAGCCGTCCGTTGGTGCCGACATCGATCAGGCGGAACGGTGGCGTGCCTGCGGCGGCGTCACGCGAGATGCTGCCGTTGGTGAGGTAGATCTCGGAAGCGATTGCAGGAAGTGCCGTGTCCGATGCGAACGGTGCGGCATACGTCACCGTCTGGCCGCCGAGACTGATGGCATCCGTGGACGCGCCATTGAGGTTCGCGCAGCGCACCGCGTCGCGCAGGTTGAGGCGACGGAACACGTTGTTCGCACCACCGACCGTGTACGGGGACGCGAAGCCACTGCAGCTCGACGCCTGGCGCTCGTAGGCGCCCATGTCGATCCTCGGCAGCGCGCCGGCGCCGGTGTCCGTGACGCTCGCATCGTCGACACGACGCGTGGCGCCGGCGAGGTCGAGCGGCAAGGCGTAGGTGCTGTCGCCTGCGTCGATGGCCGGCGAGAATGGGCGCAGCGACCAGTCGTACCGGGCCGGGTTGTAGTTGAGGCCCGTGTTGGCCGCCGTGGGGTTCACGAGCGGATTCACGAAGAAGTCCTCGGCCGTGTAGCCGGCGTTGATCGTGGCGCCTGCGACGCCTTCCGCCGCCGTGTGGGTGATGACGGACGGCAAGGAGCCGGAAAAGATCGCTCCCGAATGGCCCCACAGGATGCTGTTGCGGATCTCGACGTTGGGGTTGGGCGGCGAGATCATGATGGCCGCGCCACCTGATCCGGCGACCACCGTCGAATTGACCAACGCGATGTTGTCGGACGCGTTGTTCAGCAGGATCGCCGAGCCGAGCGAGGCCGTGTTGCCCGCGAACAGGCTGTCGCGGATGACCAGCGCGCCGTTCGAGACCTTGCCGATGGCGCCGGCCGACCCGTTGGAGCTGTTGCCGAGGAAGCGCGAGCGGTCGATCGTGAACGTCTCCGTTACCAGGCAGAGGATCGCGCCACCCTGGCTTCCTGCCGTGTTGCCCCGGAACAGCGAGTCGATCACGGCGACCGTCGACGCGCCCGAGGCGAAGATGGCGCCGCCGCCGTACGCGGGCGCCGAGTTGTCGAGGAAGGTCGTCGAGGTGGCCGAAAGCTGCGCCTCGAAGACCCGTACCGCGCCGCCGCTCTGGATGCCGGTGCCGCCCCCGTTCGACAGGGTGATCCCGTTCAGCATGAGGTTGCCACCGGAGGTGACGGCCAGGAAGCGGAACCCTGTCGCACTCGAACGCGTGATCGTGCCGTTGGTGATCGTGATCGGCGTCGTGATCGCGGGCAGGGCGAGAGCGTCGCCGGCGTCGGTGAAGCCCGCACTCGTGAACGTGATCGTGTTGCCGCCGAGGTTGATCGTGTCGGCCCCCGGGCAGTTGGCGCTTTGCGCCTGCTGTACGGCCGTGACGAGTTGCGCCGGCGTTGTGATCGGCGAGGGAATGAACCCAGCGCACGTGCTCTGGGCCTGTGCGGCGACCGACCCCGCGAGTGCGAGGCACCCGATGACCCACGTCGCCACGGCGCGTGCCGTGCGCGGAAGCATGTTCTTCACGATGACATCCCCTGAGCAGATGAAACCTGGTGTCCGGGGCGGCGACGGGCGCCGGCCACGGACGGTGTGGAACTAAACTGGGCCGGTGTGTCGCCTTGGCAGAAGCGACGAATGGCAAGGATTTCCATCAGCCCGGCGGTGTGTCGGCTGGGCGCGGGCAGGTGTCGGTTCGATCGTCCGCGCGATCGCGGGGCGCTCCGGCCGGCCGGAGTGGCAGGCCGCAGCACCCGGGGCCATACGGGCATGGCGATCGGTCACGAGGCCGAACGAGGACGTCGATGCGACGTGCCCGGCGGCGGAGGGCCAACGGTTCGCGTGGGCGTTGCGCGCCATCGCGCAAGTGGTCCGGCGCCGCGTGTCGACACGCTTCGAGGGCTGCGCGCTCAAGCGGCGCTCCTGCCGATCACACGGATCCTGCCAGGCCGCGCGCTGCATGCGTATCCCTTCGCCATGGTCGATCCCCATCGATCCCTGGCGCGAGTGTAGCGGACGGCGGGCATGGCGCGGGTGACCCCGCGACATGGTTGTGGTGCGAACGATCGACGCACCGCCGTGCGCTCGTCGCGAAAGCATTCGGACCTGGCTTCGAGTCGGTCCGGATAGCCGGTCGCGCCGCTTCGATGGCGCGACCGGAGTCGGGCTCGTGTCCTCAGTAGGTCACGTGCACGCCCTGGATCACGTGCATGCCGGGGTAGCCGACGTTGGCACTCGGCGTCGGCAGCGGGATGCTGCACGAGGTCGCGCTGATGAAGCTCGGGTGCGTCTGTGGCGAGGTGGTCGAGCCGATGTAGAACGTCGTGCCGTTCGTGTTGCCGTCTTCGGTCGAGACCTTCACGACGAGGTCGTGGCCGACCGTGTCGGCGATCGTGCCGTGCACGGGCACCTCGACCGAGGCGAGCAGGGCATCGGCCGGCGCGGCCATCACGGCCTGACCGATCAGATTGAGCTGGCCGACGTCGATCGTGTCGGCCGTCACCGCGTGCGGGATCGTGTACAGCGAGACGGTCATCGCGGGCGCGCCGGTGGTCTGCTCGACCGACACCTCGACGCGGGTCACCTCGGCCGATGTCGTGATGCCGTGTTCGCCGAACGCGTAACGACGCCAGTACTGGTTCGCGGCCGTGGTGCCGTTGCTGTTGCCGCAGGCCACGGAGTTCTGCGCGACCGGTGTCGTGTCGCTGGTCTGGGCGAGCACGGCGAAGCCTTCGAAGCCGTGCGCGAACAGGCGGTCGACGATCTCGAACGTGCACGTGACCACGACGTTCCCGATGTCGGCGCCGGAGACCGTGCCGTTGCCGTTGGTGACCGAGCATGTCTGCGACGGGTTGGACGGCAGGGCCGATACGGTCACCACATAGTGCGATCCGTCGAGGACCGGCGTCGCGAACGTGAAGGGGCCGTCCGCGGCGATCGGCAGCGCATCGCCGCCGTTCTGGCGCAGTGCCAGGCCGCTGCCGGCGAGACCGCTCACCGTGCCGCCGATCGTGTGGCCTTGCGGGGGCGTGCCGCCGAGTTCGAAGAAGTACGCCGAGCCGGGCATGCGCGCGTCGGGCGATCGCCACAGCCACGAGCCGACCAGCGCCGTGTCGCCGTCGAACGTCACCGGGAGTCCGAACTGGAAACCGTTGGTGCTGTCGCTGGCGACGAAGCGCTGCGTCTCGACGAAGCTGCCGCTCGAACCGTCGAACGCGTAGACCGCGCCCTGCGCACTCGCGTTGTGCCAGCCGTCGGCACCGATCAGCGCGGTCGTGCCCTGCAGCGCGACCGAATGGCCGAACTTGTCGTGCGGTGCGCCGTCGCCCGCGACGACCTTCTGCACCTGGGTCCAGCTGCCGTTCGATTCGGCGAACACGTAGACCGCACCCTGCATGTCGTTCCCGCCGGGCTGCGCGCCCCAGGCGCCGACGATGAAGGTCGAGCCCGACAGCGCGGTCGCGTAGCCGAAGTATGCGTTCGGCGCGGCGTCGGAGGCGACCAGCTTCTGGGTCTGTGTCCAGATGCCGCCGCTGCGGGCGAACACGTAGACGGAGCCCTGGTAGGCCTCGTCGGCATAGGCACCGATCAAGGCGCGATCGCCGTCGAGCACGACCGAGTAACCGAAGATGTCGCCGGGGCCGCCGTCGCCCGCGACGATCTTCTGGCCCTGCGTCCACGTGCCGCCGCTCATCTCGTAGACGTAGGCCGCGCCCTGGAAGCCGTTCGTGCCGATCTCGGCGCCATCGGCACCGATGATCGCAGTCGTGCCCTGCAGCGCGATCGAGTAGCCGAAGTTGTCGAACATGCGGCCGTCGGGATCGGCGAGCTTCTGCGTCTGCGTCCACATGCCGTCGATGCGCTTGAACGCGTAGACAGCACCCTGCGAGTAGTTGTCGTTGACCACCGTGCCGTAGGCACCGATCAGGGCCGTGTCGCCCTCGAACGCGATCGCGTCACCGAACAGGCCGAAGGTGTCGCCGTCGTCCGCCACGAGTTTCTGCGTGCGCGTCCAGACGCCGTCGGTCTTCTCGAACACGTACACGGCGCCCTGGGCGTCGTGGTCGCCGATCTTGGCCTGCTGCGCGCCGATCATCGCGGTGGTGCCGTGCACGACCACCGAAACGCCGAACTCGGGGTCGAAGCCCGGATCGGTTTCGGTGACCTGCTGGGTCTGCACCCAGCCGTCGTCGCCGAGCGCCTGGCGTACGGCCGCGCGCAGGTCGGCGGGCGCGGAGGACCGGGTCAGCGTGGGCGGGGTCGGCGACGCGGCGTGCAGCGGTGCCGCGCAGGCGAGCAGGGCCAGTGAGGCCATCAAGCCCAGCGTGCACAGGTGGCGCGTGCGCGGAGTGGAAGCAGGACCGTTCATGCGGAAGTGTTCCTCGAGAGTGTGGAGCGGCATGACGCCCTCGCGGCGCGCACGCGCCCCGCGATCCCGGAACTGCCGGGGCGAAGGTGCGCGGGTCGCGCGATGTCGTCGATGCCGATGCGGCGGTCAGTGGTGCGTCGGTCCTTCCCGGAGGCATCGCGTCCGGGGTGCGGAACGCGGCTGCCGTGCCCGCCACCGTCCACGATGCGCGGTCCCCGCCAGGCGGAGGAGCGCACGATCGCCGAACCGTCGGCGCCGTTCCCGCAGACGGGGTGAAAACGGACGCAAAAGCGACGCAAACGGCGCGCAGACGCGGCGGATCGGCCACTCCAATGTCATGCGCACGCCATCGCCGGCCCTGCCGCGGTGCGCGGCGTCAGCGCGTCGCGGTCGCGATCGGGCGCTCCCCGGCGAGCTCGCGCGCGCGCTGCAGGGAGCGTCCGGCGGCTTCCGATTGCCGCATCGCCTCATGGGTGCGTGCGGCGATGAGTGCGCTGCGCAGGTCGCGGTCCGCCCAGGGCGCGACCCGGCCGGCCAGCGCGGAGGCGTCCTCGATCCTGCCGGCTTCCAGGAGTGCCGTGGCATACGGCGTGGCCACGGCGAGGATGTCCTCGGGGATGGCCGAGCGCTCGGCGCGGGCCAGCGCGTCGGCGAAGCCGTCGAGGGCGGCGTCGGCCCGCCCTTCGAGCAACGCCTGGCGCGCGTCCAGCAGGACACTCAGAAGCGCGCGGCGGTCGTTGGGCGAGCGGGCGAGCCACGCTGCGAGCCGCGCCGACTCCGCCGCGGCACCGGCCGCGTCGCCGGCGGCTTGCATCGCACGCACCCGCGTGGCCCACGCGCCGAAGTAGTCCTGCTCGTTGGCCGTCTCCAGCGCCGGGGTCAGCGCGGCCTGCGCGCGGCGTGCGGCCTCGGCCCAGTCGCCGCGCGCGAGCGCGATTCCGGCCAGCGTGGCCTCGGCCTCGCTGCGCACCGCGGCGTCCTCGACGGCATCGCTGTCCTCGGCGATGCGCCGCAGCAGGGCGGTGGCGTCGTCGAGGCGACCCACGGCCTCGAGGGCGACGGCGCGGCTCAGCACGTTCCACCAGCGTTCGCGCGCGTTGGGTGCCTGGGCATCCTCGCGGCCGAGCCGCTCGGCCGCGGCGAGCGCCTTGTCGTGCTCGACCAGCATCGTGTACGCCTCGACCAGCGAACGCAGCGCCGAATCGCGTGCTTCGGGCACGGCGAGCACCTCGAAGCGCTCGGCGGCCTGTTCGAACTGCGGGACGGCGACCAGCGGCTGGCCGCGCACCATCGCGATCGCGCCGAGGTTGAGGTCGGCGCGCGCCACGCCGAACGCGTCATTGGCGGCCTCGTGCAGCAGCCGGGCCTGGCCCATCGCGGCGGTGGCGGCGTCGATGCGGCCTTGCATCACGTCGACGCCGCCGCGGCCTGTCCAGGCGGCCGCCTTGGCCTTCGGATCGTTGACGAGCTTGAGCAGGTCGAGGGCCTTGTCGAATGCGGCGCCGGCCTCGTCGTACTTCTGTTCGCGGAACGCGACCACGCCGATCTGGGTGACCACGAGCGCACGCATGCGCGGATCGCGGTCCGCCGGGATCGCCTCGAGCAGTGCTTCGCAGCGTGCGCGGCTGGCGTGGTAGTCGCCCTTGTAGAAGTCGACGTAGGCGAGGCTCAGCGCGATCTCGGGGCGCGCGAGCTGCTCGGGCGTGGCCCGGGCGGCGATCGCGCGGGCCACGTCGAGCTGGCCGGCGAGTCCGGCGGCGGCGATGCGCTGGGCGAGTTCCTCGACACCGTCGGGTGCACCGGGCCGGACCGCAGGCGTGTGGCCGAGGCCGACCAGCAAGGTGTCGGCCGCACGCCGTGCCGCGACGAGCGCGTCGTGGTCCTGCGCCTCGACGACGCGTTTCATGCCGGCGGGTCCGTAGGCGGAGAGCCGCACGTTCCATGACGTCCCGACCTGCGCGATCGCGGGCTTGATCCGCAAGGTCGCCACGTTGGTGACCGACGGGTCCACCTCGAGCGTGTCGGCGTCGATGCGCTTCGCGTTGACGAGGCCTACCGTGGTCTCGCTCGGCGTCGTCGTCAGTCCGCTGTCGCGCAACTGGTTTGCGACGAGGTCCATCGCGCCGAAGCGCAGCCAGGCCCAGTCGCCGGACGAGGTGACGTCAGCCGGCAGGACCATCGCGGCGAGCGGTGCGGTCGTGGTGTCGGGGGCTGCGGAGGGCGAGGCGCGATCGGGTTCGCGGCCCGAAAACCACCACGCGCCCGCCACCGTGACCGCGACGACCAGGGCCGCGGCCACCGCGAAACCTTTCCGGGACGGACGGCGCGGCTGTGAACCTGGCGTCACCTCCGCGCGGGCGGGGGCGGGCACGGGCTCGACGGATTCTCGCGCCGCTTCGGACGTGAGCTCGCGCGTCGGCTCGACGGTCCAGCGGTAACCGAGGCGCGGCGTGGTGCGGATGCACGAGGCGTCTCCGACGACGCGGCGCAGGCGCATGATCGCCTGCGTGATCGAGGCCTCGCTGACGTCCGTGCGTCCCCACACGGCCGAGGCGAGCTCGTCGCGCCCGACCGAACGGTCGCGGTGCCGGACGAGGTGGATCAGGCAGTCGACCGTGCTGACGGGAAGGTTCTCGACGACCTCGCCGCGGCGAAGTTCGCGGGTCAGCGGATCGAGCAGGAATTCGCCGAAGGCGTAGACGGTGGAAGGCATGGCGGTAGCTTAACCGCGCGCATCGGCCGCGCGGCGGCACGACCCCGCAGCCGACCGTGCACAGGCGCCGTGCGTGATCTCCACGCGGGTTGCGTCGGACCGCGCGCGGCGCCGACGCTGGGGGGCGCCCGCTCAGTCGGTCCGCGATCCCGTGCGCAGCGGCATGAGCAGCCTGAGCCAGTGCGCCTTGTGCGCGAGCGTGAACGCGATCGTCAGCGCCGCGCCTGCGAGCGCCATGATCCACACGAGTACGGCCATCGTGGCGTGGTCGACGGCGAGGCAGAACATGAGCGAGGCGACGATCGCACCCGCGCCGAGCGTGCGCAGCAGGTTGGCGATGCGCGGCGCGGGACCACGCGCACCGAACACCTGCGGCCAGTGCGCCTCCATCGCGAGCGCGAGCCAGCCCATGCCGGCGATGGCGCATGCGAGTGCGCCGACGAGCAGCAGCGGATCACGCATGGGCGGCCTCCGCGCGAGCGGCACGCGGATCGACCGCATCGCCGGTGCGGCCGAGTCGGCGCGCGGCGAAGACCGCGAGCGCGGCCGTCGCGAGCAGGGCGAGGTCGAGGCCGGCGACCGGCCAGTACGCGCGCGACAGCGTGCGCAGCAGGTGATCGCCCGTGGTGACCGCGTTGAGCACGACCGCGGACACCGCGAGCGCGGCGATCGCGAAGCATTGCTCGCGCCACGCGGGGTTCGAGAGACCGCGTGCGACCGGCGCGCTGCGCACGAACGCGTGCAGCATCGCGAGCGCCCAGGCGGCCCAGAACAGGTAGCGCTCGAGGTCACCGCGGCCCGGCCAGCCCTGCGGCATCGCTTCGGGCAGCAGGCGGTTCGCGACGAGCATGCCGCAGGCGGCGACGATCATGCCGGTGACCGTGGTCACTGCGAGCGCATCGACCACGCGCGCACCCTGCAGGCCTTGCTTGGCGTGCTGGCGCTTGCGCTTCTCGACGAAGAACAGGAAGCCCGTGACGATGCATACGCAGCCGGTCAGGCCGCCGAGTACATAGAGCCAGCGCAGCAGCCAGTGGCGGAAGTGCTGCAGATGCAGGCCGGTCAGGAACTCGTTGATGCTGCCGACCGCGGTAGTCGGTGGATCCTCGCGCATCACTTCACCGGTCGCAGCCTTGAAGTGGATGCCTTCGCCGGTCAGCGCGATGCGGTCGGTGCCGGCGCGATAGAGGCTCACGTAGGCGTTGGCCGCGCCGACGTGCTGCACGGCGAGGAAGCCGACTTCGCCGGCCATGTCCTTCGCGGCCCAGCGGCGCTGCGCCTCGGCGACCATCGCGTCGACCGAGGCGAGCGTGGCGCTTTCGGGCGAGCGATCGTGCGGCAGGCCGGTTTCCTGCGCCTCGATCTCCTCGTGGTGGTCGTGCAGCGCGTGCAACTGCGTGTGCGTGACCGGGAAATAGATGCCCGCGAAGATCACGAGGCCCGTGAACGCGAAGAAGAAGTGGAACGGCAGCGCGACCACGCCGGTCATGTTGTGCAGGTCGAGCGTGCTGCGCTGACGGCTCTTGGCCGGGCGGAACGTGAAGAACTCGCGAAAGATCTTGCGGTGCATGATCACGCCGCTGACCAGCGCGACGAGCATCATCAGCGCGGCGAAGCCGACGATCCAGTAGCCGAGGCTGTTCCAGTACAGCGTGAGGCTGTAGTGCAGCGGATAGAAGAACTGGCTGCCGATCTTGAGGTGATCGTCGGGCAGCGTCGCGCCATCGCGCGGATCGATCGTCGCGTAGGCCCAGATCGATTCCTCGGGATCCTTCGCGCCGGGCACCTCGTAGCCCGCGAACACGCCGAGCACGGGATCGCGGTGCGTCGTGTACGCACCCCAGCGCACGGGCGTGTCGAAGCGCTCGGGCATCGGCCCGTCGACGCGCGGACGCATCTCGTCGATCGCGGCCGGCGTGGGCTGCATCGCCTCGAAGACCGGACGCAGGATGCGGTCGAACGACGGCATCGGCTGCGGCTCGAAGCGCGAGGCCGGGATCGCCCAGCGGTCGATCTCGCGATCGAACACCGACAGCGAGCCGAAGAAGAACACGACGATGAGCACGAAGCCGAGCACGAGGCCGAACCACGTGTGGAGCCACGCCATCGCGAGGCGCATGTTCTGGAACATGAGGTTGCGTCTCCGGTCAGCGCAGGATGAGATGCTGCGCGAAGGTTCCCGCCGCGGCCATCGCGGCACCGCCGCCGGCCAGCACGATCCACACGCGTGCGACGCTGCGCGCGACGAACGCCCAGCAGAACGCGGTGAGGTAGACGAGGAACGCGACGATGGCGGCGAGGTGCTCGGCATCGTGGAAGGCCATGCCCGCGCCGTACAGCGACGGGATCGCGAGCGCGATGAGGCCCCACGCGAACGCGTAGCCGCCGAACACGGCGGCGGCGATGCGGACCAGCAGCGGGAGACGCGAATCGGTGGCGGTCCTGGCGGTCATCGGCGACGGACTCCTGGCATTGCGGTGTTCGTGGAGCCGCGGCGCGCGCCCTCGCGCGCCGCGGCCGGCGATCAGAAGCGGTACGTCACGTTGAGGTCGACGCTGCGCGGCGCACCCCAGGTGTAGGTGCTGTACCAGCTGAAGATCGTGTAGTACTTCTTGTCGAGCAGGTTGTTGACGTTGACCGACGCCGACAGGTTGTCGTTGAAGCGGTAGCGCGCCATCGCGTCGAGGACCCAGTAGCCGTCGACGGTGTGCTTGACGCTGTCGCCGGCCGGCGTGGAGATCTGGCCCCAGGTCTCGTCCTGCCAGCGTGCGCCGCCGCCGAAGGTCAGGCCCTTGAGGGTCTGCTGCGGCGAGTAGCTCGTGTAGAACGTGAAGCTGTTGGACGGCGTCAGCGTGGTCACGCGCGCGCCCTGCTGGCGCGAGAGGTGATGCGAGTAGCCCGCCTGCACCTGCCAGCCCGGCAGGATGCGGCCGGAGGCCTCGATCTCGAAGCCTTCGGTCTCCACGCCCTTGGCGGCACGGTAGGCGATGCCGCCGGTCGGCGTGAGGCCGCCGCTCTCGATGCCGAAGTTGTCCTGCTCGAGGCGGAACACCGCGACCGACGCATTGAAGCGGCCGTCGAGGTACTCGGCCTTGATGCCGAGTTCCATGTTGTTGCCTTCGACCGGCGCGAGCGTGCGGCCTTGCTCGTCCTGCAGCGACTGCGGGCTGAAGATGCTCGTGTAGCTCGCGTAGGCCGAATAGTGCTTGCCGAGGTCCTGCACGAGGCCGACGTAGGGCACGAACTCGCCCGAGGCGTCGAGGTCCTGCTCCTTGTTGCGGTAGTTGGAGAGGCGGCCACCGGTGATGAGCTTGGTGGTGTCGTGCAGGTTCCAGCGCACGGCCGTGTAGAGGCCTTCCTCGCGCGTGGTCTCGTGGTTGGTGTAATCCGGGTTGGCGCCCCAGGCCGGACGCGGCACGTCGCCGTTCCAGTGGTAGTAGTCGGTGACGTTGAAGTCGTAGGTCGGATCGTTCCACCAGCCCGAATTGCGCCAGACGCGACGCGACGCGCCCGCACCGACGACGAGCTCGTGCTCGCGGCCGGCCAGCGAGAACGGACCGCTCGCGTAGGCGTCGGCAGCGTTGCTGATCGTGCGGCCGATGTACTGGCCCGCCCACATGCTCACGCCGGTACCGTCGGCCGGATTCGGGAAGCCCGACGCGGCCGCGCCGAGGTTGGCGTCGTAGCCGTTGATCTGGTGGTTGAGCTGCAGCTTGGCGGTCCAGCCGTTGTCGAACGCGTGCTCGAGCGTGGCGAAGCCGGTGCGCGTGTACTGGTCCCAGTGGCTCCAGTTGGCGCCGTTGTTGAACGAGCGCGGACGGTCGTTGAACTGGCCTTCCGAGTTGAGTAGCGGGATGCCGCCCCAGGTCGACGCGGTCGGCATGCTGTCCTGGAAGTCGCCGCCGATCGTGAGCAGCGTCTGCGGGGTCAGGTCGGCCTCGAGGATGCCGTAGAACACCTGCGTCTCGCGCTTGTAGCGGTCGAGGTTGGTCTCGGCGTCCTCGTACGCGGCGACCGCGCGTGCACGCACGCTGCCGCTCGCGTTGAGCGCGCCGCCGATGTCGATCGAGCCGCGGTAGTCGCTGTCGCTGCCGACACCGAGCGTGGCGCTGCCCGCGAAGTCGCGCGTCGGCTTCTTGCGGATCAGGTTGATCGTCGCGCCCGGTTCGCCGCTGCCCGTCAGCAGGCCGGTGGAGCCCTTGAGCACCTCGATGCGGTCGTACAGCGCCATGTCGGTCAGCGTGTTGCCGGCCGAGTAGGCCGAGTCGCGGCGCATCGGGATGCCGTCGTACTGGAAGTTCTGGATCGCGAAGCCGCGCGAGTAGTACTCGGTGCGCTCGCTGTCGTAGGTGACGATCGCGATGCCCGGCGTGAGCGCCATGACCTGGTCGATCGAGGTCAGGTTGAAGTCGTCCATGGTCTGGCGCGTGACGACGCTGATCGACTGCGGCGTCTGGCGCGGCGTGAGCACGAGGCGCGTGGCCGTGGCGATCGCGCCGGGCGTGTACGAGCCCGAATTCTCGGTGATCTCGCCGAGTGCGTTCGCGGTGACCTCGACGGTCTCGAGCGTCTGCTCGTTCTCGACTTCCTTCTTCGTCGTGTCGGCATCCTGCGCGTGGGCGAACGCGGCGCCGCCGAACAGCGCGGCGACGACGGCGACATGGATCGCGCGTGCGAGCGGACGGCGCGCAGGCGTGGACGGAAGGGCCGCGACCGCGGCGTGACGCATGGCATTCATGGAACGGGATCCTCGAAGGGAAGGAGAAACGGTGTCGGGGTGTCGACTTTCTTTATTGCTAATGCGAATCATTATCAATCAATTGGACGGCCGAAGCGAGCCGCGACCACGCGGTCGGGCGTCGCAGGTCGGTATCTCGGGGTCAGTCAGGCGTGTGCGGAAGCGCCCACACGCTGTGCGGATCGCCGTCGCGTGCGCGACGCGACGTGGCACGTGCAAGGCCCGCAAAGGCGCCAGCGAACGCGAACGCGAGCGCGTCGATCCAGAACAAGGCCATGCGGCCTTCGGCGGCACTGATCCAGAACCAGCGCCCCGTGCACGCGCCATGCGCGAGCGGGATCGCGAGCGTGAGCATGGCGGTCGCGGCAAGCAGGTCGCGCGCCGCGAGCGCGGGCCGGCGCAACGCCGCCCACGCGATCGCAGCGAGCCAGGTCGCGAAGCACGCGCTGCGGAGGATCGTGTCGACGTGCGTCGGCGCGAACGCCTCGGCGACCGGCGCGGCGACGAACGCGGCCGAGATCGCCGCGCACAGGCCGATGCAGACGCCGACGGTCGCGCGCGCCATGTTCACGCTCGAGCGCGTCTGCTCGAGCTGGCGCCGGCGACGGCGCGACTCGATCCACAGCAGGTTGCCCGAGTAGAACAGGAACGCACCGCCGATCCCGAGCACGAAGTACAGCCACGGCACCGCGTGGTTGCCGTACTCGCCGAAGTGCAGGGCATAGGCCGAGGCCAGCGTCGCGTGGTTGGCGTCGCGCGTGCCGGGCAGCTGGTCGGCGAGCAGCGCGCCGGTCGAGGCGTCGAGCGCGACCGCGCCGAGCGGGCCGAGTGCACGCGGCGCGGCGCCGGTGATCTCGACGACCGCGTTCGCGTCGCCCGCGTTGACGAGCTTGAGGTAGGCCGGTTCGAACGAGGCGAGCCCGCGCTCGTGCGCGACCTCGCTCGCACGCTGCGCCCACAGAGCGAGCGAGCCCGGCGGTGCCGGCGTGTTCGCGGCCGCGCGCACGGGCGCGGTGTCGAGCGCGGCCTGGCTCGCCTGCATGAGGCGGCCTTCGTAGATCAGCGGATCGAGCGCGAGCATGAAGATCGGCAGCAGGCACAGCAGTGCGCCCGTGATCGCGAACATGATGTGCATCGGCAGGCTCAGCACGCCGACCACGTTGTGCGCGTCCTGCCAGAACTGCTTGAGGTTGCGTCCCGGGCGCAGCGCGAACAGGTCCTTGGCGAGCTTGGGCAGGTGGATCACGGTGCCCGAGACGAGCGCGAGCCCGTACAGCAGGCTCACGATGCCCATGAGCCAGATGCCCGCCACGGGCAGGCCGAGCGAGTAGTGCAGTTCGTTGACGAGTTCGGCGAGGCCGGCGTGCGGTGGCTTGGTGTCGCCGTCGAGGTCGTCGAGCGTGGCGTATTTCCAGGTGCCGTCGGCTTCGGGCCAGTAGATGACCGACTCGGGCGATTCGTCGCCCGGGAACAGCATGCCGACCCACTGGCGCGAGGCGGGATGCCTGTCGAGCACGCCGTCGAGCAGGCGCTGCGCATCGTCGATCGTCTGCATCGGTCGCGCCGTCGCGTGCGGCGCCTGCCACAGCGGCAGATCGTGGTGGAACACCGTGATCGCGCCCGCGTAGAACGCGACGAACAGCGCGAAGCCGGCGATCAGGCCGGTCCAGGTGTGCACGGTCGTGAACGTGCGCAGGGTGGTCGACGAGAGCTTCATGCGCGCCTCACAGCACGAGACCGGACGCGCGCAGCGCCGCGAGCAGGCCGAAGCCGATGCCGGCGATGCCGACGAGCAGCATCCACGCGCGCGCTGCCGTGCGCGGTACGAAGGCGAGTGCGGCGAAGCCGATCCACAGCGGCACGAACGCGATGATCGCGGGCACGATCGCGCCCGACCATGGCCCCGGCGGCAGCCACGACACGAGACCGGTCATGGCGATCGCGGCGAACAGGCCCGCGATCGCGGCGGCGAAGGCGCGACTCGCCATCAGCCCTCGTCCCGCGCGTGGCGTGTCGCCGGCACGAACGCCCAGGCGAGGTAAGGCATCGCGACGAGCATCGGCATCCAGCAGGCGAGCATCACGCACAGCCCCGCGCCGACACCGAGCACGACGATCCACGCGACGAGCGAGGCCACGGCGAGCACGAGGCCCGGCCACATGCCGAATGCGCGAAGGCGTCGCAGCGACTGCACGCGGCCGTTCGGAGACGCGCCGTACAGCGCGATCGCCGAGGCGATCGCGAGCACGGCGGCGAGGGATGCGAGCATCGTCATCGCGCCGTCGTCACCACTGGTAACGCAGGCTCGCCATCACGGTGCGCGGGTAGCCGTAGTAGCACCATGCGGCACTGTTGCACGCCGTGAGGTAGCGCTTGTCGGTGAGGTTGCTCGCGTTGAGCTGCACGCGCCACTGCTCGATGTCGTAGTGCAGGCTCGCGTCGACGAGCGTGTACGACGGCGTGCGCCAGTCGTTGTAGATGTCGCCGTAGTGGTCGCCGACGTAGCGCACGCCCGCGCCGAAGCCGAAGCCCGACAGCGCGCCCTGCGTGAACGTGTGGTCGAAGCCGAGCGAGGCCGAATTGCGCGGCTGCAGCGCGATCTTCTTGCCGAGTGCGCCGGCGTCGTTGGTCTTGGTGACTTCGGAATCGATGTAGGCGTAGGCACCGTACAGGCTGAAGCCGTCACCGATGTTCCAGCGCCCTTCGAGCTCGACGCCGCGCACCTCGGTCTCGCCCTGCTGCACCGAGTACAGCGTGTGGTCGGGATCGATCGTGAGCGTGTTCTCCTGCGTGATCTCGTACACCGACAGTGTCGCGAGCAGGCGGCCGCCGGCCGGCTGGTACTTGATGCCGGCCTCGATCTGGTCGCCCTTGGTCGGCTTGAACGTGCTGCCGTCGAACGCGCGGCCGACGGTCGGCTGGAACGACTGCGAGTAGCCGACGTACGGCGCGAAGCCGTTGTCGAACACGTAGTTGACGCCCGCACGGCCCGAGAACTTCTTGTCCTTCTGGCCCGTGCTGCCGCCGGCGAGCAGGTCCTTGGTGTCGGTGTCGACCCAGTCCTGACGGCCGCCGAGGCTGAAGATCCAGCGGTCGACGCGGATCTGGTCCTGCACGTAGAGGCCGGTCTGCTCCTGGGTCTGGCGCGTGCTGCTCAGGTAATCCGGTGTGACCACGGGCGCGCCGTAGACCGGATCGAAGAGGTCGAGCGGCGCGACCGCGTACGAGCCGTCCGCATTGAACATCACGAACGCCGACGCGTAGTCGGTGCGCAGGCGGCGGTAGTCGAGGCCCGCGAGCACCGTGTGGCGCACCTGATCGCCGAACGTGAACTCGGCGTGGTTGTCGATCGTGAAGGTCTTCGTGTCCTCCTCGGTCGCCCACAGGTAGCGGAACAGGCTGCGCTGATCCGCGAGCAGGCCGAACGCGCCGACCAGCGTGCTCGGATCGATCTCGGTGTCGGCGTAGCGCAGGTTCTGGCGGAACGTGGCCGCGTCGGAGAACACGTGCTCGTACTCGTAGCCGAGCGACGCGATCGTCTTGACGTAGCCGTTCGCGCCGGGCTCGCCCGTGAAACGGTCGGACGGGATGCGGCCGTTCGGATTCGGCAGCAGCGTGCCTTCGGCCGGCAGGAAGCCCGCGCCGGCGACCGTGTCGGCCTTCTGCCAGCGGCCGAGCAGGGTCAACGTGTTGGCCTCGTCGGGCTTCCACGTGACTGCCGGTGCGAAGTAGTAGCGGTCGTCGTGGATGTAGTCGACCGGATCGTCGCTGTTGCGCGCGAGGCCGGTCAGGCGGTACAGCCAGGTGCCGTCGTCGGTGAGCGGGCCACCCATGTCGAACTGCGCCTGGCGCAGGTCGAAGCTGCCGGCCTGCAGCTCGACTTCGCCGAACGCGGTCTCGGTCGGGCGCTTGCTCACGTAGTTGACGAGGCCGCCCGGCGGCATCGCACCGTAGTTGATCGACGCCGGGCCCTTGAGCACCTCGATGCGCTCGAGCCCGTACGGCTCGATGCGCGTGATGCCGGTGCCCGAACCGTCGGCCAGCGACAGGCCGTCGAGGTAGCGCGCCGGCGTGAAGCCGCGCACGAGCAGCCAGTCGCTGCGCGAATCGGGGCCGTAGCCGCCGCCCTGCGCGCCGGCCGTGTACCACACGGCTTCCTCGACGCCGTGGATGCCGCGGTCACGCATCTGCTGGTCGGTGATGACCGAGATCGACTGCGGGATCTCGAGGATCGGCGTGTCGGTCTTGGTCGCCGCGCCGCTGTCCTTGGCAATCGGTGCGGTCACGGTCACCGTCTCGAGCGAGGTGTCGTCGGCGGCGGCTTGCGCCGACGCGACGACGGGCAGGGCGAACGCGATCGCGGCGGCGAGGGTACGCAGCGGCAGGCGGGAAGCGGTGTGGTACGGGCGCATGAGGAAGGATCCGGAGGGTCGATGGAGCGCCGGCAGAATGCCGGTGCGAATGCGAATGATTCGGATTTTCTCACGAAAAGTGAACGTTTTGTGGCGTGCGTCACATCTGCGAAATGGTTCCATGATCCGTTCAGCCGGACGTCCAGACGGCTGGCGCGGCGCATCCCCGCAGCCTGCCGGCGGCGCGCAGGCTCGACGCCCCCGGCGCGATCCGCTACCGTTCCGGGCCCGATCCCGCGTCCGGCTGCACCGTGTCCGACACCGGTTCCCACGACGATCCGCATCTCCAGCAGCTCGCCCAGACCGTGGCCTCGCTGCTCAACACACGCGGCATGACCATCGTGACGGCCGAGTCGTGCACGGGTGGCTGGATCGCCAAGGCGCTGACCGACATCGCCGGCAGTTCGGGCTGGTTCGAGTGCGGCGTGGTCGCCTACAGCTACGAGGCCAAGGAAGCGTTGCTCGGCGTGCAGCCGCAGACGCTCGAGCGCACCGGTGCGGTGAGCCAGGAGACCGTCGTCGAGATGGTTTCGGGCGCGCTCGCACGCTACGGCGCGAGCGTGGCCGTGGCCGTCACAGGCATTGCCGGACCCGGCGGCGCGACCCCGGGCAAACCGGTCGGCACGGTTTGGATCGGCTGGAAGCGGCGCGGCGGCTACGCCAAGGCCGAGTTGTTCCACTTCGACGGCGACCGCGAGGCCGTGCGCCGCCAGACCGTCGCCTGCGCGCTCGAGGGCGTGCGGCGGATTCTTACGAACTGACGCGCCGACCGGCGCTGGCCGGGCGTCGGCGCTGTGGGATAATCGCGTTCCTGCCGCGACGTCTCAGCCCGTGAGAACCGCTCACGGCACGCTTGCTCCCACGACTTTCCCACGAGGTGGTACCCGATGGACGACAACAAGCGCCGCGCGCTCGCTTCCGCGCTTTCGCAGATCGAGAAGCAGTTCGGCAAGGGCGCGGTCATGCGCATGGGCGACCGCAACGACGAAGGCATCGAGACCATCTCGACCGGCTCGCTGGGCCTGGACATCGCGCTCGGCGTCGGCGGCCTGCCGCGCGGCCGTGTCGTCGAGATCTACGGTCCGGAATCCTCGGGCAAGACCACGCTGACGCTGCAGGTCATCGCGGCCTGCCAGAAGGCCGGCGGCACCGCCGCGTTCGTCGACGCCGAGCACGCGCTCGATCCGACCTACGCCGAGAAGCTCGGCGTCAACGTCGAGGATCTGCTCGTCTCGCAGCCCGACACGGGCGAGCAGGCGCTCGAGATCTGCGACATGCTCGTGCGCTCCAACGCGGTCGACGTGGTCGTCGTCGACTCGGTCGCGGCGCTCACGCCGAAGGCCGAAATCGAGGGCGAGATGGGCGACTCGCACGTCGGCCTGCAGGCGCGCCTCATGAGCCAGGCGCTGCGCAAGCTCACCGCCAACATCAAGAAGTCCGGCTGCCTCGTCATCTTCATCAACCAGATCCGCATGAAGATCGGCGTCATGTTCGGCAGCCCCGAGACGACCACGGGCGGCAACGCGCTCAAGTTCTATGCCTCGGTGCGCCTGGACATCCGCCGCATCGGCGCGGTCAAGCGCGGCGAGGAAGTGATCGGTTCGGAGACCCGCGTCAAGGTCGTCAAGAACAAGGTCGCGCCGCCGTTCCGCCAGGCCGAGTTCGAGATCCTCTACGGCGAAGGCAGTTCGCGCGAAGGTGAGCTCATCGAGCTTGGCGTCGCCCACAACCTCGTCGACAAGTCCGGCGCCTGGTACAGCTACAAGGGCGACCGCATCGGTCAGGGCAAGGACAACGTGCGCAACTACCTCAAGGAGCACACCGCGATCGCCAACGAGATCGACGTGGCGCTGCGCGAGAAGCTGCTCGTCAAGGGCGGCAACTCGCCGCTGCCGGCGGTCGAGGTCGAGGAGGCCTGACCGCCCCATGCACGCCGGCACGCGTCGAGCGACGCGAGGGATCGCGCGGTTCGGCGCGATCCTGCTGGCGTGTGGCCTCGCGGTCGCCACTTCGGCACGCGAAGTCGTGGACATGGAACCGAGAGCCCCGCGCCAGCTCGTGCCCGGCGTGTTGATCGCCGGGCAAGTCGCGCCCGGGGATATCGCCACGCTGCACGCGCAAGGCGTGCGCACGATCGTCGCGATGCGGCCCGACGGCGAAGATGCAGGCCAGCCGAGCGCAGCAGCCGTTGAAGCTGCGGCTCGTGCGCAAGGCGTCACGTTCGCGAACGTCCCGGTGGTGGGGCGTATCGGATCTGCCCAGGTCGATGGTCTCGCCGCAGTTCTCGCACACACCGACGGCCCCGTGGTGCTCTATTGCCGCAGCGGACGCCGTGCCGCGCTGGCGTGGGCACTCGCCGAAGCCTCGCGTCCGGGTGGACGGGACGCGGCGGCGATCCGTGCGGCGCTCGAAGGGGCAGGGCAGTCCGCGGGCGGACTCGAGGCCGAGATCGCCTTGCGCATCGCCGCGCGACCTTCGCCGTGAGGCTCGTCATGGCCTCGGGCGTTCCTTTCCCTTCTCCCTCCGGGGGAAGAGCCTGCCCCGTACCCGATACGGGGTGGCCCGCAGGGTCGGATGAGGGTCCGGGATCGTGTCCATGATCGGGCCTCGTCACGATCCCGCACCCTCTCCCCAACCCCTCTCCCGGAGGGAGAGGGGCTCGAGCGCAACGCCGCTCCGGGAGGACACGCCGGACCTATGCGGCCGCGCGACGTCGAGCGTCAGCACGCACCATTCGATGGCTTCGATGGCCGCGCTACGCGGTGGTCGGACGGTCCCTGTACGGCCGTGCACATCCGCCCGCAGTCCGATGCGTTCGAGACGCTCAGGCATCTCGTCGCGCATGCGGCGAATACAACGGATCCGTCGATGACGGACAAGGACGACACCCGGCGCACACGCCGCATGAAACCCGTGCCCTCCGCCCTCGGCAAGGCCGTCGACCTGCTGTCGCGGCGCGAGCAATCGCGGCGCGAGCTCAAGGCCAAGCTTGCGCGTGGCGGCTACGCGCGCGAGGAGGTCGAGGCCGCGGTCGAGACCGTCGTCGACAAGGGTTACCAGGACGATGCGCGCTTTGCTGGCGTGCTCGCGCGCACGCGCGCCGGCGCCGGTTACGGGCCGCGCCGCATCGCCGCCGAGCTCAAATCCCACGGTGTCGCCGATGCGGCGATCACCGAAGCGCTCGCCGAGACCGACGCGGACTGGCCCGCGATCGCGCGGCGCCAGCTCGAGCGCCACTACGGCCGTGGCGGCACGACCGATCCGAAGGAGCGCGCGAAGCGTGCGGCGTTTCTCTTGCGTCGGGGCTTCGATGCCGCCACAGTGGGCGCCCTTACCCGCGCCGAGGTCGGCGATCCGGGCGACACCTTCGATTGAGAAGGCGGCGCCGAGGACGCAGATCCGGCGTGTCCGCAGTTCCACCGGCTAGCCAGATTCCATGAAAACCAGCGCCGACATCCGTTCCGACTTCCTCGCGTTCTTCCGCTCCAAGGGCCACGCGATCGTGCCGTCGAGCTCGCTCGTACCGGCCAGCGACCCGACCCTGCTGTTCACGAACTCGGGCATGGTCCCGTTCAAGAACATGTTCCTCGGCAGCGAGAAGCCGCCGGCCGCGCGCGTCGCCGACGTGCAGCGCTGCCTGCGTGCGGGCGGCAAGCACAACGACCTCGATTCGGTCGGCTACACGGCGCGCCACCACACGTTCTTCGAGATGCTCGGCAACTGGTCGTTCGGCGACTACTTCAAGCGCGACGCGATCCTGTGGGCGTGGGAACTGCTGACCGACGTCTGGAAGCTGCCGAAGGAGCGCCTGCTCGTCACGGTCTACCACACCGATGACGAGGCCTACGCGATCTGGAACGAGCAGGTCGGCGTGCCCGCCGAGCGCATCGTGCGCATCGGCGACAACAAGGGGGCGCCGTACGCGTCCGACAATTTCTGGCAGATGGCCGACACGGGTCCGTGCGGCCCGTGCACCGAGATCTTCTACGACCACGGCGACCACATCGCCGGTGGCCCGCCGGGCTCGCCCGACGAGGACGGCGACCGCTTCATCGAGATCTGGAACCTCGTCTTCATGCAGTTCGATCGTGCCGTCGACGGCACGCTCACGCCGCTGCCGGCGCCGTGCGTCGACACGGGCATGGGCATGGAGCGCCTCGCCGCCGTGCTGCAGCACGTGCACACGAACTACGAGATCGACCTGTTCCAGCACCTGATCAAGGTCGCCTCGGCGCTGACCGCCACGCCGGACCTCGAGAACAAGTCGTTGCGCGTGATCGCCGACCACATCCGCGCGTGCTCGTTCCTGATCGTCGACGGCGTGCTGCCGTCCAACGAAGGCCGCGGCTACGTGCTGCGCCGGATCATCCGTCGCGCGCTGCGGCACGGCTGGATGCTCGGCGTGCGCGGCGACTTCTTCTGGAAGATGGTCGAGCCCCTCGTGGCCGAGATGGGCGAGGCCTACCCCGAACTCGCCGAGAAGCGCGACCGCGTCGAGCGTGCGCTCAAGGCCGAGGAGGAACGCTTCGGTGAGACGCTCGAGCAGGGCATGAAGCTGTTCGCCGAGGTCGCCGCGCGCTCGGGCGACACGATCCCGGGCGTCGACGCATTCCGCCTCTACGACACCTACGGTTTCCCGGTCGACCTCACGGCCGACATCGCGCGCGAGCGCGGGCTCACCGTCGACATGGCCGGTTTCGAGAAGGCCATGGACGAACAGCGCGAACGCGCGCGTGCGGCGAGCAGCTTCGAATCCAAGGGCCAGCTGCCGGCCGAGGTCGCCTCGCAGCTCGCGCCGACCGTGTTCCTCGGCTACGAGGCGCTGACCTCCGACGGCGAAAGCGTCGCTGCGATCGTACGCGGCGGCCGCCGCCTCAAGTCGCTCGCCGACGGCGAGGAAGGCATCGTGCTGCTCGCGCGCACGCCGTTCTACGCGGAGTCGGGCGGCCAGGTCGGTGATACCGGCGAACTCGCCACCGCCGACGGCCGTTTCGTCGTCACCGACACGATCAAGCTCGGCGGTGCGTTCCACGGCCATGTCGGCCGCTGGCAGGGCGGTGCGCCGCTTGCCGCGTGCGCGAGCGTCGATGCGCGCGTCGACGGCGTGCGCCGTGCGTCGATCGTGCACAACCATTCCGCGACCCACCTGCTGCACGCCGCGCTGCGCCACGTGCTCGGCGAGCACGTGACCCAGAAGGGTTCGCTGGTCGCGCCGGACCGCCTGCGCTTCGACTTCGCGCATTTCCAGCCGGTCACGCGCGAGGAGCTGCGCCGCATCGAGGATCTCGTCAATGCCGAGATCCGCGCCAACGCGAGCGCCGACGTCGCCCACATGTCCTACGACGCCGCGATCGAATCGGGTGCGATGGCGCTGTTCGGCGAGAAGTACGGCGACGAGGTGCGCGTGCTGCGCATGGGCGCGTTCTCGACCGAACTCTGCGGCGGCACGCACGTCGGCCGCACCGGCGACATCGGCCTGTTCAAGATCCTGTCCGAAGGCGGCGTCGCCTCGGGTGTGCGGCGCATCGAGGCGGTCAGCGGTGCAGCCGCGATGGCGCACGTCGTCGACGAGGAAACACGCCTCGGCGCGATCGGCGAGCTGCTGTCGGCGAGCGCCGGCGATGTCGTCGACAAGCTGCGCCAGCTGCTCGATCGCCAGAAGAAGCTCGAGCGCGAGCTCGACGGCTTCAAGGCGCGCGCCGCGAGCGCGGCGACGGCCGACCTGGCCGACCACGCACGCGAGGTCGCCGGCATCAAGGTGGTCGCCGCGCGCGTCGACGGCCTCGACGCCAAGGCGCTGCGCGACGGCGTCGACACGCTCAAGCAGAAGCTCGTCGATTGCGTGGTGCTGCTCGCCGCAGGTGCGGACGGCAAGATCTCGCTGGTCGGTGGCGTCGGCGGTGCGGCGCTCGGTCGCATCAAGGCCGGCGACGTCGTCGCGCACGTCGCCTCGGCGATCGGCGGCAAGGGCGGCGGTCGACCCGACATGGCGCAGGGCGGCGGCAACGACACGCCCGAACTCGCCGGACTGCTCGCGGCGCTGCCGGAGTGGGTCGGCGGCCGTCTGGGCTGACCGGCACTTGCATTCGGGAAACGTCGGTGCATCGACGAAAAGCCCTGTGCGGTTCGTCATTTGCGCCGTTTGGACGCCTGTCTTAGTATCGAATGGTTAGGTGCTGCATCGCCTGCGGGGGCGGGTGATGCGGTGTCGGACATGCCATAGCGGTTGGTTATGGGGTATGCGTCGCGAGTCCAGCGAGGGAGGCTGGCAGCGACTACCGGAGGAGAAGGTCGCCTGCCTGCACAGGACGTGCATACAGGAGGATCCCGAATCCGGACCGACAACACATGCGTCAAGGAGAGTAGGAAATGCTGATTTTGACCCGTCGAGTCGGAGAGACTCTGATGATCGGTGACGAGGTGACCGTCACCGTCCTCGGCGTGAAGGGCAACCAGGTGCGTATCGGTATCAACGCCCCGAAGGATGTCGCCGTTCACCGCGAGGAGATCTACCAGCGCATCAAGCGCGAGCAGCACCCGGACGAGGCTGGTCCGGTCGAGCAGGTCTAAGGAAACCGGTCGCCACGCTGCGGTGGCACCAGGGTCGAATCATCGCTGCGCCGGCCGCGTCATGCCGGCACCGATCAGGGGTCGGCGCGATGATGGCGACGTGAAGGCATCGCTTCCGATGCCGCTCCCGTCGACGAAGACACACGAGCACGAACACCAGGACGGGGCCCGCTTCGGCGGGCCTCGTGCTTTCTGGGTTTCGCCCATTCACGGCGAGCGCGGGCCGTGCATCTCACGCCTTGCCGTCGATAGCCTCGAGGCTGGCAAGCAAGCAGGGCAGCGCCGACGTTGTCGCGCCGCCGCAAGCCGGGGTCAGGTCGCGACGGTTCGTCGCCGGAAGAGCCACCAGCCTTCGGGCGAATGGAGAGGAGCGGCGCGCTTCACGCCTCGCCGTCGATCGCCTCGAGGCTCGCGAGCAGGCGGGGCAGCGCGGGATTGAGGTTGTCGCGCCGCCAATAGATGACCTGCTCGATCGTCGGCGCATCCTCGAGGTCCCGATACGCGAGCCCTGACAGTGTGATCCGCCGCATCGACGACGGCACGAGCGCGATGCCGAGGCCTTCGGCGACGAGGCTCACGATGCTCTGCTGAAGGTGCGTCTCGAGGCGGATGTCGGGCGTCACGCCGGCGCGCAGCAGATGATCGTGGATCGTGCGCCGCAAGGTCGGCGCGACGTCCTCGGCGACCGCGACGAGCGGCTCGGCCGCGAGTTGGCGAGCGCGCAGCGACGCGTGATCCGAAAGCGCATGTGAGGCGGGCAGCGCGACGCACAACGCCTCCTCGTGGATCACGCGGCTGCACAACCCCTGCGTGTCGTCGACGCGGAAACCGATGCCGGCATCGAGGCGCCCGTCGAGGATGCGCGCAGGCAGTTCGGCGGGAAACGTCTCGTGCAGGCGCAGCGCGACGCCCGGGTGCGCGGCCGTGAAGCGCCGCGTCATCGGCGGTACCGAACTGTGCGCCGCGTGCATCATGAAACCCACGTGCACTTCGCCGAGCTCGCCTGTGTGCGCGAGCCGCGCGTTGCGTTCGGCCTGTTCCGCAGCGGTCAGCACGGCGCGCGCGTCGTCGGCGAAGCGTCGTCCGGCGGCCGTCAGCGCGACACGCCTCGAGTCGCGCTCCACCAGCCGCACGCCGAGCGCCTTCTCGATCGTCGCGATCTGCCGGCTCAGCGGCGGCTGCGTCATGTGCAGGCGCTGCGCGGCACGTCCGAAATGCAAGGTGTCGGCGAGCGCGACGAAGCAGCGCATCTGGCGGAGGTCGACCATTCCGGAACGGCATCGATCGTGGCGTGGAAAAGCATTGGAGCACATCGATGCGCGTCCGTACGCTCAATGCCCCTCATCGCGGGATCGCCATGTCGTCCGTCGTCGCCGTCGTCCTTCCCGTGTTCGCGCTGATCGGCCTGGGCTGGCTCGTCCGGCGCATCGGTGTCCTCGATGGACACGCGACCGGCGGCCTCAACGGCTACGTGGTCCATCTCGCGCTGCCGGCGCTGCTGTTCGACATCGTCGCGCGCGCCGATCCCGCACAGCTCTGGCAGCCGGGTTTCGCGGCGACGTGCACGCTGTCGGCCGGCGTCGTCTTTGCCGTGACCGTACTGGTGCGTCGGCGACGTTCGCGTTCGCTCGCCGATGCCTCGATCGACGGCCTCAACGCGTCGTACGCGAACACCGGCTTCATCGGCTTCCCGCTCGTCGCGGCCGTGCTGGGCCCTGCGGCGATGCCGGCCACGCTCGTCGCGACGATCGTGACGGTCTGCGTGCTGTTCGCGGTCGCGCTGGTGCTGGTCGAGGTCGGCGTCAACGCGGGGCAGGGCGCGCGTCATGTCGCGGCACGCGTGGGCGGTGCGCTGGTCCGCAACCCGTTGCTCGTCGCGCCGGCGCTGGGTCTGCTCGTGCTGCTGTCGGGTTGGACGCTGCCGTCGCCGGTCGTGCGTGTGCTCGAGCTGCTCGGTGCCTCGGCGTCGCCGTGCGCGCTCGTGGCGCTGGGCCTGTTCCTCGCCGAGAAGCGCACGCCGGGCGACGCGCCGGCCGGTACGGTCGTCGCGCTCGTGTCGGCTAAGCTCTTTGCCCATCCGCTGCTGGCGTGGCTGCTCGCCACGCAGGTGTTCGCGCTGCCGCCGATGCTGGTCCATTGCGCCGTGCTGCTCGCGGCGCTGCCGACCGGCACCGGCCCTTTCATGGTCGCGGCGTACCACGGTCGGGAGGCCGCGCTCACGGCACGCGTCGTCCTCGTGTCGACCGTCGCGTCGCTCGTGACGGTCACCGCCTGGCTCGGCGCCACAACGGGCATCGTCGCGGGCTGAGGAAGGGAGGGGGCGTCGTGACGGCTTCCACGCGGCGAGCCATGCTGCTACAGTTCGCGGCCCGGCATGGGGTCAGCGACACCTGCCGGCCACATCCCGGAGAGATGCCCGAGAGGCCGAAGGGGCTCCCCTGCTAAGGGAGTATAGGGTCAAAAGCTCTATCGAGGGTTCGAATCCCTCTCTCTCCGCCAATTTCTGTAACCAACTGAAATAGAAAGTAATTTCAGTTGACAGGAAGTGGCAGGCTAGGTCACTGCGGTTGGTCAAACCGTATGCGCCTGGCCCATCATCTGCTTCGACACCCGTCTGGGGTGTATCACTTCCGCATGATCGTCCCCCGAGACCTCCGTGAGGCGGTGGGGAAGCGCGTCATCAAAATCAGCCTACGGACGCGAGATGCCCGAGTCGCGAAGGCCTATGCATACGCTTACGGAGCGCAGTATGCTGCGACCTTCGCCGCGTACCGAGCCGAATGTATGCCGAAGCCGCCGTCTCTGGATGAGATTGTGAGGGCCGCCCAAGGAGGGGGAGTTCGAAACTACGAACTCGCTCTGCCCAGCGGCGTCAGGATTCGCGCTGAGGGCGCGGATGACCACAGCCGTGCGATGGAAGCCCTTGCCTTAGTGCTTCGACAAGGACCCACGACCCCGTCCCGCTCGCATCTCGAAGCGTCGACGACCGTCCCGTCAACACAAGCGATTTCGCTGTCGGAAGGAGCGCATAAGTACCTGCTCACGCTTGAAGGACGATCGATTCCTGACAAGACCCGCTCGCAGAAAAAGGCTGCGGTTATGGGGTTCGTGAAGTGGAAGGGCGGCAGAATCGTTACGAATAGGATTACGCGTGCGGACGTTTCCGCATGGGTGCAGTCCCTTTCGTCAGGAGCCCTAAGTACTCCCACCATCGTAAATAAGTGCAGTTACCTCAGCGGCTTTTTCGCGTGGGCGCAAGGGGCGGGGTACTTTCCAAGCGGAGACAATCCAGCTACCGGGCACATCAAGTATTCGATGGCTGAAAAGCGCAAGCGCAGAAACCTTGGTTTTAGCGCTTTCACGCCGGAGCAGTTGCGACGTATCTACTCACCGGCTGCGTTGTCCTGTCTTCCAGAGGACGCCCGATGGGGAGCGCTCATTGGTCTTTATACGGGCGCTCGCGTTTCCGAAGTAGGGCAAATTCGGCTCGATGACTTCTTCTATGAAGATGAAGTCTGGTGCGTTCGGATCACCGATGAAGGGCCAGGCCAAAGCCTAAAGACAGAAGTCAGCAATCGTGCAATCCCTGTGCATCCAGCCCTGATCGAACGAGGGCTTTGCGATCGCGTTGAGCTCCTTCGTCAGAAGGGCGAGAGTCAACTCTTTCCTCGCGCGAAGGCGGGCTCAGTTAACGGAATGGGAAATTGGCTTTCCAAGGCTTTCGGTCGTCATCTACTGGCAATGGGGGTCACACCAGAGCGCAAAAGCAAGATCGGATTTCACAGTCTACGGAAGACTTTTATCCAGGCACTGCAAGACATCGGTATGTCGTCTGAGGCGCGGGCACAACTTGTGGGGCATGAGCTTGATGATGAGCATCATACGGTGTACTCGCGCCGCTATTCTTGTGGTGAGTTATTTCACGGGAGTGGGTTAAACCCGGGGCTGGCTTTACTAAATTATGGGGCTAACGGTTGAATCTTATTTAATTTCACCAGTTTTTCGTTCGGGAAGGCTATCGCTTTAACTTACTGGTATTGGCAAAGCGGTTTTTATACGATCGGGCGGCTTGCGACTATTTGAAAAAATCGCAGGCGCAAATTCTCCCAAGCTTCATATCTAGGCGGCTTGACATTTGTTTTACGCTAGATAAAATTTCCGAAGATGCCATCTTCGGAAATTTACTATAATGCACATTATAAAAAAAGAAACCCCGAGCTTTGTAGGTTCGGGGGCGAAAGGATACAGGCTGCTTTCAAAAGTATCAAAAACTTTAGCGCCTCTTATAGCTTCCTTTTGCGTAGCGTACTTGATGATAGCTTCTTGTGTGGGCTCACTTATAATTATTTCAATTATTTTTAAACCCGCCGAATAACCACATTAATGCCATCCCCGCTATCCAAGCAACGAATGCTTTCGCCCAAACATTATTTCCGTAAATTATTCCGTTGCTCTCTAGCGCATATAGAAATAATGCGATTATTATTAAAATAATGGAGGATAACGAAATGACAAGTGTCGGATCGTTAGTGCATCTCAAGATAACGTAAAATACGACTATGCTAAGTGTGATAGAAATGGCGTATATGCATACGCTGGGCGCGGATATTAGGTCCAAAACAACTTCCATGACTACTCTCCTTTAGGTTACGATTTGTATTTTCCAGTTTGCGGTATCAATATTCCTGTAGTGTTTATGGTCTTGTAGTGGTTGTGTCCGTAATATTTATTCCGTTCTTGGCTAGGAATTTCGCCAAGCGGATAGCGTGCGTTCTCCTAGAAAACCATCGGTTGAGCCCGGGTCGTAGCCAAGTGAATGAAGTCCTCTCTGAAAATGCATTACCTTTTGGCAGCCCATACTTCTTAAGAATTGCGTATGGTGTTTCCGATTTTGATGATGGGGAAGATCTGCTTCGAGGCACGAGTTGCGACGGCGCGGATGGCGGAAGTATGTGATGGACGGAGACGGCGACCCCATATTATCTTCCGCTGTCGGAGTTGTGGGAGGAATGAGAACGGTGCGAACCGTGGGATCGATGTGATCTGTGCCTCGCGTGTAGTTTGGTGAAATTAATATTTAGGGTCGACACTCTATTGCAGCGCTCGGTGGCAAAAAGAACGTTGCTCGGATCGCCGCGGCGATGGCGTACCGCCACCTTTGAAGCCCACGGCTGAGTTTCCACGACGTCCCCTGGACGAACGATGTCCCTCTCCCCCAGTGCGACGAAGCCTGCACGGTCCGGGATGTCCTCCTGGTGATCCGCTACGAATCCTGCCCACGGCAGGTTGAGAAGTGCCGGTGCACTGATTCCCCGACTGCGCACTTCGCGCAGGTCCAGAGCCATTCGCTCTATAGGGAAGACACCCGTCGACAGTTCGTCAAGGCCAGCAATCTTAAGTAGGGCGGGTGCGTCCCAGCCGCGATGGATGACTTTCGTCTCCAAGGGCAACATTACGCGGCCTCCTCCCATCGCGCCGGCACCTTTGACGGCAACGCCCAGCCTTCGAAGATGGCGCGGTCCCAAGAGGTGCCGTTCTCCCAGCGCTCCAATAGCAGATCGAAGAGGCCCATCTGCTTCTTGCAGAAATCACTGGTGGGCCGATGACCAATGGTGTCACCTTGACGGGCGTAGTGGTCGATCGGGTCGGCACCGCAAAGCGGGACGTAGGTACAGTCCGCACATTGGGGGATGCTTTCGGCCACGCCGCCGTCGAGGACACGCGCTATGGCTTCCGACTGGAACCATGTCGCGTAACTCTCCTCGATGCGCCCGAGTGCGAACGAGGTATCGCCCATGGCAGCCAGCATGCGGGCTTCGTCCGATGGGTACACCCGACCGTCGTAGTCGTAGGTCAATGTTCCCGCCCCGGCTCCCGTGGGCGATCGAAGATCCACGTAGCCGTGCGCGAAAGGGGTCAGAAGTTGTGACAGCAAAAGCGATGCGTACGCTTCGTCCATGGCGTATCCCTCGCGGTTGACCTGCAGGATGTGCTCAAGCGCGACGCGGTAGAACGCGAGAAAGTCCGTGATCGTGTCGCCAAGGCGAGGTGCCGTCTTTCGCGCAAAGCCGTACGGGCTGAGGGGGCGTAGGAAGATCGAGTGAAGCCCGAGGCGACGGTACTCGTCGATGATCTCGGTGGGCGCGTCCAGACTGCGTCGGGTCAGTGTCGTGAGCGCGGAGACGTGATCGTCGCCCAATTCGCGTCGCGCCAACTCCATGCCGGCGATCGTGCGGCGATAGCTGTCGCGTTCCGGCCGCGGCCTGTTGGCGTTGTGAAGCCACTCAGGGCCATCCAAGGAGGTCGACAACTGCACGTCGTGGTCACGAAGGAACGCCAGGTGAGCCTCGGAGAGGTCATGAAGCGTGGACGCGATGACGAAGCGCACCTGCCGATTCTCCACACGGTTACGAGCGGCAATGGCCGTTATGAGGGCTTGGACCCGATCGAAGTGCAGAAGTGGTTCACCGCCTTGGAATTCGACCGTCAATGTCGGAGACGGGCCTTCGAAGATCCGTTCCACGACGTGGTTGGCCGTGTGCTCGGAGATGTCGAAGTGCGATGCGCCGGTGGGCTGTCGCGACACTTGGCAGTACGCACAGGTGTGGTGGCATCGCAGTGAGACGACGATGATGTGCAGCGCAGGTCCTCTCGCGACCGCCGCCTTACGCGCGCGGTACTGAGAAAGCAGCGGGGCGAGCGTGGAGCACGCCGGATCACGCACCATAAGATGGCGAGATTCCCACTCCGTGAGGAGAGGATCGTCGGGCGAGATGTTGCCTTCGACCACGCGCACGAAATCGGCATGGGGAACAATCAGCCAGTCGCCGGCGAGAGAGGACACGAACACGCGTGTCGTGTCCCACGGAAGCCGGCGAAACCGCAACGGCAGCAGCCGATATCCGTCGCGGCCAAGGAACGCCCCGGGCGGCTGGAACCTCACGGTTGCTCAATCCGCGACGGCGGTGACAGCGCTTCGCGAAGAGCCGCCGCGACCAACATGTCGTGCAAGGATTGAGTCTGCGCACGTACGCATTCGCGCAGGCACTCGTCAAGCGCATCCGTCTCGAACTGCTCGCGCACTCGGTCGGTCGCCGATCCCTCCGCTCTTGCGGATAGAACGACAACCCATGCCGCGCCGTCTTCCCGCACATGCGCGAAGAATGTATCCGTGTATCGATGCGCTGTGCGTGCTACGGCTTCGGCGCTAAACAGCGCACGATCCAGCCGGATCTCTATGCCTTCCATGTCCCCAGCCCGACCCCTAATCGGTCAGTGAAATGTGCGCCAGTCGACATTTTTCTGCAAGCGGATCTTGCCCCTTGGCCTGAATCAATGCTCCTGATCGCTGCGAGCCCTAATGCGGAGCCGATACCTTGTCGTCGAGCGACAGTAACGTTGACCTCAGCAAGCGGGCAGAACTGCCTAGAGGTTCCTCTCGTTCACGGTCCTCCCCGTACGATTTACGCGATACGAGAGGAGTCACTCCAGATGAATGCGGGCCCCCTGAGAGATGAGCAAGCGACGGTGGTGTCGACAGAGCCGACGGACGACGCAGATGTACGCGCAAGACAGGCCGCAGATATGACTTCACCTGAAATCGGCGACGTGGCAGACGCGCTGGACGATGCGGCCGCGTCATTTAAGGCCGTGGTTGCGGACACGTCTACACGCTTCATCGACGACGTGCGGCTTGCTATTCGAGAGAACCCTTTGCTTAGCGCGGTAGCCGTCGCCGCCTTGGCTTACACCGTAGGACGCGCAGGGCGTTCGTCCTAAGCAGATCTTTCATCGCGCGAATTCGCGAGGGATTTCACAATGTCATCGATTGTGCTTGGCGAGCACGATCTCTGTGCTGTCTGCATTGATTTTTACCAATCCCCATCCTGCTTCGAGGGCTTGGAGGAGATCGCCTTGCGTGGTGATGTCGAGGGCTCCGCTAACGGATTGAGTGCCCGCCGCAGTGTCTTGAAGACGTATTTTCACGGATGAGTAGCGATTGACTTCTGAAAGCAATGCGTCGAGACGCTTGTTGGAAAAGAAGATTTTTCCCTCTGTCCATCCGCGCCTCGCGGCAAGGTCTGCAGGCTTAGGTGAAGTGATCGCTCCCTCTGACGAAACCTCCACGCGCTCGCCTGGGGCCAACCGTACGGAATGCGGCTTTGCATCCACCGAAACGTCGACGAGGCCTTCGAGCAAAGCCACTTCCACGGCATCATTCCATCGGCGCACTTGGAACTCGGTGCCGATGTCTTTGACTCTCGCGCCCGCCGCAAGCGCTTCGAAAGCGCGTTCATCAGAAGCAACGCGGATACTGACTTGTCCGCGCTCCAAGGTGAGTTCGCGACGTCGAGCATCCATGCGCACCGAGATGGCCGAGTCGGTATCCAAGACGACGTGGGTACCGTCGTCCAATGTAAACGCGCGAGGCGTGCCCACAGGATTGGCGAAATGCTGTGCGTGCTCGGGCGCGTACTGAGACAGCCCGACCACCAGCATCAGCGTGGCCGCCGTGGCCAACGCTAGTCCCGCCATCCAGCGGCGGCGTTGAGGCATATGGGAACGAGTGAGCATCGCCGGTCGGACAAGTGCCTGCAGCGCGATGTCGTCTTGAAGGGCCGAGGCATCTTCGTACAGATCGCTCAGTGAGAGCCACGCGGATACGTGCGAAGGCTTCTCAACGCACCACGCTTCGAACGCCTCTCTCTCTGCGAGGGAGCAATCGGGGGCGCGCAACCGGGCGTGCCACCGAGCCGCGGCTTCGAGGACGTTGGGATCGATGGAATTCATGGCTGGGTGTGCCCTGTCGAAGGCGGCGCGCACTCGCCGTCCACGTCTCGGCGGAGATCCCGCAAAGCCCGCGAAATATGCTTCTCCACCGCCTTGACCGAGATGCCGCAGTGCTTGGCGATGGCGGGATAGGTCCACCCTTTCAAACGGTGAAGGAGATAGATCTCCCGGGTCCGAGGGGGAAAGTTGAGAATGGCCTTCCGTAGCGCTGCCGCGCGCTCCCGCAGAATGGCTTGTCGCTCAGGAGAGTGGTCCTCGGGCGACATCGCTTCTGATGACGGGATTTCGGACGGCTCCCACCGCACCTCCCGCGACAACGCACTGCGTTGGTGGTCCCGAAACAGGTTGAGGAGAATGCGGTACGTCAGCGGCGTCCACTCGTGAGCCGGCCGATCGTCCTTGTACCGCAGCAATCGCAGAAAGGCGTCCTGCACGAGTTCTCGGGCGTCTTCTGTCGATGCACCGAGATTCGCGGCAAATCGCACTAGCCCCTCCCGCCTCTCAGCCACAAAGCGATCAAATTCGGCATCGCGAGCGCGTTCGACCGGAGAGGGGGGAGCCGTCATCCGCCGATGATAGAGGCAGACGACGTCGACGCGTACCGATGCCCCATTCTGCGGTCGCCAAGGGAGGAGGGGCGTTTTCGAGCGGACGACCTCGGCGCGGGCCCACGTACGCCGGGCTTGGGAACGGCGGACGCAGCAGGAATAAGCCGAAACGCGAGCCTGGGAGACATTCATCCCCTCCTTAACGGCGCACGGCGCGAATCCCCTACTGCGTTCGTCCCTCAGAATTGCCGGGTGGCCCCCATGGCCACGTAGCGACCCACGGGATCGTCGATCAGGGGGTTGTAGCCGGTGCTGCCCTCCTGGAAGTGACGCGGCCGGTGATCGAGAAGGTTGCTCAGGCCCAAGGTGAGGCGCCATTGCGCAATCCCCGAGTACGCCATATGGAGGTTGACGAGGGTGAACGAGGGGGTTCTGCACTTTTGCCGGACCGCCTCCACGGTAGTACACCCAACCGCATCCCCGTCAAAGGACGCATTGCGGTATCCGCCGGTGGAGCGCGCGCTCAGGGCGATCGACGCGCGCTCACCCGTCCATCGAAGCGACGTTGTGGCACTCCATGTGGGAAAGCCTCCAAACCCGGCGCGTTCGACCGGCTCGCCCGACGGAGGCAGGCGCGCCTGGAGATCAAACACATGGTTGGCGCTTACCGCGAGGGTCAAGACCCCCTGAGGGCGCGTCATCACATCCCACCGAAAATCCGCGTCGACGCCCCGGGTCAGGGTGTCGCCCAAGTTGGTGCGGAAGGTGCGCAGAGCGTCGAGACGGCCATCGGCATCCCGCACCAGCACCCCAGGAAAGAGGTGAGCGTTCTGCAAGACATAGTCGGGCGGCACCATGCCGATCTCGCGCGATCGGCGCGCCTCGTAGACGTCGATGCCGGCGCTCAAGCCCACGCGGGGCTCCCAGATCAGTCCCGCGTGCTGGTTTCGGGAGTGCTCGGGTTTCAGAGCCGGGCCGTCCGAAGGGCGTAGTTCCAACAAGCAGCGTATGCCGCTGTGGCCCAGAAACTGTGCGCACGGCGCCAATTCCTGCGGCACATCGAAGTAGGCGTAGGTGGAGGGCAGGCCTGCGCTGGCCAAGGTGCGCTGTTCAAGCAACGTGGGCACACGCCGTCCTCGGGCAGCCCCGGCGCGTAGGAGAAGGGCTTCCGTTGGCTTCCACCGCACGCCCAGAGCAGGGGCGACGGCTCCGCCTTCCCGCCCCACCCATTCGACCCGAAGACCGCCATCCAAGGCGAGGGAGGCGGCGAGAGGCAGATCTGCTCGTGCGTACGCGGCGGCACTGGATCGAGCCGCCGAAAACGGAGCCGATGCTTCGATAGCGATCAGGTCTCCAGAAACGAGCGCGGCGTCGGGATGCAAGCGCACCCGGTCTCGGCCTGCATCAAACCCCAAGTGGAGATTTCCAGGGAGCGACGTCCAAGTGTCGAACTCACGAGACCCGGCGGCGCGCACAGCGACGGATTGCGAAACCCCGCGGTTGGTCACGGAAGGAGCCAGGATATCGATGATCCCTTGAGGCGCGGGGCGTGCGTCGAACCTGTAGCCCAAGGCAGCCACTTCCAGGAAGCCGAACCGGTTCACGAGGCCTTGGATGCGGTCATGCACTCGGCTTTGTTCGGCATCGACGCCCGCGGACCACGTCCAATCGTGATGCATCCCCGTGATGCCGGTGTCCAGACGCACCAACGCAGCGTCGGTGGATTGGCGCACGGCTCCGACGTCCCAGAACGCATGCTGGACCACCGAGGAGCCGCGCTCGTCGTCGTCCGGAAGCAGGATGGAAGCGGTGACCGGTGGCGATTGCTGAGTATGCTGGGTTCGGGTCATCCGAACGTCCGCATACGCATCTGCAGAGGCTCCTAAAGGAGCGCGCAGATACCCCCGCACCGATCCGGATCGACGGCCCGCTTCCAACGAGGTCGACTTCGCGCGGTCGTCCCGGCACACATTCTCGTCATCCAGATCCTCGATACGGCAGCCTGGCCGAGATACCAAAGCCATTTGATTACCGCTCTCCACAACGCGATTGCCGGGGAACGAAAAGACGCTTCGCGCGTCACTGAGACCATCGCGCCGCCGGTCTTGGCTATGCCACGCGCGACGGTCACCGAGCAGCGGATCGTGGTCCACCACGTCCACCATGACCAGACCACTCACATGGCCGATCAAAGGACCCGCGAGGGTCGCCGTGACGTGCCGATGCGTCGCATCCCCTCGGCTGCTCGTTCCCAGAAGAGCCCCGACTTCCTGCATGGAGAGGTCTTTGCGCAAACTGATGTCGATGACGCCACCGATGGCGTCTGCCCCATACAGGGTGCTTGCGCCGTCGCGAAGGATGTCGATGCGCTCGACCATCGCCAGCGGGATGGTGTCCACGTCCGGCACCCCTCCCGTCGCATCGGCGGCGAGTCCGTAATTGGTCATGCGCCGGCCGTCGATGAGCATCAGCGTCGCCTTCGATCCCAAGTTGCGCAGCGCGACTGACGAGGCGCCCGTCGCGCTTGTTCCAAACGTTTCTCCTTGGCGTCCCCCCTGTACGGGGAGACTCGTTACCTGCACGCCAGGCAAGGATCGAAGCAAGTCGAACAGAGTGAGGTGGGTGCTCGCCTCGATGTCCCTCCGGGTCAGGGTGAGCACGGGCATGGAGGATTCCGAAGCGATGCGCATGAGCGGTCGGCTGTAGACGCTCACGGTGTCCATCACCTGAGTGGGCGGCGTGTCAGGCGGGGAGGGCGCAACCGGAGCAGGTTCCTGTCTGGGGACGCGTGCAGAAGGGGCCTTCTTCAGGACCCAGATGGCTGACCCGCTGGCCTCCGCGACCACGCCGCTTCCCTGAAGAACGAGCCGCAAGGCATCGCCTCCGGCATAGCGTCCGACCAAGGGGCCGACGCGACGACCCGCGACGAGTTCGGGAGCGTAGAGAATTTGGGACTTGCTGATGTCAGCCCACGCCGCGAGCGCGTCTGCCAGGCTACTTTCAGGAATCGCGTAATCGCGAAGTGGATCGATCGCCGCAGCCTTGGACTCGACGGCCAGTATCAGCAGCGCCGCCAAGGTCACCCTAACGAGTTTGCCAGGCCATCGATTGTCGTCGCGCGCGGACGCACCTTTCGCCGCGCATGCGCGGAAGACGGAGGCGCGCGTTCGCCTCAGTGCTCCGAGGGCCATGTGGCTTGGGATCTCCCTGCTCCAGCGGCCAGTGTGCCCTGCGTATGTACTACAGCCGGGCGTTCGAGGCACGCATCGTGAGCGAGGGCGAACGCGAGGGGCGGCGTTCGGAGGGCCCTAAAAAACGGAAGCCCTCAGGGGAGAGGGCTTCCGCCGGGGGCTCCTGGAGGGCGTACCCCCATTGCCGTCGATGGTTGCGGTCACGTGGTCGGAACCGCAGTGAGGTTGGCGACGCTTGGGGTCGTCGCGAACCGCAGGGAGGACACCGAACGGCAGCGTTAGCATCCACGGCCGGCGCAACGCCGGGAACTGTACGGCGGGCGATGAACCACTAGCCCTTTGGTAAGAGCCATGGGTTTGGGAGCACCGGCGAGCGGATCGAGGGGGTAGGGGGCACGCCTCGCGCAGCGTTGTAGGAGAGTCCTGCATTCGCAGGAACGACCCCGGAGCAATGGCTCGCTCCGGCTCGACCACAAGGAGCATCGTCGATGGCGTCTTCCGTTCCTCCCAGCGATCTCTCGGGAAAAGCGCGTATCCGGTTGGCAGCGCTGTCCCTCTTCGGACGCAAGGGTTTCGATCGCACCTCCCTGCGTCTCGTGGCGCAACGCGCCCACGTGTCCATTGCGTTGATCGGGCATCATTTCGGTGACAAGAAGTCGCTCCACGCGGCGGTGTGCGAATGGGCGGTGGAGACGTTGATCGACGCCGCGAGCGACGGTGTGCCGAGGACGCTTTCTCTCGCGCAGGTCAGCGCACGCCTGAGCATTTGCCTGCAAGAAGCCGTCACGTCGATGGACCTGATCGGTCCGTTCGTCCGGCGGGCGCTGACGGAAGCCGTTAGCGGCGTGGGACAATCGAGGGTGGTGCCGATTCTGGATGCTGCGCTCACGCGCTACTTCGACAGGAAGATCAAGGAGGCGGGCAGCCCCATGGCCGGGGTGGAATCCAACTGGTGGGCGAGGCAAACCCGCACGTATTTTGTGGGAACCGTGGTGGTGGGTGAAATGCCGTCCGCAAAGGAGGATCTTCATGCGACGCGACTGACCGCGATCCTCTATTCGTGGTACCGCAACGACGTGTTGCTGACCGGTGGCCGTCTGGGCGCCCGCGGATAGGCTGGAAAGTGGGCAAAGGGCCACGCGCGACGCAGGAAACGGCGTATTCTGGTCTCGACGGGTGTCGTCCTTGGAGGGACGTTATGCGCGGGCCTGTAACTCTCATTGCGGTGTCGACGCTGTGCTGCGTCGGTCTGGCATCCGCACATGCCTCGGGCAAGGTGGACATTGCCAACAACGGGCGACCGCATCCTCCGTCGGTGCGGGGCGACAGCGTTCGGAGCCTCGATTACGCGGGCGTGGACGGTCACGAGAACGTGAGCGTCACCTTGGGTCCGACCAGCTCGACGTTCAACCGGCCACTGACGTGCCGCAGTCTGTCGACGAAGGGGCAGTCGGCCCCGTATCAAGCCGTGGTGGTCAAGAACACCGGAGCGAAGGATGCGGTGTTGACGCTGCGCGTGGGCGTGGCCGGCGATCCGCAAGCCAAGTGCGGCGATGCGTCCGATACGATGATGGTGGTCTACGACGACTTCTTCGAGCCGGCCTCGCCCTTGACCAACTGTCTCCTCGTCAACGATGACGCAGGATCGGACGGGGACCGTTGCAGCACGATCTCGGGCCTTCATCTAGGGCCTGGCGAGCGCCGTGTGATCGTTCTGACGACGTTCGAGTCGTTCAACAAGCAGGCACCTTCCGAATCCGCGTTCGAGTTGTCCTTCAGCGGATCGCTTCCCGTGACACTTCAGCACTTCACGGTGGACTGATCGGTTCTTCGCGACCGTCTCGCGGCCACGACATCTGTCTTGAGCCCGCTGGCCGTCCGCTGGCGTGCGTGCGGTTGCGCCGTGAGTACCGCTCGCATACGTCGCTGACCCTGTAAGCGCCGTCGATTCATGCAGGGGGGTGAGAAGCCCTGAGGCCCGTTGAACCCCACACGAGCCGGCGGTAAACGCATGGGGTGTGTGCCGCGCGACTCGTGCCTTCGTTGGAGGGGTTCATGAGTCATCACCGCCACTTCAAGCGGCTGCTGCCGCTCGCTGCCGCGTTTTCTGCCACGTTTCTTTCAGGTCTCGGTGCTGTCGCCGCGTCACCGGTGCTCAACGCTCAGGCCCTCATCACTCCGGGACTTCACAGCGCGGTGACGTCAGCGAAGGCTGAGGCCACGGAGAACATCCAGGGCTTGTCCCCGGCCGATGCACAAGGTCGAAGCCGACATGTCGTGATGTTCAAACGCCCCGCGCTTGCCGCCTACCAAGGCGATCAGGTCGGTATCGCCAAGGCCCCGCAGACCAAGAGCGCGCAAGGACGCCAGCGGCTCGATAGCCGGTCAAGCGAAGCCCGCAACTATGTCCAGTGGATCGAGGGTCAGCAGGCCGAGTTTCTGAAGGAAGCAGACGCGGTCCTCGGCCGTCCGGTGGAGGTGGTCGAACAACTGCAGCACGCCTTGAACGCGGTGATCGTGGAGATCACCGACGCCGAGGCCGAGGTACTCCGGCGCCGCCCTGATGTGGAAAGTGTCGAACGGGAGCCTCTACTCAAGATCGATACCTACGCGAGCCCTCAGTTCATCGGCGCAACGTTCCTTTGGAACGATCCGCTGGCGCCCAACGGCACGGGCTACAAAGGCGAAGGCATCGTGGTCGGGGTGATCGACACGGGGATCAACCCGTTCAGTCATTCGTTCCGAGCGCGTGGCGACGACGGCTACCTCCATGTGAACCCGTTGGGAGACGATACCTACCTGGGGCTGTGCGCCGCAGGCGGCGCGCTGAGCGGTCGGTGCAACAGCAAACTCATCGGCATCCACTCGCGGTCCAGCGAGGGGCGCGACATCAATGGCCATGGTTCCCATACGGCGAGTACCGCTGCGGGCGCGGTGAGCGACTCCGTGCAAGCAGGTGGAGAATTCCGCTTCAGTGGCGTCGCCCCGCACGCAAACCTCATCTCCTACAACGCGTGTCCGGCTGCGGGCTGCAACACCCTCGGGATGATCAATCGGGCCGTGGCCGACGGCATCGTGGACGTGATCAACTACTCCATCGGTGGTCCGAACGGCGGGCCATGGTCGTCGAGTTCGAGCCAAGCCTTCCTCAACGCGACCGCCGCGGGCATTTTTATCGCGCAGTCCGCGGGCAACGATGGGCCCAACCGTTCCGGGAACATCGATGGCGGGGACGGCTTCGTCAACAGTTTCGATCCCTGGGTGACCACGGTGGCGTCCACCACGCCTGACGCCAAACCGGCGTTCACTCTCACGGTCGAAGGGCAGCCGGCACCGATCACGTTGGGGCAGGGCGGCAATCCGCTCCCGCCTGCAGCGCCGCCACCGGCCATTCCGTTGATCGAGAGCCCGTCGTTCGCGGACGGGACCAACGACGGCTGCGTCGACTACCCGGCGCATGCGTTCCGCCGTCCGCAGACGGCGGACGGCACGGGAGGTATCGCTGTCGTCCATCTGGACGGCGAAACAAGCGCGTGTCCCAGTGGCCAGCGTCGCACCCGCGCTCTGGCTGCGGGCGCGGTGGCCGTGATCTTCGTCGACGTTCCTCGCCTCACCCTCGGGGCGTCCGACACGTCGTACTCGCTGCTCATGGAGGAGTGGACGCGCCTTCGCGCTGCGGTGGGCAATGTGGGGGCCGACGGCTCGGCTGTCGCCAGCATCAGTGGTTTGGCTCCCGTCGCGCGCCAAGGCGATGTTCTGAGCGACTTCAGTTCCCGCGGTCCATCACGATGGGGGACCCTGAAGCCCGACCTCGGTGCGCCCGGCGACATCATCTTTGCGGCCGTCTCTCCGACTGCCGTAACGGGCTACTCCGCGGCAAACCAAGCCGCGACCGCCAATCTGTACGGGGTGAAGAGCGGCACGTCCATGGCATCGCCGCACATCGCGGGCGCGGCGGCACTGTTGCGACAGGCCCATCCGGACTGGTCCCCTATGGAGGTCAAGTCGGCGCTGATGACGACCGCACGTTCCGGAGTGACGATCGAAGGGGATGTCCCTGCTTCCCCCTTGCAGATCGGTGCGGGACGCGTCGACGTAGCGCGCGCGGTGAAGGCCGGCCTGCTGCTGGACGAAAGCGTCGACAACTTTCGAAATGCGAACCCGGCCGAAGGTGGAGACGAAAGCAAACTCAACCTTGCGAGTTTCTACCGCCTGGCATGCGTGGGCGAGTGCTCATTCCCCCGTACCGTCCGTAACGCGACAGGCAAGTCCCAGACGTGGTCAGTGAGCGTAGCGGGACTCCCCGAAGGCAGTTTTACGCTTCGAGAGCGCTCACTTCGGATCGCAGCCCGAGGCTCGGCGTCCTTCACATTGTCGGTCGACTCCACACGGCTCGCACAGGACGCCTGGACGTTTGGCGAGGTGGTGCTCACGGCCGCGGACAGCAGTGTGCCGGAAGCACGCATGCCCATCGCCATCCGAGCCAAGGGAGCAGTGATGACCGCAGACACGGAGGCAGTGAATGAGGTGGTCGTGCGCGGTACCCAACTGCGTCGTGACGTGGTGATCCGAAACACGGGGAACGCGCTCCGCTGGCGCGTGGAGACCGAACGGATGCACGGCTTCCTGACGCAGCGGACGATGTTCGATCGATGGGCAGAGGAAGGGTCGGCATACGGGTTCAACAACTTCACGTTCAGCACGAACAGCCGCGCCATCGCATCCACCAGTGCGCGGAACGTCTACGTGGCAGACTGGTTCGACGTTCTGGTCGACGGCGTTCGCATAACGGATTTGCGCTATGACGGGTATGTCAACTCGTCGACCGGTCGGCTGCCGCTCTCGGGATTCGCGGGCCAGTTTGCGTGGCGTCTTTACGGGGACGATGCAGGACAGCCGGACGGTTTCCCGGGAGGTGGTCGAGCGCCGATCTTTCAGTACCCCCTGAGTAATGGGGGCGGCTCCAACACCAGTCCCGGGATCAGTCTTCCTCCCGCAATGCTCGGCGAGCCGATCAACGGTATGACGTTGGATCTGGCGGAGGCCGAGGTGCCCGCTCTGGAACTCGAACCCGGACGCTACTGGTTCAATGCCGCTCCGACCATCAGCAGTGACTCCTTGGCGGGAGGCGTGATCGTCAAAGATGTACCAGGAAAGACCCCGGTGGCGAAGGTCGCGGTTCCCAACGACCCCGAAGATCGAGGTTTGTGGCTGCATCCGACGACGACCGCTGGAGCGCCCATCCAGGGTGCAACTGCACCCATCACGGTGGGGGCTGTCGTTCCCTGCGGAGCGACGTGGCTTCGGTACGACAGCACGCGCGGCGGTTCGTTGGCGGACGGACGACAAGCCACGCTGGGCCTGACCATCGATGCATCGTCGCTCGCTCCGGGCAACCACGCAGCGTATGCGTGCATTTCGAGCGACGGCACCGCGTCGGCGTTTCTCAACAAGTCCGCGTCGAACTTGATCATCCCCGTCCGCGTCCATGTAGTGGACCAGCCCGAACTCACCGGACTGGCTGTCGCTGCAGCACGCGCCACGCCCACACCGGTGCTCGCGTCGGAGCAGACGCTGCTGACCGTCGATGTCTTGCCTGGGACGAGCCCGGGAAGCAGCGCCATCAAAGTCACCGCAGATCTACGCCCGATCGGAGGCCGATCGGATCAGGCCTTGAACGATGATGGCTTGTACGGCGATGAGCAGGCCGGCGATGGACGCTTCTCCGTCTTGGCGACGGTGGAGAGCGCAACGACGGCCGGCGAGAAGCGGCTGGAGATAAGCGTCAGCGATGCGCAAGGTAGATCGGCCAGCGGTACCCTCCGGATGGAGGTGGGGGGATCCGTAGCGCTCTCCGCCACGGGTGAAGCCACACCTGACATCGTGTACCTCCCGGACGGCCAAACCACCTTGAATGTCAGGGTGACCGCCGCTACGGGGCCGACCGCCAGCGGTCACACCGTCACGGCGGATCTGACGAGCCTCGGTGGTGAGGCATCGGTGGCGATGACATCGACGGCCGAATCGCCGTTGGTGTTTGCCCTGAGTGTTTCTGTGACGCCGTCGATCTCGCCCGGACCGAAGGCCGTTCCTGTCACGGTGCGGGACAGCACCGGTCGAAGTGTGCGGATCACGATTCTCGTATCCGTAAGCCAGGCGCGCCCGGACGCCATTTTCAAGAGTGGCTTCGACGCTTCCGGCCAGTAGCCCAGAATGGGCTGGACCAAGCGCAGGCGTGTCGAAAGACGCGCCTGCGACATCCGCGCGTTGCTGGTCAGCGGCCTGTATGGCTTGGCCTGCGCGCTCTGCGCGGCGCAGATTGCCCATGCGCTGAGCATGTGGTGGCAAGCCGCAACCCCGAGCCCCACGGACTGCCGAATCCTCGTCGTGGTAATCGAGAAGCAGCACGACGAGAACGCGGAGTGTGAGGTGCCTTCTGCACTACTACGTGGGGTCAAGGACGTATCCCTGCGGCACGTTGCTCAGTCCGGGATTCTCCCGGATGCCGGCCTGACGGCAGGTCGAGCTGCGTTGGAAGGACGGTCCTTATCGGACCGATAACGGCCGCGCGAGCACGATAATGTCGGGCGCGCTCCTTTCTACATGGCTTGGGCTTGGGACGCACGACTATCCTCAGCCTGGTCCAACTCCCTGCATTTGCGGGGACCGCTGTCAGTGGGCGTCGGAGAGGAGTCGACCCGAGCGATGCTGCGTGGGTCGAGACTCATAGAGGCTCGAATGCTCTTTAGCATTAGGACGGCTCCTCGGACGGAGATGCGCCTTCAACGGTGGGACCTTAGCGCCGCTCGCGCGGCGCGCAACGGCTTCGCCGTGCTCCACGCTGTTTCGCCCTTTCAGGTGCGTGCCGCTTCTTCGAGCGTCGCCTGACCGGTTCCACCGGCGCACCCCGCGCCGAGGGAGCCCTCATCATGGAACTCACTCGCGACATCCTCGGCCACTACCGACTTCACGGCCCACAGAGCGAAGCCGATATCCTCACGCTGGCGGAAGACATTCTTCGCCGCCGCCTCGAACGGCAAGGTGCGATCACCTGCCCAGCCGACGCGACACACTACCTGCGAATGCGGTTGGCACACTTGCCACACGAAGAGTTCCACGCGGTGTGGCTCGACACGCGTCACAAAATCGTCGGCACCGAGCGACTCTTCACAGGCACGATCGACGGCTGCAGCGTCTACCCGCGGGAAGTGGCTCGCAGTGCCCTGCGCTGGAACGCCGCAGCGGTCATCTTCGCCCACAACCACCCGAGCGGAAATCCGGAGCCCAGTGCGGCAGATCGCGCGATCACGCTGAAGCTGCGTGACGCCTTGGGAATCTTCGACATCCGAGTGTTGGACCACGTCGTTGTCGCGACGGAGGGCACCAGCAGCCTAGCGCAGTGCGGCCTCTTATGAGGCCGCCGTTACTAAGGGCCTACAGCACGCGCCGCCCTCGCTTGTTTGGCCCAGGCTAGCCGCATGGTCGGGGAGTCTCCTGCGTCTTGCTTAGCCGCCAGGAGCGCTCCCGTAACTTCGTCGACGCTCCAGTCTTGAACACCTGCCTGAATTACGGCGGAGCCTAAGTCACTCCGCTTTCGGCGTAGCGCGCGCCGTGCCTTCTCACGCTCCCGGATGATATCTCGGCTTTCTTGGAGGAGGTGCTTGGCGCGCTGCCGCGCCAAGCGTTGAGCCGCATTTGTAATCTGCGTGCTGATGCGTTGCTCCCACGTAGCCATCACCGAACGTTCCAGAGTCCGCGGCGCCGAGCCGGGCGAGGTGCCGGAGTCGGGGCGTCATCAAGGTGGTGGCGAACCTGTCGTGCACGTCTCCATTCTTCCAGTGTGGGCCGGATGATCTGTCGAGCAGGCGGAGAATGCCGCAGACGCAGACGCTCGTGCTTGCGGCAGCACGCACATGTCGGGTCGGCGAGGCAGACGATATCGCGAGCGCAGGCCACGATGGGATCATAGTCGGCCTGCGCGGGAGTGCGTGTATCGTGCTCGATGTAAAAGCCGGGAAGGTGCTCGATAAGCTCGTGCATGCGCACTACGAGCGGATGAAAGGAACAGTTTGAAATCGGATTGTTCATGGGGCCGTCTCTCTATTGGGAGACTTGACCGTATGCGACGCGTGAAAAACTACAATGCACGAAATGTTCTGGTGCGCACGTGATAACAAACTGCCAGTGCATGTGGTTGCGAACAACAGGGGTGTACGGCGGGATAGCAAAGGCGACGAACGCTAGAGGATGGCATCAAGACGTGACACGCCCTACGAAGCGACGGACCCGGCTTGGACCTCACAACTTTTGTCAGCACAAGGGCGCACTTATGCAAACCCGTTGGGTTTGCGTGCGGCCCGAGATCCCTCGGGCTTGGGGCTAATCGCCCCAAACCCCGCCGCGGTTGCGGCGCAAGATGTTTGTCCTCGCACTAGGGGGCTCGTCGAAGCCTAAACGGCTCCGGCAGGCATACATCAAAACGGGCCTTGCACGCCGCGCTGAGCCGTCTACGGTGCATGCAGGAGGCCCAACCATCGCCATCTACCACGCCAGTTTGAAGACCTTCGCGCGCGCTCGTGGGCAGAGCGCCACGGGGGCAGCTGCCTATCGCATGGGTATCGCGATCCACGATGCTCGAACAGGCCGCACGCACGACTATCGCCGGAAAAGCGGTGTCGAGAAATTCAAGACATATGTGCCCGACGACGCGCCAGCGTGGGCTCGCGAAGCAGGCTTGCTGTGGAACGCAGCGGAAGCAGCGGAGAAGCGCAGCAACTCGATCGTAGCCCGGGAACTCGAAGTTGCCTTGCCTGCAGAGCTGACCCCTTCGCAACGCGGCGAGTTGGCCGAGGAACTGGCGTGTTTCTTGGTAGACCGCTACCGCGTTGCCGTCACGGCATCGATCCACTCGCCTGGTAAACAGGGGGACCAACGCAATCACCACGTGCACCTGCTTTTCGCGACGCGAGCCTTGGGCCCGGACGGCTTCGGGGCCAAGACCCGCGTGTTGGACGAACGTGTCAGCGGGCCGCAAGAAGTTCGCTGGATGCGGGAGAAGGTGGCGGCGCTGACCAACGGTCACCTTCGTCGCGCCGGTGTGGCAGAGAGGGTCGACCACCGCACTTTGAAGACTCAAGCGGTTGAGGCTGCAGAACGCGGCGACGTGCGGGGCGTACTTCTGGCGTCTCGCGAGCCAACCGTGCATTGCGGTCCTGCTGCGACGGCAATGGCAAGGCGGGGTGTGCGGAGCGATCGCGCCACACGGCATTCCACCAATATTCGAGAAATCACCTCACATCAAACGATTATGGCCAAACGCTACGGACAATTTATTGCGACAACCACTCGCCCCAGGGAAAGCCGATCCGGTGCCGTACCTCTGCCTCAACGGCTCCGCCGGAAGGCACCCGTACTGCAACACGTACCTTCTTCTCCACATGTGATGCGCCAGCGAGACGCGTCAGCATCTTTATATGCCCAGGACATTGAACGCGCTATGCAAACGTGGGAAATCCGTGCGAGGGAAATCCTTCGCCATTCAGATTGGTTGGCGCACCAAGCCGAAAGGCTGCTGCAGATTTTTCGCGAGCGTCCGGAAGAGCGTCGGTACACCGATGACGTTTGGGACGCACGTTGCGCGTTCATGGCCGCGTACGACGAGCGAAAGGCAATCAAGAACGCGCGGCGCGAAGCCAGATGGAAGGTGGGAGTCGCGGAAAACGATCTGAGGACCATCGATGAATCAAAGCCCTCGGCCTGGCGACTGCCGTCAAGGCGTGAATGGGCCGCGAAACGTCGGGCGGAACGAAGCGTGGTGGCTGCCGCCCGCGCAGACCTTCAAACACAGGAGGAGCGGACTTATCCCAACGTCGAGCGCGCACACCATCGACTTCAACAAGCCTATGAGGCGCTCGTGCGACGTCGCGACGAGCTGTGCACGGACGAAGGAGAGTCCAGCGATCATGGCGATGCACTCATTCCACCAACATCGCCGCTGCCAGCGCCGCTGCCTTCGCAGGAAGGAGAGCAGGCTCGCGCATCGCAACGACGACGTACTCGTAAGCCCTAAAGGCCCGGAACGGTACAGAAATGTGATGATTGTCAAGCGAATTACTTCGGTTTTCGCCGTCACCAAATCAATTTATGACCAAACTTGACCTTTCTGCGCTCCGTCATACGTTGAGGGCGTTCCTTCAATAAACCCCTCTCTCATGCCCATGCTTGTTTCATTTCGCTCTCATTGCTCACCTATCGCAACGAAGGTGCAGCTTTTCGCGACGTAGAACGTTCGCGAGAGGTGCTCAGCGGGGGTCTTGCCCACCGAAAGATCGCCTCATTCTAGCCGCTCTCTCCGAGCCTCCGTCTGCCGCTGATCACACAGCGCTAGACCCCGCTTCGCATCCAATAACCGATATTCCAGGGAGATCATCCATGGATCCCATGATGACCATGCTTAAACTGCTATGCACACAACCAGAACTCACCAACATAGAGATTGGGCGTCTTTCGCGGCGAACTCCACGCACCGTGGCGCGCTACAGAAAGAACTTACTAAGCGCCGGAGTGACTTGGGCAGACGTGATCAACAAATCCAGAAAAGAAGTCTATCTGCTCTTCAATAAGGCCAAGCGCGAAGCTAAGTGCGCGCGCCCCAAAATCTCCCGTGTTCACCGCATCCTTAGGGCCGGAGGATGTCAGCGATCTGCGTGGCACGACTATTTGGCCACGAGTTCAGCCCCTCACCTGACACTGTCTTCATTCCTGACCTACGTCCGTCCGCGTTTTCGACGCCGTCACTATTACGTGAGGGTAGCTAAGCCGATGAAGTAAAAAGTGCTTAGGAACACGCATATGGGCGCCTAAAGCGTACTGCGTCTTAGCCCATTGTCAATGACGGTTTTAAAGGTTTCCGAAGGTGACGTTGAAACCGTCAGCGGTACCCCTCTTGACGGATTCGAAGGGCCGCCTAGGTTGAAGACCAGAGGGATTTAATTACTTATCCCCCGCGTTGCAGGAGTCCACGTATGTCGCCGCACTGAACCCATTTGGGGCGGGCATGAACGGAAAAGGCCCGGAACGCTAATTCCGAGGCCTTAAGATGGTGAGATCAAGCTGCTTTCCTCACGCATCGTACCGTTTTTCCCGATGTCGTCGAGCCATTCTTCCGTACTGGAAGACGTGCGCACGCCTGCCATTCGGTTCAAACCCACCGCCGCCCTCATCAGGGACGGCTCAGCCACCTAAAAGGAAATCACCATGAGTTCGTTAAAAGAAATGCTGAACTTGTTGCTTAATCACCCCGAGCTTGGGCACGAATATATCGCGTCAGCTTCAGGATATTCCCGACGAAGCGTGGACCGATACGGCGAGCTGGTCCACAAAAAACGTTTGAATTGGTCAGAATTAAGCCTCATGGCAGAAAGCGCGATCGAAAATACGTTCAGGAAGACGCGGGCGCCATCGACTCGAAAGGTCCCAGATTGGGCACACGTCACGGAGTTGAAGGCGTCAGATCGTCTTCTCACGCTGAGAGCAATCTGGAAAGACTACCGAAAACTCTACGATGCCGATGCCCTTAAATACTCTCGGTTTGCGCAACTATACGCCGCTTATCGCAAGGAAGAAATGGGGGCGCAAGGACTTGCTTCACTGCGGAGGCCACACGTCGGCGGTCAACAAATAATGGTCGATTTTTCCGGAAAGACGTTCAAGTATCGCGATCGCGCTTTGCGTAAGGACGTTAAAGTGGAACTTTTTGTTGCGGTTATGCCGGCCAGCGCATGTATCTTCGTGTACGCCGTGCACAGCCAGAAAATTGCTGACTGGTTGTGCGCACATGACGAGATGCTGAAATTTTACGGCGGGCGTCCCTTAGTTATCACTCCCGACAATCTGAAGGCGGCAGTTATTAAGTCGGGAAAGTTACCGAATCTCCAGCGGGACTACAAGCTCTGGGGAAACCATCACGACATCGCAATTGCTCCAGCACGCCCTGGTCACCCGCAGGACAAGGGGCCGGTAGAGACGGCCGTGCGTATCGTGCAGAGGGAGATCTTGAGCGTCTTACGTCAGCGTAAATACTTCTCGTTGGCGCAAATTAACACACACATTGCACATTTGCTCGCAAAGTTGAACCAAATGCCCTTGACCACGCGCAGTTCAAGCACGCGATCGACTGAATTCGCTCGCTTAGATAAGCCAAGGCTGCGACCACTTATCGGAACGCCATTCACCGTCAAGGAATGGATGTTCGACGTCAAGGTTCCCAACTCGTACATGGTGTGTGTGGCAAAGCATTCTTATACGGTGCCATATGATTTGATTGGCGAGATCGTTAATATCTCTTATGACGATCGATGCGTGGAGATCTGGCGGGAGGGTCTTCTGGTCGTCAGCCATGTGCGATCACATAAGGCAGGGGAGCAAACGACTTTAGAAAGCCATCTCCCGCCAAACCATAGAGCCGAGCTTTCGCGAAATCCCGACGGTTTAAGAGCGTGGGCGAACTCGGTAGGACCGAACTTGGGGGAATTTATTTCTAGTCTATTTCCGGCCAGTAATGAGTGGCACGGTGTGCCTCTCGCTTCTACGATTCGTGATCTTTGCCGGCATCATTCGCAGGAGACGTTAGAGAAGGCGGCCAAGGTCGCATTGGCAAAGCATGCAACATCCTTGGCGGATTTCGAGAGCGCACTTAAGACGTCGCTGGTGCCAGAACGGGATGGCTAGACTGAGTGCGTTTCTCCCGTGGGAGCTGACAGTCACTAACCGTCGTGTGAACAGAACCATGAAAGTATTTTTAACGCGGGGAATTGAGTATGAAGATTGACCATCAAAAGACTACGCCGGAGGCGGCTCACGCCGCCCTGGAACTCTCCGACTCCGTGGCGTTGCTTCGTAAATATCACCTGTATGCATTCGCTAGTAATATAGAGGAAAGCGCACCTGTTGAGTCAAACCTTTCCTTTGCGGAGGGCGTGCATAGGATGGCGTCAAAAGCTGTGGCGATTGCTAATCTAAAAGCGCGGGAGCGGCGTCATGATCGGGCTAAGCTTCCCCATCCCAGAGGAGCTTTAAGCGAGGGCGTATTCTCTATGTTGCGAGGTGTGCCGGGAGACTTTTCGGATCATTGGCGGTCGGACGAGTGGATAATAAATGGCGAGTGGTTTGTTTTCACCGGGAAGTCGGGGGCCGGAAAAACTTGGTGGCTAACAGCTTTGGCAGGAAGTGCGTTAGATCGGGGCGTGGACGTCGTGTACTTTACTGAGAATGGACTTTTATCCGCTTGGCACCGCTCTTGTAGGGAGGGTCGTGAGAAACGGTTAATGGACGATGTCACCAAGGTTGGGGTATTGATTATTGACGATATTGGGGTAAATAATGTGAGTCTTGAAGACCTGCACATACTACGGTTTATTGTCGGTCACCGGTGTGGCGAGGAGTCGCTAAAGCCGCGAGCGACCCTCTGGGCCTCATGCAATGAACTTAATACGTGGTCTGCTGTATGGGGAGAGGGACTATCGAGTAGGGAGGCTATAATCGCTACGCAAATTCAGCAGAGGATCTCCCAGAACAGCACCGCGTTATGTATTCGAGCACCCTCATCGGCGGTTCTATGAATATTCTACGTTCCGTAAAACGCCGGCTCAAGCCGGCTTTTTTTTTGCCATTTCTGAGCGTATAGCATGGATGTAGTCCCCGGAAGTCGGTGCATCGTCGTGTGTTAGGATGGCGCGGTCTGTCTCCATCAGGAATCGGGCGATAGAGTTTACGTCGGTGTCCGATTTTTTAACCGGGCTACATGCGAATGGACGGCTCGTGCACATCTGGATGGCTTCCTCGGTACCAGTGGTTTTTCTGAATGGACGTCCAAATCAAAATCTATTTTTAAGGTAATCGGAAAGCTTCCGCAGATGATGTCGGAATCATCATATGGTAAATACGATAATTTTGCCAATCTGTTACGATGTGCGTGCCGTCGATTGTATCGACCATTGCCTTGCTTCAAGGAGCGCCGTGAGCGACACCGAAAATTGATCATCGGAGAGGGCATTTCTCGAATAAAATGCAGTGCGTTAGGCTTTCGTTCATTTTATCTCCGGTTCAGATAAGTTGTTTTTTTTGTCGGATCGAGGATGGTTGTGCATTCGGACCAGGTCTTAAATTACACAACTTGTTAGATTGCAGTTGGGGTTATGATTAGCCCGATCGGAACAGGTTTCTCCAGATAATTTTCTCACGTTCGTTATTCATATCCATTGCCGAAAATGCGATCCTCGACGAACCGGCCCGTTACGAAAGCCGACGGGAAGGGCGAATCCGGAGTGTACGACTGACCTCCAACAAGGAAGCGGCCAGCTGCATCGGTAGCAACAGCCCGGATGGCACTTTCCATCGGTAGCGCTCCGATAGGGCTCGAAGAGATCGGCAGGTGCGCACGCAGCGGATCAACGACCCTGCCGCTGGAGTCGAGCACGAGTGTCTGCACATCACTGTGCTGCGTCCCATCGAAGTCTTTGTAAACGCGCTCGCCGCCCATGAACAGGTATCCCCCCGAGTAGGCGGCGTCAGAGACGATATCGGGACCATCGTTGAGGAAGCACACCGCCGTGCCGCCACTTCCTCCGTTGTGACCGCCGACCAACGTTCGCCCTGCCGAGCCGAACCCAAGTTCGACGCTGCCGTCGGCGCCGTTGAAAGCAGTGGCCCCCATTCCGCTCTCGCAGCGGCGCGCCACGTTTCCGGTCACGTAGACCGTGTAGGAATACGCGCCAAACGAGCCGTAGCGACGAACGGCGATTCCGCTGGCGCGATCGGCGAGGGACCCGCCGTCGTCGAAGGCGCGACGCACGAATCCGCCATTGCCAAATCCGCCGCAGGGCGTGCCGCCCGCGCTCACGCAAAGCAGACCGAAATCCCAGTTGTTGCCCGCCTTGCGGATCGAGCCGGCGACGTAGACGACCGGCTCGGCGCCGTACAGTCCAGTCGGTTTCACCACGACCTTAGCGACTTCCATGGAGCAGGCTTCGTCGTAGGGAACGCACAAGCCGCCAGGCACCGGCACCTGAACGTAGCCGCTGGCATCGCCGATACTCGTGTCACGTATCAACGCATCGCCATCCAGCCGGGCTCGCGTCAAGAACGGATTCGATTCCACGGCATCCAGCACGCGATGACCGATGACGCTGACCCATGTCGTTGTCGGCGTGCCGATGCCGATCGTCTGATAGATGACTAGACCGGCGCCGTGCTCGTCACGGAATTCACCCATCGCGAGATAGGTCGAGCGCAGCGTCCCGTCTAGATCGAGCACGAGCACATAGACGTCGTTGGTGGCCACGGTAGTGGAGCGCTGACGGTCGGCCAGAACGAACACTCGGCTCCCAAAGACTTTGATATCGGAGACGTCGCGATATCCCACCCCTTCTGGGGGCGTCAGAATGATATTGGCCGCGTTGGTATTCGTGCTCGCCGGCCAGACCCCGCCTTGTCCAGTAGGGGTGATTCGCTGGAGGACAATTCTCCCATTGACCACACCGCCATACACGACGTCGCCTCCAGCCACGAGTTCCGCGACCGCTGTGGCCCCGATGCTGACGCCGCCCACCATGGTGTCTCGGCGACTTGTCAGACCGAAACGTGGATCGGGCGCGAACGGAACGTCGGCGAGACTGGCCACGGCCGAGCCCGCGGCGACGGCTGGGGGCGTGAATGCCACGCAGACGAACGCGATCGCGCCGCAGACGAAACTCGAAAAGAACGACACCATACGCATCTCCAGCAGCCGGTTGGGCAACCTCGTGTGCTGGGGATACGCAAAACTTTCACGTCGCCGGACATTGGTGGCGCCAGCGTGGACCATGCAGCGCCGCCGCTCTCTACTTCCCTGGTCCTCAGTTGCCCCGAACAGAATCAGTTAGAGGCGGCAGCGCTCACCGGCGCTCACAAGTCCGTCGCACGAAGACCATCGTCACGCTCTGACAACTCCTCTTCTTGCTGCTCGACGTAAGCGAGCAGCACTTCGGCCGTCATTTCGTGCAGGGGGCGGCCTTGAATGATGGCCAAGATCTTCAACCGTCGGTGCAGATCAGAGTTCAGGCGAAGCGACGATCTGCGAGGGTCTCGCGAAGGGCGTGAGGAAGATCGGTCGGCCATGGTCGTTGGTTGCTGCCCTAACAATGTAAGCCGATGGTAGCGCGCGCACGTTCAATGTCTATCTAATCGCCTGGAAGCGGCGAAGGCGCGGCGCGTCGCCGTCGGCACGTCATCGAGACGGTGACACGCGCGGCATAGAGAAGTGGTAGCCATAAGGGTATTCGTTGGCCACGCAGGTGTATGCTGTGACGAAGCAACGGGCGTGTAGAGGCATGCACGCCGTCTCATCAGTGTGCTCCTATGCCATCTGGTCGGAGCGCGTCGACGTGTGGAACAAGTCGCTGTGCGCATCACGTGTCACCGATACGAAGATGGCCCTTGCGGCCGCTACTGGCGTACCGATGTGAGCGAACTGCAGGACGCTGGAGATCGCATCGTAGCCCGTCGCTTACAAGTGCCGGTGGCAGCAGTTCCTTCGGTACGCGCGTTCTACGGGCTTACTTCCAACTCTTCTAAGCGGCCAAAGGCTTCGGTGGCAGGAACCGGTTCAGGCAGTGCGGCAGGGAACGTCATAGGTCTGGCGTGTTCCAGCGAGCAGGGGTCCCTAACGGCCCTCGCCAGAATGCATCAGTCCTTGGGGGAGGGCTCCGCGTACGAAGTGATGCTCGCGTGGTGGGGCGCGACCAGTCACATCCTAAGTGTCTCTGAAGTCCGCGCCTTCTCCGGTTGCTCGCGTGCCACGGCATACCGTTGGATTGCCCGCGTGAAGCAGGTAGCAGCGGCCTTGGCCCACCTTCGTCCGCCGCGTGATCGCTGACTGCGACGGTTGCTTACCGCGACTTCTTTTTGCCGCCGCCGTCCTGCTTGTTCACGGTTGCCCAAGCGCGCTTCTGCGCGGTCTTCTTGGATACGCCTTTCTTTTCGTAGCCTTTCTCGATGTGCTCGGCCTTACGCTTCTGCTTGGCCGTGTACGCGGTCTTTTCGCCACGAGGCATCACGCGCTCCTTAGTCGTTGGGGAGCGTACCGTCGCCTATGCAATGCGAGTGACCGCAGTTGCAGGTACCTTCGTGATGACTTTGCGTGCGGCAACGCTCACTGCAGAAGTCGCCTTCGGTGGCTACGGGACAGACACACGGAGCATGGGCGCATGTGGGGATGGTGGACACGACGGCTTCCTCGACAGAACTGTGGATCTTCTAATGCGCCTGCCGGACTGAATCGTTACTGGCTGGGAGCATTTGAGATCGAAGGCGGAACATGGCCGTACCCCAGCAGCGTAATCCTGCTGGGACGGCCAGTGCGCAAGGGTCTGGGCGCTATGGCGCTCGTCGTATTCACTCGGCGGAAGGAAGGGAAAGCGCAGCATGGGGATACCAGCGACCTTGTGCGGGAGCATCGCGATGAGAAGCAACCCGAACCCATCTCCGAATCCACATTCCAACGTGCCCGGCAACGAGCCTCCACCCTCGCGTGCACGACCCCACGGCAGAAAAGGGCGTGAATGCGCAGAGCGACGCAACGGTCGGGATCATGCGTCCCGATTACGACTCTCGGTAGGAGCAGCAGCAGGGGAGTCAGCGCCGTGAGCACGCACGACAGGAAAGACCTGCTTCACGCGCATGACCTCCCGCCGGCGAGGACCGAGACTCCTGAGCAGCGCGACGCGCGCAAGCAGCGGGAGTCGGACAACCTCGATCAGGCCCTTCAGGAAACGAGCGATTGCTCCGATCCCATCAGTCCCTTCGTACCCGCCGTCGCCCCCTCGTTCTCGTCGTCGGAATCACTGCCGGCCGAGTCGTTCGGCGTGGACTGGGACAGGGCGCCCAAGTGGGCGAACTACTGGTGCTGGGACGAAGGCGGTGCGCACTGGTATCGCGAAGCGCCCGAGTGGGTAGAGGGAGATGCACTCGGGGAGAAATATTGGCGCGAGAGTGGGCGCGGCGTTCGTGATGCTGAGACACAGAACTTCGGGGCGAACGAGGTTGTAGCCGCCCCGGCGGAAACGTTCGGCTACGCGGGCCCAGCCCCTGGCTCGCTGGTGCGTCGTCCCTGAGCCGGCCGCGCGCGTGAGAGCGCGTGTAGCGGTATGCCGCGCGGAGGAGGCCCGGGAGACGTTAGCACCCGTGATCGTTCTGACGCACGCACACGCGCGTCAGAACGACCTGTTATGGGTCTCAGCGCGGGTGCATCGGGACGAGCAGGTGAGTCATTCTGCGCACACCGGGCTGCCTCGGAAGGTCAATGACCAATGAAGTAACGTGGGTTGGGTGGTGACTCCGCCGTACACGTCATCGGCCCACAGGCTGGACCAAGAGCCCATCGCCGGTCTGCCGAGCGTATCCGCCAACTCCCTGCATACCCCGCCTCCTGGAAACGCTTGGGCGCATGTGGGAGGAGGATTGGGTGTGGAGGTGCCAACCGAGAACTTCCAGCAGGCTTCAGTCCCACCGCCCGGTGAGGGGCACGTTCCTGACAATGTTTGCGTCAGTTGAGAACCGCCCGGTGTGACTGCCGCAACTTGGAGCGGAATGGGCGTGAGGGAGTAGGGCTCGAACAGACGCCAGCGAGCCTCGTCGCTCCATGCATCGAACTGCGGCTTGGTGAATCCCGCAGCGCGAATCCCGTAGGTCGCCTGCAGGTCCAAGATGCAAAAACTCTCGATGATGGGAAGCATGGACGTGACAGGGGTGGAGGGACCGCTGATCGGTGCTGGCGGAACCATTTGTCCGACCGGCATCGTCACCACAAGGCTCCCAGGCCGGAACGTGACCGGAACCGTGTTCGCCGCAGTCTGTCCACACGTCGCATCGTCGTCTGAAACGATGATGTGAGCATCATGCACGGTCGTCCCGTTGGCCGTGAGGGTGGTCGCGAGGGAGGACAGGCCCACCATCACGGTGTGCGTGGCACCGGGCGCCACCGTCGCGCTCACTTGAGCCGGATCCAGATACGTTCCTGACGTGCTGTCCAACCGTAGCCATGGCTGCACCGCGCGAAAGGTGAGCGAGACCGGCACCAAGTACGGGTTCTTCACCGTTAACGGAACCTGGCGCGTGTATGGCGTTTGGATGCCATCCAAGGCCAAGGGCGTCGCAGAGAGAACTTCGAATCCGGATCGAGCAACCTCGATACGCTGCTTGAGCGTGTCCTTGAATCCATGGGTGTGGTCGAAGACATGGAATTCGCGCTCGAACGTTCCGCACGTGGGCAATGTCGCGGGCTTGATGGTCTGGACGGTGAAGGACACCGAGGTACCCCGCGTCACGGTGCCGGTCGACGGTGTGCCCGGTGCGAGCGCGAGATACGGTTCCGTGTGACTCGCCGGAGGAGGCACCACGATCTCGTAACTTATGGGACCCGGTGCGCCAAGGAAATTCTGTGCGCTGAGCGTGTATGCCGTATTGGGTACGGTGACCGGACCCGACAGAAGCGCACGTTTGATCACGGGTGTGAGGGGCGCGACCAGCAATTCCCACGCCGGAAGATGCGAAGCAATGGTAGTTGCCGGCATGGGATTGACGGGGAACGGATCGGCGGGACACTGGGAGCGGATGCGGCGCTGCACGCACTGATTGCCGAGAGAAAGTGTGCACTCGTTGACGACGCAAGAGGCGGTCGCGGGCGCCACAATGGTTTCGACGAACGCTTGTTCCAGATTGAAGATGGCCGCACCCGACGCACCGCTGTCGGTATGGATTTGACGAAAAAGCGGTGTGCCGTCCACCACCGAATCGACGGAAGCGCCAGCGTCGAAGCGCTGGGGAATCCGGAACGTGTGACTCGCCACCGCGACCGCATCCCCCGCCGCGGCCACGCCGTCCCTCCGCAGCCTCAAGAACGGGCGATCGTTCACCGGCGACGTGAGCGCGTGAATCGCGAAATCGTTGGGATGCAGCGAGGCGATGGAGGCCGGACCCAGCGATCGGACGTTGGCCTTGGGAATGTGTGCGGCGTCCAACGCCGTGCAGGGCCCGATCGCATTGTGCAACCCAAAGACGATCTTGGTGTTCGGATAGAAAGTGTCGCCATGCGGCGCTGTCACGATCTTGTCAGGGGCCACGAGAAAGGCGGTGCGGGCCCGGCCCTCGAAGAACTGTGGGGACCCGCGGAACAGCGAGTCCAAGGAGAGCGAAGCATTTTCGTACGAGACGAACGGGGTCACGGCGAGAGAGTAGTGGGTCCCATGATCGGTCAACGCCCAGTCGTCGACGATCAACCCGGTAGCGTCAATGACTTTGCGGCGTTCGATATCGGATGGCTTGATCTCGCACGCATCCAGCCATGTCAACGGCTGGGCGACCACGGTGCTGCTGGTCGCACAGACGAGAAGGCTAAAGACGCGTCGGATCCAAGGGTAGGTCCGGGCCAGCCCGGAATGACGGGTGTCCATGTGTCGTCTCCTTTCGATGGAGGGGCTACGAGCACGGCCCTTGAACGACAGCGATGGCGCAGGGAGTGAGCAACCACAAGGCAACCACGCACGACGAACCGGAACGGCTCGCGCCATCGTTTGAAGGTCGTGTCGTCGTCGCTCGCGTTCCCCATGACAGTGCGAGGTATTCCCAATGTACACGCGCGAGCGTATGTGCGACACGCCGACATTGGTCGATCCCAAGTCTGGCGCGAGGGCAGAGATGCGACGACTCGCACCCCGACCCCGACAGGAGTGATATCACGGAGCACTTCTTCGTACGGCGCGCGCCAGGCGAAGCAGAGGGCGAAGAAACGACTGTCCCTGCGCGTATCGTCTTCAGCAGGCGTGAAGGCGCGGAACGTAGGCTAAGGGTGTCTAGTTGCGGGGATCATTCGCCATGTCACTGCCTCCTTTACCTCAACATCTCTGGATCGTGCGGCACGGTCAAAGCGCCGGCAACGTAGCGCGGGACTCGGCGGAAGAAGCGAAGTTGGTTCTCATCGATCTGGCGACGCGCGACGCTGATGTCCCTCTCTCGGATCTGGGTGAAGCGCAAGCGCAGGCGCTGGCCCAGTGGCTGAGGACCCTTCCGAGCGACGAAAGGCCCGAGCGGTTGATGACCTCTCCCTTTGTTCGCTCCGCTCAAACCTGCGACGCGATCGCGGATGCGCTGGGGATCGAGCGCGAATGCGTCCATGTGGACGAACGTCTTCGGGAGAAGGAATTTGGCGTCCTCGATCGGTACACCACGCACGGCATTCGCTCGACCTTCCCAGAGTTGGCCGAGCAGCGGCAGTCTGTAGGCAAGTTCTACTTCCGCCCACCCGGCGGGGAGAGTTGGTGCGATGTCATTTTGCGCTTGAGGAGCGTGTATGACGAGATCAAGATCGACCACAACGGTCGACGCGTCCTGATCGTCGCCCATCAGGTCATCGTCAACTGCTTTCGCTACATCTTGGAGCGGCTCGACGAAGCGACCATTCTCGCCATTGATCGCGAGGGCGACGTGCCGAACTGTGCGCTGACCGAATATAGGGCATGCGAGGACGGTCACCGCCTCGACCTGGTGCGCGCGAACTACGTACCGGATGTGCTCGCTTCCGTGGGAGCGACCCGCGCCCCCGATACACCCGCTGGGCCCCGTTAGATGGCTCGGGTGCGCGCCAGAGTGGTGAATGCCCGCTTGCTCAAGGCTTGGCCGCTGCCGTCCTTGGAACAGGCAGAAAGCAAAGAGGACCGGGGTCGCGTCTTGATCGTAGGTGGATCGGCAGCCGTGGCCGGGGCCGTCGTGTTGGCCGCCGAGGCGGCGTTACGCGCTGGCGCCGGCAAACTGCAGATCGCAACGGCCAAGGATGTGGCCCTCTCGCTCGCGCTGAGGGTGCCAGAGGCGAAGGTGTTTGCACTCCCCTCGAAACGGGGCGAGATCGTGGGTTTTACCGGACCGGCGGTCGACGCCGCCAGCCAAGCCGATGCGGTGCTCATGGGATGTGGCATGGAACCGAGCCATGCGACCGCACGCGTGGTGGCAGCTCTGGTGTCCGCACGCCGAGGCCTGTTGATCTTGGACGCCGGCGCGCTGCATGCGTCCCACGATCACACGTACCGTGATATCCCAGTGTTGATGACTCCCCATCTGGGTGAGATGGCCGCGATGACCGGACAGTCGCTCGCGCACGTCAGCGCTGCCCAGCATGAGACCGCGACCGACTTCGCGCGCCAGCGCGGCGTTTCCTTGGCTCTCAAAGGGGCAGAAACCGTCGTCAGCGGCCCGCAAGGCCAGACGTTTGTCTTCCGTGGCGGGTGTGTGGGCCTGGGCACTTCAGGGTCTGGCGACGTGCTAGCGGGGATCGTCGCAGGACTCGCGGCCCGCGGTGCCGATCCTGTCCAAGCGCTGGTGTGGGGTGTGGCGCTTCACGGAGAGTCGGGGCGTCGCCTGACCCGGCGTGTGGGTTCTGTGGGCTTTCTTGCCAGAGAGATCGCCCAAGAAGTGCCCCATCTGTTGCGAGCGTGGGAGCGGGTGGCGCGAACATAGACGGACCGTGTCTTCCGTTGAGTGCCAGCTCTTCTGTCGTGTTCAGGAGCAGGAAGGGAAGGATCGTTTCTGCTGGGGTCTTTGCCCCTGAAACCCGTCCGCGAGCCGGCGGGCCACTCTAGGAGATCCCCAATGCGAGGACGATGGAAGCGCATCAGCGAGATTCTCGGCTTCGTGGTCAAGTACCGCGACGATTGGGCCAGTCCCCGCGGACCTGACAGAGCGAAAGCACGGCAGGGTCGTGGCGAAGAGTTCAAGCGTGATTTGGTGGCGCTAGGGCCGGCCTTCATCAAGATCGGGCAGTTTCTGTCCACGCATCCCCGCTTGGTGCCGGAGGAGTGGACAGCGACCCTCGAATCCTTACAAGACGACGTGGGCGCTTTTCCGTTCGACGACGTTCGGGCCACGATCGAGAGCGATCTGGGGGTTCGCCTCACGAAGGTGTTCGCCTCCTTTGGCGAAGAGCCGGTCGGATGCGCGTCCCTGGCCCAAGTGCACCGCGCGGTGCTGCGAGACGGCCGTGAGGTCGCCGTCAAAGTGCAGCGGCCCGGCATCGCTGACGACATCCGTCAAGACATGCGCGCGCTTCGCGCCATCGCGCGACTCGCCGAGTCGCGTACCGACGTGGGAACTCGCGTACGGCTTGTCGAAGCCGTGGACGACATGGAGCGCACGCTCCGCGCGGAACTGGACTTCATGCTCGAAGCCGAGAACCTTGAGCGGGTAGGAGGGCGCATCCGCTCGTATCCGGAGTTGGTGGTACCCATGCCCCATTGGGCCTTGACCGGGAGACGCGTGCTCACGATGGATCTGGTGCACGGAGTGAAGGTGACGGGACTGGGATTGCAGCGAACCGAGCACGATCTGGACCGCGTGGCCCAATCGCTCATCCGGGCATACCTCGACCAAGCGTTCGTGCATGGTGAAATCCACGCGGATCCTCATCCCGGCAACGTACGTCTGACCAGCGACGGGCGTCTTGCGATTTTCGATTTCGGCATGCTCGCTTTCATCCCACCCCAGCAACGTATGCAGTTGCTCAAACTGCTCTTGGCGTCGGTCGAAGGGCGCAGCGAAGATGTGGTGCGCGAAGCGCTGAGTCTTGGCACACGCACGGAGGGCTTCGACCGCGAGCGTTACGAGCGCGAAGTGGGGCAACTCGTTTCGCACTACGCCGCACATCGTGACCGACGCGCTCTGTCCGAGGGAGAACTCGTGCTCGAACTCTCCCGCATCAGCGCAGAGCACCGCGTGAGGCTTCCCGCCGAGTTAAACCTCTTGGGAAAAGCGCTGTTCAACGTCGAACACATCTGTGAGTGCTTGCAACCCGATGTGGACGTAAAGGCCGTGGTGGAGGAGCACCTGGAGTCGATCATCTCCGGGCGCCTTCGCCGAGCGTTGTCACCCGCGAATCTGGCTACGGACCTCCTTGAGATGGAGCGTCTCTTGCATGGTTTGCCACGCAAACTCGCCGACACCCTCTCGTTGGTCTCGGAGAACCGACTGCAGGTGCGCATCACGGGTCTCCAAGACTCGTTGCTGATGGAGAACATGCAAAAGATCGCCAACCGCGTGTCGACGGGGCTGATCGTGGCCGCGCTGCTCATCGCCTCTGCGCTCGTGCTGCGAGTGGAAACCCCGCACCGGCTCTTCGGCTATCCGACACTCGCGCTTGTCATGCTCCTGGTCGCAGCCCTGCTGGGTCTGGCCATTGTCGTGAGCGCTTGGTCGCGGGATCGGCGTGCCAAGCCGCGCAACGATCGCGGTCCCGGGTGAACAGGCTTCTCGCCACGAAGGTGTCAGACGTCTGGGTGCCGTACGAGCCGGATGGCAACTTGGTAGATAGCGGCGCGTTGCGTGCCCTGAAGCACACGCGTGGCTTCCAATGTGTAATCAAACCGATCCGATTGCTCGGAGACCCAGCGCTGCAAGTCACCCTCCCACGAACGGGATCCCAAGGCGTGGGAGACGTGAAGAAAGATAGGAAGGTCGAAACGCGCCTCGGAGGTGGCGAGATCTTTACCGAACCACAGCGCAGGAGTCAGAAGCCAAGAGAAGTCGGCGGGTTGTTCATGCGGCAAACGTGCCGCAGCGGCCGGCTCCCAACTAAGTACGTTGCGAAGGGGAATGGCAGGCCCTCGCTTGAGAACAAAGCGCCTTTCCTTGGCGTCGTACCGAGCGAGCGCAAACACGTCAAGTCCGAGGCCCACTACGACCGTCCGCTGGTCCTTGGGAATTCGCCGCATGCGTCCTCTCGCTGGCGACATCTGCACGTTTTATACCGCAACTGCCGTCAAGATGCAGGATGACCTCTGCGGCGGAAGGCTCAGCTCACAACGAACCAGCATTGCGCTCGTGCGCAAGGAGATCCGTCTCTACGCACGGATCCAGCGCTTGGATCTCGAAGCAAGACTCCTTAGCCGTGCCATTTCGCCGGTGTGTCTCTACCCTTACGCGGGTGGGCTTTGTATCCGGCTGTCAGGCGGAGATGCCGTCCGAGACGTCCATCGCCAAATTTCGACCTGCGACGATCCCCGGCAAAGACCATGATCAATGCGGGTAGTCCCGGGCCGATTCCACAACTTGACCAGCGCCGGTGCTCAAACCGAACACACCCCCGCGCCGCTTTGGTAAAGATTCCCGATGGCAGGGGAACGTAGCGGCGGCGAGGGTGCGCTTGGAGTGTGACATGGTGCACCTCCAGGATCATCACCCCACGGATCCATTGCTTGGCAGACGTTCACGTCGCCCCAGAGCGCCTTCGTGCCGCTGCCTGCGTCGCATCTCTCTGCACGGCCGGCTCATCCTCCCGTTTGCGCGTGGGGTGCGCTGAGCGGCTTGGACTCCGGCGAATGCTCTTGCCGCAGCACGATCGACAAGAGAACCAGCGCAAGGACTGCCAAGAACTCGCTCTGCCAGTTTTGAAACGATTCAAACCAGAACTCTGCGCCGAAGAGGTGCTCAGTGAGAGTGGGGGGACGGAGATGTGTCAACCGACTTTCGTCCACGGCGTGGGCCCAACTGCCTGCCGCATGTGCTGCAAACGAGATCACGAACATCACCAGCAACGTGGTGGAAAGCGACATGGCGTACAGCCGCTTCCACAGCCCGCCAACACGGACGGGATAAGGGGCGGGACCAGCATCTACCCTCTCGTCATCCGGTTCCCCGGGCATGGGACGAGATTCTGCCGATCCTCGCTGGCGCAGTTTGACCGTAAGGAGCACATACATCCCCATCTGCAGAAACTCACTTTCCCAGTTCTCGAACAAGGCACCCACGAAGTGGCCCGTCTGTAGGTAGGAGGCCACATCGATAGGGGGCACGCCGGCCTCGATCAGAGTCTTGTTCCAAGCGGCGTGGCCGGTGAGGATCTGACCGATGACGAATGTGACGAAGAGAGCGAAGAGGACGATCGAAAGACTGTTTTCTTTCCAGAACCCGAGCCGCGCTGCCATAGCCACTCCTCCTGACGGATGCTCACGATGCGACTCACCGCATGAACCCCGATTCGATCACCTGGCGTCCAAGGCAGCTGGATACGACTTCGCGAGATTCGGGCGCGGACAGCGACATGAGGCGCCCCGCCCAGCCGGAAGAGGTGGCTCCCGCCAACTTCTTCTTGGCCGCGCCCGCATGCGCGTCGCATATCATTGGCCTCGTACTTCCGGTGAGGAATGGGCCGCGTGGATGAGCAGCGTGGAGCGGCATTCGCCGCTCCGTTCCCGTTGCCCCTAGCAATGTTTAAAGCATCGAATCGCGCGCCTGTTCTGCGCGGGAAGCACCAATCGCCGTTTCCACTTTTTTCACCTCTTCCGGCGGCGGCAGGACTGCGGGGAAACCGAGCGACTCGATCCACAGTTCACGGCACCACCCCTTCGTGTGATAGAGATGGTGGTCCTCGTCGTTCTCCACCGCCTCGTGGGCTTGCTTGAGAATCTTGGCCATGGGTCCTTGGAGGTTCTTCGCCACATGGCCGATCAGTTCCCAGTTGGTGTGGTCCTTCGTTTCCGCAAGAACCACACATTCAGCCGCGACGAGTTCTGCGTTCTGAGGGTTTCCGACCTTCATCGCCATTTCGATGGCTTTCACCAGCGATGCACCATGGTGCTTGACGATGTCTCGGCCAGGAGAGCGCGCCTCCGGGTCAAGATTGAGTTGCTCGAACACACGCGTTAGGACTTGTTCATGGGTACGGGTCTCGTCCAGGTAGTCTGCCCATTCTTTGCGGAGATCTTCGTTGACGGCCGCCTTGAGGGCGGTAGTGTAGATCTGGATGCCACCCCTCTCCGTTTCGAGCGCTTGGTACAGCAATTCGTGCACCTGATCGACGTTGGACTTGCGTTGCATGGGCTGGCTCCGATGGCTGGCGTGGGGATACCGATTAGATGTCGAGCCGTCCGAACGGAAACTGAGCATGCGGTTGGCGAAATGCGTCCACAAAGTTAAAAAGCGAGTCGTGTCCCGATGGGCCGGGGCCGGCGCTCTTTTCGCCACGGTCGGGTGCTACGATGAGTGCCCTACCTGCAGGTGTGCGCATGAGCGCTCGGCGTCCCATCCTCTCTGCCGAAGGCTCTTTGGCGACGTTCGAAGTGGACGAGACCGGACCTGATCCGCGTCCGTTGGTAGAGACTCTCTATCCTGAGGTCGTGATCAACCGAATCATGCCGTCGCCGACAGGGTATGCGTGGTTCGAGATCCGCGTCCCGGGCCATCCATTGGATAGCGGGGTTGGCTTGGCCGCCCAAGCAGTAAAAGCCCTCCAAGAGGCGTATGCCGCGCACGAACGTCTTGATTTTCGCGTTCTGACAGGCAAGCACCTCCTAGGGCTGACCGATTCGTCTCCGAAGACACCGTGACCCCGCGCGTCCGCGGTCGGCGGGCGCTCAGCCACAGGAAGGCATAACGATCGGCAGCGAAGGGAGGGGGAATATGCGTACACGACACCGATTCGCGGACATGAAGCCGAGCGAGGGGCAACTGGTGTACTACTCCAATGGCACGACATCCTATGGCGTCGCGCGATTTATCAACGGCCGGCTTTTCAGCACGACGACGCTGTACGCAGTGGAAGATGAGCCCACGCTTGTCTGGTGGGCTACAGCGTTCGATGTCACCTCTGCGGCGACGGCCCGAGATCCATCCGAGTCTTCTGAGGGATCGGGTTGAGTGAGTGTTCCAGGGCCTGACGGCGCGCCGGGACGTGCGCAACGCGTCATCGGTTCCAGTTTCGAGGGGTATCGACACTGGATCACGCCACCACCCGCTGGGAGTCTGGCAGCAGTGCGTCGACTGTGAACTCGGTCGCTTCCTTGGAACGGTATGCGTTCATGGTGCCGTCGTCTGGTCGTCCCTTGGGTAGGGTCTCAAGGTTGGGGGGCCGCGACGATAAGGGTACGTGGGTGGGGCCTGGAAACACTGGTCGTCCAGGGGGCTCAAGTTCCGCTATCGTCATGCTCCCGTATTCGTCAAAGCGACTGGACCCTCAGCGGGAGGCAACAATGGAGTGCGACGTCAACCTGACCGTACGAGGAAACCGCATTGACGATCCTCAACGCCTGTTTCATCTCAAGCATGGGAAGCTCGAACTCACGGATCATCGTGGAACCGTCGTGGTCGATATCGACGTTTCGGAGTCCAAGGCAGGTGGAGGCAACGGCGGCGGACCCGCCGGCCAATCGTCTCAGGACGCGGCCGTGTTTGCGTTTGGGGTCCGTGCCATCGAACTCAACTTTTCCAGTCACTACTTGGATCCGGTGACGGAGGAGGGGGCCTACGCCATCCACCTGCTGAGCAGGACAACGCTTCCACCCACCGAGGGAGCACACCTCATGAGGATGAGGTATTCCGCTGACCTATGGCACATCTATGTCATCCAGGACATGCAGTGGGCGCCTGACTGGATCCATTTCGAGGTGGTAGCGGTCTCATGACACGACGAACGCTACCGGTCGCGCACTAGTGACGGCAGGGGTTGCACCCACTCCGCCACTTTCTCGTAGTGCCTACCGGGCGTTGCCCATGCGAGGGTGAGGCTGAGCAACGTCATCTCGGTTGGTCGGATCATACGGGACGCGTAGCGATATGCGCCGGGGCTGTGCGCCCAAGTGACATGTGGCGTCCATTCATGACCGGATCGGTCTGACCATGGGGAGCACGCCTCCGCCAGCACGAAAGCGGTGTCCAAGACCGTGCGAGGAGAAGCGCCCGCGGTAAAGTTCCATGCATAAGCGTCCGACGTGCGAGGGCCCGTCTGAGCCCGATCGAGCACGAGAACGCCCGGACGAAACCTCACGGCATCGCCAATGCTCCGGAGTGTGCCTTCCAAGCGAGTATCCCGCTCGTCGAGTAGCGATGTGCGGGCCATGGAGAGGTGCAGGTTGCCAGCCGGCTCCAACGAGAGGCTCGTCAACGCTTGCGCATGAAGATGGCGGGCTACGGCGCTCATCGCGTCGCGTTCGTCATCCAGCGGGAAAATTCCAAAGAAGTAGTACCCACTCACCGAACATCACTCTCGGTGGTGGAGGGGCATCGACGAGATTTCATAGCGCCGACGAGCGGTGCAAGTCGCGTGCCTCTCTACCCAGCCCCACCATCAGATGGGCTCATCATGGCCTCAGCATCGCCCCACCACACTGAGGGTTTGGAGGGGAAGACCATGCGCTACGAAGTCGGCTGCACGTTGGACTATCAGGTCGAAGTTCCGGTGGACGCAGTGTTCAATATTCGACCTTCTGTGTTGGCTCAGCAGAAGGTCTTGGCGGAGTCGCTCACCCTGTCGATGCCGGTCGGAATCACCACGCAGACCGAACTGCTTTCGGGAAATCGGTTGGATCGGTGTCGATTGATGCCTGGGGAGTGTGGCATCGAGTACCGCGCTACCGTGGAGGTCAATCCCCACGCAACGGCGCAAGACACCGTGGATGAGACCGCGTTGGCAGATTTGCCGGTGGAGGTGCTTCGGTATCTGGCGCCCAGTCGCTACTGCGAGGCGGATCGCTTGGCAGCGTTCGCCCAGAAGACATTCGAGGGCTTCACGGGCCACACGCGTGTGACGGCTATTGCCAACTGGATCTACGATCACATCGCCTACCGTACGGGCAGCAGCAACTCGCACACCACGGCGATCGACACCCTGACAGATCGAGAAGGCGTTTGTCGCGACTTTTCCCACGTTGGGATTGCGGTCTGCCGCGCGCTGGGGATTCCGGCCCGATTCGTGAGTGTGTATGCCCACGGCTTGCAGCCGCCCGATTTTCACGCCGTGTTCGAGGCGTACCTCGACAGGCGTTGGTATCTTTTTGATGCCACGCGCAAGGCCGACCCGCGCGGGTTCGTACGTGTGGGCTGTGGGCGCGATGCTGCAGACGCCGCCTTCGCGACCTTCTGGGGTGGACGCGTAGACCCCGAACATATGGAAGTCTGGATCAAGCCGATCGACGACGCCTCGGACGAGGCGTCCGGTCACGTCGAGGCCGTTTCACTCGCGGCAGAATAACGGGTCAGGAAACGACCACCCGGTTCCGACCCGCAGCTTTCGCCATGTACAACGCAGCATCGGCTTGTTCCACCAGCGCTGCGGGTGTGCAGCCGCTGCTGCGCGACGGTGCGTGCGAGACACCGACGCTCACCGTAACCCTGCCGAGGCGACCGCCCGGGTGTGCCACATTGGCGGCTTCCACCACCGCCCGCAAGCGCTCTGCAACCAAGACAGCACCTTGTGCATCGATGTTCGGCAAGAGCGCTACGAACTCTTCGCCCCCGTAGCGGGCCAATACGTCTCCCTCCCGATGCAGAGAGTCCACCATCAGACGAGCGACCTTTTGCAAGCATTCGTCCCCTGCCTGGTGGCCCATCGAATCGTTGAAGGCCTTGAACTCGTCCACATCCACGAAGAGCAAGGCCAACCCGAGTCCGGCCGAGTACTTTCCATCGCATTCGGCCGCGAGGAGACGGTCGAAGTGACGACGATTGGGTAAGTGGGTGAGCGGGTCGCGGTGGGCAAGGATTTCGAGTGAGTCCTTCGCGCCGCTCAATTCCCGATGTGCGCGCAAGTACGCGGCTTGGGTCAGCGCAGAGCGCAAGGCGTATACGGCGAGACTCGCCAAGCCCAAGCTCAAGCCCCACCAGAAAGCGGTGCTAGCGATCTCGAACGCCATGAGGAGCATCCCGCCCGTCAGAAGCGAAGGCATCCACAGCAGCACAGTGCGGCGGAATCCGGACAATCGAATTCGACCGTCGTGCTCGCCATCAGTCGGCGAAGATGTTGCGACCGCCAGGAAGAGAAGCAGGGGCAACTGTGCGGTAATGAAGATGGCGGAACCCGGAGGGGGATCGAACGCTAGGATCACGTAGTGGTTCACGGCGTACGCCACGCACGCATAACTCACCAGCAGGGTACTGAGTGCGATGGCAAACCGACGCTCAGACGCAGTGGGCTGCAACAGGATTGCTACCAAGGAAATTGCAGCCAAGCACGCGTTCTGAAGGTCGTGGTAGGTGATCGCAACTGTCGAGAGCAGAGGAGCAATGACGACAGATTCGCGGGCAAGAATACCCGGGAAAAGAAGGAATGCTGCCATGGCTGCGAACAGAATGGACTGCGCCCAGTCGAACCAAGTGTGATGGGGAAGGGCGTGCCGATCACTGGTGCGGATAAGCGCCACGAACCACGGCAGACCGCGCAACGCGAAGAAGACGCCGAAGGGCAGCGCGCGACTCAAGTCTGGATTGCGCACAACTTGATCGTAGGCGAGCGCGACGAACCCCGTGATCCAAAGGCCGAAGGCGACGAGCAGCAGAAGCCAGCGCGCGCGAAGTATCCCGTGCGCGCGAGTGGCCCGGGCGGCACAAAATGCCGTGCACACGGCACAGCCCACGCCGATCCCGACAGATGTTGTCCAGCCTTCGTGGGGATAGAGCGCACTGAGCGTCGCGTGGACCGCCACAGCGATCGCCATGAGCACCAACCAAAACGACGGGCGCGCGATCTGAAGGTGGGACCGAAAGCCCGAAGGCGCGGTTGCCGCGCGGTTCACAGCGGATGATGACCGGGGTTGATCCTTACGGGCGAGTAGGTCCCCACGCCCCCGATCAACCGAAGCGGTTCCGACGAGATCCCACCAGCGCGCGAAGTCTCCCATACGCTGGAGACAGCAACACTCATGCCAGAAGCCGCGCGTGATCGCAGTGGCAAGGGCCGCAACGCCCGTGAGCCCGTGATACCCCCTGCCTGTGGGAAGCAGGCAGGGGGCAGAAGGAAGTGCAGCGTGGGGGCTTCCTTCAGCGGTGACCGTACCCGGCAATCCTCATGAAACGCAAGACGATCGAGAGGGGCAGAAAGCGAGGTGGCGGCCGCCATCATTACGCTTTCCGCTCGGTCGGGCGCGCCTCCCGCGCATTGTGGGCCCTGCGCTCCAGTTCCATTCCGTCCAGAAGCGCTTTGCGAAGCCGAGGCAGATAGTCCAACACCATAGCATCCACCTGCGGATTTGTTTGACTCCGTGGGCGAGCCAGATGCTGCTGCATGATCGACGCCATCGCATCCAGTTTGTCCAGCGCCACTGCGGTGGTGCGCACGCTCGAACGCCCTGCAGACACCGTGTCGATCCGCGCCGGCGGAGGCACTCGCCTGGACGCCGGGCCAAGGTCTGACTTCAGCATGGCTTCGGCTTGTTGTTGCAAGGCCTCGCTTCCTTCCCGTAAGTCCCGTCCCCATGCGCGTGTGCCTTCGTCGTAATCGATACTCTCAGCGTCTGTACCGAGATCCGCGAGTGTCTTGGCCAAGACACTGGCTCGCGTAATGAACACACGATCTCGTTCATCGAACGAGGGGGCCGAATCACGCGGCTGGACGCACGAAACCAAGCCCAGTAAGAGGATCGCACCGCCTAGCCATTTTTTCATCCCCGTTCCCCGCCAGCCAGCGTCACATCACACAGGTCATCGCAAAGCGCCGCCAACATAGGCACTCACGTCTGAACCGTGGGCGTACATCGAACGCCCTGTCTCAAGCCCACGGCGATGTGCTTTCGCGGGGTTGTCAGGGCCTTCGCCAAGAATGCGTTCCCCGCCGCGTCGCGCGGCGCTAGGCGGTATACGGCTCGGTCTCGAACGATCCGCGTCGAGACGGATTTCCCTTGCCCGAGCGGGTGGGGGCCAAAGCGGGCCACGCGGGTACGTGGTCCGCTCAGGCCGAAGCCTCAGGGCTGCTTTCGCGGCTCTTGGCGGCCTTCGTCGGGGCGATCACTCTGGGGATCCTGACCGCCTTGGCGATCACGGTCACGACCGGGTTGCTCTGGACGATCCCTGTTGGGGTCGGTCTGCCCGCCTTGGCGTTGGGGGTCGCGGTTGGGGTCGTTCTGGCCACCGCCGGGTGCTTGCTGCTGGCCGCCTTGTCCACGTTGCTCTTGCGTGCCCATGTTCGGTCTCCGAAGCCGACGAAGGTGTCGGCGGCGGACTATCGCTCTGCGCGCAATGAATCTTTGGTAAGCCGTGCCAGCGTGGTGCGTGCATGCTGACGGGCACTGTGCAGCACGAGAATTCGCATCAGGACGAGGATCGGAGTCCATCCTCTACCCGTCCATTGCGAAGGATCGCAATGGATGACTTTGTGAGAGATTCGTCACAAAAAATCGTGCGCACCTGAGGCGACAGAATGGGGTTCAACTGGTTCTCGACAAATCGACTTCGCCACTTGCGACCAACGACTGAAGAAGCCGCCCGCGTCCCTCTTCGGTCAGTGCCATGGGGGACACTCCGCCGAGAGCAGTGTGCGGGTGATTGAAGCACGCTACCGCTGCTTCCAAGTCCCCGCCCAACGATCGGCACAGCGAGATGAAGACATGCAGTGCCTCGGCGGCACCTTCGCCGACGCTGGCTGGGGTATGAGGACGGTCCATCCACCCATCACTCCTTCCCACCGCAGCCTCAATGCGTCGAGCGAGCCTAGGTCCCATCGTCTTGGCATGCTTGAGATGAGAGAGTTGCGATTGGCTCATCCCCAATCGGGCCGCCGTGTCGACGTGATTCAGTCCCCGCGACTGGTCCTCTCGCAGGATGAGAAGGAGATTGGCGCGACGCGTGTCGTAGATGTCATTCATGTAGGGAGTATCAAGGTGCTAGGTGACGCGGCACAGCCGGGACGCAGAGGATAGGGCGCGTGACGTGGTCGACGGAAGCGCCGACGAAGCGTCATAAACGAGGAAGAACCGTCATACACGACACGACCACGGGGGCATCTTCAGCGTGCACTGAGCCAGTGCGTGCCATAACCCCCAGGCGTGGATACCGCCGCAGGAGCACGCGCCCGTGACTTGGCTCAGAGCAACCGTTTCTGATCGCCCGGCCTTCGCTGCACTCACCGAACAACTTCGGCTCGATGTGCAGCGTTGCGCCCAGACTTCGGCTACGCCTCGCGTCTACGCTTCGTTCGCGACCCAAGAGTTGGTGTGCAACGATGTCGCCTTGGCTTTGTTCGATAGCATTCTGTCGCTAGAACACTTGGAAGTCCTGCCCGAACTGCCCGCGCAGGTCACCTATGTGCGCTTGTCGCCGGTAACGCCGACCGACCATAGTCCGCCCGGTTCGTCATGACATGGACTGGTTGCAGTGGCCGGCGATGGCATTGACGGTGATGGCGGCATGGTGCGTCGCGTCGTCGCATCGAGGTCTGCGACGGGGTGGATTCTGGATATTTTTGCTCAGCAATATCGCTTGGACCGTATGGGGTATGGGCGCGCAGGCCTACGGCGTCGTCGTACTGCAACTCGCCTTGGCCGGTTTGAACCTGAGAGGTGTTCGGAAGAACGACCCTGCTGCCCCCGCCTCATGAATCTGCGTCCCCGCTAGCCAAGCGTTCCGGTGCACGACGAGGAAGGCGAAGACGAAATGACGTTCCCTGTTCATCAGCAGGTGCATCATCTGCAGAGTGGCTCTCCACGTGGATGCGACCTCCCAGAACCTGCGTCACGATCTCATGGACGATGTGGAGACCGAGTCCCGTTCCTCCGGCATGTCGTCGCGTGGTGAAGAACGGTTCGAACACCCTGCGCAGTAAGTCGCGACCGATGCCAGGCCCATTGTCCCGCACTTCGATACAAACGTGATCTGGGCCGTCGCTCCGGGAAGCAATGGTTACTTGTAGGAGCCGATCCTCGGACACGGCATGGGTCAAGGCGTTTCCAAACAGGTTCGCGACGACTTGTTCCAAGGGGCCGGGGAAACTCTCCATGGTCAGATCTGGCTCTAGATCCAGATCGACCGTCACATCGGATAACCCCTCTTTTCGTCGAAGGCGGATGTCGGCATCCATGATGGCTTCGGCAAGGTCGAAACGCCGGCGCTCCCACGTCGTGCGGTCCACTGCCACCTGTTTGAAGCGCTGCACCAAGCCTGCCGCCCGTCGCAGTTCGCTGCTTGCCAACTCCAGCGCGTCCCGCACCGCGGCGAGAAACCGATCCAGTTCGGATCGGCGTATCCCCGAGTCGATGCGTTCGGCAAGAAGGACCAAGTCGGTCTGCGCGCTGCTCAGCGCCAATCCCGCACTTCCTAGCGGGGTATTCATCTCATGTGCGACACCCGCGACCATCAGTCCCAACGATGACAGACGCTCGGCTCTCGCGAGATCGGCTTGGACGCTCACCAAGTCGGCGTTGCTCTGCTGGAGGGCGGCGTTGGCAGCGTGCAGCCTCTTGGAGTACGCGCGCTCGCGCGCGAAACTCCGCGCGGTGCGCAGCACGAATCCCGCTGCCACGCCGATGCCTACGAGCGTCAGCAGGATCAGGATGGCTTTCCACCGCAACCCGGGACTCTGCGTCTGATCGATCTCGCGGACCAATACCCGCAATCCCAAGTCGTCGCCCTGCATCTTTGCAGTCGTGCGATTGAGTGAGGTCAGCCGGTGCGACGTCACCGTGGCGAATGTCCAGCCGTCCACGGTGCCGCGCGGCTTGCGTTGCATTGCCTGCCACAAATCTGGCTGCGTGGCAGCAAGGCTGTCGTCGGATCGGCCGCGATGCCAACCCCATTCCACATCGGGGGAGGGGCCGATGATCCATTGCCCCTCGCGGTTGACGAGGAGAAGCGAGAACCCCGCCTCGTTCGCGACGGATCGCAGTTGGGCAAGCAGACGATCCGCTCGCGCATTGATGACAACAATTCCCATGTCTGCCGTCGGATGCGGCACGCTTTGCGCGACACGCAGACTCGGATGAAACGGCTCTTTGAGCGTGTCGCCCTCCACATCCAGATCGAGGTCGGAGACGTACACATCGGATGGGGGCAGTGCGCGTGTCACCGTGTAGTAGGGGCGACGGGACTTGTCTACCAAGTCCGCGGCGGGCGCCACAACGGGTATTCCGTCGCGGTTGTCGATCTTCAGCCGCTCGCGTCCTGACCCATCGAGCCAGCGCACTTGGTCGTACTCGCCGGCGCTTGCGGAAAAACTGTGAAAGGCCACGGCCAGTGGATGCGTGGGATCGGGCATCTCCCCATCGCCAGCGAATCGTGGCACCAGCGCTGTCAGAAAACTGATATCCGCCCTCAAGCGGTCCAGCTTTCGCAGAATCCTTTGAGAGGCATCGGACAAAGCATCGGCGCGCGCTTGCCGCGTTGGTCTCTGGATCGCGTCATCGACTTCGAACCAAAGTAGCGGGAAACCGACGAGCAAACTGAGGAGCCACGGAATGGCCAGCCAAGCGACACCACGCGGATCGGATCGGAGAAGAGCCCGAATGTGGATGGGAGCCGCCGCTGGGGGGCGATCGCTCACAAAGTCCCGTGCTGTGCGCTGAGGTGGCGGACGAACTCATCCAGTCGAATCGGGCGTCCGTAGTAATAGCCCTGAGCGAACTGGCAACCGTGGGCGGTCAGCCATGCCACCTGTGCTTGCGTCTCAACCCCCTCTGCAATCACCTGGAGTCCGAGCCGCTGACCCAGCGCGATGACCATGTCCGCCACGTTGCGCTCGTCGGCGACCTTTCCGATCTCCCCGATAAAACTGCGGTCGAGTTTGAGGGAGGTGACGGGCAAGGCGTGCAGATAGCGAAGCGACGAGTAACCCGTGCCGAAGTCGTCCACCGCGATCCGGATTCCCGCTTCGCGCAACCGCCTCAATGTGCTGCCGTGTGATTCGTAGTCTTCCATGACCACCGCCTCGGTGATCTCGATTTCCAAGCGATCCGGCGCGATTCGTCGACGATGCAGGACCCCGAACAAGTCGGCACCGAAATCGCGCCGCAGCAACTGCAGGGGTGACACGTTGACCGACACGGTGATGTCCGGATATCCCGCATCCGCCAACGCCTCAAGTGCGTCGCAGGCGAGGTCGATCACGTGCAATCCCAGAGGCAGAATCAGCCCGGTGGCTTCCGCGATGGGGATGAATTGGTCGGGCGGGACGCTCACGCCGTTCTCGTCCGTCCATCGCGCGAGAGCCTCGGCACCCACAACCTTGCCCGTCAGCATGTCCACTTGGGGTTGCAGGGCAATCGTCACAGACCCGCTACGCAAGCCCCGGTAAAGCGCATGGGACTGCAAGAAGCGCTGCCCTGCCTGGTCTTCGACTGACGCCCTGTACTCGGCGTGTCCGCCTGGTCCGCGGGCGCGTGCGCGCTTCAAAAGCAGGAGGCCGGCGCCGACTGCTTCCCGAGCGGTGCCGGAAAAGCCGTCCAAATCCAGAAGCGCCGTCCGTGTTCCGATGAACGGCACGTGTGCGGGATCTTCGCTCGTTTCCAGATGTTCGACCTGTCGAGCCGACACCATCTCGCTCGGCCCGAGGATGGCGAACGTATCTTCGTGCAAGCGGGCGACCATGCACGGTGGCGGAAAGACTTCCCGCAGACGCTGGGCCATCCATCGCAGGAGCATGTCGCCGTGTTCGGCGCCGAGCGTCATCGTGCTCTGGCTGTACTGGTTGAGATCCACCACCAGCAGACTGCGGTCCCGGTCGTTCACGATATCCAAGACCGCTTCGAGCGCGCGCGCCAATGCACTGCCGTTCGGAATGCCCAGGAGTTCGTCTTCGTAGGCGACGCGGTCCAGTCGAGTCGCCAACGCCACGTTGATGAGTCCTGAACCGATGTTGGTGGCAAAGACGTGGAGCAATTCGCGCTCTGTCTCGTCGAGCGTACGACCTGTTGCCAGATAGGCCGCGGCATCAGGAACAGTGGACGTGCCGCTGAAGAAGAGCACCTGGCAGTCTTCGCCTTCGAGCGAGTGCCGTTCGCTCAGAGCCCGAGCCAAGAGGTCCCTCACCGCGGCATCTTCGAGCGTACCGAGCGTGCGCGTGCCCACAGAGGAAAATCGTCCCGCCACGCCAATCAGGCGCGCAGCGAGGGGGGAGGCGTCGGTGTCATCGGTTTGAACGCACACCAAGCCATCGGGAGGAACTCCCAGCAAGCGGGAGAGTTCGTAGATCATCCGCTCGGAGAAGTGACGAAGGTTTCGCGTACGCGCCAGACTGTTGCTGGCTTCTACGATCACCTGCAAACCGCGCTTGGCACGCCCCATCGCGCGGATCTCTTGCCACGTCCGCAGATTGCCCGTGAGGATGCCGTGAAGGTGCTCTCGCTTGAGTTCGGTCTTGAGCCAGTAGTCGCTGATGTCCAAGCGCTCCAGCGTTTGCTGGCGAGGTGCAACCCCCGGCTGCCCTGTCAGCAGCACGATGCGCACTTCCGCATTCCCGAGCACCTCGCGGATGCTTCGAACGAGGCGAAGGCCTGCGTCGTCGGATTCCATGACGACATCCAGCAGGATCAACGCCATGTCAGGGGTTTCGGTGAGGGCCTTCGCCGCCGCTGCGGCGCTCCCCACGGACCGAAACTCAACGGGCATGTCTTGGAAACGGAAACTCGCCAGTGCAAGGCGCAGGGACTGCTGGAACGCGGGATCGTCGTCAACACTCATGACGATCAAGCGGGAGGGAGCACTGGAACTGTCGTCCGATGCATCCTCCGGCACGAAGGTGAGCCGAGGATCGTTCGCATCGGACGGTGGCGCTTGCATACGTCCTTTCCCCCCGAGGAAGACCGCTCACCTCACGAGCGTGAGCGGGGGCGCGATAGGCGCTTAAGCATTTTTAACAGATCGGGCGCGCGTTGGGAAAGCCCCCGATGTGGTAGGCGACCACGGGTCACAATGTCGAAATGCAACGAAGTCCGTGAGCCTCGAAGAAGGCTTTGGCGTGGTCCCGCTCGGCATCCGATACAGCGTGGACAACGACCGCCGACTCCTCGCGCGCTAGCGCGGCGCGCACGGAATGGATGTACGGGTCGTGGTCGGGACGCAGCGATACCAAGCCACCCAAGAGTAGGCCTGCCAGACCGCCGAACCCCGCACAAGCGACCAACGCGTAAGGCCACGATGCCGTGACCGCGGGTATGCCGATCACGTAAAGGATCGCGAAGAAGACCAAGCCTGCTCCCAAGCCCACGAGTGCCAGTTTGGAGTGTGCGATCACGATCGTACGCAGAATGCCCGAACTCTCCGGCTCCAGACGTCGCCCGGGGGCTGGAGTCGAGGATGAGAGGACCGTGATACGGGCTGCGTCGGCGCCCAGTACCCTAGTCACGTCTGCCGCGACGCGCTCGGCATCGCGTCGTGTAGGACAGATCGCAGCCACCTTGCTGTTCGAACGCTCTCCGGAGAGCGAGGACACGATGCTCATACGACACCTCCTGACGACAGCACCAGTGTCCGGGCACCGACCTTAAGCCGCCGTGACGATCCTATGCCGGTGAGACGCAACTCACGGAAGATCGATTGGAGGCATATCCCGATGTTTGACCTCTGAACTCAAGCGCTCCGCCAAGTCTCCATAGGGGGTTTTGCGGTAGTACTCCAAGAAGTCACCCCACGACATGAAACTGACGGTCTCCCGTCGGAAATAGTGAGCGGGCGAGACCTCATCCCCCACTACGTCGATAGCCTCAGGCTTGAGGATGCCTGCCCACACCAGGATTCCGTACTTGCCTCGGTTGAAGAGGGTTACGGCATGGGTGCCACCCTCGGGCAACAGTTCTGCTGCTCGGACGTGAGCCACCAACGTTCGCATCATGGACGTCTTCTCTTCTGGAAAGGGCATACGCAACGACGCCGTGCGATCGAGCACAGCGTTGATAGAAGAATGAGTTCGCGCGGGGAGACCGACCCGCTCGGCGCTAGGGCAGCGCCCGGTGCGGAACGGTAATGGGGCCGCGGGCACGCGGCACAAGGGGATGAAACGAAATGAAACAATCACGCCCGATCGGGTTCGGGATGGCACCGAAGTGGAGGGCGGAGCGGCCGGCTTGAGTGTAGAGAGCGGCGGAGCAGAGGAGCCTCGGGAGCCCTTTGCGGGCTCCCGAGATGATCCCTCAGGACTTCGGGACGCTGGCCTCCGAACCGGTCGAAATGTCGTCCGCGTCGAACCGCTTGAAAATGTCTTTGGCGATGTCCCGCTGCTTGCTGTCTTCGGTGTGCACGGAAAGAAGGATGTTCCCGTTCTTCACCTTCTCCTCGTAACGCTTGGCTTCGAATTCGGGGATTCCCATGCCGACCAGGGCGCCGATCACACCGCCGGCCGCGCCGCCGACAGCGCCGCCTGCGAGCGCGCCCATGATGGGGCCTGCAGCGATAAGGGGGCCGACGCCGGGGATGGCGAGCGCGCCGATGCCGGCGAGCCAGCCAACGATGGCACCCACACCAAGGCCGGCGGCACCGCCTGCGGTGGCGCCTTCGGGTGCCTTGGTGTTGTGCTCGTGCGCGAAGTCCTTCGTCGTGCGCTTGTCAGGAAGCAACGCGGAGATATCGTTGTTGGTGAAGCCTGCGCCCTTCAGCGCGTTGATGATGCGCTCGGCTTGATCGAGTGTGCGTGCGGTGCAGTAGACGGATGCTTTCATGGGGGTCTCCAAAAGATGTGAGGCGAAAAGAGGATTACGGGTCGACGGTCAGGTCGTTCACAACCTTGGTGACGCCCTGAACCTTGGTCACGATCGTCTCGATCCGACGCTTCTCGTCTGCGGTTTCCACCGTGCCACGCAGGGTCACCGTGCCATCGACCGCGACCAAGGTGATGTTCTTTGCCTGCGTGGAAAGGGAGGCGTCGTCGACGACGGCGGAGCGCGCGGCCGCAGCCACTTCGACATCGCGCGCGTTGTTTGGCTGATCGGCTGCAGTGACCGCGGTCTTGTGCTCGGCGGCCTTGGCAGCCTTGCTGTCGGAAGCGTGATCGCTCGCAACCGCAGACACGCTCACGAATGCGGTCGCCAACGCGGCCGCGAGGAAAGTACGGTTCATAGGGTTTCCTTAGCGTTCCTGGGCGACCTGATGTCGCCGGGAACACGCAGTAGACGCAGGAGACGCTGAACTGGACGCCAAGCCGTCTGGCGCGTCGGAAGGTCGTTCAGAGAGGGGAAAGCAGAGGGCCCTGCGTCGAAGCGGAGGACGAGCCGGACGGCTCGTCCTCCCAGGACGTCAAGCGCGCCGGATCAATCCAATGATGACCAGCAGAATCACCGCGCCGATCAGCGCATGGAGGATCGCCCCAACGATACCGGCTGCGATCGAAACGCCCGCAAGCGGCAGAAGCCAGCCCGCCAGGAACGCCCCGAGAATGCCCACCACGATGTTGCCGATGACGCCGAAGCCGAATCCACGGACGATCAATCCGGCCAGCCAGCCCGCAACGCCGCCCACTAGGAGCCAAACGATCAAGGTTTCTACGGCCATGTCTTCCTCCCATGAGTCGCCATGTGGCGACGAGGGAATTCTCTGCTAGCACTCCGAACGCGCCTAGTTGCAGCGCAACGTGAGCAGGGACGGGGATCAGTGGCGGCGTTGATGCGCGCGCGGATCCGACGGTGGGTCGTCAATGAGGTGGGCGCCTTCCAAGATGCGGAAGGACTTCAGGTGCCCACCGCACGCAACTTCGAGCAAGGCACGCAGCACCGCTCCGCCCACTTTCGCGGTGCGCGCTTCATCTTGAGACTCCTTGACCAGAACGCGAAGTCGGATCGGCCAGCGAATATCGATGACCTCGCCGTCTGGTTCCAAGAGGAACTCGGGTCCGATCATGCGCTCCATGACCGGCAATGATTCGTCGGCGACCGTGATGAGCGCGACGCGGGCCCATCCTGGCAGGACTGGCTTTTCGGGTTCCATACGTCATCTTCACCTTGCGTCGCTGTGGTCGTGCCGCGCCCCGTTGACGGCGACCATCATCGCCGAGCCTTGGACGCCCGCACGCGGCGCTTTTCCTCTGCGGCCAAGAATGCTTCGAGAATCGTGTTGATCATCTCGTAAAGCGGGCGTCCTTCGAGCGCCGCTAACACCTTGAGTCGCCGGTGCACCAGAGGATCGATGCGAAGGGTGGACCGCGTGTCGGAAGGACGATGACCGGACGTAGGCATATGGCGGGCTCCGTGTGGGCCCTCCGTGGCGTCGAGCCCATTCTAGTCGCGACTATCGAGCGGGAGGATGTGAAGCGCGTCACGGTCTGGTCGGGGAGCGTCCCGTGTTCGGAGGCGGTTAGGCCCAGCCCGCTTCTCGCCCTGAGGCTGAGGAGCGGGCCGGGCCCCTCACCTCACGGCGAACCGGAGGGCCGGATGCACGGGCCGTCGAAGCCGCTCGCGTGCAATGGATCTCCCACGGCGAGGTTTCTCAGGCGGAACTCGAACGCCGGCACCAAGGCGTCGCGCACGTCGGCGGTGACGACGTAGGTTCCTGGCAAGGTATTGGCGGTGGCCTCCACCCAAGCAAAGCCGTCTCCATCCGTAACAGAGGACAACGTCAACCCAGAACCGGTTTCATTGGTCAGGACCGCCGAGGGGCCGCTCGTAGGGGCGACAAAATCCACAATCAGCCCAGGGTACGGCTCACCCAGGTTATCGGTGACCTTCACGAGGAGAACGCACGAGAATTGGCCGTTGATTTCGGCGTTGAGGCTCGACTCACCCGTGCTCAACGTGACGTCACCTGGCAACACGTTCTGAACCGAGAACGACAGGACGGGAAGGCCCGGCACGCTCGCGGTGATCGTGTAGGTACCGAGGAACGTGTTCGCGATGGCTGTGACCGTCGCCGTGCCGGAGGTGTCCGTCAGGGCTGGATTCGGCGTCACCGTCGCGCTCGCGCCGGTCGAGGGGGCGGTAAACGTCACTTGCACCCCGGGAATCGGATCACCCAAGGCATCCACCACCGTCACGGCAATCGAGGGCGTGACAGGACCACCGGGAACGGCAGAGTAGGGGCCAGGGTTGCCCGGCACCAAGCCTGCTGGAACTTGCGTGAGCAACTGGGTGGAGAGAGCCACGTTGTCGAACGTGACCGCCGTGAGCAGGTTGGCGGAGATGACGCCTGATGGCTCAGAGAACAGATGAACGAAGACGGTGCCGCTCACGCTGGCACCGGTTTCGTGAGTGAGCGTGATGCGGTAGCGCGACCCGCTGAGCAACGACAACGTGACCGGCGATCCCGATGCGGACGAGGCTACCCGGGAGGCTGGCGATGTGCCCGTCGCCAAGGCGACCCCGATGTTGCCGGACGTAAGGGCGCCCACGCCCAAGACGGTGTTCGCGTCGACATCCACGGTGATCACGTACCGCTGGTTCGCCGTCCATGCGGTGCCGGTGTCGACATGGAGTCGACCGCTGTTGTTCAAGAGGCCCGCGACGTTGATGCTCAGAAGGCCCTGGATGCTGGCAACGCCGTTACCAATGGCGACCGTCGGAGGGAGCAGACCGACGACACCGACGGCGGTTGCTGCCCAAGGGCCGGTACCGAGAGGCGCCGTGGTCGCGGTGTTGATGGAGCCGTTGTTTGCAGGATCGGAGAAGTCGCCGTTGGGCACGGTGACGGGAGCCGCGGTCGCTGTGGCGGCGGCGGCCAACGCCAGCAAGAAGCCAGTCGTCCATCGGCGCCAAGGGGGCAAGGAGGTACCGGATCGGGGTGAGCACTCGCACGCAACTGAACAAGTCATGGTCACGATTCCTTCCGAGAAACGGTCCCTCATGCCGAGAGGAACCCGCATGAAACCTGTCAGGGGGTCAGGTCGAGCGCCTTTACGTCACACACGCTCCGGCATGTGCGTATACAAGCACCAAAAGTAATGAATGTAAAAATAAAAAATGCAAATAAACGATTTAACGAATGCGTCTCATTTTGTCGCGGATAGGACATGCGCGTGTGAGCAACGATGTTCTCTGCAACTGACGCCAGAGAGGGAGGCATCGCGAACGTGGACAGCGCCCTCTGTGGCGCGCTGTAGATGGCTGAACGACGCCTTTTCGGGTAATCGGCAGGTCAGCCCGTCTGCACGCGGGTAAGGCCCCGCCATGCCCGCTTGCCCAATGTGACCAAGACGCATGGGCGGGGACGTACGGCGTCCGCCAAGGCGTAGGCCTGATCTCGGACTTGCTGGATGGTGGCCAGCCGGTCGCAGGTGAATTCGCTTTCTGGCAGCCAGTAGACGGCCCCATTGGCCCCCACCACTTGCCGCGAATAACCCGCCGCCTCCATCCGCGCTACCAAGGTCTCTCGGTGAGCGATCTCCGCGTCGCGAAGGTCGACACGCACAGTGAAGGTTGGCATCGGATTCCTATGGTCCTGATTGGAGAATCGGTCGATCCTCTGCGGTCGCACGTGATAGGGCAATGAGCGTATCGCATGCCTGAACGGGCATGGCGTCTCTAGGGAAATCCCGAGTCCAGAGCTGAATCCTGAACGGGGATGATCGTTTCCAGACACGGTTCTGTGGGGTTGATATGGCCAATCCGAGCGTTCTCCGTCCCATAGGCGACAAGGTGGTGAACATCCGTACCGGAGCGCGGCACGGAGGCGCGCTGGCACCTCTTCTCGGCCCCTTGGAGAGGTTCACCTCCGGGGACGTGTCGCTCAGCACGGGGGACGTCATCCTGCGGCAAGGGGGCAGCGTCGCCGCGCTGTACATCGTGCGCATGGGGGCGTTGAAAGGAGCAGTGCTGCTGCCGGAAGGAGACGAGCACGTGGTGGGGTTTTTCGAGCGGGGAGACCTCTTGAGCGTGCGCGCGCTGGGCGGCGATGACGAGGTCTCGACCGTGTCGGCGCTGACATCGGATACCCGGCTCGCGGTCATACCCGCCGAAGGACTCCAGGACGCCCTGTGTCGGGATCCGGCGATCCGCGTCGAGATCTATCAAGCGATCGGTCGCGCGTTCGCGCACAGCCGCGAGCAGGCCGTCATCTTGGGCCGGCGAGACGCCTCGTCCCGCGTGGCGCTTTTCCTGGAGGGGCTACGCTGTCGGCGGCGCATGCGCGGTGAGTCGGCTGAACGGCTGATCTTGCCCATGTCGCGACACGAACTCGCGAACTACCTCGGGTTGACGATCGAGACGACCAGCCGTGTTTTTTCCAGATTGCGCACGCGTCGAGTTTTGCGCGTCAAGCAGCGGGAAGTCGAAATTGTGGACGATCGGGTCCTCGCCGCGATCGCAGCAGGGGACGGCGACGGCGCCACGTCGTCGGGTCCACGTGGCGTTGTGACTGGCTGAGTCCCAACGAGTCAGTCAGGAATCACCCTCGGCGGCATACTCTCCCCCATGCCGATTCCGGTGGTGAGTAGGGCATGGATCATGCAAGGACAGCAGATCTCTTTCGCATCTTCTTCCATGATCGGTTCCCCCGAAGATCTACGCCTGCGCGAAATCATGACCTATGGTTTCGAAGACGGCGGTCCTCACCCGCAGTTGGACGATGTGTGCTCGTTGGCGCGCAGTGTGTTCCAGGTACCCATGGCGCTCGTCACCGTAGTGGGCGAGGAGCGTCAAACGTTTGTCGGCAAGTGCGGCATCGATGAGGAAGGCACGCCGCGCTCGGCCGCATTCTGTACGTATGCGATCGAGTCCGACGAGGTTTTGATCGTCACCGATGCGCGGCAAGACCCGCGGTTTGCGTTCAACCCGCTGGTGACAGGAGCGTGGGGGCTTCGCTTTTACGCGGGCGCACCTTTGATCCTGCGGCCGGGCATACGGTTGGGATCGCTCTGCATCCTCGACACGGTCCCACGCCACCTCACCGAGAAAGAGGTCGCGCACCTGAAGTTGCTCGCTGCACTGGTGGTGCGTGACTTTCAGCACCGCCAAAGCCTCATCGATCTTCGACGTGAGCGCGAGCTGCTCTCGCAAGCGGCTCGGCTGGCGCAGGTCGGAAGTTGGTCGTGGGATGTGCGGACGGGACGCATCCAATGGTCCCCTGAAACCTCGGCGGTCTTCGGCATCGAAGGCAGCGAATTGCCTGCTCGGGAGTGGGCCGATCGCCACGCAGCGAGTGGTACCGAAACCATCGTGTCCGCGGTGCGAAAGGTCATGGTGGACGGCCAGCCTTTCGACGTCGAAATGGAAGTGAAGACGGTCAATCGTGGTCGGCGCTGGATCCGGTGTTGCGGCCAGCCGGAGCGGAGTGTCGAAGGGCGAATCGTACGCGTTGCCGGCAGCGTCCAGGATGTCACCGCTGAGCACCGGCGTGCCGAGTCGTTGGAGCGATTGGCGTACATCGATCCCCTTACAGGCTTCCCGAATCGGTATGGGTTCAAGCGATCGATGGAAGCATGCTTGGAGCGAGCCGCAGAGGAAGGTGCGCACATCGGCGTCCTCGTGCTGGGTTTGGACCGCTTTCGCGACGTGAACGAAGTCTTGGGACACGACGTGGGGGACGCGCTGCTGGTGGCCGTAGCCTCCCGGCTTGGTGGGGTGGTGGGTGACAAGGGGGTGGTAGCTCGTCTGGCAGGGGACGAGTTCGCGGTCATGATCGGCCCCATGCCGAACGAAGGCCCTCTCCTCACGTTGTCGTCGGAGTTGTTCCGAGTGGTTAGCCAGCCACTGACACTATCCGGCGAGGCCATCACGTGCTCGGTCAGCATCGGCTCTGTGCTGTCGTCACCGTCCGACACGCCGCCGCAGTTGCTCAAGAGCGCCGAGATCGCCATGCACCAGGCTCGCAAAAGCGGTCGCGGTCGCCTGAAGCGCTACGAGCCGGTGCTGCGACAGGCCGCAGAGGAGCGCAGCAAGCGGTTCCGGGAGGCGCGCGAAGGCCTTCAACACAACCAGTTTCGAATGCACTACCAGCCCATCGTCACCTTGGACGGAGGCCCCCGCGTGGTGGGGTACGAAGCGCTACTCCGCTGGCAGCATCCAGTGGACGGCTTGGTCGGGCCGGCCGCGCTCGTCACCGCGCTTCAGGATGAAGCACTGGGCCGCGCCATCGGCGACTGGGTGCTCCACGATGTCTTGCGTCAAATGCGATCGTGGCAGGACAGCGGCTTTCCTTACGGCCGCATCGCTGTGAACCTCGGGTCGGCCCAATTTGCCGCGCCAGGCCTTGCGGACACGATCAAGGGCGGATTGGACCGTTGGCGCGTGCCGAGCGACGCACTGTGCCTGGAGATCACCGAGGATGTGGTGCTGGCTTCCGCAGCCGACGGGGCGATGGACACGATTCAGGCCCTTCACGCCATGGGGATTGCCTTGGCGTTGGACGACTTTGGAACGGGCTACGCGTCCTTGGCGCAGTTGCGCCAACTTCCGGTGAGCCGTCTCAAGGTGGACAAGTCGTTTGTGCAATCCAGCGACGTGTCAATCCTTCGCGCCGTCATCGGTTTGGGAACCAGTCTGGACATCGAGGTCGTCGCGGAAGGTGTTGAAACGGCAGAGCAGGCCACGCTCGTGCGTCGCTTGGGGTGTCCTTTGGCGCAGGGCTTCCTGTTCTCGGCGGCGGTGCCAGCGGATGTCTTGCCGGCGGTGGTGGCACAGATTGAACGCGGTGGAGCGTGTGAACGCCCTCTCGCGCTTCTTGAGAGCGCGACTGCATCGAAGCCGTAACCACGGTCGGTGCGATCGATCGACGCCCCGGAGCCACTTCGCGATTACCCGCCGTCCTCGGTGGCGGTGGCGCTCGTGATGGCGTCGATGAACGAGCGCGCGTGAAACTGCAGAACGGCGTCTTGGGAATCGTCCACCAGGGCGTCGAACAAGCGGCCGATCCCGAGGATCACCCTACTTTCCTCAGCCGGCGTGTCGATCAACGACGCCAGCGTGTCGGCTGAAGGTGGGACGTCGCTCGCGGTGGGAAACCAGATGCGCAGCCGGTAGACCTCCGGCACGTCGGTGTCCACGACCCACCATTCGAGTTGCCCTTGGGCGTCGGTAGCCAGATAGCGATGTTGCATGGTCGGATGTCTCCCCACCCACTATCGTTCAACAGCGCGGGTGACAGAGCAACATGGGGGATAGGGCGCAGCGGGTCAAGGAGCCGCACCGCCTCCCTCGCGCTTGGCGTCCACATCAGCGGCAAGCGCTAGGATTTGCGAGCGATCAAACGCTGCGGCCGGTAGACACAATGCGCGCCGGGCACGGTCAATGCTCCCAGTTCCGGGTGGTGCTCAACGACCGTGGCAGCGAAGGCCTTCAAGCGCGCGACCAAGGCCTCTGACCGTCCGGCACGCCCCTTCACCAGTGTCGACCCGCCACAGAGCGTGCACACGAGTCGGCATCCTGCTACTTCGATCGACGCTTCGGTCGCGCACCACAGGTCGCAGCGCGAACAGTAGTGGGGAAACAGGGCGATGGCATCGGACGGCATGGGCAAGCAATCCCTGACTCAAACGTACATGGACGATCCCTTTCCACACGACCGGACGCGCCGGAGCACGCGGATGAAGACACGGCAGCGATCCTTGGGACGTGAACTGCTCCGATCGTCATCGGCTGCGTTCGCGGCCTCCGCGTCCTCCGTCCATCCTACGACGTTGCCAGGGCGAGAGCACACGTGCTGCAGGGCGGCTGGTATCCCAATGCGTTGCGCCGATGCGTGCGCGTGCCGGTGCGTCAGCGTGGCGAGAATCCGCCCTCATGGACTCTCGTCGATGCACTCCGTGTCCATGGTGGTGACTGCAGCCCCACGTAGTGTTAGACACGTACGTTCGCCTCGATCCTGCCAACACTTCACTGCGGCCCAGCCTGACGAGGGTGTGTCAGCGGTTACGGTGTCTGAGTGGTACCATCGATCGCCCAAGAAACGCTCGATGGGACGTCGCATGCTCAAGGTCGATGTCGTTCATCTGCGCGCTGAGCAGCCGCTCGCAGATGGCACATACCTCGCTGTGACCATGCTCAGTCGCGGAGAGCATGGCGTGATGGTCTGGGCTGGGCATCTCGATCCGTCCGCAGCGGGCGCCAGCGCCGAAGACATCTCCCTTCATGACTACGTGAAGCGGGAGGCAGTGAGTTTTATGGCAATGACGGATGCACTCGACTACTTCGAAGGACGGCCTGTGTTCGATCTCGTCCAGAGGGTGATTCGATCGGCGGCGCGCGAAGACCATTGAGCAGATGCTTTAGGGCTGAAGGATGAATGCTCGGCTCCCGGCGCGTGAAAGAGACCTTACCGAGCGATCGCATTCAGGCTGTTTTGGCGAGGGTTTCAGGCCCTAGCAAGCCATCTCGACGGCGCCGGCCGTATGCTCGTAGCCCCTCATTGGGATGGCTACGATGTCACGCTTTACCGTCGTTGCGAGTGCGCCGCTGGACCCGGACGACGAGGTGCGTGTCGTGTTGGTGGCCGCCGAGGGCGAGATCGGGTTTCGAGTGTGGGCGGGCCAAGTGCCGACGGCTCTGATGCTCTTGCGTGAAGGAGAGCCGAAGCCGCATGACTTGCTCAATAAAGTGAGTGTCAGTTTTACCCACGTGGCCGACGCTCGCCGGTTCTTCGCGGGTTGGCCCCACGCTCCGCTGCTCGAAGAGGCTCTTCAGCGGCCGCCGTGGCACGCCTGGACGTCGTACTCAACACCGCGTGGGCCGGGGCTTGATACGTGACGACGCGCCAATCTTCCCCGCCTGGGAGAGGGTGCGCATGCCGCGAGTGGGCGCATAGGGGCGGAAAGGCGTTCCGAACGTCCGCTCCGCGCGGCCCTAGGCGAGCGTCGCTGCCGTCGCCGCCTTGGACGCGAAGGTGTGCGAGGCGCACAAGCGCTATGACCTGGGGGTGTTCTCCGCGCTGCTTGAGGCGGGAAGAGAAACACGAGCGTCTGGGCGAGTAACCCGCCGCGGATGATCGTCAGCCAAACCGCGGCAGGCCGCTACGCGATGCGAGTGATTGCCGGGCTGTTTGGCTTGCATCGCCCTCACGCTCCACTGGGCTCCGCGCGCAGGCACGAGCGAACATGGGGGGACCGTGGGATCACGTTGTGTCCACGACCGGCGCCCCGGGACCGTTGAGTTTGACCGAGGCGATGCCGTTTTCACGGCCTTGGTTCGACGTGTACTGCTCGCTCGTACCGATGACTTCGCCATTGGCTGCTCGCAAGTTGAACATCGGAGCGCCATTCGTGGCGGTCTTTCTGTCGTAGCGAGCATCGATGGGTGAATTCAGCCGCACCGACGCGATCCCTCCTTCGGCCGCGGCTTTCGACGCGTAACGCTCGCTGGTCAGGATGGTCTCACTGTTCGCGGCCTTCAGAACAAACATGAATTGGGTGTCGGCGGTGCGGGACAAAACGTACCGAGCGGCCATGCCAGCCCTCCATAAGTTCAGATGAGTGAAAGGTTGCCCACGCAAGAAAGCATCTGGTTAGCATCCGAAGATGCCGACAGTCGCCCACTTTCCTGAGGAATCGACGCTACGCCGACCCTTGCCCGTGTCAAGCGGAAATATCCACAAGCCACTAGAGACTCTTGCCGGCTCCTGCTCGGATGACAGCCTGAATCACTATTCCGGTTGCGATGAGGTCACGCCCCCGTCGGGGAGGCTGCATCGGAGCTAAGAAGATGTGCGGATACCAAGGGCCGTTATGGGTTGCAAGGCAATTTTCACGATCCAGCAAGCTGTGTCATGGCAAGCTTCTCGGCTGGCACGATCCCCTTTCCCCGTCCCCTGAGGATGCTATGCCCATTTCCCTAGAGAAGTTGTCCGCTAAAGAACTCGCCGCGCTGAGAACCCAACTGGAAGAACGGCACGCAGCCCTTCATCAGCAGACGCTGGAAGTGCTGCGCGAAAAAGTGCGTTCCATGATCGAAAAGGAGGGGTTATCGGTCGAAGACGTGCTGGGACGTCGCGGCGGTGGTCGAAAGACTGCTCGGAAGTCCGCTGCGGCGGTTCCGAAGAAGTATCGCAATCCGAAGGCGCCGAATCAGGAGTGGAGTGGTCGCGGCCGTCAGCCGACATGGTTTGCAGAAGCCATTGCGGCGGGAACGAAGGAGGCGTCGCTGCTGATCAAGCGGTAACGGGCAGGCGGTGCAGCTGCTTCGTTCTCGCTGGGCCAAGTCGAACGGTACCGCGGCGCAAAGATTGGCTTGTACGGGCCGATGCAAAGGGATCGTGCCCGAGTTTGAAGCACTGCACCTCTTCCGTAAGCGCGTCGTCGAAAAAGATTCCTCCGACGCAACGGGTCTGGTGTGACACGCCCTCCATGGCATGTCACGCCACCCCCGAGAAACGATGTTTAAAGATCGAATCCGGCGCGGACGATCACGTCGGGAACGTAGGCTTCCGAGGTCGTGAGCCGATATCCATAGTAGTTCTCCCCGCCCATCAGAAGCGCGCGACCTCCGGACAGAGGTTCGGCGACCACGTAGCCGCGGCCGGCCATCAGGTACGCGTCCGTCAGCGTGAAGGTTCCGCTGACCGGATCGAACAGTTCGGTCCAACTCGGGAACGTCAGATTGCCATCTTCGCCCCCGACCACCAGCACTTTGCCCGTGGTCAGCGGAATCAAGGCATGCGTCATCCGGGACATCACCATGTACGGCCCCATCGAGAAGGTGTTGGTGACCGGGTTGAAGATCTCGGTGTCGTAACCGACTTGGTCCATGTACGGGAACACGTAAGACGCCATGCCCCCGCTGATCATCGCGTTGCCGTTCGGCAACAGAACCGAGGCATGACGGTGACGTGGAACGACCATCGAGCCTACCACCTGGAACTGATTGGCGGACGGCACATACACCTCCGCGAACTTGTGAACGTACGAGTCCGCTCCTACGCCTCCCGCCAGAAGGATCCGCCCGTCCCCTAGTCGCACCGTGACGCCCCAGGCATGACCGTAGTGCTGCCGGGGACCGAGACGGAACTGCCGAGTGATGGGATTGAAGATCTCCGTCTCCAAGATCAGGTCCGACGTGACGGGCGCTCGCCCACCGAGCACCAGCACTTCGCCATTGGGCAAACGCATCAGGGTGACGCCGTAGCGCAGATGACGCAGAGCGCCGACGCTGGTGAAGGCATTGGTGGCCGGATCGTAGACCTCTGCCGGTGCGGACTCGGGGGTGTTGGTCCCCACCACGAGGACGCGTCCGTCCGGCAAGGTTGCCGCCGCCGGCATCACGTGCTCCCGCTGGTAGGGAATCGGCGCCGACCATTTCATGTCGACGGGGTCGAAGATGCGTGCATTCACCATATCGGCCACGAAGATCCGGCCGTCCAGCATCGGGGTCGAACCGAGTCGAGCGTGGTTCTCGGGTGCCTCGGAAAGATGGACGAAGACCGAGCCGGTGTGAAGAATCTGGCCGCAGGCTGCGCCAGCCCAGAAAAAGAGCGCCGAAAGAACGGCGAAACGCCACGCGCGCGGGTGCGCGCGCCGTAGGGACCGCGTCATGGGGAAACTCCTTGGTGCGCGAGCAGGAGGGGTACAGCGTCAACCGAAGTCGAGCGTGGTCTTCAGTTCTCGGAACACGGCATCGGCGGTGGCTTGGGTCATGCAGCCGACCAGAGGGAACGTTCGCCCTTGGCTGTGCACATCGATCTGCCAGGCGATCGGAAGGATCTCGTTCGCGTCGCGAAGGTGCTGGGCGGCGCCCATTGTGGCGGCGTGACCGGCCCACCCGGGTCCTCCACCGACGACCTGCAGCAAGCGGCCGTCGAGCACGTTGCGGCACGCCAGCGTCTCGATGTCGTCACGGCGCAGCACCATGCCGTTGGGAAACTGCAGCCGGTCGTAACTCACCACGACCGTGCCCGCAGGAGCGCGGCGGTTCTGCAGAGAACCGATCGAGGACGATCGCCCGAGCACGAACGCGCCGCCGACAAAGAAGACGACCAGAAAGACCACCAAGCCGTAGACCGCGTGCTTGGATTCCAAGGCGGCCGCGATGCCCAGAATGGGGGCGGCCCAGAGCAAGACCGTGGGAGCGGTCAGGCCGGTGGCTCCGGTGAAGATGATGCGGGCTTGGTCGGCCTCCCGCTCGACGCGGTAGGTGCTCTCCATGGGGGAAAGCGGGGGCGGGCGGCGGGAGTGATCGGTGGCGCAACTTTCTGGAGTATCGCCGGTGGTGGCGGTGCGCTGGGTGGTCATATGTCTTCCTTGAATCACCGAAAAAGGTGGGGGAGTGCAGGGCGAGTAGGATTTCCGCGGGGCTAGCGCATAGCACGTCTCAGCGGGAAGCGGGGGCCTGTGCCTCGCTGCTTTGGGCCGCTTTGGAGCCCATGCGGTACAGGGTGATCGAGGCCACGCCGGGCTTCGTCATCGTGACGACGTCGTCGGAGAGACGCTCGCCGACGCGCAGATCGCCATTGGAAAGCGTGTAACGGACGTTCTTGCCGTCAACGACAAAGCGTCCTGGTTCTGTGCGCGGGGCGAGGAAGGTCCCGTCTTCTCGGAACAGCACCGTGGTTCCGTCGGAGGAGCGGTAGGTGCCGAGCAACGGAGTCGTCAGCGTGCTGGAGGAGCTGCAGGCGGCGGCGACGGCCAGTGCGACAGCAAGAGGGAAGATTCGAGCGATATGCACTTGATCGGCTCCTTTCCGATCTTCGGGTGGGCAGAACCTACCACCCTCGACGGCCGGAAAACAATATCTTTTTGTACAAAGGCTTCGTGTTCTTCGGGCTGGCGTTTAGCGTTTTCCGCTCGCTCGCGGCCCTCTTGCCATGCAGAAGTCGATCCATCGCCCCCACCACAAGGTGGTGTGCGCCCACCTTAGGCAGGCGCGCGAAGAGGCGAACTTCACGCAAGCTGACCTTGCTCACCGATTCGGCTCTACCCAAGCGTGGGTATCCTCGGTCGAGGTTGGCATCACGCGCTTAGATCTAGTTCAGGTTTGGGAGTGGTGTCACGCATGCGGCATTGCCTTCGCGTCGTTCTGCAGCGCTGTCGAGACGGAACTCCGGGCCCTTCCGACACAGACTCCCAAGACCAAGGGCAAAAGGTCTACCCGCGAGACGGGCGACGGGTCGAACTGAAGGAATCAACGCTCGGTCCTTTATTGAGTGATCTATCCCCTGCCTTTTTGCCAAATATTCATCGGCTCCTATAGGTTGCGGTAATACCCTCGTCACTCAGAATGGCGATGTCCTGTTCTTGCCGAAATTTGGTTTAAGATTGCGGCCCGAGTACTGGTTTTCCCAGTGCATGCCTGTTGGGTGGAGCAATTGCGAACATATTCTTCATCGACAGGGCGGGTCGAGGGGCGTGAGGAGATCGCCCACTTCTTCAAGATCTTTCGAGCTTTTCTCGGAGACGCCGCGATTCGAGAGGCACGCTCGCGCAGACATTTGCGCGCGGCGGGCAGCCCGTTCCGTCTCGCTGCCCTGCAGCAGAAGCAGCCTTGGGTGGACGCCTTTGAAGCGTTTGACAGGCTCACGATACGGGGAAGTCGTCGGCTTCCTACACACGGCATCCCCCCGATCGTGTTTCGCGCGGCGATTGCGGGACGCCTACTAAGCCGCATTTCTTCAACATTTCCTGTGGCGGTCGCGCAACAAATGCGTAATCGCCTTTTGGATCTGGACGACAGAGCGGAACCACTGCTCATGGAATGGGACGCTGCGTTCTTCTACAGAAAGAACGGATTTGACCTTCATTGGATTGCTGGGCAAGGGGCAGAATTCGTGGCTCGTAAAGGCGATCTGCGATTCAAGGTAGAGTGCAAGCAGATATCACCCCGTCTGCGAGAACGCCTTCCGGACTGGGGAGCAAACACGTTGGCCGACGCGTTGTCGCGCTTTCTGGAGTCCAGAGGGTTGGCAGGAGACTTGTCGCTCCGAACGGCCCTCACACAGTTGCCGGACGATTTAACGGCTCGCTTGAGCCGTGGGCTGGACGCACTTCCCCGGACTCGACTACCCGTGGAAATCGACGGGATTGGAGAACTCTCTGGAGATCTCCGGCCCTTCGGTCGCCGCTTGGGACATGATGCGCTGCAAAAGCTCCTTGAGGGAGCGGCGCATGACGCACGTTGCTATGTGGCGTCCCTACCGTTCGAAGGACCACCGCAGGCCGATTTGATCCTGCAGATTTTCGGGCCGCAAGTGCCGATGGGCGAGCATCTTGCAAATGTAGAGAGGATATTGGCTCTCGGGGCAGATCAACTAGGCGCTGATATGCCTGGCGTGGTGTTGATGGAGATCCAAACTGTGGGAGATGCAACGCTGTTCCGCGACAAGGCGCCTTTTCGGGAGATGAATGGCCGCGTGTTCCGTCAGCATCCTCATCTGGCGGCGATCGTCTGGCGAGCACACACGCATGGAGAGGCGGTTGTGGGAGGGTACGAGCTCCATCGGGAGGCATTCGCCGAGCGAAATCCATGGGGAGTGTATGCGGAAGCCGGGCAAATTCCCTTGGTTGATCCTGATCAGGGGGATTGAGCTGGGCGGGGCGCGTCTGATAGCTTCTGCGGTTGGTCAACTTTGAGGGTCAATGCCCGCCGTGGTGTGACCTGGTCTGCCGAGGGCCTTCCCGATGGCGGAGAGAAAGGAAACGGTTTCCCTCTCTCTCCGCCAGTATCGAAAAGCCCCCGACATCGGGGGCTTTTTCGTTTCCGCGGTCACCCGTTTGAAGGCTGCTTCCGGGGCTGCGTACTCGCATCCACGGCGCGTCGTCCTGCGTGGACGAACGCGTCGCGACGGATCTGGTCGGTCAGATGAAACCGAAGATCTTGAGCAGCACGATGCCGCCGAGCGGCACGCCCATGAGCCACAGGATGATGCCCTTCTTCATGTCGGTTCTCCTCGAAATCGGGGCTTCAGTCTCGTGCGCCGCGGCTGAACGTGTCACGAGCCTGGGCATGCAGGCGGAACGGCGTTAACGCACCGATCAGTCACGCGGCATCGCGCCGTGCCGCTGCCAGGCTCGCGTGCGGAGGCGGCCGCGTGGTACATCGGCGGACTCCCGCCTGACCGGAGTCGCGCGTGTCCCACGGTTTCGATGCCTTGCGCGTCCTGCGCGGCGCCCTTGATCTCGACGGCGAGGCGCGCGAGGCGTTCGTGGTGCGCATGTGTGGCGGCGACGCCGCGCTGCTCGCCGAGGTACGCAACCTTCTGATCGAAGCGCAGCGGGTCGAGTCGGAGGACATCGGCTCGCAGCCTGCCGTCGACGACGGTGCCGACCCTCTGGTCGGCACGATGCTCGGTCCGTTCCGTGTCGTCGCGCGCGTCGGACGCGGTGGCATGGGCGTGGTCTACCTCGGCGAGCGCGAAGGCGCCGACTTTACGCAGACCGTCGCGATCAAGGTCGTGCGGCGTGGCTTCGATTTCGACGAGGTGCGCGCGCGCTTCCTGCGCGAGCGTCGCATCCTCGCCGCACTGTCGCATCCGAACCTCGCCCGCTTCATCGACGGCGGCGTCGCCGTGGACGGGCGACCGTGGTTCGCGCTCGAGTTCGTGCACGGCGAGGCGATCACGCGCTGGTGCGATGCGCACCGGCTCGACGTGCGCGCACGCGTCACGTTGTTCATCGAGGCCTGCGCAGCCGTGCAGCACGCACACGCGCGGCTCGTCGTGCATCGCGACCTCAAGCCCGCGAACATGCTGGTCGACGAGCGCGGCTCGGTGCGTCTGCTCGATTTCGGTGTCGCCGGCCTGCTCGCCGACGACGGCGACGACGCTTCGCCCGCGACGATCGGCCTCGCGCGCGCGATGACGCCCGAGTACGCCGCGCCCGAGCAGCTCGCGCGCGGTCAGGTCGGCATTCAGGCCGATGTCTACGCGCTCGGTGTCGTGCTGTTCGAGCTCGTCGCGGGCGTGTTGCCGTACGCGTTCACCGCGCGCGATGTCGACACGGTTGCGCGCGTCGTCGGCGGGACGCCGCCGCCGTCTCCGGCGGTCGCGATCACGCGTGCCGCGAAGGACGGGCAGGGCGATGCGGTCGCACAGCGGCTCGCGGCCCGCCGCACGAGCCTGCGCTCGTTCCAGCGCAGCGTGCGCGGCGACCTCGCACGCATCCTCGACAAGGCGCTCGCGCGCGAGGTCGCGCATCGCTACGCGACCGTCGCCGAGTTCGCCGACGACCTCGCGCGCTGGCTGCACGGCGAGCCCGTGCGCGCGGCAGGACGCCCTTTCGGCTACCGGCTCGGCACGTTCGTGCGGCGGCACCGCGTCGTGGTCGGTCTCGGTGTCGCAGCCGTGGTGTCGCTGGCCGCGTTCGCGGGTTATCACGCCGCACGGCTGAGCGCCCAGCTCGAACGCACCGAGGCGCAGCGCAACCGGGCCGAGGCTTCGCTCGCGTTCCTGCAGAACCTGCTCGCGAGTCCCGATCCGGCGCTCGGCGTCGGCAGCGAGACTACGCTGGGCACGTTCCTCGGCCATGCCGCGCGCGCGGTTGCCGACAGCGACCAGCTCACGCCCGACATCCGCGATGAACTCGCCGTGACGGTCGCGGGCAGCCTCAAGAGCATCGACCGCTACGACGAGGCGCTCGCGATCGCGCGCGAGGTCGCCTCGCGTCCCGCGGCGACGCCGGGCGAGCGCGTGACGCGCCTGCGCGCACGCACGCTGTGCGGCGAGATCCTCACCTTGACCGGCCGGTACGACGAGGCCGTCGCCGAACTCGCCACGGCGTCCGCGCAGGCCGAAGCCGAGCACGTCACGGATCCGCTCGTGCTCGCCGAGCTCTACAGCGCGCAGTCGATCGTGCACAACCACGTCGGACAGTGGGAGGCGAGCATCGGCTTCATCGACCGTGCGCTCGCGGTCGCGAAACCCGTGCGCGAGGCGCAGCCGAAGTTCTATGCGAACCTGCTCGGCTTCGCGAGCATCCCGCGTGCCTATCCGAAGACCGACCTGCCGGGCGCGGAACGCTTCCTGCGCGAGTCACTCGCGTTCCAGCGCGAGCGCGACCTGGCCGACACGGGCTTGTACGCTTCGACGCTCGGCGAGCTCGCCCAGGTGCTCATCGATCAGGGGCGTTTCGAGGACGCCGGGCCCATGCTCGAAGACGTCGTCGCCAAGATGCAGCAGCATTTCGGCGCCGAGCATCGCGAGACCTCGTTCAAGATGACCGGCTTCGCGCTGCTGTACTTCCGTTGGCACCGATTCGACGAGGCGCGCGTGTGGCGTGATCGCGCGAATACGGCGATGCGCACCGCCCTCGGCGCGGAGCATCCGTTCGTCGCGCTCGGCCTCGTGCAGTCCGCCGACCTCGCGTTCCAGGCCGGCGACCTGCGTCGCGCGGCCGAGGATGCCGCGGCGGCGGTACCGATCGCTGATGCACAGGACAAGGACGAGTTCTCCACGCGCGCCGCGTTGTACGGCGACGCGCGAGCCTGCGCCGGCGGCGACCGCGACGCGGTCGAACGGCTCGTCGCGCGCAACGCGGCGCTCGGCGACGCATTCGGCATCCGCGCGTTCGACGTGCGCCTCGCCACCGCACGCTGCCTGCTGCACGTCGGCCGCCGCGATGAGGCTGTCGCCGTGATCGACTCGTTCGATGCGCCGCGTCGGTCCGGCAAGCCGCTGTCGCGCAACGACTACGTCGTGCCCGCGATCGAGGCCGTGCGTCGCGCGGCCGGCGCGCCGTGAAGCGTCTTCCGCGCCGCACGCGCCATGAAGCCGCGGCGATCGCGGCGCTGGCCGGTTACGTCGACGCGGTCGGCTTCCTGAGCCTCGGTGGATTCTTCGTGTCGTTCATGAGCGGCAACTCGACGCGTCTCGCCGCGGGGCTGGCCGGCGCAGCGCACGATGCACTGATCGCGTCCGCGTTGATCGCGACCTTCGTCGCGGGCGTGACCGCGGGATTCCTCGTCGCGCGCCGGTCGGCACGTCCTGCGATCGTCGTCGCGGTCGTGGCCGCGCTGCTTGCGGTCGCGGCGCTGCTCGGCAGCGGACGCGAGCCCTGGGCCGCGGCGTTCGTCGCGACGTTCGCGATGGGCGCGGTCAATGCCGCGTTCGCGCGCGAGGGCGGCTTGCCGGTCGGTCTCACCTACATGACCGGCACGCTCGTGAAGCTCGGCCAGGCGATCGCCGAAGCCTTGTCCGGCGGCGACCGCGGCGCGTGGTGGCCGTACGCCTGGCATTGGGCCGCGCTCGTCGCGGGCGCGACACTCGGCGCGCTCGCACACGGCTGGGCCGGCGTCGCCGCACTGTGGGGCGCGAGCGGCGCGGCCGCGGTGATCGCCGCGGCGCTGTGGCCTCGCCGCGGCACGCGTTGAGCGATCAGGCCGGCCGGTCGCGGATCACGAGCAGGCGTTCCTCGGTCATGTCCTGGATCGCGTAACGAATGCCTTCGCGGCCGAGCCCCGAATCCTTGACGCCGCCGTAGGGCATGTTGTCGACGCGGAAGCTCGACACTTCGTTGACCAGTACGCCGCCGACGTCGAGTTCGTCCCAGGTGCGCATCGCCTTGTGCAGGTCGTTCGTGAACACGCCGGCCTGCAGGCCGAAGTCGCTCGCGTTGACGGCCTCGAGAGCCTCGTCGAAACCGTTCACGCGCTGCAGCAGCGCGACCGGCCCGAACGCTTCGAGGCAGGCGACCTTCTGGTCGGGCGCGACGCCTTCGAGTACGGTGGCCTCGAGCATCGCGCCGTCGCGCTTGCCGCCGCACAGCAGCGTCGCGCCGGCGGCGACCGCTTCCCGGATCCAGCCGTCGAGGCGCTTCGCTTCCTTCTCGTCGATCATCGGGCCGACGAAGGTCTTCTCGTCCTTCGGATCGCCGGCGACGAGCTTCCTCGTCTCGGCGACGAAGCGTTCGCGCAGCTCGTCGTAGACCTCGTCGTGGACGAGGATGCGCTGCACGCCGATGCAGCTCTGCCCGGACTGGTAGAACGCGCCGAAGATCAGCCGAGCGACCACGTCGTCGAGATGCGGGCGCTGGTCGGCATCGACGATGACGGCCGCGTTGCCGCCGAGTTCGAGCACGACCTTCTTCTTGCCGGCCTTGGCCTTGAGGTCCCAGCCGACCGCGGGCGAGCCCGTGAACGACAGCAGCTTGAAGCGCTCGTCGGTCGTGAACAGGTCGGCGCCGTCGCGGTGCGCGGGCAGGATCGAGAACGCACCTTTCGGGAGATCGGTCTCGGCGAGCACCTCGCCGATGATCAGCGCGCCGATCGGCGTGCGGCTGGCCGGCTTGAGCACGAACGGGCAGCCCGCCGCGATCGCCGGCGCGACCTTGTGCGCGGCGAGGTTGAGCGGGAAGTTGAACGGCGAGATGAACGAGCACGGCCCGATCGGCACGCGCCGCGTGAAACCGCGATAGCCCTTCGCGCGCGCCGAGATCTCGAGGTTGATCACCTCGCCGTCGATGCGCACGGCTTCCTCGGACGCGATCTTGAACGTGTCGATGAGCCGCGAGACCTCGCCGCGCGAATCCTTGATCGGCTTGCCGGCCTCGATGCACAGCGCCATCGCGAGCTCGTCGGCGCGTTCGCGGAAGCGCGTGACGCAATGCTCGAGCACGGCCTGGCGCTGGTAAGGCGTGAAGCGGCGCATCGGTGCGGTCGCCTCGACCGCCGCGGCGATGCCCGCATCGATCGCCGCCGCGTCGGCGAGCGCGACGCGCGTGGCGACCTCGCCCGTGTACTTGTCGGTGACCTCGAGGTCGGTGTTCGGGCGCTTCGCCTCGTTGGCGAGGTAATAGGGATAGGTGGACGCGAGCATCACGGGCTCCGGAAGACGGGCGAGGGCGGCGAGCATGCGCCGCGCCGGCTGAGGGCAGGCCGACTCACGGCGGTGGCTGGACCGCCGCGCTGAGCGCCTGGATCTCGTGGTTGAGCACGCGGTCGTTGTCGGAGTAGTCGACCGCCAGGTCGATCAGGTGCACGCCGGGCGTGTCGAGGCAGTGCGCGAGCGTCGCCGCGAACGCCTCGGGCGAGTCGGGACGATGGCCGCGCGCGCCGTAGGATTCGGCGTAGGCGATGAAGTCGGGATTGCCCATGTCCATGCCGAAGTTGGCGAAGCGCATGTGGGCCTGCTTCCACTTGATCATGCCGTAGGCATCGTCGCGGATCAGCAGCACGACGAGGTCGAGGCCGAGGCGTACGGCGGTCTCGAGTTCCTGCGAATTCATCATGAAGCCGCCGTCGCCGGCGACCGCGACGACCTTGCGCGCGGGCTTGACGATCTTTGCGGCGATCGCCGACGGCAGTCCCGCGCCCATCGTCGCGAGCGCGTTGTCGAGCAGCAGCGTGTTGGGCTGCGTGCAGCGGTAGTAGCGCGCGAACCACAGCTTGTACATGCCGTTGTCGAGGCAGAGGATGCCGTCGTCGGGCATCGCCTTGCGCACTTCGGCGACGAGGCGAACCGGATGGATCGGGAAGCGCGCGTCGTCGGCGTTGCGCGCGAGGTGTTCGCAGAGGTGCTCGCGCACCGTGTCGAAGTACTCGAACGACCGCTGCGGCTGCGCCTCGATCGTCTCGGCGAAGCGCCAGATCGTATTCGCGATGTCGCCGACCACCTCGATCTGCGGGAAATAGACCGTATCGACCTCGGCCGCGAGGTAGTTCACGTGGATGACCGTGCGCAGGCCGCGGCGCATGAAGAACGGCGGCTTCTCGATCACGTCGTGGCCGACGTTGATGATGCAGTCCGCGTGCTCGATCGCACGGTGCACGAAATCGCCGTCCGACAGCGCGGCGTTGCCGAGCCACAGCGGATGGGTTTCGTCGATGACGCCCTTGCCCATCTGTGTCGTGAAGAACGGGATGCCGGTGCGGTCGACGAACGCGCGCAGCATGCGGCTGCTGGTCTTGCGGTTCGCGCCCGCGCCGATCATGAGCAGCGGACGCTTCGCGCTGCGGATCGCCTCGACGGCCCGGTGCACGGCCTTGTCGTCGGCGACCGGACGGCGCGAGTAGCTCTGCGGGATCACGATCGCGTCGCTGGACTCGCGCGCGATGTCCTCGGGCAGCTCGAGGTGGGTCGCGCCGGGGCGTTCCTCCTCGGCGCGCCGGAACGCCTCGCGCACGCGTGCCGGGATGTTGTCGGCCGAGACGATCTGGCGCGTGTACTTGGCGAGCGGCTGCATCATGTCGACGACGTCGACGATCTGGAAATGGCCTTGCTTGGAGACCTTGACCGGCTTCTGGCCCGTGATCATGACCATCGGCATGCCGCCGAGTTGCGCGTAGGCAGCCGCGGTGACGAGGTTGGTCGCACCCGGTCCGAGCGTGGCGAGGCAGACGCCGGCCTTGCCGGTGAGGCGGCCGTAGGTCGCGGCCATGAAGCCGGCGGCCTGTTCGTGGCGCGTCAGCACCAGGCGAATCGAGGAGGTGCGCAGCGATTCGAGGAGATCGAGGTTTTCTTCGCCCGGGATGCCGAAGACGTACTCGACGCCTTCGTTCTCGAGGGCCCGGACGAACAGGTCGGAAGCCTTCATGCACGTCGCTCCGGCGGGAGGTCCGTGCATTGTGCCGCGTATCGGCGGCGCGTGCTCAGTCGGTGTCGGTCTTCAGCGCGATCTCGCCGTCGCCGAGCAGGGCGGTGACGCGACCGGCCGCCCGCACCTCGTCGACGCCGCGCACGACACGGCGCGTCGCGGGCTCGAGCAGGATCGCGTAGCCGCGCGACAGCGTCGCGAGCGGACTCACGGCGTGCAGCGTGCGCGCGAGTTCGGCGAGGTGGCGGCGACGACGGTCCAGACCGAGCAGGGTCGCCTGCTCGAGCGCGCGCCGCGCGAGCGTGCCGCGGCGCGTGGCATCGTCGAGGCGCTTGCGCGGGTGCGCGGCGCGCATGCGTGCACCGGAGCCGTCGAGGCGCACGCGCACCCGACGCGAGGCCGCTTCGATCGCGCGCAGCAGGCGCGCGTGGACCTCGTCGAGCTGGCGGGCGCCGCGTGCGAGGCGCGCCGACGGGCGCTGGGCCTGCAGGCGTGCGTGCAGGTGATCGAGGCGCTGGCTCGAGGCCTCGAGGCGGCGCTTCATGCGCGAGCCGAGCCAGGCCAGATGGCCGGCGAGGTGGCGTGCGAGTTCGTCGCGGTCCGGCACGAGCCGTTCGGCCGCCGCCGACGGGGTCGCCGCGCGCAGGTCGGCGACGAAGTCGGCGATCGTGAAGTCGGTCTCGTGGCCGATCGCCGACACGACCGGGATCGTCGAGGCCGCGATCGCATGGGCGACGCCTTCGTCGTTGAAGGCCCAGAGGTCCTCGAGCGAGCCGCCACCGCGCGCGAGCACGAGCACGTCGTGGCGGGCCGCAGCCGAGGCCGCGCGCAGCATCGCGACGATCGCGGGCGGCGCTTCACGGCCTTGTACGGGGACGGGCAGGATCTCGACGTCGACGAGCGGGAAGCGGCGCGCGAGCACGTGCAGCACATCACGCACCGCGGCGCCGCTCGGCGAGGTGATCACGCCGATGCGCTGCGGGCGAGCGGGCAACGGCCGCTTGCGCGCGGGGTCGAACAGCCCGGCGGCCTCGAGGCGCGTCTTGAGGGCTTCGTATTCGCGTCGCAGCGCGCCTTCGCCGGCCAGCTCCATGTGCTCGGCGACGACCTGGAACTCGCCGCGCGCCTCGTAGACGCTCGCGCGGGCGCGCACGAGCACCTGCATGCCGTCGACGGGACGGAACGGCAGCCAGGTGCTGCGCGGCTTGAACATCGCACAGCGCACCTGCGCGGCGCTGTCCTTGAGCGTGAAGTACAGATGCCCCGACGACGGGCGTGCCACGTTCGACAGCTCGCCCTCGATCCAGATCGAGCCCAGCGCGTCCTCGATCAGGTCGCGCGCGAGCCTGTTCAATGACGATGGCGTGAACACGTGGCGGGGAGAAGCGTCGGAAGGTGTTTCGGGCATCGCGTACAAGCCGTCGGCTTTGGTAAGGTTGGGCTTCGGGTCGACGCAGGGTGACCGCGAGCGGGGCAGGGAGTCTGCCCGGTTCCGGCGCCGCTGGCCATCGGGGGATGGCCGGTGCGTCGAAAGGTTCCGCGCAGGCGGACACCCGGATAACATCGGTAAAGTGCCGCCATTTCCACAAGTCGCCATGGGGCGGCCTGTGATGTGGCGGCACGGGGGAATGGGGAAACTGGCAATGGTGGACGGCGGATTCACGATCGCGGGCGCCACGTCGCGGCCTCTCGAGATCCTGCTGATCGAAGACAATCCCGGCGACGTGCGCCTCGTCGTCGAGGCCTTGCGGCATGGCAAGCTGCTGCACAACCTGCGCGTCGCCTCGAGCGGCAGCGAGGCGCTCATCCTGTTGCGTCGCGAGGGCATGCACGCCCACCACGCGCGACCGGACCTGATCCTGCTCGACCTCAACCTGCCGGGCCTGTCCGGCCACGAGCTGCTGCAGCTGCTCAAGAGCGATCCGCAGCTCGCGCGCATCCCGGTCATCGTGCTGACCGGCTCGGTCGCCAACGACGACATCGTGCGGGCCTATGCTTCGCACGCGAACTGCTACATCCGCAAGCCCGTGGACCTCGAGCAGCTGCTCGCGGTCATGCAGAACGTCGGCAACTTCTGGTTGTCGGTCGTATCGCTGCCCGAGGGCAGCAGTACCGAACGCCTCGGCGCGTGGCGCGTGCTGCTCGTCGAGGACAACCCGGCCGACGTGCGCTTCGTGCGCGAGCTGCTCGCCCAGCCCGAGATCGAGTTCTTCACCGCGCCGCGCCTGGCCGATGCGCTGCAGCTGGTCGGCGAGGGCAGCTTCACGATCGCGCTGGTCGATCCGGGCCTGCCCGATTCGTCGGGCATCGACACGATCAGTACGTTGCAGCGCGCCGCGCCGCTGATGCCGATCGTGGTCATGAGCGGCCTCGACGACCAGGCGCTCGCGCTGCGCTCGATCCAGCTCGGTGCGCAGGACTACATCGTCAAGAGCAGCCTCGATCGCGCGTCGCTCGCGCGCACGCTGCGCTACGCGGTCGAGCGCAAGCTCGTGCAGGAGCGTCTCGATTACCTCGCCACCCACGATGGCGTGACAGGCCTGCCGAACCGGCAGATGTTCCTCGAGGAGCTGAGCCAGTCGGTCGCGGCCTGCCATCGGCGCGGCCACGACGCCGCGGTCATGATGATCGCGCCGAGCGGCATCGGTCGCATCAACCAGCTGCACGGCCACGATATCGGCGACATGGTGCTCGGTTCCGCGGTCGCGCGGATCCGCGAGGTGCTGCCGCGCGGCGTGTTCCTCGCGTGCACGGGCAGCGCCGAGTTCTCGGTGATCCTGACCGAAACCGATGCGATCATGGACACGCCTCGCATTGCGGAGGAGCTGATCGAGGCGGTCGGCAAGCCCGGACGCATCTACGACAAGCAGTTCTACCTCGGCGCGAACGTCGGCATGAGCCTGTTCTCGATCGACGCCGAGGAGCCTGCCGCGCTGCTCAAATGCGCGGAGACGGCGCTTTACCAGTCCAAGAGCGTCGGCAGCAACACGTTCCGCTTCTACTCCGCGCAGATGAACAGCGCGGCGCTCGAGCGCGTCGCGCTCGAGCATGACCTGCGTCAGGCGCTCGAACGCGACGAGTTCGAACTGTTCTACCAGCCCATTTTCGAGGTCGACGGTTCGCGACTCGCCGGCGCGGAAGCGTTGCTGCGCTGGAACCACCCCACGCGCGGACGCCTCGCGCCGGACCAGTTCCTCGAGGTCGCCGAGCAGTCGGGCCTGATCGTGCCGATCGGTGCGTGGGTCATCGAGCAGGCCAGCCGCGAAGCCGCGACCTGGCCGCTGGTCGGCGGCAAGGCGCTCCACATCGCCGTCAACGTGTCGTCGCACCAGTCTTCGAGCGAGGAGCTCGACGGCGTCGTCGCGCGCGCGCTTGCCGCCAGCGGACTCGACGCCTGGCGGCTCGTCGTCGAGCTGACCGAACACGTGATGCAGAGCGGTGAGTCGCGCGGCACGCTCGCGGCGCTGCGTGCGCGTGGCGTCAAGGTCGCGATCGACGATTTCGGAACCGGCTTCAGCTCGCTGGCCTACCTGCGCCGCTTCCCGGTCGACCTGCTCAAGATCGACCGCAGCTTCCTCGCCGGCGTCGTCGAGGACGAGCGCGATGCGGCGATCGTGCGCACGATCGTCGCGATGGCGAGCAACCTCGGTCTCGAGGTCGTCGCCGAAGGTGTCGAGACGCAGGCACAGCTCGCCTTCCTGCATGGACTGGACTGCCGCCTCGCGCAAGGCTACCTCCTCGGCAAGCCTACCGATGCCGCACGCTTCGCCCAGGGCGTCCAGCTCGCTGGAGGCCGCGGAGTCGTCCGCTGAAGGGCGCACTCGCCACGGCGTTCCGCCACGACCCGGTGTACGTGAGCTGCATCGGCGCACTGGTCGTGGTCGCGACCGGCGCCTTCGCGTGGCATGCCGCGACGGGTGACGAGACTTTGCAGATCCGCCCCGCGACGGCGTTGCTCGCGTTGCTCGTGGCGCTCGCGTTCGTGTTCCGGCTGCGTCCCGAGGGACGCCGAGGCGCGATCGCCTGCGGCGGCATCGTCGCGCTGGCGTGCGGGGTGCAGCTGGTCACCTTCATCGTGTCGGGCTCGGCATCGCCGTGGGATATCGCCAGCACGCCGCCGATCACGCAGAACGTCGCCGCCGGATTGTTCTGCATCGGCGCCGCCCTCGTGCTCGATGGCGTGCTGCCGCCGCAGTGGGGTCGGCACCTCCTGCTCGGCCTGTCGGGTGCGATCGCCGCGGCACTCGGCCTGTTCGGCCTGTTCGTGCTGTGGGGGGATGTCCCGCAGCGCGTACCGATGGCGATGCCGGGCACGATGCGCCTGCCGAGTGCGCTCATCCTCGTGATCGGCGGACTCGGGTTGATCGCGTCGGTGCGTCTGCGCGGCCAGATCGACGAGCGGGACGCGCGCGGCCGGTTGCTGGAGCCGATGCGCGACCGCACGGGTCTCGTGGTGGCGAGTGCGGTGCTCGTGCTCTCGCTCGGTACGACGGCGTTGCTGTGGCGCGTCACCGTGGACGACACGATCGCCAACGTGGAGGCCCAGGCCGCGTCGGCCGTCGATCGATTCGCCGGTGCGGTCGCATCCAATGCCCAGAGCCCCATCGCGCTCATCGACGGCCTGGTCGGCCTTTTCCAGGCTTCGGATCACGTGGAGCCCGACGAATGGGCCCGCTACCTCGGCAGCGTCAACCTGCGCGAGCGCTTCGTCGGCGTCATCGCGGCAGGACATGCCACCAGTTCGCTTCCGATCACGACCGATGCCGCCGGAGCGCGAAGCATCACGGTCGAGGGCAGGACCGTCCCGGTCTGGCCGGATGCTCCGGCCGAGGAAACGATCCCCATCATCTACGTGAGCCCCGACGACAGCGTCGGGCGCCAGGCGATCGGCTACAACATCGCCGCCGATCCCGATCATCTGGCGACGATCCGTTTCGCGCGCGCGAGTGGCCACGCGCGCGTGTCGCCGCGCATCGATTTCGCGCGTTTCCACGATCCGCGCAGAAGGATCGGCTTCGTCGTGATCGCGCCCGTGCAATCCGGATACGGTGCCGGCAGCGATCGCGGCTTCGTGTACGCGTCGGTCGACATCGCGCGCGTCGTCGCGCGCTCGCTGGCCGACGTGGGCCAGCCGGACCTCGCCCTGCGCATCGTCGACGACGCCGCGCCGTCAGGTACTCCGCCGCTGTTCGAGCATGCCGATTTCGACGCGACCGGAACGATTTCCTCGCAACCCGTGGAGCTTCCCGGGCGCACATGGACCGTACACGGCGAGCTGCGGCCTGCCGCTGTGGCCGCGGCGACGTCGGGCCTCTCGTCGAAGGTCCTGGTCGGTGGCCTCTTCGCCTCGCTGGTGCTGTTCGCGATCACCTGGATCCTCGCCGGTCATCGTGCACGCGCGATGCACCTCGCCAACCTCATGACGGCCGAACTGCGCCGCAGCGAGCGTGCCCAGCAGGCGATCACCGAAACCGCCAATGCCGGCATCATCACGGCCGACGGCAGGGGCAGGATCCTCTACATGAATCCGGCCGCGGCGCTCATGTTCGGTGTCGACGCGACGCGCATGGCGGGCGAGTCGCTGACACGGCTCATGCCCGAGCGCTTCCGCGATGCCCACCAGAACGGCCTCGAGCGCGTGCTGGCGGGAGGGCCGGCCCACGTGATCGGGCATGCGGTGGAACTGTCCGGGCAACGCGGCGACGGTGCCGAGTTTCCCGTCGAGATCCTGCTGTCGGCCTGGCGCAGCGACGACGAGACGTTCTTCACCGCGTTCCTGCGCGACATCACCCAGCGAAAGTCCGCCGAGGCCGCGCTGTTGCAGAAGACGCGCGAGCTCGAGCGTTCCAACGCCGACCTCGAGCAGTTCGCCTACGTCGCCTCGCACGACCTGCAGGAACCTTTGCGCATGGTCGCGAGCTACGTGCAGCTGCTGTCGCGTCGCTACCGTGGCCGGCTCGACGCCGACGCCGACGATTTCATCGCGTACGCGGTCGACGGTGCGACACGCATGCAACGCCTCATCCAGGATCTGCTCGCCTACGCGCGCGTCGGGCGCTCGGGTGCATCGCCGGTACCGACCCATGTCGGTCGCGTCGCGCGCGCGGCCACCGATGCCTTGCAGGAAGCGATCGCCGAGACGGGGGCCGTCGTCGAGATCGATGCCGATTGCGAAGCCCTCGCGATCCCGGCGCAGCTCACGCAGGTCATGCAGAACCTCATCGGCAACGCGCTCAAGTTCCGCGGAGAAGCCTCCCCGGTGATCCGCGTGACGGCGTCGAGCGAAGGCGCATCGTGCCGTGTCGCGGTCGCCGACAACGGCATCGGCATCCTGCCGCAGCACCGCGAGCGCGTGTTCGCGATCTTCCAGCGCCTGCACACGCGCACGCAGTATCCGGGCACGGGCATCGGGCTGGCGATCTGCCGCAAGATCATCGAGAGCAACGACGGCACGATCTGGGTCGAATCCGACGAAGGTGCCGGCAGCACGTTCCACTTCACACTACCCGCCGTACAGGACCTCACATGAGCCACGACAACGTGCTGGGCGGTCGCCTGATCGAGATCCTCCTCGTCGAGGACAACGAAGGCGACGTCCGCCTCACGCGCGAGGCCTTCGCCGAAGGCCACATCCGCAACCGCCTGCACGTCGTCAACGACGGCGAGCAGGCGCTCGCGTTCCTGCGCCGCGAGGGCGCGTGGAAGGACGCGCCGCAGCCCGACCTCGTGCTGCTCGATCTCAACCTGCCGAGGCTGGACGGGCGCGAGGTGCTGTCGGCCATCAAGGTCGATCCGCGCCTCAAGCACATCCCGGTCGTCGTGCTGACGAGCTCGCGCACGGAGCAGGACCTGCTGCGTGCCTACGACCTGCATGCGAACTGCTTCATCACCAAGCCGGTCGAGTTCGACCAGTTCATCGAGGTGATCCGCAGCATCGAGAACTTCTGGCTCACGATCGTGGTGCTGCCGCCGAAGGAGTGATCAGTCGGTATGGGCGCGAGGGGCAGGGGAGCGCGAACGCCGTGCCTCCCGCCACCTCGCGATCAGGCCGAGGCTGAACCACGCGCCGAGCAGGCCGAGCGGCCATGCGAGCACGCGCGGCCACGCGAATGCGACGACCGACAGTGCGAGCAGCAGCAGGGCGCCTGCGAACAGCACGCCGTTCTCGGCCTGGCCGAGCACGCGGCGATTGGTGATCGCCGCGCCGACCGTGTTGGCCAGTCGGAGGGCGCCGGCTGCGGCGCGTCCCGAGCTCCCGCCGCCTCCACCCTGGCGTTGCGCGAGATGGGCGCGCCGGCGACGCCGGTCGCGCCGATGTTCGCACAGCACGATCTCGGTCGCGTTCTCGAGGTCCGCCTCGTAGTGCTCTTCCATGAGCCTGGCGAAATCCTCGTCCTCGACCGCGACGTCGATTTCGCAGTTGCCGACCCAGCTGGCCATGTTGAGGTTGCTCGAGCCGACGCGCGCCCAGCGCCCGTCGGCGACCGCGGTCTTGGCGTGCAGCATCGAGCCGTTCCATTCGTAGACGCGCACGCCGGCCTCGAGCAGCGGGCGATAGCCTGCGCGCGACAGCGCACCGACGGCCGGGATGTCGCTCGTGCCCGGCACGAGCAGGCGCACGTCGACGCCGTCGCGCGCCGCCGCGGCGAGTGCCTGCACGTACGGCGCGACGCCGACGAAGTAGGCATCGGTGAGCCACAGGCGATGGCGTGCCATCGCGGCGATGAGCTGGTCGAGACGGTACAGGCCGGCCGCGTTCGGCACGGTCGCGACCACGCGCACGTCGATGTCGCCGACAGGTGCAGGTGCGTCACCGTTCGCCGCGGACAGGATCGCGTCCGAGAACGGCGCGCCGACGCGCGACCAGCTGTCGGCGAACGCGTGCACGAGCTCGCGCACCGCAGGGCCGCGCAAGGCCACGCCCGTGTCGCGCCACGGCGCGATGCCGCGTGCCTCGTCGCCGAGCCATTTCGCGCTGACGCAGATGCCCGAGACGAAGCCGATCTCGCCGTCGACCACGAGCAGCTTGCGGTGGTCGCGCGAGAGCCAGCCGAACGGGCTCGCGAGCCGTGGTGCGTTGAACGTGCGCACCTCGCCACCCGCGGCGACCAGCGGGCGCCAGAAGCGTGCCGGCGACTGGCCGAGGCAGCCGAGCCAGTCGCGGATCACGCAGACGTGCACGCCGGCCTGCGCGCGTTCGACGAGCGCGTCGCGGAAGCGCTGCGCGAGCGCGTCGTCGCGGAAGATGTAGTTCTCCATGAGCACGCTGCGCTGCGCGGACGCGATCGCGGCGAGCCAGGCGTCGAAGTTGGCTTCGGCGTCGATGAGCAGGTCGACGGCATTGCCGCCGATCAGTGGCGCGCCGGCGGTACGGCTGAAGGCCTGCTGGGCCAGCAGGCGCAGTTGCGGATGGGCACCGGTCGCGAGCGGTGCGGCGTGACGTGAGGGCATCGGGCGAGTGTAGCCGCGAAGCGTGACCGCATCGTGCAGGCGGAATGCGCCGGGCCGGTTCCGATTCAGGCACGTCGTCGGATCCAGGTCGAGTGTGCGACGACGTCGATGCCATGCCCGACTCCGCCGTCGCATCTTGGCGCTGCGGGGAATGGGCCAGCCCTACGTGCCCTCGAGCGGTGCGTTCGGGATGGCCTCCCGTCGGCTCGCGAGGGCCGACGGGACGATGTTCACGCGGAAGCCGGTTTCGACACCTGCCCGGGCGTTGGAGCACGCGCGCAACCCAGGGGTCAGCCTTTCGTGTGCACATCGCAGCCGCTCGACGCAGGTCGTCACGGCTCCGTCGCGTGGAGCGTGCTCCGGACAAGGCAACGTCCCACATCGACACGCGGGCCCGGTGCCCGCGCGTCACGCATCACCGCATCGGCGCGGCCTGCTTCGTCGCATGCGTCACCGGCATGGCGCGCGACGACGATGTCGTGGAGGTGGTCGTCGTGGCGGGCGAGGGCGCCGGTACGTCCGCGGTCGTCGCGTGCACCGACGGATCGTTGCTGACGTACCACGGCGTGCCGTCCTTGCGCAGGTACAGGCGACGGCTTTCCTCGAGCGTGAACGGGCGCGAGCCGATGCGGCCGAAGATCGCGACCTGGTGGCCGCTCTCGTCGACGGCACGATCACGCTCGAGGCCGCGCGACAGCGACAGCGCCGGCTTGCCCGTCGGATACCACGCGATCAGCTGCGGCTTCGGCTCCGGGGCGAAGCCGTAGAAGTTCGGCTGCGTCTCGGGCGAGGTCAGCTGCAGCACCTTGAGGCCGTTCGCACCGTCGGCGACGTAGGCGAACAGCGAGGCGTTGGTGGTCGCGACGACCACGTCGCGTGCGTCGGCGATACGCCCGTTGGCGCTGAACATCTGGTACAGCGACGGCTTCTCGGGGTTCGTCACGTCGACGATCGCGAGGCCTTCGGCGCCGTTGGCGACGTAGGCGTAGGTGCGCGCGACGTGCAGCTTGTGCGGATCGCGCAGGGCGAGGAATGCGCCGGGCACTTCACGCGCGGTCTCAGGGCGCGTCACGTCGACGACGTGCAGGCCGTCGGCCGCGGTCACGAACAGGTAGCGGAACTGCACCTGGCTCGCGCGCGCATCCTTGATCGGCACGGTCGTGACGAGCTTCGGCGCGAGCGGATCGTCGACATCGACCACGACCACACCGGCATCGGCGACGACGTAGATCGTGGTGCCCGCGATCGCGAGGTGGCGCGCGCCCTTGAGCACGCCGCCGGCATTCCAGGTCATCGCGCGGGTCAGGTCGTTGTTGCGCGCTTCGCCGTCGGCGAGCGTTTCGATGTCGGTCGCGATGAGGCCTTCCTCGGCATCGGTGATGAACGCGTACTTGTAGACCGCGTGCATCGGCTGCTCGGCGTTCGCACCGCGCATGAGCTCGCCCTGGTTGCGCGACGGCGCGACCGGCTGCGTGGTCGCCATCGCGACGCAGGTCGCGTCCTTCGAGGCGACACGCGTGTCCTGGCCGAGGGGCGAGAACGGCGCGGTGACGATCTTCTGCGAGAAGCCCTTGTTCGCGATGCTCGCGACGTCGTAGACGCGCATGCCGTTGCGGCCTTCGGCGACGAACACGTACTCGCCGCGCAGCTGCAGGCACGATGCGGTGCCGGCCGTGTGCTGCTGCGCCTCGGGCAGGCGCAGGTCGCGCTGCTCGTGTTCCTTGAACCAGTCCGGGTAGGCGTACTTGTGCAGGTAGCTGCCGACCACCGCCTGCGGCTCGTCCCATTCGGTCACGCGCACGGCGTTGATCTCGCCGTCGCCGCCGACCCAGGCGTTGTAGCCGACGAAGTCGACGAACTTGGTGCCGAGCAGCAGCAGCTGCGCCATGATCGCGTTGTTGTCGTTGGCGCGCGAGAGATGGCAGTCCTCGCAGTCCTTGGTCTCGGTCTTGCGCTCGGTGTGCGGGTAGTGCGGCGCGAACGCCTGCGAGCTGTAGCCGGCCGAGGACACCGGCGGCTGCTGGATGTAGATCTTCTCGCGGTTGATGTTGGTCGAGGACAGCACCAGCGCCGACGACGAGCGCACCGGCGCGATCTTGCCGTCCTTGATGCCGCCGTGCTTGCCGAGGAAGAACATCTCGTCGCGTGCGACCTGCGGGTTGTAGGTCGCGAAGTTGCGCGTGAAGCCGCCCTCGTACTTGTGGCGCTCGGTCTTCCAGTTGGCCTGGATCGGCAGGTGGCAGCCGCCGCAGCTCGTCGTCCACGAGGTGTGGCAGGCGTAGCAGAGCATCTTGTCCTCGGAGTGCGCGCGCTGGTCGGCCGGCACGTCGGCACCCCATTTCAGCTCGTCGGTGCCCATCGCCATCGTGTGGGCGCGCGTGGCCTTCTCGTTGTAGCTGCCCGAGACCGGATCGGTGGTCTGCTTGACGAGGCTCATCGTCCACTCGAGGCCCGGCGTCACCGCCGAACGCTGCACGAGCGAGTCGCCGACCCACTCGAAGCGCTTCTTGCCGTCCGGGTTGCGGATCAGCAGCAGGTTGGTGCCGTAGCTCGACGCGGCCGGGCCCGAGGTCTTGAGCGTGGGCAGCGCATCGGCGGTGCCGTGGCAGTCCTGGCACTGGATCTCGACCGCGCCCATGACTTCGGCCTTGAGATACCCGTTGCCGTGGTTGTCCTGCGAGAAGTGGCAGTCCACGCACTGCATGCCGACGTCGACGTGGATCGAGGACATGTGCACGCCCTTCTTCCACTTGTCGGGATCGTTCGAGGCGATCTGGCCGCCGTCCTTGTCGAGCAGGTTGCCCTTGCGGTCGCGCTTGTAGATCGCGCGGAAGTTCCAGCCGTGGCCGTGGTAGTCGGCGAACTGCGTGTCCTTGAGCTGCGGGTTGAGCAACGAGACGTCCTTGACGAACTCGGGATCGCCCCACTTGCCGCGGATCGCCGCTTCCTCGGGATTGCGGTCGAGGATCTTGCGCATCTTCTCGGCGTCGGGGTACTGCTGTTCGGCCGGCCACATGAAGGGCGCGTCCGATTCGTAGTCCCACATCGTGTAGCCGAGCATCGAGTTGATGAACATGTTCGGCTGGTGCATGTGGCAGATCATGCACTGGCTGGTCGGGATGGCCCGCGTGAACTCGTGCTTGAGCGGATGGCCCGACACGCCTTTCGGGATCGTCGGATCGACGGTCTGGCTCGTGCCGGTGTTGCCGAACTTCGCGTAGATCGCCGAATGGCGCGGGTCGCGGTCGTTGGCGTAGACGACGTGGCAGGCGCTGCAGCCCGAGGAGCGATAGTCGCCCGGGTTGTCGTTGGTGCCGAGCATCCAGATGAAGGGATCGTTGAGGCGCGTCTTGTGGATGTTGAGCACCGGGATCGACACGCGCAGTGCCGTGCCGGGACCGCGGAACGACTGCTTGAGGTCGGGGCGGCCCGGTTCCTCGAGGCGCTGGATCTGGCCGAACTCGTTGGGCAGGCCGATCTCGGCGAACACGTTGTTGACGTTGCGGCCGCCGCGCTCGAACACGCGGAACACGTCGCCGGGCGGCACCGTCTCCCAGGACGGCATCGGGCTGATCTTGGGCAGGATGCCGCGCTTGTCCATCGCGGCATCGTTGGGAATGCCGTTCTCGACACTGACGGCCTCGCCCTCGCGGTTGTAGGCCTCGCCGAGGATCGAATGCTTGTACGGCAGGATGCCGTTGTTGTACGCGGCCGCGCCCCAGAACATCGCGGCGTTGGCCATGAGGCTCTTCTCGTTGGCCTGGATCACGGGCAGATGGCAGGCGCCGCAGGCCTCGCGCGCGATGCGCAGGTCACCCGGGTTCACGAAGCGCACGAACTCGGGCGATTCCTGCAGCAGCCAGGTGTAGCTGCGCTCGGGATTGGCCGCCGAGGTCCAGCGCGACGGATAGCGCGGCAGCACGTGGGCACGGTCGATCGCGGCGCGGTAGTCGACGCCTTCGGTCACGCCGGCCGGTGCGCGCACGTTCGCGTCGCCGCCGTGGCAGTCGGTGCAGCCGAGCACGACGGCCGGCGTCGCGTGCATGGTCTTGCGGTCGGTCGCGGTGTGGCAGCTCGTGCAGCCGGCCGATTTCGCGTCGGCCTGTTCCCAGGTCTGGAACGCGGGGGCCGACGGCGCGGTGACGTACTCGCGCTCGACCTTCTCGGGCTTGCTGCTGTCCGCCCACGCGGGCGTGGCCAGCATGCCGGCGAGCAGGCCGAACACAGCGACGATGCGTTTCATGCCTTCGCGTCCCCCAGTCAGGTGAAGCTCAGTACGTGAAGATCAGGTTGCCGAGCACCGTGTAGTAGCGGGTGTCGTCGCCGTAGAGATCCTTGAGTCCGCGTCCCGGCAGCAGCGTCGCGGCCGACAACCGGAACACGATGTTCTGGGTGAAGAACGGCCGCCAGATCCACGCCGCCGACACGTCGGTGCCGATGTCGCGATCCACGTTCGGCTGCGCACGAGCGGCGCGCAGGATCGCGGTGTCGTCGAACCACAGGTGGTTGACGTTCGCGGACAGGCGCGACTGCGGCGTGAGGTCGAAATCGGCGCCGAGTCCGACGAGGCGGATGCCCGGGTTGTCGAAGTTCGACTGGCCTTGTTCCTTCGACGACCGCAGGTTCGCGAGCAGGCCGTTGCGCGAGGCGAGGGCGACGCCGCCGCCGCCGATCAGCGGGATGTTCTGGCGCACCCAGTAGCTCGTGTCGGCACCGGCGAAGATCGGGTTCTCGAAGATCGCGTCGAAGCCGGTCGAGCGGTCGTCGAACGGATCGTCGTCGCCCGAGGCCCACGCGACCGAACCGCGCACGCGCGTCCAGTCGAAATCTACCGACGCCTCGGCCGCGAAGAAGCCCGCGCGGATGTCGGTGCCCTGCGGCACGAACACGCCGGCCGACTGGTCACCGAGCGCGAGGTAGGCGGCGACGGTGAGGTTGAGGCGGCCGATATGGCCGTCGCCGTTGTAGCCGATGTAGCCGACGTCGTAGGTGCGCGGCGCCTCGCGGCCGATCGCGGCCGGTCGCTGGATGAAGCCGTTGGAGTCGTAGAAGCTCTCGTCCTCGCGGTTGCGGTTCCACGCGACGATCGCCTGCGAGGTGAAGCCGATGAACGGGAAGTCCTGGCGGTACAGGCTCGCGAGCAGGATGTCGTCGTCACGCGGCGACTCGGTCACGTCGTTGAGGCCCGAGTTGAAATCCTTCTCGAGGCGGCGGAACCACGCGACGTTGTACTGCCACTTGTTGTTGTCGCGGTTGCCGAAGAAGCGCACGCCGAGCTGGTTGTCCTGGAACAGGAAGCCGCGGAAGTCCGACGAGAACGGCTGGATGCCGACGCGCACCTCGTCGACGTCGTAGCGCGCCGATACCGTGCGCAGGTCGCGCGTGACGAACAGCTCCTGCACGCCGACGAAGCCGTCGTCGCGCACCTTGCCCAGGCGCGGGTCGAGCTGCAGCGCGCGCACTTCTTCGGTCTGCACGCGGTTGTAGTTGAAGGCGAGCGCGGCCTTGAACTCGATGTCGGGCGGCTTGAACGCGGTGTCGCCCTTGTAGAGCAGGAAGCTGGTCAGGAAGGTCTGCGCGAAGATGACCTGGTCGGTGTCGCCGAGCACGTCGTTGGAGCCCGGCGAAGGGCTCGACTGCGGGCCGACCGGGGTCGGGATGCCGCGCGGCTCGAGCAGCGTGTCGGAGATGCCCGTGAACGCGAAGAACCAGTCCTCGCCGAACACGGGCTTGTCGCCCTTGAGCACGTTCTGGTTGTACGGGTCGTACCACGGCGTGTTGACGCCGAGCGATTCCATGATGCGCCAGCGGTCGGGCACGGGCACGAAGCTGCCGGCCTGGTCGACCGGTGCGGGATTGACCGCGCCGGGGTTCTGCTCGACGAACATCGGCAGCGGCTCGGGCGGATGTCCCGGACGTCGGCGCGGAATCTGCGAGGCGTAGGGATCGTAGGTCGGCGCGGGCAGCAGGCCGATCAGCTGCAGCCAGGTCGCGGTGAATTCCTGTGCGTGAATCGCGGGCGCGGTGAGTGCGCCGACCGCGGCCGTGGTCGCGAGCAGCAGGGCTTTCGTGCGGAACGCGGCGTGGCGCATCACTTGCCCTCGCAGACGTATTGCTCGTTGGACCCGATGAACGGTGATTGCGGGCATTGCACGTAGAGCAGGCGCGCGCCCTGCGGCGACAGGCGGTCCGCACGCATCGTGGTCGGCGCATTGCCGACGCCGGTGCCGAGCGACACCCCCGCGTTGTGCAGGCCGAGGAACGCGACGAGGTCGCTCTGGTCGGTGCCGTCGCCCGAGGCGCCGATCGCGCCGACCAGTGTGCCGTTGCGGTAGATCGGCACGCCGCCGCCGAACAGCGTGATGCCGTTGGGCAGGCGGTCGATGCCGGTGCAGTTGCGCGGTGCCTCGCCGAGCGCGGGCAGGTCGGTGCCGTCCACGCTCACGGCGAGGCCGAGCTGCTGCAGGTAGAACGCGAGGAACAGCGCGGCCTGCGTGTAGTCGAGGTCGAGCTCGAGGCCCGTGTTGAAGACGCTCCACTGCGCGATCGGCAGGCTCAGCGGTCCTGGCGGTCGGCCTTGCACGCCATCGGGATAGAACGGCCGCGACAGGTTGCCGATCGCACGCGTCGAGTACGCCACCGCGCCGTCGGCGAGCGCATTGTTCGCGGGCAGGAACGCACGCAGCGCGGTTACGTAGGCGAACGGGTCGCGCGTGGTCGCAGTGGTCAGCGCGAGGCGGCCGCCGGCGAGGTCGAGCGCGCCGTCGAACAGCGCGACCGGCGCGACGCCGTCGAGGTCGGCCGCGGCGAAGCCGCCCGAGAAGAAGGCCGCCGTGCGTGCCTTCTGCGTGGTCACGTCGACCGCGTCGACGAGCGCATCGCGCGAGCGCACGATGCCGAGCACGACGCCGTTCGAATCGACCACGACGATGGTCTCGCCGGCCGGCGAACCGAGCGGCTTGCGCACTTGCGCACGCGTGCGGTTGGCCACCGCGAGCGACTCGCGCAGCAGCACGAGCACTTCGTTCGCGGTCAGCGCGCCGGTCGCCTCGGTACCCGCGCGCGGCGGGAAGCGGTTGGTGCCGGTGCCGTCGTCGACGACGAACGCGTCGAGGCCCGGGAAGTTGACCGGATCGGGGCGGATGCCCGATTCGACCTGGCCGAACGCGAGGCCGCGCGAGATCGTGCCGCTGAAGAAGCCCGGGATCGCGAAGACCTCGCCGACACCGGGTCCGAGCGTCGCGAACGCCGGTGCGCTGGCCGGGTTGCGTGCGAGCTGGTTGAACTCTACGTCGGTGAAGCGCAGCGAGAGGCCACCCGCGGTGATGCGGTCGGCGCGGCGGTCGGTCGGCGCGGCGAAGCCGAACGTGCCGGCGAGCGCGATGTACTCGTCGATGTTGCGGTCGACGTCGCCCGCGAACGTGTCGACGCCGTAGATCTCGTCGGCCGACACGCCGATCGCGCCGACCGGCACGCCGGCCTTGTAGAGCGGCACGCCACCCGGATCGGCGGCGATGCCGATCGGCGAACGGTGCGGGCCCGCGCTGGGGCCGACGCCGTCGAAGCGCGCGCTGATGTCCGAGCACGGCAGCTGCGAGAACTGCACGCCGAACAGCGGCCCCGAAGGCGCGGTGATGTCGCCGGGATTGAAGTGTTCCTGCGCGACCTGGCCGGCCGTGCGCGAGGTGAACGCGTTGCCTTCGGACGAGAAGTACACCGAAGTGATCGCCTTGGCGATCGCGGTGAGCTCGCTCGGGATCTCGAGGCCTTCGAGGCCGCCGTCCACGCCGCGCTGCGAATCGACGCGCTGGGTACGGCGCGCGCCGGTCATGCGGTAGGTGGCGAGCACGTTGCCGACGCGGTCGACGATCGTGATCGTGGCGGGCGTGTTCTGCGCGGAGGCTTCGGCGACGGCCTGGGCGATGATCGTGCGCAGGTCGTCGGGGGTCAGGAACGAGTTCGCGTTGGCGCAGGAGCCGGTGCAGCCCGAATCGCCGCCCGGACCCGGATCGGGACCCGGTGACGTTCCTCCATCGCCGACCGTATTGCTGCCGCCGCCGCACGCGGCCAGCAGCGAGGCGCCCAGCACGAGCGCGCCGAACCTGACGATCCCCATCGTACCTCCCGTCGCTAGCGAACAGCTGGCAAGTCGGCAACCCCTGGCGCGGCGATCATAGCTCAGCCCCGATACGGCCGCCTATCGGCGTCGGTCGAGGGTCAATACATCGGACTGGTGGTAGCGGTGGCAGGCAATGCACGTGCTCGCGAGCTTGCCGTCAGGCGCCTCGCCGCCCGCATGGCACTGGCGGCAGTTCTCGATGCCCGGGATGAGCAGGTCGTTGGACGCCTTGGAGCGTTCGGCACCGGCGTGGCAGTCGGCGCAGGCCATCGTCGTGTGGCGTGCATGCGTGAAGCCTGCGCCCGTGTACCAGGCCCCGGCGACGCGTACGGGCGCGATGCGCCAGTCGCTTTCGGGGCCCGACGGCGGCGCGATGCTGTGGCAGGTCACGCAGGCCTTGCCCGTGAACAGCGTGCGCGCGGCCTCGCGGGCGCGGTCGCGCGCCCAGGCGAGCGCTTCGACCTGTTCCTGGCGCGACAGCGGCGGCGAGCCGGGGCGGCGCCTCTCGCGCACGATGGTCGGTGCGCGTGCGTCCTCGTAGCCGCCCTCGAGCGCGCGCCGCGCGTAGAACTCGTCGAGCGTGTAGACGACGGCGCCGACGTTCGCATGCGGCACCTGGCGATCCGGCGCGAGCGTGTCGAAGCCGAGCGCGTGGCATTCGCGGCACATCGTCTCGAACGCGATCGGCTTCATCGCCGCACCGCCGGGCTCGGGCGTGTGGCAGCTCGCGCAGGTGAGCGTCTTGCGGCCCTTCGGCGTGTTGAGGCCGTCGGCCTTGAGATGCACGGCGTGGTCGAACTTGAGGCCCGAGTTCTCCTTGAGCGTCGCGTTCCACGTCGTGACCTTGGGCGTGAAGCGTCCGTCGTTGCCCCACGCGGGCAGGTTGACGTGGAACTGAGGGTGGTCGAGGCCGAAGTCGCGGATGTCGGGCAGGCTGCTGGCCTTCTGCGTGCGCACGGACAGGTCGGCGTGGCAGTCGGCGCACAGGCGCTGGTCGCGGTCGATCATGCCGCGCGTGCCGTTGTGGTCCTTGTGGCAGGTCGCGCAGCGTGCGTCGCCGAGCTCGGGCACGTTGAAGCGCGCCGGATCGGCGTGCGCGGGCGTGCCGGCGTGGCAGCGCGTGCACGCGGTGTCGCGCACCATGAGGAACGCGTTCTCGTGGCAGCTGCGGCAGTCCTGGCCGAAGAAATGGTGGGCGGCATCGAGCTCGCCGCTGCTCCAGGATGCGAGGCTCGGTAGCGGTGCCGCGCGCAGGACCTTGTCGAGCGGCGCGGCGACGTGCGAGGCCATCGGCAGCAGCAGGCCGAACACGAGCACGGCGAGAAAGCCGATCCACGACGGCCAGCGCTTGGCGAGCCAGGTTTGCGACAGGCTGGTCGGCTTGGCGCGGCGCGCGCTCGCCGCAGCCTGTTCGCTGCGGTCGAGCGGTGCGACCTCGACCGCGGCGTCGTAGTCCTGGCGCGCCTCGAGCAGGGTGATGCGCGTCGTGCCGATCTCGATCGTCGCACCGGCGCCGACCGTGGTCGCGTAGGTGATCTGGCCGTCGACGCGGATGCCCGCGATGATCAGCGACTCGACACGGTACTGGCCGCTGCCGGTCGGCGTCACGCTCGCATGCCGCAACGCGGCGCGCAGGTCGGGCAGGAAGATCGCCTGGTCCGAGGCGCGGCCGATCGTCAGCACCTCGCCGTAGTGGATGTCCTCCTCGTAGGAGACCGAGCCCTTGCCCTTGCGCAGGACGCGGCGGATCAGCCAGCGCATCGCGTCGGCTCCGCGGGGGCAGGGTGGGGCGCGTGCAGGGCGGGCAGGTCGGCGTGCACGGCGCTCACCAGTAGAAGAACACGACGACGATGTGGCCGAGCAGCGCGGCCAGCAGCGAGAACGACAACGGCACGTGCACGTACAGCCAGATCTCCATGACGGCCTGGTACTGGATGTCGCGCGCGACGCGCGTGGCCAGCGCGCGCTTGCGCGAGAGCATGTCGATGAGCTTGCGCAGCGCTTCGGTCTGGCGGTCGTCGGTCTGACCGGCGAGGAAGTCGACCATCGCGACGAGGGTCTGGCCGGCCTGCAGAGGCTTGCCGGCGCCGCCGGATTGCGTCGCACGCTCGGCGATCGCCTGGCGTACCTTGGCGATCGCGAGATCCGAGCCGTCGCGTGCGCGCAGCTGCGTCCACACGCCGCCGCCGAGGCGCGTGTTCTCGATCGAGCGCAGCACCACGGCGTGGATCTCGGGCGCGATGCCGTCGGCCAGTGCGAGCGCGTTCTGGTCGATCTCGCCGATCTCCTCGAGCATCGCGTCGCGTGTCGCGCTGTCGCGGTTGCGCGTCATCAGTGTCGGGTAGCGCAGGTAGGCGTAGACGCCGAAGAAGCCGCTGAAGATCACCGCGAGCATGAGCACGAGCGCGAGCGTGTGCAGGTTCCAGCCGAACTGGAAGCCCGAGTGCAGCAGCGCGATGAGGATCAGCGCGGTGCCGAGGTAGACGTGCGCGGAGAGCCACCCGAGCGTGCTGCCGAGCGTGCTCGCGTAGCTGCGCTTGCGCACGCCGAACAGCATGAGCCAGACGATCAGCAGCGCGCCGATCGTGCCGAGCGTGTAGCCGAGCCAGGTGCCGCCGTTCGGGGCGATGCCGGGGTCGTGCCAGACGTACGCGGTGATCGACGCCACGCACAGGGCGAGCGCGATCCAGAGGTAACGCGAACGTGCGTGGGTGAGGAAGGAAGCGTGCACTCGTGGCTCCGTGGCGCGATGGCGACGTGGCGGGAGGAACGAAAAGCCGTCAGCGCGGCGGGGCGCCTCCGCGTGCGAGCCCGCACTCGGCACGACGCCGCCGCGAGGTCGCGTCGCACGTCATGGCATGGTCGCGCGGCTCAGCGTCGCGACTGCGCATAGGCCGGGAATTCCTCGGGACTGATGCGGATCGCCGCGCCGGTCGGGCAGGCGCGCACGCAGGCGGCACCGCCTGCCTGGTCCTTGCACATGTCGCACTTGACGGCTTTCTTGGCCTGGCCGTCCTTCTTCGCGGCGGGATCGTACGGCGCCTCGCCGGGACCCGGGCCACGGCCGAGCAGCAGCCACTGCAGCAGGCCCGGCTTCTTCGGCGGCTTGCTGGCCATGTGGATCACGCCGTAGGGGCAGTTGCGCTCGCAGTTGCCGCAGCCGATGCAGTTGTCGGCGATGAACACCTCGCCGTTCGGCGCGCGGCGCAGCGCGTCGGGCGGGCAGTCCTTCATGCAGTGCGGATGCTCGCAGTGCCGGCACGAGGTCGGCACGTGCACGTCGGCGTAGGTCGGCCCGGCTTCGCGGTCGAGCCGTGAGGTACCGCCGTGCGTTTCCGCGCAGGCCTTCTCGCAGTTGTCGCAGCGCACGCACAGCGACTCGTCGATGAGCAGGATGTCGGTCGCCTCGCCGGCGCCCTGCGCCATGAGGAACGAGATGATGTCGCCGCCCCCGGGCAGCGCCTGCATCGCGAGGTTCGCGGCGGTGCGATCCTTGTACTCCTTCTGAAGGCGCAGCTTGAGCACGGGGATCCGGTTGAGCAGGCGCTTGAACGCGTCGCCGTCGAGGCGGATCGTTTCGGTGGCGATCGCCGCACGCGCGCTCGCGGAGCGCCGCGATTCGCCCATCAGCGCCATCTCGCCGACGTAGTTGCCCGCGGCGACGTAGGTCAGCACGACATCGCGGCCGCCGATGTTGCGCGAGATCGTCAGCGAACCGACGCGCACGAGGTGCAGGCAGTCGCCGACCTCGCCCTCCTGGAACACCACGTCGCCGGCCTTGTAGCGCTTGAGCGTCGCGCCCTCGGCCATCTCGGCGAGCTGCGCGACGCTGGCCTCGGGTGCGAAGCGCGACTGGATCGCGCGTACGATGAACACGCGGTCGATCTCGCGCTTGACCGCCTCGACCGAGGCGATCAGGCGGTTCATCGAGCGCCGGGGCGTCTCGACGAGCACGCAGTTCGGCCCGGCGGTGACGGTCGCCGAGCGGCGCCGTCCCGAGATCAGGCTCATCTCGCCGAAGAACTCGCCACGCCGCAGCACCACGGGCGCGGCCTGGCCTTCGATCGCGACGCGCACCTCGCCCTCGACGATCGAGTAGAAGCTGTTCGTGTAGTCGTTGCGCGTGAAGATCACCTCGCCATCGGCCGGCGTGCGGATGTCCGAGTCGAGCATGAACTCGCGCATCTGCAGCGGCGTGATGTGCGAAAGCACCGGCACGCTGCGCTGGATCTGCGCGAGCGCCTGCTCGAGCGACGCGAAACCGCTCAGGCCCGCGAACTTGGCCTTGAGCAGCGGTGCGTCGGCCGGCTCGACGACGTCGCCGCAGATCGTCTCGACGACTTCGTAGCCCTGGTTCATCGCCTGCTTGATGAGTGGGTAGCCGCCGAGTGCACCGACGATGTACAGGCCGGGCACGTTCGATTCGTACTGCGCGCTGATCGCGGGCACCGAGGCCGGGTCCTTGCTCGGGAATGTCACCCCGCAGGCCTCGACGAAGCCGCGCGGCGCGGTCGCGCCGAGGCGCGCGATGACGCGGTCGACGAGGATCTGCGCACGGCCCTTCTCGGTCGTGAGGATCATGCGGCCCGGCTTGCGACCTGCGCTGAGTGCCTCGACGCGCTCGGGCGCGGCGTTGTAGTAGCACTCGATGAGGCCGTCCTCGATCGCCTTGAGGATGGCCTGCTCGTTGCCCTTCTTGGCGCGCGCGAACTCGTCCTTGCGGTTGACGATGACGACGTTGTTCTGTTTGGCCAGCGCGATCGCGTTCTCGATCGCGGCGTCGCCCGCGCCGACCACGACGATCGTCTCGCCTTCGTAGGCGTCCGGATCGTCGAGCTGGTACTGCACGAACGGCAGGTCCTCGCCGGCCACCCCGAGCTTGCGCAGGTTGCCCTGCAGGCCGATGCCGAGGACGACGGCCTGCGCCTCGAACGTGGCGCCGTTGCCGCACGTGAGGTCGAAGATGCCGTCGGCGCGGCGCTGGATCGCGGTGACCTCGTGGCCGTGGCGGACGTTGACCTTGAGCCGCGCGGTCGACTCGTCCCAGGCGTCGAGGATGGTCTCGCGCAGGCCGGCCGCGAACGGGATCGGCGAGCGCAGCGGCAGGATCGCCGGCTCGTCCATCACGTACTTGCCCTTCTGGTAGCGGTAGATCGTGTTGGACAGGTGCGGCTCGGCCTCGAGCAGCACGTGCGACGTGCCGCGCTCGGCCGCGCGCGCGGCTGCGGATAGCCCGCCCGGCCCGGACCCGACGATCGCGATCGTGAACCGCTCGCCCATGCACTGCCTCCGCCCCTTCGGCGGATCATGCCCCAAAAGCGTGCCGGCGCGCGCGGTGGCGTTCAGGCCGGGGCGGGTAGGTTGGCCGGCGGACAGGATCGGGGGACACGAGATGGGCGAACGGAGCGGCGACCTCGCCACCTGCGTCGAGCGGGTGCTCGCGCGCGGCGGGCGCGACCTCGTCCTCGCCGCGCCGCTCGGGCTCGGCAAGCCGAACCGGCTGCTCAACGCGATCACCCGGCGCGTCGCCGACGATGCCTCGCGAAGCCTGACCTTGTGCACGGCGTTGTCGCTGTCGGTGCCGCGTCCCTCGGCCGGCCTCGAGAAGCGTTTCGCCGGGCCGTTCCTCGCGCGCCATTTCGGCGCCGACTATCCCGACCTCGAGTATGTCGCCGCGATGCGCGCGGGTACGCTGCCGCCGAACATCCGCGTGCAGGAGTTCTACTTCCAGTCCGGCGCGATGCTGCGTTCGCCGCGTGCACAGGCCGACTACGCGAGCCTCAACTACACCTTCGTCGCGCGCGATCTCGCCGACGCAGGCATCCACGCCATCGTGCAGCTCGTCGCGCAGCGCGGCGAGGGCGACGCGGCGCGCTACAGCCTCAGCAGCAATCCGGATGTCACGCTGGACCTGCTCGATGCGATCGAAAAAGCCGGCGGCGAACGCCCGCTCGTCGTCGGTGTCGTGCACCGCGGCCTACCGTTCCTTGGCGGTGACGCCGAGGTCGCGGGCGACCTGTTCGACCTGCTGCTCGACGACCCCGGTCACGACCAGCCGCTGTTCGCGTTGCCGCGCGAGGACGTCGACGATGCCGAGTACGCGATCGGCCTGCACGCGAGCACGCTCGTGCGCGACGGCGGCACCTTGCAGATCGGCATCGGCGCGCTGTCCGATGCGCTCGTCGAAGGCCTGCGCCTGCGCCACACACGCAACGCCGACTACCTGCGCCTGATCGCGGGCCTCGGCGGGCCGACGCCCGCGCACATCGGCCGCCACGGCGGCGTCGCGCCGTTCGAGCTCGGCTTGTACGGCTCGAGCGAAATGGTCATGGATGGCTTCATGCACCTGCGCCGCGCCGGCATCCTGCGCCGCCTCGTGTTCGACGACCTCGCCCTGCAACGCGCGCTCGACGCGGGCGCCATCGGCACGGTGATGCGCGAAGGTGACACGCAGCGCCTCGTCGAGGCCGGCGTGCTGCCGCAGCGGCCCGACCGCGTCGCGATGGCGCGGCTCGATGCGCTGGGCCTGTGGCCCGAGGGGCACGACGAACGCGTCGATCTCGGCGACGCCACCCAGCGCGAAGCCTTCGATCGCGCGATCCGCGGCCGGCGCCTGCGTGGCGGGCGCTACCTGCAAGGCGCGTTCTATCTCGGTTCGGCCGAGCTGTACGCCTGGCTCGGTTCGCTCGACGGCGAGGACCACGAAGGCCTCGCGATGGGCCGCATCTCCCACATCAACCGGCTGCGCCGCGGGCACGAGGCGCTGGCCGCCGCGCAGCGCCGCGACGCGCGCTTCTTCAATACCTGCATGATGGCCAACCTGCTCGGTGCGGCCGTCTCCGACACGCTCGACGATGGTCGCGTGGTCAGTGGCGTCGGCGGGCAGTACAACTTCGTCGCGATGGCCCACGAGCTCGACGGCGCCTGCTCGGTCCTCATGCTGCGCGCGACCCGCGAGGTCGACGGCCGCACGACGTCGAACCTGCGCTGGGCAGGCGGGCAGGTGACGATCCCGCGCCACCTGCGCGACGTGTTCGTGACCGAGTACGGCGTCGCCGACCTGCGCGGGCGCAGCGACCGCGACTGCATCGAGGCGATGCTCGCGATCTGCGATGCACGCTTCATCGACGGGCTCGTCGCCGAGGCCATCGCGGCCGGCAAGCTGCCAAAGGATTTCACCGTGCCGGACGGCTGGCGTGCCAATACGCCCTCGGTGCTGGCCGAACGCCTCGCCGACGCGCGCCGGCGCGGCCTGTTGCCTGCGTATCCGTTCGGCAGCGATTTCGATGCGCTCGAGCTGCGCCTGCTCGCCGCGTTGCAGTGGCTGCGCCGGCACTCGAAAGGGCCGGGTGGCTGGCTCACGCTCGCTGGCGCTCTGTCCAGTCGCGTCCCGGACGAGCCGGCCGCGCTCGCGCGCATGGGGCTTGCGACGCCGCGCGGTTGGCGGGAACGTCTCGAGGCGCGACTCGTCGCGGCCGCCTTGGGCAGGACCGCATGAGACGAGCGCACGCCCTCCTGCGCCATGACAGGACGTCGTCGATCGTTCTCGGCGCACCGTCGAGGAGCACCCGCGGCGCCTTGGCGCGGATCGTGCTGCGACAACGGGTATCGGACTGGCCTAGACTGGACCGCATGAAAGGAACGCCACCATGAGCGACCTGCATCGTCGGCTGCTGCACGACCTGCCTGAACGCCATGCCCCGCGCGGCAACGCGTTCGCGACCGAACCACGCGCCGTGCGCGCCTGGGTCGCGGCGTTGCCGCTCGCCAACTTCGCCGCGACCGCGCGCCTGCTCGTCGACGCGCTGCGTTCGATGAACGGCCAGCGCGTCGGTGCCTCGGAGCGCCTCGACGCGCTCGAGATCCTCCGCGCGCCGGTCAACCAGCTCGCCGGCCTCGTCGACAAGCAGATCGTCGGCACGAGCTTCCCGCTGCCGCCGCAGCGCGCCGAGCTCGGCATCCTCGCGCAGGAGTTCCAGTCCGAGCTCGCCACCGGCTACCGCATGGCGTTGTACGATTTCTGCGCGCCGAACGGCACCGTGCCGCTGCTGAAAGGCAAGGCCGTCGCCTTGTGCGCCGCGCGCGCGCTCCACCACGCCGGTGCGCGCCTGCACAAGGCCTACCTGCTGTACCGCACGCCGCCGGTCGGTGCCTGGAAGGCCTTGCACGACGTCTACCGTTTCGCCGCGTCGCTCGGCCTCGACGATCGCACGATCGACGACCAGGCCAACGGCCCGGCCAGTGCACGCGAGATCTACACGCATGCGATGCTGCTCGCGCTCGCCAACCCGTATCGCTTCACCCAGCGCGAACTGCTCGAGCTGATCGCGCTGACGCGCGCGTTCGCGCCGCACGCGGTGATCCGCAAGGGTGGTAACGATGCGGTCGGCCAGCACCCGGTCGACTGCGAGGCCGACCGTGGCCCGGGCTACCTGCCCGAGGAGCGCACGGCCGCGAGCGACGGCGTGCTGACGATCGATCTCGGCGCGCTTCTGCGCATCATCGACGAACAGCTCGCGCACCTCCCCCCGAGTGTGCGCGTGGTGTCGTTCCGCGTGCGCGGCGGTTCGGCGGTGCAGGGCGATGCCGACCTCGTGCGACGCCTCGTCGACGGCTGGACCTCGGACGGCCAGCGCGAGCACGCGCGCCTGCCGGGTGGCTATGCGCTGCAGAGCGTCCTGGGCCTGCAGGACCTGCACTTCGTGCTCGCCGGCAACGAGGATTTCGACAGCTTCATGCGCCAGGTGCGCGGCACCGCGATCAGCGTGTCGGATCGCGACGGCACGGCGACCTGGGCCGCATCCGCGGAACAGACGCGCGCGCAGCGCATGCAGGCCAAGGTCATCGACCAGGGCCTCGGCGGTTATCGCCTGCTGTGGGAGCGCGGTGGGCCCGGCGAGACCGTGCGTGCCAAGGTCGGCGAACTCGTCGGCCTCGCGGTGGCCGATGCCCAGGGCGTCATCGCGGACTGGATGGTCGGCGTGATCCGCTGGATGCGCATCGACGACGAGAGCCGGGTCGATGCCGGCATCGGACTGCTCGCGCGTCGATCGCTGCCGGTCGGCGCCTGTGCGGTCGACGACGGCGGCAACCTTCGTGGCGGCGAGTCGCGCGGCCTGCTGCTCGTGCCGATGCGCGCCGACGAGGACGGGCCGTATACGTCGCTGCTCGTGCCGGGCCTGTTCGAGCGCGAGCCGGCATCGATCGAGCTGACGCTGCCGGCCGACCCGAACCGCTGGCTGTCCTCGGCCTGCGTCGTCGAAGCCGAGGAGGTGAGCCTGCAGGAATCGGCCGGCGCCTACCTGCAGTTCGCGCTCTCGGGCATCGATCTCGCCGACGAATCGCCGGCGTCCGACGACGGCGAATCCCTGCACGTGCGCGCCGCCGCGTTCTGAGGGCGGTGGGCAGTCGCGGCTGCGCCGGGTATCCTTGGCGGGTCCGGCGCCGGCACGGCGCCATGTCCGATCACGATCCTTCCTGCGGGCGCTGCGTGCGCCGTCCCCGAGCATGACGTCTCCCACTCCTGGCATCGTCCCGCGTCGCGGCAGCGTCGGCGTCCGCATCGGCCCGACCCTCGTCGGCGGCGCGGCCCCGGTCGTCGTGCAGTCGATGACCAACACCGACACCGCCGACATCGTCGCGACGACGAAGCAGGTCGCCGAACTCGCGCGCGCCGGCTCCGAACTCGTGCGCCTCACGGTCAACACGCCCGAGGCCGCCGCCGCGGTGCCGCGCATCCGCGACCGCCTCGCGATGATGGGGTCGAGCGTGCCGCTGATCGGCGACTTCCACTACAACGGCCATCAGCTGCTGGCCGACGAGCCGGCGGCCGCCGAGGCGCTGGCCAAGTACCGCATCAACCCCGGCAATGTCGGCTTCGGCAAGAAGAAGGACATCCAGTTCTCGACGATCATCGAGACCGCGCTGCGCCACGACAAACCCGTGCGCATCGGCGTCAACTGGGGGTCGCTCGATCCCTCGATGATCGCGGCGATGATGGACGAGAACAACGCACGCGCCGAACCCTGGGACGCCGCGCGCGTCGCCCAGGAGGCGCTGATCCGCTCCGCGCTCGATTCGGCGCAGCGTGCCGAGGAGCTCGGCATGGACCGCTCGCGCATCGTGCTGTCGTGCAAGGTGTCGGGCGTGCAAGGCCTCATCTCGGTGTACCGCGACCTCGCTGCGCGCTGCGACTACGCGTTGCATCTGGGCCTGACCGAGGCCGGCATGGGCTCGAAGGGCATCGTCGCCTCGAGTGCCGCGCTCGCCGTGCTGCTGCAGGAGGGTATCGGCGACACGATCCGCATCTCGCTGACGCCCGAGCCGGGCGAATCGCGCACGCGCGAGGTCGTCGTCGCCCAGGAGCTGCTGCAGACCATGGGCCTGCGTGCATTCACGCCGATGGTCACCGCGTGCCCGGGCTGCGGCCGCACGACGAGCACGCTGTTCCAGGAGCTCGCGCGTACCGTGCAGGACCACGTGCGCGCGAAGATGCCCGAGTGGCGCCTCAAGTACGACGGCGTCGAGAACATGACCCTCGCGGTCATGGGCTGCATCGTCAACGGTCCCGGCGAGTCCAAGCATGCCGACATCGGCATCTCGCTGCCCGGAACGGGCGAGAGTCCCGCGGCCCCGGTGTTCATCGACGGCCAGAAGGCGATGACCTTGCGCGGCGACACGATCGCGCAGGATTTCGTCGGCGTCGTCGAGGACTACGTCGCGCGCCGCTACGTGCAGCGCGCCTGAGGTTCCGGTAACGCATGGCGAAGCAAGGCGAGATCGACTACGTCGCGCGCATCGGCGAAGTCGGCGCGGCGCATGCGCAGGGCAAGCCGTTCTCCGATCCCGATTGCGGACGCATGCTGGCCGACCTCGGCGGCGTGTTCATGGTGCTGCCGCCCGCGCCGGCGCGCCTGCTCGACCTCGGCTGCGGCAGCGGCTGGACCAGCGTGTTCTTCGCGCGGCGCGGCTATGACGTGATCGGCCAGGACATCGCCCCCGACATGATCGCGCTGGCCGAAGCCAACCGTGCCGCGGCCGGTGTCGACAACCTCGCCTTCACGGTCTGCGACTACGAGTCGCTCGGTTTCGCCGACACGTTCGACGCGGCCGTGTTCTACGACGCCTTGCATCATGCCGAAGATCCGCATGCCGCACTCGCCGGCGTGTACAAGGCGCTCAAGCCCGGCGGCGTGCTCGTCACGATCGAACCCGGCGTCGGCCACGCCGAGGCCGAACACTCCAGGATCGCCGTCGACATGTTCGGCGTCACCGAGCGCGACATGCCGCCCCGTGACATCGTGCGCATGGCCCGCGCGATCGGCTTCCGCGGCGCGCGCGTCTACCCGACGCCCAAGATGCTCGCGATGATCCAGTACGAGATGCCGATGCTCGCGCGCCTGCCGGACTGGCTGTCCGACCTCGTGCGCTGGGGCGGCATGGGCTGGCTCATGCTCGTCGCCAAGCGCTGGCGGGGTGGCATGGTGGTGTTGCGCAAGTAAGGGCGGCTGCGAGCGCAGGCGGGCCGCTCGGTGAGCGGGTTGGAGCGGTGGTGATTCGGTTCTCTGCCTCGTCGAGGTAGCCTTCGCCAGCGTCGCCCCGAGCCACGTGCCTGCATGAGATTTCAGGCGCAATTGTCTGATAGGGAAGGGTTTTAACCGCACTTCTCAGTCTCTTTCGAGCTGGTGAGGCCGCGTGGTGACGGCTGCAAGGAGATCCGTTCCGTCTCGCCGGCGTGGCTCGAGGGACGCGTGTAGGGCATCTGGAACGGATATCGGCGACGGGTAGATACCGTCTCGCCCGCGCCCCAAGCCCTACGCAAGCGCACACCTTGGGGTGATGGGTGCCGTTCGAGATCCGCCAACCTACGGCGGTGCCGATCCATGGGGGACGTCGCCCCGGCGCAGGCCGGGGCCCAGCGACTGCCCACTGCTGTCCGAAGATCCGCACGTGCCGTCAGCGGAGCTGTCGCGTGGTGTTCTCTGCGCTCGGCGTCGCGCGACCGAACAGGCTAGACGAGTCCTCCCGCAGTGGCGTTGCGCTTGAGCCCCTCTCCCTCCGGGAGAGGGGTTGGGGAGAGGGTGCGGGATCGAGACCACGTCCAATCATCGTGGCGCCCGGACCCTCATCCAGCCCTGCGGGGCACCCGGTATCGGAGTACAGGGCAGGCTCTTCTCCCGGAGGGAGAAAGGAAGAACGTGCGCGATGCCGTGTCGCCCCGCGAGAACGAGTCGGTATCCCGACATTCGTCGTCGGAAGCCTGACGCGGCAACGATTTCCGGCATTCGCTTCGAACTTTCCCCGGACAGCTAGTGAGCGCCTGCCCGCGTGACGGGAGGTATCCCGTTGCGAGTCGCTGCATGTACGGCCTCGACGGTAGGCTTCCTGCTTTCACGCTTGTCTTTGCATCGAAAGGCACTGGACCCCGGCCTGCGCCGGGGTGACGAGGTTCATGTGCGCGGGCGCGTTGTCATCGGTGACGAAGGCGCGCGGGCAGTGTTCCCGCAGGTCCCACAGGCGATTTCGTCGTGAGCGGCGTGCGATGCCGCAGCGTGTCGGTGTCGCGACTCAGGCGCGCAGTGCGATCGGCTCGCGACGCGTCGTACCGAAATCGCCACGGCACTTGAGGATGTCGACGCAAGTGCCTGACGAGGAAGCCGAAACACGCAGGCGAAGTGCGGCCGGGCTGGACTGTTCCTGGGCGTGCAGCGGGCGGAACAGGATCGCCAGCGCGTCACTGCTTTCGGCGGCGAGCTGCAGGCGGCGCAGCTGGCGGTAGTCGACCTGGGGCAGCCAGTGCAGCACGGCGGCGCAGCAGCCCGCGCGCAGGCATTGCTCGGCGCTCCAATGCGAATCGGCCGTGCCGGCATCGATGCGCACGACGTGGTCGAGGTCGACGCCGGCCGCGGCGAGGGCCGGTGCATAGGGAATGTACGGCGGCGCGATCATCGCGACGCGGCGGCGTGCGCGCGTCATCGCGGCGAGCGCGGGCATGACGAGCTCGAGTTCGCCGATGCCGTCGTGGTCGACGAGGATCTCGGTCAGTGCACCGAGCGGGAGGCCGCCACCCGGAAGGCGCGCGTCGAGCGTGATATTGCCGGTCGGTTGCGTGCGCAGGTCGGCCCGCGAGGCGCTGCCGGCGCGCCAGACGCCCGGATGGCGCAGGACGTCGCCGAGTCCCGAGGGACGTGCCGGGGACGCCGTGAACGGTGAGGACAGGACGGCGGCCATGCTCAGGTTCTCCGGATCATGCCGACGTAGAGGCCTTCGATCGCGAACGGGGTGCGCTCGGGGTCGACGTCGATCGGGGCGAAATCGGGATTCGCCGGCAGCAGGCGGATGCGGCCCTGGCGGCGTTCGAGGGTCTTGACGGTGACATCCTCGTCGATGCGCGCGACGACGATGCGGCCGTCGTCGGCGGTGTTCGTGCGGTGCACGGCGATGAAGTCGCCATCGAGGATGCCGGCATCGCGCATGCTGAGGCCGACGACGCGCAGGAAGTAATCCGGCCGTGGACGGAACAGGCTCGCATCGATGCCGAATTCGCCTTCGATGTTCTCGGTGGCGAGGATCGGGGAGCCGGCGGCGACGCGCCCGACGAGGGGAAGCATGGTCACCGCCGGCCCCCGCGAGCGGGAAGGCAGGCGCAGGCCGCGATGCGGCGAGCGTTCGAGTGCGCCCTTGCGCACGAGCGCCTCGACGTAGTCCTGCGCGGAGCTGTGTCGCGCGAAGCCGAGGGCTTCGGCGATTTCGCGCAGCGTCGGCGGACGGCCGTGCTCGGCGGCGTAATCGCGGATATGCTCCAGCACGCGGCGTTGGTTGGCAGTCAGGTCGTCGAGGCTCATGGCGTACGAATGTACGTACGTGCGCACGGCGATGCAAGTCTTTTTTCGCAGGGAGTCCGCGATGCGGTTCACCGGTGTGCTCGGGCTGGTGATCATGGGCCTGGCCTGCGTCGCCCTCGGGGCGGCGGAATCCTCACCTGCGACGCGTGCCGAAGCGTTCTACCGTGCCTATGCCGCATCGGGTGCGAGCGGATTGCCCGAGCCTGCGCAGCAGCAACGCCTCGCGCCGTGGCTGAGTCCGAAGCTGCTCGCGCGATTCGACGCGGCGCGTGCGATCCAGGCCGAATGCATCCGCCTGCACCCGACCGACAAGCCGCCCCTGATCGAGGGCGACCTGTTCTCGAGCCTGTTCGAAGGCGCGCAGGCGTATGACGCCGGGGCCGCGACGGTCGAAGGCAACGCGGCCCGTGTCACGATGCGCTTCCGATACGGTGACGAGGGCTCGGCCGACGTCGTGCGCTGGAGCGACAGCTACGAACTCGTGCGCGCGTCCGCCGGTGCGGCATGGACGCTCGACGACATCGTCTACGGTGGCGACTGGGCGTTCGGCCCCGGTCGCGGCACGCGTCTCGGCACGTTGCTCGACGGGCTCGAGCGTTGCGAGTGAGGTGATGCGCGCGCTCTTGCATGCCTGCTTTGAGTGCTCTTTGGCGCCACGACTAGGGCGGAACCGCCGCAGGCGATTCCGCCGCGACCCGCGTTGCCGCATCACCACGGTATCGCCTCGATCGGACGCGGTACCCATGGCGGAATCCGCTGCGCGGGTTCCGCCCTACGGTCCATTCGAGGTGAGGTGCCGCCCCGGTCCATCGTGATGCCTGCGCTTCGAGTGCTCGTTGGCGTCACGAGTAGGGCGGAACCGCCGCAGGCGATTCCGCCGTGACCCGCGTTGCCGCATCACCACGGTATCGCTTCGATCGCAGGTCGGTACGCGCGACGGAGTGCGTTGCGCGCATTCGGCCACAAGGTCGTCACGTCTGCGGCGTGCGAGTCGGACGATGCGTGCATCGCGCACCGCAATGGACGAAACCGGGAGCGTGGCCGATCATGCGGGCTCTTCGGATTGCATGGATTCCCGCATGAGCGAGCGCATCGCCCTCGTCGTCCACGGTGCCGGCGGACGCATGGGCCAGGCCATCCTGCGCCTCGCCGCGGGCATGCCCGACGTGCAGGTCACGTCGGCGCTCGTGCGCGCAGGTTCGCCACTCGAAGGTCACCCGATCGTGGGGACGCTCGGCACCGCGCCGGACATCACGTACCGCGCCGAACTCGATGAGCGTGACGATGCCGGCGTGATCCTCGATGTCGCCGGCCCCGGTGCGTTCGATGCCGCACTCGCGCTGGCGCGTTCGCGTGGCTGCGCGTTCGTGAGTGGTTCCACGGGGCTCGGCGAGGCTTCGCGTGCCGCGCTCGACGAGGCTGCCGCATCGATCCCGGTGCTGCTCGCCGCGAACTTCAGCCTCGGTGTCGCCGTGCTCGCGCACTTGTCCGCGCAGGCCGCGAAGCTGCTCGGCGCATGGGATTGCGAGATCCTCGAGGCGCACCACCGGCACAAGCGCGACGCGCCTTCGGGCACCGCGTTGCTGCTCGGCGAGCGCGTGTCGCGTGCGCGCAATGGTGCCGAAGCGGCACCGATCGATCGCAACGGCGTGCGTGTCGACGGCCAGATCGGTTACGCCGCGTTGCGCGGCGGCGATGTCGTCGGCGAGCACGCGGTGTGGTTCGCCGGCGATGCCGAACGCCTCGAACTCGTGCACCGCGCGACCAACCGTGACGTCTTCGCGCACGGTGCGCTCGCCGCGGCGCGCTGGCTCGCGGGCAAGCCGGCGGGGCGTTACACGATGGACGACGTGCTCGGCCTGACCCGCGACTGAGGCGCGTGCCGCGCGTGCAGCACGCTCGCCTGCGCACCCCGAAGCGGTGTGCGCCCGACGTGCGTCAGGGCCGCGTACGCGGATCGAACGGAAGCGGTGGCGCGACGCGTGGTTCTCCCGATGTACGCGCCGACGTGGCACGGCGTTGCGCGGCCGCACGCGGCACGAGGCCGGCCGGCAACGTCACCGGTACTGCCGCGGCGAGTCCGGCGACCGTGCGCGTGTTGGTGCCCGCGGGATCGAGCCAGTCGCGCAGGCGCGCGGCCGGCGAGGTGCCGTCCCAGGCCGCCGACAGCTTGCCGTAGCAGTCGATACCGGTATCGGGCTGGGTCGGCGCGGACACGCTGCATGCCGCCGTGCCGCCCGACAGCATGCCGATAAGGCGCTTGCCGCGCCCGCTGCCGTCGCCGGCCGGGATCCACAGGCCCGAACCCGACGAACCGCCTTCGGTGGTGCCTTGCGCATAGGGTCCGGCCAGCCAGTGCGTGTTCGTGCTCGTGCCGCCGGTGCCGATGCAGTTGTTCATCGTGGTGGGCGCGTTGGCCGAGCGCGTGACCTTGGCGACATCGCCACGCGGATGATGCAGGCCGATGCTCGAGGACGGCGCGACGCCGCCCGCGTCCCAGCCTGCGTAGTAGACGTTCCACGCGGGATCGGGCGCCTGGTCGAGTTCGACGAGCGTGAAGTCGACGTCGTTGCGCGTCGCGCGCAGCGTCGCGCCGGTCTGGTTCTGCGCGAGCGACCAGCCCGTGGTCGGCGAGCACTGCGCCGAGCGGTAATTCCAGTACACGCGCATCGAGGCGACCTCGGCCGCCGTCGACATGCAATGCGCAGCCGTCAGCACGAGGTTGCGGCGATTGCCCGGCACGGTGTTGAGCAGCGTGCCCGTGCAGATGTAGCCGAGGCCGTCGCTGGCGCGGAATTCGTAGTAGGCGAGCGCGCGCTTTTCGTCCGGGTAGGGATCGCCGAGCGGGCAGGCGACGTTGACGTTGCAGGCGCCCGAGCCGTTCGGATTCGCCTTCGCCACCTTGAACAGGTCGCGGAATCCGGCGTCGACGTGGGTCAGCACGAGGTCGGGCGCGTCACCATCCGAGGCGGGCACGCGCAGTTCGACGGTCGCGAGGTCGCCCGGCACCATCGGGGTCCACAGCGGCGCGCCGTCGTCGGCCGTGTACGGGCCTTCGTAATAGCCGCCGGTGCCGGTCACCCACAGCGCCGCGTCGGGCGGCAAGGCGTAGCGCGCGAAGCCGAGGTGCAGGTCGGTCGCGCCGGGCACCTGCACGTCGATGCGCCACAGCCGCGAACCGTCGTCGAGCACCTGCCATGCGCCGTCGACGCGCGCGTCGATCATCACGTCGTGGCCTAACGCGATGGCGAGGCGTTTGTCGGGCATGCCGTCGCGCGAGGCCTTCGCGTCCGCTTCGCCGCGCAGCGCGGCGGCATCGATCGCGGGCAGCGTGATGCGCGCCGGCACGGCGACCGACTTGGCGGCTCCCGCGAGCGAAGGCGGGCGCTCGCCCTGGCGCGCGTGCGCGGGCAGCGCACACAGCGCGAGCGCGAGCAGGGGAATGGCGAAGCGCAGGTCCATGGCGTGATCTCCTCGGTTCAGTCCAGATGGGCCGCGTCGTCGCGACGCTTCGCGCCGATGCGGCGGTCGATCGCACCGAACAGCTTCTTGAACAGGCGCGAGAACTTTCCGCGCTTGGTCTTGCGCAGCTTCTCGTCCTCGCTGGTGAGCCAGGCGACCTGGATCACGCGACGCTCGCCTTCGAACGGCAGATGGCCATGGAACGAGTTGTCCGCACGGCCGAACGCGACGAAGGTGCCGTAGACCGGCCGCACCTCGGGTGACACGAGGTCGTCGATGCTGTCCTGGCGGGCGAGGAAGCGCAGGCAACCCGCGCTCGTGTCGGGCCAGTCCTCGTTGAGGTAGAGCAGGGCGGTGGCGATCTTCGAGCGGCTGTCGGTGTGGATCGTGCCGTGGCGGCGGTTGAGCGACTGGCAGATCGTCACCAGCGACGGACGCGCGCCGAGGCCGGCGATGCCGAGGCGTTCGCCGACCGCGTCGGCGAACGCAGGCGACACGAGTTCGTCGATCAGTGCATTGATCGCGGGGCCGCAGTCGCCGGCTTCGTGCGGGAAGAACCCGGCATTGCCGTAGCGCGGGAAATCGCGCGCGAGCGCCGTGCGTTCGGTGTCGGGCAGCTGCTGCGTGGCGACGAGGAAAGCGAAAGGTTCGCGCCGCAGGACGATGTCCCCGCGGGCGAGGCCGTCGATGCTGAGGATGCCCAAGGCGGCGTTCCGGGTCGGAGGGGTGAAAGGCGCGATTCTAGCGGTTCGGACGGCCGCACGTGCGGCATCTTGCGCAGGCGTCCGGACGGCCGTGCGGGTGGACAGTGCCCCCTCATCCGCCTATCATTCCGTCTCGCCTTGACCCCATTTCTACGCCCGAATCCACGGACCGGCCTCGCACGGACCGCGGGTTTCGTCGCATCCGCGCCAGCCCGGTGCCGATCGACCAGGGCCTCCACGCAGGCGAACGCATGACCCATCCAGCCATCCTCGCGCTCGCCGACGGCAGCCTCTTCCACGGGCAGTCGATCGGCGCCGACGGCAGCAGCACCGGCGAAGTCGTCTTCAACACGGCGATGACCGGTTACCAGGAAATCCTCACCGATCCGTCGTATTCGCGGCAGATCGTGACGCTGACGTATCCGCACATCGGCAACACCGGCTGCAACGCCGCCGATGCCGAGTCGACCGCCGTGCACGCGGCCGGCCTCGTGATCCGCGACCTGCCGCTGCTCGCGAGCAACTGGCGCAGCGAGGAGGCGCTCGACGCCTACCTGCGCCGCAACGGCGTCGTCGCGATCGCCGACATCGACACGCGTCGCCTCACGCGCATCCTGCGCGACACGGGCGCGCAGTCCGGTTGCATCGTCGCAGGCCCCGATGCGAACGCCGAGGCCGCGCTCGCGGCGGCGCGCGCGTTCCCGGGTCTCGCCGGCATGGATCTGGCCAAGGTCGTCTCGATCACCGCACGCGAGGCGTGGAACGAAGGCTCGTACGATCTCGACGCTGCGACGTTCACGACGCCGGCGTCGCGCTTCCACGTCGTCGCCTACGACTTCGGCGTCAAGCGCAACATCCTGCGCATGCTCGTCGACCGTGGCTGCAGGGTCACGCTCGTTCCGGCGCAGACGCCGGCCGAGGACGTGCTCGCGCTGTCGCCCGACGGCGTGTTCCTGTCCAACGGCCCGGGCGATCCGCAGCCCTGCGATTACGCGATCGCCGCGATCCGCGCGTTCCTCGCCGCGCGCGTGCCGGTGTTCGGCATCTGCCTCGGCCACCAGCTGCTCGGCCTCGCCGCGGGCGCGACGACGATCAAGATGAAGTTCGGCCACCACGGCGCGAACCATCCGGTCATCGACATCGCCACGGGCCGCGTCATGATCTCGAGCCAGAACCACGGCTTCGCGGTCGACGAGGCCACGCTGCCCGCGAACGTGCGCGCGACGCACCGTTCGCTGTTCGACGGCTCGCTGCAGGGCATCGAGCTGACCGACGTTCCCGCGTTCGGCTTCCAGGGCCATCCGGAAGCGAGCCCCGGCCCGCACGACGTGGCCGGCCTGTTCGACCGCTTCATCCACCTCATGGAGGCGCACGCGGCCGCCGCGGCGTAAGGCAGATGATTCCGTACCGGACCCCGTCGTCGATCCTCTCCGCCGTGTTCGTCGTCGCGTTCGCCGCGTCGGCCTCCGCGGCACCGCCGGCCAAGGACGCCGCGCCGCAGCCCCAGCAACGCGAGACGCCGTACGAGGCGCTCGAGAAGCAGGTCGGCTCGCGCGTCGTGATCCACACCGTCAACAACACCACGCGTACGGGCACGCTCGTGCGCTACACCAACGTCGGCCTCGCCCTGCGCGTGGAGAACGGCGGCTACGAACTCTCGATGCCGCGCAAGAACGTGCGCGCCGTGTTCGTCGTCGTGCCCGCCGCCGATCCGTTGTTCCCGACCGACAAGACCTCGCTGGAAGCCAAGCCCGGTGCCAAGAAGAACTGACCTCAAGACCGTCCTGATCCTCGGCGCCGGCCCGATCGTCATCGGCCAGGCCTGCGAGTTCGACTACTCCGGTGCGCAGGCCTGCAAGGCGCTCAAGCAGGAGGGTTACCGCGTCGTCCTGGTGAACTCGAATCCGGCGACGATCATGACCGACCCGGAGACCGCCGACGCGGTCTACATCGAGCCGATCACCTGGCAGACGGTCGAGAAGATCATCGCCAAGGAGAAGCCCGACGCGCTGCTGCCCACGATGGGCGGCCAGACCGCGCTCAACTGCGCGCTCGACCTCGCCGACCACGGCGTGCTCGAGAAGTACGGCGTCGAGCTGATCGGCGCCAAGCGCGAGGCCATCCGCATGGCCGAGGACCGCGAGCTGTTCCGCGTCGCGATGGCCGAGATCGGCCTCGAGTGCCCGAAGGCCGAGGTCGTGCGCACGTTCGAGCAGGCCATCGAGGCGCAGGCCAAGGTCGGCTACCCGACGATCATCCGTCCGAGCTTCACGCTCGGCGGCTCGGGTGGCGGCATCGCCTACAACCGCGAGGAGTTCGAGGAGATCGTCAAGCGCGGCCTCGAGCTCTCGCCCGTGCACGAGGTCCTCGTCGAGGAATCCGTGCTGGGCTGGAAGGAGTTCGAGATGGAAGTGGTCCGCGACACCGCGGACAACTGCATCATCGTGTGCTCGATCGAGAACTTCGATCCTATGGGCGTGCACACCGGCGACAGCATCACGGTCGCGCCGGCGCAGACGCTCACCGACAAGGAATACCAGCGCCTGCGTGACGCCTCGATCGCGGTGCTGCGCAAGATCGGCGTCGACACCGGCGGCTCCAACGTGCAGTTCGGCATCAATGCCGAGGACGGCCGCGTCGTCGTCATCGAGATGAACCCGCGCGTGTCGCGTTCGTCGGCGCTCGCCTCGAAGGCGACCGGCTTCCCGATCGCCAAGGTCGCGGCCAAGCTCGCGGTCGGCTACACGCTCGACGAGCTGCGCAACGAGATCACGGGCGGCCTCACGCCGGCCTCGTTCGAACCCGCGATCGACTACGTCGTCACCAAGATCCCGCGCTTCGCGTTCGAGAAGTTCCCGGCTGCCGACGCACGCCTGACCACACAGATGAAGTCGGTCGGCGAAGTCATGGCGATCGGCCGCACGTTCCAGGAGTCGCTGCAGAAGGCGCTGCGTGGCCTCGAGACCGGCAAGAACGGCCTCAGCCCGCTCGGCGACGCGAACGGCGACGAGGCGCTCGCGACGCTGCGCCGCGAACTGCGCGAGCCCGGCCCGGAGCGCATCTTCCACATCGGCGACGCGTTCCGTGCAGGCCTCTCGCGTGACGACGTGTTCGCGCTGACGCGTGTCGATCCGTGGTTCCTCGTGCAGATCGAGGACCTGATCGCGACCGAGGGCGTCGTGCGCTCGCAGGGCTTGCCCGCGATCGACGCGGCGCGCATGCGCACGCTCAAGCGCAAGGGTTTCTCCGATTCGCGCCTCGCCGAACTGCTCGGCACCGACGAGAACGCCGTGCGCGCGCTGCGCCGCGCCTTCAGCGTGCGTCCGGTCTACAAGCGCGTCGACTCGTGCGCGGCCGAGTTCGCCACGACCACCGCGTACCTGTACTCGACGTACGAGGAAACCTGCGAGGCCGAACCGACCGACCGCGAGAAGATCATCGTGCTCGGCGGCGGTCCGAACCGCATCGGCCAGGGCATCGAGTTCGACTACTGCTGCGTGCACGCGGCACTCGCCCTGCGCGAGGACGGGTTCGAGACCATCATGGTCAACTGCAACCCGGAGACGGTCTCGACCGACTACGACACCTCCGACCGCCTGTACTTCGAGCCGCTCACGCTCGAGGACGTGCTCGAGATCATCGACAAGGAAAAGCCGAAGGGCGTCATCGTGCAGTACGGCGGGCAGACCCCGCTCAAGCTCGCGCGTGCGCTCGAAGCGGCCGGCGCGCCGATCATCGGCACGTCGCCCGACTCGATCGACCTCGCCGAGGACCGCGAGCGCTTCCAGAAGATGATCCAGAAGCTCGGCCTCGAGCAGCCGCCTAACCGCACCGCGCGCAACGCCGACGAGGCGCTCGCGCTGGCGCGCGAGATCGGCTACCCGCTCGTCGTGCGCCCGAGCTACGTGCTCGGCGGTCGCGCGATGGAAGTCGTGCACGACGACGCCGACCTGTCGCGCTACATCCGCGACGCGGTGCGCGTGTCCAACGATTCGCCGGTGCTGCTCGACCGCTTCCTCGACCACGCGATCGAGGTCGACGTCGACATCGTCGCCGATGCCGACGGCGGCGTGCTGATCGGCGGCGTCATGGAGCACATCGAGGAAGCCGGCGTGCACTCGGGCGACTCGTCGTGTTCGCTGCCGCCGTTCTCGCTCGGCGCCGATCTGCAGGATCGCCTGCGCGACCAGGTCGCGCGCATGGCGCGCGAGCTCAAGGTGGTCGGCCTCATGAACACGCAGTTCGCGATCCAGGGCGATTCGATCTTCGTGCTCGAGGTCAATCCGCGTGCGTCGCGCACGGTGCCGTTCGTGTCCAAGGCCACCGGCGTGCCGCTGGCCAAGATCGCCGCGCGCTGCATGGTCGGGCGCTCGCTCGCCGCGCAGGACGCGACGCGCGAACTCGTGCCGGACTACTACTCGGTCAAGGAAGCGATCTTCCCGTTCCTGAAATTCCAGAACGTCGATCCGATCCTCGGTCCCGAGATGCGCTCGACCGGCGAGGTCATGGGCGTGGGCCGCACCTTCGGTGCCGCGTTCGCGCGTGCGCACGAAGCCGCCGGTATCGCCGCGCCAGCCGTCGGCAAGGCGTTCCTGTCGGTGCGCGACTCGGACAAGCAGCGCCTGCTGCCGATCGCGCAGGATCTCCTGCGCCGGGGTTTCAGCCTCGTGGCGTCGAGCGGTACGGCGACGTTCCTCGGCGAGCACGGCGTTACCTGCGAGCGCATCAACAAGGTGCTCGAGGGCCGTCCGCACGTCGTCGACCTGATCAAGAACCGCGAGATCGTCTTCATCGTCAACACGACCGAAGGCAAGCAGGCGATCTCCGATTCGTTCTCGATCCGCCGCGAGGCGCTGCAGCAGCGCGTGACCTATTCGACTACCATCTCCGGTGCCAGGGCTTTGCTGCACTCGCTCGATTTCCGCGACAGCGGCGAGGTGCACAGCCTGCAGGAACTGCACAGGGAATTGAACGCATGAACCGAGCTCCCATGACCCAGAAAGGCGCCGATCGACTGCGCGCCGAACTGGATCGCCTGAAGTCCGTCGAGCGCCCGCGCATCATCCAGGCGATCGCCGAGGCACGCGCGCACGGCGATCTCAAGGAGAACGCCGAGTACCACGCCGCGCGCGAGATGCAGGGCTTCACCGAAGGCCGCATCAACGAGCTCGAGGGTGCGCTGAGCTACGCCGACGTGATCGACATCAGCAAGCTGTCGGCCGGCAAGCGCATCGTGTTCGGCGCGACGGTCGACCTCGCCGACGAGGACAGCGGCGAGGAAGTGACCTACCAGATCGTCGGCGACCTCGAAGCCGACATCAAGCAGCGCCTGATCTCGGTGTCGTCGCCGTTTGCTCGCGCGCTGATCGGCAAGAACGAGGGTGACTCGTTCGAGTTCCAGGCGCCGAACGGCACGCGGAACTACGAGATCACCGGCGTCCGCTACGTCGACTGATCCGGCGTCGCGCGCGATGCGCACCGCCACGATCCTGCTTCCTGCACTGCCGCGCTGCGTGGCCTCCGACGAGGTCGCGCAGGGCATGCTCGCACGTGCGTTCGCGCGTGGTGACGTCGCTGCGCCGGCGAGCCCGGGACGCGAAGCCGCCGTGCGCGGCACGTTCGCGTGGCTCGGTCGTGGCCTGCCGACGGCGGCGTTGACCCGCGAGGCCGATGTCGGCGATGCGGCGGGTGCTGCATGGCTGCGCGCCGATCCCGCCCACGTACGCGCCGACATGACCACGGCACGCATGCTCGCCTGCGGCGCACTCGGCCTCACGGACGAGGAAACCGAAGCGATCGCACGCGAGCTCAAGCCCCTGTTCGGCGACAGTGGCCTGCTGTTCGACACGCCGCGTGGCGATCGCTGGTACCTGCGCGCGCTGCCGGGCAGCGAGCTCGTCGACGCGGCCGATCCGGACGAGGCGATCGGCGACGATCTCAAGCTGCACCTTCCCGCGGGCGCGGCCGGCAAGCGCTGGCGCGTACTGTTCAACGAGGTGCAGGTCGTCCTGCACAACCATCCGGCCAACGCGGCACGCGCGCGGCGTGGCGCGGTCGCGGTCAACGCGCTGTGGTTCTGGGGTGCGGGCAGCCTGCCCGAAGGCGTGCGCGGCGATGTCGCGCGTGTCGTGACGCCCGATCCGGCTCTCGCGACGCTCGCACGGCTCGCCGGAGCCGGCGTCGTCGACGGCGATCCCGCGCGTGCGTTCGAGGATGCCGGCGAGGGCCGCGTGCTCGTCGATCTCGCCACCTCGCGTGGTGTCGCGCTCGAGCAGGCCTTGCAGGCCCTCGCGCAGCGGCTCGACGCGGGTCGTCTTGATACGCTCGATCTCGTGTTCGAATCGGGCGAGCGCGTGCAGCTGAGTCGTGCGCACCGGTGGCGCATCTGGCGCCGTGTGACACCGCTGCGCGCATGACGCCCATCGCGATCCGGCGTCGCGAGGTTCCCGCCGACGTCGGCGGAGCCTGGCCCGACGACGTGCATCCGGTCCTGCGCCGCGTCTACGCGGCACGCGGCATCTGTGACGCACGCGAGGTGCACCACGCGCTTGCGGGCATGGCCGCGCCGCACCTGCTCGGTGGCCTCGATGCCGCGTGCACGCTGCTCGCCGACGCGATCGCGCGCGACGCACGCATCGTCGTGGTCGGCGATTTCGACTGCGACGGCGCGACCGGCACGGCCGTGGCCGTGCGCGGCCTGCGCATGCTCGGCGCGCGTCACGTCGACTACCGCGTGCCGAACCGCTTCCTGCACGGCTACGGCCTGACGCCTGCACTCGTCGACACACTCGTCGATCCGTCGCCGGACCTCATCGTCACGGTCGACAACGGCGTCGCGAGCCTCGCCGGCGTCGCCGCGGCGCGCGCCCGCGGCATCGCCGTGCTCGTGACCGATCACCACTTGCCGGGTCCGGCACTCCCCGACGCCGACGCGATCGTCAATCCGAACCTCGAGGGCGATGCGTTCCCGAGCAAGGCGCTGGCCGGCGTCGGCGTCGTGTTCTACCTGCTGCTCGCGCTGCGCGCGAAGCTGCGCGGCGACGGCGCGTTCGCGCGGCGTGCGGAACCCGACCTGTCGACGCTGCTCGACCTCGTCGCGCTCGGCACGGTCGCAGATCTCGTGCCGCTCGATTTCAACAACCGCGTACTCGTCGACGCGGGCCTGCGCCGCATGCGCGCGCGGCGGGCCTGCGCGGGCGTGCTCGCGCTCGTCGAGGCATCCGGGCGCGACGTCGCGCGGCTCGTGCCGTCCGATCTCGGCTACGCGCTGGGCCCGCGCATCAACGCGGCCGGCCGCCTCGAGGACATGGCGCTCGGCATCGAATGCCTGCTCGCCGACGATCCGCGCGTCGCACGCGAGCTCGCGCAGCGTCTCTCGTCGATCAACGACGAGCGCCGCGAACTGCAGACCAGCATGGTCGAGGACGGCGAGGCGCTCGTCGCACGCTGGCTCGCCGAGCGCGGCGATGCCGCGTTGCCGCTCGGTCTCACGCTGTTCGACGACGGCTGGCATGCCGGCGTCGTCGGCCTCGTTGCGTCGAAGCTCAAGGAACGCCTGCATCGTCCCGTCGTCGCGTGCGCGCCGGCCGGCGACGGCAGCGACGAGGTGCGTGCGTCGGCACGTTCGATCCGCGGCGTGCATGTGCGCGACGTGATCGCCGAGGTCGATGCGCGCCATCCCGGTCTCGTCACGCGCTTCGGCGGCCACGCGATGGCCGCGGGCCTGAGCATGCCGCGCGCCTCGGTCGACGCGTTCGCCGATGCCTTCGATGCCGTGGTGCGCGAACGCTCGGCGCGCGAACTGTTCGAGCCCGTCGTGCTCAGTGACGGTGAACTCGGCCCCGACGACCTCGATCTCGCCCTCGCCCAGGCGCTGCGTTACGCCGGGCCGTGGGGGCAGGGCTTCGCCGAGCCGCAGTTCGACAACCACTTCGAACTCGACGGCTGGCGCCTCGTCGGCGAACGCCACTGGCGCCTGCGCCTGCGCATGGAAGGCCGAGCCGAGACCGTCGAGGCGATGCTGTTCAACGCCGAACCCGGTGCGACGCCACCGTCACGCCTGCGCGCGGTCTACGCGCTCGACGTCAACGCCTGGAACGGCCGCGAATCGCTGCAACTCGTGGTGAGGCATTTCGAGGCGGAGTAGGGGCGGCGCAACTTGCCGGATGCTCGACGCTCGTGTCGGCAAGGAAATCGGCGTCAGTCGTCGAGTCGTACCGCGTTGGCGTGGAGGACACCTGGCGTGGGGCGCATGATCAGCGTATTCGGCTTCGGCTTGTCGGGCTCGAACATCTGAAGCCGACCTTCCACCCGTGCGAACCGGCAGTGCGGCTGAAGAATGCGCTCCCAGTCGTGCCCCGCGCCTGGCACGCCTTGAAGATCCACACCGATGCCGTACTCGGCCACGTAGTGACGGCACCATTCCGACGAAAGGAAAAGCCTGGATCCGTGCAGGTCATAGCGAATCCATCCGGCAACGTCGACGAGTTTTCCGTTCCAGGACTTTGGCGCTCCGAGAATCGCCACGAGCGACGTCGGCATGCTTGCCGGAATCCCCTTCATGCCTTTCTCGAGTTCGATTCGTTGTCCGTACTCGATGGCCGACGAGGATGCGCTGATGCCGGCGGCAACCAAAGCAGCAAGGGGTAGGGCGATCCTCATTGACGCGTTCGTTCCTTCTTCGAGCAGCCGACAGGCATGCGGCGATCACAACACGGCAACGGCGAGATCGTCGCATGCAACAGAGCCTACGACGCGATCGATCGCACGACAGTGCCAGCGCCCGCCCGCCGCTTCAACCCGAACAACGGTCGCAGCACGCCGATGCGACGGACCACCTCGTACGCCGCGAAGCAGGCCGCGAACGTCGCGACGACGAGCAGCGGGCCTTCGAAGATAGGCGCGATGCCGAATGGCTTGAGGTGCCAGGCGAACACGATGATGAGCGTCTGGTGGAGGATGTAGACCGGGAACACGGCTTCGGCGAGGTAGCGCAGGGCAGGGCTGTCGGGTGGGTCGATCTGGCGCGCGAAGCCGAGGATCGCCGCGATCGCGCTCCACTGGGCGACGCCCCACAGCAGGCGTTGCGCGTTGCGCAGCGCTTCGGGAGGCGTGGTGTCGCCGCTGTAGACCGAGAAGTAGACGGCGATGCCGAGATGCGCGGCGACGGCGACCGCGAGCGCGGGCCAGCGCGCCGCGCGCAGGCGCTCCCACACGCCGTCGGCGCGTGCGACGAGGTAGCCGAGTAGGAACACGGGGAAGTACTGCGCGTGGTTGTACCAGTCGCCGAACAGCGCGTGCGTGGACGGGAACATGCCGACCAGTCCGAGGCGCACGAGGGCGAGGTAGAGCGCCGGTACGAGGAGGATCGCGAGGCCGGCGAGGCGTCGACCGGCCGCGTCCGAAAGCGCCGCCATGAGGCGCGGGGCGAGGCGCACGGCGATCCACAGCACGAGCGTGTAGACCCACAGGTAGGCGACGAACCACAGGTGGTTCCAGGTCGGCACGGTCAGGCAGCCGTCGTCGTCGCAGAAGCTGCCGTCGGCCTTCAGGTAGCGCCACCAGAACGCGAGGTAACCGTCGTGGTAGCCGCCCGGATAGCGTGAATCGAGCAGCTCGTAATAGGCCTGCGGCACCACGATCACGAGCATGCCGAACACGAGAGGCACGAGCAGGCGCCACGAGCGCGGCCCGATGAAGCCCTGCGAGCCCTTGCCGAGCATGAACGCGGTGGCGACGCCCGAGACCAGGAACAGCAGCGACAGCCGCCACGGCGCGCTGAACATCATGAGCGGCTCGAGGGTCGGACCGGCGGCCGCGCTCTTCACATGCCAGTCCCAGCTCACGTAGTACATGCCCACGTGGTAGAGGACCAGCAGGCCGAACGCGCAGACGCGTACCCAGTCGAGGTCGTGGCGGCGGGACATGCGGAACTCCTTGCAGGACAGGCGTCGAGCGTGGCGCGCAAGCCGCACCGCCGCGACCGCCGAGGGACGACGCGGCGCCGAGGTGGGACGAACGGTGGCCCCGAGGGACGGCCGCGGGGCCGCGACGCACGTAGAATCCGCGCCCATGACTGCCCCAGCCGGCGCCTACGAGCGCTACCAGCCGTGGCGGCGTTGGGTCGAGATCGGCTTCTGGCTCGGCGTCATGCTGCTCAACACGGTCTCCAACACGATCATCGCGCAGACCGATGTGGCCCGCGGCCGCAATGGCATCGCACCGTGGGAGCCGGCGGTCTGGGAGGTCACGAGCAGCATCCTCTGGCTCATCGTGGTGCCGTGCGTGGTGGTCTTCTCGCGGCGGTTCCCGCTGTACTGGGACACCTGGCGGCGCAACCTCAAGTGGCACGTCCTCGCCACGGTGGTGGTCTGCCTGATCCACGTCGGCGGCATGATGGCGCTGCGCCAGCTCGCCTACGCCACCCAGGGCCTGACCTACGACTACGGTCCCTGGGGCGAGGTGTTCGTCTACGAATACCTCAAGGACTTCCGCTCCTACGCCTCGATCCTGCTCACGATCGAGGCCTACCGCCTCGTGCTGCGACGCCTGCAAGGCGAGGTCAGTCTGCTCGCCGCGCCCGACGAGGGGCCGGCCGTCGAGCCGATCGACCGTCCCGAACGCTTCCTCGTGCGCAAGCTCGGGCGCGAGTTTCTCGTCGCCGCGGCCGACATCGAATGGCTGCAGGCGTCGGGCAACTACGTCAACCTGAACGTCAAGGGCCGGGCCTACCCGCTGCGCAGCACGATCGCGGGCATCGAGGCGCGCCTGGATCCGAAACGCTTCGCGCGCGTGCACCGCAGCTACCTCGTCAACCTCGAGTGCATCGCCTCGATCGAACCACTCGAGTCGGGCGATGCGCGCCTGCACCTCGTCGACGGCACCGTGGTGCCGTGCAGCCGGCGTTTCCGTGCCGACCTGCGCGGCCGCGCCGGTGCGGCCGAAGAGCCGGCCCTGCGCGAAAGTGCCTGAGGTGAACGGGCGCGCGGATTTGCTATCCTTCGCGCCCTTTTTGTTGCAATGCAGTGACGACCATGGAAACCAATCCGATCCATGCGCGCATCGCGGACCTGACCGGTCGCGTGGCGTCGCTCCGGGGGTATCTTTGACTTCGATACCAAGGCCGAACGCCTGGAGGAAGTCACCCGTGAACTCGAGAGTCCGACCGTCTGGGACAACGCCCAGCGCGCCCAGGACCTCGGCAAGGAACGCGCCCAGCTGGAGCGCGTCGTCAACGGCATCCGCGAGCTGACCACCGCGCTCGCGGAAGCCTCCGAACTGCTCGAGCTCGGCGAAGCCGAGGACGACCAGGCCACCGTCGACGGCGTCGCCGCCGACGTCGAGGCGCTGGCCGGTCGCGTCGACAAGCTCGAGTTCCAGCGCATGTTCTCGGGCCAGATGGACGGCGCGAGTGCGTTCGTCGACATCCAGGCCGGCGCCGGCGGCACCGAGGCGCAGGACTGGGCCGAGATGCTGTTGCGCATGTACCTGCGCTGGGCCGAAGCACGCGGCTGGAAGACCGAGCTGCTCGAGGTCTCCGGTGGCGACGTGGCCGGCATCAAGTCGGCGACGTTCCGTGTCGAGGGCGATTACGCCTACGGCTGGCTCAAGACCGAGATCGGCGTGCACCGCCTCGTGCGCAAGTCGCCGTTCGACTCGGACAACCGCCGCCACACGAGCTTCACCTCGGTGTTCGTCTCGCCCGAGGTCGACGACAAGATCGACATCGACATCAACCCGGCCGACCTCAAGACCGACGTCTACCGTTCGTCCGGCGCCGGCGGCCAGCACGTCAACAAGACCGAGTCGGCGGTGCGCATCACGCACGTGCCGAGCGGTGTCGTCGTGGCCTGCCAGACCGAGCGCTCGCAGCATGCCAACCGCGATCGTGCGATGAAGATGCTCGCGGCCAAGCTGTACGAGATCGAGATCCAGAAGCGCAATGCCGAGAAGGACGCGCTCGAGGCGACCAAGTCCGACATCGGTTGGGGCAGCCAGATCCGCAACTACGTGCTCGACCAGTCGCGCATCAAGGATCTGCGTACCGGCATCGAGCGCAGCGATACGCAGAAGGTGCTCGATGGCGATCTCGACGAGTTCATCGAGGGCAGCCTCAAGGCCGGCCTCGAGGCGGGCGCGAAACGCCTCGACGCCTGAGGGAAGTGCCCGGCATGCGGCCGGGCCTGGCCTCTTTTTCCACGGTCGCGGCGGCTGTCGCGATCCTGCAGTGAACGGTGCACCCGGGCGGGTGCACCCATGACGGTACGAACGATGACGACGAGCGGCGAGACGAACGGGAACCCGGCGGAAGACCTGCAGGCCACGGCCCAGGACGAGAACAAGCTCATCGCCGAGCGCCGCGAGAAACTGCGCGCGCTGCGCGGGCAGGGCATCGCGTTCCCGAACGATTTCCGTGTCGACGCGTTCACGGGCGACCTGCAGTCGGAATTCGCCGACCTCGAGGCGTGGACGGCCGAGAAGATCGACGGCCTCGCGCGCCAGGTGCGCGTCGCGGGACGCATCGTGCTCAAGCGCGTGCAGGGCAAGGTCAGCTTCGTGCAGCTGCAGGACATGACCGGCCGCATCCAGCTGTTCGTGCACCAGGGCACCGTCGGCGATACCTACGAGGCGTTCAAGGGCTGGGACGTCGGCGACATCGTCGGCGCCGAAGGCCTGCTCATGCGCACCAAGACCGGTGAACTGTCGGTCAAAGTCTCGACGCTGCGCCTGCTCACCAAGTCGCTGCGTCCGCTGCCCGACAAGTGGCACGGCCTCGCCGACGTCGAGCAGCGCTACCGCCAGCGTTACGTCGACCTCATCGTCACCCAGGCCTCGCGCGAGGCCTTCGTTCTGCGCTCGCGCGCGATCGGCTTCATGCGCCAGTGGCTCGAGGCCGCGCCGCGCCGCTTCATGGAAGTCGAGACGCCGATGATGCACGTGATCCCGGGCGGCGCCACGGCGCGCCCGTTCACGACGCACCACAACGCGCTCGACATGACCCTGTACCTGCGCGTTGCGCCCGAGCTCTACCTCAAGCGCCTCGTCGTCGGCGGCTTCGATCGCGTCTACGAGATCAACCGCAATTTCCGCAACGAGGGCGTGTCCACCCGGCACAACCCCGAGTTCACGATGCTCGAGCTGTACCAGGCCTACGCCGACTACAGCGACGTCATGGACCTCACCGAGGCAATGCTGCGCGAGACCGCGCAGGCCGTGCTCGGTCGCACCGCACTGACCTGGGAAGGCCGCGCGATCGACCTCGGCCCGGCCTTCCGGCGGTGGCGCATGGAAGACGCCGTGCTCGAACACAACCCCGACATCCGCCGCGAGGAGCTGCGCGACCGCGAGGCGATGTCGCGCCACGCCGCGCGCCTCGGCGTGCACGTCAAGCCGGCCTACGGCTGGGGCAAGCTGCTGCTCGAGATCTTCGAGAAGACCGTCGAAGGCACGCTCGTGCAGCCGACCTTCATCACCGCGCACCCGGTCGAGGTGTCGCCGCTCGCACGCGAGAGCGACACCGATCCCGGCATCACCGACCGCTTCGAGCTGTTCGTCGGTGGCAAGGAGATCGCGAACGGCTTCTCCGAGCTCAACGATCCCGAAGACCAGGCCGCGCGTTTCCAGGCCCAGGTCGACGCGATGGAAGCCGGCGACGACGAGGCCATGCACTTCGACGCCGACTACATCCGCGCGCTCGAGGTCGGCCTGCCGCCGACCGGCGGCCTCGGCGTCGGCATCGACCGCCTGGTCATGCTGCTCGCCGACGTGCCGTCGATCCGCGACGTGCTGCTGTTCCCCTACATGCGACCCGAGGCCTGAGAACCGCTGCACGGAAGGGTTTCAACCCACCTGCCACGATTCTTGCATTCGTTTACACTCCCAATACGCGGTGTGCTAGCCTCGCGGCCCGTGTCTGGCGGACGAGGCGGACACTCCAGGCAGGTTTGGCGCTGTGGCTCCGGACTGCGAACCGTGTGTGGCGAGATGCCTGCGTGGTGTGCATGAAGAGTCCAGTGGAGTGAACCGATGTGAATGTCCTGATCGTCGACGACCAGCCGTCCGCCCGCACCATGCTTCGACACGTGATCGAAGGCATCGGGCCGGCCGTGCAGGTGTCGGATTTCGGCAACCCGGTTGAAGCCCTGCGCTGGTCCGAGACGCATACGCCGGACCTGCTCCTGCTCGATTACCGCATGCCCGAGATGGACGGGCTCGAGTTCGCGCGCCGTTTCCGACGTCCCTTGTCACGTCGTGACGTGCCGATCGTGCTGATCAGCGTGGTCGGCGACGAGCCGGTGCGTCAGGCCGCGCTCGATGCCGGCGTCATCGATTTCCTCGTCAAGCCCGTGCGTCCGCGCGAACTTCGTTCGCGCTGCAAGAACCTGCTGCAGATGCGCCGCCAGGGCGAGACCGTCAAGGAACGCGCGCGCTCGCTCGAGCAGAAGGTCATCGAGGGCGTGCAGGAAGTCGAGCAGCGCGAGCGCGAGATGCTGTTCCGCCTCGCCAAGGCCATCGAGTACCGCGATTTCGGCACCGGCGTGCATCTGCTGCGCATGGCGCGCTACTCCGAGCTCATCGCCGAGGAACTCGGCATGGCCGAGGACGACGTCAGGATCCTGACGTTGGCCGCACCGCTGCACGACATCGGCAAGATCGGCGTGCCCGATTCGATCCTGCTCAAGCGCGGTCCGCTCACCGACGACGAGATGGCGGTCATGCGCAAGCATCCGCTGATCGGCTTCGAGATCCTGCGCGACAGCCAGAGCCGCTTCGTGCAGACCGGCGCGCAGATCGCGCTGCGCCACCACGAACGCTGGGACGGCACCGGTTACCCGGACGGCCTGCGCGGCGAGCAGATCCCGCTCAACGCGCGCATCGTCGCGATCGCCGACGTGTTCGACGCATTGACCTCCGAGCGTCCGTACAAGCGGGCCTGGAGCAACGAGGAAGCGTTCGCCTACCTGCACGAGAACGCCGGCACGCTGTTCGATCCGGCCTGCGTCGAGGTGCTGCTGGCCAACCAGGCCCGCGTCCTCGACATCCAGCAGTCCAAGCTGGCACCACCCGTGCTAGGACTCTGATACACCCTTCGCGGACGGCACGGAGACGCCGGATGCACGCGCTGACCGCCAAAATCCAGTCACGCTTCCAGAAGCGCCCCGACAGCGAACACGGGCAGGCGTTCATTCGCCTGACCATCGTCGCGTTGTGGCTGGTCTACCTCATCGGCTACTCGACCGCGCACGGCTTCTCGGGCCCGGTGCTGCCGTACGCGCTCGCGATCCTGCTGGTCGAGTGGGTGGTCGGCTCGGCGATCATCGCCCACATCGCGTGGAACCCCGGCGTGTCGCACCCGCGGCGCTGGGTCGGCATGGTGCTCGACTACGCGTCGATGGGCGCGATGATGATGCTCGGCCCCGAGCTCGCGCCGCTCTACGTCGTGTTCATGTGGGTCACGATCGGCAACGGCCTGCGCTACGGGCCGCGCTATCTCGCCGCCGCCGTCGCGCTGGCCGCGGTGTCGTTCCTCTCGGTCATCCTCGTCACCCCGTACTGGCAGGCCAACGCCGCGCTCGGCTGGGGCCTGCTCGCCGGCCTCGTCATGATTCCGGGTTACCTGACCTCGCTGCTGCGCGCGCTGACCCGCGCGACCGAGGAGGCGCGCCGCGCCAACGAGGCCAAGAGCCTGTTCATCGCGAACATGAGCCACGAGTTCCGCACGCCGCTGAACGGCATCGCGGGCATGTCGGAGCTGCTCGTGACCACGCGACTCAGCGCCGAGCAGCGCGAGTACGCCGAGATCATCCAGGCCTCGGCGCAGTCGCTGCTCGCGCTCGTCGAGGACGTGCTCGACATCTCGCGCATCGAGGCCGGCAAGCTGCGCCGCCACGACGTCGATTTCGACCTCGCCGAGACGATGCGCAGCATCCAGCTCATGCTGCAGACGACCGCGCACAACAAGGGTCTCGGCTTCGAGATGCGCCTCGCCGACGGTGTGCCCGTGCGCCTGCACGGCGACGTCGACCATCTGCGCCAGATCCTCGTGAATCTCGTCTCCAACGCGATCAAGTTCACCGAGCACGGCAAGGTCACCGTCGACGTGCGTACGACCGCGCGCATGGGCCACGACGTGGGGCTGCGTTTCTCGGTGCGCGACACCGGCATCGGCATTCCGCTCGAGGCGCAGGGCCGCATCTTCCAGGCGTTCGAGCAGGCCGACAGCGGCCATGCGCGCCGCTTCGGCGGCACCGGCCTCGGCACCACGATCGCCAAGTCGCTGGTCGAACTGCTCGGCGGCACGATCGCGTTCGAGAGCACGCCCGGTGTCGGCTCGCATTTCTGGGTCGAGGTGCCGTTCCGCGTCGTCACGGGCGCGCGTCCCGCGCAGGCGACCGATGCGCCGGCCGCGACCGACAACATCATCGCGTTCGACGATCCGTTCGTGCGCCACCGCGCGCGCGCGCGACCGCTGTTCCTGCTCGTCGCCGACGACCAGCCGGCGAACCTGACGGTGCTGTGCCGCCTGCTCGAGAAGGCGGGCCATCGCACGCGCGCCGTACACAGCGGCGACGAGGTGCTCGCCGCGATGGAGCGCGAGCGCTACGACGGCGTCATCACCGACCTGCACATGCCCGGCATCAGCGGCATCGACACGATCCGCCAGGCCGCGATCATGCAGGCTGGTCGCGAGCGCACGCCGTTCATCGTGCTCAGCGCCGACGCCACCCAGGACACGATCCGCGAGGCCAAGCAAGCCGGCGCGCGCGCGTTTCTGACCAAGCCGATCGTCGTTGCGAAGCTGCTCGACACGCTGGCCGAGATGGCCGCGGGATCGTTCGGCGAGATGGCCGCCCCGGCACCCGTGCAGGCACCGGTGCTCGTCGCGGCGCCGGCCGATCCGTCCGCGGTGATCTCGCGCGAGGTGCTCGACGAGCTGCGCGAGCTCGAGCTCGGCGACGACTTCATGAAGCTCTTCATCGACGAGTGCCTGCGTGACGCCCTGCAGTGCATCGTCGACGTCGAGAAGACCGCACAGGCCGAGCGCTGGGACGATTTCCGCGACCAGTGCCACGCACTCAAGGGCGTGGCCAGCAACATGGGTGCGGTGCGCCTCGCCGAGGCCGCGTCGGCGGCCATGAAGCTCGGCAACTGGGAAGTGCCGCGCGAGTGGCGGCGCCTCACGCGCGAGTTCCGCGAACACCTCGAGAAGGCACGCCTCGCACTCGCCGCGACCTCGACCGGCGCGATGCGTCACGAGAGCGAGCCGGAGCGTCGCTGATCCGTTTGGCGCGACATGCCCTGGACGCCATCAGGGCTTGATCGCGACGTTCCCTCGAATGCACCTGCGAGAGAGACCCTACGCCACGTCGATGATGGCGTGGTGCCGTGAAGCCGGTGAGGATCCTGCGAAGCGCGAGGGCGCGTCCTTGTCTCGTACGCGTTCCCCTCTCCCTCGGCCCCTTTCCCGCAAGGGGAGAGGGAGACATGCTTCGTTTCGAGGATGCTTGGGACGATGTCGCCGTAGCGAAAACCGGAGGCTGCGTTGCGCAGCCTCCGGTGTATCCACAGTCCGGAGGATCAGCCCGCCTGCACGAGCGGCAGGTCGGCGTGCTCGGCGGTCGTCGACGACGTCGTCGGGCGCTTCTCCTGAGCGCGCACGAGGCGCTCCATCGTGCGCAGCGACTTCTCGCCGAGTTGCAGCGCGGTGTCGACCCACACCTCGGTGATGCGCATGAGCTCGGACAGCGTGATCGGCTGCGCGATGTCGCGCACGCGGTTCATCGCGGCGCGTGCATGCGAGATGCGCTGGTTGCGGCGGATGAAATCGTGCACGGCCTGCACGCCTTCGCCACGCGGCACGAGGATGTCGACGATGCCCATGCGGTGCATCTCCTCGCTCGTGTAGACGTTGCCGTTGAGCATCATCTCCTCGGCGAACTTCGGCGCGACGCGCTTGCACAGGAACGAGTAGGCGCCCATGCCCGGGAACAGGTCGAACAGCACTTCGGGCAGGCCCATGCCGACGCCTTCCTCGGCGATGATGGTCTGGCACGACAGTGCGGCCTCGAAGCCGCCGCCGAGCGCGTCGCCCTGCACGAGCGCGATCGAGTGGGCCTCGCGGTCGAGGTGCGCGTGGAACGCGTACACGCCTTCGACACAGGCGCGTGCGTAGGCGAGCAGGAGCTCGCGGTTCTGCTCGCGGATCAGGCGGCAGAACAGGTCGAGGTCGCCGCCGAGGTTGAACACGTCGGCATCCGACGCGAGGACGACATGGGCGAGGCGGGCATCGGGCGAGGCCGTCGCGTCGATGCGCGCGGCGGTGGCCTTCTGGAAGGCACGAACCTCCTTGATCAGCGCCGTGGAGAAACAGGCGCGATAGCCACTCTCCCTCGGCGTGCGTGCGGCGTGCATGAAGCACCACGAGGTGCGAGTGGCGTCGTCATGCTGCGGGCGCAGCAGGCGGAAATCCGAGGAAGAGCGGGAGAGGAGGTCGGCGGCGTTCATGGGGGGGCAGTCCTTGTTGGAGTGTTCGCCGCTCGCCGGACCGCTCGGCGTGAGCGGCTGCTCAGCACCTGTGCCCATCCCCTGTGAATGGCCACGCGATCGGGATTCAGTCTAGCGTACGGCTGCCGCATTCCGAGGCGCACGACAACCCCTTTGTGTGATTGCCGGCACACTTCCGGATGACGTGTTGCGCTGCGCTGCACAACGTGTCCGTGCTTGCCTCCCGGCGGCGTTTGTACGATGGTCGCAGGCTTGCGCCGAACGGTGCTCCGCAAGGTCTTCCACGCCCAGCCCGGCCGCCCCAGGCGGTGACTCAAGGATGCGATGAACGAGCACAACGCCAGCCGTCACCAGCGCCACGCGCGCATGGCGATCCAGTCCACCGTGCTGATCAGCTGCGGGCCGTCGTCGTGGACGTCGGAGATCGAGAACCTGTCCGCGACAGGTGCCTTGCTCGTGCGTCCCGAAGACTGGACCGGCCGCATCGGCGATCGCTGCGTGCTCGACATGCTCATCGACGACGACCTGCACGTGAATCTCGAGGCGACGATCGTGCGCATCACGCCCGAGCATCTGGGCTTCGCCTACTCCCACATCCCGGCCGACCGCGAGAGCGCGCTCTGGAACCTGCTCGGCCGCTACGCCGACCACGTCGACGGGCCGCGTTGAGCTCTTCTCGTACGTGGGGCGGAACCCGCTCCAACACGAACTGCGCTGGATGCTCGAGCACGTAGCCAGGCACGCGTAGGGCGGAACCGCCGCAGCGGATTCCGCCGTTGGCACCATGCTGCGCGGCATGTGCTGATGCCTGAGCGGCAGATTCCGAGGTGTTCGAGACGCGTTGTCGTCCGGCTCCATGCGGCCGGTGATCGCGAAGACCACGGCGGAATCGCCTGCGGCGGTTCCGCCCTACGCGAGCTGCGACATCACGGCGGAGCCCATCGCGACTCCGCTACGCGCAATCCTTCACCAGAAGATGGCGTCATCCCGTAGAAAGCCGGGATCCCATCAAGCACTGCAACGTGACGTGCGCTGCGGATGAAGGTGCGGCGCTCAGAGACTCGTGATTTCCGCTTGTCTTCTGCGGCGCTTGAATGGATTCCGGCTTTCGCCGGAATGACGTCTCCTCTGAGACTGAGGACGTCTGGACGGATCGAGTTGGCGTTGCCTACGGTGGTTGACCCAATGTTGTCGCGAGGATCGCGTCGGAAGCGCGTCGGGTAGTTCAGACCGGCGCGAGCAATGCCCACACAAGGACGTCATCCCGGCGGAAGCCGGGATCCCCTCAAGCGTTGCGAGGTGACGTGCGCTGCGGATGAAGGTGCGGCGCTCAGAGACTCGTGACGTCCGCTTGTCTTCTGCGACGCTTGAATGGATTCCGGCTTTCGCCGGAATGACGTTTGATCTGATTGTGGGGTGTCTCAAAGATCGCGGCGGAACCCGCGCAGCGGATTCCGCCGCAGGCGCCGTGGTGCGCAGCATGTCCTGATGCCTAGCCGGTGAATTCCGAGGTGTTCGAGATGCCTTGTCGTTCGGCTACATGTCCCGGGTGATCGCGAGGACCACGGCGGAATCGCCTGCGGCGGTTCCGCCCTACGCGAGCGACTCACGTGCAGGGGCAAGGGTAGGGCGGAACCCGCGAAGCGGATTCCGCCGTCCGCCTTCACGCCGCATCGCGCGGCGTGACCGGAGCGTGTACTCACTTCGCCGGCGGGGCGTCGCGCAGTTCGCGGCGCAGGATCTTGCCGACGTTGGTCTTGGGCAGCGAGTCGCGGAACTCGATCGCGCGGGGCTGCTTGTAGCCGGTGAGCTCGGTACGGCAATGCGCCTTGATCGCCTCGGCGGTGAGGGCAGGGTCCTTGCGCACGACCACGAGCTTCACGGCCTCGCCGGTCTTCTCGTCCGGCACGCCGATCGCGGCGACCTCGAGCACGCCCGGCATCGACGCGACCACGTCCTCGATCTCGTTCGGGTACACGTTGAAACCCGACACGAGGATCATGTCCTTCTTGCGGTCGACGATGTAGAAGAAGCCCTTCTCGTCCATGCGTGCGATGTCGCCGGTGTGCAGCCAGCCGCGCGCGTCGATGACCTTGGCGGTCTCCTCGGGGCGGTTCCAGTAGCCGCGCATGACCTGCGGACCCTTCACGCAGAGCTCGCCGATCTCGCCGACCGGCAGCAGCGTGCCGTCGTCGTTCTGCACCGAGACGTCGGTCGACGGCACGGGGAGGCCGATCGAGCCGTTGTATTCGGCGAGGTCGAGCGGGTTGATGCAGACGGCCGGCGCGGTCTCGGTGAGGCCGTAAGCCTCGGCGAGCGTCGACCCCGTCACCGACTTCCAGCGCTCCGCGACCGCGCGCTGCACGGCCATGCCGCCGCCGAGCGTCATGCGCAGGTTCGAGAAATCGAGTTTGTCGAAGCCTGGCGTGTTGAGCAGGCCGTTGAACAGCGTGTTGACGCCCGTGATCGCCGTGTAGCGCACCTTGCCGAGCTCGGCGACGAAACCCTTCATGTCGCGCGGGTTCGTGATGAGGTGGTTGAGGCCGCCCATCTTCATGAAGGTGAGGCAGTTCGCCGTCAACGCGAAGATGTGGTACAGCGGCAACGCGGTGATGATGACTTCCTCACCCTCGCGCATGCCGCTGCCGATCCAGGCCGAAGCCTGCTGCATGTTCGCGATCATGTTGCGATGGGTCAGCATCGCGCCCTTGGCGACGCCGGTCGTGCCGCCCGTGTACTGCAGGAACGCGAGGTCCTCGGGGCCGATCTCGACCTTCGGCAACGTGCCGCGCGAGCCGGCCGCGAGCGCATCGTTGAAGCGCACGGCCTTCGGCAGCGAGAACGGCGGCACGAGCTTCTTGACGTACTTGACCACGACATTCGTGATGAACGATTTCGGGAAGCCGAGGCGGTCGCCGAGCGCGCTCGTGATGACGTGCTCGCACGGCGTGCCGTCGATGACCGACGCCGTGGTATGCGCGAAGTTGTCGAGCACGAGGAGCGCACGCGCGCCGGAGTCGACGAGCTGATGCTTGAGCTCGCGCGCCGTGTACATCGGATTCGTGTTGACGACGGTGAGGCCGGCGCGCAGCGCGCCGCAGACCGCGATCGGATACTGCAGCACGTTCGGCAGCATGATCGCGACGCGATCACCCTTCTTGAGACCGAGGTCGTTGACGAGGTAGCTGCCGAACTGGCGGCTCAGCAGGTCGAGCTCGCCGTAGGTGATCGTGCGGCCCATGTTGGAGTAGGCGGGCCGGTGGCGGAACCGGTCGAAGCTCGCGTCGAGCAGGGCCGCGATCGAGGCGTAGGCTTCCAGATCGATGTCGGGCGCGACGCCCTTGGGGTAATGGGCCAGCCAAGGACGATTGCTCTCGGACATGCTTCCTCCGTCAAGACTGCCGCACCGGGCGGTGCGACATGGCGCATCGGGTCGCGCGGGGCGCGCTGCGGATGCGGGGTTCGCGCGATTGCAGCACAGCGGGCGAAGCAGCGGCAAGGCGCAGTGCAGCGTGGCGCTTGCGCACGGCGGCGCGGAAGTGGGAGGGTGTCGCCGACGTTCAGATCGAGTCGTTCCCCGATGCCGCCACGTGTGATCCTTCGCCGAACCGTCGCGCGCGCCCTGGTGCTGATGCTGCTCGTGGCCTTGGTGGCCTGTTCGCGCACGCCCGACGAGCAGGTGCTGCGCGAGACCGTCGCGGCAATGCAGGGCGCGCTCGAGTCGCGTGACCCGAAAGCCTTCATGGCCGGCATCGCCGAGGATTTCACCGGATCGCAGGGCAGCCTCGACCGCGAAGGCCTGCACGGCATGCTGCGCGCGCAGGTGCTCTCGAACGCGTCGATCGGCGTCACGACCGGTCCGCTCGACATCGCCGTGCAAGGCGACCGCGCGACCGTCACGTTCACGGCCACCTTTACGGGCGGCGAAGGCCGCTTCCTTCCCGAGCGCGGCTCGGTCTACACGATCACGAGCGGTTGGCGCCGCAGCGGCGACGACTGGGTGTGCGTGAATGCGCAGTGGGAGCGGAAGCTATAGCGTCCTGCAGGGCCGGCGATGCCCGCCCGAGGTCGGGCGGAGCTCGCGGTGGTGCGGACGGGGTGCGATGTTGAGCCTCGTCTCAAGCCCGCCCCCTCTCCCCCGGCCCCTCTCCCGCAAGGGGAGAGGGGAGGCAAGCCCGCCACGTGGTATGTCGACACGCGAGCCTGACGCACACCGCGAACCGTGTGTAGGGCGAAACGCCATGCGCCACCTGATGGCATATAGCGCGGTTCTATATCTTCTGCCTTCGGGGGAAGCGTCTGCTCTTCATGTGATGTGGCGTGCAGGGTTTCTATCCTTCTCCCTACGGGAGAAGGTGGCCCGCAGGGCGGGATGAGGGTGCGGGATCGCGACGAGTTTCGGATTTCGTCACACCACCGCACCCTCTCCTCACCCCTCTCCCGGAGAGAGAGGCTCAAGAAGAGCGCATCCCGGCAGGCCTCGACGAAGTGCCCGCATGTTCAATGTCCATAGCCGAGGTCAGGTTCATTTGCCCGCAGCGCCGCGAACATGAGAGTCACTCGCCGGGCAAATGAACCCGCCGCTATTTCGGGTCCCCGGCCTCGTAGCGCCGCCACGTTGCGGTACCCGTGCGCTGACGCTCACCAAGGGTTGGCCGGCTCCAGCGCAGGCGTCCTCTCGGCAAGGATCGCGCGCTCCCCCCACCGCGCCATCTCGTCGCACACGCAACCTGTCGTTTGAGAGCCCCGCGCCGCACATGGATAATGCGCGGCTGATCCGGAGGTCCGATGCCCGCACGCCTACTCGACGGCAAGCGCATTGCCGATGAACTGCTCGATCGCCTCGCCACGCGCGTCGAGGCGCGCGTCGCCGCGGGCAAGCCGAGGCCCGGGCTCGCCGTGATCCTCGTCGGCGACGAGCCGGCCTCGTCGGTGTACGTGCGCAACAAGCGTCGCGCCTGTATGCGCGTCGGCTTCCGTTCGTTCGATTTCGACCTGCCGTCGACGACCAGCGGTGCCGAGCTGACCGCGCTCGTCGATCGCCTCAACGCCGATCCCGAGGTGCACGGCATCCTCGTGCAGCTGCCGCTGCCGGACCATGTCGACGCGCCCGCGATCATCAACCGCATCGATCCGCGCAAGGACGTCGACGGCTTCCAGGCCGAGAACGTCGGCCGCCTCGTGCTTCGCCAGCGCGGCCTGCGTCCTTGCACGTCGAAAGGCGTCATGACGCTGCTCGCGCACACCGATCTGCCGGTGCGCGGCCGCCACGCGGTCGTCGTCGGCGTGTCCAACCACGTGGGCCGTCCGCTCATGCTCGAGCTGCTGCTCGCGGGCTGCACGACCACGGGCTGCCACAAGTTCACGCAGGATCTGCCGGGCCACGTGCGCGCGGCCGACATCGTCGTCGTCGCGGCCGGTCGACCTGGCCTCGTGCGCGGCGAGTGGATCAAGCCCGGCGCGATCGTCATCGACGTCGGCATCAACCGCCTTCCCGACGGCCGCCTCGCCGGCGACGTCGAGTTCGAGCCGGCCGCCGAGCGCGCCGCGTGGATCACGCCGGTGCCCGGCGGTGTCGGTCCGATGACCGTCGCCACCTTGATGGAGAACACCGTCGAGGCCGCGGAGACGTTCTTCGACTGATCAGGGCTTCGGCGGCGTTGCCCGCAGGCGCGTGGCCACTGGTGTACGTCGCTTCAAGCCGCCGCATCGTCAGCATCCGGCGGCGGCGTGCCGACTCTCGTGCTCGCGTCGCCGTCGAGCTGATAATCCGCGACCTCACCCTTGATCAGGGTTTCGGCGGCGGGCCTGTATGCGCTTCATCGTGTTGTGACCGTGCACGTCGATCCAGGTTGCGGCGTCATCGGCGGCTTGCGGGGGCGTACCCATCCACGTCTCTCGTCTCCGTCGCGACGATACCCGCGACCTCGCCCTTGATCAGGGCTTCGGCGGCGTGGCCCGCAGACGCTTCATCGCGTCATCGCGGTGCACGTCGATCCAGGCTGCCGCGTCGTCGGCATCCGCCGGCGGCGTGCCGATCCAGGTGCTCGCGTCGCCGTCGAGGCGATAACCCGCGACCTCGCCGTCGCCGTGGTAGACATCGACGCGATCGCGGTCGTCCCCGCGCACGTGCACGACATACTGCGGCGGCTGCGGATCGGGCCGCAGGAAACTGCCTGCGAACGCATCGCGGCAATGCGCATCGCCGAACAGCCATGCCAGCGACGGCACGATGTCGGCCTGCTGGAACGGCGCTTCGACCACCTTGGGCATGTCCACCGCACCGGCCACCACCATCGGCACGCGCGCGAAGGCACGCTCGCCGTGCGCGGCGTATTCGGACGCGGCCAGCGGCGTCATCGTGCGGTGGTCGCCGAGCACGAGCATCACGCCGTCGTCGAGGAAGCCGCGCGCCTTGAGCGTGTCGTAGAGGCGGCCGACCTCCGCATCGACGTAGCGCATCGTTGCCTCGGGATCGATCGCGCCACTGCGCGGATCGACGAACGGCGGATGGCTCGTGACCGTCAGCAGCATCGCGACGAACGGCTGCGTCGCGTCGCGCGTGTCGAGCCACTGCAGGAAGCGGTCGTAGAACACGCGATCCTCGGCCGCGCCGAACTGCCAGCGGCGGTGACCTTCGTAGAATGCGTCATCGGCGCCGTCGACCACGTCGAAACCGAGGCGCTTGAGCCAGTCGCCGATGCCGATGAAGCTCGTGTCGCCCGGCGTCAGGAACGCGGACTGGTGGCCGCTGCGGCGCGTGAGGTCGGGCAGGGTGCCGCTGTCGAGCACGTAGTGATCGAAGCGCGCGTCGCGCACGCCCGGCGGCGTGAACGGCACCTGCGCCGCGCCGATCGCGATCTCGCCGCCGCTCGTGGTGAAGCCGTTGGCGTAGAAGCGCGTGAAGTAGTGGTTGTCACGCGCGATCGCGTCGAGGCGTGGCGTCCAGTCGGCCGGCCCGCCGAGCAGGTCGCTATGCCAGGCCGACAGCGATTCGGCGAGCACGATCACGACGTTCGGTCGACGCGGCTGCTCGTTGCGCTCGCAGACCTGCGGCCGCGCCTCGACGCGTGCGCGCTGGCGCGCCATGTGGTCATCGCCGTAGGCACGCAGGCGGCCTTGCGGCAGGTTCACCTCGACCACGTTGTCGGTGAGCGTCGCGTGCACGTAGCGCACGGGCAGGGTGCGCGCATGCAGGGCGAACACTCCAGCAACGAGCACGCCCGCGCCGAACACGACAGCGAGGCGCGGCCGCCTCGGCGACGGCAGGCAAGCCAGCACGAGCACGAGGATCAGCGCGATCGCGACGGCGGCCTTCACGCGACCCGCGCTGCCGCCGACGCTCGCGGTCACGACGCTCCAGTTCGCGCCGACATCGCCGCCGAGCTTGAGCACGTCGTCGAGCAGCAGGCGCTGCGAGAGCAGGTCGAACACGGCGAGGTCGAGCGCGGTCACCGCCACCGTGAGCACGAGCAGCATGGTCGCGATGACGCGCGTGATCACGCCACGCGCGAGGCAGGCGACCAGCGCGAGCAGCGAGGCGATCGCGACCAGCCACGCGTCCTGGCCCAGCGTCGGCACCGTGAAACAGCCGTGGCAGCCCGTGTAACCGCCGGCCATGGCCTCGACGAGGTGCGCGCGCGTCGCCGCGACCACGACCAGGGCCAGCCATGCGACGAACAGGGCAAGCCCTTGAAGCGGTTTGGGAAAACGAGTCGTCGGCATCAGGGGAGGGTGGCTGCGGCAGGTCGCGCCATGGCGCGAAGGGGGCGGAAACCGCTAAAATAGCGTACTGACCGCATCCCACGCCCGCCCATGCGTCTTCTCGCTGATGCCCTGACGTTCGACGACGTCTATCTCGTCCCCGGACACTCCACCGTCCTCCCGCGCGATGTCGATACCTCGACGCGCCTGACCCGCGACCTGCGTCTCAACGTGCCGATCGTCTCGGCCGCGATGGACACGGTCACCGAAGCCCGCCTGGCCATCACGATGGCGCAATGCGGCGGCATCGGCATCATCCACAAGAACATGCCGTTCGAACAGCAGGCCGCCGAAGTGCGCCTGGTCAAGAAGTTCGAGGCCGGCGTGATCCGCGATCCGCTCACGGTGCGCCCCGACACCTCGATCCGCGACGTCATGCGCATCACGCGCGAGCACGGCATCTCGGGCGTCCCGGTGGTCGACGGCAGCAACCTCGTCGGCATCGTGACCAGCCGTGACATGCGCTTCGAGAAGAAGCACGACGATCCGGTCAAGAACATCATGACGCGCAAGGAGCGCCTCGTGACGGTGCGCGAAGGCGCGGGCGAGGATGAAGTCCTCGCGCTGCTGCACAAGCACCGCATCGAGAAGGTGCTCGTCGTCAACGACGAGTTCGAGCTGCGCGGCCTCATCACCGTCAAGGACATCCAGAAGGCGCGCGACAACCCGCGTTCGGCCAAGGACGCCAGCGAGCGTCTGCGCGTCGGTGCCGCGGTCGGCGTCGGCGGCGACACCGAGCGCCGCGTCGAGGCCCTCATCGAGGCCGGCGTGGACGTGCTCATCGTCGACACCGCGCACGGCCACGCGCAGTCGGTCATCGACCGCGTGCGCTGGGTCAAGAAGACCTTCCCGAACACCCAGGTCATCGGCGGCAACATCGTCACCGGCGACGCCGCGCTCATGCTGCGCGATGCCGGCGCGGATGCGGTCAAGGTCGGCGTCGGCCCGGGCTCGATCTGCACCACGCGCATCGTCACCGGCGTCGGCGTGCCGCAGATCACCGCGATCGACCTCGTCGCCAACGCGCTCAAGGACGACATCCCGCTGATCGCCGACGGCGGCATCCGCTACTCGGGCGACGTCGCCAAGGCGATCGTCGCGGGCGCGTCCACCGTGATGCTCGGCAGCATGTTCGCCGGCACCGAGGAATCGCCCGGCGAAGTCGAGCTCTACCAGGGCCGCTCGTACAAGAGCTACCGCGGCATGGGCTCGCTCGGCGCGATGGAGAAGGGTTCCAGCGACCGCTACTTCCAGGACGCTTCCGATCCCGAGAAGCTCGTGCCCGAGGGCATCGAGGGACGCGTGCCGTACCGCGGCTCGCTGCGCAACATCGTGCACCAGCTCGTCGGCGGCCTGCGTGCCTCGATGGGTTACTGCGGCTGCGGCACGATCGACGAGATGCGCACGCGCCCGCAGTTCGTGAAGGTGACCGGCGCCGGCGTGCGCGAGGCGCACCCGCACGACATCGAGATCGTCAAGGAAGCCCCGAACTACCGCCTGAGCTGACCATGCCGCCACGTCGCCACGCCTTCGCGCTGCTCGCCGTGTTCGCGGCCGGCATCGCGCATGCGGGCGATGCGGAACCGCCGGCACGGCTGCAGGTGAAGATCGGCGACGCACGCGCGGTCGTGGAGACCGGCAAGGTCGCCGAGGTGGTCGTCGACGGCAAGCCGCTCAAGGTACTCATCGAGGAACTGCCGACGCGCCGCTTCGACGCCGCCGGCCTGCGCTTCGACTACCCGCGCACCTTCTCGTGGGAACACGACGACGAGACGTGGACGCTCGACGGCAGCAACGCCGTCGTGATCATCACGCGCGGCCTGCTCGGCGGCGACGCGATGGCCGCCGACGTGCTCGACGGCATCGAGGACGAGATCGGCGCGGGCACGCGCGCCAAGCGCGAGAAGGTCGTGCTCGAGACGCCGAAGGGCCGCATCGAAGGCGTCGCCGCGACCGTGCGCGTCGCCTCCACGGCGATCCGCAACGAGGCCTACGTGGTCGGCCCCGGCGTGCGCCCGGTCATCCTGCTGCTGCAGGACACCCTCGACGACGCAGGCCGCATCTCCACCGAATTCACCGACATGCGGCGCCGACTCGCCGCGACCCTGGAGTTCTGATCCCTTGGCCGACATCCACAGCGACAAGATCCTCATCCTCGATTTCGGCGCGCAGTACACCCAGCTCATCGCGCGGCGCGTGCGCGAGATCGGCGTGTACTGCGAGATCTGGGCGTGGGACCACGATCCGGCCGAGATCGCCGCCTACGGCGCCAAGGGCATCATCCTGTCGGGCGGCCCCGAATCGACCACCCAGCACGGCGCGCCGGCCGCGCCACAGCAGGTGTTCGATGCGAACCTGCCGATCCTCGGCATCTGCTACGGCATGCAGACGCTCGCCGCGCAGCTCGGCGGCGCGACCGAAGCCGCCGACGCGCGCGAGTTCGGGCATGCCGAAGTGCAGCTCGTCGCGCACGATGCGCTGCTCGGCGGTCTCAGCGACCACCACGGCGAACCGCGCCTGGACGTGTGGATGAGCCACGGCGACCACGTCGCCAAGGCACCGCCGGGCTGGACCGTCACCGCCACGACCGACCGCATCCCGGTCGCCGCGATGGCCAACGAGGCCAAGCGCTGGTACGGCGTGCAGTTCCATCCCGAGGTCACGCACACGAAGCAGGGCGAGGCCCTGCTGCGCCGCTTCGTCACCGACATCTGCGGTTGCCGCACGCTGTGGACCGCCGCGCACATCATCGACGACCAGATCGAACGCGTGCGCGCGCTCGTCGGCAGCGACGAGGTGATCCTTGGTCTCTCGGGCGGCGTCGATTCGTCGGTGGTCGCGGCCCTGCTGCACAAGGCGATCGGCGAGCAGCTCACCTGCGTGTTCGTCGACACCGGCCTGCTGCGCTGGCAGGAAGGCGACCAGGTCATGGCGATGTTCGCCGAGCACATGGGCGTGAAGGTCGTGCGCGTCAACGCGGCCGAGCGCTACTTCAAGGCGCTCGAAGGCGTGGCCGATCCGGAAGCCAAGCGCAAGATCATCGGCAACCTGTTCGTCGAGATCTTCGAGGAGGAATCCAACAAGCTCGCCAACGCCAAATGGCTCGCGCAGGGCACGATCTACCCCGACGTGATCGAGTCGGCCGGCAGCAAGACCGGCAAGGCCCACGTCATCAAGAGCCATCACAACGTCGGCGGCTTGCCCGCGCACATGAAGCTCGGCCTCGTCGAGCCGCTGCGCGAACTGTTCAAGGACGAGGTGCGCCGTCTCGGCGTCGAGCTTGGCCTGCCGCGCAGCATGGTCTACCGCCACCCGTTCCCGGGCCCCGGCCTCGGCGTACGCATCCTCGGCGAAGTGAAGGCCGAATACGCCGACCTCCTCGCCAAGGCCGACGCGATCTTCATCGACGAGCTGCGCAAGGCCGACTGGTACGACAAGACCAGCCAGGCCTTCGCCGTGTTCCTGCCGGTGAAGTCCGTCGGCGTCGTCGGCGACGCCCGCGCCTACGAATGGGTGATCGCGCTGCGCGCCGTCGAAACGATCGACTTCATGACCGCCCACTGGGCCCACCTCCCGTACGACCTCCTCGGCACCGTCTCCAACCGCATCATCAACGAACTCCGCGGCGTCTCGCGCGTCGTCTACGACATCAGCGGGAAGCCGCCGGCTACGATTGAGTGGGAGTGACTTTTAACTGGCTTGCCTATAGAAGTTATAAAATGTAGGCGGCGCAATCTAATGCTTTTTAAGGTGAGCGATGAACCTATTATGCTTTGCATAACGGATAATTCTATAATTATTGAAGCTTTGGACTAGTTGTAAAATGGCTGGTGGCTGGCGGATTGCATATTAAAATAATTGTATTAAATGGAGTGCAGGATGCCAATTATTTCCATTGACGATATTTACGATAAAGACATAAACTTTATTTTCGGCGCTGGAGCATCGTTCGGTGTCTTACCGACATTACAGCTGCAGCTACGTGCTGACGATGAGGAAAGACAATTTACTCTTGAAGAGCTGGCGACAAAGTTCGATCGTGAGAATGATCCACGATTGATCCCACTCTTCATGTACTACTACGCGAAATGTATCCGTCCTGCAGAGCTGCTTAGCCTAGAAAGTGCGATGGCCACAGAGCCGAGTGCCACGGTCATCAAGAATTACCGAGTTTTTATGAAAACGGTACTTGAGATGGTGAAGCACCGAAAGGCATTAGACCGGCGCTGCAACGTATTCACCACAAACTATGATGGCTGTTTCCCACTCGTGGCTGATGCCTTAATCAAGGAAGGAAATATCGATTTCGTATTGAATGATGGCGCGCGAGGTTTTACTGAAAGGACTTTGCAGGCAAGAAACTTTGGCTCCTATCTATGTCAGGCAGGAGTGTTCGGTCGTTACCAGAGCAGTATTCCACAGATCAACTTGATCCACCTGCATGGTTCGGTCTACTGGAGCAAGTTAGATGCGGTAATCCGAGTTGGATATGATTTGTCTTCCCGCCAAGATCTCCTTAATGGAGATGATATAAAGTTATTAGCGCCATTCTTTGAGGCTCTCGATAATTCCGCGCTGAGACTCGCGGATCTTCCCTTTCCAGATTTTCCAGAGGAACAATTGGAAAATTTTTGGTCTAAATATGAACGGATGCCCATCGTGAATCCCACCAAGTGGAAGTTTCACGAGACTGTATACGAAGAGCATTATTATCAGATGTTGCGGCTACTCAGCTACGAGCTTGAGAAGCCAAATGCCGTACTTATTGCTTTCGGCTTTTCATTTTCCGACGAGCATATCATTAACTTGGTACGAAGATCGCTATCCAATCCTGGTCTGCAGGTTTTTGTCTGCTGCTTCAATATCGCGGATCATGATGCTATGAAGGAAAGATTCAAAAGTCATCGTAATGTTAATTGTCTAGTGCTCGAGAATGGGATTATGGATTTCACGGCCTTCAATGAGCATGTGCTGGCGTGGCCTGCCGCCACAAGTACTACAAGTTCTTCAAGCGGCGCAGTCGCCGCAAGCGCTGCTCCAATCACGGCGATGTAACATGAGCATCCGCGTTGGTGAAGTCATAGCCGTGCACGGCACAAGAGTTGTTCTGAGAATTGACGATCAATCGAGCAAGGAGACGCTTTTCCACGCTGGAGAGAAGTATAAGGGCGTATCTATCCGTGAATACCTATGCGTTCAGCGTGGTTTTCGAGACATCATTTGCATAGTCGAGGGTGAGTTCCTGGACGAGAGTCGGGTAGAGACAGCAAACGGTAGTTCAATATTTATAAGAAAGGTCGAAGCTCGGCCGATCGGTTTTTTTGACAGCACCGGATTTAATCAAGGCATAAAATATATGCCAATGATTCAGGATGCAGCATATCTGCTTCCGGAGGAGCGAATTCGTTCTATCTTCGGCCACTCCCAAGATGGCGAATTTAGGATCGGGAGCATGCTTAAGGAAGAGATTCCTATCGGTCTTCCTTGGAAGCGTCTCTTCAACGGACACGTAGGTATATTCGGTAATACAGGCAGTGGAAAATCGAACACTCTCGCCAAGCTTTACACCGTTCTCTTTGAAAAAAAATTGCCGCTAATTGTAGGAAAAAGCCAGTTTGTTATCCTTGACTTCAACGGCGAGTATGTTGGCGAACAGCTGGCGTCTGCTCCGCATAAAGCCGTCTACACGTTATCGACGTTCACCAGTCCTGATCAAAATGATCTGACAGCGCGCTTTCCTCTTTCGCCGCAGGAGTTCTGGGATCTTGAGACGATGGCACTGCTCTTCCAAGCTACTCCAAATACCCAGCGCCCATTTCTGAACCGAGTTATAGCCGGAAAGCATAAATACGAGGCAACCCCTGCGTCACTTACAAATTATGCCAAGAGCAAGTTCCGACAAGCTTTCTGTGCTGGAGATGTGAAGCCGGCGACACTTGACCTGATGCGCACAGTAGCGAGGCGTCTGGATAATCAGGCGGTTCTAGATCTTTTGCATCAAACAACATGGTATCGAAATAATAGATTTAATTACAGGGGCCATTTCATTGACCCGGACGGTGCCCAGTACGATGCGCATATCGCGCCGATAGTGAATACTCTGGATGCTCAGGGTATCGATGAATTCGAACAACTTGTTCTGCGAGTGAACCTTCAATTAATTTCTGATCTTAATGCGGGATATGTACAGTTTGAGCACATCCAGCCTTTGTTAAAGCGCGTTGAGTCTTCGTTAAATAGCCTTAGGAAAGTTTTAGTGATTTCAGATGTCCAGCCGGACAATAAGCTGCTCACGGTTATTTCGATGCGCCGTTGCAATAACGAGATCAAGAAAGTACTACCGCTGCTGTTTGCTAAGCACTACTACAATGGACACAAGGCTGTAGTTGAAAATCCACCCAACCGTACGATCCATCTCATAGTTGACGAAGCTCACAATGTTCTGTCCGAGCAGTCCGCACGCGAGAGCGAGACATGGAAGGATTACAGGCTTGAGCAGTTTGAAGAGATCATCAAGGAGGGTAGAAAATTTGGTGTGTTTATAACCGTTGCTAGCCAGCGCCCAGCTGATATATCTCCGACAATAGTTTCTCAGTTGCATAATTTTTTTATTCACAGATTGGTCAATGATCGAGATCTTTATCTAATTGATAACACTATTTCGACGCTTGACTCGATTTCTCGGGCGTTGATTCCAGGTCTTTCTCAAGGCTGCTGTGTAGTGACGGGTACTGCATTCGAATTGCCAATGGTGATACAGGTTGATCGCCTGCCGCGAAACAAGCAGCCAGCAAGCGAAGATGTTGATCTTGAGCGTCTTTGGAACTAACTCATGAGTAGCCCGGAATGTCATATTTTCAACAGTGAGATGGTCGATTTTAGGGGGGGTTCAACCAGGCGTGCTCTAATATGAGCGACGGTACTAAACCGCAGTTTTCTTGCCGATTGTAAAATTCAGTTGCCCGAGCTTGATCTTACTTGGCACTCCGTGCTGCTTCGGCTCGATGCTGTGGTTTTTAGTTGGCGATGCCGGAACGTTGCGATGCAGAAAGTCCAGTTCCCCGTGTGGAACTGCGACGCGAAAACGGCGTTCTCGCCGTCGTAGTCGCGCTTGAGTATGTAGGCGAGTTGCAGGCGGGCGAGGGAGCGGCGGAGCATCTCGGCTTCGATGGCGACGCCGGCCGTATTGAAGTCGGTGAACAGGCTGGCGAGGGTGATCGGGTTGGCGCATCGCTTTGCGCGGCGTGGGGGGCTAGGGCGACGCGGTAGATGAAGATGCGGTCGATCTGGCACGCAGGGGATCGGTGCTGAGGCGGACGCAGCCGATGGGAGAGCGTCGGCCATCTCCTCGATAGCGTGCTTAGTGCAAGCGAACACGCCCGAAAGGTCACTCTGAGTGATCTTTACAAGCCGATCTCAAGCCAGTTGAGCTTATTGCTCCGGTTTAAGAATCTGCTATTTTGCACTCTATGAGTGCTCGAAATTCAGGGAAACTGAACCTTCTGCTGGCCGAACTGGGTGACACGCGTCTTGTCTCCAGCCGCTGGCTGCGGGCGCATGACTACTCCAATAGCCTCGTTGCGCGCTATGTGGGCAGCGGTTGGCTGGTGTCGCCGGCGCGTGGGGTCTACATGCGCGCAGGTGGGCGGCTGCAGTGGGACGGCGTGGTCCGCAGCCTGCAGGTCGGCGAAGGTTTGCCGCTGCATGTCGGGGGGCGTTCTGCACTGGCTCTCCAGGGGCACGAGCACTACTTGCGCCTCGGCGACGCCGAGGCGATCACGCTGTATGGGCCACAGTCACCGCCTGGATGGCTAGGCAAGTTGCCGCTCGAGCAAGGCTTCGAGTTCATGGGCAAGGGGCCGTTCGATCTGCCGGTCGTGTCGGCTGCAGAAGCTTCCGAGCAGGCGCTGTCGGAGGTCGGGCTGGCATGGCACTCCGTCGCCTCCGGGCTCGATGCCCTGGTGTGCTCGACGCCCGAGCGGGCCATGCTCGAACTCTGCGACGGCGTATCGGACGCGGCAGGCGTCTACGAGGCCGATGCACTGATGCAGGCGATGACTACGCTGAGGCCGCAGCGGGTCGCCTTGATGCTGCACCACTGTCGCAGCATCAAGGCGAAGCGGTTGTTCCTGGCGCTGGCGGATCGTCATCGGCATGCGTGGTTGCCGCGCGTGCCGCTCGAGGATGTGGATCTGGGGCGTGGCAAGCGTGCGCTGGTTCCCGGCGGGCGCCTGCATCCGACCTACCAGATCACTTTGCCGGGAGATCTCGATGAGCACTTGGCTTGATCGTTGGGACAGGCGCTACACGGACCGTGTGAGGCTGCTGGTCGAGGTGCTGCCCGTGCTGGCGCAGGAGCCACGCTTCGCGCTCAAGGGCGGTACGGCCATCAACCTCTTCGAGCACGATCTGCCGCGCCTGTCGGTGGACATCGATCTGACGTGGCTGCCTGTGCATGACTACGCCGAGGACGCAACGTCGATCGCCGAAGCGCTTCTACGCTTGGCCGACGTGTTGCGCGCCAGACCGCTGCAGTTGCAGGTGCAGGTTTCGACGGGTGAGCGTGGCGTGGTCAATCGCCTGATCGCCAGCCGCGGTCGCGCGCGTGTGCAGATCGAAACCACGCCGGTCATGCGTGGCGCGGTGCATCCCGTGCGGACCATGGTCGTGCGGCCACGGGTAGAGGAGGCTTTCGGCTTCGCCGAGGCGCAGGTGCTGGATTTCGCCGACCTCTATGCCGGCAAGCTCGCGGCTGCGCTGTCGCGGCAGCATCCGCGTGATCTTTTCGACGTGGGTCTGCTGCTGGATGACGATCGCACGGATGCTGACCTGTGGCGCACGTTCCTCGTGTACCTGACCTGCAGTCCCAAGCCGGCATCGGAGATGCTCGCACCGCGCATGCCTGCGGATTTCGAGGCCACGTTCGAGGCGCAGTTCAAGGGCATGACGGCCGAGCCCATCGATGCTGCGGCCTTGCTGGAAAGCCGCGAACGACTGCTCTCGCGCGTGGCGACATGGCTGGATGCTCCGTCGCGCGCTTTCCTGCGATCCATCGAGGATGAGCAGCCGGATTTCGGGTTGATAGGACGTGCCCATGCGGCCGAGCTGCCGGGCGTGCGGCGCAAGCTGCACAACCTGGCGCAACGGACGAACGCCAAGCGCGAGACGGATCGCCAGCAGCTCGAGGAGACGCTGGCGCGAATTGCGGGTGCTGGATAAGCCTCGACGAACTGCATGCTCTGCCTACGCGTTCCGCCGGAATGGCGCGCACGGCATCGCTGTCGAAACAGGGGGCACGAGTTACTCGTAGGAGAGCGGATTCAACCCTCCTGCCCACGTAACGCATCCCCCAGCGACGCGAGCTCCCTCCCCAGCAACGCATCCACTTCCCCCGCATGGAACTGCGAGGCGAACAGCGGCACCGCGAACACGACGTGTTCGCCGTCGTTCTCGCGCTTGAGCACGTAGGCGAGTTGCAGGCGGGCGAGGGAGCGGCGGAGCATCTCGGCTTCGAGGGCGATGCCGGCGGTGTCGAAGTCGGCGAGCAGGCTGGCGAGGGTGATCGGGGCGGCGTCGCTTCGCGCGGCGTGGAAGGCCTGGGCGACGCGGTAGACGAGGATGCGGTCGATCTGGCACGCGACGGGATCGGGGCTGAGGCGGGCCCAGCCGGCGAGGGCGTCGGCCATGGCTTCGGATTGCAGGGCCTGATGCAGGCGGCGCGGGTCGACGAGGCGCTGGTGGCGTTCGAGGTGTTCGAGCACTTGCTGGCAGGCGATCGCGACGAGGTTGGCGCGCTGGCCGCAGGTGGTGGCGAGGAACTCGGGCAGCGTCGCGTCGGTGAAGCGCACGCCGAGGCGCGCGAGCGGTTCGGTGGCGAGCGCCACGCAGGCGTCGCGCTCGAGGCCGCCGAGGTGGATGATCTCGCCGAAATTGCGGATCGGCGAGGCGTAGTCGAGCATCGCGGCCTCGTACAGATCCCAGAAGCCGGCCAGCATGAAGTGGCAGCGGCCTTCCTCGCTCAGCGCGCGCAAGGCGTTGAGCTGCGCGTACTGGTGCTGCGCCTCGTGGCGCATGAAGAGATCGGTCTCGTCGATCAGCAGCAACAGGCGGCGACCGCCGGCGCGTTCGGCGAGCGCGTCGATCAGGGCATCGATCGGCGTGTCGGCGGGCAGGCGCAGGTCGGCGGCGACGCGCTCGAACAGGCGGTGATCGCGCAGCGACAGGTAGTGGCAGCGCACGCGCGGATGGCCCTCGAAGCGGCGCTCGATCGCCTTCATGAGGCTCGTTTTGCCGAGCTGGCGTCCGCCGACGAGCAGGTAGTTGCCGGGCTCGCGATGCAGCACGCGCGCGAGCAGCGATTCGCGGCCGAAGAACGCCGACGGCCGCGTGACGCCGCCGCGCGTCTGGTACGGCGAGATGCGCGTGACGCGCAGCTGGCGCGCGAGCAGGTTGACGAGCACGTCGGTCGCCGAAGGCTGCAGCAGCCATTCGGTCTGCGAGGCCTGGTCCGCGCACACGCAGAGGTTGGCCGGATCGTTCGCGAACGCGAGCAGGGCCGCATTGTGTTCGACCGACGGGCTCAGCACGAGCACCACATCCTGGCCGTTCGGCAGCTCGCGCAGACGGCGCACGATGTCCTCGGCGGGCAGCGTCGGATCGGGCTGGTACAGCCACAGGCGCTCGAGCGCGACCGGGAGCGAGGCGGGCAGGGTCCAGGCGTGGACGTGGCCTGGCAAGGCCCAGTCCTTGGCGCGGATTGAGCGCGCTTCGATGCGCGTGGCGAGGCGCGTCGCGCGTTGCTCGGCATCGTCGGCGACGTGGCGCAAGGCTTCGCGCCAGCGGATCGTCGGCACGCCGGCGGCGAGCAGCAGCTGGCTGCGATGGCGCAACCAGCCGAGGTGGCGATCGAGCGTGAGCAGGCCCTCGAGCGGATGGCGCAGCACGCGTTGCGGATCGCGGATCGAGAGGATCGCCGCAGGACGCGCGACGAACCAACGCGGTGATGATGACTTCCTCACCCTCGCGCATGCCGCTGCCGATCCAGGCCGAAGCCTGCTGCATGTTCGCGATCATGTTGCGATGGGTCAGCATCGCGCCCTTGGCGACGCCGGTCGTGCCGCCCGTGTACTGCAGGAACGCGAGGTCCTCGGGGCCGATCTCGACCTTCGGCAACGTGCCGCGCGAGCCGGCCGCGAGCGCATCGTTGAAGCGCACGGCCTTCGGCAGCGAGAACGGCGGCACGAGCTTCTTGACGTACTTGACCACGACATTCGTGATGAACGATTTCGGGAAGCCGAGGCGGTCGCCGAGCGCGCTCGTGATGACGTGCTCGCACGGCGTGCCGTCGATGACCGACGCCGTGGTATGCGCGAAGTTGTCGAGCACGAGGAGCGCACGCGCGCCGGAGTCGACGAGCTGATGCTTGAGCTCGCGCGCCGTGTACATCGGATTCGTGTTGACGACGGTGAGGCCGGCGCGCAGCGCGCCGCAGACCGCGATCGGATACTGCAGCACGTTCGGCAGCATGATCGCGACGCGATCACCCTTCTTGAGACCGAGGTCGTTGACGAGGTAGCTGCCGAACTGGCGGCTCAGCAGGTCGAGCTCGCCGTAGGTGATCGTGCGGCCCATGTTGGAGTAGGCGGGCCGGTGGCGGAACCGGTCGAAGCTCGCGTCGAGCAGGGCCGCGATCGAGGCGTAGGCTTCCAGATCGATGTCGGGCGCGACGCCCTTGGGGTAATGGGCCAGCCAAGGACGATTGCTCTCGGACATGCTTCCTCCGTCAAGACTGCCGCACCGGGCGGTGCGACATGGCGCATCGGGTCGCGCGGGGCGCGCTGCGGATGCGGGGTTCGCGCGATTGCAGCACAGCGGGCGAAGCAGCGGCAAGGCGCAGTGCAGCGTGGCGCTTGCGCACGGCGGCGCGGAAGTGGGAGGGTGTCGCCGACGTTCAGATCGAGTCGTTCCCCGATGCCGCCACGTGTGATCCTTCGCCGAACCGTCGCGCGCGCCCTGGTGCTGATGCTGCTCGTGGCCTTGGTGGCCTGTTCGCGCACGCCCGACGAGCAGGTGCTGCGCGAGACCGTCGCGGCAATGCAGGGCGCGCTCGAGTCGCGTGACCCGAAAGCCTTCATGGCCGGCATCGCCGAGGATTTCACCGGATCGCAGGGCAGCCTCGACCGCGAAGGCCTGCACGGCATGCTGCGCGCGCAGGTGCTCTCGAACGCGTCGATCGGCGTCACGACCGGTCCGCTCGACATCGCCGTGCAAGGCGACCGCGCGACCGTCACGTTCACGGCCACCTTTACGGGCGGCGAAGGCCGCTTCCTTCCCGAGCGCGGCTCGGTCTACACGATCACGAGCGGTTGGCGCCGCAGCGGCGACGACTGGGTGTGCGTGAATGCGCAGTGGGAGCGGAAGCTATAGCGTCCTGCAGGGCCGGCGATGCCCGCCCGAGGTCGGGCGGAGCTCGCGGTGGTGCGGACGGGGTGCGATGTTGAGCCTCGTCTCAAGCCCGCCCCCTCTCCCCCGGCCCCTCTCCCGCAAGGGGAGAGGGGAGGCAAGCCCGCCACGTGGTATGTCGACACGCGAGCCTGACGCACACCGCGAACCGTGTGTAGGGCGAAACGCCATGCGCCACCTGATGGCATATAGCGCGGTTCTATATCTTCTGCCTTCGGGGGAAGCGTCTGCTCTTCATGTGATGTGGCGTGCAGGGTTTCTATCCTTCTCCCTACGGGAGAAGGTGGCCCGCAGGGCGGGATGAGGGTGCGGGATCGCGACGAGTTTCGGATTTCGTCACACCACCGCACCCTCTCCTCACCCCTCTCCCGGAGAGAGAGGCTCAAGAAGAGCGCATCCCGGCAGGCCTCGACGAAGTGCCCGCATGTTCAATGTCCATAGCCGAGGTCAGGTTCATTTGCCCGCAGCGCCGCGAACATGAGAGTCACTCGCCGGGCAAATGAACCCGCCGCTATTTCGGGTCCCCGGCCTCGTAGCGCCGCCACGTTGCGGTACCCGTGCGCTGACGCTCACCAAGGGTTGGCCGGCTCCAGCGCAGGCGTCCTCTCGGCAAGGATCGCGCGCTCCCCCCACCGCGCCATCTCGTCGCACACGCAACCTGTCGTTTGAGAGCCCCGCGCCGCACATGGATAATGCGCGGCTGATCCGGAGGTCCGATGCCCGCACGCCTACTCGACGGCAAGCGCATTGCCGATGAACTGCTCGATCGCCTCGCCACGCGCGTCGAGGCGCGCGTCGCCGCGGGCAAGCCGAGGCCCGGGCTCGCCGTGATCCTCGTCGGCGACGAGCCGGCCTCGTCGGTGTACGTGCGCAACAAGCGTCGCGCCTGTATGCGCGTCGGCTTCCGTTCGTTCGATTTCGACCTGCCGTCGACGACCAGCGGTGCCGAGCTGACCGCGCTCGTCGATCGCCTCAACGCCGATCCCGAGGTGCACGGCATCCTCGTGCAGCTGCCGCTGCCGGACCATGTCGACGCGCCCGCGATCATCAACCGCATCGATCCGCGCAAGGACGTCGACGGCTTCCAGGCCGAGAACGTCGGCCGCCTCGTGCTTCGCCAGCGCGGCCTGCGTCCTTGCACGTCGAAAGGCGTCATGACGCTGCTCGCGCACACCGATCTGCCGGTGCGCGGCCGCCACGCGGTCGTCGTCGGCGTGTCCAACCACGTGGGCCGTCCGCTCATGCTCGAGCTGCTGCTCGCGGGCTGCACGACCACGGGCTGCCACAAGTTCACGCAGGATCTGCCGGGCCACGTGCGCGCGGCCGACATCGTCGTCGTCGCGGCCGGTCGACCTGGCCTCGTGCGCGGCGAGTGGATCAAGCCCGGCGCGATCGTCATCGACGTCGGCATCAACCGCCTTCCCGACGGCCGCCTCGCCGGCGACGTCGAGTTCGAGCCGGCCGCCGAGCGCGCCGCGTGGATCACGCCGGTGCCCGGCGGTGTCGGTCCGATGACCGTCGCCACCTTGATGGAGAACACCGTCGAGGCCGCGGAGACGTTCTTCGACTGATCAGGGCTTCGGCGGCGTTGCCCGCAGGCGCGTGGCCACTGGTGTACGTCGCTTCAAGCCGCCGCATCGTCAGCATCCGGCGGCGGCGTGCCGACTCTCGTGCTCGCGTCGCCGTCGAGCTGATAATCCGCGACCTCACCCTTGATCAGGGTTTCGGCGGCGGGCCTGTATGCGCTTCATCGTGTTGTGACCGTGCACGTCGATCCAGGTTGCGGCGTCATCGGCGGCTTGCGGGGGCGTACCCATCCACGTCTCTCGTCTCCGTCGCGACGATACCCGCGACCTCGCCCTTGATCAGGGCTTCGGCGGCGTGGCCCGCAGACGCTTCATCGCGTCATCGCGGTGCACGTCGATCCAGGCTGCCGCGTCGTCGGCATCCGCCGGCGGCGTGCCGATCCAGGTGCTCGCGTCGCCGTCGAGGCGATAACCCGCGACCTCGCCGTCGCCGTGGTAGACATCGACGCGATCGCGGTCGTCCCCGCGCACGTGCACGACATACTGCGGCGGCTGCGGATCGGGCCGCAGGAAACTGCCTGCGAACGCATCGCGGCAATGCGCATCGCCGAACAGCCATGCCAGCGACGGCACGATGTCGGCCTGCTGGAACGGCGCTTCGACCACCTTGGGCATGTCCACCGCACCGGCCACCACCATCGGCACGCGCGCGAAGGCACGCTCGCCGTGCGCGGCGTATTCGGACGCGGCCAGCGGCGTCATCGTGCGGTGGTCGCCGAGCACGAGCATCACGCCGTCGTCGAGGAAGCCGCGCGCCTTGAGCGTGTCGTAGAGGCGGCCGACCTCCGCATCGACGTAGCGCATCGTTGCCTCGGGATCGATCGCGCCACTGCGCGGATCGACGAACGGCGGATGGCTCGTGACCGTCAGCAGCATCGCGACGAACGGCTGCGTCGCGTCGCGCGTGTCGAGCCACTGCAGGAAGCGGTCGTAGAACACGCGATCCTCGGCCGCGCCGAACTGCCAGCGGCGGTGACCTTCGTAGAATGCGTCATCGGCGCCGTCGACCACGTCGAAACCGAGGCGCTTGAGCCAGTCGCCGATGCCGATGAAGCTCGTGTCGCCCGGCGTCAGGAACGCGGACTGGTGGCCGCTGCGGCGCGTGAGGTCGGGCAGGGTGCCGCTGTCGAGCACGTAGTGATCGAAGCGCGCGTCGCGCACGCCCGGCGGCGTGAACGGCACCTGCGCCGCGCCGATCGCGATCTCGCCGCCGCTCGTGGTGAAGCCGTTGGCGTAGAAGCGCGTGAAGTAGTGGTTGTCACGCGCGATCGCGTCGAGGCGTGGCGTCCAGTCGGCCGGCCCGCCGAGCAGGTCGCTATGCCAGGCCGACAGCGATTCGGCGAGCACGATCACGACGTTCGGTCGACGCGGCTGCTCGTTGCGCTCGCAGACCTGCGGCCGCGCCTCGACGCGTGCGCGCTGGCGCGCCATGTGGTCATCGCCGTAGGCACGCAGGCGGCCTTGCGGCAGGTTCACCTCGACCACGTTGTCGGTGAGCGTCGCGTGCACGTAGCGCACGGGCAGGGTGCGCGCATGCAGGGCGAACACTCCAGCAACGAGCACGCCCGCGCCGAACACGACAGCGAGGCGCGGCCGCCTCGGCGACGGCAGGCAAGCCAGCACGAGCACGAGGATCAGCGCGATCGCGACGGCGGCCTTCACGCGACCCGCGCTGCCGCCGACGCTCGCGGTCACGACGCTCCAGTTCGCGCCGACATCGCCGCCGAGCTTGAGCACGTCGTCGAGCAGCAGGCGCTGCGAGAGCAGGTCGAACACGGCGAGGTCGAGCGCGGTCACCGCCACCGTGAGCACGAGCAGCATGGTCGCGATGACGCGCGTGATCACGCCACGCGCGAGGCAGGCGACCAGCGCGAGCAGCGAGGCGATCGCGACCAGCCACGCGTCCTGGCCCAGCGTCGGCACCGTGAAACAGCCGTGGCAGCCCGTGTAACCGCCGGCCATGGCCTCGACGAGGTGCGCGCGCGTCGCCGCGACCACGACCAGGGCCAGCCATGCGACGAACAGGGCAAGCCCTTGAAGCGGTTTGGGAAAACGAGTCGTCGGCATCAGGGGAGGGTGGCTGCGGCAGGTCGCGCCATGGCGCGAAGGGGGCGGAAACCGCTAAAATAGCGTACTGACCGCATCCCACGCCCGCCCATGCGTCTTCTCGCTGATGCCCTGACGTTCGACGACGTCTATCTCGTCCCCGGACACTCCACCGTCCTCCCGCGCGATGTCGATACCTCGACGCGCCTGACCCGCGACCTGCGTCTCAACGTGCCGATCGTCTCGGCCGCGATGGACACGGTCACCGAAGCCCGCCTGGCCATCACGATGGCGCAATGCGGCGGCATCGGCATCATCCACAAGAACATGCCGTTCGAACAGCAGGCCGCCGAAGTGCGCCTGGTCAAGAAGTTCGAGGCCGGCGTGATCCGCGATCCGCTCACGGTGCGCCCCGACACCTCGATCCGCGACGTCATGCGCATCACGCGCGAGCACGGCATCTCGGGCGTCCCGGTGGTCGACGGCAGCAACCTCGTCGGCATCGTGACCAGCCGTGACATGCGCTTCGAGAAGAAGCACGACGATCCGGTCAAGAACATCATGACGCGCAAGGAGCGCCTCGTGACGGTGCGCGAAGGCGCGGGCGAGGATGAAGTCCTCGCGCTGCTGCACAAGCACCGCATCGAGAAGGTGCTCGTCGTCAACGACGAGTTCGAGCTGCGCGGCCTCATCACCGTCAAGGACATCCAGAAGGCGCGCGACAACCCGCGTTCGGCCAAGGACGCCAGCGAGCGTCTGCGCGTCGGTGCCGCGGTCGGCGTCGGCGGCGACACCGAGCGCCGCGTCGAGGCCCTCATCGAGGCCGGCGTGGACGTGCTCATCGTCGACACCGCGCACGGCCACGCGCAGTCGGTCATCGACCGCGTGCGCTGGGTCAAGAAGACCTTCCCGAACACCCAGGTCATCGGCGGCAACATCGTCACCGGCGACGCCGCGCTCATGCTGCGCGATGCCGGCGCGGATGCGGTCAAGGTCGGCGTCGGCCCGGGCTCGATCTGCACCACGCGCATCGTCACCGGCGTCGGCGTGCCGCAGATCACCGCGATCGACCTCGTCGCCAACGCGCTCAAGGACGACATCCCGCTGATCGCCGACGGCGGCATCCGCTACTCGGGCGACGTCGCCAAGGCGATCGTCGCGGGCGCGTCCACCGTGATGCTCGGCAGCATGTTCGCCGGCACCGAGGAATCGCCCGGCGAAGTCGAGCTCTACCAGGGCCGCTCGTACAAGAGCTACCGCGGCATGGGCTCGCTCGGCGCGATGGAGAAGGGTTCCAGCGACCGCTACTTCCAGGACGCTTCCGATCCCGAGAAGCTCGTGCCCGAGGGCATCGAGGGACGCGTGCCGTACCGCGGCTCGCTGCGCAACATCGTGCACCAGCTCGTCGGCGGCCTGCGTGCCTCGATGGGTTACTGCGGCTGCGGCACGATCGACGAGATGCGCACGCGCCCGCAGTTCGTGAAGGTGACCGGCGCCGGCGTGCGCGAGGCGCACCCGCACGACATCGAGATCGTCAAGGAAGCCCCGAACTACCGCCTGAGCTGACCATGCCGCCACGTCGCCACGCCTTCGCGCTGCTCGCCGTGTTCGCGGCCGGCATCGCGCATGCGGGCGATGCGGAACCGCCGGCACGGCTGCAGGTGAAGATCGGCGACGCACGCGCGGTCGTGGAGACCGGCAAGGTCGCCGAGGTGGTCGTCGACGGCAAGCCGCTCAAGGTACTCATCGAGGAACTGCCGACGCGCCGCTTCGACGCCGCCGGCCTGCGCTTCGACTACCCGCGCACCTTCTCGTGGGAACACGACGACGAGACGTGGACGCTCGACGGCAGCAACGCCGTCGTGATCATCACGCGCGGCCTGCTCGGCGGCGACGCGATGGCCGCCGACGTGCTCGACGGCATCGAGGACGAGATCGGCGCGGGCACGCGCGCCAAGCGCGAGAAGGTCGTGCTCGAGACGCCGAAGGGCCGCATCGAAGGCGTCGCCGCGACCGTGCGCGTCGCCTCCACGGCGATCCGCAACGAGGCCTACGTGGTCGGCCCCGGCGTGCGCCCGGTCATCCTGCTGCTGCAGGACACCCTCGACGACGCAGGCCGCATCTCCACCGAATTCACCGACATGCGGCGCCGACTCGCCGCGACCCTGGAGTTCTGATCCCTTGGCCGACATCCACAGCGACAAGATCCTCATCCTCGATTTCGGCGCGCAGTACACCCAGCTCATCGCGCGGCGCGTGCGCGAGATCGGCGTGTACTGCGAGATCTGGGCGTGGGACCACGATCCGGCCGAGATCGCCGCCTACGGCGCCAAGGGCATCATCCTGTCGGGCGGCCCCGAATCGACCACCCAGCACGGCGCGCCGGCCGCGCCACAGCAGGTGTTCGATGCGAACCTGCCGATCCTCGGCATCTGCTACGGCATGCAGACGCTCGCCGCGCAGCTCGGCGGCGCGACCGAAGCCGCCGACGCGCGCGAGTTCGGGCATGCCGAAGTGCAGCTCGTCGCGCACGATGCGCTGCTCGGCGGTCTCAGCGACCACCACGGCGAACCGCGCCTGGACGTGTGGATGAGCCACGGCGACCACGTCGCCAAGGCACCGCCGGGCTGGACCGTCACCGCCACGACCGACCGCATCCCGGTCGCCGCGATGGCCAACGAGGCCAAGCGCTGGTACGGCGTGCAGTTCCATCCCGAGGTCACGCACACGAAGCAGGGCGAGGCCCTGCTGCGCCGCTTCGTCACCGACATCTGCGGTTGCCGCACGCTGTGGACCGCCGCGCACATCATCGACGACCAGATCGAACGCGTGCGCGCGCTCGTCGGCAGCGACGAGGTGATCCTTGGTCTCTCGGGCGGCGTCGATTCGTCGGTGGTCGCGGCCCTGCTGCACAAGGCGATCGGCGAGCAGCTCACCTGCGTGTTCGTCGACACCGGCCTGCTGCGCTGGCAGGAAGGCGACCAGGTCATGGCGATGTTCGCCGAGCACATGGGCGTGAAGGTCGTGCGCGTCAACGCGGCCGAGCGCTACTTCAAGGCGCTCGAAGGCGTGGCCGATCCGGAAGCCAAGCGCAAGATCATCGGCAACCTGTTCGTCGAGATCTTCGAGGAGGAATCCAACAAGCTCGCCAACGCCAAATGGCTCGCGCAGGGCACGATCTACCCCGACGTGATCGAGTCGGCCGGCAGCAAGACCGGCAAGGCCCACGTCATCAAGAGCCATCACAACGTCGGCGGCTTGCCCGCGCACATGAAGCTCGGCCTCGTCGAGCCGCTGCGCGAACTGTTCAAGGACGAGGTGCGCCGTCTCGGCGTCGAGCTTGGCCTGCCGCGCAGCATGGTCTACCGCCACCCGTTCCCGGGCCCCGGCCTCGGCGTACGCATCCTCGGCGAAGTGAAGGCCGAATACGCCGACCTCCTCGCCAAGGCCGACGCGATCTTCATCGACGAGCTGCGCAAGGCCGACTGGTACGACAAGACCAGCCAGGCCTTCGCCGTGTTCCTGCCGGTGAAGTCCGTCGGCGTCGTCGGCGACGCCCGCGCCTACGAATGGGTGATCGCGCTGCGCGCCGTCGAAACGATCGACTTCATGACCGCCCACTGGGCCCACCTCCCGTACGACCTCCTCGGCACCGTCTCCAACCGCATCATCAACGAACTCCGCGGCGTCTCGCGCGTCGTCTACGACATCAGCGGGAAGCCGCCGGCTACGATTGAGTGGGAGTGACTTTTAACTGGCTTGCCTATAGAAGTTATAAAATGTAGGCGGCGCAATCTAATGCTTTTTAAGGTGAGCGATGAACCTATTATGCTTTGCATAACGGATAATTCTATAATTATTGAAGCTTTGGACTAGTTGTAAAATGGCTGGTGGCTGGCGGATTGCATATTAAAATAATTGTATTAAATGGAGTGCAGGATGCCAATTATTTCCATTGACGATATTTACGATAAAGACATAAACTTTATTTTCGGCGCTGGAGCATCGTTCGGTGTCTTACCGACATTACAGCTGCAGCTACGTGCTGACGATGAGGAAAGACAATTTACTCTTGAAGAGCTGGCGACAAAGTTCGATCGTGAGAATGATCCACGATTGATCCCACTCTTCATGTACTACTACGCGAAATGTATCCGTCCTGCAGAGCTGCTTAGCCTAGAAAGTGCGATGGCCACAGAGCCGAGTGCCACGGTCATCAAGAATTACCGAGTTTTTATGAAAACGGTACTTGAGATGGTGAAGCACCGAAAGGCATTAGACCGGCGCTGCAACGTATTCACCACAAACTATGATGGCTGTTTCCCACTCGTGGCTGATGCCTTAATCAAGGAAGGAAATATCGATTTCGTATTGAATGATGGCGCGCGAGGTTTTACTGAAAGGACTTTGCAGGCAAGAAACTTTGGCTCCTATCTATGTCAGGCAGGAGTGTTCGGTCGTTACCAGAGCAGTATTCCACAGATCAACTTGATCCACCTGCATGGTTCGGTCTACTGGAGCAAGTTAGATGCGGTAATCCGAGTTGGATATGATTTGTCTTCCCGCCAAGATCTCCTTAATGGAGATGATATAAAGTTATTAGCGCCATTCTTTGAGGCTCTCGATAATTCCGCGCTGAGACTCGCGGATCTTCCCTTTCCAGATTTTCCAGAGGAACAATTGGAAAATTTTTGGTCTAAATATGAACGGATGCCCATCGTGAATCCCACCAAGTGGAAGTTTCACGAGACTGTATACGAAGAGCATTATTATCAGATGTTGCGGCTACTCAGCTACGAGCTTGAGAAGCCAAATGCCGTACTTATTGCTTTCGGCTTTTCATTTTCCGACGAGCATATCATTAACTTGGTACGAAGATCGCTATCCAATCCTGGTCTGCAGGTTTTTGTCTGCTGCTTCAATATCGCGGATCATGATGCTATGAAGGAAAGATTCAAAAGTCATCGTAATGTTAATTGTCTAGTGCTCGAGAATGGGATTATGGATTTCACGGCCTTCAATGAGCATGTGCTGGCGTGGCCTGCCGCCACAAGTACTACAAGTTCTTCAAGCGGCGCAGTCGCCGCAAGCGCTGCTCCAATCACGGCGATGTAACATGAGCATCCGCGTTGGTGAAGTCATAGCCGTGCACGGCACAAGAGTTGTTCTGAGAATTGACGATCAATCGAGCAAGGAGACGCTTTTCCACGCTGGAGAGAAGTATAAGGGCGTATCTATCCGTGAATACCTATGCGTTCAGCGTGGTTTTCGAGACATCATTTGCATAGTCGAGGGTGAGTTCCTGGACGAGAGTCGGGTAGAGACAGCAAACGGTAGTTCAATATTTATAAGAAAGGTCGAAGCTCGGCCGATCGGTTTTTTTGACAGCACCGGATTTAATCAAGGCATAAAATATATGCCAATGATTCAGGATGCAGCATATCTGCTTCCGGAGGAGCGAATTCGTTCTATCTTCGGCCACTCCCAAGATGGCGAATTTAGGATCGGGAGCATGCTTAAGGAAGAGATTCCTATCGGTCTTCCTTGGAAGCGTCTCTTCAACGGACACGTAGGTATATTCGGTAATACAGGCAGTGGAAAATCGAACACTCTCGCCAAGCTTTACACCGTTCTCTTTGAAAAAAAATTGCCGCTAATTGTAGGAAAAAGCCAGTTTGTTATCCTTGACTTCAACGGCGAGTATGTTGGCGAACAGCTGGCGTCTGCTCCGCATAAAGCCGTCTACACGTTATCGACGTTCACCAGTCCTGATCAAAATGATCTGACAGCGCGCTTTCCTCTTTCGCCGCAGGAGTTCTGGGATCTTGAGACGATGGCACTGCTCTTCCAAGCTACTCCAAATACCCAGCGCCCATTTCTGAACCGAGTTATAGCCGGAAAGCATAAATACGAGGCAACCCCTGCGTCACTTACAAATTATGCCAAGAGCAAGTTCCGACAAGCTTTCTGTGCTGGAGATGTGAAGCCGGCGACACTTGACCTGATGCGCACAGTAGCGAGGCGTCTGGATAATCAGGCGGTTCTAGATCTTTTGCATCAAACAACATGGTATCGAAATAATAGATTTAATTACAGGGGCCATTTCATTGACCCGGACGGTGCCCAGTACGATGCGCATATCGCGCCGATAGTGAATACTCTGGATGCTCAGGGTATCGATGAATTCGAACAACTTGTTCTGCGAGTGAACCTTCAATTAATTTCTGATCTTAATGCGGGATATGTACAGTTTGAGCACATCCAGCCTTTGTTAAAGCGCGTTGAGTCTTCGTTAAATAGCCTTAGGAAAGTTTTAGTGATTTCAGATGTCCAGCCGGACAATAAGCTGCTCACGGTTATTTCGATGCGCCGTTGCAATAACGAGATCAAGAAAGTACTACCGCTGCTGTTTGCTAAGCACTACTACAATGGACACAAGGCTGTAGTTGAAAATCCACCCAACCGTACGATCCATCTCATAGTTGACGAAGCTCACAATGTTCTGTCCGAGCAGTCCGCACGCGAGAGCGAGACATGGAAGGATTACAGGCTTGAGCAGTTTGAAGAGATCATCAAGGAGGGTAGAAAATTTGGTGTGTTTATAACCGTTGCTAGCCAGCGCCCAGCTGATATATCTCCGACAATAGTTTCTCAGTTGCATAATTTTTTTATTCACAGATTGGTCAATGATCGAGATCTTTATCTAATTGATAACACTATTTCGACGCTTGACTCGATTTCTCGGGCGTTGATTCCAGGTCTTTCTCAAGGCTGCTGTGTAGTGACGGGTACTGCATTCGAATTGCCAATGGTGATACAGGTTGATCGCCTGCCGCGAAACAAGCAGCCAGCAAGCGAAGATGTTGATCTTGAGCGTCTTTGGAACTAACTCATGAGTAGCCCGGAATGTCATATTTTCAACAGTGAGATGGTCGATTTTAGGGGGGGTTCAACCAGGCGTGCTCTAATATGAGCGACGGTACTAAACCGCAGTTTTCTTGCCGATTGTAAAATTCAGTTGCCCGAGCTTGATCTTACTTGGCACTCCGTGCTGCTTCGGCTCGATGCTGTGGTTTTTAGTTGGCGATGCCGGAACGTTGCGATGCAGAAAGTCCAGTTCCCCGTGTGGAACTGCGACGCGAAAACGGCGTTCTCGCCGTCGTAGTCGCGCTTGAGTATGTAGGCGAGTTGCAGGCGGGCGAGGGAGCGGCGGAGCATCTCGGCTTCGATGGCGACGCCGGCCGTATTGAAGTCGGTGAACAGGCTGGCGAGGGTGATCGGGTTGGCGCATCGCTTTGCGCGGCGTGGGGGGCTAGGGCGACGCGGTAGATGAAGATGCGGTCGATCTGGCACGCAGGGGATCGGTGCTGAGGCGGACGCAGCCGATGGGAGAGCGTCGGCCATCTCCTCGATAGCGTGCTTAGTGCAAGCGAACACGCCCGAAAGGTCACTCTGAGTGATCTTTACAAGCCGATCTCAAGCCAGTTGAGCTTATTGCTCCGGTTTAAGAATCTGCTATTTTGCACTCTATGAGTGCTCGAAATTCAGGGAAACTGAACCTTCTGCTGGCCGAACTGGGTGACACGCGTCTTGTCTCCAGCCGCTGGCTGCGGGCGCATGACTACTCCAATAGCCTCGTTGCGCGCTATGTGGGCAGCGGTTGGCTGGTGTCGCCGGCGCGTGGGGTCTACATGCGCGCAGGTGGGCGGCTGCAGTGGGACGGCGTGGTCCGCAGCCTGCAGGTCGGCGAAGGTTTGCCGCTGCATGTCGGGGGGCGTTCTGCACTGGCTCTCCAGGGGCACGAGCACTACTTGCGCCTCGGCGACGCCGAGGCGATCACGCTGTATGGGCCACAGTCACCGCCTGGATGGCTAGGCAAGTTGCCGCTCGAGCAAGGCTTCGAGTTCATGGGCAAGGGGCCGTTCGATCTGCCGGTCGTGTCGGCTGCAGAAGCTTCCGAGCAGGCGCTGTCGGAGGTCGGGCTGGCATGGCACTCCGTCGCCTCCGGGCTCGATGCCCTGGTGTGCTCGACGCCCGAGCGGGCCATGCTCGAACTCTGCGACGGCGTATCGGACGCGGCAGGCGTCTACGAGGCCGATGCACTGATGCAGGCGATGACTACGCTGAGGCCGCAGCGGGTCGCCTTGATGCTGCACCACTGTCGCAGCATCAAGGCGAAGCGGTTGTTCCTGGCGCTGGCGGATCGTCATCGGCATGCGTGGTTGCCGCGCGTGCCGCTCGAGGATGTGGATCTGGGGCGTGGCAAGCGTGCGCTGGTTCCCGGCGGGCGCCTGCATCCGACCTACCAGATCACTTTGCCGGGAGATCTCGATGAGCACTTGGCTTGATCGTTGGGACAGGCGCTACACGGACCGTGTGAGGCTGCTGGTCGAGGTGCTGCCCGTGCTGGCGCAGGAGCCACGCTTCGCGCTCAAGGGCGGTACGGCCATCAACCTCTTCGAGCACGATCTGCCGCGCCTGTCGGTGGACATCGATCTGACGTGGCTGCCTGTGCATGACTACGCCGAGGACGCAACGTCGATCGCCGAAGCGCTTCTACGCTTGGCCGACGTGTTGCGCGCCAGACCGCTGCAGTTGCAGGTGCAGGTTTCGACGGGTGAGCGTGGCGTGGTCAATCGCCTGATCGCCAGCCGCGGTCGCGCGCGTGTGCAGATCGAAACCACGCCGGTCATGCGTGGCGCGGTGCATCCCGTGCGGACCATGGTCGTGCGGCCACGGGTAGAGGAGGCTTTCGGCTTCGCCGAGGCGCAGGTGCTGGATTTCGCCGACCTCTATGCCGGCAAGCTCGCGGCTGCGCTGTCGCGGCAGCATCCGCGTGATCTTTTCGACGTGGGTCTGCTGCTGGATGACGATCGCACGGATGCTGACCTGTGGCGCACGTTCCTCGTGTACCTGACCTGCAGTCCCAAGCCGGCATCGGAGATGCTCGCACCGCGCATGCCTGCGGATTTCGAGGCCACGTTCGAGGCGCAGTTCAAGGGCATGACGGCCGAGCCCATCGATGCTGCGGCCTTGCTGGAAAGCCGCGAACGACTGCTCTCGCGCGTGGCGACATGGCTGGATGCTCCGTCGCGCGCTTTCCTGCGATCCATCGAGGATGAGCAGCCGGATTTCGGGTTGATAGGACGTGCCCATGCGGCCGAGCTGCCGGGCGTGCGGCGCAAGCTGCACAACCTGGCGCAACGGACGAACGCCAAGCGCGAGACGGATCGCCAGCAGCTCGAGGAGACGCTGGCGCGAATTGCGGGTGCTGGATAAGCCTCGACGAACTGCATGCTCTGCCTACGCGTTCCGCCGGAATGGCGCGCACGGCATCGCTGTCGAAACAGGGGGCACGAGTTACTCGTAGGAGAGCGGATTCAACCCTCCTGCCCACGTAACGCATCCCCCAGCGACGCGAGCTCCCTCCCCAGCAACGCATCCACTTCCCCCGCATGGAACTGCGAGGCGAACAGCGGCACCGCGAACACGACGTGTTCGCCGTCGTTCTCGCGCTTGAGCACGTAGGCGAGTTGCAGGCGGGCGAGGGAGCGGCGGAGCATCTCGGCTTCGAGGGCGATGCCGGCGGTGTCGAAGTCGGCGAGCAGGCTGGCGAGGGTGATCGGGGCGGCGTCGCTTCGCGCGGCGTGGAAGGCCTGGGCGACGCGGTAGACGAGGATGCGGTCGATCTGGCACGCGACGGGATCGGGGCTGAGGCGGGCCCAGCCGGCGAGGGCGTCGGCCATGGCTTCGGATTGCAGGGCCTGATGCAGGCGGCGCGGGTCGACGAGGCGCTGGTGGCGTTCGAGGTGTTCGAGCACTTGCTGGCAGGCGATCGCGACGAGGTTGGCGCGCTGGCCGCAGGTGGTGGCGAGGAACTCGGGCAGCGTCGCGTCGGTGAAGCGCACGCCGAGGCGCGCGAGCGGTTCGGTGGCGAGCGCCACGCAGGCGTCGCGCTCGAGGCCGCCGAGGTGGATGATCTCGCCGAAATTGCGGATCGGCGAGGCGTAGTCGAGCATCGCGGCCTCGTACAGATCCCAGAAGCCGGCCAGCATGAAGTGGCAGCGGCCTTCCTCGCTCAGCGCGCGCAAGGCGTTGAGCTGCGCGTACTGGTGCTGCGCCTCGTGGCGCATGAAGAGATCGGTCTCGTCGATCAGCAGCAACAGGCGGCGACCGCCGGCGCGTTCGGCGAGCGCGTCGATCAGGGCATCGATCGGCGTGTCGGCGGGCAGGCGCAGGTCGGCGGCGACGCGCTCGAACAGGCGGTGATCGCGCAGCGACAGGTAGTGGCAGCGCACGCGCGGATGGCCCTCGAAGCGGCGCTCGATCGCCTTCATGAGGCTCGTTTTGCCGAGCTGGCGTCCGCCGACGAGCAGGTAGTTGCCGGGCTCGCGATGCAGCACGCGCGCGAGCAGCGATTCGCGGCCGAAGAACGCCGACGGCCGCGTGACGCCGCCGCGCGTCTGGTACGGCGAGATGCGCGTGACGCGCAGCTGGCGCGCGAGCAGGTTGACGAGCACGTCGGTCGCCGAAGGCTGCAGCAGCCATTCGGTCTGCGAGGCCTGGTCCGCGCACACGCAGAGGTTGGCCGGATCGTTCGCGAACGCGAGCAGGGCCGCATTGTGTTCGACCGACGGGCTCAGCACGAGCACCACATCCTGGCCGTTCGGCAGCTCGCGCAGACGGCGCACGATGTCCTCGGCGGGCAGCGTCGGATCGGGCTGGTACAGCCACAGGCGCTCGAGCGCGACCGGGAGCGAGGCGGGCAGGGTCCAGGCGTGGACGTGGCCTGGCAAGGCCCAGTCCTTGGCGCGGATTGAGCGCGCTTCGATGCGCGTGGCGAGGCGCGTCGCGCGTTGCTCGGCATCGTCGGCGACGTGGCGCAAGGCTTCGCGCCAGCGGATCGTCGGCACGCCGGCGGCGAGCAGCAGCTGGCTGCGATGGCGCAACCAGCCGAGGTGGCGATCGAGCGTGAGCAGGCCCTCGAGCGGATGGCGCAGCACGCGTTGCGGATCGCGGATCGAGAGGATCGCCGCAGGACGCGCGACGAACACGAGCACGGCCACGCCCGCCATCGCGACGAACGTGAGCACGAGCACGAGCGTGAGGACATCCACGAGCGTCCACGGCTGGGATACGCGGCAGTCCATCGGCGTGAGGCTGGCCGGTGGTGCGGGCGTGCCGGGGCGACAGCTCCAGGCCTGCGTCTGCGGATCGATGCGCAGGATCAGCGAAGTGCCGCGCAGCCCCGAGTGTGCGGGGAAGAGATCCGTGTAACGGAAGCGCACCTCGTACTCGGCGGGTACGTCGATCGTCCACACGGCTTCGGCGGGATCGTGCACGCCGGGTACGCGCGCCTCCTTGGGCCAGCGCTTCTCGATGAGCCAGTCGGAATGTGCTTCCTCGCGCGCGAGCATCAGATCGATGTGCGCGCGCTGCAGCAGCATGATGGTCTCGCCGTCGCGCTGCATCTTCCACGTGAGCCACGGGTTGAGCCACGGCGCGAACAGCGCGCTGCCGACGAACCAGGTGACCGCGGCGATGAGCACGGGGCGCAGCCAGCGCCACGCGCGCGAACGGGAATCGGTGCTCATGCCTGCGCGTCGTCGAGGCTGCGCGCGATCAGCAGGCCGGCTTCGCGGATCGCCGCGCAACGCCATTCGAGCCACAGGCCGTCCGCATGGCGGCGCGCCACGAGCAGGTTGTGCCAGTACAGGCTGCGCAGCAGCGGATCGAGCAGGTACGGGCGTGCCGGCGCGAGCCGCGGCTTGGCCAGCCACTCGCGGATCGGCGCACGGTGCGCAGGCGTTTCGAGCAGTGGCAGGAAGGCCTGCCACAGCGGTGGATGGCTCGCGAGCTGTTCGACGAGGGCGTCGTCGTTTTCGCTCGGGGATTCGTGAAGCAGCGCGAGTGCGGCGCTCGCGAGCAGCGGATGGCCGCCCGACAGGCGCAGCGCGCGATCGGCGGTCGCGGTGTCGACCGCGTGCGGGAGCGCCATGCGTTGCACGTCGGCGACGGTGAGCTCGGGCCAGCTTTCGCTCGCGGCGATGTTGAGCAGCGACAGGTCGCCGCCCTGGTACTTGAGGTCGGCCAGCGCCGCACCGCCGCAGATCAGCACGTGCAGCTGGCCGCTGTACATCTCACTCAAGCTGCGCAGGATGCCGGCGAGCAGGTCGCGTTGCGCTGGTGCACCTTGTTCGAAGCGGCTGACGAGGCAGAACAGCGGTCCGGGGTGGCGCAGCAGGCGAGCGAGTTCGGCTTCGAACGCATGATCGGTGTCGACGCCGGTGAAACCGCACTGGTGCGCGAGGGCGGCGAAGTAGGTGTCGGCTGCAGGCTCCGCACTGAAAGGCGGTTGCAGGTGCAGCACGCGCGAGCTTCCGTAGCGCGCCTCGGCCTCGGCCAGCATCGCGGCACGTTCGGGCGGCTGGCCCCAATGCGCCTGGGTCAGCAGCAGCGCGACCGGATAAGGACGCAGCTGCTGCAGGCGATCGAAGAGTGCCGATACGGCCGCCGGTGTTGCGGGTCGGGTCGTGGTGGTCGCGACCGGCGTGCGTGTCGTTTCGACCGGGAACTCCGCCTCGAAGCCCGCGGAGGCGAGCAGCTGGTTGGTCTCCACCTCGGTCAGGCGCAGGTAATTCGCACAGGCCAGCACCTTGTCGCGGTGCTTGCGGTTCGGCAGCGACTGGCCTTGCCGCCAGTTGTTGACCGCCTCGCGGCTGATGCCGATCTCGCTGGCCACGCCCGCGGCGCTCGCCCGGATCCTGCGCATGTGCTGGGCGAGCAGATCGGGGAAATCGGAGACGGGCATGACGTCGAAGGAGGGAAGGGAGCAGCCGGCCACCCTACCGGTCGCGTCGTCCATGTCAATCGTCGTCATGCGCCGCTCCGATGCCGGGCTCAGGCCGATGCGGTCGTCGCGGGCGGATCGACCACGAACAGGCGGCGCGTGATGATCTGGTGCGCGGCGAAGGCGAGCACGCCGCTGATGACGAGCGTGATGAGCCAGCGCTTGAGCACGCTGCCGAGGCTCTTGTTCGCCTCCAGCCGGTCCAGGCGTTCGAAGCGCGACGGCTCGGCATTGGCGTAGGCCACTTTCACGGTGGCGTCTTCTTCCATGTAGCGCTCCGAGTTGGACTCGGACGTCGAGAACGTGCCCGTGTGCGTGGTGCCGCCAGCTTCGAACGTGTAGCTGAAGTGGTAGGTGTAGGTGGTGCGGCCCTTGCGACCGCTCTTCTCCTCGATGTCCTCGAGCTTGACCGGCGCGACGACGACGCTGTGGTCCTTGAGGATGGCGCTGGCCTGGCGCCAGCCGTTGAAGCCGGACCATGCGAGCACCGTCGTGAATACGATGAGCGCGGCGACGCACAGCCACATGGAGACGGTCGAGATGCGCGCGTGGGCGGACTCGGAGACGGGAATGTTCTTGATCATGGGAAGCCCCTGGAAGTGATGGTGGGCGCCGTCGGCGGAAGGCCGCTCGGCGTGGGGGCAGTCTCGTGATCGGCGCGGTTTTGATGAATCTCCAATGCGTCAAGCGCGGGGGGAAATCGGTTGACGGGGTGTCAAGTGGGGAGCATCTGCGATGCGCTACGCGGGGCGGGTCAATCGTCGAGGTGCTTGGTGCGCAGGCGTGCGATTGCCAGTGCTGCGAAGCACGGCGGGCAGGGGAGAGTCGTCGGCGAGATATCCGCAGTGCAGGCGAGCGACGGCGAGCGCGGCGTGGCGTCTATCCGTCGACCGGATGCTCCGCTCGCAGGCGCGCAACCGCGAGATCGACGAACGTGCGTACCTTGGCCGGCACATGCCGGCCTTGCGAGTGGATCACGTGGATCGGCAGCGGCGGGGCTTCGTGTTCGGCCAGCACGATGCGCAGACGGCCTTCGCGCAGCGCCGGCGCGATCTGGTAGAGCAGCACGCGCGTGAGGCCGAAACCGTCGAGCGCGGCAGCGATCGCGGCCTCGTTGGTATTGCACTGGAGCGCAGCGTGCACGGTGACGCGCTGGTCGTTCGCGAACCGCCACTCGGGCGACGCCCAGGCGCTGGTGCCCGCGACGATGCGGTGGTCCTTGAGGTCGGCGGGCGAGGCGGGCTCGCCGTGACGTTCGAAGTAGGTCGGCGAGGCACAGAGCACGCGGCGCACCGAGCCGACCGGCACTGCGATCAGCCCCGAATCGGCGAGATGGCCGATGCGCACGGCGACGTCGATGCCTTCCTCGACGATGTTGACGGGACGGTCGACGAAGAACGTGCGGCCCGCCATGGTCGGGTAGGTATCGAGGTACTCGGTCATGATGGGCAGCACGTGCATCGGGCCGAACATTGCCGGCGCGGTCACGACGATCGTGCCGGAGGGCGTCGCGTACGCACCGGCTGCGGCGGCTTCGGCCTCGGCGATGTCGGCGAGGATCCGCCGGCAATCCTCGATGTAGCGCGTGCCGGCCTCGGTGAGCTTGACCGACCGCGTCGTGCGCACGAACAGCCGCGTACCGATCGCCTCCTCAAACATCGCCACCGCGCGCGTGACCGCCGGCGCGCTCATGTGGAGCTGCCGCGCGGCTCCCGAGAAACTGCCGGTCTCGGCGACCTTCGCGACAATGCGCATGGCGTGCCAGCGATCCATGCGTGATCAGGCCTCTCGTCGAGGCGAGCGGTGGGTGTGCCGCTGCGGGAGGGAGACGATCGGGGCGTGAGTGTCCATCGTCGGGATGATAGTCGGCGTGGCGACGCGCCGGGGCACGCCGCTGCTTTTCCTCCTCTTCGTGAGGAGATTGTGTCCGGCATCATCACGTGCATGTTGCACTATCTCTTCCCTTCTCCCTCCGGGAGAAGAGCCTGCCCCGTACTCCGATACGGGGTGGCCCGCAGGGCCGGATGAGGGTGCGGACGGAGTGCGACGTTGAGCCTCGTCTCAAGCCCGGACCCCTCTCCCCCGGCCCCTCTCCCGCAAGGGGAGAGGGGAGGCAAGCCGCGCTCGGTGAGATGTCGACATACACGCGTGATGCACACCGCGAACCGTACGCAGCTCGCGTGGTGCAGAACCGCCGCAGGCGATTCCGCCGTGACTCGCGATGCCGCTGCATGCATGCGCAAGGTGCTGCGACGTACGACTCCTCAAGCTTGTGCATGGTGCTGCCACGCACGACTCCGCACGTCGGCGGAATCCGCTGCGCGGGTTCCGCCCTACGGAAGACGTTTTGCGATATCGGGTTGTTGCATGCGCGGTGCGGGTTTCGGACGGTACGCGTAGGGCGGAACCGCCGCAGGCGATTCCGCCGTGACTCGCGACGTCGCAGCAAGCTTGTGCAAGGTGCTGCCACGGACAACTCCGCGCTTGTGCATGGTGTTGCCACGTATCACTCCGCACGTCGGCGGAATCCGCTTCGCGGGTTCCGCCCCACGGAAGGATTTTGTGAGCGGTCTACAGCGCGAGCTGCACCGCATCCGACGCTGCGTCCTGTGCCGCGGGAACGGCACAGCAGATCAGCACCTCGTTCTCGGCATGCGTTGCGGTCGGCTCGCTGCGGTACGTGACCTTGCCGCCGAGCAGCGGTGTCCTGCAGCTGCCGCAGGTGCCGGCGCGGCAGCTGAAAGGTGGGCTCAGTCCACGGGATTCGGCGAGTTCGAGCAGGCTGCCGGATTCGGGTGTCCAGCGGGCTTCCTTGAGCGAGGTCGTGAAGATGACGGGCACGGCTTCGGTCGCCGCGGGTGCGAGCGGCGTCGCGGTCGAAGGCGTCGGCGTCGATCGCCGCAGCGATGACGGACCGAAGGCCTCGGCGTGGATGCGGTCGTCGGCGATGTTGCGTCCGCGCAGGCTGTCGTAGAGCGACTGCGTGAACGCGGCGGGGCCGCACAGGTAGAAGTCGTAGTCGTCGAACGGCAGGAAGCGCGTCAGCATCGCCATGTCGATGCGGCCCTTCACGTCGTAGTCGATGCGCTCCCGCGCGCCGGTGGCGTCGCCGAGGACGCGGATCACGCGGATCGCGCCGCGTGCGGCGTCGACGATGCCGTCGAGTTCGCGCGTGAACGCGAGGTCGGCCCGCGTGTGCGCGGCCTGGAACAGCACGGTCGGGCGGATGCCACGCGTGCGCAGGCCTTCGTAGAGGATCGCGCGCAGCATCGCGAGCATCGGCGTGACGCCGACGCCGCCCGCGAGCATGACGACGGGGCGTTTCCCGCGCGGATCGAGCGTGAAGGCACCTGCCGGTGCGCGCGCCTGCAGCACGTCGCCGACATGGATTGCGTCGTGCAGGTAGGTGGACACGCGGCCGTCGCGCTTGACGCTGATGCGGTACTCGCCGTCCGAGCTCGTGCTCGACAGCGTGTAGGTGCGCAGGAGCGGCGTGTCCGAGCCCGCCGGCGTGACCTGGATCGGCAGGTGCTGGCCGGCCTCGTGCGGCAGCAGGCCGGCGCCGTCGTCGGGCATGAGGTGGAACGAGCGGATCGACGCGCTCTCGTCGACGATGCGCGTGACCGTGTACGGACGCCAGCGCGTGCCGAGCGTGATCGCCTCGAGCCGCTTCGCGGCCTCGTCCCAGTCGCCGGTCATGAGCACGTTGGGCGACCAGCCGTCCGTCGCGAACGTCCAGCGGATCGCGAGCGCGCCGCGTCGGCGCACGACGCGGCGTGCGCGGAACGTCCACAGCCGCTCGGCGCCCTGGAAAGCCGCGATTTCGGGCGAATCGAGCACGACCTCGGCATCGCCGGTGAGCTGCAGCACGTCGCCCGATGCGAAGTCGACGAACACGAGCCCGGCCTTGCCGTTGAGCAGCATGTTGCCGAGCGTCGAGAAGAACAGGTTGCCCGCGAAGTCGGGGATCGTGAGCGTGCCGTCGTCGGCGATGCGCACGAAGCCGGGCTTGCCGCCGCGATGGGACACGTCGACCTGGCGTCCGTCGTCGCGATCGGCGTACGAGGCGACGAAGAACGTGTCGGCCTGCGTGATCGTCGCGCGCGCCTCGGCGTCGAGCGTGGCACTTTCCTCGACCGGCGCGGTGAACGGCACGGCGGGATCGCGCACGAGACCGTAGTCGCGCTGCTGGATGTACTGCGGGCAGTTGCCGAAGCTCTGCTCGACATCGAACACGATGCGTCCGGCGGTCGCGTCGACGACGTGACCGTTGACGCGGTTGCGACGACGCGTGTCGAGCTCGATGCCGAGCATGCCGATCGGCCGGCCTGCGGCGAGGCCTGACACCGCGGGATCGCCGGGATCGCGCGTGGCCTGCAGCACGAGCCGCGTCGGACTCGGCGAGGTGATGAAGCCCGGTTCGCCGACGAGCACGCTCGCCCAAGCGTCGTCGTGATCGTCGACGCTGCCGACGATCATGAAGGGCATCTTCGCGAAGAACGCGCGGTGCTGCTCCGGCATGAAGCGGCGGATCACGCGCTGACCGACATCGTCCATGCGCTCGGAGACGCCGACGGCCTGCTGCAGGCGTTTCTCGCCGGCATGCCAGATTGCGGGTACGGACGCTTGCAGGGTGGTCATCGCCATCTCCTCGAACGGTGCAGGGCCGGCTCCGGCACGACGGTCATGCCGCGGCCGACAGCCCGACCGGCGTGCGCGCGAACGCCACGAAGCGCGGCAAGGCTTCGATGCGCGCGAGCCAGGCGTTGACGGCGGTATAGCGCGCGAGGTCGACGTGGCCTTCTGGTGCGCGCGCGACGTAGCTGTAGAGCGCGATGTCGGCGATGGTCGGGTGGTCACCGACGAGCCACGCGCGATCCGCGAGATGCGCCTCGAGCCTGCCCAGCAGCACGTGCGCTCGGGCGATGACTTCCTCGGCATTGAAGGTTGCGCCGAACACCGTGACGAGGCGCGCTGCGGCGGGGCCGTAGGCCAGTTCGCCCGCGGCGACCGAGAGCCAGCGCTGCACCGCCGCCGCACCGGCGGGATCCTGCGGAAGCCAGTCGGTGCTGCCGGACTTCGTCGCCAGATAGACGAGGATCGCATTCGAATCGGCGACGATCGTTCCGTTGTCGTCGAGCACGGGAATCTGCCCGAACGGATTGAGGGCAAGGAATTCCGGCGACCTGTGCGCACGCGCGGCGAGATCGACCTCGATCAGCTCATGCGGCAGGTCGAGCAGCGAGGCGAGCAGGCGGGCGCGATGGGCGTGGCCGGACAGCGGGTGGTGGTAGAGCTTCATCGTGAGGTCCTCGTCTGAAGGACGGGCTCATTCCCGTCCACGTGGACCAGTGTCGGTGTCGCGCGCGTCGAACAGAACGGGCGGCGTTCGGACTTCATTATTTCTTTCAGTGGAATAGTGGGAGCTGGACGTGTACTTGGTGACCGTTCGGCGTCATACATTGATCTGATATACAGGTAATTGACGAATATCTTTTATTGAGGTAAAAGACGTTTACCTGTTATCCGGATGATCGCGATGACCGCGTCCCCGCCTGTCCTGACGAATGCCGCCCAGCTCGGCGCGACCCTCCACGCGGCCCGCAAGGCGCGCGGCGTGACGCAATCGGATCTGGCCGGACGCATCGGCCTGAGCCAGTCGCGCATCTCCCATCTCGAGATGCACGCCGGCGAGCTCAGCTTCGATCAGCTGCTGGCGTGGTGCGGCGCGCTCGGACTCGAGCTCAGCGTCGGTGCGCGCGCCACCGCGACGCGCGTCGAAGACGCGGCGGACTGGTGACATGGGGCGTCGCTCGCATGCCCGCAGCCTGTCGATCTGGACCAACGGTGTCCGCGTTGGGCGCTGGACGATCCCGGCGCGCGGCGCGATGGAGCTGCACTACGACGCGGCATGGGTGAACGCCGACATCGGCCGTCCGCTCTCGCTGTCGTTGCCGTTCACGCTCGACAACCTGCCGCTCAAGGGCGACAAGGTCGCTCACTACTTCGACAACCTGCTGCCCGACAGCGACGCGATCCGCAAACGCGTGGCCGAGCGTTTCCGTACGGGTTCGACCGATCCGTTCGACCTGCTCGCCGCGATCGGCCGTGACTGCGTCGGCGCGGTGCAACTGCTCGCCGACCACGAGGCGCCCGACGGTTTCGACCGCATCGACGGCGTGCTGCTGTCGGACGAGGATGTCGAGCGCCACATCATCGAGACCGTCTCGCCGCGCGCGTTCGGTGCGCAGTCGGATCCCGATGCGGACTTCCGCATCCTCCATGAAGCCTGTTCGCACGCGTCTGCTGTCGTTGCTGGTGCTCGCGTCGCCGTTCGCGTTCCCGCTTTCCGCGGTTGCCCAGGTCACGCCTTGCGTGCCCGACAACCTCTCGGCCATCCCGGTCAACTGGAACGTCGATTTCGCGACCGACGTGCAGCCGATCTTCGATGTCGCCTGCAGTGGCTGCCACATCGGCAATTCGTTCGGCGGGCTCAGCCTCGCCCCTGGATCGGCCTACGCCAATCTCGTCGGGGTGCCCGCGAGCAACGGCAATGCCGGTATCCCGCGCGTGACTGCAGGGGATCCCGATGCGAGCTTCCTGTTCAAGAAGCTCAACTGCACGAACCTCAACGCGATTTCGGGCACGCCCTACGGACTGCGGATGCCGCGCAGCGGTCCGCCGTACCTGAGCCTCGCCGACCAGGCGATGATCCTCGACTGGATCGAGCAGGGCGCACGTACGGCAGCGGATCCGAACCTGCTGTTCCGCAACGGGTTCGACGGCCGGGCGCCGCCACAACCCTGACGCGGAGCCCTAGTTGCAGTCGCGCAGGCGGCGCGCTTCCATGTCCGCGATCTGGGCCGGCAGCCTGGCACGCTCGTCGGCCGAGATGATCTCGGTCGAGCGTCCGTCGAGCACGCGGCGGCCGGCTTCAGCCGCCAACGCGAGCTCTTCGCAATCCTTGGCTTTCGCCTTCGCCACGCGTGCCTCGAGTTCGGCGAGGTAGGCCGCTTCCTCGGGCGACAACGTCGACGCCGGAGCCGACGCGGGCTGGGGAGAGGCGACCGCTGCGGCCGCGGGGGGCGGCGCTGGCGTGCTGCCCGGTTTGGGTTTCGGACCCTTGATGAGCACGGCACCGGCCGGCGGTGGCGTGTCGGTGAAATGCATGCCGCCCTGGGCATCCTTCCACTGGTAGACGGTCGACGCCTGCGCGCACGGCACAGCGAGCGCGAGGGTCATCAGCAGCGGGACGATCGGGAGATGGCGTGGCATGGCGGTATCCGGTGGTCGTGTGCGGCAAGGCCGTCACGGGAGCGGATCCGGAGCGTGCCATGGTCGCGGGCCAGGGGCTCGGAACGGCGTCGCGTTCCCGAGTCACGGCGCAGCAGGGCAGGGCGCCGGCATCGCGGCGCGCACCCGGGTCACTTCATGCGGTAGGTGATACGACCCTTGGTGAGGTCGTACGGGGTCATCTCGACCTTGACCTTGTCGCCGGTCAGGATGCGGATGTAGTTCTTGCGCATGCGGCCCGAGATATGGGCGGTGACCACGTGGCCGTTCTCGAGCTTCACGCGGAACATGGTGTTGGGCAGGGTCTCGAGGACCGCGCCTTCCATTTCGATGACGTCGTCTTTGGACATTGTTCCCTTGGGGGCGGGCTCGGCGCGGCCGAGAAAGCTCGCCATTGTACACGATAGCCGCCGGTCACGTCTCCGGGGCCACCCCAGGTCCGGCGAGCGTCGCCGGAACCAGCCCCGCGAACCCCGAACGCCAGCCCGCGGCGGGGGCGGGCAGCGTGGCGAGGCGTTTCACCTCCGACGAGAACGTGCGGCGCGGCATCTCGGTCCCGCCGAGCGTGAACAGGTGCGGGGAGCTCACCTGCGCATCGAGCAACGGCATGCCCATCGCAGCGAGACCGTGCGCGAGCGCGAGCAGGGCGACCTTCGAGGCGTGGTCGCGGCGGCTGAACATCGACTCGCCGAAGAACATGCGGCCGATCGAGACACCGTAGATCCCGCCGACCAGTTCGTCACCGTCCCAGACCTCGACAGCATGGGCGTCGCCGCCTTCGTGCAGGCGCACGTAGGCGTCCCGTATCGCCGGCGTGATCCAGGTGCCGCCATCGGCATCGCGCGGCGCCGCACAGGCGTCGATCACGTCGCCGAACGCGGTATCGACGCGGATCGACCAGCTGCAGCCGCGCAGCCAGCGACGCAGGCGCCGCGGCACGTGCATCGCTTCCGTGTGGAACACGAGGCGTGGATCGGGCGACCACCACAGGATCGGCTGTCCCGGCGAGAACCACGGGAAGACGCTGCGTGCATACGCGGCGAGCAGGCGTTCGCGCGACAGGTCGCCGCCGAACGCGAGCAGGCCGTCGGGCTCGCGCAGCGCGCTTTCGACGTCCGGGAACGCGAGCGGATCGACGCCGAGGCGTGGCAGCGTGATCACGCCGGCGTGTCCGTATAAGGCGAATGCGCGAGCAACTCGTCGCGGTAGCGTTCGAGCGCGTGCGACTCGCGACGCAGCGCATCGGCGATCGCCTCCCGGAAGCGCGCGTCGGCGATCAGGTGGAACGAGCGCGTGCGCGTCGGAAGGAACCCGCGTGCGAGCTTGTGCTCGCCCTGCGCACCGGGTTCGAACCGCGCGAGGCCGTGGCGGATGCAGTAGTCGATGCCCTGGTAGTAGCAGGCCTCGAAGTGCAGGCCCGACACCTCCTCGCGACTGCCCCAGTAGCGGCCGTACAGCGTATCCGCGCTGCGCAGGCACAGCGCGGCGGCGACGATCGTGTCGCCACGCCGGCACAGCACGACGACGACCTGGCGCGGCATCGTCGCGCCGAGGTGGCGGAAGAAGCCTTCGGTCAGCGCGGCATGGTTGCCGTGCGCGTCGAAGGTGGCTTCGTAGAGCGCGTGGACGGTGCGCCACGCATGATCGTCGAGTTCGTCGCCGTGGCGGATCTCGCAGGTGATGCCGGCACGCGCGACCTGCGCGCGCTCCTGGCGGATGTTCTTGCGCTTCTTCGACGACAGTGCGCCGAGGAACGCGTCGAAGTCGGTCCAGCCGCGGTTGCGCCAGTGGAACTGCCAGTCGAAGCGCGCGAGCCAGTCGCTGCGTTCGAGGATCTCGACCGCGTGTGCATCGGCGAAATTGAGGTGCGCCGACGACAACCGCATCGCGCGCCGCTTCGCCTCGATCGCGGCGACCAGCGCGCGTCGGCGCCCGTCCGCGCCGGGCGCGTCACCGACGAGCAGGCGCGGGCCCGTCACCGGCGAGTAGGGCACCGCGCACAGCAGCTTGGGGTAGTAATCGAGACCATGGCGCTCGTAGGCGCCGGCCCACGACCAGTCGAACACGAACTCGCCGTGCGAATTGCCCTTGAGATAGAGCGGCGCAGCGGCGACGAGGCGTTCGCCGTCGTAGAGGCCGATCGGGCAGGACTGCCAGCCGTAGTCGGGCCGGATGCAGCCGTGCGCCTCGAGGCCGGCGAGGAACGCGTGCGACGTGAACGGATGATCGTTCGCGGCGAGCGCGTCCCATGTCGCCGCGGGGATCGCAGCGACACCGTCGTGCAGGCGGACGTCGAGCGTCGTCATGCGGCCGAGGTCAGGCGCGGCCGGCGTGCCGTGGCGGGCGTGATCGCGTCGCGCGGCACACAGGCCACGCGACGCTCGCCGCCACGGCGCAGGTCAGCCGGCGAGGCCGATGAGGTCGAGGTACTTCTCGGCATCGAGCGCGGCCATGCATCCGAAGCCGGCCGAGGTGACCGCCTGGCGGTAGACCTGGTCGGCGACATCGCCCGCGGCGAACACGCCCGGGATGCTCGTGGCGGTCGCGCCGCCTTCGAGGCCCGTGCGGATCGAGATGTAGCCGTTGCGCATCTCGAGCTGGCCTTCGAAGATGCCCGTGTTCGGCGTGTGGCCGATCGCCACGAACATGCCGGTCACGGCGATCTCGCGCGTGGTCTCGTCGCGCGTGCCGCGCAGGCGCAGGCCGGTCACGCCGCTGTCGTCGCCGAGCACCTCGTCGACGGTGTGGTCCCAGATCACCTCGACCTTGCCGGCGCGCTGCTTCTCGAACAGCTTGTCCTGCATGATCTTCTCGGCGCGCAGCTTGTCGCGGCGGTGCACGAGCGTGACCTTCTTGGCGATGTTGGACAGGTACAGCGCTTCCTCGACCGCGGTGTTGCCGCCGCCGATCACGGCGACCTCCTGGTCGCGGAAGAAGAAGCCGTCGCAGGTGGCGCAGGCCGACACGCCCTGGCCCTTGAACTTCTCCTCCGACGGCAGGCCGAGGTACATCGCGGTCGCGCCCGTGCTGATGATGAGCGCGTCGCAGGTGTACTCGCCGCTGTCGCCCTTGAGGCGGAACGGGCGCGATTTCAGGTCGGCGGTGTGGATGTGGTCGAACACGACCTCGGTGTCGAAGCGCTCCGCGTGCTTCTGCATGCGCTCCATCAGCGCCGGGCCTTGCAGGCCCTCGACGTCGCCGGGCCAGTTGTCGACGTCGGTCGTCGTCATGAGCTGGCCGCCCTGCGCGAGGCCGGTGATCAGCAGCGGCTTGAGGTTGGCGCGCGCGGCGTAGACCGCGGCGGTCCAGCCCGCGGGACCGGATCCGAGGATGAGCAGGCGGGTGTGCTTGGGGGTGGTCATGTATAATCCCGGCCGCTTTTTTCCGGCCTCGTTCGTGGACGAATCGGTCCATGCCGGCAAGGAGCGCGAGCCGACACGCCATGGTGTTCCGAGTGCCCCGCGCGCTGCGCCCCGATGGATGGGCGCCGGCTGGACAGACCCGGGAGGATGGGGCGAAGGCCAGGATGAATCAAGGTGCCCGCCGGCATGCCGCAGGCACCTACGCGTCACGCGCGCCGGCATCCGCAGGGCGCGTCCACCCTCATATCGGAGAGTCAGATGCGCATCGGTATTCCGTCCGAGACCAAGACGCTGGAAGGTCGTGTCGCCCTCGTTCCCGCAGCCTGCGCGGACCTCGTCCGCCGCGGCCACGAAGTCTTCATCCAGTCCGGTGCCGGCACCAAGAGCGGCTTCTCGGACGACGACTTCGCGAAGATCGGCGTCACCGTGGTGGCCGATGCCGACAAGCTCTACGAAGTCGGCCAGCTCATCGTGAAGGTCAAGGAGCCGATCGCGGGCGACCTCGCGCGCCTGCGCAAGGACCACCTGCTGTTCTGCTACCTGCACCTCGCCGCCGAGCCCGCGCTGACCCAGCGCCTGCTCGAGATCGGCCTGACCGGCGTCGCGTTCGAGTCGGTCGAGGAAGCCGACGGCTCGCTGCCCCTGCTCGCGCCGATGTCGATCATCGCCGGCCGCATCGCCGTGCAGATCGGCACGCACCTGCTGCACCAGCCGGCCGGCGGCAAGGGCAAGCTGCTCGGCGGCCTGCCGTCGACCGAGCGTGGCAAGGTCGTCGTGCTCGGCGCCGGTGCGGCCGGCGGCAACTCGGCCGCACTCGCCGCGGCCGGTGGCGCCAACGTCGTCGTGTTCGACAAGCGCCCGGACCGCCTCGCCCAGATGATGGCGCTCGGCACCAACGTGACCGCGCTGTATCCGTACGAGGAATACGTCGCGCGCGAAGTGCGCGATGCCGACCTCGTCATCGGCGCGGTGCTGATCCCGAGCGCGAAGGCGCCGCACGTCGTCACGGCCGAGATGGTCAAATCGATGGAGGCGGGCAGCGTGCTGGCCGACATCTCGATCGACCAGGGCGGCTGCTTCGAGACCTCGCGCCCGACCACCTGGAAGGAGCCGACCTACGTCGTCGACGGCGTCACCCACTTCGCCGTCACCAACATGCCCGGCGCGGTGCCGCAGACCTCGTCGCAGGCGATCTCGGCGGCGATCCTGCCGTACGTGCAGCGCCTCGCGAAGGGCCCGGCGTGGCGCGACCATGCCGGCCTCAAGGCCGGCATCAACGTCGACGCCGGCACGATCGTGCACCCGGCGTTGCAGGGCGCGGTCTGACCGTAGCGTTCTTCCCGCCACACCTCGCGACGCCCGGCCGGACACGGCCGGTGCGTCGCGTGACCGGTACGCTGCGAAGCGTCATACTCCGTTTCCCGACAATCGCTTGCGTCGCTGATCCAAGGTAACGTCTTAACGTGGCGCGCGAATCCCGAGCGAAACCTTCGGCCTCCCTCAACGACAAGCTGCAACGCCGCTTGCGCGAGGTCGGCTTCCTGCTGCTGCTGCCGGTCGCGATCTACCTGTTCGCCTGCCTGTGGACCTACCACCCGTCGGATCCGGGCTGGTCGCATGCCGGGCAGCCCGACGAGGTGGCCAACTTCGGCGGCACGATCGGCGCCTACCTCGCCGACCTGCTGTTCTATTTCTGCGGCGTGCTCGCCTACGCGTTCCCGCTGCTGCTCGTGCTGATCGGCACGACCATCCTGCGCGGTGCCGACGGCGCCGAGCGTACGCCGCTCGAACCGGCGCTGCGCCTGGTCGGCGGCATCACGTTCTTCATCGCCGGTGCCGCACTCGCGCACCTGCGCCTGACCGGACCGAGCGACCTGCCGGCACTCGCAGGCGGCGTGCTCGGCGCGCTGGTCGGCGGCGCGCTCATGAAAGGTTTCGGCCTGCTCGGCGCGACGCTGTTCCTGCTCACGCTATTGCTGGTCTCGGTGACGCTCGCGACGGGCCTGTCGTGGCTGAAACTCATGGACACGATCGGGCGCGCGCTGCTCGCCGGCATCGCGTGGATCGGCGCGAAGTCGCGCCGCGCCGACGACTGGACCGCGGCACGCCAGGCGCGCGTCGAGCGCGAGGTCGTGCGCAAGGTCGAGACGGTCAAGCAGTCCAAGCGCGAGCCGATCAAGATCGAGCCGGTCATCGCACCGATCGAGAAGAGCGAGCGTGCCCAGCGCGAGACGCAGATCCCGCTGTTCACGGGCGCGACCTCGAACGGCGAACTGCCGCCGCTGGCCCTGCTCGACGAGCCCAAGCAGCAGGCCAAGGGCTACTCCGAGGAAACGCTCGAGGCGCTGTCGCGCCAGGTCGAGCTCAAGCTCAAGGATTTCCGCATCGAGGCGCAGGTGGTCGGCGTGTTCCCGGGCCCGGTCGTCACGCGCTTCGAGATGCAGCCCGCGCCGGGCATCAAGGGCAGCCAGATCTCGAGCCTCGACAAGGACATCGCGCGTGGCCTGTCGGTGATCAGCGTGCGCGTGGTCGACGTGATCCCGGGCAAGTCGGTGATCGGGCTCGAGATCCCGAACGTCAACCGCGAGATCGTCTACTTGTCCGAGATCCTGCGCTCGGACAAGTACGACGCGATCAAGTCGCCGCTCGCGCTCGCGCTGGGCAAGGACATCGGCGGCCGCCCGCACGTGGTCGACCTCGCCAAGATGCCGCACCTGCTCGTCGCCGGTACCACCGGCTCGGGCAAGTCGGTCGCGCTCAACGCGATGGTGCTGAGCCTGCTCTACAAGGCCAGCGCCGCCGACGTGCGCATGATCATGATCGACCCGAAGATGCTCGAGCTGTCGGTGTACCAGGGCATCCCGCACCTGCTCGCGCCGGTCGTGACGGACATGAAGGAGGCGGCCAACGCGCTGCGCTGGTGCGTCGCCGAGATGGAGCGCCGCTACAAGCTCATGGCCGCGGTCGGCGTGCGCAACCTCGCCGGCTTCAACAAGAAGGTCAAGGACGAGGAAGCCAAGGGTCAGCCGCTGCTCGATCCGCTGTTCCGCCCGGACGGCACCAATCCGCTCATGAAGGCAGAGCCGCTCGAGCCGCTGCCGTACATCGTCGTGATCATCGACGAGTTCGCCGACATGATGATGATCGTCGGCAAGAAGGTCGAGGAACTCATCGCGCGCCTCGCGCAGAAGGCGCGTGCCGCGGGCGTGCACCTGATCCTCGCCACGCAGCGTCCGTCGGTCGACGTCATCACCGGCCTCATCAAGGCCAACATCCCGACCCGCATCGCGTTCCAGGTGTCGTCGAAGATCGACTCGCGCACGATCCTCGACCAGTCCGGCGCCGAGACGCTGCTCGGTCACGGCGACATGCTCTACCTGCCGCCCGGCACGGCGATGCCCGAGCGCGTGCACGGTGCGTTCGTCGACGACCACGAGGTGCACAAGGTGGTCGAGTGGCTGCGTTCGCAGGGCGAACCCGACTACATCGACGGCGTGCTCGAGGAAGTGCAGACGATGGCCGACGGCAAGGTCATCGGCGAGACCGGCCTGCCGCAGGAGGCTTCGGAAGGCGAGGGTGGCGAGGATGCCGCGCTCTACGACAAGGCCGTGCGCATCGTCACCGAGACTCGCCGCGCGTCGATCTCGGGCGTGCAGCGCCACCTGCGCATCGGCTACAACCGCGCCGCGCGCCTGATCGAGCAGATGGAGCGCGACGGCGTCGTGAGCGGCCCAGAGCACAACGGCAACCGCACCGTCATCGCACCGCCGCCGCCGCGCGACTGAGGATCACGTCATGACGCAGGATTCCGCTTCGATCGCCTCGCCGTCGCGCGGCAGGTACGTCTTCCTGGCGCTCGCGGCGCTGGTGATGCTCGCCAACGCGGTGATCATGCGCTGGCCGCCGGTCGCGTTCACCGATGCCGCCGGCCTCGCGCCCGAGTGGCCCGTGCTCGTCGATGCCCTCGTCACGCTGCCGCTGCTCTACCTGCTGCTCGTGGGATGGCGTGGCTGGCGCGCGTGGCGTGCGGCGGCCGCGGTCGGCATGACCGCACTCGCGCTCTCGGCGTGGATCGTGCCGGAGCAGAGCCGCCACGTGCTCGACATGCTCAAGCCGCTGCGCCACCTCGCCATCGCGATCGTGATCGCGGTGGAATGTGTCGCCGTCGTGGCCGTGGTGCGCTTCATCCTGCGCATGCGCCGCGAAGGCCTCAATGCCGAGACCGCGATCGAGCGCGCGATGGTCGACCGCTTCGGCGACGGCGCGTTCACGCGCCTGCTCGTGCTCGATGCGCGCATCTGGTTCTACGCATTGTTCGCGCGTGCAGGCAAGCCGTTGGCGTTCCCGGGCGACACGCATTTCACCGTGCACGCGAAGGACGGCAACGCCTCGAACCAGCTCGTGTTCATCTTCCTGATCCTGTTCGAGCTGCCGATCCTGCACGGCCTGCTCATGGTGATGGCGAGCGCGCAGGTGGCCTGGATCGTCACGGTGCTCACGCTGTGGGGCCTCGCGTTCCTCGTCGCGGACTACCGCGCGTCGCTGCTGCGGCCGATCTCGCTCGACGGTGACGCCCTCGTGATCCGCTACGGCGTGCTCGTCGACGTGCGCGTGCCGCTCGCGGCGATCGCGTCGGTGCAACGCTGGAACGAAGAGGTTCCCGGTCGCCAGCCCGGCACGCTGCGGTATTGCGAGTCGGGCGTGCCGAACGTGCGCATCGATCTCGCCGAGCCGCTCGACGTGCCCGGCCTGTTCGGCGGCTCGCGGCGCGTCGAACGCGTGTTCCTCGGCGTCGACACGCCGGTGCCGTTCGTCGCGGCGCTCGAACAGCGTCGCGTGACCGGAGCATCCGAACACGAGGCGACCGCCGTTTGAACTTCACGTGTCGCGGCGAGTCCTTGCACCGCGTGTTCCATCCCCGTTCCGCGCCCTCCCTCCGACCCTGGCCATCGCCATGATCCGCAGCCTGCTCATCGCTTCGCTCCTGATGCCTTCCCTTGCTTGCGCCGCCGACAGCGCGCGGGCGCGCATGGAAGCGTTCTCGAAGGACCTGAACGCCGTGAGCGCGACGTTCGAACAGACCGTCACGGGCGCGAAGGGCACGACCGGCGACGCCGCGAAAGGCACGCTCGCGCTGCAGGCGCCGCGCCAGTTCCGCTGGGAGACGACGTCGCCGTACCAGCAGCTCATCGTTGCCGACGGCGCGCGCGTGTGGGTGTACGACCCGGACCTCGAGCAGGTCACCGTGCGCAACCAGAGCTTCGAGGAGGCGCACAGCCCGCTGACCGTGCTCACCGACCTCTCGCAACTCGATCGCGAGTTCACCGCGAGCGAGGGTGGCGAGCGCGACGGCTTCACGTGGCTGCGTCTCGTCTCGAAGGCCGAGGAGCCCGATTTCGCGTTCGCCGAGCTCGGTTTCGCGCGCGAAGGCCTCGCGCGCATGCGCTTCGAGGACCAGCTCGGCAACGTCACCGAGATCCGTTTCTCCGACTGGAAGCGCAACCCGAAGCTCGCCGCCGATGCGTTCCGTTTCGCGGCGCCTCCCGGCGTCGACGTCATCGGTGACGTCGGCGACGATGCCGAAGTGTTTCCCGTCAAGGACTGAGCGCGGCTAGACTGCACGCCATGAATCGCCTCGTCGCCCTGTTGCTGCGTTGCCTCGTCGCCCTCGCGCTCGTCGCGAACGGCGTCGTCGCGACCGCGCATGCGCACGCGGGCATGCACGGCGGCATGAAAGAAGCCGTCGTCGATGCCGACGTCGCCGTGGCCGAGGCCTCACCCTGCCACGGCCACGACGCCATGGACGTCACCGATGGCATGTCGGACGACGCGCCCGTGGCCGATTCGGGCGGCCCGCACGGCTGCTGCGGCAACGCCTGCGTCTGCGACTGCGTACTCGCGCCGATGGCGGCCGTGCTGCCGCACGTCGGTGCACAGGGCACCGCGCCCACCCGTCTTCCCGCCACGCACGTGCCGGCGCCGCGCGCCGGCATCGCGCAGCGTCTGCTGCGTCCCCCGATCGCCTGATCCCGCCGTCGATGGCCGTGGTGCCGTCACGCCTCGTGCGTGAGCGGTGCTGCATGGCCGGTCGCGTGCGCGCCCGTCGCGTCGTGTCCCGGTCCGGCCATCCTGCCCATGCGCCGGCGTCGCCGTGCAGGGGCGTGGCGTGGTGCGCGGTTCGCGCATCACAGGTTTTTGCCTTCGCGGCCGCGTGCTCCTGCATGTCGCCGCGTGAAGGAGTGGATCGATGATCGGATGTCCACGTGGCGTCGCCGGGCTCGTGCTCGCGCTGACGCTCACCGCGTGCGCGAGTTACCCCGAGCGCCGCGGAGTCGAGGAAAGCCACGCGCTCGCGAGCGCACGTGGTGTCGAGGTTCCCGTCGCGCAGCAGGCCGACTGCATGCGTCTCCCGCAGACGGATGCACGGCTGTCGCAAGACGACGCCGTGCGCCTCGCCCTGCAATGCAACGCGGCGATCGCCGCAGCCTATGCGCGCCTCGGCATCGCGCGCGCCGAGGCGTTCGAGGCCGGCCGCCTGGCGAACCCGTCGCTGAGTCTCGGCGTTGCCGACAGCAACGCGCCCGAGGGCGGCACGAAGATCAGCCTCGGCCTCGCGCAGAACTTCACGAACCTGATCCTGCGCGGTCCGCGCACGCGTCTGGCCGAGGGCGAGTTCGAACGTGCGCAGCAACTGCTCGCGGGCGACGTGCTCGTGCTCGCGGCCGAGACGGCGGCGGCGTACCACCGTGCCGTCGGTGCGGCGCTGGTCGTCGAGGGACGCGAGGCGATCGCCGAAGCGCGCGAGGCCTCGGCCGAGCTTGCCGCGCGCTTCCATGCCGCGGGCAACATGCCGGCGCGTGAACGTGCCGCGATCGAGACCGAGGCCGTGCTCGCGCGCATCGCCGCGCGTGAGGCGCGTGATGCCGCACTCGCGGCACGGCTCGACCTGCAGCGCGAGCTCGGTGTCGCCGAACTCGACGCGACGGCCTTGCCCGACGCGATCGAGGCACCGGCGGGCGATGTGCCGCCGCTGGCCGCGCTGCGCGGGCTCGCGGATGCGCAACGCCTCGACCTTGCCGCGTCGCGCCGCCTCGTCGAGCTGCTCGCCGACAGCACCGCGACGACGCGCAGGCTGCGCTGGCTTGGCGAGTTCGAGGTCGGTGTCGAGATCGAGCGCGAGCCCGACCGTTCACGCCTTGCAGGTCCGACCCTGTCGATCCAGCTGCCGCTGTTCCACCAGGGGCAGGGCGCCCTCGCACGTGCCGAGGCGACGCAGGCCTGGAGCGATGCCGAGCGCAGGCGCCTCGCGCTCGAGGTACGCACCGCGGTTGACCTCGCGCAGCGCGAGGTCGAGAGCGCGCGTGCGCGCATCGCCGATCACCGCGACGCGCTGCTGCCGCGCCGCGCCGCGGTCGTCGCGCGCACGCAGGAGGAGGTCAACTTCATGCTGCGCGGCGTGTTCGAGCTCGTCGACGCACGCATCGACGAATACGAGGCCGCGATCGGCTACTTCGAGGCGTTGCGCGATTACCGCATCGCCCGCGCGGCGCTCGACGCGGCCGTCGGCGCGCGCATCGCCTCCGATCACGGCGAGCCCGTGCGTGCGGCCGTCGTGCTCGGCCTCGCCCGCGATGCCGATGCGCCGTCCCATGACCACGGCGCGCACGACCACGGCGGTATCGACCACGGCGGCATGGACCACGGCAGCATGGACCACAGCATCATGGACCACGGCAGCATGGACCACAGCAGCATGGACCACAGCAGCATGGACCACAGCGGCATGGACCACAGCGGCATGGACCACAGCGGCATGGACCACGGCGTTGCGCCTCCCGCATCTGCACCGAAGCCCATGGCCGAACCGGCCACCACGACACCGAATACGCGTCGTCCGACGCACGATCCCAAGCACGGAGACCAGCCATGAGCATGAGCCGACGCGAGCTTCTGAGGAACGTCGGCGCCGCCGCGCTGATCCCGGCCGCGGCGACCGCCGCCGCACAGCCGCCGACGGATCCGCCGGTACGTCCGTCCACCGGCACGCGCCGCAGCGGCTACACGCCCGTGCGCACGCTCAACGGGCGTACGCTCGCGCACCGCATGGTCGACGGCGTCAAGGAATTCCACCTCGTCGCCGAGGAGATCGAGCACACGTTCGCGCCGGGTTGCGTGGCGAAGTGCTGGGGCTACAACGGGTCGACGCCGGGACCGACGATCGAGGCCGTCGAGGGCGATCGCGTGCGCATCCTCGTCACCAACCGGTTGCCCGAGCCGACCACGATCCACTGGCACGGCATCCTGCTGCCGTGTGGCATGGACGGGATCGCCGGCCTCACGCAGCCGCCGATCCTTCCGGGCGAGACCTGGGCCTACGAGTTCACGCTGCGCCAGCACGGCACGCACATGTACCACCCGCATGCCGACGAGATGACGCAGATGGCGTTCGGCATGATGGGCATGTTCATCATCCACCCGAAGGACGGCGAGGCCGTGCCGGTCGATCGCGACTACGCGATCCTGCTGCACAACTGGGCGCTGCATCCGGGCACGTACCGGCCCGATCCGTCGATCATGACCGACTTCGATCTGTGGACCTTCAACAGCAAGGTCTATCCGGCGATCGATCCGTTGGTCGCGCGCAGCGGCGAGCGTGTGCGCATCCGCGTCGGCAACCTGTCGATGTGGAACCATCCGATGCACGTGCACGGCGTGCAGTTCGAGGTGACCGGCGGCGACGGCGGGCGCTGGCCCGAGCGCCTGTGGCGTCCCGAGGTCACCGAGATCGTGGGCGTCGGCCAGACGCGCGACCTCGAGTTCGTCGCGGTGCCAGGCGATTGGGCGATGCACTGCCACATGGCCCATCACACGATGAACACGATGGGCCACGACATCCCGAATCCGGTCGGCGTCGACCAGACCGGCGTCGAGGCACGCCTGCAGAAGTTCCTGCCGGGTTACATGGCGATGGGCCGCGACGGCATGGCCGGCCACCAGGCGCATGCGGCAGCGATGCCGGGTCCGCCGAACACGTTGCCGATGATGATGGGCAAGGGACCGTTCGGCGACATCGAGATGGGCGGCATGTTCACGGTGATCAAGGTGCGCGACGACCTCGCGCCCGGCGATTACCGCGATCCGGGCTGGTACCGCCATCCCGAAGGCACGATCGCGCGCCGCGTGTCGGCCGCGACGGCGCCGCCGAAGGACGACGACCACGCGCACCACGGGCATTGAGGCGTCGACGCGGGCGGTGCGAACGCGTCGCCCGCGTCACGATGATCGAGCCGTCGAGGTTCTCGAGGTCGGACGTGGCAGGTTTCCATGCAGCGCCGGCATGTCGACGCCGCAGTCCTCGCTCGATCTGCAACGCATGACGCGATGCGAACGCCGGGCCGCGACGATGGTGGCCGGCGTTTCACCCGCTCGCGTGGCTCAGGCCGCGGCGAGGATCGCCGCCACCTCGGCGGCTTCGAGCCGCGCGAAAGGAATCGGATCGGCCGGCTCGGCGGGCGGCGTGACGAGCGCGAGCTGGTACCAGCCGACATCGAGCCAGCGGCCGTTCTTGTAGCCCGCGTGCGCGAACACGGCCGCCTGCCTGAAGCCGAGTGCTTCGTGGACGCCCGTGCTCGCCGCGTTGGGCAGCGTGATGATGCCGTAGGCGTTGACGAAACCCTGGCGGCGCATCAGCGCGAACAGCGCGCCGTACAGGCGCCGGCCGAGGCCACGGCCTTGCGCCTCGCGGTCGAGATAGATCGTGACCTCCGCGCCCCAGCGGTAGGCGAGCCGCGTGCGGTTCTCGCAGGCGTAGGCATAGCCGATCACGCGGCCGTCCTGCTCGGCGACGATCCATGGATGCGTCGGCGCGATGCGCGCGAGCCGTGCGGCCATCTCGGTGGCGTCGGGAGGATCGAGCTCGAACGAGACGACCGAGTCGACGATGTACGGCGCGTAGATCTCGGCGAAGCGCGGTGCATCGGCCGGTGTCGCGGTACGCAGGAGGATGGTGGCGGTCATCGGAGGCGGGACGGGTGCAAGAGGTGCGAGTGTCCCACGAGCGCCCGAATGTGCGCAGCAGAAGGTTGACGAATCGGGTGCGTTGGAACGTGCAGCCTGGCCAAAGGTTCGAGTGTCGTGCTCGTGTTGCCCGAGCAGGTTTGCCAACGCGCGGCAACGCTGCGGGAGAACTGTCTCGCGTCGACGGAGGTCCTGGTCGGAAGGCCTGCATCGGCGTCCACGTGGTGATGTCGCGGAAGAGGGGACGGCGTGCGCGTGAAGCTCGTCTTCCTTCCGGCCCCTCTCCCGCGAGGGGAGAGGGGAGGCAAGCGCTCCAATCTCCTGGGGGCGAGGGAGGAGGCGAGGCGCGTCATCGACCAGGTCCTTTCCCTCGCAGAGACAGAGGACGATCCTTTCCCTCGCAGAGACAGAGGACGAGCGTGTTGGAATCCGCAGGCTTCGCTGCGACGAGGCGAGAGAAGAAGCGAGTGTAGTGCCGCCTTCCAACCCCTCTCCCCTTGCGGGAGAGGGGCAGGGGAGAGGGGTATCTCCTGCATCCGTCCTGATGCGTCGACTCAGAGCACCACGACCGGCGTGAAGCCGCCGAAGATCATGCGCATGCCGTCGAACGGCATCGGATTGGCGTTCATGTCCATGCGCTCGTCTTCCATCATCTTCTTCATGCCGGCATCGCGCGTGGCCTTGTCGGGCCACTCGACCCACGAGAACACGACGGTCTCGTCGTCCTTGGCCTTCACGGCGCCCTGGAAATCGGTGACCTTGCCCTTCGGCACGTCGTCACCCCAGCACTCGAATACGCGGGTTGCGCCGAACTCGAGGAACATGGGATCGAACTTCTTCGCGTGCTCGATGAACTTCTGCTTGTTCGCGGTCGGGACCGCGAGGACGAATCCGTCGACATACGCCATGGTGGTTCTCCTTTCGTGGAAGGCGCCCGCGCGGCGCGCGGGCACGAGCGTGGAGCAGGGCGGTCGTGCCCTGCGCGGGAATCAGGCCAGCGTGCGGCGGCGCTCGAGTTCGGCCGGCGAGGGCTCCTCGTGCGCGAACGAGCCGGTGCGGATGTCGCCGTCGCGGCGCACGTAGCGCGCGAGGATCACGCCGTTCGGCGCGACCAGCGAGCTTTCGAGGGTGAGTTCGGCGGGCTGTGCGTCGCCGCCGAACAGGCGCTTGCCGCGTCCGAGCAGGACCGGGTACAGCAGCACCTGCAGGCGATCGACGAGGCCCGCGGCGAACAGCTGGTGCAGCAGTTCGGTGCTGCCCTGCACGAGCAGGCGCGGGCCGTCGGTGCGCTTGAGCTCCTTCAGGCGCGCGATCACGTCGTCGCCGAGGCTTTCGCTGTTGGCCCAGGTCAGCGTCGAGGCGTCGTGCGTGGCGACGTACTTGCGTGCCGCGTTGAACGCGGTGCCGATGTCGTCCTCGGACTGCGGCCAGTGCGCCGCGAAGATGTCGTAGGTGCGGCGTCCGAGCAGCAGGTCGAACGGTTCGGCGAAGGTCTCGCCCATGACATGGCCGAGGCTGTCGTGCCAGTACGGCACGGTCCAGCCGCCGAAGCGGAAACCGCCGGTCGGGTCTTCGTCCGGACCTCCGGGGGCCTGCATGACGCCATCGAGGCTGGCGAAGACGGCGGCGTGGATCGGTCGCATGGAGATCTCCTGTCGTGGTCCTGATACGGGGTCGACGAACGGGGGAGCGCGGAATCGACAACGTGATCGACGACGGCATGACGAATCATCACGCGGTCGGCCCTCGAGCCTCCCTGATCATCGACCCGCGAGGCCGAACGCGAGCCGACCCGCGGGCCAGTTCAGGTCGGTCAGCGTAGCCGGCCCATCTTGCCGCCGTGCGACGTCGCGGGTCATGGCGTGGAGTTCACCCGGGTCGGGCTTGTCAGTCGACCGTGTCGCCGTGCAGCGTCGTCGCGCGCATGGATGCGCGTCCGCGGAACGCGTCGAACCAGCGGGTGAGGCGAACATGCCGGCGAAACGACGGCAGGCCGCGGAACGCGAGCCAGTCCAGCGTCGTCGCGAGCGCGATGTGGCCGATGTCCGGCGTGTCGCCGTCGCCCGGATCGAGCGTCTGCTCCAGCCATGCGCAGGTCGCCTCGAGCTTGCGCGCGTAGCCTTCCGCGAGTCCGGCATGGCGCAGCGCTTCGGGGCGTCGCACGGTCTCCCAGCGCAGGGCGATGCCGGCGTCGGCGAGGCCTTGGGCGACGGCCTGCAGGCGCAGGGCCCGCCAGCGCGTCTCGCCGTCGCGCGGGATGCGCGGCGGGCCTGCATGCCGCGTATCGAGCCAAGCGCAGATGACGTCCGAGTCGAACAGCGGATCGGCACCGTCGCGCAGCAGCACGGGCACCTTGCCGAGCGGGTTGGCCTCGAACACGTCCGCGTTCGCGCGCGTCGGGCTGGTCTCGTGATGTTCGACGAGGATGTCGCCGGCGAGGCCGACCTCGTGCGCGAACACGAGCACCTTGCGGGCGAACGGGGAATGGGTCTGGTACAGCAGCTTCATCGGCGGCGACCTCGGGCATGGGCAACATTACGCGCGGCACGGGATGCCGCGCGGGGCAGGGTACGGCGCTGCCCGTGTCGTGCCGCCGCGAAACGAAGCGTCGATATGCCTCGAAACCGCGCGACGCCGTCCTATCATGCGGGCATGGATCTCGACGCCTACGATCGCCAGTTGCTCAACCTCGTCCAGCAGGACGCGTCGCGCACCGCGGAGCAGCTCGCCACGCATGTGGCCTTGTCGGTCTCGGCGATCCAGCGCCGACTGAAGCGCCTGCGCGAGGAAGGCATCGTCGAGCGGCACGTCGCGGTGCTCGATCCGCGGCAGGTCGGTCGGCCGACGCTGTTCGTCGTCGCGCTCGAGGTCGAACGCGAGCGCCCGGAACTGCTCGCGCAGCTGCGGCGCTGGCTCGATGCGGAGCCGCACGTGCAGCAGGCCTATTACGTGACCGGCGGCGCGGACTTCACGCTCGTGGTCACCGCACCCGACACCGAGACCTACGATGCGCTGATGTCGCGCATGGTCGCGGACAATCCGAACGTGCGCCGCTTCACGACGAACGTCGTGCTCGGCATCGTCAAGCGTGGCCTCGCGATGCCATTGCCTGAGCGCGACATGTCCTGATGCGCGGTCCGGCCGCAGGCGTGGCCGCGACATCGCGGTGACGCCGCGCAAGGCGAGCGTAAGGTCGCGGCATGGACACGACCGATCCGTTCCGGGACTTCGACGACGCGACCACGCCGACACCGCTGCGCGATGTCGCTGCACTCGCGTCACACGTGGGCGTCACACGCGTGCGCGTCAAGCTCGAGTGCATGCGTGCTTCCGGGCACTTCAAGATCCTCGGCGGTCGCGTCGCGGTGCTGCGTGCACTCGCACGTGCGACCGGCATCGCGGAGCGTGCATTGCTCGATCGGACGCATGGCGTGTCCGTGCTGCCTGCCTTGCTGTGCGCGAGCGAGGGCAACCACGGTCTCGCCGTGGCCACGGTCGCCGCGCGCGTCGGCACCACGGCGACCGTGTTCCTGCCGCGCGACGTCGACGCGAGGCGCGTCGCGCGCATCCGTGCACTCGGGGCGCGCATCGTCGGCGTCGACGGCGGCTACGACGATGCGGTCGCGTGCGCAGCCGAGGCGGCACGGCGTGGCGACGGGCTGCTCGTCGCCGACACGTCGCGCGATCCCGACGACGTCGTGGTCCATGACGTCATGCAGGGCTACGCGCGCATCGCCGACGAGCTCGAACGGCAACTCGCATCGGACCCGTGGCCGACGCATGTCTTCGTGCAGGCCGGCGTCGGCGGCCTCGCCGCGGCGATGGCGCAAGGCCTCGTGCCGCGCATGCGGGCGCCGGCGCGCTGCGTCGTCGTCGAGCCCGAGCGGGCCGCGTGTGTCGGGCTGGCCCTGGCGCAGGGATGCGCTTCGCGTCTCGCGCACGATCCCGCCGGCGTGGCGACGATGCTCGCCTGCGGCGAAGCCTCGGCACCGGCCGTCCGCATCCTGCTTCGCCATGCAGCGCAGGCGGTCGCCGTCGACGACGCCACGCTGCGCGAAGCCGAGGTGCTCATGGCGGATGCCGGCATCGCCACGACGACCTCCGGCGCGGCGGGGTTTGCGGGCCTGCTGCACGTGGCGCGGGATCCCGCACGGCGCGAGGCGCTCGCGCTCGATGCGCATGCCGACGTGGTCCTGCTCGTGACCGAGGGTCCGTTGCCTGCGGCGTGACCGCGTTGTCCACAGCCGGCGTGGAAGGCCTGTGGACAACCGCTGTATGAACGTCGTTGCGTGGCGGTCTGGCGCGGTCGCGGCTCGTTCTGGTCACGACGTGGCCAACATGCGACGCACGTCGCGTCGATCCGCGGTGATCCCGATGGTCCGGCGTCGCGAGGACGCCTATGATCGGCCCTCCTTCAGGCCCCCGAGTCCGGAACCGTCGATGCCCACACCCCAGTTGTCGGTGTACTTCTTCCTGCAGGCCGCCGTGATCCTGCTGGTCTGCCGGCTCGTCGGCAAACTCGCGCAGATCGTCGGCCAGCCGCAGGTGGTCGGCGAGATGATCGCCGGCGTCACGCTCGGGCCTTCGCTGTTCGGCATGCTGCTGCCCGACATGCAGGCGGCGCTGTTCCCCAAGCAGACGCTCGACACGCTCTACGTGTTCGCCCAGCTCGGCGTCGGCCTGTACATGTTCATCGTCGGATCGGAGTTCCGCAGCGACCACTTCCGCGCGCGCTATCGCAGCGCGATGCTCGTGTCGGTCGCCGGCATCGCGGTGCCGTTCGCGCTCGCGTTCCTGCTCGCCCCGTGGCTGGTCACGGTGCCGAACCTGTTCTCCGAGAAGGTCAAGCTGTTCGATGCCTCGCTGTTCCTCGGCGCGGCGATCGCCATCACGGCGTTCCCGATGCTCGCGCGCATCATCCACGAGCGCGGCCTCACGGGCAGTCCGCTCGGCACGCTCGCGCTGACGGCCGGTGCGGTCGACGATGTCGCCGCGTGGTGCATCCTCGCCGTCGTGCTCGCGAGCTTCGGCGGCAGCTGGGACAGTGCCTGGCTCGCGATCGGCGGCGGCATCGCCTACGCGGTGTTCATGCTCGTCGTCGGCAGGCGTCTGCTGAGGCGCCTGGCCGATCACGTGAAGCCCGATGCGCCGCTCGGCATGACCCTGCTCGCGATCGTCATCGCGCTGTTCTGCCTCAGCGCCTGGCTCATGGATGCGATCGGCATCCACGCCGTGTTCGGCGGTTTCCTGCTCGGCGTGTGCCTGCCGCGCGGCGCGCTGACCGAGAAGCTGCGCGACACGCTGCAGCCGTTCGTGGTCGTGTTCCTGCTGCCGATGTTCTTCACGTTCTCGGGACTCAAGACGCATCTGGGCATGGTGTTCGATCCGCAGCTCATGCTCGCCGCCGTGGCGATCCTCGTCGCCTCGTTCGCGGGCAAGGCGCTCGCGTGCTGGGCCGCCGCGCGTGCCTCGGGCGAGAGTCCGCAGGACGCGATGGCGATCGGCGCGCTCATGAACGCGCGCGGCCTCATGGAGCTGATCCTGATCAACATCGGCCTGCAGGCCGGCGTGATCAAGGAAGGCCTGTTCTCGATCCTCGTGCTCATGGCGATCCTGACCACGCTGATGGCGACGCCGCTGTTCAACTGGATCATGCGCCGGCGTGCACGCAGCGAAGCGCTCGCGACGGTGCCTTGACGATTCCGTCGGCGTCTGCTCGATCGCGGGGTCGCCATCGCGAGTTATCCACGCCGGACGTGGAAAGGCCTGTGGACAACCTCGTGATGAACACCGGCGGATGGCGTCGTGGCGCGGTGCACGCTCGGATTGATCGCGGCGTGACCAGCGGCGGCATCGCGCCAGCAACGAAATGTGGCGTGACACCGCACTCGGCCTCGCAAGGCTTGCACTCGATCGCGCGCCGTGGTGTCGCGTCGCGCGATCCGCGTCGTGTGCTCGTTCGATCCCCGCTCCAGCCCATCGGCCATCGGAGGCCTCGCATGTCGTTCCCGCGCATCGGTCCGCTCGTCCTGCTCCTGGTTCTCGTGCTCGGCACCGCGCATGCCCACGCGGCATCGTCCGCAGCCGTGCGCTACGACGGCGACACGCTCGTGGTCGACGGCGTCGAGCATCCGCGCGAGCCGCCGCTCACCGAAGGCTTCGCGCCGGGGCGCGTGCTCGTACAGCCGAAGGCGGGTAGGGAGGCCGACGTGGAGGCCGTGCTCAAGCGATTCGGATTGAAGGTCGTCGCACGTGAAAACAGCAGCTTCGTAGTCGAGGTGCCTGCCGGTTTCGAATGGCAATGGAACAACGCGCTCGCCGACGTCCCGGACGTCGACCGGACCGCGCTGCAGTAGGCCGCCGCCGCGCGGCGTTTGACCTCGCGCGCGGCGGGTCGTACAAAGCGGGCGCGCATGTGAAGGGGAAGACGAACGTGGCGATCGAAGGCGCCGGCGGCACGCCGGGTGGCATCGGGCAGTTCCTGTGTGGGTTCGTCATGGCCGTGGCGGGCGGCTGGCTGCTGCTCAACCAGGTCATGGTGACCGGTGGTGCATGGACGCTGTGGGGTTACGACGCGTTCGGCCTGTCGCTCGTGCCGTTCATCGCGGGCATCGCGATGCTGTTCTTCAACGGGCGCTCGATCGTGGGCTGGCTGCTGCTGACGGCCGGGCTCGTGATCATCGTCGCGGCCGTGATCATGAACCTGCGCATCCACTTCCGTCCGACCAGCCTGTTCAATACGCTCATGATCCTCGTGCTGCTGTTCGGCGGCATCGGGCTGCTGGCGCGATCGCTGCGGTCGCAGTCGCCGAAAGCCTGAGGTACGCCGCACCCGCGTGGCGGGCCGCGATTCGCGTTGCGGCGCCGGCGTCCGTATCATGCGCGCCCGATTCCGCCCAAGGGCCGATGTCGCCTGCCGTCCCGGCATGCGGCGGGCGCCGCCGTGACCGATGAACGCAACGCCTTCCGCTTCCATGCCCGCGCCCGACACCGACGTCTTCGGTGAGGATCCGCACGCGAGCCTCGCGCTGCTCGAGGCGATCGCCGCCGACCGCACGCTGCTCGACCGCCTCGACGAGGCCGGTCGCGCGCGCTTCTACCAGGCCGTCGCGTCGATCTACGAGCCGGATCCGAAGCAGCGCCGCAAGCGCCTCAAGGCTGCCGAGCGCAAGCGCGTCGCCGACCGCGTCGCACGCGAGGAAGCCGTGCTGCACGCGACCGGCATCCGCGAGCTGCGCCGCAAGCCGGTCTTCACGACGCCGAACGTGTTCCCGCCCGAAGGCTTCGTCGCCGACGACCGCGAGGAGGACACGCCCGAGCTGCGCGAGTCGATCGAGCCGCAGCATTGCTATGTCTGCAAGCGCAAGTACTCTCTGATCCATCACTTCTACGACCAGCTCTGTCCCGAGTGCGCGGCGTTCAATTTCACCAAGCGCACCGAGACGGCGGACCTGCGCGGACGCGTCGCGCTGCTGACCGGCGGACGCGTCAAGATCGGCTACCAGGCCGGCCTCAAGTTGCTGCGCGCGGGTTCGAGCCTGATCGTCACGACGCGTTTCCCGCGCGATTCGGCCGAGCGTTACGCCGCGGAGCCTGATTTCGCCGAGTGGGCCGACCGCCTCGAGATCTTCGGTCTGGACCTGCGCCACACGCCGAGCGTCGAGGCGTTCTGCCGCGAACTGCTGGCGACGCGCGACCGCCTCGACTTCATCGTCAACAACGCCTGCCAGACGGTGCGTCGTCCGCCGGATTTCTACGCGCACATGATGGCCGGCGAGACCGCGGCCGCGCACGAGGTGCCCGAACACCTGCGCAGGCTGCTCGGCCGCTACGAGGGCCTGCGCCGCTACGACATGCTGCCCGACGCGGCCTCGACCGCGGCCGTCGCGACGCCGCTGCTGCACGGCGAGGCGCCCGGCATCGCGCGTGCGGCCGAACTCTCGCAGCTGCCGCTGCTCGCCGAGGAATTCGCGAACCAGAAGCACCTGTTCCCCGAAGGCCGTCTCGACCAGGACCTGCAGCAGATCGACCTGCGCGACCGCAACTCGTGGCGCATGCTCATGGCCGACGTGCCGACGGTCGAGCTGCTCGAGGTTCAACTCGTCAATGCGGTCGCGCCGTTCCTGATCAACGCGCGCCTCAAGCCGCTCATGCTGCGCACGCCCGAGCGCGACAAGCACATCGTCAACGTGTCGGCCGTCGAAGGGCAGTTCTACCGCAACTTCAAGACCACGCGGCACCCGCACACCAACATGGCCAAGGCGTCGCTCAACATGATGACGCGCACCTCGGCGACCGACTACGTCAACGACGGCATCCACATGAACGCGGTCGACACGGGCTGGGTCACCGACGAGGATCCCGCTGCGATCGCCGCGCGCAAGGTCGTCGAGGAGCGCTTCCATCCGCCGCTCGACATCGTCGACGGCGCGGCGCGCATCGTCGATCCGATCATCGACGGCATCAACACCGGTACGCACGTCTGGGGCAAGTTCCTCAAGGATTACCGTCCGACCGACTGGTGAGACCGTCGCGCGCCTCATGCGCGCGGTCTCGACGGCTTTCCGCCGACACGGCAGACTCGCTGCAGGCGGACAGGGAGCAGGGTGCATGCGCGGGATCGTCGTGACGGGGCTGGCATGTGCACTTGTCGTGCTGTTGCCGGGATGCAAGAAGAGCGCGACGGCCGTGGAAAGCGCGCCTTCTGCGGTGGCCGGCGAGGTGTCGCGCGAAGGCGGTTTCCTCGCCTACGCGCACGCGATCGACATCGACCTGCCCGGTGCCGCGATCGACGCGCGCGCCGAGGCCACGCGCCAGGCCTGCGAACAGCAGCATGACGGCGCGTGCAGCGTGCTCGAGCTCGTCACGCGTGGCGCAGACGGTGGCAGCAAGCTCGTCGTGCGCCTTGCGCCTGCGGGCGTCGAAGCCCTCGTCGCCGAAGCGGCCAGGGGCGGCTCGGTCACCTCGCGCACGACCCGTGCGGAGGATCTCGCCGAGGCAGTCGCCGACACCACGCGCCAGCAGGCCATGCTCGAGGCGCAGCACGCCAAGCTCATGGAGATCGGTGCGCGGCGCGACCTCGGCGTGTCGGACCTCATGACGCTGTCGGCCGAGCTCGCCTCGGTCGAGTCGAAGCTCGCCGACACCGGGCGCGAGGCTGCGACGCAGCGCAGGCGCATCGAGACGAATCTGCTCACGTTCGAATGGCGCGCACCGTACGCATCACCGTCGCGGCTCTCGCGCCTCGGCGGCGCCTTCGGGGATTTCGGCGACACCTTCGTCGACGGTATCGAAGCAGCGCTCGAATGGCTCGGTTTCGCATTGCCGTCGCTGCTGCTCGCGTTCCCGCTCGCGCTGCTGTGGCGCTGGGGCTGGCGACGCGCGACGCGGCGCAGCTGAGGTCGCCGAAGCGGGCGGCCGGTCGGCCGCGTCGAGCGGAGGCTCAGCCGACGCGCTTGAGCACGAGTTCGAGCACGAACTTGCTGCCGAAGAACGCGAGCAGCAGCACGATCATGCCGATGAGCGTGAGGCGCACGGCGCGACGGCCGCGCCAGCCCCAGCGCCAGCGTCCGAACAGCAGCACGCCGAACACGAGCCACGAGGCGATCGAGAGCACCGTCTTGTGCACGAGGTGCTGGGCGAACAGGTTGTCGACGAACAGCACGCCGCTGACCAGCGTCAGCGTGAGGAACACGAAGCCCGCGGCGATGAGGCGGAACATCAGCGTCTCGGTCAGCGTCAGCGGCGGCAGGGCGCGGATCAGGCCCGAGTCGATACGGCGCAGGCGCAGCGCGCGTTCCTGCAGCGACAGCAGGATCGCGAGCAGCGCGGCGATGCTGAGCAGGCTGTAGGCGAGCAGGGCGAACGCCACGTGCAGCTTAATCTGCCACTCCAGCGGCTGCGGCAGCGTGGGCGGCGCGACGAACACGTCGATCGCGAGCAGCAGCGCGGCGAGCGGAAACACGATGACGCCGAGTCCCGCGACCGGTCGGAACAGGTTGACCAGCAGCGTCAGCGCGGCGATGCCGAACGCACCGACCGACAAGGCCGCGAAGAAGTGCAGGTCGAGTCCACCGCGGTGCATGCCGAAGATGAGCGTGCCGTGGACGATCGCGGCGAGCGTGGCGAGGCCGAGCCCGATGCCGCGCGCGGGCGCCGGCAGGCGCGCGATCGGCAGCGCGAGCAGCACGGCGGCGACGAGGTAATCGAGGATCGCGAACGCGCTGAGCACGGAGGTCGGCATGCGCGCGAGTGTCGCATACGTGCGTGGACGCGTGAATGCGAAAGGTTCGTATCCGCGTGGTGTCGCCGGCGTTCCTGTCGTGCCGTCGGCGCCGCGTGCATCCCGGCGCACTCGAGGGCACGTCGTCCGGAAGAGGGAACGTTGCCGCAGGGCGCCGCCACGGCGCCGCCCGTCGCGCTGGTATACTCGGCGACCGTTTTCGTGCCCGTCGCCGAGCCGCCATGTTCGAGTCCCTGAGCCAACGCCTGTCCGCCACCGTCGAGCGCCTGCGCGGCCGCGGTCGCCTGACCGAATCCAACATCCGCGAGTCGATGCGCGAAGTGCGCATCGCGCTGCTCGAGGCCGACGTGGCCTTGCCGGTCGTGCAGGCGCTGATCCAGCGCGTGCAGGTGCGTGCGGTCGGCCAGGAGGTCATGAAGAGCCTGACCCCGGGCCAGGCGCTCATCAAGGTCGTGCGCGACGAGCTGACCGCGGTCATGGGCACCGTCAACACGGACCTCAACCTCGCCGCCGCGCCGCCCGCGATCGTGCTCATGGCCGGCCTGCAGGGCGCGGGCAAGACCACGACCGTGGCCAAGCTCGCGCGCTTCCTGCGCGAGCGCAAGAAGAAGAAGGTCATGGTCGTCAGCTGCGACGTCTACCGTCCGGCCGCGATCGAACAGCTGCGCACGCTGGCCGACCAGGTCGAGGTGCTGTTCCATCCGTCGGAAGGCAGCCAGGATCCGATCGCGATCGCGAAGTCGGCGCTCGATGCCGCGAAGAAGAACTTCGCCGACGTGCTCATCGTCGACACCGCGGGCCGCCTGCACGTCGACGCCGCGATGATGGACGAGATCAAGGCGCTGCACGCCGCGCTCAATCCGGTCGAGACGCTGTTCGTCGTCGACGCGATGACCGGCCAGGACGCGGCCAACACGGCCAAGGCGTTCTCCGAGGCGCTGCCGCTGACCGGCGTCGTGCTGACCAAGACCGACGGTGACGCACGCGGTGGTGCGGCATTGTCCGTGCGCTACGTGACGGGTCGCCCGATCAAGTTCATCGGCGCCGGCGAGAAGCCCGACGCGCTCGAGCCGTTCCATCCGGACCGCATCGCCCAGCGCATCCTCGGCATGGGCGACGTGCTGTCGCTGGTCGAAGAAGTCGAGCGCAAGGTCGACCAGGAGAAGGTCCAGAAGCTTGCCGAGAAGGTCATCAAGGGCAAGCGCTTCGACCTCAACGACATGAAGACCCAGCTCGAGCAGATGGTCAACATGGGCGGCATGTCGTCGCTGCTCGACAAGCTGCCTGGCATGGGCGCCATGTCCGAGCAGGTCAAGGCCAAGGTGAACGACAAGGACGTGAACCGCATGATCGCGATCATCAACTCGATGACGAAGAAGGAACGCCGTCATCCCGATCTGCTGAACGGCTCGCGCCGTGCGCGCGTCGCGCGCGGTGCCGGCCAGCAGCCGGCCGACGTCAACCGCCTGCTCAAGCAGTACCAGCAGATGGAGAAGATGATGTCCAAGCTCGGCAGCGGCGGCATGAAGGGTCTCATGCGCCAGATGAAGGGCGCGATGCGCGGCATGGGAGGCATGGGCGGTGGCGGCGGGATGATGCCGCACTGACCTTTCCCGGGGCGTTTCGCGCTCCTTTCGCGGGTCGTTTCCGCTAAGCGCTTGCGGGGCTTCCTTTTTTTTCGAAAAGCGCTAGAATGCGCGGCTCCCTCGGCCCGGCTTGGCATCTGCCCTTCGTCCGCGCCGGAATGTCCAGGAATATCAGAGAGATAACATGGTCAAGATTCGCCTGTCCCGTGGTGGCGCCAAGAAGCGTCCGTTCTACCACATCGTCGTTGCCGACCAGCGCGACGCGCGTGACGGCCGCAACATCGAGCGCGTGGGCTTCTACAACCCGATCGCCTCGGGCAAGGACGTTCCGCTGCAGCTCGACACCGAGCGCGTCAAGCACTGGATCGAGAACGGCGCGCAGCTGACCGAGAAGGTGAAGTCGCTGTACAAGGCCGCGTCGAAGCAGGCGCAGGCCGCCTGAGCGACGTGGACGCCACCGACGACCGGCTGATCGTGATCGGCCGCATCGTGGGGCTTCACGGTGTGGCGGGCGAGGTCAAGCTCGAGTCGTACACCGAGCCGCGCACGCAGATCTTCCGCTACGAGCCTTGGCTGCTGACATCGGCAGCGGGGCAGAGCGAGGTCCGCGGATGCCGCGGCAGGGCGCAAGGCAAGGGCATCGTCGCGACGCTGCCCGACGTGACCGACCGCGATCGCGCCGCGACGCTGGTCGGTTGCGAGATCCAGGTGAAGCGCTCGGCGTTGCCCAGGCCGAAGCGCGGCGAGTTCTACTGGGCCGATCTCGAAGGACTCGAGGTCGTCACCACCGAGGGCGTGGCGCTCGGCCGGATCTCGCATCTCCTCGCGACCGGTTCGAACGACGTCATGGTGGTCAGGGATGGCGGGCGTGAGCGGCTCCTGCCGTTCATCCTCGACGATTACGTGAAGGCTGTGGATCTCGAGGCGAGCCGCGTGACGGTCGACTGGGATCCGGAGTTCTAGGACAACGGAAAGCCGCGCGATGCGCATCGACGTCATCACGCTGTTTCCCGACTTCATCGAAGGCTGCGCCGGGATCGGCGTGGTCGGCAGGGCCCGGGAGCGGGGATTGCTGCAGGTTCGCACCTGGAACCCGCGCGACTTCGCCACCGACGTCCACCGCACGGTCGACAGCCGGCCTTTCGGCGGCGGTCCCGGCATGCTGATGGCGATCGAGCCGTTGCGCAGCACGCTCCACGCGGTGCGCGACGACGCGGGGCCGGCAAGGGTGGTGTACCTGAGTCCGCAGGGTGCACGGCTCACGCAGGACAAGGTGGTGCAGTACGCACGCACGGATCGGCTGATCCTGCTGTGCGGGCGCTACGAAGGCGTGGATGAGCGGTTGCTCGCGAACATGGTCGACGAAGAGCTTTCGGTCGGCGACTACGTGCTCTCGGGCGGTGAACTGGCGGCGGCGATCGTGATCGATGCGGTCGGGCGGTTGCAGGATGGCGCGCTGAACGACGCGCAGTCCGCGGAGCAGGACTCCTTCACGGACGGCCTGCTCGACTGCCCGCACTACACGCGACCGGTCGACGACGCATTCGGCGAAGTGCCTGCGGTGTTGCTCTCGGGCGACCACAAGGCGATCCGCCGCTGGCGACGCAAGCAGGCGCTCGGACGCACCTGGCTGCGCCGGCCGGATCTGCTGGCGCGCGTCGAACTGGATGCCGAGTCGCGCATGCTTCTCGAAGAATTCCGCCGCGAACACCGGGCGGAGATGACCTAAGCCGTCGGGCTCGACCCCGCACGGAACACACAACAACACGTATTGGTGAATGCCATGAGCAACCTCCTCCAGCAGTTCGAAGCCGCACAGATGACCCGCACGCTCCCGGCGTTCAGCCCGGGCGACACGGTCGTCGTCAACGTCAAGGTCAAGGAAGGCAACCGCGAACGCGTGCAGGCCTACGAAGGCGTGGTGATCGCCAAGAAGAATGCTGGCCTCAACTCGGCGTTCACGGTCCGCAAGATCTCGCACGGCACGGGCGTGGAGCGCGTGTTCCAGTCGCACAGCCCGGTGATCGACTCGGTCGTCGTCAAGCGCCGCGGCGCGGTGCGCGGCGCGAAGCTGTACTACCTGCGCGGTCTGCAGGGCAAGAAGGCGCGCATCAAGGAAGACCTCGGCACGCCGATCTCGCAGGACTGACATCCGGTTTCATCTTGGAGCATCGAGTCGCGTCTGTGCTCCTCGTCGGCAATACGGCCGCCGCAAGGCGGCCGTATTGCTTTTGCACGTCCGCGCCACGCGCACGCACGCGTTGAAATCGCTGCGCGCGATCCCCACTCGGCGGACAGCACCAGGACACCACGAGGCTTGACGCCATGAGCACCGCCACCGAAACCCGCCGATTCGAAGCCGAAGTCGCCCAGGTGCTGCACCTGGTCACGCATTCGCTGTACTCGCACAAGGAGATCTTCCTGCGCGAGCTCGTCTCCAACGCCTCCGACGCCTGCGACAAGCTGCGCTTCGAGTCGATTGCGCACCCCGAGTGGATCGCCGACGAGGGCGAGCTGCGCATCGAGATCAGCGTCGACCGCGAGGCGCGCACGCTCAGCGTAAGCGACACCGGCATCGGCATGAGCCGCGACGAGATCGTCGCCAACCTCGGCACGATCGCGAGTTCGGGCACGCGCCGCTACCTCGAGGCGCTGTCGGCCGAGAAGAAGGCCGATGCCAACCTGATCGGCCAGTTCGGCGTCGGCTTCTACTCGACGTTCGTCGTCGCCGACCGCGTCAGCGTGACCAGCCGTCGTGCCGGCGAGACCACCGGCGTGCGATGGGAGAGCGACGGGCAGGGCGAGTACACGCTCGCCGACGTCGAGGTCGCGCGCCGCGGCACGACCGTGACGCTGCACCTCAAGCCCGACGAGGACGAGTTCCTGCAGGCGTGGACGCTGCGCAGCCTCGTCGCGCGCTACTCCGACCACATCGCGTTCCCGATCCGTATGCCCAAGCAAGTCGACGGCAAGCCGAGCGACGAATGGGAGGCGGTCAACTCGGCCTCGGCGCTGTGGACGCGCCCGAAGGCGGATCTCTCCGACGACGACTACCAGGGCTTCTACAAGACCCTGAGCCACGACTTCGGCGATGCGCTCGCGTGGACGCACAACCGCGTCGAGGGCAACCAGAACTTCACCTCGCTGCTCTACGTGCCGGCCAAGGCGCCGTTCGATTTCGGCAACGGCCGCGACGAGCGCAAGGGCCTCAAGCTCTACATCCGCCGCGTGTTCATCATGGACGCGAGCGAGCAGCTGCTGCCGGCCTACCTGCGCTTCGTGCGCGGCGTGGTCGATTCCGACGACCTGCCGCTCAACGTCAGCCGCGAGATCCTGCAGCAGAACCGCCAGGTCGAGCGCATCCGCGGCGCCTGCGTCAAACGCGTGCTCGACCTTCTCGACCGCGTCGCGCGCGACGAGGCCGACAAGTACGCGACGTTCTGGGGCGCGTTCGGCAACGTGCTCAAGGAGGGCATCGCCGAGGACGCCGGCAACCGCGAGCGCATCGCCAAGCTGCTGCGCTTCGCCTCGACCGCCTCGGAAGGCACCGCGCCGAGCGTCTCGCTCGACGACTACGTCGGCCGCATGCAGGCCGGCCAGGACGTGATCTGGTACATCACCGCCGATTCGCACGCCGCCGCGAAGGGCAGCCCGCAGCTCGAGGCCCTGCGTTCGCGCGGCGTCGAGGTGCTGCTCATGTCGGATCGCATCGACGAGTGGATGGCCGGTTACCTGACCGAGTACGCGGGCAAGAAGCTGCGCCACGTCGCCAAGGGCGACATCGAGCTCGACGCGGCCGATGCCGAGCGCCACAAGGCCAGCGAGGAAGCCGCCTCGGGCCTCGTCGAGCGTCTCAAGGACGCGCTCGGCGAGCGCGTGCGCGACGTCAAGGTCAGCAAGCGCCTGACCGACTCGCCGTCGTGCCTCGTGCTCGACGAGTACGACATGGCGCTGCACCTGCGTCGCGTACTCAAGCAGGCCGGCCACGACATGCCGGACTCGGCGCCGGTGCTCGAGATCAATCCCGCGCACGCCCTGCTCAAGCGTTTCGAGGGCGAGCACGATGCGGCGCGTGCCGAGGACCTCGCGCTGCTGCTGCTCGAGCAGGCGCAGGTCGCCGAAGGCGCCCAGCTCGACGACCCCGCCGCGTTCGTGCAGCGCCTCAACCGCGTGCTGCTCGGCTGATCGACGCATCATCCCCGGCGGCCCGTGCAGGGCCGCCGGGGTGATTCCTCAACGTGCCGCGCGGCGCGCGTGCACGAGCCGGTACAGTGCCGGCAACACCAGCAGCGTGAGCAGCGTCGACGAGACGATGCCGCCGATCACGACCGTCGCGAGCGGCCGCTGCACTTCCGACCCCGCGCCGACGTTGAACGCCATCGGCACGAAGCCGAGCCCCGCGACGAGTGCGGTCATGAGTACCGCGCGCAGGCGTCCGGTCGCACCCTCGACCACGGCCTCGGCCAGCGCGATGCCGCGCGTGCGCAGCTCGCGTATGGCGGCGAGCATGACCACGCCGTTGAGCACGGCGATGCCCGACAGCGCGATGAAGCCGACGCCGGCCGAGATCGACAGCGGGATGTCGCGCAGCCACAGCGCGAGGATGCCGCCGGTCAGCGCGAGCGGCACGCCGCTGAACACCGCGAACGCGTCGCGCCACGATCCGAACGCCATGTAGAGCAGGCCGAGGATGCCGAGCAGCGTCGCGGGCACGACGACGCCGAGACGCTGGCTCGCCGCGATGAGCTGTTCGAACGTGCCGCCGTAGCGCACCCAGTAGCCGCTCGGCAGCGTCACGTCGGAGGCCACCTTGTCGCGCAGCTCGGCGACGAAGCCGCCGAGATCGCGGCCACGCACATTGGCCGTCACGACCACACGACGCTTGCCGTCCTCGCGGTTGATCTGGTTCGGGCCTTCCTCGTAGGCGATCGTCGCGACTTCGCGCAGCGGCACCGTGGTCGGATTGCCGCTGGCCCAGTTCGCCGCGCGGCTCGACTCGTCGTGGCCGGCGTCGTTCGCGCCGAGCGGCACAGGCAGGTCGGCGAGGCGCGCCGGATCGGTGCGTACCGATTCGGGCAGGCGCACGACGAGGTCGAAGCGGCGATCCCCTTCGAACAGCTGGCCGGCGACGCTGCCGCCGACTGCCGTGCCGACCAGCGTCTGCACCGCGACCTGGTTGAGGCCGTAGCGGGCGAGGCCGGCGGGATCGGGCGTCACCGTGAGCATCGGCAGGCCGGTGCCCTGTTCGAGGCGCACGTCGGCCGCGCCGGGGATCGTGCGCGCGACCGCCTCGATGCGACGGCCGACCTCGTCGAGCGTGTCGAGGTCGTCGCCGTAGAGCTTGATCGCGGCATCGGCGCGCACGCCCGAGATGAGCTCGTTCATGCGCATCTGGATCGGCTGGGTGAACTCGTAGTTGTTGCCCGGCAGCGCGGTCGCGGCGGCCTCGATCTCGGCGACCAGCGTGGCCTTGGGCTTGCGCGGATCGGGCCATTGCGCACGCGGCTTGAGGATCACGAACGTGTCGGCCACCGACGGTGGCATCGGATCGGTCGCGACCTCGGCGGTGCCGAGCTTGCCGAACACGCGCTCGACCTCGGGGAACGCGCGGATGCGCGTCTCGAGCATCGACTGCATCGTGACGGCCTGGGCGAGGCTCGTGCCCGGGATGCGCAGCGCGTGCAGCGCGATGTCGCCCTCGTCGAGGCCCGGGATGAACTCCGAGCCGAGCCGTGTCGCGAGCACACCCGCGCCGACCACGACCAGAGCGGCCGTCGCGACCACGACCACGCGTGCGCGCAGCGCGAACGCGAGCATCGGTGCGTAGGCGCGTTGCAGCGCGTGCACGGCGCGACCCTCGCCCTCGCGCACGCGGCCGCCGAGGAACAGCGCGATCGCCGCCGGCATCCACGTCAGCGACAGCAGCATCGCCGCGGTCAGCGCGAACACGACCGTGAACGCCATCGGGTGGAACATCTTTCCCTCGATGCCGCCGAGCGCGAAGATCGGCAGGTACACGGCGGTGATGATCGCGATGCCGAACAGGCTCGGCCGGATCACCTGCGCGGTCGCGCTCGCGGCGACGTCGAAGCGTTCCTCGCGCGTGAGCACGCGGCCGAGCGCCTGCTGGCGCAGGCCGAGCTGACGCAGGCTGTTCTCGATGATGATCACGGCGCCGTCGACGATGAGGCCGAAGTCGAGCGCGCCGAGGCTCATGAGGTTGCCCGACACGCCCGCGCGCGCCATGCCCGTGAAGGTCATGAGCATCGCGAACGGGATCACCGCGGCGGTGATGAGCGCCGCACGCAGGTTGCCGAGCAGCAGGAACAGCACCGCGACGACGAGCAGCGCGCCTTCGAGCAGGTTGGTGCGCACGGTCGAGATCGTGCGGTCGACGAGCGCGGTGCGGTCGTAGACGGCGTTGACCTCGAGTCCGGCCGGCAGGCTCGCGCCGATCTCGCGCAGGCGCGCGGCGGCCGCATGGGCGACCGTGCGGCTGTTCTCGCCGATCAGCATGAACACGGTGCCCAGCACGACCTCCTCGCCGTCCTGGGTCGCCGCGCCCGTGCGCAGCTCGGGGCCTTCGCCGACTTCGGCGACGTCGCGCACGCGGATCGGCACGCCTTCGCGGCGGTCGAGTACGAGGTTGCGCAACCCTTCGAGGTCGGCGATGCGTCCCGGCACGCGAACGAGGTACTGCTGGCCGTTGCGCTCGATGTAGCCCGCGCCGACGTTCTCGTTGTTCGCGGCGAGCGTCTCGACGACGTCCTGCAGCGTGAAGCCGAATGCGACGAGGCGCGCCGGGTCCGGCGTCACGTGGATCTGGCGCGCGTAGCCGCCGATCGTGTTGACCTCGGTGACGCCGGGCGTGTTGCGCAGCTGTGGGCGCACGATCCAGTCCTGCACGGTGCGCAGGTCGGTCGGCGTCCACGCGCTGCCGTCGGGCTTGCGGGCGCCTTCGCGCGCATCGACCGTGTACATGAAGATCTCGCCGAGGCCGGTCGCGACCGGGCCGAGTTCGGGTTCGATCCCCACGGGCAGGCTCGCGCGCGCCTGCTGCAGGCGTTCGGCGACCTGCTGGCGCGCGAAGTAGATGTCGGTGCCGTCCTCGAACACGACGGTGACCTGCGACAGGCCGTAGCGCGACAGCGAGCGCGTGTAGTCCAGTCGCGGCAGGCCGGCGAGCATCGTCTCCAGCGGGAACGTCACGCGCTGCTCGGTCTCGAGCGGCGAGTAGCCCGGCGCGATCGTGTTGACCTGCACCTGCACGTTGGTGATGTCGGGCGTCGCGTCGATCGGCAGGCGCTGGTAGCTCCAGATGCCGAGCACGGCACTGGCCAGGGTGAGGAGCAGCATGAGCCATCGCTGCGCGATGGCGAAGCGGATGATTTTCTCGAGCATGGTCGTCGCCTCAGTGGTCGTGGGAGGCGCCGGACTTCTCGATGTCCGCCTTGATGATGTAGCTCTGCTCGACGACGATCTCGTCGCCCTCGCGCAGGCCCGAGAGCACTTCGACCCAGGTGCCGTCGCGGCGTCCGAGCTCGAGCGGACGGATCTCGTACGCGTCGCCGACGCGCACGAACGCGACGTCCCAGTCGCGGAAGCGCTGCAGCGCCGCGAGCGGCACGCGCATCGCGACCTGTTCGACCGAGACCGTCACGTGCGCGCGCACGGCCGCGCCGGTGCGCCAGCGGCGGTCGGCATTGTCGATCGTCGCGCGCGCGACCGTGCTCTGGCTCGCCGTCGCGGTGCCCGGCAGGACGCGGTCGAGCGTGGTTTCGGCAACCGCGCCGTCGCTGAGGCGCGTGACCACGACCGGCAGGCCTGGCGTGATGTGCTGGGCATCGGCACCGAACAGGTGCACGTCGACCCACACGGTCGAGAGGTCGGCGATCTCGAACAGCGGCGTCTCGCCGGCGAGGTCGCCGACGCTGGCCGTGCGCGCGACCACGGTGCCCGCGAACGGCGCGGTCACGGTGTAGTCGGACAGGCTCACGTTGCTCTCGATCACGGCGAGCACCTGGCCCTTGCGCACGTCGTCGCCGATGCCGGCGCGCACGTCGCGCACAGGGCCCGGGAAGCGCGCGGTGATGCGCGCGTGGCGGCCTTCGACCGGCGTCACGAGGCCTTGCATCTCGTGTTCGTCGCGGATCGTGCCCGCAGCGACGAGTGCGGTGCGCACGCCGGCCTGGGTCGCGATCTCGAGCGGGATCGTCGTGCGGCCTTCGTAGCTGTCGTAGGTCCAGCGCAGGGCTCGGCCCTCGACGGTCGCCTCGACGGTCACGTCGAACGAATGCGGCTCGTCGACGACGCCGCTGTCGACGAGGCGTTCGCCTTCGGCGGTGAACGTGTGCGTGTCGACCTGGCCGCCGAGGCGCGCGAGCGTGACGCGCAGCGTGCCGGCCGACGCCGGCAGCGGCGTGCTGCCGCGATAGAACCACGCGTTGTACTGCGGCGGCTGGCCGTCCTCGACGATGCGCAGCTCGACGGCGAGGCCGTCCTGCTCGAGCAGGCGACCGCCGTGCGGACCGGTCTCGGCCTCGTCGTCGGCATGTTCGCCGCCGCCGTGGGCGTGGCCACCGCTGCCGTGGTCGGAGTCGCCGTCGCGATGGCCGCAGCCGGCGAGGGTGGCCGCGAGCAGCGCGGCGAGAAGGATGCGGAACATGGTCATGGCTGGTTCTCCGTGGCGCGCGCGTCGGCGGCGTCGAAGCCGCTCGCGGTCAGGCGCTGGATTTCGATGAGGGCACGCTGGGCGTCGACAGTCGCGACCAGCTGCTGGCGGCGCGCGAGGACGACCTGCGCCTGCAGCTGCGACCATTCGAGGTAGTCGAGCGCGCCGGCGCGGTAGGCGTTCGCGGCCGAGGCTTCGGCCTTGGCGAGGCGCGGCAGCACGTCGTCGCGCCATTGCCGTGCGTCGTCGGCCTGCGCGGCGAGGCGGCCGTGCGCTTCCGAAAGCGTGGACACCAGCGCCATCTCGCCCGACGCGCGTTCGAGATCGAGCATCGCGAGCTCGGCCTCGGCCGCGCGGATGCCGCCGGCAGCGCGCGAGGCGTTGCCGAGCGGAATCGAGACGCTGCCGGTCAGCGCCCAGTCCGCGCCTTCCTGCAGGCGGCGCACGCCGACCTGCCAGTCGACGTCCGCGATGCGCGCACTGCGCGCGAGCTGCAGACGCGCTTCGCGCAGCCGCGCCGTGTCGGCGAAGCGGCGCAGCTCCGGGCTGCGTTCGAGATGCGCGGCGATCGCGTCGAACGTCGGCACGTCGGGAATCGCGAGCGCCTGCGCGGCGACCGTGCCGGCGCCGGCGTCGCGCGCATTCCACAGGATGGCGAGGCGCCGGAACGCCGCATCGCGCTCGCGCGAGGCGCGATCCCGTTCGAGGCGCGCGCGGGCGTGCTCCGCGTCGGCGGCGAGGCGCACCGACTCGGGCGAGGCGCCGGCTTGCACGCGGCGCGTGGCCGCGGCGACGGCGCGTTCGCGCTGGGCCACGTCGGCGTCGCCGATCGCGCGTGTCGCCTCGGCGGCGACCACATCGAGGTAGCGCCGCGCGACCTCGGCGAGCAGGTCGAGGCGCTTGGCCTCGCGCTCGTTGGCGAGTGCATCGACGCGGGCCTGGGCGACCGCGCCGCGCGCGCCGCGCTTGTCGCCGCGTTCGAACACCGAGGCGAGGCCGATCGTGACTTCGGCGGCGTCGAAACCCGAGTTCGCGCCGCTTCCGGCCACGTTCTCGAGATCGGCGACGACGCGGCGCTGCGGCGCGAGCCGCGCGGTCTCGAGCTCGGCTTCGGCGGCCTCGCGTGCGGGACGGAACGCTTCGAGGTCGGGATGGCGGGCGAGGACGCGTGCGTAGGCGTCCTCGAGAGTGAGAGGGACGTGGGCGCGCGCGTGCAAGGGCACGCAGCACGCGACGACGAAGGCGGCGAGCGCCGCCGATCGGACACGCATGGGGAGACTCCGGAAAGGAAACGGGACGTGGATCCGGCCGTCACGGCCGGTCGGGCGTCACGCCGCGATCGGAGGCCTGAAGTGCCGCATGGTGGCGATACCCGTGAACACGGGCATGCCGGTGGCCACGAGGGCCGGAGAGGGCACGTGCGCGAGCACGGGCATCGGATGCGCCGTCACCGCGAGCACGCCGCAGCAGAAATCGAGGTGCATCACCGCGTGCCAGCCCGTCGCGGGGCCGTGCTCGGCATCGTCCGGCCCGGCCGGAGGGTGATCGTCCGCCGCGTCGGCTTCGTCGGCGTGCACGAGCGCGTGCGCGAACGCGTGCAGGTCGTGGTGCAGCTCGGCCGCGAGCGCGAACATCGGCTTGGCGAGCAGGCACAGCGCCAGCATCGCGAGAAGCGCGATGCGGGTGATCGACGACGGGCGTGCACGGCGGAACATCGCGACAGCTTAACGGCGCGACATGACGATACACAATGTCATCGTGCCCGGCGGTGTCACGGGCGCTCCGGACCTGCGTGCTACCATCGGCGTTTGGCCATCCGAACCGCATCATCCATGCAGATTGAGACCAAGTTGCCGAAGGTCGGCACGACGATCTTCACCGTCATGAGCCAGCTCGCCGCGACGCACGGCGCGGTCAACCTGGGCCAGGGCTTTCCCGATTTCGACGGGCCTCAGGAGCTGCGCGACGCGCTCACGCGTGCGATGGCCGAAGGCCGCAACCAGTACGCGCCGATGACCGGATGGCCGACACTGCGTCAGCAGATCGCGCTCAAGACGCAGGCGCTGTACGGGCGCAAGGTTGATGCCGACACCGAGGTCACGGTCACGTCGGGTGCGACCGAGGCCTTGTTCGCCGCGGTCGCCGCCGTGGTGCGCACGGGCGACGAGGTCATCGTGCTCGACCCGTGCTACGACAGCTACGAGCCCGCGATCGAGCTCAACGGCGGCGTGGCCGTGCACGTGCCGCTCGACGCGCGCGATTTCTCGGTCGACTGGCAGCGCGTGCGCGATGCGGTGACGCCGCGTACGCGCATGATCATCGTCAACACGCCGCACAACCCGTGCGGCTCGGTGTTCTCGGCGGACGATCTCGAGGCGCTCGCGGCACTGACCCGCGATACCGGCATCTTCGTGCTGTCCGACGAGGTCTACGAGCACATCGTGTTCGACGGCGCGCCACATCAGAGTGTGCTGCGCCACGAGGAGCTCGCCGCGCGCAGCTTCGTGGTGAGCTCGTTCGGCAAGACCTTCCACTGCACGGGCTGGAAGATCGGCTACTGCGTCGCGCCGCGTGCGCTCAGCGACGAGTTCCGCAAGGTCCACCAGTACCTCACGTTCTGCACGTTCACGCCGGCGCAGATCGCACTCGCCGAAGTGCTCGAGAAGCTGCCGCAGCACTACCTCGAACTGCCCGCGTTCTACCAGGCGCGCCGCGAGTTCTTCCGCGGCCTGCTCGAAGGTTCGCGCTTCCGCCTGCTGCCGGTCGCGGGCGCGTATTTCCAGGTCGTCGACTATTCGGCGATCAGCGACAAGGACGACCTCGGCTTCTGCGAATGGCTGGTCAAGAGCGCCGGCGTCGCGGCGATCCCGTTGTCGTCGTTCTACGAGAGCCCGCCGGCCGACCAGCGCCTGATCCGCTTCTGCTTCGCGAAGTCCGACGACGTGCTGCGTGCGGGCGCCGAACGCCTGCGCGGCCTGTGAGGACGACGCCATGACGACGCTGCCCTCGCTGCCGCTGCGCGTGTCGCTCGTGCAGGGCGCCACGCGTTGGCACGACGCCGCCGCGAACCGCGACTACTACGCCGGCCTCGTGCGGCCGCTCGGGGGAACGACCGATCTCGTCGTGCTGCCCGAGACGTTCCTGTCCGGCTTCACGAACGAGACGCTCGGCAATGCCGAGACGATGGACGGCGAGGGCCTGCGCTGGCTGGCCGCGCTCGCAGCCGAAGTCGGTGCCGTCGTGACCGGCAGTCTCGTGATCCGCGAGGGCGACGCCTGCGTGAACCGCCTCGTGTGGATGCGTCCGGACGGGACGTTCGACGTCTACGACAAGCGCCACCTGTTCCGCATGGCCAACGAGCACGAGCGCTACCGTGGTGGTGACGCGCGGCTCGTCGTCGAGTTGAACGGCTGGCGTGTCTGCCCGCAGGTCTGCTACGACCTGCGCTTCCCAGTGTGGCTGCGCAACCGCTACGACCGCGAGACGGAGCGTTTCGACTACGACCTGCTCGTGGTCGTCGCGAACTGGCCCGCGGCGCGTCGCTACCCGTGGTCGACGCTGCTGCGCGCGCGTGCGATGGAGAACCTCGCCTGCGTGGTCGGCGTCAATCGCGTCGGCGTCGACGGCAACGATCTGTCCTACGCCGGCGACAGCGTCGCGCTCGACGCTCTGGGCCAGCCGCTGGTCGAACTCGGCGCGGTCGAGCAGGTGGTCACGGTGACGTTCGATCCTGCCGCGCTCGTCGCCCATCGCACGCGGTTCCCCGCGTGGAGGGACGCCGACGCGTTCACGATCGTCCCTTGACCGGCGGCTTGCGCGTGATGTCGACAGGCGCGGGCACGCGCAGGTTTTCCCAGGGGGGCTCCGGGCCGAAACGCTCGACGAGGAAATCGATCAGCGCACGCGTCTTCGCGGGCAGTGCGCGCGTCTGCGGGTAGACCGCGTAGATGCCGATCGGCGGCACGATCCAGTCCGGCAACACCTGCACGAGGCGGCCGCTGCGCAAGGCTTCGTGGATGATGAAGTTCGGCAGCAGGCCGATGCCGCCGCCGTGGATCGCGGTCGCGGCGATGAAATCGCCGTTGTTGACGTGCAGCTTGCCGTGGATCTTCACGGACACGCTCTCGGGTCCGCGCAGGAACGTCCATTCCTCGGGCTTCGCGGTCAGCGTGTAGATCAGGATCGCATGCCGGGCGAGGTCGTCCGGATGCACCGGTGTGCCGTGCTCGGCGAGGTAGGCCGGCGACGCGACCACGGCGAGGCTGGCCGGCGCGATGCGCCGTGCGACGAGGCTCGAGTCGGCGAGCCGGCTGATGCGGATCGCGAGGTCGTAGCCTTCGTCGACGATGTCGACGAGGCGGTCGTTGAGGCCGAGCTCGAGGTCGACGCGCGGGAAGCGGCGCTGGAAGTCCGCGAACGCGGCGGCGAGGTGATCGACCGCGAACGAGATCGGCACGCTCACGCGCAGGCGCCCGCGCGGCTCGACCTGCAGTTCGGCGGCCTCGGCCTCCGCTTCGGCGAGCTGGGAAAGCAGATCGGCGACGCGCTGGTAGTAGTTCTTGCCCGGATCAGTGAGGCTGATGCGCCGCGTGGTGCGGTTGAGCAGGCGCACGCCGAGCGCATCCTCGAGGTTCTGGATGAGCTTGCTCGCGAGCGCGCGCGAGATGCCCATCTGTTCGGCACCGGCCGTGAAGCTGCCGGCGTCGACGACACGCGTGAACAGTTGCATCGCCTGCAGCTTGTCCATCAGAGGATGTCCAGGATGGCCTCGGGCGGGCGGCCGATCGCGGCGCGCGACCCCGCGACGGCGATCGGGCGTTGGATCAGGCGCGGTTCGCGGTGCATGGCCTCGACGAGGGCGCGGCGGTCGAGCGAAGGGTCGTCGAGGCCGAGCTCGCGGTAGGCGTCTTCGTCACGGCGCATGAGCGCGCGGGGTTCGAGATCCAGCAGGTCGAGGAGGCGCTCGAGTTCGGCCGGCTCGGGCGGTTCGTCGAGGTAGGCCACGATGCGCGGCTCGATGCCTCGCCCGCGCAGCAGCTCCAGTGCGGCGCGCGACTTGGAACAGCGCGGGTTGTGGTAGAGCTGGACGTCCTGCAAGCCGGCGGCTCCGCATGCGGTGCGCGCCACTTTGAACGCAAGCGGCGGTGCAGGCAAGCCGCTTCCGGGTGCTCAGTAGGCGGGATGGCGCGGGCGTGTCTCGATCGCGCGCAGCTCGCGCATGACGATGAACTGCTCGGCCGACGGGCGGTCGCGGAAACGCGCGAGCTCGCCGGTGTCGTCGGGGGCGAAGACCTGGTACGGCGCGTCGTCCGTGTCGGTGGTGCGCTCGATGCGGTAGCCGAGCAGGTGGGGTTCGAAGGCGAGCAGGGACATCGGGAATCTCCAGGGGACACGCACAGTGTCGTCACGCGCCGTGTCGGCGCGGTTAATCGCATGTTTCCAGTGGGTTATGCGCAAAACCTGCGCGATCGATGCAGGATTCATGGCGGCCGTGTCAGCTTCCGGCCCCATCCTGCGTACTGTGACGGGATCGACGCCTGCGGCGTGCGCCGTGCACGGCGTGGCCCGTGTCCTCGCCTCATTTCCGTTGTACTGCCCTGCTAGAATGCCGCGGATCGCCGGGATGCGTGACGAATGGGGCGGCGCGCGCGTCGGTCGCAAGACGACCACGCATGCGGTTCGAGTCGCGACGCAAGGGCGTGTTCCGCGAGATGCGATCCACGATACGAATCCATTTTTAGGAGTCCGAAGCATGAAGAAGTTCGTCGTCGTCGCGATGCTGGCCGTGGCCGGCCTCGGAATGGCCGGTTCGGCTGCCGCGCAGAGCGGCAAGCCGTCGGTCGGCATCGCCGAGTTCAAGAACGAGACGAGTGCCGGATGGTGGCGTGGCGGTGTGGGCTGGGAGCTCTCGGGCATGCTCTCCAACGAGCTGTCGAGCACGGGCAACTTCCGCGTCGTCGAGCGCGCCAAGCTCGAGAAGGTGCTCGAGGAGCAGAACCTCGCCGCCTCGGGCCGCGTGAAGTCGGGCACCGGCGCCAAGATGGGCCAGCTGACCGGCGCGCAGTACCTCGTCATGGGCACCGTGACCGCGTACGAAGAGAACACGGCCAGCACCGGCGGTGGCGTCAGCTTCAAGGGCATCTCGCTCGGCGGCAAGAAGAGCGAGGCCTACATCGCAGTCGACGTGCGCGTCGTCAACGCCGAGACCGGTGAAGTCGACTTCTCGCGTACGGTCGAAGGCCGTACCTCGGGCGGCGGCGTCAGCGTCGGCGTGTTCCGCGGCGGCTTCGGCGGCAACCTCGCCAGCGAGAAGAACACGCCGGCCGGCAAGGCGATCCGTGCGGTGCTCGTCGAGGTGACCGACTACCTGAGCTGCGTCATGGTCGAGAAGGGCGGTTGCGAAGGCGACTACGCCGCGAAGGAGCGCAAGCGCCGCGACAGCAACAAGAAGGGCCTCAAGCTCGACTGATCGCGACGATCAATCGGCGATGCGAAGAAGGCGGAGCGCGAGCTCCGCCTTTTTTGTGCCGGTGTGTCGCTGACGCTTTCGCTGCGGCGATCCGTGCGTGGAGCGAGCCGCCGGATCCGCGTCACGGCGGGGCGTTTCGGCGGGATCGAAGGCGATGGTCGTGGCGACACGGCTGAAACGGGACGCCGCGATTCCGTGCTGCGCATCGATCGATCCCTCCGATGCGGGATCGAGCCAACAAAAAAAGGCGGAGCCGAAGCTCCGCCTCTTTTCGTCACGCGTGTGCCGTCGCGTTACTGCGGGCGACGCGGACCGTTGCCGCCACCACCGCCGCGACGATTTCCGCCACCACTGCCGGCAGGGCCACGATTGCCGCCGCCCGGGCGTCCGCCGCCGGCAGGACCACGACCGCCGCCACCCGGACGGCCACCGCCCCCCGGTCCACGGCCGCCGCCTGCAGAGGGACCACGGTTGCCGTCGGGACGACCACCGCCACCGCCCGGACCGCGACGCGGCGCATTGCCCGGCGCCGCGTTGCCGCGGTTGCCCCAGGTGTTGCCGCGATTGCCGTCCTCGCGCGGAGCGCGGTTGCCGATCGAGTCGTCGTTCGAACGCGGGCCACGCGGGCCACGGTTGCCGCGCGCATCGTCGCCGAATGGCGCACGGTTGCCGTGCGCGTCGCCGTACGTGCCGCGGTTGCCATGGGCGTCGCCATAGTTGCCGCGGTTGCCGTTGCCGCCGCCACCACCGCGCGGTCCGCGATTGCCCTGCGGGGCATCGCCGTCACGGCCCTGGTAGCCGCGTGGCGCGACGTTGCCGTTGACGTCACCGCCTTGCTGCGACGACGACGGTGCACGGTTGGGACCGCGACCCGGCACATCCGGACGCGGGCCGCGTGCCGGCTTGCCGCGGCGGTCGCCGGGCAGCTTGGCATCAGGGAACCAGCTGCGCAGCACGGCCGGGTTGAGGCCCGGATCGACGTACTTGGAACCCTCGCCCTGGCCACCGGCCGGACGCGGACGGCTCGGACGCGGGCCACCGCCGCCGCGCGCACGCTTGCCCTTGTTGCCCGAGGGGGCGCGCCAGCCGTCGTCGCGGATGCGGTCGAACGCGGCGAACTCGCGCGCTTCGTCGTTGCGTGCACCGCTCCAGCCAGCCTGGGCCTTCGGGTCGGGACGGAATTCGGTCGTCGCGGCACGGCGCTGGCCGATCACCGGCGCGAGCGTGAGACGCGGCTCGGGCTCGCCGGCGCCGCAGATCTCGCGCAGTGCCTTGACCTGGTCGACTTCGAGTTCGACGCTGTGTTCGCGCTTGAGCAGGCGCGGCAGCTCGACGTTCGCGTAGCGCACGCGCTTGAGGCGGCTGACCATGAGGCCGACGGCTTCCCACATGCGGCGAACTTCACGGTTGCGACCTTCGCGGATCACGACGCGGAACCACGAGTGGCTGCCGCCACGGCTGATCACGCCGATGTCGTCGAAATGCGCGGGGCCGTCCTCGAGCTCGACGCCGCTGCGCAGGCGCTCGATGACCTCGTCGGGCACCTCGCCGTGCACGCGGCAGATGTATTCGCGTTCGAGCTCCGAGCGCGGATGCATGAGCGCGTTGGCGAGATCGCCGTCGGTGGTCAGCAGGAGCAGGCCGGTCGTGTTGATGTCGAGGCGGCCGACGGCGATCCAGCGCGCGCCCTTGAGGCGCGGCAGCTGCTCGAACACGGTCGGGCGGCCTTCGGGATCCTCGCGCGTGGTGACCACGCCCTCGGGCTTGTTGTAGGCGAGCACCTGGGCGTGCTCGGCGTTGTCGCTGATCACGACGAAGCGCTTGCCGTCGAGCTCGACACGGTCACCCGGGCGCACGCTCGAACCGACCGGAGCGGCCGCGCCGTTGACCTGGATCTCGCCGGCCTCGATGCGGTTCTCGAGCATGCGCCGCGAGCCGAGCCCCGCCGTCGCGAGCACCTTGTGCAGGCGTTCCTCGATCGTGCCGGCGGTCTCCTCGGACACCGAGCGCTTGAGGGAAAGGACATTGCGTACGGGGGAAGTCATGCGTCGTGCTCCGTGGTGCCGCCATCGCGCTTCGGCGAGGTCTTGGGGGTAGAAGTGTCGGCGTCGTCGCCGGAATCGGGGGTTTCGGAATCGTGGCCGTCGGCGTCGACATCGGTGTCGGTCGCTGCGGCGTCGTCGTCAGGCGTGGTGGAACGGGCGGTATCGGCATCGTCGTCGGAGGGCGCATCGAGCGCTTCGTCGTCGGCGGGCTCGATCACCGCATCGGTCGAGTCGACCGTATCGGCGACGACACGGGTATCCTCGTCCGCACGGGGCGCTTCCGCATCGCCGTCGTCGGCCGATGCGTCGCGTGATTCGTCGTGGACGGTGTCTTCGATCGCCGTATCGGTACCGTCGACAGCATCACTGCGCATCTCGTCGAGTGACGCCGCCGCGTCGGCGAGCGCCTGCACGTCGCCTTCGGGAAGCTCGCCTTCGCCGGCGGCTTCATCGTCTGCGGCATCGGCAGACGGCGCGGCGATGCGTGCGACCGGCGCGCCGTCGAGGGCGAGCTGCGGATCGAATTCGTCGATGTCGCGGATGTCGCTCAGCGCGGGCAGTTCGTCGAGCGACTTGAGGTTGAAGTAGTCGAGGAAACCGCGCGTCGTGCCGAGCAGCGCGGGCTTGCCGGGCATGTCGCGGTAGCCGACCACGCGCACCCACTCGCGTTCCTCGAGCGTCTTGACGATGTTGGTCGATACCGCGACGCCGCGGATCTGCTCGATCTCGCCGCGCGTGATCGGCTGACGGTAGGCGATCAGCGCGAGCGTCTCGAGCAGGGCGCGCGAGTAGCGGCTCGGGCGTTCGGTCCACAGCCGCGCGACCCAGCCGTGCACCTCGGCACGGACCTGATAGCGGAAGCCCGAGGCGACCTCGACGAGCTCGATGCCGCGCGTTTCGCAGTCGGCCTGCAGGTCGGCGAGGGCGTGGGCGATGTCGTCGTGCGAGGGCATTTCCTCGTCGCCGAACAGCGCGAGCAGTTGCGTGGGCGACAGCGGGTTGCTGGCCGCGAGCAGGGCGGCCTCGATGATGCGCTTGAGCGAGTCGGGTTCGATCATGGGCTCGATTCGGATTCGCCGGCGGTCGCCAGCGACTTGACGTAGATCGGCGCGAAGGCTTCGCCCTGGCTGATCTCGATGAGCTGCTCCTTGGCGAGCTCGAGGATCGCCAGGAACGTCACGACGACGCCGCGGCGGCCTTCCTCGAGCACGAACAGCGTCTCGAAGCGGTGGAAGCTGCCGTCGCCGAGGCCGCGCAGCACGTCGCTCATGCGGTTGCGCACCGACAGCGCCTCGCGCTGGATCTCGTGGTGGCCGGTGAGCTCGGCGCGCTTGATCACGTCCTTGAGGGCGAGCAGCAGTTCGCGCAGTTCGACCGGCGGCGGCAGGCGGATGATGTTGCGGTCGGGCACGAATGCCGTGACGACCACGGTGTCGCGCTCGAGGCGGGGCAGGGCGTCGATGTCCTCGGCGGCCTTCTTGAAGCGCTCGTATTCCTGCAGGCGACGCACGAGTTCGGCGCGCGGATCTTCCTCGATGCCTTCCGCATCGGGTGGGCGCGGCAGCAGCAGGCGTGACTTGATCTCGGCGAGGATCGCGGCCATCACCAGGTACTCGGCCGCGAGCTCGAAGCGCATCTCCTGCATGAGGTCGATGTAATCGACGTACTGGCGCGTGATCTCGGCGACCGGGATGTCCAGGATGTCGAGGTTCTGGCGGCGGATCAGGTACAGCAGCAGGTCGAGCGGGCCTTCGAACGCATCGAGGATGACCTCGAGCGCGTCGGGCGGGATGTAGAGGTCTTGCGGCATCTGCAGCACCGGCTCGCCGCGCACGATCGCGAGCGGCATCTCCTGCTGCTGCGGCACGCCGGCGAAGGCGTTGCCCGAGTCGCTGTCCTGATTCTGGAGTTCGGCTTGGGGGTTGGTCATGGTCCGATCCGGCCTGCCGGCGCCTCACGGCGCAACGCGTACCTGGATCCCGTGGCATTCATGTCGTGGCATCGGCCCGCGCGACGCTGCGCGGCGGACCCGTGGGCGTGGCCGGCGACATCGCGCCGTCACCATGCGACTGTCCTGTGGCACGGGCTGCACGGGGCGCCCAACGCCATCGAGGGGTGTTACCGAATCGTGTGCCTTGCCGGAATCGCCGGCGCCGTTCGCGGCCCATCGTCGGGAGTTCCCGTTCCCGGCATCCGCCGGCGCGATGGGTGGTCGAGCGGTTCTGCAACGTCGCACCGACTGTCATGAAGCGCCCGGGAAACGTCCAGTCCGGGATGGTCGATGCGCAGGATGAGCCGGGGAGGCGTGGTCCGGTACCCGCCGGACCCTCGCGGGAACGCTTCATGCCGCGTTCCCACCGGTTCGTGCGCTAGCGTAAGGCGTCGCGCCGGCCAAGTCCAGCACCTTCACCGTGCGGGCTTCGGCTAACATGACGATCCCCCCGCGGAAGCCCCTCGCATGTGGTACGTCATCACCGGCATCGACACGGCCGATTCCCTCGAGCGCCGCATGGCCGCGCGCCCGGCACACGTCGCACGCCTCGAGCAGCTGCGCGACGCCGGCAGGCTGCTCCTTGCCGGGCCGTTCCCGGCGATCGACGCCGAGGATCCGGGTCCCGCGGGCTTCACCGGCAGCCTCATCGTCGCCGAGTTCGGCGACCTCGCCACGGCGCAGGCCTGGGCCGACGCCGATCCCTACCTCGCCGCGGGCGTGTACCGCGAGGTCAGCGTGCGGCCGTTCCGCAAGGTGCTGCCGTGATCGATCGCGTCGCGGTGATCCGCGAACGCCTCGAACAGACCTTCGCCCCGACGCACCTCGTCGTGCGCGACGACAGCCATCGCCATGCGGGCCACGCCGGCGCGCGTGACGGGCGCGGTCATTTCAGCGTCGAGCTCGCCAGCGAGGCGTTCCGTGGCCAGGCGCCAATCGCGCGTCATCGCGCGGTCTATGCGGCGATGGGCGAGCTCATGCAGACCGACATCCACGCGCTCGCGATCGACGCGCGTCTTCCAGAGGACACACGATGAACCAGCGGTACCTCGCGACACTGCCCGCGATGCTCGCGCTCGCCCTCGCGGCCTGCTCGGGTGGCAAGGCACCCGATGGACTCCCTGCCGGCTTGCCGGTCGCCGAGACCGTCAACGGCCAGCCCGTGCCGCAGGTGCTGCTCGAGGCGCTCGCGAAAGGGCGCGAACTCGATCTCTCGGTACCCGAGCAGCGCGAGCGTGCACTCAAGGAACTGACCGACTACGTGCTTCTCGCGCAGGAAGCCGGCAAGCAGGGTTTCGCGAAAGACACCGCGTTCGCCGCCGAGGTCGAGATCAGCCGCCTGCAAGGCATCGCCAACGCGTCGATCGTGCGCATCCGCAACGAAGCGACGATCGACGACAGCGTGCTCAAGGGCGAGTACGACCGGCAGACCGCGCGTGCGGGCACGTCCCGTTACGACTTCACGCAGCTGCTGTTCGACAAGGAAGAGACCGCACTTGCGGTCGCCGACGAGGCGATGGCCAAGCCGTTCGCCGAGGTGTTCGACGCATGGCGCGGCAAGGCGCTGCAGGCCGGTGCGTACCCCGGCGTGCACCTCAACCAGATTCCCGAGCCGCTCGCCAAGGTGCTCGCCACGCTGAAGGCCGGCGAGACCTCGAAGGTGCCCGTGCAGACGCCGTACGGCTGGCACGTCGTGCACGTGACCGCGACCACGCCGTTCACGCCGCCGAAGTTCGAGGACGTCAAAGACGGCATCCGCGCGACCCTCGTCGCGCAGCTGTCGGACCGCCGCCTCGAGAAGCTGCGCAGCGATGCGAAGATCGAGGTCGCCACGCCGACGACGACCGAACCCGCCCCTCCTGCGCCCGCCGATGCGGCGCGCTGATTCCACGACTGCACGGACGACGCGACACGCATGCGACTGACCACGATCAAGCTGGCGGGCTTCAAGTCGTTCGTCGACCCGACGTCGCTGCACCTGCCGACCAACATGTCGGCGGTCGTCGGGCCGAACGGTTGCGGCAAGTCCAACATCATCGACGCGATCCGCTGGGTCATGGGCGAGAGTGCGGCGAGCCGCCTGCGCGGCGATTCGCTGACCGACGTGATCTTCTCGGGATCCAGCTCGCGCAAGCCGGTCGGCCAGGCGATGGTCGAGCTCGTGTTCGACAACGCCGACGGCACGATCGTCGGCGAGTACGCGCACTTCAACGAGATCTCGGTCAAGCGCACGGTCAGTCGCGACGGCCAGTCGCAGTACTTCCTCAACGGCACGCGTTGCCGTCGCCGCGACATCACCGACATCTTCCTCGGCACCGGACTCGGCCCGCGCAGCTACTCGATCATCGAGCAGGGCATGATCAGCCAGATCGTCGAATCGGATCCCGAGCAGCTGCGCGGGCATCTCGAGGAGGCGGCCGGCATCTCCAAGTACAAGGAGCGCCGCAAGGAGACCGAGAGCCGCATCAAGGCCACGCGCGAGAACCTCGACCGCGTGCGCGACGTGCGCGAGGAAGTCGACAAGCAGCTCGGGCACCTCAATCGGCAGGCCAAGGCGGCCGAGCGCTGGCAGGAGCTGCAGGCCCAGCACAAGCGCAAGGAAGCCGAGCTCAAGGCGGTCACGCTGCGCACGGCCAAGGCCGAGCTCGAGGACCAGGCCGGCGCGCTGCGCCAGGCCGAGCTCGCGATCGAGCAGCAACTCGCCGAGCAGCGCCAGCGCGAAGCCCTGATCGAGACCAGCCGCGAGCGTCACGGCGCGGCGACCGAGCACCTCAATGCGGTGCAGGCGGACGTCTACAAGGTCGGCGCCGAGATCGCACGCGTCGAGCAGCAGATCCAGCACAGCCGTGTCCTCGGCGAACAGCTCGAGCGCGCGCGCGTCGAGACCGAGCGCGCGTGGACCGAACTTTCCGACCATATCGGCGGTGACACCGCGCAGGCCGAGACGCTGCGCCTCGCACTCGCCGATTCGGCACCGCAGCACGAGGCGATGAACGAGGCCGTCGAAGGCGCCGCCGAGGCGCTGCGCGAGGCCGAGGCCAGCCTCGCCGAGTGGCAGGAACAATGGGATACCTACGCGCGTTCGAGCTCCGAGGCCTCGCAGGCCGCCGAGATCGAGCGCACGCGACTGGACTATCTCGACCGTCAGTGCGTGGAGGCCGATCGTCGTCGCGACGCGCTCGAGGCCGAGCGCAAGGCCGCCGACCTCGACGAACTCGGCCGCATCCTCGGCACACTCGAGGACGACCACGCCAACCTGCGCGAGCAGGCCGAGACCCTCGGCGGCACGCTCGACGAACGTCGCGTCGATTTCGAGCGCATCGTCGAGTCCGAGCGCCAGCTGCAGGCGATGCTGAGCACCAAGCGCAGCGAGCTCGAGAAGTCGCGCGGCCGCCTCGCCTCGCTCGAGGCGCTGCAGCACGCCGCGCTCGCCGAGGACGCCGGCGGTGCCTCGACGTGGCTCGCGCGCCTCGGCCTGTCCAATGCGCGCCGTCTCGGCGAGGTGCTCGATGTCGATGCCGGCTGGGAGCGCGCGGTCGAGACCGTGCTGCAGGGCTGGCTCGACGCCGTGCTCGTGGACGCGCCGACCGAACTCGCCGCCGAACTCGCCGCGCTCGCCGAAGCCGACCTCACGCTGCTCGCGCAGGACAGCTCGTCGAACGGCGCGCCCGGCACGCTCGCCGCGCACGTGCGCGGTCCGTCCGCCGTGCTCGCACTGCTCGAGCGCGTGCGTACTGCGGCCACGCTCGACGACGCGCGCCACGGTGCGGCCTCGCTCGCACGCGGCGAATCGCTGATCACGCCCGAAGGCGAATGGCTCGGCGCCGGCTTCGCACGCGTCGCGCGTGCGCAGGGCTCGCAGGTCGGCGTGCTCGCGCGCGAGCGCGAGATCGTGTCGCTCGGCGAACGCATCGCCCAGCTCGAATCCGAACTCGACGAGCACGCGACCCAGCTCGACGATTCCAAGCTCGCGCGCGTCGAGGCCGAGCGCCAGCGCGACGACGCGCAGCGCGAGGTCTACATGACCCAGCGTCGCCTCGCCGAGATCGCGGGCCAGCTGCAGAGCCAGCGTGGTCGCCTCGACGGCGCGCGCGAGCGCCTGCAGCGTGTCGACGGCGAACTCGGCGAACTGATCACCAAGCTCGACGCCGATCGCGAGCAGGCTCGCGAGGCGCGCGGACGCCTCGACTCGGCCGTCGCGCGCATGGGCGACCTCGAACAGCAGCGCCAGCAGCTCGACGCCGAACGCCGGCGCAAGCTCGAGGCGCGCGAGGAAGCGCGCATGAACGCGCGCGAGGCCCGCGAGGCCTACCATCAGGCGGCGCTGTCGGTCGAATCCAAGCGTGCCGCGCTGACCTCGCTCGAGCAGTCGCTGCAGCGCATGCAGGGCCAGCTCGTGCAGCTCGACTCGCGTCGCGCCGAGATCGCCGCGCAGATGGAATCCAGCGGCGATCCGCTCGCCGATCTCGAGGCCGAGCGCCAGGTCTGCCTCGACCAGCGTCTGCTGGTCGATCGCCAGCTCGTCGAGGCGCGTCGCGCACTCGAGGACTGCGACGGCGAGCTGCGCCGCCTCGACCACGAGCGCAACGTGATCGTCGACGGGCTCACCGAGCGTCGCCAGCGCCTGTCCGACCTGCGCCTCGGCGAGCAGGAGCACCGCCTGCGCGCGCAGGCCCTCACCGCGGCGATCGCCGAGGCCGGCTTCGAGATCGAGTCGCTGTTCTCCGAGCTGCCCGAGGACATCGATGCGAAGCGCTGGCAGGCCGACCTCGACGACATCGAGACCAAGATCCGCCGCCTCGAGCCGGTCAATCTCGCCGCGATCCAGGAGTACGAGGAGAAGTCTCAGCGTGCGGTCTACCTCGATGCGCAGCTGACCGACCTCGGCACCGCGCTCGAGACGCTCGAGAACGCGATCCGCAAGATCGACCGCGAGACGCGCCAGCGTTTCAAGGAGACCTTCGACCAGGTCAATTCGGGTTTCCAGGAACTGTTCCCGCGCCTGTTCGGCGGTGGCCAGGCCTACCTCGAGCTGACCGGCGAGGACCTGCTCTCGACCGGCGTCGCGATCATGGCGCGGCCGCCCGGCAAGCGCGTCACCTCGATCTCGCTGCTCTCGGGTGGCGAGAAGGCGATGACCGCGGTCGCGCTGGTGTTCTCGATCTTCCGCCTCAATCCCGCGCCGTTCTGCCTGCTCGACGAGGTCGACGCGCCGCTCGACGAGGCCAACGTCGGCCGCTTCTCGTCGATGGTCAGGGAGATGAGCGAGCGCGTGCAGTTCATCTTCGTCACCCACAACAAGGTGACGATGGAAGCGGCCAGCCAGCTCTGCGGCGTGACCATGCGCGAACCGGGCGTGTCGCGCCTCGTGCAGGTCGATCTTGCCGAAGCCGCTAAACTCGCCGGCGCCGCGTGACCGCGGCTGGCAGGAGGACACGATGGAACAACAGGCCCTGGGCACCGGCGAGATGCGCTTCATCATCCTCGTCGTCGGCCTCGTCACGCTCGCCCTGATCTATTTCTTCGGGCGTCCGCGCAAGCCGGGGCAGGGCACGCGCAAGCCGCCGCCGTCGCGCGGCACGAACGGCGAGCGCGTCGAGCCGACCTTCGATGGCGACGACGACACCGATCGCCTCGACGCCGTCACCGAGGGCGACGGTGAACAGCTCGATCTGCTCGGCGATGCCGCCGACGCCGAACCGCGCGCGCCGAAGCTGCCGCCGCGCCCGCTCGTCGGCGTGCGGCCCGAAGGCCCGATCGACCGCATCGTCACCGTGTTCGTGTGCGCGCGTCCCGGCGAGACGATCACCGGCAGCGACCTCGTCGTCGCGGCCGAAAAGGCCGGCCTCGTGTTCGGCGACCGCGGCATCTTCCACCGCATGCTCGCCGGCAAGCACGAGAAAGGTCCGATCTTCAGCATGGCCAACATGGTCAAGCCCGGTCACTTCGACATGGCCCGCGTCGACACGCTGGCCACGCCGGGCGTCACGTTCTTCCTCGCGCTGCCGGGCCCGCTGCCCGCGCTCGATGCGTGGGACGCGCTGCTGCCGACCGCGCAGCGCCTCGCCGAGCTGCTCGACGCGAGCGTACTCGACGAGAAGCGCAACACGCTCGGCCGCCAGGGCATCGCGCACATCCGCGACGAACTGCGCGCCTGGGACCGCAAGCAGGAAAGCACGCAGATCCGTCCGCACCGCTGAGCGGGCACGCTATTGCGGCGCTTGGGCAGGCTTGCGCTCCGCGCCAGCCGCTGCGCGTGGAGCGCCGTGACTCCCCGGGGCATGCTTGTCCGTGTGCCGCGTAGTGTGATTACTCGATGTGCGCGGCCGATCATCGCCACCCTCGCCGCAGCGTGCGGTGTCCCTGGAGGAACGATGCGATGACCAAGCAGATCAAGGCCCGCCGCGCGGGCACCGTGGTGGCGAAGGACGACGTGGCTCGCAAGCTGTGGCTGGCCGGCCTCGGCGCGTTCTCGCTCGCGCGCAAGCAGGCGCTGGCGACGTTCGACGTGCTCGCCGCCGAAGGCGAATCGCTGCGCGCACGCGGCGGCACCTACGCGCGCAGCGTCGCGCGTGACGCCCAGACCGTCGCGAGCGTGCGCTTCAAGCCCGTGCGCGAGCGCCTCGTCGCGGTCCGTGCGCAGGCCGAAGCGGCGCTCGAGCGCGGCACCGGCCGCGTGCTCTCGTACGCCGGCGTGCCGTCCAAGGCCGACGTCGATGCGCTGATCGCGCGCGTCGATGCGCTTTCGAAGCGCGTACGCGCGCGTCGCTGAGCCCCCCGACCGGCGCACGCGCGCCCGACGTGTTCCGACGAAAGCCGCTGCCCCGCAGCGGCTTTCGTGCTTTCGGAGCCGCCCTCCACGCCACGGCGTGTGACGGAACAGGGCGGCCCGTCAGTCCTGCGTCGACGTGGATGCGATGCGCAGTCGCGTCGATGCCGTGCGCGCCTGCGTCGCGTTGCCGTACATGAGTTCGGCCACGGCCGGTGCAGCGAGATAGTCGCCGGCGTTGCCGACGCGCGCGAAGTAGTGGACCTCGTGCGTTCCGGCCGGCAGGTACTCCGCGTAGAAGCGTGGTGAACGCGGATCGAGCTTGCGCGTCGCGAAGTACCCGCTGCCGGTATCGGACACGCTCTCCAGGGTCACGCCGGCGACGCCGCCGAGGCTGAGGTCGGTCGGCTGCAGGCCACCGGCGACCGCATCGGTCAGCGCGACGAAGTGGCGTGGCGCGGCGGTCGTGACGACGAGCGTCGTGCGTATCCAGTCGCTGTCGCGAAGCGTGACGTTCGCGACCGGAACCCAGGTCCCGTCGCGCAGCACGCCGTGATGCCGATCGATCGCCAGCCCCATCGCGGACGGAACCGCTTCACGCATCTCCTCGTCGTACTCGGCGATGGCGACGAAGCCGAGCGCGGCCGTACCGGCCGTGTCACTGCCGAGTTCGAACATGGTTCCGGCGGATGCGGTACCCCGCCAAAGTCCCGGTTCGCCGGTTGCGGGCACGACGAGCGCATCGCGGGTCTCGCCGCGCGTGATCGAGACCGTCGACGTCACGGCGGTCGCATGCGGCGGTTCGGCGGCACGCGCGGCGATCAGACAGCGCGCACCGGTCTGCGTGTCGACTGCCGGCTGGCCGCCAGCGTGGAGGTCGACGAGGCCGCGCATCAGTTGCGCATCGGTGCCGGGTGGCGCGAGGTCGGGATGCCGTGCGACGAGCTCGATCAGCGTGCACTGCACGGCCATGTCCGATCCCATCCAGCGGTCGCTCCTCGTCGCGGCACGGAAGCTGCGCGTGCCCGCCTTGAGCGGCGCTTCGGCCAGCAGCGACGAGAGTGCGTCGCGTGCGACGGCGGGTGACCGTGTCGCGAGCTGGCGCACGACGGCCGTGCGTGCGGGTGCGGACAGCGTCGTCCACGCCTTGCTTCCCGGCGCCACCGGGGGCGTCTTCGCATCGATCGCGGCGGCGGCGATGACGGCGTCGTCGTAGCGCGTCCGGCTTCGATACTCGACGGGCTCTCTGGCGAGGTTCGGCTCGGCGTGCTCTTCGAGGAACGTACGTGCGTCGTCGAGAACGTCCTCGCGCACCGCGTAACCGAGGCCATTCAGCAGGGTGAGTGCTTCGAGCGAGTAGGCCGTCAGCGCGACTTCGCCGCGCTCTTCGTCGTACACGGCACCCGGCAGGCGTGGGAAATAGCGGAAGCTGCCGTTGGGGTCCTGGAACACGGCGCTGTTGTCGAGCGCCTCCTGCACGACGGCGCGCGCATCGGGCCATGCCGCATGGCCGCGTTCGATCGCGATCGCCGCGGCCACGGCACGGCTCAGGATCTGCTCCCAGCAGCGATGCGGGTAATCACGCAGGTCGTCGATCCACTGGCGCGCCCACGCGCCCATGCCGCGTGTCGCCTCGATCGAGACGTCGGCCGCGACCGTGCCCTTGGGCAGCGCCGGAAGCGTGAGGCGCACGCCTTCGTCGGTGATCCAGCCGGCCTGGGTCCTGCGCGTGCGTCGAACGGTCGTGGCGATTTCGGTGGTCGCGCCGACCGCGTCCCGATCGCCGTCCCCTTCGATGCGGGCGGTGGTGGACAGCGATCCCGGAGAGTGTGCCTTCAGCGGTGTCCTGATGCTGCGTTGGCCTTGCGGCGCCAGCACGAAGCGGTGCGAGAACGTGTCGGACGCGCCGTTGCCTTCGATGTCGATGCGGGCCGCGACCTTCCGTGGCGTCGCGCCGGACTGTCGTGCATGGACCGCCAGTACGGCCTCGTCACCCGAGAACACGCGTACCGGAGCCTGCACGCGCGCCTCGAGCGGCAGCCCGCTTTCGAGGGCCGCGTCGGCCATGTCGAAGTGGCCGTCGTCGTCACTGCTCCACGCGACCGCGCGCCAGCGTGTGAGGTTGTCGGGCAGGGTGATCGTCCATGTGCGCGACTCGCCCGGCGCGAGGCGCGCACCGGGCATCCAGAACGCGGTATCGGCGAAACGCGAGCGCAGCGCGTCGTCGACGAGGCCGGCCGCGGACGCGCGCTCCTTCACGCCGCGGACCGGTGCCTCGCCTTCCGTGAACACATCCACGCGCTGGATGCGCGAACCCGTCACGACGATGGTCTCGAGTCGATCGTCATTGACGTGGAAGAGCTGGGGTGTTTCCGACTCGATGTCCGCGCGCCGCAGAGGGCCGCGAGGACGTCTTGCATGAAGGCTCCAGGCGTTGTCGTTCCATCCGCTGAAGTCGTGCCGGTTGAAGCCGTTGCCGGTGTATACGTTCGCGCCTATCCAGTGCGGGCCGAGCGGGTCCGAGTACTCGAGCCTGTTCCCGGCGAGGGCACGCAGGGCATCGTCCATGACCGCGACGACGACGTCGCGTTCCGTCGGCGACATGTTCGTCGCCGTGAAGCTGACCTCACGGCCCGGACGGGACATGGCGTCCGCGAACGTGACGGTGATCGGCGGCTTCGCCTCGGGATCGAAGGGAACCACGATGTCGACGGAGATCCACTCCACGCGTGGCGGCACGCGGTACCCCGCGGGAAGGTCGACATGGTGGCGAGTCGTGCGTACGGCAGCCCACAGCTCGATCTCGCCTTGCACATCGGACGGGAGGTCGAGCGCAAACACCTGGTGGTCGCCTTCGATGCGCGCGGTGCGATGGCCGAGGATGCGGTCGCCGCGCGCGAACACGAACAGCACGTCGCCCGCACCGTGGGCATGCTCGAGCACGAGGCGAAGCGTGGTCGCGGCGTGCCCGGGCTCTTCGAGAAGTTCGAGCGAGGCTTGCCGGTCGCGAGTGCTCGTGCGGTTGCCCTCACCATCGCGGGGCACGTGGACGTAGCGCGCGATGCGGGTGGGCGCTGCGTCGTCCGACGTGGCCTCGAACACGTACCAGCCGCTGCGCGTGCGCGCGACGTCGCAGGCGGTCGGCGCGGTTCCGGCGAGCGTGCAGCTCGCCAGCGTCTCGGTGGATGCGGGGTCCGGCTCGCTTCCGTTGCCCTGGAAACTCGCCTCGACCTTCACTTGTGCATCCGGCAAGGTTCGGCCTTGCGCGTCGATGACGACCGCCGCGAACGTGATCGGCGTCGTCGCGTCGAACCATGCCGGCTCGCTGCGCAGGCCGACGAACCGATCGTGGCGCGTGTAGTGCACCTGTGCCGCGCGCGTGATGGTGCCCTCGCGATCCGAGAGACTGACCGAGGCCGTCACTTTGAGCAGCCCGAATGGGGGTAGCTTCAGCGTGCTCTCGGGATCGCGCGACACGAAGCCGACCGGAATCTCGATGCGCGCACGTCCCTTCGCGTCGGTCGTGGCGTGCAGGCCGGCTTCGTCCGCGACGGGCAGGCCGCCGTCGGCATCGTTGCCGCGTACGTCGATGAACGTGTAGGCGGCATGCGCGGGGAATGCGGTCGTCGGCGACAGCGGCGTGAGCATGGTCTGGAGCTTGTTGACCGTGATGCCGGCGGCGGCACCACCCGAGTAATAGCCGGCCTCGACGTCGAGCGCGAACGTGTCGCCATCGCGCAGCAACGTGGCCGCCGAGGTCGCATCGGTCCACAGGTCCTGGGCGCGATGCGTGCCGACGAAGAAGCACGCTCCGATCTGGTCGTCGTCCCTGTAGGAATCGTCCGCGAGCACGGGCCCTATGCAGTAGTCGTCGTCGTCGAGATGGGCCGGTAGTGCGAGTTCACCGGACAGGTCGTGGCCGTCGTTTGCCGGTGCCGGCCATGTGAGCAGCGGCTTCTCGTCGAGGAGTCTCCTCAGCGCGAGCTGCGGTGCGGCCTTGCGTGACGTCGGCACGTAACGTCCGCCGGAGGCCTCGCGATGCCAGAGGCGGTAGCGGACGGTGTCGCCGGCACGGTACAGCGGGCGGTCGGTGACGCCCCAGTACGCCTCGGCCGTGAGCTCGCCGATGCGGGCATGGTTCATGGCGAGCACGGCGACCGACGGAGTTGATGCCCCGTTCGCGGGGCGTGCGCGTACGGCCCAAGCCGCCGACGACTCGTCGCCCTCGCTTCTCGCGGAAAGGTCGAATCGGGCGACGCCGTCCGCGCCAGTCACGGCTTGGGCCACGACGCGTCCGTCTCGCAGCAGCTCGAGCGGGATCGCGCCGAGCGCGCGTCCGTCGTCCCACGCATGCGCCCAGGCGACGACCTCTCGGCGGCCGCTCATCGCGAGCAGGTCGATGGAGGGGGCTGCGATCTCCATGGGCCTCGAACGTTCCGACGCAGGAAGAAGCGCAGCCCAGCCACCCTCGGCGATCGCGTTGGCGATGATCGCGGAATGGATCGGCTGAGGGCGGTTCCTGCGCCAGCCACGTGTTCGACCCTCGTCCTTCGCGTTCTCGTCGCCGATCGCGTCGACGGTGAAGGGAATGTTGCGTGCGTTGACCGACCAGGCGAGACGCTCGGGAAGTTTCCGCTCGGCAAGAAGATGCTGCGAATACGTCGAGGCGATCACGGGACGCTGGTCGCCGGTCGCGATGCGGAGCTGGACGTCTTCGGCGAGCGTATCCCCGCCGCTGCGCATCGACGCTGGCAGCGTGACGCGAACCCGCTTGCGTGGTTCGTCGAGGACGAGCAGCACGGCATGCGAAGGTGCCTTCGCGTCGCGTGCCGAGTAGCTGCTACCGCTGAAGGTGTCGGCGCGCTTCGTGTCCAGGCGCATCGGCGCACGCAGGGTGCGCGCGAAGGCTTCGATCGCGTCGGCGTCGGGCGCGCGAGAGAACGCGAGACTGATCGTGCCGGGCTGGCAACGCAGATGGCGTGCGTCGGCAGAGCGTTTCCTGCCGTCGACGGGGTCGGTGCAGGTCGCCTCGCGCAGCCGAAAGCGCTCGTTGAGCGTCGCGTCGGCGAGGACTTCGTCCTGGATGCCTTCGAGCGGGCCGGCCTTCGACTTCAGGCCCGGGCGGATGGACAGCACGAGCTTGGCGTCACGCGGAATCGAGGCGGGCAGGACGACCTCGGTATGGCCGCTGTCGTAGCGGCTTTTCGGCGGCACGTCGCGCAGCACGACCGGATGTTCCGTCCCGTCGATGGTAAGGCGCAGTACTTCCGCGATCCCCTGTGTATCGATGTCATCGTCACGGTGCAGCTCGAGCGTCGGCAGACCGTCGTTCCATGTCGTGATCCACGCTCGCAGCTTCGGCCGGTCGGTCTCCGCCTCAAGATCGAAAGCGGGCAGCGCGTCGCCCGTGCGTGCGACGAGTCCCACGGGAACCCGGATGCGATAGCGCGTGGCGCCCGATGCCGCTGCGTCGTCGGGGAACGTGCAGGAGAGCCGTGTGTCCGACGACCAGTGGCAACGCGTCGGCAAGGCGGGGTCCAGCGTCAGCCAGTCCTCCCTCGTCTCGTTGCTCCAGCTGTCCATCGGCTGCGGGAACGTGAGGGTGAGGCTTTCTGGCGAGATGTCTGCCGTCGGCGCTGCATCGGTGTCCGCAGCGTGTGCCGCGCGGCAGGGGGCCGCCAGCAGCAGCGCGAGAGCGAGCACGCATCCCCTGTGCATGATCGAGGTCCGTTTGGTGGTGTGGAGGAGTCAGCGCAGGTAGGCGCCCGCCAGCGTGTTGAGGTGCAGGCGCTCGGCGTCGCGCAGGAAAGGGGCGACGAGCATCATGACCTGGTGGATGCCGCGGCCGATGTCGGGTGCTTCCTTGTCGGTGCGCGCATGGCGCACGGCGTCGAAGTTGAGCCAGAACGTCGCCACGAGCACGATGTTCTCGGCGGTGGCGTGGATCTCGTCGGCGCTCGCGCGCAGGATCTGCGCGGCGGCGAGGCCGCGCATGACACCGGCTGCATTCTCGGAGGCGCGCTTGAGGATGCGTGCGAAGTGCACGCGCAGCTTGCGGTTGCGCGACAGGATGTCGACGAGGTCGCGGTAGACGAAGCGGTACTCCCACATGCACTCGAAGACGAGGTGCAGTTGCAGCCAGACGTCCTCAAGGTTCGGCAGGCGATCCTCGGGCACGGCCAGCGCGCTGTCGATGCGCTGCTCGTAGCGCGCGAACAGCTGGCCGATGATGTCGTCCTTGTTGCGGTAGTGGTAGTACAGGTTGCCGGGGCTGATGCCCAGTTCGTCGGCGATGTGGTTCGTCGTGACGTTCGGCTCGCCCTGCGCGTTGAACATCGCCAGCGCGGTCTCGAGGATCCTTTCCCGTGTCTGGCGTGCCACGCCCGGCCTTCCTTGCGATGCTGTCAGGCGCGCAGCTTGGCGACGAGGTCGATGTACTTCTGCATCGCGTCCTCGGCTTTGGTGCCCTTGAGCTTGGTCCAGGCCTCGTACTTGGCCGTGCCGACGAAATCGAAGAAGCCCGGCTTGGGGCCCGACACGTCGCCTTCGGCGCCTTGCTTGTACAGCGCATAGAGCTTGAGCAGCGTGTCGTTGTCGGGACGCTCGGACAGCTGCTTGACGTCTTCGGCGGCCTTCTCGAAACGGGCTTTCAGGTCGGACATGGTGCCCTCGTTCTCATGATCCGCGTCCCCACGCGTCCGGGCGTTCTATCACGCGCCGACGACGAGGGTCAACGCGATCCATGGCGTGCATGGAAACCGCGAGGGCGGACGACTATGCTCGACGGGACAAGGCGTGTCGCCGACCTTCCGACGACCGGCGAGCGGCGCGCCAGGAACACCCACGGGAGGGATCACATGACGTACTTCGTGACCGGCGCGACCGGTTTCATCGGGCGCCGCCTCATCGAGCGCCTGCTCGCGCGCAAGGGCAGGATCCACTGCCTCGTGCGCAAGGAATCGCTCGCGCGCTTCGAGGCGCTGCGCGAGCAGCTCGGCGTCGGCGAGGATCGCCTCGCCGCTGTCGTCGGCGACCTCGCCAAGCCGAAGCTCGGCATCGCGCCGGCGACGCTGCGCGCACTCTCCGGCAAGGTCACGCATTTCTTCCATCTCGCCGCGCTGTACGACCTCGCCGCCGACGAGCAGGCGCAGGTCGCCGCGAACGTCGAGGGCACGCGCCACGCGCTCGAGCTCGCCGCCGCGATCAAGGCCGGCTGCTTCCACCACACCAGTTCGATCGCCGCCGCGGGCCTTTATCCGGGCGTGTTCCGCGAGGACATGTTCGACGAGGCCGAAGGCCTCGACAACCCGTACTTCCGCACCAAGCACGACTCCGAAGGCCTCGTGCGCAAGGAGTGCACGGTGCCGTTCCGCATCTACCGCCCGGGCATCGTCATCGGCGATTCGCAGACCGGCGAGACCGACAAGATCGACGGTCCGTACTACTTCTTCCGCCTCATCAAGAAGATGCGCCAGGTGCTGCCGCCGTGGATGCCGACCATCGGCCTCGAGGGCGGGCGCATCAACCTCGTGCCGGTCGACTGGGTCGCCGCTGCGATGGACCACATCGCGCACAAGCCCAAGCTCGACGGCCACACCTTCCACCTGACCGATCCCGCGCCGCGCCGCATCGGCGAGGTGCTCAACATCTTCGCGCGTGCCGGCCACGCACCCGAGATGACCATGCGTCTGGACGCACGCATGTTCGCGTTCGTGCCGGGTGCGGTGCGCCAGGCGTTGTCGAGCCTGCCGCCGGTGCGACGCATGGTCGGCATGTTCCTGCGTGATTTCGGCATCCCCGCGCAGGTCATGAAGTTCGTCAACTACCCGACGCGCTTCGACTCGCGCGAGACCGAGCGTGCGCTGCGCGGCTCGAAGATCGTGCTGCCCAAGCTCGAGACCTACGCGTGGCGCCTGTGGGACTACTGGGAGCGCCACCTCGATCCGGACCTGTTCGTCGACCACTCGCTGTCGGGCAAGGTGCGCCGCAAGGTCGTCGTGATCACGGGCGGTACCTCGGGCATCGGCCGTGCGGTCGCGCTCAAGGTCGCCGCAGCGGGCGCCAAGGTGGTCGTCTGCGCGCGTGGCGAGGAAGAGCTCGAGGCCACGCAGAAGGAGATCACCGAGGCCGGCGGCACCTGCCACATCTACAAGGTCGACCTCGCCGACCTCGCCTCGTGCGACGCGTTCGTCGCCAAGGTGCACGAGGAGCACGGCGGTGTCGACATCCTCGTCAACAACGCGGGGCGCTCGATCCGCCGCGCGATCGCGTCGAGCTACGACCGCTTCCACGACTTCGAGCGCACGATGCAGCTCAACTACTTCGGCTCGCTGCGCCTGATCATGGGCGTGCTGCCGAAGATGGCCGAGCGCCACCGCGGCCACATCATCAACATCTCGTCGATCGGCGTGCTCACCAATGCACCGCGCTTCTCGGCGTACGTCGCCTCGAAGGCCGCACTCGACGCGTTCTCACGCTGCGCGCAGGCCGAGTTCTCCGACCAGGGCATCAACTTCACGACGATCAACATGCCGCTCGTGAAGACGCCGATGATCGCGCCGACCAAGATGTACGACTCGGTGCCGACGCTGACGCCGGACGAGGCCGCCGACCTCGTCGTCGAGGCGATCATCGAGCGTCCGGTCCGCGTGGCGACGCGCACGGGCATCTTCGCGCAGCTGTTCTACGCGGTGTCGCCGCGCGCCTACGAGATCGTCATGAACACGGCGTTCCGGCTGTTCCCGGACTCGGCCGCGTCGAAGGGCATCAAGGGCGTGCGCGAGGAAGCGCAGGGACCGTCGAGCGAGCAGGTAGCGTTCGCCGCGCTGATGCGCGGCGTGCACTGGTAAGCGTGCATCGCACGGGGACGCCGTCGGCGTCCCCGTGCAGGAAGGCCTCAGGCCTTCTTCGCGGCCTTGGCGGCCGGCTTGCGCGCCGCCTTCTTGAGGGCGGGCTTCTTCGAGGGCGTGACCGTCGCCTTGCTGAGCTGGGCGGTCTCGAGCTCACGCGCGACGTCGGCGAGCTCGTCCTTGACGCGCGACACCGAGCGCGCCGCGGCGGCCTTCGCCGTGGCCGGTTTGGCCGCGGCCTTGCGCGTCGAGCCGCTGTTGAGCGCGTGGACCTCGCGCGCGAGCTCCTCGACGCGAGCGGTCAGCGCCTTGATCTCGCCGCTGCCCGGCACACCGAGGCGCGACAGGGCGCGCGACACGCGCGTCTCGAACACCTTCTCGAGCTTGTCCCAGGTTTCCTGGCTGCGCTCGCGCACCTGGCCCACGGCGGCCTCGACCGCGCTGCGCGCCTCGTCGGACTTGCCCGCGGTGAACTTGCGCGTCTTCTGCTCGAGCGCCGAACCTTCGCGCACGAGCGCCTCGAACATGCGCGTGCCTTCCTCCTGCGCCTTGGCGAACGCGCCGAGGCCGGCCAGCCAGATGTGCTGGGCCGATTCGACGAGCTTGCCGCCACCGCGGCCGGACTTCGGGGCGGGCGCTTCGGACGTGGCGCGCGACTTCAACTTCGGCTTGCTCATGCTTCCCTCCATCAAGGACTTCGCGTGCGGATGCACCCGAAAGTGAAAAAGACTAGCGGTTGCGCCTAGAGTTTCGCGCCTAGGCCGCGGGCTCCGGTCGCCGCGCCTTGCGCCCTGGGCGCTTCGCGGCACGCGCACGGCCCGGCGCGAGCGCGCGGTCGAGGTCGTCGAGGGCACGATGCAGGCTCGTCGTTGCCGGCGTGCGACGGGCCGGCTTGTCGCGCAGGCCCGACAGCAGCGTGCGGCTGTCGTCGGCGAGCAGGTCCTCGCGCAGGCGCAGGCCGTGCCGCGCGAGCAGCGGCGCGATGCGCGCGGCGTCGCGGCGCAGGTCCGCGCGCGTCGTGCGGTAGGCGTTCTCGGCCAGGCGCTCGCGATGCGCGAAGCTGAAGACGTTGGTGAAGAACATGTCGGCGTCGTCGCGATCGGGCTGCAGCAGCACGAGGTCGGCGTGGGCGTACTCGCGCTCGTAGCGCGGCAGGCCGGCCTGCATGCGCGACTGCAGCAGCGTGCGGAAGGTCTGCGACATCACCGCGGGCAGGCCGCCGTCGACGAGGCTCGCGCTGGCCGCCTTGCCGAGCGTGTGCGCGTGCGCGGCGTCGATCGGCACGAGCGGATTGATCGCGAACACGAGGTCGGCGCCGGCGTCGAGCGCGACCGAGGCGTGCAAGGTGTGGCGCAGCGCGCCGTCGACGTAATATGTGCCGTCGATCCTCACGGGCGGGTAGACGCCCGGCAGCGCGGCACTGGCCTCGATCGCGCGCGAGATCGGCACGTGATCGTGGCCAGACGCGCCGAAGTGCACGGCGCGGCCGCTGTCGAGCTCGACCGCGACCACGTAGAGCTTGCGTGCGAGTGTGCGGAAATCGTTGCTGCGCCCATGCGACGTGAACACCTCGCGCAGGAAGCGCTCGATCGCCTCGTTGTCGAACAGGCCGGTCGGCAACATGCCGCCGAGGCGCATGAGCTGGTCGGACAGGCGCAGCTGCAACGGATGGCGCGCGGCGTCGACGAGCCACTCGAGCACGAGGCGCGGCACGCCCGCGGCACGGCGCATGTACTCGAACAGGGCCGGGCGCACGAATGCTTCGGGGGCGAACCGGAACTGATCCGAATCGCCCGTGATGAAGGCGCGGCACATGTCGGCCGTGTCGAGGCGGTTGGCCAGTGCGGCGGCGACGAAGGCACCCGAGCTCACGCCGACGTAGACGTCGAGCGCGTTCATGTCGAGGCCGTCGATGGCTTCGTCGAGCGCGCGCAGCGCGCCGACTTCGTAGATGCCGCCGATCGGGCCGCCTCCCGCGACGGCGAGGCCGATACGCGACGGGCGCGAAGCTTTGCCCGGTGCGCGGGCCGTGCGCAGGTCCAGCATCGGTCAGTCGATGTGCTCGTCGAGGTACTCGTTGATCTCGGCCTCGATCTGCGGCTTGAGCATGCCCATGAGGAAGCCGAGTTCGGCGAACACGTGGATCTCGCCCTTGGTCAGCGCGATGTGGCCCTTGACGCCGCTGCGCGAGAATTCGAGGGTGTTGTCCTGCCAGGCACAGTCGAGGCTGTGTTCCTTGGCGAGCTTCTTCGCGAGGGCGTCGACCGCCTTCTTCGCGTCCTTGAGGGTGTAACTGTGCTTGCGGCGGATGTCGATGCGCGCCATGGGGGTCTCCTGTGGGTCTGCCGGCGCCGCGCGCGGCAGCGACCGCTATGATGCCCGACTCGCGGGGCGGCCCGACAGGGGCCCGCGCGATGCCGGTCCGGCCGGATGTCAGTCCTGTCACATCCTGATAGAGTGCGCCGACTTTCTGGAACTGGTGCATCGATGCGCCTGAGTTTTCCCAACGGCGAGCATGCCGACGTGACGGTCGGCGAGGGCGTCGTCAGCATCGGAAGCGCGGAAGGCAACTCGATCGTGCTCGCATCGGGCGCGTTGCAGCCGCGCCATGCACGTATCCTCGTCGATCCGCGCGGCCTCATCCTCGAGGTGACCGACGCCGCCGCGCGCACCCATGTCAACGCGCGTCCCATTGTGGAGAAGGCGCTGCTGCGCCTCGGCGATGTCGTGAACGTGGGCTCGGCCGCGATCGTGCTCAAGCCCGACCGCGACGAGAGCATCGTCACCACGCTGCCTTCCGGTTCGCGCGCCGCACCGCGGCAGGGTCCGGTCGCCGTCGTGCTGCGCGGCGTTTCCGGTGCGCATTTCGGCAAGACCATCGCGATCACGGACGCGCTCGTCATCGGCCATGGGCGTGGCGCCGGGCTCGACATCGACGAGGCCGAGGTGGCCGAGCGCCACGTCGCGATCGAACTGAGCGGCGATGCGATCCACCTGCGCCGCCTCGATGCGCGTGCCGGCGTGACCGTCAATGGCGTCGACGTGCTCGATGCCGTGCTGCACCCGGGCGACCAGATCGCCTTCGGCCGCAACCGCTTCGTGCTCGAGGCACCGGGTTATCCGCAGCGCGGCCAGGTCGCGCTCACGCCGGCGCATGCCGCCCCCGCGATCACGCAGACGATGCAGGCGATCACGCTGCCGTCCGACGCCGTCGACACCGACGATGGTGGCAACGGCGTGTGGTGGCTCATCGCCGTCGCAGGCCTGATCGGCCTCGGCATCGCCGGACTGATCTGGTTCGGAAGCCGCTGAGTCCCGATCAGGTCGCCGCGCGCCGCGCGCGCAGCCATGCGGGCACGCGTGCCGCCATGAGCGCGAGGAACACGCCCGCGTAGATCAGCGGCTCGACGACCGCGATCGTCTCACCCCATTTGACCTGCCACAGGTAATGCAGCACGGCGGCGAGGCCGGCGACGTAGACGAGCTTGTGCAAGGCCTGCCAGCGCCGACCGAGGCGCCGCATCATGCCGCGCGTCGAGGTCACCGCGAGCGGCACGAGGATCAGCCAGGCCAGCACGCCGGCCGTGATGTAGGGTTTCTTCGCGATCTCGCCGAGCAACTGCGACCAGAAGCCGCCGAGATCGACGACGACGTACACGACGAGGTGCAGCGTCGCGTAGAAGAACGCGAACAGGCCGAACATGCGCCGGTAGCGGATCCAGCCGGGCCAGCCGGTCGCGCGCCGCAGTGGGGTCAGCGCGAGCGTCGCGAGCAGGAAACGCAGCGCCCACGCGCCGGTGGCGTGTTCGAGCTGGGCGACCGGGTCGGGGCCGAGCGTGCCGCGCACGCTGTCGAGCACGAGCAGTGCGAGCGGCACGAGCGCCGCCGCGAACACGAACGGCTTGCTCCAGGCGATCGCGTCGCGGCGCGCGGCCATCAGTAGTTCCGGCGCAGGTCGAGGTCGGTGTACAGCGAACCGACCTGCTCGGCGTAGCCGTTGAACGGCAGCGTCTTGAGGCGGTTGCCGAACAGGTTGAAGCCGTCACCGGCGATGCGCCGTTCGGTGGCCTGGCTCCAGCGCGGGTGGCTCACGTCGGGATTGACGTTGGCGTAGAAGCCGTACTCCTCGCTCGCCGAGAGGTTCCAGGAGGTCGCCGGCTGCTTCTCGGTGAAGTCGATGCGCACGATCGACTTGATGCTCTTGAAGCCGTACTTCCACGGCACGACGAGGCGCAGCGGCGCGCCGTTCTGCGGCGGCAGCGTGCGGCCGTACAGGCCGACCGCGAGGATCGCGAGCGGATGCATGGCCTCGTCGATGCGCAGGCCTTCGCGATACGGCCAGTCGAGTACGGGATAGCGCAGGCCCGGCATCTCGCCGCGGCGCTCGACGGTCGTGAAGGCGACGTAACGGGCCTTCGAGGTCGGCTTGAAGCGCTTGAGCAGGTCGCCGAGCGGGATGCCGATCCACGGGATCACCATCGACCAGGCCTCGACGCAGCGCAGCCGGTAGATGCGCTCCTCGAGGGCATGTGGCTTGAGGATGTCCTCGAGCGTGAACGTGCCGGTGACCTCGGCCTCGCCGGCGATCTCGACACTCCAGGGCTCGGATTTGAACTTTCCGCTGGTACGCGCGGGATCGGCCTTGTCGGTGCCGAACTCGTAGTAGTTGTTGTAGGTGGTCGCGTCGCGTGCGCGCGTCGGTGCCTCGCGCGTGCTGTACGGGCTGCCGGTGGTCGCCGACAACGGACGCCCCCATTCGGGCTCGGCCTCGGGCGCGGCGGCTGCCACGGCTTCGGCCTCCGAATCACGCGAGCAGCCGGCGAGCAGGGCCGGCGCGAGCAGCATGCCCTTGAGCAGCTCGCGGCGCCGTGTCCAGACGGCCTCGGGCGTGATCTCGGATGACGGGATGCGGGGCGGGCGATAAGCGGGCATGGGCGACTCCGGCAGGCGTCGGGGTTGGAACGCAGGGTACGACGCCGGTTCCCTGCCTGCGCGCACGTGATCGCAACACCTTCATGTGTACGTCAGGCGGCGCGCCACGGATGCGGCGTCGGACCGCTCCGCGCCGGCTTGCCGCGATGCATCATGCGGCATACGCTTCCGCGTCCTCCGGCGCGTGCCGGTTCGCGGCCCCGCCGCACGCCTGTCGGCGGGAGTGATCGTGAGTCGAGCCTACAACTTCAGTCCAGGTCCCGCGGCGCTGCCCGAGGAGGTCCTGCGCCAGGCGCAGGCCGAACTGCTCGAGTGGAACGGCGAGCGCGCGTCGGTCATGGAGGTGAGCCACCGCGGCAAGGCCTTCATGGCGCTGGCCGAGGAGTCCGAGGCCGACCTTCGCGACCTCGTCGGCATCCCGGCCGACTACGCGGTGCTGTTCCTGCAGGGCGGTGCGACCCAGCATTTCGCGCAGATCCCGATGAACCTCGCGGCGACGGACCGTTCGGCCGACTACATCGTGTCGGGCGCCTGGGGCGAGAAGGCCGTGCGCGAGGCCGCGCCGTACGTCGGCGTGCGCGTCGCCGGTACGTCGGAGGCGGGCGGCTTCACGGATCTGCCGCCGCGTGCCGACTGGCAGCTCGATCCCGGCGCGGCCTACGTGCACGTGACGAGCAACGAGACGATCCACGGCGTGCAGTTCCACGCCGATCCCGACGTCGGCGACGTGCCGCTGGTCGCCGACATGTCCTCGGACATCCTGTCGAAGCCGCTCGACATCACGCGCTACGGGCTCGTCTACGCCGGCGCGCAGAAGAACATCGCCGCGGCCGGACTCGTCGTCATGATCGTGCGGCGCGACCTGCTCGCGCGGCGTCCGGCCGGGCTGGCCAAGATCCTCGACTATGCCGAGCACGCCGCGCAGGGTTCGTTGCTCAACACACCGAACACGTTCGGCTGGTACCTCGCCGGGCTCGTGTTCAAGTGGCTCAAGGCGCAGGGCGGCCTCGCCGCGATGGGCGAGCGCAACCATGCCAAGGCGACGCTGCTGTACGACACGATCGACGGCTCGGGCGGCTTCTACACGAACCGTGTCGCGGCCGCGGCGCGCTCGTGGATGAACGTGCCTTTCACGCTGCCGCGTGCAGAACTCGATGCCGCGTTCCTCGCCGAGTCGAAGGATGCCGGCCTGCTCGCGCTCAAGGGCCACAAGGCCGTCGGGGGCATGCGCGCGTCGCTCTACAATGCGATGCCGATCGAGGGCGTGCGCGTGCTCGTCGATTTCATGCGCGACTTCGCGCGCCGCCACGGCTGAGCCGTCGCTTCCCACGTTTTCCGGATCCCCATGAGCCAAGAACCCGAATCCAGCGCCACGCCCTCGCTCGCCGAAGTGCGCGCACGCATCGACGGCATCGACCGCAGCATCCAGTCGCTGATCGCCGAGCGTGCCCGTTTCGCGCACCAGGTCGGCCTCGCCAAGGGGCCTCTGGCCGCCGCGATCGACTACTACCGGCCCGAGCGCGAGGCGCAGGTGCTGCGCATGGTCGTCGACCGCAACGAAGGCCCGCTCAGCGACGAGGTGCTCGTGCACCTGTTCCGCGAGATCATGTCGGCCTGCCTCGCCCAGCAGGAGCCGCTCAAGATCGGCTTCCTCGGCCCCGAAGGCACCTTCAGCCAGCAGGCCGTGCTCAAGCACTTCGGACGTTCCGCGCACGGCATGCCGATGGCGAGCATCGAGGAAGTGTTCCAGGAGGTCGAGAACGGCAATGCCGATTTCGGCGTCGTGCCGGTCGAGAATTCGGGGCAGGGCACGATCCAGGTCACGCTCGACATGTTCCTGACCTCGAACCTCAAGATCTGCGGCGAAGTCGAGCTGCGCGTGCACCAGTTCCTGCTGTCGCGCTCGGGCCGCATCGAGGACATCGAGCGCATCTACTCGCATCCGCAGTCGTTCGCGCAGACCCAGGGCTGGCTGCGCGGCAACCTTCCGAAGGTCGAGAAGGTGCCCGTGTCGAGCAACGCCGAAGGTGCGCGCCGCGCACGGGCCGCCGACGACGCCGCGGCGATCGCGGGCGAGGCCGCGGCCAACGTCTACGGCCTGCGCAAGGTCATCATGAGTCCGATCGAGGACAACAAGGACAACACCACGCGCTTCCTCGTGATCGGCCGCCAGCTGTTCCCGGCCTCGGGCCACGACCGAACCTCGGTTCTGGTCTTCATCAAGGACCAGCCCGGCGCGCTGTTCAACGTGCTGAGCCCGTTCGCGCGCCACGGCGTCAGCATGAGCCGCATCGAGTCGCGGCCGTCGCACCAGGCCAAGTGGGAGTACGCGTTCTTCATCGACCTCGCCGGCCACGTCGAGGACGAGCCGATGCGCCAGGCGTTCGCCGAACTCGAGGAGCATGCCGCGCAGGTCAAGGTGCTTGGCTCCTACCCGGTGGCGGTGCCGTGAGTTTCGACGCGCTCGCGCGGGCCATGCCCGCGATCGCCAGGCTGCGCGCCTACGACACCGGTTCGGACAAGCAGGGCGCGCGCGAGCGTACCCGGCCGCCGGCCGAGCTCGGCTCCAACGAGAACCCGTACGGCCCGTCGCCGCGCGCGGTCGAGGCGATGACGGCCGTGCTCGCGAATGCACACCGTTATCCGGATCCCGACGGCAGCGCGCTCAAGCGCACGCTCGAACGCCGCTTCGGCATCGCGCCGGCCGGCATCACGCTCGGCAACGGGTCCAACGAGTTGCTCGTGCTGCTCGCGCAGTGCTTCGCCGGGCCGGGGCGCTCGGTGGTGTTCTCGCAGTACGCGTTCGCGGTCTACGCGATCGCGACGGCCGCGGTCGGTGCCGAGGCGATCGTCGTGCCGGCACTGCCGCGCGATCACGCGACGATGCCGCTCGGCCACGATCTCGACGCGCTCGCCACCGCGGTGCGCGAGGACACGAGCCTCGTCTTCCTCGCCAACCCGAACAACCCGACCGGCACCTGGTTCGACGATGCGGCGCTGGCCGCGTTCCTCGCCAGGGTGCCGCGCGAGGTCATCGTCGTGCTCGACGAGGCCTACCTCGAATTCGCGACCGCACCGGGCCTCGGCCCCGCGACCGCGTTGCTCGCGCGTCATCCGAACCTCGTCGTCGCGCGCACCTTCTCGAAGGCCTACGGTCTCGCCGCGCTGCGCCTCGGCTATGCGGTCAGCGACCCGTCGGTCGCCGGCGTGCTCGCGCGCCTGCGCCAGCCGTTCAACGGCAATGCGCTCGCGCTCGCGGCGGCGACCGCCGCGCTCGAGGACACGGCCTATCTCGACGACACCGTCGCCCGCGTCGTCGCCGACCGCGACGGGCTTGCCGATGCGTTGCGTGCGCGCGGCTTCGGCGTGCTGCCGTCGCAGGGCAACTTCATCATGCTCGACGCCGGCGACCGTGCCGCGGCGATCGCGCAGGCCTGGTACGACGCCGGCATCATCGTGCGCCCGATGGGCGCGTACGGCCTGCCGCAGATGCTGCGCATCAGCATCGGCACGCGTGCCGAGAACGAGCGCCTGCTCGAGGCCCTCGCATGAGCGCGCTGCGCTGGACCAGCGGTCGCGGACGCGCGCTGACGGGCGAGATCCGCGTGCCGGGCGACAAGTCCGTCTCGCACCGCGCGGTCATGTTCGCCGCGCTTGCCGAAGGCACCTCTCAGGTCGACGGCTTCCTCGAAGGCGAGGACACGCGTGCGACCGCCGCTGCGTTCGCGCGCATGGGCGTGCGCATCGAGACACCGTCACCGTCGCGGCGCATCGTGCACGGCGTCGGCCTGCACGGCCTGCGCGCGGCCGACGGCGCGATCGACTGCGGCAACGCGGGCACCGGCATGCGCCTGCTCGCGGGCGTGCTCGCCGCGCAGGCGTTCGACAGCGTGCTCGTCGGCGACGCCTCGCTGTCGAAGCGCCCGATGGGCCGTGTCATCGATCCGCTCCAGGCGATGGGCGCGTCGATCACGGCGGGTGAGGGCGGTCGTCCGCCCCTGCACGTCGCCGGTGGCCGCGCGCTGCGCGGCATCGCGTACACGCCGCCGGTCGCGAGTGCCCAGGTCAAGTCCGCGGTGCTGCTGGCCGGCCTCTACGCGGAAGGCGAAACCGAAGTCCGTGAAGTGCATCCGACGCGCGACTACACCGAGCGCATGCTCGCCGCATTCGGCTGGCCTATCACCTTCGGCGACGGCTGGGCGAAGCTGTCGGGCGGCCACCGCCTGCACGCGACCGACGTCGTCGTGCCGGCCGATTTTTCGTCGGCGGCCTTCTTCCTCGTCGCGGCGACGCTGGTACCGGGTTCGGATCTCGTGCTGCGCGCGGTCGGTCTCAACCCGCGCCGCACCGGCCTGCTCGAGGCGCTGCGCCTCATGGGCGCCGACATCACCGAGGAAGGCCGCAGTACACAAGGCGGCGAGGTCGTCGCCGACCTGCGCGTGCGCCATGCGCGCCTGCGCGGCATCGACGTGCCGGTCGAGCTCGTGCCCGACATGATCGACGAGTTCCCGGTGCTGTTCGTCGCCGCGGCCGCTGCGAGCGGGACCACGCGCGTGACCGGCGCGGCCGAGCTGCGCGTCAAGGAATCGGACCGCATCGCGGTCATGGCCGATGGTCTGCGGGCGCTCGGCGTGCGCATCGACGAGACGCCTGACGGTGCGGTCATCGAAGGCGGCAGGATCGGTGCGGGCGATGTCGAGAGTCACGGCGACCATCGCATCGCGATGAGTTTTGCGGTCGCCGGACTGGTCGCCGAAGGCACGATCGGCATCGGCGACTGCGCCAACGTGGCGACGTCGTTCCCGGGCTTCGTCGCGCTCGCCAACGGCTGCGGGTTCGCGATCGACGCACCGTGATCCCGCCACGGCGCGTCGCGCGCGCCGTGGTTCAGCGGTAGACCAGCACCGGCACCTTCGAGTGCGTGAGCACCTTCTGCGTCTCGCTGCCGAGCAGCACGGCCGACAAGCCCTTGCGGCCGTGCGACGCCATGAGCACGAGGTCGCAGCCTTCGCGTGCCGCCGCGTCGACGATGCCGCGCCATACCGCCTCGCAGTCTTCGGCGACACCTTCGCAGGGCACGCCGGCCGCCCTGGCGCGCTCGACCACGGCCTGCACGCGCCGCTTCGCGCCGGCCAGCGCCTGTTCGCGGAACGCGGCCTGGTCGACGAACGCGCCTTCGGCGTAGGTCATCGCGTAGACCTCGGCGCCGGCCCAGACGGTGAGGCGTGCGCCGAGCGCGGTGGCGAGGCGGATCGCGTTGTCGACGGCGAACTCGGACAGTTCGCTGCCGTCGGTCGGGACGAGCACGTGCGTGTACATCGCGGAATCTCCGGGGGACGATGCCCGCAGTCTCGCCGTGCGCGCATGACTGTGCGTTGACGCCGGTCAAGCCGAGGCCCCAGGCGTTACAATGACGGTTTGCGCGGCACCGTACGCGCGGCACCCCAGGCGTGCCGCGCGGCGCCGCGCCCGAGACCCGAGGTCGCGACCCGATGCCCAAGAGCGCCACGCCGATTCCCGTCCTCACGATCGATGGCCCGTCCGGGTCCGGCAAGGGCACGATCAGCCGGCTCGTCGCCGACCGGCTCGGCTGGCACCTGCTCGATTCGGGGGCGCTGTATCGCGCGGTCGGCTACGCGGCCGGCATGTCGGGTGTGGACCTGACCGACGAAGCTGCGGTGACGCGCAGCGCCGAAGCGACCCGCATCGTGTTCCGTGATCCGGGCGACGGCGGCGAGACCCGCGTGGTCGTCAACGGCCACGACGCCACCGACGAGCTGCGCACCGAGACGGCGGGTGCCGCGGCATCCGCGATCGCGGCGTTCCCGGGCGTGCGCGCAGCCCTTTTCGACAAGCAGCGCGGCTTCCGCAAGGGGCCCGGGCTGGTCGCCGACGGCCGCGACATGGGCACCGTGATCTTCCCTGATGCACCGTTCAAGGTGTTCCTCACCGCGAGCGCCGACGAGCGTGCGCGCAGGCGGTATAAGCAGTTGAAGGATAAGGGGTTGAATGTTACCCTCTCCGCCCTCCTGCGCGAGATCCAGGCGCGCGACGAGCGCGATGCCGCCCGAGTGGTGGCGCCGCTACGCCCGGCAGACGACGCCCTGACGATCGATACCACAGGTATCCCGGTCGACGGCGTGGTCGCTGCCGTGCTTTCCGTCGTTCGTCCCGCCTGATCGCGGGCAGGAGGAAAACCGTCCCGGCGCACGTCGTGCTCCGGTTTCAACCCATGGCATGCCCGCATGCCCCTGACAGGTGGACCGAACCCGTTTTCGTGCGCCAGCGTGCCACACCGGTGTTGCGGTCTGTTGTCTCCCACTGGAATCCAACATGAATGCAAGTCTCGCCGAAACCATGACCGAAAGCTTTGCCGAACTCTTCGAGCAGAGCCAGCAGTCGATCGCCAAGCTCAAGCCTGGCTCGATCGTGCTCGGTACGGTCGTGGAAATCCGCTCCGACGTGGTCGTGATCAATGCCGGCCTCAAGTCCGAGGGCGTCGTTCCGATCGAGCAGTTCCGCAACGATCAGGGCGAACTCGAAATCAACGTCGGTGACGAGGTCAAGGTCGCCCTCGACTCGATCGAAAACGGCTTCGGCGAGACGGTCCTCTCGCGCGAGAAGGCCAAGCGCTCGCTCGTGTGGGACGAGCTCGAAGAGATCCACTCGAAGAACGAGAGCGTCGTCGGCCGCATCTCCGGCAAGGTCAAGGGCGGCTTCACGGTCGACATCAAGGATGTCCGCGCGTTCCTGCCGGGCTCGCTCGTCGACGTGCGCCCGGTGCGCGACCCGTCGTACCTCGAGGGCAAGGAACTCGAGTTCAAGATCATCAAGCTCGACCGCAAGCGCAACAACGTCGTCGTCTCGCGCCGTGCGGTCGTCGAGAGCGAGTTCAGCGTCGAGCGCGAGCAGCTGCTCGATCGCCTGCAGGAAGGCGCGGTCGTCAAGGGCGTCGTCAAGAACCTCACCGACTACGGTGCGTTCGTCGACCTCGGCGGCATCGACGGCCTGCTGCACATCACCGACATGGCGTGGAAGCGCGTCCGTCACCCGAGCGAAGTCGTCAACGTCGGCGACGAGCTCGACGTGCGCGTCCTCAAGTTCGACCGCGAGCGCAACCGCGTCAGCCTCGGCCTCAAGCAGCTCGGCGAGGATCCGTGGGTCGCGATCAGCCGCCGCTACCCGAGCAGCACGCGCCTCATCGGCAAGGTCTCCAACGTCACCGACTACGGCTGCTTCGTCGAGCTCGAGCCGGGCGTCGAAGGCCTCGTCCACGTGTCCGAGATGGACTGGACGAACAAGAACGTCAACCCGTCCAAGGTCGTGCAGGTCGGCGACGAGGTCGAGGTCATGGTGCTCGACGTCGACGAAGAGCGTCGTCGCATCTCGCTCGGCATCAAGCAGACCCGCGCCAACCCGTGGGAAGCGTTCGCGGCCATCTACAAGAAGAACGACAAGGTCGTCGGCAGCATCAAGTCGATCACCGACTTCGGCATCTTCATCGGTCTCGATGGCGGCATCGACGGCCTCGTCCACCTGTCCGACATCTCGTGGCAGGCCTCGGGCGAAGACCTCGTTCGCAACTTCAAGAAGGGCGACGAGATCGAGGCTGTCGTGCTCGCGGTCGATCCGGAGCGCGAGCGCATCTCGCTCGGCATCAAGCAGCTCGAGCAGGATCCGTTCGGCCAGTTCATGGCGAACCACCCGCGTGGCAGCATCCTCAACGGCACCGTGAAGGAAGTCGACGCGCGCGGCGCGACGATCGAGATCGCGGACGGCATCGAGGGCTACCTGCGTGCGAACGACATCGCCAAGGAGCGCATCGAAGACGCCACGCTGCACCTGAAGGTCGGCGATGCGGTCGAGGCCAAGTTCATCGGCATGGACCGCAAGGGCCGTACGCTGCAGCTGTCGATCCGCGCGAAGGACGAGGAAGAGCTGCAGTCGGTGCTCGACGAGTACTCGAGCAGCACCGGTGCGACGACCCAGCTCGGCGCGCTGCTCAAAGAGAAGTTCAACCGCGATTGATCGCGGTCCGGCGCCGCCCGCGAGGGCGGCGCCTGCTGGATACGTGGCGCCCACCTCGCGGTGGGCGCTTTTTTGAACCCCGCCATTCCGTACCGCGATGACCAAATCGGAACTGATCGAAGCCCTGTCCGCACGCCAGCAGCACCTCGCTGCGAACGACGTCGAACTCGCGGTCAAGAGCCTGCTCGAGCAGATGACCCATGCGCTCGCGGAAGGCGACCGCATCGAGATCCGCGGTTTCGGCAGTTTCTCCCTCCATTTCCGCCCGCCGCGCATGGGCCGCAACCCGAAGACGGGTGATGCGGTCGCGTTGCCGGGCAAGCATGTGCCACACTTCAAGCCGGGCAAGGAACTGCGCGAGCGCGTCAACGGCAGCACGGCGCCGATCGTCGAGTCCGAGGACGAGTAAGCCGCTCCGACCCCGTCCCGCGGCCTCTCCCGGAGATCCTCCCCATGCGCCTGGGCGCCGTCGTGCTGGTTCTGCTGTTCGCCGTGTTCGGCGCCACGTTCGGTGCGCTGAACGCCGAGCGCATCGCGCTCGACCTCTACCTCGTCGATGTCGAGGTGCCCAAGGGCGCCGCCTTGCTCGCCGCGCTGCTCGCCGGCTGGGTGCTCGGTGGCCTCGTCGTGTGGACGTTGCGCGTGCCGCGCCTCAAGCGCGAGGTGCGCAGCGCGCGCCGTACCGCGGCCGAGCTGCGCACGCGCCTGGAATCCTCCGAAGGCACCGCTACCGACCGCGCATGACCACGCTGCTGCTGGTCCTCCTGCTGCCGGTCGCCGCGCTCTCCGGCTGGTACGTCGCACGTCGCGGCAGCGAGCGCACCTCGGGTGCGCGTGTCAGCGAGCTGTCGACCAACTACTTCCGCGGCCTCAACTACCTGCTCAACGAGCAGCAGGACAAGGCGATCGAGGTGTTCCTCAAGGTCGCCGAGTACAACCGCGACACCATCGAGACCCATCTCGCGCTCGGCAACCTGTTCCGCCGTCGCGGCGAGGTCGACCGCGCGATCCGCGTGCACCAGAACCTCATCGCGCGTCCCGGCCTCAGCGGTGAGGAGAAGACCGTCGCCCTGCTCGAGCTTGGCGAGGATTACATGCGCGCCGGCCTGCTCGACCGCGCCGAAACGCTGTTCACCGACCTCGTCGCGATGGACGCGCTCGCGCCTCCCGCACTGCGCCACCTGGTGTCGATCTACCAGCACGAGCGCGACTGGGCCAAGGCGATCGACCACGCCCGCAAGCTCGAGCAGCTGACCGGCGAGTCGCAGGGCACGCTCATCGCGCAGTTCCAGTGCGAGCTCGCCGAGCAGGCGCGCGCGCGCGGCGCCAGCGACGAGGCACGTGCCGCACTCGATGCGGCCTTCGAGGCGCAGCCCGATAGCGTGCGCGCGAGCATCGTGCTCGGTCACCTCGAGGCAGCCCAGAACAATGTCGACGGTGCGATCGCGGCGTTCGAACGCGTCGCCTTGCGCGATCTCGACTACGTGCCCGAGATCCTCTCGCCGCTGCTCGACTGCTATGCGCGTGCGGGCCGCATGCAGCGCGCCGAGGAGTTCCTGCTGCAGATCAACGAACGCTACCAGGGCGTCTCGCCCGTGCTCGCGCTGGCCAAGCTCTACGCGCGCACGCAGGGCGAGCCGGTCGCGATCGAGTTCCTCACGCGTCAGCTGCGCCAGCGGCCGTCGGTGCGTGCGCTCATGGCGCTCATCGACGTCAACCTGCACACGGCGCAGGGCGAGGCGCGCGAAGGCTTCCTGATCCAGCGCGACCTCGTGCGCAAGCTGCTCGAGGGCCAGGCCATGTACCGTTGCTCGCGCTGCGGCTTCGGCGCGCGCGCGCACCACTGGCAATGCCCGAGCTGCAAGAGCTGGGCTTCGGTGCGGCCGATCCACGGCGTGGTCGGCGAGTAGGCGGGCAGGGTGGAGGCCTGGTCGATCGCGGCCTGGGGCGTCGTCGCGCTGTGCGTGCTCGCCGTGTCGGCCGGCGTGACCGCCTGGAGCCTCGCCTACGCGCGGCGCCGCAATCTGCTCGACCAGCCAGGCCAGCGTCGCTCGCACACGATGCCGACGCCGCGAGGCGGCGGCATCGGCATCGTCGCGGGCGTGCTGCTCGGCAACGCGGTGGTCTTCTCCCGGGAGAATGGCTTCGAGGCGTGGACGACGCTGCCGTTGTCGGCAAGCATCCTGCTCGTCGCGGCTGTGGGATGGATCGACGACCATCGTGGCCTGAGTGCCCGCCTGCGTTTTGCGGTGCACTGTCTCGCCGCGATCGTGTTGTTCCTGTGGCTTCCGATCGCCGAGGTCGCGTTCAATGGGCCCAGCAACGTGCTGGCGCTCATCCCGTTGACGCTCGGCATCCTGTTCGCGACGGTCTGGTCGATCAACCTGCACAACTTCATGGACGGCATCGACGGCCTGCTCGCGACGCAGGCACTGTTCGTGTTCACGGTGCTCGCGGGGTTGTGTGCGCTGGGTGGCCGCTTCGCCGAGGCCGAGCGCATCGGTCTTTTCGCGGTCGCGACGCTGGGCTTTCTGCCCTTCAACTTCCCGCGTGCGCGCATTTTCATGGGCGATGTCGGCAGTGGCGTGCTCGGCCTGCTCGTCGCGGTCGCGGTCGGCTGGCAGATGCTCGCGCATCCGGTCGCCGTGGCGAGCGGGCTCGTCGCATGCTCGGTGTTCATCGTCGACGCCACAGCCACGCTGCTGTGGCGCATGGTGAACGGGCGTCGTTGGTATAGTGCGCACCGCGAACACCTCTACCAGTGGCTCGTGCGCGGCGGTCGTTCGCACAGGCGGGTGACCGGCATGTACATGGCGTGGAACCTCGTGGTGGTGGTGCCTGTCCTTGCATGGATGAACCACGGGTTGGTCATGCCTGCGACGAACGGTCCCGTCACGGCGTCGTCGTACACCGGCCTGGGCCTCGAAGGTCTCGTCGTCGCCTACGGACTGGCGACGCTGGCCTGGCTCGTCGGCAAGCGTCATTGCATCCGCGCGGCACGTCGCCGTTCTCCGAGGTCGTAGTGCCCAATTCGCTCATCGCTAAGATCCACCCGCGCTTCGCCGTCGTGCTGCACGACCTCGCGATGGTGTGGCTCGCGTGGGCAGCGATCACCTCGTTCCGCTGGTCGTTCGAAACCTGGCGGCCCGACGTGCCGATGTTCGGGCCCGAGATGGCGCTCGTGCTCGCCGCGCAGGGCGCGGTGTTCTGGGTGACCGGGCTCTACAAGGGCCTGTGGCGCTTCGCGAGCCTGCCTGATCTCTGGAACATCCTGCGCGCGACCATCCTCGGCGCGCTCGCGATCGCGGTCACGCTGTTCCTCTACAACCGCCTCGCCACGGTGCCTCGCACGGTGCTGCTCGTGTATCCGGTCGCGCTCGCCGTGCTGCTCGGCGTGCCGCGCCTGGCCTACCGGTACTGGAAGGACAGCCGGCTCGATTTCCTGTCGCGCTCGCCGGCGCTGCGCGTGCTCGTCCTCGGCGCAGGTCGCGCCGGCGAGACCCTCGTGCGCGACCTGCTGCGCGAGAACCGCTATCGCCCGGTCGGTGTGCTCGACGACAACACCCAGGTGCGCGGCGCGCGCCTGCACGGCGTGCCGGTGCTCGGTACGCTCGAGCAGCTGCCCGAGCTCGCGCGCGAGACGGCTGCGCAGACCGTGCTGATCGCGATGCCGTCGGCCAACAATGCGCAGATGCGCCGGGTCGTCGCGCTGTGCGAGGCCAGCGGGCTGCCGTTCCGCACGATGCCGCGCCTCGCCGACGTGGTCGCGGGGCGCTCGACATTCGGCGAGCTCAAGGAGGTCGCCATCGAGGACCTTCTCGGCCGCGAGGAGGTGCAGCTCGACTGGACCTCGATCCGCGGTGGCATCTCGGGCAAGCGCGTGCTCGTCACGGGAGGTGGCGGCTCGATCGGCTCGGAGCTGTGCCGCCAGGTCGCGCGGCTCGGCGCATCGTCGCTGACCATCTACGAGATCTCCGAATACAACCTCTATCGCATCGAGCAGGAGCTTCATCGCGAGTTCCCGGATCTGATCCTCGAGGCACGCATCGGCGACTGCGGCGACGCGATCGCCTGCGAGCGCGCGTTCGCGACGGCACGCCCGCAGGTCGTGTTCCACGCGGCCGCGTACAAGCACGTGCCGCTGCTGCAGGACCAGGTGCGCGAGGCGTTCCGCAACAACGTGCTCGGCACGCAGATCGTCGCCGAAGCGGCCGACCGTCACGGCACCGAATGCTTCGTGCTGATCTCGACCGACAAAGCGGTCAATCCGAGCAGCACGATGGGCGCCTGCAAGCGCGCCGCCGAGATCTTCTGCCAGAACTTCGCCGCGCAGTCGCATACGCGTTTCATCACGGTGCGCTTCGGCAACGTGCTCGACTCGGCCGGATCCGTCGTGCCGCTGTTCCGCGAGCAGATCCGCGCAGGCGGACCCGTCACGGTCACGCATCCCGAGATCACGCGCTACTTCATGACGATCCCCGAAGCCTGCCAGCTGATCCTGCAGGCCGGCGTGCTCGGCAAGGGCGGCGAGATCTTCGCGCTCGACATGGGCGAACCGGTCAAGATCACCTACCTCGCCGAACAGATGATCAAGCTCGCCGGCAAGCAGCCCGGCCGCGACATCGCGATCGCCTTCACGGGCCTGCGTTCGGGCGAGAAGCTGTTCGAGGAGCTGTTCCACCCGCTCGAGAACTATCAGGCCACCACGCACGCGAAGATCTTCCTAGCCCAGCCGCGCAGCATGGGCTGGAGCCTGCTCGGCACGCTGCTGCGCCAGGCCGAGCTCGCCGTGCGCGACTACGACGAGGACATGCTGAGGCGCGTGCTCGTCCAGCTGCTGCCCGAATTCGACGCGCGTCCCGCCGACACGGAAGCCACCGTGCTGCCGTTCGCGGCGCGTCCCTCCTGAATCCCTTCGACACAAGGATCTCCCGATGTCCAATGGACCCCTGCGCAAGGTCGTGTTCCCGGTCGCCGGCCTCGGCACGCGCTTCCTTCCCGCGACCAAGGTCGTGGCCAAGGAAATGCTGCCCGTGCTCGACCGCCCGCTGATCCAGTACGCGGTCGACGAAGCCGTCGACGCCGGTGCCGACACGCTGATCTTCGTCACCAACCGCTACAAGCACGCGATCGCCGACTATTTCGACAAGGCCTACGAGCTCGAGAGTAAGCTCGCCCAGTCGGGCAAGGACGAACTGCTCGCGCTCGTGCAGGGCACGCTGCCGCGCCACGTGCGCTGCGTGTTCGTGACCCAGCCCGAGGCGCTCGGTCTCGGTCATGCCGTGCTGTGCGCCAAGCCCGTCGTCGGCGACGAGCCGTTCGGCGTCGTGCTCGCCGACGACCTGATCTGGAACGCCGGCGCGGGCGCGCTGCGCCAGATGGCCGAAGTCGCGCAGCGCGAGAACGCGGGGGTGCTCGCGGTCGAGGAAGTGCCGCGCGAGCAGACCAACAAGTACGGCATCGTCGATGCCGAGCCCGTATCGGAGCGCGCGGCGCGCGTGCGCCTCGTCGTCGAGAAACCCAAGCCCGAGGTCGCGCCTTCGAACCTCGCGATCGTCGGCCGCTACGTGCTGCCGGGCCGCATCTTCTCGCTGCTCGAGAACACGAAGCCCGGCGCCGGAGGCGAGATCCAGCTCACCGACGCGATCGAGGAGCTGCTCAAGGAAAGCCCCGTGCTCGCCTACCGTTTCGAGGGCGAGCGCTTCGACTGCGGCAACAAGCTCGGCCTCGTGCAGGCGACGCTGCACATGGCCTTGAAGGATCCGCAGATCGCCGGCCACACGGCCGAACTCGTGCGCAAGCTCGCGAAGTGAAAGCCCTCGTCGCGCTGCTCGCGCTGGCCTGCGCGGGCGACGCGCAGGCCGCCGGTGCCGACGCGCTCGATCGCCTCGGCGAGGCGATCGCGGGCCGCTGGACCTCGTCGGTCGACGGCGCAGCCGGTGTGCGCATCGACTACACGGCGATCTCGCGCGGCTCCGCACTGACGGAAGCCTGGCAGCCCGGTACGCCGGGCGAGACGCTCTCGGTATTCCATCGCGACGGCGCGCGCGTGCTCGCTACGCATTACTGCGCGCAGGGCAACCAGCCGCGCCTCGCGCTGCGCGAAGGGCAGGGCTTCGTGTTCGAGTTCGTCGACGCGACCAACCTCGCCGATGCCTCGCGTTCCCACCTGCATCGCCTCGAGCTCGTGCCGAACGCCGACGGCAGCCTCGATCGTATCGAGACCTACCGCGAGCAAGGTCGCGACGAAACCTCGCGCCTGCACCTCGTGCGCGTCGCGGGCACGCGCTGACCATGGACCTGAGCTACATCCTCAACCATCTCGGCGAGGAGCGCGCGCGTTACGACGGCGCCGTCGCACCGCCGCTCGTGCAGTCGTCGATCTTCGCGTTTCCTACCGTCGCGGCGATGCGCGAGGGCTTCCGCGACGAGTACGCCGGGCACCTGTACACGCGCGGTAACAACCCGACCGTCGCGATCCTGCGCAGGAAGATCGCCGCGCTCGAAGGCGCCGAGGATTGTCTCGCCTTCGGCAGCGGCGCGGCCGCGGTCGCCGCGGGCGTGGTCGCTTGCGTCAAGGCAGGTGACCACGTCGTCTGCGTTGCGAAACCCTACAGCTGGACGCGTGGCCTGCTGCGCGACCTGCTCGCGAAGTTCGGCGTGACCACGACCTTCGTCGACGGTACCGATGCGGCGAACTTCGAGGCCGCGATCACGCCGGCGACGACGCTGATCGTGCTCGAGAGCCCGAACTCGATGACCTACGAGCAGCAGGATCTCGCCGCCGTCGCCGCGATCGCGCGGCCGCGCGGGATCCGCACGCTCTGCGACAACAGTCACGCGACGCCGCTCAACCAGTCGCCGATCGCGCTCGGCATCGATCTCGTAGCGCATTCGGCGACCAAATACCTCAACGGCCACAGCGACGTCGTCGCGGGCGTGCTGTGCGGCAGCGAGGCGCTGCTGCGCGAGGTGTTCAAGGGGCCGTACATGACGTTCGGCGCGATGCTGTCCCCGCACGATGCCTGGCTCATGCTGCGCGGGCTGCGCACGCTCGGCATCCGCATGGAACGTATCGCCGCGACGACGCGCGAAGTGCTCGCGTTCCTCGAGGCGCATCCGCGCGTTCGCCACGTGCACGCACCGCACGCGAGCGCGAATCCGCAGCTCGGCCTGAGCGAACGCCAGCTCAAGGGCGCCAGCGGCCTCGTCACGATCGAGCTCGATGCGGTGGACGTCGCCGCGGTCGAGCGCTTCTGCGACGGGCTCGAGCGCTTCCTCATGACCGTGTCGTGGGGTGGTTACGAGTCGCTCGCGTTCCCGGTATGCGCGGTGTTCCCTGCCGACGCGCCGATGCGCACGGCGGGTCAGTCGTCGCTCGCGCTCGTGCGCCTGTCGATCGGGCTCGAGGAACCCGCCGTCCTGATCGCCGATCTCGACCAGGCTCTTGCGCGGCTCTGAGCGCGGCGTCGGGTTTCAGGGCAGGCCGGCGACGCGCCCGTGCGTGCCGAGGTCGGCCGGTTCGTCGCTGACGATCGCGCGCGTGAAGTCGAGCGCGCGGCTCACGAAGTTGCTCGGCGCTTCCCAGTAGTCGGCGTCGCGCACGCGCACGCTCAGCACGACGAGGTTCGGATCGTCCTTGCCGTCCGGGAAGAAGGGTTTCTGCGCGAACGACCACAGCGCGTCGATGCGCGCACGATCGCGCGTCACGAACGCGGTGCCGCGCACCGAGACGTAACGCTGCGTGCCCGGATGCGCGTAGGCGAGATTGACCTCGGGATCGCGCAGCAGCTGCTCGATCTTCGCGCTGTCGGCCGCCGTGAAGAAATGCAGGTCGCCCTTGCGGTCGAACTGCAGTGTCTGGAGAGGACGGCTGACGAGGCTGCCATCTGCGGCGCGCGTCGTCAGCATCGCGATCTCGATGCCGTCGATGAGTTCGCCGAGCGTGTTGAGGTCGTCGCTCGGTGTCGTTTCGGTCTTCATCGTGGCTCCTCGTCGTCGTCGATCGGGCGACCCTCGCACTGCGGCGATTAATCCGTGGTGACCATGGTGATTGCCGTGCAACGATGGCTGTGGTCGACTCCAGCGCCTCCTGACCGGGTAACGCCCTTGGCTGCCACGCCGCTCCACATCGCCATCGTCGGCTACGGCACGGCCGGGCAGGCTCTCGCGCTGCTGCTCGCGCGCGACGGTCATCGCGTCGAGGTGTTCGAACAGGCCGAACAGCCGGGGCCGGTCGGCGCCGGCGTGCTCGTGCAGCCGACCGGACTCTCCGTGCTCTGGGACATGGGCCTGCTCGATGCGGCGCTCGCGCACGGGCGGCGCATCGATCGCCTGCACGGCGACAATCCCTGCGGCCGGCGCGTCATGGACATGCGCTATGCCGATCTCGACACGCGCCTGTATGGACTCGCGATGCAGCGCGGCGCCCTGTTCGCGATTCTCGCCGGTGCGGACGGCATGCCCGATACGCTGCATGCGGGGTGCCGCATCACCGCGATCGAGGACGACGACCGCTGGCTGCGCGACGCACGCGGCCAGCGACATGGGCCGTTCGATCTCGTCGTCGCGGCCGATGGCGCGCAGTCTTGCCTGCGCGCGCGGCTCGGCCCGCCGCGGCTCGACCGCCCTTATCCGTGGGGTGCCTTGTGGTGTCTCGTACCCGAGGCCGACTGGCCGTTCCCGAACGAGTTGCGCCAGCGCTACCGACTTGCCAACCGCATGATCGGCATGCTGCCGGTCGGCACGCGCCCTGGTGACGCGACGCCCAAGGTGAGCTTCTTCTGGAGCCTGCCGTCCGCGTCGACCGTGGCCGGCACGCGCGAGGCGATGGCGGCCTGGCGCGAGGAGGTCGGCGCCCTATGGCCCGAACTGGTGCCGTACGTGGCCGATCTCGTCGAACCGGTGCAGCTCGCGCGTGCCGCCTATCGCGACAGCCTGCCGGCACGCTGGCACCACGGGCGCGTCGTGCTCGCCGGCGATGCCGCACACGCGATGAGTCCGCAGCTCGGGCAGGGCGTCAACATGGCCTTGCTCGACGCGCTCGCGCTGCGCGACGCGTTGCGCGTGCAGGACGACGTCGGCGCGGCGCTCGCGGCCTACGCCGACGTGCGGCGTCGTCATGTCGCGATCTACCACCGCTGGAGCCGCTGGCTGACGCCGCTGTTCCAGTCCGAGCGCGGCCTCGCCGCGCGCCTGCGCGACCTCGCGTTCCTGCCGATGGGCCGCCTGCCGCCGGGCCGGACCCAGATGCTGCGCGTGCTCAGCGGCACCCAGCACGGCTTTTTCGGCCAGCTGCGGCTTGCTGACGCATTCCTCGAGGCGCTCGCCGGGGCACGCGGCGGCTGACGTAGACTGGCCCGATCCGTCCCCCGGCGAAGGTGCCCGCGATGCCCCGTTTCGACCCGCCTGACGTGCTCCTCCTCGGCCCCGGCCCGTCGCCGGTGCCGCGCCGCATCCTTGACGCGCTCGCGCGCCCGACCATCGGCCATCTCGATCCGCGCTTCGTGGGCATGATGGACGAGCTCAAGGAGCTGCTGCGTTTCGCGTTCCAGACCGACAACGCGCTCACGTTGCCCGTGTCCGCACCGGGCTCGGCCGGCATGGAGACCGCGTTCGTCAACCTGATCGAACCGGGCGACACGGTCGTGGTCTGCCGCAACGGCGTGTTCGGTGCGCGCATGCGCGAGAACGTCGTACGTGCCGGCGCAACCGCGGTCATGGTCGAGGACGCGTTCGGCACCGCGATCGATCTCGACAAGGTCGAGGCCGCGCTGCGTGCGAACCCGGGCGCGAAGGCGCTCGCGTTCGTGCACGCGGAAACTTCGACCGGCGTGCAGTCCGACGCGGCGGCGCTGTGCCGACTTGCGCGGGAGCACGGCGCGCTCGCGATCGTCGACGCGGTCACCAGCCTCGGCGGCATCCCGGTGCTCGCCGACGCCTGGGGCGCCGACGCGATCTATTCGGGCTCGCAGAAGTGCCTCTCGGCCCCGCCGGGCCTGTCACCCGTGACGTTCAGCGCGCGCGCGGTCGAGGTCATCACCTCGCGCAAGACGCCCGTGCAGAGCTGGTTCCTCGATCTCGGCCTCGTCATGGGCTACTGGCAGGGCAGCGGTGCGCGCGCCTACCACCACACTGCGCCGATCAACATGCTCTACGCGCTGCACGAAGCCTTGCTCGCCCTGCAGGAAGAAGGCCTCGAGGCGGCATTCGCGCGCCATCGCGACAACCACCTGCGCCTGCGCGACGGCCTCGCCTCGATCGGCCTGGACCTGCTCGTCGCGGAAGCCGCGCGCCTGCCGCAGCTCAACGCGGTCAAGGTGCCCGACGGCGTCGACGAAGCCGGTGTGCGCCGTCGCCTGCTCAACGACTTCTCGATCGAGATCGGCGCCGGTCTCGGCGAACTCGCCGGCAAGATCTGGCGCATCGGCCTCATGGGCGCGGGCAGCACGCCGGGCAACGTCGATCGCGTGGTCGGCGCGCTCGCCGAGTGCCTCGGCCGCAAGGCGGCCTGAACCGGCACGCGCGCGGATCCGCCGTGTTCACGGCGGGTTCGCGCGGCATCGGCGACAACGGCGCGGTCATTGCCGTTCGAGGAGCCGACCATGCCGACCCTGTCGACCAGCACGCGCTTCGCTTCGCGCGTCCCACCGGAGCAGACCCCGTACACCGAACAGATCCTCGAGCTTGTCGGCAGCGTGCCGCCGAGTCGCGAGGCGGCGCACGAGGACCCGGCTTCGCGCTCGCGCATCATCGCCTCGCGCGCTTCGATCGCGACGGCTTCGTTGGCCGGTGCGCTGTCGCTGCCGCCCGGCGCGCTCGGCTGGCTCACGATCGGACCCGAGCTCGTCTCGGTGTGGCGCATGCAGCGCCAGATGGTCGCCGATATCGCCGGTGCCTACGGCCGCACGGATCTGCTGACGCGCGAACACATGCTGTACTGCCTGTTCGGCCACACGGCCGCGGGCGCGTTCCGCGACATCGTGATCCGCGCCGGTGAACGCTACCTCGTGCGCCGCGCACCGCTGTCGGCGCTGTACGCGATCGCCAACAAGATCGCGCTGCGCATCGCGCAACGCGGTGCGAGCCGCATCGTCACGCGCTGGTTCCCGATCCTCGGCTCGGTCGGCATCGCCGGTTACGTCTATCTCGACACGGCCAAGGTCGCCGATGCGGCGATCGCGATGTGCGATGCCCACGAGCTCGTCGACGATGGGGCCTGGGAAGAGGCGCGCCGCATGACGCGCCGAGGACGCTCCGCGCTCAACTGAGCGCGGGCGTGGACCGCCGTCCGGGCGGTGTCGGGCCTTCCGTGGCGATGCGGATCGGTGATGGCCATGGCGTCCCGCGGTGGGGCCCAAGGCATGGGGTCAGAGTCATTTTCCCTGATGGTTCGCGGCGATGCCGGGATTCGTCCGCAAGGAAAATGACTCTGACCCCAGTCTTGGTCGAGCGTCGTCCCGTCAGTCGCGCGTGGCCTGCACTGCAGCGAGCGAGCGCGGCGCCTCGACGGTCTGACGCACATAGGTGATGCGGCGCGTGCCGCCGTCGCAGCTGCCGACGATGCGTGCTTCGCCGACGGCGTCGGGCGTGACGACCTCGAGCGTGTAGGCGGCGACGCCTCGTGCGTCGATCTTCGCCGCGATCTCGCGTTGCAGGTCCTCGCACGGCTTGCGCTGGCCGGCGGCATGCGCTTCGAGGCTCGCGAGCATGAGCAGGGACAGCAGGCACGACGTCTTCATGGAATCCTCTCCGTTGGGTGATGCGGCCGCCGTTGCGGCCGACGGAGATCAGGATCGCGTGTGCAGATGGCGCGGTGGCGCGCGTTTGTGGCGGATCGCGGGCGGGTTCGTGGAAAGCTCGTGGAGTGCGAAACCTGTGCCGTGCGCCGGGATCAATGGAAATCGCGCGAAGCCGATCCGACGCCGGGCAGCAGCGCGCCGAGGTCGAGCAGGCGATGCGCGACGACGTGGCGCACGCCCTGGCTCGCCTGCATGACACCTTCGACGCCGAGCACGACGCTGTCGAGCAGCACGCGGCGCTGCTCGCGCGCGACGTCCTGCCAGACGATCACGTTGACGACGCCGGTCTCGTCTTCGAGCGTCACGAAGGTCACGCCTTTTGCGGTGCCGGGGCGCTGCCGCACCGTGACGAGGCCTGCGCAGCGCACGTGGCGTCCGTGCGGCGTGGTCTGGATCTCCCGCGCGCGCAGCATGCGTTCCCGCGTCAGTGCCTCGCGCGCGAATGCGAGCGGATGGCGGCGCAGCGAGAAGCCCTGCGCGGCCCAGTCGGCGTGCACGTCGTCGCGCAGCGTCGGTGCGACGAGGTCGACCGCGTCCTCGTGCACGGCAGCGCCGTCGAGCACGGGCGGGGGCGGTTCCGCACCGCCGACGGCCCAGCGCGCCTGGTGGCGGTGCGCGCCGAATGCGCGCAGCGCATCGGCATCGGCGAGCAGGCCGCGTTCGCGCACCGACAGGCGCGCGCGCCGCACGAGGTCGGCGACGTCGCGGAACGCTGCGTCGGCGCGCGCCTCGACGATGCGCCGCGCGAGCGGCTCGCCGCAGCCGGTCAGGCGCGAGAAGCCGAGCCTCAGCATCAGCGCGCCGTCCGCATCGCGTGCTCCCTCGCGCGAAGCGGCGCGTTCGAGCGTGCAGTCCCACTCGCTCGCCGTGACGTCGACCGGCAGCACGCGCACGCCGTGGCGCTGCACGTCGCGCACGAGCTGCGCGGGTGCGTAGAAGCCCATCGGCAACGAGTTGAGCAGCGCGCAGGTGAAGACCGCCGGGTGGTGGCACTTGATCCACGACGAGGCGTAGGCGAGGTGCGCGAAGCTCGCCGAATGCGATTCGGGGAACCCGTATTCGCCGAAGCCGAGGATCTGCTGGAAGATGCGCTCGAAGTAGTCCTCGTCGTAGCCGTTCGCGAGCATGCCCTCGCGGATCTCGTCGCGGAACGGTTCGAGGCCGCCCTTGCGCTTCCATGCGGCCATCGCGCGGCGCAGCGCGTCGGCGCGGCCCGCCGTGAAGCCGGCGATGACCTGGATCAGCTTCATGACCTGCTCCTGGAAGATCGGCACGCCGAGCGTGCGCCCGAGCACTTTCATCACCTCGGGATTGACGACGCCGCGCTCGCGTTCCTCGCGCGACTGCGGGTATTCGGCATCTTCACCCTGCCGTCGGCGCAGGTAGGGATGCACCATGCCGCCCTGGATCGGGCCGGGCCGCACGATCGCGATCTGCACGACGAGGTCGTAGTGCTTGCGCGGGCGCAGGCGCGGCAGCATCGACATCTGCGCGCGCGACTCGATCTGGAACACGCCGATCGTGTCGGCGCGGCAGATCATGTCGTAGGTGTCCTTGTCGTTCGCGGGTACCTCGTAAAGCTTCAGGTCGAGCGCCTCGTGGCGACGCAGCAGGTCGAAGCATCGGCGCAGGCAGCTCAGCATGCCGAGTGCGAGGCAATCGACCTTGAGCAGCTGCATCGACTCGAGGTCGTCCTTGTCCCACTGGATGATCGTGCGTTCGGCCATCGCGGCGTTCTCGACCGGCACGAGCGTGTGCAGCGCGTGCTCGGAAATGACGAAACCGCCGACGTGCTGCGACAGGTGGCGCGGAAATCCGCGCAGTTCGCCGACGAGCACGGCGAAGCGCCGGATCGCCTCTGACGAGGGATCGAACCCGCGCTCAGCGAGCAGCTCGCCGAGCGGCGCCTCGCCGTTCGCATAGGCGTAGGCCTCGCTGAGCGGGCCGAGTTCGTCCTCGCCGAAACCGAGCGCACGGCCGACGTCGCGCGCGGCGCTCTTGCCGCGGTAGCGGATCACGGTCGCGGCGATCGCGGCACGCTCGCGGCCGTACTTGCCGAACACGTGCTGGATCACTTCCTCGCGGCGATCGTGCTCGAAGTCGACGTCGATGTCGGGTGGCTCGTTGCGCTCGATCGACAGGAAGCGCTCGAACAGCAGGTTGCCGTCTTCGGGACGCACGGCCGTGATGCCGAGTGCGTAGCAGACCGCCGAGTTGGCCGATGAGCCACGACCTTGGCAAAGGATGGGCTGAGGGCGTTCACGCGCCCACCGCACGATCTCCTCCACGGTCAGGAAGAAATGTTCGTACTTGAGCTCCTTGATGAGGGCGAGCTCGTGTTCGAGCTGCCGCGATATGCCTGGCGGCATGCCGCCAGGCCATCTTACGGAGGCACCTGCGTACGTCAGTGCGCGCAGGTGTTCGCTCGCCGTGAGTCCCGGCGGCACGAGTTCGCTGGGATAGACGTAATTGATTCCCCTCAATTTGAAAGCGATGCACTGCTCCGCAATCCGCACGCTCTCGTCCAGAAGCTCCTGCGGATACAGCGCGGCGAGATCGCACCGCCGGCGCAGGTGGCGCTCGCCGTTCGCAAACAGCGCATGGCCGGCTTCGGCGACCGTGCAGCCGAGGCGGATCGCGGTCATGACGTCCTGCAGAGCGCGGCGGCCGCGCGCGTGCATGTGCACGTCACCGCTCGCGACGAGCGGTAGCACGTGGCGCTCGCCGAGTGCGCGCAGGCGCGCGAGGCGGGCCGCGTCGTCGCCGTCGCGGTGCAGCTCGACAGCGATCCATGCGCGCGTCGCGAAACGCATCGCGAGCCACGCGGCTTCCGCATCGGCATCGTCGAGTCCGTCGCGTGGCGGCCACAGCACGAGCACGCCGTCGCCGAGCAGGGCGAGGTCGTCGCGCACGAGCCGGTACTCGCCTTTGGCGCTGCGCCGCCGCGCGAGCGTGATGAGGCGGCAGAGGTCGCTGTAGCCATCATGGTTCGTCGCGAGCAGCACGAGCTTCGGTCCGTCGGCGATCCGGATCTCGGTGCCGACGACGAGCGGCAGGTGGTGCTCCTCTGACGCATCGAGCGCACGCACGATGCCGGCCATCGAGCATTCGTCGGTGATCGCGAGCGCGCGGTAGCCGAGCAGGGCGGCGCGTTCGAACAGCTCGTCGGCGTCCGAGGCGCCACGCTGGAAACTGAAGTTGCTGAGCGCGTGCAGCTCGGCGTAGGCGGGTTCGTCGGGCGGTGCCGGCACACGGGGCATCGGCACCGCGCCGGGCGGCAGCAGGCGCGGCATGTGGGCATCCCGGATGCGCCGGATGCCACGCCGCGCGGAATGCGGCGGCGTGCTCAGGCGAACCATCCGTGCAGCATCCAGCCCTGCGTCGCACCGGCTGCGACGTAGGCCCAGGCACGCTGGCCGTCGCGCGTGCGCACGACGTAGTAGTCGCGCCGTTCGTCGCCGCCGTCCCACCAGCCGCTTTCGATGCGCTCGGGCCCGGCGAGGATCGCCTGCGGTGCCGGCACGAGCGGGATCTCGCGCGCGAGCAGCCACAGCGGACGTGCCCCGCCCGGAGCAGCGATGTCGTCCCGCTTCCCGGGCGTCGTCGACGGCATGCGCGTCGTCCACGCGAGTGCGGGGCGATGGTCGGCGACGAGGGCGAGACCTTGCAGTGCCTCGTCGCCGAGGCGCGCGCGCAGGCGCTCGGCGAGTGACGGCCAGTCGAGCGCTTCGCGGCGCGTGTCGTCGAACAGGTCCACGTGCAGTGGCGCGAGCGTCGGCAGATCGTCGGCGCGCAGTACGAGGGCCTCGACCGGCGCGACGAGGTCGAGGCGTTCGAGCCGGCCGCGTGCGAACTCGAGCAGGCGATCCGGATCGCGTTGCGCGACGAGCAGGCCGACCGGTACGCGTGTACGCGCACCGCGCTCGTGTTCGAGCACGAGTTCGAAGCGCTGCACGCCGCCGTCGCGGGCGACGAGGAAACGCGCGAACTCGCGCACGAGGCGCTGCAGCGGGAACGCGAGCGCCTGCGCCGATTCGACGCGGTGATCGAATTCGAAGCGGCGCTCGTAGCGCACGGCCGGGTGATGGCGCGCATGGGTTTCCGGCGCGGCACCGCGCAGGCGGTCGAGATGGAGCAGGGCCTCCTTGCCGATGCGTCGCGCGAGCTCGGCGCGCGGCAGCGCGAACACCGGACCGAGCGTGGTCAGGCCCATGCCGGCGAGCGCACGTGCGGTCGTCACCTCGAGTCCCGAGCGGCCGACCGGCAGGCCTGCGAGTTCGCGCAGCATCGGTTCCGGCGTGGGCAGGGCGAGGCGGTCGCGACCGGCCGCGGCGAGCACCTGCGCGGCACGCGCGACCGGCGCGAGCACGAAGCGCATGTTCACGCCGAGCGTCGCGAGTTCCACGCCCAGGCGTCGCTCGAGTGCGGGCCAGCCGCCGAACAGCGACAGGCTCGCGCCGACCTCGACGAGCAGCGCATCGGGCGGCGCGAGGCAGACTTCGCCGCTGAAGCGGTAAGCCCAGTCCGCGAGCGTGGCGAGCAGGCGCTTCTCGGCGACTGCGTCGCGGCGCAGCGCGATCAGTGCAGGAAGGCGTGCACGTGCCGCCGCGAGCGGCATGCCCGCGCGCAGGCCTTGCCTCGTCGCCACCGCATCGACCGCGACGACGCGCGGCTGTCTGGCCGATCCGTCGACCAGCACCGTCACCGCCGTGTCGGCCGCGTCATGCGGGCGGACCGCGGCGAGAGGCAGGTCGTGGCAATAAAGGCAGAGCCAGAGCATGGCAGGATGGATAACGTACGTATGTACGTATCATAATCCTCTGCCGACGTTCCTGCGAGAACCCCCTTGGGAAGAGGATGGCCTAGGCCGTTGGGGGTGCTGCCAGCGCACGGCCTCCGGATGGAGGCCTCGCGCCCGGGACGCCGGGCTCGTCATGGCGGCAGGCTCGCCACCGCCGCGACGAGGGCTGCGCGACGTCTCAGTCGAAGCCGTTGCGGAAGATCAGGTCGCCCGGCTCGTTGAGGTCGAGCACGGTGATGCTGATCGGCACGGTGGCGAGGCCGGCGGATGACACCGAGATCGTCGCCGCGTCGTCGATCGCATCGGCATCGACCGCGGCCGCGAAGCGCACAGCCTGCGGGCGGTTCCAGTTCGACGGGGTGAACGTGAGCGTGGCACCCGCGACGACGCTGACGTCGCTGTCGCCCGACGTGCGTGCCACGTTGACCAGCACGTTCGACGTCGGCGCGACGGCGAGGCTGATCGTGGTCGCACCTTGGCCGCCTTCGTCGAGGCGAAGGTTCTGGTTCGCGACGACGATGCCCTGGCCGGTCGCGTTGTAGGCGGCACGGTAGATCGTGTTGGTGCCCGTGCCGGTGTAATACAGCGCGCCGTCGGGGCCGGCGGCGACGTCGACCTGCGACGACACGCCGATCGCCCAGTGGTCGATCGACAGGACTTCGTTCGTCGCCGTGTCGATGCGCGCGCGCATGATGCGGCCCGAGTTGCAGTCACCGTAGAAGAAGTTGCCGCGGTACTCGGCCGGGGCCAGCGTGGCATCGTAGAACCCGCCGCCGGTCAGGCAGCCGCCCTGGTTGAGGGTGACGGCCTGTCCACCGGTGCTCGAGGCATCGGCCGCGGTCTGGCGCACCGTGAACGTCGTCGCCGAAGGCACCGAGGCGACGTACTGGTTGGCGCCGTTGAACGTGGTGTTGCCGACGTTGGCGATCGAGAGGTTGCCGCCGGTGCGGAAGCCGTGCGCGCCGCTCGTCGTGAACGTGGCGATGTTGCCGTTGCGCACGGCGGTCGTGATCGTGCGCGTGTCGCTGCCGTTCGTGCGGTAGCTGATCTTCGGCGGCAGGAAGCCCGCCGGCTGGTTGTTCTCGTAATCGTTGTAGCCGGCATGGTCGCCTCGGCCGATCACGAAGATCTGCTCGTAGCCGGTGCCGACGACGTTGAGCCAGATGCGCCCGGTCGATGGCTGGATCTGCATCGTGAACGGGTTGCGCACGCCGCGCGCGAAGATGTAGTCGTTGTTCGGACCTGCGCCATCGGCGAACGGATTGTCGGGCGGCAGCGAGCCGTCACGGTTGGCGCGGCCGACCTTGGCCGCGAGCGAGGTGAGATCGCCGTCGACGCCGGTCGCGCTGCCGAGGTCGCCGATGCCCCAGTAGAGCTTGCCGTCCGCGGCGAAGCCGATGCCGCCGCCGTCGTGGTTGTTGCCGTTGGTCGGCAGGTTCGCCATGACCACGGTGCGCTCGACGCCCACGTTGCCGTCGGCGCGGTAGCGGATGATCTGCTGTTCCGAGCTGCTGACGGTGACGAAGAAATACACGTAGCCGTTGCTCGTGAAGTTCGGGTCGAAGGCCATGCCGATCAGGCCGCATTCGCTGTTCGTGAAGATCGGCAACATCGTCGCGAACGTCGTCCACTCGGGCGTCGTCGTGGTCAGCGCGCCCGACAGCACGCGCACGCGGCCGTTCTTCTCGAGCACGAACAGGCGGTCGCTGCCGTCGGTCGCCCAGGCCATGCCCGTGTGCTGCTTGCCCGAGGTGTCGGTCGGTGAATTGCGGTTGATCGAGAAAGCGGTTTCGGTCCAGTTCGGGTCGCTGACCGCAGCCTGGGCGAGCGGACTCGCCGAACACGCGGCCAGCAGGAGGAGAGGGGGCAGCAGGTCGCGGCGCATGGTGGACTTCCGTGAGCGAGGGCGGCGCGATGATAGCGGCCTCTCCTCGCGTCGATGTGTCGGCAGGCCACGATTCGTGCGTACGCATGCCCGATCCCGCTCTCGTGTTGGCTTGTGTTCATGCGCGAGCCGCCGATCGGCTCCGGGAACGCCTGCCGGCATCCCTCGTCGCCTTCCTGTCGTTCGGATTTCTTCCGCGTTTGCGCGTAAGCATGCGGACCGGATCGGAGGGTCGAAACATGGGCAAGGTCGTGGCCGCCATCGTGGCGGGACTGTTCTCCGTCGCATGGGCAGCATCGCAGGCGTTCGCGGCGACCTGGTGCGTGCGCGACCACAACGAGTTCCAGCAGGCGCTGACGGCGGCCGCCGCATCGCCGCAGGACGACGAGATCAAGCTGCGCGAAGGCATCTACACGACCCCCGATCGTCGTGGTCGTCATCATGTCGTTCAACGCGTCCTCGAGCCTGTTCGTGTGGCGGGGCTTCTCCTTCGACTGGTACGTCCAGGTGTTCCGCGACGGCGCGCTGATGGCCGGGCTCGGCAACACCCTCATCGTGGCGAGCGGTTCCACCCTTCTCGCGACGGTACTCGGCACGCTGCTCGCGGTGGGGATCAGCCGCTACACCCGGTCCGGTCTGGTGCGCGCGTTCGCGATCGCCCCGGCGCTCCTGCCCGACCTGCTTCTCGCCATCGGCCTGCTCAGCCTCTTCGGCCTCGTGCAGCTCACCCTGGGGCTGCACTCGGTGCTGATCGCGCACGCGGTGTTCTCGATGGCCTTCGTGACGGCGATCGTGCTCGCACGGCTCTCGCATGTCGACCCCAGCCTGGAGGAGGCCTCCCGCGATCTCGGCGCCGGACCGCTGCGCACGCTCCTGCGCGTCACCATCCCGCAGCTCGCGCCGGGCATCGTCGCCGGGGCGCTCCTGGCCTTCACGCTGTCGCTCGACGAGTTCGTGATCGCTTTCTTCACCGCCGCCCCCAACGCCCCGACACTGCCGATGGTCATCTACTCGATGGTGCGCTTCGGCGTGACCCCGGAGGTGAATGCTCTCGCCACGATGCTGCTCGGCGTGAGCATGCTCGCCATCATCGCCACGCAGCGCCTCACCCGCATCACGGAGTCCCTATGAGCCCCGCGCCGTTGCTGTCGATCCGCAATCTCCGCCACCGCTACGGCGAGACCACGGCGCTCGACGATGTGTCGATCGACATCGGCGAGAACGAGTTCTTCGCGCTGCTCGGCCCCTCCGGGTGCGGCAAGACGACGCTGCTGCGTGCGATCGCCGGTTTCGAGCATCCGCACGAGGGGGAGATCCTCCTCGACGGACGCTCGCTGCTCGACGTGCCCGCCAATCGCCGACCCATCAATCTCATGTTCCAGTCGTACGCGCTCTTCCCGCACATGTCGGTCGAGCGCAACATCGCCTACGGCCTTGAGTCGGAGGGGCTCCCGCGGGCGGAGGTCCGCGCCCGCGTCGAGGAGGTGATCGAGACGGTCGGTCTCGGGTCTTTCGCCCGGCGTCGGCCGACCGCGCTCAGCGGCGGTCAGCGGCAGCGCGTCGCTCTGGCACGCGCGATCGTCAAGCGGCCGCGCCTCCTGCTGCTCGACGAGCCGCTCTCGGCCCTCGACCGCCAGGTTCGCGCCGAGATGCAGCTCGAGTTGAAGCGGTTGCAGCATGAGGTGGGGCTGACGTTCGTCGTCGTCACGCACGATCAGGAGGAGGCCATGTCGATGGCCGACCGCATCGCCGTGCTCGATCACGGGCGCGTACGGCAGGTCGATGCGCCGTCGCAGCTGTACGCGAACCCGGCCGACCTGTTCGTCGCCGCGTTCATCGGCACCTCGACGCGCTTCGCGGGCACGCTCACCGCGACGGGTATCGACACCGCGTTCGGCGCGGTGCGCGGCGATCATGCGGGCGCGGTTGGAGAGCCGGGCGCGCTGGTCGTGCGCCCGGAGGATGTGCACCTCGGGCCGGTCGGCTCCGGCCGGGTCGATGGGGTCGTCATCGACACGACCTTCCACGGCGGCGCGTCGAGCGTGCGCCTCGAGCTCGACGGAGGCCTCGGCGTGCTCACCGGCACGGTGCACGCCGACCGGCTTCCCGCTCGGGGTGAGCGGCTCGGTGCCGATTGGTCGGCCGAGCGGGCAAGGATCGTCGCGGTCGAGCCCGCGCCGACCGCTCAGGGGGCGGTGAGCGGATGACCGGTCGCGAGCCGCGCGTAGTCGAGCAGCAGCTCCGCCGCCTCGTCGTGGCCGATCGACGGGTGGCGCGCGACGATGCGGTAGCCGTAGGCGTCCTCGAGGGCCACGAGATTGCGCGCGATGCGCAGCGACGGGCCCTGCAGGGCGAACAGGCCACGAGCGGCGCCCTGCTCGAGCACCGCCTGGTACATGGTGACCTGACGGTCGTAGAGCGTCGTGAGCAGGGCGGCGAGCACCGGGTTGCGACCCGCCGACCCGCCGAGCTCGCACAGCAGCCGCACCCCGGTGTCCTCCCCGTGCCGGGGGAGTCCGGAGTCGACGAGCGCGCAGAGCCGAACCACGGGATCGTCGGGCAGCGCCTCGATCATCCGGAGGCGCTCGTCGTAGAAGCGCTCCATGCCGACACGGTTGGCCTCGAGCACCAGCTCGTCGATGTCGGGGTAGTAGTACAGCACCGCGCCCGACGTCAGGCCCGCCTCAGCGGCCACGCGATTGAGCTTGACCCCGTCGGGGCCGCTCTTGAGGATGGCCCGCTGGGTGGCGGCGACGAGCTCGTCGCGCCGCGCATCCTGCCGCTTCGGTCTCGCCATCCTCGCCGCCTCCCGACCCGCCCCCGCCGGCGATCCCGGCGACGGGCACTCCATGATAGGGCGGCACTGCCCGCGAATCATCTCGACCGCTCCACCACTGAAAGGAACCCCCGATGACGACGCCGCTGACCTTCCTGTTCATGCCCGAGAGCGCATACGGACCGACGAACAACTGCATCGGCATCGGCAACGAGCTGCGCCGGCGCGGGCACCGTGTGGTGTTCGCGGCGGAGGCCTCCTGGGCCGGCAAGCTCGCCGCGCTGGGGTTCGAGGAGGACCTCGTCGACCTCGCCCCGCCCGCCGAGGACGCGGCCGAGCAGGATGCGGGTCAGTTCTGGAAGGACTACATCAACGAGATGAGTCCGCAGTTCCGGCGTTCGACGCTCGAGCAGCTCGAGACCGTGACCGCGCCCATCTGGCAGGCGCTCATCGACGGAGCGATGTACTGCGAGCCCCAGCTCAAGGCGATCATCGACCGCACGAAGCCCGACGTGATCATCGAGGACAACGTGCTGACCTTCCCGGCCCTCCTGACCGCCGGTGTGCCCTTCGTGCGCATCGTCTCCTGCAACCCGCTCGAGATCCGCGGCGACGACATCGCCCCGGTGTTCTCGGGCCTTCCCCAGGAGCCGCGCACTGAGTGGGCCGCCTTCCGCGCAGAGTACGACCGCACCCATCGCCCGATGTGGGAGGGCTTCTCCCGCTGGGTGCAGGAGCAGGGCGCTCCCGCGCTGCCCGATCTGGACTTCATCCACTCGGGCGATCTGAACCTCTACGTCTACCCCGAGGAGCTCGACTACACCGACGAGCGCCCTCTCGACGAGAGCTGGATCCGCCTCGACTCCTCCGTGCGGCAGACGGATGCGGAGCCGGAGATCCCCGAGGAGTTCCTGGCGTTGCCCGGCCCGCTCATCTACTTCAGCCTCGGATCGCTCGGCAGTGCTGACGTCGACCTCATGCGATCGGTGATCGCGGCCCTCGCCGACCGTCCGTACCGGGTCATCGTGTCGAAGGGCCCCCGCCACGATGAGATCGAGCTGGCGGCCAACATGTGGGGCGCCGAGTTCCTGCCGCAGACGCGGATCCTGCCGATGGTCGACCTGGTGATCACGCACGGCGGCAACAACACCACGACGGAGTCGATGCACTTTGGCAAGCCGATGGTGCTCCTGCCGCTGTTCTGGGACCAGTACGACAACGCCCAGCGGGTGCACGAGAAGGGGTACGGACGGCGCCTGTCGACCTACGGCTTCACCCCGGAGGAGCTGCGGGCGGCGATCGACGAGCAGCTCGGCGATGCTGGGCACCTCGCGAAGCTCCGCGCCGCCGGCGAGTCGATCAGGGCTCGTTCCGGCCTCCAGCAGGCCGCCGACCGCCTCGAGGCGCTCGGTCGGGAGCGCGCTCGGTGAGCACGCCCCTCCCGGCGTCCCTCCGCGACGCGGTCCGGGCCCCGTACTGGCTCGACCGACCGGAGGCGCCGGGACGCCGTTCGCCGGTGGAGGACGGTGCCGAGTGCGACCTCCTCATCGTCGGTGCCGGGTTCACCGGCCTCTGGCTCGCGTGGCGCGCTCTCGACCGGGAGCCGGGCAGGTCCGTGCTCGTGCTCGATGCGGAGACCGTGGGGCACGGTGCGACCGGCCGCAACGGCGGCTTCGTCTCGGCTTCGCTCACCCACGGCTACGCCCATGGCGAGGCGCTGTGGCCGCGTGACATGCCCGCGATCAGCGCCGAGGGTGCGGCGAATCTCGCCGGCATCGCCGCCGATCTCGCGGCCGCGGGCATCGAGTGCGACTTCCGCCACGTGGGCAAGACGACTGTCGCCGTCGAGCCCTGGCAGGTCGACGCTCTGCGCACGACCCTCGAGCTCGCCGCGCGCTACGGCGAGACGGTCGAGTGGCAGGACCGCGAGCAGGTCCAGGCCGACGTCCACTCGCCGACCTATCTGGCGGGAGTGCGTGATCGCACGGGCAACGCGCTGGTCGACCCGGCTCTCATGGCGTGGGGCATGGCGGCGCACGTGGAGCGACGCGGCGCGGTCATCCACGACGACAGCCGGGTCGAGCGGTTCTCGCGCACGGGGGCCGGCGTGGTCGCGCACGTCGCCGGCGGACGACGTGTGCGGGCCCGACAGGCCGTTGTCGCGACCTCCGCCTACCGCTCGCCTCTGGCTCGGCTCGGCGGCTACATCATGCCGCTCTACGACCACGTACTGATGACGGAGCCGCTCACCGCCGAGCAGCGCGCCTCCATCGGCTGGAGCGAAGGGCAGGGGCTGACCGACGCGGGCAACCAGTTCCACTACTACCGGCCGACCGCCGACGGCCGCATCCTGTGGGGAGGGTGGGACGCCGTCTACCACCGCGGCGGCCGGCTCTCGGAGGACCTCGCGTACGTGGGCGGCTCCCACGCCCTCCTCGCCAGGCAGTTCGTCGAGACGTTCCCGACCCTGCGCGACGTGCGCTTCAGCCACATGTGGGCCGGGCCGATCGATTCCACGACCCGGTTCACCGCCGCCTACGGAACCGCGCTGGGGGGCCGGGTGGGGTACGCGATCGGGCACACCGGGCTCGGGGTCGGTGCTGCGCGCTTCTCGGCCGATGTCGCTCTCGATCTCCTCGAGCGGGCCGACACGCCGCGCGTGCGCTACGGCATCGTCCGCCGCCGTCCGGTGCCCATCCCGCCCGAGCCCTTCCGCAATCCCGTCATCCAGTTCACACGACGTTCCATCATCGCGGCCGACGCTCGCGGCGGACGGCGCAACCTCTGGCTGCGCACCCTCGACCGCTTGGGCCTCGGCTTCAACTCCTGATCGAACCGATCTCTCGAGAGGCACCACCATGACGACTCTGTCCACCACCATCGCCGGCGTTCCCGAGCGAGGCAGCGGCGAGACGATCGAGCTCATCGATCCGGCCACCGGCGAGGTCTCCGACGCCTTCCCGCAGTCCGGTCCCGACCAGGTCGCGCGAGCCGTGGCCGCGGGTCGGGCAGCGCAGCCCTCCTGGGCGGCGGCGACACCGGCCGTGCGCTCGGCGGCCCTGCTGCGGTGGGCCGATGCGATCGAGGCGGATGCCGACCATCTCGCAGCGCTCGAGGTCGCCGACACCGGCAAGCCCGTGACGGTCGCTCGCGACGGAGAGCTGCCGTTCGCCGTCGACAATCTGCGATTCTTCGCGGGCGCGGCCCGCAGTCTCGACGGCACCGGCGCCGGCACCCTCAGCGAGGGCTACACGTCGATCATCACGCGCCGACCGGTCGGTCTCGTCGCCGGCATCACTCCGTGGAACTTCCCCCTCATCATGGCGATCTGGAAGGCGGGGCCGGCCCTGGCCGCGGGCAACAGCGTCGTGCTCAAGCCGGCGCCGACCACGCCCCGCACCACCTTGCGCATCGCCGAGCTGGCGCACCGGGCGGGCCTCCCCGACGGCGTGCTCTCGGTGGTGACCGGGGGAGGCGATGTCGGCGAGGCGCTCGTCCGGCATCCCCAGGTCGACATGATCAGTGTCACCGGCTCCACCGCGACCGGACGAGCCGTCATGGCGGGCGCGGTCGAGAGGGTCAAGCGTGTGCACCTCGAGCTTGGCGGTAAAGCGCCGGTGCTCGTGTTCGACGATGCCGACATCCCCGCGATGGCGCATGCTGTCGCGCTCGGGGCCACCTACAACTCGGGGCAGGACTGCACGGCGGCGACGCGGGTCTACGTGCAGCGCGGGGTCTACGACCAGGTTGTGGATGCCCTCCGCGCCTCCCTGGCCGCCATCCGTGTCGGCGACCCCCGCGACGCGGCGACCGACATCGGGCCCCTCGTCACCGAGCGCCATCGGGCCGCGGTGCGGGGATTCCTCGACCGCGCGACCGCCGAGGGTGCCGAGATCCTCACCGGGGGGGAGGTGCTCGACCGACCGGGCTTCTACCTGACGCCGGCCCTGGTCGTCGGAGCACACCAGGGCTCCGAGATCGTGCAGGGCGAGGTCTTCGGCCCGGTGCTCGTCGTGCTGCCGGTCGACGGCGAGGACGACGCCGTGGCCCACGCCAACGACAGCGCCTACGGGCTGGCCTCGTCGGTCTGGACGGCCGACGTGGCCCGGGCTCTGCGGGTGAGCGCACGGCTCGATGTGGGCGTCACCTGGGTGAACGATCACCTGCCGATCGCATCGGAAGCGCCGCACGGCGGGGTGAAGCAGTCGGGCTTCGGCAAGGACATGAGCATCGAGCCGCTGCTCGAGTACTCGGTGAGCCGCCACCTGATGATCCGGCACGCCCCGCCGCCGGAGACGACCGGCTTCCGTCCCGCCTAGAGCTGAGGAGTACCGGCTGTGGGGGTCGAACCCCGCGACGCTTGGCGTCGGCGCACCGGGAGGTGCTTCGGCCGAGTTCGTGGTGTCGCGTACCGGCTGTGGGGGTCGAACCCCGCGACGCTTGGCGTCGGCGCACCGGGAGGTGCTTCGGCCGAGTTCGTGGTGTCGCGTACCGGCTGTGGGGGTCGAACCCACACGTCCTCTCGGACAACGCATTTTGAGTGCGCCGCGTCTGCCATTCCGCCAAGCCGGCCCGGCCCCGTTCGGGGCTCGCGGCTCGACGATACCGTAGGCTTTCGGGCGTGAGCGACCAGGAGCAGACCGCCACCGCCCCGCGCCGGGTGGTCGTGGCGGAGGACGAATCCCTCATCCGCATGGACATCGTGGAGATCCTCCGCGACAACGGTTTCGACGTGGTCGGTGAGGCGGGCGACGGCGAGACGGCCGTCGCGCTCGCCACCGAGCTCCGGCCCGACCTCGTCGTCATGGACATCCGCATGCCGCAGCTCGACGGCATCGAGGCCGCGAAGCGCCTCACCGAGAACCACATCGCCCCGGTCGTGCTGCTCACCGCCTTCAGCCAGAAGGAGCTCGTCGAGCAGGCGGTCGAGGCGGGCGCGCTCGCCTACGTCGTGAAGCCCTTCACCCCGAACGATCTGCTGCCGGCGATCGAGGTCGCTCTGAGCCGCTACCAGCAGATCATCACCCTCGAGGCCGAGGTGGCCGACCTGGTGGAGCGCTTCGAGACCCGCAAACTCGTCGACCGCGCGAAGGGCCTGCTCAACGAGCGCATGGGGCTCTCCGAGCCCGAGGCGTTCCGCTGGATCCAGAAGGCCTCGATGGACCGCCGCACCACCATGCAGGCGGTCGCGCAGGCGATCATCGACCAGCTCGGGCCGAAGAAGGACTCGGGCAAGAAGGCCCCCGCGGAGGGTGCCGAGTAGCCGGAGCCGCGTCTCGCCGGCGGATGCGCATCCGGATGCCCGGCTCAGCGGTCGCGGAGCATGTTCGTCATCCGCACCGTCGAGAGGCGGCGGCCCTGCTCGTCGGTCATGACGATCTCGTGCGTGCACAGCGTGCGGCCGAGGACCAGCGCGGTGCAGGTGCCCGTGACGAGCCCCTCGGTGATCGACCGGCTGTGCGTGGCGTTGATCTCGATGCCGACGGCGTAGCGCCCCGGCCCGGCGTGGATCGCGGAGGAGATCGAGCCCAGGCTCTCGCCGAGCACGACATGCGCCCCGCCGTGCAGCAGCCCGATCACCTGGGTGTTGCCCTCCACCGGCATCGTCGCGACACTGCGCTCGGCAGACAGCTCGAGGAACTCGATGCCCATCTTCCGGGTGAGCGCTCCGCCACCGGTGCCGACGAGCCTCTCGACGAGCTCGGGGTCGAGGTCGGGGGGCAGGATCGTCATGCGGCCTCCGGGCCGACCGGCCGCCGGGCACGAGGGCGGGCGACGGTCACGAGTTCGGGTCGGGGCGCCTGAGTAGGCTGGCCGACGTGTCGGACTCCGCAAAGCCTACCCTTCTGCTCATCGATGGCCACTCGCTGGCCTTCCGGGCGTTCTACGCCCTGCCGGTCGACAGCTTCGTCACCCGAGATGGCCAGCACACGAATGCCATCCACGGCTTCTTGTCGATGCTGCTGAGCCTCCTGGCGAAGGAGAAGCCGAGCCACCTGGGGGTGGCGTTCGACATTTCTCGCTACTCCTTCCGCACGCGCGAGTACCCCGAGTACAAGGGCACGCGCGGCGAGACTCCGCCCGAGTTCATCGGGCAGGTGCCGCTGCTGCAGGAGGCGCTCGCGGCGATGAACATCCCCACGATCACCAAGGAGGACTTCGAGGCCGACGACATCCTCGCCACCCTCGCCACGCAGGCCGCGGCGCAGGGCTTCCGGGTTCTCGTGGTGTCGGGCGACCGCGACACGATTCAGCTCGTCACCGATGATGTCACCCTGCTCTACCCGAGTGCCCGGGGTGTCGCCGAACTGAAGCGATACGACCCCGAGGCGGTGCGCGAGCGCTACGGCATCGACCCTCAGCAGTACCCCGAGATCGCCGCCCTGGTGGGCGAGACCAGCGACAATCTGCCCGGCATCGACAAGGTCGGCGAGAAGACCGCCGTCAAGTGGATCACCCAGTACGGCTCGCTCGAGGGCATCTGGCAGCACATCGATGAGATCGGCGGCGTGGTCGGGCAGAACCTCCGCGCGCAGCGCGAGCGCGCAGAGCGCAACCGCCGGCTCAACCGGCTCGTCACCGACGTCGAGCTGCCCATCGGCCCGCACGACCTCGATCGCCGGCCCATGGATGTGCCCGCCGTGCGGCAGGTCTTCGAGCGCCTGCAGTTCCGCACCCTGACCGAGCGCGTGCTGAAGATCGCCGAGGCGGAGGGCGCCGACATGGGGGAGCCCGGTGACGCGGCAGCGCGCACCGACCTCCCGACCGTGCGCACGCTCGTCGATGAGGAGCTCGCCACGTGGCTCGCCTCGACCGCGGGCCAGGAGGTCGCGGTCATCGTGGATGCTCCGCACGGCGAGCTCGCCGCGTTCGGGCTCGCCACCGCGACCGAGAGCGTGCAGGTCAACTGGGCCGCGCACCGCCCCGACTACGCCGCTCTCGAGGCGTGGCTCGCCTCGGACGCCCCCAAGCTGCTCGCCGACGTCAAGGCGGCCGCGGGTGTGCTCGCCGGCCTCGACATCGCCCTCGCCGGGGTGGTGTGGGATTCCCGGCTGGCCGCCTGGCTCGCCCGCCCGGGAGCGAAGTCGTACGACCTCGCCGACCTCGTGCACGATGCTCTCGGCGAGAGCATCCCGCAGCCCGACCCGAACCAGCTGGTGCCCGACACGAGCGCGGTGAGCCCGGCGACGGTCGCCTGGTTCCTGCACCGGCTGGTGGCCGAACAGCGCGCGACCCTGCCCGAGGGCGGCACCCGCGTGCTGACCGAGATCGAGCTGCCCGCGGCGCCGGTGCTCTCCGGCATGCAGCGCACCGGTATCGCGATCGACCGCGGTGCCCTCGACGCGGTGGGCTCCGAGCTCAGCACGACCGCCGACCAGCTCGCGCAGCAGGCGTACGCCGAGATCGGTCGCGAGGTCAACCTCGGCTCGCCGAAGCAGCTGCAGGAGGTGCTGTTCGACGAGCTCGGCATGCCGAAGACGCGCGCGACGAAGACCGGGTACTCGACCGATGCGGCGGCCCTCGCCGACCTGCAGGAGGCGCACCCGCACCCCTTCCTCGGCCTGCTGCTGCAGCACCGCGACGCGACGAAGCTCAAGCAGATCGTCGAGACCCTCACGGCGGCGATCGCCGCGGATGGTCGCATCCACACCACCTACGACCAGACCGGCACGTCGACAGGGCGCATCTCCTCGACCGACCCCAACCTGCAGAACATCCCCGTGCGCACGGAGGTCGGGCACCGCATCCGTGCCGCCTTCGTCGCCGGGGAGGGTTTCGAGGGCATCCTGACCGCCGACTACTCGCAGATCGAGATGCGCATCATGGCGCACCTGTCGGGCGACGAGGGGCTCATCGAGGCGTTCCGGTCGGGGGAGGACCTGCACCGCTTCGTCGGCGCCCGCATCTTCGGCGTCGCGCCCGTGGACGTGACCGCCGATATGCGCACGAAGGTCAAGGCCATGAGCTACGGCCTCGCCTACGGGCTGAGCGCTTTCGGCCTCAGCAAGCAGCTGCGCATCGACACGGGGGAGGCCAAGCAGCTCATGGCCGACTACTTCGCCCGCTTCGGCGCGGTGCGCGACTACCTGCGCAGCGTCGTCGAGCAGGCGCGGGCCGACGGCTACACCGAGACGATCTTCGGCCGCCGCCGCCCGTTCCCCGACCTGAAGAGCCCCAACCGGGTGCTGCGCGAGAACGCCGAGCGGCAGGCGCTCAACGCGCCCATCCAGGGCTCGGCCGCCGACATCATGAAGGTCGCCATGAACGATGTGGCGGCCGATCTGGCCCGGGATGCCCTCCGCTCGCGCCTGCTGCTGCAGGTTCATGACGAGCTCGTGTTCGAGGTCGCCCCGGGCGAGCGCGATGCCCTCGAGGCCATCGTGCGCCGGCGCATGGGCGAGGCCGCCGACCTCGCCGTGCCGCTCGACGTGCAGGTCGGCGTGGGCCGCGACTGGAACGAGGCCGCGCACTAGGCTCGCAGGCATGGCCCACGAACCTGCCGACCGCACGCCCACCCCCGTCGACGCCATCGCCGAGCGCTGGGTCGCCACCCTCGTCGACCTCAGCCCCGACACGGCGACCTACATCGGCGCCCCCGGACGGCTCGACGAATACACCGATTTCTCGCCGGAGGGGCGGGAGCGGTACGCGGCGGCCGCGCGCGCGACCCTCGCCGAGCTCGCCGCGGCGAGCCCCATGGACGACACCGACCGGGTCACGATCGCCGATCTGAGCGCTGAGCTGAGCCTCGACCTCGAGCTGGCCGACGCCGGCTGGGACCAGCGCGACCTCAACGTCATCGCCTCGCCCGCGCAGGGCATCCGCGAGATCTTCGACCTGATGCCGACTGCGGCGGAGAGCGATTGGCGCACGATCGCCGGCAAGCTCGGCAACGTCGCGGGCGCTCTCGAGGGCTACACCGCGACCCTCCGCGAGGGCATCGCGGCCGGCAACACCCCCGCGCGTCGTCAGGTGCTGGAGGTGCTCGACCAGGCGCGTCGCACCGCTGCGGCCGACGGCTTCTTCCCGGAGTTCGCGGCGAGCGCGGGGGAGGGCGAGGCGCCCGTGCCCGCATCCCTGCAGTCCGATCTCGACCGGAACGCGCGCGCCGCCGCCGAGGCCTACGGTGCGTTCGCGCAGTTCCTGGAGGCGGAGCTGCTGCCCGCCGCCCGCGAGCACGACCCCGTCGGTCGCGAGCTCTACGCGCTGATGTCGCGCCGCTTCCTGGGGGCCGTGATCGACCTCGATGAGACGTACGAGTGGGGCATCGAGGAGCTCGCCCGCATGGTGGAGGAGCAGACCCGGATCGCCGGGGAGATCCTCCCGGGCGCGACCGTCGCCGAGGCGATCGCGCACCTCGAGCAGGACCCCTCGCGCAAGCTGCACGGCCGCGAGGCGCTGCAGGCGTGGATGCAGAACCTCAGCGACACGGCGATCGAGGAGCTCTCGCGCACCCACTTCGAGATCCCCGAGCCGGTCAAGGAGCTCGAGTGCATGATCGCGCCCACCCCCGGCGGGGCGATCTACTACACCGGGCCGACCGACGACTTCTCGCGTCCGGGTCGCATGTGGTGGAGCATCCCGGAGGGCGTCGACGAGTTCGACACCTGGCGCGAGACCACGACCGTCTACCACGAGGGCGTGCCCGGTCACCACCTGCAGATCGGCCAGGCGGTCTACAACCGCGCGCAGCTGAACTCCTGGCGGCGGCTGCTCGCCGGCACGAGCGGGCACGCGGAGGGCTGGGCGCTGTACGCCGAGCGGCTGATGGAAGAGCTCGGCTACCTCGATGACCCGGCCGACCGGCTCGGCATGCTCGACGGTCAGCGCATGCGCGCTGCCCGCGTCGTGCTCGACATCGGCGTGCACCTGGGCAAGATCCACCCCGAGACCGGCGCCGTCTGGACGAGCGACGACGCCTTCGCGTTCATGCGGAAGAACGTCAACATGAAAGACGGTTTCGTGACCTTCGAGGTGAACCGCTACCTCGGCTGGCCGGGTCAGGCGCCGTCGTACAAGGTCGGGCAGCGCATCTGGGAGCAGATCCGCGACGCGGCGAAGGCGAAGCAGGGGGCCGCGTTCTCGAACAAGGCCTTCCACAAGCACGCCCTCGACCTCGGCGGGGTCGGGCTCGACACCCTGCGCGGCGCGCTGCTCGGCTGACGGGTCGTCGCCCGCTCGGCGGTCGTGTTGGTAGCGGGGGACCCCGCGCGCTAGGCTGGAGAGTCGTCGAATTGACGACAGTCCTGTCCGCATGCCCGGGCGACACCCTGCACCGCGTCGTTCCGGGCCTGAATCCCTGTCCGCATCGGAGCACCCACTACATGACCCCCGCAACGACCAAGGCCCCCGCGCAGATCGCCATCAACGACATCGGCTCTGCCGAAGACTTCCTGGCCGCGGTCGAACTGACCCTGAAGTTCTTCAACGACGGCGACCTCATCGAGGGCACCGTCGTCAAGATCGATCGCGACGAGGTCCTCCTCGACGTCGGCTACAAGACCGAGGGTGTCATCCCCTCGCGCGAGCTCTCGATCAAGCACGACGTCGACCCCAGCGAGGTCGTCGCCGTCGGCGACACCGTCGAGGCCCTCGTTCTCCAGAAGGAGGACAAGGAAGGCCGTCTCATCCTGTCCAAGAAGCGCGCCCAGTACGAGCGCGCCTGGGGCGATGTCGAGAAGATCAAGGAGGCCGACGGCGTCGTCACCGGCACCGTGATCGAGGTCGTCAAGGGCGGTCTCATCGTCGACATCGGGCTTCGCGGCTTCCTGCCCGCCTCGCTCATCGAGCTGCGCCGCGTGCGCGACCTCACGCCGTACCTCGGCCAGGAGATCGAGGCCAAGATCCTCGAGCTCGACAAGAACCGCAACAACGTCGTGCTCTCGCGCCGGGCGCTGCTCGAGCAGACGCAGTCCGAGAGCCGTTCGACCTTCCTGAACAACCTCGCCAAGGGCCAGGTGCGCAAGGGTGTCGTGTCGTCGATCGTCAACTTCGGCGCGTTCGTCGACCTGGGCGGCGTGGACGGCCTCGTGCACGTCTCCGAGCTCAGCTGGAAGCACATCGAGCACGCCAGCGAGGTCGTCGAGGTCGGCCAGGAGGTCACCGTCGAGATCCTCGAGGTCGACCTCGAGCGCGAGCGCGTGTCGCTCTCGCTCAAGGCGACGCAGGAGGACCCCTGGCAGGTCTTCGCCCGCACCCACGCCATCGGTCAGGTCGCGCCGGGCAAGGTCACGAAGCTCGTCCCGTTCGGCGCCTTCGTGCGCGTCGCCGACGGCATCGAGGGCCTCGTGCACATCTCCGAGCTGTCGGCCAAGCACGTCGAGCTCGCCGAGCAGATCGTGTCGGTCGGCGACGAGGTCTTCGTCAAGGTCATCGACATCGACCTCGAGCGTCGCCGCATCTCGCTGAGCCTCAAGCAGGCCAACGAGGGTGTCGACCCCGAGGGCACCGAGTTCGACCCGGCGGTGTACGGCATGCCGACCGAGTACGACGAGGCCGGAAACTACAAGTACCCCGAGGGCTTCGACCCCGAGTCGGGCGAGTGGAAGGACGGCTTCGAGGAGCAGCGCGCCAAGTGGGAGCAGGACTACGCTGCGGCCCAGGCGCGCTGGGAGGCCCACAAGAAGCAGGTGGCTGCGGCCCTCGCCGACGAGTCGACCCTCGACCTGCCGGCCGCCGGCGGCTCGAGCTTCTCGTCCGAGTCGACCGGCGGCGGCACTCTCGCCGACGACGAGTCGCTCGCCGCGCTTCGCGAGAAGCTCGCCAGCAACGGCTGATCCGCGGTATCGCCGGAACGGGTCGTCCCCTCGGGGGCGGCCCGTTCCGCTATCCGCGGCGGTGCCGATCTCGCGGCTCAGGCCGGAGCGACCGAGCGCCGCTGCCGGCGGAGGCGCCGGAACACGGCGACCACGAGCACGATCATCCCGACCAGGGCCACGACGACCAGAATCGGGATCAGGATCGCGAACAGGCTCAGCAGCACGGCACCGATGTCCTCGCCCGTCGACAGCGCGGGGGCGGCGGCTCCAGCGCTCAGGGCGTTCGCGGCGGGTCGCACGAGCATCTTCCCGGCGTGCACGACGAGCGCGATGACGATGCCGGTCACGACGGGTACCCAGGCGTTCGATTCGAAGAACGCCGCGGGGTCGGTGACCGCGGCCGTCTGCGTCGCGGCTCCCGTGCCGAACACGATGCCGCCGGATGCGGGGCGCACGATCGACTGCAGCCAGTCGTTGATCGAGTCCACCGCCGGGATCTTGTCGGCCACGAGCTCGATGACGAGCAGCACGCCGATGGTCGCGAGCACCCACTCGTTCTCGAGCCAGCGCCAGGCGGCCGGAAGCTCGATGAAGTCCAGGAACCGACCGGCGAGGCCCAGCACCAGCAGCGGGATGTACGCGTTCAGCCCGGCGGCGACCGCGAGGCCGGTACCGGTGAGCAGTTCGAGCACGGCGGGCCTCCCTAGGGCTGAGTGCGAGTCATGCTACCTGCTCCACCCGGCCGCGCCGGGTAGGGTCGGCGCGTGGACGTGATCGGACTGACAGGCGGCATCGCCGCCGGCAAGTCGACCGTCGCCGCGCGACTCGCCCAGCACGGCGCCATCATCATCGACGCCGACCAGCTCGCGCGCGACGCCGTCGCACCCGGCTCGGCCGGTCTGGCCGCCGTCGTCGAGCGCTTCGGCAGCGCGGTGCTCGATGCCCATGGCGGGCTCGACCGCGCCGCGCTCGGGGCGATCGTGTTCACCGACGCCCAGGCTCGCGCCGCGCTGAACGCGATCGTGCACCCGGAGGTGCACCGGCTCTACCGCGAGCGACTGGCGGCCATCGCCGCCGAGAATCCCGATGCGATCGTCGTCTACGACGTCCCGCTGCTCGTCGAGGCGCGGTCGGCCGAGGAGTTCTCGCTCGTCGTCGTGGTCCACGCGCCGGCCCAGACCCGCGTCGACCGGCTGGTCACGCAGCGCGGCCTCGACCGGGCATCCGCCCGCGATCGCGTCGCCGCGCAGGCCACTGACGCCGAGCGCCTCGCTGTCGCCGACGTCGTCATCGACACCAGCGGTTCGATCGAGAGCACCGACGAGCAGGTGGATGCTCTGTGGCAGCGGCTCGTCGCCGACCGCGCCGCTCGCACCGGAGTGTCAGACCCCTCCTCGTAGGCTGGAGGCATGGAACCCACGCGCTCGGTGCGCCCCTTCGAGGTCGTCAGCGAGTACCGGCCGAGCGGCGATCAGCCGCAGGCGATCGCCGAGCTCGCGGCGCGCATCAACGCGGGCGAGACCGACATCGTGCTGCTCGGTGCGACGGGAACCGGCAAGTCGGCGACGACAGCGTGGCTCATCGAGCAGGTGCAGCGGCCCACGCTCGTCCTCGCCCACAACAAGACCCTCGCCGCGCAGCTGGCCACCGAGTTCCGCGAGCTCATGCCGCACAACGCCGTCGAGTACTTCGTGTCGTACTACGACTACTACCAGCCCGAGGCCTACGTGCCGCAGACCGACACCTTCATCGAGAAAGACAGCTCGGTCAACGCCGAGGTCGAGCGGCTGCGGCACTCGACGACGAACTCGCTCTTGAGCCGGCGCGACGTGGTCGTCGTCTCGACCGTCTCCTGCATCTACGGTCTCGGCGCGGCCGAGGAGTACCTCGAGGCGATGGTCGCCCTGCAGGTGGGCGAGCGCATCCCGCGCGAGACGCTCATCCGCAAGTTCGTCGGCATGCAGTACCAGCGCAACGACGTCGACTTCTCGCGCGGCAAGTTCCGGGTGCGCGGAGACACGATCGAGATCATCCCGATGTACGAAGAGCTGGCGATCCGCATCGAGATGTTCGGCGACGAGATCGAGGCGCTCTACGCGCTGCACCCGCTCACGGGCGACGTCGTACGACCGCTCGACGCGGTCTCGGTATTCCCGGCGACGCACTACGCGGCGTCGCCCGACACCATGCAGCGGGCGATCGGGACGATCAAGGAGGAGCTCGAGCTGCGCCTCGCCGAGCTCGAGCGCCAGGGAAAGCTGCTCGAGGCGCAGCGGCTGCGCATGCGCACGACGTTCGACCTCGAGATGATGGAGCAGCTCGGCTTCTGCAACGGCATCGAGAACTACTCGCGGCACATCGACGGGCGGGCCGCCGGCGAGCCGCCGAACTGCCTGCTCGACTACTTCCCGGAGGACTTCCTCGTCGTCATCGATGAGAGCCACGTGACGGTTCCGCAGATCGGCGCCATGTACGAGGGCGATGCGAGCCGCAAGCGCACCCTCGTCGAGCACGGCTTCCGCCTGCCGAGCGCGCTCGACAATCGCCCCCTCCGCTGGGAGGAGTTCCTCGACCGGACGGGCCAGAAGGTCTACCTGTCGGCGACCCCGGGCAAGTACGAGCTCGGCATCACCGATTCGGTCGTCGAGCAGATCATCCGGCCGACGGGGCTGGTCGACCCGGCGATCGTGGTCAAGCCGAGCAAGGGGCAGATCGACGACCTCCTCGAGCAGATCCGTCAGCGCAGCGAGCGGGACGAGCGCGTGCTGGTGACGACGCTCACGAAGAAGATGGCGGAGGAGCTGACCGACTTCCTCACGGAGGCCGGGGTGCGCGTGCGCTACTTGCACTCCGACGTCGACACCCTTCGGCGCGTCGAGCTGCTCAGCGAGCTCCGCCAGGGCGTCTACGACGTTCTCGTCGGCATCAACCTGCTGCGCGAGGGTCTCGACCTGCCGGAGGTGTCGCTCGTGGCGATCCTCGACGCCGACAAGGAGGGATTCCTGCGCTCGGCGACCTCGCTCATCCAGACGATCGGGCGCGCCGCCCGCAACGTGTCGGGCGAGGTGCACATGTACGCCGACGTCGTGACCCCGTCGATGGCGCAGGCGATCGACGAGACCAATCGACGACGCGACCGGCAGCTCGCCTACAACGCCGAGAACGGCATCGATCCGACCCCGCTGCGCAAGCGCATCGCCGACATCACCGATCAGCTCGCTCGGGAGGGTGCGGACACGGCCGAGCTGCTCGCTGCGCGATCCGGCGGCGGCAAGCCGCGGGCCGCCACTCCAGCGCTCCGCCGTGAGGGTCTCGCGGCTGCCGGGGCCACCGAGCTCGAGGCGATCATCGCCGACCTCACGGCCCAGATGCTCACGGCGGCGGAGGAGCTCAAGTTCGAGCTCGCCGCCCGTCTGCGCGACGAGGTGCAGGACCTCAAGAAGGACCTCCGGGGGATGATCGAGGCCGGGCACGTCCGCTGACGCGGCGTCGACCGCACCTCGGGTTGCTGTCAGACCCCGCACCTAGAATGACGAGAGTGTCGGCCACCCCCCTCGAATCCGCTCCGCACCTGAGCGTGCGCGGTGCGCGCGTCCACAATCTCCGCGACGTCGACCTCGTGATCCCGCGCGACGCTCTCGTCGTGTTCACCGGGCTGTCAGGCTCGGGCAAGAGCTCTCTCGCGTTCGACACGATCTTCGCCGAGGGGCAGCGCCGCTACGTCGAGTCCCTGTCGGCCTACGCGCGCCAGTTCCTCGGTCAAGTGGATCGCCCGGACGTCGACTTCATCGAGGGGCTCAGTCCCGCCGTCTCGATCGACCAGAAGTCGACCAACCGCAACCCGCGGTCGACTGTGGGCACGATCACCGAGATCTACGACTACATGAGGCTCCTCTGGGCGCGGGCGGGAATCCCGCACTGCCCGGAGTGCGGCGAGCGCATCCAGCGTCAGACCGTGCAGCAGATCGCCGACGAGCTCATGGAGCTCCCCGAGGGCACCCGGTTCCAGGTTCTCGCGCCGGTCGTGAGCCAGAAGAAGGGCGAGTTCGTCGACCTCTTCCGCGAGCTCTCGACGTCCGGCTACGCCCGTGCGGTCGTCGACGGCGAGACGGTGCAGTTGAGCGAGCCCCCCGCCCTCAAGAAGCAGGTGAAGCACGACATCGCTGTCGTCGTCGATCGGCTGGTGGCGAGCCCGGATGCCCTCACCCGCTTGACCGACTCCCTCGAGACGGCGCTCGGACTGACCGATGGCCTGGTCGTCATCGATTTCGTCGACCGGGAGGCGGAGGCGGAGGATCGCACGCGCACCTTCAGCGAGAAGCTCAGCTGCCCCAACCGGCATCCGCTGCAGCTGACCGAGATCGAGCCGCGGACGTTCTCCTTCAACGCGCCCTTCGGCGCGTGCCCGGTCTGCTCGGGACTCGGCACGCGCATGGCCGTCGATGTGGAGCTGCTCATCGGCGACCCGACCTTGAGCGTCAATGAGGGCGTGATCCTGCCCTGGAACCAGCAGGGCAAGGGGCTGTACAGCTACTTCCAGAAGCTCCTCGCCGGTCTCGCGCGCGACCTCGGATTCTCGCTCGACACCCCCTGGGGCGAGCTCGAGCAGAGCGTCCAGGAGGCGATCCTCCTCGGCAACGACTTCGAGGTGCGGGTGAAGTGGCGCAACCGCTACGGTCGCGACGTCACGTACTCCACCGGCTTCGAGGGGGTCATCCCCTACATCGAGCGCAAGTACGCCGAAGCCGACAGCGATTGGGCTCAGCAGCGTTTCGCGGAGTATCTCCGGGAGGTTCCCTGCCCCGAGTGCAATGGCGCCCGGCTCAAGCCGGAGGTTCTCGCGGTCACGGTCGACGGGCGCAGCATCTCGGAGGTCGCGGAGCTGAGCCTGCTCGAGTCGTACGCCTTCATGCAGTCGATCACGCTCACGGAGCGCGAAGCCGCCATCGCGGCCGCTGTCCTGCGCGAGATCCGTGCTCGACTCGAGTTCCTGCTCGAGGTCGGGCTCGGCTACTTGAGCATGGCGCGGGCAGCCGGAACCCTCTCGGGCGGCGAGGCGCAGCGCATCCGGCTCGCGACCCAGATCGGGTCAGGGCTGACCGGCGTGCTCTACGTGCTCGACGAGCCGTCCATCGGCCTGCACCAGCGCGACAACCGGCGACTCATCGACACGCTCGTGAAGCTCAAGGGCCTCGGCAACACCCTCATCGTCGTCGAGCACGATGAAGACACGATCCGCACCGCCGACTGGGTCGTCGACATCGGGCCCGGTGCGGGGGAGCACGGAGGTCGCGTCGTCCACTCGGGGCCGTACGCCGAGCTCATCGCCAACCCGGCCTCGATCACGGGCGACTACCTCGCCGGCCGCCGCACCGTCGTCGACACCGTCGAGCGCCGCCCCATCGATCCGGGGCGGATGCTCACCGTCGTCGGAGCGCGCGCCAACAATCTCCGCGACGTGACGGTCGACTTCCCCCTCGGCGCCTTCGTCGCCGTGACGGGCGTGAGCGGCTCGGGCAAGTCGTCGCTCGTCAACGACATCCTGTACAAGGTGCTCGCCAACCGGTTGAACGGAGCCCGCCAGGTTCCGGGCAAGCACCTCCGCGTGACCGGGCTCGAGCACCTCGACAAGGTCGTCCACGTCGATCAGGCCCCCATCGGCCGCACGCCCCGATCGAACCCCGCCACCTACACCGGGGTCTTCGACCGCATCCGCGCCCTGTTCGCCGAGACGGTCGAGGCCAAGTCGCGGGGCTACCAGCAGGGGCGGTTCTCCTTCAACGTCAAGGGCGGCCGCTGCGAGAACTGCGCGGGTGACGGCACGATCAAGATCGAGATGAACTTCCTGCCCGACGTCTACGTCGCGTGCGAGGTCTGCGGCGGTGCTCGCTACAACCGCGACACGCTCACCGTGCACTACAAGGGCAAGAACATCGCCGAGGTGCTCGACATGCCGATCGAGGAGGCCGCGGCGTTCTTCGAGCCGATCTCGGCCATCCACCGCTATCTGAAGACCCTCGTCGATGTGGGTCTCGGCTACGTGCGGCTCGGGCAGAGCGCCACGACGCTGTCGGGCGGCGAGGCGCAGCGCGTGAAGCTCGCCACCGAGCTGCAGAAGCGGTCGAACGGCCGCAGCGTCTACGTGCTCGACGAGCCGACCACCGGGCTGCATTTCGAGGATGTGCGCAAGCTGCTGCTCGTGCTCAACGGCCTCGTCGACAAGGGCAACACGGTCATCGTGATCGAGCACAATCTCGATGTGATCCGCGCCGCCGACTGGATCATCGATCTCGGGCCCGAGGGTGGCTCGGGCGGTGGGCAGGTCATCGCGACCGGCACGCCCGAGCAGGTCGCGCTCGTGCCGGAGAGCCACACCGGCGCCTTCCTGCGCGAGCTGCTGCCCGCCACCGGCGCGGTCGCCGCGAAGGCCTGACGTGGTGCCGCGGGAGGACTGGCGCCCGAAGCGGGGCGAGATTCCGACCGAGCCCGGGGTGTACCGGTTTCTCGACGCGACCGGGAGGGTCCTGTACGTCGGCAAGGCGAAGAACCTGCGCAGCCGGCTGAGCAACTACTTCCAGCCCCTCCACAGCCTCCATGAGCGCACGCGGCGCATGGTGACGACGGCGCAGGGCGTGGAGTGGACGGTGGTCGGCAGCGAGCTCGAGGCGCTCTCGCTCGAGTACACGTGGATCAAGGAGTTCGCTCCTCCCTTCAACGTGAAGTTCCGCGATGACAAGACCTACCCCTACCTCGCCATCACCCTGGCCGAGCGGGTGCCGCGCGTCATGATCACCCGAAACCGGAAGCTCGCCGGGGCCCGGTACTTCGGGCCGTACACGAAGGTGTGGGCGGTGCGCGAGACGGTCGACTTGATGCTGAAGGCCTTCCCGATGCGATCGTGCTCCGACTCCGTGTACCAGCGCGCGCACCGCACGGGCCGCCCGTGCCTGCTTGGCGACATCGGCAAGTGCGCGGCGCCGTGTGTCGGGCGGGTGACCCCGGAGGAGCATCGCGGCATCGCCCTCGACTTCGCGTCGTTCATGGCGGGCAACGACGAGAGCTACGTGCGCGGACTGCGCACGGCGATGACCGCGGCCGCCCGCGACCTCGACTACGAGACCGCGGCCCGGCTGCGCGATCAGATCGGCGCGCTCGAGACGGTGCTGGCGAAGAGCGCGGTCGTCCTCGACGAGCAGACCGATGCCGATGTGTACGGCGTCGCCTACGACGAGCTCGCCGCCGCCGTGCAGCTCTTCATCGTCCGCGGCGGGCGCATCCGAGGAGTGCGCGCCTGGGTCGTCGACACCGAGCTCGATGTCACGCTCGCCGACCTGGTCGACACGGTGCTGCAGAACGCCTACGACGATGGCGACGCCCCGGCCCGCGAGGTCATCGTTCCGGCCGTGCCCGACGACGTCGCCGCCCTGCAGTCCGTGCTCTCCGAGCGGCGCAAGGCCGCGGGGGAGCGCGGTTCCGTCGTCGTGAAGACCGCCCAGCGCGGGCAGAAGGCCGCCCTCGCCGAGACGGCCGACGCGAACGCGATCGGGGCGCTGCAGCACTACAAGACCCGCCGCAGCGCAGACTTCACCGCGCGGTCTCAGGCCCTCGCCGACATTCAGGAGGCCCTCGGTCTCGCAGAGGCGCCCCTGAGGCTCGAGTGCTTCGACGTGAGCCACTTCGGGGGCACGAATCCCGTCGCCTCTATGGTCGTGTTCGAGGACGGCCTGCCGCGCAAAGACCAGTACCGCACCTTCGCGATCACGGATGCCCGCGACGACACCGACGCGATCCACCAGGTGCTCCGCCGCCGTCTGGCCTACCTGCATGACGAGGCCTCCGCGACGACCTCGTCCGAGGGGGAGGAGGGAGCGCCTCCGGCGCGGAAGGCGTTCCACTACCGCCCGGGGCTGCTCGTCGTCGACGGCGGGCAGCCGCAGGTCGCCGCAGCGGCACGGGCGCTGCGCGAGGCGGGCCTCACCGACATCGCCGTCTGCGGCATCGCGAAGCGTCTCGAGGAGATCTGGCTGCCCGACAGCGACTTCCCGGTGATCCTCCCGCGCTCCTCCGACGCGCTGTTCCTGCTGCAGCGCTTGCGCGACGAGGCGCACCGGTTCGCGTTGAACTACCAGACGCGGCGCCGGTCGTCCGATATCCGCACGACGCTCGAGGGCATCCCGGGCCTGGGCCCCGCCCGCATCCGCGAGCTGCTGCAGCGCTTCGGCTCGGTCGCGCGGCTGCGCGCGGCCTCGATCGATGAGCTGGCCGCGGTGCCCGGAATCGGACCGACGACGGCGGCGGCGGTCCGGCGCGCCCTCACCGGCGGCGGGTAGGCTGAAGGTCACGAGCGAGGAACCCCACACGATGCCCGACTCCGTCTCCCACGACGTCCTGATCGTCACCGGCATGTCCGGGGCCGGTCGTTCGACGGTCGCGAATGCGCTCGAGGACATCGGGTGGTACGTCGTCGACAACCTCCCCCCGCAGATGCTGCGCCCGCTGGTCGACCTCGCGGTGCATCCCGGCAGCGCCCTGCCCCGCATCGCGGCGGTCGTCGACGTGCGGGGCGGTCGTCTGTTCGCCGACCTCGCTGAGATCATCCGCGAGCTGCGCGATCGGGTCAGCCTGCGGGTGGTCTTCCTCGAAGCGACGGATGCGGCGCTCGTGCGGCGCTTCGAGCAGGTTCGCCGTCCGCACCCGCTGCAGGAGGACGGAACACTGCTCGACGGCATCGCCCGCGAGCGGGAGCGCATGATCGAGGTGCGCGAGCTCGCCGACATCATCATCGACACCACCGAGTTCAACATCCACCAGCTCGCGACGACGGTTACCGAGATCTTCACGGCGCAGGGCGAGCCGGGGGTCAAGGTGACGGTCGAGAGCTTCGGCTTCAAGTACGGGACCCCCGCCGATGCCGACATCGTCGCCGATGCACGGTTCCTGCCGAACCCGTTCTGGCAGCCCGAGCTGCGGGCATCCACAGGGCTCGATTCGAGCGTCAGCGACTACGTGCTCGCGCAGGAGGGGGCAGCCGAGTTCCTCGATGCGTTCGAGGCAATGCTGCGGCCTGTGCTCTCCGGCTATGCGCGCGAGAACAAGCGCCACGCGACGATCGCGATCGGCTGCACCGGCGGCAAGCACCGCTCGGTGGCCCTCGTGCAGCAGCTCGCCGAGCGGCTCAGCCGGGCCCCGCAGGTCGCCGTCACGGTGAAGCATCGCGACCTCGGACGCGAGTAAGGTCGAAGGTTGAGCGATTCGACGAGTCGGAAGGGACGGCCGCTGTGGCATTGACCGCTGAGGTGAAGCATGAGCTGTCGCAGCTGGTGGTCACCAAGACGACGGTCCGGGCGGCCGAGCTCGCGGCGATCCTGCGGTTCGCCGGCGGACTGCACCTGATCTCGGGCCGCGTCGCCGTGGAGGTGGAACTCGATTCCCCCGACATCGCCCGACGGGTGCGGCGCGACCTCGCCGAGCTCTACGGAACCCGCAGCGACGCATCGATCCTCTCGCCGGGTGGCATCAGGAAGGCTCCCGCGTACGTCGTGCGTGTGCTCGACGGCGGCGAGACGCTCGCCCGGCAGACCGGCCTGCTCGATGCGCGACGACGCCCGGTGCGAGGCCTGCCGAACAAACTGACCACCGGGTCGCGCGACGAGCTCGCGGCGGTGTGGCGAGGTGCGTTCCTGGCCCACGGCTCGCTCACCGACCCCGGCCGCTCGGCTGCTCTGGAGGTCACGTGCCCCGGCAACGAGTCAGCCATGGCGCTCGTCGGTGCCGCCGGGCGGTTGGGCATCGCGGCCAAGGCCCGCGAGGTGCGGGGCGTGCATCGGGTGGTCATCCGCGACGGCGAGAAGATCAGCGCCATGCTGCGGCTGATGGGGGCGGAGTCGACGGTCACGGCCTGGGAGGAGCTGCGGGCGCGCCGGGAGGTGCGGGCGACGGCGAACCGGCTCGTGAACTTCGATGACGCGAACCTCCGCCGATCAGCGCAAGCAGCCGTTGCCGCGTGCGCCCGCGTCGAGCGGGCGCTCGAGATCCTCGGCGACGACCTTCCCGAGCACCTCCGCTACGCGGGGCAGCTTCGCCTCGACCACCGCGACGCCAGCCTCGACGAGCTCGGGCACCACGCCGACCCGCCGATGACCAAGGACGCGGTCGCGGGGCGCATCCGCCGGCTGCTCGCAATGGCCGACAAGCGCGCCGAGCAGCTGGGCATCCCTGGCACCGACGCCAATCTGCCCGCCGACCTCGACCTCGCCTGAGCGAGCCCGCGCTCGGAGCGCCCCGGGAACACTCCCGGCCCCTCGGATGTTGCCCCGAGTAGACTGGCGCACCGTCAGCGCGGCGCTCCGAACCGTCGGAGCCCGACCGCCACAACAGCGAGGAGACACCGCTCTCATGACCGTCTACACCTTGCCCGAGCTCGGCTACGACTACGCCGCCCTCGAGCCTCACATCAGCGCTCGCATCATGGAGCTGCACCACTCGAAGCACCACGCCGCCTACGTGGCGGGCGCCAACGGCGCTCTCGAGGCGATGGCCGAGGCGCGCGAGACCGGCGCGTTCGCCAACATCAACCGGCTCGAGAAGGACCTCGCCTTCCACCTCGGCGGCCACATCAACCACTCGATCTTCTGGACCAACCTCTCGCCCGACGGCGGTGACAAGCCCACCGGCGAGCTTGCCGCGGCGATCGACGAGTACTTCGGCTCGTTCGACAAGTTCGTCGCGCACTTCACCGCCGCGTCGATGGGCATCCAGGGCTCCGGCTGGGGCGTGCTGAGCTGGGACCCGATCGGGCGCCGGATCATCATCCAGCAGCTGTTCGATCAGCAGGGCAACACCGCGCAGGCCACCGTGCCGCTGCTGCAGCTGGACATGTGGGAGCACGCCTTCTACCTGGACTACGTGAACGTGAAGGCCGACTACGTGAAGGCGTTCTGGAACATCGTCAATTGGCAGAACGTCGCCGACCGCTTCGCCGCGGCACGCTCGACGACGGACGGGCTCCTGCTACTGTCATAGCAGGCGTCGTGGCCGGGGCTGATGCCCCGGCCATCGTCTTTTCTGCACCACCTCAACCACCTCTACCACCACACCCCGGCACCCCCGTGCCGGAGCAACAGGAGTACCCGTGAGCGTGAAAGTCGGCATCAACGGATTCGGCCGCATCGGCCGCAACTACCTCCGGGCGGCTCTCGCCCAGGGCAGCGACCTCGAGATCGTGGCGGTCAACGACCTGTCCGACAACGAGGCCCTCGCCCACCTCCTCAAGTACGACTCGGTCGGTGGCCCCCTCGGCCACGAGGTGAGCCACGACGGCGACTCGATCACCGTCGGCGGCCGCAGCATCCGCGTCTTCGAGGAGCGCGACCCGGCGGCGCTGCCGTGGGGCGACCTCGGTGTCGACATCGTCATCGAGTCGACCGGTCGCTTCACCAACGCGGAGGATGCCCGCAAGCACATCGCCGGCGGCGCCAAGAAGGTGCTCATCTCGGCTCCCGCGACGGGCGACGACGCCACGATCGTCATGGGTGTCAACGAAGAGACCTACGACCCGGCGACCGACGTCATCATCTCCAACGCCTCGTGCACCACGAACTGCCTCGCGCCGCTCGCCAAGGTCTTCAACGACGCCTTCGGCATCGAGCGCGGCTTCATGATGACGGCGCACGCCTACACGGCTGACCAGAACCTGCAGGACGGGCCGCATAAAGACCTCCGCCGCGCCCGCGCCGCCGCGGTCAACATCGTGCCGGCGTCCACCGGTGCCGCGAAGGCCATCGGCCTCGTGCTGCCCGAGCTCAACGGCAAGCTCAGCGGCTCGTCGTACCGCGTTCCGGTTCCCACCGGATCGATCGTCGACCTCACGATCGTGACCCCGACCGCGGGTCTGACGGTCGACGCGATCAACGCCGCGTACCGCGCCGCCGCGAGCGAGGGCCGCCTGGCCGGCTACCTCCAGTACACGGAGGACCCCCTGGTCTCGAGCGACATCCAGCTCAACCCGCACTCGTCGATCTTCGACTCGGAGCTCACCAACGTCAGCGGCACGCTCGCGAAGGTCTCGGCCTGGTACGACAACGAGTGGGGCTACTCGAACCGGCTCGTCGACCTGACCGAGTACGTCGCCGCCCGCCTGTAACCCGCTCCTGCGCCCACCCCCGGAGGACTCCATGAGCCTGCGCTCCCTCGCGTCCCTCGGCGATCTCGCCGGTCGCCGCGTCATCGTCCGGTGCGACCTGAACGTGCCGCTGAACGACGGCGCGGTGACTGACGACGGGCGCATCCGCGCCTCGCTGCCGACGCTCCGCGCCCTCACCGGGGCCGGTGCGCGGGTGGTGGTCGTGTCGCACCTCGGCCGCCCCGAGGGCGCGCCCGACGAGCGCTACAGCCTGCGTCCGGTCGCCACGCGCCTCGGCGAGCTGCTGGAGGCGCCCGTCGCCTTCGCGGCCGACACCGTCGGTGGGGCGGCGGCGCAGGCGGTGGCCGGGCTCGCCGACGGGCAGGTCGCCGTGCTGGAGAACCTGCGGTTCAATCCGGGCGAGACCGCGAAGGACCAGGCGGATCGCGCCGCGTTCGCCGAGCAGCTCGCGGAGCTCGGTGACGCGCTCGTCTCCGACGGGTTCGGGGTGGTCCACCGCAAGCAGGCGAGCGTCTACGAACTGGCCCAGGCGCTTCCCAGCGCCGCCGGGCTCCTGATCGAGGCCGAGACCGACATCCTCGAGCGGCTGACCGAGCGCCCGGAGCGCCCGTACACCGTCGTGCTCGGGGGGTCGAAGGTGAGCGACAAGCTGGGCGTCATCGCCCACCTGCTGCCGCGCGTCGACCGCCTTCTCATCGGCGGGGGCATGCTGTTCACCTTCCTTGCCGCGCAGGGCCACAAGGTGGGCGCGAGCCTGCTCGAGGCCGACCAGCTCGACACCGTGCGGGGCTACCTCGCCGAAGCCGCCGAGCGCGGCGTCGAGATCGTGCTGCCCACCGACGTGATCGTCGCCGAGCGGTTCGCCGCGGACGCGCCGCACACGGTGCAGAGCGCCGACGGCATCGAGGGCGGGCCGGCGGGAGCATCCGGCATCGGGCTCGACATCGGGCCGGAGACCGCGGCCCGCTTCGCAGAGCTCGTCGCCGCGTCGACCACCGTGTTCTGGAACGGCCCGATGGGCGTGTTCGAGTTCCCGGCCTTCGCCGGCGGCACCCGTGCGGTGGCTGAGGCACTCACGCGGGTCAGCGGGCTCGGCGTCGTCGGCGGCGGGGACTCCGCCGCGGCCGTGCGCGCCCTCGGTTTCAGCGACGACGATTTCGGGCACGTCTCCACCGGAGGCGGCGCCAGCCTCGAGTTCCTCGAGGGCAAGACGCTCCCCGGACTGGAGGTCCTCGGATGGCAGTGAGCCGCACCCCGCTCATCGCGGGCAACTGGAAGATGAATCTCGACCACCTGCAGTCGATCGCGTTCGTGCAGAAGCTGGCCTGGAGCCTGCGTGACGCGAAGCACGACTACTCCGCGGTCGAGGTGGCGGTCTTCCCGCCCTTCACCGACCTGCGGAGCGTGCAGACGCTCGTCACGGCCGACAAGCTCGACCTGCGCTACGGCGGCCAGGATCTCTCCGAGCACGACAGCGGCGCCTACACCGGCGAGGTCTCCGGCGCCTTCCTCGCCGCCCTCGACTGCCGCTACGTGATCATCGGGCACAGCGAGCGGCGCCAGTACCACGGCGAGACCGACGAGCTCATCGCTCGCAAGACGGCCGCCGCGCTCCGCCACGGCCTCGTGCCCGTGGTGTGCGTCGGCGAGACCGCTGACGACCTCGAGCAGCACGGCCCCTCGGCAGTGCCGGTCGCCCAGCTCGGGGTCGTTCTCGCGGCGCTGGATGCCGATGCCGACATCGTCGTCGCCTACGAGCCCGTCTGGGCCATCGGGTCGGGCCAGGCGGCCACGCCCGAGCAGGCTCAGCAGGTCTGCGGCGCCCTGCGCGCGAGCATTGCCGAGGCGCTCGGCGATGAGGCCGCGGCGCGGACGCGCATCCTCTACGGCGGGTCGGTCAAGGCGTCGAACATCGCCGGCTTCATGAAGCACAAGGATGTCGACGGCGCGCTCGTCGGCGGCGCGAGCCTCGACGTGGACGAGTTCGCGAGCATCGCCCGCTTCCCGAAGCACGTCGGCACCGCCTGACCCGCCCCCTGCCCGCCGTCCGGTAGGCTTGCAGATCGTCCGACTCGCGCGAGAGGTTCACCCCGTGGAAATCCTTCAGGTCGTGCTCCAGGTCATCCTGGGCATCACGAGCCTTCTTCTGACCCTCATGATCCTGCTGCACCGCGGTCGCGGCGGCGGGCTCTCCGACATGTTCGGCGGCGGCGTCACGTCGAACCTCGGTGCGTCGGGGGTTGCCGAGCGCAACCTGAACCGCATCACGGTGGTCCTCGCGCTCGTGTGGGTGAGCTCGATCGTCGTGCTCGGCCTCATCACCCGATTCACGACGGTCTAGGGGGTCGGCATCATGGTGTCAGGAGGCAGCGCGATCCGCGGCTCCCGTGTGGGTTCGGGCCCGATGGGCGAGCAGGACCGCGGCGTCCACGCAGAGCGCATCGCGATCTCCTACTGGGACGCTCTCGGCAACGAGACGGTTCGGTACTTCGCCGCGAACCTGCCGGAGGAGGAGATCCCCGAGATCATCGACTCGCCGTCCACCGGGCTTCCGGCCGGACGGGACAAGAACAACCCGCCGCAGGTCGCCAAGAACGAGCCCTACAAGACGCACCTCGCCTACGTGAAGGAGCGCCGCACCGATGAGGAGGCGGCTCAGATCCTGGACGAGGCGCTGCAGAAGCTCCGCGAGCGGCGCGGCACCGCCTAGTACCGCTCTCCGGCGGCCAGCCCCGTCCGCTCACGGGCTCCAGTCGGGCTGATCCATCGCGCCTGTCCAGTAGCTGGTCGGCGCGATCAACGATTCCGGAACCTCCGCCGACGCCGCTTCGTCGACGAAGAAGATCGTGCGCTCGCGCCCCTCGACACCGGCGACCGGCACATCGGCGACGGCCGCACCCGCGAGAGCCAGCCCCAGCGCCGCAGCCTTGTCGGAGCCCGCGAGCACCAGCCACACCCGCTCTGAGCTATTGAGCAGCGGCAGCGTCAGGCTCAAGCGCTGCGGTGGCGGCTTCGGGGAGTCGTGCACCGCGATCACCCCGGGGCGGTCGACGGTCGGGCCCGGACGCTCCGGGAACAGCGAGGCGATGTGCCCGTCAGGGCCCACCCCCAGGAAGGTGATGGCGAGAGCGGGGTAGTCGCCGCCTCCCGCCCGCCGCAGCTCCTCGTCGTACCGAGCAGCGGCAGCCTCCAGGTCGATCCCCTCGTCCGAACTGGGGAAGGAATGGATGTTCCGCGCGGGCATCGCGACGAACTGCAGCAGGGCCTCCCGGGCCTGACGGTCGTTGCGGTCAGGGTCGCCGGCGGGCACCCAGCGCTCGTCCCCCCACCAGGCGTGCACCCGTGCCCAGTCGATGCTGTCGCGCTGCGGGTGCGCCGCGATCGCCGCGAGAACCTCGATGCCGACCGAGCCGCCGGTGAGCACGGTGTGCACCTCCGCGCGCTCGTCGAGGAGACGACCCATCGTCGTCAAGAAGCGGTCGGCCGCTGCGGTGGCGAGCGCAGCGCGGTCGGCGTGCACGAGCACGCGGCGGTCGGTCGACACGATGGTGGAGCCTCTCTGCGGAACGGTGCGCGGTCAGCGCTTGTCGGCGACGCGCGATTCCGACCCGAAGCCGCTGGCGAGCACCGCACCGAACTCGTCGTCGGGGTCGAGCCTACGCAGTTCTTCCGCCAAGCACTCGCGCAGTCCGCGGCGCGGCAGCGAGAGCTCGTGCGTCGGTTGCCCCGGCTGCTCGAGCGTGACGACGTCCGGCCTGCTGCGCTCCAAGAGGATCGGCCCGGTCGCGCGGTGGAGCACGACGCGGAGGATCCCCTTCGTCAGCGCCGGATCGACCAGCTCGACGTCGACCTCGACCTGCAGCCGCAGACCGAGCCAGGCGGCCAGGAGGGAGGTCGAGGGGCTGTCGGCGGCCCCGGCGATCTCGACGCGGGTGATCGGCTCGTAGGGGGGCTGGTCGAGGGCCGCCGCCAGTTGCGCGCGCCAGAGCGTCACGCGGGTCCAGGCGAAATCGGTGTCACCGGGCCGATAGCCCGCGGCGATGCGGTGCAGCGCCCGCTGCGGGTCGCGGGACGAGCCCGCATCCGTGATGCGGCGCTGCGCAAGACGACCCAGGGGAGTGTCGCAGACCGCGTCGGGGCACTCCCCGGGCCACCACGAGACCACGGGAGCGTCGGGCAGCAGCAGCCCGGTGACGAGACCCCGCAGATCGGTGGCGGTATCGCCGTGCGCGCGCAGCACGATCACCTCGCTGGCCCCGGCGTCGCCCCCCACGCGGATCTCGGCGTCGAGCCGGGCCGTCGAGGCCGCCGCGTCGGTCGAGACCACGATGATGCGCATCGGATGCTCGCGCGAGGCCTCGTTGGCCGCGACGATCACGTCCTCCTCCTCGCCGATCTCGCTCGTGATGATGAGCGTGAGCACGCGCCCGAGCGCGACCGCCCCGGCCTCCTCACGGATGCGGACGAGCGTCTTCGACACCTGGCTGGCGGTGGTGTCGGGCAGGTCGATGATCACGGGCGCCTCCAGACGCGTCCATCGCGGGTGAGAAGGTCGTCCGCCGACTGCGGGCCCCAGGTGCCGGGGGCGTACTGCTGCGGTCGGCCCTGGGTCGCCCAGAACTCCTCGATCGGGTCGAGGATCTTCCAGCTCAGCTCGACCTCCTCGTGACGGGGGAAGAGCGGCGGGTCGCCGAGGAGCACGTCGAGGATGAGCCGCTCGTACGCTTCGGGACTCGCCTCAGTGAAAGCGTGTCCGTAGCCGAAGTCCATCGTGACGTCGCGCACCTGCATGCCCGCACCGGGAACCTTCGATCCGAAGCGGATCGTCACCCCTTCGTCGGGCTGCACCCGGATCACGAGCGCGTTCTGACCGAGTGCCGAGGTCTGCGCCTCGGCGAACAGGTACTGCGGTGCTCGCTTGAAGACCACGGCGATCTCGGTGACGCGTCGTCCGAGCCTCTTGCCGGCCCGGAGGTAGAACGGCACGCCGGCCCACCGCCGGGTGTTGATGTCGAGCCGCATCGCGGCGTAGGTCTCGGTCACCGACTCCGGGTTCATGCCCTCCTCCTCGAGGAAGCCCGGAACCCACTGACCACCCTGCCAGCCGCTCGAGTACTGCCCCCGTGCGGTGCCGGTGCTGAGATCGCGCGGCAGGCGCACGGCCGACAGCACCTTCTCCTTCTCCGCCCGCAGGTCGGCGGCGTCGAACGACACCGGCTCCTCCATCGCGGTGAGGGCCAGGAGCTGGAGAAGGTGGTTCTGGATGACGTCCCGCGCGGCACCGATGCCGTCGTAGTAGCCCGCCCGCCCGCCGACACCGATGTCCTCCGCCATCGTGATCTGGACGTGGTCCACGTAGTTGGCGTTCCAGATCGGCTCGTACAGCATGTTGGCGAAGCGCAGCGCGAGGATGTTCTGCACCGTCTCCTTGCCGAGGTAGTGGTCGATGCGGAACACCGAGTCGGGAGGGAACACCGACTCGACGACCTCGTTGAGCTCGCGCGCGCTCTGCAGATCGCTGCCGAAGGGCTTCTCGATCACGACACGGCGCCACTCGCCCGGGCGGGCGTCTGCGAGGCCGCTGCGGCGCAGCTGCTCGGTGACGAGCGGGAACGACTTCGGCGGGATCGACAGGTAGAACGCATGGTTGCCCATCGTGCCGCGCTCGCGATCGAGCTCGGCGAGCGTCTCAGCGAGTCGAGCGAACGCCGCATCGTCATCGAAATCACCGGAGACGAATCGGATGCCGGCAGACAGCTGCCGCCACACCTCCTCGTGGAAGGGCGTGCGCGCGTACTGCTTCACGGCGTCGTGCACGACCTGCTCGAAGTCCTGCGTCTCCCAGTCGCGGCGCGCGAAGCCGACGAGCGCGAACCCGGGAGGAAGGAGCCCGCGGTTGGCCAGGTCGTACACGGCCGGCATGAGCTTCTTGCGCGAGAGGTCGCCCGTGACGCCGAAGATGATCAGGCTGCTGGGCCCGGCGATGCGGTTGAGCCGACGATCGTCGGGGGAGCGCAGCGGGTTGCTGTCGCGGTCGATGGCGACCGGGGCCATGGTTCTCCTCGTGGTGGCAGAGCGGGTCAGCGGAGCGCGGTGCGCACCGCATCGAGCGCGGCGGCGTCGCGGACGCGGAAGGTCACGACGGGCATGCCGGCCGCGGTGAGCACGGCGGCGTCACCCGCGGCCTGCGCGGCGATCAGCTCGCCGTAGCTGAAGGGACGGCCGGGGATGCTCAGGTCGTCCGCCAGGCGGCCGGTGATCTGCAGGAACACCCCGCGCGCGGGGCCTCCCTTGTGGTACTGCCCGGTGGAGTGCAGGAATCGAGGCCCCCAGCCGAAGGTCACCGGCCGCCCCGTGCGCGCCGCGATCGACCCCCGCACCTCGGCGAGCTCGGCGTGCTCGGCACGGTCGAGGTAGGCCTGCACGGCGAGGTAGCCGTCGCCCGGCACGGCCGACTCGAGCCGCGCGATCGCGGCCTCGAGCGTCGCGGCGCCGTCGAGGAGGTCGGCGGGCCCGACGACCTCCACGCCCCGGTCGGCGAAGAGCGCGGCCACGGGTTCGGGCCGCGCGTCGAGGAGGCCGCGCGCCGTGACCTTGGCCGACTCGACGTCGGGCTGGTCGAACGGATTGATGCCGAGCAGCACACCGGCGACCGCCGTCGCGTACTGCCAGACGAGAAGGTGCGCCCCGAGCGAGCCCGAGACCTCGATCTCGCCGTCGCCGACCTCTCGGGTCGCGCGCGCATCGGCGACGAGCCGCACGACCTGGACGTCGGGGGCACCGCCCGTGACCTCCGGCGCGCCGCGCTCGACGACGACGGGCAGGATGCCGCGGCCCTCCTTGCCGGTCGACTCGGCGATGAGCTGCTCGATCCAGTCGCCGAGACCCACGATGTGAGTGCCATCGGCGACGATGACGAGCTTGTCCCGCAGCGGCGAGGTGCCGGCGATGGCGGCGCCGAGACGCAGACCGGGGTTGTCGGGCGTGTCGACGGCGAGCGGCAGGCTCGCGGCCTCCGCCTCGTCGAGCAGAGCATCCAGATCGACCCCGGCGAGCCCCGACGGGACGAGACCGAACGCGGTCAGCGCCGAGTACCGGCCGCCGACGGTGGGGTCGGCGGTGAAGACCCGGTAGCCGTCCGCCACGGAGGCCTGCTCGAGGGGCGAGCCGGGGTCGGTCACGATGATGATCCGCTCGACCGGGTCGATGCCGATCGCGCGGAAGGCGGCCTCGAAGCTCCGCTTCTGGCTGTCGGTCTCGACCGTGGAACCGGACTTCGACGACACGACCACCGCCGTGTGGCCGAGGTGCTCGTCGATGGCCGAGGCCACCTGCCCCGGGTCGGTCGAGTCGAGCACGGTCAGCGGCACTCCCGCGGTGCGGGTGATCACCTCGGGCGCGAGGGACGACCCGCCCATGCCGCACAGCACGATGCGCGTGACACCGCGCTCCGCGAGCTGCGAGCGCAGCGCGGCGATCTCGGCGACGAGCGGGCGGGAGACCGCTACGGCCTGCGTCCAGCCGAGGCGGATGCTCGCCTCGGCCTCGGCGGCAGGGCCCCACAGCGTCGCGTCCCCCGCGGTGATGCGGCTCGCCACGAGCTGCTCGACGAGCTCGGGCACCCGGCTGTCGATCGCGGCCTGCGCGTCGCCCCGCGCGGCGACGGTGAAGGTCATCGGGCAGCCTCGAGCGCGGCGCTGACGGTGTCGAGCAGCTCGTTCCAGCTGACGATGAACTTCTCGACGCCCTCCTTCTCGAGCAGAGCCGTCACCTCGTCGTAGGAGACGCCCAGCGCCTCGAGCGAACGGAGCACCGTGCGAGCCTCGTCGTAGGTGCCGGTGACGGCATCACCCGTGATCACACCGTGGTCGAAGGTCGCCTGCAGGGTCTTCTCGGGCATCGTGTTCACGGTCCGCCCCACGGCGAGCTCGGTCACGTACAGCGTGTCGGGCAGAGCCGGGTCCTTCACCCCGGTGGAGGCCCACAGCGGCCGCTGCACATTCGCGCCCGCGGCGAGGAGCGCGGCTGCGCGGTCACTCGCGAACGCCTGCTCGAACACCTCGTAGGCGAGGCGCGCGTTCGCGACGCCGGCCTTGCTCTTGAGGGCGAGGGCCTCCGGGGTGCCGATCCCGGCGAGCCGCCGGTCGACCTCGGTGTCCACCCGCGAGACGAAGAACGACGCCACCGAGTGGATGGTGGAGAGATCGTGCCCGGCCGCGTGCGCCTTCTCGAGGCCGGCCAGGTAGGCGTCGATGACCGCGCGGTGGCGGTCGAGGCTGAAGATGAGGGTCACATTGACGCTGATGCCGGCGGCGATGGTCTCGGTGATCGCCTCGAGGCCCTCGAGGGTCGCGGGGATCTTGATCATGGCGTTCGGGCGATCGACCTTCGCCCACAGCTCCCGCGCCTGCGCGATGGTGCCGGCGGCATCGTGTGCGAGGCCCGGCTCGACCTCGATCGAGACGCGACCGTCCTGCCCGCTCGTGGCCGCATAGACATCGGCGAAGATGTCGCTCGCCGCCGCGACGTCATCGGTCGTGATCTCGAACACGGCCCGGGTGACATCGGCGCCCGCCGCGGCGAGCTCGCGAATCTGGGCGTCGTAGGTCGTGCCCGTCGCCAGCGCGGAGGCGAAGATCGTGGGATTCGTGGTGACGCCGACGACGTTGCGATCGGCGATGAGAGCGGCGAGGCCGCCGGAGGTGATGCGGTCGCGGGAGAGGTCGTCGAGCCAGATGCTGACGCCGAGGGCGCTGAGCTGGGCGGTGGGGCTGGAGGTCATGGTGTCCTCAATCGGTCGGGTGTCGTGGTGGTCGGAGGCCCCGTGCGGGCCGGCGGATCAGGCTGCGGCCATGCTCTCGAGAGCGGCCGCGGCGACCGCATCGGCGGTGATGCCGAACTCGCGGAACAGGGTCTGGTAGTCGGCGGATGCTCCGAAGTGCTCGATCGAGACCGTGCGGCCGCGGTCGCCGACGTAGCGGTGCCAGCTCAGGGCGAGACCGGCCTCGACCGAGACGCGAGCGGTGACAGCGGCGGGCAGCACCGACTCGCGGTACTCCGCGCTCTGCTCGTCGAACCACTCGAGGCAGGGGGCCGACACCACTCGGGCGTGCACGCCGCGCTCGGCGAGCTGGGTGCGGGCATCCAGCGCCACCGAGACTTCGGAGCCGGTCGCGATGAGGATGACGTCGGGGGAGCCGTTCGCGGCCTCGGCGAGCACGTAGGCGCCCTTCGCGACGTGATGAGCCGCGGCCAGAGTGTCGCCCTCGGCGGCTCCGGTGCCGCGCTCGAGCACGGGGACGTTCTGGCGCGTGAGGGCGATACCGGCGGGGGAGCGGCGCTCGAGAACGGCCTTCCACGCGTGCGCGGTCTCGTTGGCGTCGGCGGGCCGCACGATCGCGAGCCCCGGGATGGCGCGCAACGATGCCAGCTGCTCGATCGGCTGGTGCGTCGGACCGTCCTCGCCGAGGGCGACCGAGTCGTGCGTCCAGACGTACGTGACCGGCACGTTCATCAGCGCGGCGAGACGCACCGCGGGCCGCATGTAGTCGCTGAAGATCAGGAAGGTGCCGCCGAAGACCCGTGTGCGGCCGTGCAGGGCGATGCCGTTGAGGATCGCGCCCATCGCGTGCTCGCGGATGCCGAAGTGCAGGATGCGGCCGTAGGGGTTCGCCGACCACTCGTGGGTGGAGTGCTCGGACGGTGCGAACGACCCGCCGCCGGTGATCGTCGTGAGGTTCGACTCGGCGAGGTCGGCGGAGCCTCCCCAGAACTCGGGCAGCACCCCGGCGATGGCGTTGATGACCTTGCCGCTCGCGGCGCGGGTCGACAGGCTCGTGCCGCCCTCGAACACCGGAAGGGCGGCGTCGAGCTCGGCAGGCAGCTCGCCGGCCAGCATGCGGTCGAGCAGCGCCTTGCCCTGCGGGTTCGCGGCGGCCCAGGCGTCGAAGCGGGCCTGCCAGGAGGCGCGACGCTCGGCGCCCCGCGCGACCGCTGCGCGCGTGTGGGCGATGACCTCGTCGCTGACCACGAAGTGCTGCTCGGGGTCGAAGCCCAGCACGCGCTTGGTCGCGGCGAGCTCGTCGCCGCCGAGCGCCGAGCCGTGGATCTTGCCGGTGTTCTGCTTGGTGGGCGCCGGCCAGCCGATGATCGTCTTCAGGATGATGATGCTGGGCTTGCTGGTCTCGGCCTGCGCGGCCTCGATCGCCGCGTGCAGGGCGTGCACGTCTTCGACGTACTCGCCGGTCTTCTTCCAGTCGACGGTCTGCACGTGCCAGCCATAGGAGGCGTAGCGGGCGGCGACGTCCTCGGTGAAGGCGATGTCGGTGTCGTCCTCGATGGAGATCTGGTTGGAGTCGTAGATGACAACGAGGTTGCCCAGCTGCTGGTGCCCGGCGAGCGAGCCGGCCTCGCTCGTCACGCCCTCCTGGATGTCGCCGTCGCCGGCGATCACATACACATGGTGATCGAACACGCTCTCGCCAGCGGGAGTCTCGGGGTCGAGCAGTCCGCGCTCGAAGCGCGCGGCATAGGCGAAACCGACCGCCGAGGCCAGACCCTGCCCGAGCGGGCCCGTGGTGATCTCCACGCCGTCGGTGTGGCCGTACTCGGGGTGGCCCGGAGTCTTCGAGCCCCAGGTGCGGAGGGCCTTCAGGTCGTCGAGCTCGAGCCCGTAGCCGCCCAGGTAGAGCTGCACGTACTGGGTGAGCGAGCTGTGGCCCGCGGAGAGGATGAACCGGTCGCGGCCGAGCCAGTGCGGGTCGCTCGGGTCGTGCTGCATGACCTTCTGGTGCAGCAGGTAGGCGACCGGCGCGAGCGACATCGCTGTGCCGGGGTGGCCGTTGCCGACCTTCTCGACGGCGTCTGCCGCCAGAAGTCGGGCGGTGTCGACGGCCTGACGGTCGAGGTCGTCCCAGGTGAGCTCGGTCATGGGCGGGTGGTGGCCTTTCGTGAGGTCGGACGGGCGCCTCCGGCTCCCGCGCGCACGATGACGCGCAGGACATCGTCGGCCATGGCCAGTATAGGGAGGCTGATATGCCGCTCCGGGTTCGCTGGGCGGGCTCCGAGGCGGCCTCCCGTAGACTGGGCCCGCCCTCCGCCACGAAGAAGGAGCCATGGACACCGCTCTCGATCACGCCGTCACGACGCGACCGCGGAGCCTCCGCCGGACCATCAGCGCCTACGTGGCGCTCACCAAGCCGCGGGTCATCGAACTGCTGCTCGTGACGACGGCTCCGGTCATGATCCTGGCGGCCGACGGTCTGCCCAGCATCGGGCTCGTTCTCGCCACGCTCGTGGGCGGCGCGCTCTCGGCGGGTTCGGCGGGCGCGTTCAACATGTACATCGATCGCGATATCGATCGCGTCATGAATCGCACCAAGAATCGCCCGCTCGTCACCGGAGAGATCTCCGATCGTGCTGCTCTGGTCTTCGCCTACACGATCGGCGTCGTCTCGATCGCCTGGCTCGCCCTCACGACCAACTGGCTGGCCGCCGCGCTCTCGCTCGCGGCCATCGTGTTCTACGTCGTGATCTACACCCTCGTTCTCAAGCGGCGCACCGAGCAGAACATCATCTGGGGCGGGATCGCGGGGTGCTTCCCGGTGCTCATCGGGTGGTCGGCTGTCACCGGCTCCCTCGACTGGCCGCCGCTCGTGCTGTTCCTGGTGGTGTTCCTCTGGACACCGCCGCACTACTGGCCGCTCTCGATGAAGTACCGCGACGACTACGCCTCGGCCGACGTGCCGATGCTCGCGGTCATCCGCGATCGGGCGACGGTGGGGGTGCAGGTCGTCCTCTACGCGTGGGCGACCGTCGCGGCCTCACTGCTGCTCATCCCGATCGCGCCCATGGGTGCGCTGTACACCGCGGTCGCGGTCCTGGCGGGCGGGTGGTTCATCGTCGAGAGCCACCGCCTGTACGGCCGCGCGGTTCGCGGCGAGGAGACCGCGCCGATGCGCGTGTTCCACGCGAGCATCACCTACCTCACGCTGCTCTTCGTCGCCGTGGGGATCGATCCGCTGCTGCCCTTCTAGCGCACGAGCGCCGCGTGGCGCGCCGGCGCGGCACGCATCGGCGGCTCAGGCGGCAACTGTCTCCCGCGGCGCCGTGGCCCCGCGGGCAGCGACCTCCGCCGCTGTCTGCTTCGTGGTGAGCACGACCAGGGTCATCACAGCGACCAGCACGCAGGCGAGCACCATGTGCACGCCGACCAGCACGACGGGCAGCCCGAGCCTCGCTTGAGCGATGCCGACCGCGATCTGCACTCCCTCCACAGCGATCAGCGCGATCGCGGAGCGCATCAGCGGCGCGTGGCCGACGCGGGCGGCCACCGCGATGAGCAGCACGGTGAGACCGAACGTGACGTAGGCGGGCCACGAGTGGAAGTGCTGGAGCAGTTCGCTATCGAGGCCGTTGCGTGCGGCCCCGCCGTCGCCGGCGTGCGGACCCGACCCGGTCACGACGATGCCGATCAGCACCGTGATCCACACGCCCACCGCGGTCGCGAGGGCCAAGAGGCGCACGCGCTCGGGCACGGCGAGCGCGCCCGATGTCGGGCCGCGGTAGACCCGCCGCACGTACACCGTCGCGAGGGCCACCAGTACGGCGGAGACGACGAAGTGCAGCCCGACCACCCACGGGTTGAGCTCGGTCAGCACGGTGATGCCTCCGATCACGGCCTGAGCGGGGATTCCCAGGCCGAGCGCAACCGTGAGGCGGAGAAGCTCCGGGCGTTCGCGCCGCAGGCGCAGGATCGAGAGGAAGGCGAGGATGGCGATGATGACGAGCACGAAGGTGAGCAGCCGGTTGCCGAACTCGACGATCCCGTGGATGCCCATCTCGGGTGTGGCGACGAACGAGTCTTCAGTGCACCGTGGCCAGGTGGGGCAGCCGAGCCCCGAGCCGGTGAGTCGTACAGCACCGCCGGTGCCGACGATGAGCGTCTGACTCACGAGCGACGCCCAGGCGAGCACGCGCACGCGGCGGTCGGCGGTCGATTCGGGCAGCCAGCGGTACAGCCGGTTCACAGCCAGCATCCTCCTTCGCGGTGCTCGCGCCTGTAGACTCGGGGCGTTCACCGTCACTGTCGATCGCGGGTGCCGGAGCCGGAAGGCGCAGCTGTCCGCGGGTGCCGCCAGTGTAGTTGCGCCAGGTGAGCGTCAGCCGAGCACCGTTGCCGGTGGACGACGGAGCGGAACATCGTTCCGTCACGAGGAATGTCCCGGCCAGCCATCCGGTTGGATGTGACGACGAGAAGAGGAACACCGTGTCTGACGTGCTCATCGATCGACCGGAGCTCGAGGGTCTCGGCCAGTACGAGTTCGGCTGGTCCGACCCCGACGCCGCCGGGGCGTCCGCGCGCCGCGGCCTCGACGAGGACGTCGTGCGCAACATCTCCGGCCTCAAGAGCGAACCGCAGTGGATGCTCGACCTGCGCCTGAAGGGCCTCAAGCTCTTCGGCCAGAAGCCCATGCCGCTGTGGGGCGCCGATCTGTCGGGCATCGACTTCGACAACATCAAGTACTTCGTGCGGACCACCGAGAAGCAGGCGACCTCGTGGGAGGAGCTGCCGGAGGACATCAAGAACACCTACGAGCGGCTGGGCATCCCTGAGGCGGAGCGTCAGCGTCTGGTCGCGGGCGTCGCGGCCCAGTACGAGTCGGAGGTCGTCTACCACCAGATCCGCGAGGACCTCGAGGCGCAGGGCGTCATCTTCATGGACACCGACACGGCCCTGCGCGAGCACCCCGAGTTCTTCCAGGAGTACTTCGGCACGGTCATCCCCGCAGGCGACAACAAGTTCGCCGCGCTGAACACGGCCGTCTGGTCGGGCGGCTCGTTCGTGTACGTGCCGCCGGGCGTGCACGTCGAGATCCCGCTGCAGGCCTACTTCCGCATCAACACCGAGAACATGGGCCAGTTCGAGCGCACGCTGATCATCGCCGACGAGGGCTCGTACGTGCACTACATCGAGGGCTGCACCGCTCCGATCTACAAGAGCGACTCGCTGCACTCGGCCGTCGTCGAGATCATCGTGAAGAAGAACGCGCGCGTGCGCTACACGACGATCCAGAACTGGTCGAGCAACGTCTACAACCTCGTCACGAAGCGCGCCGTCGCCCACGAGGGAGCCACCATGGAGTGGATCGACGGCAATATCGGCTCGAAGGTGACGATGAAGTACCCCTCGATCTTCCTGATGGGCGAGCACGCCAAGGGCGAGACCCTCTCGGTCGCCTTCGCCGGGCCGGGGCAGCACCAGGACGCGGGCGCGAAGATGATCCACATGGCGCCGTACACGACGTCGTCGATCGTGTCGAAGTCGATCGCGCGCGGCGGCGGCCGCGCCGGCTACCGCGGCGAGGTGCGCGTCGATGCGAACGCCCACCACTCGGCCAACACCGTGCGCTGCGACGCCCTGCTGGTCGACACGATCTCGCGCTCCGACACGTATCCCGCGATCGACATCCGTGTCGACGACGTGCAGCTCGGCCACGAGGCGACCGTGTCGCGGGTGAGCGAGGAGCAGCTGTTCTACCTGCAGTCGCGCGGCATGCCCGAGGACGAGGCCATGGCGATGATCGTCCGCGGCTTCATCGAGCCGATCGCGCGCGAGCTGCCGATGGAGTACGCCCTCGAGCTCAACAAGCTCATCGAGATGAACATGGAAGGCAGCGTCGGCTAGATGACGTCCGCACCCACCGCCGCCCCGGAGGCGGCTCCGCGCCAGCACGCCCACGGTCCCGGCTCGCCCGTGCCCGTGCAGACCCGTTCCGAGCGGTTCGCCTCATCGAACCCCGCCGACTTCCCGGCCGTGACCGGGCGCGAGCTCGAGTGGCGGCTCACGCCCGTCGCGAGCATCCGCGATCTCATCGACGGCCCGCTCGACGGGTCGCCCTTCCCGGCGGAGGTGACACCGGCCGAGGGTGTCACGGTCGAGTGGGTCGATGGCGGCGACGAGCGGGTCGGCTCGGCCGGTCTCGCCGAGGAGCGCGCCGCGGCCAACGCCTGGGCGAGCACGCAGCAGGTGCTCGCGGTGACCCTGCGCAGCGAGGAGGCGGTCACGGTGACGGTCGACCGCACGGCGCCCGACAGCGCTCCGCGAGCGGCGCACATCGTGATCACCGCCGCCCCGAACGCCCGCGGAACGGTGATTCTCGACCACCGCGGCCCCGCCCGTCTGACCGAGAACGTCGAGATCATCGCTGAGCAGGGCAGCGACCTCACCGTGATCAGCCTGCAGGAGTGGGACGACGAGGCCGTTCACCTCTCCAGCCACTTCGGTCGGGTCGAGCGGGATGCCCGACTGAAGCACGTCGTCGTCTCGCTCGGCGGCGCTGTCGTTCGGGTGAACCCCTCCGTGCAGCTCGCGGGGGCCGGGGCCGACGGACAGCTGCTGGGTCTGTACTTCGCCGACGCGGGGCAGCACCTCGAGCAGCGCGTCTACGTGCACCACATCGCGCCGCACACGATCAGCCGCGTCACCTACAAGGGCGCCCTGAACGGCGAGGGTGCGCGCACCGTGTGGGTCGGCGATGTGCTGATCGGGCGCGTCGCCACCGGCACCGACTCGTACGAGCAGAACCGCAACCTCGTGCTGAGCGACGGCACCCGGGCCGACTCGATCCCGAACCTCGAGATCGAGACCGGAGAGATCGCCGGCGCCGGCCACGCGAGCGCGACCGGTCGCTTCGACGATGAGCAGCTGTTCTACCTGCGCTCGCGCGGCATCGACGAGCAGGAGGCCCGCCGCCTGGTCGTGCTCGGGTTCCTTCTCGAGGTGGTGCAGAAGATCGGCGACGCCGACCTCGAGGCGCGCCTGCTCCACCTGCTCGAGGCGGAGCTCTCAGCCGTGGAGGTGGTGTGAGATGACCGCGACCCGCGTGTGCTCGCTCGGCGAGCTGAGCCCGTCGAGCGCCCGCAAGGTCGTCGTCGACGGCAAGCCCGTCGCCGTCGTCATGGATTCGGCCGGGGCCGTGCACGCCCTCGGCGACACCTGCACGCACGGTGAGATCTCGTTGAGCGAGGGCTTCGTCGAGGATGATGCCCTCGAGTGCTGGGCCCACGGCTCGAAGTTCGATCTCTCGACCGGCAAGCCCCGCAACTTCCCGGCCTACGAGCCGGTTCCCGTCTACACGGTCACCCTCGACGGCGATGACGTGCTCGTCGACGTCGACCAGACCATCACCGCCTGAGCACCCGCCGGGCCCCACGCTTCCGCCACGACACAGAGGACCAGCCAGAGCAATGTCCACTCTTGAGATTCGCGACCTGCACGTCAGCATCGAGACCGACCAGGGGGTCAAGTCGATCCTCCGCGGCGTCGACCTGACGATCAACTCGGGCGAGACCCACGCCATCATGGGCCCCAACGGCTCGGGCAAGTCGACGCTCGCCTACACGATCGCCGGGCATCCGCGCTACACCGTCGAGAGCGGAACGATCACGCTCGACGGCGAGGACGTGCTCGAGATGAGCATCGACGAGCGCGCCCGCGCCGGCCTGTTCCTCGCGATGCAGTACCCGGTCGAGATTCCCGGCGTCACGGTCTCGAACTTCCTGCGCACGGCGAAGACGGCCCTCGATGGCCAGGCCCCGCCGCTGCGCACGTGGATCAAGGACCTCAAGGGCTCCATGGAGGCCCTGCGTATGGACTCGTCGTTCGCCGAGCGCAACGTCAACGAGGGCTTCTCGGGCGGCGAGAAGAAGCGCCACGAGATCGTGCAGCTCGAGCTGCTCAAGCCGAAGATCGCCGTGCTCGACGAGACCGACTCGGGTCTCGATGTCGACGCGCTGAAGATCGTCTCGGAGGGCGTGAACCGCGTCAAGGAGAACACCGGCCTCGGGGTGCTGCTGATCACGCACTACACGCGCATCCTGCGGTACATCCAGCCCGACTTCGTGCACGTCTTCGTCGACGGCCGGGTCGCCGAGGAGGGCGGGCCGGAGCTGGCCGAGCGCCTCGAGAACGAGGGCTACGACCGCTACCTGACCGGGTCGACCGTAGGCTAGAGCCATGCCGATCGCACTCGAGCCCCAGCTCTTCGACAAGGTCGAGGAGGGACTGAAAGACGTCGTCGACCCCGAGCTCGGCGTCAACATCGTCGACCTCGGCCTCGTGTACGACCTGGCCTGGGACGAGGAGAGCGACGCCCTCATCATCTCCATGACCCTCACGTCGGCCGGCTGCCCGCTCACCGACGTCATCGAGGAGTCGGTCGCGAACGCCCTCGACGGCATCGTCGAGCAGTTCCGCATCAACTGGGTATGGATGCCCCCGTGGGGTCCGGAGCGCATCACCGATGACGGCCGCGACATGATGCGAGCTCTGGGTTTCTCGATCTAGGCGCGAATGAGAGGGGCCCCGCCGGATGACCGACGGGGCCCCTCTCATTGGTGGATGCGTCAGTCGTGGCGCGGCGCTCGCTCGGCGGCGGCCCAGAGCGCGGGCAGCAGCGCCGCGGCGATCGCCGCCTTGATGAGCCCACCGATGATGAACGGGTAGAAGCCCGCGATCAGCACCGACTGCAGGTCGTTCGGCAGGCCGAACTGGCCGAGCACGACGGCGAGCCACGGCAGGCCGAAGGCGAAGACCACGAGCGAGCCGCCGATGAACGTGATGATCGGCTTGTACCAGCCGCGGTCCCAGGACCGCTCGGCCGCCCAGCCGACGATGGCCGCCGAGGCGACGAAGCCGATGATGTAGCCGAAGCTCGGCGCGGTCAGGGCGGCGAGGCCGGTGAGGTGCGAGCCGTCGTCCTGGGGCGCGAAGATCGGCAGCCCGGCGAGGCCGAGAACGGCGTAGAGGGCGAGGGATGCGGCGCCGCGTGCGGCGCCGAGGCTCGCGCCCACCAGCAGCACCGCGAGCGTCTGGCCGGTGACCGGCACGGGCCAGAGCGGCACGGCGATCTGGGCGAGAACCGCCACGAGGGCGGTTCCGGCCACGACGAGAGCGATGTCGCTGGCCCACGTGCGGGCGATCACGCGATCGACCAGCGTGATGCGCGATGAGGCGGCGGGAGACGGAGCGGTGGTGGCGGTCGACACGGCGGCGGTACCTCTTCCGGGACGGCGAGTTCGGGGGACACGGCTAGACTATCGGGCTGGCCCCCGCTGACCGGGGTCGTCGAATCCCACCAAAGAATCGGACGTTCACTGTGCTCGCCGTACACGATCTCGAGATCCGCGTCGGCGCGCGCCTGCTCATGGAGAACGTGAGCTTCCGCGTCGACAAGGGCGACAAGGTGGGGCTCGTCGGGCGCAATGGCGCCGGCAAGACCACGATGACCCGCGCGCTCGCGGGGGAGGGGCAGCCGACCGGCGGAACGATCACGCGCACCGGCGAGATCGGCTACCTGCCGCAAGACCCGCGCGCGGGCGACCCCGAGCAACTCGCCCGCACCCGCATCCTCGACGCCCGCGGACTCGGCCAGATCGTGCTCGACATGCAGCAGGCCACCGTCGACATGGGCAGCAGCGATGCTGCGGTCGCCGAGAAGGCGATGGCTCGCTACGGGCGCCTCACCGACCGCTTCCACGCGCTCGGGGGATACGCGGCCGAGGCCGAGGCGGCGGCGATCGCGAGCAACCTGAGCCTTCCCGATCGCATCCTGAGCCAACCCCTCAGCACCCTGTCGGGCGGCCAGCGCCGACGGATCGAGCTGGCGCGCATCCTGTTCAGCGATGCCGAGACGATGATCCTCGACGAGCCCACCAACCATCTCGACGCCGACTCGGTGGTCTGGCTGCGCGACTTCCTGAAGGCCTACCAGGGCGGCTTCATCGTGATCAGCCACGACGTGCACCTCGTGGAGGAGACCGTCAACCGGGTGTTCTACCTCGACGCGAACCGGCAGGTCATCGACATCTACAACATGGGCTGGAAGCACTACCTGCGCCAGCGCGAGGCCGACGAGGAGCGCCGCAAGAAGGAGCGCGCCAACGTCGAGAAGAAGGCGACCGCGCTGCAGCTGCAGGCCGCGCGCTTCGGGGCGAAGGCGTCGAAGGCCGCCGCGGCCCACCAGATGGTGGCTCGCGCCGAGAAGATGCTCGCGGGCCTGGAGGAGGTGCGGGCGGTCGACCGGGTAGCGAAGCTGCGGTTTCCCGAGCCGGCACCGGTGGGCAAGACGCCCCTGCAGGCGCACAACCTGTCGAAGAGCTACGGCTCGCTCGAGATCTTCACCGCCGTCGACCTCGCCGTCGACCGGGGCTCGCGCGTGGTGATCCTCGGTCTGAACGGTGCCGGCAAGACAACGCTGCTGCGCATCCTGGCCGGGGTCGACCAGCCCGACACCGGCATCATCGAGCCCGGTCACGGGCTGCGCATCGGCTACTACGCGCAGGAGCACGAGACTCTCGACGTGACGCGCAGCGTGCTCGAGAACATGATGAGCGCGAGCGAGGCCATCACCGAGCGGGAGGCGCGCAGCGTGCTCGGCTCGTTCCTGTTCGTCGGGGACGACGTGCAGAAGCCCGCAGGCGTGCTCTCGGGCGGCGAGAAGACGCGCCTGTCGCTCGCCACCCTCGTGGTGTCGAAGGCGAACCTGCTGCTGCTCGACGAACCGACCAACAACCTCGACCCGGCGAGCCGCGAGGAGATCCTCGGGGCGCTCGCGAACTACAGTGGCGCGGTCATCCTGGTCAGCCACGATGAAGGCGCCGTGGAGGCCCTGAACCCGGAGCGCGTGCTCATCATGCCGGACGGGGTCGAAGACCTGTGGACGGCCGACTACGCCGAGCTGATCTCGCTCGCCTGACGGCCCGCTCGGGTGCCGTCACCGGCGTCGAGCAGCGCGTCTTCGATCTCGTCATCGGTCGGCCCGGCCCCGCGCCGCCGACGCGCGGGTGCGATCGGCTCGCCGGTCTCCGCGGCGCGCAGCGCACGATGCTCGTGCCGGAGGGCCCAGCCGAAGCCGATGAACCCGAGGAGGGCGAACAGGTACCACTGGAAGGTGTAGCTGAGGTGCGGACCCTCGTCGGCGACGGGGCGGAGGGCCGCGAGCGGGCGGTCAGGCGCCGGGGGCGCCTCGCTGTCGAGGAGGGCGTACCCCGCCTCGATGACGTCGCCGCCCTCGATGCGCTCGGCGAGCTCCGGGAGATGGATGGTGGCGATCTGCCCCTCCGGTGCGCCGCGGCCCGCGATCGTCGGCTCGCCCGGCTTCAGGCGGGCGATCACGTCGACCCGGCCCGGCGGCGGGCTCGGAACGACGTCGGGGGAGTCCTGCGCCTCGCCGGTGGCGACCCAGCCGCGGTTGATGATGAGCACGTCACCGGAGTCGAGCAGCAGTGGAGTCAGCACCTCGAAGCCCGGACGGCCGGCGAACGGACGGTTGCGCACCAGCACCTGCTCGTCGACGAGGTACTCGCCGGTCACGGCGACCGGGGTCCACTCGTCGGCGGGGTCGAGGGGCGCATCGCCGGTGACGACCTCCGTGAGCGCCACCGGCGCGGCATCCCAGTTCTGCGCCACGACCCGGATCTCGGCGACAGCCTCGAGGCGGCGTGCCCACTGCCACTGCGCGAGCCCGACGCAGATCACGGCGAAGAGGGTGGTGAACGCCAGCCAGCCCAGCCATCGCCGGGTCAGGGCCAGCGACAGGATGCTCACGAGAGGCTATTCTCCCCGCTCCGGCACCCGCTCGACCACCACACCGGCCGGCGTGATGGTCACGGGGAAGCCACGCGCATCGACGTAGTCGTACAGGTAGTCGCGATGCTCGTCGCAGGCGAGCCAGACCTTGACCCGGTCGGGGGTGTGGATGCGCGGGTTGCGCCAGTTGACGGCCCACGTCGCCGCCTCCCGGCACCCGGCGCGCGAGCACCGCCGACTCGTGATCGCACCCGGCAGGTCGATCATGCGCGGTCGTCCCGCAGGGTCACGAGCGCGCCCGGCCGCTCGACATCGCGCCCCCGCGTGTTCACGACGGTGTTAGCGGCGACGACGGCGACGTAGGGCAGCACGACGGCACCGAACGCCGGGATCAGCAGCCACCAGCCGGGCGTCACGAAGCACGCGCCGATGCAGATCATGCGGATGCCCATGGCGACGGCGTACTTGATCATGCGGGCCTTGCGCTCCTCGTCGGGCGAGGTCGGAAGGCTCGTGATCGCGCTGGTCTGCGGCTTCGACACAGTGGGATGGTAGCCCTCGACGTTGCGCATATGCTGGGGAGCCATGACCACCCCGCGCACTGTTCTCATCACCGGCGGCAACCGCGGCATCGGGTACTCGATCGCCGAGGAGTTCCTGGCTCAGGGCCACCGCGTGGCCGTCACGGCCCGATCTGGCTCCGGCCCCGCGGGCGCCCTGACGGTGATCGCCGACGTGAATGATGCCGACTCGATCGACGCCGCCTTCACCGCGGTCGAAACCGAGCTCGGGCCGGTCGAGGTCGTCGTCGCCAACGCGGGCATCACCCGCGACACCCTCCTGCTGCGCATGTCGGAGGACGACTTCACGAGCGTCATCGACACCAACCTGACCGGCGCCTTCCGCACGGTGAAGCGCGCGTCGAAGGGGATGCTCAAGGCCCGGTTCGGCCGCATCATCCTCATCTCGAGTGTCGTCGGGCTGTACGGCTCGGCCGGCCAGGTGAACTACAGCGCATCGAAGGCCGCGCTCGTGGGTATGGCGCGCTCGCTGACCCGCGAGCTCGGCGGCCGCGGGATCACGGCCAATGTGGTCGCTCCGGGGTTCATCGAGACCGACATGACCGCGGCGCTGCCCGAGGACCAGCAGAAGGCCTACCAGGAGGCGATCCCCGCCGGGCGCTTTGCGACGCCGACGGAGGTGGCGCGGGTCGTGGCGTGGCTGGCGGGCGACGATACCGCCTACATCAGCGGAGCGGTCATCCCGGTCGACGGCGGCCTGGGCATGGGGCACTAGCGCGCTGGAGCTGAGAGCGACGGCCGCCCGGCCGTCGGGTCAACGCAGCCCGAGCACGGCGAGCACGGCCGACAGGTCGCGCTCGGGCAGGCTCACATGCGCGTGCTGCCGCACCACGGGCTTCGCGTCGAACGCGATCGAGAGCCCGGCCTCGCTCATCATCGCGAGGTCGTTGGCGCCGTCGCCGACCACGACGGTGCGTGACCGGGGCACCTCGAAGCTCCCCGCCCATTCCCGCAGGGCGGCCGCCTTGGCCGCGGCGTCGATGACGGGGCCCGTCGTGCGGCCCGTGAGGCGTCCGGTCTCGAGCTCGAGCCGATTGGCGCGGTGCGCATCGAGGCCGAGGTCGACGGCGAGAGGGTCGAGCAGCTCGTGGAATCCGCCCGAGACCACGGCGACGCATCCGCCCGCCGCCTGCACGCCGTCGACGAGCTCGCGCGCGCCGCGGGTCAGCGTGATGCGCGGCGCCACCCGGGCGAAAACGGCGACGTCGAGGCCCGCGAGCGTCGCGACGCGGTCGGCGAGGGAGGAGGCGAAGTCGAGCTCTCCGGCCATCGCCCGCGCGGTGATCGCGGCGACCTGTGCGCCCGAGCCCGCCTCGTCGGCGAGCAGCTCGATCGCCTCCTGCTCGATGAGGGTCGAGTCGACGTCGAGCACGACGAGCATCGAGGCCATGGGGTGGATGCTCCTGCCGGGCTCGTGCGACGCGGGGCCGCGCTACTCGATGCGGACGCCCTTGCCGGCGACCACGATGCCCGTCTCGGTGACCGTCAGGCCGCGGGCTCGGTCGGCGTCGTGGTCGACGCCCACCTGTGCGCCGGGGGCCACGACGACCTCCTTGTCGAGGATAGCCCGCCGCACAACAGCTCCCGCACCGATGTGCACCCGCTCGAACACGACGCTGTCGACGACGCTCGCCGACTCGATCGTCACCCAGGGGCCCAGCACGCTGCGCTCGATGTGCGAACCGGAGATGACCGAGCCGAGCGACACGATCGAGTCGATCATCATGCCGGTGGCGCCCGAGGCGTCGCGGACGAACTTCGCGGGCGGCGAGTTCAGCTGCTGCGCGTAGATCGGCCACTCGGTGTTGTACAGGTTGAACACCGGGAGAGCGGAGATGAGGTCTTGATGGGCGTCGAAGAACGACTCGATCGTTCCGACGTCGCGCCAGTAGAAGCGGTCTCGCTCGGTCGCGCCAGGCACCTCGTTGCGGTTCAGGTCGTAGACGAACGCGCGGCCCTCCCGGACGAACGCGGGCACGATGTCGCCGCCCATGTCGTGCGAGCTGTCGGGGTCGTCACCGTCGCGGGTCACGGCGTCGACGAGCACATCGGCGTCGAACACGTAGTTGCCCATCGAGGCGAGCACCTCGTGCGGGGCATCCGGGAGGCCGACCGCATCTTTCGGCTTCTCGTGGAAGGCCGCGATGCGCTGCGGGTTCGCGGGGTCGGTCTCGATGACCCCGAACTGGTCGGCGAGACCGATCGGCTGGCGGATGCCGGCGACCGTGACGCCCGCGCCGTTGGCGATGTGGGCCTCGATCATCTGCCGGAAGTCCATGCGATACACGTGGTCGGCGCCGACCACCACGACGATGTCGGGCTTCTCGTCGCGGATCAGGTTGAGGCTCTGGTAGATCGCGTCGGCCGAGCCCGAGAACCAGCGCTTGCCGAGGCGCTGCTGCGCGGGCACCGAGGCCACGTAGGCGTTGAGCATGCCGCTCAGGCGCCAGGTCTGCGAGACATGCCGGTCGAGGGAATGGCTCTTGTACTGGGTCAGCACGACCAGCTGCCGCAGTCCCGAGTTGATCAGGTTGGAGAGCGCGAAGTCGATCAGTCGGTAGCCGCCCGCGAACGGCACCGCCGGTTTCGCGCGGTCGACCGTCAGCGGCATCAACCGCTTGCCCTCACCGCCGGCGAGCACGATTCCGAAGATCTTGGGAGTCGACATGGCCCCACCCTAGGCGAGCGGCGGGCGGTGCCATAGAGGCACGCCTGTACTAGCGTCGAGCCATGCGCGTCGACGTGATCAGCCGTGAGTACCCGCCCGAGATCTACGGGGGAGCGGGGGTGCACGTCGCGGAGCTGGTGCGGGCGCTGCGCGGGTCGCTCGACGTCCGCGTGCGGTGCTTCGGCGCGCCGCGCAACGAGGCGAACACTCACGCCTACCTGGTGCCGGGCACCCTCAGCTCGGCGAATCCCGCGCTGGCGACCCTGGGAGTCGATCTCGCGATCGCCGACGACGTCGATGGCGCTGATCTGGTGCATTCGCATACCTGGTATGCCAACGCGGCGGGGCAGCTGGCGCAGCTCCTGCACGGCATCCCGCACGTGGTGACCGCCCACAGCCTCGAACCTCTGCGGCCGTGGAAGGCGGAGCAGCTGGGGGGCGGCTACCGGGTCTCGCGCTGGATCGAGAAGACCGCTTTCGAATCGGCCGACGCGGTGATCGCCGTGAGCGAGGGCATGCGCCGCGACATCCTGCGCTGCTATCCCGAGATCGATGAGTCGCGGGTCTCGGTGATCCACAACGGCATCGACCTCGAGCGCTGGCAGCGCACGATCGACCACGATGCGGTGCGCGCCCTCGGCATCGATCCCGACCGGCCGACCGTCGTCTTCGTCGGACGCATCACCCGCCAGAAGGGCCTGCCATACCTCCTGCAGGCCGCGCGTCGCCTGCCGGCCGACGTGCAGCTCGTGCTGTGCGCGGGTGCGCCGGACACCCCGGAGATCCTCCGTGAGGTGCAGCACGGCGTCGCCGCCCTGCAGGCCGAGCGCACCGGGGTGGTCTGGATCGAGCGCATGCTGAGCCCGCTCGAGCTGTCGGCCGTGCTGTCGGCCGCGACGACGTTCGTCTGCCCGAGCGTCTACGAGCCTCTCGGCATCGTCAACCTCGAGGCGATGGCGTGCGGCGTGGCCGTGGTCGGCACCGATACCGGCGGAATCCCGGAAGTCGTCGACGACGGGATCACGGGCCGGCTCGTGCCGATCGACCAGGTGCACGACGGCTCCGGCACGCCTCTCGACCCCGAGCGGTTCATCGCCGACCTCGCCGCCGCCCTCATCGAGGTCGTCACCGATCGGGATGCTGCGCTCGCGATGGGCGCCGCCGGTCGCGCCCGCGCCGAGGCGATGTTCTCGTGGCCGAGCATCGCTGCCCGCACGACCGAGCTGTACCGCTCCCTGCTCTAGGCTGGAGCCATCATGGCCAGTGTTCTCGCGTTCGACGATGTCTCTCTGACCCGTGATGGCACGACCATCCTCGACCACGTCACCTGGCAGGTCACGTCGGATCAGCGGTGGGTCGTGCTCGGCCCCAACGGCGCCGGCAAGACCACGATGCTGCAGGTCGCCGCGTCGTTCCTGCATCCCACCTCGGGGCGGGCGGTCGTGCTCGACGAGGCGCTGGGGGCCACCGACGTCTTCGAGCTGCGCCCCCGCATCGGTTTCGCCTCCACGGCGCTGGCGCGCCGCATCCCCGGCAATGAGCGCGTGCTCGACGTCGTGATGACCGCGTCGTACTCGGTGACCGGCCGCTGGAACGAGCAGTACGAGGAGGTCGACGTGCGGCGCGCGGAGCGCGTGCTGCGCGAGTGGCACCTCGAGGGCTTCGGCGACCGACTGTTCGGCACGCTGAGCGACGGTGAGCAGAAGCGCGTGCAGATCGCGCGTGCCATCATGACCGACCCCGAGCTGCTGCTGCTCGACGAGCCCGCCGCCAGCCTCGACCTGGGTGCTCGCGAGGAGCTGCTGCAGCTGCTCGGCGCCTACGCGAGCGAGCCGAGCTCGCCGGCGATGGTGATGGTCACCCACCATGTCGAGGAGATCCCTCCCGGCTTCACCCACGCCCTGCTGCTGCGCCGGGGCGCCATCTCGGCGGCCGGGCCGCTGACGGAGGTCATGACGAGCGAGAACCTCACCGCAGCCTTCGGCCTCGCCCTGCAGGTGACGCGGGACGGCGACCGCTTCTCGGCCCGGGCGGCCTGACACGGCCGACGAGGCTCACCTCTGGTAGGCTTGGCGGTCGGGTCTCGCACCCTCTCGCGCGCTCTGAACGGGCGTCGCCCATCGCAAACGTCCAAGGAATCCGCTCATGAAGACTGACATCCACCCCGAGTACGCGCCCGTCGTGTTCCGCGACCTGGCCTCGGGCGAGACCTTCCTCACCCGCTCGACGGTCTCGAGCGACAAGACCATCGAGCTCGACGGGGTCACCTACCCGGTGATCGACGTCGAGATCTCGTCGGCCTCGCACCCGTTCTACACGGGCAAGCAGCGCATCCTCGACTCGGCCGGTCGCGTCGAGAAGTTCAACCAGCGCTTCAAGAACTTCGGCAGCTAGCCGACACGGACACATCGAAGGGCCCCGCCGGATCGGCGGGGCCCTCCGTCGTTCCGGGTATAGGGTGCGGTCATGACCAGCGCGGATGTTTCCTCAGCTCGCACCTACCCGGGCATCGTCATCGCCGCGGTCACGCTCGCGGGCGCGGCCGCCGTCGCCGCCGTGCCGGCGCCCGCGCTGGCGATGCTGCTCGCCGCGGGCGGCATCTGGCTCGCCCTGCGGAGTCGCGCCGAGCTGCGCTCGCGGCCGGAGCTGAGCGGGTGGGGACTCTCGCTGGCCGCCATGATCGTGTCGGTCATCGTCGCGACGGCGACGTTCCTGCTGCTGTTCGCGCCAGTGCTGCTCAGCTGGGTGTTCCTCGCGGTCGGCGGCGCCCCCGGGTGAGCCCGACGGCCGTCGGCGCGCCGCTCAGCCGCGCACGGGCCAGCCGCGGTCGGCCGTGAAGGCGTGGTCGACGCGCGTGCGCATGTAGTCCTCGAAGCTGTCGGCCTGCTGGTCGTGCCACCGCACCTGGGCGGCGTGCAGCTCGGCGAGCGTGCCCGGCAGTGCCGCGGCGTGCGTCTCGGCGATCGCGCGCGCGACCTGGCCAGCGGCGATCGCATCGACCCCGGCATCGTGCGCGCCGTCGAGGGCGACCCCGTAGTGGGCGGCGGCCACCTCGAGGGTGCGCTTGCCCTTGCGGTACCGGTCGACCGCCTTGTCGATGACGAGCGGGTCGACGACCGGTGCCGGGTCGACGAGGGGCGCGACGCCGTGCCGCGCGGCCTCGTGCGCGAGCAGGGAGAGGTCGTAGGGCGCGTTGTAGACCACGAGGGGCCGGCCCGCGCCGAGCTGATGCCGCAGCTCGGCGACGATCTCGCTCACCACCTCGGCGGCCGGGCGACCCTCGGCCCGCGCGCGCTCGGTGGTCACACCGTGAATGGCCGCGGCACCCTCCGGGATCTCGACCCCGGGGTCGGCGAGCCAGTCGCGCCGCGCGACGAGGGCGCCGGAGGCATCGAGCAGGGCGACGCAGGCGGTGACGATGCGGGCGGTGCGGACATCCACCCCCGTCGTCTCGAGGTCGAAGACGGCCAGGTCGCGCTCGAGCAGGCTCATCGGGGCTCGTCCACCCCGAGCCAGAAGAAGCTCTGCGAGCCGAGGGTCAGCGTGAGCTGGCCATCCTCACCGACCGCCGGGAAGGGGGCGCCGCCGAACAGATCATGCAGTCCCACGCCCTCGAGCCCCTCGGCGCTGATCGTGACCGACACGGGGTTGTGGGCGAAGGAGAACACACACAGGATGCGCTCGGCAGAGTCGCCCAGGTGGGTGCCCGTGCCCGCGTACTCGCGTACGAAGGCGAGCACCGATTCGTTGTCGGTGCGCAGCACGCGCATCGAGCCGAGCCCGAAGGTCGGGTGCGCCTTGCGCACGTGGATGACGTTGCGCACCCAGTGCAGCAGCGAGCGCGACTGGGCGAGCTGGCTCTCGACGTTGATCTGGTTGTAGTGGTACACGAGCGACTGCACCACCGGCAGGTACAGCTTGCCGGGGTCGGCCGTCGAGAAGCCGGCGTTGCGGTCGGGAGTCCACTGCATGGGGGTGCGCGAGCTGTCGCGGTCGGGCAGCCAGATGTTGTCGCCCATGCCGATCTCGTCCCCGTAGTACAGGAAGGGGCTGCCGGGCAGGCTGAACAGCAGCGCGTGCGCCAGCTCGAGCTCGGCCCGCGAGTTGTCGAGCAGCGGGGCGAGCCTGCGGCGGATGCCGACGTTGGCGCGCATCCGCGGGTCGTAGGCGTACCAGCCGTACATCGCCTGCCGGTACTCCTCGCTGACCATCTCGAGCGTCAACTCGTCGTGGTTGCGCAGGAAGACGCCCCAGGCGCTGCCCTCGGGGGCGTTCACCTCCTCGCTCAGCAGGCGCTCGAGCTCGGTCGCCTGCTGCGAGCGCAGGGCGTAGAAGATGCGCGGCATGACGGGGAAGTCGAAGGCCATGTGGCACTCGGGCTGTTCGTCGGTGCCGAAGAACTCGACGACCTCGTGGGGCCACTGGTTGGCCTCGGCGATGAGGATGCGGCCGGGGTACTCCTCGTCGATCATCGTGCGCAGCTTCGCGATGAAGGCGTGGGTGGGAGGCTCGCTCTCGCCGGTGCCGCCATCGGACTCGTACAGGTAGGGGATCGCGTCGAGGCGGAAGCCGTCGACGCCGAGGTCGGCCCAGAACCGCACGACGTCGAAGATCTCGTCGTGCACCTTCGGGTTCTCGAAGTTCAGGTCGGGCTGGTGCGAGAAGAACCGGTGCCAGAAGAACTGGCGGCGCACCGGGTCGAACGTCCAGTTCGACTCCTCGGTGTCGACGAAGATGATGCGCACATCCTGGTACTTCTCGTCGGTGTCGCTCCAGACGTAGTAGTCGCCGTAGGGCCCCTCCGGGTCCTCCCGCGAGGCCTGGAACCAGGGATGCTGATCCGACGTGTGGTTGATGACGAGGTCGATGACGATGCGCATGTTGCGCTCGTGCGCCTTCGTGACGAGCTCGCGGAACTGCTCGATCGTGCCGAACTCGGGCAGCACGGCGGTGTAGTCGGCGACGTCGTAGCCGCCGTCGCGCAGCGGGCTCTCGAAGAACGGCGGCAGCCACAGCGCGTCGACCCCCAGCCACTGCAGGTAGTCGAGCTTCGAGATCAGGCCGGCGAGGTCACCGATGCCGTCGCCGTTCGAATCCATGAACGACCGCACCATGACCTCGTAGAAGACGCTGCGGCGATGCCACTGCGGGTCGAGGGTCAGTCCGGGCAGAGTGATGGGGGCGGTGAACGACACCCGCCTAGACTAATCACGATGGCCGCCCCCTCTCCGTACGCCGACGCGCTCGCACGCATCCCGGCGCGCGAACGCGACATCGACGTGCTCGGTGCGCGCACACATCTGGTGGAGTACGGGCCGCTCGACGCCGAGCGCACCGTCGTGCTCGTGCACGGCTTCCGCGGCGACCACCACGGCCTCGGGCCGGTCGTCGCACAGCTGCCGGGCATCCGCTTCCTCGCTCCCGACCTGCCCGGTTTCGGTGCCAGCGGTCCGCTCGTCGATCGCGCGCATGATCTGGCGGGCTACACCGCGTGGCTCGACGCGTTCCTGCACGCCACCGGCGTCCACGGCACCGCGGTGCTGCTCGGGCACTCGTTCGGCTCGATCGTCGTCGCCGGCGCGGTGGCGGGGGGCGTGCCGGCTCCGCGCGTCATCCTCGTCAATCCGATCGGCCAGAACGCGCTCGCCGGGCCGCGAGGCGTTCTGACGCGCCTCGCCGTGGGGTTCTACCGGGTGGGAGCGGCCCTGCCCGAGCGACTCGGCTTCGCGGCCCTGCGCAGCCGGCTCGTCACCCGCATCATGAGCGTGACGATGGCGAAGACCGACGACCGCGCCCTCCGGCGCTGGATCCACGAGGAGCACGACCGCTACTTCTCGGCCTTCGCGAACCGCGACAGCCTGCTGGAGGCGTTCCGCACCTCAGTCTCGCACGACGTGTCGGAGTTCGCCTCCGCCGTCGCGCCCACCACGCTGCTGATCGTGGCCGACGAGGACGACATCACGCCGCTCTCCGCGCAGCAGCACCTGGTGACGCTGTTCCCGGATGCCCGCCTGGAGGTCATCACCGGCGTCGGGCACCTCATCCACTACGAGAAGCCGGTCGAGGCGGCGGCGGCCATCCGCGGCTTCCTCGCCTAACACGCCGATGCGCATCCTCATCGACTGCCGCTACGTGCGCTTTCCGCGCCACGACGGCATCAGCCGGTTCACCGCAGGCCTCGTGGATGCCCTCCGCCCGCTGCTCACCGACGGCGAGTCGCTCGAGCTTCTGATCAGCGACGAGCGGCAGCTGTCGATGCTGCCCGAGGGGCTGCCCTGGCACCGCGTCAGCGGCCCCACGAGCCCGCGCGAGCCGTTCGTCGCGCTGCAGGTGAACCGTCTGGCGCCGGACGTCGTCTTCAGCCCCATGCAGACGATGGGCGCGCTCGGGCGGCGCTACCCGCTCGTGCTCACCCTGCACGACCTGATCTACTACGCGCACCCGACGCCGCCGCGCGACCTGCCGTGGCCCGTACGGCTCGGGTGGCGGCTGTACCACCTGGCGTGGTGGCCGCAGCGGCTGCTGCTCAACCGTGCCGACGCGGTCGTCACCGTCAGCGACACCACCCGATCGCTCATGCGGCAGCACCGGCTGACGCGGCGGTCGATCACGGTCGTGCCGAACGCCGCCGACCGTCCCAGCGCGGTTGCTGCGCGGTCGCGACCCAACGGTGTCGAGCTCGTCTACATGGGATCGTTCATGCCCTACAAGGGCGTCGACACGCTCGTCGCCGCCCTGCACCACCTGCCCGGCGCTCGCCTGCACCTGCTGAGCCGCATCCGCCCCGCCGATCGCGCACGTTTCGAGGCGGCGGCACCGTCGGGTGCCCTCGTCGTGCATGACGGCGTGAGCGACGAGGAGTACGCCGCGCTGCTCGACGGCGCCACGGCGCTCGTGAGCGCGTCGCGCGACGAGGGCTTCGGCATCCCGCTCGTCGAGGCGATGGGCCGCGGCACGCCCGTCGTGGTGACCGACATCCCGATCTTCCGCGAGATCGGCGGCGACACGGCGCTGTACGCGACGCCGGGGGATGCGCAGGCCTTCGCCGCGCGCATCACCGAGCTGCTGGCCGCGGGGGAGTGGGAGCGCCGGTCGGCCGCCGCCCCCGCCGAGGCCGCCCGCTTCGACTGGGGCCGGTCGGCCGCCGTGCTGCTCGAGCTGCTGCGCGAGCAGGCCGCGCGGGGGCGCTCGCGACGCTAGCGGGCACCGATATCGGCGAGCTCGCCGCCCGTCCACTCGGCGAGCTGCTGCGGGCTCGTCGGAAACACGTCGTAGGCGCTGCCCGCCGCCGACCAGACCGTGTCGAATCGCAGCAGGTCGCGGTCGATCACGGTGCGCACCGGGGCGGGATGCCCGAGCGGCGGCACCCCGCCGATCGAGTAGCCCGTCGCGGCCTTGACGGTCTTCGCGTCGGCCTTCTCGATGCGGGCCTCCAGCACCGCGGCGAGGGCGTCGAGATCGGCGCGGTTGTCGCCGCTCACGAGGGCAAGCACGGGTTCCCGTGCGCCGTCATCGCCCACGGCGACGAAGACGAGCGACTTGACGATCGCGCCGACCGCGCACCCGACGGCCGCTGCGGCCTCGGCGGCCGTGTGCGTCGAGTCGGGCATCCGCTGCGGGGAAATCGGCAGGTGCGCTGTCGCCTGCAGGAAACGCTCCGGTCCGCTCACCATCAGCGCGCCTCCCGCTCCCGCTCGGCGAGACGGTTCTGCTGCTCGAAGTCGTCGGTGTACGGGAAGATCGAGCGCTCGTCGATCGGGTCGTCGAAGGCCACCAACTCGAGTGAACCGTCGGCGTGCCGGAAGGAATGCACCGAGCCGTTCGTGATCGGTTCGCGGTGCCGTCCCGGTGCGACCGTCTCGAGCACGCTGCGGATGACGCCGCCGTGTGCGACGACGATCACCGCCTCGCCGGGGTGACGGGCGGCGAGGTCGTGCAGCGCCGCGACGACCCGCTCTGCGACCGCCTCGCGCGGCTCGCGCCCCGGCACGTCGGCGCCATCGGGGAACAGCGCGTCGATCTCGGGTCCGGTGAGACCCTCGGCCTCACCGTAGTCGCGCTCGGCGAGCCGAGGCTCGAGCTCGGGCTCGCCGAGGCCGACCGCGGCGCCGATCAGCCGAGCGGTCTCGGCTGCCCGCGACAGGGGAGAGGCGACGAGGCCCGTCCAGCGCCGGCTCGACAGCAGCTCGCCGGTCGCGCGCGCCTGTTCACGGCCCGTCTCGTTGAGCGGAATATCGGTCGAACCCTGGATGCGGCGCTCGCGGTTCCAATCCGTCTCGCCGTGCCGCACGAGCGCGAACACCGTCATGAGCAGTCCTTCCGCCGGCCCCGGCGGTCGGGGTCGATCAGGCCGACAGCGCCTCGCGCAGGGCGGCGAGCGTCTCGGTCGTGCCTGCCTCGATCTTAAGGGCGGCGCGGGAGTCTGCCTTCGTCTCGCCCCGGTTGACGATGATCGTCGGGATGCGCTTCTTCGCCGCCTGCCCGACGAGGCGGATGCCCGAGTTCACGACGAGCGACGAGCCGAGCACGAGCAGCGCATCCGATCGGGCCACGATGCCGCGGGCCTCCTCGAACTTCACGGGCGGCACGAACTCGCCGAAGAAGACGATGTCGGGCTTGAGGGTTCCGCCGCACACCGAGCACTCGGGCACGGCGAAGCGCGAGACGTCGGCGACCTCGGCATCGCCATCCGGATTCATCGTCGCGTCGGCGTCGCTCAGCCACGGGTTGAGCGCGGTGATGCGCTCGGCGATCGCTCCGCGGTCGAAGGTCTGCCCGCAGTGCAGGCACGTCACGCGGTCCATGCTGCCGTGCAGGTCGACGACCCGGCGGCTACCCGCGCGGATGTGCAAGCCGTCGACGTTCTGCGTCACGACGCCCGTGACGATGCCGCTCGCCTCGAGCTCGGCCAGGGTGACGTGCCCGGCGTTGGGGCGGGCGGCGGCGAAGCGGCTCCAACCGAGGTGGCTGCCCGCCCAGTAGCGCTTGCGGTAGGGCTCGTCGGCGAGGAACTGGCTGTAGGTCATCGGCGTGCGCACAGGAGCGCCGGCACCGCGGTAGTCGGGGATGCCCGAGTCGGTGCTCACACCGGCCCCCGTCAGCACGGCGATGCGACGGCCGCGCAGCAGCTCGACGGCCTGGTCGACGGCGGCGCGCGCGGCCGCATCCAGCTCGACGAGCGGTGCGGCGATCGACATGGGGCCTCCGGTGGTTCTTCTGCTCAGGCTAGAACGCGCGGGTTTCGGATATGTTTCCGGAGGCTGGCAGCGCGACCCGTGTCGGCCCGAGCACGAGACGAGCATCCATGCGCATCGCCCCCATCACGAGCCTCGACGAGCCGGCCCTCGCCGACTTCGCGCGTCTCACCGATGTCGCCCTGCGGCGCGTCACCGAACCCCAGGGCGGGCTGTACATCGCCGAATCGCTCACGGTCATCGAGCGGGCGCTGCGCGCGGGCCACGAACCGCGCTCGGTGCTGACGAGCGAGCGGTGGCTGCCCGAGCTCGCGGCGCTGCTGGGCGACCGCGACGTCACCGTGCACGTCGGCGAGGCGGGCCTGCTCGAGGAGCTCACCGGCTTCCACCTGCATCGTGGGGCGCTCGCGAGCATGCACCGGCCGTCGCTGACCCCGGTCGCCGCGCTGCTGCGGGATGCCCGCCGCGTGGTCATCGTCGAGGACGTCGTCGACCACACCAACGTGGGGGCGATCTTCCGCTCGGTCGCGGGCCTCGGGGCGGATGCGGTGCTCGTGACCCCGCGTTGCGCCGACCCGCTCTACCGCCGCAGCGTGCGCGTGTCGATGGGCACCGTGCTGCAGGTGCCGTGGACGCGCCTGCCCGAGTGGGACGACGCCGTGCCGCTGCTGCACGACGCCGGCTTCACCATCGCCGCCCTCGCCCTGGCCGACGACGCCGTCGACCTGCGGTCGTTCGCCGCCGGTGCGCCCGAGCGGGTCGCCGTGGTGGTCGGTACCGAGGGCGACGGGCTGAGCCGGGCGGCGCTGGAGGCCGCGGACGTCGTCGTGACCATCCCGATGGCGCACGGCGTCGACTCGCTCAACGTCGCCGCCGCGACCGCCGTGGCGCTGTTCGCGCTGCAAGCGCGACCATAGGCGCAGTGCGCTGCAAGCGCGACCATAGGCGCAGTGCGCTGCAAGCGCGACCGTGAGCACAGCGCGCTGCAGAAGTGGCCCCTCCCGCTCAGTCGACGGCGACCGCGTGCAGCACGAGCGCCTGCTCCGGCCCGAGGAGCGGCACGGGAAGGCCCAGCTCGGCGAGCAGCGCACCCGAGATCGTGATGCCGCCGGAGGCGAGCCAGCTCGGCGGAGCATCCTGAATTGCGTGGGGCGGCGCGCCGAGCATGACCGGCTCGACGCGGTACGAGCGTGCCGGATCGAGGCCGGGCAGCCGCAGGGGAGCGGGCACCGCGACCGCAGCAGTTG